>PPCM01000006.1_pt1 | contig 809207 bp, 662 predicted proteins | sample 1555541 | NCBI WGS metagenome assembly PPCM01 (sample SAMN05284479, study PRJNA326546) | Marine sediment metagenome, whole genome shotgun sequencing project. | isolation source: marine sediment | place: Germany: Wadden Sea | collected 2012-09-05 | reverse complement strand
GTGACACTCTTAACGAGTGCCCACACAGATTGTCTTGTCTAAATTTTTAAAGAACATTCACTTGAAGCCGTTGCTTCTTAGTGACTCACCCTGTTCGAGTGAGGTGCGCATTATACGCTGGAAGTTTTCGTTGTCAACACTTTTTGAAAATTTATTTTCTGAAGCGCTTCTTCTAAACTCCCGTCTTTACTGGCCTATAAAGGTAGTAGAGACTTACTTCAGGAGGCTTGCTGTTTTGCTTTTCCCCCGAAGCGGATGCGCATTTTAGGGAAATGAGCGCTCACGTCAACACTTATTTTGAAAAAGTTGAAAAAACTGAACTAACCGTCTATTTTTCGCTCAAATGTGATAATTAGTAGACAATATGGACTAATTACTAATAGGATAGGAATTCAGATCCTATAAAGTAGTAGTTCTTAAAGTAGTATTTGATCCTGCCGTTATTATATTAATGCTTAATATTAGCGATAGATATTAAGGCTTGCGTAAAGGAATACGTATAAGAATGTATATAAGCGTAAATGACCTATGCTTTGTGTTCTTTATAAATGTATTAATACTGGTGGTGTCAGAAATTGACTACGCAATAATTATAAAGGTGGGTTTATGTTACGAACTCTTACACTGCTGTCTGCGGCAATACTAGCAACTCATGTTAGTCATACAGCAATGGCACAAGAATTATCCTCAAATGATGTTGCTCAGCCACCTGCGTCAGCGAATGTAGAAAGTGCTGACGAGTCAAATCATTTTCAAACCGCCTTCTTAAGACGTCAAGTAAACCAAACTATGTCGGTTGGCCGAGCAATCAGTTCAATCGCTGGTCATTATCCGCAAGAGATTGTGTCTATTGTGGATATTGCTTTAGATACCTATCCAGACAAATACAGAGAGATCATTTTTGCTGCTATCTCTGCACAACCTGCGTCTACTGAAGAGATTGTACAGCTGGCTATTGAGAAAGAAGTAAGTAGCTGCCCTAACATTGTTCAGTTAGCGATAAAAGCAGAGCCGACTTATGTCGACTTTGTTGTGCAGGCTGCTGCGGTTTCAACACCTGAAGAGCTAGATGAGATTGTACGCGTTGCCGTGCTTACTCAACCTGACGCAGCAGACAGTATTGTTCAGACATTATCGCAAGAACATCCAAATAAGATTGTCGATATCATGACAAGCGCATTGAATGCTGTTCCTTTTGTTGGTGAGTATGTAGTGGATGCGCTTCTGGCCGTGTTTCCTAACGAAGCAGAAACGGTAGTTGAAACGGCGGTGAGAGAGTCTGCGCAGCAGCGTGAACAAGTAATGCGTATTTTAAATACTGCGCAACACGCGGGTGTATCTCAGGATAAGTTAAAAGAATACGCTATGTCTGCCGGACTAAGCGAAGACGACTTTAATAGTGCACTGGGCAATTAACCCCCTACTAATTGATTTTTAAAAAAACGGCGTATCGATTTACTCAATACGCCGTTTTTGTTTATAGCTGTACTAGTATCTTCAACCCTTACCTGCTTTTTAACAACAAGCAGCAAGCGATAGCAACCAAGCCTACCTCACAATTAAACTCGATGTTTTCAAAAAAGCTCAGTTGTTAAGGGAGTGCAACATAGCGGCTTCTTTATAAAGGGTTAGTTCTGCCTTTAGTAAGTCCACTTTCGCTTTTATCTCTTTTATTCGGGCCTTAATTTCATTTTGTGCGCGCGCATTTAACACGAACATATCACTGTCACCTGCATCGAAACGTGTTTTTTCTACTTTAGAAAGGGTTTTCGCTAGCGCCGCATTTTCACTTTGAAGAGCAACAATGTCTTTCGCCTGCCCCCAATAAACTAGCGCTTGTTCAAAACGCTGAGTTATCGCTTGCTCAGTAGAGGTTAGCTTGTGCTCTAGCTCTCTTTGCTTTGACTGTAATTGGGCTTGTTCAGCTTTCGCCTTCCTGTTTCCTAAAGGGTAGGAAAACGACAGACCTACTTTTGTTTCGGTACCGTCTAAATTTGACGGACCAGAACCGATATCTCTTGCAACCGATGCTTTTAAATCTAACTTCGGCAATAACGCGTTACTAGCCAGCGCAGCCTTGTTATTTACCACCTGCTGTTCTAATTTCATCACATCAAGTTCAGGGTGATTACGAAGGGCATTGCGAAGAGTCATAAGCTGACCGTTACCAACCCAGAAAGGCCAGTTGATATCTTTAGGCGGATTCGCTTCATCTACTATCAACATATCTCCCTTAGGTGAACGCCAATAAAAAGAAAGCATTTGAGCATGTGCGTCTCGCTTTTGCTTAAGCTCGGCAAGCAAAAGGCGCTGTTGCAAAATGTTGGCTTTAAATTCTGTCAGCACAACATTGGCTAAATCTCCCTTCTCTACGCGGGTCACCAACGCTCTTTCACGTTCTGTTGCGGTGTTTAGCAACTCTGTAACGGCATTGACCTGCAATGCGCTTTCGTACCACGCAACATATTCATTAACCCCTTTGTAAACAAAGTCATTAATTAAACTTGTCGCTAACGCTTGCCATTGTGAAGTCGCTAGCCCTGCATTGGCTAACTCCGTTCTACGCTTATCCAGTTCTCTGTTTTTAAGTAGGGAGATGGCAATGCCCACACTAGCCTCGCCGCCAGACAAGGTTTCGTAATCGGCTTCGTACACCGGGAAATCACCGTCTGATATACGGTACTCGGTATAAACTGAGCCATTAAAGTCTTCGAACGGATTCGAAAAGCGCTGCGTTAAATTAGTACCATCGTAATATCCGCTAACGCGGCTACTGGTTTTCTGCTCTATAAACGGATCAAAACTGCTTCTTGCTATTTCTAACTCGGCTGCAGCTTGATAGTTTCCTTCATTTATCGCCCTAACGTAGGGGTGATAGTTCACCATACTCTGGATAAGTGCATCGATTGATGGTGCTTGCCTAGTATTTTTGTTTTGCGCTGCTGCATCAGAAACATGAGTGCTAATAACCGCAACAGTTGCAAGCACTGCTAATGTAAACCTTCGAATTACCATATTGATGCCCCAGTCCCCTTGGCTCCACCGGTAGTAGGCTCTTGCGTTGGTAATGGCGGGAAGTTGTTCAACTGTCGCCACATCTCGTAACCTAGACGCACCTCTTCTAATAGCACCCACGCTTTAACCCGGCTTCCCAAACGCGCAGAACTTTCAGCTGGCCAAGGAATATCAGACTCGTCAGGTCTAATCCACACGTTAAAATCGCCAGTAGCATTAGCAACAGGCTCTACATACACAACTTCACCACCAAAGGTACCTATTGCACTACCCGGCCATCCACTAAACTGAAAAACGGGCCAGCCATCAAATTGCAAACGCGCCTTTGCACCAGGCTTAACCAGCGGTGCGTCTAATCCTCTCACGGTAACGCGAACGCTGCGTTTTGCATCTGCTGGAATAAACTGCCCAAGAATATCGCCCGACTTTACGAACGTAGACACACCGCCTGATAGCAACCGAACAACCGTACCGTCAACGGGTGCATATTTAGTTTGCGTCGATTGGCGAGATAAAATCATGCTTACTTCATTAATTTCCGAAACAGAGGCGGCAGCTTTTGCTCGCAGTTCCTGCACTTTTATCTCGGCCTGTTCTACTTCTTTACGTGATACCAGCCCTTGCTCTTGCAGAGACTGTTGACGCGCCAGGTTGTTCTCAGCATTTCTTACAGCTGTTTCATTAGCTTGATTCTTTAAGTTCGCTGCTGAAAGCTGAGATCGCAGCTTCTCAAGTCGCTGCGCATCAATATCGATTAACGTAACGATTGGCTCGCCGGCTTTTATTTGTTGGCCTTCCCTTACGTGCCACTGCTTTACTTGTCCATCAACTAACGCATTTATTGGTTGGGTTCTGTCTTTAGGATCGAGCGAGTCGACCATACCGGTGCCATAAGCCGTTTGGATCCATGGTGTGAAATACAAAATTAATCCAGCTGCCAACACCAAGAAGATGATAACTCCGGTAATTACACGATGAAGCTTTGGCACTTTCAATGAAGGCAATGAAGTGATGTTATCTAAAAAGCGACGTTCTGCGTGATTCACTTACTCACCCTCCTTATTGTTCTTTGAAGCCGTGCTGCTCTCACTTGCGTTAGCAGCACTAATCGGTGACTCACCATTTGAATACTCATTTAACATTGCCGTTGCGTTATCGTGCAGATGCAACACACCTTCGAAACAATCTGGCAGTGGCATATTGGTAAAATACATGACGGTAAAATCATATTTACTTAAGCGTCGCAGAAGTCGCGCCCTCAACTCTACCGGTATTGCGTCGAAGTGCTGATTCAAAATGAGCAGCTTAGGTTTACCAATAATTGCGGCGGCAAGTTTAAGCAACAAAAACTCCAATGGCTGCAGCGGTGCCCCTAATACGGATACTTTAGTCTGCAAACCCTCTGGTAAGCTATCTATCACTTTGGTCATTTCTACTTCCTCAAGCGCAGCGCGAATATCCGCGATGGTTGCCTGAGGATGTGCCAACTTTAAGTAGCGCTCTACAGAAACTTCGATAATTAAAGAACGATCTAAAATGGTGACGGCCTGCCGTAACTCATGGGTGTCGTAATCGTTTAGGCTAAGCTCTCCTAACAAGATGTCGCCCGATTTAACGCGGTCATATTGCTTCAGCAATCCTAGCAGTTGCTTCTGCACCCAACTTTTATCAGTAGTAACAAAATACTTAGTGCCAGGTTCGAAGATAACATTGAGGTGGCACGCATCATTACCATGTTTAAGTTCAACATCGTTAAACACCAATTTAGAAGAAGCCGGTATATGTTCCGACGTATTGAGCTCTTCCTGCGGCATGTCAAGAGCGCCACCCAGCTTCTCGGCAGCGCCATATAACTCATAGTAGAGTTTTAAATATTGGGTAAAGCGAGACAACCCAAAGAAAACAGCAGACATCACAAGCTCAGCAGCCACTAGCTGACCAATAGAAAGCTCGCCTTGTACAACCAGAACACCACCGATACCAAGTAGCGATGCACTAGCCACGGCATACATCAATAGAAACATAACCACTTGTGAAAAGGTGTAGTGAAAGTGGCTTTTGTGCTTTTTCACATAGTTACTGATATAACCTTCGGTGCTGCGCCCTGCGTATTCAACATGATCAGCTGACTTAAAGAATTCGTGAGCAATTGCAATATCGTGTAGCCACTTTGCAGAATCGTATTTCGCGTTAGACAATTCAATAGCCGTGCGCTTAGCACCACGACCCCAAATTTTCCAAACCGCATACATGGTAAGTAAAAGCACCACATTAAACGCGAAAAGCGCTGGGTGGTAGAATGATACTAGAGTGAAACCTACCAGCATCTGTAGTACAAGCGCGAAACCATCAATCATTAAAGACGGCATATTCTTTTGAAAAGTCATTATGTCGAAGTAGCGCTGTGTAATGCTAACGTTTTGTCGACCTTCAAAAAAACTGTGGGGCGCGAGAATAGTTTTTAGCCCTAAGTCTGCGGTAAGACGAGCGTACACTTTACGCTCGTAGAACTCCATCACTCGCATACGAAGCGCGCTAAATACGCCAGATATAAATAAAGTAAGAAATAGAATGACGGCCAATATGATAACTGCCCGAGTTGAACCGATATTGGCGATACTGTTAATCAGCGTTTGAACCGCTATAGGTACCGCAAGGGTCATTAAACTAATTGCTACGCCGTATGCGATAGCAACCCAAAAAAAGCCAGCCTCTGGTTTCAATAGCGAAAATAAGGTCTTTCGCGTTTTACGTAAATCAATTGGTTTAGCCATAGTTATGTCTTCAATATACCGCTAGCTTAAAAATCAGTGACACGCTGCTTTTAATCGTACAAAAACAACGATAGATAGTGTATTGCAATATTTAGTTAGAATAAATCTGTTATATTCTTAATAGTTCATCGAAAAAAATGGGGTCAGAGTACATTTCTTGCCCCTAGTACCTTAATAATCGAGTGCTTGTTGAAGTATGCATCACCTAAACTACCATCATTTATATTATTTCTATCTTGTTGCCCGTGAGGGTAGCATTGCGAAAGCCGCTAAATTACTCCACGTTACCCCGCAAACCGTAAGCGGGCAACTAAGCACCTTCGAAAATCAGCTAGGTTATTCTCTCTTTGATAGAATAAATAAGCGCCTATACCTGAACGCGCGAGGTAAAGTAAGTTATCAGTATGCCAGCGAAATATTTCATAAAGGCAATCAACTAGCTGAAATACTTAACAATAGCGATGAAGTGAATACGAAAGAATTTGTGATAGGTATTACTAATGGTATTCCAAAAGTGCTTTTTTACGACTTTGTGCATGCCACCATGCGTAGGTTTTCACAGGTTAAATACGTGATAAAAGAGGATAGCTTCGACGGTTTGTTGAAAGAACTCGCCATTAACGCCATCGATTTCATTCTAGCAGACAGAGGCATAGCCCCTGGTACACAAATAAGCGCCAATAGTTTTTTCTTGGGCGAAAGTTCGTTGAGCTTCTTTGCTAGAGCACCGCTTACTGAAGAACAGACTTTTCCAGAGTGTTTAAATCAAATGCCGTTGCTAATTCAGGGTAATACTTCAGGAATACGGCAAGCACTTACAAGTTGGCTTGAGACAGAACAGCTGTACCCTAAAGTTGTAGCCGAATTTGACGATACTGCTTTGCTCAAACTTTTTGGCAGCGAAGACTTCGGTGTTTTCTGCGCACCATCGGCAATTTCAAAGCACGTAGAAGAGCAATATGGCGTGCACTGTATTGGTAACGCAAGCACACTAAATGAGAGATACTATGCCATTACTGGCAAAAGCCGTGCTGACTACACTATTAGTGAGGCAATCGTAGAAGCCGCTCGCGGAATTCTAGCCTAGTGCACTTAATGGTGGGGTCAGAGTACATTTTCTGCCCCCACTTAATTTAAGCAGCAACACCACCGTCTATATCTTGAGCATAAAAATTCAGTGTTAGAATTTTTTCTAACACAAAACGTAGTGCGTCATTAATAGGAATAAGTCTTTCCCCCAATTCATAATCTATTTGAGCAAGTTTTTGTCTGCCTTCTGCGATCATTGGCGGCTTTGTCGATGTAACTCGAACCTCACTATTTGCGGCAATATCATCCACTAATCGCTTTTCAAAGATATCTAAATGCTGTGGCTGTATAGCAATCAGCGCGGCCGCATACTTCTCTGGTACAGCTTGCTTAATTGGTTTACACACCGAAAGTGTGGCTTCGCCAGATTTGGTTTTATAACCTGCTGCACCGAACATACGGCAAATGCCAGGTCGGTATTCGTAAATTCCGCAGTAGCCTTCTTTACCGTCCAAACTTAAGCGTTGATATTGTTTACAGGCGAAGCCGCTGTAGTTGTCTAGCTCGTCAAACTCCTGTTCAGCCCGTCCTGTATCAAACAGATGAAGTGCTAAAGGCAGCATCTCCAATGGCGACACTTCAATGTCGGGGTTATTGCAACATGCACCACATTTCTCAACACAGTTTAGTGACTGGCTAGATTGATATGCACTGAATTCTTGGGAAAGAGATTGGTAAACATCCATCACTTGGCTGGACAGCTCACGCAGCCTATTCATAACGACTCCGCTAATAAAAGCAAACTAAAACAAATACATGATCATGCTGGTGTAATGTAATAGGTAGCATGAACTCAACATTCTGATTATTGATTTTGGTAACCAAATTGACAGATCGTACTGGAGGAAGAAATGTACTCTGACCCCAATATTTTAAAGCATGCTTCTTCCCCGCCGGGTGTGCGTAAGCTTGAGGCTTAATGGCAGGGGTTGAATTGATGCGGATTCTATTTTGAATTTTGGGATTTGGGAAGTTTTTTGTGAATGGTCTTTGATGATAAGAGCAATACAGCGATGTGGACACAGTAGGTATAACAGATATGTATGGCTTGTAGTGAAAAAATTTTGGTCGATACCCGTTTTTAATATGGTGGATGAACACTTTCCTGCGTACGGGATAAAATTAATTAACGCATTAACAGAATGGTTCTGTGGGTATTTTGGTGATAAATATACGTTGGCGCTAGCTTTAATGCACTAGCGCCATTACTTCACTGAACTATCGAGCTATCAACTCCGAAGAAAACGACAGAGCAATGCCAGCTGGGCTTTCAGGCGCGCTTAAACTACCTACGTCTGTATTTTCCCAAAATTCAGGATATTGTTCTTCAAGGTTCAATTTAAAGGTGAAACTCAAACGAGGGAGTATGTTGAAAACAAAATCGTCAGAATCAGTATACTCATCATTATAAGCAACCTTATTAGCCTGCATTTCAAGTATTGTAACAACACCTTCTTGCTTTGAGCCCAGTAATTTCCAAGTGTATTCTCTGTTGAAAGTAAACGCGTTACTTTCGCGTAACCCAATGATGTTGACCTCGTTGTCGTCTGCGGTCCATTGGAAGTTATAAAGTTCACGATCTCCTACAAAGTATGGCTCTTCCATATGGGAATAAATTCTCCCAGCCGTACCGTCCGCGTAAAAGTAATAAGCAAATAAGTCATCGGGTAACGGTACACCGTCTACGAAAAGTGCTTCATTGTAAGAAGACATCCAAACATTAGGTAATGAGCTCTCTATGCTGAAGTCTTCGGCCAACTCATAGTCTATGGCGTGCATATCGCCAGTGTATTTAATCGCTACGCCATCATTGTCAAATTCATAAAGCGCCAGCACGAAATTATTCTGCGCTTTAAAGGGCGTAACTGTGAAAGACATATCTTCCAATTCAATGTCTATAACACCATCATTTAGCTGCCATGTTCCTTGCACATCAAAAACAAGAGACGTAAAGGTATTATCATCTTTAAATGTGAACTGGTCGTTCAAAATACCAACTTCAGTACGCTCATCTTCATTTAAGTAGTCTTTGTCATACGTATAACTTCCCTGATAAGCAAATACCCAAGGTGATGCAAGCAGGTCTTCCTCGGTTACGGTAAACGTAGATGCTGTGGTGTCGGTGTACTTAACGTCGCTGGTAGTTTCGTAGGTGGTAGTAAAAGTTGGTTTATCTTGTATGTCATCCATCGGTGTGATGGAAAGCTCAGTGGTAGTTGTTAACACAGCAAGTGCGTGACCGCCGGATTGTGTTAGCAATTCTATACGCTCGCCCACTGTGGTTCGCTCTGTTTTCCAATACTCAATGCCATATTCATGAACATAACTAAGAATCTCCGAAGCTGTTTCTTCATCAAATCGATCATAGATTTCTTCGTCAAGAAACACAAAATAAGCTATGAGTGATTCATCAAGCTCATCAATAACTAAGTTTCCGTCTACAACACTCCAGTTAAATTCATCTGAATAAATATTAAATGCATTTTCCGCAGACGTTTTTGCGCCGCTACCGTCCGCGTTGAACGTATACGCTGTCATGCCCTTGCCAGCTTGCTGCTCTGAATGGTAGTAAGTCGCAAAAACCGCACCCGCAATGTCGGCATTTACGAAATTTTGCTGTAACGATTCATCTTCGAGAGTTTCTGCTCGGGCAGCATTAATTGCTTCCACATAAGCCTCGTCATAAGTACCGTCTTCGTTTAACAGTCCCATGCTATCAACATACTTTCGGATGGTGCTTAGCGCATCGACTAGGCTTCCAGTAAAAAACGACAAGGTGCTCATACCTTCAGGAACCGAGAACTCGCTATTATCAGCAAGAACTTTTATGAAGCTGGCCAATCCTAAAACCTTTTCGAAGTCCACTTCACTTGCAAACGTATCGAAGCTTCCCTCGCCGCCGTTCTCTTTATACTCCGAATAAAGTACATCCATAGCCGTACTTAAATGAGTTATCTTGCCTGCAGGAAATAGATCGCTGTTAAGTTCATCGGTATTATTTTCGATGCTAAGGTTACGCATCGTAGTGAAGTCACCGACTCGTGATGATAGCGTTACATGGGCTTGTTCTTCCGTGCCCACTGCATTAAGAATTAAATCGCCGGGCGCAGCACTTACAGTAATAGGAAGCGTGAATCGACCATCCGCGCCGGCCTGCACGGAAGCAATTACATTTCCACCTGCATCGAGCGCGCTCACCTCTGCATTCGCTAAAGGCGCATCGGTTGCAATACTCGAAATAGAAATAGACTGTTGATTCGTGATTGTAATCGTTGAACTTACTGTGTTTTCACCGTCAGTTACATCGTATGAAAAACTGACTTCGCCCATCGCCAACGCTGTAGGTGTGTACACTATCTCATTATTGATGATAGCGGCTTCACCGACATCTGGCACTCCAACTGCCGATATAGTTAAAGCATCGCCGTCAGGATCGGCATCATTCGCAAGTGCATCAATAGATACTGCGTCACCATTGAGTGTAACCGCGGAGTCAGCGACCAGCACTGGTAGTTGGTTGTTGTCGTCGGAACCGCCACAGGCAGCAAGAAGAGTTGAACTAACGGCAATAGCAATAATGCTTTTGTTCATTTTGAACGTCCTTATTCTAGTTTTTATATATTTGACTTCGCCACGAAGCGAAACTGAGTGGTTATATTAGCGTAAAGAGAAGCATAATAGGAAGAAAGTTAACGTTAAAATTGCACCAACACTGAGCATAAAATAACTTTTGATATTGCCACAGGATGGTGAGGTTCAGAGTACCTACTCTGAACCCACATTCTGAATTAGTCGGCGTTAAACAAGTCGCGACTGTATACTTTATCTAGTACGTCTTCGATATCGCCCGTAACACGGTTGGCTACGATAACGTCAGAAATTTTCTTAAACTCTTCTAAGTCGTTTACTACGCGTGAATTAAAGAAATCTTCTTCCTTAAGCACCGGCTCGTAGACTACAACTTCAATACCTTTCGCCTTAATACGTTTCATAATGCCTTGAATAGCACTTGCACGGAAGTTATCAGAACCAGACTTCATGATAAGGCGATAGATACCAACAATCTTGGGGCCACGGCTTACAATTGAATCGGCGATAAAATCTTTACGCGTACGGTTAGCATCTACAATGGCCTGAATCATATTATTAGGCACTTCGCTGTAGTTAGCTAGTAACTGTTTGGTATCTTTTGGTAAGCAATAACCACCGTAACCGAAGCTTGGATTGTTGTAATGATTACCGATACGCGGGTCTAAGCCCACACCTTCAATGATCTGCTTGGTGTCTAGGCCATTACGCTCTGCATAGCTATCTAGTTCGTTAAAGTACGCAACGCGCATTGCCAAGTACGTGTTGGCGAAAAGTTTAATGGCTTCAGCCTCAGTACTGTCGGTGAATAAAACATCGATGTTCTCTTTTATTGCACCTTGCTGAAGCAGCTTTGCGAAAACCTCCGCGCGCTCACTACGCTCACCTACGATAATACGGCTTGGGTAAAGGTTGTCGTAAAGTGCTTTCCCTTCACGCAAAAATTCAGGCGAAAAGATAATATTGTCAGAACCAAAACGAGCTTTTGCATCTTTAGTAAAGCCTACCGGTACAGTCGATTTTACAATCATTACAGCATCAGGATTAATTTCCATCACAGTTTTGATAACTGCCTCTACACTACCGGTGTTAAAGTAGTTAGTTTGAGGGTCGTAATCGGTTGGCGTTGCAATAACAACATAGTCGGCATCTTTATAAGCAACTTGCGCATCTAACGTGGCTTCAAGGTTAAGCTCTTTTGTTGTTAGGTATTCTGAAATTTCTTTGTCTTCAATAGGAGACGTTTTGTTATTTAGCATTTCAACTTTTTCGGGTACCAAGTCGACTGCTTTCACTTCATTGTGCTGTGCAAGTAGTACTGCATTTGAAAGCCCTACATAACCCGTACCTGCTACTGCTATTTTGTACTTAGCTAACGTACTTTCCATTTACTGTTTCTCCAATCCTATTAACTATCAGCGATAGAAATAATTACTAAAATATTCTCGTTATATATTGCCAGAGTTTTTTGAAAATCTCATGAACAGTGCATCATAAAGGTGCTTGATTCACAGAAACTCTAGTGAGTCGGTGAGTTTCAGTCTAAAACTATCATTTCAACATAAAGCCTAAGCGCCATATTGCTTAGAAAGCAACAATCACACCACTAAGTGAATATTTTATCCAAAATAAAAAACCCCAGTTAACATAGTAAACTGGGGCTCCAAAAAATATAATTCTCTAACTAGCTTCCGGTACCTAATCGCTCGCCTTGGTAACTGCCGTCAAGAACTGCTTTCCACCAGCCTTCGTTTGCTAAGTACCACTCTACGGTTTTACGAATACCACTTTCGAACGTTTCTTGTGGCTTCCAGCCAAGCTCACGTTCAATTTTGCTTGCATCAATTGCATAGCGCATGTCGTGGCCTGGGCGGTCTTGAACGTAAGTAATTTGCTCAGCGTATTTGGTATCTTTTGGCTTAACTTCATCTAGAATTGAACAGATAGTTTGCACCACTTCAATGTTCTGCTTTTCGTTGTGGCCACCAATGTTGTAGGTTTCACCAATTTCACCATTAAGTGCAACCACAACTAATGCTCGTGCATGGTCTTCAACATACAACCAGTCACGAATTTGGTTGCCCTTGCCATATACAGGCAATGGCTTACCCGCTAGTGCATTTAGAATAACTAGCGGAATAAGTTTTTCTGGGAAGTGATAAGGGCCGTAATTGTTTGAGCAGTTAGTTACAAGCGTTGGCAGCTTGTATGTGCGCAGCCACGAACGCACTAGCTGATCTGAACTTGCTTTACTTGCTGAGTAAGGCGAGCTAGGTGCATATGGCGTAGTTTCCGTAAAGAGTGGAAGCTCCGTTCCCGGTTCAACTTCATCTGGGTGAGGAAGGTCGCCGTATACTTCGTCTGTAGAAATATGATGGAACTTAAATCCTGCTTTTTTATCGCCTTCAAGTGCTGACCAATATGCTCTTGCTTGTTCAAGCAACGTGTATGTGCCCACAACGTTAGTTTGAATAAACTCACCTGGCCCATCAATAGAGCGGTCTACATGAGACTCTGCCGCAAGGTGCATAATGATATCTGGCTGGTGCGTATTAAACACTCGCTTTACTTCTTCAGCATCACAAATATCAACTTGTTCAAAGCTATAGCGGTCGCTGTCTGAAACAGGTGTTAGTGACTCTAAGTTACCCGCATAGGTTAGCTTATCTAAATTAACCACTGTGTGGTCAGTGTCGTTTATAAGATGGCGAACTACTGCAGAACCAATAAAGCCCGCGCCACCTGTTACTAAAATTGTTTTACTCATTTTCTTTTTACCAAAAGTATAATCTTGTTCTTGTCGCTTACGCTTTCAATTCGTCTAGCATGCTGGCTAATTGCTTACGCCAGTGCGTGGGCTTACACGCCGCAAACGCCTCGCGTGCGGACTGCTTGTCTAACACACTGTAATGAGGGCGTTTTGCAGGTGTTGGATATTGGCTAGACGGTATAGGTAACACTGGAACTGATTTATCTAGCAAGCCTTTCTCAACACCTAATTCTTGAATAGCTAGCGCAAAGTCGTACCAACTTGCTACGCCTTCATCAGTCCAGTGATACACGCCACTGGTTTTATTCAAAGCGGCAGTAACACAAACTTCAGCTAACCCTTTAGCCCATGTAGGCGTTCCAATTTGATCATCTATTACGCCCAACTGAGGTTTATCAGCCATCAAACGCAGCATGGTTTTCACGAAGTTATTACCATGAGACGAGTAAACCCAAGCTGTGCGAATTAGACAGCTAGCATCTGGCAGTATTTCAAGCAGCGCTTTTTCGCCTTCTGCTTTTGATTTGCCATAAGCACCTTGTGGTTCAATGGTGTCGTCAGTTAAATAAGGTGAACCTTTATGACCGTTAAATACATAGTCAGTAGACACATGCACCATGAAGGCGCCGTTAGCTTTACAGAAGTTTGCTAAGTTTTTAACGGCTAGCGTATTAATAGCATTACACGCCTCGGTATCTTCTTCTGCTTTATCAACAGCTGTATAGGCCGATGCGTTTATTACAACTTCAGCCGATAGAGGCGATAGCGTTTCTTCAATATTAGAGGCACTCGTAATATCAATATCATCACGCCCCAAAAACGAAACTTGATGCTCGCTATTTTCTAGTTCACGAGAAAGCTCAAATGCTAACTGCCCAGACTTTCCTATAATTACAATATTCATTAATCGCTAATACCTAGTAAAACACCAATAAAAAGCCAGTGAAAAAAATCAATGACAATTAAAACGTAGGTGCGTTAACAAATGCCAAGCCCGCCTCATCTTTACCTGATAAAGAAGGCTTCTCACCATTTACTAATGGCCAGTCGATATTCAATGTAGGGTCGTCATACTTCACTGATATTTCAGATTCCGGGTGATAATAATCTGTGCACTTATACACGAACTCCGCTGATTCACTGGTTACATAAAAACCGTGAGCAAAGCCCGCAGGCACCCATAACTGGCGTTTGTTCTCGGCCGATAAGGTCACCCCAACCCACTTTCCGTAAGTAGGGGAGTCTTTACGCATGTCTACGGCTACATCGTATACTTCACCGCTAACTACACGTACTAATTTGCCTTGGGTTTGCTCCATTTGATAATGAAGGCCGCGAAGGATACCTTGACTAGATTTAGAATGGTTATCCTGAACAAAATCTACATCTGCGCACTCTTTCTTGAACCAGTCGGTGCGAAAGGTTTCTAGAAAAAAACCTCGCTCGTCACCAAATACTTTAGGCTCGATGATTTTTACATCAGGGATGTCTGTTTTAATTACTTGCATTTACTTTCCGTACAAACTGGCAATTTAAAATAAGAAGAAAGGTGGCAGTGCCACCTTTTAGAATTTGATATGAAGCTAGATCTTAACTCTATCGTTAATCACTTTAAGCAGGTAATCGCCATAACCACTCTTCTTTAATGGTGCCGCAAGCTTTTCAAGCTGCTCAGCGTTGATATAGCCCATTCTGTAGGCTACTTCTTCTGGGCAACATACTTTCAACCCTTGGCGTTTTTCGATAGCCGCAACAAAGTTTGCTGCATCAAGAAGTGAGTCTAGTGTGCCCGTATCAAGCCAAGCAGAGCCTCGGCCCATTAGCTCTACTTTCAAACTTCCATCTTGAAGATATAAGTTGTTCAAGTCAGTAATTTCAAGTTCACCACGGGGTGATGGCTTAACTTCTTTAGCAAAATCGACTACGCGGTTGTCGTAGTAGTAAAGACCGGTTACGGCATAGTTTGATTTAGGAACAGCTGGCTTTTCTTCTATTGAAAGTGCATTCCAGTCATCATCAAATTCTACCACGCCGTAGCGTTCAGGGTCGTTAACGTGATAACCAAACACCGTTGCACCATGCTCTTGCTTATACGCATTCTGCAAAGACAGTTTTAAGTCGTGGCCGTAATAAATATTATCACCAAGAACCAGTGAACAACTATCGTTACCAATAAACTGCTCGCCTATAAGGAACGCCTGTGCCAAGCCATCTGGCGAAGGCTGAACCGCGTACTGAATGTTCATTCCTAACGCTGAGCCATCACCGATAAGGTCGATAAATCGCTGCTGCTCTTCAGGCGTAGTGATAATGAGTACATCACGGATACCCGACATCATTAACGTGGTTAACGGATAAAAAATCATCGGCTTGTCGTAAACAGGCATAAGCTGCTTACTTACCACCTTAGTTAACGGGTGCAAACGTGTGCCAGATCCGCCAGCTAATATTATTCCTTTTCTTGTACTCATGTTTTACACCTATTCGCTAAATTTTTGCTTTGCCAACTCATAAAGCTCAAAATCATCTTGGTTATTTTGAACTAAAAACTCAAAGGCTTCCTCGCCAATTTCATCACGTATTTCCGCCACTTTCTCATCGATTGACTTGGAAGTATCACGCGATACGTTTTGCACCTTGGGCGCAATGTTTATACCCTCAAATCCTTCGTCAATCAGCCATGACTCAAGCTTTTGAAGTGACTCATTAAAATTCTCGACTAAGCCGACAAATGGAAGTTTTTCAACCGCCATTTTGGCTCTATCTAGCTCTGAGCCATATTGAGCGCCAAACATGTAAGCGAATCGGTCTGTATGGAAGTTCTTGCACTGCCTGTCGTAGCCAAGAGATATTCTAGTTTCAATATAACCTTTAAGCGTTGTATTTCTCGCTAGAACAGAACCAAATCCCTGTCCACCTTGCTTCTTTTCAAACGCATAGGCAGATGCGATTCTATCAATAGGATGACGAATAAATATAACGGGCAGCAGCTTTAGCTCTTGTACTTTAGGAACAGGTAACAGTGCTGTATGCGAAGAAAAGCACTTTGCATGTTTATTACCTTCTACCCACTGTTTTACAAGTTCCCTGTTCTTAGCTGGGTTGGCTGGGAACTCTTCTGTTAACCACTCGGTTCCCGCTTCAAAGTTTTCTTTAAGCGAAGCATCTAACGAAGTGCCTGCATTTTTAAACAGGTGATAATGAAAAATAGCTTTTGTCATAAATTTAAATTTTACCAAATTTTCTGGAAAGAGTTACTTCGTACTGAAGAGATTGATACTAGCGAAGATATCTCTAAAGACTTTCTTACCATGCTCAAATGAATATCGCTCTTTAACCAATGCCATTGCGTTTTTAGAATAAGTAACCCACTTATCTTCGTCATCATAAAGAGACTGAATCGCCTCGCACCATTCATCGGGTTTCTCGGCGATTTGAGTGCTTATACCACTCGCCAGCCCAGTGCCTTCAGCTGCAACTTCAGTTAAAACCGAAGGAAGCCCATATGCCATTGACTCCAGAACTTTACCTTTAATACCAGCACCAGAAAGTAAAGGCGCGACAAAAACGCGGTGGTTATGAAATACATCATCTAAAGATTCAGCAAAACCCACCATTTTTACGTTTTCGCACTCCAGCTCTTTGAACGATTCTGGCATTCTGCTTCCATATACATAGAGAATAATATCAGGGCGTTTTACTAATAATTGAGGCATTATCTCGTGAACTAAGTATTCGACCGACTCAACGTTAGGAACGTGGTTGAACCCGCCTAAAAATGCGATACCAGAACGCGCTGAAAAATCTGGCCCGGGCTCTTTGCTTTCTAGCACCCATGGAGTGATATGCATATTGTGCGACTGTAACGTGTGTGACTGAATCACAGCATGCTCTGTAGCGTTGTAAGTAAGAATCGCATCTGCCTTTTTACAAACATCCAATTCACGTTCTTGCGTTATCAGTGCTGCTTCAGTCGCCTCAGCATCATCTGTTCGTAGCGCAGCTCTCAACTCTCTTAGAAAGTGTAAATCAGCATTATTAAAAACAACTGGCTTACCGTAGTCCTTTATTCTATCGATATACTTTTCAGCAACAGTGTAGCGTGTGATATAAACGGCATCCATTTCTTCAATACGCCTTTCTATCACATCAAATAATGAGGTATAAAACGGTGCGGCTAATACTTCTACCCCCATTCTTTGAAGGTTTTTAGTGAACTTACCCATGTAAGCTAAGTTATCAGGCACAAATGTTACCTTAAAACCGAGAGACTGCATTAATTCGATCTCTTTGACAGCCGCGTAGCTTCCTGCATCGTTATTCGGCATAGGAACGGTATAATCAATAACGAGTACACGCTGATCAACGCCATTGTCTTTTTCTAAAGGAAGGCTTTCTAGGCTAGGCTTACGTTTGTGCTTAAATGCACTAAACCACTTTTGCCTAAAAGTAGACTCATTAACCTTCTGGTATTTCTTTAAGCCTGTGGAAATATCGGTGCCATGGCTCTTTCCTTCAAAATGTACGACCACAGAATGGGGGACATAAACGGTTCTAAAGCCCTCTTTTCGCACTTTAAAAGCAAGATCAGCATCTTCATAATAACAAGGAGCAAACTCTTCGCTAAAACCTTCGACTTGCTCCCATACACTGCGAACAATACACATGGCTGCGCCTGTCAGATAATCCACATCCCTTACATAATTCCACTCTGGAGCATCAGGGTTATCGTTGCGACCGGCGTTCCAAGGCTCGCCATTCCCCCAAACAATACCGCCAGCTTCTTGTAAGGTGCCATCTTCATTAATGAGCTTAGAACCCGTCAGCGCTATTGAATTATCTTTTTCATGTTGATAAATCAATTCATCTAACCAGCCTGACGTTACTTCGGTATCATTGTTTAAGAATACAATGTACTGACCCCTAGCAAGCTTAGCCGCCTTATTACAGCTTTTTAAGAACCGAAGGTTCTCCTCATTTCTAGAAATGACTAGGTTTTCTATAATGTTTTCGGCATTTGCAGTATCATCGGTTGAGCAGTCATCTGCTAAAATTACTTCGAAGCTTGTCTTGTTGTACGCCAATGCAATAGAAGCTATACAACGATATGTCAGCGCAAATTTGTTGTAAGCAGGAACAATGATACTCACCTTAGGTTCACTGACTTCTGGTAAGGCAAAAGGCGTAAACTTTTTCATTTCCTCATGCGCTTTGACCACAGCGTCGTGAGCAATTTTGATATTCTTGAGACGTTCAAAATCACTCTCATGCGAACAAGCATCTACCTGAAGCTTTAATGAATGATAGCGGTGCCCCGCATGTGCTGGTTTACCGAGCAACTCAGGCTCTGATGCACTGTGGCTAAGGAACTCTACAGGCGTTAATACAGACGATGAGAGAATGTAATCTGTTGCGGCAGCCGTAGAAGCGCCAATGACAGTAATAGTGATCTTCTGCTTGGTATTATTTAATAATTCTGCAGGTAACCATATATAGTCATAGAGTTCCTTACTGCCTGAATGAACGGGCTTCTCCGAGAATACGCCTCTTTCTGTCGCAAACCTAACTACCTGACTACCTATTGATTCAGACGAAGATAAGCGAAAACTTAGTTTATTGCCTTCTACATTCAATATGTCTGCATGAAAATGTTGATTTAATTTCGGAATTTCAAAGCGATTAGAGGGGATCTTTTCATTGCTTTCAGCTACCCTCAGCTGCACTACTGAGCCCGGAATGAGTTTGTCTTCGTTTATATCGATAGCAAAAGCATGAACTCCGTCATTGATACCGTGTTCAGCTAAATCGGCACGGTGGATATCTGCTTTACCCGAACCAAGCAATTCACCTTCCTCTGTATAAACGTTTACACTTAAAGGTGTTTTATCACCTAACAGTGCAGCCCACCCCATAAGACAACCACCCTCAACACTATCAATAGAGCCAGCTAATTTTGCTCCTTTGTTGGTGATTCGATTCATTCCAGCTTTAAACATTTATTATTCCACTTTTTAAAATTGCGAGAAAACCCATTTGGAGAACGGCTTGCAAATCATTTTCTTATACGAATTATCGTTATTTACACCAGACTGCTCATGGCTATTCCATTCCTTAATAGCACGTATCATACTGGCTATATTTTCGTAGTCAAAAAAGTATGCCGATTCCCCTAACGCGAGTGACTCTCGGGCTAGCCATGTACCATTCGAGCACAAAAGAGAGCAACTATCTCGGCGCAAAACATCCCAAAAAACACCTGAAGTTTTATGCTTGTAACTGGAAGGGGCATAGGACGCTACCACTCCTTGAACAGAATTAAATAACCGCTCGTATTCTTCTTTATCTAATGTTCCAGAAACCAAGTCTAAATTGTTAAACCTGTTACTTAATTCCGTTAGTTCTGCTTCAACATCAGTAAAGTCTCTGATACCGGGAGAATTTGTATTCAAGTGAAAAACAAAATCGATGCCATCAAACTCTGATAAAAGGAAAGCGATATTCTGTAAAATAAAATCTAAACCTTTATCTTTTTTTACGCTCCCAACGAATAGTAGAAGACGTTTTTTTTCGTTTTTAGAAACGTTTTGGTCGTTTAAAAGCTGATAGTTTATCGCTGGGTGTACATGAACCGGACTATCGACTAACACCTGATAACCCACTTTGTATTCCTTGCAGCTTGTAGCAAAAACTGTATTTTCTGGAAAGGCTGACTGCTTTAGATACGACAGAGATAATTTATTTTTTACAAACCACGAGAAGCGCAGAATATCTTCTGCAGATTTTATATTTCGACTTCCAGGATCAAACATTCCGCAAATAATCAGTTTTGGAGATGCTTGTTTCCCGATGCTAGCGACAAACTGCGCCAAGCCCAAATACAAATGGCTAAAACCCGTATGTAAAAGCAATATATCTTGACAGTTGATATTATAAATATGAAAGAGCTTTTTTAACTCTTCCATAAAGTTTTTCGCGAGAGCGTTCTCTCTATCTGCAGGCAGAGGCTTTAAGTTATTGGTATAACAAGGCGTTGAAAAGAAGGGAACAACCTTATCTTCTTGGCGTTCCGATATCAGCTCCATTTTATTGGATGCTAAAACTACTATCTCTTTTTTTAATCGCTCAGCATCTCTTAAAAGAGAGTCGCCTACTACACTGTGGTGAGAATCAAAATCTTCAAACCCAGGGTCTATGACAAAATAGCGACGACTACTCATAAGCTTACTTACTGCCAATAGATTCAATAATTTCTGTTTTAGCCAGTTCAATTTGCCTATGAATCTGACTTGTCATGGCAACCATCAATTGTTTATTGGTCACGGTCAAATTAAAGGCATGGACTGGCACATCATTAACGTACATAACGACTACGTTTTCACCTTCTTCGAAGACTTGCCAATTGGGCTCTACGTTGAAGCCACACGCACCGTCACCAATGCCTGAGTTTTTGAGATCTTCTCTAAATACTGAGGCAGACGTTTCGCAAATTATTGCATTGTTGAGTTTAAATGAAAGAAGACAACTTTCTGCGCTTTTTTTGGAGTTTTCAAATACCCATCCAGAGAACCTGAAAATTGATAACTCGTCGATATGAAATGTCGCATATCCTTTTTCACACTGAACTTTACGCTGTCGGTTCTTATATTTCTTATATAGTTTTGAAAGCAACTAGAATTCCTCACTTACTTAAATACTAAGCACTGCATCCATATAATCAGACGAATGCTTATGAACAGTGGTATCACTTTTAACCATTGCTTTTGCGCACCATTTGTATTCATTATGCTGATCGCCAATAGGCAATACTAAGCTATTTTGATGAACTTTTAAGTAATAGCCTGCAACTACATAATGCGTCGAAGGATTTTCTCCCATCACACTATCATCATAAAAATGTTCGTAGATATCCAAAAGGCGCGCGTCTTTTCGGCTTATCTCAACCCCTAACTCATTCAACGTTAGTCGTGAAAAAGCATCGTCGAGTGTTTCATTTTTCAAAATTCGCCCACCAGGCACAAACCAGTAATCTTTCGCTGGACGGTTGGTTCTAAGGCCAAAGAGTATTTCACCCTTTTCATTTTCAACGACTAAATCTATGGACACCAAAGGTGTCCTATCAATAACCTCAGTAAATTCTTGTTTGCTTAGAAAGGTCAAACCTTACCCTCTAAAGTTGTCTTGATTTGCCAAAAACCACTCAAAAGCATTTTTCAAACCACTCTCTAAATCATAAGTGTGCTTCCATCCTAAATCATGGAGTCTAGAAACATTCATTAGCTTTCTAGGTGCACCATCTGGCTTGGTGGTATCCCAAACAATCTTACCTTTAAAATCCGTAACTTTAGCGACGGTTTCAACAAGTTCACGGATTGTACAGTCTTCTCCTGTACCCACATTGATGTGGCTAAGCATTGGCTGAGTGTTAGCCTGATAAGTTGCGTCATCTAGCTCCATAACATGAATACTCGCTGCAGCCATATCATCGACATGTAAAAATTCACGCATTGGATTACCGCTTCCCCATGCTACGACTTCACTGTCGCCGCGTTGTGCTGCTTCATGAAAACGACGAAGTAGAGCCGGAATTACGTGAGAGTTTTCAGGGTGGAAGTTATCGTGAGGTCCGTATAAATTTGTAGGCATGACAGAACGATAATCTCTGCCGTATTGACGGTTATAGCTTTCACAAAGTTTTATGCCCGCGATTTTAGCTACCGCATAAGGTTCGTTCGTTTCTTCTAGTGTTCCGGTTAAAAGTGCACTTTCAGTCATAGGCTGCTCGGCCAATTTTGGATAAATACAACTAGAACCAAGGAAAAGAAGCTTCTGTACATTATTTTTATGCGCTGCATGGATAATGTTTGCTTCTATCATCAAGTTTTCATAAATAAACTCTGCAGGGTAGGTATTGTTCGCGTGGATACCACCGACTTTCGCAGCCGCTAAATAAACTTCATCAATATTATTTTCAGCGAAGAAATCACTGACTTCTTTTTGTTCGATTAGATTCAACTCAGAGCGAGTTCTGGTAACAATTTCAATATCATTTCTTTGCTCTAAATTTCTAACAATAGCAGCACCGACCATTCCCCTATGACCGGCAACAAATACTTTTTTCATGATTTTCTCTCAGACAAATTTAAAATTTTAATATGTAAGCCTAATACTGGTCCATTGTTGAAGTCGAGGGCAACTCTTCTTCTAACATAACGCCGTCTAGTTCAGGATGGTTTGAAGAAATAGGCTCCCTTTCGAACAACGCTATCGAGCGAACGGTTTCGGTGTTCTGAATGCTGTGCTTGGCGGAATTCAATTCACTTTCTAATAGCATTTGATCATATTCTGTAGGCTCAACTAGCCCCATTTCTTCGTCAAGTGCTGCCAAAGCTTCTTTATCATTAACCCAAGTGATGAGCTTTTCTTCTGATAATGAATCTATACCCTCTTCTTCAGCCTTACTCTTTACTTTGTTAACCGAAGATTCTGTCTTGTCCGATTCTAATTTGCTAGGTTGGGAAGGAGCGCCCTCAGCAAATGTTTGATTTGAGAAGCCAGCTTCATCTCGTTGTACCAATGATGCTTCAGCCTCATCTACAACTACATCATCATTGACTGACTTTACAGAAAAGTCTTTGTTCAATATAAAAACGGAGAAGGCAATTGAAATAAAAAGTATTGCTGTCAAAAACGTTTTCATAAATTTTCCCTAATTTGAAACTTACTACTTAACAAAAAACGGCTGTCAAAAGACAGCCGTTCTACTATATCAAAAGAATCGCTGTTAGTCGGCCATAAACCATGTACCACCAACAGTTTTTACAACGCCGGCGGCAATCCGGTTGGTGCCATCCATAAGGTGGACAATATTGCGACCGCCAAGTGTTTCGTTGCGCCATAGGAAGTCAACTTTTCCATCACCGTTGAAGTCTTCTACTTTGGCCAATGACCATGCAGTGCCAACTTGAGGTAACAACTTCTGTTCCCTTACCACGCCATCTTCCATGTAATAAACACTGTTACGGCCATCTTGAATGTTACGCCAAATCAGATCTTCAGTTCCGTCACCGTCTAAGTCGCCAGTTCCAGCAAGTATCCAATCACTTGGGGCAACTTCAGCTAGTGCAGTTTCTTCAAAGTTACTTGAGCCCTCAGTGAGGCTCCATACTTTAAGATTCTGCCCATTCCTAAGAAGTAACTCTTTAACTCTATCACCGTTAAAATCGCCAACGCCTTCAATTACCAGGTCACCTAGAGCATTTGACCAACGGCTAACTTTACCTGCGCCGTCCATAAACCACACTGCTAATTGGTTAGTATCTGTTTTACGCCAGACTATATCGTCTTTTTCGTCACCGTTTAAATCGCCAATGACTTGTAGTTCGAACTCATTATTAAGTCTGGCATGTACTGGACGACTAGTAATGTTAAACCCATCCATTAGGAATACACGGTTGTAACCACCCAAAAGATCTGGATTTCTCCAGAACAGGTCAGTTTTACCATCACCGTCAAAGTCTCCTAGGTTTAGCTGCCATTCTTCGCCTTGTACTACGTTAATTGGGCGAGATAGAAGCACTTCTTCACCATCCATTGTCCATAGGAAATTCCAACCACGAACGTTACTTGCATTGCGCCATACAATATCTGCACGCCCATCGCCGTCAACATCGGCTCTTACAGGCAACTCAGAATTATCACCAATACCATCGCCATCTGTATCTGCCCATTCAGAGCTATCAGTTGGGAATGCATCGTTGAAGTCATTAACACCATCGCCATCTGTATCTTGAGAAGTAGGCGAAGTTCCTAGGTAATATTCTTCTATATCAGTCAAACCATCGCCGTCAGTATCTGTTGAAGGATCTTGCGCATAATAAGGATTTAAGCCATAAGCAAGTTCCCACTCGTTAGGCAGACCATCGCCGTCAGCGTCAGTTGTTGCAATATAGGGTTGTGTGAATTCACCTGCCGTATCGCCCAGATCTCGTGTTTTTGAGCTATATACAACTATACTTCCGTCGTTATTTATAGCCGGGTTGAATAAAGAGGTACGTTGATAATATGTAGATACATCATCATTAATGATACTCGAAGACATTGAATCGGTTTCAATTACGACCACCCCCATTGAGTCGCCATTCACATAATTGAACGCTACAATTTCGCCGTTACCAGAAATAGATGCACCGCCATAAGCGCTAAATAAAGTACCGTCTTTATCAGAAGATATAGCTGAAACTTCACCCTCATTTACGTTGTACATAGCTATAAATGGTGAGCTGTAACCTCCGAATCCAGCCACTAGATTGTCTGCTTGGGTCTCGAAAATAATGGTCATTCCATCTGCTGAAATATTAGCGCTATAGGATTGTCTGTTCCCTAGCGCATTATCTAAGTTTTGTGAAACCACTCTATTTGTTTTGGTAGCAACATCGTAGACAACAATTTGCTGATAGTAGCTTGAAAAACCCCAAACTGCGTCATTTTGCGATTCGTATACAACATATTTTCCGTTACCAGAAATAGTTGGATTCACAGAACTACCGGCATCAGAGCCATCCCAAGAGGCATCAGTTTTACTAACCAACTCAATAGTATCTTCAGTGTTGTCATAAAGAAAAACATGATAGTAATACGAGTTAATTTCATCTGTGGTCAAGTTCGTCGCTTCAGAAACGAAGGTAATATAACGACCGTCGTCTGAGATACTTGGGTTAAACGAATCATCATTAGCAGCAACACCTGTACTCCCAACACTAACTAAAACCAGCTGACCTGTATCGCGTTGATACCTAAAAACGTCCCACTGTGAGTTAACATCATCAGTGTGAATATTCGACGCGCGTGATGCAAATGTAATTACATTACCATCTGCACTTATATCGAATATCTCACCAAAGCCACCGTTTGCATCTGCGCCACGGCTGCCTAAGCGAATTTGTTCAGTAGTTCCTTCCTGCCTGTCGTATAAAAACAGCTCGTCATAATAAGAATTACCGGTATCTGACAGCAACCTATCATCAGTTTTATATAAGATAAAACGTCCAGATTTAGAAACTGCGACACTGTCTACATCATCGAATGAGCCTAAAGATTTGGGTTTGCTCAACGTTGTTAGACTATCATCATCCATTGAGTAAAAATAAACATCATCAGCATTATCTCTATCTAGCAAATCGAACGTTTGCCCTTGAGAGTGAAATGCTACGAACTTTCCGTCGCCGCTTAAGTCCACGGCTTGGCTAACATAATATCTCTCAGCATCTTCATCTTTATGTTTAGAGGCTAAAGTCGTTATACCCGATGTGAGGTCGTGGGTGTAAGCGTTGTCTTCGTTGTAAACATTATACGAGTCAAACGTTCCGTAATCATCGTCATAGATAAAACTAGTAGTTGTGCCGTCGGAAGATAGACCAATTCTGAAAGAATACTCTACTCTTCCATTATCGTTTAAACCGGTGCTGGTGACACTTGCCATCTCAGTCAAACTTTCGTTCATGTTACGGACATAAACATCGGCGCGACCATCTTGATCTCTGCCATCTAATTCTGCATCGGAAATAAATGCAACAATGTTTCCATCGTCACTGATATTCGGCGAGTAGCTTGCGTCATTAGTATCTTGAAAACCCATTGAACTGACACTTGCCAATTCTAATGTTTTATTTTCTAAGGAGTACCGATAAACATCAGCATATGTCCCGTTTACATCAGTAGAGTTTAATAAATTCGTTGCTCTTGATGTAAAAGCAACATACTTACCATTTCCACTGATTACAGGATTATTGGAGTCGTAGTTAGACTCACCGTTTTCAGTATAAGTGATTCGCTTCGTTTCACTTTTAATTCTGTCACGAACGAAAACGTCTATCCTACCGTTAGCGTCGATGTTATCAACATCAAGCGTGGTGCCTCTAGACTCAAAGGCGATGTAATTACCATCATTAGACACCGTGGGTGCATACGAATGCCCATCACTCTTTAAGCCATCAGACGCTATTGAAATCAATTCAATTGAATCTGATGCTGCGTCCCAAAGATAAATATCATTTGTTACCGTTCCACCAATAGGAATAAGGTCTGCGGCATACGATTCAAAAACAATAAACCTGCCATTTGCTGAAATATGAGGTTTATCACTCGTTCTATTTGAAAATGCCTCTACATCAGGGTGATGTTTAGAAACAAGGTCGATATCCCCTGTTTCTGTATTTTTTCTATAAATATCACAGCGCCCCTGACTTTCAGCGCTCATGTTAGATGCACAACTTACAAACGCAGCGTATTTTCCGTCTTCAGAAAGAGAGACATTGTAACTATCTCCAAGGCTAAAGTGTGTGTCTGACTTAACGACACTTTCTGTAGGAAGCCAAGATTCTGAGAAGGAACTACTGGAAAACGCTGCCGCTGCTAACGCAATGGCTACTTTCGAGAATTGTCTTTTGCTCATAGTTCTAACTCGTGAGTGGTTTGTTTTAGTTAGCTATGAAATGGAAGAGGCAGCAAAAATTCAGGGGAGAGCAACACTCATCGCCAAATAGCAATCACGTCCATGTCAAAGCGGCTATTCGAAAGTTTAATGCTTACTGGCGTAATGTCAAAAAAAACAGAGTACTCTTAAGAAAAACTTCAAAACACTTTTCATGAATAGAGCCAAAGCCAAATTAACGGCTCTGGCCTAAATCATTAGGTTATTACTTCGCCATAAACCACTCACCGCCAACGGTTTTTACTACCGCTGCCGATTTGCGGGATATGCCATCCATCAAGTGAATGATATTACGGCCGCCTTGGCTGGTGTTGCGCCATAGAAAATCTACCTTGCCATCACCATCGAAGTCTTCCACTTTGGCTAGTTCCCAAGAAATATCTACCGTTGTAATAAGCGCACTATCCCGTAGCTTCCCTTCTGCGATGTAATAGACCGATGTGCGTCCATCACGTGTGTTACGCCATATCAAGTCGTCGGTGCCGTCTCCGTCTAAATCACCAGTACCCGCTAACTTCCAAGCGTCTGATGCCACAGCACCCAAGCTTTGCTGAGTAAACTGCGTACCGTCATCATTCAACGTGAAAAGATGTAGCTTCCATCCTGTGCGTGTCACTACCGATGTTTTGTTGTTTGAGTGAAACTGACCTGAGCCCTCAATAACCGTTGCTCCAAGTGCGTCACCTTTCTGGGCCTCAACTTGAACGCCATCCATATACCAAACCATCAAACTATCATCAGTCTCATCGTGCCATAGCACATCGTCTTTGCCATCGCCGTCTAAATCGTCGGCGAGTAATAGCTTTGTATCACTGCTCACATTTTGAATGCGCGTTTTCTGCTTTATCGATGTCCCATCCATCAAGTAGACAAAATTCATACCGAGTGAATTAACTTCGTCACGCCAGAAAAGGTCAGATTTACCGTCACCATCAAAATCGCCCAAACGAAGCCCCCACTGTTCGCCTTGAACTACGTTAATTGGCTTACTTTGCTTAATATCGCTGCCCGACATACTCCACAGGAAGTTCCAACCTACTACGTTGCTACGTCTTCTCCAGACAAGGTCGGCTCTTCTATCCCCATTTACATCAGCTCTAATAGGTTGATCAGCGTTGTTGCCAACCCCATCGCCATCAGTATCCTCCCATTCACTTCTGTCCAATGGGAACTGATCTATATCGTCAGTATATCCATCCTCATCACTGTCGGGATTTAAGGGTGATGTTCCCAAAGCGAACTCCTGATAATCCGTCAAACTATCGCCATCGCTATCAGAAACAGTTAAATTTTCCGAAAACGGGTCAAGTCCATACCGTAGTTCCCAATAATTAGGTAACCCGTCATTGTCTGCATCAGTAGTTGCAAAGTAAGCCTGTATCGTAGTATCAGACACCTCGTTGGTATCGTTATTTCTTGACCCATATACAACTACTGACCCACTGTTATTAATAAGAGGCCGCAAAAGACCGTTGTATGAGTTGTAGTTTTGATCGGTATCTTCATTAATTATACTTACATAATTGTGATCAATACTTCGAACAGCCACGCCTATCTTATTGCCACTGCTATATGTGTACACAGCAAACTTACCATTACTAGACATATTCGCAGCACCGTATGGCGTTTTGGCATGACCATTATTTTCTAAACCCAACTCAATGAGTTTATTCAGGCTAATATCATAAATGACATAGGTCCCATCATAACCTAGGCCGCCTGTGGAAGAATCCAACAGAACTCGACTCCCCTCTGCTGAGAATGCTATCGGCACTCCTTCAATCCTTTCGGAGTTAGAGTCTAGTTCTGGAAGAAATACATTAGTTTCATCCTCAATACTATATAAGGAGATACGTCTGTTGTTATCTAAAATATCGCTATAAATTACATACCCACCATTAGAAGCAATGATCGGGTGAGAGCCAGATTCTGCAATTAGTCTGTGTCTTTGCTCTACTTTGTCGTACAAATAAATTTTGTTACTTTCAGGAGCTAAGTTAGCTGTATCCTCAACTAGATTCGTCGCTTTGCTTTCAAAAGCTATTGGTCTTACCCACTAAAAGTGGACATCCATGTTAAGCGTAAGTTGCTTCGTATTCATATGGGCTGACATAGCCCAATGTAGAATGCTGACGCACGCGATTATAAAAAATTTCGATGTATTCGAAGATACAAGATTTGATTTCCTGAAGCGAGTTGAATTTCTCCCCGTATATGAGTTCGACTTTCATACGACTGAAGAAAGACTCCATAACTGCATTGTCCCAGCAGTTGCTCCTTCTGCTCATGCTGGACACAGCACCGATGCTCATTATCAGGTCTTGGTATCGCACAGAGCGATATTGAACACCTCTGTCGGAGTGAATGATTAACCCAGGCTCTATGTCTCGTCGGCTAATCGCCATATTAAGTGCGCGTATAATGAGTTCTTCGGTCATATGACTATCAAATGCCCAGCCAACAATGGCTCTTGAGTACAAATCCATCACGGTAGCCAAGTAATGCCATTGGCCTTTAAATCGAATGTAAGTGATGTCAGTGACCCACTTTGTATTGGGCTTTGTTGCTACAAATTGTCGGCGCAAAACGTTTTCACTCACGCGCACATTACTGTGACTATATTGCGAGTATCTAAACGCTCTACCGTTACGAGCACGTAACTGTAGTTGCTGCATGATTTTCGCAATGGTATTAACGCAGCAGGGGACGTTCTCAGCTTTCAAGGCGCGTGTTAACCTGGGTGCACCATAACGCTTTTGGTACTTTTCAAAGAGCGCCATGGTATGCTCACGCAGTTGTTTGCGACGCTGCTGATGCGCGGGAATACCTCGCATAAGGTACTTGTAATAGCCAGAACGAGACACTTTGAGTGCCCGACACATCACCGTTACTCTGAACTGCCCCGCATACACTTTAATGAGCGCGTACTTTACTCTTGGTCGCTCGCAAAGTACGCGGCAGCCTTTTTTAAAAACGCATTCTCTTCTTTAAGGTCAGCCAGCTGACGCTTGAGAGCTTGCACTTCGTCAGAGTCTTCTTGATGAAACTTCACACCTTGAATGGTTGAGAATTGATGACCCCCACAGCGCTTGAACTGTCGACGCCAGTTGTAGATTTGTTGTGCGGAAATCCCCAGCTCTGCGGCTACGGATTGGTTGGAGTTACCTTTTTGATCTGCTCGACGAACAGCCTCTTTACGAAACTCTTCAGTGTAAGCATGAACCTTCTTTTTATTAGCCATAAGTCACCTCTTATCTAACTATAGGAGATGTCCACTAAGTTTGGGTAAGTCCTCTATATAACGCCCGCTGGCAGATACTGAAGGGTTAAACGAATCACCGTTAGCACTGTTTCCATCAACACCTTTTGATATTAATGTTACTTCTTCAGTCGATAAGTCATAAAGAAATATGTCTTCATTTGTATTCCTATCATCGCTACTAAGGTTACTAGCCTTTGTTGAAAAAACGAGTGCCTTGCCGTCAGCGCTTATCTGAAATAAGTTATTAACTTCTGCGTTAAGAGCTGAACCTCTTATACCCATTCTCAGCTGCTTCATTTTTCCGTTTAAACGATTGACCAAGAAAATATTATCAAACTTTGAAGAGCTCTCTTTCCATATATATGCATTACTGGTTTTTATAACCGCTAAATTTCCGCTACCAGAAAGAGATGCAGAATGAACGTCTGCTTGTGAGCCATAGGTAGCTGGTACGCTGACGTTTTTGTAAGCGTTTTCTTCAATAGAGTACAAAAAAATATCGGTAACGTAGTTTCTATCTAATGGATCGAAGCTATTGTCAAATGATTCAAAGGAAACAGACTTACCATCTCCCGAGATAGCTGGGTTATCAGCTGATTCATACCGCGTAACAGATTTGTTAATAGGGTCAGAAACTAGATATAATCTGCCAGTATCTAAATCTTTCAAGTAAACATTATAAGTATAAGTAAAGTTATTTTCTGAAGAGAAAGTTCCATTATGATCGTGAAGGGTGAATGCAACTCTCCTTCCATCATTACTAATTGCAAGTCTTCCATTTACTTCAAAAGAGGCATAACCACTTGATTGATTGGGTGAAGAAACTATCGAGGTTGTCCTTCTTTCCATATCGCGTATGAAGACTCCAGAGTATCCTGTCGAGTCAAAACTTGAATTGGAGCGGAAAGCGACAAATTTGCCATCTTGGTTAACCCTGGGGACGTAACTTCCTTCACTTTTTTGATTGCCATTGCTATCAACGCTTATAAGAGTGTTTTTGCCGGTTTCAATTTCATGCAAAATTATGTCTGAGACGCTTCCGTTCTCATCTTCTAATGAATCGATAGAATTAGTAGCACTCGTTGCAAATACTACATACTTGCCGTCTCTACTTATATGTGGAGAGCGCGAGCCTCCATTTAATTCTTGGTCAAATGAGTTCTTAATCCGTACAGTTGTATTATTGACTCGATCTCGAATAAAGATGTCTGCTGAGTCGTTAGTATCCGGACTTACGACATCGAGAAGAATAGACTCGCTTTCGAATACTACGAATCTTCCATCATCAGATACAGACGAATTACTAGAGTTTAAATCACCTTCAAGACCATCAGAGGCGACAGAAACAAGTTCTATTTTGTTGGTTAATGCATCCCAGAGGTAGATATGAGAAACACCGTTGCCTTCTAAACCAACAATATCTGCAGCTGTGCTATTAAATACAACGAAGCGCCCGTTCGATGAAATATAAGGTGCAGAATTCCAAGACTCACCTTTAAAATCACTTAGAAGAGATTTCGTTATTAATTCAATTTGCCCTGTTATATTGTCTCGCCAGTAAACATCACACCGCGCTTGGTCTTCAATAACGAGATTGCTAGCACAGCTCTGGAAAGCCATGTATCGCCCATCATTCGATAGCGAACTTTGAGAACTAGCGCCATTGCTCGCGTGTGTATCAGATTTTATAGTCAATTGTGAAGGGAGCCAGCTTTGCGTTACACCAAAAGCGGTAGATGAGATAAAAATAAGAGTGAAAAGAATTACTTTTTTCATTTTTTCCTTTTTCATAAAACTACAGATGTGGACAATGTCTTGTTTGATTAGATTTTTACTGGAGCGAATAAACTCGTTGACGAGAAGAGTGAAGAAACGAGGTCCTCCTTTGTTCAAGCTTGCGAATTACTGAAGCAAACACCACGGCAATTAAAGTTCACCAGTGCTTAACACATTTTTTATTGAAAAAACGGCGCCGCGAGTGCGGCGCCCAAGAAATATTAGTCAGCCATAAACCAGGTACCGCCAACGGTTTTTACAACGCCCGCAGCAATTCGGTTAGTGCCATCCATGAGGTGTACGATGTTACGACCTCCAAGCGTTTCATTGCGCCATAAAAAGTCTACTTTGCCGTCTCCGTTAAAGTCTTCTACTTTCGCCAATGACCACGCTGTACCAACTTGTGGCAACAACTTTTGTTCTCTTACAGTGCCGTTTTCCATGTAGTAAACACTGTTTCGACCATCGCGAACATTGCGCCATATCAAGTCTTCTGTGCCATCACCGTCTAAGTCGCCGGTGCCAGCTAGTTTCCAGTCAGCGGGGGCTACTGAAGATAACGTCGATTCTTCAAAGTTACTGCCACCCTCAATAAGGCTCCACACTTTTAATTCATTACCTTCTCGAAGTATAAGCTCTTTTATTCTGTCTCCATTGAAGTCGCCAGTGCCTTCTAATGTCAAATTACCCAAACCATCGGACCAACGACTAACTTTCCCTACGCCATCCATAAACCAAATTGCTAGTTGGTTTGTGGTGCTATTACGCCAAACAATGTCATCTTTCTCATCACCGTTTAGGTCACCAATCACCTTAATATCGAATTCATTATCAAGACGTGCGTGCACAGGGCGACTAACAATGTCAAAGCCATCCATTAGGAATATTCGGTTATAACCACCTAATAGGTCGGGGTTTCTCCAAAACAAATCTGATTTACCATCTCCGTCAAAGTCACCAAGGTTTAACTGCCAGTCTTCACCTTGAACAACGTTGATGGGGCGTGACAGCAGAACTTCTTCACCATTCATTGTCCATAAGAAGTTCCAACCTCTAACATTGCTCGCGTTGCGCCATACGATATCTGCTCGCCCGTCACCATCAACGTCAGCTCTAACTGGTAGTTCAGAGTTGTCACCTATACCATCACCGTCTGTATCAGCCCATTCAGAGCTATCAGTTGGAAATGCATCCTCTCCATCTGTGAAACCATCTCCATCTGTGTCGCTATTAACGGGTGATGAGCCGATTCGACGCTCATCCTCATCTGATAAACCATCGTTATCATTATCTAAATCTAACGCGTTAACGATACCATCGCCGTCAAAGTCTTGCGTTTCTGACGTCAAATCCACGCCCAAGTTTGCAGCATTAACTAGGTTGTGAATTACATTTCCAGAGTCATTAGAAAGCGTAATTCTAAACTTAACAGGCTGAAGTTCTATCTGTAGTTTTGGTAACAATGCCTTAACGTCATAGCGCTCAAAAGAACTTGGAGAAATATCAAGTGAATGCCAATCATCATATGAGGTAGGGCTTACCTCAATACTTTTGTATTCATATTCTCCGTAAACCTTTGAGCTGCCAAAATGCAGCTCAGCGTCCTGATATCCAATTTGGCCGCTTAATACAACAGAACCAGTTGTATCAACAAATTTAGAATAAAGGTCACCAAAACCACCACCGTAATATTGTTGAAGTTCAAAAATAGATTGGCTAGCTATATGGCCTTTGCGAGAGTTCACAATAAGAGTTGGTAGAGTACACGTCTGATCAAGAGTTATACTATCGCCAGTATATTTCCCCGTTTGAATGACAGTATCATCACACACGATTTGGTAATTTTGGTCAGGGAAGCTTACTTGAGCTCCATCGAGAGATGAGAATGTATTATCTCCGTAAATAGAAATATAAGTTGACGAAATGTCGATATCTTTACCCGTAACACCTGCCGTTGGTTCAAATTGATACAATGGCACTTTACTTAAAATACCCGAGCTCTCTCCAGAAATAGACATTTCAGGTGTAGATACTAACAACTCACCGTAAAACTGATCATCAGTTTGCTGCAATACTGAAACTGTAACACTTGTGCTTTCATCGCTTACCGGTGAAGATACGTAAGTAAAACGCTTACCATCAATACCAGAGCGGGGGCGAGCATTATCGTAATATATTTGAAATGCAGTAGTACTCACATCTGTAGGCCCAGAAAACTCTTCAGAAATGATACTGGGTAGCGCTGTACCTGCATCTAGTGCGGCTTTATAAGCTCCATTATCGGAGTCTTCACTGACCGACTTATATAAGTGAAACAACACATCATTTTCATCTTCACTGTCGAACCTATCGACCAACTCAATGTTTAAATCGATCTCCGAAGCTAAATGACCAGTTGCGATTAATTTTCTTTTGACATCTTGTTCGGTTAACTCGGTAGTATCTATTGAAGTGTGATCAGAAATTGTAGACGTTACTTCCTGAGTATCGGTATATGTTAAACCTATATATCTTTGGGATGTCTTCACCTGTTTTAGTTCACCCAGACTAGGGTCTATATCGGTAACACCAAAAAGCTTGTTTAAGCTAGACACTCCAAACTCTAAAACTGTATCTTCTGAAATAAGGGGATAAAAAGACTCTACACCAGTAACTTCGTAAGCTGAGTCTAGAGGAAGTTGGTCGCTGAGTTGTGTAGCGCTGATAACATCAACGTTGTCGTATATTGCTGTTATATAGAAGCTGCCTTCACTAACATAAAAGTCCAACGTTTCGCCTGGAAAAATCAGATTCCAGTAAAGTTCATGCCCATCACTATTAACTAGCGATACATTCACGTCACTATTGCCCGTATTAGCTAACTGCAACAGTAGGCTTTTGGTAAAACTGATAGGTACGACTAACTTGCTATCTGTCGCGACAAACTCTATTTCACTAAAAAAGGCAGCGGCATCGTTTTGAGGTGTTGGAATATTGGCAACATCGCTAAATGTTAGAGTTACAGGAATCACTTCTGACGATTGCGAAGCCACTGTCACCTTAATTTGCTCTGAGGTCAGTGATACAGACGCAGGAAGATCAGTAGGCATGACAACATCGAATGTCTTAGCTGAATTCGACATATTGGTTACAATAATATTTGCTGTTCGCTTTACACCGTTCTGTTTTGGCGTATTACCAAAGAACAAAGGGGCGGTAGACATACTTACAACGTTAGTTAGTGCATTTTGTACATCAACTAAGCCATAGCCCGATGCAAATATATCATCGCTGATGTTGGTAGCAGAGGACATCAATATGCTTTTCATTTGTTCTGGCTGTAAAGCGGGTCTAGCTTGAAGTAATAGTGCTGCAGCTCCAGCTACATGTGGGCTGGCCATGCTCGTTCCGCTCATTTCTTCATAGCGGTTATTAGTTTGAAGCGAATATATTCCTGTTCCTGGGGCCACCACTTCAGGCTTAATGTAATCAGAGTTCAGTACAGGCCCTTTAGAGCTAAAATCTGAAATATTGTTTTGTTTATCTACCGAGCCCACTGTTATTGCTGTTCTAGCGGAAGCTGGAGAGTGTTTCCCAATATCATAATAACTGCCATTATTGCCCGCAGCAGCCACAACCACTACTCCCGCAGCGGTAGCAGCATCAACTGCTGACGAAACGATATCATCGGCATCACCTGGCCCGCCTAGGCTTAAATTAATAATATCGGCACCATCATCTGTGCTTGGATCGCCATCAGGGTCAACGGCATACTCGATGCCTTCTACAGTTTGAGTATTAAAACCATTTCCTTCGCTATCTAAGACCCTAACCGCAAGAATTGATGCATCTGGTGCAACACCAACAACACCGCCATTCGCAGCAACAATACCTGCCACATGTGTTCCGTGGCCATCAACATCCATAGGGTCTGCATCACTATCTACAAAGTCATATCCGCCAATAACTTTACAACCATTACCAATACAGCCACCTAAATCATTGTGATTGTAATCAACACCACTGTCGATAACGGCAACAACAATACCTTTACCGGTGAGGTTGTTTCCACGTGGGCCTTTTCTCTCCCACACCTTGTCTGCTTTTATCATTGGCACACTTTCCGCAAGAAATTTTCTAACAGGCTTGCTTTTGGTAACGCGCTTAACCGAAGGCAGTTTTGACAAAGCCAAAATTTTATCTTCATCGCCCTGTACCACTATTGCGTTAACCACACGCATTAAACGGTTAGACACTGATATATCTGAAGGTAGGGCATTTTTAATAAACGTTTGCTGAAAGGTATTTAAAACATCAACTTTGCGCTCGACTAAATATTTGGCTTTTTGCGTTAAAGCTTGCGAGGCAGATACATTAATTTGCTGTTTTACTAGATTTTGTTCACTCTTCAGCGCTTCATACGCCTGAAACTCGCTAGTTTTTAACAGCGGTTCACTATGGAACTCTATGATGTATTTCTGATCACTTTTGTGCTCAGCACGGCTATTTTGAGATTGTACCGTGTTATGACTAAGATCGTTGGAGTACCTTGATATTCTTTGCTCAACTAACTGTTGTGCACTAAGGCAAGATGAAAAAAGGGTAAGTGAAATTGCTAGACAAGTATATTGGAACAATGTAAACACTCCATAGTCCGTTACTGAGTACTTTACACTTAAGTGTAAAATAAAGATCCTGTTTAAACTACAGTCTTAGTTTAAACAAAGTATCTTTTGGGTATATATGTCTATACGTACGTATAACACTCCCATTGAACCCTAATTTCTTCCCCCACAAAAACTGTTTGATTTTTGATCAATTTGCTTTTATATTTTTTGTGCTAACACGAAACACAACTCTTCTAAACAAGGGTCTGTAGTCTAGCTTGCTAAGTGATTCAAAGGGATTCGAATTCGGAGCTAAATCATGACTTACCGCATAGCATTCGCTATTTCAGGGGCTGTCAGCTTAGGTTCTTATGAAGCAGGCACAATATACGAAATTATAAATGCACTTTCAGAGCATAATAAAAACCTTCCAGAAAATTCAAACGATCGTATAGAGATAGACGTACTTAGCGGCGCTTCGGCTGGTGGGATGACCGCAGCGCTTATTGCCCATAAGCTACTGCACGATCCCGTGATGTTAGCCGGCAAAACGAGTAATGCAGCATACAAGGCATGGGTCGAGAAAGTAGATATTCAGGGCTTACTTTCTCATCACGACGATGATTTCCCTAAAACCTCACTTCTTTCCTCTAACTTTGTAGGCAAAATAGCGGAAGACTTGATCACAAACAGACACAAGAACAACGAAATACCAGAACCTGGCCCACATAATACGGCAGCAAAGAAAATCCATCTTGGTTTAGCCATGTCGAATTTAAATGGCGTTGATTACAAGCTTGACGTATTTTCCACATCTGAAGAGGGGTTGGACCAAGGTAAGTTTATACAAACACGCTTTCAAGACCGAGTAACCGAAGAGCTAACCAACGAGTACAAAGCAAAACAATGGGAAGATATCATTACAGCATGCAGAGGCTGCGGCGCATTTCCCTTTGCTTTTTCACCAATGAAGTTAGCAAGAAACTGGATTCGCCATAAGCATGATTACGCAAGTAGAGGCGCCTCTCCTTTCAATAACGGCAGTAAAGATGAAAACTTTTACTACATGGACGGAGGTGCATTCAACAACTATCCCTTAGGGCTGGCCAGAACGCTGACTAGGAAAATTGATAGTACTCCAGAAGACTTTGAAAAACGATATTACTTTTACATTTCACCAAACCCGAAAAACTCTGTGCGCGACGCAAATTTTAAAGTGGATGCCACCTCTGGTATGAAAGATACCGCTTTGCAAATGGCAAAAAGCATTTTTTGGCAGGGGCGCTTTCAAGAATGGATGCAAGTTGAAACGGTAAACGAAAAAGTAAAACAGCTGGATGAACGCGCCGAAGAATTACTACAAGTATTAAGCAATAATCCCGGCCAACTACAAATGCATAGCGCAGCTTATGACTCACTTTTACATGCGCTTTACGGCCCCTCATCATGTACCAATGATTTCCAGCGTTTAGAAAAAGCGTTCTGCACAACACCGCAACTTCAGCAGCTGTCACCCTTACTAAAAGACACATGGATTAAAGGTATTGTGATAATGGAAAAGTCAGGCGGCTTAGAAAACCGCGAGAGCATGAAGGTGTATACCATCACAACCACTAACGAAGATTTAGCAAGTGAGCATCTAGCGGGATTTTTGGGCTTTTTAGACAAGCGCCTGCGCGAACACGACTACCTGTTAGGCCGTATAAGAGGCATGCAGGTTGTAGAGCACATATTAAATCATAAAGATAATGCCAGTGCTTTGGGAAACCATTTACCGCTTAATGTAAGTAGTCGCGCTGCGCGCATTAGTGAAGCAACAACGCAGTTATTAGCGATGGATCTTTCTGACGTGAAAATGAAAGACGTGAATTATGAAAACCGCCAAGCCCTTTATAACAGAGTTAGAGAGCGCATGAAGCAATGGCTTAAAGACGAGAATGTTAGTTGGATCAAAACCCAAGGGATAATGCTTGCCAGCAAGTCGTATTTAAAGAATTCATTCGAAATAGAAAAGCAAAAGTTGCTAGGCATAACAATGCCCGCTTGGTACCGCTAGAAAGCAGATTTAATACAAGAAGCGATATAGAAGTAGAAGTAGAAGTAGAAGTAGAAGTAGAAGTAAATGATGAAAAAATAACTCAACAATTGCCATTGGCTTAAAGGGAATTAACCATGAAACTACTACCTTCACTCGAGCGCGCTGTACCCAAAGAGCACCTTGCCCCAGCTGCTTTACACGACCTAATTACTAGTTTACAAAATATAAAAATTGCTATTGAAAGCAGTGTTTCAAATGAGCAGAAAGCTAAATTAGACAACCTTGATAACATTATCAATAAGCTAACGCAGTTAGGTGATGACCCCAGCATTGACGATATCCCCACTGCCGCTAAAACAATTATTGAGAATGCCGTTGCACTATTCCCCGACGACAAACAACAAGAAATATTAGAATCACAGGTATACAAAAAAACATTCAAGCTACTTGATCAATGGGAACAAATTAGCGCGCCGATTAGTTCACAGACCGACGGTTTTAATAGAAACATTGAGTTTGATAAAGACTACGACACAAAATTTAATGATTTTCAGATAGGTCTTCGGGTTGGTGCTATTGGCATTTATAACATCAACGTACTTACCACAAAACAAGCGCAAAAACTGCTTAAACTTGAGGTGGCTGATACAGAATGCCTTGTAAACCAAACGCTTTCCGCGGCCTATGAAGTAAATGCTTCGGCGGCTGGCGCGATAAAATTTATCAATATTAGTGCAAGCTTAGCGAAAGCTGGCGAATTGAAATTAGACACCTTTTTTCAAGTAAAAAACAACATACCCACATATCGCGCATTATGGGCAATGTTTAAAACCCCTGTCGTACCATGGAGCTTAAAATCTGTAAATACACTACTTACAGTACCAAATGGCGGCACTAGCCTTGGTTATCGCGCATGTGCATTAAAAACAGGTACGTCTTTTACCATTCAAGGTGAAGTGGGTGTCGGTAAGTCATTGGTTACTCAAACTGATTTGAAAGGAAATGTAATAGACATAGACTTTTCTACCGAAATAAGTGCATCTCACCAACACACTATAACAGGCGATGTAAGCATGTTTGTTACTAAACACGCTAGCAGCGGCAAACCATTACTAAAGATAACGATCGAAGAGGCAGACGAACGCACTAACGCACTAAATTTAGCGCTACAGGCGCAAATTAAAGGGCTGGACAAACTAGCTGGGCAATACGTTGAAATGCTGCTTTCTAAAGGCAACAAAATAGTACAGTGGTTAGAAGAAAACAGCTCTCCCGGCGCTGCGTTACTAGAAAGTTTAGATAGTAATGTAAATAAAGATAAGTGGTACAAGCCTATCGCTAGTTTAGCTCTTGGCCAAGAAAGTGTTGATGACGCGGTAGAAAGCCTTATCGGCAACGAACTTCAGAATGTCATTGACCGCATACCACTTTCAAGTGAAGACGATGCGGAAGAACTGGCCAACAAAGTGGTAACAAAATTATTAGATATATTTGGTGCTAGTGATAGCACTGCTATAGAAAGCTACAGAGAGGCGGCTGAGCAGGCACTTCAAGATGAACTAGCGAAGCTCCAGCAGCATATACGTCAACAAGCCGATAGATTTAAGGAATTGATAGAGAGCGAAGCTAAAGACGTACTTAAGCCAGTAGAGGCATTAGGCAAAGAAGTAAAACAAGCTGTTACGCAATTCGATGACAATATTGAGAAAAACTTTAATAAGATCATTTCAAAATACCGTGAATTTAAAGAAAAAATCACTTCTGCATTAGAAAAATCAGCCAACATTAAGCTGGGGTTAGCCTATGACGATTTAAGAAAACGTTCTACGTCGCTATCTCATAGCTTGGAGTTATTGCTAGAGGCGCCAGAGTCTTCCGATGTTCAAACCTTTTATAGAAGCTTAGCCATTGGTGACGATAAAAAAGTAGCGAGTATGCTACCTACGCTGTTAAATACCGGCAAAGTTAAAGTACTAGCCGAGTCTACCGCCATTGAAACAATGCGAAATAATACGACAACGTTAGGTTTAAGTATTATTGGTAAAAACATCACCTCTGTGAAGGATGTGTTGTCACAACTAAACGTTAAAGTTGATACCAGCGGTAATTTGTACGTTAAACAAGAATACAAAGTTACCGCAACTGCCAGTGGGCTTGGTGAAACGCGAGAAGCCGTACTTAATCTTACTTATGGTATTGCACAAGCGTCGCAAAACCCGGACTTCGTAGGCAGCGTGGGCTTTAGTTACACAAACAAAGATTCAAAGCTCCACTCTGTAAACGAAATTTCTGAGTTTCTACATTCATTAGATTTCAGCAACAATCCGCACTTTAATAACCTGCCAAACGATGTGTCGGTGCCCACTCTTATACCTGCATATCGAAAAAATACGGCGATTGCAGAATTCAACAAGATAGTTAAGCAAGCCCCTACCCAATTCACCACTAGCGAAATATGTATTAGCTTGCGAGCTAGCAAACAAACCTACCGAAAGCTGCTGGGCTTGAATGGTTACAACCTATTTAACAATGCCATGACCTACTTAATTTACTTAACAAAAAGAGACGATTTTTACCAAGAAGCCATGGAGGACATTGTAGAAATTTATGAAGAACTTGACCCCAAATATGCCGACTACAATGAACTATTTTCGCTTCTACTTGGTTCACCAAACAGTACCAATATAAGTTTAAACACAATAAAGAATGATTTAAGAGATTTAGACAGCTTCAAAAAGCTTATGAAGCGGAAATCGAAACTACCGTATAAAAATGAAAAAATTTTTTGGCTTAGAGTTAATTCAAAATTTGAAAAATACGCAGAAATGGCGGGCGCACTTAGACGCTTACCTACCACACTAAATGCGATAGAAACCGCAGTAGATAATTTCAGCGTAACAACACAACAAAAAGCAGATTTGGAAAAATTAAACGCCACATTAAAGGGGTTGAACAAAAAATTCCAACGCGGGCTAGACGATTGGGTAGAAGTAGAAGGCATAGTTAAAAACGCCATTGACGACCTGTACTCAAAGTTCGGCTGGGCAAAATCGAGCGTTAACTTGCGGCTATTGAGCTTTCTTTTGTTACTTCAGGAAACCGTAGGTGAAGACGAGGAGTTGTTCTTAACCACGATTACGCTTAGCAATGCGAGCGATGAGCGCAGGGTTATTGTGGTTTAGATTTATTAAAGAAGGTCATGACATGAACAAGTTTATTCAATACTTTGCAGTGGCTATATTCGGTATCACAATTCCTGTTTATTTAATGGGTGCAGTTGTTACTAATGTATCGGCCGTTAACCAAGAAATAAGCTATGCGGGAAGCCTAGATTCAACTATTCAGAGCTTTTCCGAAGCAAAAGCCCACCTCGAAACTCCTAATGATTATGCACTTTTAGCTATGTTGAGCGCAGAAAGCGCTAATCAAAAGACCATGATAAACAAACAGATTATGAAAGTAACCGTTGTACAAATAGGCTTTGCGGTAATTTCAATTGGAATGCTGTTTGTTGTTTTAGGCTTTAATGAAGGTGGTGCAGAGGGAGGCGCAAGCAATGGTGTAGTTTCTTTCAATTTCAAGACGGGGTCATCGGGGCTAGCAGCAATAATAGTGGGCGCGGCTATGGCAACTTTGGGTGGGGTATTAAACAACGCTTTTAGCACCGTGCAAGTACCGATGTTTTCTGGCCTCGCTGGAGTACCAGATGTATTGGAAACAGATAAAAGTGTATCTATTGTTGTCGAGGCCTTTAAAGCTTGTGATTCAGCATTTAAAGACTACCAGGGTGAAAATAAAGTAGAGCAAATCAAGCTATGTATGACTCCAAAGTTAAGAAAGGTCTATGCAAATGAAAATTAATTATTTTTCGTTTTTATTCATTATTGCATCCATAGGCTTGCCAAGCACGGTGCTAGCCGAAGTTGATTGCTGGCGAGTATATCTTATCGAACCTGTAGGCCCCCAGAAAAGTGTTCGAACCAACAACGTGTACAGAGATGCTGAAGGTGAATTTATCATTGTATGCGCTAAAACATCATCGTTCGACAAGCCTGTAGTATTTACCGCTGGGGGCGGTGCATCAGGAACGCACAAACAAAAAAGCCAAAGCTTTATTGTTATTGATCAACTTATGCTTCAAGTTGACAGATTGCAAAAAACAAGACTGGAAGATGAGGAAAATAGGGAACCTTGGCTAACACTAACGAGACAGCCTAACCAGAGTGAATATTATATAGCTAAAACCAGAGAATTAGCTAAACAACACATTAAAAGTAAAGAACCTGGCGTAAAGACCCTACTGAGTTCCAATCCACTAGAAATTTCTAAATATTTACTTGAGAAAGAAATAACCGAGGAGATAACTCTGCCACACAAAAACTTATTACCATTACTTCAAGCGCTTAGCCCTCAAAAAGATAATAAAGATATCAGCATTAATATTAAGCAATTTGAAGACATTAATACAACAATTGTAAATATTGACTCGATAGAATGATGGAAATACTGCAAATGACTAAGACTGAAAAAATAAGTATTTCTATATCTTTCGTAGCCATTGTTTTAACTCAATTTAAGCCTCTTCACGAATACCTCAGCTCCTCAAACCTTCAATACGATTTAGGCAGTTATATTAGCTTTAATGAGCAACTGGGTTACCAAAGCCTTGTAGCCAAGTTGAATATAAGTAACTCAGGCGACCAACATGGAAAATTAAACGACATAGTTGTTTTCATCACACACAATCAAAACAAGTTTCAATATCTGGCCAATGTAATTGGTACATATGAACAACAAAACTGGCAGCTAACGCCCTTTAATGGTGTATTCTTACCAGCACAAGAGTATTGGAATAATACTGTTTTAATTAATGACTCTAGACATTTTGCACATGAAAATTTTGTGGAAGAAACTATGCATTGGCAAGAACGGTATTACGCAGAGTTAGGCCGATTTGATGAATACGAACAAGAGCGCTCTATAAGCGACGAGCTCTTTGAAGAATTTCGAATTTGGTACAAAGACAAAATGAGAGCCTTTCCCGTTGGCCATTATCATATGTTATTAATTTTTAAGGAAGATTCCAAAACACAAACTCTCTTATACGAATTTTATATAAGTGCTCAAAAGAAAAGGATGTTTCTTAAAAATATTGAACGTTATAGATATGGGGAGGGTATTGTAGCCCCCTTAAAAACAGGTGCCAATCTTGCCACTACCCTGGCCCTTGTTAGTGACGAAGATACCACAGAACGAATCAAAATTGAGTATAAAAAATACCGTAAGAAAAAAGGAATTTAGATTTGCACTGTGTGATTTAACTCATTAACCTGAGACACATTAAAATTGTCTTAACAAGCACTTAAATGTCTAACTCACCAGTTCTTATTCTTACGGGCTTTCACCGAAGTGACACCTCGGCCTGCGGTAACTTACTATCCAACGCAGGGCTTAATTTAGGTAACGAGCTTATTAAGCCTCATATTGCTAATCGGAAAGGTTATTTTGAAGATATGCCCGCCGTACAAATGCATGAGAGTTGGCTTAATGAGAATAATACAAATTGGCAATATTGCGGTGAAAGCGACCTTAATTTAAGTGAAGAACATATTACTTCGCTCAAAGGTTATGTTGCTAAAAGAGATGCTATTGGCACCGCTTGGGGCATTAAAGATCCGCGTTTGAGCCTATTTCTGCCTGCCTACCAAAAGCATCTAGGTGAGCGAGCTCGCTTTCTGTTCATTATTCGTCCGTGGCAAAGCTGCATAGAATCTTTACATCATCGCCACAGCAGAGAAATAGCATTATTAACTAACCGTTCTAAAGGGGTCCTGAATGATAGGTTCTGGCATAAGCCAAATCTAGCAGCAAAGATGTGGCTAGCCTATAACTCTCACATTTTATCTTTCATAAAGAGTAACCCTAAACAATGTTTGCTGGTAACCCAAAAGGCACTTTTCAATGGTGCACCGGTTCTTAGTAGTTTAAATAAACTTGGCAACTTCAATTTAGATGAAAACACATCATTACCCTTTACGCACTCTTTGATTAACGACAAAGCTAACCTGAACGTTAGTTTTGTCACTGAGCCCAGCCTTAGAAAAGAACTAGACGATACATGGAAAACGCTACTCGATTTTGCAGATTATAGAGAAGAAAATGAAAGTGTATCCTGGGAAAAAGCCACTAATCCGTCGGTGTCGTTAAACCTTTTGTTTGGTAAAAAAGAGCTAACAAACGTAACTCATAAAGGTGAGGACAAGAAAATACAGAGACTCGTTAATTTATATAAAGACGACGGGGGAGAAGAGCAATACTATAATACCTATGGAAACTTACTGAGTAATCAGAATTTAGATACGCTACTTGATCACTACCGTGCCATTGTAAACAACTGCGCAATCACGCGCCTAAAATTAGATTTAGCATCAAGAATCATAAAACACCTTGAAAAGGCAAACATCTTATTAGTTGGTAGTGACTGTAGCACGAGGCTTTTGCACGTTTCCCCCATTGAGAGCCAGCAGACAAGGCTATTTCCGAAGAATTTAGGGGCAGATAAGTATGTTCTTACGGGTATAGCAAAAAAATGTGATTGGGTGGTGTTGTCTGATACACAATCGCCCAAAGCTCATTTAATAAAAAACTTGCCTGGTAACTATCCTAAAACCATTTTTCTGAGCTTACGCGCTCCATTTGATGCGATAAAGTTTTTTCATGATACTGTACTACCTCAACTAACAACGCCATTTGTTTTAATTTCAGGCTCAGAAGATGTGACTATCCCAGAGCAACGAGACAAACGTTGGCGCGAATACAATAATGACGAAGAGCGTTGTATACAGGAAATTATCCAGCACCCACAATTACTTCACTGGTACGCTGAGAACTTAAGTTCTAGTGAGTTCCCAAACTTATCACCCATACCTTTAGGCTTGGTTTATCCAAACTCTGAAACCTTGCCTTCTTTACCACTACAATCTGTACCTACGCTTTCTCAGCGTTCTAAGTCAGTTTTGTGCGCTCATAGAATTCGTGAAGGGAAGCAATGGGAAATAAGAAAACAAGTTAGTGACTTAGCCAGTGGACAATGGAAAGATCACTGCACCGTGTTAGCAGACGAAGTTTCCGAGTCTCACTTTTTCGAACTGTGCAGAACCCACAAGTTTGTAATATGCGTGGAAGGAGGTGGTTTCGACCCGTCGCCCAAGGCGTGGCATGCGTTACTAAATGGAGCCATTCCTATTGTGAAAAGCTCTGCATTAAACGCCTGTTACGCTCGGCTTCCTGTTGTTTTTGTGGATGATTGGACGAAAGAAACAATAAGCGAAGCAAATTTGGCAAAATGGGAATCTGAATTTGCCCCATTCTTTAATGAACCTGATATGCGTTATGAGGTTTTACAAAAGCTGGGGCTGCAATTCTGGTGGAATAAAATTTTAGATAAATTACCTACACTAGACACAGATAAGTTGCTGGAAACAACCAACCCAACTGCCTGAAATATTCATAAAAAAGAGCACGCTAGCAGTGCTAGTGCGCTCTTTTATTCCTCAAAACCTCGTTGAAGTGTATTATTCTTTCGCTACAGCAACTGAATAACCATGCTTCTTCAATAGCGCATGCTGCTTGGCTTTACCAAGGTCGTGTGCCACCATCTCGGCACACATTTCCTCAACGGTAATTTCTGGTACCCAACCTAGCTTTTCTTTTGCCTTTGTAGGGTCGCCTAGCAGTGTTTCTACCTCTGCTGGGCGGAAGTAGCGTGGGTCAACTTCAACAATAACATCACCCACTTTCACACCCGGTGCAGTTTCGTTATCTACAGCTGTTACCGTTGCTACTTCCTTTACACCTTCGCCGCTGAATTCAACAGTAATACCCGCTTCTTTTGCTGACATACGTACAAATTCACGAACCGAAATTTGCTTGCCTGTAGCAATAACAAAATCTTCAGGCTTGTCTTGTTGCAACATCATCCACTGCATACGTACGTAGTCTTTGGCATGGCCCCAGTCACGAAGTGCATCCATGTTGCCAAGGTAAAGCTTAGGCTCTAAACCTTGAGCAATATTAGCGATACCACGAGTGATTTTACGGGTAACAAACGTTTCACCGCGGCGTGGAGATTCATGGTTAAACAAAATACCGTTACAAGCATAAATACCGTAAGACTCGCGGTAGTTAACCGCAATCCAGTATGCGTACATTTTTGCTACTGCGTAAGGAGAGCGCGGGTGAAACGGCGTAGTCTCTTTCTGCGGAATTTCTTGAACTTCACCGTAAAGCTCTGAAGTAGACGCTTGGTAGAACTTAGTTTTCTTTTCAAGGCCTAAAAAGCGAATAGCTTCTAGCAAGCGTAGAGTACCCATAGCATCTACATCTGCTGTGTACTCAGGTGCTTCAAAAGATACCGCAACGTGTGACTGGGCACCAAGGTTATACACTTCGTCTGGCTGCACTTCTTGCATAATGCGGATAAGATTTGAAGAATCCGTCAAATCACCATAATGCAAAATGAAGTTAGCGTTTTCTACGTGTGGATCTTCATAAATATGATCAACACGTTCTGTATTAAACAATGAAGCACGACGCTTAATACCGTGTACTTCATATCCCTTTTCTAATAAAAACTCGGCTAAATAAGAGCCGTCCTGGCCGGTTACACCGGTAATAAGTGCTTTTTTCACAGCAAATTCCTATTAATATTTCAATTAATATATTGTTATTTATATATAAGTAGATTATTCAACTTCTACTTTTTCGAAGCTTTTTACAAGGTCATCAACAGCTTTCACTTGAGCCAGAAATTGCTCTAGTTTTGCTAATGGGAACGCTGACGGTCCGTCACAGCGAGCTTTATCAGGATCTGGGTGAGCTTCCATAAACAATCCAGCAAGCCTAACTCCCATACTGGCCAGCGCAAGCTCGACAGTTTGAGCTCTTCTACCACCCGAAGCCGAGCCATTTGGATCTCTGCATTGTAATGAATGGGTAACATCAAAGATAACAGGCGCCCCTTTAGATGCTTCTTTCATCACACTAAAGCCCAGCATATCCACGACTAAATTATCATAACCGTGCGTAACCCCTCTTTCGCATAGTATGATTTTTTCGTTTCCACACTCTACAAATTTTTCTACGATATTCCCAACTTGCCCAGGGCTCAAAAATTGAGGCTTTTTAACGTTGATAACAGCTTGAGTTTTCGCCATTGCTTCGACTAAATCCGTTTGCCTCGCCAAAAATGCTGGTAGCTGAATGACATCTACTACTTCAGCTACAGGCTGTGCTTGATATATTTCATGCACATCAGTAATTATTTTAACGCCAAAAGTACTTTTGATTTCCTCGAAAATCTTTAGCCCAGCGTCCATACCAGGCCCTCTATACGAATGTACAGACGAACGATTGGCTTTATCAAACGATGCTTTAAAAACAAAAGGTATATTTAGTTTTTGCGTAACTTCCACGTACTTTTCGCATATCGAAAGAGCCAAATCCCTAGACTCAAGAACATTCATCCCACCGAACAAAACAAAAGGGAGGTCATTTGAAATTTCGATGTTGTCTAAATTAATTGTTTTTTGTTGGTTCATTTTATTCGCTTTCAACTTTTAGTTTACTTCTTAAACGGAAGAGATCTTCCTCCGTATCAATACCATGATGAGGAATCTCTAGTGCGTCTTCAGCGACAATTCTGACGCCATTTGCTAGCGCTCTAAGTTGCTCCAACTTCTCAGTTGCCTCTAGATGATGCTCTTTCATTTCGCTAATATTAAGTAGAGTTCCAACCCTGTATACATACAGTCCTATGTGTCGATAATATTCGCCGCTTGGCATACCAGACACTGAGCCTCTCATTTCATCACGATTAAACGGTATAGGTGCTCTACTAAAATAAACAACTGAAGAATCTTCACCCATTGCTATTTTAACAACATTTGGGTTCATGAGTTCGTCACCATTTAGAATTCGCTGTTTTAGCGTCGCTATACCTGCATTGGGATACCTTTCTAACAAGTCTGCCGCTTGTGTAAGCAACTTCGGCGAAATTAATGGCTCATCACCCTGCAAATTAATGACTATATCTTGCTCAGGAAGCGCCAGTTTACCAACCGCTTCAGCCAACCTATCAGTGCCAGACTGGTGTTTATCTGAGGTCATGATTGCATTAGCACCGTGCTTTACCGCGCAATTAAATATTTCTTCGTTATCAGTAGCTACATGTACCGAACTAGCTAACTTTTTCGCAACTTCTATGGTGTGTGCAATGACCGGCTTTCCATCTAAGTCGAGCATCAACTTTCCAGGAAGACGACTCGAATTATACCTAGCCGGAATAACAATATGCCTATTGGTCATTATATTCCTTATCAATCTTTGAAATGATCGCGGGTAATTCTAGTACACTTTTTATAACAAAATCGGCACTGCCATTTGCGAGCTGTTCTTTAGAACACTCGTTATTTACCCAAACATTTTTTATCCCAACGCTCCTCGCACCTTTAATATCTGCTTCATATGAATCGCCGACATGAATGACTTCTTTACTATTCAAACTAGCCAAACATAATGCCTTTTGAAAGATGCTAGGGTGCGGTTTTTCGTGAGGCTCTTCTCCTCCAATAATTATGTGGTCAACAAAATTTCCCATTTTCACTGCAGATAACTTTGGCGCTTGAGACAATACTGGGCCATTAGTAATTACTATTAGTGAATAGTTTTTTCTCAACTTAATCAATAATTCACCGACACCGGTGAAAAATTTGAAAAACTCCATTCGTTTTTCACTTATTATGTTCAGAAGTTCTGCGCCCTTTTCATATGAACAGCTCATATCAAATCTATCGAATAAATACACAATCAATGAGATGCGAAAATCTCTCTCTTCACTACTTTTTGCGTGTGCTAGGATTGTTCGGTATTCATACTTTTTATAAATGCCGAGAATAAAGCTCTTCGCCCATTCTATTCGTTTGTTTATACAGCCAAAGTAATCAACTAGTAGCGTTTTTTCTATCCAAACCTGTAACTGTCGATCTGCGCCTTTTGTGTCGCACAAGGTTTCGTCCATATCTAGAAAAATAGCTTTAATTGGAGATGTTTTTGGAAAACTATTTTTTGAGGACACCTACTAACTCCTCATTATCAACAACCAATAAAAAACCAATTTTGTGGATGTCCATAAGCGAATAAGCATGTTCCATACTTGCCGAGTGTGAAACGGTGTGCGGCATAACCGATGCTATGTCGTGTGCTTTAATCGAAAAAACATCCGTCCCATAATGTTCCATCGCCCTCCTCAAGTCACCGTCTGTAATAACAGAGTAATCTTTTGTTTTCCCATTGTTAACTATTACAAACCCTAGTTTCCCCTGAGATATAGATGACACTATCTCAGTAAAACTTGATGTAGGGTTTAAAAATGGGATGGGCAATGCCAACATTTCATCTTTGACTTTTGAAAGTAATCTCCTTCCTAAGGAGCCTCCAGGATGAAAACGAGCGAAGTTTTCAGGTGTGAAGCGTCTAAGCTCCATCAAAGCCACAGTTAACGCATCTCCCACTGCCAAAGTAGCCGTTGTAGACGCAGTTGGTGCAAGTTGGTGAGGACAAGCTTCTTCGGGTACTGCAATTTCAATAGTAGCCCAAGAATTTAGGCCTAATGTTGAATTTTTATTCTTCGTAATAGCGATAACGCAATTGCCGTTATCTCGTAGAAACGGAAGCAGTTTGAGTAGTTCTTCGGTTTCACCAGAATTGGATATTGCGACAAAAATGTCACTCGGGTGAACCATTCCTAAGTCACCGTGGAATGCTTCACCGGGGTGCATAGAAAAACTTGGAGTTCCAGTACTAGCCAGAGATGCAGCAATCTTTTTTCCAATGATTCCTGACTTCCCCATGCCACAAATTATAACTCTCCCTTGAGAATTAACTATTTTATATACACTTTTAACAAACGACTCACCTAGCTTGTTTCGAACGCTTGTCAATCCGTTTATTTCTATATCAATAACTCGTGAAGCCGTATTTAGTATTTTTTCGCTGTTTAATTCTTCTGTTTTTGAAACATCCTTTTTTTTCATCGTTGTTTTCCTGTCACAATTCCATCTTCGTTTTTCAAAGAAATAAACATATTTAACAAGTCAGTGACAACTGTTTTTACTTCAAAATGCTCTTTCGCAAACTCTGCTCCTTCCAAGCCTATGGCTTGTAGTTTATTACGACTTAGGTAGGGTAGAATAGCATCCGCCCAAGCCGAAGCATCATCTCCCTCCGTGAGAAGGCCGTTTACGCCATGTTTCAACGACTCACCAAAACCATAATTTACAGTAAGAACCGCTTTCCGCATGAACATCGCCTTAACAAGACGTGAAGGTAACCTATATTTATTAAAACTATCATGAATTCCAGGTGAGCAAACTATATCGCATGCTAATAAAAAGTCGGTATACTCATTGTCATCTGGCGACCCTAGGTCGACATAGTTGATATTTGAATCTAATATCTCTTTAGAGACATTCGGAACGTCAATATTACTTCTTCCTGATACGGTGACTAATTGAAGCGGTACTCCGGCTTTTGCAATGTGATTTAGCGCATCCAAGAATATAAAATACTCTTTCGAATAATCGTAAATCGTACCACCTAAAAACAGTGTTATATCTTTTGTATTCAGTAGATACTTTGAATACAGATCCTGCTTTTTCTGCTCACTTAAAACCATGTTGCTATACTTTTTACCCTCAGTAACTGGAGGTAAAACAAATGTAGGCTTTGCAAATTGTTTTTCCAAACGTTCTGCGAATGGGTACCAAATTGCAGTATTAAAACATGACAAATGATAGCAGAGAGATCTCAAAACAGGCTCTACCCAACGGTCGTAGCTAGGATCGGAGAGCACCTTAAGCGTATATTGCCAATCATTGAGACTAAAGAATTCCTTTAGGTCGGCAAATTTAGGGTGTTTTTTGTCTAATGAAGTCAGACAATCAATATTTGGTGAAGGATGTCTTTCCATAAAAACTTGTACATCATCGTCTTCAGACTGTAATGCCAGTTTTGCTCCTGTAGCGACGACCAGTTCTAAAGCTGCTCTTTGAGCTTTGCTTCTTACACCATTTTCGTAGACAAAATCGGGGGCAAAGTCTATTACTTTTTCGCGAATATTTGGGCTAAGTAGTATTCCTTCAAATTTTAGAGCTAACCACTGTATTCCAGAATACTCTTTATCTACGTTTCCTTCCGCCAGAATCATTACGTTAGCCCCTAAACGATTTAGGTGCCAAGCAACTTCTTGAATGTATCTCCCTGTGGCGCTGAACCTTCCTGAAGGCAGAACAAACAAAATATTTACGCTTTTTACTTCCTTGGGTGCATGAATAGTCTGGTCACTAGGAATAGGCATCTTAGAGTTTATACCTTCACCAGCTTTCAAACGTTTGCAGGCGAAATAGTCAATAACATCTTCCAAGTTACATAAGCCTGCTTTTGGAGAGAAATATGAGGAATATAATATATAAAAAACATAAAATACCTCTTCAAGGCTTCTGTTATTAGTTCGGCGACCGAAATCCACGTGATCGACCGTTAAACCCCAGTGTGAATAAAAAGATACACCAAAAGTGTGAACGGTTTTTCCTGCCATTAAAGCTTCAAAGCCGAACTGCGATACACACACATAAACTTCATCGCATTCCTTTAAAAGGGAATAAGGATTAATATCAAAGTCAATTACTGTGAAATTTTCAGGGAGTTTTTTAGGCAGCGCTTTTGATAGAGCCGATTCTTTCCCTCCAGTGAGCGCATCTGGGTGAAGCTTTAAGAGAACCTGACAATCTTTTTCTTCAAGTGCTTTTTCAACCATCATTTCGAAATTTCGTTGACTTGCTAGACCCATTTCTATTGACTTGTCACCAAATCGTTGGTCAACGAGAAGAATTTTTTTCTTTTCTTTCTTTAGGTCTATCCGAGTATTTAAATCTAAATAAGGAGCATGGTTATACTTTGTTACTCCATTTTCGACTATAGAAGTAATATTTCGTTTCGCCCTTTCGATTTGCTGATTGGTAAAAATAAACTCTCGATCATTTAATAGTTTTTCCATGTCTGATGCACGAGTAGCATCATAGTACATGACTTCTGGACAGATGATTAATGACATTTGTGGAGATTCTTTGAGCGCAATATCCTCTGAGCTAATGAAACCGTACTCTAAGCGCATGATTCGCTTTTGATAATCTGTCGCTAAATCTAAATTTCCATTTTTATAGCGCCGACTATCTTGTCCCCAAACAAAAAAATCATCACACTCCGAATAGTCAGCTTTTGTATCACCAGCAGCAAGGTACTTATCATATCCAAGGATATCAGTAAGATACTTGTTCATTCCGACTAATTTTTTTTCATTCCAAGGCAAACTTGCGCAAAATCTCTTTTCTAAGCCTCTTTTTGTTTTTTTGTTATTGTTTTTTTCAACAATATTGGATAAAGAAATTAAAAAAGGTTGCGAACGCTTGACTAAATCAAAGTCGCCAAGAGAATAGTTTTTCAAAAAAAGTACGTCTGAGACGCTACAGTTTGATGCAGTCAAGTTAGCAAATGACTGCGTGAATTTAAGTGATTTTTTCATGATTAAATAAATAAACTAATTACAGTTAAAAACTTACAAAAATGGGCAATATAATTTTTTCATAAAGAACTCAGCAAATACTTCTAAAAATATCATTTAAAATTTATCAAAAATTCTTTAAAACTTTATATCAAGAGCACTGACTGGCGAAACTTTGTTTCTATAAATTACTTTTCCCTAAGAACGACAACGTACTCAAAAGCCTCTCAAATCCATAATAAAACCTAGTAGTTGAACTTTTCTTTTAAAATTTTATAGTGCCTATCATTTTGCATTTCTTTGCTAAGGTCATTTGATATTTCCCTTCTAGAACGGGGTGATATAGTGTCACTCGAACGGCCGCTATCCCCAGTCACTTTAAAAATATTGAAGGTATCTAGAAAGTTAACCGTAAATGGAAGGTCTAGCGCTTTTGCTATTTTTTGAACGCTGGCTTTAGGGTTTTCTACAAAGTCTTCATACTTAAATATCTGTTCTGGAGTATATTCGCTGATAAATGTGTTCACTCTTTTACAGTATTCCCCAAACCCTTTAGGTTCAAAATGCTCCCAGTTATTGCTTAAAAGAGATAAATAGGAATCGATTGGGTTTCTTAACGTTGCCACTCGTAACACATTAAATTCGCTTGATAGATGCTCCACAACTGAAGATTTTTTTTCAAAACTATCACCAACACAAAAGTCTGAATGCGTATGTTCACGAATAACAAGGTGCCCACCGAGCCTGGAAACATGGTTTTCTGTTGTTTTTATATTATTGATGAATATTTTCCATGCTAAAGCGTCTACATCAGGAACATTCGCGTATCTTGATTGTGTTATAATATCTGCTGGTAAAAACTTCGGCTTGCCTCCTCCCATGTGTAACTTAGAAGTAGGATGTAATTCACTTAAGAGAAATACGTTTGGTAGTGCAGCTACACATTTCGAAACTAACGTACCACCGCTACATGCTAGGTGGTGGATTACTCTTAAAGTGGGCTTTGTATCAAGTCCCCTATCATCAAGGGCTTTTTCACAACGCTCTATTAAGCTCTTTGTTTCATTCAACTGAAGATGGTTTGCTGAAATTATACTTTCGCTATCAGGGTAGACTGATATATTCTTTTTATCTAACAATTTCAATGCATCATCTAATTGACGCTGCATATTTTTTAAATCTTCCATAAGCCTAACCACGATCCTTGGTTGCACTTGCAATTTCAGGAAACCGAGACTCTAGATTGTGGTAAAATACTGACGCCTGCTTTAATTTGTGGTGTAGCTCTGCTATTAGTTTTTGTAAGCCTTTTTCAGTTTCAGCTTTTTCTCTATATTGAAAACGTAATTCATCCAAGTCGGCTTGTAGCTTACTCATCAACTTTGTATTTAGCGCTAATGTTTTAACCGCGTCTTTCTCTTTTATAGAGCTCGCATTATAACTCTCTTTTAAAGTCGTCACGTTGTTTTGAAGAGCAGATATCTGGTTTTCACAATCACTTAGTTTCTTTTCTAATAAACTACTTTTTTCTACTAGTCCTTCGGCCCATTTTTTATTTTCGAGGTGCCAATGCTTATGTTGATCTCTTGACTCGCTTAGCTCTCGGCACTGTTTTTTCAACTCTTCTAGTTCAGAATGCAATTGCGACTTTTCCGCCGCCAATTCTTTTAGCTTTTCTTCACTCCGTCGTTTAACAGTTTGAAGTTGCTCTTGAGCCTGCTGTAATTCCTCGGTACATTTTTTAGTATCGCTTTGTAAGGCTCTTAACTGGCTCTCCAGCTCTGCTTTAATTTCTCTATGCTGTTGCCTTTGGCTAAAGTAGTCCAGTGCTTGCTCAGCATTTACTTTTTTAGTCGCCACGAAATTGGAGTACGGTGGCATAGATTCAGCTAATGCAAGGTAATCTCGCCCACATTCTGTAAACTCTTTTTTAAGCTTTTCTACTGGCTTACTTTCACCAAAAATTGGTTTAAATGAACTTTGAATTACAACATGGGTGAAAGCATTTAATATTTGACCGTTCAAACATTGCTGCTCTGCACCGTTAAGCTGCGAGATCATCAAGCAAGGGCGGCTTTCTGAAATATCAAACTGCTGTAGCAAAGGCTTTAGCTCAATAACTGCGGCATCTTGTTCAGTAAATTCCAGTGCAGGTCGAATACTTTTAATAACATTAGGTGGGAATACAGATGAATAGCCCGGCACATTTGAAACAAAATAGCGCATGCTTTTTTGCTTAGCTTCAAACTCTGGTACGCCGTGCTTTATTAGCATGCTCTCGGGCTTGCCTTTAGCACTATATAGAGCTGTGGCTTTTTCAAAAATTGCTGGTTCTGGCTCTACCAAAACAACCTGTGTTGCTGTTAAAGAAAACAACCAATTAAGCATAGCTTCAGTACGTGCACCAAGAACTAACACGCACTTGGGTTGCATCGACAGCCCTTTCACTATTTGTAATAAATCACTCATAGCCCCTCCTTACGTTCTTTTAGAACTTTGCAGCCATACCTGCTATCAGCTTCTGCCAGTTTTCAAGCGGCTGGTTCACTTTAAGCTTTTTACGGTCCAGCGTATGAAATCTGTCGGCCAGCTTGGTTAGCAATTCTTTTATAAATAGCTTGTCTTCTTCTTTTAAGCTGTCGATTGCAGTTTGCTGTTGCTCATTTAACTGTGCAGGCAAGTCCAAAACTAGTTTTAGCCCCCACTTGTCTTCTGTTGCCGGCGGCCAGGTAGCAAGTGGGGCTTGATTATTTGCAAGCTCTCTGAACTCTATGCTTCCATAGTCGGTGAATGCCTTGTCTTTAATTTGCTTAGCGCCAACCTTAATGTCGAAAGTGGGGTAACTAATGCCGTTTACTTGTAAGTTTTCAATAGAAATAAGCAAATGCTCGTTTGTAGCTCCCACCATGTTTTGCTTTAAGCTTAACTTTTTGAAGTTAAGCGGTTTAGGCGCTTGTTTGGGGGCTAGCTGTTTTAGTGCCGTCGCTAGTTTTACTAGCTTTTCTGGCCATGGGGATAGATCTAAATGTGCTGTAGCATCAGTACGCTGTACATCGCTCTGCTTAAGTTTGGTTTGCAGTTCTTCAATAATACCTACCAGCAACGCATGGTCTAACGCGGGTAATTCTGCCAATGCTTTTTTACCTACATCGGTAAATGGGCTAAGCAACGAAAAGTCACAAACTTTATTGCTACCCGTTTTCACGAATTTTGATAATGGGTAAACACGCTTCTTATCTGGTGCATGTAATTCTATGTCTAGCACACCTTTTCTATCGTTTACTATTATTGAAAACGCGTTCCAATGCTTATCGCCATGCTCCACTTGGGTGAAGCGAGCGGTTATACGCTGCAGGTCTTTTTGATTGGCGCCGCCAGTTAGCGTTACACTTTCGCTTAAAACTAGTTGAGGGAATCGCTCTTCTATCTTGCTCTTGAATTCGGCTAAGGCTTTATTATCCGGCGATTCAGCTTTTAGTTTTTGGTATTCGGTAAAATAAAACTCTAATTCTTCTTGAAGCTGTTTTATTTGTAGCTGTAATAATTCTTGTTCACTCATCGCGTTTTGTAACTCTCTTTGTAGTTCAGGCGAGCGTTTCTCTGTCTGCGCTAGCTTTGTCTCTAAATTCTGAATTAAGGCGTCTTTTGCCTTATTACTCTTTTCAGACTGTGCAAAAGTACTTTCAAGCTCTTCTTGTAACTGGCTTATTTGAAGAATTAATAACGCTTTTTCTTCTTCAAGCTCGGTGATTTTCTTAGCTACAACCTTATTCTGCGCTGAAGCAACTTCTTCTGTCTTTGCTTTTTCTTTCAACTTCTTATTATCTTGTTCGATGCGTTCAAAATCTGTTTTCAGATTTGATAGCGCCAAGAAGGTTGCCTCTAACTCTTCTTGTAGTTGCTGAATTTGAAGCGATAGCAATTCATTTTCTTTCGTTTGCTCAGCTTTTTCGTTTGCTAACTTTTGTTTCTCTGCGCTCACTTGAGTTAGTTTGTTGGTCGCGTCTTTATATTTTTCGTCCAATTCTGCAACCGCAGCTTTGTTACTATTAGCTTCAGCGAATACACTTTCTAACTCTTCTTGCAACTGTTGGATTTGCAATAGTAGTAATTCACTCTCACTTTTCAGTTCGTTATTTTCTGAAGCTAATGCGGCGTTATCTTCTTTTTTAGTGGCAAGCTCCCTCGAAACGTCTTTATATTTAGTTTCGATTTCAGAGAGTGCATTTTTAGTGTTTGAAACCTCTTTTCCCGTTGATTCCATTTCGTTTTGTAAGTTTTCAACTTGCTGTGCTAACTGGGCAATTTTTTCTATTTTTTGAGTCAGCTCTTTTTGAGCAGTTTCTTTTTCACCGTTAGTTGTTTTTAGTGCTTCATTGGCTTTTGCACATTCAGTTTTCGTGCTTTGAATACTTTTATATTGACTTAACCCGTAACAAACAGCATCTACCCAGCTTTGTGATTTGTCGCTGGCACAAAAGCCTTCAAACTGGCGCAGTAACTCTTTCGTTTCTTCATCACTTTGCATTGCGCAGCGAACGGCATTGCTTAAAGCCTGCTGTTCTTTCGATAAGCTTGAAGTAGGTAACAATTGAATAGTGAAATGCTCACCTAATAGATACTGATGCTGTTGCAGTGCTTTAAAATAATTGTTCCAGCTTTTTAGCGCTTCTTTCACATCCGCTTTTGCGGGCAACGTATTTGCAAACGAGGCAACAATAAAATCTTGCGGCGAAATAAGCAGCGCGTCAACGCTTTGGGCAGCTTCTTCGCCTTCTTGGCACATTACAATACTTATGTGCGGTGCTTCTGCACTCACAACTTTTTTTATAACAGCGCCATAGTTAGCAGACTCAGTAGATTCTTCAGCCCAATCTAAGTTTAATGCCAGCGCACCTTGCTTTACGTTTTCAGTTTTCAAACCCACGTACGAAAATAGAAATTCGTTAGGTGCAATACTTAATTTTTGACCCACTTAATTTTCCTTACTGAATTTTTGTACCGCGTAATACCAACGCTCCAGAGAATACGGCAACACTTTACCATTGCGATTTGTTTTATGAAGTGAACTGGCTACTGCATTTAAAAGCTGTGTTTTATTGGGAAGTAATTCAGCGTTATCAAGCTCAACTGATGTTACTGCACTCACTTTATTGTCTGCATGAAGTTTAATGGTGAAAGGCTGGGGCTGTAACTTGCTATCCATCACTACATTACCGCACAGCAACAGTACATTTTCTTCTTGCTCTTTATTTTCAGGTAGCGCCAAGTTTTTAACAACAATATTGCTTTCTTGCTTTTCTGCGCTACTCTCAGTCTCTTTGGTCTTTTCTTCAGTAAAGGTTAGGATAAGCCTTTCAATTGAACTACACCAGTTACTGATACTTCCTACATTTGCATTATCTTTCACAGAAAACTGCTGCTTTGAAAATACGATATGCAGCTGCGTCAGTATTGTTATTAAATCTGCTTGGTCGTTAGATGAAAGCTTATAGAAGGTATTACTTCCCATTTGCTCAGGCATAACCAGCATATAGTCAGTAACGCCGTTATTGCCACTGGAAATAAACTGAGATAGCGGGAAATGTCGGTTTGGCTTAGGTTCGTAAAACTCAACTTCAGCCCTGTTCCCTCGTTTATTAATGATTAGCGGGAAGCTCTCCACAACGCCTGCTGATAAAACGATATTACGAACGTTAACGATCAACCGGCTTACGTCGTCCCGTTCAAAACCACCTGCAATCTCTACTTCGCATTCAACTTCGCTTATTCTCTGGCCACTTGGTACATTGGAGCTAATATCTGCCGGGGTTAAAGGCACATTGTTTTCAGTTACTGATTCAACATTATTTACATCTGGTGTCGTTAACTGCTGCTTATTCTCATCAACATCTGCGTTTAATTCCGAGTTTCCTTTGAACACACTTTGTTTTTCTTGCACTTTCGACCAGTGCTTTTTCTTGTGCTCAAGTTCATTCACAATATCAAAGTACTGCTTAGTTGCTGGCTGTTCTACAACGTTTACGATATCTTCGAACTGTTTGCTTTCTACCATTTGATTAAATGATAGGGGCCCTGTTAACTTCCACACATCGTTACTGTTTCGCGCTTTCAGGTTTTGAATAATGCGATCCCATATCCATTCCAAAGCAGGGTGCCCCGCATTACAGCCTATTGCACCGTTCCAAATACCACCGTGCCACTTTCTTACCAAAAACAGTAAATCATCTGAAAGCAAAGGTTGGATAGGCGCATTGCATCGAGTTCCACAATCTATATAAAAGCCGCCCATTTTTAAGCAATAAGCAACGCGGAAAATATCCGACTGCATTGCAGGCAATGCCGCGCTTTCAAACAGGTTTTTAATTTCAGAGCCGTAGTGCTCTGCTATAAATTGAAGCGCACTGTCATAGCTAAAAAGCTTGTGCTCCATGGAAGGGTTTTGCGCTTTCCATGTGGCTACTAACTTTGAAATATCTTCTGGTAAATTTGGAGTATTCCAGAACTGAACAATAGTATTAGGCTTCATACTTCGCTCTTAAAAATGCGGCATTTTGTTCATAAATGTCATAGAACTGAGAAACCAATTCTTCATTGGTAAATGTGGCTGTTTCACCCAACTCAATATCGGCTCCATTAACGCTGAGTACCCGAGAGCCTTTAGACTCACTTCTACCCGTTTCAACACAATTAATACCTGGTGGCACTAATGGTATTAACTGGTTTAACGGCTCGATACTGGCATCAATACTATCTACATTCCCCGTTGTACCTGAAATATGCTGGCAAATACGCTTGGCGTATTCAATTAGTAACACCGATGAAGGATGATTAAACGTGAAGAACGTTCTCGATTTGCCCCGAGTAGCTTCAATGAAATCAGCAATTTTAATGTCGACTGACGCTTCTCTTGACTTTAACTCATCAAGCGACTTTGCATCTTCTTTGCCGTACTCTTGCTTGTTATAGAAAGGGTCTGACAGCCACCCAACCACTTGTTGTTTACTTATGCCTAGTAACCATCCGTCAAGAATAGTTTTATTGTGATACTCGCCTAGTGGACCTCTTAAAGTCGTGACCTCTGGGTGTCGAATATACATTAAGTCTGGAGTAAACCCGCTAAAATAGAGATTAACGATAGTATGGGTTTTGTCACCATACGACCGCTTTATTTCACTAGTGCGAATAAACTTGCAAGGATAGTTGTCTGATATCAATTGCGTAACAATAACATCGGCTTCATTTAAAGCGTCTCGATACGTTACTTCGTCACTATCTTTCAGAAGATGTACTATTGGGGTAGCTGTTACCTGTATTGTAGGAACAAGCTTTTCAATGTAATCGGCTAGAGGTCTAGCTTGGCAATTACCAATAACAACTAACTTCATACCGCTTTTACCTTACCGAACACTTGCCGCTCAACACGTTGAAAATATCTGTTTAATAACACTGTACAAACCGTCTTTACTTCGTAACCCTGTACCATATCAATTAGTGACGTGGTAAATCATCCATTTTCGTATTTTTTTCTAACGGTTCACCAATATCTTCATACATGTTAGTGTCGTCTAACGAGATATTTCCGGGCATAGTCATATTTGGATCGGGAGCAACGCCAGGAAAAGCTTCGTCTAACAGTTGCTGCGTTTCAGCTTCCGGTGACATATAAGCAACATCCCCTTCTGGGGCCTCGGAAAATTGCATATCTCGCTCTATTTCTGCAATTAACTCGGGGTCGGTTTCTAAGCCAATTTTTTCTGCGTCGATGTTTGCAGGAAATTTCTTAGATTCAGAATGAGTTTTTTCTTGTAATAGCGGAAAGGTAGAATCTTCAGTGCTGCTTAAGTCAGCAGGCGGTGGGGCAATTTCGTTCTCTATACCTAGATTATCATTCTTCTTCGCTGGTGAAACGAAAAACACGACGAAAGAAAAGACAATTACAACAACTATTGCTATAACGCTACTAAGCTTCATCGTTAATTCCTTTTTTACTAATGCTCGTTCATTCAATTGACGAGCAAAATAATACCATTAATCGCGCGGTATAACATCTTTCGTTTTATCAATCAGAGGCAATGTAATGAAAAATATTAGTTTTTTATTTTGCGCTTTTCTTAGTCGTTTTATAATTACGCTATTCTTAAGCTTTTTTACTATTACATCTGTAAACGCCTCAAACAAAGATGTGGCGATTTCTTCTTCCCCTTCACATCCAGCGAAAGGAATAAACTTTTTCTATTTAGACGGAAGAGATCAAGAAGATTTAGTCCAAATTGCCGAGAAACTTTTTCATGGTGACGATGCTTGTAAAGGAACGCGCCCAAATATTTCAAAGCGCTTCGAAAACACCTTGAAAAATATAAAAAAAGCGGGTTTTGAATGGGTTCGGTTACTTATTAGTAAAGATTTTTATCAAATTTATGCCAATAGATGCGGCTTTGATATGGAAGAGATATACCCTGTTTTAGCCGATAAACATGTAAGTGTATTAACTAACCTAATAGAAAACATAGCCGAAGAAGACTTCAAGATAGAAGTTGTGCTGTCGGGTACAGAATGGTTTAAAGAGCCTGAAAATGACATTCTGTTTTTTGAGTCCATTTTGCTAGGTGTTCCGTCGCAACATATTAATATGGTAATGCTAGGCGGTGACGTACAACCAGCTAATGCAAAGTATCAGGCTGAGTGGTTAAAAAAAGTGCTTCCACACTTTTTAAATCATGAGCATGGTGTATTGAAGAAATTGAATTACCTATTTGATACCGTTACATATAGAAATACAAAGCAAGCAACAAGCTATGTAGCGTGGGTAACCCAAGAATTTCCGTCATTAAAATATCTGCCTGTAAACCTTTATAATCGCTCTCTTCCACCAGGCAGCGTGTGGCAAGAATATGCAAAAGTTCTTAACGAATACATGGATATATACCGCAGCGCCGGTCGTCCGCTTTGGATAGACGAATATGGCTTTAGGTTAAGTAACACTTCAGAGAAAGAAATTTACACAGAGGCAGACAGAGTCGAATATTTGAAAGGGTTTCATCACGCTCTGTTTTGCGCAAAACAACCACCTGCAGCGCATTTCATATGGACCGCAGGTAATGACAGATATAATACAAACCCTGCAAAAGACCATGACAGAACGCCTTTTGGTCTTTTTGAAGGCTATACCGATAACATGCCTGTCACCGGTGATGCTTGGAGTGAACTAAGTTTGTTTAACAAAGATTCGAGTTACTGTGAACGTTTAAAAGAACCTGATTGAGGCATCTAAATTTATTTAATAAAAGATGTTAACACAGCGTCATCCACTACCGTGGGTTGATATAGCTTGGCTTTACCGCTAAGAATGGCGCTTTCCGCCATTTCCACAAATGCTTCTATAGGAACATCTGCAGAAGCAGAAAGTAAGCCTTGCACTTCATAGTTCCACCATTTCATTTCCAATAGCTTTTCGATAACAGTTTGAGGGAAGCGATAGCGGATAACCTTCGCAGGAAGCCCCCCTACAATTGCATATGGCGGCACATCTTTAGTGACCAGTGCTTTTGCAGCAAGTATTGCACCATCTCCTATGGTAACTCCTCGTGCTATGGTCACATCTTCACCTATCCACACATCGTTCCCTATTGTTATACCCAGTCCATTTTTCGGTTCGGTATTATTTACTTGAAAGTTTTCGATTTCAGGATGATCGGCAAAGAACTGAGCATTCGTTATATTCTGGCGGTCGTAGGTTATATTCGCTGTAGTGAAGCGACTAATTGGATGGTCAATACCCATGACTGTCGTTCTAGCCCCTATTGAACAATATCTCCCTACTTTGGTGTTAATAGGGAATACACTGCGGGTAAAAGAAAAAGACCCCATAGAGAATAAGAAGCTGCCATTTAAAAAATTACAGTAAGGTTCAATGCGCCCATTTGAAGGAAACACTAACTGTTCATTTGGTCTGAACCTTCCTTGCACTTTGCAATTACCAAATGGCGTGAAATAAACACGGTGTTCGTTAAAATGAGCTAATAACTCGTCACTTACTGTTATTCTGTGGATCACTCGTTCGTCCCTTTCTTATAATTTATATTGGCTGGTTTTGCATGAAAGCAATGGACGAATAGTAAATAATAACGAATCACTTATACAGCGTTAAAGCATAAGAGATTGAAAGAAAAGCCACTCCTTAAAAAAGGAATGGCTTTATTCTACTTGCCAAACTACTTAAAAAAGTTAAGTAAGGCTATTTCGCAACCTGCCAAGTGTTGTCAGTGGGTCTCAATACTCCTCGACTTTTAACTGCAACACCATCCATTAGATGAACAATATTTCTGCTTGCAGCCTCGTTTCTCCAAAGCAGATCAGCTTTTCCATCTCCGTCGTAGTCGCCAATATTCTCAATTTGCCAATTAAGCTCTGCAACCTCGTTAATTAGCGTACTCGTTTCTATTTGGCCATCTTTCATCATGAAAGCCCAGTTTCTACCGTCTACTTGGTTTCTCATTATGATGTCAGCTGTTCCATCGCCGTCTAGGTCGCCGGTACCTGCGATATCCCAATCAGTATTTACGGTTATCAAGCTATATTGACTGTCTATTTCTCCAGCCTCCATTAACCAGATATAAATAAGGCCAGTATTTTTTCTACGCCAAATAACGTCTTCATCACCATCTCCGTCAACATCTCCTGTACCGACTACTTGGTAATTCAGGTCTGTTACCCACAATGAAGGCTTACTTGTGCCTATACGCCCGTTTTCCATCAAGTAGAACCAAGTATCGCCTCGCTCTACATTGCGCCACATAACATCTCCGATACCATCGGCGTTAAAGTCTCCATTTCCTACTAGCTGCCACGTGCCTGCTGTTACAAAATTAAGAACATAACGCTCTTTTATACTTGCACCATCCATTAAGTAGACAAAGTTCATGCCGGTATCGCTATTTCTCCAAAAGATGTCTGACTTTCCGTCACCGTCATAATCGCCTAGGCCATCCATCGTCCATGTATATTCCTGAACAACATTAATTGGCGTTGCTTCTGATATTTGCGTGCCGTCCATTGCCCACAAGAAGTTCCAACCTTTATTGAAACTGCGCCATAGTAAGTCTGCATTGCCGTCACCATCTACATCGAATTTAGTTGGCTTGTAACGTGATGGATCAAATGGGAACGCATCATCTTCATCATTTACCCCATCATTATCGTCATCTGGGTCGAGTAAGTCAGAGATAAAGTCCCCGTCGTTGTCCAGTGGTGTACTGCCGCTATCTGATGGGTCAGTGTTATTTCTAAACTCATCCCAATTTGTGTAACCGTCACCGTCAGCATCACCATCGCTATCGGCTAACAACCAGTTCATCGCGCCTAAATATCTAAGCTCCCACCAGTCAGGAATGTTGTCACCGTCGCTATCGTGATTAGGAGATGTAACAACGGCAGTGCCCGTAGGTATAACCGTTGAAATCGCCTGCATTAAAACAGGTGATGAGGTAGAACTTGCCACATAATTACCAATAAGTAACTTACCTGGAGGAAGGTTGTACCCCATGGAAAGTACGTAGTTTAAAGGTGATATGGCACCGCTGTTTAAGCTTCCTAATTCCCATCTGCCCCATTCACTACCATCACAAACACCTGAACATCCACCAGCAGTGGTACTGTTTGGATAGCTACTATATTGCGGCGCATTAGAAGTAACTCTAACTTCTGCAATTTGGGTAGGACTAGTGACTTCGAGATCAAGATTTACCGTGGCTGTCGACTCACTTGTTATCGGAGTCGTGTACACATTTTCAACATCTAGAACGAAAGGCACTTGGTTGTGTATAGCAGTAACAAGGTTGCTTCTGCTTACGCTATCAGCATTGTCCTCGCTAATTATTTCCGCCTCTATTTTCATTGTTTGGCCGTTAGTTACCGTAGAGTTCGCTTTCAAGCTAAAAGCTACCGCACCTGAATGACTGGCTTCTATCGTTCCTAAGGGCCAGTAGATTACATTGCCTATCTTTTCATTTACCCCCGTAGCGCTCTGATAACTGTATCCTTCAGGAATGGTTACCTTCAACAGGGCATTGGGATATGCGGTTGCGCTTGAATTACCATAGCTCACTTGAAAGCTTTGAATTTCATTCGCTTTTATTACACTTCGTTGCGAGGAAAGCACCATTTCTAACGGCAGTACAGCTGAGGTTAACAAAGATTGTCTAGCAGTTACTTGCAAGTCACCAGAAGCTTCTGTTGCATAAGCAATAATGTCTAAGGGCTCGCCCGATACTGCATTGGTTGTGTAAAAAGGAATAGATATAGTTCTAGACTCGCCAGCCTTTAGGGTATCTAAAATCCAGCGACCTCTTTCATGATAGTCACACGCTCCACTGCAGCCCGCTGAAATTCCGGGAGAGGGGCGTGAATGGTGCAAACGTGTTCCCGTTTGAATATGTAATTGCACATCTGAAATGTCTAAAGCGCCTTCGTTTGCGACCACGAACTTTTGGTAACTATATAGGTCTTGCTGGTGTAATGTGCTTGCTCGTGACGCTGTAACAGTTAACTTCACGTCTTCTTTAATTACTATGCTATCTGCAGAGCGTTGAACACGTTCAGTGCTATTGTATACCGCAGCTTCTAGTGAAATTGGCGTACCTTCAGTAAGCTCTGTATCCACGTCGAAGTACGCATAGTGCATACCTCCATCGCCAGGATTTACTGTTCCCAAATTCCATTGTAGCTGGCCATTTGCGATAAACGCACCGTCGCTCCCTGAAACAAAAGTAAGGTTTTCTGGAATAGGTAATTTCAACATAACGTCGGTGTACGCATCGCTACCTAATTGCCCGTACGTAATCTCGTAGCGCACACGCTCGCCTACAGCAACTTGTTGCTTATCTGAAACAAGTGATAACTGCATATCATTATCACTCTTAGCAACAAACGTAGGTTGTAGCGTTAAGTTATATGATTTCGTAGCATCGTCTACATGAAGCTGAATTTCTAAAGGCTCACCCTTTGTAATTTGATTGTAATAGATAGGAACAACAACAAAGCGTGACTCACCGGCGCCAATTACAGGAAATGTCCACCTTGCCCATTCACCAGAATCGCAAGCCCCTGAACAACCGCCTGTAATACCTGGCATAGGTAGTGTAAAGGCTGTTCTTGATGGCACCATCATAGATAAGTTGAGCTCACTGATGTCTAATGCACCTTTGTTAGCAACTAGCACTTTTACAAAGGTCAATTCACTTTCTTGGCTCATATCATTTTGTATAGTGGCAATAACGTCTAGGTTTAGCGTTCCATTAATAACAACAGAGTCTGTAGAGCGCTGAACCCAGTTCTCATCTTGAAGTATTGCTTCTGTTTTTACGATGTGACCGTTAGATAGAGGTGAAGAAGGCTTGATTTCTACGAACCGTGTTCCACCAATAGCAGGGTTTATTGTACCTAAACTCCACTCTACGTTTGAGCCAACTACCGCTCCACCGTCGCTACTTGAAACGTAATCAAATCCCTCGGGGATAGAAAAAAGCAACTTTATAGGCGTGTAAGCGCTAGTGGCTTGGTTTCCATAAGTAATTTGATACTTAATAGATTCGTTGTTGGCCGTAATTCCTTTAGTTGGAGAGATAATTAAATCGACTGTTGATTCGTTTGCGCGAATAACCGTAGGGCGCGTTCCTAGAAAGTATTCTCCGCTGCCCGTAAACACTTGAACTAAGCTTTCAATTGGCTCTCCAGAATCGGCATTGGTATTATAAATGGGCACAGTTATTACTTTCGACTCGCCAGCACCAATGGCTCCTAATTCCCACCGGCCCCACTCAGACGAGTCACATGCACCACTGCAACCACCATTTATGGAGGGCCTAGCCAGAGTATGTGCAGTTCCCGGCGCGACCATGGAAAAAAGGCTTACCCCGGGCACAGCCACACTGCTGTTATTACTAACAATATAACGCATCACATTATAAGATCCCTCTTGCCAATAATCATTATTAGCACTTACCGTTAAGCTTAATTGCGGCAAGTTACTTGTCACCACCGCATCTTCCGAAGTGGCAATAGCATTAGAGCCATTGAAAAACTGTGCACTTACTTCATCCACTTTGCCATTTGAAGACGAACCGGACTTTTTCAAAGTAAATAGATACTTGTTACCAATATCTGGGTTCAATGCAGGTAAGGTCCATACGATTTTATTGTTGGAAACCGTGCCGTTATGAGAGGCAGACACAAAACTCATTCCAGCAGGAATATTCACTTCCATCGAAGGTGAGGCGATGCCCGTGTTACCCACATTTCCATAGGAGATCTCAAAATCCACATTCTCGTTGGCAGATACAACTTGTGAATTGGCAGCGACGTGCAGTGCGACAGATGGAGAGTTGTTGATTGTTGAAGGTTTTAGCACTTCGAGCGTATTGGACTGCCCTGAATACGTTACACTGGTTGTTAACGTGCGTTCGTCGCCAGTTGATAGGTTAGAAGAGTAAACAGGGAGCGTGACCACTTTAAAAGCGCCTGGGGCTAAGTCACCAAATTCCCATCTAGCAGTTTCTGTGTAATCACAAACGCCGCTACACCCGCCAGATATCGAGGGTAATGGATTCCTAAAAAATGTGTTTTCGCCAACGTTTACGTAAAGAGTAACGTCACTTTTTGTAGAGCTTGAATCATTTGAAATAATTATCTTGTGGTAGACGTAACCACCTGTTGAAGCTTTGTCAGTTGTTTTTGTAACGCTTAATGTCATGGCACTTGCCATTGACGATATCATCATCAAGAAAGCGCTATAAAATAATATAGCTATGTTTATTTTAGGTTTGTAGTTACCGCAGTCCATGTGTCACCCGCCTTAATATTGCATTGAATTTGATTATTAATCGGAATTTAAGGGAAACTTAGAATTGAGCCGAGCTAGCCCTCTCACCTAGAAGATTTCCCTCTCTGTAAAATGAGCGGGTAACTACCAAAAGCACACCTGCTCACTTTTCAAACAATACAGTTTTTGATACTTTAAGGAATACGTAGTTAGCAGTACTTAGCCGTAAATAAAGACATTTAAGAATTTCTGTAATGCCAGTAGAAAAGGATTTGAGAAATGGCTACAAGAAAGCGGGTTAGAGGTGTTATCGCGTCACGAAATAAACTTGAAGTAGCAATGCTTAATGCAGGCATTCGTTCTCAGTCTGAACTTGCCAAGCTTATTGCAGAAAAAGAAAACATCAACTCCCCTCCTAGAGACCTGGTTAATAGAACTTTTCGTCAAACAAGAGTTTCTCACCAAACTATTACTCGCATCGCCACTGTTCTGGATGTCCCCCCTCATTCGCTATTTCTTACTCAAGATGAGTTAGAGTCTGAGGAGGAATTAAACCCAGTGACGGTGACTGAAGAGGCTATTCATAACGATAAATCAGAACCTCTAAGTAAAGATTTAGAAGACGATTTAGATACCTCCGAAGAAAACGTACATGAAAACCTAATTCCACCTTCCCCTCCGCCAACTTCTCCAACAACTGCAGTTAAAACTCCAAGAAACGCAGGAACGCTACGTCACACTTATATCGTGGCTTTTTTTATTATCTCTGCCGCACTTATTTCGTTAACTTCACTCTGGAATCCTAGCGAAAATACCGTCGATTCAGTTACAACGCCTTTAGCGAAAGTACAGTCATTAATGATCATAAAAGGAACCAGCGAATTAGAAAAAGAGCTTGCTAGAAAATTGACCAAAAGGCTAAAGAAAGGCTTCACAATATCCTCCGTTTCTATATCTGACATTGCAGCGAATGACTCGCCATATTCGTTAGCCGAGAACTATAATGTTGATTTAGTCATCTCATTAGAATTGGTTGAAAAGGGTATATTTAAGGCGCTTTTGGGCTTCGCTTACACCACTGCAAACAAAACTTTGCTCGCATCTTTGATAGACAGCGAAACTATCGTTACAGAAAAAACTATTGATAAATCCTCTGCCAAACTAGAAAGCGCCCTAAAACAGTATTTAGCTGCACCTGAATACTCTTATAAGGGATTAGACGAAACTAATGCGAAGAACTATGTTTCTAGTCAAGCATTGCTTCACAAAGGCCTAAACGAAGGTAATGTTAACGCTGCTCTTGAGAAGACTCACCTTATATTAGCTGCTGCGCCAAAAAATCCATTGGTCTTAGCTCAACTTTGTAATTTGTATGCTCAAAAGATGTATTTAACAGCGGATGACAACTATTTAGTACACGCCACCGATGCTTGCAACCGGGCTAGCGAGCAAGCCAAAGATAAACCGGAAGTGTTATTTTCATTGGCACAAAAAAGTCGTCGAGAGAACGACATCGAGTCTGCAATCGCTTATTACTTAGAAGTTTTAAAAGTAAGTCCTAATTATTCTTCCGCATATGTAGGCCTTACAGAGAGTTACTTAAAGAAATTTTTGATGACTAAAGATTCTGAAGCCATGTCGTTAGCTAAAGAAAATATTGTTAAAGCAAGTAGATTGGCCCACAACGATTGGATGATTCCATTCATTGAAGCCCGCTTACATTATTACGAAGGTAACGCTTCACTTGCCTTAAAAAAATTCGAAGAGAGTAAAGATATTGAGGTCACTCAAAACGTTTTAGGTAACTTAGGCAGTATTTATTTTTGCAACGGAAACATTGAGGCCGCCTTTCAAAACTATAAAGCAATGGAACACGAATTTGGAGCCTCCAACATTTCAGACCACCTATTAGCAACCGCCAGCTTTTACATGCAGAAATACGACGACGCTATAGAATACAATCTAAAAAGCCTTGAAGCTATGGCAGACTCAAATAGTAATGGCCTTTATCCAATTTGGATTAATTTGGGAGATTCATATTTAGCTAAGGGTATGAAACAAGAAGCAATGGGTGCCTATGAACAAGCGGTTAAGATTTCACAAAGATCTGACCAAAACACCACGGTGATAGTTGATCAGTTATACGCTTACCTTCACATTTCCAGAATCAATCATACGTTTGAAACAGAATCGGTAAAGATGGGAATTCGTGACGAGTTAAGCAGCATTGAAAGCCAAGTTTCCGACCCTGGAGCGAAGTTTCGTTCAATGGTCATATGGGCTTATTTAGGAGAAAAAGAGAAAGCGCGCAGCATTCAAAAAGTGCTTACTGCGCAATGTAAAGGTCTAGCTAAATATCCAGGGGTGGAAAAGATTCTAAATTGAGCTACGGCTCTAGGTAGTACTCTAGCCACTCGCGTTCCGAGGAATTAAGCTTACTTTGCTCAGGTTGCCGTAACATTTCTTTGTTCCACTGCTCGTAAAGTTTTTTCAACTCTTCGGCTTTAACTGGCATCATTGATATTAAGTTATTTTGGTTAGATTCTTCCTTGGTTAAGTCAAACAAGAATTCGTGTTCTGAACCCATTTTTAAATACTTGTAATTGCCCAGGCGAACTGCCGACTGATTCCAAAACCGCCAAAACAGAGGGCGGTTCGCAAGCCCACTGATATCAGAACCTTGGGTAGGAAAAATATCAACTCCGTCTAGTTCCGATAACGTGCTCTCGGCTGCTCCTGCTGCTTTTATCGCTGAATATAGAACATCTAAACTTATTACTGGTTCTTCTATGACGGTATTACCTTGAATTTCATTTGGCCACTGAATAATAAAGGGTACTTTAATCCCCCCATCTGTAAGCATTCCTTTTTCACCAAGCAGAGGGGTATTGAGTGAGCCATTCCACGCCTCGTTTTCAGAAACTGGTGCATCAGTAAAGTCAAGGCCTACAGGTGCACCATTATCACTAATAAAAGTAATTATCGTATTTTCTAATATACCGTGCTTTTCAAGCTGCGAAACTATTTGACCTACACCAGTATCCACAGCATACATCATCGCCAGCGCGTACCTACGACGAACAGAATCATTCTCTGGGAATAGTGATAAATAGTCATCTGTAGCCGCTAGAGGAACATGGGGTGCGTAATGAGCAACGTGAAGATAAAACGGTTCGTCGTAGTTCATCTCTATGAACTGAGTAGCTGCATCTGATACAACATCAAGTCTGTAGTCAGTGTTATTTACCCACCCTAACTTCGTTTCATTACCTTTTAAATCAAAGTTAGCCCAATATCGGTTTGCATAACCGAAATAATTATATTGATAACCCATAGAGGAAGGGTAAAACTGTTCTTTAACGGACGAGGGTAACTTCCCTGGGTTGAACTGTTCAATGGGCGTATTTGGGTAGTTTTCTCTGAACCATGGCTTTGAATTTTGATCGATCTCTAAATGCCATTTTCCTACTAACCCCGTAGTATATCCAAGTTCAGAAAATCGTTGACCCATAGTGACAACGTTGTTTGGTATGGGGGTATACCGGTTGTCGTCCACACCGAAACGTTGTTGATAAACACCTGTTATCATTGCGGCTCGAGATGGAGTACATTGGGGCGCTGTTATATATCCGTTCGTAAATAACGCCCCCCTAGCAGCAAGTTTATCTATATTAGGGGTTTCAATATCGTTAACAATATTATGAGCACCTACATCGGCGTATCCCTGATCATCGGTAAAAACAACGACTAAATTAGGCTTGGAAGGAACTATTAGAGTCTTAGCATCTATACTAAATTCAACGCCAGACTCTGTTAGTAATTTAGCTGTAATGGTAAGAGGTGTTCGCTTTCTTACTTGTGGAGCGACAAAACTAAAAACACCTTCACCCGTTTTTTGTATATTGGGAGTAATAGTTAAGGAAGAGCTCCACGACTGCACTGTAAGATTTGGTGCGCCATTACTCTTCGTTGATGCCAAAGTCAGATTGATGCTCTGGTCAGATTTGATTTCTACAGGTAAGGTAAAAGAATACGAGTCCTTTAAGTCTTGTTGACTAGACGAATCATTAGAGAGATTACTCTCTGAATCACCGCCTCCGCATGAGATAATTGCTACTAATGCAACGACTAATAACCCACAACTTTTGATGACTGCCATAAATATCCCTAATGACTACTACTTTGCTACTTGCCAATTATTATCTGTTGGCCTCAAAACACCGCGACTTTTAACTGCTGTGCCATCCATCAAATGAACGAGGTTTCTACCAGCAGTTTTGTTTCTCCAAAGAAAATCTACCTTACCATCTCCGTCATAATCACCCATATTACTGATTTGCCAACTAAGGTCTGAAACTTGATTTATGAGTGAGCTCGTTAACACTTGCCCGCTGTTCATCATATATACCCAGTTTCTTCCATCAACCTGGTTTCTCATTATTATGTCGTCTGTTTCATCGCCATTTAAATCCCCCGCGCCGACAATTTCCCAGTTCAGGCTTACTACTCTTAAACTATATTTTGAAGCAATACTTCCATTTTCCATTATCCAAATATAAATAAGACCAGTGTTGAGCTGACGCCAAATGATGTCATCATCTCCGTCCCCATCTATATCTCCAGTCACTGCTACTTTGAAATTTAAGTCCGTCACCCAAAGTGAGGGCTTACTTGTTGCAATAAGACCATTTCCCATCAAGTAAAACCACGTGTCTCCACGTTCAACATTTCTCCACATGACGTCACCTACGCCATCTCCATTGAAATCTCCGTTTCCTACTAACTGCCATGTTTCTGCTGTGACGAAATTGAGAACATAGCGATTTTTAATGCTCGCGCCATTCATCAGATAAACGAAATTCATTCCAGATTCGCTGTCTCGCCAAAAAATATCTGACTTTCCATCACCGTCGTAATCGCCTAATCCATCCATTGCCCACGTGTATTCTTGTACTACGTTAATCGGAGAAGCTTTAGCAACTGAAGTGCCATCCATTGTCCATAAGAAGTTCCAACCTTTAGCGAAGCTGCGCCAAAGAAGATCTGACTTGCCATCAGCGTTTACGTCTTGATTAGATGCACTCCTAATAACGGTAAAGCGGTCATCGTAACCTTCACCAGGACCGAATGTATCCCAGCTATTGTGGGAAAGGTCTGATAAAGGGAACAGGTTTATTCTCCACGGGCCGCCGGTAATCTTTTTAGGGAGGGTTATAATGGCTTGCCAGGTTCCGTCGTAAATATCACCATCAATCAAAGAAACACTGGCAAAACCAGAAGTTGCATCATTAATCAAACTAGAAGCACTCAGTAATGGCGTCTCCAAGCCCGAATCGACGTCTCTTAAGTGCATAGTAACTGAGATTGTATCGGCTCCCTGTGTAACGTTTGCTACGCGTTTATCAACCGAAAAACTTAGAAGCTCTGGCGGAGTTTTATCATCATTTTGAGAAATGACCTCAAAGGTAGAGCTAAATTCCTCACCAGGGCCAAAACCAGTAGAGTTTCCTGCTTCGTCACTTAGAGGAAACAATACTACTTCCCACGATCCCTCTTGCGAATTTTTTGGAATTGTTAGTACAGCTTGCCAAATACCATCGTTTTTGTTTCCCGACAAAAGTGAAACATTCGCAAACCCTGCTGAAGCGTCGCCGTCTATACTTCTAGCGGTAACTTTCGGTGTTTCAACCCCAGTTCCAGTATCGGTAACCCTCATTCTTACCGATAAATTAGCTGCACTTTCAAACACATTTACAGAAGTGCTTGATAATGAAAACTCTTGTAGCTTAGGTGCGGTATCGTCTGTGGTGTTGGAAATAACGGTGAAAGAAGCGTCATACTCATCTCCCGGTCCAAACCGTCCCCATGAATTAAATACTAGGTCAGATACCGGAAAAATGGTTACTTTCCACTGGCCAGAAGGAGAGCCAGCACTGACCGTGATAATTGCCTTCCAAACTCCATCTTCAATACTTCCAGAATGAAGTGACACTTCCGCAAAACCTGTAGAGCCTTCATTATCAATGCCGCTAGCTGATACAAGAGGTGCTTCAACTCCACTTGGGTCTTTTAAACCAATAAACACTTCCACTGTTTGGGATGCAGTAGTGACATCAACAATTCGAGAGGTTAACGAAAAAGATGTGAGCTCCGGAGGTTCTAAATCTTCAGCCCATGAGGAAACCGCCAAAAAATTAAAAAATAAACATACCGACAGTATTTTATATATTTCCTTTGCTCTAGCGCGTTTCACTACGGTCACTTCCTTGTACATTGAGTTTTCGAAAGATTAAAAAAGAGAGCATATGCTCTCTTTTTAACGTTTATTTAGCGACTTGCCAAGAATTATCAGTAGGCCTTAATACTCCACGACTTTTCACCGAAGTACCATTCATTAGATGAATTATATTCCTACTTGCAGTTTCATTTCTCCATAAAAGGTCAGCTTTTCCATCTCCGTCGTAGTCACCAATATTTCCAATTTGCCAATCTAGGTCAGCAACCTCGTTGATTAACGTACTTGTTGATATTTGACCTTCTTTCATGATGTAAGCCCAGTTTCTTCCATCAACTTGGTTTCTCAGGATAATGTCGTCGGTGCCATCGCCGTCTAAATCACCAGCACCTGCGATTTCCCAATCGGTATTAACTATTATTAAGCTGAATTGTGAAGCGATTTTTCCACCATCCATCAACCAAACATAAATACGACCTGTGTTTGTTCTACGCCATATGACATCTTCGTCGCCATCCCCGTCGATATCACCGGTTGTTGCTACTTTGTAATTAAGATCGGTTACCCATTGTGAAGGTTCACTAGAACCTATACGCCCATCTTCCATCAGATAAAACCAAGTGTCTCCGCGTTCTACATTGCGCCACATTACATCGCCAATGCCATCTCCGTTAAAGTCTCCATTACCTACGATCTGCCAAGTTCCAGCGGTCACAAAATTCAATACGTAACGGCTTTTAATGCTTGCACCATCCATTAGATAGACGAAGTTCATGCCTGTTTCGCTGTTTCTCCAAAGAATGTCAGATTTACCATCACCGTCATAATCACCAAGACCATCCATTGTCCACGTATATTCTTGAACGACATTAATTGGAGTCGCTGCTGCAGTTTGTACTCCATCCATTGTCCACAAGAAGTTCCAGCCTTTATCAAAGCTACGCCATAATAAATCTGATTTACCATCTGCGTTCAAGTCATTTACAGGAGCGTAGGTATTTAACTGCTGTGCAGACCAATTAGCTGAATTAAATGGAATATCGCCGTCTCTATAATCATCTCCAAGCTCGGGAATACCTGCCCATGCCCAAACTATACAATCGCCATTTTCATCGGGTTGGATGCAAGCTAGAGTTTCGAAATCTAAATAAGGTGAAATTAAGAAACCTCCGTCCACGCCAAATGAGCAATCACCACCGTTTTCACTAAATGTGAAGCCTTGTACACATACCCAGAAGTCTAGTACATCACCAGACAAGCTCATTCTCGCCGCATATGCTGGATTTGCCGCTCTAATAGCTAAGTCACTCGTTATTGTATAATCTACGCCGGCTAAAGAAGCACTCACTACATTAGCGATGATAACCGTATCGTTATCATCTAACAGCGTTCCCTCTACAACAGCCGTTAGTTCGTGACCCGCGGTTCCTCTAGTATTACCGTCAAACGTATAGGTAAATGTGAATAGTTGAGTTGTAGAATCTGTTCTTAGGTTATCCAGAGGGAAGTCGTCTGAAACGTCTGGAACACCATCGCCATCCGTGTCAGATTTTGTTGGATCGGTTCCTAAATTAAATTCTTCAAGGTTAGTTAACCCATCGTTATCCGCATCTTGATCCGCATCGTTACTATTTAGATGGTTTAGGCCATAACGTTCTTCGAAGTAATCTTCCATGCCGTCGTTATCATCGTCACTATCATCTGAGTCAGATATTCCATCACCATCGTTGTCGCTATTAAAGCCGCCAGCTGCGTATTCTTCTTTGTATTGACTAAGGTCAATTAGCTCCAGATAGTTGATACGTGGGGCGATGAAAACACCACTTGTTCCGTCGAACACGTCTTCGTAGGTACTATATTCCAAGACAAAGGTAAGTCCATTTTCATTTGTTGTCAGTGGAATCCAATTTCTTTCCCTTATTGCATAACTTGCTTCAAAGTTTAATGAGACTTTCTCTTCGTGGTTTGTCCATGTCCATCCTGAACTCCCCATTTGAATAGCATTATTATTACAAGAAATACCCCTATTGAGTGAGCCTTCATTGCTAAATGAATATGCAAACAGCATTTCACAAACAGGCCAACCGTTTTCGTTTGTTTGCGCTTCTACGCGGCCATTAATGTTCGCGTTGTAAACAAAGGGAAAGTTTGACGCAAGTCTTTGACCAAAGTTTTTAGCCGAGCCATCAATCGCAACAAGCTCGCGAGCAAAGCGATACGTTTCTCCATCAGCGCTAACCTCAACGAGAACAGTCCACACCGACTCATTCACTTTTTGGATAGGAGTAATGATAAATAAAACATCGTTCATATTTATCAAAATCTCTTTACTATTGAGTTCAGCGGTATATGGGTCTTCTAATACTTGACTTAATGACGTTGTGGGCTCGCTTGATAACATGAATATGTCATGCACAATAGAATTTTGCTTATCGCCGAATTGGAAGTCGACTTCATCAACAACAGGAACAGCAACATATTCGTCCTCTAAGGTGTCGAACGTGCTCCCTCGCTCTTCTATGCCAAATTCAAAACGAATATCATCGAACGAATTAGTTGAAAACGAGGAAACTTCCGACTCACCTTGCCAACCACCTTCTATTCCGTTGACAACATGCTCGGGGATATAGAGTACTTCTTCTAACGTAACGCTGGCGATAACGTCGAAGTAACCTTCTGCTGAGTTAGAAATAGTGTACACAACGTTGTCAGTTACGCTTGTCCACTGTAAAGATGGCGTTTGCGCTATCAAGCCTTGTTCAAAAGCTGCAATAAGCTGGTCGGCAACTACATCTCCCCACCGATCACGATATGTATTACTGTAAACGTCATGCATTTGGAAAGAAGTACTTCCATGAGACTTATCTGGATAAGTCTGGGTAAGCTGATTTCCGCCTGCTGAAAACAAAACATTGTAAGAGGGAACAACTTGCGTTTGCGTATAATCAGAAAAGCTCCATGTACCAGAGTCTGATTTAACTAATATCCCTTCTACTAGAATACCGTATTCATCAAGGGTGCTTTTATCAACCGATAAAATTAACGATTCGTTGTTTAGTAACTCTTCGAAAGTCTGGTAATTTGCGCTATTTACATTAGTGGAAGTAAAAATGAGTGCGAACAGGCAACACTGGGCGAGCAACATGCGTATGCAATTCATAAGGCGTCCTTGTCATTAAATTAACACTAAGATCTGTTTTAGGATTATATTAACCTTTAACCTAGTACGAGGCGGTTAAAATTTCAACAGAATATTGAACAAATATCGCTCTGAATCCATGACAGTTTTTGTATCGCTACCGCTTAATGACTAATGAAATTTATTTCTTCTAGAAATTCTTGCCTTTCTTTTTTATCAAGCCATGCTTCACGCTTGTGAGACTCTTTGCTTATTTTCTTTTTAAGCTCTCTATTTTTTTCAAGCTGCTCAGGGTTTTTAAAGGTTGGCGCATCATCAGAATTTAACCCGGTGTTAATTGCCGGATAAACCCATTGTTTTTCCATAGAGCCGTTATATCCTTGACGAATAAACCTTTCAGTCCACTCTACATGCCCCGCACCATAACCACTAAACCTTGGATCAAGGTATCCAACGTTATTCATTGCATCTTTGCTACAAGCAGTACACTGCCCTGTAACTAATTTGCATAGATACGGTGAAGTACTTAACCCTGTACCAGAAACCACAGCCCCTTCTTTTTTTATAATGCGTTTGTGAGCGTAATTAATATGTCCCCACAGAAGTGCTGCAATCACCCATTCTTTCTGCCAGTCTTCTTTATTTGGCCGACAGTCGTCCTCTAGCAGAATTAAAACATCAACTTTTTTGACTTCGTTAAGGTAATACAGGGCTCTGTTTTTGTTTCGAACAACGCCTTTATTCGCACAACTAGTGTGAGGTACATTGTTTTGTTCACACCACTCTACTGTTTCGTCTTTACTGCCGTCATCAGCTACAACAAGTTGATAATCACCTGTAGTGAAGGCTTTTATGGCTTCGACCGTTTTTGCTAAATGGTCTTTTCTGTTAAAGGTAATAACCCCGATCCCCACATTGAGCGTTGCTATATATTCGTCTGTAATGGAGTCAAACAATTCAGATATTACAGGCCCTTCTGGACGAAGTATTTTAGCTCTTGCTATTAACCAAAAACTTGTACACTTGTTGACCTTTCTAAATAGTATTGCTAAATCTCTGAAGACCTCGGGGGCTAGATTTACATTCATTATGAAATGACTGACAGGGAAATCTGCATGGTTCAGAATAAGGGTGGCGAGCGTAATAATATCGGTATGCGCTGAATAGTGCTCAACCAACTCTTTTGCATTGTCCAATGAAATGCTAACCTCTGCCTGAGACACGCACTTAAGTGAATGATCTTTAGAAGCAAAGCATTTCACAAAGGATTTATTGCCTTTTTCCAACTGGCTCTGAATAAAAGTAATCTCACTTTCTGTTAAGCTAAAATTATTGTTTTTGAAGTGCAGTTCACTTGTAACAGCATCAGAATTATCAACTTTATTTTTTCTTGGCATTACAGCATTTAAAAAGCGTTTAGCTCTTTGCTTCGCAACACCTGTTGCCTTGCGGATACCTGAATTTTGTGAACATTTTTTCATTATAAAACTGCTTTCTTAAGTCGGACGACATCAATGTCAAATATGTTTAATAACTGCTATTTTTAGTAAACTATATCTTCAAAAAGAATAGTTTGTGTCTGCTTTTCCCTGACTTTTACTGTTTGACCTTTTTTAAAAGAAGCCGGATATTTATATGCTTTCCCAACGAAACCGTCGCGATGAATGTGCCTTTCAGCCGCTAGCGGTCTATAGTCAGCCAACTTCACCTCATCAACAACAATATCATCTAACAAAATTTCCGCAGCCAAGGCGTCTTCTTGCTCATAACAACAGCCCCAAATATTAAACTGCATTCCTTTGTCCTTCGGTGCAACGTGTAGTTCACCAAATCTAATCAAAGGAAGACCTTGCTCTACAAAGGACAGATGCAGTTCAAAGCGCTTCAACGCATATTCGTACAAAGCAAAGTCTTGATGGTTCATTTTGCGGATTAGAGACAGCTCATCTTCGCTTAGTACATAAGCGCCGGAAGACTTTGCTGAGTTTTTATTTATGTCTAATACTTTGACGTCCGTCTCATAATACTTATTAAACAGCGCAATTGATTCGTCATAACGCTCAGTGATACCAATAAAACCTAACGCATCTGGCCAAACTCCATTCAATGCCTTCGACTGCATATTGGCAAAGCGATTTTCCTTAATAAAGTCAGCAAAGCTTCCTTCATAACCGTGAAGCCTAGAAAAGTGCTCGTAGTGAGAGCGTACTTGCTGTGCAGGATGACGAACAAAGGTAACTACACTTTTGGGTGGAAAAAATGGTGCATATTTTGGATATATAACATGCCCAGACAAAAATTTAGCATTCTGTTTTATAGTCTTGGCCGCTAAATATCTATCCTTTAATTCATATTCATATTTTATTATATCGGGATGGGTTTCTTGATTAGCCTGACCATAATCATAGTAGGTTGAATCAGAACCGAAGTACTTTTCTGCAGCTACTCGGAAACTAGATCCAGCGGTTTTTGGGATATGGATAAAAAATAATGGAAAATTGTTTTTCATAATACTTCTAAAATTCAGTTACTATTTAAGCGAAAAGTTTTCATGCGTGTTGGATAGATTAGGGTTATAAGCTGTGTCATTGCACAAAAGCTTGTTCCATTTATCCTTCATATACTCACTTTCTTTATTAAATCGCGCCACCTTCTCTGGCGTATCTTCTTCACCGCGGCTTATCGACTCGTGATGGTAAAGCTCGGCCCATGGTGTGAATAAGTTTCGGTAACCTGCGGTATGAACTTTTAAGCAAAAATCCACATCATTAAATGCTACTGTTAAGTCTTGCTCGTTTAATCCGCCAACTTCTTCAAACACAGACTTACGGACTAGTAAGCATGCTGCTGTAACTGCGGACATATTTTGGACAAGATGAAGGCGCGTAAAATAACCAGGTTCGCTTTTATGGAAATATTTGTGAGAGTGACCAGCTACCCCGCCAATGCCCAGTATTACACCAGCGTGTTGGATAGTATCGTTAGGGTAGTAAAGCTTCGCACCTACACAGCCAATTTCAGGCCTTAGAGCATGCGACATCATCTCTGATAGCCATTCTTCGTTTATAACTTCAATATCGTTGTTAATTAAGCCAACTACTTCACCTTGGGCTTGCGAAACTGCAAAATTGTTAATCGCAGAATAGTTAAACGGCTTGTCCCATTTCAAGACTCTGAAATTAGCTTTGGTACTAGTGTACTCACTGAAGAGACCCAATGTTTTATCACAGGTCGTTTGGTTATCTACAACAATAATTTCGAAGTTCTTGTATGACGTCTTGTCGTAAATAGACTCTAGACACTGCTTTAAAATGTCATAACCATCCCTTGTAGGAATGACCAAGCTAACGAGTGGTTGCTCATCTGGCAGCGCCCAATTAACTTTATACGTATTTGGGTACTTACCTTTCTCGACTGAAGCATTCTGGCCTGATTGGTCAAGAAAGTACTTTATAGCTTCAATGCCCGCATCGGTCGTATAAGACTTAGCTGAAGCATTCGAGGCTGTTGAGTTCTCAATAACACGCCAGTGATAAAGAATGAAAGGTAAATGTACAACTTCATCATGATTAAGGCCGGCAGTCGCTCGTAAAAGTAAATCGTGATCTTGCGAACCTTCCACACCTACCCTAAATCCACCTATCTTTTTAAGCACACTTGTTTTGTACACTACGGGGTGACATATGTAGTTTTGGCTTAATAGTAAATCAGGGTTCCAACCAGGTTTAAAGTGAGGCTGATGGCGATTGCCCTGTTCATCTATTTTATCTTCGTCCCCATAGAGCATTTTCGCCTTTGTGTTATCTGTTATAGCTTTCGCAAAAAAGGATAACGTGTGCGCAGGTAACGTATCGTCATGATCAAGCAATAAAACGTAATCACTAGTTACCATGCTCAAAGCGGTGTTACTTGCTTTAGATATATGCCCGTTTTCGCTCAGCAAGTTCAGTTTTATATTGGCGTGCTTTTGTGCGTACGACTCTAATGTGCTGATAGTGTCGACGTTGGTCGATGCATCATCGGCAATACATAGTTCCCAATTTTTGTGAGTTTGCTGTAGAACAGAGTCGATACACTCTTTTAAATAAATGGGGTCAGTATTGTAAGTAGGAAGGATAATAGAAAATTTCACTTCAGATTGCGCTTGAGTGAAGGTTTGCTGCATTTTCTGTAGCGCGCGCGGCTCGTCAAACTCTACCCAAAACGGATAGCTTTTTTCCATAACTCCTGTGGTAAAGGTTTTATTGTATTCTTCGTATACTGTTTCTATTAACGTTCCACCGTTTAGCTTAGAGTTTGTATCAAGGTATTCTTCTACATCATCGACGTGGCTGAGCAGCTTATACAATCGCTGTTTCATATGTCGCATCGCAATGAAAGACGGTACCTTCGAAATCATGAAAGTATTCATGGTGAACTCGGTTTCTGTCTCACAGGGGTCAAAGCGAAGCATGCTATTGTTACTTTCAAGATAGAAAAGGCGGTTCACGAATTTGGTGCTGTGCCAAGGTACGTTAACGGTGGCTAGTTCGCCTTTGTGTAAGTTGGAGTACAGCTTTCCAACATGCGACTGATGATTTTTTTCAGTTATTTTTACGCGAAGAAGATACCAGCCTTTTGAAAAGTTTCGTGAAGGTATTCGGCGAGCAGGATGAATAATAAACTGTGGGTCATCACCGGTTGTCACCCAGCTTGAGCCATTATTTTCAGACGTGGTTTCAGTCAACTGGTGGTGAGGGACAATGATTAACTTTTTGGCTAGCCGATATGCTAATCGTTTGAGATTAGATGGCTTTAGTACTTTTGATAACAAAATGCGTAAACACCCTATTCCTATGCAATGCTAAACTGCTTTCCTTAATATTGCATGGTTCAGCTAATGAGCATGCAAACCAGCTATTGTCGCTAATAATAACCTATTTCAAATAGTGGCAACATAGGATATTCGTCATTTTCACTTTTAGAGAGTGCTCTGGATAAGAAAAAAGCACCTTACGGTGCTTTTTCAAAGTCTTATTCTAAGTTATTTGGCTACACGCCCATACCTATCAGAAAAACGTACAATATCGTCTTCACCGAGATATGCGCCTGACTGAACTTCAATAAGTTCTAGTGGGATTTTTCCTGGGTTTTCTAATGCATGTACTGCACCAATAGGAATGTATACCGACTCGTTTTCTGTTACTAATTGTGTTTCTTCATTGATAGTCACGTTTGCACTACCAGAGACTACAATCCAGTGTTCAGCACGATGGTGGTGCATTTGAACCGATAGCTTTTCACCTGGCTTAACTGTAATGCGTTTTACTTGGAAACGAGCACCGCTGTCGATCGAGTCGTAACTTCCCCATGGGCGGAATACTTCACGGTGGAATTCAAACTCTGGGCGATGCTCTGCTTTAAGTTTGTTTACGACCGTTTTAATGCTTTGCGCATCGTCCTTGTGGGCTACCATAACGGCATCTTTGGTTTCTACTACGATAACGTCTTCTAGCCCTATAACAGAAACCAAACGCTGTTCAGCATTTACGTAACTATTTTTGGTGTTTTCTAGGATAGTATCGCCTACAGTAGCATTGCCGTTTTCGTCTTTTTCAGCAGTTTCCCATAGCGAAGACCAGCTACCTACATCGCTCCAACCTGCGTCTAATGGAACCATAGCTGCGCTATCCGTTTTTTCCATCACCGCATAATCGATTGAATCGTCTGGGCAAGTCGCAAAAATGTCGTGGTCAACACGGATGAAATCTAGATCTGGTGTTTCTGTATCGATAGCACGCTTACACACGTCTAGCATTTCAGGGTTATATTTTTCTAGTTCTTCCAAATAGCGGCTTGCTTTAAACATAAACATGCCGCTATTCCAGTAATAACTGCCAGAATCTACATACTCTTTTGCAGTTTCCAAAGCAGGCTTTTCTACAAACTGTGCAACTTCAAATCCATCGCCCGCTTGCTTTCCAGCTTTGATATAACCATACCCTGTATGTGGCTGGTCTGGAACAATACCGAAAGTAACAAGTTTACCCTGCTCTGCAAGCTTTTCGGCTTTAGCAATAGCAGTGTGAAACGCTTGGTTATCTTTAATAAGGTGGTCAGCGGCCAAGACAAGAAGAACAGGGTCTTCGCCGTTAATAGTGGCATGAAGCGCCGCTAATGCAATTGCCGGTGCCGTATTACGACCAACAGGCTCTAAAAGAATACCGCCATGTTGGATATCTTTTTGGCGAAGCTGTTCGGCAACTAAAAAGCGATGGGCATCGTTACAAATGAATATTGGGTTTTGAGCTGGTGTGCCTTTTAAGCGTGTGATCGTGTCTTGCAGCATAGTGCTGTCTGATGTAAGAGACAAAAACTGCTTTGGAAGCGCTGCACGAGATTTAGGCCATAAGCGACTACCTGAGCCGCCAGCTAATACTACTGGTTTCATTTGTAATATCCTTGATGTGTGGGTGCTTGGCCCACGTCCTGATAATTATATATTCAGCGAATAGTATACAAAGGTTTGTATTGCGATTAAATGGCAAAAACTAGGTAGAAATAAAAATAGGGCGAAGTTCAGCACTTTTGCCCTATTTTTATCGTATTGTTTGGTGTTTAGCCAATGGTTACTCAGCGCGTATAAGGGTTAACATCTCTTTAGTTTTTTCTTCCATTAACGATATGTTGCCCTTACTTTCTACATTCAGACGAATTACTGGCTCGGTATTCGATTTACGTAAATTAAAGCGCCAATCGTCAAACTCTAGACCTAGTCCATCGGTAGTATCAACGACACTAGCTAATGGTTGGTACTGGTTCGTTACTCGTTCTAGCGCTGCATCAGCATCTTTAAGTTTACTGTTTATCTCACCTGAAGAAGGGAAGGCTTTTATTCGCTCTTTCACCATGCTGGCAAGGGTTTGCTGTTTTACGCACACAAGTTCTGCAATTAATAACCATGGGATCATACCTGAGTCACAGTAGGCGAAATCGCGAAAGTAATGATGTGCACTCATTTCACCGCCGTAAACGGCATCTTCTTTACGCATTCTTTCTTTGATAAAAGCATGACCGGTTTTTGACTTAATTGGTGTGCCGCCTGCATTTAGCACTATGTCTTCAGTGTTCCAATACACCCGTGGGTCATAAATTATTTTACTGTCGGTGTTTTTCTCAATAAATGCCTCAGCGAGAAGCCCTACTATGTAGTACCCCTCAATAAACTCGCCGTCTGCATCGAACAGAAAACAACGGTCAAAATCGCCATCCCATGCAATACCAAAATCGGCACCCGAGGCTTTTACTGCATTGGCGGTGTCAACGCGGTTTTCTGGCAATAGAGGGTTTGGAATACCATTTGGAAAGGTACCGTCTGCGTTATGGTGAACTTTGATAAATTCAATGGGCACGTTTTTTCTTCGCATCTCGTGCTCAATAGCATCGAGTGCTGGACCAGCAGCACCATTACCAGCGTTTACCACAATTTTGAGTGGAGTAAAGTTATCAAGTTCTACGTACGACAGCATGTGAGCGACATAATCATTCATACACGATTGTTTGAGGTACTGCTCAGTTTCTTCTAGCTTCTCTGGTTGTATATGCGCTTGCCCGTTGAAAAAAGCCTCAGCATCTATAACCGCGTCCGAAGTATAATGAGATAGGCGACCTGAAACGAACTCATCGCTTAATGCTTCAGCTCGAACTTTAATTGCGTTTAAACCTGTATCGCCACTTATAGGAACAGAACCCGCTTTAACCAGCTTCATGCCATTGTAGTTTATTGGGTTATGACTTGCGGTAACTTCTATACCACCGTCGACACCAAGATGTTTGGTTGCAAAGTATATTTCTTCTGTACCGGCCATTCCTATGTCAGTCACTTTAGCACCGGCATCAATCAGACCTGCGCTTAGTGCTAGCTTTAAAGGTGTAGAAGTTAAACGAACATCACTGCCAACCACTACCGTTTTTGCACTTAACTCTGCAGCAAAAGCGTAGCCAATTCTGTATGCTATTTCTTCAGTAAGTTGCGTATTTAATTCGCCTCGAATGTCATAGGCCTTAAAGCACGTTATCTGGCTTCCCATCTCTCGCATTTTCCTTTGTTTTTAATTGTGGATAGATTTACAAAGCTTTTAACGCATTCATACGTTGAAAAGCATGGGGTGATATTACAATAAATCACTATTGAAATGATAAAACATCCACTTCGTCTCTAGGGAATGCAGTTCTAATTATCACCTATAGAACCCAACAACCCCAAAACCTGGTCATCGCTAGACTTAGCCTGTGCCCTTACAGAGATACTCGCTTGCTCAACGATTTGCGCCTGTGTTGATTTGGCAGTTTCTGCGGCGAAATCAGTATCAAGGATTTGAGAACGAGCTGCCATTAAGCCTTCATGCATGCGATCGTTCACTTTTAATGCCGACTCCATTTGATTCATTTTTGCGCCGTAAAACGCACGACTCTCGCTAACATACTCTAAGGCATCATCAATTTGCTGTAACGCTACTTCTGCATTTTCAAAGGTGAGCACATCGCTTTCAACCATATTTAGGTCAGATAAACCCACTGGCGTTTTTGCAAGATTAATGTAGTCCGTACCCTCGCTTAACGAGTTGGTGGCGGTAATATCAACGGGGCCGGCTTCAAAGCTGTTTCCACCAGTTCCGGCAGCACCCAACGTATCCCAATCTACTGTGGCATCAAATACACCTTGCCCCACTACTGAAATAATGAGCGGCTCGTTAGTGTTATCAATGGTTAGAGTTTCTGTTGTTACCCCTGGATGTTGGTCGCCTGAGAAGGTGAATGTTGTTCCGTTGATTGTACCCGAGCCACTGGTGATTAAAGAACTGCCATCATAGCCTGTCGTTGGGGTATAGCCTTCTTGGGTTAAAAATAAAAGGCTTTTAATGTCGCTACCCGAACTAACACCGTTAATACTCCATACATTATCGGAGAGAGGCGTACCGACCAAGTGCCTACCGCTTGTGGTAAAAACTTGAAGATCATCGTCTAGTGAAAAGCTATCAATATTTATAGAGATGTTAGTAGAGCCTGCCGGAATGTAAGCAATGGAACGTAGCCCGCTATTTAGGCGCGTTGGACTTCCCTTTACAAAGGTATCACCTATGGATGATACATTATCAGACAACAAGTCGTTATCGCCTAGCAGGGGCAAACGATTAAATGCTTCGGTATTGTAGGCAATCCCATTGAGCGCGTTTTTTAATTGCTGGAATTCTTTATCTAATGCGCGCCTATCAGCATCTGTGTTAATACCGTTTTGAGATTGCATCGCTAATTGCCGCATACGCTGCAATATATCGGCAGACTCTTGCAGCCCGCCTTCTGCTATTTGCGCGTAACTAATGCCGTCATTTAAGTTACGGCGAAGCTGGTCCTTGGCAATAGACTCTGACGTTAGCCTATTTGATATCTGTAAACCAGCACTGTCATCTGCAGCACTATTTATTCTAAGCCCTGAACTTAGCCGTTCATACGCTGTAGACAGCGTTTTACTAAATACTGGGTTTGATGATAGCGATTGCGTGAACGATGAAACGGTTAACATAAACTTCCTTGCTATGAAAAACAGAAATACATAAATTACGAAAAATTAGCAGAGAACAACGTTTTCAATGCACGGTTTGAATACTTACTTGAAGATTTTCTGTAAACAACATAGCAAGCAACAAGCCAAAGTGATGAATAGGTGTTTAAAAAAGTAGATTTAGTTGGGGTAAGAGTAACGACTCTGACCCCATTTTTCTTTGGGTACAAAAAAAGGGCCTGAGTTTTCACTCAGGCCCCTTTTTCTAATCGAGTATTAATTACTCTTCAGTTGCTTCTACTGCTTCTTCTTCAGCTTCTACAACTGGACGGTCAACTAGCTCAACATATGCCATTGGGGCATTGTCGCCAGCACGGAAACCGCATTTAAGAATGCGAGTGTAGCCGCCTGGACGAGCTTCGTAACGAGGACCAAGCTCGTTGAATAGTTTACCTACAACCTCTTTGTCACCAGTGCGGGCGAAAGCTAGACGGCGGTTTGCAACGCTGTCTTCTTTAGCCATAGTGATTAGAGGCTCGATTACGCGACGTAATTCTTTCGCTTTTGGTAACGTAGTTTTGATCACTTCGTGCTTGACCAAAGAACCGGCCATGTTTTTGAACATAGCTTGACGATGGCTGCTGTTGCGATTCAACTGACGACCACTCTTACGATGGCGCATAGTTTTATCCTTCTCTACAAATCAGTTTGATAAAAACCTGATTAATCTTTTTCAGCGATGCTCTCTGGCGGCCAGTTTTCTAGGCGCATACCTAGAGAAAGACCACGAGATGCTAGAACATCTTTGATTTCAGTTAGCGATTTCTTACCAAGGTTTGGCGTTTTAAGTAGCTCAACCTCAGTGCGCTGTACCAGGTCACCAATGTACTGGATAGCTTCTGCTTTCAAACAGTTTGCAGAACGTACTGTCAGCTCTAGGTCATCTACTGGACGAAGCAGAATCGGATCGAATTCTGGCTTCTCTTCTTTCGCTTCTGGCTCAGACACATCACGTAGGTCTACGAATGCATCTAGCTGTTCAGCTAGGATAGTAGCAGAACGGCGGATCGCTTCTTCAGGATCCAAAGTACCGTTCGTCTCCATGTCGATGATTAGTTTGTCTAGGTCTGTGCGTTGTTCAACACGTGCAGACTCTACACTATAAGCAATACGTTCAACTGGGCTGTATGAAGCGTCTACTAACAAACGACCAATTGGACGATCATCTTCTTCAGAGGAGCGACGGGTAGAAGCTGGTACATAACCGCGACCCATTTCTACTTTAATGCGCATGCTGATTTCAGCTTCGCCAGTTAAAGTACAAATAACGTGGTCAGGGTTTGTAATTTCTACGTCGCCATCATGCTGAATATCACCAGCAACAACAGGGCCAGCGCCAGATTTCACTAGAGTTAGGGTTGCCTCAGTTTTACCTTCAAGGCGAACCGCTAAACCTTTAAGATTTAGCAAGATTTCAATTACGTCTTCCTGAACACCTTCTTTGGTGCTGTACTCGTGAAGAACGCCGTCAATTTCTACCTCGGTAACTGCACATCCTGGCATAGATGACAGTAAAATACGACGTAGGGCGTTACCTAGAGTATGGCCAAAGCCGCGCTCTAGTGGTTCCAAAGTTACTTTGGCACGAGTAGGAGAAACGTTTTCGATCTCAACTAATCTCGGTTTTAGGAATTCAGTCACAGAACCCACAATGCTTCCTCTTTAGTTAGCTTTACTTAGAGTAAAGTTCGACGATCAACTGTTCGTTAATTTCCGCAGACAGGTCAGTTCTTTCAGGAACGCGCTTAAAAGTGCCTTCCATTTTGCTGCTGTCTACTTCAATCCAGGTTGGCTTCTCACGTTGGTCAGCCAGTTCCAAAGCAGCAACGATACGCGCTTGCTTCTTAGCCTTTTCACGAACAGAAACCACGTCTTCGGCAGAAACGTTAAACGATGGGATGTTCACAACTTGACCATTTACCATGATCGCCTTGTGGCTAACTAGCTGACGTGCTTCTGCACGAGTGCTAGCGAAACCCATACGGTAAACTACGTTATCAAGACGCTGTTCTAAAAGCTGTAGCAAGTTTTCACCTGTGTTGCCTTTTAGACGTGCAGCTTCTTTATAGTAGTTGCGGAATTGCTTTTCCAGTACGCCGTACATACGACGAACTTTTTGTTTTTCACGCAGCTGAACACCGTAGTCAGACAGACGGCCACGACGGGCACCGTGCTGACCAGGCGCTGTATCGATTTTACATTTAGAATCGATTGCGCGAACGCCGCTTTTTAGGAACAGGTCAGTTCCTTCGCGACGGCTAAGTTTGAGTTTTGGACCCAAATATCTTGCCATGATCTTTCTCCAACTGTCCGTCGATTAAACGCGACGTTTTTTCGGTGGACGACAACCGTTGTGAGGAATAGGGGTCACATCGGTAATGTTTGTGATCTTATAACCTGTAGCGTTAAGAGCACGGATCGCAGACTCACGGCCTGGACCTGGACCTTTAACGAAAACTTCAAGGTTCTTAAGACCGTATTCTTGTGCAGCAACACCTGCACGCTCAGCAGCTACCTGTGCAGCAAATGGGGTAGATTTACGTGAACCACGGAAACCTGAACCACCAGATGTCGCCCATGCTAGTGCATTGCCTGAACGGTCTGTAATAGTCACAATTGTGTTGTTGAAAGACGCATGGATATGAGCCATACCGTCTGCAACCTGACGTTTAGCGCGCTTACGCGTGCTACGAGCTGGTGCTTTAGCCATAACTTACTCCCCGTTTACTTCTTAATTGGCTTACGAGGACCTTTACGGGTACGCGCATTAGTTTTAGTGCGCTGACCACGTAGAGGCAAGCTACGACGGTGGCGAATACCACGGAAGCAACCCAGGTCCATCAAACGTTTGATGCTCATAGAGACTTCACGGCGTAGATCACCTTCAACGGTGAATTTAGCCACTTCGTCACGAAGCTTATCAATAGTAGCTTCGTCTAGCTCTTTGATTTTTGTATTTTCTGCAACACCAGCACCCGCACAAATGCTTTTCGCACGTGTGGGACCAACGCCATAGATCGCTTGGATAGCGATTACAGCATGCTTGTGCTCAGGAATGTTAATGCCAGCGATACGGGCCATTAACAGCACTCCTCTTGTTTATTTGTCGACGACCTAAAAAGCCCGATAGGATACTTACCCGTCGACTAAATTGCAAATTAAGGTTCAAAATACTTTAAAACAAAACTAGCAGAACCAGACAAGTACTATCTAGGTTCTGCTTACTTAGCTTTGCGAATATCTTGTTCCGCTTAGATTAGCCCTGACGCTGCTTATGCTTTGGGTCAGAACTGCAAATTACACGCACAACACCGTTGCGCTTGATAACTTTACAGTTACGGCAAATCTTTTTTACTGATGCACGAACTTTCATTACATCTTTCCCCTTTCTATCAATATTAAGGGGCTAACTTATCGGCCGTAGCCTTTAAGGTTAGCTTTCTTCAGCACAGACTCATATTGACTAGACATCAAATGTGTCTGTACTTGTGCCATAAAGTCCATGATAACTACTACGATAATGAGAAGCGACGTACCACCGAAGTAGAACGGCACATTCCAAGCAATTAGCATGAATTCAGGCACTAAACAAATAAAGGTTATGTACAGTGCGCCAGCCAGTGTAAGGCGAGTCATTACCTTGTCAATGTATCGTGACGTTTGCTCACCCGGGCGGATGCCTGGGATGAACGCGCCAGACTTCTTCAAGTTATCTGCAGTATCACGCGGGTTGAAGACCAACGCCGTGTAGAAAAAGCAGAAGAAGATAATCGCAGCTGCGTATAACATCACGTACAGCGGTTGACCAGGAGATAGCATAAGCGCTACATCTTGCAACCACGCTGTTGATTCATTCTGTCCGAACCATCCTGCGATGGTACCCGGGAACAGAATAATGCTAGAAGCAAAGATTGGTGGAATTACACCAGCAATGTTGACTTTCAGCGGTAAATGGGTGCTTTGCGCAGCAAAAACCTGACGGCCTTGCTGACGTTTTGCGTAGTTTACCACAATTCTGCGCTGTCCGCGCTCTACAAATACAACTAGGTATGTAAGAGCGATAACAATCACGCCAATCAACAGTAGGAACAACAAGTTAATGTCGCCCTGCCTTGCTTGTTCCGCAGTCTGACCTATCGCTGTTGGCAGACCGGCAACAATACCAGCAAAAATCAATATAGAGATACCGTTACCAATACCTCGTTCGGTAATTTGCTCACCCAACCACATAAGGAACATAGTTCCTGTGACTAGGCTCACTACTGCCGTAAAGTAGAATCCGAAGCCAGGGTTTATCACCAATCCATTAATCAGGTTAGGCAAACCAGTCGAAATTCCAATTGATTGGAAGATAGCCAATACAAGCGTTAGATAACGCGTGTACTGACTAATTTTACGACGGCCTGCTTCGCCTTCTTTTTTAAGCTCCACCATCGGTGGGTGAACCACCGAGAGCAACTGCATGATAATGGATGCAGTAATGTATGGCATAATGCCCAAAGCCAGAACGGATGCACGCTCAAGCGCACCACCAGAGAACATGTTAAACATTTCTACAATGGTGCCTTTTTGTTGCTCGAACAAGTCAGCAAGTACAGCTGGATCGATGCCAGGGATAGGAACGTAAGAACCTAGTCTGAATACAACAATCGCACCAAGTACGAACAACAATCTTGCCTTAAGCTCACTCAAGCCGCTTTTAGCGCCTGAATCCAATCCTGGTTTAGCCATCTAGCTTATTCCTCTACTTTACCGCCAGCAGCTTCAATCGCTTCTTTAGCGCCTTTAGTAACCTTTAACCCGCTTACTGTAACAGCGCGTGATACTTCACCGCTCTTAACAACTTTAACGAACTGGATTTCTTTCTTAACGATACCAGCTGCTTTTAAAGTCTCAAGAGACGCAGTATCACCATCAACCTTCGCGATTTCAGCAAGAGTTACTTGATCAGTAACAAAGCTCTTGCGTGAAGTGAAACCGAACTTAGGAAGACGACGCTGGATAGGCATCTGACCACCTTCGAATCCTGGCTTAACGCGGCCACCTGAACGGCTTTTTTGACCTTTGTGACCGTGGCCACTCGTTTTACCAAGACCTGAGCCGATACCACGACCAGAACGCTTACCAGTAGGCTTTGAACCTTCGGCTGGAGAAATTGTATTTAAACGCATGTCTTACTCCTCCACTATCTCAACCATGTAATATACACGGTTGATCATGCCACGAACGGCTGGGGTATCTTCCAGTTCACGAACATGGTTGATTTTACGAAGGCCTAAACCTTTAAGCGTAGCTTTGTGCTTTGGCAGACGGCCAATTGCACTTTTAGTTTGCTTTACTTTAATCGTTGCCATGTCTGATTACCCCAAAATTTCTTCTACAGACAATCCACGCTTCGCAGCAACTTTCGCCGGGCTGTTCATTTCTGTCAGCGCGTTGATTGTTGCACGTACAACGTTGATTGGGTTTGTAGAGCCGTAACATTTTGAAAGTACGTTTTGTACACCAGCTACTTCAAGTACTGCACGCATCGCACCACCGGCAATAATACCGGTACCTTCAGATGCTGGCTGCATGTAAACTTTAGAGCCAGAGTGACGACCTTTAATCGGGTGCTGTAACGTGTGACCGTTAAGGTCTACGTCAACCATGTTGCGACGTGCCTTTTCCATTGCTTTTTGGATTGCAGCAGGTACTTCACGTGCCTTACCGTAACCAAAACCAACGCGACCGTTACCGTCACCCACTACTGTCAATGCAGTGAAACTAAAGATACGACCACCTTTAACCACTTTAGATACGCGGTTTACGGCGATCAATTTCTCTAGAAATTCACCATTTTGAACGTCTTGTTTAGCCATTATAAACTCCTAGAACTGAAGACCAGCTTCGCGAGCTGCATCAGCTAATGCTTTAACGCGACCGTGGTATTGGAAACCACTGCGATCGAAAGCCACTGTTTTAATGCCTTTCTCAAGCGCGCGCTCTGCGATTGCTTTACCGACTACCGTCGCTGCTTCAGCGTTACCTGTAGACTTAAGATCTTTTGCAAGATCTTTCTCAACAGTTGAAGCCGCTGCCAACACTTCAGAACCGCATGGAGCGATTAGCTGAGCGTAGATGTGGCGAGGTGTACGGTTAACTACCAAGCGATGCGCGGCCAGTTCACGAATTTTTGCTCGTGCGCGAGTTGCGCGACGAATGCGAGCTGTTTTCTTATCCATCGTATCACCCACCTACTTTTTCTTAGCTTCTTTACGACGTACGTGTTCGTCAGCGTAACGTACACCTTTACCTTTGTAAGGCTCTGGTGGACGGTAACCACGAATGTTCGCCGCAACCTGACCAACCACCTGCTTATCGGCGCCTTTAACGACGATTTCAGTTTGGCTAGGAGTTTCAACCGTAATGCCTTCAGGCATTTCGTATGCTACAGGGTGAGAGAAACCTAGTGTAAGGTTTAGTTTGTTACCTTGTGCTTGTGCACGGTAACCAACACCTAACAACTGAAGTTTTTTCTCAAAACCTTCTGAAACACCTTGAACCATTGCGTTAAGGATAGAGCGCGCAGTACCAGCCTGTGCCCAACCGTCAACAAAGCCTTCACGTGGAAGTGCTTTAAGTTGGTTCTCTTCCTGTGCAACTTCTACAGCGTCGTTGAAAACGCGGGTCAAAGTGCCTTTACTACCTTTAACAGTAACTTCTTGACCAGAGATAGAAACTTCTACACCTGATACAACGTCTACTGGGGCTTTTGCTATACGTGACATTTCAACTCCTCCGTTATGCTACATAACCGATGATCTCACCGCCCATGCCAGCGTTACGCGCTGCACGGTCAGTCATCACACCTTTAGAAGTCGACACGATAGCTACGCCTAAACCACCCATAACCTTTGGAAGCTCATCTTTTTTCTTATAGATGCGCAGACCAGGACGGCTTACACGTTCGATAGTGTCAATTACTTGCTTGCCTTCGAAGTACTTAAGCGTAACTTCTAAAACAGGCTTAACGTCACCAGAAGCAGCGAAGTCAGTAATATAACCTTCAGCTTTCAATACTTCACAGATTGCAACGCGAAGTTTTGAAGAAGGCATAGTTACAGAAACTTTCTGTGCCATCTGGCCGTTACGGATGCGGGTAAACATATCCGCGATAGGATCTTGCATGCTCATTATCAGCTACTCCTTACCAGCTGGCTTTCTTAAGGCCAGGGACTTCACCGCGCATCGCTGCTTCGCGAAGCTTAATACGGCTAAGACCGAATTTGCGTAGGTAACCATGTGGACGACCAGTAACACGACAACGGTTACGTTGACGAGACTTACTAGAGTCACGTGGCAGTTGTTGTAGCTTCAGAACAGCGTCCCAACGCTCATCTTCAGAAGCGTTAACATCGCTGATAATCGCTTTAAGTGCGGCGCGCTTTTCAGCATACTTAGCTACTAGCTTAGTACGCTTAGCTTCACGTGCCTTCATTGATTCTTTTGCCATAACCCTACACCCCTACTTTTTGAATGGGAAGTTAAACGCGTCCAGCAGAGCACGTGCTTCTTCATTTGTATTCGCACTGGTAGTGATAGTGATATCCATACCGCGAACCTTATCCACTTTATCGAAATCGATTTCAGGGAAAATGATTTGCTCACGCACGCCCATGCTGTAGTTACCACGTCCGTCGAATGATTTAGGATTCAAACCACGGAAGTCGCGAACACGTGGGATAGCGATTGAAATCAAACGCTCTAGGAATTCCCACATACGCTCGCCGCGTAGGGTTACTTTACAGCCAATCGGATAACCTTCACGGATTTTAAAACCCGCTACTGATTTTCTAGCAACTGTAACAACAGGCTTCTGACCGGCGATAGCCGTCATGTCAGCTTGAGCATTCTCAAGTACCTTTTTGTCAGCAACTGCTTCACCTAAACCCATGTTTAGAGTGATTTTTTCAATCCGAGGGACTTGCATGACGCTTTTGTATCCGAACTGCTTAGCAAGTTCAGCTACTACTGTTTCTTTATAGAAATCATGCAGTTTCGCCATCGTACTCTCCAATATAATTAAACAAGTTCGCCGTTAGACTTGAAGAAACGTACTTTCTTCTCATCTTCGAAACGGAAACCAACGCGATCTGCTTTGCCCGTTGCCGGGTTAACAATCGCAACATTAGAAACGTGAATAGAAGCTTCTTTCTCAACGATGCCACCAGCTACGCCCAGTTGTGGGTTTGGCTTAGTGTGCTTCTTAACGAGATTAACGCCTTCTACAATTACACGGTTATCAGCAATAAGCACTTTAAGGACTTTGCCTTGTTTGCCTTTGTCTTTACCCGCTAATACGACTACTTCATCATCACGACGAATTTTATTAGCCATTATCGTGACTCCTTATAGTACCTCTGGGGCCAATGAGATGATTTTCATGAAGTTTTCACTTCTCAACTCACGGGTAACCGGGCCAAAGATACGCGTACCAATTGGTTGCTTGTTAGCATTAAGCATAACAGCCGCGTTACCGTCAAAACGAATGGTAGAACCATCTGCACGACGAACGCCTTTTCTAGTACGCACCACCACTGCATTCAGTACGTCACCTTTTTTAACTTTACCGCGAGGAATTGCTTCCTTAACAGTAACTTTGATGATGTCACCGATACCTGCATAACGGCGATGCGAGCCACCAAGAACCTTAATACACTGAACCCTGCGAGCGCCGCTGTTGTCTGCAACGTCCAGGTTAGTTTGCATTTGGATCATGTTAGTGCTCCGCTCTTAAAATTAAGACTCTCCCGAGTCGTTAGTGCTGCTAAAAACAACTGGATGTCGTTGCTTTTATGTACATACCCCCATAAAAAGGGCGCGAAATAATAACAGAAAACATTTGGAAGTGATAGCGGTAAATTGAATTATTTTTAAACTATGTGAGCAATAAAAAAGCCCCGACTAAAAGTCGGGGCTGATAACCACGTCATAGGTTATCAAGCAGGATCTTTTAGGCGATTTTCATTACTTACAAGCTGCTTACTCAAATGCCTGTAAAGGCACTCTTTCAACCGGCTTACACCAACAGGTTTTGATATGAAGTCATCCATGCCGGATTTCAAGCATTTTTCTTTGTCGCCGGTTAGCGCATTTGCGGTTAATGCAATTATTGGGATGTCCCGTGCCTTATCTCCCATTGACCTAATTAACTTCGTCGCCTCTAATCCATCCATTACAGGCATATGGCAGTCCATCAAAATGATTGTGTAGGGTGACTTTCCCTTTAATGCGCCTTTAACTTTTTCTACTGCCTCTTCACCGTTTTCTGCTAAATCGGCGGTAATACCTATCTCTTTTAGTTGCTCTTTAATGACAAGCTGATTTATTTCATTGTCTTCAACTATTAGTGCTTTAAACGCGCTCAGTTCCTGTTTAGAAGGGATATAAACAGCATTATGGCCACATGCTTTTTCGGCTACGGTGCCTGCGTTAGCATCGTCTAGCATGAGGGTTACGATAAATCGCGCCCCCACGCCTAAATCGCTGCACACCTCAATTTTACCACCGTAATGCTTCACGATTTGACTGACTATAGACAACCCTAAGCCTGTGCCACCATATCTTCGCTGCGTCGAGTTTTCTGCTTGAACGAACGGCGAGAAAATGAGCTTTTGCTGTTGCTCGCTAATTCCGATCCCTGAATCAGTCACGATTAGTTTTACTCTGAACCGCCCTTTTCCGTATCGGGTGCTTTTAGTTTCAACCGTTACCTTCCCCTCTTTTGTGAATTTAATGGCGTTATTCAATAGGTTAATCAGAATTTGCCCAATTCTTAGTTTGTCAGCTATGAAGGTTTTTCCCTCAACCCCCTTTGTGCTTACTGAAAGTTCAATACCTTTCTCGTGAGCTAGCCGCGTGAACATCGGCACTTGCTCTTCTATGGTGTCGGCAAGGTTGGTGGGCGATTCTTCAAACGACATGTTGCCAGAGTCGATTTTAGAAAAATCCAATATATCATTCACGATGTTGAGTAATGAATCTGCACTTTTCATAGCAATAGTGGCATGTTCTAGCTGGGTAGAATTTAGCGAGGAACTAATAAGTGCCTCAAGCATGCCCTGAACCCCATGAATTGGTGTTCTTATTTCATGGCTCATATTCGCAAGGAACTCACTTCGTGCTTTCAAGGCGCTTTCTGCCATATCCGTTTTTTGCTGCAGCATTGCCTTGTCCATGTGAAGCTGCGTAATATCAACTGTAGCACCAATTACCTTAACGCAACGGTCATTTTCCATGACCGGATGAGCGCGGCTTTGTAACCAACGGGTTTCTCCCGCATCGGTGCGAACTTCAAGTTCATAGGAAAAGTCTTCGCCGGTTTTTATCATCTGATTGAACTGGGCGACGTATTTATTCCGCTGGTCTTCATCAACCACGAATTTGATCACGTCTTCTGGCTTTACTACTTTTTCACCGTGCACATGCAACATTCGCTTCAGTGCACCAGACCAAATCAATGCTCCGGTATCAATATTTAATTCCCATGTACCTACACCGGCAAGGTTAGTCACTTGGTGTAATAACGAATTTCTCTCTTCTAATATCGCTTTTTGCGCATTGAGATTACTTATCGCTTGTTGACGCTCTAATTCGTTGCCTATCCACGATGCAAGCAAAAGTAAATAATCCATCTCTAAGGGCGTAAAGGGTGTGTCCCGTGGACCGAGAGATGAGAAGTTTACTGTACCGAAAAATTCACCATGTACTCGCACTGGTGAAGCGAGATAACTCTTTAATGTGTATTTTTCAAAACACGGATGCGAGGCACCTGGCGCAGTATCTATATTGTGATAAGCCACAACAGCATCGCTGTTCACCACATCTGCACAGTAAGTGTCTGGTAATGCGAAGGTCGTATTTAATGGTATGTCGTTGTCGGGCGTAATAACGCTAAGCACACGGTAATTATCGCCTTGAATGTTACTTACAATCCCTGTTTCCAACCCGAGTATTTCCGTTCCTATGCTTAGCAAGCTCTCGAGCTTTTTATCAAATGAAAGTGCTTTGTCATTTGATATGGTTTGTAAATCTTTAATGATACTCATGAGGATTTTCGCCCTCCCGGACAGCAAGTAAAAAGGCCAACGTTTTTAGCGTTGACCTTTTAAACTTACGTGAAATATACGCAGATGAAAGTTTTCACCCTCATCAATTAGTATAATAAATGTACTAACCGATTAATAAAGCACGTTAATTTCATATCCCGTTGGCGTATCCGCTGGCTCAACAGTAACTATGTAGTTTTCTTCCTCTGTAAAGCCAAACAGCGCGGTTCTATCAAGCAGCACCTGCTCCTCGTTGTCATCTTCGTATACGGCAATCACTTCATAGTAGTCTGACGGCAGCACTTCACTGGTACTTTCAGCAAATTCAAGATTCTGTATATCGTACTCAGCAGTATCAATGGTTTCGTCATTTCTTACCAAGTAGAAGTCTACGTCATCAAAGTCGCTAACTAAGTTGATGAAGTTTACTGTCTTATCGTAGGCCTGAGGCAAACCACTTTCTACAAAGGTTGCTGCGCCTAATTTATTGTTGGTGTTGTAGATGAGAATAGCCTTACTCTCCCCCTGATTAAGCGTAATTAGCTTGTTGCTCAGTGACGTCACTGTACCTGATGGGTCGGTTACGGTAACGCGATAATCGCCATAGCGGATAGTACTAAACTCAGACAACTCGCCCGCCGCGAGTGTAAAACTGACGTCCTCTTCATCAGTGTTTCCACCAAAGGTAACCTGAAGCTCTGCATCTAGATTCGTAGAATTGTAAATACGATACTGTGAATCTGCTTCTACATCTGTAAGCGCCGTTACTGATGAAGAGTTAAGAATAGTGTCTACAACTAGCCCTTCTTGAATGGCGCCACTGACATCGCGCAGTGTCATTAGATACTCAGTTTCGTATACAAAATCGATGGTTTGTGATTCAAAGACAACATCGTCACTTCCTGGTTCGGTCAAATAAATCGTGTACTCGCCCTCATCAAAGTATTCACTGTCATCATCTGCATCCCAGAAGTCAAATTCAATCATGTCGCCCGTTGTAACCGTGCCAAGGAAGTTGGCTGCTTCAAACGGGTCGCCAGACTCACTCATGTAGAAATCATAAGAAGATTCATCTACTGCTACCGACAAAGCGAATAGGCGGAAGTGATCTTCCAATGTTTCGCGCTTATAGGAATAGGTGGTAAAAACGGGGTTACTAAAGTCACCACTCATAACAACAATGGTCTTATAACCGGTTTTTAAGTTAACGGTAATCTCGTCAATAAATACTTCTTGGTCGTCTGAATCAGTTCGAATGAACTCGAGTTCTAATTCTCCATCATCCATAGAGTACATTGACGTAGTGTCACCAAATTGAGCAGAGCCAAAGCTATCGCCATCAACTTCACGCATTTCTACATTGGCACCGTTAGGAGAAGCGTTGTAAAACTGAATGTAAGCATACGAATAATCTGAGCTACTGCTGCCTGAGCCACCACAAGCGGTAAGCCCAAGCAGTGCAATAAGCCCAATTGCCACTGTTTGGAACCATGTTCCACGAAGCAAAGATTGAGAGGTCAATTGCATAAATTGAATGTCCTTTGAAGTTGTTCTTGGTTGGATAAAGCCTGCGTAAAAGCAAATAGGCACATGTAGAGAGTGCTGATCTTGGCACGCACAATACAGCGATATGGCTATGTGAATAGGGCTTAGTTCGCAGCTTTACGTCAACTTTGCAAAGCTGACCTTTCTTTATGGAAACTTGACATTCAAGCTTCTAAAGATGCTGGTAAAAGGCATAGATGTGCGAATAAACGTATGCAAACCGCGCACAAAACTGAAACAAAAAAAAGCCTGCATAAGCAGGCTTTAACTGTGTCTTAGGGAGACGGGATTACTTACTCATACGAGTATGATAGCGTCACACCGCTGTATGACGAATAAGCGCGAATACCAATGTGCCACGTGCCTGACGCTGGCGCGTCGAATGTACATACTTCGCTGTTGCCATTTTGATAAGGACGACAATCATAGCTATTCGTTTCTGGCTGTGAGCCAAACTTCACGTATAGATCGGCATCACCTGAACCACCAGAGGTACGAATAGTCATCTGCGTTACACCTTCAGGAATCGTCCAAGTGTAGCGGTCCCAGTTTCTGCGCGTACCAGAAAGGCCGGTTAGCTGACCTGATACTGGTTCTACGCCAGGCTCAGAGCCGCCTCCGCCACCAGTACCGCCACCGGCACAACCGTTGGTGTTAAGGTAGTTGTAGGCATCAGCAAGCTGCATTAAGCCATAACCGTAGAAGTTATCACGACCCGCACTGCCTTTATCTTCTGCCGTTGCATTAAGTGCACTACGAATTTGGTTGTTTGAACACTGCGGGAAGTAACTCCACACTAGTGCTGCACCACCAGCTACGTGTGGCGTCGCCATAGATGTACCGCTGAGTGAAGCGTAGGTATTTGTTGGATAGGTAGACTGAACTGCACTGCCTGGCGCGGCAATTTCAACCTGATCGTTATATTGGCTGTAGCTTGCACGATTTTCGTTTGAGTCTACTGCCGCAACTGACATTACTGCATCATATGAAGCAGGGTAAGACTTCGCACTGTTACCATCGTTACCTGCCGCCGCAACTAACAACATGCCTGCATCTGTGAAGCTCTGCATTGCATTTCGCTCGGTAGTTGACGAACTGCCGCCACCTAAGCTCATGTTAACAACGTTCGAGCCGGCATCCTGACATTGGGTGATAGCATCGATAAGGTCAGATGCGTAAGTCCATTGGCCATTGTCGTTAAAGATTTTAACGATATGCATATCTACGCCAGGATACACACCAACTACACCTTCGTTATTATCGTATGCTGCAATGGTGCCCGCTACGTGGGTACCGTGACCGTTACCATCGTTATACCAGTTACCTACAGCACTATTGTTTGCCTGACCTGTAACGCCATCATTTGTTCCAGGCAAATCTGGGTGACCCAGGTTGTAACCTGTATCGATGATACATACTTTGCGAGCCGTAGTATCTGACTGTGCAAATTGATTAGCCTGAACCATGGTGTAGCCGTAAGGCGTGGTCTGCGCCATAGGCTTACGACGAACGTCCACTTCAATACTTTCTACGTTTGGATTTTTACGAAGCTTGTTCAGCGCTGACTTACTCATCGTAGCCGCTACCATTTTATGCTTCTTAAGCTCTTTCTTAATTGCACCACCTGCTTTTCTTACTTCTGATTTAGCAGACGCGATATCGAAAGGCTTTTTACCTTTTACTTTGGCACTTGAGATTTGACCTTTACCTTTTAATGCACTCACTTCAACCGTTTCACTGGTCATCTCATCTTTGAACTTGATGATGTAACGCTCTTGGTCAGTGGTGACAAAACGATCGACAGTCAATCGCTTACCTAGTGCTTGTTTTAGGGTTTGAGGCTTTTCTTTAACTTTTACCAGACCTTCGCCTGCTGCCATTGCAGAATTACCCATTAAGCCAAGTGATACAGCTAGAGCAGCTGCTGTTAGACATGTGTGTTTCTTATTTAATTTTGAGTTCAAAATTTATTTCCTGTTTTATCTGTCTTATTAACTTCAACACTGTTTTATTCCGTGCTTTGGAAGCTATTTGTTATTAAATGACATACAGGTATAACCATTACCTCATACGAAAAGCTCATCCATGACAACCGACGCAACTGCGTTGCAACGACCTACCCGTTTGTCAGGTATGCAAATAAACGGTATTACCAATTATTTACAGAGCTCATATTAGGCGGCGAATCAGGCTGTTGAGTATGTTGCCTTAACCCTGGTGAGCATTTTTAATACCTTTAAAAATGCACAAAAAAACAACACAACTTATGAAGAGCGCGCCAAATGTGTATTACGAGCAGATTCATGGTAGGAATAAAAGACTATAATTAACATTAATTTCACAAATTCAAATGTAACAAAATATTAAACTCTTTATAAGTTTTACTTAAATATAAAAAAAGCGTGTACCCAAAGGTACACGCTTTTTTAAAAACCAATTGAAAACTCATTAGAGGCTCAATTCTAGCAACTTAGTCTCATAAACTGCGCTGTCTTACGATCTCGTATAAGCACACGCCGGTTGCTACCGACACATTTAAACTTGTCACACTGCCAGCCATAGGGAGCTTCACCAACTCATCGCATGTTTCTTTGGTGAGTCTACGCATGCCCTTACCTTCAGCCCCCATTACTAATGCAGTTGGGCCTTTCAGGTCTACATCATAAAGGGTCTTATCGGTTTCACCGGCTGTGCCAACAATCCAAAGGCCTTTATCTTGAAGGTGCTTCAAAGTTCTGGCCAGGTTCGTGATTTGAATAAGTGGAACCACTTCAGCTGCACCACAGGCCACCTTTCTTACTGTGCCGTTTAAGCTTGCTGATTTATCTTTCGGTACTACTACCGCGTGCACCCCTGCTCCATCTGCAGTACGCAGGCACGCACCTAGATTATGCGGGTCGGTCACACCGTCTAGTACCAAGATTAAAGGCTGCGCTTCGCTTTCTAAAATTTTGTCTAAGTCAGCTTCATCTAGCACGCGGGCTGGTTTCGCTCTTGCTACCACGCCTTGGTGTTGCTCACCGCTTACTTTGTCATCTAGCGCTTTGCGCTGACAAAACTGAACGGAAATACCGAAACGACGGGCTTGGTTAACAATGTTGGTTAGGCGCTCGTCATTGCGACCTTTTAACACTAACACTTCCATTACACGCTCGGGTTCTTTTTCAAGTACCGACTGCATGGCATGTAAACCGTATAACCATTCTTGCTGCGCCATTTAACGCTTACCTCTTTTATTCAATGACAGTGTTTTGCCGCTACTACCGCCTTTGGCGCTGCCGCGACTTGACGATTTTCCACCGCTACGACTAGACGAGCTTGAGCCGCCTTTGCCTTTGTTCCCTTTTTTATCAGAACGCGAGCCTTTATCAGAGCGTGATTTGTTATCAAAACGAGTAGGTTTATCTGAAGCCTTTTTCGCAGACCTCACTTTTACCTTCTTACCCTTAGTGCCGCGCAGCATAGACTTATCGAGTAATAAATCAATCTTTCTTTCATCAAGGTTGACCGCTGCTACGGTTACTTCAACCGTATCACCCAATCTGAACTGGCGATGGCCCGACTCACCAACCAGCGCTTGTTTTACATCGTCATAGTGATAATAGTCATCATCTAGCGATGTTATATGTACTAGGCCGTCGATGTGGTATTCGGTAAGGCGTATAAATAAACCAAAGTTAGTGACCGAGCTGACCACCCCTTCAAAGGTGTCGCCGACGTGGTCGAGCATAAACTCGCACTTAAGCCAGTCAGCTACGTCACGGGTGGCATCATCGGCGCGGCGCTCTGTCATTGAACACTGCTCGCCTAACTGTTCAATTTCTTCAACGGTGTAGTTTTTCGCGCCACTGACTGCTTTTTTGCCCTGCTGTTTAGCAATAATGCCTTTTAGCGCACGGTGCACGACCAAGTCTGGGTAGCGACGGATAGGTGACGTGAAGTGCGCGTAAGCTTCTAGCGCCAACCCAAAGTGACCTACGTTGTCACCGTCGTAAACCGCTTGCTTCATTGAGCGCAGCAGCATGGTTTGAATTAGTTCTTCGTCCACTCGACCGCGGGTTTTAAGCACCACATCGGTAAATGCGGCAGGCTCCGCGTCTTCAACAATGCGATGAGGAATACCGATTTCACTTAAGTAACTGGTAAATGCGGTAAGCCTGTCGGCGTCTGGTTTGTCGTGCACACGATATAGCGCAGGCGCCTCATGCTTTTCAAGCATAAGAGCCGCACTCACGTTTGCCATGATCATGCACTCTTCAATAAGCTTGTGCGCGTCGTTACGCACCAGCGGCACAATATTTTCAATCTTCCGCTGGGCGTTGAATACAAACTTCACTTCTTGGGTTTCAAATTCAATCGCCCCGCGCTTAGCACGAGCTTTTTTGAGCGCGCGGTACAAGTCGTGAAGATTACGTAAATGAGGTACATGAGGCTCGTAACGCTGATGAAGTTCTTTGTCGCCCTGCAGAATATTCCACACTTTAGTGTACGTTAAACGGGCGTGTGAGTTCATGACCGCTTCGTAAAACTGGAATTCTTCTAGTTTGCCATTTGCACTGATGGTCATTTCACACACCATACATAGGCGGTCGACTTCAGGGTTTAATGAACACAAGCCGTTTGACAGCACTTCCGGTAGCATAGGAATTACTTGGTCAGGGAAGTAAACCGAGTTACCGCGCTGCTGCGCTTCATCATCAAGGGCTGAGCCTGTTCTTACATAATGACTTACATCGGCTATGGCTACCCACAGCTGCCAGCCGCCATCGTCTAGCGGTTCGCAATATACCGCGTCATCGAAGTCGCGGGCGTCTTCACCATCGATAGTGACCAGCGGAAGCTGGCGTAAATCGATGCGACCTTCCTTGGCTTCATCGGGCACTTGATCGGTAAGCTTTTCCACTTGCTTGGTTACGCCATTTGGCCACTGGTGCGGAATATCAAACGTGCGAAGTGCCATTTCTATTTCCATACCTGGCGCCATATGTTCACCAAGTACTTCAACAATCTTCCCCACCGGACTCATTTTACGGCGTGGACGCTGGGTAAGCTCTACCACAACCACCTGCCCCATTCGAGCACCGTGTGTGCTCTCTGGTGGAATAACAATTTCGTGCTGCAACCGGCTGTCATCTGGCACAACCATGCCAAAACCTTGTTCAACAAAGTAGCGGCCAACAATTGGCTCGCTGCGTGGCTCTATGACTTGCGTAACAAACGCTTCTTTTCTTCCGCGGCGATCGGTTCCGCTAATGCGCGCTTCTACCACATCGTCGTGAAGGAACAGGTTCATTTGCCCAGCACTGATAAATAAATCACCGCTCTTATCTTCAGGACGCAAAAAGCCGTAGCCATCACGGTGACCAATAATTCTGCCTTTAATGAGTTCATCACGGTTTTGGAGAATGTATTTTTTCTGCTTGGTAAATTGCACCTGACCTTCGCGCTCCATGGCACGTAGTCGGCGCTGAATTCCAATTCGCGCTTCTTCGTCGAAGGCGTTCACCAAGTTACAGATATCAAGAAACGACAACGGCTTGTCGTGCTCTTTTAATAAACTCATTAAATATTCGCGGCTGGCTACCGGATTTTCGTACTTCTCTTTCTCGCGCTGATAATGCGGATCATCACTCATGTATTTTAAATTTACCTTTCGTATTTTGTTCAACGTGTTTTCGTTTGTGGCTTAGTACTTCAAAGCCCTTTAGAAAACATAAATATGATTGTTTAGACACACGAACCATTTTTGGTTCATGTGGTTATTTGCTGCACAGTATAACAGTATTTGCAGTAAAACATTGACTGTTATTATGGATTCTCAGCCTGACATCTCTATGTCACAAACACTCAGTATAAAAATGGGTTTTCGTTTTTGTTGCATGAGCGTTCAACAAAACAATGACATCACCGGATACCTTACAAACCTTATAAAGAGCAGGCATATGGATAGAAGATCGTTTATAAAGCTGTCGTCACTCGCAGGCGCGAGCGTAGCAGTGTCTACAGGGCTAGCAGGCTGTACTGTTAGCGCTTCAGCAAACAGCCAACCGCAAACCAACGCTACCTTTACCCATGGTGTGGCGAGTGGAGACCCATTAAAAGACGCCGTGATTATTTGGACGCGCGCCGTGCCCACATCAAATTTGGGCTCAGGTTCGGGCTCAAAGTCAGGTTTAGCCAAGGCCGATATTTTATGGGAAATGGCAAGCGATGCTGATTTTGCCAATGTGATAAGTAGCGGTATTGTTGAAGCCAAAGCAATCCATGATTTTACCGTAAAAGTCGATGTAGCAGGACTTAGTCCAGCTCGTCGTTATTTTTACCGCTTCAAAAGCGCTAATAATACAAGCCCTGTTGGAGAAACCCGTACGCTACCTGAAGTCGATGTGTCTAATGTCACGTTCGGCATATTTTCTTGTTCCAACTACCCCGCTGGCTTTTTCACGCCTTACATGGAAGCAGCGAAAGACGACAACATTGACTATGTATTACACCTTGGTGACTACATTTATGAGTACGATGGCGAAGGTTACGCAACTGAGCACGCCAAGGAAATTGGCAGGACCTATGCGCCTGATAACGACACAGAGCTTTACACTCTCACTGACTATCGCAACCGCTATGCGCTGTATCGCACGGATGAAGGCCTGTTGGCATTACACCAAAACAAGCCGTTTATTGTTGTGTGGGATGACCATGAAGTTACAAACGACACCTACAAAGACGGTGCTGAAAATCACCAAGCGGATGAAGGCGATTTTTATGAACGTCGTGCTGCGGCCGTGCAAGCTTATTATGAGTGGTTACCGATACGCCCACCTTTTGGCACCGAGCGCTTAGAAATTTATCGTCAGTTTACCTTTGGTAAGCTTCTTGACTTATACATGCTCGACACCCGCGTTCTTGCTCGCGACAAACAGCTTGAATACGCCAACTATCGCGATGCTGAAACTAAAGCGTTTGACCAAGCACGCTTTATGAAAGACATCGGCAACCCGAACCGCGGTTTACTCGGTGAAACACAACGCACCTGGCTCCACTCGTCTATGCAGCAAAGCCAGGCTAAATGGCAGGTGTTAGGGCAACAGCTATTAATAGGCCGTATGCTTTTCCCTGTATCGATTTTTAATGGCGTTGAACGCAAAGCAATACCTGATCATGTACATAGGCTCGCGAATATCAAACGCAAACAAAAGCAAGGTGGTGCACTTAGTGAGCAAGAGCTTGCGCTTATCAATACCGTAATGCCTTACAACTTAGACGCATGGGATGGCTACCCTGTTGAGCGGGAACAGGTGCTGATGCAGCTTAAGTCCATCGGCAAGCCAGTTATTGCCCTTGCCGGTGATACACATAATGCTTGGCACAATAAATTAACCCTTAAAGACGGCACGGAGGTGGGAGTTGAACTTGCCACACCAGGCGTGACGTCACCCGGTATGGAACATTACCTAAGCATGGGGGATGAAAAAGCTAAAACCCTTGCAGACGACCTACCGCTTCTTATAGAAGATTTGCAGTACTGTAACCTCCACCAGCGCGGGTTCATGACTTTAACCGTTAGCCAAGATAGCGCAAAAGCAACGTGGCACTATGTAGATGCGATTTTGACCAAAGCAGGCAAAGTGGTTAATACGCATAGCTATGAGATTAAGGCATAGCGTTCTACAAGTTTTTAAGCGTGTATAGGCTCTAGCCTATGCACGTTATTTATAAAGTTAAAGGCTACAAACGCTACCTTACAAGTCTGACAACGAGCTTAGTGCTTTCCACAAATAGTTTGTTTTTAATCTGCGTTGGGCCATTGCTGAGCATCATGAAGAACACGTAGTATTTCGATGCAATTTGTAGTGATGTTTTCTCGATATATAACGATAAACGGCAGGCCATTAATTACAAGTTCACGCGTATTCTTCAATCGGCCATGACGGCCTGCTCTAGGATGTTCTGATAGGACTAGGTGCGAACTATCAATAATGTTCATGACAACGTCAATAGCTACAGAGGGGCTATTTTCTTGAGCAATATGAGCTTCAATTTTCTCTAAATCGGTACCTGCAAGATCAGTCCATTTGAGCTGCACGCTTAGCCTCCCACTTAGTTTTGACATCAGTATGGTCGGTCAAACGTCCCTCATCAGCGGCTTTCACTCCTTTTTCCACCTCTTGGATAAACCACTCTTCGCGAGCAACATACTGCTTGATGGCTTCGGCCATCAGCCACGCCCTAGGTCTATCCATCGCCTTAGCCATTTCGCCTACACGTGCAAGTGTTTCGTCATCTAATCTTACTGAGGTAGCTTTTAAAGGCATGTAGATTCTCCGAGGTTCTTTGAGAATCTTTATTGTAGCTGCACTAGCATTAAATGTCTTCTTTTACTTTTCATCACCAAAGACAGAGTGCAAGACGTTATAGTTAAATCGCACCGAATAAAATCAGAGTCTCTGATACTCCTTCTTGTGACCCATACAATTTAAGTTACGTCCTACTCCCATCAAGATAGGGGCATATTGACGGGAATAGGTACTCTCTTATTCTTTACTTCTAAAACTCATAATAAACACGCACACCAGCAATGCGTGGCATGCCGCGTACGAAGGTAGGAATCCCCAATCCACCGCCCGTATTACCAGCATCAATCAAGAACTCTTTATCAAACAGGTTGTTCACATAAAACTCATAGGCAAACTTGCTGTTGTCTTGAAGCAGCTTAACCGATACATCAGTCAGTGAGTAAGTATCTTGAGAAAGACCAGGGTAATTGCTGCTTTCAAAAAACACTTCTGACTGGAAGCTGGTAAGCCAGTTAACATCGATGTCAAAACTGTCCATATTGAATACTTTGTTGATGTTTATCGCGCCGCTAACTTCTGGCGCTAAGCGGAACTTATTGCCACCGTATTGGAACTCAGATCCATCAGCAGTATTGTCTGCAAATTCAGCGTCAAGGAAACCAAGGCTTGCTGTTAGCGTCAGCGTCTCGCTGTAGTTATAGGTCGCCATGCCTTCAATACCCGACATGGTCGAGTCGCCTACCGTTACAGTAATAGACTGTAAGGTTACCGCGTCGGTAAAGCTTTGCTGATAATCGCTGTATTCGTAGGTGAAAATGGCACCTGAGAACAGGAAGTTCGCGCTTTGGTATTTAATACCTAAATCGTAACTGTCTACTATTTCAGGTTTAGTTACGCTAACGCCACCGGCGTTTGCATCCACAACCGGTGAACGACGGCCTTTGGCATAGTTCGCATATAAGTTCCAGTTGTTGTTTACATCGTAGCTTACTGCGAAGCGTGGCAGGGTATCGTCAAAGTCACGCTCGGCATCGAAAGTAAATGTACCGTCTGCAGTAGTATAAGTATTACGGGTATAACGTGTTTCGTCGATATAGCGCACGCCAGCAGTAATGTTGATGTCGTCGGTAACAAAATACGACACCTCAGCAACATAAGACGCTATATCAAGTTCAGCTTCAAATATAAACGGCCCTTGTATCAGAATAGGCGGCAATGCAGGATTAGAAATAGGAGAGCCATCTTCATTAAACAGTTGCGACACTAACATCGCACGCAGTGCTTCTATTTCTTCTAACGATGCGTCAGTAGCGATATTCTGATTTAGCGGAATGTTTGAGGTGGCCTCAAGCTGTGCTTTTACCGCATCGAAGGTACCACGTACAAATGGGTCGACCATTACACAATAGGGCAAAATAGAGTCGTCTTGAGTAATAGACGCACCTACAAACGCGGCCAATTTATCACCCGAGTCATACACTAAACGCATTGACGCACCTTTAAGCGTAGCGTCGTTATCGAAATAGGCATCTTGAATACGCAAAGCAGAACCGTCGGCGTCAAATCCCTCGCTTACCTCTACATCTTTATAGTATGCGTCGGCATGCAGACTGAGCGTTTGGTTGAAATCGTAGTTTACGGTTAAGTCATAAGCTTGAAGCGTTCGTTCAATGCCTAGTTCACTGCCTAAACTAAATTCGGCATCAGTAAAAGGGCTAGTATCTCCGCCATTGGGGGCGATAGAGCCTGATTTGAAGGCAATGCCCGGCTGGTCGTTATACTCCATGGCTGCGCGCGCAATGATTTCAAGCTGATCGTAATTCGCTCGCCATGTTGCACGTAGTGCTTGTACTGAAACACCCTGAAGATCTTCGCTGTTGCACGGCACTTCTTCACCAAGATGGTTGTACATATTTGCATTACCGTAATAAGAGTCAGCGCTACAGGCATTGTTTTCTACAATGCCGTCCATTTCGCGATAAAGACCTGCTATACGAAAACTGTGGTTATCGTTAATAGGCTGGTTATACATGAATTCAACTTCTTGGCCTTCTTCTGAGTTATAGCCAACCTGTACCTTGCCTTCTTGTTCGAAGGTGGGAAGATTAGAGTGAATACTCACCGCACCATTGGCTGCCGCCACACCAAATAAGGTTGGCTGGGGGCCTTTTAACACTTCAACGCGAGCGATATCGTAAAGTGCGACACTGGCTACGGTTTTCTTACTGATATCGAAGCCATCTTGATATACAGAGATGCGAGGCGTTGCCGATACCGAAGATACGTCGTCAGTCACGCCCCGAATATTAAAAGACGGTAAGCTTACGGCCTGCTCTTGAATTTGAACGTTAGGTAAAATTCGAGAAAGCTCATCAAGTTCCATGATATTGGTGCGCTCTAAGAACTCGCTACCTATTACATCCATAGTAACAGGCACATCCATAACGGACTGCTCACGCATTTGTGCGGTTACCGTAATCTCTTCTATATAGTTATGTTCGTTTTCTGTGTCAGGCGCTACTTCTTGTGCAATTGCGGCGCTTGATAGCGCAAATGCAATTGTTGTGGCAAGCAGAGAGCGTGGGTAAACCGTTCGTGGGTACAGAGGACGCATCAAATCATTCCTTTTGTGTGCTTATTGGGTGTTTTATGTATTTTTTAAACATTTCGCCGACAGATTGGCGACATTGCCTAGTGTTTAGAAATATCAAAGCCCAAAAATGTAGAACGCTTTTGAGACGGTTCGATGAACTATCCGTGACATGTCGGAGGCAATTTTATGACAAGTATTCTGTGCCCCGTTATAAAACCAAACAGAACTCAATTCTGTACAACAAAGTAGTGCAACCTCTATGCACAAAAGAACAATGTCAGTACAATATTTAAGTAGGATAGAAAGAACTTTTAAATAAAAAGCGAAACGGAGACTGCAATGAAAAAACTAATGATGGCTACTGCTATTGGCGCCGCGACCTTATTAAGCGCATGTAGTGCAGAGCACGGCACCACTCAGTGTACTACTGCGCCGGAAGCTGAATGGCAAAACCAAGATGCGTTTCAGGCTCAGCTGTTAGCGCAAGGCTACAAAATCAACGAATTTAAAGTGACAGGCGGTAACTGCTACGAAATCTACGGCTTCGATAAAGAAGAGAACAAAGTAGAGATTTACTTTAACCCTGTTGATGGCAGCATTGTTAAAAAAGAAATGCACTAAATTCTGTTTAGCAAACGGTTCATCGAACACTTGCTTTAAAACTTGATAAAAACGCTGCAAACTATTGCAGCGTTTTTGTTTTACCCTGAGAAAGTCACGTAATGCACAAAGCTAAAGACACGGGTTCAGATATTTATGTTTGGGATCGGGTAGTGCGCGTATGCCACTGGGGCATTGTTGCAATTTTTATAACCAACTACTTTATTGTAGAGCCGGGCCGGCTTTTTCATGAAATAGCGGGCTATGTGGGCGTAGCGCTTATATCTATACGCGTTGCTTGGGGCTTATATTCAGCTAATCCCAACAAAAAGGGCTCCACAGCTTACGCTAGCTTCTCCACTATTTCGCTAAGCAAGCAGGCCTTTAGAGAACATCTTCAGCACTTAAAGCATAAACAAATCCCACGTACTCATGGCCACAATCCATTTGGCTGGCTTATGGTGATGGCAGTTATTGCCCTTTTGCTTGGGTTAGGTATTACCGGTTTTATGATGGAAGAAATAGACGCACTGTTTGGAAATAGCACGCTGGAATGGATACACAGTATTATGGCTGATGTATTGTACGCCTGTGTGTTGGTGCATATTGCTTCCGTGTTTGCTGTACAACGTATGGGTAATATTCAGTTAGTTCGCCCTATGCTTACTGGCTGGCGTAAGCGTTAAGCCTACGTAAAGACATAGATGTGCTACGGACATAAATACGCTTTTGCAGAAGCTGGCTTGTTCTGTTTGCCAGCCTTTCTGCCCTAAAGATTTTAGTTGCCTGCAGGTGTTCGTTATCACCTCGCCGCTTGTGGCTTTTAACTATCCAAAGGCCGCTTTGCCTCTCGCACGGCTTTCGGGTGCATTAATTTTTCTAAGCGAGCGAGGTAAGACGCAATTTGCTGATGCTGCTTTTTATCGTTGGTCACTGAGTTATAAAGCCAGTGGTACGCGTCTTCATAATCGTAAGGACTGCCATAACCGTCCAAAAACAACTCAACCAAGTGAATTTGCGCTTTTAGGTTTTTAAGCGCAGCGGCTTCACGTAAATACACTACGGCGCGAGATTTATCCTGCTGCACAAGCGTGCCCTTTGCATAGTAACGCCCCAATTGCTCTAGTGCTGCTGGCAAACCTTGATTCGCGGCATCTTCCATATAACCAATACCACGGGCAGGTTCAGCGTCTACGCACACGCCCCACGCCAGCATATCTCCCCATAAAAACTGGTAGGCCGGTACTTTCAACACGTTTGCACGCGCTTCAATGTCTTGTACTAATTGGCATCGATCAGCCACTACTTTGTCTAAATGCGTATTAGCATTAATCATATCGATTAAGGCATCTTGGCTGTAAAGCTGAACTGCGCGAAGCTCTTCAATCGTTTCCCCTTCAAGAGCATGAGCGCAAAAACCCGTGACAGTCGCGCAGATAAATAAGGCTGTGTGTAGAATACGTTTCATAGCAAAAGAGTATGTGTTGATTACAATGTCTTAGTTAAGGTATCGACTAATTATAGATTATCTTAACCAAGACATGCTTTTCTTTACGAATGGACACATGAGCGTCTGCGGCCAGCTAATATCTGCTTTCAACTTTATGCTGACCACCTGCATTTAACCGTACGCCAGCATCTTGCTTTTAGTGGCTACTTTTTCGTGGGCACATGGCCGATTGGATATGGCGGGCGTGATCGGCTAGGTCAATACCTAAATCAGTTAGGTAACCACCGTCTGGCTGGGTGATTAGGCCTTTGGAGTATAGCCTGGATGCTGCGTTCACCATGCTTTGGCTGGCATCGTGATGAATTTTTAAACCTTGAAGTAGGCTGTCTGTTGGAAACTTCAGTAACAAATTTAATTCGTCTAACATGTCCTGATCGAATGAACTCATGTAACCACCTTAGGCAAAAGGGTTAGTAGGGATTTAGCACGCTGGCCACTGTAAAACACCTCAGCAAAGCACTATGGTAACAACCTATACCGAAGCGCACACACCAAAGCACTATTAGCCCTAGATTTGTTAATATTTTTAACGCTTTCTTATATCACACCCAAATGGCACCTCTGTAAAGCGTAATTTATCTGTAAAACGTTTAATCGTGTAAACACAGCGCTTACTGATCGGACTTTGGCGCTAAATAGTATATTCTTGCCATAAATTGAGTTTGTGGATGCACCTGCACTGATGAAGTACAAAGATTTACGCGACTTTATTCGCCAGCTAGAAGCTAAAGGTGAATTGGTACGCATTACCCAGCCCATTGATACCGACCTTGAAATGACAGAAATTGCCGACAGGACGTTGCGTGCTGGCGGCCCTGCACTGTTATTTGAAAACCCTAAAAATCACGACATGCCCGTATTGGCAAATTTATTTGGTACACCAGAGCGCGTAGCTATGGGCATGGGTCAAGAGTCTGTTGAAGCACTGCGTGAAGTAGGCAAGCTACTGGCTTATTTGAAAGAGCCTGAGCCGCCTAAAGGGCTGAAAGATCTTTGGGAAAAGCTGCCAGTATTTAAGCAGGTGCTTAATATGCCAGCCAAAGTCCTTAAAAAAGCCCCTTGTCAGGAAGTGGTGCTTACCGGTGACGACGTAGACTTATCAAAAATTCCGGTACAGCGCTGCTGGCCCGGTGACGCTGCGCCTTTGGTAACATGGGGTTTGAGTGTTACTAAAGGGCCGCATAAGAAGCGTCAGAATCTGGGCATTTACCGTCAGCAGGTTATCGGCAAAAACAAACTTATTATGCGCTGGTTGTCACACCGTGGGGGCGCCCTTGATTTTCGAGAGTGGTGTCAAACACACCCGGGCGAACCCTACCCGGTATCTGTGGCACTTGGCGCAGACCCCGCTACTATACTAGGTGCGGTTACCCCTGTTCCAGATACCCTTTCTGAATATGCTTTTGCAGGCTTACTGCGTGGTGACAAAACTGAAGTAGTTAAGTCTATTAGTAACGACTTACAAGTACCTGCCAGTGCCGAGATTGTGCTTGAAGGTTATATTGCACAAGATGAAACAGCGCCTGAAGGTCCATACGGCGATCACACCGGGTATTACAATGAAGTCGATGACTTCCCTGTGTTTACGGTAACGCATATTACCCATCGTAAAGATCCTATCTATCATTCAACCTATACAGGCCGTCCACCAGATGAGCCAGCTATTTTAGGTGTTGCGCTAAACGAAGTGTTTGTGCCTATTTTGCAAAAGCAGTTCCCTGAAATTGTCGACTTCTACTTACCGCCTGAAGGATGCTCTTATCGTATGGCAGTAGTGACGATGAAGAAACAATACCCTGGGCATGCGAAACGGGTGATGATGGGTGTGTGGTCGTTCTTGCGCCAGTTCATGTACACCAAATTTGTGATAGTGTGCGATGACGACGTCAACGCGCGTGACTGGAACGATGTTATTTGGGCCATCACTACCCGTATGGACCCAGCCCGCGACACGGTAATGATAGAAAATACGCCTATCGACTACTTGGATTTTGCATCACCGGTTTCAGGGCTAGGCTCTAAAATGGGCATGGATGCAACCAACAAGATGCCGGGCGAAACCGACCGAGAATGGGGCGTACCTATTGTGATGGACGAAGACGTTAAAAAACGCGTTGATGATATTTGGGACAGTCTTGGTATTATGTAGCGACTATTTTCAGCGCTATTTATTTTGTATTGAAGCATGCGCTTTTCTTAAGCGCATGAAAAGGCGACACGCTAAGCAAGAAGGTTAGAAGAGAATACATGTCAGAAATTAAGTGTAAGGTTGCAAGCATCACGCCTTTAACCGAAGTGGTTCAAAAAGTTGAATTAACGCCAGAAAGCCCTGTTGAGTTTAAGGCGGGTCAGTACGCCATGGTGGTAATGGGCGAAAAAGATATGCGTCCATTTTCTATTGCCAATGCCGCATTTGATAATAGCCGCATTGAATTACACATTGGCGCAGAGCCTGGCAACAGCTACGCTGGTGAAGTGCTAGAGCGCATGCGTGCGGATGGCGAAATTACCGTAAACGTAGGTAATGGCAATGCCTTTTTGCAAAGTAATGGCCTGCCTATGGTGCTTATTGCTGGTGGTACTGGCTTCTCATATACCTACTCTATTCTGCAAGAGCATCTTAACAGCGGTGATAAGACACCACTTACCCTTTATTGGGGTGGAAAACACGCGGCTGATTTGTATTTAGCTGACAAGCTAACTGAGCTCGCTGAAACTAACGAGCACTTCACTTTTGTGCCGGTTGTCGAGTTTGCATGCGACGAATGGAAAGGCAGAACGGGCTGGGTACACCATGCGGTAATGGCAGACCACGCTGACTTTGCCAATATTCAGGTTTACGTTGCAGGTCGTTTTGAAATGGCCAAAGTTGTACGCGATGATTTTACACAACGCGGCTTAAAAGTTGAGAACCTGTTTGGCGACGCGTTTGCGTTTATTTAAGTGTGCAAGGTCAGTAGTAGCAAAAGATGCTCATGTCCTGAGCATTAAATCTACCTCTAGCCCGTCATGTTGACCATACAAAACTATATATGGTCAACATGGCATTTCGCACACTAACCCTATCTTCTTACATAAATTAAATCTGATAAGCGCCGTCTATTTTCATTTCTAAAAAACAGCTAACATCAACACTCAACCAACAAATCAAATAGTAAAACAAAAGGAATTGGAAGCATTGGTAGGGTAACCAGTTTGATTTCGGCACTCCGCGCTGCTTGGACATGCGTCAGCCTACTATTATGTCTTTCAGAAAAATATATGAAGTACAACAAACAACTGCTAATAACAGGCTTAGCGGCCGCTATTGCCGGATGTGGCGGTGGTAGCTCTTCACAACCTCCTACTAACGACAATGGAAGTACACCGCCTACTTCAAACTATGAGCATGTGGTTAGTGCAAGTTACTTTAGTTCATGCGGTGAGATAATACCTCAAACTGAAGCCATGGTTGTTCGCCATGACAACAGCGGTGCAGTAGCTGCTGTCTATGAAGCTGATGATGACGGAAATATCGCTATCGATTACTCCGGTGTAGCAACGTATACGATGCTAAGTGTAGGTTATTGGGGAGAAACTGCCTATCCTCGCGTTCATACCTACGTAGACATTACCGCCGATAAAATCAAAAACACACGCATTATCGCTGAAGGCTTCGCCAATGAAGACTCGTGCGAATGTAACAACGTAACATTCGATATTAGTCAAGTTCCTGTTGCCTCGCCTATGGCCAGCGTCGTTGTCTCTACCACAACATCGTCTAATGTTTTCGATGTCAATGACACAGACTGGTTGGCTGAAGCTAATGTATGTCGACCCATTGGCGGAGAGTGGCCAGACATTGCTCTCACGCTAACCAGTGCACAGGAATATCCTGCTGAAACCTATTACACTGCTGTTCTTAGTGATTACAGCTTCGATGAAACATATGTAGTAAGTAATGCAGAGCTTGTCAGAAAAGTACCTTTTTCGGTGCTCAATAATAACGTCAACAGTGACTCAAGTCTGCGCGTTTCACTACGCGGCCTAAAAGATGGCTGGATGCATTATGCTGATAATGTGCAAGTTTGGGATGTTGCTGAACTTTCATCTTCAGTTCCTATCTTTGACACACCTGAAACGTATATCGATGCTTACAATTTCGAGTTCGACAGCTTCAGCTCCGAAGGCACAGATGTTCAAGTATCTATTTACACGGGCGCTCAGGTAACACTTCCATCCACCCACACTGAGTCATTAGACTTAGCATTGATGTCTTACGACTTATTTTCCCAACAAGTTTTAACATTCTTTAATGATGAAACTTACGATCTGTCTTCAGTGGGAGCGGACTCTGTAACCGTTACCTTGTCTGGGAATGATTCTTTTGGTAACCGTATTTATTACTTCCAACTAACCACACCCAGTCAGGGTTCTCTTGCTATTTTAGACAATTTAGACATAGAGGGTGTCGACTTTCCCCTATCGGCAAACTTTAACTTCGATGAAGAGCCAGCGTCGGGTTATATAGGATTGGAAGCTTATGATGTGCAAAGCACGAATGATTATCTTGAGTCGCTTAAAAATGATGATGTTACCGCCTACGGTATGGTTTACTTCGACTTTTAAATAGGCTTAGATCTTTTAAATTGTAAATGTATATCGGCACGGAGTGCTACGTGCCGATATATTGTATTCCTCTTAAATAAAGTTAATTACATCGATATTCATTGTCCATTTTCGACGCATTCAGTATGGTCTTTGCAGAACATGGAGAAAATAATGAATAAATCACAGCCCTGTTATCTTACGAACCTAGTATTAAGAAAAATTGCCCCCGCAATTGCACTAACACTATCTACTACAGCCTTTGCTGATACCGAACAGCAGCAAGCACTTTACGATATTGCCAAAAATGTCTCTGCTGAAAACATTGAAAAAGACATTACTACGCTGGTGAACTTTGGTACACGCCATACCCTTTCTGAAACCGAGTCTGATACTCGTGGTATTGGTGCTGCGCGACGTTGGATTAAATCTGAATTTGATAAAATTTCAGCCGAGTGTGGTGGCTGCTTAGAAGTGTACTACCAGTCGGAAGTCATCAGCGGAGAAAAACGTATTCCCGACCCAGTAGAAGTGGTTAGCGTTATCGCGATACAACGCGGTACCACCGATCCAGACCGTTACGTCATCATGTCAGGCGACATCGATTCACGGGTGTCTGATGTAATGGACTTCACCTCTGACTCACCAGGGGCAAACGACAACGCCTCTGGTGTTGCCGGTACCCTTGAAGCTGCGCGAGTACTATCCAATTACAAGTTTAACGGCAGTATCGTGTATGCTGCTTTATCTGGCGAAGAGCAAGGGCTTTTCGGCGGGCGTATTATGGCAAACCAAGCTAAGAAAGACGGCTGGCGAATTAAAGCCGTGCTCAATAATGACATGATAGGCAATATCGAAGGGGTTAACGGTGTGATTAACAACACCACCGCTCGCTTGTTTGCTGAAGGTACACGCGTAACCGAAACGGATAAAGAAGCACGCATGCGACGTTTCACCGGGGGTGAAGTTGACTCACCAAGCCGTAACCTTGCCCGTTACATCGATAAAATTGCCGATCAGTATATTGAGAACTTAGACACAATGGTGATTTATCGCTTGGACCGTTTTGGTCGTGGCGGCCATCACCGCCCGTTCAACGACTTGGGCTACCCGGGTATTCGTATTATGGAAACTAACGAAAACTACACCCGCCAGCATCAAGACCTTCGCGTAGAAGACGGTGTTGCTTATGGTGACACCTTGGATGGCGTCGACTTTGATTACGCAGCCAAACTTACTGGCCTTAATGCTGTTTCTCTTGCTGCAATGGCGTGGGCACCGAATCCACCTGCAAATGTAGAAATTGCCGGTGCAGTTCAACCTTCAACATTTTTAAAGTGGGATGCCCTAGACGCTGAAGAGAACCCTCAACTTAAAGGGTACAAAGTATACTGGCGTCATACTGATGCTCCGCAATGGGAATACAGTAAATATGTGGGTAACGTCACCGAAGCCATGCTTGAGAACGTTGTTATCGACAACTACTTCTTTGGCGTAGCCAGCGTAAACAAGGACGGTGTTGAAAGCGTTGTCGTTTATCCAGGTCCTGCGGGAAGCTTTGGAGAATAAGCGTTTATGTTGAGCGCCTATATTGAGCGCGCTTATACGCATCCAATTGCGCCCCCCAATTACGCATGCAATCAAGTTCGTGACGTTAAGCTGGTAGTGAAACCGGCTTATCGTCGCGAATGACTTTACTTAATAAAAGCTAATATAAACGTGGACACTACACTCAATATATTGATGTCGCTTACATTTTGTTAATTTAAGCCAGTACGTGTTTATTGGAATTAAGCAACTAACTGCATTACAGTGTAGTAAATGTATGACGGCAGTTCGGAGTTCACCTTTGGTAAGATTCAGCGCGTTCTCGCTCTCTATTTTCACTCAACGTCTTTCTTTATTAGGCATAAGCCTAGCCCTTTGTTGTTTAAATGTTTCGCAATTACATGCCGCCCCTACCAAATTAGGTGCAGCTTCCTTCGAGACCTACATAAGCGACGATGGGGAGCCTGCTCGAGTTAACACACTGCTCGAAAAGGTGTTTCAGAAGGCGGAGTTGGATATCCAACTTCAGGTTATGCGACAAGCTTTTTTGGGCAGTTCTGTACTGACAGGTAAGCTAGACGGTGAATTTGCCTACGTTAATTTGGGCGAGGATAGCAGCAACTATGTTCTATCCGATATCTACTTACCCATTTACCTTTACGCGGTAAGCAAAGAGGCGGACGTTGAGGCAATAAAGCTTTTTCCTCATTTAAAAGACAACCGGGTCGCTATTGAAAATCGCTTTGCGAATACGCCCTCATTCAGACTGCTGAAAGATATAAAGTGGTCACGCAACCCCACTACGTTTGATGCATTTCGCCAACTTGCCGACGATAGAGCGCCTTACTTAATTACCACCCAGCTGCTTGCGCGAGAGCTAAACATACTGCTGGCTAACGATAATGAAGAAACCCTCCACTTTTCAGCAAAACCTCTAGCAAAAACCGGATTTCAAATAGCTATCAGCAAAAATGTTGCTAACGCTGAAAGGATTGTTGCGCAATTCAATCAAGCTGTGTCGACAATGCAGAATTCGGGGGAATTGAATCAGCCACTTGATTTAGCTTGGCTCACCAAAGATGTGAATGGCGATGGCGTTGCCGACTTTATCGGGCACAGCAACATAACTACCACGTCAGACTTGTTAAACACCGCCTATTCCCTTGACGGTAAACCTACATCTGAAGCCAGCGCGTTTTATATTGACGGGGATAGATATGCATCGCTTGAGGAAGCGCGTGCTGCCCTTCCCGATGCAGAAAGTTCGTCGCCCCGCGAGTCGCTGTTAGATAAAACCACCTACCAGCTATTACTCCGCCGCTGGTAGATGAATTTTGACTTCGGTGAACTTTGAAAGCAATGAGCGTTGAAAGGCATTAAATTAGGTAGAGAAGCACGAAGTCGACTACGCGACTTCTACACTAAAAAGCATACCTGTCATTGCTTAAACTAAACAGCCTATTCAAAGATATGTGTGAGCCTTGTTAACGATCTATCTTCGCGCTCTATCTTCGCAATACTGCTGATCAAAGGTTGCAAGGAAGACGGGGAGTCGTCAGCGTTAGTGTGACGTTTCTGGTAAGTACATTTCCAGAATTGTCAGCAATTCTTCGCCATCGACTGGCTTTGACACATAGTTGTTAAAGCCAGCTTTAAGTGCTTTAACGCGATCAGATGTATAGGCATAAGCGGTCAGTGCTACGGCATTAAGCTTTGCAATTTCTGGTATTTCACTGGCTCTTATTTTTAAAACTAAACCCAGCCCGTCCATTTCCGGCATACCAATATCCGATAGCAGAAGATCGAAGGCTTCTGGCATATCGTTAATTTCTTTCCATGCTAACAGGCCGTTCTTCACAACATTAACTCGCGCGCCGTTAGATTCTAGAAACAGCTTTATAAAATCACGGGCGTCTTGCTCATCTTCTGCGACTAAAATCCGTAAGCCGTTCAAACGCAAAGACTCAGTCAGGTCGCTAATTTCAGAGTTCTTAGTTTCAATAATGTCGTCGTGCAAATTAAGCGGCGCAATAGGCAGCGTTACGTAAAACGTTGTTCCTGTATTAGGTCCGTCGCTTTCAGCATAAATTTCACCACCGTGCATCTCTACTAAACTTTTCACAATAGACAGGCCTAAGCCCAACCCATGTTTGTTGTGCTCGTTTTTGCCTTGATAAAAACGTTCGAAAACATGAGATAGCTGCTCGCGCGTCATACCTTTGCCATTGTCTTTAACGCGGAAAAGGTAGTTCGAATGCTCTCTTCTACCTCTTACATGCACAGTACCGCCTTTCGAGGTGAACTTAAGCGCATTGCTCAACAGGTTATTGATAACCTGTTTTATTCGGAGATTGTCACCCAGAATTTGCGTGTGATCGTCTTCGCAATTTATCGATAGCTGAATATTCTTGCTCGCAAACCCAGCCTCGAAAGATTTGGCAACTTCAGATATTGACCCAGCGATATTAAGCGAATGGGTACTGAGCTTCATCGTACCTGAAATAATACGGGATAAATCGAGAATGTCGTTGATCAGTGCTGCCTGAGTTGATGCCGCGCGCTTTATCACCCCAAGGGCATCAGTCATTCTGTCCACATTGCCAACATCCATCAGCGCTAAATCGGTCCACCCCACAATAGAGTTAAGTGGTGAACGTAGCTCGTGAGAAATGCTGGCAAGAAACTGATCTTTCGCTTTATCCAGCTCTTCTAATTTACTAATTTGCTTATCGAGCGACGCTTTTAAGCTTAGCGCGTAAGGTATAAACAGATGATCAAAACCTTCAATGATTAGTTGGTCATCTTCGGTCCACTCTACCGATTCATCAGCGACACTTTGCAAATACATATCAAACGAATTACGAGGAGTAAGAGACTTTCCAATATCTTTTCTGGCTGCATCGCGACCCGCCCAACGAATGGTCTTGTCTTTCTGCTCCCTAAACCAAACCGTGTAGTAGCCCAGTTTTGAAGACACGCAGGAAATATACATGCCTCGAATGCCGTTTAGGTCGCCGCTATCTAAAATTTCGTTTGTTAATCGGTTTATAGCAATGGACTGCTCAGAGCCGCTAATGGCAAATTTTTCGAGTAATTTTGCCAAGGTTTTCTCTGTGGGAGTCTTACCAACCAGATAGTTGCCCGTAGGGGTAACCACAGCCATACCGCACGAATCAGCAACATCCAGTAAGTCTCCTTCTTTCTGCGTGATGGCCTCAAGCGGGTTCGTGTATGAAGTAAGCTGGTGAACAATATGGTTCAGCTTGCGTTGGCGAATTTGAAATTGCTCTTTCTTTTTATGCAGTGCTTTCGTGTGAAGCTGCCAGGCATAAAGGTGACCTAATGATTCGCAAACTAAACGTTTCTTCTGGTCGATGTAAGCCGGTTCACTGTTGTGGCATGCTAACAATCCCCACAGCTTACCCTCAAAAACAAGCGAAACTGAAAATGAAGAGCGGATCCCCATATTTTTAAGGTAGGCAATGTGCATAGGCGAAACAGAGCGAACCATTGACATTGATAAATCCAATGGCGGACGTTCAGCCTCTTTAACCGAAGGCTTAAGGCCTATAACTTGCTCTTCTACATCGTAGACACAGCGCACTCGATTTTTTAGATACAGTTCACGGGCCTGACTAGGGATATCCGAAGCGGGAAACTTCAACCCTTTGAATGAGCGAGAATCTGCACTTGCGGCTTCACCAATCACTTCACCACAGTAGGTTTTGTCAAACTGATAAACCATGACCGAGTCGAAACCTATGTATTGCTTAAATACCTGAGCGATAGCATCGGCAACATCCCCTATGGAGTCGCGGTTATCAACATTGGGTAACAATGCGCGAATATCTACATCCATTGGCACCCATTGCTGCGCCGCCTCAAAGCTTAGTTGAGGGGTTGGCTCAAGCTCTATAACCAACAGGCCATTAGAATCGAAGGCAACACCACTGCCCTCTTTCTCCCAATCTTTAAGATGGAGCGCATTTTCAGCAAACTTCCACTGGTAGGCGTGGCGTACATTTCCGCCTTTTACAGCATCGTGAATAGTCTGGAATGTGCGCGCTTCAGGAGAGGGAATGTCAATCAGTTCAGTGATAAGTGTTTCACCGGGAACGACGTCTACGTTGAACATGTCATTAATGTTCTCGCTCACCACCTGAATTTTTTTGGTACTAGGGTTAATGGCTATGACATACCCAAAACTTTGTACGCTTTCAATCAAGTGGATAGCTTCATCTTCACAGTTTTGAAGCGTTGTAGGGGTATTGTCAATTGTTTGCATTACTTTGCGCCAAGTATCAAGAAAGCGAACTTTCGTCGTGTGTTCCGTAGAGTAACCCACACGATAACAACTTATGGCTGAGAAAGCATGTTATATCGACGTCTAGATCATTAGCTGAGAACATTGAATTTTCAAAAATTCGTACGTGATATCACGAATAAAACTTGTGTTTCTTGATCCTACGCAATAAACTTTCAGTAATTTCTGAAACTTCTGGAAGGTAAAAATGAAAATGACGCCTTTAATTACATCTGCGGTTATGCACTTTGGCGAAATGGGAAGTCGTTGGGGTTTCAACAGAACAGTTGGGCAAATTCTTGCGCTTATTGTTTTAAACGAAGAGCCCATTTCGGCGCAGGAAATTGCAGATGCGCTCAACATATCCAGAGGCAATACCAGCATGGGTTTAAAAGAGCTTCAGTCATGGCGCTTAGTTAAACAGCATCTTGTTCCTGGTGAGAGAAAAGAGTTCTTTATTCCGGCTGGCGATATTTGGACATTGGCCAATAGAGTATTTGAAGAACGAAGAAAGCGCGAGATAGACCCAACCATGAGTCTACTGCGTGATTTGTTGCTTGACGCACCTGCCAATGAAAAAGAGGCAAATGCACAACATAAACTGAACGAAATTCACGATTTACTCGAATCAATTACGGCATGGTCTGAAGAGCTTCAAAATCTTGGGCCTGAAAAGTTAAACACGTTGATGAAGTTGGGTTCTGGCGTGGGCCGTATGCTTGAGCTTAAGGACAAGCTACTTCCGGGGAAAAACAGCGTTAACTAAGGGGGCCTTCTGTGGATGCATTCTTGCTGTCTCGTTTACAATTTGCGTTAAATATTAGTTTTCATATTTTGTTTCCAACCATCACCATGGCGATGGGCTGGTTTCTATTTTACTTCAAGCTGCGCTCTAATATTTCAGGTCACCCTGTGTGGATGCGTATGTATCGCTTTTGGGTACGTGTCTTTGCCCTAAGTTTCGCCTTGGGTGTAGTAAGCGGCGTCACCATGTCATTTCAGTTTGGTACTAACTGGCCTGGATTTATGGAGAAAGTAGGTAATGTGGCGGGGCCACTACTCGGTTATGAGGTACTTACCGCCTTTTTCTTAGAAGCCACGTTTTTAGGCATCATGCTGTTTGGCATACGCCGTGTTCCGAACTGGCTGCATACGGCTTCAACCCTTATTGTTGCACTTGGCACCACTACTTCTGCGTTCTGGATATTAGCCTTAAATAGCTGGATGCAAACACCGCAGGGTTTTGAAGTGGTCGACGGTGTAGTGTATGCCACAAACTGGAAAGAAATTATCTTTAACCCATCTTTCCCTTACCGCTTTGTACATATGATGTTAGCGTCTGGACTGACGGCCAGCTTCCTGATAGCTGGGCTTTCGGCCTACCGCATGCTTAAAGGCGACGACAAGCTTGCGCCTAAGCTCGCGCTTAAAACCGCCACCTATACGGCGGCAGTGTTAATCCCGCTACAAATTTTTGCTGGCGACATGCATGGTTTAAATACGCTTGAGCATCAGCCTCAGAAAGTAGCGGCGATGGAAGGACTTTGGGAGACCACTGAAGGTGCACCTTTGTTACTTTTTGCAATTCCTGACGAAGAAAGCAAAGAGAATCATTTTGAAATTCCCATTCCCTATGGTGCAAGTTTAATTCTTACTCACGAATTTAAGGGCGAGATTAAGGGGTTAAATGAGTTTGAAGGAGAGCATCCGCCCGTTGCTCCTGTTTTCTTCGGTTTTAGGGTTATGGTGGGTATGGGCATGTTGATGCTCGCTGTGTCATGGCTTGGCAGTCTTTATCTTATGCGTAACAAAGACTTCCCAATTTGGCTTAAACGCACGTTTGCAGGCATGGCGTTTAGCGGCTGGATTGCTACGTTAGCAGGCTGGTATGTAACGGAAATAGGCCGTCAGCCCTATTTGGTAAGTGGTGTATTAAGAACCGCTGATGCCGTTACCCAGTTACCACCGGCGAATATTGCTCTGTCGTTCACGCTCTATCTTGTTATCTATACGGTGCTTCTAATCGCATACATGGGAACACTTATGTTGATGTGCAGAAGAGCCGTTGAAATTGAAGAGATAACGACGGAAGAGCGCGAAGTTGCCAAGGCAAAAATGCAACCTACTGACCCAGACCCAAGCACGGTTTAAGGAGAGCAAACATGTTTGAAAATGTATCAGCAGAAATGCTCGGAAATATTTATGTGGGTTTACTTGGTCTATCTGTATTGCTGTACGCCATTTTAGATGGCTACGACTTGGGTGTGGGTGTACTTATCCCGCCAAGAACAGAAGCGTTTCGCGATGACATGATAGCCTCTATAGGGCCTTACTGGGATGCCAATGAGACGTGGCTTGTGCTCGCCATAGGACTACTGCTTATTGCTTTCCCTGAAGCCCATAGTGAGTTTTTACAAACCTTGTACTTGCCTGCAACCTTCATGTTATTAGGGCTTATTTTGCGCGGCGTAGCGTTCGATTTTCGCGCCAAGGTTGTGCAGGTGAAAAAGCGTAAGTGGGACATGGTATTCAAATACGGTTCGCTTTTAACCACATTAGCTCAAGGGTATATGTTAGGTATATACGTGACGGGTCTTCGCACAGATATTTGGGCGCAAGGCTTTGCACTTCTCGCTGCATTTGGTGTTACGGCTGCCTATGCGTTTATTGGCTCGTGCTGGTTAATACTTAAAGGCGAAGGTGAGCTTCAACAAAAGGCGTATTACTGGGCCAGAAGAGGTTTAGGGGTACTGGCGGTAGGAATTGTCGCGGTAAGTATCGCGAATCTAACCTTACACGATGACGTACGAGACTTATGGTTGTCTGCTCCTTGGGGCTATGTGCTTTTCGCTATTCCAGTAGCGTGTTTTGCGCTTCTAGCACTATGTGGTGTGTTGCTTAAAAAACTGCCTGATGCACAAGGGAAAGGCGAATGGCTTCCGTTCTTTATTGCCCTTCTAGTATTTTTACTTTGTTTCACCGCATTTGGCATAAGCTACTATCCGTTTATCATCCCTGGACAGATGACGGTGATGGATGCGCTTAGTGATGCAAGCTCTCTGCGCTTCTTGCTTGTTGGCGTAGTTATTGTAGTACCTATTATTTTGGCTTATACGGCCATGGTATATAAGATATTCTCCGGTAAATCAGAGAAGCTTTCTTACTACTAGCCTTTGTTAATGGGATCGCAGCAGATCCCAATTACTTGAAACAATAGTGAACATCATTGAAATTCAATGGTGTTCACTTTCTATTCAGCGCTATACTAAACGCTGTACATTGCGAGTTTCTTGCGGTTCCCGACGCCTTTCCTGTGCTTGGGGCATTTGCGGCGACCAGTATCCCCAATCCACGAACTCGATCTGAAAACCTGCGATCAAAATATGATCCTTTCCCTCGAACAATGTATACCAATGACTAGAGGATGTTTAGCGTTAGCTAGTCTACCCTTAAGGTGTGATCAAAATTTAAACGTTACTTACCGTTAAATATTTTGTTGACATCAAACTGTAATATTACTATATTTTATTTGGGGCAATTTTTAATAGAAGGAGCCAATACCATGGAAAATGTATTCCATTCGTTCTCACGGTTCTTCAAGCGCGCGCACCCCTACACAGTCGCTCACTATATCGGCCGTAAAAATGCGCAGCGTATCTTAGGATGTAAAATCAAAAAGAAATCCAAGATATTCGCCGACCAGCACGTTGAAGACCAAAATCATTAATTTATATGGGGCCCGTCAAACCGGCCCCATTTTTTTAGCTCAATTTAAATCTATTAACGTTTTCCTGAAGGTTCTCAGCCAGGCTGAATAAGCTTTTCGCTTCACTATTCACATTGGTATTCGCGGCTTTTACTTGATCGCCCAGCATTTGAAAATCTAGTGCCCCTTCGCGTGCAACTTGCACCTGATCTTTAGCGTGTTGTACAAGAGCCGAAGCCTCATTGCTCACCTCAACTAACGATAAAACGCTTTTGCGTCCGTCTTCCAACGTAATCACCAGCTCATTGGCAAGCCCCAATGCGTTGTGTGCCTTGTCTTTATTCGAAGTCATAGTTTGTACAGAATCACGAATTGACTGCACTATTTTTTCTAACATGGCATTAATTTCAACTGTCGATTGATGAGTTCTTGATGCTAGCGTACGCACTTCATCCGCCACCACCGCGAAACCTCTACCCGACTCTCCTGCTCTTGCCGCTTCTATTGCAGCATTAAGTGCCAATAAGTTAGTTTGATCAGCAATCTCAGCAATGGTTTTCACCACACTCGATACGTTTTTTCCATCGCTTTGCAGCTTATCTAACGTAGTAGCAGTTTTATCAATGTTAAGGGTTAAATCAGAGATGGCGCGCGCTGTGGTTTCCACATCCACCTTACCTTGCGCTATCTGGTGGGCACTACCTTTCGCTTGTTCCGCAGCTTTTATAGATAGAGTAAGGCTTTGTTCCATTTCATCAGACAGATTATCCATGACTGACACTAGCTGCTTAATGTCTCCTTGAAAGCTTAAGATAGCGGTTGAAGAGTGTGATGTTGCACTGTTAAGTGTTTGTGATGAGTGGTTCAGGTCATTCACTGCATGTTGAAGGTCAGTCATTCCCTTGTGAAATACGGCTAGTAGACCTTGAACGCTATGCGTTATCGCGTGGAGTTCTTGTAAATTTTGAGTAGGTAGACGTGACTGTAAATTGCGTGTTTTTGCAATATCGTCAAGCCTCTTAGCCATCTCTTCGATAGGATTTGCAATATTCCGCTTAGCAAGTATGTAGCCCATTATGGATACAGCCAGTAGCAATATGATTAGGCTGTAGATAGTGAACTGGCTCACACTGAGTTCAGCAGAAATAGCCATGGTTCGAGAGTTCGCAGCACGCTCAACACCCGAGCGTACCCCAGTCAAAAGTGCATTTAGTTCAGATGCTGCTTGGGTAATGACTTGAAGATTTTCCCGTGCAATATCCCAATCTATAGATGTTGCTGACATCGTTTGCTGTAAAGACGCAGCTGACGCAACCAGTACATCAAATTTTTCTTGAGCGGCATCGCTTCCCATATAGCTGAATTGGGAAAATTTGGCGTTGGTCTCGTCGACGAGCCGGTCTTTCTGCCCGTTATATTCGCGACTACTTATTGTGGTTCCGTATAAGGAATACGCGATAAGCACCAGCTCTTTACTTTGAGTTTGTATATCATCGATAGCGCTTAACGAGGGTAATGTTTCAGCCACGTAGGCTTCTACTAAGTTTTCGACATTGGCGTTGTTCTTTGTCAATACAATTGCCGCGATGAGCGACACAATTACAACGAGAAGATAACCGAGCAATATTCTTTGCTTGATGGTTTTAAACATATAACCCCCATATTATTTAGGGGCACGCCTATACTTGTCGCACGTCTCTGCACCCTTTTCTATTCGTAGTAGGACAAAATTTACTTCTCCTACAATTGAACAAAAATAGACCGCTACGGTTGCTTTTTTCTTTCAGATTTTTAATCGGGAAGTTATCGAATTTATGTAAGTTAGAGTCTTCAACTGCAAATTGCCTCATCTATCACCGAAGGTATTGAGAAAACCAATGCTAATTATGAGGGGTTAAATATGGTTAAGCGGTACCGAGGTTGTGTACTTAATCTGCTCCATTGCAAAGCTTGAAGTGACGTCGGAAAACTCTATACCGTTAACCAATCGCTTATAAAAATGATCAAAGCAATCCATATCGGTAACGAGGACTTTTAGCAGGTAATCGTATTCGCCAGACATACGATAGCATTCAACAACTTCATCAAATGATGCGGCGTGTTTAGCGAAACTTGCCAGCCACTTTCCATCATGTCTGCCCGCTTTTACTTGAACGAAAACGGTCATGGCCAGCCCCAGGTGTTTTGCTTGCAACAGCGCTACTCGCCTAGAGATTATGCCCTTCTCTTCTAGCTTTTGAATACGCCGCCAGCAGGGCGTTACCGTAAGCCCAACTTGCTCAGCGATTTCTGCGACAGGCGTGTCAGCGTTATTCTGTAGCATGGCCAAAATGGCTTTATCTATTGTGTCTATACCGCTTGTTTTTTCACTACGCATAGTGAGATGTTGCCCTTTATTTCCATGTTCTCAGTTTTTCAGCGAATTACGTCAGGCGCTTTACTTTTATAGAGGCTATTTACAGCCACCAAGGCTGACTAAAGTCGACATTTTCTGGTGCAATTTCGTATTGAAAGGGAGGCGTAAATACATCCCAAAATGCATCCCGCAAGTCCACATCTATTATGCTAAGTTTACCTGCATCGCGATAGCGAGATAACAGTGTATTGTAAGCGTCAATCGGCATTTGCGGGTTAGACTGGCGAAAGATAACACGCCCTCCAAACTCTTCATACATCGCTTTTTCTGTTTGAAACTGTAGAACCTGCTTGGCCGCTATCTCTTTAATGGGTTTCGTTGCCGTTTCACTTGAAACCTGACCTTCAAACTTCTCGATAAACCTGCTTACCAGTGTTTGATTAACCGTTATGCCTTTTTGTTTTGCATAGTCCTCTAAAACAAGCTCATAAATTCTGTTAGACGCATTTACACGGACCACATAATCAAGCATACCTGCGTAATTGTCTTTCGCTTGCTGCTTCAAGTTTTTACGTTCTTCTTCACTAGGCACGACGTCTGCCATACGGATTTCGGTATTAAGCACCATTGCTAAAACATCCTGATCATCGACTTGTCCATTTGCCTGAGCAGCATAAGCAAGGTTTGAAATTAGAATAAGTAGCGCGGTGGCCAATGAAGATCGAATAGTTGATGTCATGCGCATTAAGCACTCCCTGTAGACGTATTTATCGCCGCGATTACGAACACTTTGAGTCTCGCTGAGTGGGTAATTAACTGTGCGGACTGGTATTACCCAAATGGGCGTTGTAATGAGTAAAGCATTAAACGCTATGACTACGCAATACCGTGGCGTACTGATATTAGGAATATGCTGCGAGCTTCAAATTTATTGGGGTGAACGAGTGCTTATGTGGTGTAGCCGAAAAAGGATGGCGATAGCGACGCGGTAGACTAGCTATTGATGAAAAGCGTTATTCGTTAGAAATGATATATACCAAAAGCGGTATGGACTAAAAGCTTTGTCGCGCGTTTAGCGTGGGTGTGGAAATACAGACATTAGAAAGAAAAACGGCGGTCAAATGACCGCCGTTTTTGAATTCTTAGATAGCTTGCACGTTAGCAGCTTGAAGACCTTTTTGACCTTCTTCAACTTCAAATTCTACTCGCTGACCTTCTGGAAGCGTTTTGTAACCGTCAGAGATGATCGCACGGAAATGAACGAATACGTCCTTACCGCCGTTATCTTGAGTTAGAAAACCGTAACCTTTATCAGCGTTGAACCACTTAACTGTGCCTGTAACTTTAGACATGTCGTATAGACCTCAAATATCGTATTAAATTGCGCATAAGCGCGTGTAACTAAGTTCTTTAGAGTCTTTAAATTGGCGGAGTATTGGGTCTTACTTACGAATGGACAAACAACTTACAACAAATTACCGGGTAACTCGAGTGGTTTAACATATAGCAAATAATACAAAATCGCGTCTCTTTAAAGACTTTGGCTTAAAGCCAAAGCCACTATAACACTCTTCGGGACGATTAATATACAAATTAATTGATAAACTACGGATTTCATAAATATTTCACCGCAGCGTAACAAAAATTAATGCCCTTTCCGCCAGGCTAAATACCAGCAAATTGCGCCAATTACGCCTGTACTTGCAGGGAAATACCAAGATAAATCGTACATTGGCAGTATTGCTGTCATTAACACAAAGGTGGCGCCCACTACGCTTAAATGAGTGGTCTGAGTTGTTTTCTTTTGCTCTTGAAGCAGTGCCAAATGTGCCCTTTGTTGTTGCAATGGCAAGCGCTTCATTTGCTGTAAACTGTCGTACAGCAGGTCTGGCATTTCAGGTAGTTTTTCAGACCAGAAAGGTAAGTTGTCTTTCACCTTCCCCATCATGGCGGTAAAGCCAATCTGCTCTTTCATCCAGTTTTCAAGAAACGGCTTGGCGGTTTTCCATAAATCAAGCTGAGGATAGAGCTGACGGCCTAAGCCTTCTATATACAGCAATGTTTTTTGCAGTAGCACAAGCTGTGGCTGCACAACCATATTGAAACGTCGTGCCGTATTAAATAGCTGCAGCAGCACGTTACCAAAGGATATTTCAGCTAGTGGCTTTTGGAATATAGGTTCACATACCGTGCGGATGGCCATCTCGAACTCATCGATATTGGTATCCTGCGGTACCCAGCCTGAGTCGGCGTGAAGCTGCGCGACTTTGCGATAGTCGCGGTTGAAGAAGGCAATAAAGTTCTCAGCCAAATAGCGCTTGTCTTCACGGTTGAGCGTACCCACAATGCCAAAATCGATGGCGATATATTTGGGGTTTTCAGGGTGTTCGGTAGATACAAAGATATTGCCCGGGTGCATGTCTGCATGGAAAAAACTGTCGCGAAATACCTGAGTGAAGAATACTTCCACACCGCGCTCGGCCAATTTTTTCATATTGGTATTTTGGGTAAGTAATGCGTCTATATTTGAGATTGGAAGACCGTAAATACGCTCCATAACCAACACATTACTGCGGCAATAGTCACTGTAAATTTTAGGTACATAAAGCGCGTCTGAACCTTCAAAATTACGCCCTAACTGAATACCGTTTGCAGATTCACGCAGTAAATCAAGTTCATCAACAATGGTCTTGCGGTATTCTACAACCACTTCGACAGGACGCAGCCGTTTGCCATCAGGAAGCCAGCGTTGAAGCACGTTAGCCAAGCTAAATAAAAGCTCCATGTCCGCCACGATGGTATCGCGAATATCTGGGCGCAATACCTTTACCACGACGTCTTCGTTGTTATGCTTCAACTTTGCCGCGTGAACTTGGGCTATAGAGGCAGACGCCAGCGGCGCTTTTTCAAATTCACTGAATAATTCGCTTAAATCAGAAAGCCCTAGCGCTTGCTTGATAATGTCTTGTGCAGCGTCAGATGAAAACGGCGGAACTTTGTCTTGCAAACGAGCAAGTTCGTTAGCAATGGCAGGAGGAAGCAAGTCTCGGCGGGTAGAGAGCATCTGGCCGAATTTAATAAAAACAGGCCCAAGGTTTTGTAGTGCAAGGGTAATACGCTCGCCGGCTGACTTGCCCTTGTGCTTGTTTCGCACCCAAAAAATGGTATGACGCATAGCCCGCGCGTACCAGGGTAACCACTTTGCTGGAATAAGTTCGTCTAAGCCGTGTTCCAACAATACCTTGTTAATTCGGTATAACCTAACAATACGCATTTATGAGCCTGTTTCTCTCAATCTTACTTAAATTTTTCTTCTAGGCGGCGCAGTCTCGCATCGGCACTTTCTGCTCGATCGCGAAGCGCATTAACTTCGTCACTAAAGTGCATAACCGCCAGCTTGTGTGCAGCAAGCTGCTTTTCTTCTACTACGGCGTTGCCGAATACCTTCGCCATGGACGCTAGCGCTGACATCGACTTCTCATGCACGGATTTCACCGTTTTCACGGTCTGATGGGCAATAACATCGTTAGTCTTTTGTGCCAGCAACTCTTCAATGTCGATATCGAGCTGCTGAAACAAGGCACTGACCTGCTGAGCAACATTGAGCTCTCCTTCCAAAAAGAGGGCCTTTTGCTGAATAAGACGAGTCAACTGGCTGGTTTCTTTTAACTCTGGCAAGGTTTGTAGCGACGTTTTAATACAACAGTCTTTCGGCCCAAGGGACGCGACGGCGTCTTCAAACGAGCCTTGTTCGCTGAGTACGTCAATACGGTCAGAAAACGACAGCGTAATACCATAAGGAAACGGCGAAATGAACGCGGTAAGCCTGGCGCCAGCAAGCGCTTTTAGCCTTGCTTCGCTGTCTTCGTCTAAAGACAGCAACTTGTTTAAAACCGATTCAGCCGTTGCGGTAACCAGCGCAGAAGTAGGCATTAAAACTTATAACCTCTATGTAGCGCTACAATACCGCCAGTCAGGTTTTGGTAATCACATTGCTCAAAGCCAGCCTGCTCGAACATCCCCTTCAAGGTTTCTTGATCTGGGTGCATACGTATGCTTTCCGCAAGGTATTGGTAACTTTCTGCATCGTTCGCCACTAGCTGACCCATTTTTGGCAAAATGTGAAACGAGTACATATCGTAAAGTTTGCTGAGCTGCTCTGACGTAGGCTTAGAAAATTCTAATACCAGTAAACGGCCGCCTGGTTTTAACACGCGAAAAATAGAATTAAGCGCGTTTTGCTTTTCCGTTACGTTTCTGAGGCCGAATGCCATGGTCACCACATCAAAATGGTTGTCGGGGAAAGGCAGTGCTTCCGCGTCAGCTTGCACATAATCGATGTTGCTTACCAAGCCGCGATCGCGAAGCTTATCACGGCCTACTTTCAGCATAGACAAGTTGATATCGGCAAGGGTTACGCGCCCTGTAGGACCTACCAAGCGAGAGAACTTAGCGGTTAGATCGCCAGTACCACCGGCAATATCCAATACTTTATTGCCAGCGCGAACACCGCTGCAGTCTATTGTGAAACGCTTCCATAAACGATGCACTCCCATCGACATAAGATCGTTCATTACGTCGTACTTTGCTGCAACAGAGTCAAAAACATTAGCAACTAAAGAGGCTTTTTGCCCTTTATCCACCTGTTTGAAACCAAAGTGCGTTGTATGCTCAGTAGCATTGTCGATTGCAGAGTCTGCTTGCGTAGCGGGAGTTTGATTGTCGCTCATGACAGTCCTGTAATTTGAATATTTTTATTAATGCCGAAGTGTATAGGATTGTGTGCTCAAGCAAAAGCTTTATGCCTGACTGTCTCCTGATGTAAATCAAGCCTTTGACCTTTACAAAAGCGGAGCCTGCAAGGCACAAGCTCGCTTGTTTAGAAGACTAAAGCAGCTTGCTCTACGCTACCTGATTGTTTGTGCCCCAACTATAGGCAACAATGGCACTGATCTCTTGCAAAGAACGGCCGCTTTCCTCATGCCATTGCGCAAATGCCGCATTGGCCGCCGACAGCGACTTTTTCGAGGTTAAGCCACCGTCGATAATTTCATTCTTTCGCGAGTAATCTTCCACGTCACGTGAGAATAAAAACGTGTCTATGCCTAGTGCACGAAGCATGTAGGGGCCGGTGTTACCGCCTAATCGCGCACCGCGTTTTTTCAAAAACGCCCAAAGCTCAGTGATATTGTCTTTTTCAAAGCCTGCTACGAACTTACCAAAGCTACCGTGCTCCAGGGCTACGTCTTTGATCATCATGGCATTGTCACGCACTGTCATCACTTTTTTATAGTTGCGAACAATGCGCTTATCTGACGCTTTTTGCTCTAGCATTTCATCAGGCATCAACAACACTTTATCAATGTCGAACCCGAAAAATACGGTTTCAAAGTCGGGCCACTTTTGCTCAATAACTCGCCACACGAAGCCCGACTGGAACACTTTTTTGGTCATCGCCGCTAAAAAGCGGTCGTCAGGAATTGCTTCAATTTGCGCTTTAGAAAGTGGCGCTTGGAGCATGGCTTCAAGCACCCTTTCACCGCCTTTGCGCTCGCACGCTCGGCGGTAGATAGATTGAAAAGACTCTAACTTAGACTCTTTCATGTGTGCCTAGCCTTTAATACCGCTGTGACGAAGCAAAGCGTCAACTTGGGGCTCGCGCCCTCTAAAAGCAACAAACAAGTCCATAGGAGGCTTACTACCGCCCATTTCTAAAATGTTTTCTAAGAACGCTTTGCCCGTATCGCGGTTAAAGATGCCATCCTCTTCAAACTTGCTGTACGCGTCGGCAGAAAGCACCTCTGCCCACTTATAGCTGTAATAGCCCGCTGCGTATCCACCAGCAAATATGTGACCAAAGCCGTTTTGGAAACGGTTAAACGATGGAGGGATGACCACGGCCACCTCTTCACGCACTTTATCCAATGTGCCCTGTACGTCTACCTCACTGCCCTTTTCGCTATGCAGTAAGAAATCGAAAAGACTGAATTCAAGCTGGCGTACCATCTGCATCGCTGACTGGTAATCCCGTGCAGCAAGCATACGCTCCAGTAAATCAGCAGGAAGCGGTTCGCCAGTTTCATAGTGACCAGAGATAAAATTAAGTGCGTCTTCTTCCCAGCACCAGTTTTCTAAAAACTGACTTGGCAGTTCAACCGCATCCCATGGCACACCGTTAATACCAGATACACCGGCTACGCGCATTTTAGTAAGCATGTGATGGATCCCATGACCAAACTCATGAAACATGGTCACCACTTCATCATGGGTAAATAGCGCAGGCTTATCCCCTACAGGTGCGTTGAAATTACAGGTAAGGTACGCAACGGGTAGCTGCAATTCGCCATTCATTTTTTCACGACGTACGCGACATTCATCCATCCACGCGCCGCCACGCTTTTTAGCTCGTGCGTACAAGTCTAGGTAAAAGCTGCCGCGCATCACATCGGCATCGTCAGTAATGGTGAAGTAACGTACATCGCTATGCCACGTATCGATGCCAGGCTGCTCAATAATTTTTAAGCCGTACAGGCGATGTACAACTTCGAATAAACCAGACAGCACTTTATCTTCAGGGAAATAAGGCCGAAGCATTTCATCAGAAATCGTGTACTTTTCCTGTTTCAGTTTCTCGCTGTAATACGGTAAATCCCATGCCGCTAGCTCGCTGACACCATGCTTGTCTTTCGCGTACGCTCGTACTTCTTCAAGCTCTTTCTCTGCCTGAGGCTTAGACTTAGCCGCCAAATCACGTAAGAAACCGATGACCTGATCGGTAGAGTCTGCCATTTTAGTCGCTAGTGAACGCTCTGCATAACTTGAAAAACCTAACAATTCAGCCAGTTCAGTACGCAGCGTTAAGGTTTCTTTGATTATATCGGTGTTATCCCACTTACCCGCATTAGGGCCTTGATCAGACGCTTTTGTTGCATAGGCGCGATACATTTCTTCGCGAAGTTCGCGATTATCGGCGTAAAGCATGACTGGCAAATAAGACGGAATGTCTAACGTAAACAACCAGCCTTGTAAGTCTTTTTGGTGCGCAGCTTGCGCCGCTGCTTCAAGGGCTGACTCTGGCATACCGGCAAGTTCAGCTTCATCGGTAATGTGTTTAGTCCAGCCCATAGTGGCGTCCATCACATTGTTGGAAAAGGTTGACGATAGCTCGCTAAGCTTTGCCTGAATCTCTGCAAAACGCTTCTTTTGCTCTGCGGGAAGCGCTACACCTGACAATGTGAAATCGCGAACGGCGTTTTCTATCACTTTCTGCTGCTCTTCGCTTAAGGTCGCAAATTCGTCAGACGCTTTGAGGGAAGCATAAGCATTGTAAAGGCCTTCGTGCTGGCCTACCCAAGTCCCATACTCAGATAGTAATGGCAAACACGCATCGTGAGCTTCACGCAATTCATCGCTGCTCACCACGCTATTCATATGAGAAACCGGCGAGAACATTTTGCTTAAACGATCATCGACCTCTTCAAGGCGCAGCACTAGATTTTTGTAAGAGTAATCTTTCGACGCCACGACCTCATCTATTTCGCTTTTGCACGCCGCAATGGCTTTTTCAATTGCAGGCTTAATAGAGGCAGGTTCAATAGCAGAAAAAATTGGTAGACCATCTACCATTTCAATTGCAGGGGTTGTCATAATCTTTTTCACTCTTAACACTTTGATAGAATAATGATGGGGCTTCGCTGATTAAAAGCAAGCTATTGTTTTAGCCACTGTTGACCTATTTTGAACTTACTAGCCGTTAACGTGCATGGATCATGATTATTGCCTATATTTACGAATTCAATGAATGCCGCTGCACCGTTTTTCTTAATGCCCCTCATAAAAACTGAACAACACAGCCGCCTCCGCCAAGCGCTGTCACAAATGTCACATTTCATCCTTTTGTCTACTTTGTCCCTTCGCTGTTCAGCGTCTATAATTTCGATTAATAAATCTACAAGGCATAGATATGAAAACGTTGACCTCAGGCGAAATAGCCTCGTATTGCGATGTAAATCTGCGCACCGTAATTCGATGGATCGAAAGCGGTAAGCTGAAAGGCTTCAAACTTCCTGGGCGTGGAAACAACAGAGTATTAGTAGAAGATTTTGTCGCCTTTCTTGAACGACACGACATGCCAATTCCCGATTCATTGAAAGGCATTGCCACGCCCTCAATATTAATTGTTGACGATGAAATGCCAGTTGCCAAGTCTATTCAGCGCGTGGCCAGACGGGCGGGTTATGAGTCGTATATCGCTACAGGCGGCTTCCAAGCGGGGATTATGCTAAGCCAATACGAGCCCAAAGTAATGACCCTCGATTTAAGTATGCCAGGCATGGACGGTTACAGCGTTATCGAATTCACGCGAGATAAGAGTAAATATAAAGATCTCAAAATTGTGGTCATATCGGCACTCGATGAAATTAGCTTGGAGCGCGCGCTTGAGATAGGGGCTGATGCCACCTTACAAAAGCCGTTCTCAAATCATGACTTAACAATGGTCCTTGAGCAGTTTATGTCGATGTAAATCGATTTAAAGGGAGTGACATTATGGCTTGGTTATCGCGATTCGCTCTTTTAAGTTTGCTTGTAGGTGTTTGCGCATTACCGACAAATGCTAAACCCCTTACTTTTGCTGTTGTACCGCAGCAGTCTGCCAAGAAAATGGCTGAAACATGGCAACCCTTAATCGACTATGTGAGCAATTACACCGGTTTTGAGATTGATTTTAAAACTGCAAAAGACATTCCCACTTTTGAGGCGAATCTCGCCGACGGCAAATATGATATTGCCTATATGAACCCCTACCACTTTGTGGTCTTTAATGAATCTGCAAACTACCGCGCGCTTGCGCGCCAACGAGACAAAGAAATTCGCGGCTTACTTGTTGTACATAAGGACAGCCCCATACGCTCTCTGGATGATTTAAGCGGTACTGAAGTAGCCTTCCCAGCGCCAGCTGCGTTTGCTGCCACAATTATCACAAGCGCTCACTTGCGGATGAAAAGCATTGCTTTTGTTCCGCGCTACGTCAATTCTCATGACTCTGTGTACCTCGCTGTACAACGGGGCTTTTTCAATGCTGGGGGTGGCATTGTCCGTACGCTCAACAGTTCACCTGACGACGTTAAACAAGATTTACGTGTCCTTTGGAAGAGCAAAGGCTATACGCCTCATGCTATCGCAACCCATCCAAATATGGCACTCGCTGACAGACAAGCTATTCTTAATGCATTACTTGCTCTGTCGAATGACACAAGTAAGTCTTGGATTTTAAAAGGTATTGGATTTAACGGCTTTATAGCGTCAAACGACAGTGATTGGGACGACGTGAGAGCATTGGGAATAGCGTCGCTATCGAGGCCGCATTTATGAGTAGACTCGTATGAAACTGTCGTTGCGTATAAAAACAATAACAGGCATCGCATCAATAGCAGCGCTTTTGCTGCTAGTGCTCATTGTGACGGTGTTTCAGCTACTTAATGACCTTGTCGACAGTAACATAAAGAAGTCAGCCGACACCACGGTTGCCCTTTTTGTTTCGACGACAAAAAATGCCTTTTTAAGCTACGACCTTGCAGCTCTAGATGCCGACGTCTCAGAAATTCTTACCAACCCCAATATTGCTTACGTCAAAGTTAAAGACAAATTAGGTAGAGTTTTCGTAGAAAAGGGTAACACCAACGCACTAAATCGGCCTTTTACTGCCGACACAAGTGTTTCAGACGCTGATGATGGTATTTACGACACCCGAGCCCCCATCATGGTAAACAGGACTTTGTACGGCTATGTAGAGATTGGGCTTAACATTGCTTCAGTAACTGAATCAGTATCGAGGGTGAGAAACTGGACAGTTACACTGGCTTTTCTAGAATTTATTTTGGTTGGATTGTGCTCTTACTTACTTGGTTCTTACCTGATGTCGCAACTTCATCAATTACACGAAGGCGCTAAACGTTTGGGTGATGCAGTAAAAAACAACAGCTATCAAGATGTTTTTGTTCCCGTGCGCGGCACTGATGAGTTAAGCGAACTGGCAGAGGCATTTAATCAACTGGTTGAACGTTTAAAAGAAGAACATGCGCAGCGTCAATACGCGCAAGATGAGCTTAAAGAGCTTAACACGCTACTTGAAGAAAAGGTTCAGGATAGAACCGCATTGCTGCATCAGAAAAACTATCAACTCCAAGAGGCCAATAAAGATCTAAAAGAGACCCAGGTACAGCTACTTCAAGCTGAGAAAATGGCGTCAGTTGGCCAGCTAGCAGCGGGGGTCGCCCATGAAATTAACAATCCTGTCGGTTTTGTCAGCAGCAACATATCCACCTTAAGCGAGTACGTTGCTACCTACCAAATGATATTCTCACAAATTAACGCGGTACTTAATGAGCAAGACGAGGGTAAGCGTGCTTCTGCCTTATCAGAACTAGAAAAAATGTTAGCTAATCAGGATATGGCGTTTATCAATGAAGATATCACCGACCTTCTCAGCGATTCGAGAGACGGTTTAAGTCGGGTTGCTGAAATTGTAAAAGGGTTAAAGCTATTCTCTCGTGTAGACAGTGACCACATGCAGCAGCACAACATTAATGATTGTGTACGCACTACCCTTGCCATGGTGAACAACCAATTAAAGTATATTTGCACTGTTGAAACGCATTTAGGCAAAGTCCCTGACGTTGCCATGAATGTAGGCAAGGTTTCTCAAGTTGTTACCAACTTACTCATTAACGCGGGACAAGCGATAGAGAGCACGGGTAAGAACGGTAAGATAACTATTACCACCTGTACTGCGGGCAAGTTTGTCGAGCTTCGTGTAGAAGACACTGGCTGCGGTATTCCATCAAGTCATTTAGACAAACTCTTCAATCCATTTTTTACAACTAAACCTGAAGGGCAAGGCACTGGCTTAGGTCTTTCAATTTCGTTTGGCATTGCGCAGGAGCATGGCGGCACGCTCTCAGCCACCAGTAAAGAGGGAGAAGGAAGCATATTTACATTAGCGCTCCCCCTTGTTTCACACTCAGATAAAACATTAGAGAGCGAAGGATGAATCAACTAATAGTGTTATCAAGCAGCATTGCGTGTAATAGTTGTAACGTCGCTTATAAGGATAATAATTTATGACAGAGCCTACTACAGAACAAGCCACGACCTACACGGTTCTATTTGTCGACGACGAGCCGAATATCCTTCGCGCTATCAAGCGTGCGCTGTTCACTATGGACATCACCTTACTGCTTGCTGATAGTGGTGCCAAAGCGTTAGATTTAATGAGTAAACACGATGTTCACGTAGTTATTTCTGACATGAAAATGCCGCAGATGTCAGGTGCGGAATTACTCGAACAGGTCGCTATCAATTATCCCGAGACTTTTAGAGTTGTGCTTACTGGCTATGCCGACATTGAGTCAACAATTAAAGCTGTAAACCAAGGCAAGATACACCGTTACCTGCAAAAGCCATGGGACAACCAAGAGCTTATCGCTGTTGTAGAAGAAGGCTTAGAACGCGTTAAGTTAAAGGCGGAAAACCTTCGTCTACAAAAACTAACACGACTGCAAAATAAAAAGCTACGCGACGTAAATGCCTCACTAGAACAAGTGGTTCAAAAGCGCACGCGCCAAATAAAAGCGGCGCTAAATAAAATCGAAAAACACAACCTTGCAATGGAGCAGGTGCTGTTCAACGTGATAAGCATTAACCCTGACATTAATGGTAAGTTTGCCATTGAGGTTAGCGAGTTGGCATCAAAACTGGCGCGTATTGCTCGGTTAGAGAAAGAAGAAATCAAACAGGTGCGTTATGCGGGCCTTATCTGCGAGCTTGGGTTACTAGGGCTTGAAAGCGAAGATTTTAAGGCGCCATTTTCAAAGCTTAAATATCAACAGCAGCAAAACTATCTATCGCAAACCAAGCAGGCTGCGTTAATACTTGCTCCGGCTCACGAACTACATCAGGTTTCTGACATTATTGAATTTCAGTTCGAGCACTATAATGGCTCAGGCTTGTATAACAAAGTTGCAAAAGAAATTCCTGCTGGCGCGCGTATCTTGGCCATAGCCCGAGATTACTGGCGCTTAGTAACCGGCAGAATGAGCGGTATCGAAATGAGCCCTCGCGATGCCAAACTAGAAATGAAAAAGCACAGAAACACCCGCTATGACGGTGAATTTTTGGATCTGTTGCTCGAAGCAGAAGATGTAACGACATCTAAACTGCTTTCTACATCATTGAAAGCCTCGCAGCTTAAGCCGGGCATGGTCCTCGCCCAAAATTTGTATAACGATAGTCACATCCTTATCCTTCCCGAGGGACATGTGTTTAGTGATGCCACCATTCAAAAACTCGTACACTTTGAAGAAGAACGTGGAAAAGCGTTTAGTATTCAAATAGAACCAGAAGAGCTTTCTGCTACTATAAGTGAATAAGCTTTAAAGATTACGTGCTGAAAGCAGGATGAGCGATGCATGAATATGCTTCGCTTTGTCTTAGCCTTTTAATTAGGCTGCACTGTCCCCATTGATAAACTAAATGAAATTCCCTAAAGCAAATCTCGGTCTTTTGATTACTCTTTATGACAAGACCGATAGAGAATGATTTGCTGTGCGAACCTTCCGAAGGCATTTATGCTTATCGTTTACGTTCGCCTAACCGACAAAGAAGGCTTTTTGAATGACACATTTTGATTATATATGTATTGGCGGTGGCAGCGGTGGTATCGCATCTGCAAACCGTGCAGCTAAACACGGAAAGAAGGCCGCCATCATTGAAGCGAAAGATATTGGCGGTACTTGCGTGAACGTTGGCTGCGTGCCTAAAAAAGCCATGTGGTACGGAGCACAGGTGGCTGAAGCCATACATCGCTATGCACCTGAATACGGGTTCGATTTGTCGGTAAATCACTTTAGCTGGGACAGCCTAATTGCCAGCCGCCAGGCTTATATTGAGCGTATTCATGCTTCTTACGACCGCGCTCTTACCGCAAATGACGTTACCTTAATTCGCGGTTTCGCGAAGTTTATCGATAACAACACGGTAGAAGTCAACGGCGAAAAGTACACGGCTGACCATATTACGATTGCTGTAGGCGGCCGCCCAATCATCCCAGATATTGAAGGTGCTGAGTACGGTATTGATTCTGATGGTTTCTTTGCCTTGAAAGAGCAGCCGAAGCGTGCTGTCGTGGTTGGCGCAGGCTACATTGGAGTTGAACTGGCCGGCGTTCTTCACGCCCTTGGCACAGAATCGCATCTGGTAGTTCGCAAACACGCTCCGCTTAGAAATTTCGACCCTATTATTCACGAAACCTTAGTGGATATGATCCACGCTGAAGGTTGCAAATTGCACGACCATGCTAGCGTAGAGAAAGTGGAAAAAGCTGAAGATGGCGAGCTATCAGTACACTTAACCAATGGCGAAGTGTTAAAAGCTGACTACTTGATTTGGGCGATTGGCCGTAAACCCTCTACCGACAAAATTGATATTGAAAATACCGACGTTGAACTGAACGACAACGGCACGGTTAAGGTAGACAAATATCAAAACACCACGGCGAAGAATATCTACGCGGTTGGTGATATTACCGGTGAAGCAGAGCTTACTCCGGTGGCAGTTAAAGCGGGTCGCTTGCTAAGCGAACGCTTATTCAACGGCCAAAAAGACGCTCACATGGATTACTCGCTTATTCCAACCGTTGTGTTTAGTCATCCACCCATTGGCACTATTGGCCTAACAGAGCCAGAAGCTATTGAAGAATACGGTGAAGACAACGTTAAAGTGTACACCTCTAGTTTTGCGTCTATGTACACCGCGGTAACCCGCCACCGTCAAATGACAAAGATGAAGCTGGTATGCGCGGGTAAAGACGAAAAAGTGGTAGGCCTTCACGGTATTGGTCATGGCATGGACGAAATTCTTCAAGGCTTCGCCGTTGCCATAAAAATGGGCGCGACTAAAGCTGACTTTGATGCGTGTGTAGCTATTCACCCTACCAGTGCAGAAGAGTTTGTTACGATGACCTAGGTAGACGCGCTCAATTGAGCGCTTTCTCACAAAAGCCGGCATTAGCTTACTAGTTAATGCCGGCTTTTTTATGTGTTTAACTTACTTTTTCTAGCTCCACGGGCACGCCATTTAGCACCGCATTTCCCGATAATTCGTCTACCTGTAAATCGTCAGTAAGAATATTGGTGTTTACCCCAGGGTGCTGACTTGCCACAGACAACTTTATGCCTTTTTTGTTGTGCCCCCATCCATGGGGAATAGATACCACGCCGGGCATAATTGCATCTGTGATTTCAGCCTCTATGGTTAGCCGGCCAACCCGCGATTTCACACTTACCTCATCGCCATCTGTAATGCCATATTTAGCCCCGTCATCAGGGTGAAGCTGCAGCGTACAGCGGTTATTACCTTTCACCATACGAGGGCTGTTATGCAGCCACGAATTATTAGTTTTAATATGTCGGCGCCCTATCAAAACAACGGGCTGATTTTGCGGCGTACCATGGTTCGCTTTTCCAAAAAAATGCGTGTTAACCCTGTCTAAATCAGCCATGAAGTAATCAAAATCTAAGTGAATCTTCTTATCTTCATGGAACAAGGCATGAGGCAAAGACGGCTGTAGCGGCCCCAAGTCGATACCGTGTGGGTGTGCTTTAAGCGTATCAATCGACAACCCGCCTTCCGGAATAGCGGTTAGAGTTTCGCTTAAGTTAGCGTCAGTGCATTCTTTTTTACTTGCTGCTCGACCATAAAGACCTGCTTGCAACAAATCGTCGACCACACCTTTAGGCTGCTTGTCCCAAAGCGCAGCATAGTGTGCGGTGCTTTTTCCATTTAGCGCATCGAGCCTTTCGGCTAACGAAAGATATATTTGCCAGTCGCTAAGCTGGTCTTCGTCAATGTCCACCACCGCTTCCGAATACTTAGCGAAATTTCGCACGGCAAAGTTGTGAAAAACAATGTCGTAGTGGTCGCGTTCTAGCGCGGTTACCGGAGGAAGGATCACATCTGCATGTCGGGAGGTTTCGGTAACGTAAAAATCCACCGCAACCATAAAATCGAGTTGAGAAAATGCTTTATCAAGCTGTTCTGCATTTGGCGTAGTGACCACTGGATTACCTGCACCAATTACCATGGCCTTAATTTGTTCTTCTCCCGGGGTTAAGATTTCCTCGGCTAAACACGCTACCGGATATTCACCAGCAAACGCCGGAAGCCCTCTTACGCGAGAAGAAAATCCGCCCATGCTGCCCTTGCCTGATACAGGTAATACGTCAGCGGCTGGCTGAGTAAACATCATGCCACCCCGCTTATCAAGGTTTCCGGTGAGCATATTAAACAGCATGATTAGATACTGAGTGAGCGTACCAAACGCTTGTACGCTAGCCCCCATCCTTCCATAACAAACTGCAGACTCAGCATTGCAGAAGTCCAAAACAAGCTGAGTGATTTGTGAAGCTGTAATACCGGTAAGCTCGCTCACCTTTTGTGGTGAATAATCGCGAACGTATTTTTCGACCGCTTTTATATCCTCGGCATAAGGTAAAATTTCATCCGCCTTGTATAACTGCTTTTCAAACAATACATGCAGCATAGCTAGCAGTAACAGCGCGTCACTGCCTGGACGAATAAAGTGATGTTCACAGCTGATATCGGCAGTTTCGCTGCGTTTAGGGTCGATAACGACGACCTTCCCTCCACGTTTTTGAATGCCCTTTAAACGCTTTTTCACGTTTGGCACGGTCATAATGCTGCCATTAGAGGCCAGCGGATTCCCGCCGATGATCATAAAGTGCTGCGTGTGATCAATGTCAGGAATGGGAATTTGGGAGATATGACCAAAAAGTCGTCGACTAACAATATGATGGGGCAACTGGTCAACTGAGGTAGCGGAATAGCGGTTGTGCGACTTGAGGGCACGATAGAAATACGGTCCGAATAATATTGAGCCCATATTGTGCGCATTAGGATTTCCTAAATACACACCTACCGCATTATTGCCGTGTGCCTGCTGGATGTGGTGTAACTTGCTTGCGACCAAATCAAAGGCTTCATCCCACGTAATCTCTTCCCAGGCACTGTCTTCCGATGCACTCGCCTCGTCGTCAATTCGTACCCTTTTTACCGGGCGCTTCAAGCGGTCAGGATCGTCGTACAAGTCTTTTAACGCACTCGCTTTCGGGCAGATATGACCTTGGCTAAATGGGTTTTCTTTATCCCCTTTTATTGACAGTATTTGACGGCCTTTCGTCGCTACCTCAATACCACACATTGCTTCACAAAGCGTACAAGTAGAATAATGCAATTGTTGTTCAGCGTTGCTCACGGTAATTCCTACACAATTCATTGTTAATGAGTTGTTACGAAATTAGCGATTATTGCTGTAATAGACAAGCATCACTGAAAGTGATGGTAGAGAGAAGGCACCTCGCCACAATTAGACGAGGTGCTATTGGTTAGAAAGAGTAAGTCACACCAAGGGTTGCTGTGGTGCCTAATCCTTTAATATTGTAGCCACCGTAGGTGTATGACTGAGCGCGCGCAGGATAGTAGTCGCTGTTAAACAGGTTTTCGACACCCATAAACGCGTTCCAGTTTTCAGCGAACTGGTACTGTCCACTTAGGTTAACAATATTATAGCTCGATATAGGTCCTTGATCGCCCACATAGTCGCCGTCAGCATTTGGCGAGAAGCGTTTACGATCACCCACATACAGATAGCTAACTGTTAACGATAAAGTGTCTGATGGCTTCCAGTTTACGTTTGCCGTTGCTTTGGGTGGACTAATTTGGCGAGAGCCAAGGTACACATCAGCTTCGGTATTTTTCCCTTCAACGTAACTATATGTGGCTATCACATTGAGCGTTTCAGAGATTCGATAGTCTACTAAGCCTTCATAACCCCAAATTTCCTGCGGTGCGCGAACAGGCTCATACACACCAGTCACCTCGTTGAAACTATTGGTCGTACCGAGTTCAGATGTACTTCTGTAAGCCGCAACTTCAAGGCGTACCTGGTCGAAAAGAGAGGTGAAGCCCACTTCGTAGTTATCGATGATAGAAGCTTCCGTTTGAATAAGACCAATATCATCTACCGTTGCAGCGCGCAGTAGGCGGCCAATGTCAGCGATATCTGAACCTTGCGAATAATTGAAGAACGGGCTAAAGCTGTCGCTCCAGTTATACTTTATCGCAATGTTATAAGTGGTTGCGTCGTAATCTATGGTGTCCCCCTTAACTTGAAGAGGAACAGAGCATTGAGTTTCAGAGCGACACAGCTTCAGTGTTTCGTAGTCATCAACCGATAAATCGATACTTTCCCTTCTCACACCTGCCTTTACAATAACGTCGTCTTGAATTACCCACTTTGTTTGTAAAAAGCCAGCTAAGCTGTCCATTTCCATTTCAGGAACCCACACGCGCCCATCAACCAGCGGCTGTGAGGTAGTGTCTTTTAGCGCGTCGATACCATAGATAAACGTGGCTTCTACGCCATCGAAATCAATGGCAGTATTAAACGTCGCGCGAGCGCCGCGCTTTTCAGAGCGAATAATAGACTGGCCGCCGTCGTAGCCTTCATCGGGGTTCGCTAAGTTAGGCGAAAAGAAGAATACGTTCTCAATATCTTGCGAGTACACATCAAGCGTCATTTCACTGTTTGCAAAGATATTACTGTCTGTGTATTTCAGGGTGATGTTCTCATTTCCATCAGGCCCCTGAGGTTTCCCGCGTTTTTGCAACGCTTCAGGTACGTGAATAGCGTAGGTTTTCACGCCTTCGTTGATGTCTCCGGGAACATCTCCCAAATCAGTTTTTTGTTGAGAGCTAAAGTAGTTGTAGCTAAATTGAAGGCGTTTCTCTTGATCGAAATCGTAACCTAATTTGGTAAAGTAATTCTGTGTTTCAGCGTCTGACAGGCCGTACTGCAAACCTAAGATGTCGCCTTCTGCATCGCGCTGAACGCCGTTTTCCTCGTAACTGGCGGTAACAAGGTAATCGAAATTCTCCACCTTGCCGTTAATCGCAGCTGAAATACGCGCACCGGCTGACTCTTCAAGTTTCACTGCGCTAAAACGTGAAGACAAACTCACTTGGCCCTCATGCGTGTCTTGCGCTGTTGCTTGTTTTGTAATGTAGTTGATAATACCGCCTGACGCTCCATTGCCATAAACAGACGTAGCGCCCTTAATTACTTCAATTCTAGCAAGCGCGCTAGGGTCAATCGTTTTCACACCTAACGAGCCATTTCTAAGCGGCGTGGACTGAGGCACACCGTCAATCATCACAAGCGGAGCTCGTCCGCGCAAAGACTGGCCAGTATTGCTCGAACTACCTGTATCTGGAGCTAAGCCCGGCACCATCTGCGCTAACAAGCTCTGTAACTCGGGATTTACCTTCAGGTGATCTTCAATCTGCTTTCTTGAAATAACGGTGATTGACGCTGGTACTTCATCAATACTTTCAATAACACGGCTTCCAGAAACGATAATACGTTCCATATCCTTTAGGGCATCATTAGCAAAAGAAGGCGCACTAACGGCTAAGGCAATGAGCGTAAGCGATGGTCTAAACATGAAAACTCTTTTAAGAAAATAAGGTTACGAAAGGCGCGTTATACTAAAGGTGTAGAAGAACAATGTAAAGATAATGAAAATTATTCTCATTATCTAAAGTGGCGTTTACACCAAAAGTAAAACCCTGTTATCGTAAAAAACGCAGGGAGTAATGCGATTAATAACCAGATAAATTCAAGCAATGGGCCCGCGAAATCACCAATGTGAAACTTGTATTTGAAGTTCCAAACCTGCGTCGCTACGTTCGCTTTTGATGCATCGTAATAACCCGTTATTTCTCCATTTTGAGGGTTTGTCCAAACCCAGCTGTAGGCGTGGGACTCGCCGGGGTTTTGCATTCTGAAACCTATGTGTTCGCCTGAATTTTTTGGGAAGTAAATGCGAAATAGTGACGCATTGGGAAACACCGCTATGGCGTTTTGATAAGATGTATCGATAGCCACTGAAGCACTACTAGCATCGTGGGATAACGGTTCAGGTACTGGCCTTTTCTCAACTTTTGAAAAAGTAACGGTTTCCACCACCTGCTGCGTAGCGCTTTTCCAATTAAACGCCATGCCACTAAAAGCGATGAGTATTAGTGGTATAGCCAAATAAACGCCCAGCACTGTATGAAGTTGATACATGAGAATTCGAAACTTGGCGCGGCGTTTAATCGCAAGGCGTTTTATTCTATTTTTTGGCTTTACCCAAAGGTAAAAACCCACAATTACTTCAAGAAGTAGAACTAAGGCACTAACAGACACCCAATTTCTAAGTGGCCTTTCGTTGTCACCATCTTGATACAACAGCCATCGATGGATAGCCATGGTGAACCCATAAAACGTGCTGTAATAATCGTATCTATGAAGTATTTCGGCAGAGTTGGGGTTTACGCTTACGTATTCGCCATTGTTGAGCTTCCCTTGCCAAGCGAGCTCAGGGTCTGACTCGGGCATTAAAAGCTCGACTTTCTGACCCGTCTCGTCTTCCAGCGCATTCACTATGTAAGAAAGGGGTAAGGGCGATTCGTGAGATTCTATGGTCCACTTCTCTGGTTGGACAAAGGTTTGGATATCTTTTGCATAAATTAGCAATGCACCGGTGATGCTAAGGCAAATAATAAATAACCCACATACCAGCGCTAATAGAAGGTGCAGTCGTCGTACCCAAAGTTTCAAAACAGCGCTCACAAATTGCGAAATAAACGCGAATAGTAACGATTCTCGAAAATTGGTCAATGAAAGTTAAACGCTAAAATCGTGCTTACAATCGCATAAGCTAAATGAATCTATCCTACTTTGCAGTAAGATTAACCTTAGTTTTACAATTCAAGAGTACGTATCTTCATGTTAAGTCATGTACTCTGATGTAGACAGAAAATAAATAACAAGCGGTTGGAAACACAATTATGATAACGACAAAGAAAAGTTTACTGGCCATCACGCTAGTAAGCGCCCTGGGCTTGGGCGTCGCACCTACTTTATACGCCCAAAACGACAGTGAAGAAAAAACAGAATCCGAGCTTGAAACGTGGGAAGTCAGCAACCCACCTTATGCATTAAACGAAGTCACTATCAAAACAAACGAAACCACGTGGTCTAGCTTAGACGTTGCACCAAACGGCGAGTTTATGGTTTTTGACATGCTGGGTGACTTGTACAAAGTGAGCATGAGTGGTGGCGATGCGACCCCGCTGACCCAAGACTTCGCATGGAATATTCACCCTTCAATTTCTCCAGACGGTAAACAGATCGCATTTATCTCGGATAAAGATGGGTTAAGTAACGTATGGGTTATGGACATTGACGGTAGTAATCTTCGTCAGGTAACCAAAGAGAAAAGCAATCTTATCCACTCTCCTAAATGGAGCCCAGACGGCGAATACCTAGTGGTAACCAAAGGCATCATGTCTAGCCGTAGTATTCCTGCGGGCGAGATTTGGATGTACCACAAATCAGGTGGTGACGGCCTACAAATTAAAGCTCGTAACAGCGGAAAGCGCGACCAACAAAACATTGCTGACCCTGTATTCTCTCATGACGGCAAGTATATTTACTTTACCGAAAATACGGTTCCGGGCGCCCGCTTTGAATATAACCGCGACCCGTTAGAAGGCATTTTTGCTATCACTCGCTACGACCGCGAAACCGGCGAAGAGAGCCGCTATATTAGCGGTACGGGCGGCGCTGTGGTTCCTACGCCTTCACCTGATGGTAAATACATCGCTTTTGTGCGTCGCGTTAAAGATAGAACCGCGCTTTTCATTAAAGACATCAAGACAGGTGTAGAAACACCACTGACGTTAGAACTAGAGCGAGATATGCAGGAAGGCTTTGGTTCGGAAGGTTACTTTGCCTACTTCGACTGGATGCCAGACAGCAGCGAAATCGTATATTGGACAGGCGGTAAGTTCCACACTATCAACGTGAAAGATAAAACCACCAGTACCATGGACGTGACCGTTGAAGGCACGGTGAAATTTGCCGATGCGTTACGCTTTGACGTAGATGTCGCACCTGATGAATTTGACGTTCGCATGATCCGCTGGTCTCAAATGTCGCCCAACGGTAAATCCGTACTCTTCCAAGCGTTAGGTAAACTTTATGTGCGCGACGTTAAATCTGGCAAAATTAAGCGTTTAACGAAACAAAACGACCATGACGAATACTATCCGCGCTTCTCTAACGACGGAAAGTCGATTGTTTATACGACATGGAATGACCAAGACCTAGGCACCGTTCGCGTGGTTTCTGCTCGTGGCGGGAAAGGAAAGGTTGTTACCCAGCAGCCAGGTCATTACATTGAGCCATCGTTCTCTGCCGATGGCGAGAAAGTCGTCTTCCGCAAGTTTACGGGCGGCTACTTACTAGACCCCAAATACTCGGTTGAGCCGGGAATTTACGTAGCAGATCTTGAAAAAGACACCGTAGAAAAAGTCTCTGATGGCGGCTACAACGCGCATTTCGCGGGTAACAACGACCGAGTGTATTTCACCGAATCAGCGGGCGGCGAAGCTTACTACGAAACCCAGCTTTCAAGCGTTAACCTTAAGGGTAACGACAAGCGAACTCACCTTTACGGTGCAGATAAAGTAAGTGAGTACAAACTTTCACACGATAAGAAATGGGTTGCGTTTGTTTACCAGTTCAAAACGTACGTGGCGCCGTTTGTCGAAAATGGCAAGCGCATCACCATAGGCCCGAACATGACCTCACTGCCGGTAACGCAGCTCTCAAGCCGTGCAGGTGAATACTTAACGTGGTCGCCTGACAACAAAACCCTTAGCTGGTTTAACGGCCCTACGCTATTTAGCCGTTCACTTGATGAAGCCTTTGCCTTTGTTGATGGCGCAGCGGAAACGCTGCCTGAGCCGGTAGCTGAAGGTATGGATTTGTCGTTTACCACTAAAGCTGACAAGCCATCTGGTTACAAAGCTTTGGTTGGCGGTAAAGTGGTAACCATGCGCGATGCCGACAACACCCAAGAGGTGATTGAAGATGGCGTTGTGCTGATTAAAGACAACCGCATTGAAGCAGTGGGTAAACGTGGTGATGTGACCATTCCTGATGATGCAATGCAAATAGACACCACGGGAAAAACCATTATCCCAGGGCTTGTTGATGCGCACGCTCACGGCTCGCAGGGCCGCAATGAGATTATCCCTCAGCAAAACTGGAGTCAATACTCGAATGTGTCGTTCGGCGTAACAACCATTCATGATCCTTCAAACGACACGACAGAAATTTTTGCTGCGGCAGAATTACAGCGTAAAGGCGATATTGTTGCGCCACGTATCTACTCCACCGGCACGATTTTATACGGTGCAGAAGGACTAGGTTACAAAGCGATTATCAATAATTATGAAGATGCCTATTTCCACGTAGAGCGCTTGAAAGAAGCCGGTGCTATTTCAGTGAAAAGCTACAACCAGCCCCGTCGCGATCAGCGCCAGCAAGTGCTGTGGGCAGCAAAAAATCAAGAGATGATGGTAGTGCCTGAAGGAGGCGGTAAGCTTCAGCAGAATCTGACTATGTTGGTAGATGGCCATACGGGTCTTGAGCACAGCATTCCTGTGGAAAAAGGCTACAGCGACGTCACTCAACTGTGGAAAGCCACTGAGTTTGGCTATACGCCGACCTTTGTTGTGTCGTACGGCGGCATGATGGGTGAAGAGTACTGGTACGACAAAACTGAAGTGTGGAAGAACCCGCGTCTTCTTCGTTATACGCCGTCGACGATTCTAGATAGCCGTGCGATCCGCAGACCTACTGCGCCAGAAAATCAGTACAACCACCAAAACGTAGCAAGCTACGCCAAAGAGCTCCGAGATAATGGGGTCAGTGTACATATTGGTGCTCACGGACAGCGTGAAGGCTTAGCTGCTCACTGGGAGCTGTGGATCATGGAACAAGGCGGCTTCACGCCTTGGGAAGCGCTACGCGGCGGTACTATTGATGGCGCGAAACACCTAGGTATGGGCAAAGATCTTGGCAGTATCGAAAAAGGTAAACTTGCTGACCTAGTGGTGATTGATGGCGACGTATTAAGCGACATTAGAAAGAGTGAATTCGTAGAATACACTGTACTAAATGGACGCGTATACGAGTCGGCCACCATGAACGAAGTGGGCAGTAAGAAAAAACGCAAACCGTTTTTCTTTGAACAAGACAATGCCACCTTTATGCCGCAACAAACGGCAGATGATGTGGAAGCGAAAGCGCACCACTATCATTGGGAGCATTAATTCTGCGTCCAAAGTCCTGTAGTAATAAATAACATAAACTAGTAGGCCTTAATTAACCCAACGCTAAAGCCGACGAAAGCTTCCTGTTTCGTCGGCTTTTTATTTTCTGAATATGAAAACTTACCTGTGCATGTTTAAAACTGAGTTTAGTCTTAAGTAAAAGAGTGGTATAACTGCTTTAAGGATGGAGGGTAATATATGAACCACCCCAAATCAGATTAAAAGGACTTATTCGCCATGCAGTATTATTTGCCACTAGCATTACTGCTTAACGCACTCATTTTTGCTTCAGCTGGCGCTCAAACGAGCGAAGCCCCTACCTATTATCAAGATTGCGCCGTTCTCGATTTTGGCGAACAAGATCTATCTACGATGACAGAAGCGGAAAAAATACAAGCGTTAGACGACTCCTTATTTGGCGCACTAAACCAAAGCGAAGAATGCATGAACGCAGCGGCACAATCGAGCGCACAAAGCGTAGCTAGCGCGGCGGGTCAAGGTGCCGGGCAAGGCGCTGGTGCGGGTAATACCTCGAGCACATCATCTTCGGGGGCAGGCGCTGGGCAGTCTAGCTCACAAAGCAGCACTGAGTCTCAAGAATCATCGACGAATACACAAACAACCACTTCAAGTTCAGATCCTTCAAAACAGTCTATTGGAGGGCAAGCGAAAGGTGGAAGTTCAGCGGTATGTGACGCCGTAATTGCCGGCTTGCAAGGAGCAACAACTGAGTCTGAAAAGGCGCATTTCCAAGCATTAAAAGAGCAATACGGTTGTAAATAAAAAATCAGAGGAAGGAAAGGATATGTCTTCATTTAAACCCAAGGCCCTGTTTACCGTGGTCGCAACAGCATCGTTTATACTCTTGAGCGGATGTGGCTCAACGCAGACTAATGTCACCAGTGTAGGACCATCTATGGTAGGCCCAGGGGGCGGTCAGGCGTTAGGCGCGCAAAAAAATACCTACAACTACAACTCCGAAATTTATATGGATGTTGCCATACCTGTATTTGACCCGGGCTTTCCAACAGAACGTGATGGCACTATCGATTACGATGAAATAGAAGAGGAAGGGATTTGGCCTCAAGTGCGTCGCTTAGAAGCTAACCGCTTTGCAATCGCAACCAAAGAAGCCCTAGGTGAAACCAAATCTTTCGGCAGCATTAACGTAACGCCAGATGCTTCTGCACTTGCCGATGTTTACGTGCTGGGCAAAATTAATTACTCAGATACTGAAACTGTAGAAATTGGCGTGAAAGTGATGGACGCTAAAAACACAGTATGGGGTGAAGAAGAATTTGAATACCGCGTAAGTGAAGGCTGGTATCGCGATGCCATGTCTCGCGGCGAAAACCCTAACGGCCCAGTTTTCGAGCAAATTGCAAAATTCGTTTATGATTTGCTTATAAAGAAATCCGATGCCTACAAGCAAGAAGTGCAAATGGTGTCAGACCTGCGCTACGCACAAATGTATAGCCCTGAGTCGTTTAGCCAATACCTTACTCAAGGCAGAAGAGGTGAGATTGAGCTAGTAAGTGCGCCTTCAGATAGCGATCCAATGCTTCGTCGCGTGCGCGCCATACAGGCGAAAGATGAACAATTTATAGATAGCCTTCAAGAAACCTATGATTCTTTTTGGGTAACCACTGAAGAGCCATACCGTAAGTACCAGAAAGAGACACTTCCTGAAGCCAAGAAAATCAGAGAACTTGAAGCAGAACGCACCACACAACAAGTCACGGCAGGGTTATTCGCAGTCGCCTCAGTGCTTTTAGGCTCTAACTCTAGCTCAACGGCTGGTCAAGTAGCCGCGGCAGGTGCTGGTATTGCCGCAATTGGCACACTGAGTGAAGCAATCAAAACTAACAAAGAGCTTCACGCCCAACGGGATCTATTCGATGAAATGGGGCAAAACCTTGATATTCAGGTAGCCGATCAAATTGTTGAAATAGACAATCAACGAATTGAGCTTCAAGGCACAGCAAGCGAACAATACTACCAGCTTCGCGCTCGCCTTAAAGATATCTATGACATGGAATCCACACCAATGACTGCGCTATAAGCCCAGTCGTTGGTGTTATCAAAACCATTAAATAAGATATCTATTCTATTGTTAAGTTAGAGAGTAAAGGGTTACGCATGCCAAGCGTTGAGCAACAAATAGAGCAAAGCAGAGCAAAGAAAAAGGCACTCATAAAAAAGTCACTGCTCGGTTTTTCACTGGTCATGTTGATAGGCGTTGCAGGCGTACTCCTTATCTCATATATGCCTACTGTCACATCGAACGTTACGGACGCCACGGATGACACAACAGCAGTACCCCAAACCGCAAAAGCTACACCCACTGTGGAAGTTAATGAAGAAGAACGAAAAGCCCTTCAAATGGCGCTTAGCGAGTCAAAACAAAGTGTAAACGACTTGGTTAGTCGCGTTTCACACTCCCAGATGTTCCTAGAAAAAGCGAGTGAAGTTGAGCGCAAGTTGAATACTGCGTTTAATGAGTATGGCGCATCCAACTACGGCGCAGTTATAAATGCACTGGATGATATAAAGAGCTCAGTTGACACAATAAATACTGACTACGAAAACGCCTACACTCAACCTTATGAAGACGCCCTCCTTGCCTTCAATAATGGGAATGTTTCAAGCGCGTTTAACCTAAATAAAACGTCGTTAACGATAAACCCTGATTTCGAAAAAGCTAACATTTTGCAGCAACGCATTGATGTATTTGATGAGGTGCAAGACGCCTACGAGCAGGCACGCATTGGTAAGGTCGAAAACAACATCAGCAAACAGCGCGAAGCGTACGCAAAAATAGTACAGTTAGATCCTGCCCGTAAGGACGCACAGCAAGCACTTGATGCTATTAACCGGCAATTGCAAGACAGCCGATTTGATACGCTGCTAGCTCAGGCAAATCGAGCTATCGAGCAAGGTGACTACCCTGCTGCCGCAGAATTCCTCAATGACGCCAAAAGTCTAAAAGCTTCAAGCAGTGAGCTTGCCACCATTAGTAAAAAGCTCGCGTCTTTAGTTGCTTCACAAGAGCAGCAGAAAATTGAAAATCAAGTCGCCTTGTTTGTCAGCGCAGATGAATGGCAAACCGTAAAGCTGCTAGCAAATAAAGGCCTCGCTAGCTTTCCAGTCAGCCCTGCTTTACTTGAGGCAAAGCAAAATGCCGAAGCCATACTCGATGCAGAAAAAAGCTTGAGCGCTTACCAAAGGCGGCCAGAACGTTTATCGGATAACAACGTCAGAAATCTAGCCCTTAAAGACATTGCGCGAGCAGGTTCACATGCAGAAAAAAGCGCAAAACTGCGTGCCCAAATATTTTCACTTGAGCAAGTGATCGACAATATCAATCAGCCCCGATCCGTAACAATAACGTCGGATAACGATACCTATATTAAGGTACTTGGAGTAGGCCTCGTGGGGGAAGTAAAAACAAAAACCATTCAGCTGAAACCTGGTACATATCGCATTGAAGGGAGCCGCGAGGGTTATCGCTCAACCATTCAAGAGATTGTAGTTTCACCGTCAGACACCAACCTATCAGTACATATTGTATGTACTGAAAAAGTATAAGGACCTATCCAGTGAGCAGTATTGATGACGCCATTGCCAAAGGAAAGAAGCGAAGAAAGGGCGTTGCTATAGCTTCATTAATAGGACTGGCCGCCGTTCTCGTTGTTTATTTTGGCTGGCTGTTTCTTACCAAAGGTTATGCCTTTGCAGTTTCTCCAGAACGTGCAGCACAAAATCCGCAATTTGCTGTTTTAAGTGGTAGTGCGATGTTCATTAGTGACAAGCTTTACGTGTTTGGTAGCCATGCTGAAGTCCAGGTTTCGGCCCCAAAATATCAAGATGCCACGGTTGTTATTAACGACAATTCGCCAAGCACTATTAATGTTACGCTCGTTCCTTTACCGGCAAAAGTCACCCTATCAACCTCCCCTTCATTGAGTGAAATAACCTGGCATTTAAACGCTGAGAAAGTAGCGGTATCGAGAACCTACGTAACGGAATTAAAAAAGGGCAGCTACAGAGCGAGCGCCAGTCATCCGCATTATGAAACGGGTGAGATCCAATTTGATGCAGATATCGCGCAGGAAATTGAACAAGTTATTTCACTTTCTCCAGTTAAGGGCGCAATTAGCATAAACTCAAGCCCTTCTGGTGCCAATGTCTCCCTTGACGGTAAAGATATGGGTGTCACGCCACTTTCTATTAATATGAATGGCGGTAAGTACGAAATTGTCGTGACGAAGTCAGGGCTAGAGCCATTGGAAGACACCATTGAAGTCACTAGCCAACGCCCTAACCCGACAAGAAACTATAACCTTCAACCCCTTCAAGCACAGATAACAGTTTCGACAGACCCTCAAGGCGGCGTACTTACAGTAAATAATAAACCGACTGATACAAGATCTCGTGTGGATGCGAATACGCCACATATCGTCAAGTATGAAAAAACCGGATTCATTTCACAAAGCCAGCGGATCACGCTAGCTCCCGGCGAGAACAAAGCGCTTACCTTCAACCTTCAAGAAGAGCGAGGACAAGTGAATATAAGCGCGTCGTTAAGTGCAAAAGTTTTCATCGACGGTTCACCTAAAGGTCAAACGCCGCTTAATTTAACGCTTCAAGCTTTACCGCACACAGTAACATTCGAACGTGAAGGATATCGCAGTGTTACCAAGACTATTACACCTAGTGCAAACAAGCCGGTGAAAGTACACGCTGATATGCTTACAGAGTTTGAAGCAAGACGGCGTGAAGGTAAGCCGCTTTTTGCAAATACACTGGGTATTCAACTTTCGCTTGTTACACCCAAAGCCTTCACTATGGGCTCTCCTGCAAACGAAAAGGATCGCCAGCGCAATGAAACGCAAAGAGACGTATCTTTTTCGCGTAAATTCTGGATGTCTAATCACGAGGTTACTCAGGCGCAGTTCGCCGCGTTCGCAGGGAAAGGGCCTAGCAGCAAGCTACCGATCACGAATGTTTCGTGGAGTGATGCGGTTGCGTTTACAAATTGGCTAAGCGAGAAGGAAGGTTTAACACCGTTTTATGTTGTTCAAAATGGCAGAGTAACCGGTATTGATAAAACCTCGAAAGGCTATCGTTTACCTACGGAAGCCGAGTGGGAATTCGTTGCAAAAATGAATCGCCGAGCATCACCAACAATCTTTGTTTGGGGTAATCAGTTTAGGCTTCGCGATAAGCAAGGCAACTTCGCTGATGCGTCGCTAAGTGGGAAACAGACCTTTATTTTAAAAGACTACGATGACGGATTTGCCGACAAAGCTCCTGTTGGTTCGTTCAAAGCTGAACGCGGTGGATTCTACGATTTAGATGGCAATGTGCGTGAGTGGGTCCACGATGTTTACCAGAATTCACCATCAAACCAGTCTGGTACTTTTGCCGACTACCTAGGCCCTGTTGGACAAGGTAAACACGTAGTAAAAGGCGCGTCGTTTCAAACGGGTCGGCTTAAAAATATTCGCGCAAGCGTGCGCAGCGGTGAGACTGAACCTGCTGACGATATAGGCTTTCGCATAGCGAGATACGAGAATTAATATGAAAAAGAAACTGATCATTGCTGCAGTATTGTTGGCCATTGCGGGCACCGCAAGTGCGTACTTTGTATCGTTAGATTCGCCGCAAGACTTTCCAACTAACATTTAACTATCAAGGAATGATGATGAATAAAGAGAATACGTTGTCAATGAACCCCAGCTTTCTTGTAAGTGGCGGGGTCTTTCTATTTATATTTGCCTTGGTACATTTTCTATTTGCCGGTTTTATTCGCCCCGCAGCCGAAAAAGTCATGGCAACGGCTGGCACAGCGTCCCTATCCTCTTTCTGGGTTATTCTTAAAGATATCGAGCAACAGGTTTGTATCTCACTGATGCTGTTTTGCATTTTCCTAATGGTTTACAAACTTTGGAAGCTGCTGGATGAAGAAGAGATTTACTCACGAGACTTACTGCCTGAGCACAACAAAGATACGCCACTAAATGTAGATAAAGCGTTAGATGAGCTTTCGTCTTCATCTTATAGCGACACCCCCGCATACAGCACGTGGATAAACTGCATTAGACGCTTTAAAAACACACAGAACGTGCAGCATGCTGCCGATGCAATCCACGCTTCGGTAGAAAATATTGCTGCCCAGCTTGAAAGTGGTAATAACGTGATTCGCTACATTATTTGGGCTATCCCTTCGATTGGTTTCGTTGGCACTGTTCGCGGTATTGGCGCAGCCCTTGCGCAAGCAGACGCAGCCCTGGATGGTGATATAGCGGGAATGACGGCTTCGCTGGGCGTTGCGTTCAACTCTACTCTCGTGGCGCTTTTTATATCGCTTATATTAATGTTGTTAATGCACCTGTTAAATGGTCGCCAAGACACTATGGTAATTCGCACACAAGAGTCTTGTGAACACCACCTTCTGTCACACCTTCACAACTAATTAGGCGAGACAGTAATGCCTAAAGTGCGTAAAGCCGAAGACGGATTTAACCTGGCGTTTTTAGACGTTATGGCCTGTGGCCTTGGCGCGGTTATTCTTATTTTCATTCTGGTCGACTTTAAAGCGTTTACACCTACACCAACTGAAGAGAAAGAAAAATTAGAGCAGGAACTCGCCGCCGCAGAGCAAGAACAACAAAAACTCAAAAAGTCGATTGACGAATTAAACGATAAAATTGCCCTTGAGTCAGCGAAGCAAGACGATGCTCAGCAAGCGCAAGCAGATACAACGCAAGACCAGTCAAAACTACTGCAAGATATGTCTACTGAAATGGCAGTAGTGGCTGATCTTGAAAACCAGCTAGCCGCATTGTCTAAAGAAGTAGAAAAGTCAGCCAACATTCAAATGCAAGGTACCGGCGAACAGAACTACATCACTGGCATGAAAATAGAGGGCCCGGAAATAGGTCTGCTAATTGACAAAAGTGCGTCAATGATGGGCGACAACTTGGTGGATATTTTAGGCAAGTTAGCGTTGAGTGATAGCCAGAAGGTCTCTACGCCGAAGTGGATACGCACCAAACGGGTAGCCCAATGGATGCTCGCGCGAGTCCCTTTAGAATCAAGAGTCACCGTAGTGACTTTTTCAGACACCGCTACCACACTAGGCCTTCGTGATGTAAATAGTGCCAAAGTCAGCGGCTCGATGAACGCCATAGTTAAAGACCTCGGTGCCGTCGTCCCCAATGGAGGAACAAACCTTCAAGAAGGTTTAAGCATTTTATTCAAGGCTAACCCAAACATCACCGATGTGTATATTGTCACCGATGGCCTTCCTACCTTGGGTGACGGACTACCTATGAGCTGCAAAAGCTTCATTAGTAGTAAAAAGTCAATTTCATCAGATTGCCGTAAGACCTTATTTGTTGAAACCGTTAAGCGCGCTAAGAAAGGCGTGCATTACAATGTGATTTTGCTGCCCATTGAGGGCGATCCTTTTGCTTCACCTATGTACTGGGAATGGACCCGCGCAACGAGCGGCACTTTCCTATCACCTGCTCCGGAGTGGCCTTAATGCGCAAAATTCAACGAGCCCCCGTTGAGGTATTCAACATTGCCTTTCTTGACATAATTTCCTGTGCTTTCGGCGCCGTAGTCATGCTGGTGCTTCTGGCCAAAAACGGTACTGAAGACACCGAGCGCGGCCCTAGTAACGTAAGCGTTCTTATTGACCAGGTATTACAGGCTCAAGTTGATGTGGAAACGCTCAAAGGCGCACTGTCAGATAAGCTACAAGAACTGAAAGCAGCACAAAGCAAAACTGCTTCCGTCACGGAACAGAAAGACAATTTAGACTCATCGATACCACGCGCACAACAAACCATTAATCAACTGAAAGACAAAGCTTCGTCGCTGCGTAACGAAATACGCCAGGCAACCGCTATGTTAAATACGCCGAATCCGACAGATACGCCTGACGACGATGTTGGTGGAATTCCCACCGATGCTGAGTACGTTATTTTTGCTATCGATAACTCGGGTTCCATGTCCTCTGGCAGTGGTTGGAATCGCGTGATCACCGTCGTAAACGACATTTTGAAAAACCATCCTAAAATGAAAGGTTTTCAGATTATGTCTGCTGACGGAAGCTTTATGTTTTCCAGTAGAGCTGGGCAATGGCTAGATGACAGACAAACAATGAGAGATACCGCAATGAGCCAAATGAAGAGCTTTAAAGGAGGGGCAAGCCAGCCTGAAGCGGGGATCCTTAAAGCCATCAAACTGTATAAAAACACCAAAGGGCGCGTGAGTCTTTATGTGTTTGGTGATGATTATCAAAGGCCGAATTTAGATCAGATTGTAAGTCAGATTACCCAAGCTAACCAAGGTGCTAATGGACAGCCTGTTATTCGTATACACGGCGTAGGCTTTAGCCGAAGTAATGGAAACGCACAGCGCTTTAGTGCATTTATGCAGGCGGTAGCGAAGCGAAACCGCGGCGCTTTCATCGGCCAATATTTTTAGTCTCTATTGGCCGATGAATCGCCTCGTTGGCCAAGGTTTTATCTGTTTCGGCCATACTGTTCGTGTGACGACACCCAGTCTGACGAACTAATGGCTGATGCTAGTGATATCTCTCCGGCTAATACCACAGACGCCACAATTTCTGCAAATTTATACACGCGATCTCGCCCGTAGCAATCCAGCAACTCTAAGCACTCGCGCTGTGTACCTATTCCTGTACCACCGCCATACGTCGCTACGATGAGCGATGGAATGGTAATAGACACGTACAGGTCACCGTCGTCTGTTAATTCTGAATACATCATTGCCGCCGACGATTCAGATACGTTTGCAACATCCTGCCCTGTGGCGATAAACATAGCAGTAATACCGTTTGGTGAATGCAGACCCGTGTTATTCACACCAGACAAGAAAGATCCTACGCCAGCTACACGGCCGTGATAATCTATCTGTTTGGGGTCTACGCGCATTACTTCTAATAAATGTTCGCGTTTAATAGTGGCTTCAGCTGTCACCCGTTTACCACGGGTACGCATAATATTTATTTGAGAGGCCTTTTTGTCTGTGGCAAAGTTAGACTCAAGGTAGAAATTCTCTATCCCCTCATAATGATCGAGTATCCACCCGCATGCTGCGAAGGTAGCACGTCCAACCATGTTTTGACCCGCTGCGTCACCGGTCTTAAAGTTAAAACGCAAAAACGCAAATTTGTTCGATAGGAAATGGTCGATATACGTCAGCTTAGCAACACTTGAGGTCGCTTCTGCTTCTTCTTTAATCTTCTCAAAGTTTGCTTTAATCCATTTAACGAAATCTCTGGCACCCCGTGCATTTTCAAAAATAAATACAGGGGCTCGCTGCATAGCATCGTCGACGACCGTTGCCGTTACGCCACCGCTCATGTTAAGCAGCTTCATGCCTCGGTTATACGATGCCACCAGCGTACCTTCGGTTGTCGCTAACGGCACGACAAACTCCCCTTGTGCATGCTCTCCGTTTATCTTCAACGGCCCTGCAATACCGATAGGAACCTGCGCCACGCCAATAAAATGCTCAATATTCCCCTTAAGTGCTTGCGGATCGATTGAGTACTTACCTACGTGATCAATTTTCTTTCCGGTGGCGCTTTCGAAATATTCTTGGCGTGTTTTTATAATACTTTCGCCGTAGTCATCCATGTCGTCACGAGGAATAAAAGCGCTGCGTTGTCCTGGCGCAGTAATATTGTCTTCCACTTCAAATTTAAGCTTTCCAAAAGGCGAAGCAGAAAAGCAAATACCCAGTTTTCGCTTTTCTGGGCACGGCGCTTCATCAATATCTAAATGCACGGTAATGGTTTGACGTAAGCCAAAGGGCTCTCCGTCTGATTTATTTAATGCTTCTACGGAAATACTGGAGTCGGGAGTTAACTGGAGTGAAATTTTATGCTCTGGAATTTTTTCGCCATCAAGAGATATCCACTTTACTTCTTTAATGGTTGCGTCTTTCAATCTGTTTTTCAGAGAAAAAGATAAGCCTTTATCTGTCTTAGTAAGACTCGCGCGTGTATAGAGTTGCTTTAAAAGTATGCTGGGCACAAACATGAGGCTTCCTTTTGTGTGTTCTTACCGTGTTATTTTCATATTCCTTTGTTTTTTATAGCACATTCTTTATACAGTTCTATGACTTCTTTGTATTTTACTGGCAATTATTTATGTCTGAACCACTTTTAAATTTGAGCCAGCCGCTTTCAAAAATGCGCCAACACCAGTGAAACCGTGTGCTACTGAAATATAGACCTTAGCAGTAATTCATCAAGTTCCAAACCCACCTAAAGTGAACACCGTCACCGCAGTAATGTTGACCACAAGGTATCTGGTAGTAACAAAACGGAGGCGTCAAGGACTGTGATGCCAAGGAGAAAAAGCCTAAACGGAAGTGGCGGCCAGATACCTTTAACGTGACCCAAACAAAGTTAGATAAGCACTGCAACGCAAATGCATAAACAAAAAAGGAATGGAGATGAGAACAGGACTGTTTAGAAAGGAAGTCATTGATGAGCAATCAAATGCTGTTGATGGACGTTTTTTAATGACCCCAAAACCTGTTTATTCTGCAATAGCTGGCCTGCTTGTGGTCTGGGTTTTGGCAGTGATTATTTATCTAAATACGGGAAGCTACGCACGAAAGGCATCAGTGAGTGGATGGCTGGAACCCAGTCATGGCGTTTTTAAGCTCTATGCCGATGCAAGGCGCGGCAAAGTACTTGATGTATTGGTCAGTGAAGGTCAATTAGTGAGTAAGGGCGCGCCGCTAATTAAGATCAACTACAGTAGCGATGATGCATCAGGTAATAAAGTTAGCACGCAGTTGCTCGCTGAGCTTGAAGCAAAGCAGCATCGAACACGTCAAAGTATTCAACGTCTTGATGTGTTGCATAGAGCGCAGCGACAAGGCTTAGAAGAACAACTGAGCCAAGCCAAACGGGCATTAACGGCTTTAGACGCCATCGTTGAATTGTCGCAAACCCAGTGGGCACTAGCACTAAAGCAGTGGGAGAAAGCGCAAACCTTACTTAATCAAGGGCACATTAGCCAAGCAGACTATGAAAACCATACGCTACAAAGATTGACCGCCGAACAACAGCTTACGTTGGCCAAAAAAGACCAAAATGACGAAAAGGCGAATATCGCTGCTCTCCACCATGAACTTGCCACTTTGCCTCAACAGCAGGCCAATGAAATGGCAAACGTGGAGAACACCTTGAGCGATCTCACGCAGCAAATAGTAAGTCACAAGAGTAACGCAGAAGAAACGATTTATGCGCCTCACAATGGCGTGATATCCGGCCTTCAAGTAAAGGCGGGATATACCATCGATAGCTCTCGCCCGCTTCTTACCTTACTGCCTAAAAATGCCGACATTCAAGCGCGTATTGCAGTTCCCGTGCGGTCTGCTGGATTTTTACGCAAAGGCCAAGCCCTGCATATTCGATACGACGCATTTCCTTATCAAAAATTTGGTGTGCAGTCAGGCGAGATAGTGAACATTTCACCTTCGTTGGTGCTGCCTGGTGAGCTTACCGACATCCCTATTTCGATTAGTGAACCCGCTTATCTTGTTACTGCAACGCTAAATACAAAAGAAATCTTGGCTTATGGAAACAATATTTCACTGAAAGCTGGGATGACATTTTCTGCAGACGTAGATTTAAGTCAACGTACGTTGATGGAGTGGTTAATGGAACCACTGTATAGCATTACTGGGAAGCTGTAATCATGATGAACATTACACACCCACTTTCAACGCAAATCCTTTATACAACAAAGCGTGTGCCCGTTGTACTGCAAAGCGAAGCAGCTGAGTGTGGACTTGCTTGTATGACTATGATTGCGCAGTACTATTCTGATAAACGTGATCTAAATGCTCTACGTCAGACTGTGTCGGTGTCGCTACGAGGAACTACGTTAAAAGACGTAATGCGCATTGCCAGTGATTTGGGGTTCCAAACCCGCGCCATCAAGATAGAAATGGAGCACTTGGCGCAATTATCTTGCCCTGCAATTCTACATTGGAACATGAATCACTTTGTTGTGTTAACTAAAGTGAAGGGAAAAACCCTTACCATTCACGACCCCGCGCTTGGAGAAAGAAAACTCACTTATTCTGAGGCGTCGAAGTACATTACCGGTATTGCACTTGAAGTCACGCCTAGCGACACATTTAGTCCCAAGAAGTCCGCGCCACGTTTGGGTCTTAGTCAATTTTTCACTAGAACAACAGGGTTTAAGCGCAATCTTCTAACCCTTTTTGCGTTATCGATTGTGTTGCAGTTATTTGCACTTGCTTCACCCTATTACATGCAAACAGTCGTAGATGATGTATTGATTTACAACAACGATGCATTACTGAAAGCGCTGGCAATAGGGTTTGCCCTGCTACTAATAATAGAAACTTTTACTAGCGGGATAAGAAAGTTCGTTATTCTGTCGGTGTCGTCTCGCCTTCAGCTTCAAATGTCGGCGTCGGTATTTAAGCACTTATTATCGCTTCCGTTGGACTACTTCGACAAGCGACATATTGGCGATGTGGTATCCCGCTTTGGCTCACTGGCGAGTATTCGTGAGTTCCTAACCACCGGCCTGGTTACTGCGCTGTTAGACGGCCTCATGGCAGTGATCACACTAGCAGTAATGATTTTATATTCGCCCAAACTCACGCTGGTTGTAGTGGCGATCATGCTTGCCTACCTCGCCGTTCGTCTTGGACTGCTGCCGTTTATTAAACGTCTTACCACTGAACGCATTGCGCTTGCAGCATTAGAACAAAGTCACTTTATGGAAAGCGTACGCGCTATCCTACCTATTCGCGTATACAGCCAAGAAGTACAGCGCCACGGGCAGTGGCAAAACAAGCTTGTCGCCACGCTAAACAAAGACATCACTCTTGGAAAAATCAACATAGGCAGCGCACTGACCAATCAGCTATTGTTTGGCGCTGAAAATTTGGTCGTTGTGTATATTGGTGCCAGCCTGGTTATGGAAGGAACCCTTTCGATAGGGATGCTGCTGGCATTTATGGCGTACAAAGCTCGCTTTGTCAGCGCATTAGATGGCGTGGTTAACAAGCTGATTGAGCTTAGTATGTTGGGTGTTCACTTCAACCGCTTAAGCGACATTTTACTTACACCATCACAGCATAAGCCTCTGTCGTTAAAAGCTAAGGACGATACATTTGAAAAACAAAACGTTCATTTTAGCAATGCAGACGTCCCCAACTCATCCACGTCCAACTCACTTGCACCTAACGTTTTAACGCCTGATGGCGCAAGTACGCCCTCGCTTCTTGATGCCAAAACTCGCCCTGTAGCGCTTAAAGCGACGGCGCTCAGTTATCGCTACAGTGAGACCAATGCGTGGGTGTTTAAAAATCTAATGTTCTCGGTACATAGCGGAGAGATCGTCGCAATCACAGGCGATAGCGGCTGTGGAAAAAGCACAATGCTTAAGTGCCTGATGGGACTGTACCCTGTTTCAGAAGGCAATATCGAACACCCAAGCTCTACAAACCCAGTCATCGCGTCAGTGCTTCAGGAGGATACCTGTTTAAGCGGCACCATCGCGCAAAATATCTGTTGTTTTGAAGAAGCTCCCGACCTCAAGAAAATGGTTTACGTCGCTCAGCTTGCCTGTATCCATGAAGACATCATGCAAATGCCTATGCAATACCACTCCTTGGTCGGTGATATGGGTAGCAGCTTAAGTGGTGGTCAAAAACAGCGTCTGCTTCTTGCAAGAGCGCTTTACCAAGAGCCAGACATTTTATTTTTAGACGAAGCAAGCAGTCACCTAGATATGGAAAACGAGGCTCAGATAAATCATCACCTTAAGTCTCTAAATATGACGCGAATTATTGTGGCACATCGCCCTCAATCAATTGCCATGGCAGACAAGGTTTATCGTCTGGAAAACGGCAACTTACATCTATGCCCTCCCACTGAAGTAACAGGAAGCGCAACATCAGGTAAACAAGGAGAAACACTATGAAAACACATGAAATCAGAGAACCCGCAGTATTGATGACAGCAGCTGAACGCATGCAAATAGATGCGAACGGCATTACCGCTCGGAACAGCGTTATCCCCATTGACTGTTTATCAAAACGCGAACTACAAGTTGCACACAAAATAATGGAAGGACGCTCAAATAAGGTTATTGCCTCAGAGCTATTCATCAGTGAAAGGACCGTCAAATTTCACTGCGCCAACATTTACAAAAAGCTCAACATTAGCAACCGTTCTGTGCTTATTGCCTGCTGTTTTAGAACCCTTTACCAAGAAGTGGCTTCGCTGTAAGCGTGTCCACTTCATTACTCACCACGCCACTACAAGGAGCGTACATTATGAAAAACCATCCATTAACTCAGAACCAACCAGCAAATTCTAAGCTTGCTACCGTTGCTGAATCTCAGCTATTTGAGGTATCCGGCGGACTACGAGCTCGCCTAAGTGAAAGTGTGCCGGTAGTCGGTCCAACACCTAAAGAGCCCGTTTACATAACCATGGCTATTGGTGAAGGCGGCGGCAAACTACCTGATATTTTGTCGTAACTTACCGCCTATCAAAGTCAACACATGGATACGGTTTAGGCAGTATCCCATGTGTTGCTTTAAGGGCTACTAGATTCTTTGAACACTTACAACGCTAGCAAGGAACGCAAATGCACGTCGCACTACTAGGCAGTGAGCAAGACCCACAAATTCAACATATAGCCAAAGCACTTCACCAAAATAACACGCCCTTTTATTTCGCCAATACGCAACATTTTGGTTCTACTTGGAAGATCAGCTATGACCCTGACTTCGATGACGGGCTAATTCATTTCAATTCGCCTTCACTTTGCGACCAACCTAGAGTTACGTTCTCGAATACCCAGGCCGCTTATTGGCATGAGTACCTACCTGGCATACCGCTAAAAGCCCCTCGTGATAATGCTAAAAACGATGCCAGTGCAGATGCTCAAACACAAGGTGATAGACCTCATGATGGTGAATCTACTTTGCTAGAAAACGCAGGGTGGGTTGAGCAAGAGCGAGCAAGTACGCTACTTTGCTGGTTCAGCTATAGCGACATTAAATGGGTGAACTCTATCGACGCTGTTCGAAGCCACCAGTGTAAACCTTATCAATCGCGTATTGCTGGCAAACTAGGAGCACATATTCCCTACACCTTTGTTGGCAATGCACCCGAGGTTGCTTCGCAGTTTTGTAACAATATGCGAGACGTTATTTACAAGCCTGTACGCGGCGGTCGAACTGCGCAGTTTGTGAATAAACAACCAAACATGCGCCCGTTACTCAATGCGCTTTTAGGTGAACGCCCTGTTACCTTTCAAAAATATATTGCAGGCGTGAATGTACGAAGCTATGTGCTTGGCAATGACGTACTCAGCGTACAAATCGACTCAAGTGAATTAGATTACAGGAATGACGACAATGCGAGCGTATCGGTGACCCTAGTCCCCGGCGACGTTAAGCAGTTAGCTATCAAAATATGCAAAGCATTAGGTATGCACTGGTGTGCTATCGACTGGCGTAAAAGTGCGAAGGGAAAATACTTTTTTCTAGAGGCAAACCCCAGCCCTTACTTCCTAAAAGTAGAGAACGATACCGGTCTAGATATAACAGAAAAATTGGTAGCGCTGCTGGTGAAGACTTCGTAGTAGCAAGCAGGACGTTTAGAGGCTAATTGGGTTTCCAATACAAATTTGCGATTGTTTAGAAGCCTTTACGCAATCATTGACAACACCCCAACAACCTATCAATATGATAGGATGAATTTCAAAAGGCATTCATGGCTAATCACAATCCCCAAGGAATTAATGAATTCCCTCTTACAGAGGAAACTGCCAGAAAAATAATGAATGACCTCGCAGAAAACTATACTCACCGGATTCGGTGGACTAAACATGTTAAACAGCGCATGCATGAGCGAGGAATCACTACAGGTCAGGTGATCACTTTATTAAAAAGTAAGCACTCAGTATTTAGAGAGGGGCCATATCTTGATATTTCTGGAGACTGGAAATTTAGTTTGAAAGGTTTAGCTGCGGGCAAAGTTATCGAACTCACTGTTGCACTTAAAAATCATCATGATAGTCCAATGTCATTTCTAATTACTGTATGGATAAGTTGAGAGGGTAAAATGTACCATTACACTGAAAGCGGGTTATCAAATGTATACCTGAAAAACGGTGTTACCGTTGAAGTTGTAGACGGTGAAGAATATACAAGCATTGACGATATGAACGGTCTTCATAGTGCGATAGCACAGACAATTGTTAATACCAACAAACCTCTTGCTCATGATGAGTTTAAATTCTTACGTGTAGAATTAAATGTTTCTCAAAAAATGCTGGCGAATCGTTTTGGTGTTGATGAACAGACCATTGCGCGTTATGAGAAAGGTCAAACAAAAATTCCACGGACAACAGATGCTGCCTTAAGAGCCTTATACATGGAAAGCCAAGAGAAGAATAATCCCGTAAGTTACTTTCTTGATTTACTAGCAAATACCCAAGCGGAAGAAGCTGCAAAAATAATTCGTCTTGAAGAAGTCGAAGACCATTGGGAAAAAGTAGAATGGTAAAAAAGCCGACTTAACGTCGGCTTTTTAACTCTTGTTCATGTAGAAGGGTTAGTTGAACATATCAACTAACGGGGAAACTTCTACTTAGCGCTAAATTACAAGATAAAGCGCGACAGATCTTCGTTATCTACCAAGGTTTCTAAGTGGCTGTTAACGTAGTCTGCATCAATCACGAACGACTCACCGCTCTTTTCAGAGGCGTCAAACGAGATATCTTCCATAAGGCGCTCTAGCACGGTGTGCAAACGGCGGGCACCAATGTTTTCAGTGCGCTCATTCACCTGCCATGCCGCTTCGGCTATACGCTGTATACCAGAATCGTCGAAACTAATATCCACGCCTTCTGTCTTCATTAGCGCAATGTACTGGTGCGTTAATGACGCATTCGGCTCGGTAAGAATGCGCTTGAAGTCACCGACTTTAAGCGCAGATAGCTCAACGCGAATTGGAAGACGACCCTGAAGCTCTGGAATAAGGTCCGACGGCTTGCTCATTTGGAATGCGCCCGAAGCGATAAACAAGATATGGTCAGTTTTAACCATGCCGTGTTTTGTCGATACCGTTGAACCTTCCACAAGTGGAAGCAAGTCACGCTGAACACCTTCGCGAGATACATCAGCCGACGAGTTACCCTCGCGCTTACAAATTTTGTCAATTTCGTCGATAAACACAATACCGTGCTGTTCTACCGACTCAATGGCTTTTTCTTTCAAATCTTCTTGATTCACAAGGCGTGCAGCCTCTTCTTCAATTAGTAGTTTGAACGCTTCTTTAATTTTCAGCTTCTTCTTTTTCTTTTGCGAACCCGACAAGTTCTGGAACATGCCTTGAAGCTGATTGGTCATTTCTTCCATACCTGGAGGCGCCATAATTTCTACGCCAACCTGCGGAAGTGCTACGTCAATTTCAATTTCTTTGTCGTCTAGGTCGCCTTGACGAAGCTTTTTGCGAAATGCTTGGCGCGTGCCGCGATCTTCAACGTTTTCCTTATTACCCCATGCATCTTCTGGTGGAGGCAGCAAAACGTCTAAAATGCGCTCTTCCGCAGCTTCTTCTGCGCGGAATTTCACCTTTTTCATTTCATTTTCTTTCGTCATCTTCACCGCAATATCAGCAAGATCACGAATGATGGTCTCAACTTCTTTACCTACATAGCCCACTTCGGTGAACTTAGTCGCTTCAACTTTAATGAATGGCGCGTTAGCAAGTTTTGCTAAACGGCGGGCTATTTCAGTTTTACCCACACCCGTAGGGCCAATCATCAAAATATTTTTTGGCGTAACTTCTTGGCGCAGCTCAGGTTCAAGCTGCATACGACGCCAGCGATTTCGAAGTGCAATAGATACAGCGCGCTTAGCATCTTGTTGACCAATAATATGTCGGTCTAACTCGTGAACAATTTCTCTTGGTGTCATTTCAGACATGAATAAACCCTTTTCTAACAGCGCTTGCTGTACTCGAATTCATACGAGCGACAGCAAGCCGATAACAGCACTCAGCTATTACTTAGTAATCTAGTACATCAACCGTTTGGCTATGGTTAGTGAATACGCAAATATCACCCGCTATGGTCAACGCTTTTTCTGCAATTTCTTTTGCGCTTAGCTCTGTATTTTCAAGTAGTGCAGTAGCTGCGGCTTGAGCGTAGTTACCACCAGAGCCAATCGCGATAAGATCTTGTTCTGGCTGCACCACATCACCGTTACCGGTAATAATAAACGATGCGGTTTCGTCTGCTACGGCAAGCAGTGCCTCTAGTTTGCGAAGCGCCCTGTCAGTCCGCCAATCTTTAGCAAGCTCTACTGCCGCTTTGGTCAAATGGCCTTGGTGCGCTTCAAGCTTTGCTTCAAAGCGCTCAAACAGCGTAAATGCGTCGGCCGTGCCACCAGCAAAGCCCGCTAAAATCTTGTCGTGGTATAAACGGCGCACTTTGCGCGCATTACCTTTCATTACGGTATTGCCCAGTGATACCTGTCCGTCACCGGCCATTACCACTTGATTCCCACGTCGTACAGATACAATCGTTGTCACGTTAATTCCCCGTTTAGCTGGGCGCCGCTGCGTTTTTCGTCTAGCAAAGGCAGCAGCGTTCAAATTCAATAACAAATAAGTGGGGGAAGGCTTTTTAATTTCAAGGGTAAGACAAAAGAATGTGCGCTCAGAGCTGCCTACTATATGGGCTTAGCGCATACGGTGCTTATTGAATACGCCATTTATCGAGTGCATACTCTCGCCAATGGAGCCTATGGTCAGTTGAAATGATGCCTAGGTAATGAAATGCAGATAAAGTGGCAACACTGAAGACGCTACATTATGGTTTTAAAGGAGTGGTAGTGAAGTATCAGGGAAGAATTCAACAGTGGGATGATGCTAAAGGTTATGGTTTTGTAGAGCCTAACGGTGGAGGCACGCGCGCGTTTACTCATATCAAAGCGTTTAAACAACGCTCTAGGCGCCCTGTTAATGGCGACATTATTGTTTATGAAGTTGAGCAGGATAGAAATGGTAATCACCGCGCCTGCAACATCAGCTTACTCAAGGATCACAAAGCAAAACGTTTACGCGCCAATAAGCCAACCTCGCAAAGAAAACGTAATGTTATCGTACTGAGTATTTTCTCCGGTGCACTTGCGTTATTTACATTGTCAGGTCAGTTACCCTCTACAGTACCGATCTTTTATGGCGCGTTAAGTATGCTTACCATGTTGCTTTACGGCATAGACAAATCGGCTGCAAAAAAGGAAAAACGGCGAGTTTCAGAGGCAAAACTGCATATATTAAGCTTATTGGGAGGTTGGCCTGGTGCATTGCTAGCCCAACAAATGTTAAATACCAATCCGCATAGATAATTGCCCACTCAGAAGGCGCTGGCAAGTTTCCTAGCAAAGCGTGGGAATGCAGGAATGGCTGTTCCCTTTCAAATTCCCAGAATGAAGCTAGGAAGCTTGCCAGACCTTCCCGAAGGGCGAGTTTAAAATGTCCGTACTCTTTGTTGTGTCACCTTGATGTAGACCACTATACCTGCGGTAACACGCCGCGATTACGAACATTTTAACTCTCGCTGAGTGGGTAATTATCTATGCGGACTGGTATGAGCACAAGCGTAGTAAATCGTCATTCATGAAGGTTTATTGGGTAACGGTAGTAGTTAACCTTTTTTTGCTTGGACTAATCGCATTTGAAGTGATTAATACGCAAGCATTTAAGATGGAAATTTAGCGAAATCGATACCCTTCAATGTCAAAACCAAAACCACTTTCGTAGCCCTTAACATACACCCATCCTTTATTTGGTAAGCGTTGGTGCTCACTTTGATTTAAGCATAATCGTCCATCTGACAAGGTACCGCTCTCTTTTAACAACAGTGAGTGTCGACAGTGTTTAGAGCCGCTGCCTTTTTCATAAGCAAATTTTAGTTCCGTTTCTTGTTTTCCGGACGCTAAGTGAAGCGTGTAGGGCAATGCCCTATCAATAAAATTCCAAGTAAAAATAAGCCCCAAAAACGGCATGGTGAAAATTGTTACTTTTCCACGCCAATCTTTCATCGCAAATTGCGCTTGTCGTTTATCGATGGAAATAGACAGGTAATAAAAGGCACAATAAACAAAAGTAAATAAAACAATGGCCCATGTTGAATTATTTAGCCATGCGTTAATCACGATAAAGTTGGTGAGTGCCGATACAATCAAAGCGCCAATGAGTACTAAAAAAGCGCCGTTATTGATACGTGTTATTGGATGAAGCTCAGACCATTTAGGTCGAGTAAAATGCTTATCTTGATGGGCGCCATCCATATCATTCTCAGGTGGCAGCGTTGCCCGCTTATCAGCGAGCTCATTCTTTGCTGCCTGATAGCGTTCTGGAAAGGCCTGCTTATCAATATTTTCCAGAACGTCCTCAAGCTCTTCTATGCTATAAGCGGCGTAATTTGGTTGTTCGGTGATGGCAATACTCATTGATACTTCCTTGTAAACGCATCCTTTCTCTACGCGCTATTTCAGCGCCGTATGCACCGCATTAAGTGTTACCTACAATAAACTGCTATAAATTCCAGTACCAAATTTGGCATGTCGCAATGTTCACTTTACGCAGACTGTGCTTGGCTTTTTCTGCATCACGCTTAGAATCGTAAGGGCCCAGAATAACGCGGAACCAATCGCCGTTGCTGCCAGTGCTGTGTCTGATAAGCGCCTCTAAACCTTGGAATGCAATTTTGGCTTTCATCTCTTCAGCCTGCGCGCGGGTTCTAAACGAGGCGCACTGCATTAAATAGCGTTTGTCAGATTTTTCTTGCTCTTTGACCTCAACTTCTACTTCATATCCTGGAAGGGTCTTAATGTACTCCCATTCTTCTTCAGGAAGCTCAGGTAACGTCTCTTCTGTAGGAGCCACAGGTCGTGAAGCTTGTGTATCCACGTCGTCTTCTACATTGTCTTTTATTGACCACAAAAATGCACCAAAGCCAATCACCAATGCGAATACGCCAACAAGGCGCACAATAGGAAGTTTTCCAGAAACCGGGGCGTTAGATTGCGCATTTGATTGAGCGCTTCTGGCCGGTTTTCTACCTTTACCAGCAGGCTTCTTTTTTTGAGGAGAGCGTCCACGAGAGACATAATCGCGTTGAGCCATAGTCGGCAATATTCCTACTTGTTATCGTTGTTTGTATGCGTAAGAAAACGTCATATACCAAATCTTTATGAAGAAGCAGCTTTCCTGCACTTCAATCCTGCAGAAATTTTAACGTATTGCTACCCAACAAGCTAACTGAAATCGGTAGGATCAATATCTATCGACCACCTTACCTTCATTGCCTGTGGCAACGCCTGTAAAAATGGCAGCGCCAAACGCAGCGCATTGTGAAGCGGCGCACGCTTTTCATGGCTGCATACCAGCATAAACCGAAACCTGCCTTGCCGCTTTTCAATCAAACAAGGAAACGGGCCATTTAGCTCAATGGCATGCTGCTGGAGAAATACTTGCTTACTGTCTTGTAAAAAGCGATAGGCCAAACTGCTGTCGGTCGCTTCTGCGCGAATGACAAACTGGCTAATAAATGGGGGAAGCCCTGCCGCTTTTCGCTCCATTAAAGCGTGTCTGGCGAAATGCCCATAGCCATTGTGCACTAAATCTTGTAGCAAAGGGTGATGAGGGTTGTGTGTTTGAAGCCACATCTCACCAGGTTTACTGGCGCGCCCTGCTCTTCCAGCAAGCTGAGTTACAAGCTGAGCGAGCTTTTCTGGTGCTCTAAAATCGGCACTAAAAAGTGCACCATCACAATCTAGCACCGCCACCAAGGTTACATGCGGAAAATGGTGACCTTTTGATAGTATTTGGGTACCTACCAGAAGCTGGTACTCTTGGCGGTTTATTGCATCCAGTGTTTGGTGCAGTTTATCTTTGCCCCGCACGGTATCACTGTCTATTCGTACCTGTTTAACACCGGGAAATAAACTTGCAAGCCCTTGCTCAACTTGCTCTGTTCCCGTACCCGCCGTAACTAATTCATTGTGATGGCACGCTTCGCAGTTTGATGGCATTGAGCGCATACCGCCGCAGTGATGACACTGTAAACGGTTCTGCGCTTTATGCACAGTATAAGGACGGTCACAACGCTTACACATGACGGTTTCGCCGCAGTGATGGCAAAGCAGCGCTGGCGCATAGCCTCTGCGATTCACAAACACCAATACCTGATTTCCCGCGTTGATATGCTGGCGCATTATTGTTAGCAAGCCTTGCGAAATACCGTAGTGAATGGGTTGGTCACGCGCGTCCAACACATGCTGATGCGTGCTTTTCGCACCTCCCGCTCGCTTAGTTAACTGCAAATGGGCATAGCGACCGCTTAGCGCATTATTAAGTGTTTCGAGTGCGGGCGTGGCGCTGCCTAATAAAAGAGGAATATTGTGCTGCTTAGCCCGCATAGCTGCTAGGTCACGGGCGTGATAGCGAAGTCCATCTTGTTGTTTAAAAGACTCGTCGTGCTCTTCATCCACAATCAGCATGCCGGGGTTGTGCAGCGGAGTGAAAATAGCTGAACGGGTACCGATGATTATCCCGAGTTCACCTGCTTTTGCTCGCTGCCACACCTGTAGCCGTTCTTTATCAGAAAGCTGAGAGTGTAAAACGCCCACTGCAATACCAAAGCGCTTTTCAAAGCGTGACACCGTTTGCGGCGTAAGCCCAATTTCTGGCACAAGTATAAGCACTTGTTTTCCGTCGCGCAGTAAGGGTTCGATGGCTTGAAGGTACACTTCCGTTTTACCGCTACCGGTAACCCCTTCAAGCAAACTTACAGCGAAATTGCCCTGCTGACGGTTTAGCGCGGCAATGGCAACCGACTGCTCAGTATCTGGAATTGGCTTTTCAGACACCGATAACGAGGCAAGCCAACTGCCTGACTTAAATTCAGGCGCGACTTCTTCAATGCTTATCAATGACTTTTCGACGAGCGCTTTGACCGCAGGTGCGCCATACTGCTTGCGCGCTTGGGACGCTAATAATGCACCACCAGCCATTGCAGTAAAACAGGCTTGTTGTTTAGGCGCCCGCGATAACGTGTCTGCAGTCGTTTGCTTACCTTCTTCGGTAAGCATTAACATGTCTTGAGGTGTTGGCGCTGCTGACTCGCCTTTGCGCAATAATACAGGCAGCATGGCGTGCAACACTTCACCCGGCGCATGATGATAGTACTGCCACAGCCATTGGGCCATTTTCAACAACACCCCATCTATAATAGGGCTATCGTCCAGTACCGACTCAATAGCTTTTAGCTTGTTGGAGTTTTCAATGTCGCTTTCAGGTTTGTGTAGGGTTTCAACAACTACGCCCACAAGTTTGCGCGGACCGAAAGGCACAACCACTCTTACACCCGCACTTAGTGCGTTATCGTGGGTATACGTGAAAAGTTGGCGCAGTGGCACTGGCACGGCAACTTGGATAAAGGCCATTGCGAAGGATCTACCTTATTTGACGATTGTTACAGCGCGTAATGCGCTTACTAAGCTTCTTATGTTGAAACTAATTATACTGAGGCTTCTTGCAGACCTATACGTTACAGCAAGTTGAGCTGCTAACAGCTAGCTACACATTTTGCCACTAGAGCATCTGGCCCAGCCTTGAAAGACAAATATTTAAACATACTTTACAGGTAAGCATAAAAGGAATGTTTTTTGTTTGGCCTTTTTATAAGGCTATCTTTTTATACGGCTACCTTGTCTAGCTCTCTTGTTTAGCATTTGGCCAAAAACCGCTTGATCAAGGCCCTGCCATCCTTTATTATGCGCCGCTCTTTTGCGATAGGCTGTTCTTTGAACGACTTATCATTTGAATTAAGTAACGTATGGTGTGCGACTTCGGGTTGTATAGCGATACGGCCTTATTATGTGAGGTAACCCAATGAAACAAGATATCCACCCAAAATACGAAGAAATCACAGCAACTTGCTCATGTGGTAACGTAATGAACATTCGTTCTACGCTTGGTAAAGACATCAACCTAGACGTATGTTCTTCATGTCACCCATTCTACACTGGTAAGCAACGTAACGTTGACACTGGTGGTCGTGTTGATCGCTTCAAGAAGCGTTTCGGTGCATTGGGCAAAAAGTAAGCCTGATATCGAGTTCAAAAAAAGCGCCTTTATGGCGCTTTTTTATTGCTTAAAATTCACGCTTCACACAAACAAGGTGTGCCAAACAGCGCTTTACCGCCGTTATCCTACGTCAGGCCTGTACCTAGCCAGTGTAACAAGCCCTGCAACTCGCCTTTCTGAAAACGTTTTTAGCTTAATTTACAACATCCAGCGTAACCTGAACTCAGTGAAGGTTTTTAACATTAGATAAATGCCTATCCCAATTGCCGCCACTCACTTTCTTACACTCTTCTTCGCTATCAAAATAAATACCAACGGGTGCTGACTTAATTGACGCCAAAGCAATATTCACTTGGTTTATGAAGTCTATATCCCAACCATTAGTTAACGCCCGCTGCTTCTCCTGCTCAGTATTAAACACGGCAATCACTTGCGGCGCTCTCCAATGTCCTACGTGAGTTAGCCAAACAAATCCATTATTGGTAGATTTTACGCTTTCACACACATCGGTTAGCACGGTTATTAGTTTTCTTTCTGTCATATCCTCGCCTTCAGCGCGAATTTTGAGTGGGCTTTCACAGGATTTTATCAGAAATATTGGATGGAGAATTAACGAGGTGTCTCCCTGCGTTCTATTTTCCTGATTTGGGTTTCTGTCCAATGCATTTATGAGAACGTAGATCCCTTTGATAGCTTTATTTTCCCCCTCCACACAATAGACCTACAGAATGTTATAACAAGTCAAAATAAATAGCATGAATGGCAATTATAGCCCCATTTTACTGGTCTAATTAGTATGCCTAACCTACATTGGTATATGAGAATTCTGATCAGATATGTACACAGTGATTGGCTGTGTTAGAGTTGTGATCGGCACTTTGATACTGAGCATTAATTCTGTGAATAATGCATGACTTTCAAGACTTGTGGCGCTTTTGGGTACATAAACCAGAGGCTTGTATCCATTAAGGTATGTGAGCAAAATCAGTAAAGGTTAACGCCTAGTCTGCTTTTCCACATGCCACCTTGGGGCCTATTGATGATTGCTGTAAAACAAAGATCAACAAGCCCTAGTGCTAACAACTATTTATAATCACTTTGTCATTACTTGGTTGTAACGCGCTTACGTTTATCTACCTATAACTATAACGACAATAAAATAGCTACAGAGCGTGAACGAAAACACCGATGAACCCTACATCTAAGGATACCTTTTTACATGTCAGATTTTAGACAACGCGCACTCGACTATCACGCCAAACCCACACCTGGAAAAATCCGCGTAGAGTTATCTAAACCAGCCGACAGCGTCGATGACCTTGCTCTTGCCTATAGCCCAGGCGTTGCCGAGCCGGTCAGAGAAATTGCCGAAGATGCAGATAACGCCTATAAGTACACGGGTAAAGGAAACCTGGTTGCCGTTATCAGTAACGGAACCGCGATTTTAGGGCTGGGTAACCTAGGCCCACTGGCATCGAAACCTGTTATGGAAGGTAAAGCCCTTCTGTTTAAACGCTTTGCTGGCCTGGATGCCATTGACATTGAGGTGAAGCATCGTACAACCGAAGAGTTCATTAATACGGTAGCGAATATCGCTGACACATTTGGCGGCATTAACTTAGAAGACATTAAAGCGCCTGAATGCTTTGAGATTGAACAAGAGCTAATTAAGCGCTGTAAAATTCCGGTATTCCATGATGATCAGCACGGTACCGCTATTGTAACTGCAGCGGGCATGCTTAATGCTCTGGAAATTCAGGGTAAAAGCATAGAGAGCGCTAAAATTGTGTGTATGGGTGCCGGTGCAGCAGCGGTCGCTTGTATGGAACTGCTTATTAAGTGTGGTGCCCAGCGCGAACGTATTTATATGCTAGACAGAAAAGGCGTTATCCATACTCGTCGCGAAGACTTAACTGAGCATAAAAAGCTATTTGCTAACAATACTGACAAGCGTACGCTTGAAGATGTAATGGAAGGTGCGGATATTTTTGTTGGTGTGTCTGGACCGGATGTTTTACCACCAGAAACACTGGCCTTGATGGCTGAAAACCCAATTGTATTTGCATGTTCTAACCCAGACCCTGAGATAAAGCCTGAACTTGCTCACGAAGTACGTAAAGATCTTATTATGGCCACTGGACGTTCGGACTACCCTAACCAAGTAAATAACGTACTGTGCTTCCCGTTTATTTTCCGTGGCGCGCTAGATGTTCGTGCAACGGCCATCAACGATGAAATGAAAGTAGCAGCAGTAGAAGCCCTTCGTGCTATTACGAAAGAGCCTGTACCAGAAGAAGTACTAGCTGCCAGTAAGAGTACTAGTCTGACATTTGGTAAGGAATACATTATTCCTAAACCTATGGATCCGCGTTTATGCGAGCGTATTGCTACCGCCGTATCTAAGGCTGCGATTGAATCTGGCGTTGCACGCGTGCCTGAAAGCCCAGAAGAATAAAATTCTGGCGCATAAGGCAAAAAAAATGGAGGGGCTAGTGCTCAACCTTTATTTGCTAAAAAGTGCGCTTCGAGAATACAAGTACATAAAAAACGGCGCCGTGTTGTAGGTTATCAACTAGCAATAACTTATAACAAAGCGCCGTTTCTCTTTAATACCAAATATCAGTCGTCTTCCGACACATCGTTTTCGAAGCTTGGATCAATGCCCATTTCTTCCATAATGCGTCTTGCTTCAGCCGGTACGCGATTAGGATTGTCTTTGCGCAGGTCATCATCGTTAGGCAATGGTTGACCGGTAAACGCATGCAAAAATGCTTCACACAACAGTTCTGAATTAGTGGCGTGACGCAAATTATTGATTTGGCGGCGAGTACGCTCATCAGTAAGCGCCTTAAGCACATTAATAGGTATAGAGACAGTGACTTTCTTTACCTGTTCGCTCTTCTTGCCATGCTCTGCGTAGGGGTGAATATATTTACCGTTCCATTCTGCCATTGTACTAACTCGGTCTACTCTTTTTTATGTTATGAAGAGAAATTCTAAACAAGTTCACGAAAAGGTCAATTGAGCAGTGTAAACCTCTTGACGTCTAGACATATATTCTTTAATTTAGACGTCTAAACGTCTATAAGAATACATTTTTGAGAGAAAAAGCCATGGTTTCTTACGCACAAGGTATCGATGCATTAAACCAGTCCCTGTCGGAACTGCGTGATATTGATGTATCTTTTGAATTCTTTCCGCCTAAAACGGAAGCCATGGAACAGACCCTGTGGAAGTCAGTTGAACGTCTAGCGCCACTAAAGCCAAGCTACATGTCGGTAACCTACGGCGCGAATAGCGGTGAGCGTGACAGAACCCACGACGTTGTAAAACGCATTCAGCAGCAAACCGGTGTCGCGGCGGTTCCTCACTTGACCTGTGTTGATGCTAGCCGTGATGAGCTTAAGCAAATTGCAAAAGACTACTGGGACTCAGGTATTCGCCGTATTGTTGCGCTTCGTGGCGATTTACCGCCAGGAGTAGAAAAGACAGAGATGTATGCCTCTGATCTTGTTGCCTTGCTAAAAGACGTTGCCGATTTTGATATTTCTGTTGCTGCCTATCCAGAGAAGCACCCTGAAGCACCAAATGCGCAGTTTGATTTACTAAACCTTAAGCGCAAAGCAGAAGCAGGTGCCACAGAAGCGATAACCCAGTTCTTTTTCGATACGAGTGTGTACCTTCGATTTAGAGACCGTGCAGCCGCAGCGGGTGTCGACTTAGATATCGTTCCGGGTATTTTGCCGGTAACCAACTACCAAACACTGGTGAAATTTGCGGGGTTCACAAATGTTCATGTGCCGGGATGGTTACACAAAATGTTCGACGGCCTTGATGCCGACGACCAAGCTACCCGTAATCTTATAGGCGCTAACATTGCTATGGACCAAGTTAAAGTACTCGCTAAAGAAGGGGTAAAACACTTCCATTTCTATACGTTGAACCGTAGTGAATTAAGCTACGCCATCTGCCACATGCTCGGCGTGCGTTCAGGCGCTTAATACATACGACAATCAGGACCGTGCTTGCGTTTTTTAACGAAGCACTCCACAAAAGGCGCAGTCAATGCGCCTTTGTTGTATAAAGCCTGCATTAAACTTTGCCACCAAGGCCACCCGCAGTTACCATCTGATATAACATGTAATGAACTATCGATGCTTTATAACAGTCCGCATAGATAAGACCGCGCTGTTTACCATTTACACGGTATCGTCAGGAGAAATTGAGTGGATTTAGACAAGGTTAAAGCCTTATATGACAATGTTACTCCTCAGGTTAGAGATCTCTTTAGCATCTTTATAAAGCGCTGTAGAGAGGACAATATTACTATCTCTGCTGGGCATTTAGCCTATGTAACGTTGTTATCTTTAGTACCATTTATCATGGTGACCTTTACCATTATGTCGGCTTTTCCTGCCTTCGCATCTGTGAGAAGCAAACTCGAACATTTTGTTTTTAGCAACTTTGTTCCTACCGCCAGTGATGTGGTGCATAAATACATGACCGATTTTGTAGGCAATGCCTCACAAATGAGTGCTATTGGTATTTTGTCGCTGCTGGTCGTTGCGTTAATGCTTATATCAAACGTAGATAAAACCCTGAATAGAATTTGGCGTACGCAAAGTGACAGACCGATTGTGTATACCTTTGCTATTTACTGGATGGTGATCACTCTTGGTCCTATGTTAATCGGCTCTAGTGTGGTGGTCAGTTCTTATTTGACGGGATTAGCGGCATTCACCGAAGAATACACACCAGGTCTTGGTACTTTCTTACTCAGCCTTGTACCAAGCGGCGCAGCCATGCTTGCTTTCACCATTTTATACATGGTGGTTCCTAATAGAAGAGTCTTTGCTCGTCACGCACTGGTGGGCGCTATCGTGGCTACTATCGCTTTTGAAATTACCAAGTCAGGCTTTGCGCTATATGTTACGAACTTTCCTTCGTACGAACTTATTTACGGCGCGCTTGCGGTGGTACCCATTCTGTTTTTATGGGTGTATTTGTCGTGGATAATTGTACTGTTTGGTGCTGAATTTACCTGCAGCTTGGGTGAAGCGTTTGAAAACCGAAAAGCAGAGAACGAACCCCGCAAGGTACCTCAAGAATAACCAGCCCTTCAGGTTTAAAATAAAAAAGGGAGCTTCTCGCTCCCTCTCTATCTATTACTGTTTAAAAGCTAGTTTTTCATTGAAGAAATAAACGCATCAGACTCTGCAATAGCAGAATTCATTTGTCTGATAAGCTGAGCGACGTTGTTCTCGATAGTAGAGAGCTCGCCCTGCAGCGCGCCTATCGCGCTGGCATTTAAATTGTGCTTCAAGTACAGCACATTATCTTGAAGCGCGCTTAATACCGGCGGCATTTTACTTTCCGCTTTGCGCATAGCGGTCATTAGTGAAGCGTAACGACGTTTAGTTTCGCGAAGCTTCGCCGCACTATCTCGCTTCAGCGATGCGTTCTCATACTTCTCTAGCTCTTCAGACCATTCATCGAATAAAGCCTCAGCTACACTTTCCACCTTGTCTATTCTTGAACTCACTTCTTCCGAGGCGGCAACACTATCTTCGTACTGACCGTTTAATCGATTGTAAACATCTTCAAGTTCACCGCCATCAAATGCAACGGCCGCGCTGAATGCCTCCAGCGCCGAATTAAACTGCTCTTGAGCGTCTTCTTGTGATTCTTTCGCGTTTTCAACGCGGTCTACTAAGATATCACGCTTTTCAACGCCCACCTTTTCCCATGCTGCGTAATATGCAGACTGACACCCACTAAGGGCAAGCATAGCAACAAATGCTGATGCAAGTAGCTTCATGCGGTTACTCCACCTCTAAAGCGCGCTGCGCTTATAATACTGATTAGATGCAAAATGGCACCTAATGGCCAGAATACGATAGCAAGAACGACGGTCGCAGCCAGGGCATAGCACACGCCTACGGTAATGAAATAGAACAGCGCGCCCAGTATTCTGCCTTGAACCAAATGACCTAAACCAGGAATAAAGAAGTTACAAATTGCGGCGATTACATTACCGCCCGATCCTTGACCTGCCATATAAACATCCTCGCATTTATGACTATAATATGATTAGCTAGCACGTAATGACACTTGTTCTATAGTATACACTTGAGGTTTATCGCTTATTTTACAAGCATAAACAGCGTTGAAGCAGTCAGCACGCAACCGTTTGTATAACAATAAACTAAACTAAAACAGGCACTCACACAACGCGCAGAAACAAAATGAAACGACTTTACCCCGATGTTACCTACTATGAAAATGGATTTATCGAAGTGGGAAGTGGGCATTCGCTTTACTTCGAGCAAAGTGGTAATCCAAACGGCATCCCCGTGCTCTTTATTCACGGAGGCCCAGGTGCAGGCTTACCCCCTAATTACAAATGCTTTTTTGACAGCAATAAGTATCGCATTGTCGGCTATGAGCAACGTGGTTGCGGCCGCTCTACGCCTATAGCTGACACGCTAAATAACGACACCTGGTCGAATGTTGAAGATATCGAAGCATTACGTACACACCTTTCAATTCCAAAATTTCTCTTGTTTGGCGGTTCGTGGGGTTCGACACTCGCCCTGCTCTACGCGTTAAAGTACACACCGCGAGTGACAGGACTCATTCTACGTGGCGTATTTTTAGCTCGACAGGAAGACAGGGATTGGTTTTTATCGCCAAATGGCTGTGCAGCTCAGTTATTTCCCGAGTATTACCGGAAATTTACAAAAGATGTGCCTAAGCCTGTGACCTCTAATTCAGTGTGTGATTTCTATAGCGCAATGGTGCGTTCTAGCAATGATGTACTAAGACATTCAGCGCTTAAAAGATGGTACCAATGGGAAGAGAGACTTTCTCGTATAACTCTACCACCTGGTGTGGGTGATTCGACAACTAATTACCCTATGCAGCTAGTCACCTGTTTAGCCACATTGGAATGCCATTTCCTATCTAATCAATGTTTCCTAGATGAAAACTATATTCTTGAAAACATTAGCAAAATAAGTCATATTCCTGGAACAATTGTACATGGTCGTTACGACATGATCTGCAAAACAGAAGCGGCGGAGGCACTTCACAAAGCGTGGCCTCAAAGTCAGCTACAAATTATCCCCGACGCGGGGCACAGTACTTCCGAGCCTAGTATAGGTTACGCGCTCTGCCGTGCTACCCGCGACATGTCTCGCTTTATTCAGGAGTCGTCGAAGTGATAGGACTAATTCAACGCGTATCGGAAGCCAATGTCACCGTTGCCGGTAATGTTATCGGCGAAATTGGTAAAGGCATGTTGGTGCTCTTGGGTGTTGAGAAAGAAGACGGTGACGCGGAAATAGAGAAACTAGCAAATAAGCTCTGTCGATATCGCATGTTCAGTGACGAAGACGGAAAAATGAATCTAAATGTTGAGCAAGTGGGAGGCGAAATACTGGTGGTCTCTCAGTTCACACTCGTAGCCGATACGCAGAAAGGTAATCGCCCTGGTTTTTCACGCGGTGCATCGCCAGAACACGGCCAAGCCATTTATGAAAAGTTCGTTCAGTCTTTAAAAGATAAAGGTATGGTGGTGGCCACCGGCGAGTTCGGTGCTGATATGCAGGTAGGCCTAATTAATGACGGCCCCGTCACCTTTCAATTTGGCGTATAACGGGTAAAATCGTACGCTTCGTCAGCATCCCAAACTTGCTTACATAATTAAGCTTGTACCTCATGTATTCTTACGTTTAAATACTCGTTCATTCATTTAAGAAGGCCGGTTTATTGTGTACAAGGTAGTCACACCAAAAAGCGATGCCGAGTTTGAAGCCTATTTTCATTTTCGGTGGGAACACTTACGCCAGCCATGGAATTTCCCTCCAGGCTCTGAAAAAGACGAATATGAGCAAGTCGCAGAGCACCGTATTATTACTAACCGAAATGGCGAAATTGTAGCTTGCGGCCGTGTTCATTTGAACACAGCCGAAGAGGCACAAATTCGTCACATTGCGGTTCACCCAGGCCATCAACGCAAGGGCTTAGGCCAAATGATCATGGCCGCACTAGAAAACGTTGCGAAAGACTTGGGCGCCGAGCGCGCTGTAACGAACAGCCGCGAAATATCTATCGACTTTTTTAGCGCATGTGGCTTTGAAGTTGAGCGTGAAGCGCCTAACGAACTAGGCATGCTTAAACGTCAACAAATGGTCAAGAAGTTCACTGAAAACAACACATTAGTACTTCACCCTAAGTGGTGTAAATCACTGCAAGAGACATGGTCTGAGACCATTCCCATTACCGAGCACATGGGAATTAAGCTTTACCAGTACACAGGCCGCACGCTTGAAACCCGTGCATCATTAAACAAAAACATCAATATTCACGGCACTATGTTTGCTGGCAGTATTTTTTCTCTAGCTACACTAACTGGCTGGGGCATGATTTACTTGCAGCTTAAAGAGCGTGGATTAGACGGTGACATTGTATTGGGCGATGGTGATATCCATTACCACAAACCCATCACGATGAAACCAAGGGCAATCTGTAATATTGAAACCTTGTCTGGAAAATTCAAGCCGCTAGAGAACGACAACAAGGCAAGGTTTGAGCTGAGTGTGGCAATTTTAGATGGCGACACCCCTGTGGCGGAATTTGAAGGGGTATTCTACGTACTTCCTCCCTCTAAAAATGAAGAAGAGTAGCGTTACGGATTAGCGATCATCACTAATTCGTACGAGCCGTCACTAAGAACAAAAATCCACTCATAAAAAAAGCGCCGTTAAGGCGCTTTTTACGTCGTTAAGCTATGTGTAAGCTATGCACTGCGTGTACTACGCGACCATAGCTGCTTGAAGCTTTTTCATCGCGTTCTTTTCAATTTGACGAACACGCTCTGCAGAAACCTGATATTTATCAGCTAAGTCTTGCAGAGTAATCTTGTTGTCTGCTAACCAACGAGTTTCGATGATATCTTGGCTACGCTCGTCTAGCGTTTTAATCGCTGAGTACAAGCGCTTGCTCGCCGCTGTATCCCAGTCGTTGTTGATTACGTCAGTTTCAACATCTGAAGATTTGTCTTCTAAATACTGAACTGGCGCAAAATTGCCTGTTTCATCTTCGTCCGCAGTTAAATCGAACGCTTGGTCTTGAGAACTCATACGCGCTTCCATTTGAAGCACTTCTTTTGTACTCACGCCTAATTCGTTCGCTACTGTTTGCACTTCGTCATGAGTAAACCAACCAAGACGCTTCTTCGCCTTACGAAGGTTAAAGAACAGTTTGCGCTGCGCTTTGGTTGTCGCAACTTTCACTATTCGCCAGTTTTTAAGTACAAACTCATGAATTTCTGCTTTGATCCAATGTACCGCGAAAGAAACCAAACGTACGCCCACTGTTGGGTCGAAACGCTTAACGGCTTTCATCAGACCGATGTTACCTTCTTGAATTAAGTCGGCTTGTGGTAAGCCATAACCTGAGTAAGATTTTGCAATGTGCACAACAAAACGAAGATGTGACATTACTAGCTTACGAGCGGCTTGTAAGTCTTCGTCTTCGCGAAGGCGCACTGCCAACTCGCGCTCTTCCTCAGCGCTAAGCATATCAATGCTGCTTACAGCTTGGATGTAGCCTTCAATGCTACCGCTGTGTGGCACTGACAGGGCCATAGATTGCAAATTGTTGCTCATTGTTCACCTCATTTATTGCCGCTTCATATTAGCAAAGTAACCGAAGCTGCGCGAGACCTAATTAAGATATGAAGTCTAACCGATATGTAGGTATAGTGACTATTTCTACAATATCAAGACCTAAATTAAGAAAAAAAGTTCAACTTTAAAGCTTGCGGTCCATTTACGAATGCATTCACCGCAAACACTAAGCCTAGACTATCGACTTCACATCGAATGACACGCTGCACTTTCTGGCGTCGTGCCTTTGGGTCGGTCATTTAACCACTACATCATTATACTTTAATTACACATACCAAAGTGAAGGCTAATCTCACTGGTATGAAATCCAACGCTTATTTATTACACGCTAGTTACCCGAAACATAAGATTTCCACTATCTCTAAGATAAGTCAGCAAGGTGCCTACGCGTCAATACAGTATATAAACCTTGTATATGTCATCTTATACCTTGCTTTTCTGGGTGGAAACTGAAAATAATAGATTGAATTAATCGATTTTGCACTACAACCGCTGTACAGCATTTTCCAGACAACAATTATAAAAGACTGGAAGGGAAATACTTAAGGAAAGGAGTAAGGCAAGTGAAGCAAAGAGGATCTTGATGTTTGCTTACGTCGCTAGACAGCCCATATTTAATGTAAACAGAGAAGTTTACGCCTACGAACTACTTTTTCGTGTTGGAGAAGATAACTGCTTTCCCGATATACCTCCTGACGAGGCTACCTCGAAAATTCTTACCTCTACCCATTTAAGCTTAGGTATTGAGGAGATAACCGGAGATAAGAAAGCCTTCATCAACTTTCACCGCGACACACTTATGTTTCGTTTTCCGACCTCTCTGGATGCAAGCAAAGTGGTCATTGAGATTGTAGAAACCGTTGACGTTGATGATGCGCTGGTAGCCGCTTGCAAACATATTCGAGGTCTTGGCTATCCTATTGCTCTTGACGACTATGACATGAAAGGGAAGTGGGAAGCATTCATTCCATTTACCAGCATAGTCAAAATTGACATTACAGAGATCCCCCACGAAAAAATTCCCGCCCTTGTCGAACGCTTCAAGTCGAACAAAATACAGTTGGTTGCAGAAAAAATTGAGACCTATGAAGAATTCAATAAATTCAAAGATATGGGTTTCGACTACTTCCAAGGATACTTTCTAGCTAAACCCGAAATTGTAAGGCACAGAAAGTTAGGGCCCAGCAGCCTAACTATGATGGAGTTACTTACGCTAAGTAGCCAAGCAAAACTTAATTTCGATGAAGTAAACAAAATCATTGAACGAGATCCCTCGCTTACCTACTTACTGCTGCGGTTTATCAACAATCCTCTGGTCAACAAGCGACATAAAATAACGTCACTTAAACACGCGTTAACCTTTATGGGCGAAGTAGAAGTGAAGAAGTTCATATCATTGCTGGCTCTTGCAAACCTAAGCGATGGTCAGCCTACTGAGCTAATGCAAATGGCGCTTGTTCGCGCAAAGTTCTGTGAACTGGTCTACACCCAGCTTAAAGGTGCCGATGACCCGTTAAAAGGTTTTCTTACTGGCCTGCTTTCTTTGCTTGATGCCATGATGGAACAGCGAATTGACGATTTGGTCAGCAAGGTTCCAATTAGTGACGACGTTAAAGATGCCCTGTGCGGAAGCCCTGGTGTGCTTCGCAACTGTCTGACGCTGTCACAATTTTTTGAAAGAGCTAAATGGACGGGCATTCAGCAATTCGCAACAAAGTATGGTGTTAAACAGAGTCTTCTGCATAGTTATTACAACGAAGCGATAAAGTGGGCTAAACACATTCATAAGGCCGCTTTGAACGACAACTAAGCCTACGATTACGCCAGTTGATGTGAAATTAATCGTTGAATAGTTGTTAGATTGCGCTTACATATCATAGACTAGGGTCAGTTCTTTTGGATGACACATTAAAGAACACCTAACCTTAGCGTGTGACGTAGCGCTAGCTAAGCCTCTAAATATAACAATAAAAATAACCTTAACCGTGTTGTATCAGGAATAGATTATGTTCGCGTTTATAGCTCGCCAGCCTATTTTAGATAAAAGCAAAAGTGTTTTCGCCTATGAGCTTCTGTTCAGAGATGGGAAGTCTGGTGCTTATCCGGAACATAACGAAGAGAAAGCTAAGTACATTTCTGAGCACTTCCATCCACTTGGGCTTGATGATATCAGCGGCGAAAAAACGTCTTTTATCACGTTCTCGTCAGATACAATTATTTCGCGCTTTCCTACATCGCTTAACCCTGAGTCGGTAGTGGTTGAACTGGCTGATCCAACCGACAACACCAGCGGACTATTCGAAGCATGCCAGCACATAAAGCAACTTGGCTTTAAGCTAGCTATCGATGATCCCATGATGGTGGGTTCAAAACACGACATATTTCCTCTTATCGATATTGTGAAAGTCGATGTGACAAAAACCCGCTTTGAGACCATTGAAAAGCACATTCCGCGCTATCACGATGCGAACGTGCAATTAGTGGCGGAACAGGTTGATACGCAAGATAATTTTTCAACGTGCGTAGATTTGGGTTTCGACTTCTTCCAGGGTTATTTTTTCTCGCAACCGGAAGCACGTATTCTACGACAGCTTCCTGCGTCTAAAATGAACATTGTTGATTTGATGGGCGAAAGCTCTAGCAGCGACTTTGACATAGACCGTATCAGCCAAATTATAGAGCGAGACGCCACCTTAAGCTTCTTATTGCTGAAGTTTATCAATAACCCCACTATTAATAAGCGTTACAAAATTACATCACTAAAGCACGCGCTTAATTACATGGGTGAAGTAGAGATTAAGAAATTCATCGCTTTGTTAAGTTTAACTAACTTAGGCGATGAAAAGCCCCTTGAAATCATTCATATGTCGTTAGTTCGCGCTAAGTTTTTCGACTTACTTGCTGAGCGTAGAGGTCTTAGAAATAATCCGCCCATCTCCTTTTTGGTTGGTTTATTTTCGCTTCTTGAAGGGTTACTTGATCAGTCTATGACAGACATTGTAAAGCAGCTGCCGCTTTCCGATGAGGTTAACGATGCACTACTTGGCAAGAACTTAGAAATGAACAGCTATATGACTTTGGTTCGCGCCTTTGAAAGCGCCCTTTGGATGAATGTTATAAAACAAGCTAAAGTGCTCAATATTGACCAGAAGCAGCTGCATATGCTGTATAACCAAGCCATCATTTGGGGCAATGGAGTGCGCAGCGCTATCTCCTCACACTACCCCCGTGCGATAGCTTAAGTACAAAACTAAGAACACGCCTACTTACCACCAATAACGTCATACAGTGACTTATATATTTTGCACTGTAGGCGTGTAAGTATACTCACGTCTACGACTACTTGGGCTCTATTTCCCTTACATGACGCTGCACAGAGATAAGTGAGCCCAGTAAACCGAGCAGCACCGATAGTCCCAGCATAGTCAGCAATGCAGAACCGGTTAATCCGGTAATGTTGAAATCCTTCTGATACATAGCGGCAAACGTAGTGATGCTGCTATCCATCCACCATAGTATGATAATAACGGCAAACCACGCCATTAGTCCGCCCAATAGGCCATACCAGAAGCCTGTATATAAAAACGGGCGATGGATAAACGCATCGGTTGCGCCAACCAGCTTCATCACTACGATTTCGTCATACTTGTTCAAAATATTCAGACGAATGGTGTTACCAATAATTAGTACAACGGCGATGAAAAGTAGTAATCCTATTAGCGTAACCAAGTCTCTAGCAATATCGATAACGGCATATAAACGCTCTAACCATTCGATATCCAGTTTACCTATATCAACTTCACGCTGCTGTCGCAGTTTATCTAGCAGTGCTTTCGCTGCCGTCGGCGACGCGTGTTTTTCGTTTGGCGTTACTAGCACTACATCAGGCAGTGGGTTTTTCTCTAGATAGGCGATGGCATCGCCCAATCCTGACAAGTGCTGAAATTCTTTAAGCGCATCATCCGCTGGAATATAAACAACGCTGTCTATTTCAGACCAGCTATTTAATCGTGCCACCAGCTGTTGCGAACTTGCCGCGTTGATATCTGGCTTTAAAAACAGAGATATTTCTGAAGCCTGATCCCAGCCTGCTGTAATTTTCTCAGTATTTTTCACCATGATATAAAGCGTACTAGGTAGCGTAATACTCAGGCCTAGTACCCCAATAGTCATTAAAGATGCCAGCGGCTGACGCCACAGCTCTCCAAGACTCGCCAGCGCTTGGCGTACATGGCTGACAAAGAACATCACAATAGATTGAATAAAGCCCACTTTGGCAGAAGACGCCCCTTTTGCACGCCCTTTAAACAAAATACTCATGACCAGGCTCCTTCACTGCTGGCTGAACTTGTGCCATCAAGATCATCAGTAAGGCCATCGGTGATCATTTGACCATTTTTGAGGGTCAGCGTGCGATAACGCATGCGAGCAATCAGCCCTAAATCATGGGTTGCAATAAGTACTGACACGCCCGCTTGATTGAAGTCTTCGAAAAGACGAATAATTTCCATAGAAAGCTTGGGGTCGAGGTTACCGGTCGGTTCGTCTGCCAGCAGTAACGGGGGTTTATTTACTACTGCTCGCGCGATCCCCACTCGCTGCTGCTCACCACCAGACAACGTAATAGGCAGGCAACGCGCTTTATCTCTTAGCCCTACCATTTCAAGCGCAGCTTCTACGCGCTTGCGAATTTCTTTGTGGGTGTAACCCTCAATGACTAGCGGTAACGCCACGTTGTCAAAAACCGACTTGTCCATTAGCAGCTGGTGACTTTGGAAGATCATGCCGATATCGCGGCGTATATAGGCAATATCTCGACGGGTAATGGCGTTAAGGTCATGGCCATTAATAAGAACGCGCCCTACTGTTGGGCGCTCCATTAGGCTGATAAGTTTAAGTAGCGTGCTTTTTCCTGCGCCAGAATGCCCTGTCAAAAAGGCCATTTCACCCGGCGCAATATGAAAATTCACCTTGCTTAGCGCACGTTGTCCGCCCGGATAGGTTTTGCTTACCTGCTCAAACTTTATCATTATTTTTCCCTACCGCTTTGCTGGTTTTAGCTTTCAGGTGTGTCCATTTCGCTAAACAACGCATCAATAAATTCTTGTCCGTCAAACTGGCGTAAATCATCAATGCTTTCGCCAACACCTATATACCTTATAGGAATTTTAAACTTATCGGCAATAGAGAATATAACGCCGCCTTTTGCTGTGCCGTCTAACTTGGTAAGCGTGATGCCTGTTAAGCCCACGGCTTCATTAAACAACTTGGCTTGGCTAATGGCGTTTTGCCCTGTACCTGCATCCAATGTAAGCATAACTTCGTGAGGCGCATTCGGATTAATTTTCTTCATTACGCGAACCACTTTCTTAAGCTCTTCCATCAAGTTGTTCTTATTTTGCAAGCGCCCTGCCGTGTCGGCAATAAGGATATCTGTGCCGCGCGACTTCGCTGCTTCTAGTGCATCGTAAAGTACCGATGCACTGTCAGCGCCAGTGTGCTGTGCGATAACCGGAATATCGTTGCGCTCGCCCCATACTTGAAGCTGTTCAACCGCCGCCGCTCTGAAGGTATCACCCGCAGCAAGCATCACTTTCTTACCTTCTTGCTGGAACTGCTTAGCTAGCTTACCAATAGTTGTAGTTTTACCTACGCCATTTACGCCAACCATTAAGATAACGAATGGACCTTCACTGGAATCATGAGCCTGCATCACTTCTGACAGAGGCTGATTCACTTGAGACAACATGCCTGACATTTGTTGCTTCATGATGTCCAGCAAGGCTTCGGCATCTTTTAAATCTTTTCGAGAAGCACTGTCGGTGAGGTGATCGATGATTTTTTGCGTAGTGTCCATACCCACGTCAGCGACTAACAGTTGTGTTTCAAGATCTTCGTACAGCTCGTCATCGATGGTTTTGCCTTTAAACAGGCTTACTATGCCGCTACCTAAATTCTCTTTTGTACGAGATAGGCTTTCTTTTAAACGTGCAAATAACGACTTTTTCTCTTTAGGCTTTTCTTCGGCTTTGGCTTTGGCTTTAGCTTGCGCTTCAGCCTCTGCCTTTGCGCGAGCCTCTTCTTCCGCTTTAGCCTTCGCCTGTGCTTCAGCTTCTGCCTTTGCACGAGCCTCTTCTTCCGCTTGGGCTTTCGCCTGTGCTTCAGCCTCTGCCTTTGCACGCGCTTCAGCTTCTGCCTTAGCGCGAGCCTCTTCTTCCGCTTGCGCCTTCGCCTGTGCTTCAGCCTCTGCCTTTGCGCGGGCTTCTTCTTCCGCTTGGGCTTTCGCCTGTGCTTCAGCTTCTGCCTTTGCGCGAGCCTCTTCTTCCGCTTGCGCCTTCGCCTGTGCTTCAGCTTCTGCCTTAGCGCGGGCCTCTTCTTCCGCTTGTGCCTTCGCCTTTGCTTCAGCCTCTGCCTTTGCGCGGGCTTCTTCTTCCGCTTGGGCTTTCGCCTGTGCTTCAGCTTCTGCCTTTGCACGCGCTTCTTCTTCGGCTTTAGCCTTCGCCTGCGCTTCAGCTTCTGCCTTTGCGCGAGCTTCTTCTTCGGCTTTAGCCTTCGCCTGTGCTTCAGCTTCTGCCTCAGCGCGGGCCTCTTCTTCCGCTTGTGCCTTCGCTTTTGCTTCAGCCTCTGCCTTAGCGCGGGCCTCTTCTTCCGCTTGTGCCTTCGCCTGTGCTTCAGCTTCTGCCTTAGCGCGGGCCTCTTCTTCCGCTTGCGCCTTCGCCTTTGCTTCAGCTTCTGCCTGTAAGCGAGCTTCTTCCGCTTGGGCTTTTTGTTTATCTGCTTTTTTGTTCTTACTGAACCAGCCAAAAAGTTTCGACATCGTTAGGACAAATCCTTATAAATTCTTAGCAATTTCGGCTACACTTGCCGCCTAATGTATGAACGCATGATACCATTGTCAGCCACTATGAAGCGAGTTTCTCGCCCTACTCGGGCACCATCTTCTGCAAAAAAACCTTATTCACCCCAAAAAGGGAAAAAATCAGGGAAAACCCAAAGCACAAATAGTCCTGGGCAAATACGCATTATCGGTGGCCAATGGCGTGGTAGAAAGTTACCCGTACTCAATGCAGAAGGGTTAAGGCCAACTACAGACAGAAACAAAGAAACCTTGTTTAACTGGTTAATGCCGTACATAAACGATGCACGCTGCTTGGATGTATTTGCGGGTTCTGGTGGACTAGGTTTAGAAGCTCTGTCTCGCTATGCAGCACATTGTGATTTTATAGAGCTGGATAAACAGGCAGCAAGCCAACTTAAAAGTAATCTTACCTTATTAAAAGCAAATGAACTGGCGTCAGCAACCGTTCATCAAGCGGACGCACTAGGTATTTTAAAAGGCATCAGCCAAGCGCCTTACGATATTGTTTTTGTCGATCCGCCTTTTGCGAAATCATTGGTAGCACCTACGCTGGCTGCGCTAGAAGATAACAAACTTGTTCATAGTGGTAGCGTGGTGTACTTAGAGCACGAAAGTGCGCTAACAACACCCGCTCTCCCCGCCCATTGGCAAATCATTAAAGACAAACAAACTAGCGCGCTGCGCTATATGTTAATTGAGGTATGTTGATTGATAACGATTGAAGTGCCTCAATTGAGGAGAGATAAGCCGTGACCTTTAACTAAGTACACGGCTTTTATTGAGCATAAGAGCTAAGGATCTGTTGCTCGTTTTACCTAAGCAAGATCAAGTTGCATTGTCATTAAAGCTCAAGACCAATATTGGAGATTCCAGCTTCCAAGGCAAGTGCCTTCATTTCGTCTGCCGCTTTCGCTGGGTATTTGGCTTGCTCTACATAATCAAGCAATTCGTTTTGTACCTCAACTTCAAACTCCATCAGCGGATGCCCTTTTACAGTCTCGTCATCGGCTTCTTCGCTTTCTAGCAAATAGGCTTCTACGCTGCCTTGCGATAACTTGCTGATGACCACTGCGCCTTGCGGATCGTCGCCTGCCATCAAATTTAGCAAACCAGCTAGACCAATAGCTGCATCAATTGCTGGATAAACGCCATAGTTGTCATGCTCACTGGTATCAGGTGTAGCCACTTCAACTTTCTCAAGCTGTACCGCAATGTTGAATTTGCTCTTGGGTGATTTCAACGTTTCCCACACCAAATTCAAACAGTTGCGCAATGCGCTTGCATCACCACTTTCCGTTAATTCACAGAAAAGCGTGTAGTTGGGTAGCATACGCTCAAGTAATGCAGCACCGAATGCAACGGCTTTCCAGCCTTCCAAGGCGCGAACGCGCCCAAAGGTATTAAGTTTTTGCTTTGCCATTTAAAGGGCTCCAGTGGCATGCATGAAATATTGGGTAACGCCATCCAGCAACATTTGGATAGCAATCATAACTAGGATCATACCCATTAATCGCTCCATCGCAACTAGACCGCGCTCCCCCAGAATTTTATGGAACACATTTGAAAATAGTAAGATCACTGCGCTTATCGACCATGAAGCCGCAAGCGCAATCGACCAGTCAGCCATTCTGTCTGGCGCTTGGTTGGCAAGAAGAATAAGCGCAGCCAGCGTTGAAGGGCCCGCTATCATAGGAATAGCTAGAGGTACTAGAAAAGGTTCTTCACCTACAGCTAATCCACTGGGGTTGCCAGATGATGGAAAAATCATTTTAAGCGCAATAAGGAACAGAATAATTCCCCCAGCGATACTTACAGTCTCTTGTTCCACGTTCAGAAAATTGAGAACCGATTGGCCACTGAACAAAAAGAGAAACAGGATGCCAAGAGCGAATAATAATTCTCGAATTAGGATGACTTGACGACGCTTTGGTTCTATCGATTTGAGTACCGACATGAACACAGGGAGGTTACCTAAGGGATCCATGATCAAAAAGAGCATGATGGCAGCAGACCAAGTATCCATTTTTTTACTGTCTCCGGTTGTGAGGCTAAGCCCGTTTGCGCGTAAACCATTGAGTATAACTCAAAGTTCTTACAGATGGTCGTTTTAGGCGCGCAATGGTAAACCAAGCTGACTTAGTTAAAAACACCTTTTAAGGCATGATTGTTTTTCATTTATCTAGAGCCTGCAAAAAATACTCGAAAAATAACGAAAGTGCGCTTTACTAAAGCGTAGGGAGAAGTGTTTGTCATTTCTAAGCGGTGTTTTCGCCTTATTCACGGTCAGAATTCAAACAGCCCAATTGGCTTTTTCTACACCTTTTGGATAATGTCTTATCTCCAGAGCTTTTGATGTAATAGTGGGTAACATCATTTTGTTTAACGTTATGTTCTGCGCTTTGTTCGGCGTTGGAACCTGTTAATCCTCAATAAGAACAACCAAAAATAGGAAATATTGCAATGAGTTTGATGACTGTTAAAGAAGTGGCTGCTTTTCTTGGCGTACAAGAAGTGCGCGTAGAGCGCCTTGAGCGTGAAAGCCTTTTGGTTTCGAAAGATAAAGACACCGACGGTAACCCACTTTTCGACAGTGGCGACGTTGAACGCTATAAAACGCTAGCCGAGCGTTTAGGCGGGATCTAATTTACAGAAAAAGGGCGTGATTTTTTGCAAAGTCACGACCTTTTTATTTTTTTGCGCGAAGCGACGTTAGTTCAAGTAACGCTATTCGCTTTGCCTCTACTCATCCACGTGGCACAACGTGCGACGTTTAAAAATAGAGTAGAGTAGCGTTCGACAGCCATTGGAGGCGTCGAACGCTATTTTATTTATGCACTGAAGTCTTTCAGCATTCTCGCAATTGAGCGAATACCTTTCGCTGTTGCCCCTACCGGCATTTCAGATGTTGCCCCGCCATGGTAAGCAGCGGCTAAATCCAAATGTACCCAGCCTTCTGGCTTAACAAAGCGTGATAAGAAGCCCGCAGCGTTTGATGCACCGCCACCACCGCCACCTTTCATTGGGCGACTGTTTGCTGTATCTGCGAACGCCGATGGACAGCGCTCTGCGTGGAAATCTTCAAGTGGTAGCGGCCAAAAACGTTCGTTTTCTGCCTTTGCTGCTTTAAGCATTTGCTCGCGGGCATTATCATCTAACGAGAATACGCCATGGTAGTCAGAACCCAGTGCAACCACTGCAGCACCGGTTAGCGTTGCTGCATCAATAATTAGCGGTGCGCCCGTCTCTGTTGCCGCCATAAGGCCATCAGCCAACACTAAACGTCCTTCAGCATCGGTATTAACCACTTCAACGGTTACCCCATTTTTATAGGTAAGCACATCACCTAACTTATAAGCGTGACCGCTAATAAGGTTTTCTGCACAGCACAAAATAAGCTGAATACGCTTTTCACTGCCTTGAGAAATAGATAGCCCTAATGCCCCTGTTACCGTCGCTGCGCCGCCCATGTCACATTTCATATCTAACATGCCTTCGCTTGATTTAATGCTGTAGCCACCGCTGTCGAAGGTGATGCCTTTTCCAACTAGCACGGCATCAACTGGCGCATCCGTATTACCTGTTGGGTTGTAATCAAGTACCAGCATTGCAGGCGGACGTTCACTACCGCGGCCCACATTATAAATGCCAATCCAGCCCTGCTCTTTAAGATCTTCACCTACCGTCATTGAGTAGGTTACCTTGTCACCACCGAGTGACTTAAGCCACTGTGCTGCTCGGGTTGCTAAGGTTTCAGGGCTTAGATCTTCAGGTGTTTCGTTTACCAGCTGACGGGTAAATAGTAACGCAGCATATTCTTGCTCTAGCGCTTCTTTGTCAGCCGTTTCGGCCCATTTTATTAACGCTGGTTTGCGCGCACGCGTGAAGCTAAGTGCAAAAGCCCACTGCTGCTCTTTGTGCCAATCACCGCTTAGCGTAACTGCTGGCAGGCTTAAGCCATCTAGCTTTCTCGACGCTTGCTGAATTAAACGCTCATTAATCTTGTCGTCAGGCAGGTGAATAACTGCACCTGATTCAGTGAAAGAAAGCTTAGCACTCTCGCCCCACACTGCTTCAGCACTGTTTCTAGAAAGGCTAACGGTAAATTCTGCCATCGCGTTTTATTCCTTATTACATCGTTATATTATTGCAAAGCACTTTTTGCGCTTGCACAAATGTTTGTTACTCTTTGGCGCCTTGTTTACTGCGCTTGTTGTTCGCTAACCACATACGCTTTGTTCGCTAAGCGCATACGCTATACGTGCTCGTTCAAAAGCACACATATCAATTAGCGAAACACACTAACGTGTTTTCACCTACATTCTAAAAAAGGCGACACATGAAGTTTTCACCTTCCTTATTACGCGGCACCCTTATAAAAAGGTACAAGCGATTTCTTGCCGATGTTGAGTTAGACGACGGCACTATTGTAACTGCACATTGCCCAAATACTGGCGCTATGACTGGCTGTGCTGTTCCTGGATACACTGTCTTTTTAAGTGAGTCCACCAACCCAAATCGAAAACTCAAGTATACATGGGAGCTAGCCCAAACATTTGATGGTCACTTCATCGGCATTAATACGCACAATGCTAATAAACTGGTGGCGGAAGCGCTAGATAACAAGGTGCTAAGCGAATTTTCAGACATCACAGATTGGAAAGCAGAAGTAACACCACCAACCGCCAATAGCCGGTTCGACTTTGCATTAACCCGAAAAAATGCCGAACATCAGAGTGTTACTGAGTATATGGAAGTTAAATCCGTCACCTTAGCAGATGAAAACAAAGGGTTCTTCCCCGACGCAGTCACTCAACGCGGCGCGAAGCACTGTTTAGAACTTGCTCGTTTATCTGACAGTGGTATAAAAACCAATCTATTATTCTGCGTACAACACACCGCCATCGAAAGTGTACAAGTGGCCGAGCATATTGATCCAACTTATGCAGAAAGCGTAAAGATTGCCGCAAACGCTGGCGTAACGGTTTTGGCGGCAAGCTGTATAATAGACGAACAAAAAATCCTATTAAATCAAATACTCCCTTTGATTTTATAAAAAATAGGTTGATTTTTTTCATTTCGCCTTCATATTTGCGCCTTGTTTTAGTGGGAGAACGCACTAATGCGTTTGCTGGTAGCCAGCGGGCTAAATGAAAAAACACCTGGCTAATTTATGAATGCAATACACCAGCATAATAATTACATAGACACGATTGATTGCCTGAAGTTGTCGAGTCTGATATAGATATCGGTCCAATCAGGACAAGATGGATGTCGTAGTGTAGGAGATGTGGCAGATGCCAACAGGAAAAGAAACAAAATCCCTAGGACTATTAGCGCTGGCAGGTTTACAGCCGTACGAGCCAAAAGCTGACGAAGAGTACATGGGCGAGCCCCAAATGGAGCACTTCCGTCTATTGCTTAAAGCATGGCGCAACCAACTTCGTGAAGAAGTTGACCGTACAGTAACGCACATGAAGGATGAAGCAGCAAACTTCCCTGATCCTGTAGACCGTGCAGCTCAAGAAGAAGAGTTCAGCCTTGAGTTACGTACACGTGACCGTGAGCGTAAGCTAATAAAGAAAATTGAAAAAACGCTTAAGCGAATTGAAGAAGACGATTTCGGCTTCTGTGACCAGTGTGGTATCGAAATTGGTATTCGTCGCTTAGAAGCTCGTCCTACAGCAGATTTATGTATCGACTGTAAGACCATGGCTGAAATTAAAGAAAAACAACTTCAAGGTTAAGTTACTAGCCTCGATTACGTTGATATAGAAAGCCTCATCCCGAAAAGATGGGGCTTTTTGTTAAGCCTTTATTATGCATAACCACTATGTAGGGCGCTTTGCTCCCTCTCCATCCGGCCAACTTCACTTCGGTTCGTTAGTTACCGCTGTTGCCAGCTACCTAGATGCCAAAAGCCATAACGGAAAATGGCTGCTACGCATGGAAGATATAGACGAGCCGCGCTGTATTGAAGGTGTAGATAAAGACATACTCACTACCCTAGAAGCCCACGGCCTGTATTGGGACGGCGACGTCATCTATCAAAGCCAACAACATGCCCGTTATCAAGCGGTTCTCGATGACTTACTTACACAACAAAAAGCCTATTTTTGTACCTGCACACGTAAGCAAATTAAAGCCATGGGCGGTGTTTATAACGGCCACTGTCGAACTGAGCCAGTGCACTCCAACACACAGGATTGTGCAGTTCGTTTAAAAGTAGATACTCAACTTGAAGCCTTTGATGACGTGCTTATGGGCAAAGTTATGCCCTCTAATTCAAGCTCCGATTTAATAGCCGAAGACGTAGTACTGAAACGTCGAGACGGCTTATTTTCGTATAACCTTGTCGTGATTTTAGATGACGTATTTCAGCAAGTTAACCATGTCATTAGAGGGTGTGATTTAATTGATGTCACGCCTTTACAGCGCGCCGTATATCACACGCTGGGCTATTCTACTCCTGAATACGGTCACGTGCCGGTCGCTGCCGTGGCACCAGGCAGAAAACTAAGTAAACAAAACCGTGCAGCGCCAGTTAAAAACGAAACAGCTTTAGATAATCTCGTGCGTGTGATGCACTTTTTAGGCTTTTCCTTTCCAAATGCCTCAGAATTTGGTGATATTGATTCGGCGCTTAAGACGGCTATTTCAATGTGGAATAGGAAAAAAGTAGTGAAAACATCCGAAATTATTGTTCCACAGCATGAATCCACTTATTATAGCGAACCTTTATAGTCTGCGGAGATACCATCATCATTCATCGTGTTTTTAAATCTGTTAAGCGCGCTTTTTCAAAAGAGAGTTCGTCTCCTAACGCTTTAAAGCCAAGGACTATGACCCGTGGAGAACACGGTATATCTCGCGAAGACGTAAGCGCAAATGCATTAAAAGTAATGTATCGCCTTAATGGAGCTGGCTTCGAATCCTATTTGGTAGGAGGCTGTGTACGCGACATTTTGATGGGTCACGAACCAAAAGATTTCGACGTGGTGACGAACGCCACACCTGAACAAATTAAAGGCTTGTTCAGAAATTGCCGCCTTATCGGCAGGCGCTTTCGTTTGGCCCACATTGTGTTTGGCCGTGAAATCATTGAAGTAGCCACGTTCCGCGGGCATCACCAAGAGACGGACGAAGACGAAAACCTTCCCAAAGGCAAGGCTGTCGCAAAGCGCGACGCTCACGGTCAATTAGTACGCGATAACGTATTTGGCACCATTGAAGAAGATGCTGAACGCCGTGACTTTACCTTTAACGCCATGTATTACAGCGTGGCAGACTTTACGGTAAAAGACTTCGCTAATGGCTTAGCCGCCATAGAAAAACGAGAAGTTGAGCTTATTGGCGACCCGGAAACACGCTACCGTGAAGATCCGGTACGCATGTTACGTGCGGTGCGCTTTGCCGTTAAGCTTGGCATGCGCATTGAAGCAAAAACTGCTGCACCGATTAAATCTCTGGCCAACCTTTTACAGAACATTCCACCTGCGCGCTTGTTTGAAGAAACCCTTAAACTGTTTTTATCGGGTAAGGGAGAAGAAACTTTCTTAATGCTGCACGAATACGGCTTAATCGAGCCTTTGTTCCCTCAGCTAACGCCGTTTTTGAAAGATGAAAACAGCCGTGAAATGCAGTTTGTACGTCGCGTACTTGCCAATACCGACGAACGTATTAATAGCGACCAGCGAGTTACGCCAGCGTTCCTTTACGCCGCACTACTCTGGTATCCAGTTGAGGAAGAGTCACAACGCTTACAAAGCGAGTCTGGCTTAAATGCTCACGACGCATTTAATATTGCGTCAGGCGAGGTTATCGCACGTCAAACACAACGTATTATGATCCCTAAACGCTTCTCTACCGTGGTTCGGGACATCTGGATTTTACAGCAACGCCTACCTAAGCGCTTTGGCCGTCGCGCTTTCCAATTGCTCACGCACCCTAAATTTAGAGCTGGCTATGACTTTTTACTTGCCCGCGGCCAAATTGAAGGTGGCGATCTATTAGAGCTAGCTCAGTGGTGGACGCACTTCCAGCACGCTGACAACGGTAAGCAGAAAGGCATGCTTAACGCCCTTCGCAAAAGCGAAGGCGGCGCAAAAGGTGCCCCGCGTAAGCGCAAGCGTAAACCAGCGAAGCGAGGTCCTGATGCATAAAGAGCACGTTTACATTGGTGTAGGTAGCAACCTCGGCGATAGCCAGGGAAAAGCCCAGCGCGCGTTTGATGCGATAGGTCAAATAGAAGACACCCGCGTACTTAAAACCTCTTCACTTTATTCCAGTAAACCGATGGGGCCGCAAGACCAACCTGACTATATTAACGCGGTGTGCTTAATTGAGACCTCGTTAAAGCCCCACGGCTTATTGAAGCAGCTGCAACGCATAGAGCTGGAAGAAGGCCGTGAGCGCAAAGGTGAGCGCTGGGGACCACGCACGTTGGATTTGGATATTTTGTTGTACGGCAGCGAAACTATCGACACCGCAGACTTAATCATTCCCCATTACGGCATGGCAGAACGCGAGTTCGTTATGGTGCCGCTGTTTGAAATTGCGCCCAATATGGTTATGCACGATGGCAAACCCATCTCGGCATGGGTCGCTAACTGCTCGCTGGATGGACTTCGTCGCCTGCGCTCTTCCAATTAGCGGCAAAATCCGTATAGTTCGCCACACGATACCAACAATATCAATCTGAGACATGTCATGAAGAAAGTAACTGTATCGGGCTTGCTTAAGAAAAAGCAGGCCGGGGAAAAGATCACCTCTTTAACCGCTTACGACGCCAGCTTCGCCAAAATGTTCGACGAACAAGGCGTTGACGCCCTTCTTATTGGCGACTCTTTAGGCATGGTTCTTCAAGGTGAAGACGACACCCTACCGGTAACCATCGATGACATAGCCTACCACACGAAAAGTGTGCGTCGCGGTACTGAACGCGCCTTCGTATTAGCCGATATGCCGTTTATGTCTTACGCCACTTCTGAGCAAACCTACGCCAACGCAGCAAAGCTTATGGCTGCAGGTGCAAGTATGGTTAAGATGGAAGGTGGAAGCTGGTTGTGCGACACCATCAAAGGCTTAAACCTGCGCGGCGTCCCTGTGTGTGGCCATTTAGGCTTAACGCCTCAGTCAGTGCACGTATTCGGTGGTTTTAAAGTACAAGGCCGCGAAGCGAGCCAAGCTGAAAAACTGCTTAGCGAAGCGAAAGCGTTGGAAGAAGCCGGTATTCAGTTATTAGTGCTTGAGTGCGTGCCTTCATCGCTAGGCAAAGCGGTTAGCGAAGCCCTAACCATACCGGTAATCGGTATAGGCGCAGGCAAAGATACCGACGGTCAAATTCTGGTGATGCACGACATGTTTGGCATCAGCGCAAACTATATGCCGAAGTTCTCAAAGAACTACCTTGTAGAAACCGGCGATATGCGCAAAGCCGTATCAAAATATATTGAAGATGTGCAAAGCGGTGCGTTCCCATCGGCTGAACACAGCTTCGAGTAACGAGGTAAATTATGAAGGTGGTTGATAGTATTTCAGCATTACGCAGCACGGTGAACGCATGGCGACGTAATGGTGAAACCGTAGGTTTTGTACCCACTATGGGCAACCTGCACGATGGTCATCTCAAACTAGTTAAAAAGGCGAAAGCGCATAACGACAAAGTGGTAGTTAGCATTTTTGTTAACCCCATGCAGTTTGGCGCGAACGAAGATTTAGACGCCTATCCACGCACTATCGAAGAAGATAAAGCCAAGCTGACTTCAGTGGGTGCAGACGCGGTGTTTTTACCTAGCGTTGCGGAAATGTATCCGGCGGGACTGGACGCGCAAACTTTTGTTGAAGTACCCGGCATTTCAGGCTCTCATTGTGGCGCGAGTCGCCCAGGCCACTTTCGCGGCGTAGCTACCGTGGTGACCAAGCTTTTCAACATGGTACAGCCAGACGATGCGTTTTTTGGTGAAAAAGACTTCCAACAGCTACAAGTTATTCGCGCGTTAGCTCGCGATTTATCAATGGCAGTGAAGGTTCACGGGGTGCCTACTGAGCGCGAGACGTCAGGCCTAGCAATGAGCTCTAGAAATGGTTACCTAACAGACACTGAAAAAGCGACGGCGAGTGCTATTTTTGCAGAAATGCAGCGCTTAAAAGCGGGCATAGAAAGTGGTAACACCGACTTTGTTCAGCTTGAAAATGCCATGGTCAGTAACCTTGAAGCAAAAGGCTTTAAGAAAGACTACTGTCAGGTAGTTAACGCCGCCACCTTTGAACCAGCTAGCAATAGCGACAAAGAATTAGTTCTGCTTGTTGCTATGTTTATGGGCAAGACGCGCTTAATTGATAATATGCAAATTACGCGAGATTAAGCGTAATACCAATCCTCGCGGATAATCTCGAACTACAAAAGAAAGCGCCCGATGCATGACTCCTAAACAGAGCCTGTATCGGGCGTTTTTTGTATGTTGCTGTTAACGTCAGCTATTAGAGTCCGCTGTTAAGACGCAACGGTTTCTGTTTCGCGAACAAAATCCATTAGCTCTTTCCAAGCCTGTGTCTCTTTCGCAATTAAGTGTTGCTCAGCCAAAATTGCTGCCAGGTCGTTATGGCTAGTAAGCGGATTCGCTAACACTACGCGAAACACGGTAATACACTGGGAAGGGTAATCAGGCGCTTCCAGGCGAGTACGAGACACAAAAGACTTACCTGCTTCACGCTGCTGCTTTTGTACCGCAACAACAAGGGCGTCAACCTTCTCATTAATAGCGTTGCGGGTTTTAGCATTCACATGCTTCAGCTTTTCCTGCACTTCAGCGGGACAAACGCGATAGGTCAACAGTGATAGAATAGGTGTGGTCGTCAATTCAAAGTCTTGGGCTTTATCAATCATCTGCGCAAAGTCTTTGGCTTTATCAATGCTGCGATCAATAAGTAGCTCGTACCCTTTGCGACCGAATATATGCAGCGCCGAGTACACCATCATGGCCATACCGTTTCGGGAGCCTTCCAGCGTGGTAGCACCTAAGTCTTTAGAGCCTGCACGCAAAATATATTGGGCGTGATGTCTTACCGCATTGGCGTTTTGTGGGTCTTTGAAAAGCGCCATTCCTGCGCCCATGGGCACGTACATTTGCTTATGTGCATCAATAGTGACAGAGTCTGCGCGTTCAATACCTTTTAGTCTGTCGCGATAGCGCGCCGAGAATAGCGTAGCGCCGCCCCAGGCTGCGTCTACATGGAACCAGCAGCCTAACTCTTTGGCTACGTCAGCTAGCTCGTCTAGCGGGTCTACGTGCCCTGTTTCGGTGGTGCCGCCTACCCCAACGATAGCAAGAAGCTTATTGCCTTCCTCTTGATAACGTTTACCAATGCGAAGGGCTTTTGCTGGATCTAGGGTTTGCTTTGGCGCGGGCACAGTTAATAATTGTTCGCGGCCTAACCCCAATACATCCACTGCCTTTGACAGCGAGTAATGCCCACGTTTACTGCACATCACGCCTAAATTGTTAATGTTGTAGTGACGATAGGCAGCGGCAAGACCTGCTTTTGCCACGCCAGAAAACCCTTTTTGTGGGCCTAGTAGTTTGTTGCGAGCCACCCATAAGGCAGTGATGTTGGCAATGGTTCCGCCAGAACAAAATGCCCCCAAAGAATGGGCCGCACTGTGTAGATGGTTGTCGTAAAAGCTTTGAGGCTGATCGTACACAAGGTTGTGCATCATACCCAATACTTGACGTTCTAGCGGCGTGAAAGCTTTAGACGTTTCTATTTTAACCAAGTTCTGGTTAAGCCCGACCATTAACTTAGAAAGCGGCAGGTGAAAATAGGGCAACGCTGAGGTCATGTGACCAATAAAGGTAGGCGAGTAAGTATTAACTGAATGCGCAACAAGCTTATCTAACAAGCTTTCAGCATGAGTAGACACAAACTCGGGTGACTCAGGCACCTTGGAGTCTGAAAAGTCTTTTTCAATTTCTTCTAACGACGTCTTTTTTGTCACTACGTGCTGCGACAAAAAATCTAAGATATTGTCAGATAAATGCTGCTCTATTTGAGCCAGCTTTGAGTCTTTGTGTTCAGGCTTGGTAAAGACCCTAAACAGGTGCTCTAAACTAACTTGCGCTTCACCCACTCAACACACCTCATACTTAAAACAATCACACATTTCGCTTACATTTATTGGGCGAAATCAACAGGCGGTTTTGTAGGACACCGGCCTGACACTTACTTTTCCTTTTAGCCAAATAGCATTCGACACAATTACTTTGCGACTGGTGCAGCTATTTATCCAACATATCCCTTAACGGTACATCGGCTGGGCTAATGCGCGTTGACGCGGTCCATTCGTTGCCAAACCTGAAAACTTATCACAATACTTTCAGGGTGTCGCACTTTACATCAGATTGCAATGCTCGCCAAGGGTTAGCGCACGGCATTTAAGCGACTATTAACGTTTTATTACATGCAAAATATTTATGAAGCGGTTAACTCTGCACACGTATTTAAACGAATTCCCCCGAATTTTGTACCGCAAATTTTATCAGTCTCTACTATATTTAATTTATGAATAGTACCAACACGAGTCTCTCGTATTGGTTTTCCATCTTCTAATTGCGAGCCTAAGTAGCCATTGAACTCACATTCAAGCATTCATCGCTGCGATAAAGTACTGCTTCAAAGCAAGGGGGTCTGTTTATGCCCATTCGTGAAATTTCCGAGGATTTCTCTATCGATGATATCGTGCCTTATTTTCAACCCATCGTTGACTTACAAAGCCAAGGAGTATGGCGCTACGAGTGCCTGGCACGCTTGATAACCCGAGGTGATAAGACTTTTTTACCTAGCGAATTTCTCTACCTTATAGAGCGCGAACAACACGTAAATACGCTTGCAGCGAGCATGTTTGTGCAATGTGCCAGCTATTTTCACGACGTTAATATCCCTTGGAACATCAATATAACTGCCAATGACCTTCACAATGTAGAGCTTACTAATACCCTCATCACCCATTTAGCAAGCTATCCCACCCCGGAGCGTGTAAGTATAGAAGTGAGTGCTTCTACTGCCCTATCCAATCCGAAAAGCCTTACCGCATTTATCGAAAAAAGCATGCATGTGGGGCTGGGCGTTTTCATCGACAACGTTGGATCATGCCCAGGTAACATACGAGCGCTTATGAACTTGCCGGTTCGGGGGATTAAGCTCGCTGGCGGGCTAATTAAACACTATGACGAACAAGAGGCAGTGAGGGAATATGTAGACTATCTGCTGTCGCTATGTGAACGCCATGGAGTAAGCACTATTGCCGAGCACGTAGAAGATGAGGCGCATCTAGAACGCGTAAAACGCCTGCCCATTCGTTATGCACAGGGATATGTGTTTAGTCCGCCTATGGCGAATGTGCGAAGTGCCACTGCGCGCCATTAACAAGCGAATTATACGAATTTGAATAACAAACGGGGCGAGATTTTCATCTCACCCCACTTTTATCAGCTTTCAGTATTTCTTGCTGCTATAGCAGACTCAGCCTTCTTCGCTACGGCAGTTAAGCTGCCAGCACGATTGACCGCTCCCTCGGTACTTTCGCTCAAACGGCGTCATGTGATCATCGCCAGTAACTTCAGATAAATCAGATACCATGCCGTAATGTTTAGCCGCTTGCGCAAATTCCATTAGATAAATAAGCCAGTTGCTACGCACTTCAATATTTGGAGTGATCGCCATCAGGTCCACCATGGCCGCACTACCGTGCCAGCGCTTTTGAACTTGTGTCTTTTTAGGATAGGGGTTGGGATACAGCAGAAAGTGCTGAGTCACGTTCCAATTAGACTGCTTTACTAAGCGCCAAAAGTCGTTCACATCGGCACGAATAACCCGATAGTTGTCTTGCTGTGCGCTGTAATGTTCATGTTTATCCACCCGCAGCGCCGACTTATCGATACCGATAACACGCGCATCGGGGTTTGCTCTTGCAATATTCGCCGTACTTTCGCCAACGCCGCAGCATGAATCTAAAATGATCTCGCCGCTAAAGCCATCAAGCCACGCGCTGACATCATCAAACGCAGCTTGTGTATGGTCGCTAATCGGTCGCTTATTTTCACTCGCTTGGTACTTTTTCACTAAGTCGTCTAACTTATCGTGAATACCTACCTGCGATGTTGTGATTTCTCTAGAATTACCGCTGGCCATTAGCTACGAATACCTTTACCCGTTTTAAGTAGGTAGTACGCCACACCAAATAGCAGTGCATTAAAGCCCACTAACAAGGCAAGCGACAAGGTTACATTTACGTCAGAGACCCCTAAGAATCCATAACGAAACCCGTTGACCATATACACAACAGGGTTCGCCTTACTCACCCACTGCCAGAATTCAGGCAATAGGGTAAGTGAATAAAACACACCACCTAAGTAAGTTAACGGTGTTAATACAAACGTTGGAACCACGCTAATATCATCAAAGGTCTTCGCAAATACCGCATTAATTAAACCCGCAGTCGCAAACAAGGTAGAAGTGAGTAACAACGTGAGCGCAATAATGCCCAAATTGTGTATTTGAACATCAACGAAAAACAGCGACACTAAGGTAACGATAATACCTATCAGTATGGCGCGGGCCACGCCGCCGCCCACATACCCAAGAATGATGACCGAAGTGGGTACTGGTGACACCAACAGCTCTTCAATATTGCGCTGAAATTTAGCACTAAAAAATGAAGAGGACACGTTGGCGTAGGAGTTTGTGATCACCGACATCATAATAAGGCCGGGCACAATAAACTCCATGTAAGTAAAGCCGCCCATTTCGCCAATACGGTTGCCGATGAGGCTACCGAATATCACGAAGTACAAACTCATTGTAATAGCTGGCGGCACAAGGGTTTGTACCCATATGCGCAAAAAGCGCGTACATTCTTTTATCCAAATAGTGGTTAGCGCCACATAGTTTTGCTTAAACCAACCCACGTTTTCTTCTGTGTTCATTTGTGTACTTTCAGTTTTCATGTTTTTCACCTTTACCTGCTGTGGGTTTAGCCAGCTTGCTTCGCTGATTCAACTAAACGCACAAATAGCTCTTCAAGGCGATTTGATTTATTGCGCATGCTCATTACTTGAATACCCTTTTCACTTAGCTGGGTGAAAACCGGGTTCAATCCTTCCGTTTTCTCAACATCAACTTCAAGGGTATGGTCGTCAATCAAACGGTGTTCAAAGCCCGTTAGTAGGTCATCTGTCGTCGTCATGCCATCTGGAATTTTGATATCCAACACAAAGGTTTCTAGGCTTAGTTTAGACAATAAAGCTTTCATGCTGGTGTTCTCGACAATGGTGCCCTTGTTAATAATGGCGATATTGCGACACAGCATTTCTGCTTCTTCAAGATAGTGGGTAGTGAGGATAATCGTGATCCCCTGACGGTTAATCTCTTCTAAGAAACCCCACATAGAGCGGCGAATTTCAATATCTACGCCCGCGGTTGGCTCATCTAAAATAAGCAATTTCGGCTCATGCATGAGTGCTCGAGCAATCATCAGTCTTCGCTTCATACCACCCGATAGCTCACGCGCGCGGGCATCGCGTTTTTCCCACAGGTCGAGCTGAGCAAGGTATTTTTTAGCACGCTCTTTCGCAATACTGCGCGGTACGCCGTAGTAACCTGCCTGATTCAATACAATTTGCAGTACAGTTTCAAATTGGTTGAAATTGAACTCTTGTGGCACCAGACCAATGCAGGCTTTGGCTTGCTCTTTTTGCGTTGTGAGGTCATAACCAAACACCGACACACTGCCATTGGTTTGGTTTACAAGTGAACTGATAATACCAATAGTGGTAGATTTACCCGCCCCATTTGGGCCAAGTAATGCAAAGAAGTCTCCTTCTTGTACTGTAAGGTCGACGCCTTTTAGTGCCTGTACGCCACCTTTGTAGGTTTTGGTTAACCCTTTAATGTCCAACGCTTTCATGATTTGCCCGTAGTGAGAGTGTGATCACTAAGACGTATTGACCTTTGATGCAAACCAAAGGTCAGCACGCCCTAATTAACTTTAGTGAGATGCAGTTATCTGTCGCTAACAACTTACAACCAACGAAGTGTAACCTAGTTCATGCTAGTAAATGAATACACTCGCGTTTAGTGGTTGCTTTAAACAGTTTAAGCTTTCGTCTTCTAAATGAGAGCGAAAACGCCTTTTTTCAACCCCAATAAAAAAGCGCCGCGTACCGTTGGGGTAGTACGCAGCGCAAAGGGTAGCTTAATACCAGTCTGAATAGATAATTGAGACTTTTACGTAGAAGTTCAGCCTTACCGCTTCCACGGCACTGTTTTCCCCTCTCCTAGTCTTTGAAGAGGCTTCTACAGTGCAATCCGCCTCGCTTGCCTGGCACTTAAAAAAAGTAGTGCGCTAAACTCGACGGACAAATACTATTAAACCCGTTATTAATGGCAAAAAAAGCGCGTAATTGTGGAAATGTGGTGGTGATTTAGCTTACCTATAGATTTAGCACGTGAAGCTGCACGCCAAGCGTTTTATTAATCCGCGCTTGGGGACGCTTGTGTGGGGCTGCCGCCAAAGATAAAGTTCACGCTAAGCCCCTCAAATATGGCGTAAATGAGGCAGGCTTGAGGATTTTATGCCGAACTTAGGCAATAGCTGTCATTCATAGGTATAGTGTGCGCTCTATCAGAATTATATTTGCGGGTTAATGTATGCCAAAGACAATTGCATTAGTGGAAGATGACGCGGCCATTCGCGAAAATTACATTATGGCGCTTAAAGCGCAGGGCTATAGCGTGAATGCCTATGAGGACAGGCCTTCTGCTGCTGAAGCGTTTAACCACACCTTACCCGACTTAGCCATTATCGATATTGGTTTGAAAGATGAAATTGAAGGGGGCTTTATGCTGTGTCAGCAACTGCGAGGCCTATCACAAACCCTACCTATCATCTTTTTTACTGCACGAGATAACGATGTAGATACTATCAGCGGCCTTAGAATGGGCGCGGACGATTACCTGACTAAAGATATCAGCATGGCTCACCTGCTTGCGCGAATTGCAGCCTTGTTCAGGCGTACAGATTTACTTGCCGCTCCAACAGAGCAAAAAGATGAGCTAAAAGTGGGCGACTTAAAAGTAGACGTGTCCAGAATGACGGTAAGCTGGCAGAACCAGCCCGTTTTGTTAACGGTAACAGAGTTTTGGATGCTGCATGCGCTCATTAAGCGCCCTGGTCATGTGAAAAGCCGCCAACAGCTAATGGATGAGTCCAGAATGGTGGTAGACGACACCACCATTACTTCGCATATCAAACGTATGCGTAAAAAGTTTGTGCAGCTTGACCCTAACTTCGATCATATCGACACCGTGTACGGCATGGGATATCGCTGGCAGCTGTAGCGGGCTTTCGACTAAAACTGCGTTTCGTCTGATTAAAAGATAAGGGCAACCGACTAAAAACATGGGATTTCGCTTTTCAATACGCCTTCAGCTTATGGTGCTGTCGCTGTTCTTATTCACCATACCCTACTTAGGTTATAACTATGTGTGGGAGCTTGAGCAGTATCTGCGAAACGGTCAAGAACAAACCATGATTGGCACGGCACGAGCTGTTGCCACTGCCCTTCACGAGCGTCCCGCTTTATTTGATAGCCAATCAGCGTATCTTCAAGACGTGCGCCCCGGAACAGATCTTTACGCGCCACCTATCCCGTCCCCCATTCGACTGGATGGCGAACTTAACGACTGGCAGCAAGTCAGCGAGTTAATGAGTGAGTATGGCAGTGGCGAAGTTATTGAGTACTACAATGGCTACGCGGGAGAACCCACTAGCTTATCGTTTAAGCATATGGTGGGGCGCTACGGTCAATTTCTGTATGCCATGTTTGAAGTCAGTGATGACGTGCTGCTGTGGCGACAACCCAATAGTTTAAGCGTGGAGACTGGCGACCACTTACTTGTGGGCATGGAAACTCCACAGGGAGAATTAGCAAGGTATGTTGTCGCCCCTTATGAAAGTGGCTGGGTAAATGCGTACAAGCTCGCAGATAACACAACGACAACTCGGGCGGTAGAGAACGCGCTCTCTATTCAAGGCCGATGGCAAGAGACTGCCACGGGCTACAACATTGAACTGCGCTTTCCGCTATCAATGACCACAGGCGGCTTAGCATTTTCAATTGTCGATGTGGACGACAGGGCAAGTCGATTGAAGCAGTACGCGTTAGGTACGGCGAATACAAAAGAGCTCGCTGAATTAGGTACTGTTATCACTCCTTCCCCTGAAATTGAGCGCATTCTGGCAGGTTTAAAATATGCCGATTCACGGGTTTGGGTTGTAGATAAGCACAAGCGGGTACTCGCCCGCGCTGGTGACATTCAATCGGCCACTGGTATTGAAGTAGATGAAAAAGAAACCTCTTCAAATGCAATTTGGCACTGGGTTGAAAGTGAGTGGTTACTTCCACTTTATTATCAAATTCTTACACGGCCACCGGCCGACTTTATTGACGAGCTAGACGATGCTTATGCATTGGTAGGGCAGGATTTAGGCACTGCGCTGAATGGCCAACCCGATTCACTATGGCGTTTGTCACCCGATAACAAAGCCATAGTACTTTCCGCTGCCTACCCTATTTTTATTGAAGGCAACGTAATGGGGGCGGTTATTGTAGAGCAAACCACCAATGGTATTCGTACGTTGCGGAACCGGGCGTTGGAACAGCTCTTTCACGTGATTTTAGCAGTGATGACCATGGGTACTTTAGGGTTACTGCTGTTCGCTACGCGAATTTCAAACCGCATTCGCTCCCTTCGCGATAACACCGAAGCGGTGATAGATGATAATGGCAAAATCATTGGCACCCTTCCGGTTTCAAATCAGCGTGATGAAATTGGTGACTTATCCCGTTCATTTGCGGATGTGCTTTCGCGGTTACAGCAGTACAACTCCTATTTAGAAAACATGGCGTCCCGCTTGTCTCACGAACTTAGAACGCCCATTGCCGTGGTAAAATCGTCGCTGGATATGCTGACTCAGGTTAATGACGCCGACCAACAAGCCGTTTTTGTTGAAAGGGCGCAATCAGGGGTGAACCGCCTAAGCACAATATTAAACAGTATGAGTGAAGCCACCCGATTAGAGCAGGCCATTCAACAAGAAGATTTAGAACCATTCGACTTAGTTAAGGTGATATCTGGGTGTATTGCTGGTTACGAACATGCCTATAGCCATCGACGCTTTAGTTTTACCCACAATACTGATACTGCGCGCATACTTGGTTCCCCTGAACTTACGGCTCAAATGTTCGATAAAATTATCGCTAACGCCGTAGATTTCAGTGAAAAAGAAAGTGAAATCCAAGTCAGTATCACGGTTAAGGACAAGCAAGCTGAGCTAACCATTAGTAATACCGGGCCGCTTCTTCCTGAAGGAATGAGGTCTCAGTTGCTTCAGTCTATGGTGTCGGTGAGAAAAGAAAACGATGTGCAAAATGCCTCTTCACCGCACTTGGGGCTAGGGCTTTACATTGCCAACATCATAATGACCTTCCACAGAGGTCAGTTATCTTTATTCAATCGGAAGGATAGTACAGGTGTAGTCGTCAGCGCGCGCTTTCCTTTGATGTAAATGAATGAAAAAAACGTCCAACTCGGTCTATAGTTAAAGTCTAACAAACTTTGCTACATAGATAGCGAAAGCCGAGCACATACTTCATACCAGTCCGCATAGGTTATTATCTAAACGGATTGGTATTGAATAGGCTATACGTAGTCATATGCTTTCGCGTCAACAAAGGACGCATAGCGCTTTGCCTTTCTGTCTAAGGCTAAAGCCATTATAAAGAATGAATTACAATGCAAAAAAACAACACGTTATTGATTAAATCCATGTCATTTGCGCTTTCTATTTTCTTTACTTCTCATCGAAGGGCGAGCACGTTCAACATAACCAGTTTTATCACAGGTACATTCACATCGAGCGCTCTCTTACTAGCCGGCGTTACCCTTTCATGGGCACATGCCGCTGATACATCCTTATCAGCAACGCCAAGCATTTCGATATACGTTAGCGACGCCAATGGGGAGCCTGTGAAAGATATGGTGTTAACCCTAACGCCTAACTTTACGCTTGCATCAACACCACAGCGTGAAGAAGAGCCCGCCATAATGAATCAAATCGATAAACAATTTGCGCCTCACGTGCTTGTTGTTCAATCAGGCACAGATATTTCGTTTCCAAACGCAGATAATCTTTTTCATCACGTGTATTCTTTTTCGCCTACAAAACAGTTTGAGCTAAAACTCTATAAAGAGTTTACCGCTGAACCGCTTCGCTTTGAGCAAGCTGGTATTGTAGATATTGGCTGCAATATTCACGACTGGATGCTGGGCTATATTGTGGTAACCGACAGTCCATTTTTCGCAAAAACCGATGAAGAAGGCGTAATGAATGTTTCACTTCCGGTGGGCGAGTACAGTGTTATGACCTGGCACCCGCAGCAACCTGATGTGAAACTATTTAACAGCGCAACATTGCATATCACCAACTCACAAGAATACAAATTTGTTCTTGATGCAGTTTTCAGTGACGATGACTTCGACGAAGGATTTGGCGATTATTAATGCGTAATGTCTTTGCCTTAACCGTCTGTTTGCTTTGCACGAGTTTGCCACTTCAGGTTCACGGAGAAACCAAGGCCCTAGTAAGAACAAGCTTTGTGGCAAAAGATGATTCGCGGAGCTTTCAGCAAATGGGAGCCGGCCATCAGCGTTATGAAAGTAACGGTATACAGCTCTCTCATGCTGTAGTAATAGCTGACTTTATGTTAGCGGATAGTTGGTCGGCAGTTGGCGTCATCAATGGTTATAGCGATGGGGAACAAAAGGTTGGATTTTCCGAACTTTATCTAAAATATCGCCCGTTAGTCGCATCCAGCATAAAGCCTGAAGTAAAAATAGGGGCATTTTTTCCCGCACTCTCAGCGGAAAATACCGACGCGGGTTGGTTATCGCCTCATTTTCTGAGTAACTCAGCAATTAATAGTTGGGTGGGTGAAGAACTAAGAACGGGCGGTATCGAAGTAAGTCTACGACAAAATGGCAGGCAAATAAGAAGCCACTGGTCATGGAAAGTATTAGGCAGCGTGTTCAAAGGTAATGATTCCACCGGCACTCTGCTTTCTTGGCGAGGGTTTGCCCTTCACGACAGGCAGTCCGTTTATAATGATCGCGTAAACTTCCTCCCCATTCCCGGCGTCGTCGATGAAGATAAGTTAAACGCACCGGCATGGACTGAACCCTTCAGGGAAATTGACAATCGGTTTGGGTACTACGTAGGAGTTCACTTAGCCTATGCTAGAAAGGCCGAGTTGCGTTATTACTATTACGACAATAATGCAGACCCGAACATTGTTGACCCTGACCGTATTTATGCCTGGCATACGCGCTTTCATTCATTAACACTCCGATACTTACCACGACCTGAGTTAACGGTGTTTTCTCAAGTGCTACTAGGTGACACTTTGATGGGGGAGCATATCGTAGACAACGATTTTTCCAGTGCGTATATCGGTGCGGCATACAACCTAAAGCAATTGGGCTGGGAAGATTTAACTTTAGCCATGCGTGGGGACTGGTATCAGGTGGTAGATAACGATGATGTTATGTATGACCCGAATGGAAGCAGAGGTAACGCCTTTACCGTTAGCGTAAGGTACGACATTACCTCTTATTTATCCGTTAGCACAGAATGGCAATTAAATTCAGGGCATCAGGAGAATTTGCGTTTTTTCCAATCCGACGAGGACTATAGAGAGCAACTATTTCAACTGGCATTCACTGTAACTCTGTAGCGACGCGACTGTTGTTCAGTCCTACCCTTTCGCCACTTCAATTAAATCAAATTTTGTTTCGCTGTCACCTTTCACCATCACCTGACACTGTCCCCAAGAGCTTGGAATTTGCCAAACATGCGCTTCGGCAACCGTGAATTTTTCTCGATGAGTATCACAACGGACTTCAACGGTATCAAGTTCGCCTAGGATGTTGCCAAAAGCAAACTTACTTCGCACAAGAGTGTGGAACCAATTCCCATCACTTCCTATCGTTACGGGCACGGTTAAGTTTTGCTCAGATGCAATAGATTCTTCAATCTGACTAATTAGCGGCGCGATCTCGCCAATACGCGTTTCTTGCGCTTCCATGTCTTGAAGTGTGGTGTAGGATTTTAATGCTTCTGCATAATACCCACGCTGAGCATCGAGTATGATTTTTCTCTGAAGGGCGTATGCCACATAATCTTCATTAAACACCATGTTATTGAAGCGCTTACTACCGTTGCTGGCAAGTAATCGCGTTAGGCTTTGCGCTTCCCTCTCTACGTCGCCTTGTTTGCTCGCTATATGAGACTCCAAGTTTAGCAACCACGTATTTTCATAGCGGTTTAGCGTATCCCAGCCTAGAAGCTCTTTAAGTGCTTCATCAGCCGCGTCAACATCACCCGCATTAAAGCGCTCTTCTGCGTCTTTATAAGCTTTAATAAATTTGCGTGTGGCACCGCTTTTTCCGCTTATAGCGAAATCCATTTGGACTGCTTGATGACACTGCTGGGTAGGTTCGCCATCTTTGATCGCGGGGTTATACTGCCATTTCTTAACCGCTGACAGTGCACTGCGTTTGAACGAAGGGCTTCCAAAGAAGTCTTCTACAACAGGGTCTTTCACTCTGCCTTCTTCGTCGATAACGTAGCTTAGCCTAACCCAACCTTCTCGGCCTTTTCTAATGGCTTGAGATGGGTATCTAGGATCGACACGTTTCAAAGGCGTCGCTGGTGTAAATGCGCTTATGCGCTCTACTTCATCAGCTTTCGATTCAGCGAGCGCTTTTTCTTCAAGATCATCACATGGGATACTCAGTTCCTGTGCAGCTGCACTTGCCGTGAAACCTGTAGCGAGCAAAGCCGCTAAAACGAGCGACGGTTGGATTCGCTTAACAATGCCTTCCTGGGCTGAATATTCTGTTCTTACTGCTTTTTTCCATAAATCCTGTTTCATATTCATCATCCTTAATAATGGCTAAACATTACGAGCGAATTAGCGCTAATTCTACTTTTTAGACGAACTCTCAAGCGACGCATCGGGTACGTTTTTGATCATCATTTGTTCTTTGCGTTTCATCATCATCTTGGCAAGCCTACGCATGCTCACCGTGGTGTCTTTTTCATCTACGATATCGACACCTAACAAGCGTTCGAGCAGGTCTTCTAGCGTAAGCACCCCTTCTAAACCGCCGTACTCGTCAACCACCAGCAACATATGCACGTGCTTATTGATGAAGTGCTCGAAGGTGACTGACAGCGGCATAGTGTTTAACACGGTAACCATATCTTTTGCGTATTCAGAAAGCGGCTTATCAGTGTTACCTCTGGCTTGTGCCACCAATAAATCAGAACGCATCACAAAGCCGGTAATGTTTTCTGAGTCGCTGTCTTCAAACACAGGGATACGAGAAAATTCTATATTGGCGTGCTTGTGGAAAAAGCCTTCTACCGTCATCGACTCCGACACTTTAAATAGCGCCGTGCGGTGGGTAATCGCATCTTTCACTTTCAGCTCGTGCAAACTTAACAAGCTTTGCAGAAACGCCGCTTCGTGATTCGCTAGCTGACCTTCTTGCCCCGACAACTCTGCCATGGCGTGTAGCTCACTGCGGCTTAACCCGCGAAGTGGGCTGTCTTCTTTAAAGCCTTTCGTCATTAGCTCAGACATTTTAACGAACGGCATAAGTACAATTGAAAGGTATTTAAGAAAATATGCGGTTACTGGCGCTAGTGTTCGCCAATAGGTTGCACCAAGTGTTTTAGGGATAATCTCAGAAAAAATAAGAATAAGGAGTGTAAGGACTGCTGAAATAACGCCTAGATAGGCGTCACCAAATACTGCTGCCGCTTGCGCACCTGCCCCGGCAGCCCCCATTGTATGAGCAATAGTGTTCAGCGTTAATATTGCTGATAAAGGCGTATTTATATTATCGGTTTGCTTACGTAGTAGCGCACCACTGGCTTTGCCCTCTTTCTCTAACACAGAGATATAAGCGGACGAAACACTCAGAATCACAGCCTCTGCAATGGAGCACAAAAAAGAAAAGCCCAGTGCAATGAAGACGTACACAATAAGTAAAAGCATGTAGTTATTCCAAGCGTCCTTGTAGGTTTAAACGCGTTTTAATTTTAATAAGTTGAACGACTATTATGGATAATAGAGCGGGATATACAAGCGCTCTATGAATATCATTTGAGCGCTTTATTATGAAAGGCATCCGCTGGGCTACTGTTAGCCGCAGCACGCCGAATGTTGCTCTTGGTTATGACGGTGTTGCTGCAGCTTTTTCAGACCCAGCCTTAACATCAACCCCGCCAATAAAATCGCGCATAGCCCATAAATCACCTGAACGTCTGCACCGTGCTCATGAACACGGCTTTGGGTTTTGATCATGGAGTCTAACGAAAGCGAAGATACTAGGTAGTTCAGTGCGTAACCAAAACCAATACTCGCAGAGATAACACTGAAAAGGTAAAGCACTAACGTTCGCGTACCCATTTCTTGTTTGATCATTCCCATCGTTGATACGTTAGTGGCGGGTCCCGCCATTAAAAACACTAAAACAGCACCGGGCGATAGCCCCGCCGCAAGAAACCCAACCGCGAGTGGCGTTGATGCTGTAGCACATATGTACATAGGAATGCCGATTAGCGCCATCACTAGCATGGCGACCACGCCATCACCCCATTGCGTTAAAAAGTCGGTGGGTACCCACGTTTTAATTGCCGCGGCAAGTGCTAATCCAATTAATAACCATATCACAATGTCTTCAAGTAACTTGCCACTGGCATATGAAAGCACGCTTGTGATTTTCGAAGGCGAAGACTCGTGTTTGGGCTTGTCTGTGCTTTCGTGGTTATGAGCATGTGTTTTTTCGCTTGCACAACAGGACGTGCTGGCCTGTATTTGCGGCTCTGATTTAGGTGCTTGCTTTGAACCACAGCACGATGACTGCGTCACGTCAGATTGTCGTTGTTGAGCCTCTTCTGCTTCTGCGAAAAAACGCACCATCAATCCAGCATAAATAGCGCTTGTAATGGCCGCGATGGGTCTAACAATGGCATACAACGGTCCAAGCAATGCGTAGGACACAGAAACACTGTCTACGCCAGTCTCGGGCGTAGACACTAAAAACGAGATAGTGGAAGATTTAGATGCACCGCTACGCCTAAGCCCAAGTGCCGCTGGGATAACGCCGCAAGAGCACAGAGGTAAAGGCGCACCAATAACCGCGGCCTTTGTAATTGAGCCAAACGATGAGCTTCCCATGTGCTTTTCCAAAAACGAAACGGGTACCAATTCGTGCATGATACCCGCCACCAGCAAACCGAGAAGTAACCAAGGCGCGGATTCAACGAAAAGTGCTAGGAAATTTTGTCCAAGTAAAATGATATCTGACACAAAGCCTCACAGGTTATTTTGTTGAAAGGTCACGTTGAAGAACGCGGCTTTTGACAACAAAAATAACGGTGTTTTAGAACGGTAAGTATAATAACAGATATGCTGTATGACAGAAAATCAGCAAAACTGATTAACCTGATTTATGCGAGTGCGTTTTGCTTTTAAAGGAAAGAAAAATGGCCAGTACAAATGCACTGGCCGAATGTTGACTGTCTCGAAAGTGTAATTTTAAACCACGAGGTCAACCATGAAAGTTTTTGTCGCTAGTGACTTATCCGTTGGCTTGCTCTTTTTTAAGCTTCGATTCCTTTTTGAGTTTTGACACCACAGAAAAAGCTTCAAGCATAACAAGCACAGACACAATAAGTACTACTGCGTCTAAGAATACCAATAGATAGTTACCTTCAACGTAGTATTCTTTAAGTTTAATAAGCCCAGCAAAGAAGGCCATAATCAGTACAAACACCATTGGAATCAGCGTATATTTCGCTGGTCGACCTAATTTAATCAGCATAACCGAGATTACTAACAGGGTTAAACTGGCTAGTATCTGGTTAGTAGAACCGAATAACGGCCAAATAATCATACCGCCACTGCCTGACGCACCACCTGCACCGAAGGCCAGCAATAAACAACATCCAACAGCTACGAGCGTTGCAACCACGCCGTTCTTAAGTGCACCAATTGAATAGATATCGCCCCATTCTTGGATTATGTAGCGCTGCAGACGCACGCCCGAATCCATGGTGGTGCCAGCAAATAGAACAACCATTACCGCAAGGATCGTTGACGAGAAATCTACCGGCAACCCCCAACCCTGCTGAATTAGGTTCGCACCACCAGTGATAAATGCACCCACGCTACCCGCACCCAAGTGGCTGTATACTTCGTGCCATTCTTCGGGAGAAGCTGCAAACGCAACGCCGCTCACAGCAACAATGGTAATAAGTGCCAGTGAACCTTCACCGACCGCGCCTAGGTAACCAACAAAGCGTGCATCGGTCTCTTTGTCTAGCTGCTTAGAGCTGGTACCTGAAGACACAATACCGTGAAAACCAGAAACAGCGCCACACGCTATAGTAACGAACAACAGCGGGATAAGACTTGGAGAATCGACAGCGGTTTGAGCGTTAAACGCTGGCGCCGTGATATCCGGCATAGCAAAGAACACAGCACCATAAAGCAGGAACAAGCCAACAAGTAACTGCATACCGTTAATGAAATCACGAGGCTGTAACAGCATCCAAACTGGTAACAGCGATGCAATAGCGGCGTAAATAAATAAGATAATGATCCAGTTTGCTTTATCTGCTAAACCAAACATGGTTTCCGGCAGACTTAGTGGGATATAGCTGCCCGCATACACCGATGCGTAAAGCACAATAATCCCCACAATACACAAGGGTATGAGGCTGAAATTACGTTTAAGCAATTGACCTATGACTAATGCAACTGCGATTGCCATCCAAGCTGGGAATACCGCATTGGGTTGGGAGACAAAAGAGTTCGCGATAACCACGCCAAATACCGCGTTAACCATTAAGAGTACTAGGAAGATCACTATCATAAATAGTGAACGAGAGCGTTTTCCGATGACGGTCTCAGACAGCGCGCCCATTGATTTGCCTTTGTGGCGAGCGCTGGCCCATAAGGCGCCCATATCGTGCACACCGGCAAACAATATCGTACCGAACACAACCCAAAGTACCGCAGGAACCCATCCCCAGTAGACAGCAATCGCTGGACCTACGATGGGTGCTGCCCCCGCCACGGAAGTGAAATGGTGCCCCCACAATACAACTTTATTGGTGGGAACATAGTCCACCCCATCTTTCATTGTATGGGCTGGTGTTACAAAACTATCATCCAACTTAAATATACGGCTCGCAATAAACTTCGAATATACGAACCAGCCGAGCAACATTCCGATGATGCCCAGTATAACAATGGCAATAGACTGCATACTGTCGTCCTAATTTGTTTTATCGACAGGCCCTAGGGCCTATTGTTCTTTGGTGTACGAATTTTGGTTTAAACGTACAACAAAGGTCAGCAGCCTCTAGCCTGTTGATTTTCTTATTTTCAGTTCAAACATTACACCAATTATCGGTGGCGAAAGGTCATACCTGAATAAGAAAACACCTATTTAAGGTATGCCCAACGTACTGTTGCGCATATTTAAACATGCGACAAGGCAAGGGCCTGACACATTAGACTAAAGTCTAACTTAAAGTTTGGGATTTAGCTGTAAGGCTTTTGAGGTTTATTAGCGATGATTCAGCGGTGAAACAGGAAAGCGCAAAACAGACATTTATTGCCTGCTGTTCTCCACATTAGTATAGGTCGCGGTGATAACGTCCTTCGTCAGCTAACGCATTGTAGGCTTGCGCTTCAAGTATGGACTGCAAAGCCATGTCAACGCCTTGGCCCATTCCCTCAAAATGCCCACATACGTATACTTGTCCGGTATCGCCTAAGAAGGATTTAACCTCATCTCGCTGCTCAACAAGACGCTGTTGAACATAGCCACCACCTTTTTGTCGGGAGAAAATCACTGACTTTTTAAAAATGCAGTCACTATTCTGGAAAGGCGATAGCGTTTTATCAAGCACATCATCTTGCATGGGATGACGTTCGCCAAAAAATATCCAAACTGGCCCAGCGTTCTCAAGCAATGCGCGTTTTGCAAGCTGAGCTCGTACCCCCGCAATGCCGCTACCCGCAGCAATTAATAACAATGGGCACTGAGTATTAGTAATAATAGCGCTGGTATTTTTCCGAATGTAGGCCTGTACTGACTGAGATACAGGTAAAGAACGGGTAAGTAATCCAGAACCTAGCCCAAGTTGTCCATTGTCTTTAACCAGCTGTCGAACTACAAGCTTTACGTCGTGTTCTTGTGGTACCGACGCAATGGTGTAGCTTCGGCTTACAATCGGTGACTGCCCTTGCTGAGGAATAAGGACTTCCAACACGTCTCCCGCTTCCCATTGTTCATGTAACTCTTGTGTATGATTAGAATGGTCAACGTTCAAAGACAAGCCGAACAGGCCTGGCGACGCTGGGTTTGAAGGTTTGCCCTCAGAGTGGTCAGAGGGTTCCTTTGAAGCCTCGCCAGAAGCTAGACTTATTTCATTTAATTGAACCCGATTTTTCAGTGTGAAAGCATGGGTGGGGTGCTGTTCATCCTGTGGCAACGAACCAAGCAAAGACAAATGCTCACCTTTCCCTGAATCTAATGTCGTTAGCGGAGAAAGCGCACGTGCGCCTAGTGCACTGATATTATCAAACAACGTGACTGCGAATTGGCAAAACGCGGCGTATTGCTTATCGCCTAACCCCACCACTTCAAAAGACAGGTGGGACAGGTAATCAGATTGATTCGACGACGCTTTTTTTAGCGCTTTACTAAAGGTTCTACCCGCATCAGGGGGTTCGCCTTCACCGTAGGTACTCACAACAAAAATGACTTTCGACACACTACTTAACGTGTTGAGTTTCAAAGATGCCATGGACACTACCGACGTTTGCTCTTGCTGTGATAGCGCCGCGGCCTTTGCGCGGGCAATTTTTTCGGCCGTACCGGTTTGGCTTGCGTATACGACAAGGGTCTCCTCGCCTGATACTGCATAGTTGTTTTTCTTTCGATGTTTAAAAAATAACACCGCTACCCACAGCATATACAGGCCAATGCTTACTATTGCTATGAGTAGACGGTGTGTTTCTGTCATGTGCTTAACTTTTATACCGTTGTATTGAAATGGCTAGAGACATAAGAGGCTGTTGCTCTGTGAGTATTCAAAGAACGTTTACAGCCCCTAGCTGCGCAATAACGTACGGTTATTACAGCGGAAGTACTTCAAATGTGCCTGAGTAGCTACCGTTACGAGACGTTGCAGGCTTTTGCGCTTTATCGTCTTCATAGCCAATTTCTACAAAGTACATACCGGCTTGCGGCCATGTAATTTCAATCTGACCATTTTTGTCAGACGTGACTTTAATCGTTTCCTGATCATTTCTGTAGCGCATACCACCGCGCACAACTTCCACCTCGGCGCCAACCGCAGGCTCACCGTCAATAAGTAACTTGAACGTTGCCGTTTCGGTGGCGAATAAATCATTAGGGTGAGTCACTGGCACTAGCTCCAAACCCACGTTATCAGGCGTGAACACCTTGTTCGATGGCGCACCAAGAGTAACAAACGTTTCTACGCGGCGAGAGCTTTGCATTACGCGAAGATCTTTTGCTTTCTTAGGCACGGCTGTTGCGAACTCTTCCGGCTTATATTCTTCACCACGGCCGGGCCACATCTTGCGCTTGCCTTCTTCATCTCGCCAAAATGCGCGAATACCATTGCTGGCAGACGTCAGTTTGTATGTACCTTCTTTGTTTAATTTCAAATCAAACGTGGTTCGGTACTTACCGCGTGCCATATTTTCTACGTCTACGGCTTCACCTTCTGGCGATTGAACCACTAAGTTACTGGCGTTCATTGCAAAGTGGTCAGGGTGAAAAATAGTATTTGAAATAGCAGCATCAAACGTCACGTAAGCTTCTTCACCTGATAGTACGGTAGAGCTAGGAAGTAACCACGCGCGATGCGCACTGGCTGAAAATGACACGGCAAGTGTTGCTGCTAGCGCAATGGCTGAAGCTTTTACTGATAGTTTTTTCATAATGTCCTCTTATTGGATCTCTACTGAGTGAGCGTTGAATTAGCGCCTCAGCAGATTAGTCTTCCAGACGCAGTACTACACGCCCAAGTTCTGAATTTCCTTTCACCTCTACCGGTAGTGACGCAGCAGATAGCGGTAATGAAAATGGCAGAGACAGTACTTCTCTTCCGCCTACTTCTCGTGATGCCTCAACGCGAAGCGTGTAATCGCCCTCTGGCAGTTCTGCTAACGCTTTATTTAGCTGCGAATCAAGACTGTAATCGCCTGGGCCTTTTGTTGCACTGGTAAGTCCGTCATAAGGCAAATCAAGGCTTCGCCCACCACGACGCCACCATTGGCGCAAGTCTTTAAGCCACTCTTTCCCTTTGTCTTCACGCATTTCAACGTCGTACCATACGGCGACTTGAGTAGCCTTGCGTTTACTGTCTTCAATCCACACGGCAAGATAAGGTTTGTGATATTCAGCCACATCAAGTTGCGGTAAGGCCACGTCAAGTTTGGCTTGGCTTGCAGCGTGAATAGCGCCAGAGGCAAATGTCATACTTAATAAAGTCGATGCGATAACTGCGCCTTTTCGCATTTTCATGTAAACACTCCTTAAAATTGTGTAGGTAAGTGCCACTAGCGTCGCGCTAGTGCACAAACAGTAAAATAATGACAAACGGGATGAGCACACCGAGCGTAGTAATGGGCCAAGTAGACGCGCGTGTTTTCGAGTGACGCATTAATAGTTGCAGCCCAGTTACGCTAAAAATAATGCAGGCAACAGCGAAGATATCGATAAACCAGCGCCAGGCATTTCCCGTGTTCCGCCCTTTATGCAGGTCATTGAAATAAGATATCCATCCTCTATCAACGTTTTCATAAGTTACTGTGCCAAGTTCAGCATCTACTGCTATCCAACTGTCAGCACCGGGTCCAGGCCAAGCGGCATAAAATTCAATACCATCCCACTCTCCCGTCACCGATGAAGGTAGTGAAATACCCTCTTGCGACTGCATAAACGCGACGAGTTCGCTTGGAATGGCTATGTCACCGGTGTCCAGAGAAACCAATTGTTCGACAACCAACGGTGGTAGGCTTGATTCAGCTGACGTTACAGTTCTGTTCGCTGGAATGTCTGCAGCGTGATTTAGCGTAATCCCCGTTAGGGCAAATAACATCATCCCGACCAGACAGACTGCGCCACTAATCCAGTGCCATTGGCGGATGCCGCCTAAAGAAAAACTCATAATTTCGTTGCTAACTCTCTGTACTACTCGGTGATATTGATTAATTCAACGGGCTAGATAATACAGATATTTCCACCCTTTTCAATGTAAATGAGATTTATTCTCATTATTGTATTTTTTGCTCAACAACCTTTAAGTATTGCTTCACTTTTCGCGTAAACGAGGCCCCCAAAAAGCGACAAGCAATAGGTAATTACACACCACGGTGTAAAGGGTAGGTAAATAGGTAAACGTTGCTGAAACCATCACGCTTGCAAGCTGTAAAAGCCCTATCCATACCACCACGCCAATTTCGGTCTTCCACACGTCTATGCAGTTCATGAGGCTTATTGCCATAAGCAAATACGCTAAACTATGAAGTACAATTAAAAGTAGTGGTGAAGGTGTGCTGGTTAGTCGAGTGATACCGGCATGCTTCTTGTTGCCAAGCGAGAGTAGTAAGAAACTCAAATAAGTAAGCACAAATGCGAACACCACATCCAGAATGATACTCATATTAATGCCTCGCTGTTGTCACCTTGCGGCTTATTTTGGCGAGCTGTGTCTTTTCGCTTTGGTGAAGGTGCGCTGTTTACCCGTTTTGCTTTCACGGCTTTGGCTTTTGTGACGTGGTAAGCAGCATAGCCAAGTACTGCCGCAAGTGTTATGCACATAAGGTCAAAACCCACTCTCAGGCTATCACCATTTGCAACCGCGAAATCTAAGCCTGTTGCTGAGGTGAGGTGGTCAAGCAAAGGGACAAGCGCAAACAACACTGCTGCAAAGCCAAGTTGAACTACCCACCCTTTTTTGTCTCGCCAAATAAACCCTGCAACCACACATACCAGCCATATTGCGAAAAACACCTTAATTTCCCATAAGCTTCGAGACGTTAGATCAGCAGGAAGTAGTCTATTTACCCAAAAGTAGCCACCGGTCGCACACATTAATCCTGCAATGCTGCCTATATTACTGCCTCTGACCAATTCAAAACCAAACTCTCCAAGCTGCTGCTTTGCCCGTTTCACTACCCACAAAACAGAGCCCGTTCCCACCATAATGGTACCCAGAATACCGGCAAAAAATAGTAACCAGCGAGTAAGGGTATCGGCGAAGCGCGCTTGATGTAGCATATCCAAATAGTTATACGTCGCCTGGCTGGCGTTAGCGGCTACTGAGGCTGGGCGCTCGTTAATGACTTCGCCTTGTGCGTTAAATACCAGCGCACTACTTCCTCCACGCCCCGCACTTAACTGCGTTCTGTTGTTCCCACTTAGCGTAAACTGAGCGTTAGCTTTACCCGGGTGAGTAATAGATAGGCTTTCAACCGGCACCTGCCATGTGCGCTCAGCGTGAGCAATCATCGAAGAGATGGGTAAGGCCAATAAGGCATTAATGTCTGGTGAAGCTAGATTTTGCTGCTGCGCATTCTGGCGTACTTCTGTACCTTGAGGACGGTGCCGCACGCGCTCCTCGCTGTTAAAAGGCAATAGCGTGGCGCCTAATAGAATCAAACCAGAAAAGGTGATCATGATATGAAATGGTAGTGCTAATACCGCACTTATGGCGTGCCCATCTATCCAGCTCAGCAGCTTCTTCTTTGGCCTGAACATAAAGAAATCGGCAAAGATTTTTCTGTGCATGATGACGCCGCTGATAATAGCAACAAACATCATCATACTGACTACGCCTACTATCCAGCGTCCAACGGTTCTGTCTATGCCGTATAACTCGAAATGAAAACGATAAAGGAAGTTGCCACCGGCCGTTTCCCTTACTTTTATCTCTTCACCCGTGGACGGGTTCAACATGACCCGTGGACCTCGACGACGCTCGTTACCTGCATTAGCGTCGCGCCACGACAAGTCGAGTGTATTCGAGCGCGCATCTGGTAGTGAGAGTTGCCATTCACTTGCATTGGGCGCATTGATCGCAAGATAACGTAAACCGTGCTCTAGCGCCTTTTCGCTGGGTACTGCGGCGTGTTGTTCTGGCTGCATCCAATAGGTTATTTCGGTTCTAAAAAACGACAGCGTACCGGTAAAAAAAATCGTAAAGAGTAACCAACCAACAAGTATCGAGCTCCAAGTATGAAGCCACGTCATAGACTTTCTAACATTCCCTTTCATGCTAAAGCCCTGTACTGATTGAATAAAGACATAAGGCTAACGCAGAGAGCGCTGTCATTACGATGGACGCCTTTTTCGTCGTATCAAAGATGAACGTAAAAAGGATGAAGGTGCAGTAAACACAAAAGAACAGCATTCTTACCAGCACTTCGTGCTCTCGTCCGTCAGCCCCTATAAAATTGGCGATAGCACTGCTTAGCCACGCTGAAAAAGCGTAGCCCAGTGCCACAGCAATCAGCGTTCTAAGTGCGACATCCAATCGTTCACGATTTATGGCGACGCGGTTTACCGTTTGGCTTTTCATATTGTGTTCTTCACCAGGTTTTCTAGTGACTGGATATTGCCAAGTAAATCAGAACGGGATGGGTACGATTTATAGACTTGTCGTAAAAGCGTAAGTGCATCTTGGTACTGACGCTGATCTATGGCAATTTGCGCACGCCCGAGCATGGCGCGCTGTTTAACGTCGGCGAGTGACTCAGCTCGTAGATAGGTCATTTTGGCACGTTCGACGTTGTTCTGTTGACGATAAAGTGAAGCAAGAGACAACAGCGCCTCACCATTGTCAGGGGCGTCAGCAATGGCTTTGGTTAAAAGGGAAATTGCCGTTTTGCTCTGCCCTTTGCCCATAGCCAACTGAGCTTTAAGTACATTAAGCGTAGCTGCTTGAGAGGTCGTGAGCTTTTTCACATTGTTGTCGGCAGCTTGCGTTAATTTACCTAAATCAGACCACTGCTCATTAGCCGCTAAGTAAGCCGCTATTTTGGAGTAAGCGTCAAAGCCTTCCCCATCTTTGTCGGTAATGAAAGTCTTCGCATGGGTAGCCAGTATGTCTGCTGCGCGCCGCGGACTGCCGTCAGAAACGTGCAATTTAGCCACTGAAATCAAGTTCGACAGCGAGCGGTCACCTAAAGAAAGGGCAGTCTCTAAGCTGCTCAGCGCCTTTACCATGTCACCCTGCTTTAACGCTATTTGTCCCCGTTGGAGCCAAAGCTGCTGATTACTTTCATCATCTACCAACATTTCGCTTAGCAAGCTTTCCGCCTGTGCAAGTGCATTACTTTCAATAAGCGCGAACAATAAGCCTTGATACCATTGCTTGTTTTCAGGTTCGAGCATTAACGCATTTTGATAAGCACCAATAGCGGTGACAGGTTTGCCAAGCTGAACATTGGTATAGGCTAGCTGCCCGAAAAGTTGGGCATCTTGAATACCTAGCTCTACGCTTTTCGTTAAATGAGTGCGTGCTTTGGCCAATTTATCTGTCATTAAATACGCCATGCTCAAACTTCTGTGCGCCGATGGAAGGTTTGGCATAGCATCGATAACGTCTAACAGCACTTTTTCGGCAAGTGAGTAGTTTTTCTCATTCAATAGCACTTGTCCGTAAAGCTCACGCAAGCGTGGACTAAACTGAGAAATATCCTGGGTTGCAAATGCGCTGGCAACGTTTGAATAATTGCCTGCTTGCAAGTCGGCCTGAATGCGCCCGATAAACTCACCTTCTTCACGGGATATACGTTCACGATGATCATCTCTATGATGCTGACGCATGACAAACTGCCAATCGGGTTCTTCCAATTCCACCGTTATTTTCGCACTTACTGGCTTAACAAAAGCCAGCGCGCTCACTACACAGCTGAGGACAGTTACGGCTGTAATCTTGTTTAACATTGTCTCAATCAACCTCTAAATTCTTTAGCTTCTATTTCGCTTTATTGCGCTAAACTAGGCCTTTAATAGGCTTCTATTAGGCCTCTATAACTACGGGCCAAATAAAACGCGCCTTCACCGCTTCATCCTCTTTGTAGGGCGATGTAAATTTGCTGGCTTTAACAAAACGCATTATTTCTTTATTGAGCTCGTGATGCGGGTTCTCGACAATATCCATCAGCTTTACGTTGCCGTGTTCGTCAATAATGACGTCGAGCTTTACAATCACCCGCTTGATACCTTGCTTTTTAAGTCGCTTGGGGAAACGTATTTTGACCGGAGTCAGCAAGGTAGGCTTTGAATCCAGTTCGCTTAGCCCAAAGGCGTCCAATTCAATATCAGGCATATCCCATTGGGTTTGAATCACTTTGACATTTGGCATGTCGGGCTTTGGCACTTGAATATCTGGCTCAACACTTAAATCCGCCATGGTCATGGCTGCGCCACTGCCCTCTACCTGCATAACAAGTTCAGTCTCTTCCACTACATTTTGCGTTTTAGGGGGCGGCGGCGGTGGAGGTGTTACCGCAATGTCTAACTTGCGCACAACCATAGTGTCGGGCTGCAGATTAGACAAAAAGTGCCCTAGCCACATAACGCCAAGCGCACTAACGAGCACCGCACCGCTAAGTAGAGAAGGTTGAAGATTGTATTTCATTGAATTTTGCCTCGTTCGCTATGGCTTCAAAGTGGCGATGTTTACCGTGTCGGCACCCGCCAGTTTGGCTTCATCTATGACTTCTACCAGTAATTCAGAGCGAACGGCTTTATCTACCTGAATGACTACTGGGCGTTGTTCTTTCATCAACAATTGCTCAACGGTAGAACGCACACCGCTCACACCGATATTGGCACTGTCATACACCACTTCACCGGTTCGGGTAATTGCCAGCATAATGGCCATTTGATCGAGCTTTTGTGCTGATATTGCCTGTGGTTTATCTACCTCTACCCCAGTCTCTTTTACAAACACTGTTGAAACGATAAAGAAAATTAAAAGTATAAAAACCACGTCTAGTAGCGGAGACATATCAATGCCTTGCGCTTGCTGGTTTTCAAGGCGTCGCTGTAATCGACTTGCCATGTTTACGCCTCCCTTGCTACGGCGCGCTTTACCGCACCATTAACAAACATCAACAAAAGCCAGCCAGGAATAGCCAAGGTTAAGCCAAGCTGAGTGGTAAAAAGTGCATCGGCAATGCCACCAGTGACGACTTGACTATCGACACCTAACGACATCATTCCGGTGAAACTCACTTGTAGGCCTGCAATTGTTCCTAGCAGGCCCATCAAGGGAAGGGCACTAACCAGTACGGCAGGTACCATTTCTCGCTTTGTTAGCTCTTTCTCTCCATCACGCACTTGGGCTATCTCTTTGCGTGTAGTAAACAACACAAAGATTTGCTGGTAAGCAAACCATGCCACCAGCAGCATTAACCAACACAATGCATTCCCCGCTAGCTGTTCAATCATTAGCTTGCGCTCGCTTGCTTTTGACCATCACTCTTTTGGTCGCTTTTCTCAGCAACGTCAGGCTCGTCATTGCTAAGTACAAGCGCGAAACTTTCGAGCTCTTCGTAGTAATGTCGCGCTTTGCGAGAGAGTACGGCATTTAGAATTAATGCCGGTATGGCCACAACTAAGCCTAACTCTGTCGTAACCAAGGCTTTAGCGATCCCGCCAGAAATAACTTCGGGGTCGCTTGAGCCAAATGCCGTCATCATTCTAAAGGTTTCAATCATGCCGCTTACCGTACCTAGAAGACCTAGCAAGGGTGCAACGGCAGCAGTTACAGCAATGGTGCCGTTGTATTTTTCTAGCTTGATTTTGTCTTGCTGGAGTGCAGAAAACAGTTCGTCGTCGCGTTCAGTTGGCGTGCTTGCACGCTTAGTTATGTCATACAGCTCGCGCTGCATGCCATCAAAGAAGCCCACACCTGAACTGCCCACCATGTTCACCAGAGCTTTGCCTGATGCTACTTGCTTAACCTTCGGCAAGCGCCATAGCTGAATAACTTTAAACAGTGCGATAAGCGTAGCGAGAAGGGCAAACAAAACGATAGGGATCACCCACACTCCGCCTTTCACAACATGTTCAATTACCCCTTCTGACGCTTGCTCGCGCGTTGCTGCGCGGCCAAGGGTAGGATCTATTTTAATGCTGCCATTGCCGCTGCTTGCCAAGCTTGCAAGGCTCTTGGTATCCGTATCTGAAAAAGTGGACGTAGAGGTAAACAGGTCTTGCTTACGCTCTGCCGTACCCGCAACGTTTTGTGCTTGCGCCAGATACCACGTCACCGGGCCAAGAGTAAGCACTTTTGCTTGGGTCACTTCGCCATTCGCCAGTACAACCTTTCCTGCACTGAAATTAGGGGTTTGTTGATTGGCAAACTCTTTCGCTTTTTCACCCACTTTCTGGACTTTGTCAGACAAGCTCATTTCGCTTAATGACAGACTGTCTACACCAGTTTGAAGCAGGAAACGGCTCAACAAATTTTGTTGGAACTCTTGTTGCTCGCTCCAGCTCGATAGGCGATTTTCTAACTGTGAAAGACTAAGGGTTCTTTCGTCCATTTTACGGCGGGCTATCGTGGTTTCATTGCGTAGTTTCATTACCTGCTGTTCAAGCGCACGCAATTCATTAGCCAGCGCTACCCGCTCTTTACTAATTTTGCTTTCGGTGCGATCCAGACGCGCTTTCGCCTCTTTAATATTGGCCAGCATGCTATCTTCAGGCGCTGCCACTGCCGGTACACAAACCACAGCAGCACACAAAGCAACACATGCTGCGATGAGAGAGGATCTCAACATTGGATTAAATGCTGTGAGAACGTGAGATAAGCATTTCATTCGCTTTCTCCTTTAGCCAGCGTAAGTGGTAAAGAAACAAAATCAGGTTCATGCTTTTTCTCAAAAATAGCGACGGCAAGCGCTACCGATTCGCTATCGACATTGTCACTAAATTGCCACTGCCACTCGCCATTTTTAACGTGACCGGCCCCCTGATATTGACCATCGGCGTTGGTAAACCACGCATAGCTGCTGCCAACAAAGAACTGCTTAACTAATACATCTTTGTCATCGGGAGCACGCATTACGGTTTCGTTAACCAGAAGTTTGCTATTGAATTGCGCAAGGGATGAAAGTTTTGCAAGGGTGACCTGAAGCTTATTTGACGTGTCGGCGTCAGCCGCTAATTCGGCTTGCTCTTTATCCCACGTCTGGCGAATAATTTCAGGCAGCGACGAGTAAAGGCTGTCTACTTGACCTATTACTCCAGTCAATGCACGCTCTACCCCACCCTGTTGTGCTTCAAGCTCACTTTGCTCAGAAAGCAGTGCTTCTCGCTGGGCTTCTACGTCGGTGGTTGCAGCCTTACTTTCGTCAATCATACTCTGCAGCTGAGTACGTTCAGCTTTAAGCAGTTGAATACGCTGACGCAATGCAGGCTCTGATTCACGCCACTCGTTTTCTAGCTTTTGCGTCTGGCGCTCAATGCTAATCCACTTTTCAGTGAGCCCGTCGATATCGCTGGCTTTTGTTGCTGCCATCACAATACCTGATGAGGCCACGGCAAGTGATACCAGTACAAAAGAAAGCGCTGCACTTCTTTTAACTTTCATTCAAATCCCTTACATCTCTTGGCTGAATTAATGAGATTGCCGGCACGTCGATATCGCTATCGAGGCCGGCATTTTTAATGTCTTGTCACTGCTTGCTAAGTATTAGAACTGGTAAGTAGCAGACAACAAGAAGCTTCTTTCTGGTTCATTGAAAGTATTCGCCCCTGCGTTAGATGCTTGTGTACCTTCACGCTTAACGCTTTCGTTAAACAAGTTCTTAACCGACACGTTGAAGCTTAAGTTTTCGTCGAACGCGTAAATGGCGTTAATGTTGGTGATGGTATAGGCTTCGCGATCATCAGCTTCGATAACGGCGCCCGAATTAACGCTGGCCGTAGGGCTTTCTGTCTCACCGTAGTGTTGAGCGCTAAGCACAAGCTCAAGTGCATCGGTTGCTTGCCAGCTTATTAGCGAGTTCACTGTGTAGTCAGGAACGATAGATAATGGCTGGCCAGTAGATTTATCTTCTGACTCAAGCATCACGGTAAAGTTGGTCGACCACTCAATAGTGCTGGTTACAGGGAACAACAAGTTACCTTCAAGGCCAGAAATAACCGCTTCAGGAACGTTAAACCACTGGAATACCTGAACGTTTGCCTCGCCACCTTCTTCGCCAGGTAACACATACTCTGGCGGTACATTACCGGTGCCAATTTTGTCTTTATAGTCGTTGTGGAAGTAAGTAATACCCGCGTTCAAACCCTCTTCGTTGGTGTAGTTAACACCAATTTCTTTGTTTACTGAGGTTTCGTGCTCTAGGTCAGGGTTTCCTAGAATGTGACACCCGCCACCTAGGTTAGAGAAGTCAACTGGGCAACCATTACCTCGGGTGTAGTACACGTAGTTAGGGTTTAATTGGTAGAGATTTGGAGCTTTAAAAGCACGGCTAATACCACCTTGAACCACAATATTAGGCGATGCCTGCCATGATGCATTCAAGCTCGGGCTAAGGTTTGTACCCGCTTTGCTGTGATCATCAAAACGCAGTCCAGGCGTAAGCGTGATTGAATCAGTTAGCATGATGTTGTCTTCAACATACACACCTACAAGCGTGGCGTCGGTTTCAGATGGACGATTTTCTGGGTCAGTCTCTACACCAGGAATAGTGCCGTCATCAACCACATTCAGAGAAAGCTGATTGCTAACTGAATCGTCTAGGGTCTCTTTGCGGTATTCCGCACCAAACGTTGCGGTTTGATTGAAGCCGCCTAACGTTAAAGGCACATTCCACTCGGTCTTTGCCGTAATGTTCTCTAATTTGATGGTGGTCATCTCAAGGCTATTAATGCGACCTTCACCACCACCTGCAGAGCCTTCACCTAAACGGCTGTTAGACGTGCTTTCGTATTGGATATAGCTAAATGAATCGCCGAAGTCATACTCACCATTGTGTGTTACGCCGAACGTACGACGGTGCATTACTAGTGTTTCTTCACCAATTAAGCTCTGAGGATCGGTTTCTGCCAGGTCTTCAGGTTCAGGTATGATGACGTTGCCATTTTCATCAACGGGGTAGCTTACGCCTTGAAATGCATTGTCACCGGCATAGCGGTTGCCTTGGCGGCTATAGGCTGCTTCAAAGTCCCAGCGATTAATATCATCTTGGTCGAAGCGAACAAGAGTACGCACGTCGATGTTTTCAACACCTTCACGTCCTGCACCTACCGCTTTTGCTGTACCGCCGCGGCCCGTTGTTACGTCTGTTGCGTCTAAATTTACGCGTGGGTCGTCAGCGTCCTGTTCGTTGTAGTTAACAATAGTGCGGTGAGAGAAGCGCTCAGATAAAGGCGCACTTGTTACTAGGTTAAAACGACGGTTGTCGCCTTCGTATTTATTTGAAGAAAGCTCGGTCTGAGCGGTGATAGAGGTAGAAGCTTCATCAGGAGACTTAGTGATAATATTGATAACACCACCTGATGCGCCAGAGCCATAGCGAGCCGCTGCTGGACCACGAATAACTTCAATGCTCTCAATCGCTTCAGCTGGAACCCAGTTGCTGTCGCCCTGTGTGTTTCGCTCGCCTGAACGGCCCATTTTTACAGAGTTACGCGACAACACTGGCTTGCCGTCAATTAAAATAAGCGTATTTTCTGGACCCATTCCGCGAATGTCGATTTGACGTTTGTTGCCATACTGTCCTGAGCTTGAGTTACCTGTAAGGTTGATACCCGGCATGGTTCTTACAATTTCAGCGATATCGTTAGTGACAGGACGACGTTTGAAATCTTCTTCCGTAATGATAGACACGCCTTGGGCTTGCTTCAGCTCTTCAGACGCAGATTGCACAACGGTGGTGTCGAGCGTTTCTATCTCTTCGCTTTGCGCCAGCACACCCGCTGACAACATGGGAAACAGGGTTCCTAACAAAATAATGCGCTTACCATTTACAGGCATTTGATAATCCTTAATGTGTTGAGTGTTGGCCAGCCAGTGGCTCGCCATTTCAAAATGTTGTGTCTTGTTACGCGCGGCTTAACTTCATAAATGGCTCTAACGCCAAACATGAGCAAAGCACTAACTATTTGAGTTAGGGCAATTGGTGTGATTATTGTTATTCCAAGAAAGAATGCCCAAAAGTGAGACTATCCGTAGAAACTTGCATCCCCTGTCTGTCATAGGGAATTTTCATCGCTTTATTTCTCTTCTTATTTGCAAGAAGTGGCTAATCGTGCTCAAATCGCACTGCATCTTAATGACAATTATTATCATTTGCAATTTAATTAATATTGAAAGGCTTTTTACTTTCTTTACATAAAACTGACGAATATGCTTAAAACACCGCTAAATACAATTCCTAAAACCCTTGCAGCACTGTCTGATTACGAGAACCTGGCTCGGGAGCGACTAACTCCACAATCGTGGGCGTATATTGCCGGTGGCTCTGCAGATGAATTGTCGATGCGAAGAAATCGAGAAAAACTAGACGACCTGTGTTTACTTCCCCGCGCTTTGAAAGATGTCAAACTGGGGGGAACTAAAACCACCTTGTTAGGGCAGCAGTTTGAACACCCTATAATTTCAGGGCCTGTTGCTTATCAAGCGTTAGCGCATCCCGATGGTGAGATTGCGACGGCGATGGCAACACAAGCTCAAGGCGGCTTGTGGGTAATGAGCACGTTAGCCAGTCGCTCCTTTGAAGATATATCTAATCAGGTGGAAAGCCCCCGCTGGTTTCAACTCTATGTTCAACCTACCCGTTCACAAACTCTAGAACTCATACAAAAAGCAGAGCACTTTCAGTTTTCAGCATTGGTAATCACCATCGATGCGCCAATTAACGGCTTGCGAAACCGTGAGCAGAGAGCTGAATTTTCGCTCCCTCCAAATGTGCGCGCGGTCAATATAGATACGCCTCCTCCCTTAGCACCCCCTGGAGAAGGCAAGAGCGTGGTATTTCAAGGGCTTATGGCACAGGCTCCTACATGGGACGATATTGCTTTTATCCAGCAACACACGTCATTGCCCATTGTGTTGAAAGGTATTCTTAATCCACTGGACGCTCAAAAAGCAGCGGAACTTGGCGTAGCGGGTATTGTAGTGTCGAATCACGGCGGCCGTGCTTTGGACAGCGTGCCTTCACCGGTAGAAATGCTTCCTATTATTCGCCAAACGGTTGGTGATGAAATGATGGTACTGGCCGACAGCGGTGTGCGCAGAGGCGCTGATGTGGTAAAGCTCATGGCACTGGGTGCTAACGCCGTGCTTATTGGTCGGCCTCTGATGTACGGATTAGCCACGGCGGGGGCATTAGGTGTTGCTCACACTATTCGATTGTTGAGAGACGAGCTTGAAATGACAATGGCGCTTTGCGGCGTAGGCTCCATAGAAGAAATAAATAAGCACTGTTTATGGCCCACAGCTTAGTCAATTTCTTAGAAAATTTCACCGCGCAAACACGCATTACTTGCAGGTCTTTAAGCTTAGGTTTCACTCCACTGTCTTAACAGATTGTGATACACACCCGAAAGCCTTACAATTTCAGCGTTATTAGGCGTCTCGGCGCTAAGTGCCTGAATACTCATATCTAAGTCGTACAGAATACGGCGTTGTTCAGCACTTCTCACTAAACTTTGCATCCAAAAAAACGATGCGAGTCGACGGCCCTTTGTAACAGGTGTCACTCTATGTAAACTGGTTGATGGGTACATTACCATATCGCCCGCCGCGAATTTCACACGCTGCTCTCCATAAGTATCTTGGATCACGAGCTCTCCCCCTTCGTATTCTTCGGGCTCACTGAGAAAAACCGTCATTGAGATATCCGTACGAACCTTTACAGCAGTTCCTGCCACCCGCCTAATGGTATTATCGATATGATCGCCAAATTCTCCTTCGCTCTGATAGCAGTTGAACATGGGAGGGTATATTTTATTAGGTAGCCCTGCCGCTAATATGTGCTGCGACTGACCCATTAAGCTCAAAATGAAATCCCCTAGCTGGCGTGCCGTGGGAGAATCTTCAGGCAACTGCAGGTTTTTCTTGGCATGTAACGCTAAATGCCCCGCTGTTACAGCGCCATCAACCCAATCGGCTTTCTCAAGAAGCGACACCGCATCGGTGACTTCTTGTTTGGTAAGGAAGTTCTCAATTCTAACCAGCATGATGTTCCCATTGTGGCAAAGCGAGTAAAATATAAAAAACCAGCCAGAGGTCTTTTTACCTAAGGCTGGTTTTATAATAACGAATACTCAATTAGAAAGTATAGTTAGCAAAGACAGCTACACTTCGAGGGTTCCCTGGACGGAAGTGCCCTTTAGCGCTGTAATCTACCACGTACTCTTCATCTGTTAAGTTATCAACGTTTAACTGAAGCTTTAGATCCTCTGTCACTTGATAAGATGCCATTAGGAAAAGCGTAGTGTAAGAATCAACCGTGAAATAAGCCGTATTTCTGCGCCAGTAGGTTTCACCAGAGTTGTAATAGATACCACCGCCCACATTCAGTTTGTTATCCATTGCAGCATAGTTAACCCAAATGTTAGCCGTATCATCTGGCGACGCTTGTAGACCGTTACCGATAGAATCCGCTGTCGTGTCCTGGGTAACTTCAGTATCTAAACTCGCATAGTTTGCAGAGATTGACAGTGAATCAGTAAGCATACCTGTAACGCTGACTTCATAGCCTATAGACTCTTGCTCACCCGCTAGCGAATACACTGTGACACCGTCCTCAATATTTTGTGAATCGACCACGTCTTTCGTAGTTTCAAACACAGCACCGCTAACAAGTAGCTGGTCGTTAAAGAACTGCCATTTCACACCAAGTTCAGTGGTTACTGCATTTTCAGGCCTTACCGCATTTTGCGCGGCGTTGGTTGATAGCGCTAACGCTACGCCGGGCGGCTGCTTAGAATTACTGTGACTTAGGTAAATATTACCGTTCTCTGTAGGCATATAGCTCACCGCTGCACCGTAGCTAAAGTAGCTGTCTTGAGCGTCGAGCCCATCGAAACAACCGCTACGTCGACCACACGCAGAACCGGAGATATCAAAATCGTCATAACGCGCGTTTATGTCTACTTGAAGGTGCTCACCGACTTTGATGGTATCTAGAAGATATAAGGCTACCGTGCTCGCATCACCCGAAGTGTCATTGCCGCTATGCGTTGTACCACCTGTTACAAACACGTTGTTTTGCAAGTCGAAAGGGTTAATGGTGGGAGCTTCCAACACATTGCCTTGCCCATCGACATAGGTGTAATTTGCTGTCACACCAAAACTGGTACGCTCTTCTTCTGCTACTTCTGCACCCAGCACAACTCGATGCTTCAAAGCCCCAGATTCAAGCGAAAGAATTGCGTCTAGTTGTGATACAAATAAATCAGTCTCTTCGTCCAATGCTTGCAAGCGCTCAGCATTCAATAGGTTAGCTTCTTCACCTGAATTCCACCACGGACGACCAATTACTGACTCTTTTTCGTTGCTACCAAAACGGGTTTGGCTACGAAGCGTTACCACGTCGTTTACTTTGTGATTGATAACTAAGGTGTACATTTGTGTCGACACTTCTTCGAAGTCGCGGCCCGGCACACTGTAATATTCGTCCCATAAACCCGAATCTATCGGTCCTTCGGGCTGACCTGTAGCTTCTGCAGCCGCTGAAGTTAGGAAGGGAAGACCAAGCACCGGAACGTTATCCTGCTCCATCACAAATACATCAAGGTTTATGTCTGTTGCTTCATTCACTTTATAAAGTAATGAGCCCGCCACACCAGTGGTTTGGTATTCCTCAACGCCATTGTCAAAGAAGTCACCGCCATCGCTGTATAACAGGTTTAAACGGCCCGCAACATTCTCAGAAAGCTTCTTATTGTAATCCAGTGTTACACGTGCGTTTTCGAAAGAGTCATAGCGACCTGACACTGCACCAAAATCTTCAAGTCGCGCACGTTTAGTTGCCAGGTTAACGCTACCACCACCGGTAGAGCGACCGTCTAACGAGCCGCTTCCGCCCTTGATAACTTCTACAGCTTCGTAGTTGAAAGTATCGCGGCTGTAACCAGCTATATCGCGAATACCGTCTACATAGATATTTGAGCGTGCATCAAAACCACGAATGGTGACCTTGTCGCTGGCAGACACGACACCGCCACCACCTTCACCACCACCAAACGTTGATACGCCTGCAACGTTTCGAAGCGCATCGTTTAAGTTGGTAATCCCCTGATCTTCAAGAAGGCGTTCTGAAATCACGTTGATCGAACGAGGGGTATTCGCGATGGGTTGCGTTAGCTTTACTGAAGAGGTTTCGTCAACTTTATAACCCGCTTCTTCGGTAGCTTGAACCTTAGTGGTTTCTAACTCTTGAACTGCGGTATTCTCTTGTTGAGCGAGTGCGGTTCCAAATGGTATTGCTGCGGTGACTGTCAGCGCTAGTGCGCTTTTTTTTGTATTCATTTTCTTCATGAAAAAGAAGTCCCTTTAGTGCTTTTAAGTGTGTGATTAAATGCCTAAATGTACCGAGTTGAATTTTGGCACCGAGTAAAATACAGAGAGATTAAACTAAATGCAAATTATTATTATTTGCATATGCTTTTACAAATTTACACTGAACTGACAGTCAGAACTGATAAAACGCGGGTTGATTAAGAATAAGCACAAGCTTATATGGCTTTCTTTTTCATTGGCTAAAGGTGTTTTGTAACAGTATGGTTTTGTAGAATTGAGCTAGAGATTCTGTAAGAAAAATGCCCTTAGTTCATCATAAGTCATATAAGACTCTGGAGTTTCATGGGCAATGAGGTATTCCGCATGAGACAGTCCCTCCACAATCTCAAGTTGACTCGTACCGTTGAAATCGCGAATTTTTCTATGCAGACGGACTGCATCGCTTAAAAATAGATCGCGTGTTCCTGCCACGATGAAAACAGGCGGAAACGAAGTAAAGTCACCATAAATAGGCGAAACACTAGGGTGTGATAAGTCGATAGTTCCAGCGTAAAGCGCTGCCGCAGATTGTAGTAGTCCTTCGTAGGTAACCAGCACACGATCAGCACCTTCATTAACTTGTCGACTATCCCCTGCCTGCGTTAAATCTACCCATGGTGTGCCTGTATAGATAGCGCAAGGAAGGCTTATACTCTCGGCGGCCAGTGATTGTATAAGCGCAAGAACCAGCCCTGCGCCTGCAGATGTCCCTCCAACGAGGATGCGACGACTCTCAACGCTATCTAAAAGCGCTAGGTATACAGCTTTTAAATCACAAAGCGCGGCAGGTGCTGGGGCATTTGGCGGCATAGCGTAATCTACACTCAATACGGTTATTCCTAACCGTGATGCAATCAATAACCCTTCTTCAATACTCGGCAAGCCGCCAAAAAATACATAGGCGCCCCCATGCACGTCTATATAAACATGGTTTTCAAAATGCGGTGACACCTCTTTCGGCGTGAGCTTACGAACTGTTACGCCTGCTATTTCCAGTAATTCCACACTGACATCTAATTGCTTGCGCATGTTCTTTACTTTTTTCTTTTGCTGCGCATTTCGTTGCTGCACGAGTTCCCGCCAACTAGCAGCATCTTGAGGTACCGTTGCCTTAACCTCTGCGATAGGTGTCGTCGGAAATTTTTCGATAGCATGCTTAAGAGCATCACTAACGGTCTGTGTTTTTGGTTCGTTAGGTTTTGACATTATTTTTGAAGTGTTAAAGTTAATAAACAGCGAGTTGGTGCCAAGAATGTATGAATCCTACCAGCCTACACCGAATATGGAGTGCATAGCGTAACGTATTAACTCGCCCGAAGCTTTAACATATAGTTTATACCAGTCCGCAGAGATAATTACTCACTCAGCGAGAGTTGAAATGTTCGCGACCGCGGCGTGTTACCGCAGGTATAGTGGTTCGACATCAAAGTGACACAACAAAGAGTAATAAAATCTGTATTGAAGATCAGTCCTTACTTGGTTGAGCATCTGATATGATTGGAAATACTAGTCGAGCGCAGTGTGTTTTGGGGGCAGACAGGAAGAATTAAGCTGCATGTAGCCAATACACTCTAAGACATCTTGGTAGAATAGTTAATAAGGATATATACAATGAAAAGAATACCCCTTCGTAAATGGGCAATGGCGGCAAGTTTCGCTATTTCGGCAACAGCCTTTGCAGGAAATGTAGAGCACGACCAGACCTCGGTTTGGAAAGTGTCGAAAGGCGATGTTGCGGTTTATGTAGGTGGTACAATACATATTCTGCCAATCTCTGAATTTCCATTGCCCGCTACTTTCACTGAAACCTATGAAAAAAGTGACACTTTAGTTTTTGAAGTAAAAATGCCTGCCCCAACGGATATTGAAGGTCAGCAAAAAATGATGGCTGGGCTTGCTTACAAAGACGGTAAGTCGCTTAAAGATGATGTATCAGAAGAGACCTATCAGGCTCTCAATGTTTATTTAGCCAACTTTGGCGCAACAGCCGATCAGTTAGCGCAGTTTAAGCCAGGCATGGTTGCATCAATGCTGGTAGCTATGGAAGCACAACGCTCTCAGTTAGCTGGACAAGGTGTAGATGCCTACTTCATGCAGTTAGCTGCTCGCGACGGAAAAGCCAGTGAATATCTGGAATCGTTAGATTTTCAAATCAGTATGCTTGCCAATATGGGAGCCGGTGAAGAAGACCGCCTCATTTCTGAAACTTTGGAAACGCTACCAGAGCTAAAAGACATGCTTAAAAGCACCATAAAAGCATGGAGAGAAGGGAATACTCAGAAAATCGATGAACTGGTGGTAGACACATTCAAACGTGAATCTCCCGCTTCGTACGACGATGTTTTTACTAAGCGCAACCAAAACTGGCTACCTCAAATCGAAGCCATGTTTGGCGATGATGACCAAGAATTTGTCTTAGTCGGTGCTGGCCACCTAGTTGGCGATGACAGTGTTATCGCCTTATTAAAAGCGAAAGGCTACAAAGTCGAGCAAATGTAACCCCCTTGTTGCTACCGACCTAAATATCAAAGCTAGGCATAGTCCTAGCTTTTTTATGTCTATTACAGCGGGAAATCGCTCTCTCAACCTGACACCGCAGGGATGCGGTGTCGGAGCTCTTACATAAAAGCAAGGATGGCTTTACGGCGTGTTTCAGAGGGCACAACAATCACGAACTAAATCGCAGGCATAAAAAAAGCGCACCTAAGTGCGCTTTTTTGGGCTTGTGTTGCTAAGTCTAGATTAGTCTAGGATCTTAGATACAACACCAGCACCTACTGTACGACCACCTTCACGGATTGCGAAACGAAGACCTTCTTCCATCGCGATCGGAGCAATTAGCTCAACTTTGAATTTAAGGTTGTCACCAGGCATTACCATTTCTACGCCTTCTGGAAGCTCTACAGCACCAGTTACGTCAGTTGTACGGAAGTAGAACTGTGGACGGTAGCCTTTGAAGAATGGAGTATGACGGCCACCTTCATCTTTAGACAGTACGTATACTTCTGCTTCGAAGTTAACGTGTGGAGTGATTGAACCAGGCTTAGCTAGTACTTGACCACGTTCAACTTCGTCACGCTTAGTACCACGTAGAAGAACACCAACGTTCTCACCTGCACGGCCTTCGTCAAGAAGCTTACGGAACATCTCAACACCAGTACAAGTAGTCTTAGTAGTGTCTTTGATACCTACGATTTCTACTTCTTCACCAACCTTGATGATACCTTGCTCAACACGACCTGTTACAACTGTACCACGGCCTGAGATTGAGAATACGTCTTCGATTGGAAGAATGAACGGCTTGTCGATTGCACGCTCTGGCTCTGGGATGTATGAATCAAGCGCTTCACCAAGCTCGATGATTTTCTTTTCCCACTCTGCGTCGCCTTCAAGCGCCTTAAGAGCTGAACCTTGGATAACTGGTAGGTCATCACCTGGGAATTCGTATTCGTTAAGAAGTTCACGAACTTCCATTTCTACTAGCTCTAGAAGCTCTTCATCGTCAACCATGTCACACTTGTTCATGAATACGATGATGTAAGGAATACCAACCTGACGACCAAGTAGGATGTGCTCACGAGTCTGTGGCATAGGGCCATCAGTCGCAGCAACTACTAGGATACCACCGTCCATCTGAGCAGCACCAGTGATCATGTTTTTAACGTAATCAGCGTGTCCTGGGCAGTCTACGTGTGCGTAGTGACGAGTAGGAGTGTCATATTCTACGTGTGAAGTAGAAATGGTGATACCACGTGCTTTCTCTTCAGGCGCGTTATCGATTTGATCGAAAGCCTGTGCGTTACCGCCGTAAGTTTTAGAAAGAACTGTAGTGATAGCTGCAGTTAGGGTAGTTTTACCGTGGTCAACGTGGCCGATTGTACCCACGTTTACGTGGGGTTTCGTACGTTCAAACTTTTCTTTTGCCATTTTTCTCGTTTCCTAAGTTAAAAGTCCGACCCACCAATAGACCGGACCGAACCTTCATTTAGATTAAATTCTAGATTCAATAATAGCCTGCGCCACATTGTTCGGCGCCTCAGAATAATTGAAGAACTCCATTGAGTATGAAGCACGACCTTGTGTTTGTGAACGCAAGTCAGTTGCGTAGCCAAACATTTCTGAAAGCGGCACTTTAGCACGTATTATTTTAACACCTGCGACGCCATCTTCCATACCTTCGATCATGCCGCGGCGACGATTAATGTCACCAACTACATCACCCATCCAGTCTTCTGGAGTAGTCACTTCAACTTTCATTGTGGGTTCAAGTAACACCGGATTTGCTTCTGCGGCGCCTTTTTTGAAACCCATAGAGCCGGCGATCTTAAACGCCATTTCAGAAGAGTCAACATCGTGGTATGAACCGTCAAACAGCGTAACCTTTACATCAAGTACTGGATACCCTGCAAGAACACCACTTCGCATCTGCTCCTGAATTCCTTTATCGACCGCTGGAATGAACTCTTTTGGTACCACACCACCGACGATTTCGTTCACAAATTCGTAGCCTGAACCTTCTTCTTGAGGCTCAATGCGCAGCCATACATGACCAAATTGGCCGCGGCCGCCTGACTGACGAACGAACTTCCCTTCAACTTCAACAGATTTACGAAGGGTTTCACGATAAGCAACCTGAGGGTTACCTACGTTACATTCAACTTTAAATTCGCGCTTCATGCGGTCGACAATGATATCAAGGTGAAGTTCACCCATACCTGAGATAATCGTCTGGCCTGTCTCGTCGTCAGTTTTCACTTTGAATGACGGATCTTCAGCTGCAAGCTTGCTTAGGGCTATGCCCATTTTCTCTTGGTCAGCTTGCGACTTAGGCTCAACCGCAATTGAAATTACCGGCTCTGGGAACTCCATACGCTCTAGCGTAATAACATGGTTAGGGTCACAAAGCGTATCACCGGTTGTTACATCTTTAAGGCCAATGGCCGCAGCGATGTCACCTGCGCGTACTTCTTTAATTTCTTCACGGTCTTTCGCGTGCATTTGCACAATACGACCAAAGCGCTCACGCTTGCCCTTAACAGGGTTGTAAACCGTATCACCCGTGTTTACTACACCAGAGTAACAACGGAAGAAGGTTAGCGTACCCACAAATGGGTCGGTCGCTATTTTAAATGCTAGCGCTGAGAACGGCTCATCGTCACTTGAATGACGCTCTGCTTCTGTCTCGTCTTTGTCGTCAAGTACACCAGTGATGGCCTTAACTTCTGTTGGAGACGGAAGATAATGAATAACAGAGTCTAGTACTGCCTGAACACCTTTGTTTTTGAAGGCACTGCCACAGGTGGCAAGAACAATTTCGTTGTTCAGCGTACGCTGACGAAGGCCTGAACGAATTTCTTCCTCAGAAAGCTCTTCACCTTCCAAGTATTTATTCATTAGCTCATCAGATGCTTCTGCAGCCGCTTCGATCATTTCGGTACGGTACTGCTCAGCGGTATCTAAATATTCAGCCGGAATGTCTTCATAGGTAAATGTCATACCCATGTCTTCTTCATTCCAGTTGATGGCTTTCATCTTCACAAGGTCGATGACGCCATGGAAATTCTCTTCAGCGCCCATGTTGATTTGAATCGGAACACAGTTTGCGCCTAAACGCTTGCGGATTTGACCCACAACACGTTCAAAATCAGCGCCAGCCCGGTCCATCTTATTAACGAACACAAGGCGTGGCACTTGATATTTGTCAGCCTGTCGCCAGACTGTCTCTGATTGAGGTTCTACCCCAGAAGACCCACAGAAAACAACAACTGCACCGTCTAGTACACGCAATGAACGCTCTACTTCGATAGTAAAGTCAACGTGTCCAGGGGTGTCGATGATGTTGATCCTGTGTTGATCGAACTGTTGCTCCATACCAGACCAGAAACAAGTCGTTGCAGCAGACGTGATAGTAATACCACGCTCCTGCTCTTGCTCCATCCAGTCCATGGTAGCAGCACCATCGTGCACTTCACCGATTTTGTGAGACAGTCCTGTATAAAACAGAACACGCTCTGTGGTCGTGGTTTTACCCGCGTCCACGTGAGCCACAATACCAATATTGCGATAACGCTCAATCGAGGTCTTACGAGGCATAAATCTCTCTCAGTTAAATAACGTTGATTACCAACGGTAGTGAGCAAACGCTTTGTTTGCTTCGGCCATACGGTGAACGTCTTCACGTTTCTTAACCGCTGAACCTTTATTATCTGCTGCGTCTAGCATTTCAGCCGCTAGGCGTTGTGCCATAGACTTTTCGCCACGTTTACGTGCAGCTTCAACCATCCAACGCATACCTAGCGCGTTACGACGAACTGGACGTACTTCAACTGGAACCTGATAAGTTGAACCACCAACACGACGAGACTTAACCTCTACTGTTGGGCGGATGTTATCAAGCGCTTCCTCGAAGATATCTAGGTGTGCTTTGCCGGTTTTTTCAGCAACAATATCAAGCGCACCGTAAACGATTTTTTCAGCGACTGACTTTTTGCCGTCGAGCATTACGACATTCATGAATTTCGCAAGCAGTTGTGAACCAAATTTTGGCTCTGGTAGGATTTTACGTTGACCTACGACTCTTCTTCTTGGCATTTTCTATTCTCCGTATGAATTCAGGGAAAACCCAAAACTCTTAAACTTCAGTTTGGCCTTACTAACGGAGAACCGTTATGACTTAGGCTTCTTCGCGCCGTACTTAGAACGGGCTTGTTTACGATCGTTTACACCTGCGCAGTCAAGAGTACCGCGAACTGTGTGATAACGAACACCTGGTAGATCTTTAACACGACCACCACGGATAAGTACTACACTGTGCTCTTGTAGGTTGTGACCTTCACCACCGATGTATGAAGAAACTTCAAAACCGTTAGTTAGACGTACACGACATACTTTACGTAGTGCAGAGTTTGGTTTCTTAGGCGTAGTAGTATATACACGAGTACATACACCACGTCTTTGTGGACAAGCTTGTAGAGCAGCTACGTTGCTTTTTTCAACGGGCTTTCTACGCGGCTTGCGCACTAACTGGTTAACTGTTGCCATTAACTAGCTCCTGATTAAAAACTACGAAAACCCAATCACTGTGATTGGGTCCATATTAATACGATTAATTGCTTAATCGCTCTTGTTTGTGAACATTGTGCTCGTCAACATTCACTGAGCTCTGATACAAAAAACCGCGACCGTTTATCGAGCCACTTATTGGCTATCCAAAATCGGGTCGCGGAATATTAAAGATCATCGCTCTGACTGTCAAGGTGTACAAAGGTTAAGCAGTTAATTTATCTGCAATCTGTACAACATGACTGCCAAATTGTTAGGAGTACGTTAACGTACTCCTATGATCTTGCCTTATTCGGCAGTATCTTCGTCTGCACCAGCATTAAGCGCTTCGGTTAGTGCCTGTTCTGCTTCAGCAGCAGAAACTGACATTTCTTCGATTTGCTCTTTGCGACGTTGTGCACGGCGTTCGTGGTAAGCGAAACCTGTACCCGCTGGAATTAGTCGACCAACGATTACGTTTTCTTTCAGACCGCGTAGGTCATCTTCTTTACCTTGAACCGCAGCTTCAGTTAGAACACGTGTTGTTTCTTGGAACGATGCCGCTGAGATAAATGACTCAGTAGACAGTGACGCTTTAGTGATACCAAGCAGCTGTGTTTCGTACTGCGCTGGGATCTTGCCGTGTTTTTCAATTTCACGGTTAGCCACTTTAACGTTCGATACTTCAACCTGTTCGCCTTCAAGGAACTGCGTATCGCCTGGATTAGTGATAATGCACTTGCGTAGCATCTGACGGATAACTACTTCAATGTGCTTATCGTTAATCTTAACACCCTGTAGGCGGTAAACTTCCTGAACTTCGTTCACGATGTAGTTTGCTACAGCTGAGATACCACGTAGACGTAGGATATCGTGTGGAGACTCTGGACCATCAGCGATAACTTCGCCTTTTTCCACTTTCTCACCTTCGAACACGTTAAGCTGACGCCACTTAGGAATCATCTCTTCGTACGCGTCACCCTCAGCAGGTGTAATTACAAGACGCTTCTTACCTTTGGTCTCTTTACCGAAGCCGATAGTACCTGAGATTTCTGCAAGGATAGCAGGCTCTTTAGGCTTACGTGCTTCAAATAGGTCCGCAACGCGCGGTAGACCACCCGTGATATCACGAGTCTTCGAGCTTTCCTGAGGAATACGTGCTAGCACGTCACCTTCGTTAGCCACTTTGCCTTCTTTCGCTTCGATGGTTGTGAAGCTTGGAAGACGAATTTCTTGAAGACCGAACTCGTCGCTTTCAAGAATTAGCTTAGGCTCTTTAGAGTTTACTTTCGCAAGGTCTTTAACAACGATACGGGTTAGACCAGTAAGCTCGTCTTGCTGCATTTCGGTGTTAGAGTCATCAATGTCAGCGAAGCTAATCTTAGCTGCACGTTCAGTGATGATTGGGTGACTATGCGGATCCCAGTTAGCAACAACGTCGCCAGCTGCAATAGTTGCACCGTCATCCACGCTAAGTACAGCACCGTAAGGTACTTTATAGCGCTCTTTCTCACGGCCTTGCTCGTCGATAACAGTAAGTTCTGTTGAACGAGAAACGATAACCACTTTGCCGTCAGAGTTACGTACGAACTTCGCGTTGTGTAGCTTAAGGCTACCCGCAGTCTTAACTTGTACGCTGTTCTCAGCAGATGCTCTTGATGCCGCACCACCGATGTGGAACGTACGCATGGTAAGCTGTGTACCTGGCTCACCGATTGACTGTGCTGCAATAACACCAACCGATTCACCGCTACCCACCATGTGACCACGTGCAAGGTCACGACCGTAACACTTAGCACAAACACCGAAGTCGTTGTCACAAGTGATTACCGAGCGAACCATGATTTGGTCAACTGAGTTAGCTTCAAGCATGTCTACTAACGCTTCGTCTAGAAGAACGTTCCGCTCAACTAGTACTTCGTTAGTACCTGGCTTAAGTACATCTTCTGCTACCACACGGCCTAGTACACGCTCGCGTAGTGGCTCAACAACGTCACCACCTTCGATTAGTGGTGTCATTTGAACACCTTCGAATGTGCCACAGTCGTCGTTAGTGATTACCAAGTCTTGTGCAACGTCTACTAGACGACGCGTTAGGTAACCCGAGTTCGCTGTCTTAAGTGCGGTATCCGCAAGACCTTTACGAGCACCGTGAGTTGAGATGAAGTACTGTAGTACGTTCAGACCTTCACGGAAGTTCGCCGTAATTGGGGTTTCGATGATTGAGCCATCTGGCTTAGCCATCAGACCACGCATACCAGCTAGCTGACGAATCTGAGCGGCACTACCACGAGCACCCGAGTCGGCCATCATGTAAACAGAGTTAAATGATGATTGCTCTTCTTCTTCGCCATCGCGGTTAATTACGATGTCAGTCTTAAGGTTATCCATCATGGCCTTAGCAACTTTTTCGTTGGCATTTGACCAGATATCGATAACTTTGTTGTAACGCTCACCCGCGGTAACAAGACCGTTTTGGAACTGTTCCTGAATTTCGATAACTTCTGCTTCTGCTGCGTCGATGATGTCTTTCTTAGCAGCAGGGATAACCATATCGTCGATACCAACAGACGCACCCGCGATCATCGCGTAGTGGAACCCGGTATACATGATTTGGTCAGCAGCAATTACTGTATCTTTCAGACCTAGCGTACGGTAACAAGCATTCAATAGTCTTGAAATTTGCTTCTTGCCCATCGCTTGGTTGATGATTTCAAACGGCAGACCCTTTGGAAGGATCAGTGAGAAAATCGCACGACCAACCGTAGTGTCAGTTAGCGTTACTTTCTCAGTTTTGTTGCCATCTTCATCGATGTCATATTCAGTAATACGTACTTTAACGCGAGAGTGAAGCTCAGCATTACCTGTACGGTATGCTTTTTCTGCTTCATTCGGGCTGGTGAATACCATGCCTTCGCCTAAGCCGTTTACTTTGTCACGCGTTAGGTAATAAAGACCCAATACAACGTCCTGTGAAGGTACGATGATTGGCTCACCATTCGCAGGTGACAGAATGTTGTTCGTTGACATCATAAGTGCACGTGCTTCTAGCTGTGCTTCGATTGTCAACGGAACGTGTACCGCCATTTGGTCACCATCGAAGTCGGCGTTGTACGCCGCACACACTAGCGGGTGAAGCTGAATCGCTTTACCTTCGATTAGTGTTGGTTCGAATGCTTGGATACCCAAACGGTGAAGTGTAGGTGCACGGTTAAGTAGTACCGGGTGTTCGCGGATAACGTCGTCTAGTACGTCCCAAACCTCTGGTGCTTCGCGCTCTACAAGCTTCTTAGCTGCTTTAATTGTTGTCGCAAGACCACGACCTTCAAGCTTACCGTAGATAAACGGCTTAAATAGCTCAAGTGCCATCTTCTTAGGAAGACCACACTGGTGAAGACGTAGCGTAGGACCAACGGTAATTACAGAACGGCCTGAGTAGTCAACACGCTTACCAAGAAGGTTTTGACGGAAACGACCTTGCTTACCTTTGATCATGTCTGCAAGCGACTTAAGTGGACGCTTGTTAGAACCGGTAATCGCACGACCACGACGTCCGTTATCTAGAAGCGCATCTACAGACTCTTGAAGCATACGCTTTTCGTTGCGTACGATGATGTCTGGAGCAGCTAGGTCTAGAAGACGCTTAAGACGGTTGTTACGGTTAATAACACGACGGTATAGGTCGTTAAGGTCAGACGTTGCAAAACGGCCGCCATCTAGTGGTACTAGAGGACGTAAATCTGGTGGAAGTACCGGAAGAACCGTCATGATCATCCACTCTGGCTTGTTACCAGACTGTTGGAATGACTCAAGCAACTTAAGACGCTTAGTAATTTTCTTACGCTTAGTTTCAGAGTTGATTGAAGGCAGCTCTTCACGCATAGCCGCAACGTCTGCGTCTACGTCTAGTGCTGTAAGAAGATCGAATACTGCTTCAGCACCCATCTTCGCTTCAAACTCATCACCGTGCTCTTCAAGTGCATCCAAGTATTCTTCTTCGTTAAGAAGTTGGCTGCGCTCAAGCGTAGTCATACCTGGCTCTGTAACCACGTATGATTCAAAGTAAAGTACACGTTCAATATCACGAAGTGTCATATCTAGCATTAGGCCGATACGAGACGGAAGTGATTTCAGGAACCAGATGTGTGCTACCGGGCTAGCTAGCTCGATGTGACCCATACGCTCACGACGTACTTTAGTCAGTGTAACTTCAACGCCACACTTCTCACAGATAACACCACGGTGCTTAAGGCGCTTGTACTTACCGCAAAGACACTCGTAGTCTTTAACCGGACCAAAGATACGCGCACAGAACAGACCGTCACGCTCAGGCTTGAACGTACGGTAGTTAATTGTTTCAGGCTTTTTAACTTCACCGAATGACCATGAACGGATCATGTCAGGTGAAGACAGACCGATTCGAATATTATCGAATTCTTCAGTCTTGTTTTGTTGCTTTAGAAACTTTAATAAGTCTTTCACATTACTCTCCCAGCGGAGTCAGTCTCTAGAGCCCGGCGCAAGCGCCGGGCCATCTCATAACATTACGTGGCTAACGCCGTATTACTTTTCTTCAAGCTCGATGTTGATACCCAACGAGCGAATTTCTTTAAGTAGTACGTTGAATGACTCTGGCATGCCAGGTTCCATTCTATGGTCGCCATCGACGATGTTCTTGTACATCTTGGTACGGCCGTTAACGTCATCCGACTTAACGGTAAGCATTTCTTGAAGGGTATATGCTGCACCGTATGCTTCAAGTGCCCACACTTCCATCTCACCGAAGCGCTGACCACCGAACTGTGCTTTACCACCAAGAGGCTGCTGTGTAACAAGGCTGTAAGAACCAGTAGAACGCGCGTGCATTTTGTCGTCTACTAAGTGGTTCAGTTTCAGCATGTACATGTAACCAACCGTAACTGGACGCTCAAATTCGCGACCGGTACGACCGTCAAACAAAGCAATCTGACCGCTTTCTGGAATATCAGCAAGCTTCAGCATTTCTTTGATTTCAGATTCACGAGCACCGTCGAATACAGGTGTTGCTACTGGAACACCCTTACGAAGGTTTTCCGCTAGACGACGAACTTCGTGGTCTGTGAAGCTATCGATGTCTACTTCTTGGTGATTCTCACCAAGCTCGTACACCTTCTTCAAGAAGTCACGTAGTTCAGCCAGCTCGCGCTGCTCTTTAATCATACGATCAATCTTCACACCAAGACCGTGTGCAGCCATACCCAAGTGCGTTTCTAGGATCTGACCGATGTTCATACGAGACGGTACACCTAGTGGGTTAAGAACGATATCTACCGGCGTACCGTTAGCATCGTATGGCATGTCTTCTACAGGCTGGATAGTCGAGATAACACCTTTGTTACCGTGACGACCGGCCATTTTATCACCCGGTTGGATGTGACGTTTAACCGCAAGGTAAACCTTAACGATCTTAAGCACGCCAGGTGCTAGGTCATCGCCTTGAGTAATCTTGCGACGCTTACCTTCAAACTTCTTATCGAAATCAAGTTTGATTTCAGCATGCTGATCAGCGATTTGGTCTAGCTCTAGCTGTGCATCTTCACTGTTAAGTGCGATTTCAAACCACTTTTCACGCGGCAGGCTGTCAAGCTTAGCTTGGTCAACACCAGCACGTAGAAGTGCAGTTTGTGCACGTGCAAAGATACCGTCTGCAAGAATTTCGAACTCGTCAGTAAGGTCTTTCTTAACCTGACGTAGCTGCATATCTTCAATTTCTAGCGCACGCTTGTCTTTTTCTACACCGTCACGGGTAAATACTTGAACGTCGATTACCGTACCGTGAACAGAGTTAGGTACACGTAGAGACGTATCTTTAACGTCAGACGCTTTCTCACCGAAGATTGCACGTAGTAGTTTTTCTTCTGGCGTAAGCTGCGTTTCACCTTTAGGCGTTACTTTACCTACAAGGATGTCACCGCCTTTCACTTCCGCACCAATGTAAACAACACCTGATTCATCAAGCTTGCTTAGTGCAGATTCACCCACGTTCGGGATATCAGAAGAAATTTCTTCTGGCCCAAGCTTAGTATCACGAGCGATACAGCTAAGCTCTTGAATGTGGATAGTAGTAAAACGGTCTTCCTGCGCTACACGCTCAGAAATAAGGATTGAATCCTCAAAGTTGTAACCATTCCACGGCATGAACGCGATACGCATGTTCTGACCAAGTGCAAGGTCACCTAGGTCTGTTGAAGGACCATCAGCTAGCACGTCGCCTGCAACAATCGGGTCACCAACACTACAAGTAGGCTTCTGATTGATACACGTGTTTTGGTTAGAACGAGTGTACTTAGTCAGGTTGTAGATATCGATACCTGCTTCACCTGGAAGCATTTCATCTTCGTCTACTTTAATAACGATACGGCTGGCATCTACGTAATCAACCACACCACCGCGCTTAGCAACTACAGTAACACCTGAGTCAACCGCGATAGTTCTTTCCATACCGGTACCAACTAGCGGCTTATCAGCGCGTAGTGTAGGTACTGCCTGACGTTGCATGTTCGCACCCATAAGTGCACGGTTCGCATCATCGTGCTCTAGGAATGGGATAATGCTTGCAGCAATTGAAACGATTTGCTGAGGTGAAACGTCCATGTACTTGATGTCTTCTTTCGGCATCAAGGTAGTTTCACCACGGTGACGACATGGAATTAGGTCGTCAACCAACTCGCCTGCTTCAGTCAACGCGATGTTTGCCTGAGCGATTGCGAATTGACCTTCTTCAATTGCAGATAAGTAATCGATTTCGTCTGTTACCACACCGTCTACAATGCGACGGAACGGCGTTTCTAGGAAACCGAAGTCATTGGTACGCGCGAAGCTTGCCAATGAGTTAATTAGACCGACGTTCAGGCCTTCCGGCGTTTCGATTGGACATAGACGACCGTAGTGAGTCGGGTGTACGTCTCGAACTTCGAAGCCTGCACGTTCACGTGTAAGACCACCCGGGCCTAATGCAGAAATACGACGCTTATGCGTTACTTCTGATAGCGGATTGTTTTGGTCCATGAACTGAGAAAGCTGAGATGAACCGAAGAACTCTTTAACCGCAGCCGAGATAGGCTTAGCGTTAATAAGATCTTGTGGCATCACGTTGTCTAGGTCGCCTAAGCTTAGACGCTCTTTAACTGCACGCTCAACACGTACAAGACCAACGCGGAATTGGTTCTCTGCCATTTCACCTACAGAACGGATACGACGGTTACCTAGGTGATCGATGTCATCTACTTCGTCTTTACCGTCACGAATCATTATTAGCTGCTTCATTACAGAAATAATGTCTTCTTTATCTAGTGTACCAGCACCAATAAGTTCTTCACGGCCAAGACGGCGGTTGAACTTCATGCGGCCAACAGAAGACAAGTCGTAACGTTCATCAGAGAAGAACAGGTTATCGAACAAGGTTTCAGCTGCATCTTTTGTTGGTGGCTCACCAGGACGCATCATACGGTAAATTTCAACTAGTGCTTCAAGGCGGTTAGTTGAAGAATCGATACGTAGCGTATCTGAAATGTATGAACCGTGATCTAGCTCGTTGATGTAAAGCGTTTCGAACTCTTTGATGCCCGCTTGGCTAAGTGCCGCTAGGTTTTCAAGGGTTAGTTCGTCGTTCGCGCTTACAATCACTTCGCCTGTGTCTTCGTTTACATAAGTAGCTGCGTAAACACGGCCAATTAGGTAATCGGCTGGAACTTCAAGTTCTGTAAGACCGGCTTTTTCTAGTGCACGCGTGTGGCGCGCAGAAATACGACGACCCGTTTCAACAACAACGTTGCCTTCACCGTCAATGATGTCAAAAGCAGCCGTCTCACCACGTAGGCGATCTGGAACCACTTCCATCATTAGTTTGTCTTTGTCGATACGTACGCTTACTTTGTCGAAGAAAGTATCTAGGATTTCTTCAGACGTCATTTCAAGTGCGCGTAAGATAATCGTTGCAGGCAACTTACGACGACGGTCGATACGTACGAATAGGTTATCTTTCGGGTCAAACTCGAAGTCTAACCACGAACCACGGTAAGGAATTACACGTGCGTTATAAAGCACTTTACCTGACGAGTGGGTTTTACCTTTGTCGTGATCAAAGAATACACCAGGTGAACGGTGTAGCTGTGACACGATAACACGCTCTGTACCATTGATAACGAACGTACCGTTCTCAGTCATCAACGGGATCTCGCCCATGTACACTTCTTGTTCTTTAATATCTTTTACGGTACCTGGCGCAGCGTCTTTATCGAACAACACTAACCGTAGTTTTACTCTTAACGGAGCAGAGAAAGTTACGCCGCGAATTTGACATTCTTTAACGTCGAAAACGGGCTCTCCCAGGCGGTAGCTTACATACTGAAGCTCTGAACTACCTGAGTAGCTTTTAATTGGAAAAACGGAACGAAATGCTGCTTCCAAACCGTATTGAGCATCTGCATCGATCTCAATAAACTTTTTGAAAGAATCAAGCTGAATTGAAAGAAGGTATGGAATTTCCAATACCTGTGGGCGTTTGCCAAAATCCTTACGGATACGTTTCTTTTCGCTATAAGAGTAAACCATGGGTTCCTCAGCCTGCTGATTTATGACCCAACCTGCTGCAAAATGCTTTAAAACGCGTGCTATGGGCTAAAAGCTACGTTTCAAATGGCGCACTAAGCAACAAACTTCCACAACCCTTTTTCGGGCAGATACACCAGCATACAACAAAATTTAACCAATTATTAGTTAACTTGTTGGATTTTTATGCTTTTTATGGGTATTTCCGAATGGCGCTTTAAGTAGTGTAACCAAGGGTTAGATTCTACACACTATACAGCGCAAAAAGGCTGGTGGTTTAAAAAACCACCAGCCTTGCCGTCTCAGGCAATAATCTGACTATGTCAGATTACTTGATTTCTACTTCTGCACCAGCTTCTTCAAGCTCTTTCTTAAGTGCTTCAGCTTCATCTTTGCTTACGCCTTCTTTGATAGCTTTAGGAGCAGACTCAACTACTTCTTTAGCTTCTTTAAGACCTAGGCCAGTCGCGCCGCGAACTGCTTTGATAACTGCAACTTTGTTGCCACCGAATGAAGTCATTACAACGTCGAATTCAGTCTTTTCTTCTGCAGCAGCAGCGTCACCGCCAGCAGCTGGACCAGCAACAGCAACAGCAGCTGCAGCAGATACGTTGAATTTTTCTTCAGCCGCTTCGATTAGTTCAACCAGTTCCATTACTGGCATTTCAGCGATTGCGTTTAAGATATCTTCTTTAGTTAGAGCCATGTTCTCTAAACTCCTGGGTATAAAATGTTAAAAAAATCAATATGCCAAAAACGCCAATTACTTGGTGTCTTTGACCGCCGCCAATACGCGCACAAACTTGCCAGGAACTTCGTTGATTGTTTGAACGAATTTCCCAACTGGTGCTTTGAAGGTTGCAAGTAGTTTCGCAAGCGCTTCGTCGCGGGTAGGTAGTGCTGCAACTGCGTCCAATTTCTCTGGACCAAGAAGACCGCTACCAATAGATAGTGCTGTAACTTTTAGCTTATCGTTAGTCTTACCGAAGTCTTTGAAAAGACGTGCCGCACCGCCTGGTGCGTCGATAGAGAAACCATAGATAAGCGGACCAGTTAAGGCGCTGTCTAAGTCTGCAAATTGACTGTCTGCTAGAGCACGCTTTGCAAGAGTATTACGTACAACCTTTAGGTATACGCCTTGCTCACGAGCTTTAACACGTAGGTCAGTCAGTTCTGCAACTTCCATCCCACGGTATTCAGCAACGGCTACGGATAGAGCGCGAGACGCAACTTCAGAAACTTCTGCTACGATCTCTTTTTTTGCTGCTAAACCTAGTGCCACTGAGTTCACCTCTTTGTATCTGACTTTGTTTGCGGTTACCCGCTTACGCCGTCAGGGTTCACAGATTGATACCAACCCTCATGGTTGATACCGCTCTACGGTGTTTGTTACCCCAGAGAGTCTGAGTCAAACCACCGTCTGCGCAGGTTGTTGTATTAAGCAGTGTGTTGACTGTGAAAGTTCTCTTACCTCTTTCACCACACCGCACCTGCGGTCTAGGACGGGAGCTGCTTATTAGCACTGCTAATTGTCACAGCTCCAACCCATAACCTTTAAGAGATTTCGATAAGCCTAAGCTCAGCGAAATTAAAGACCTACAGAAGCCTTATCAAGAGCAACACCAGCACCCATTGTAGTGCTTAAGCTGATCTTCTTGATGTATGTACCTTTAGCAGAAGAAGGCTTAGCTTTCTTAAGTGCTTCAAGTAGCGCTTCAAGGTTTTCTTGAATTTGGTTCGCTTCGAACGCGATCTTACCGATGCTAGCGTGGATGATACCGTTCTTATCGTTACGGTAGCGTACCTGACCAGCTTTAGCGTTCTTAACTGCCGTTGCAACGTCAGGCGTTACAGTGCCAGTTTTTGGGTTAGGCATAAGGCCACGTGGACCTAAGATTTGACCTAGTTGACCAACAACACGCATTGCGTCTGGGCTAGCAACTACTACGTCAAAGTTCATTTCGCCTTTCTTAACTTGCTCAGCTAGGTCATCCATACCAACGATGTCTGCACCAGCTTCTTTAGCTGCTTCAGCATTTGCACCTTGAGTGAATACTGCAACGCGAACGTCTTTACCAGTACCGTTAGGTAGTACAGTTGCACCACGAACGTTTTGGTCAGATTTCTTCGCATCGATACCAAGGTTAACAGATACGTCTACGCTTTCTGCGAACTTAGCTGTTGCTAGTTCTTTAAGAAGCGCTACTGCTTCGTTGATTTCGTACTCTTTAGTAGAGTCAACTTTGTCGCGGATTAGGCGAGCGCGTTTAGTTAATTTAGCCATTCGATTAGTCCTCTACGTTCAAGCCCATTGAGCGAGCAGAACCCGCGATAGTGCGTACCGCTGCATCTAGATCAGCTGCAGTAAGGTCTGGCTCTTTAGTTTTAGCAATCTCTTCCAACTGAGCGCGAGTAACTTTACCCACTTTTTCAGTGTTAGGACGGCCAGAACCACTCTTGATGCCCGCTGCTTTCTTAAGCAGGTAAGACGCAGGAGGAGTCTTAGTTTCGAATGTGAAAGAGCGATCTTCGTATACAGTAATTTCTACTGGTACTGGAGCGCCTTTCTCAAGGCTTTCTGTTTTCGCGTTGAAAGCCTTACAGAATTCCATGATGTTTACACCGTGTTGACCTAGTGCAGGACCAACTGGTGGACTTGGGTTAGCAGCGCCTGCTGCAACCTGAAGCTTGATAATACCGCTTACTTTTTTAGCCATTTTACATGCTCTCTTGTTTGGGTCTAACGCCTCGCAAATACAGAGATTATTTGCTCAATCGGCTTCCCGTTTCCGTTTAAAAGGGCGCGCATTATATAAGGTGATTAATTACTATGCAAGGGCTATTTAGAATAAAAAACCATCGAAAGGTCAGTATTTTTACGCTCTCGCCGTTTAACCGGAGACCTTATACAAAAAAGCCCCGTCAAACGGGGCTTTTTAAAAATACTATACGGTAGCTTGAATAGGCTTAGCCTTTTTCTACCTGACCAAATTCTAGATCTACTGGAGTAGAACGCCCGAAGATAAGCACCGATACTTTTACGCGGCTCTTTTCGTAGTCTACTTCTTCTACCACACCGTTGAAGTCTGCAAATGGGCCATCGATAACGCGAATAACTTCGCCTGGCTCGAACAGCGTCTTTGGTCTTGGCTTATCAACGTTTTCTTCAAGACGATTTAAGATAGCGTCAGCTTCTTTCTGCGTGATTGGCATAGGACGGTCAGATGTGCCGCCGATGAAACCAAGTACGCGAGGTACGCTTTTCACTAAGTGCCATGACTCTTCTGTCATCGCCATTTCTACCAATACGTAACCAGGGTAGAACTTACGCTCAGATTTACGCTTTTGACCCGCACGCATTTCTACTACTTCTTCTGTTGGTACTAGTACCTGACCGAAGTAGTCTTCCATATTGTGCATTTTGATGTATTCAAGCAGGGTCTTCTTAACGCGAGACTCGTATTGTGAATAGGCTTGAACTACGTACCATCTTTTCTTTACTGCTTCTTCTTCAGACATACGGTTATGCTCCTATTCCTGTAATAAAGCCAACTACACGAACGATGATGCCGTCTAGTCCCCATAAAATTAGTGCCATAATTAACGTCGCTGCAAGCACGATAAGTGTAGTTTGGTTCGCCTCTTGGCGAGTTGGCCACACAACCTTGCGAACTTCTGTGCGAGACTCTTTAGCAAAGCTCAAGAAGGTGCTACCTTTTTCGGTAGTTGCCGCGATGAAACCAGCTATACCAACAACTACAACAATTGCGATGGCACGGTATAGTACCGAGATCTCACCGTACATTGTATTAGCGGTTACTAAACCGGCAAGTAGTGCAAAAACCACTACCCATTTAAACATGTCCAATGCATTGGACTGATTTTCCGTCTTTTCGCTCATGTTACGATCCTAGCACTACAGCGTCGTTGTTTTACGCATCTAAAAAATGCGCAACTTAAAAATTCTTAGTTTAAGTAAATTTGGCAGGGGTGGAGGGACTCGAACCCCCAACCATCGGTTTTGGAGACCGCTGTTCTACCAATTCGAACTACACCCCTGTGGTGTCGATAAGACAAAATTTACTTACACTGCCCTTGTGAGTTGTGCGTCTTTTCTAAGGAAAGTGCGGTATCGCAAGGGAGGGACGCGTATTATACTTAACCACTTTCAAGATACAAGCGGTTTATCCATCCCATCTGCGATTGAACGCTAATTCGCGCCTTGCCTATTCAACGCCTATAAATCCGCCCGTTTGGTGCGCCCAAAGCTTGGCATATATGCCATTGTGCGCAATAAGCTCGGTATGGGTTCCCTGCTCTACAATGTTGCCCTTATCCAGAACAAGTAACCTGTCCATTTGCGCAATGGTCGACAGTCGATGCGCAATAGCCAGCACGGTTTTGCCTTCCATCACTTTATCCAGACAGGCTTGAATTGCCGCTTCAACTTCTGAATCTAGCGCTGATGTGGCTTCGTCCAGCACTAATACAGGCGCGTCTTTTAACAATACGCGAGCTATGGCAATTCGCTGGCGCTGACCGCCTGAAAGCTTAACGCCTCGCTCTCCTACATGCGCGTCGTACCCTGTTCTACCGTGACTATCGGTAAGCGTAAGAATAAAGTCGTGCGCTTCGGCCTGTTTGGCTGCACGGATCATATCTTCTTCTGTCGCATCCGTGCGTCCGTAAAGAATGTTATCGCGTACCGAGCGATGCATCAGAGAGGTATCTTGAGTCACCATGCTGATTTTAGCACGAAGCGTCTCTTGGCCTACTTCAGTAATATCTTGGCCGTCAATAACAATACGACCACTCTGGGTATCGTAGAAACGCATGAGCAAATTGACCAGCGTCGATTTACCCGCACCAGAGCGCCCCACTAAGCCCACTTTTTCTCCAGGCTTAATGGCTAAATCCAAGTTAGTGAACACATCAATAGGTTTGTTGTCTGCACCTGAATAGGAAAAATGCACGTTATCGAAATTAATCCCGCCGCCATTTACCTTTAACGCATCGGCTTTTGGCTTGTCTTTTACTGCAATAGGCTGCGCTAGTGTATTCATGCCGTCCTGCACCGTGCCTAAGTTTTCGAACAAACCTGATACTTCCCACATAACCCAGTGCGACATACCGTTTAGTCGCAAACACAGACTAATAGCTATGGCGATATCGCCAGGGCTCGCAATGTTTTCCATCCACAAATACACAGATAGCGCACCAATGGTGAAAATAAGAATGGCGTTAGCCATTTCCACACAGAATTCCAACACGGTGACCAAACGCATTTGCGGGTAAACCGTTTTAAGAAAACCATCCATGCTTTCTTTAGCGTAATCCGCTTCGCGGCGACTGTGTGAAAACAACTTCACAGTGGTGATATTGGTATAGCTATCAACAATACGTCCGGTCATTAATGAGCGCGCGTCGGCTTGCTTTTGCGAAACTTCTTTTAGTTTAGGCACCAGCACTTTCAAAATGCCAATGTATACAAAGAACCACACGATAAGCGGCATGGCTAAGCGCCAGTCTGTACTGAAAATAAGCACGACCATAGAGATGAAATAAACGCTGATGTACACCAATAAATCGAGAACCTTGGTTACGGTCTCTCTTACCGATAGCGCAGTCTGCATCACCTTGGTAGCGACACGGCCGGCAAACTCATCGTGAAAAAAAGTTAAGCTCTGACCAAGCAAGTAGCGGTGCGCTTGCCATCTAATGCGCATAGGGTAGTTCCCCATCAGGGACTGGCGTGAAAACAACGAGCGCAACAAAATAAACAGCGGAATAAACACGAGAACAGTTAGTCCCATGCCGATAAGGGTAAATTTTTGGTCTGCTAAAAACGTGTCGCGGTTTTGATCAGAGAACCAGTCAACTAACTGCCCTAAAAAGCCGAACAGCGCCACTTCTAACATGGCAACAATGGCACTTAACACGGAAACAGTAAGGATTACGCCCCACATGCCTTTTGTATAGTACTTACAAAATGCAACGATACCTGTTGGCGGTTGGGTAGGCGGCGTGTCAGGGAAAGGCTGGGTCAGCTTTTCAAAAAATGAAAACATGTAGAACTCGTTAGTTATTCAGTGACAGAGCACGTTTACGTATGCCCCAAAATGCTGGGTCACAATTCTACACGATAACTGAAAGTGTGTTGAACTTTGCGGTGCTTTTTTACCGCAAAGCTCGTTTAACATTAGTTAATATTTGGCACAGACTGATACTTGGCGAAAATTATTATTTGGAGAAGAGCTAACATAAAACAACCCAACTATAAGCGAGTTTTCTGTCAGCTTTCACTCTGCAAAGCCCAGTTTAGCCAGTATGCTTTCTACTTTTTCAGCGTGTTCAGCCTGCCACTGCCCAAGTGACATAGAGCCGTCTTTCCGGGCACGTTTTTGAGCAATATCATAGGCTGCTAACGCCTCATCTTTTGGGATTACTGCAATCCCCTCTTCGTCTGCAACAATAATGTCTCCGGCGTGAACAGTTACACCTGCACAGGTAATCGGCTCATTTAGCGGCGATATGCACTTTTTGGCGCCTGGCTTGGGTATAACGCCTCTGGCAAATACCGGAAACTTGTTGTCACGGGTTTCTGCAAGATCTCGTATAACACCATCAATCACGAAACCTTTTATGCCGCGCGACTGGGCTATCGCGCAGACGTTACCGCCCGCGACAGCGAATTCATCATCGGCTTCCACAACAATAATGTCACCGGGGCTTGCGCGATATATAGCCGCATGCAGCATAAGATGGTCTCCCGGCTCACACTTAACGGTAAATGCTGGACCCGCAATGCGTGGCATGCCTTCCCACAATGGTTTTATCGCATAGTGCATGAACTGCTCTCTTGGCAGCGCATCGGCGTACTCACAAGGTGATACGCTATCGAAAGGGGTATTGTGTAAGTCCATCGCCGTTCCTTGAATGTTGTAGTGTGTGAAAAAAAACACTATAGCGAAATTAGCCCTACAAGTTGTTACAAGCTGTGTATTTTCACTATAAACACTTTTTCTATCCCCCCCACCATGCTAAAAATTAGTAAAAAGCGTGCACGCAATACGCCACACCATTCTTTCGAAGGGATGCACAGGTTTCGCAACGCACTAAAAACAATAAGCGACAAGCCCAAATGTCGCCCAATAAAATGAAAAGGAAAACTCGACATGTTACGTAGCGTTTTAAGCTTAAGCGTGGCACTGGCCCTCACGGCTTGTAGCCCACAAAATTCATCCACAGAACAACAGACACAGAGCGCGGCTACCGAAGAAGCTCAGCAACAGCTTTCTTCAGGTGTCATTAAAGAAAATATGGATCTGTCTGTTGACCCAGGTGATGACTTTTTCCGCTACGTAAACGGCAAGTGGTTTGATAATTTTGAAATACCGGCAGATAAATCGAGCTACGGTTCTTTCGTGATCCTTCGCGATGAAGCACAAGATCACGTTATGGATATTATAAAATCGTCTGCCGAAGGCGACTTTAAAGCGGGCAGCGACGAGCAAAAAGTCGGTGATTTTTACCGTGCCTATATGGACATGGAAACCCGCAACGAACTTGGTACGACGCCGCTAAAGCCTGAGTTAACTAAGATTGATGCCATTGAAGACTACACCGACCTTGCTGAGTATTTCGCTTATGCAGCTCGCTATGGCTACGGTGCGCCGTTCAGCCTAACTCAATACCCTGACCTTAAGTCGCCAAAAGAATATTTGATGTACACGTGGCAGTCGGGCTTAGGCCTTCCTGAGCGCGAGTACTACTTCAAGGACGACGAAACATCACAAACCATTCGCGATGCCTACGTTAAACATATTCAAACCATGTTTGAGCTGGCGGGTTTCGACGCGCCTAAAGAAAGTGCGGATATGCTGTTCGCACTTGAGACTAAAATTGCTCAGCTACATATGAAAAAAGAGCAGGCCCGTAACTTTGCTGCCAACTATAACAAACTGACAATTGAAGAACTTAAAGCGTTAATGCCTAAGTTCGACTGGGACGCTTATCTTACTGAAGCAGACATTAGCGACATTCCTTCGCTAGGCATCCTGCAAAAAGACTACATGCAAAACATTGATGGCGTTATTGCAGATACTTCACTGGAAGATTGGAAAACGTTCCTTAAGTGGGGCTTGCTAAATGCTTCAGCCAGTCGCTTAAATGCTGAGCTTGATGAAGCAAACTTCAATTTCTACAGCAAAGTGCTTCGCGGTGTTGAAGAGCAACAGCCACAATGGCGTCGTGCAGTAAGCCTTTCAAATGCTCATGTAGGCGAGCTAATCGGTAAGGTTTATGTAAAACAGCACTTCCCGCCTGAAGCGAAAGATCGCATGATGGAAATGGTTAATAACCTGTTGTTAGCTTACAAAGAAAGTATCGAAAATCTTGATTGGATGACAGATGAAACCCGTGCACAAGCACTAGACAAGCTATCTAAGTTTACCGTGAAAATTGGTTACCCAGACCAGTGGAGAGACTATTCAGCGCTGACAGTTAATGCCAGTGACCTGTTTGGAAACCTAAAGCGTTCTTCGGACGTGCTGTACGAAGAAATGCTTAAGAAACAAGGCGGCCCAGTGTGGACCCATGAATGGGGCATGACACCACAAACTGTTAATGCTTACTACAACCCTCCGCTAAACGAAATTGTATTCCCTGCGGCTATCCTTCAACCTCCGTTCTTTGACATGAACGCCGAAGATGCGGTTAACTACGGTGGCATTGGCGCGGTAATTGGTCATGAAATTGGCCATGGTTTTGATGATTCAGGGTCAACCTTTGACGGTGACGGCGTTCTGCGAAACTGGTGGACTGACGAAGATCGCGGCGAGTTTGAAGCACGCACTGCAAACTTGATTGAACAGTATAACCAGTTTGAGGTTCTGCCTGACTTGCACGTGAACGGTGAATATACCCTAGGTGAAAACATCGGCGACCTTGGCGGCATCAGCATCGCACTTAAAGCTTACCACCTGTCTCTTGATGGTGAAGAAGCCCCTGAACTAGACGGTTTCACTGGCGATCAGCGTGTATTCATTGGTTACGGCCAGGTTTGGGCAAGCAAATATCGCGAAGAGGCGTTGCGCAGCCAAGTACAAACCGATACCCATTCACCTACGAAGTTCCGCACTAACGGTGCTGTTCGCAACGTACCTGAATTCTACGAAGCGTTTAACGTGACCGAAGAAGATGCGTTGTATTTACCACCAGAAGAACGCGTAAAAATTTGGTAATTCGCGCACATTGAATAGCGCATATAAAATTCGATAGCTAAAGCCCCATGTTTGCTTCACCAAACTGGGGCTTTTTTTGTCGTGTTGAAGTGTATGACCGAGCAGTTTCAAAAAGGCTAAATATGAATGTAAGAACAACTATTGTCTTTAGCAGCTTAGCGTTGATTTACCTGGCGACGCTGCCGCTTACCCCCTACGTGGCGCAATTCTTACCCAAAGCCCTACCTATTGTGGTACTGGCAGTTTTCGCCTATACAAAACTTAGCGCCATGCCGCGATACATGGTGTTGGCGGCGTTACTTTTTAGTCTTGCCGGAGATGTTAGTCTGGCCTTGCCCTTTGCTGATAGTTTTATTACCGGCTTGGCGTGCTTTTTTGTTGCCCATTTAACGTATGCTATGTGTTTTGCGTTGCTGCATCGCCGCCTACAAGAAACGCCCGGCGACCATATCATTTCACGCAAACCAAAGTGGTTCATTAGTATTATTATGATTAGCTTTGCCGTAATGATGGCAGTGCACATTCTGCCAGCGTCGAAAGCCTTATTTTACCCTGTAGTCGCCTATATTAGCGTAATCACACTGATGGGTTTAACCGCAGTGTGGTTGGCTCAAACTAAGCTGATCGTAACCGGTGCGTTATTTTTTGTGATATCAGATGCCATTCTCGCCCAGTCGGTTTTCAAAACCCCGCTTCCACTGTCTACCATTTGGGTAATGACAACTTACTATGGTGCCCAATATTGCTTAACCATGGGGCTGGTTGATGGTTTTTTGAGAAAAGAGAATAGGCAGGAAGAGATTGGTCAGACCTAGTTAGACAACGACGTTAAAACGTCTATCGCCAAGTCGGCTTTTTCAGCTGGCACGAAAATATGGTCGTGATAATAAGCGGCCACCACGTTGGCGCTAATTCCTGCCTTACCCAGCGCGGTGGACATAGCTGCAGTCATGCCTACCGCTTCCAAACTAGAATGCACTTCACAGGTTATACAGCGGTAATAACCTTCAAATTGCAGATTAGCTTTCTCGGCTGCGGCAACCGGAAGAATAAGGGTGGTGCCCTCGCGTTCTTGAAACATCCCCTTAGCTACTGAAATTAACGCACTAGTTAATCTGTCAGCAGGCAAGGTAGTAAAAACGTAATTTTCACGACTCGCCACAGGATTCAGATTTTTCAGTAACACGCCCAAGTCAGTTTCAGCGACCACACTCAACCTTCCTTTGTATAACGTCAATACTTATTTATTGAAGCTCTTATTAAAGTTTTCGGGCTCTAATACGCTTTCCTTTGATCTTACCTTCTCTAAAGTGCGCCATGGCTTTTTTCACGCTTCGCGTTTTCACTGCGACAAAACTCATGCTGTTTTGCACTTTAATTTTGCCCAAGTCATCGCCAGGAATGCCCGCATCTTTGGTAAGTGCACCCACCAGATCACCTGGGCGAAGCTTTTCTTTTTTACCCGCGCTTAGTGAAATACAGGTAAATTCAGGCTGAGTAATTTTATTTTTATGAAAACGCAGGCTTTGTGCGCCTTTAAGTGGAATATCGCTTTCTTGCAATACTTCTATTTTTCGCAAGAAGTGCTCTTCGTCATCGCTGACTAGCGTTACCGCCATGCCCTGTGCGCCTGCTCGCGCCGTGCGACCAATGCGGTGAATATGGGTTTCCGGCTCTTCACTTACCGTATAATTAATTACGCAGGCAACATCATCAATATCCAGCCCTCGCGCAGCTACATCGGTGGCAACAAGTACTTGTAGCGCATCGCTGGCGAACTGCATTAGCACCGATGTGCGTTGATGCTGTTCCAAGTCCCCCTGAAGTCCAGCTGCGCTAAAGCCATCTTCGATAAGCTCCTCAACCACTTCATTTACCTGAACCTTGCGGTTACAAAATACAATGGCATTTTTAGGTTGGTAGTGGGTAAGTACCGCTTTAAGCGCCTGAGTGCGTGTGTGCGGGAGCACGTTGTAGCCCAATTGGGTGATAGCGGGTTTACTGTCTTGAGACTCAACTTTACAGGTTACCGGGTTGTGCAGGTACTGCTTGGCTACACGCTCAATTTGTTCCGTAAAGGTTGCAGAAAACAATAGGGTTTGCACTTGTTTTGGCGTTTGACCGAAAATAATGCGTAAATCGTCTTCAAAGCCCATATCTAACATGCGATCGGCTTCATCGAGGACACGCAACTTTACGTTACTTAGGTCAATTCGACGCTTTTCCACATGGTCCATTACGCGACCCGGCGTGCCCACAATGATGTGAGGGCTATGTTTCAGTGACTGAATCTGCGGCCCCATAGGCTGGCCACCACATAACGTGGTCACTTTAATATTACCGATGTTCTTAGCCGCCGAACGGCACTGCTGAGCCACTTGATCAGCAAGCTCTCGGGTAGGACAAAGTATGATAGCCTGCGTGGTAAAATCATTCACTTCTACGTGCTGCAAGGCAGGAATTACAAAGCACAGAGTCTTGCCGCTGCCCGTCTGCGCTTGGCCTATCACATCTTTCCCCTGCAACGCCTCAGGGAGCGATTGTGCCTGTATAGGGGAAAGTTGGTAAATGCCTTGTGAGTCTAGCGCCTTGGTGATGGCAGGGTTTATATCTAAATGCTTAACTGTTTCAACTGTCATTAATTTGGGTTCCAAAGGTGCACTACACCATGTTCGGTATGATGAGCTATGCCGTATTCTTGGGACACCATGTCACTCCAGGAAGAAAGCTGCTCATTAAACTTGTCACTCATTTTCACACCGGCCGCCGCTAACTTGAGCTTCTCTAAAACCAAAACACAGGTGTCTTTCTTTGACAGTGCTAGGTAGGCCGTTGAAATGTCGTACTTACTCGATAGGGTTATTGTCTCACATTTAAATTGTTTTGGGTTACATCCAAAGTCAATTGCCCCCTGAGAACCGAAAATAGTATCAATTTCGTTGTTGATCAGTGCATCCACTAATGCCTGCCACGAATCATAGGCTTTTACTTTGAAGCCATGCTCTATTGCAACGTTATAGCGATAGTCTTCCAATAAGGTACCAACCCTAAAGTTCTTTGGTACGTTGGCAAAGGATTCAAAATAGGGCTTATCGATGCCGTACAGTCCATGAAGGTTTCTTGATACCGGCGTTACCCAGTGAAACACGCTTTCTCTTTCACTCGTGCGAATTACTGAGAATACCAATACGTTAGACTTGGTCATTGCTTCCTTTGCAATACGTTCCCATGGCGCGGAAAGGATATTCTGCTTTAGCGTCATCTCATCTAATATGTCTCTGACCAAGTCTGCAGCAATACCTTTAAGCTTTCCTCGCTCTCCCACCTCTGAAAAAAGTGGCACAATGTCGGCGATGACCCAAAGATTGTCGGTATTAGCATGCAGCTCACCTGCTAAGCTTAGTGTTCCAAAAGTAAGTATTGTGGCCGGGAAAGATGCTTTCAGTTCATCCCGTATAGCGCTAGCAAGCAATGTGAAGTTGTCTGAACCTTTGTATTGAGCAATCAGCTCGCTCATCCGCTCTGCAATATCGGCAGAACCTTCACTTTTGCTCAGTGCGATATAGCTCACTGCTATTGTCGTTGCCTGACTGCCCGCATTAGGCGTACAACGAACATTATTTCCACATTCAAAGGCAAATAGCGGCGTGATCCAATAATAACTATCTTCGTTATTTTCATCTCTGATCAAATTGATAAGGACGTCGGCACTATTCGATAAAGTGTTAGTAGCAGGCGTTAAATCAATGCCATTTTTTGATAAGGCATTTTTAAACACTGTGAGTGAGTAAGATTGAATACTCTGCTTCTCAGAGGGAGAAAGGGTACTTGGTAAATCGGGGGCGTGAGAGTAAGAGAATGCTTGTGCCCAAGTGGATGAACTCCACAGGGCACATAAACAGACAATAACAACAAAAACTACGCTTGAAATGCCTTTTCTAATTTCCACTGCAACGTTTGCCCCGCATAAAATGGAACCATATCGGTGCCATCAGCTAGGGTTACTTGTTCTGGCACCGTCCACGACTCTTTCACTAATGTCATTGTAGTCGTATTTCGTGGTAAACCATAAAAATCTGCACCGTAATGGCTAGCAAATCCTTCGAGCTTATCTATTGCGCCTAGCTGCTCGAACACTTCGGCATAAAGCTCAATTGCAGACCATGCGCTATAACAACCCGCGCAGCCGCAAGCATTTTCTTTTTTATGTTTTGCATGAGGTGCCGAGTCGGTACCTAGGAAGAATTTTTTGTTGCCGCTTGCCACCATATCGCGCAACGCTTTTTGATGCGTGTTACGTTTTAGTACTGGCAAGCAATAGTTATGAGGGCGTACGCCGCCAACCAGTAAATCGTTGCGGTTTAACAATAAGTGCTGAGGGGTAATGGTGGCTCCAACAAATTCGCTGGCGCCCGCTACGAAGCTTGCGGCATCTGCTGTTGTAATATGCTCAAACACCACTTTCAGCTTAGGGAATGCGTCAACGATAGGCCCTAAATGGGTATCAATGAACACTTTTTCACGGTCAAAAATATCAATGTGATGTTCGGTCACTTCACCATGAATTAGCAACAATAAGCCTTGCTCTTGCATGGCTTGGAATACGGGGTATAAAGCCTGAATGCCTTTTACTGCGGCGTCTGAATTAGTAGTGGCCCCTGCAGGATATAGCTTACACGCAGTTACGCCCGCTTGTTTTGCATCGATAATGTCTTGAGGTGTAGTTTGATTAGTAAGGAATAAGGTCATTAATGGCTCAAAGCTACTACCTTTAGGTCGCGCAGCTTCAATTCGCCCTTTGTACGCCATGGCCATTTCAGCATTAACCACCGGTGGTACAAGGTTTGGCATAACAATAGCGCGCTGGAAACAACGTGCGGTAGCAGGCACTGTTTCAGCTAGCATTTCGTTATCGCGAAAGTGAAGGTGCCAATCGTCTGGCGTAGTAATGGTGAGCGTTTGCATGCCTTGTCTCTCTTAGTACTTATTCAAACAGAGGGGAAGATGCGCGCAATAATAGCACAATTCCCATTTTGCGCGCAGAACAACTCGCTCGAAAGTGGCTATGAATTCTCTTCGCCGTGCTCTACCCAAATAAGCTTGCTAACGTCGTACCCAGCCGATGTCGCTTTTTCTAGTAAACGGGTGCGGACTTCATCTGAAATAGAAGGTGTTCGCGCTAAAATCCAAAGGTAGTCTTTATCTGGGCCTGTTATCAAAGCATATTGATAACCTTCTTTATCTAGCTCCATAATTACATAGCTAGCGTAAAATGGGCCAAAGAACGATACTTTCAGATGCCCTGTCGTTTCAGACTCTACAAAATACGCTTTGCCCTCGGCTTCATCCCATGCATTTTCTTCTACTGAAAAACCGCGATTAATTACCTTAACCCCTCCGTCATCGCGCATGCTATAGGTTGCCGTAACTTCGCTTAATCCTTCTTCGAAGCTATGGTCAAAGCGCGCTATTTCATACCACTTCCCTAAATAACGAGGAAGCTCAAAGCCTTCAACCGGCACTACCTTGTCAGGTACGCCAGTACAGCCAGACAAGCCCACACACACCATACCCGCCATAATCATTGAAACTAACTGCTTAAACATATGCCCTCTTTTCCTTGAACTCAGCTTTTAAAAAGCCCACTGATTAATTTAAATACACGCCTACATCGCAAAAATGATCTTTATCGGTGCTGCAACACCATAAACCTTCAAGCTAGGCTAACGGTCGACAGTAAAAATACGCTCGCCTAATCAGACTTTTCTTATCGCTTGGACCATATTACAGTGCTTTTAAAACAAGCCTTGAGCTAATACAGGCCCTGCCCACTCGATATTCTCAAACAGGGAGAAAATGACATGAATGCACACTTTCCACACGCAAGCCGCTTAATATATGGATGCATGGGCTTAGGTGGCGGTTGGAACGACAAACCGGCAACCAAAGCCGATATAAGCCAAGCAAGAAGCATCATCGATACTGTACTGAGTTTAGATATTAATGTGTTTGATCATGCTGATATTTATACGTTCGGCAAAGCCGAAACGGTTTTTGGTGAAGCGCTCAAGCAAGCGCCCGAATTAAAAGACAAAATGATTATCCAATCTAAATGTGCAATACGATTTGAGGATGATTTAGGACCAAAGCGTTACGACTTTTCAGCAAATCACATTCACACGTCGGTTGAAGGCATTCTCTCTAGATTAGGAATAGAACAGCTTGATATACTGCTGCTGCATCGTCCAGATCCACTTATGGAGCTAGACGAAGTCGCCGGTACACTGAAGCTGCTTCAGCAGCAAGGTAAAATAAAGCATGTTGGCGTTTCAAACATGCATGGTTACCAAATTAATTACCTGCAGTCTGCACTTTCCACACCTATTGTTGCCAACCAACTTGAAATGAGCCTTGGCTTTAGAGACTGGTTAGAAGACGGCATTACTACCAACAGTGCTGCTAATCGCGATACAGGTTATGCGCCCGGCACACTTGAATACTGCATGATGAACAACGTGCAACTTCAGGCATGGGGAAGCTTGGCACAAGGTAGATACACAGGTGCAAAAGTTGAAAATAGTAATGACCGTGCAACAGCAGACTTAGTGGCTCAACTTGCAGGTGAATATCAAACTACGCCTGAAGCGATTGTTTTGGCCTGGTTGATGCGACATCCTGCCAACATTGCGCCCGTTTTGGGCAGTACCAATATTGACAGAATTAAAGCAAGCCAAAAGGCTGAAGATGTTCATTTAAGTCGAGAGCACTGGTACAAGTTATTTGAGGCTGCTCGCGGTCAAGAGATGCCGTAAGCATAAATATTAAGGAAATTAAGATGCTGAAAGGCTTTCACCACGTTGCTATCATTTGTAGTGACTACCCTCGCTCAAAGACGTTTTACACGGACGTGTTGGGCTTCTCGATTATTGATGAAAACTACCGTGAAGCCAGAGACTCTTACAAATGTGACCTCGCGTTACCTGATGGCAGTCAGATTGAGCTTTTTTCGTTTCCGGGGGCACCGCAAAGACCGTCGCGCCCAGAAGCGCAAGGACTTAGGCACTTAGCGTTCAAGGTGGACAACCTTGATGAAATGATCAACCACCTAACGAATAAGCGAGTTGAATGCGAGCCAGTGAGAACCGATGAATACACCGGCAAACGCTTTACATTTTTCCAAGATCCTGACGGTTTACCCCTAGAGCTATACGAAATCTAAAAATCGCGAAGCCGTAATAGAAAAATGCCGAATAAGGGGTCTCTAAGTCGGCATTTTTATCAATAGCGATACAAACTTTTATTGGTCGAGCATCCTGACTTCCCGCTGCGGGAATGGTATTTCAATATCATGCTGCTGAAGGGCATTGAAAATGGCTTGGTTTAGTGCATAGCGCACTTCGAAATGCCTTACAGCTGGCGCCCAAACCCGAATACCAAAGTTAATACTGCTGTCGCCAAAATTATCTACACCAATGGCGGGTGACTTTTCTTCGCTGACTCCATCTACCGTTTCAACAGCCTTGCGAATCACATCGATTACCTCATCGACCTTACTGGAATAGGCAACGCCAATTTCAAGTTCAATCAACATGTTCTCTGCAGAATTATGCAAGATTTCACCGACTATCAGTTTGTTGGGTATTTGGATGTGAACATTGTCTTCGTCAATAAGAATGGTATAGGGCAACATGACTTGATCGACCACCCCTGCAACACCACGCACGCGGATAGTGTCGCCAACAACGAAAGGACGGGTAATAATTATGGTAAAGCCAGCGGCATAATTGGCCAACATACCTTGAATAGCTAAACCTGCACCTAAACCTACAGCACCTACGGCGGCTATAAGTGGGGTTACGCTAATGCCCACATTACCTAATGCTATAATCATTACGATACCCAATACCACTAGCTTGCTGGCACCGCCGGTAAAGCGGCTCAGCGTAATATCGATATTTCTGCTGACCATCAGGTTTTCAACCATGTGGCCTATTTTATTGGCCACCCACCAGCCAAGCAGAAAAATAATGATGGCGCCTACAATTTGGAAACTGTAGGTCACTGCAAATTCTACAAGAGTGTCGTAAAGGGCTTGCGCTTGTTTTAACTCATCCATGGAACGTGATTAGACTAGAAACTGATAGGAATAACCGAAGCTTAAACAACAACGTGAGGAAAAACCAGTGCCGAGAGCAAGCCCGGCACGTTACGGTTTTAAGGAATAAAGAGCGAGCATTGCATTTAGTTGGCGTATTCGCTTGCCTCAATTTCCGCTAAACGTTCTTTGGTAGGGTTCTTAATGTAGTTATACACCAAGCCAACAAAGAGCACGGCAGCAAAACCCGTGGCTACCATAAAGCCATACTTGGCGTCGCCACCGTTGGCGTCGCTCACCAGGCCCATGATGAAAGGCCCTGCAGCCGCACCTGCTGCGGTGAAGAACAAGATTACTCCGGCTACGCTTCCGTGTTGATGTTTTGGGAAACAGCTTATGCCTTTTGAGTTAAAGGTAGGATAAATTACTGACATAAAAGTGCCCGTTAGCGGGAATAGAAACAACGCAAGCTGTTTTCCGCCCCACAGACCAAGACCGAAACACAGTACAATAGCACCAGTGAACACCATGAGAACCAATGCCCAGTTGAAGTGAGACATCATCCAGATGCCTACGAAACGCCCTGCAGCACGAAGGATAAAGAATGCCGTTACCGAGTATATTGCAAGGGTCTGAGAGAAGCCTTCAGTATAACAATCATAGGTCGCTTTAAGCGTAGTCGCGTCGCACACTAAATAACTCGGCATCCACACATAAATGGCGCTTTCTGCGGCGACATATAAAAACGCGCCTACTGAAAATCCTAAAGCATAGGGGTTTTTCACTAAACTTAAGCTCTGCGCTATCGATACTTCCTTTTCACCTGAGGCTGTATCGCGAGTGTAAGCGGGGTATTTCACCAGCAAAGCACCGATTATAAGTAGCGTACAAACACCACCGGCGATTACATAAAGCCACTGCCATGCAACGCCTTGATGAATGAGATAAGCGACAATAAGAGGCCCGATAATTGCGCCAACGCCAAAGAAGGCTTCTGCCCCATTCATAGTAGCTGTGTGCTGTTTGGTCGATGTTGAAATATCACCGATGAGCGCCAGCGCACCTGTTTTAAAGATGCCCACGGCAACGCCAGATAAGCTCATTAAACTAACAATCAACACAAAGTCGTTAGCAATTAAAAAGCTGTAGCATGCAAGGCCAAACAACGCTAAACCAATGATAATGGTAGGCTTGCGGCCTAACTTATCAGCCAAAAAACCTAGGAAAAGACCCGATAAGGCAATACCTAACATGGGGAGTGAATGCATTAAGCTTGCTTGAGCATTGGTGACAGAGAACGCCACTTTCACTTCTTTGATTATCTCGCCTACCGAGTCTGACGTCATCGCAAACATCATAAACATTAGGTAGGTTAGCCATCTGATAATTCTGCTACTAGGATCATGATTGGGCATAGTCTGTCTCACAAGCACGGTATGAAAGGCCTTGTTCAGCCCTTCTAAACTTCACAAAAACACGTTGATCATTGCACGCATTCAGTAGGTCAAAAATAACGATGTAATAAACTTGATAAATGAGCTTAATCGTTTAAGATAAAAGTTAACAGAATTTAAAAAGCCTGTAAACCCGTTAATTAGGATAGGTTGTATGACGCACCTAAGCGTCGCACTTTGGAGTTTTCTATGAGCTATGCTGCTGACAGTGGTGTATGTTTAGACCGAATCTTGGCATCAACCGATTTATCTGGCCTAAGTAAGAAAGATGCAACAACTTTTACGCGTCGCTTGAAGGAACATTTTCCTCGTCTTTTTGACAAATATACCTACGTTTATGGGCACCTGTATGACTGCTACTTTCATTTACAAAAACTGGTTGAAATATTAAGAGACGGTTTAAAAAACCGTAAACCAGCCCTCAAAAAGCTTGATAATGAAAGGTTAAAAAACCCGCTTTGGTATCGCGATGAACAGCAAGTCGGCATGGCCTGCTATGTTGACCTGATGGGCCCCACTTTGAATGACTTGCATGACAAAATTCCCTACTTTAAGTCTTTAGGCGTTACCTATGTGCACTTAATGCCTTTATACGATGCGCCCAAAGGGGATAGCGATGGAGGATATGCTGTGTCGGATTATCGCAAGGTTAATCCAACGCTAGGCACAGTTAAAGACCTAGAAAAGCTTGCTTCAGCACTTCAGAAAGAGGGAATAAATCTTGTTCTCGACTTTGTGTTCAATCATACCTCTGACGAGCACGCTTGGGCGAAAGCTGCACTGGCAGGTGAGAAGCAGTTTCAAGACTACTACTACCTTTTCGATGACAGAACCATTCCCGATCAGTACGAACATACTTTAAGAGAAATATTTCCCCAGGTAAGAAGAGGTAGCTTTACCTTTAATGAACAGATAGAAAAATGGGTATGGACGACATTTAACAGCTTTCAATGGGATTTAAACTACAGTAATCCTGAGGTGTTTAACGCTATCACGTCTGAAATGTTGTTTCTGGCCAATATAGGTAGCGCTGCACTGCGTTTAGATGCGTTGGCCTTTATTTGGAAAGAGCTTGGTACTAACTGCGAAAATCAGGAAAAGGCCCATGTTCTTATACAAGCGTTCAACTGTTGCTTACAAATTGTAGCGCCTGCCGTGGTCTTTAAGTCAGAAGCCATCGTGCACCCTGACGAAGTACTTAAGTACATCGACAAAGATGAGTGTCAGCTATCCTACAACCCTTTGCTAATGGCACTGCTATGGAATTCGTTAGCCACGCGTAAAACCCGTTTGCTTACGCGCTCAATGAAAAAGAGCTTCTCTATTTCTGAGAACTGCACATGGGTGAACTACGTGCGATGCCACGACGATATCGGATGGACCTTCGACGACGCGGTAGCCAACGAACTGGGTATTAACGCATTCGATCACCGCCATTTTCTTAACCAATTTTATACCGGTCGTTTTGAAGGAAGTTTTGCCAACGGCGTGCCTTTTGCTGAAAACCCTTCTAACGGCGATTGTCGTGTGTGTGGTTCACTGGCCTCTTTATGTGGGCTAGAAGGCGCGCTTAAATCCAACGATTCAAAAGGCATTGATGACGCTGTGAAGCGAATGATGCTGCTTTACGGTATCACCTTTAGCATTGGAGGTATTCCGTTACTTTACTCAAGTGATGAAGTAGGCAAGCTTAATGACTACAGCTATCGATTTGATGACACCAAAAAGCACGACGACAGATGGGTAAACCGAATTGCCGTTACCCGCGCAGATACGGAATTGGCGCTAGGAAACACGTCGCCAGCCAACCCTACAGAGACTGCGAGCCTTCGCGTGTTTAACGGATTGCGCAAAATGATAGCAATTAGAAAGCAGAATGCGATTTTCGGGCAGTCTAGCACCCAAATTTTAGATGCCGATAACCATCATTGCTTTGCTTTTCTTCGGGAAAATACACAGGGTCACAAGCTGCTTGTGATATGTAACTTCAGTGAGCACCCTCAGACCATTCAGCGTAGCCTTTTGGCAACACTAAAGGGCGCATCAAGCCGAGATTTGCTAACTGATGAAACTGTCGAAATGAATGCTTCACCACTATTGCTTGAGCCTTTTCAACAAATGTGGCTTCTTGCTGATTAAAGTTCGAGCTTTCGCCATATCTTGCTAATTGCTGTTTGAAAAGTGGTTAGCAAGTTATCCGCGGCTTAGTCGCCAAATTAATTATCTTTACTGCCAGTGACTTATCGAATAAGTCATTTTTTCACAGGCACACCAATAAATACCCACTATACTTTTTATAGTGAATAGATAGTTCACGTAGCTTCCGCATAACTTTGGTAGCTTGGCCTGTGTTTGACTGGGTCTCAAACTGATTGACGCGGAAGTAGCACTCTTCTTGTTGTGTGTGGTTTGTTTCTTGCTTCACGCAGAAGTATTACACAGCGGGATTCGACTTATGTCATATGGATATGTTTAACATGGTAACGGATAAAACGATGCAAAGTGATAGTGCTTTGGAATACATGTGCCCGTATTGCGGCGCAATAAATGACTTCCAGTTAGAAACAGTTCGCGACATGTATCACGAACAGCATGAATCTTGTGGGTGCTGCAATAAAGTACTCAGTTTAACGGCGGCCGATGGTATTGGTGGCCGTATCAATTTGATTGTCGATTCACTGGATGCAGAGCTTGTTATCAAATAAAGCGCATTGGAAAGCGTAGCAAAATGTTAGCAAACAAAAAGCCGCTTCATGAGCGGCTTTTAAAGTTCTTAAGTAAAGTTGCGAAACAAACAACCATTAACTACCGAAAGAACTCTCGTTTCAATTCATTATCAGTAAGGAAACGGCCGCCGAGCGCAGACGTTTTCGTATATGAATTAGTATCACGGATCCCTCTCGCCTTAACGCAATAGTGCGTGGCGTTAATGCTCACCGCTACGTCTTCAGTATTGGTCAACGTCTGCAACGCAACTAACACTTGTTGAGTTAAACGCTCTTGTACCTGTGGACGTTGAGCAAAGAAACCCACAAGACGGTTAATCTTTGAAAGGCCGATTACTGTATCTTTTGGAATATAAGAAACGGTTGCCGTGCCATCAATAGTAACAAAGTGGTGTTCGCAGGTGCTGGTCAGGCTTATATCAGATACCTGTACAGGCTGGTCAATCTGCATCTTGTTTTCAATGGCAGTAATCTTAGGAAATTTGCGGTAGTCCAATCCACCGAAGATTTCATTAACATACATTTTAGCGATTCGCGTGGGCGTATCACACAAACTGTCGTCAGTTAGATCAAGGCCAAGCGTGTCCATTACGTCACGCATAGCACTTTCAATTCGTTTGCGCTTTTGCTCGTCAGTAAGACCATTAGCCACCATAGGTGTTTCTAAACCTTTGGCTTCTAATGCTTCTCGTACACGTTGTGCTGGCTCTGAAATAGAGGGGTCTAGTGCGTCGCGCACAATTACCGCTTCTTTTGCTAACATTACTTTATCCGTAGTTACTTCTTTTTTGATCTTGTACGAGCATGAGTTCGTTACAGATCGATTACTTGGCAACATGACTTTTATTTAATGTCATTGCTACCGACTGTGCATTTGGCACAGAATAATAAAACCGTTACCTTTTACGAAAGAAGGACATCATCTTGAATTCACCTGTGTTAATTACAGGCGCAAGTCAACGATTAGGCTTAGCTATGGCCAATAGTTTACTTGACCAGGGCCACCACGTTGTCGTGACTTATCGAACACTTCGTCCAAGTATTTCAATGCTTGAGGATAAAGGTGCTACAGTCTTACAGGCGGATTTTAGCACTGAGGCGGCTATTGATCGAGCAATTGATGAGATTAAGGCAATCAGTAAAACCTATCGAGCGGTGATCCACAACGCGTCAGATTGGGCGCAAGAAAAAGATAACCATGACAAGCATAGCTTGATTGAACGAATGATGTTGGTCCATGCTGTTGCCCCTTACCGCATAAACTTGGAACTTGAAAAGGCTCTTTGTGATTGCGACGTTCAGTCTGACATTATTCATATGACTGACTACGTTCAAGAAACAGGCAGCGAGAAACACATGGCTTATGCGGCAAGTAAGGCAGCCCTGCACAACCTGACCCTATCATTTGCTAAGAAGCTAGCACCAAAGGTAAAAGTAAATAGCATTGCCCCAGCTTTGCTTATGTTCAATGAGGGTGATGACGAAGCTTATAAGCAAAAAGCGATAGGAAAATCACTGTTAGAGATAGTACCGGGGGCGCAAGAGGCCGTGAAAGCCGTGAACTATTTATTTGATAGTGACTACGTGACAGGGCAAACCCTTCATCTTAACGGTGGGCGGCATTTAAGATAAAGACTGCCCCTTTTTTCTGTCATTTCAGTTTTCCTTATGGCTTAAAGTAATCGTCACCGCCAATTAATTTCATCGCCATTTGCCTTGGTCTCATGCTGAGGCATGGCTATAATCCGAACCCTATTTCGTAGCTATTTGGAATTTTACTATGCAAGGCAACCGTACTATGGCGCCTGAATGGCATAACATTGATGCTGTTATGTTAGCGTGGCCTCATGCGCAAACCGACTGGGCTCCATGGTTAGAAGACGCGAGAGCGACGTATCTGAACGTGATTGCTGCAGTAAACCGCAACGATGCGGGTGTGATTTTATTATGTGCGCCGAGTGACGTAGACGATCTTAATTCTCGTTTACCAGAGAACGCTCGAGTGCTTATTATTCCGGCCTCATTTAACGACACATGGATGCGCGACTACGGCTTCATCACTTGTAAAGACAGTGAAGGCAATGGCTCGCCGGTAGAATTTCGCTTTAACGGTTGGGGCAATAAGTTTAACGCCGCTGAAGATAATCTGGCGAATCAGCGTTATCTTGCCAGTATGTGTAAATCTGTACTTCGCAGCAGCCCAATTGTGGCAGAAGGTGGCGCGCTGGAAATTGATGAAGACGGACACCTATTAAGTACTGCCCAGTGTTTACTTAACCCTGAGCGTAATGGTGATATGTCGCTAAGCGCTTACGAAGATGCATTTAAAGATATGCTAGGCTGCAGCAAAGTTACTATTTTGCAGCATGGTCATTTAGAAGGCGATGATACTGACGGTCACATCGACACATTAGTGCGTTTCACACCGAACAAAGGCCTAGTTATCCAGGCGTGTAACAACCGTCCTAATGACAGTCACTTTGAAGGGTTGAAAGCGTTGTGCGACGAGTGCGCCCTTGAGCTGCCTGAGCATGAACAGTTTCATCTGCCGCTGCCTAATATTGTAAATGACGAAGGGGATCGCCTGCCGGCATCGTACGCAAATTACTTAATTTGTAACAACGCAATATTATTGCCTGTTTACGGTGAAGAGGAAGACGCAGAAGCCATTGAGACTGTACAAAGAGCACATCCCAATCATATTGTTGAACCAATCGATTGCAGTGTACTCGTAAGACAATACGGCAGCTTGCATTGCATTTCCATGCAGGTTCCCACAAATACATTAAAAGATTCGATTATCACCACCTTAAAGAAAGGAGTGTCATTACATGCGCCCAGCTAAGCTAAAAGTGGGTCTGGTACAACAGGCCGTTGCCGATAACGATAAAGCAACGAACTGGAATAAAAGTGCCGAGCAAATTGCCAAATTAGCCGCTGAAGGATGCGAGTGTATTTTGCTTCAAGAACTACACAGCACCCTGTATTTTTGCCAGCAAGAAGATACTGACGCCTTTGATTTGGCTGAACCAATTCCTGGACCTGCGACAGAATTTTTTGGTGAACTAGCCGAAAAACACAATATCGTGTTGGTGACATCTTTATTTGAAAAGCGCGGTTCAGGTTTGTATCACAACACCGCAGTCGTGTTCGACCGCAGTAAAGAAATTGCGGGCAAATATCGTAAAATGCATATTCCTGATGACCCAGGCTTTTACGAGAAGTTTTACTTCACACCGGGCGATATGGGCTTCACGCCTATTGAAACCAGCGTAGGTAAACTTGGCGTATTGGTGTGTTGGGACCAGTGGTATCCAGAAGCGGCGCGCCTGATGGCGATGGCAGGTGCGGACTTGTTGTTCTACCCTACCGCAATCGGCTGGGATTTAACTGACACAGAAGAAGAACGTACCCGTCAGCATGGTGCATGGGAAACCATTCAGCGCTCTCACGCTGTGGCAAACTCAGTACCGGTTATAGTGGCAAACCGCACTGGATTTGAAGCGTCACCTGTTGAAGGTGATCCAGGTATTCAGTTCTGGGGACAAAGCTTTGTAGCAGGCCCGCAAGGTGAGATTTTGGCCAAAGCCGAAGCTGAAGGTGAAACCACGCTAACCGTAGAGCTTGATATGGAACGCACCGAGAAAGTGAAGCGCATTTGGCCTTACTTCCGCGATCGCCGCATAGACGCCTACGACGAGCTAACCAAGCGCTGGCGCGACTAACCCAAATAATGGGGTTAAATAATGGGGTCAGAGTACATTATTTGAAACAATGGGGTCAGAGTACATTTTCCAAGACAAATCTATGTCACAAAATGTACTCTGACCCCTTTTTTAATTCTGCCGCGGTGGAAATGTACTCTGACCCCATTTCGGTGGTTCATACTTTAAATATAACCTTGTCGTAGAGCATGAATACCTGTCGTGAGCGTTTAGGCAGAAGCGTTAGCATTACCTCTTCATCTATATCCAGCCCACCAGTGAACTGACCAAAGGCTGGCATCACAAATACATTTTCGTTGTTAGTAAAGCATTTGCCTGAGTATCGGCGGCGGGTAATGGTTGTGCGCTTTTTGGGATGATAATGGCCAATAACCTGAGCACGATTTTCACTCGTTTCTACTTCGTGTCTAAATACCATATTATCTAGCACTATTTCAAAACACGGCGTACCCGGTATGCCGTCGGGTAAATCTGGGTCATGATTACCTTCTACCCACATCCACTCGTTCACATTGTCAACAAGCCTACATAAGTGCTGACGGTCCTCAGTGGTCATGCGCGACATGCTGTGTTTGTCGTGAAAGCTGTCACCTAAGCTGATTACTCGCAGTGGCTTGTAATCTTCGATGATACTTTCTAACCGCGTTAACGTGGCAGTGGAATCTAAACTCGGCAATGGGTTCGCATAACTGCGTAAATAACTGCCTTTTTCTAAGTGCAGATCAGACACTATAAGCCAATCGCATGCGGGTAAATACGCCACACCGCGCGCATCTAGCAGCCACAAATAGTCTGCATATTTTGTGATAGTGATGTGGCGCTGGCTTACTTTTTCGGTTAGCCACGCGTCAGTTATTGCCAAATTGCCCTCTTATTCTTTTCGTCTTTGCTTTTATCTAATATTATTCAACAGATGAGCCCGATAACAATGCACGAACTTCATCTAACATGGTTTCAGCTTCTGCATATAAATTAGCTTGCTCGATGATCGCCTGTGCGCCAGCGCCTTTCACTTGTTCACTACGCACATCCAGCACTATTGGAATGGCCATGGGCGACGGCTTTTCAAGATTCACTAATATCGCTGAATCTACATAGCGAATAAGTAAATTAGCGAGTCGCCGTAAATCAAGTAGCTCACGTTCTGCATCGGCCCTAGCTACTTTAAGTAAGATATGGTCGCGGTCGTGTTCACGCAACGTATCGTAAATAAGGTCCGTGGAGAACGTGACCTGCTTCATGGTTTTTTGGCTGGCGTGATAGCGCTGTTCAGTGAGCCCACTCACCACCGCCACTTGCCTGAACGAGCGCTTAAGCATAGGTGCCTGTAACATCCAGTTTTCTAACTCGTCCCCTAAAATATCCGGCTGAAATAGGTGCTGCAGCTGCCCTTGTGTGATGGCGTTTACTGATGCTACCGATAATCCGTAATCGGTCACGCTGAAGCTTAAAGGCTTAATGCCCATTTTTTCCATTCGTCGCGTTAGCAACATACCTAAGGTTTGGTTCGCTTTGCGTCCGTCGAAGGTGTAGTACAAGGTATAGTGCGCATGTCTAAACGGAAATTGTTCTACAAGCACGTTGTCAGGACTAGGCAATTGAGAAAACGCCTGTTGAAGTTTAAGCCACTCTTGTACCTGTGCAGGCAGTGCTCTCCATGATTTCTGAGTAGCCAAAATTGCCCGTACCCCTTCCGCCAAGTAAGTAGATAGCGGCATTTGACCACCCGCGTAGCTTGGTATTTTCGGCTCTTTTGCTTTTGCAGGCTTAGCGTGTAGCTGCATGTCGCGAATAGCCTCAAAACGCAATACTTCTCCTGCAAAATAGAAGGTGTCTCCGGGCGTTAACTGCTGAGCGAAATACTCTTCTACTTCACCAATTATCTTGCCCTGATTTCCTCTTCGAATACGCTTTACTTTAAGCCGCCCCGCTTCAACGATAGTGCCGATATTTTGTCTGTGCCGTTGAATAACACGCCGATTCGCTGGCGAGTAAGTGCCATCGCCGTTTTTCGTCAGACGCTGATATCTCTCATACGCATTAAGCGCACTGCCGCCGTCTTGAGTAAACTGCCACAGTTTTGCGAAATCATCTCTATCGAGCCCTTGGTATGGCGTGGCGGTAAGTATCTCTTGATACAAGGTATCTGAGCTATCGGCCCTACTACACAAGCAGTTCAGTATGAATTGCGGGATAATGTCCAGTGCCCCTGGCTGTGGACTTTCCCCGTCTAGCTCCCCTTTTTCAATAGCGGTGATCGCCGCCTGGCATTCCAGCGCCTCAAAGCGGTTTGCCGGTACGAGCAACGCTTCACTTGGCTCGTCGAGCCTGTGGTTTGCCCGCCCTATGCGCTGCAGTAATCGGCTCACGCCTTTTGGTGCGCCAACTTGAATAACCTTATCCACGTCCCCCCAGTCAATACCTAACTCCAAGGCCGACGTACATACAATTGCCCGCAGCATGCCGCTTGCCATCATGGCTTCGGTCTTACGACGCTGTTCTTTGCTTAAGCTGCCGTGATAAAGCGCAATGGGCAGCGCAGCCTTGTTTGCCTCCCACAACATTTGAAACAACAGCTCTGACTGAGCTCGCGTATTCACAAAAACCAGCGTGGTTTTGGCGTTTTCAATAGCCTGATAAATATCATCGATGGCGTAGCGAGCCATAAAGCCGCCAAAAGGCATGCGCGCTTTAGAGTGCAGCATTTCCACCTTAGGTTTTTCACCCGCTTTCACTTTTACAATATTAGCTACACCGTCACTGCCAGCCAGCCACGCACCTAGCGTTTCGGGAAAAGCGACGGTGGCTGATAAGCCAATACGCTTACAATGCGGTGATAGAACGCTTAACCGCGCGAGGGCGAGTGAAAGAAAGTCTCCGCGCTTGTTGGCCATTAAACTGTGCGTTTCGTCGATGATCACGCGTTTAAGCTTGCCAAAAAGCTTGTCGGCATCGGCGTAGCTCAACATCAGCATGAGCGATTCTGGTGTGGTAAGCAGGATGTTTGGCGGCTTTTTACGTTGACGCTGGCGCTTGTGTGAGGGCGTATCGCCTGTGCGTGTTTCTGCCGTTATAGGCAGCGCCATCTCTTCAATGGGCTGTAACAAATTACGATGAATATCTTGCGTGAGGGCTTTCAGCGGCGATATGTAAAGGGTATGTAGGCCGTTGAACCCATCCTTTTCTTTTCCTTTTGTTGCCTGTTTGTTTATTGCTTTTGTTTCGGCTTGTTCACTGGTTCCGGTCTTCTTAACAAGCTCCCCATTTTCCGACATCTCTGCAAGTTCACTCGTACCGAATGCCTCAGCAAGCTCGCTCATACCAAATGTCTCTGCAAGTTCGACTAGGCTAGGCAAAAAGCCCGACAGGGTTTTGCCAGCGCCGGTTGGCGCAATCAATAATGTACAGTCATGCTGGTCTTTCTCCACAAGCATGGTGTGTTGATAATCGCGTAGTTGCCAGCCTTTTTGTTCAAACCAATGGGCAAAGACTGAAGGAAGTGGAGTCATTGATGGTTCTTGTTAATACTTTTAGCACTTATACGGCAAAACCTTGGTTAGGTTTACTTGTCACGCCTTACGATAGATGCACAATGTAATCATCCTCAGCGCGTTTAATGTTTAGATACACTTTTCACTTCGACCTTATGCATTTTCTTAGCGTAAACTTCAGCGCAGAGTTTTTGACCTTCTTAAGCTTCACGAATTAGCGATTTTCTTACAAGGACCGTACATGCGAATTCATTCAATAGACGCCGTTAGAGGTTTAGCCATTCTTGGCATCTTATTCATGAACATTACGTTTCACCAAAACGGTTACGCTAACTATGCATTTTTTGAAGAGCCGCTATTATCAGACACGGTTATTTCACTTTTTAACACGCTGTTTTTGGATGGACGATTTCGCTCTCTGTTCTGCTTGTTGTTTGGTGCAGGTCTGGCAATTCAATTTGAGGCCTGTGAAAAGCGCGGACACCATTTTTTAGATTTCTCACAAGCCAGACTCAAGTGGCTGTTTGTATTTGGGCTACTGCATGGCGTATTTATTTTCAGCGGCGACATCTTGCTTTATTACAGCCTGTGCGCATTTTTTATTTTAAAACACTTCACGCTCCCTCAAGATGAACTCAAAAAGAAAAGTATTCATTACCTTATTGTGGGAAGCGCAATTATGTTAGTTGGTGGGCTCGTCATGGCGTTTGTGTTCGACATGGGGGCTGAACTGCCAACGCGACCCAATGAAACATTTAACGAAGAAGTGGCCTTGTGGCAAAGCGGCTACTTAACGCAACTTGGTATTCAAGCATCGTTTATGCTGTCTACGGTTATTGTCGCGCCATTCACTATGCTGTGGCAGTCTATGGGGCTTATGATGTTTGGCGCTTATTTGTATAGAGCAGGCTTTTTCAATCACGGCTTCTCGTCACTACTATTTAAGAAGTTAGTATTGGTTGCTATCGTCACATCCATCATTACTGCACTTCCGCAATTTTTATTCGAACAGGTAACATTAGATGTGATTCCCATGTTCACTAGCATTCCAGCCATTTTCTGTGCTTTGGTATACGCTCACCTATTGATAAATATAAGACATACTGCGGCGTGGTGGTATCAGTCGCTTATAAACTGCGGCAAAGTTGCGTTCACCCTCTACTTAACCCAATCAATAGCACTCGCTGTGCTATTTCGCATCGTCATGCCCGCTTATTTTCCAAACTTTATTTACAGCGTAACGTTGCTTGATTTGCTTCTTGTCACCATCGCCTTCACCGCAGTACAAGTTATTTTGGCGAACGGCATTACTAAACACTTCAACCAAGGTCCCTTTGAAGCCCTATGGCGAAAAATGTATTTGCGCAGTTTTCACAAAAAGCAAAAATTGAAACAGGACGAAATAGAGCAGCTCACCTAACGCCATATCGCTTGCATCTTGAAAATTGTGTCTATACTGAACGGTAAACGTAACCTAAATAAGTAGGCCTGCTAAGCTTTACTCAATGTTAAAGGTTAGCAGGCCCAATGGCTTTTCCTTAGCCATTGAGGTAAATAGGCATGATACAAAATCGACGTCGAGTAGGACTATTTTCAATAGTAGCGGTGATGATAATTTGGCACCTTTTCTGTCAACAAGCTTTTGGAAGTGTGTTGGACAGTGCGCAAACATCACAGCTCGCCCCTAGCAGTTACGAAGTTAAGATAGTCGAAAGTAGTGAGCTCGACTATGCCTCTCATGCCTATTACTCTGCATTGCTTAAATTAGCGCTCAGCAAAACAGAAAATCCTATTAAACCAACATATCTCGTAGAGAGTAGCGGTAACTTGGTTCAAGAACGCGTTCTGCGCCAACTAAACCAAGAAGGGGGAATTGACGTTTTTTGGACAGTGACGTCAAAACTACGTGAACAGCAAGCCATTCCGGTGCGGGTTCCTCTATTGAACGGAATCATGGGCTATCGCGTCTCTTTGATCCGCCAAAATACTTTACGTGAGTTTAACAATGTTCGTAGCGCGCCTGACCTAAAGCGGTTTGTTGCAGGTCAAGGTCACGACTGGCCCGATTTTCAGATTCTAGAGCACAACGGATTTACTACGTTAGGAACCAGTAATTACGACATTATCATTGAGCTTTTAAAGGCTGGTAGAATTGATTACTTTCCACGTGCGGCTCATGAGGCGGTGGTAGAGGCGAAATCACTAAACGACCCAGACATTATCATAGAGCCTTCAGTTTTATTGTATTACCCGTCTTACATGTTCTTCTTCGTTTCACAATCGAAACCTGAATTAGCGCAGCGCATAGAACGGGGATTAAATATTGCTCGACAAGACGGAAGCTTCGCCGCGTTATTTGAAAAATACATTAGTTTTAAAGATATTGAAAAAGCGCTGAAGCTTTCAGAGAGAACCGTAATTAAACTTAATAATCCACACCTCTCCGAAGCGACGCTAAAGGCAACAGCATCAGAAGCCCAACAACTTGAGGTTGTACAATAGGTAGCTCGAATAGCACGTTATAAGACTACAGCATCCTTATCAGTGTTACTTCTCATCAAGGAAAGTACTCCATTGATTCAACCGCACATGTAAAGTGAGAGACTTTTAAAGTGCCTCTTCTGAAGCTGTATCCAAGTCCATATCTACTGAGACAAACAAAGTGCTTAAGCGCTTTACAGTTCGCAAAAATCCTCAACGAACGAATATCAAATGGTCGATTTTAGGTACTCACTACGTAGTAAGAGCATTGTTTATTTCGTGGAAATTATGCGTAGTGCATCCATCAACGTGGCTAAAAGCTGACGACACTGGCCTGTATTGCGAGCCAGGCCAGTTTTATATCGACCCTATGAATGAAGTGTCAACCGCACTTGTTACTCACGGCCACGCCGACCATGCGCGCGCCGGCCACCACAGTGTCTATGCCAGCGCAGAGACGCTAGCTATTATGAAAACCCGCTATGGCGATGATATGGCCTCACAACACCACGCTGTTACGCTGGGTGAGTCAGTAACATTTAATGATGTTAAGGTAACCTTTTTCCCCGCCGGACACATCTTAGGCTCTACTCAAATTCTTATCGAATATGCAGGTTATCGCGTTGTAGTTTCCGGCGACTACAAACGTCGCCACGATCCTACCTGCCCGCCGTTTGAAGTTGTCCCTTGCGATGTATTGATTACCGAGGCCACTTTTGGCCTTCCTGTATTTAAACATCCACCTATAGAGCACGAAATAGATAAGCTCCTTCACTCATTACGTGTTTTTCCCGAACGATGCCACCTTGTTGGTGCGTATGCCCTAGGGAAATGCCAGAGGGTTATTTTAGCGCTACGTGAAGCGGGGTACGAAAAGCCCATCTACTTACATGGTGCGCAGCTAAAGCTATGCGATTTATATGAACAGCTTGGAATAAGTCTAGGCGCTTTAATTCCTGTATCCGACGTCGCAGATAAAAAAGCACTGGCAGGTGAGATTGTATTAGCGCCCCCCTCGGCATTGGCCGACAGGTGGTCGAGAAGCTTACCCAATGTGCGCCCTGTTATGGCGTCTGGCTGGATGCAAATTCGCGCCCGTGCGAAGCAAAGAAATGCCGAACTACCGCTTATTATTTCCGATCACTGCGATTGGCCAGAATTATTACAAACCATTGAAGAAGTGAATCCCAAAGAAGTATGGGTGACCCACGGTAGAGAGGACGCGTTAATGTATCAAGCTGAAAAAATGGGGTTCAAAGCTAGGGCATTATCGCTTGTCGGCTACGATGAAGAAGAGCAAGGAGGCGACTAATGAAAGCATTTAGTAATTTGCTTGAGCAACTTTATTACACGTCGGGAAACAAAGCCAAAGCGCAACTCATTGCTGATTACATTGCCAACACACCTGACCCTGATCGTGGCTGGGCTATAGCCGCTATGGCCGGTACGTTGCGATTCGATTTTTTTAAACGTAACACTGTGAAAAAGCTCATTACCGAACACACTGACTCTGCGCTTTTTGCAATGAGCTACGATTATGTGGGAGAGGTTAGCGAAACCGTGGCGCATTTATGGCCTTACAGTGAACCTACGGATAATCTTCCAAGTCTTACTGAAGTCGTAGAAACCTTTGCGTCTGTGAGTAAACAGAAGGTGTCGGAAACGCTAGCCAACTACCTGACGATAATGACCCCTGCACAGCGCTGGGCTTTATTGAAACTTGGCACCCGCGGATTGCGCATAGGCGTGTCGGCTCGCTCCATTAAACAAATACTGGCCGATTATGGCAATAAAGATATCAAAGAAATTGAAACGCTGTGGCACGCGGTTACACCACCCTACACCGACATGCTTGCTTGGCTAGAAGGCAAAGCTGACAAACCTGACATTGAAAATGCAGTTACTTTCCACCCCGTGATGCTCTCCCACCCTATTGAGGACAGCGATATTGATGCTTTTACGGAAAACACGTGGCAAATTGAAAACAAGTACGACGGTATTCGCGTTCAGCTTGCTGTTAAATCGGAGCCTATTGCCAGTAAATGCGCCACAAGAAAAGACCAGAACGATAACAAAAAAGGGCAAACAATAGATGAAGAGACGCCGGATAAGGCGCTTTTCTCACGCACAGGAGATGACATTAGCCATTCTTTTCCCGACCTACTTGAAACGGTAAAAGGAAATATGGTGTTAGACGGCGAACTACTGGTTATTCATAACGTAAAAGGCGACGCTTATGACGCTATGGCTTCACAGCCGAATGTCGACACATTCAATGCACTTCAGCAACGCCTCAACAAGAAAAAGCCAAGTAAAGCACTGCAAGCGTCTTCACCTGTTGGACTTATTGTCTACGATGCCTTGGTGCTAGATGGCAAAGATTTAACTGAGAAAACGTTGAAGGAACGTCGCCAGGCGCTCCACGAATGGTTTAACCATAACAAAAGCGAGCGCTTGTTTTTATCGGAAACCCTTTCTGCGAGCTCTCCTAAAAGCCTTCGTGAACTTCACGCTCACGTTTGTCAAAATCGCGCGGTGGAAGGGTTGATGATAAAGCGCTTAGATAGCAAGTACATCCCCGGCCGTCCCAAAGGGCAATGGTTCAAGTGGAAGCGCGACCCGCTGGTGGTTGATGCGGTAATGATGTACGCGCAGCGAGGGCACGGGAAACGATCGAGCTTCTATTCCGATTACACGTTCGGTGCATGGGAAGACGACCAGCTTCTGCCAATAGGAAAAGCATATTCTGGATTTACCGACGAAGAACTTAAGAAGCTAGACAACTGGGTACGGCGCAATGCAGTTGGACGCTTTGGCCCTGTGCGGGAGGTAAAGAAAGATCTGGTGTTAGAAGTGGCTTTCGACGCGGTTCATCCTTCCTCAAGACATAAATCGGGGGTAGCGCTGCGCTTCCCTCGCATTCACCGTATTCGTTGGGATAAACCCGCCGTCGAAGCTGACACGCTAACCAACGTTAAAGCGTTAATCGAAAACTAACCACGTAAAAATACTTCCTAAGTAAGAAAAAATCGCTGAAAATGAAGTTTTACAGATGACCTCGGGCGGATTGCCTGAAGAGAACAAAAATAGGAAATCGCCATGCCTAAGGCTAGTGAAATCAAAAAGAATAACACCGTGGTATTTGACGGTAAGACCTGCATAGTTAGAGACATAGAACGTTCTGTACCCCAAGGTCGTGCAGGTGGCAGCATTTATCGCATGCGTATGTATGACGTAGTCACAGGTGCGAAGTACGACGAAACATTTAAAGACTCAGACACATTAGATATGGCTGATTTAATTCGTCGTCCGGCAATGTTTTCTTATGTTGATGGTGACGAATACATTTTCATGGATAAGGAAGACTACACGCCTTATCACTTGAACAAAGAAAGTATTGAAAATGAGGCGCTATTCATTAATGAAGACACCGACGGTATTCAGGTGGTTATTGTAAGTGAAGTGCCAGTAGCGTTAGATTTGCCAATGAGCGTAGAGCTTGAAGTTGTTGAGACAGACCCATCTATTAAAGGCGCCTCTGCTACGTCTCGAACCAAGCCTGCAACGCTTTCAACCGGACTGGTTGTACAGGTGCCTGAATACATCAGCACTGGCGAATGGATTAAGGTGAACACCGAGGAACGCAAGTTCCAAAGTAGAGCGGATAAGCACTAAGCAACCAATACATCAGCTGACGCCACCTTTGCCGGTGCGCAGCGATTGAAGAAAAAAGGGTTCATTTTGAACCCTTTTGTTTATCTTAAGATAATCGATACTTATTTAGCGATATTAGCCTGCGTTGGTAATGCGCTAAATGCACCATACTGCGTTACCGTGTAAGCACCACAGCGGATAGCAAATTCCGTAGCTTCGCTTACATTCTCGAAGTTCTCCGCCCACGCGTCGAAGTCATCAGCGCTTTTCACTTTTGTAGATAGGAAATATAAGAAGCCACCAATAAAAGAGTCACCCGCTGCCGTCGTGTCTTTTACATCCATTTTAGGTGACGCTAACGTGCCGCTGAAGGACTTGGTAATATAGTGAATGGGCTCACCACCATCGGTGACTAGCACCACTTTAACGCCACTATCTAACCACTGCTGAACCTTTGTATCAGCATTTTCTTCGCCATATAGCTCTGCGAGTTCTTCTCGGCTAGCCTTTAAAACAGACACTTTCTTTGCAGCTTCATCTATACGTGACGGCGCATTCGCTGTGTCATCCCAAAACGCTGGGCGATAGTTAATATCCAAACAAACCATCATGCCGTTTTCCTTCGCCTTGTTCAGAATAAACTCGGTACCAGGAATAAGTTCAGGGCCTGAAATAGAACCTGAGCAAAAATGAAGCACTGTATTTTTATCACAATCTATCGTCGACAAATCTTGCTCTGAAATGTGTTTATGCGCGGCATTATCAACATAAAAATCAAAAGAGCGTTCGCCGTCTGCATCCAAGTTTACAAATGCCAGAGCCGTATTACCTTCTTGTGTAGTCCACACGAAGTCAGTGTTTACTTTGTAATGCTCTAGCATTTCTTTAAGAAACGCGCCAAAAGTATCGTCACCTACCTTCGAGACCATCGCACTCTCACCACCTAGCTGAGCTACAGCGACTGCCACATTAGCAGGTGCACCACCCGCGTAGGGCTGGAAAGGTTTCATTGCTGGTATGTTGCCATCTTTGGGCGCAGCACCTTGGCTTAACATATCAATTAGCACTTCACCTAAACATAAAATCTTCATACCAGCCTCACTTAACAGAATTTAAAAATTGCAGCTTACCTACGCACAGGTCGCGCAAGGTTAACGAATCGTTAATTAATTGGGGCATAGTATTGTCGAAAGAATCAATTAAATCAACCTAATTGATTTAACCTTTTGCGCAAAAATCAATGGGTGTGATAGGGTTGACCTAGTACTGTCGAATAAAGTTATGTCTGAACAAGTACCTACACCATTTCTTAAATTTGATACACGGCTAGGTTGTTATTACACTCTAGCTTCTTAAAACGATAGATTGTAAATACATTGAATACTGAATCGGCCTTTCACCTGCCATCACAAAAAGCACCTACATTGCTTGATAGCCGCTCAGCGAATGAACGGGATATCCTTACCCTAATTCGCCAACGTTCTTCATTGCCTAAAGCTGAAATAGCACAGTTAACGGGGCTGTCTGCACAATCAGCGACAGTGATCATTAAAAAACTAGAGGCTGACGGCCTGGTAAGGCGACTAAAGCCAATCAAAGGCGGAGTAGGCCAGCCCAAGGTGCCGTTTGGTCTCAATGAAAACGGCGCGTTTGGTATAGGGCTGAAAGTAGGTCGACGAAGTTTCGATATGACGTTACTCGACTTGAAAGGCAATGTAAGAGCAACACTTCACGAGAAGTTTGCCTACCCGACCGTAAGCAATCTGCTTACCTTTGCAAAACGTGCTTTCAATGTACTCATTAAAAATTTGGATACCGACCAACAGCGCCTAATCCGAGGTTTAGGCGTTGCTATGCCCTTCGAAATTTGGAGTTGGGCAGAAGAAGCCGGAGCCCCAAAAAATGAATTGGAAGAGTGGAGAGAGTTTAATCCACAGGCGGCGTTGGAAGATTTATTATCACTGCCTGTTTTTATAAAAAATGATGCTGGAGCAGCGTGCAGCGCAGAGATGTCTTTCGGTAATTCCCAAAACTACAATAGTTTTCTTTACATCTTTGTTGGCACATTCTTAGGCGGTGGCCTGGTACTCAATAACCAGTTAGTTAATGGAAAAACAGGCAACGCTGGGGCCATTGGCTCTTTACCCTTTTACAATGGCAGTACACAAAGCCAGCTAATAACCCAGTCTTCCCTTTATTTACTGGAAAGAAAGCTAAACGACGCTGGGCACAACGGTCAGCATATTTATGAATCGCCATCCCACTGGTCTTGTGACACGCGCTCAATAGAAGACTGGTTAAGCGAAACCGCCAGAGGATTGGCCTTTGCGACTCAATGTGCAATGAGCTTGTTAGACCTAGACGGCGTAATCATAGATGGCGCAATTCCTGATGATGTCAAAAACGCATTGGTCGCGCATACGCAAAGCGCGATGGAGACGCTTGATATGCGTGGCCTTGCTCAGGTACACATAAGCGAAGGTCTTGTAGGCAGAAAAGCGCAATCCATTGGAAGTGCAAACCTAGCCCTTCAGGCAAATTATTACTAATCATCTAACATCTCAAAAGGTTTGGCTTTGGGCAGCATGAAAGAAGGAATGCATGACATTTTAATTTTAGATGGCGGCATGGGGCGAGAGCTGAAAAAGACAGGTGCGCCCTTTAAGCAGCCAGAGTGGTCAGCACTGGCACTAATGCAAACACCTGAATTAGTAAGTGATGTGCACAAACGTTTTCTTGAAGCTGGTGCCTGCGTTATTACCACTAACGCCTATGCGCTTGTACCTTTTCATATTGGGGAAAATACATTTAGGGAGCAGGCTTTTACTCTCGCTCAGAATGCGGCCGAACTCGCTCGAGGCGCAGTAAACGCACTAAAGAGCGATGGTGACAATAAGCGATTTGTCGCGGGTAGCGTTCCTCCGGCTTTTGGTTCTTACCGCCCAGATTTATTTGATGCAACCCGTGTAGCCGACATTCTCACACCGCTTATTAAAGCGCAGGAGCCCTATGTTGATGTTTGGTTGATTGAAACTGCAAGTTCGGTAGAAGAAGCTGAAGCCGTGGTATCACTTATAAAACAGTACTCTTCACTGCCTTTATGGCTGTCATTCTCCGTGAGTAATCGAGAAACATCTAACGAGCCTGTGACATTGCGCTCTGGTGAGCCGCTAAGTGAGATAGCGCCAATATTGAGCGAAGTACAAAGCGTACTTTTCAATTGCTCGCAGCCGGAAGAGATGGAAGACGCTATTTCAATAACGCGAAGTTTAGATACTTCGATTAATATTGGCGCTTATGCAAATAGCTTTTCTGAGAGAAAACGTACACACGCGGCCAACGCGCTACTTTCCGAAATACGTGACGATATAACCCCCGCCCGCTATGTTGAATACGTTAAGACTTGGGTAGCTGCTGGCGCAACTATCATCGGGGGCTGCTGTGGTATCGGCCCTGAACATATTAAAGCCATTAGCGACGTTTTTGGTCAAGAAAAGTACTAAATAGACGTGGCTAACTTTACAGCGCAAAGTCCTGTGTTTCGAAATACAATAATGAGTATAAGTCGCATACTGCAAACGCCGCATTGAGCTGTTCCACACTAGGCACATGCGTTTCCGTTGGTTTTATCGCTGGTTCGCTACATCCTTTTACGAGTATTAACGCATCATAAGAAGGGCGTGTACCAATACTATGAACGTACAGTTGACTATCGCCAAGCTCAATGATTGACCATGAATTAGCGCTCGGATCATTAGGGGCATCTACATCGACGTGTTGCCGTTTATACTGTTTTGACACTCGGCGTTTAAACAGCAACTCAACGAATGTCAGTTTCGATTCACTTAGCCACTGATTACCGCCTCGTTCAAAGTGCCCCTTAAAGAATTCCGCAGGAATAGAAAATTGCTCTCCATTAATGAGCTTATTTAAATCAAAAATAGCCGGCAACAATGTAACCATGCTGCTCTGAGAAAAAGCGCCAGCGTGATCCAGATCTAAAGACTCAAGAACTAGCGCTTTATATGAACTGTCTATCTTGTAGATAAGTTGATAATCGTGTGGCGAGTAGTATAGCGGCAGATGACTAGCGTAGAGATCGGTACCATCGGAAAACACTACCATTCCGTGAGATCCAACTTTATCGTGATTAGCGTGTGTCGTGGCAACTGGCGCTAACTCGCGGCCGACGACATTCGCACTGGAGGCGGGTGTATTAATGAAAGTCGCGAATATATATAAAGCAGTGAGATAGAAATATTTCATAAGGCGGCAAGTATGTTTGAAAGGCTACTGTGGCAATACTGACATTCAATTTACATACAGTTAAGCTACAATTAAGATTCAATTAATTCCCAATTGGAAGCAATTTAGCGATGCACTCATGGATATTGAAGACTTAAGAAAATTTATTGTTGTTGCGCAATATGAGAACTTGAACAAGGCGTCCCAGCATTTATCAGTGACCACGGGCGCGTTGTCTAAAGTAGTAAAGCGCATAGAGCATAAATTGGAGGTGCAAGTATTTGACCGAGTAGGTAAACATATTCGACTCAACCAACGGGGTAACAAATTTCTGCTTTATGCCACTCATCTTGTGCACGAAGCCGATCAAGCGCTCAGTGAGTTTAGAGGAAGTACTGCGGTATACAACGTTACTGTTGCTGGCCCATCGCTATTGCTTCAATACTACTTACCTACGTTGCTTTCCAAGCCCTCTTTTGTACAAACTCACTTTCACGTAAATGTTAATGCTTGTTGGGAAGGTAAAGCGCTGGATAGTGTGTCAAAAGGGGGAAGCGATCTCGCTATTGCCACCTCTTTTGCGATGGAAGAACGAGAGAAAGACCCTTCTCTTCATCATATATCGTTAGGTTCGTCTATATATGTGGTCGCAGCAGCGACAAACCATGCTGCGGTAACCGAAGCAAACAACGGCGCATTAACAAGTCAAAGTTTGTACGGTTACGCATTCGCCTGCCCTGATGTTTCGCCCTTTTGTGGAATAAAACGCGGCATCGGTTCTGATGGATGGAGAGACGACAAAGTGCCCCGCTCAATTCGCTATCGATGTAATGATTTTGGCACGCTGATATCCATTGTTCGACAAGGACTGGCCTTGGCCTACGTGCCTGACTTCATAGCAAAAAGCCATAACCTTACTAGCGTCGATGTATTAGGTTATGACTTTTATCATACGGAGCACTTCGAACTTGTTTACAAACCTAGCATGGCATCGGGATGGCTCAACCGGTTTGTCGACTCAGTTAAAAGCGCTATTTCGTAACAACATTTTTAGCCCCTTTGATCAGTGCTTCTCTGTCAATTTTATTAGGGACTTCCACTCCACGCCGTGCGGCTGGCCTCGCTTCAATACTGTTTTTCCAACGGGTTAAGTTGTCTAACCCTTCTATGCTTACACCAGACCATTCATAGGTACGCACCCAACACCAGTTCGCCATGTCAGCAATACTGTAGTCGTCGACCAAATACTCTCGATTTTCTAGCCTCCCATCAAGCACAGTAAATAGGCGGCGTACTTCGTTCTGATAACGTGCTATCGCCACTGGAATTTTTTCTTCTAGGTAGCGGTGGAACACATTAGCTTGGCCCATCATTGGGCCTATGCCTCCCATCTGAAACATGACCCACTGTAAAACCTGGCTTTTTCGCTTTGCGTCGGAGGGTAAAAACATACCGCTTTTTTCTGCGAGATAAATCATGATAGCGCCAGACTCAAACACGATGTGACCGTCGGCTTCTCTATCCACAATTACAGGAATGCGGCCATTGGGGTTCATTGCCAAAAATTCAGGAGTTTTCTGCTCTCCCTTCATCAGGTTTACGGCATGGGCGGTGTATTCAAGCCCCATTTCTTCAAGCGCTACCGACGCTTTCCAACCGTTCGGTGTGGCTGCGGTGTATAAATCTATCATTAGGCTTTTGCACTCTCTCTGTTACTTACCGCCTCATACCAGCGCGCCAGATTGACATGCTCGTCAGTCATACGAATTTTTACCACACGGGCGAAATCCATAGCGCATAACGCGGTTATATCAGCAATAGAAAAGGTGTCACCAGCAATAAACTCTTTAACACCAAGTCGACGCTCTAAAATGTTCAAATATTTCGACGCATTGATACCCGCTTCCTTACCAAATTCAGGAACTGGCGTCATACGATCTTTAAAGTAGCCTGTAGTATGTTGAAAACACATACCAATTTGCATCATAAACGCGAACTCTACTTGTCGTTGCCACATAGAAATAGTCGCTTTTTCAACGGGCGTTGTTCCCATTAGCGGTGGCTCTGGCTGCAGTGCTTCAAAATACGTACAAATGGCATCGGTTTCGGCAATACAGGTGCCGTCATCAAGCTCTAAAATAGGTATCTTTCCCAGCGGGTTCTTCGCGCGCATTTCCGCAGTTAGATTTTCACCCTTTTGAATGTCGACCTGAACGTAGTCAACGTCAATGCCCTTCTCAGCCAAAAACATTCGTACTCGACGTGGGTTGGGCGCAGTCTTCGTTTCGTAGATTTTCATAATGATGATTACGTGCCTTATGGTGATTAGTCAGGAATTGTAATAACCCAAGATTAGTAACTGTGCAGTACGCTTTCAAATCACTCTGTATATGACTCATACTATTCAGCGCCTTTATGGTTATACCTCTCTATTTTTCGCAGATAATTAACCAGTTGCAGGTCTTGAACCAGCTCTATCTAGATGCTGCTACAGCGCTGTGAGTACTTTAAGACGCTTTATTTCATTGTCAGTAAAATGGGCAGATTGATACTCTTGCAGTGCTTTTTCTATTGCGTTTGAATCAAGAGATTGCTGAACCAAGTTATCGCGGAATGTTTTGTATTCGGCAATTCTGTTTTGCCACTGAGCTTGTTGTGCCCATGTTTTGGAAAAGCGTTCTGCAACTTCGCTACCAAATTCAGCCGCCACTGCGTTATAGCGATCGTTAATAGTGCTGTGGTTGTTTTTTATTTCGTTTATTCGATGCATATTAAGCGTGGGCTGGAAGGCTTCACGTTCGGCGGAGTTTCCCGCTTTAATTGACTCGACGATAAGGGCCTTTCTTTCGTCTCTGGACAAGGTGTTTTCTTGGGCAACACTTAAACGTGCTAGCGCCGCCTCATCTACCTGCGCTTCTTGACTAAACAGATAGTGGTATTCAGTATTATTAAAGTAAGTTCGCCTAATTTCCTCTCGCTCATCTAGCTTAAACGACACATCCTGCAAGCTGTGACTGGCAAGGTCGACGTCCAATTCAACCAAAGACAGCGCTACTTTGTAATCGACATACCGGGCAAATAAGTCGATTGCGTCACCTTGCGTGCTGAGTGTGAATACTTCATGAGCATGGGTTGTGTAGGCAAGTTTCACTGCTTGCGGCACTTCTGAGGTGCGTGCAAATACGAAGCGATCGAAAGCGTCTTTGGTCGAGTAATTGAGTTCAAAGGGAATGAGATCAGCTGCAATATCAGTGTCACTATCCCGATGACTACCTACATCAGTTACTTGATGTACTGCACCGCCTCCTTCTAACTCATATTCTCCGGCTTTCGCTTGTTCACCTAAGGATGAGCGTTGACTGAAAATTTCTGAATTAGAAATTTGGGATTCAGACGCTAACTGGTTGTAAAGAATAGCACCGAATACTAAGAGGGCGAGCAGCCCTCCTAGTATTGGAAAAACACGGCGTAATTGACGCTTCTCCACTACAGTCCTAAGCCTTTCAGTCGGTTAGCCTGACGAACAAACACGTCAACTGGGTCGGTTTCAAACCAGTGCGTTATGCCAAAGCTCTGGTTGACTTCATCAAGGTGGTTCATTTTATAGTTGTCTTTAAGTACTTTGCCTAAATGAGAACTACAGGTCGATACTAGCCCATCGTTTGGCTCTTTGAATGCGGTGCCAGTAATAGCTAAGAATGGATCAACTACATCAAGTGCATTGGTGTAAGTTCTGCCTCCGCTCCACGAGAAATAGTACACGCCATTTTCAGCCAACATTTTTCCATCGTTGCGGCAGTAGGCAGTAGGCATCCCTTCTGGATATTTTTGATTGAAAGCAACAGAGCCAGACGTAGACAATGAATTAAGCGCAGCGATTGAATCTGTAGGTTTGTCTCGCGGATCTGACCCAGAGGCAATCTCGATGATATTGGCGAACGCATTAACTACAACGCCCGCAGCACCCTCGCCCACTGAACCTTCAGAAAAAGCGTCTCGTAGTTCATCTGCCACTTTGCTTCCCCAGTTTACGCCGGCAACTGAACTTACCGAAGCAACCTTATCTGGGGCAACGCTTGCGGCGTAACGTGCCGTTGGACCACCGTGACTGTGTCCAATTAAATTCACTTTGTCAGCTCCTGATAGCGCCAGAACTTCATCAATGTAATCGAGTAACTGTTCACCGCGGACTTCGGTCGAGTTTGCTGGTGAGACCTCTGCGATATAGACAACAGCGCCGTTTCGGCTAAGTTTGTGCGGTACCTTATAGAAATAATCAACAAATAAGATATCTTCGAACCCAAACAGACCGTGAACTAACACAATAGGGTGCTTGGTTTTTGCGTAGGTGCCAGCGTAGGCTTGGCCAGACAAGCCTAATGTCATACTGAACAAAGCTAATATCACGGCGAATTTACCGAGCCATGTTTTTGTAGAGCGTATTCTTATAGAGCGAAAGTGGTTATATAGTGTCATCGAGTGTGTCCCATAATTATGGTTATATGTGGTCTGTGGTCAGACCTTTGTTATAATTATGTAAACACTATGTAAAGATCAACCTTTGTGTGAAATCTTTAATAAAGGCTTTTACTATGTATAGGTAAATTTTCGACGGAGTTAGTTACTATTAGTCAGTTAATTCAGAAAGATAGCGTCAGGTATGAAGTATGTTAACCCATACCATTTGCACTAGACATACAGGACATAAATAACACTTATAGTCGCTTATTTATGTTTGGAATATGCTTGAATGTAGTTTACGGCCAGGCTCGAAGTGGTTAGCCACTCTCCTTTAAGTGGGTTTAGCCTCATACCGACCTGATACTTAAGGGTAAACTCATTTCCAATCCAGCGTTTTAATTCGCCGGGCTTAACAAATTTCTTCCAGTCATGGGTTCCTATTGGTAAGTAGCGCATTACGTATTCCGCTCCCACTATGGCAACAACATAACTTTTCAGCGTGCGGTTCAGCGTCGCCAAAATCAGCAGGCCACCCGGCTTAACCAAACTTGCGCACTCGCGCATAAGCTGCTGCTGGTCAGGCACGTGCTCAACAACTTCGGCGTTAATTACCACATCATATTGCCGACCTTCTTCTACTACCTCGCTTGAGAGTTTATGCTGATAGTCTACCTTTACTCCTGTATTTTGAGCATGGCGCTTTGCCACTTCTACGCTCACCGCACTGGCATCTATTCCCGTAACTTGAGCGCCTAATTTTGCTAGCGGTTCGCTTATTAGCCCACCGCCACTGCCAATATCTATCACCGATAAGGCGGAATAATCGGGAGGCAAGTTGCCCTGACCGAAATGATTTTCTATTTGTGCTTTTATAACGTTTAGTCTTGCCCGATTAAAATCCAGCGCGGTTTTGTATTTGCCTTCTGGGTCCCACCAAGAGTCAGCCAGCGCATCGAAGCGCGCAATCTCTTGTTCAGAAAAGTTACTGTCGCCTGTTTTTTTGCTTTTATCGAGCACGATTTTTTACCTTAAAACGTAGTTACCGTAGCGCTTATTGTTGACCCTTGTCGAGCAGGGTCATAAGGTGGATAGATAAGGTTCTATTCATCCTAAATTCGCTACTTGGCGATTTGAATAAGACATACCTATTAAACCATACGTTGTAAAAGAGGGTTCTGATTTTGGCGAACGCAAAAAATGTTTATGGACGCCCACTCCAGCTATGCTGTGGAAATACTGGATTTACTCGAGAAGGATTTTGCTATGTACCAGACGCTGATGTGGGTAATCACAGCGTATGCGCGGTTGTCACTGACGAATTTCTTCAATTTTCGCTACGACAAGGCAACGACCTCATCACGCCGTGGCCTAGTATGACATTTCCTGGCCTGTTAGCAGGCGACAGATGGTGTTTGTGTGCCGCTCGCTGGCTACAAGCCTATGAGGCAGGTGTAGCGCCGAAAGTACGCTTGGAAGCCACACATGAAAAAGCGTTAGATATTATTCCACTTTCACTGCTAGAAGAGTACGCGGCAGATTAATCTAAACCTGCCGCCTCGCCCTCGAATGCTTATATTCGCACTATTGCGCGAACATTGCTTGATTGAGCAGTGAAGTTCAATCTACTACTGAGGAGTACGAATTACCATAAGGCGAGTCTCAGACATATCTTCAATCGCATAGCGAATACCTTCGCGCCCTAGACCTGAGTCCTTCACGCCACCATAGGGCATGTTGTCCACCCGCCAGCTAGGTACATCTCCAATGACCACACCACCAACGTCAAGCACGTCCCATGCTTTGTGCGCTTTGTATATATCGCGGGTAAACACACCTGCTTGAAGTCCGTAGCGGCTGTTATTTACTTCTTCAAGCGCTTCGTCATAGTCATCGAATGGCACCAGAATAGATAGAGGGCCAAACGCTTCTTCGGCACTGGCATCACAATCCTTTGGTACATTTTCCATTACCGTAGCCTCAAGCATGGCGCCGTCTCGTGTTCCGCCGCATAGAATGGTGGCACCTTTCTCTTTTGCTTCTTCAATCCAGCCGTGAAGGCGCTCTGCTTCGCCTTCTGAGATCATAGGGCCAATAAAGGTGTCTTCATTAGACGGGTCGCCAGACACTAACGCTTTCACTTTTTCCACATAGCGCGACTTAAACTCATCGTATATTTTGCTATGCACTAAAAGGCGCTGAACACTTATACAACTTTGCCCTGATTGATAATAAGCTCCGACAATTACCCGGTCGATGGCGTCTTCAATATCGGCATCTTCATCAACTACGCATGCGGCGTTACCGCCAAGCTCCAATACCACCGGCTTCTTTCCTGCTTTTGCTTTAAGCGCCCAGCCCACATCAGGTGAACCTGTGAAGCTAAGCAGCTTTAGTCTTTCATCAGTAGTGAATAAGTCAGCGCCGTCGCGGCTACAAGGTAGAATAGAAAATGCGCCATTGGGTAAGTCGGTTTCAGCTAATACCTCACCAATAATAAGCGCACCAATAGGGGTTCGCGAGGCAGGCTTAAGTACAAAGGTACAGCCTGCTGCGATTGCAGGAGCCACCTTGTGCGCAGCCAAATTCAGAGGAAAATTAAACGGCGATATAAATGAACATGGACCTATAGGGACCTTCTTGGTCATGCCCTGATAACCTTTGGCACGCGCCGAGATTTCTAAATTCACCACCTCGCCGTTAATACGCACTGATTCTTCTGCCGCTATTTTGAAGGTATCGATAAGGCGGCTGACTTCGCCCTTAGCGTCTTTGATTGGCTTACCAGCCTCTATACAAAGCGCTTGTGCCAACTCATCGGCTCTTTCGGTAAAGCGCTTCACACAGTGCTCTAGCACCGCTTGTCTTTCGAAAGGAGCCATGGCGGCCATCGCAGGCTGCGCTTCTTCTGCTGCAGCAATGGCCTTATCGATGGTATCCGCATCGGCCATCGCCACCTTGGTTGCTACCTCTCCGGTGTATTTATTAGTCACGTCCAAGTCGGTATTGGCATAATGTGGCTCACTCGCTAAATAATAGGGATAGCTTTCCTTCAACATTTTTTACTCCTTACCTTTCTGTTACGTTTGGCTTAAAGCTTGGCGCTAAGCTCTTTAATCGTATGATTTAGTGTTTTGTCATTCATACTGTAATCAACTGGACAATCGATAATATGTACGCCTTTTGTGTTCAAACACTTATCAACTAAGTGAATAAGTACATCCGCATCGTCAACTCTCCAGCCCTGTGCGCCGTAACTTTGTGCGTATTTAACAAAGTTGGGGTTGCCATAATCTAAACCAAACTCATCGAACTGCATGTTTGCTTGTTTCCACTTGATCATTCCGTACGCATCGTCGCGCAAGATGATCACCACAAGGTCAAGCTTAAGCCTAACGGCAGTCTCAATTTCTTGGCTATTCATCATAAAGCCGCCATCGCCGCATACGCTTACCACAGGGACATCAGGCTTCACTAGTTTGGCAGCTATAGCTGATGGCAAACCGGCTCCCATTGAAGCCAATGCGTTGTCTAAAAGCAGGGTATTCGGATGATATGCGGGGTAATTTCGGGCAAACCATATTTTATATACGCCGTTGTCTAACGTAACAATGCCGTTATCAGGCATAACTTTACGAATATCGCGTACAAGACGTTCTGGTAAGATAGGGAATCGATTATCGTCTTCTGCTTCAGCACGGTGGTCTACATAGGCTTGATGCACATCTTTGTAGAAGTCGAGTTTCCAACTGTCTTGGGGAGTAATGCCTTCTTTTATTTGCCAGATGCTGTTAGCAATATCTCCAACGACTTCGAGTTGCGGGAAGTAAACAGGGTCTACGGCAGCCGAATCAAAGTTGACATGAATCACTTTTTTATCGTTGTGATGCATGAAGAACGGTGGCTTTTCTACCACATCGTGGCCTACGTTGATAATAAGATCGGCACGCTCTATTGCCCTGTGTACAAAGTCACCGTCAGACAGAGCAGTATTCCCTGCAAAGCGCGGGTCGCTTTCGTTTAGTACCCCTTTGCCCATTTGGGTGGTAACAAATGGAATGCAGGTTTTATCAACAAACTCCCTGAGCATTTTCGCTGTTAGCTTTCTGTTTGCTCCGGCGCCAATCAATAACAAAGGTGACTGGGCTTCTTCAATCATAGTAACCGCAGCAGCAATTGCTTTGTATTCGGCGATAGGTCGACGGGCCATGCTAGGTGTTAGTATTTGGGCACTGGTTTGTTCTGCGGCAATGTCTTCTGGCAGTTCAATGTGTACAGCGCCCGGGCGCTCTTCATGGGCTAGACGAAATGCCTCTCGCACAGTAGAAGGAATTCTATCGCCACTCACAATCTGGTTGGTGAATTTAGTGATCGGCCGCATCATGTCAACGATGTCGATAACTTGAAATCGACCTTGTTTGCTGGTTTTGATCGGCTTTTGCCCAGTAATCATCAACATTGGCATAGCACCAAGTTGAGCATAAGCCGCGGGAGTAACTAGATTAGTGGCCCCAGGTCCTAAGGTCGAAAGGCACACTCCCACTTTTCCGGTAAGCCTGCCGTATGTAGCAGCCATAAAACCAGCGCCTTGCTCGTGACGCGTCAGCACCAGTTTAATAGAGGACTCGCGCAACGACTCAAGTAAGTCGAGGTTTTCTTCACCTGGGATACCAAAGACGTATTCCACGCCTTCTGCTTCTAACGCTTTAACAAATAAATCGGACGCTTTCATGTGCTGCACGCTCCTTGTAATTTGAGCAGAAAATAAAGTTCTTATTAGTTGTGCTACGAAACAATGCTGCGAATGGGTTTACTGTGCGTAATAAAATGCCCGTTGCTAACGGGCATGTTAAAAAATAGTGTATAGGAGAGAAAAAGGAAGTCTAATCACTGATTATTATGCGCTTGTATGCGAGCAAAGAACCATCTTCGTTTTGTGACACACTAAATGTATATTCATTGTAGTCACTGCCAAACACTGTATCTTGCCCCAGCAACGTGTCTGGCTCACCCCGGTGACTGTAGTCGGGATGATTGGTACAAATGTCTTGGCAAAAGCTATCGGAAAAGCCAAATTGAGAAACCAATTGATCAGTATTGTTGCGACGTATACGAAAATGGATGTGGATAGCTCGGCTGCTGTACCAGCCGGGAAAACAGCTTTTTAGGTTTATTCTTCCGCTAGCATCTGTCACCGAAATACCTCTGAACCACTTCGCACTTAATGCATCCGCTTCATTTCCCGTGCAAAATGCCGAATTAAATCCGCTGGCATCGACACTATCACTGGTATCTCCTGAATAAACGCCATCTACATCGCAATGCCATACTTCAATTTCATAACCCGATAGGGGATTACACGCTTCATCAATTAACTGAAGACACAACATCATCGGCAAACCTGTTTGCTCATATGAGATGTCGTCAAGATAGTCACTTTGAAAATAGCACGGGCCTTCCGTTTGAGAACCTGTGAGAGCCACACTGCATACAGAAGCAGTGTCAAATAAACTATCGTCTGGAAAATCTGATGTCATAGCTGACGTGCCACCGCTTGCCCAACCGTCAAAATCTTCTTCAGGTTCGGCATTTGAATCGGTGTTGTTATTGGAAGATGAGGAGTTAGATGTTGTGGAACTGTCAGAGGCGGAATTGGAACCTCCACACCCCCACAATCCGATAGCAATAGGAGCCAATGTAAGTCCCACCGCTGTTTTCATAAAGCGGCGTCGCTTTAACGGCTCTTCCGTTAATTTTTTTGATGTCATCGTACGTTGCCCTTGGTTGTCTTTGCAAAAAGGACATTTAGCTAAAGGGCAAGGTTCTCTTATTTACTCAAGCTTTACGTAGCTTTACACAGTAAATAAGCAAAGTGAAAAAAGCGCAGGTATTTGGGTAACTAAACCTAGGTTATTCAGCACTCCATTCGGATAGCGCCTTCTGTGTTACTTTATCTACCTTATGTTTATTTTCGCTTATCCACCAGCGCTCCATAATACGGACATTTTTCTGATTGGCTTTATAGAATATATCCACAATGTCGCCAACAAATGGAATAAAACCTAAGCCAAAGTCGATTGCTGAGTTTTTTACCATTTGAGCTATTAGCGCTTTGGGCATACCCAATGATTTTCCCAGCCAAACTATTCGAAGTGAAACGAAGAGCATCAGCGCGTCACCGGCTCCTGGGATAAGGCCCACGATTGAATCCAAGCCTATTCTTATTGGGATAAAAGGGAGCTTTACAGCAGTATCCAGCAAGTTCGCCAGTTTTTGCGCTTTAAGTAGTGCCTTTGGTGCTTTGCCTTCCACGACCTTATCTCCCTTTCAATATAATAAATGCGCCACCAAGGGTGATTTCCCTATTGGTTTTCCTCGAAACGTTTACTGTCAGCTTTTCAAACGCTACTTTTCAGCGCCTAACGCTCTTGCTAAGCCTGCGCGCAAACCGTTGTCCGACTGTACTGTCCACCCATGCAGGTTTTCTTGCACTATGTCAAAAAGCACGTCTATATGTTCTTTGTCACTGTTAAGTGCCGCGATGTATTCATAGCGCTCACCACCAGCTTCCATAAAGTACTCGCGATTCTCTTCACCAATTTCTTCAATAGTTTCCAAGCAATCGGCTGAGAAGCCAGGGCACATAACCTGAATGGATTTCACCCCTTTTTCAGGTAAAGACTTTAACGTTTCATCTGTATACGGTTTCAACCACTCTTCTCGACCAAAACGAGATTGGAAGGTTGTCATATATTCGTCGTGTGAAAGGCCAAGTTTCTCGGCAAGCAAGCGCGACGTTTTGTGGCACTCGCAGTGATAGGGGTCACCATTCATTAAATAGCGCTTAGGAATACCGTGGTAAGACAAAATAAGCTTGTCCGCCCTTCCATGGGTTTCCCAATGCGCTTTTACTTTGTTCGCCAGCGCGGTAATGAAATTATCGCGGTCGTGATAGTGATTCACGAAGCGAAGTTCTGGGAGCCAACGGCGAGAGGTGAAATCCTTAGCGATAGCATCAAATGTAGAGCCAGTTGTCGACGCGCTGTATTGAGGGTAAAGCGGTAAAACGACGAGTTTGCGTACGCCTTTTTCCAACATGGACTCGATGGTATCACCAATGGCGGGCTTGCCGTAGCGCATGGCAAAATCAACAATTACGTCATCGCCATATTGGGCTTTACAGCGTTCAGCAATAGCTGATGCTTGCGCTTTAGTAATAGCCATAAGTGGAGAGCCTTCTTCCGTCCATACGGTGGAATAAGCCTCTGCCGAGCGCTTGGGGCGAAAGTTTAGAATAATACCATTTAATACAAACCACCAAATCGCTTTAGGCACTTCCACAACCCGCGGGTCAGAAAGAAACTCTTTCAAATAAGGGCGTAACGCCTGCTTAGTTGGCGCTTCCGGTGTCCCCAAATTCGTTACCAGTACGCCAATTTTATCTGGTTGCCCGTGAGTAAAACCTTTGTTCGATTTGTATTTCATGTATTCATAGTCCGAGAAGTACTGCGCTATATCCGTATTATACTGAATTACCTTAGATTATGATCTGCTATAACGCCAAAAAAGTGCGATTGCGTTAATAGATTTTGGACATTAAAAAAGCGACAGGTGTTCGAAAATACTTTTCAAAAACACATGCCGCTTTCTTAGTTTGCTGCCGCATTATGCGTGAGGCAGCTCGTAAAGCTATCTATTTAAGGCTGATAGTAAGTCGCTGCGCCCGGGCCTACCGGCATACCGAGTAGGAACACCCAAATGTAGAACAAAATTGTCCAACCTACGATAAACACCATTGAGTAAGGCAGCATCATGGCAATGAGCGTGCCCATTCCCAAGTCTTTCTTGTACCTTGCAGCCATGGCCAAGATTAGTCCGAAATAGCTCATCATAGGTGCGATAACGTTTGTGACTGAATCACCAATACGGTATGCAGCTTGAATCACTTCAGGCGCGTAGCCTATGAGCATGAGCATTGGCACAAAAATAGGTGCTGTTACCGCCCATTGCGCTGATGCACTCCCTAGCGACAGGTTCACTACACCACACATCAAAATAAACAGAATAAACACCGCTGGGCCATCTAACCCTGCCGCTTGTAACAACGCAGCACCTTTAACGGCTAATACTGTGCCTAGGTTTGTCCATTTGAAAAACGCAACAAACTGCGCAGCAAAGAATACTAGCGTAATGTAAAGACCCATTGCCCCCATGCTTTTAGACATGGCATCAATAACATCTTTGTCGTTCTTCATCGACTTGGTAACTTTACCGTAAACAAAGCCAGGAATAGCAAAGGTGATAAATATGAATGCAACAATACCTTTAAGGAACGGAGAGCCCGCTACTTCACCTGTTTCTGGATGACGCAATATACCGTTTTCTGGCACTACCGTTAGCGCTAGTATCGCGCACACAATAACAAACGATATACCGGCCCAACGCAGGCCTTTCTTTTCTAAATCCGTAGGCGCGTCCATTGATTGCTTGCCTAAATCTATGGAAGCATCAGCAGGGTCAAATTTACCGAGTCTCGGCTCAACAACCTTTTCGGTGACCAACGCGCCCATTGTGGCTACAACGAAGGTACTGATGAACATGAAGTACCAGTTTACTTCTGGGCCTACCATATAGTCGGGGTCAATCATGTGAGCAGCGGCTTCCGTGATACCCGACAACAGTGGGTCGACGGTTCCAAGCAGTAGGTTGGCGCTATAGCCAGCCGATACACCTGCAAACGCGGCGGCCAGACCCGCTAACGGGTGACGACCTAACGAGTGGAAAATCATCGCTGCCAGTGGAATAAGTACCACGTAGCCAAGCTCTGATGCTGTGTTTGAAATGATACCTGCGAAGACGATAGCAAAGGTCACGGCACGTTTAGAGGCATTCATCACCAACGCGCGCATTGCTGCTGATAACAGGCCAGAATGTTCTGCTACCGATACACCAAGAAGCGCAACAAGTACGGTACCCAGTGGCGCAAAGCCTGTGAAATTGGTAACCAAGCCTGTCACTATTCGCTGCAAACCTTCTGCGCTCATCAGCGATATGACTTCAATCATACCGTCTTCTTCACGCCCCTTTGCACCTATTGGGCGAGGGTCAGCTACAGCAATGTCAAAGTAACCAAGTATCCCACTAAGTAACACAATGAAAAGTGAAAGCAGAGCGAACAGCGTTACTGGATGTGGGAGCAGGTTTCCTAACCATTCCACCGTGGTGAGAAATCGCGAGAATAACCCACCTTGTCCGCCCCTATCATCGGCAGACACTGTATTTGTATTTTCCGTTGTCAAAATCTTCCCTCTGTCGTTTATTGACGTCTACCACACCAAGGTTAATGCTGGGAAGGCATCAACGTTGTACATAAATAGTGACGTGTTTTAATAGTATTCAGACGGTATTTTACCCGATTTAGTGAAATTTTGGCAGTGGATAGGGTAAATGAAGGGTTAAGTCAGTGTACATTTTCCTAAATTGCCCGGCTACGCAGATTAAATATAACCCGCTATATCATACCGTTAGCCTTTCAAAAGGCGTAAAAAAACCAGTCTAAAAAGACTGGCTTTTAAAGCTTAAAATTACGGCTATTTAGTTACCGTTTGACTTGTTCATATACTTGAAGAAGTCGCTGTCTGGTGCAATAACCATGACATCTTGTTTGCTGTTAAAGCTTTGCTTATACGCGTCCATACTGCGCAGGAAGCTGTAAAAATCAGCATTCTTTGAGTAAGCGTCAGCGTAAATTTGTGCCGCAATTGCATCACCTTCACCGCGAAGTTGACGTGCATTACGCTCAGCATCAGCAAGCATTACCGTTACCTTAGCATCGATGTTTGCCTTAATGACTTCGGCTTGCTCTTGACCTTCTGAACGATGCTCACGAGCTACGGCGGCACGCTCTGCGCGCATACGCTGGAAGATCGAGTTGCTCACCTCAGTAGGTAAGTTAATCTGCTTAACGCGTACGTCTACAATTTCAATACCAAGCTCGTCAGACGATGTAGAAGCTTGTTCCATTGCTTGGTTCATAAGCGCTGAACGCTCACCAGAAACGATTTGTGCAATAGTACGAGTACCAAACTCAGAACGTAGGCCGTTGTTTACTTTTTGCTTCAGTAGCGCTTCTGCTTGCAGCTTGTTGCCACCCGTTGATAGGTAGTAACGTGCAAAGTCTTCTATGCGCCACTTAACATAAGAGTCAACAATCAGGTCTTTCTTCTCGCTTGTTACAAAGCGATCAGGCGTTCCATCCAACGTTTGAATACGCGCATCTAGATGGCGTACCGAGTCAATAAACGGAAGTTTAAAGTGTAAACCTGGCTCAAAAACTCGAGTTTCACCGGTCGCGTCATCGCGCTGAACCTTACCAAATTGAATAACAATGGCACGCTCACCCTCTTTAACTGCAAACAGAGAACCTGATGCAAGCAAAACAAGAAGAACGAATGCTGCTATTAATAAATTCTTCATTATGCTTATCTCCCTTCTCTGTAGCTGTCACCGCGTAAACCAGAGGTTGGCGACGAATTACGGCTTCTGCCTGAAGTATCAGTTACAGGTGTTTGTAAGCTTTCTAGCGTGTTGCGTGAGCGATCGTTAGACGACGACTGCTGACGCTCCATAATTTTATCCAGAGGCAGGTACATCATGTTGTTTCCGCCTTTGCTATCAACCATGATTTTACTGGTGTTACCCAACACTTCTTCCATGGTTTCAAGATAGATACGTTCGCGAGTAACCTGAGGTGCGCGCTCATATTGTGGAAGCAGCTCTTCAAAACGTGCCACTTCACCCTGCGCTTCCAACGTTACACGCTCTTTATAGGCTTGCGCTTCTTCATTCATACGATTTACTTGACCACGTGCACGTGGCTCAATCTCTCTCGCATAAGCTTCAGCTTCACGAATAAAACGTTGTTCATCTTCCTGTGCAGCAATCGCATCATCAAAAGCATCTTTAACTTGCTCTGGTGGGCGGGCATCACGGAAGTTCATATCGATAATGGAAACACCCATGTTGTAGGGTTCAATGATCGCTTGAAGCTCTTCCCATACACGCTGACGCGTTACTTCACGGCCGTCGGTAAGTACGTCGTCCATTTTAGAGTGGCCAACTACGTAGCGAATAGCGCTATCAAGAGACTGACTTAAACTCTGCTCAGGGCTTTCAACGGCAAACGTCCAACGATATGGGTCTACAACGCGAAATTGCATTTCCATTTGAACGCTTACCACGTTTTCGTCTTCTGTAAGCATAGAGCCTGAAGATGACTGGTCGCGAATTGACTGAACATCAACTGGGATTACTGAGTCAATGAACGTTGGCGCCCAACGAAGACCCGGCTCAACCTGCTCGTGATACTCACCGAAGCGAAGCACTACGCCACGCTCTGCTTCACGAATAGTGTAAAAACCACTAATGAACCAAATTACGACAAGTAAACCTACAAGAATACCAGCGCCGATACCACCTAGGCTTTTGCCTGAGCCGCCACCGTTGCCACCTGACTTTCCAAACTTACCAAATAAGTTCTTAAAAACATCGTCCAAATCTGGGGGACCTTGCTCTTTCCCACCGCGATTCTTCCACGGGTCGTTATTATTGCCACCCGGCTCATTCCAAGCCATGCTGATACTCCATAGATTACTGTTATATTTTTGAATTTCGCATGCTCAATGCAGTGACTAGCACTGACTAATGTCGCACAACATACTCTGATATTCCGTTTTCCAGACGTTTTTCAAGTCTGTTCCAGTCAGCGGCGGGCATTCTCACATCAACTACCCAGTCTCCCTGACTGTCGTATTCTTCACTAGCAATACAGTTTAGTTCGTACAACACGCCGCGCAATCGACTTTGTGCAGGCGGAATCTTTAATGTGTAATTCACCATGCTTTTACCTAAACATTCGGTTAAAGCCTGGCTCAATAATTCCGTTCCTTCGCCTGTTTGTGCAGATAGCCACACTCTAACAGGCACGCCTTCGTCGTTTCTTTCTATACGCGGTTGAACGTCGTCTAGTTTATCAATCTTATTACAGATTAGTAATTGTTGAATCTCTCCAGCTTCAATTTCTTCAAGTACATCATTAACTTCATCCATAGTTTCGCGATATTTTGCATCAGCAATATCAACCACATGGAGCAGTAAATCTGCTTCTTGAGTCTCTTGAAGTGTCGCTTTAAACGCAGCAACGAGGTCGTGGGGAAGATGACGAATAAAACCTACCGTGTCGGCTAAAATAGCCGGCCCTACGTCTTTTAAATCGATTTTGCGTAACGTGGGATCTAGCGTTGCAAACAGCTGATCGGCAGCGTAAACGTGTGAGTCGGTAATGGTGTTAAACAGCGTCGATTTTCCCGCATTCGTATAGCCAACTAAGGATACCGTTGGAATTTCAGCGCGTTTGCGCGAGCGGCGACCCTGCTCGCGTTGCTTTTGCACTTTTTCCAAACGACGAAGAATGGCTTTAATACGACCACGAAGTAGTCGACGGTCAGTTTCTAGCTGTGTCTCACCTGGACCGCGAAGACCAATACCACCTTTTTGACGCTCAAGGTGGGTCCATCCTCTGATGAGACGAGTTGAGATATGCCTCAACTGGGCTAGTTCGACCTGAAGCTTACCCTCATGTGTTCTTGCGCGCTGCGCAAAAATATCGAGAATTAGCCCCGTTCTATCTAACACCCGGCATTTACACACCGCTTCTAAATTACGCTCCTGAGAAGGAGAAAGCGCGTGGTTGAAAATAACAACGTTGGCATCGTGTGCTTTCACTGCCGCTGCTATTTCCTCTGCCTTACCTGAACCAACAAAAAACTTAGCATGAGGCGCACTGCGCGAAGTCGTAATAACTTCTACCGCATTAACCCCTGCTGAAGACACAAGCAATTCAAGCTCACTTAAGTCTTCTTTACTGTTCTCGTCGGAAAAATTAACATGAACAAGTACAGCCTGTTCACCGGCTTCATAACGGTCAAACAAGCGCGTTACCTTTTAAATTATTCACCTTTAGTATTTTCAGAATCTCCTGCGCTAGGCATTGTGATAGCGCGTGCTGGAACAACAGTAGAAATCGCGTGCTTATACACCATTTGGCTTACTGTGTTCTTCAGTAAAATTACGAACTGGTCGAAAGATTCAACCTGTCCCTGAAGTTTAATACCGTTTACCAGATAAATTGATACTGGAATACGTTCCTTACGCAAAGCGTTCAAGAATGGGTCTTGTAAAGATTGCCCTTTAGCCATTTGATATCCTTAGTTTTTATTATTCGTGATAGGAATTTCACTATCACTGCACGTCTAATATATACCACACTCAAACATTTAAAGTGTGACTTTCGCTGTAATTTTAGTCAAATTATCGTTAGCAAATGTGTCTAGCCATGTAACCTGCTCCCAGCCCCGTAACCACGTGAGCTGACGCTTGGCGAGCTGCCTTGTAGCGATAATGCCTCTTTCACGCATTTCTGCGTAACTCAATTGGCCGTCTAGGTACTGCCACATCTGTCTGTACCCTACCGAACGAATAGAAGGCAAATCTTCATGAAGATCACTGCGTTCGTAGAGCTTTACTACTTCATTCTCAAACCCTTGCTCCAACATCAAATCAAAGCGGGTCGCTATACGTTCGTGCAACACTGCCCTGTCTGCGGGCGCTATGGCAAATTGTGCAATGTTATAAGGGCACTTTTCACCCTCTTGTTGTTGCCAATGTGTCAACGTCTTGCCGGTACTTCTATACACTTCCAGCGCACGGGTAATTCGCTGTGGGTCGTTGGGGTGAATTCTCTCACCACTAATTGGGTCTACACCACGTAATTCATCGTGTAATTTAGACCAACCCAAGCGTTGTGCCTGCTGTGTTATTTCGTCCCGTATCTTTTCATCTGACTTAGGTAGTGGCGAAATTCCATTTATCAAGGCATTAAAGTACATCATTGTACCTCCAGCCAAAATTGGCACCTTGCCACGCGCTAAAATATCGCCAATTAGCGCATTAGTGTCGTTTACAAATTGCGACACCGAATAGCTTTGTGCAGGGTCGATAATATCAATTAGATGATGTACTACACCTGCTTGCTCTTCCTGCGTTGGCTTCGCAGTGCCGATGTCCATACCTTTATAAACAAGGGCTGAATCAACACTAATTACTTCGCTTTCAACCTTGGCCGCTATATCAAGCGCCAAGCCTGTCTTGCCTGATGCCGTGGGGCCCATAATTGCTATTACTGGCAATGCAGAATTTATGCCATTGGACACCTTATTCTCCCCATACATCTAGCACTGAATTTAAGGGGCGCACTTTAGCAAATTGCTCAATAATTTCCCATTGTTTCACTTCGCTCTGCTGATCCAACCAGTACCACAGCGCATTTGATGTCTCTTCATCTAAAACATGTTCAGGCAAAACCAATGATTTTACGGCATCATCAAGTGAATTTACTTCATCATTTAGTTCAACTAATAAGAAGTATTCAAACCACTTGAGCCACGGCAAGTGCCTGGTGCCGGCCGGCACCTGTTGCAGCCGATATTTGCCAGCCACTTTATTCACTTCAAAATGCGCGTCGTTTAGCAGTGTAACCAGTTGCTCATTGACATTATTGAGCGAAACAGCAACGGGCATTAACAACGGTTGTCCATGCTGCGCTTTTAAAAATAGTTCGCTTAACCAGATACTTGCAACTTTAGTTGCACAAAGAAGGTAAATTTTTTCTGATTTTGGGTAAATTCTACACTGGGAAGTTAGATTAACGTGCTCTGCAACGGGCATCGGGTCTGCATTGTTGTTAATAATGTCGCTATTTGGCGTCATTAACGCATTGTAATTTGACTGATATGCCGCACTTGGCCCTCGACTTTGCTTATGTGCAGCGCCACCACTTCGTCCACCACTGGCACTTCCCGAGGATGTATTTCTTGGACTGCCTGTAAATTGCCCATAAGACTGTGGCGCGCCTTGCGAGATTCCCCCCGTCGAGTAACGAGAAGACTCGTTGAACGCCTGTGCATTATCCGACGTTTGATTCTGTAAAGGCCTAATGTAATCGTGTTCTACCTGAGAAGACATGAAATCTGAGCCCGAAGGACGGCTTGCGTCCATTCCTGATAAAGGCTGTTCGTCGGTCATGGCATGCAGCGCATCACTCACGGTTTTACAGATAAAGTCGTGTACCAATCTGCCTTGTTGAAACCTCACCTCATGCTTGGCGGGATGAACATTTACATCCACATCTTTAGGGTTAACCGTTAAGTACACCACAAAGCTTGGTTGCTCCACCACACCCCAAACGCTTTCGTACGCTTGGCGAATAGCGTGCATAATAAGCTTATCTCGCATGCCTCTGCCGTTAACAAAACTGAACTGGCAATCATTACTGCTGCGAAGCATGGCCTCATTACCTAGCCAAGCATCAATGTGAAGACCTTCATACTCAGTACTAATATGTACGGCGTTTTGAACAAACTTTTGTCCAACCACAGCGCCAATTCGGGTGGCTAAACTGCCTGCTTTGTCGGCGATAAAGCGCTTTGCTACTTTATCGTTGTGTTTTAAAACAAATGAAACCTTGGGATAGCTCAGTGCTATGCGTTTTATGACTTCTTCAATATGCTGAAATTCGGTTTTTTCGGTGCGTAAAAACTTACGTCTTGCTGGCGTGTTGTAAAACAGATCTGCCACGTCAATTGTGGTGCCAACAGGGTGGGCCGCTGGCTGGATATTTACCGCCATTTCCCTACCCTCACAATAGGCCTGCCACGCCTCACCTTGAGACTCAGTGCGCGATGTCAGTGTTAACCGGCTTACCGAGCTAATACTGGCCAGCGCTTCGCCACGAAAGCCAAGAGAGAGAATTTGTTCTAAGTCATCCAGAGTGGTGATTTTGCTGGTTGCATGGCGACTTAATGCCAGCTGCAGTTCACTTTTGACAATGCCTGACCCATTGTCTTTTATTCGAATGCGTTTGTGGCCACCTTTTTCAATATCGACTTCTATTTTGGTGGCACCAGCATCAAGGCTGTTTTCTAGTAATTCTTTAACCACAGACGCGGGGCGCTCAACCACTTCACCAGCGGCAATCTGGTTTGCAAGTTGGGGAGATAAAAGCTGTATAGGCAAAGGACTACCCTATGATATTAACTATATGGATTCGTGGCGATACGATATGTAAGTGCTATGAGTGCTGAAAAAGCCGATGAAACAAAACCTTGGTTTATGTTCTCGGAATATTTAGGACCTGCCCTACGCGTACAACATCACTTGAAAGATCATTCGCTGCTTTGATGCTGCTTACTTTTACATTGTAACGCTGTGCTAATAACGAGAGCGACTCGCCGCTTCTTACTTTGTGCGTTCGGTTGTTCGCCCTTTCTTGTGCCCACAGTGTACCATCAGGGGGAACTTGCTTGAAGTAACGCTTAGTCGCATTAAACATGGCATTCGCTAAGCGTTCGCGATGTTTAGACCAGTTCAGATTCTTCTCTTCTTGCGGATTAGAAATGAAACCGACTTCGACCAAAATAGAGGGGATGTCAGGCGCGGTCAAAACTGCAAAACTGGCGGCTTGTGGTTTTCTTTTATGCAGACTGGTCACCTGCTTTAGCTCTTCAACCACTTTATTACCTAAATCGTGGCTGGTCGCCATGCTGTGATCCATCGATAAACCCAGTATGGTTTCAGTAAGATATCGCTCGCTTGATTTATCATTGATCACTTCAGCTGCACCACCGAGTAATTCAGAGTGACGTTCAGATTTCTCTAGCCAGCGGCCTAATTCAGTGTCTGCTCTTCGCATGGATAGTACCCACACCGAACCACCTCGCGGTTGAGGCTGACTAAACGCATCGGCGTGGATGGAAATAAGCAAATCGGCTTTTTTCTCGCGCGCAATTTCAGGACGTCGATTAGGAGAAACATAATAATCATCGCCACGAGTCATGATGGCGCGCATACCTCGCTCCCGGTTTATCATGTCTTCCAGTTTTTTGGCGATACTCAGGGTGATGTGCTTTTCATAGGTACCAGCCGGACCGATTGAACCTGGGTCATGTCCACCATGCCCGGCGTCGATGGCGACGATAATGTCTCGGTCTCGGGCACTGGTAGAATCATCAATAACGACAGAGCCAGTTGATGCCGACGCTGATAACGTTGGCGACGGCTTCGGCGCGCTATCTGGTAAATCGACAACCAGCCTGTGTCCGTAAGCACCATCGGGGGTTACTGCAAATAACGAAGGCTTGGTATTTCTATTGAGCTCAACAACCACTCTGGCAGATGATTTGTTTTTCGGTGTGGAGTAGCGCAGCTTTTTAATCAAATCACCGCTGTTTTCAATGCCAGAAAGCTTAGCGGTGTCGCTGGTGTTGTTAAGATCGATGACAAGCCGAAGCGGATTTTTAAGTGTAAAATAGGTGAACTCTGGCGCTGATTTCATATCGAAAACAACGCGCGTATTGTCCGGCGACGGCCATATCCTAACCCCGTCGATGTTATTTTGCGCACCGTGTGCGAATTGCACGACGAAACACAATAATAATACCGAAACTATACTGCGCACCATAATTAGCCTTTCTGTTATTGTTATGCTGCTCTCGTCAACTCCGGAGCGGCTATTTATTCAGTTTTTCTTTCATTTCGCATTTGCGCTAAACGCGCTTGCATTGCTGAAGCAATTTCGCACCGTGGGCACTTTTTGCTTCCAAATTAAACTGCCTACCCGATGGCGTAATATTTATACTAATCACTAAGTCTGGGGATGCCAAGTATTCGCCCCCTTTTTCCGACCATTCAATAAGCGCGATAGCGCCCGAACCAAAGTAATCGCGAATTCCCATGAACTCTAACTCTTCTGGGTCGGCTAAGCGATACAGGTCGAAGTGATAGATATTGACGCCATCCAACTCATAAGGTTCAACCAATGTATAGGTTGGACTTTTAACGCTACCTGAATGACCTAAAGATTGAATGAAATATCGGCTAAATGTCGTTTTCCCTGCACCTAAGTCGCCGTTTAAATAAATAACAGCATCGGTAGGTAGTTGACTCGAAACAGCCTGCGCTAAATCTCTGGCAAGCTGCGCAGTATCATCTACTTCATTAGCAAAAAAAGAGGTATGCGGGTAAGACATCAACAATATTCCACAGTAATAGAAAGCCGAATAACACAGTAGATGCCTGCCCGTTCAAGACAAAACCACGCTAACTAGTGGTTTATAAGCGCACGTACTGCGTCAAACAAATCGCTCGCTATCATACCACGTTGACCATACAGTTGGGCAATATCATCGCCAGCCTTAGCATGAAGCACTACACCATATTTCGCTGCAATATCTGTTTCTACGCCTTGCGCGAGCAACGCGCCCAATATTCCGCTTAATACATCACCGCTTCCTGCGGTAGCCATACCTGGATTACCGTGACGGCAAACCCAGGTTTTCTTTTCATTGTCGATAAGCGTGCCCGCCCCTTTTAGTACACAGACCGCATGGTATCGCTGTGAGCACTGCCTTGCGTAGTTAAAACGGTCGCTTTCTACATCATCAATAGAAACACCGAGTAAACGCGCAGCTTCGCCCGCGTGAGGGGTTAAAATACTGTCAGACAAGGTGTACGCGGTTGACTGCTGACACAACAGATTTAGCGCGTCAGCATCAATGACCACAGGCTTATTTTGGCTTTGACAGTGCTTCATGGTGGTTTCAAATGCGCTTTCTGCCCATTCATCTTGCCCAAGACCCGGTCCAATAACCACACAGGTTGCCCAAGCTAATGCATCTTCCAAATTAAAGTCGGTGACCATGAGTTCAGGTCTGCCTGCACTGACCTGAACGACTGACGACTCATGGGTATACACGCGTACCATGCCCGCACCGCCTCTCAGGGCGGCTTCACTGGCGAGTCGAATGGCACCTGCTGTTCCGCGGTTACCGCCAATGCACAACAGTCGACCATAAGTCCCTTTATGACTGTTAATCTCCCGTGGCCCCATACCTTTAAAGTGGTCGATATTTAGCATGGTCGCGCTCGCTTTGGCTAATGCTTGGAACGCTTTGCCGATACCCAAATCCGCATACACTAACTTACCGCACGATTGTTTACCCGCACCAGTAACAAGCCCCGGCTTAATGCCTACAAAAGTAACGGTGATATCAGCCTGAACACATCGTCCCAGGCTCTGTCCTGTATTTGCATCAAGCCCTGACGGCACATCAACGCTTACTACCGGTGTTGATGACGCATTCACCGCATCAATGATGTCTGCAAACTCATTGCGAATATAGCTATTAATACCTGTACCAAGAAGCGCATCAATCACTACGTCGGACTTCTCGAGGAGCGCAGCGTCAAACCCATTGATACTGCCTCCTGAATCGAGCCAGCGCTGCTGTGCTTTGCCAGCATCACCTTCCAGCGTACGTTCAGGCTCAACCGCACATAAATGCACTTGTTTACCCGCAAGTTTTGCGTTTATTGCTGCAATGTAGCCGTCACCCGCATTGTTACCTTGGCCCACCAGCACTAAGTAAACATCTGAGTTTGGCATAAGCTCAAGACACTGCTTAAATACCACATCGCCAGCTCGTTGCATCAATGTGAACATATCGCAGCCCGAATCCGCGGCGGCTTGTCCCTCATTTTCCCTAACCTGATCGGCCCGAAATAATTTGTATGATAAACTTGACGTTAATTGAGTATCTAGCATGAGCACATGTCCGAATTTAGTTCTATCGACCTTGTTGAATTAACCAACAATATCAAGGCTTGGGGTACAGCGCTAGGCTTTCAGCAGGTTGGCATCAGCGATATTGATCTACATCAGCACGAGGCACACCTTCAAGAATGGTTAGACAATGGGTATCACGGTGACATGGCCTTTATGGAGAGTCATGGGATGAAGCGTGCCCGGCCTGATGAGTTGGTCCCAGGGACATTACGGGTTATCAGCGTTCGCATGAACTACTTACCTCCTGACGCCTCGTTTGCTAAGCATTTAAAAAAGCCAGAAATAGGATACATCAGCCGCTATGCATTGGGCCGTGACTACCACAAAGTGCTGCGCAAACGTCTGAAGCAATTGGGAGAGAAAATCACCGCATCCTTGGCGCATACCCAATATCGCCCGTTTGTAGACTCAGCCCCCGTGTTGGAACACGCTATTGCTGAAAAAGCGGGTATTGGCTGGACGGGGAAACACAGCCTGACACTCAACAAAGAAGCCGGCTCTTGGTTCTTCTTAGGTGAGCTGTTCATCAATTTGCCATTACCTACTGACTCACCAATTGAAGAGGGTTGCGGCACCTGCACGGCGTGTCTAACCATCTGCCCGACCAATGCAATTGTTGCGCCTTATAAAGTAGATGCCCGTCGCTGTATTTCCTATCTCACCATTGAATCAGACAAAGATATTCCCGAAGATTTGCGCCCCATGATGGGCAATCGCATTTATGGCTGTGACGATTGCCAACTTGTTTGCCCTTGGAATCGCTTTGCCGATGTTACCAGTGAAGAAGATTTCCACCCGCGACAAGTGCTACACGGCCAAAGTCTCAATGCGCTTTTCGGCTGGTCTGAAGAAACCTTCTTGCGCAATACGGAAGGCTCTCCCATCAGGCGGATTGGCTTTGAGAAGTGGCAGCGTAATATTGCCGTTGCGTTAGGAAACGCTCCGTATGATGAACAAAGCACTCTGCTTTTGAAAGAAAGACGAGGGAGCGTGAGTGACTTGGTGGACAGACATATTGATTGGGCTCTTAAGCGGCAGCAAGAGAAGCAACAAGCGTCTGATGCAAAAAACAGGCAGCAAGCGCGGCTTATTCGCGTAATTGAAAAAGGTTTACCAAGAGACGCCTAACGCCAGTACACGTTTGAATAAGGCATACCGCGAATTCAATTGGCGATATACATGTTTTGGGGTTAACCCGCTGAGGCAAGCTGACTGTTTAAATCGGCCTGAGTGCTATTCCGATAACGCACACGAGCATTTGGCGAATGGGATGCGGCGAAAGAAACGTTAAGTTTGAGGCCTCGCTGTGCCACTTGCGTGGTTATGATAGGCGAGCCGAATTCCCACCACGGTTCCTGTTCCAATGCTTCAATAACTCGCGACAGCTCAGTTTCAGAACCGTCATACTCACCCGTTATTTCGCAATGTCCGTTCTCACATTTTACCGAGTCTAAAACAAAGCGCTCGTTGTTAGGCGGCAGCGCAAAAAACGTATTGAGTGAGCCTTCGGTTTTAGTGTAGAAAACCTCTGGCGCCATGATTTGGACATTCTCAGCAACGGGGGCAACATTCATCTCGCCGTTTTTCGTAACGCTTGTATCCAAGAGCACCGCACCTGTTTCATTTGAAACCAACTTGGCGGCGGGCTTAATAACTTTCAGCTCACTCGTTTCGGTGGCACGAGAGCGCGCTAACACATTGGTTAGTCGCTCTTTATCTGCATTGGATTCACTGAGTTGGTGTTGATAGCCAGAAAATTTATACCCTGCTATCAATGCAAACGCTATCAGCAACAACACAAGCCACGTTTTCATTTTACTTCCTTTATCGAAGTCGCTTACTTGTGATATTGCTTACTAAGTTCATGTACCGCATTAACGAACACACCTGCATTTTCAGGTGGTACGTCTAGATGGATACCGTGACCTAAATTAAATACGTGACCGCTACCTTCACCGTAACCTTCTAGAATGGACGCCACTTCTTGCTCAATTCTTTGCGGTTGAGCATACAGCATTGATGGATCCATATTACCTTGAAGTGCAACTTTATCGCCAATGCGCGCACGCGCTTCTTTAATGTCGATAGTCCAGTCTAAACCTACTGCGTCGCAGCCTGTCGCCGCAATCGATTCTAGCCACATGCCACCGTTTTTGGTGAACAAGGTAACAGGTACTTTACGGCCTTCATTTTCACGGGTCAGCCCACTTACAATGCGCTCCATGTACTGAAGCGAGAATTCTTTGTAGTCACGAGGAGATAACACGCCACCCCAAGTATCAAATACCATGACTGACTGCGCGCCCGCAGCGATTTGAGCATTTAAATACTCAGTAACAGAATCAGCCAGTTTTGCTAGTAACGCATGAAGCGTTGCTGGCTCAGCAAATGCCATTTTCTTGATTTTGGTAAAGGCTTTACTTGAACCACCTTCAATCATGTAAGTCGCGAGTGTCCAAGGGCTTCCAGAAAAACCAATTAATGGCACTTCACCTTTAAGCTCACGGCGAATAGTACGAACGGCATTCATTACGTACTGTAGTTCACCTTCTGGATCAGGAAGGCCGATTTTATCCACATCCGCTTTACACGTGATTGGATTTTTAAAGCGAGGGCCTTCACCTGTTTCAAAGTAAAGACCGAGGCCCATCGCATCTGGAATGGTCAAAATATCCGAAAAGAGAATTGCAGCGTCGAGAGGAAAACGACGTAAAGGTTGTAGCGTCACCTCACATGCAAGTTCTGCATTCTTGCACAACGACATAAAATCGCCTGCTACTGCACGAGTCGCTTTGTACTCTGGGAGGTAGCGCCCGGCTTGTCGCATCATCCATACAGGTGTGACATCAACCGGCTGCTTAAGTAACGCACGTAAGTAACGATCGTTCTTTAACGCGGGCTTATCAACACTGGGGAAATTTTGCGACATATAACTCACCTAAATTACTGAAGATATTTGAGCGCGAAAGTATACCAGTATTCTTAACTAAGGTGTGCTAAAACCTGTATTAAAAAATCAATGTTTTAACGACAAATCGGTGTAGTGTCGATTATTAAAGACAAACAATACTTGAACATTACTTTAAAAAGACGCTTGCACTTAAAGTGAGTGTTTGCTATTACTATAACCGTTAAAGAAAAGAAGCCCTACATGGGACCGTGCTAAACTTATTGAAACCCTGCCTCGGCAGGGTTTTTTATTTGTCGCCGATCAGAGACACCGTTTCAGCAATTAATTGTCCCGCAATAGACACTTTCGGTGGAATAGTCGGCAGCGCATCTATATCAAACCATTGCGCATCATCTATCTCGTTCTCCTGACAACGAATTTCCCCTTCGTCATACTCGGCAATAAACCCGACCATTAAGGAATGTGGAAATGGCCATGGCTGACTATTGTAATAGCGCAAGTTTTTAACCTTAACGCCAACTTCTTCGAAAACTTCTCTGTGGACCGCTTGCTCCAGACTTTCACCACTTTCTACAAAGCCAGCAAGAGTTGAATACATATTAGATTCTCGATGGCGAACGCCTTTGGCCAAAAGTATTTTTTCGCTGTCGTGTATAGAAACAATGATACAGGGAGACACTCTTGGATAACTGCGATGTTGGCAGCGGTGACAATGCATTGCCATTTCCCAATCTACGCGTTCAGTCTTGGCTCCACATTGCCCGCAAAATTGATGAGTACGCAAGAAAAGGATGTATTGCCAGGCTCGCCCAATAACGGAAAAGGCTATATCGTATTCGGCAAAAAGAAGCTGTCTAAGCGATACCCGTTCCCAACCGGGTTCCTCAACATGCTCAGCGCCCAAATCAACGACGTATACGGGCAGGTCTCTATGCGCCGTCTCATTGAGCGGCGGAAGTTGATGAATTTCATCGACATAAGATGCTAAAAATGGAATATCACTCAGATAAGCAATGGGGATAGACTCAGACGATTCTTGTACTACAATTTTGCCGCGACTAAAAACTACCCACAGGGCTTGCTGAGCAGCTAGTTTCGCCTCATCCAACTTTATCATCATTGCACATCACTCCTGTTCTTTAATGCTTCATACTACACTAAATACTGAGCGTATAGATCGCCACCATACATTTTGAAACGAACTTTTTCGCGCAAAATTTGTGTCGCTAGTGCACAGTGTTATACTGAAACTTATTGTCGCTAAACGGGTAACACATCAAAATGTTGCAACAGTTAGAAAGCGTTAAATCAAAATGGGGCGGGAAAAGCCAGGTTATTGACCGCTGGTTAATGGACAGACAGGCACTGTTAGTTTCTTTCTGTGAACTAGCAGGTATTAACAAGCGAAGCGAGTGTTTACCTGACCCAGATGAAATAGACAACTTTTGCAGCGCATTACTCGATTATTTGTCGGTAGGACACTTTGAGGTTTTCGATATGTTGGTTGAAAACGACAATGAAGGCCTTGCACTACGAGATAAACTTTACCCCAGATTGACAAAAACCACTGACGCAGCACTCGCATTTAATGATACGTTTGCACAAGCAGTAACGCCCGAGCAGGCAGCTGAATTTGACTCAGCGCTAGCCAAGCTTGGTGAGACATTAGAAGAGCGTTTCTCCTTGGAAGATGAGTTAATAGCTCATGTACACACTAAAAAACGTGATCCAGAAGTGACGCTTTAATATAACAATGAAAGTCGAGTTTACGGTTATCATCAATGAACAAAACCACACTTATTCATAAGGCACGGGCTTATTGCGAGCAACGCGGCGCCAGATTCACACCGCTTAGAGAAAAGGTGTACGAAATTCTTGTTTCAAAGCACGGCCCTATGGGTGCTTATGAACTACTCGACTCACTGAAAGAAACAGAGTCTAGTGCCAAACCTGCGACAGTCTATCGCGCCCTTGATTTTCTTCTCGATTTTGGGTTTATTCACCGTTTAGAGTCTACCAATGCGTTTGTGGCCTGCTATCATTTTGGTTGTAACCACCCTGTTCAGTTTCTAATTTGTGACAGCTGTGGTGATGTTGCTGAAATTCAATCTGAAGGTCTTCAAGAGACCCTTGATAGCCAAGCAAAGCAACACGGATTCAAAGTATCGAAACAAACTATAGAGGCCCATGGATTATGTGCCGATTGTCAACAAACGGAAGATCACGCTGCCCAGGAGAGTGTACATGAATGCTGATTTTGTGAACCCGTTTATTGCTGGTCTTTTGAACGTGCTTGAAACCATGGCTCAAACTAAATTGACCCCTGGCAAGCCCAAGCGCAAACAAAGTGATATCGCCAAAGGCGATGTATCGGGGCTAATTGGCATGGTGGGCCCTGACGTTCGCGGCTCGATGTCTATTACTTTTGACGAGTCTTTGGCCCTGACCATAATGGAGAGAATGGTTGGCGAGCGCCCTGAGAAGCTTGATGCAGAAGTAGGCGACATGGTTGGCGAAGTTACCAACATGATTTGCGGTAACGCAAAACGAGACCTTGCTGAGCGGGGTTACGAGTTTGGAATGGCAACACCCATCGTTGTATCAGGAAAGCAACATACGATTAGTCACCAGGTTGATGGTGCTAAAATTATTCTTCCTTTCATGTGCGACGAAGGATTAGCGCATTTGGAAATCTGTTTTGACAAATAATTTCTGGCAGTCTGAAAAAATTACACTCGACAGCTACCCGAGAGGATTTCACCTGATAACACAGCAGGTGGAATCTGCAATACCCAGTATTCGTCATGTTGAAGTCGGCCTTTTGCACCTATGGCTTCAGCATACAAGTGCTAGTTTGACAATCAATGAAAATGCCGACCCTACAGTGAGGCATGATATGGAAGCGTTCTTCAACCATAGTGTAAAAGAAGAGCTTTCTTTTTTCAGGCATACTTATGAAGGTAAAGATGATATGCCTGCTCACTTAAAATCGAGTATACTAGGGTGTCAACTTACTATACCTGTCCAACAAGGCAAGCTTGCACTTGGCACGTGGCAGGGTATCATGCTCGGCGAACACCGAGATCATGGTGGAAGACGAACAATTATTGCCACATTACAAGGGATCGCAGCCTAACCCATATTATAAATGGCACAATTTGTGCTAGCGTTAAACGTTAAGCACAACACAAAATTATCAAAAATCGATAATCACTCAACGTTAAACAGGATGTGACTATGAAACAACACTTTAAAATGGCAGCGCTATCTCTTGCTGTAATTTCTTCGACTAATGCATTTGCACAAGACTCTTCTGAGCCAGAGTACAAAAACTGGTTTGGTTTGTCTGGCATGTATTACAACACTGACGACTCACGTCCGTTAGATCTAACTGACGGCGGCCTTTACGACGATGGTCGTGGCGTAGCTTTTGAATACGGTTTCCGTTTTACTCAAAGCTGGGCAGCTCGTGTTGAATTTACAGCCCTAGACCTTGATTATGCAGGCGGCGGTGATGAAAGCGGTGAAATGGTTGGTGTTGACGCACTATACTTCATGCCAAATGATGCATGGTTCGTTTTTGGTGGTGTTAAGCGTCAAGCAGTAGGCGAATCAACTACGCTTGGTAACATCGGTATCGGTAAACACTGGGACATCCACGAAGATGTTAAACTTGTTACTGAAATCGCCGCTTATCACGACTTCGGTGAAGATTACAATGACTACAGTGTTAAAGTTGGTATCGCGATCCCATTTGGTAAAGGCACTCCTGCCGCGCCTAAAGACAGCGACAACGATGGCGTTGTAGACAGCAAAGACCAGTGCCCAATGACACCAGCGGGTGTTCGTGTTGACGCAAATGGTTGTAGCATCGATGATGATAACGATGGCGTTCTAAACAACGTTGACCAGTGTCCTAACACTCCAGCTGGCACTAAAGTAGATGCAACTGGCTGTGCAATTAAAGATTCGGACAACGACGGCGTTGTAGACAGCAAAGATATGTGCCCTGATACACCAGCTGGCGTAAAAGTTGATGCAAAAGGTTGTACAGTATTTGACGAAGAGACAGTAGAAATCACACTACGCGTTCTATTCGACAACGAAAGTGCTGTAGTTAAAATGCCAAAAGATCCAGAAATCTCTGAATTTGCTGAGTTCATGAAGCAGTATCCTTCAACAACTGCGGTAATTGAAGGTCACACTTCTGCACCAGGTAGTGAAGCTTACAACATGGACCTTTCTAAGCGTCGTGCTGCGAACTTCAAAGAAGTAATGGTAGACATGTACGGTATCGAAGGTTCTCGTTTAGAGACTATCGGTTACGGCGAAACTCAGCTTCTAGACAATGGTAAGAATGCTGAAGCACACCGTGTTAACCGTCGCATTTCAGTGACAGTTAAAGACACAGTGAAAGTAGCTGAAGAAAAGTAATTCATTGTATATGAATTGAAAAAGGCGCCTTACGGCGCCTTTTTTGTGTCTGAAATACTTTAACTTGTTAACCCTTAAAATGTAGACCGTGGCCGCAGTCGAAGCCTTTAGTCGCTATAAGAGGGGCTAATATTCGTCGGCTATGGCAGGGCCTGCATAGTTGTCAAATCGTGAGAATTGGCCTTGGAACGTAAGTCGACAGGTACCAATTGGGCCGTTACGCTGTTTACCAATAATAATCTCTGCAATGCCCTTATACTCACTGTTTTCGTGATAAACCTCATCACGATAAATAAACATAATAAGGTCGGCATCCTGCTCGATTGAGCCAGACTCACGAAGGTCAGAGTTTACAGGACGTTTATCGGCGCGTTGTTCTAGCGTACGGTTAAGCTGTGAAAGGGCAACTACCGGCACTTCAAGCTCTTTAGCCAATGCTTTCAATGAGCGAGAGATCTCTGCAATTTCCAATGTTCGGTTATCACTAAGAGAAGGTACGCGCATCAACTGAAGATAATCCACCATGATTAGACTGATTCCACCGCGTTCGCGAGCGAGTTTTCTTGCGCGACTTCGCACGTCCATTGGTGTAAGGCCTGATGAATCATCAACAAACAAACAATCTTTGTCTTTGAGCATAGCCATGGTGTTGGAGATACGTGCCCAATCTTCATCATCCAGCTGTGCAGTACGAATTTTGGTTTGGTCAACGCGGCTTAATGACGCCAACATACGCATCATGATTTGTTCTGAGGGCATCTCAAGACTGAAAACAAGTACAGGTTTATCTTCTGCCATCATGGCGTTTTCAATCAAGTTCATGGCGAAGGTGGTCTTACCCATCGATGGACGAGCCGCCACGATAATAAGGTCAGAGGGCTGCATACCACTGGTCATTTTGTCTAGGTCGGTAAAGCCGGTAGTAACACCGGTAACATCTTTATTGGTTTTCACCAATTCTTCTAGACGGTCAATGGTCTTCCCTAAGATAGACTCGACATCGCGAGGACCTTCGTTTTCACCAGTTCTTCGTTCGGCAATTTCAAATACTTTACTTTCGGCCAGGTCAAGAATGTCTGCACTGTCACGGCCTTCGGGGTTGTACCCAACTTCCGCTATTTCATGCGCCACGCCAATAAGCTCTCGGGTTATCGCGCGCTCACTAATAATTTGCGCATAAGACACAACGTTCGCAGAACTTGGCGTGTTTTTGGCAAGTTCACCTAAGTAGGCAAAACCACCAGCATCTTCCAGTTCATCATGCTTTTCCAGCTCTTCTGATACTGTTATAAGATCTATTGGCTGGCTACTGTTTAGTAGTCGAGTGATAGCACGAAAGATAATTTGGTGTGAGCGATTGTAGAAATCGTTATCGGTAACAAGCTCCGCGACTTTGTCCCAGCTTTCAGGGTCAATAAGCATGCTGCCCAAAACAGATTGCTCAGCCTCAATGCTATGAGGTGGAACCTTCAATTTTTCAACATTCTTATCGTTTTTAGACGCAGACGCCACGAGTGAAACCTATTCCAATGCACAAAAGTCAGTTGGATATTATGCGCTTTTAACGTCCATCACTCAACAAAGGAAGTCGTCATTTTGTTGCGAAAGCGCAAAAAGACAACATCGTTTAAAGCGTTTTCTCCAGCTTTAAAAACGTACCGTCAACCAAGGTGTAGGCGCTGCCACCTTCCTGAAAAATGAGTGTAGAACCCATGATTGCTGAATTATCAAGGCACGACAAACTTACTTCAGTAATCTTGTCGTCGCTAAAGCCGAGCGATGATGGAGAGGCTTTAAAAGCAGCATAAAAATCTTGATTACTGATATTTTTCGTTGAATACACCGGTGACTCACAGAATGCCTGATCGAGTTTAGCCGAGTCTGAAGCATAGGTTACCGAGCGACCCAAGAACTTTTCTGACTCTATTGATGAGTGAGCTGAAACACCTACATTATAGGCCTTAGTCACCACCCAAGTACCTTCGTAATAAGCGGGTTCCTGAACAGCACAGCCTAGCGTAAATGCGCATATTCCAAACGCACCAATAATTAGACTATGAAATCGCCAAAACCTTTTGACGTGTCCAACAATACTCAATTTAACCTCCAATCAAAAAATAACAAACCATGTGATGATGTGGGTGAAGCGTGCAGGTCCGCTAACTTGTAACTAAGAGCCATTAAAACGCACTTTTGTTACTTACAAACGCTCAGCTACACATTTTTAGCGACCAAACAAAAAAAGCTGCGATCACTCGCAGCTTTTCATTAATCACCACATGTCTGATTAATAAATGTGGACTAAATTCATTTTTTCAACCTAAAGTTTCAATTGTGTTGCCTATAGCTTATTCACTTTTGGTCTATTTCAATTCGCCCGTGTACCGTAGAGATGTCTACATTTGCAGCCCCACCGTTGTGGATAAAGCGTAGCCAGCTACCTGGGCCATACTTAGGCTTTTGCGACTTTTCATCACTGATATTGTTTACAATGTTGCCGCCAGCGTGCGTCTCAATATCAAATTGTGCCGATACGCCATCTTGAAAGACAAATTCCATTGCACCGCCTACAGAATTCGCTTTTACGCTACCGTTCTTATTAAGACCTAAACTTGCGTAAGTCCTTCCATTAACCGTATTGATTTGCAGTACGTCCACCGCTTGAAGAGACACATCGATTCGACCGTTGACGGTTTCTACTGATACGTCTGGGCTATCGGAAGTGATGTCGAGCTTGCCATTAACTGACGCAAAGCTCACTGGCGTGTTTCCTGAGTGTGACGCTTCAATTTCGCCATTCACTGTTTCCGCCTCTAAACGGCCTCTCACATTCTCAAGCACGATATCGCCATTAACCGACTCAACTTCAACCCGCTCACCTATGTTTTTAAGGGTTACGTCGCCGTTTACCACCTCAACATCTACTGCTTTTGTTATACCTTCTGCAATAAGATCAGCATTGACCGCGGTATAGTGAAGGTCGCTTGCTGAAGGTATATAGATAACAAGGTCGTCGCCATCTTTACCTTTATTAAACCAGCTCTTTGAGTGGCGCTCGACTTCAACGTGTATAACCACGACATCTCCACGTCTTTCAAAGATAAACTCTTCAGTTTGATCGCCCAGTTCACCGGTGACACGAACCTGAGACTTATCCCAAACTCGGATGTCTGCTTTTCCGTTGATGTGTTCAATGTCCACTTTCGGCGAAGACGATGTGTCGATGGTCTTATCTACTTTTTCTCCTGCAAACGCCGCAGTAGCGATACTTAGCAGCGCAGTAGTAAGTAATATCTTGGCCCCCAAAGGTGCCATGAACGTGTGCAAAAATGTGCTTTTCGTATTTATATTCATCTTTAAACCCTTATTAAATTTGCTGCCACTTTGGCGCGTGCACTCGCTCAATTAAGGCAATCTGCTGTTGATATACGTGATGCAGCATTTTGATTAATGCTGAGTTGTCTGGATCGTCCTTTAATGCCGCTTTAATAACATCTGCAGCATCGTCCAATTCTTTTAATTGCTCTTGCCAATCTTCAGTTAGCGCCGTGGTACTTTCATAACTAGCAAGAAGACTATTCACTTGTTGTTGCTGCTGCATACTCATTGCGTCAATCAGGGCATAGCCATCGCTTCGACTTTCATCAGCTTTAAACGCAAAAGGAGCCGCGAACCACAATACAGTAACTAAACAAACGCTTGCGGCTATTGCCATCCACTGTTTTGATGTAACCGTAGATGATGAAGCGTCGTCTTGTGAAGCGTCGCCTTGCTGCGATGTTATGCCGAGTTCAATACCTCGCCACAAATCTCGTTCTGGCTGCTTCTCTTTCGATATCCCAGAAATATGCTGAGCAAGCTTGTCGTCAAAATTACTCATCATCGACTCCCATAAAATCTTTCAATAATTGCTTGGCACGGAAAAATTGTGCTTTGCTTGAGCCCACTGCCATGTTCAACATGCTGGCAATGTCTTCGTGTCTGTAACCTTCAATTGCATGGAGGACAAAAACCATTCTGGCTCGCTCGGGTAAGCGAATAACTAATGCTTCTAAATCCACATCGGTGCTGTTTTCTTCAGCCGGCATCTCGTTAATGCCGCTGTTTTCCAAGTTAAACATCCGCTGCACCCACCCTTTCTGCTTACGCATATAAGAGATGGTAATGTTTGCCGTAACGCTGTGTAACCACGTGGAAAATTGGCTTTGCCCATCAAAATTACCCAATTTTTTCCATAGCTGAATAAAGACTTCTTGCGAAGCATCTTCTGCCATTCCCTTTTCACCTGTAAGCCGGTAACAAAGCGCGTAGACTCGCCCAATATGTTCATCGTAAAGGGACCGAAATGCCTGCTTATCGCCCTTTTTCGCTTTAGATATCAGCTCATTTTCGCTTTTATTACCAAACACCACATTGGCGTGTACAACACGTTGTTGTGTGTGTTCCATTCTTTTCTCTTTGTTATTTGTGGTGCCGATTAGCATTAGCACTTGTTAGTGTTATAAGGTTAGTCGTACCCTATAGTAGAAAGGTTTAAATGCACAAAAATATTTTTTGGAGATGCCATGTCTACCTCATTTTCTGTTAACGCTCTGTTTGCTGGAAAACCTCAGCCGCTAGGCCCTCGTGGGGCACCAAGCAGTATTGTTAAAGCCCCCGTCGACGCGTTAACGGTACATAGGGACAGAACCGATGAAGACGAACAGGCCAACAAACGTCTTCACGGTGGACCGGAGAAAGTGCTGCATCAGTTCAACCCGACCAACTATCTGACATTGAGAAAGCATTTTCCTGAAGGCGAATTTTCGCTGGGCAGCATTGGCGAAAACATCAGTATAGAGGGCATGGACGATGCTACCGTTTATATCGGCGATATATGGAAGTTCGGCGAGGTAGAACTGCAAGTAAGTGCACCCCGTGCCCCTTGCAATAAAATCTCGCAACGCTTCGAAGTGCCCAATTTAGATAGATTTGTCGGAGAACGAGGTATCACTGGCTGGTATTACCGGGTTGTTAAAACAGGAACCATCAGTGTTGGCGACGAAGTAACACTACTGCACCGTGAGGACGATACCGTTAATGTTCACACCCTAATGCAATGCGCCCATACCAAAGCAGACAAAGCCCTGGCCCAAAAGCTAGCGAAACTTGAGGCGCTTGATGACGAATGGCGCGGAAAATGCCAAAAAATTGCGGATAAGATTACGGATAAATAGGCCATTTATCCGTAGCTTAAATTAAAAAGACGCCTGCTCACCTTCATTCAAAATAATCCAAGGCATTGCAGGGTTTATCTGCTTCTTCATTTTCATAAGACGAAATAGCGCAGAATGTGACGTCTTGTCACCCATCATCCAGCTGGCATTTCCATAGCCCCAAGGCACTACGGCTTTACAGCCTAGGTCTTGGGCCGCAACAATGGCATCTTCTGGCGTAGTATGTACCTTGCGATACCATTTAGGTGAGGTTTCGCTGAAATAAGACGCTATGGGTAACAGGCAAACATCTATTTCACCAAAGCGCGCTTTAATATCCTTGAAGTGCGGTGAATATCCCGTATCCCCCGCAAAGAACAATGTTTTGCCTTCACTCTCAAATACCCAACCACCCCACAGTGTCGCATTGTCGTCCTCGTACAAATAAGGCACCCAAATTCGGTTACTGAAATGATGGGCAGGCACGAAGTGAATAGAGGTTTTGCCTACGTTTTTGCTGGTATACCACGCCATTTCTTTAATGGTGTAGCCTCTATTAGGGAAGTGCTCTGCGAAACCTAACGGAACAAGATATTCGGGCTTTGTGCCTAATTCGGCAATATCGGCTTTATTGAAATGATCATAGTGAATATGGGAATAAACCACAGCATCGGTTTGTGCGAGTTTGTCTTCACCTACCTCAGCGGGTTCGTTGCGGCTGAACCCCTCCGCCAATCGAAAAGCCCAATTAACGGGCCAATCAAACTGCCCAAACACAGGGTCAATAAGTATTTGCTCACCACTTGCGGTGTTAAGTAAAAAACTTGCGTGCCCTAACCAAGTGACATTGAAGCCGGTGTGCGAGTTCACTGTCGGGTTGTTGCCAACGAACTGACAATTTTGCATGTCACTTTCACATTCAATATCGGCAGACGCTGGGTAGCAATCATTAGTGCACGTGACGGGGTATGCTTTAAAACCGTCGTAAATATTGCTGAATCTGTCCTCATACCCAGGCTCATTGGTGTGCTTGATTACAGCATTTTCACCTTCTATCTGAGTAACATGATTAGAGCTGGCGCAACCAGTCACGACACTTCCTGCTACTACTAGCGACGCCAACAACGTCGTTAACTTCTTTAAACTCATTACCATTTTTAAGATCGTGTCCTTGTAGCTCCAACCTAGCAGGCAAAGCGCTTAGTTGACTGCTGCGTCTATGCTTTATTTACTCAATTGTGCAGACATCAAGAGAACCGCAGTTTAGCGCAAGCACTAAGATAGCTGTTAACCGTTATTGTAAAGCGAGAAACCATCAGCACCACAGTAAATTTGTAACAATATAAAAGCGCGCGTTAGCGGCCGCATTTATCGTCACAAACCGATTAGTTGCAAATGATAACTATTATTAATAGTATGTTTAAAATTCTTTCCTGAAGCCATTATGCGTAAAACCCAAATACTCATTGTTGAAGATGACGCGACGTTAAGTGAACAAATCACACAGCTGTTGCAGTCTCGAGGATTTGACACTCGCCACGAAAGTGACGGTAATGCTGGATTACAAGCTGTGCTTGAGGAGAACTTTGACCTTGTGTTACTCGACATACGCCTTCCCTCTTTAAACGGCTTGTCGCTGTTAAACCAATTAAGGCAAATAAAGCAAACCCCGGTGATGATGATCACCGCGTCAGGTGCCGAGCAAGAAAGGATTGAAGGCTACCGTAAGGGCGCAGATGACTACTTACCCAAGCCCTTCAATTTTACTGAAATGATGCTTCGCATCGACGCACTGTTGCGACGCAGCAAAACACTAAACGACTCAGGCACGCAAAAGTCGGAAATCATTGTTGATGTGCTTTATTTAAATCGCATTCAGCAAGTTACCAAATACCACTCAAGACTACTCGAATTCACGCCAATACAATTTAAGCTTCTTTGGATGTTAGTAGATAACAAAGGGGAAACGTTGAGCAAAGCATTTCTTTATCACAGTGTGCTTAACAAACCCTTTTCGAGGTACGACCGAAGCTTAGATATGCATTTGTCTAGAGTACGCAAAAAGCTCGTTGAGACTGGCATGCCCCCTGAACGCCTTGCCACTGTCCACGGCCAAGGATATCGCTTTTCGTGAAAAATAAACTGCTATGGCGACTGTGCGCATTTATTGCCGTTGGTACTGTTCTGTTATTTTGGGCCATCGCGTGGCTTACCAATCATACCGAGACCAGCATGAGTTTTATCGATAAAGCTCATCAAGAAACCCTTTATTCCTATGGTCAAGAAGCGGAGAAAATCTACCTGGAGGATGGAGAACAAGCGTTAGCTGCTTTTTTGCAAGAAGTGAAGACAAAAGAGGACACATGGCTTGCCGTAGTTAACTCCCAAATGACCACATTCGCTGACACCCAAATGTTAGATGAGTTTGTTGACCGATTTCAAATAGGCCGCAGCCCCGAATGGAAAATACATTTATACTTTTCTGAAAACCCTGTGATGGAAGTCCCCTTCGTCGATGACAATACGCACTTTTTAATTCAACTTCCACAGCGTATGCGCCCAGGTTCGTTATTGCTCGCCACACGCTTAACGCTTCAAATTGCATTACCTCTAGTGATATTAAGTCTGTTGAGTTTTATGCTGTATCGACACCTAATGACGCCACTAAAGCAATTAGAAAATGCCACAAAAGATTTCGCAAATGGCAATTTAGAAGCCCGTGCAATGGCTGCAATGCCCAAGCGAAATGACGAACTTACTGGGCTTGCCCAGACGTTCGACAAGATGGCCCAAAGAACCAGCAGTCTCATTTATAATCAAAGAAGTTTGCTTGCTGATCTCTCTCACGAGCTTCGCACGCCTCTTGCCCGCATTGATATGGCAATAGACTTTGTAGAGCAAGACATTAATCGTGAACAAGCACTTTCACGCCTGCGTTATGAAGCAAGTACGATGAGAGAGCTTGTTGAAGATACCCTAACCTTTGCATGGCTAAATACAGAATCGCCACAATTGAACAGCGATGACTTTGACTTGGTAGAACTTATCAATGTTATTTGTGAAGATGCGCGGTTTGAATACCCTGATAGAACCTTGCATGTCGACACACCTGAATGCGCGAATATTGAAAAGAGCAGCCAGCTTGCTTTGGGGCAGGCGTTAGAAAATATTATTCGTAATGCTTTGCGTCATACCCCTGAGCAAAGCAAAGTGAGTTTAACGCTGACCAGCGATAATAATAACTATGTTATCACGGTTACAGACGAAGGCACCGGCGTCCCTGAATCAATGCTAGACGCCATATTCGAACCTTTTTTCAGGGTAGACAAGGCACGGGCAGCCAAAAACTACGTACATGCCGCAAAGCGCTCTGGCTTTGGTCTTGGGCTTGCACTGGCGAAACGTCAAGTTGCCGCTGTGGGCGGCGACATATCAGCGATAAATCGCGCTGCACTAATCAAAGACGCTGCATTACATAGAGACGCTAGTACTAAGCAAACAGGGCTAGTCGTTACCATTACCCTGCCTAAGTCTTTTAATGCTGCTTTCGCAAATTGAGAAGTCTTTGCACTCCAAGTAGTGTGCCAGTATAAACTAAGATACAGCAAAGCAAGCTTACCAGCCCTGCAATGGTCTGCCCTATAAAGCCAAAGTATTCTCCCGTGTGCAAAAAGCGGGAAGTACCCCAAGCCTGACTCCCTTTGGGCCAATCGGTTTTGTACAGTGTCCTAGTGATGTCACCGGTTCCCGTGTCGAAATACAGTGAATACGCTAACTCTTGCCGGTGCCCTATACTTTTATCGATATAAAACCGTGCAACACCCTCACTTTTGCCAATATCCATCCACATGGAATACCAATCCTGATAGCCATTTTCATTGGCGTGTTGCTGAGCTTTGGTAAATAGCGTGTCGTAACTGACAACGTCGGCGTCTAGCGTCTCAGGCATAGCTTTCTTTTCGCGAGTAGGGACTTGTTCACCGTACATTCCATACAATGCTTTGTTTGCCCACTCAAAATAAAACAGGGTAGCCGTTAGTCCAATCACAACTAAAAAAGGCAGTGACCACATACCAAAAACAAAATGCCAATGTCGGCGACGGTGCTGTTTATTAGTGTACTTTTGCCGTAACCACATTTGCTGCTTTAAGGATTTTTTCGATATGTGTTTGGGCAACCATATGATGACTCCCGATAACAGCAAAAAAATAAAAATAAGATTGCTATAAGCCGTTATGGTTTTGCCAATTAATTGGTAATCCCCTTCCATTAAAAGATATCGATGCAGGTCAGTTATGACATGAAACGCTTCTTCAACGACCCCTTCTCCTTCTCTTAATATATCTCCGGTATAGGGGTGAATAAGATAGCTGTGTTCGCCGGCCCATGCGGGAATTGCCGCTCCCTCGCTATTGACCCATCGAACAAAAATATGCGCTTCGTTAGGATGCTTTTCACGAAGTAGTGATACAACCCGCTCAGTCGAGATTACCGACTTTTCGATATCAATCGTTTGTGCATAAGCCATTTCACTTAGCTCTTTGAACTGGCGCTCGTAAGTGAGTAATACACCGGTAAAAGCCATAGTGAAAACGACAATGCTGGCCAATAAGCCAGCAAAGAGGTGGGCCCAAAAGACCCACCTTTTAAACGTGGAAAAGTTCATCTAAAGGCGTTGCTTAGAAATCGTAAGTCACAGACAAACGAATATCTCGTCCAGCTTCTTGCGGACCAATAACGCTTGGGAATACTTCGCTGTAGTCACCCACACTTGAATGGTCGATATACGCTTCATCAAACAAGTTCGTTACCACCAGATTTAAGCGAAGGTCGTTTGTGACTTCCCACTCGCCATAAATATCCACTAGGGTATAGTCTGCTTTGTTAAGTGAATAAAGCGAGTCGGTCCAACCGTTTTCCAAGGCCTGATGTAGTGTATCTATGTTGATGTCGTCAACCATAGTGATGTTAAAGCCAACGCTAATGTCAGCAGTAACCGTGTAATCTGCACCAAGTACCCACGTATCACCGCGACTATTACCTAAGCCAACAAACTCGTATCCGTTAATATCGATGCTGTTATAGGGTACGCTGTACAGATCTTCACGAGGCATCAATTCAACATCTACGCTTGAAAACCCAAAGTACACGTCAACAGAGTCCCAGCGATACGCAAGGTTAAACTCTACGCCAGATGATTCTAGGTCGCCGATATTATTAAATACCGAGTTTCCTTGATAACCGCTAAATAGCACATCATCAATAGTAGATTCATAGGCGCTAAGGCGTGCATTAAGGTTATTCGCGCTGTATTCGATTGACGCTTCAATATTAGTGACAGTTTCAGGCACCACGTCACTGGCAACAACGGGAACGTCCTCACCATCATATAAGTATTCGTCAAGCGTGAAACCATCACCAATTTGCTTACCGCGCGCCGCTTCTGCGTAACCAAGACCAAGGGTCCAAGCTTCGGTAAGCTGATATTCAAGACCGACGTTAAAGCTAAGTTCATTGTCGTCTAGTCCAGATGGCTCATCAGTAACGGGTGTGCCGTAATAGTCATCGATCAAGATTTGTTGCTGAAAATCAAAGTCGTCATAACGAACACCGTAGCTCAACAACAACTCTGGAGTGATATTGCTATGAGCTTGCGCGTAAATACCCATTACGCTGCCTTCTTCTGCGTTCTGCACAGGACCTACGCCAGGACCACTTTCTACCTCATCTTTACGATAGTCGATACCGTAGGTGAATACGTGGTTTGAAATGTCGGTGGTGTTTCTAATATCAAAACCATAGGTATCGATATCAGACAAGAAATCGAAACGGCCGCCGCGGAACGATGATGAAGTTTGGTATGCCGTGGCTTCTAAGAAGACCAATGCACTGTGGTCAAAGCGGTAGTTCGCTACGTAGGTATCACGCTCTGCTTCACTAGGATAAAGTGGAGCACCTTCTAGTACTACCCAGTTAGGTCTTGCCGAAAACTGACCCTCTTCATCGCGCTGCTCTGCACTTATTGAAAGGTATTGATTATCCGCAATGTAACCACTGGCTTTAAGGAACATGAGATCTTGATCTGCGGCAGTACCCAGCACTTCGTTGCCGTCGCCATCTTCAAAGTTATCTCTGTCAACCGTGCTGTAATAACCTAGCAAGCCCCATGAATCACTTAGCTTTCCATAAAGGCTGCCGCTATATCGGGTGCCTTCGTTTGAGAAATAACTCGCTTTTACTCGACCACCAAATTGTTCGTCGCCTCTCAATAAATCTTGCGCATCTTTGGTTTTAAAGCGGATTGAACCACCAATGGCACCTGGGCCACTGGTTGCTTCACCTGCACCAGCCTGCACATCGATTTGCTTCAAAAGATCGGGATCTAGCGTTACGCGGCCAATGTGGTGAAATAGGGTTGAGGTTTGTTGCGCGCCATCTACGGTTACATTCAGGTAGGCATCTTCTAGTCCACGGATAAAGATTTTCTGCGCTACACCTACTGAACCGCCAACGCTGACCGACGGAGACTCTCTAAAAACATCAGCTAAATCGTTTGCCTGAAACTGCTCAATATCCTCGGCAGTAATGCTCAAGTTAGTTGCTGCGCCTACCACAGCAACTCGCTCTATAGACTTGGTTTCTTCATTCTGGTTTTCTAGGGATTGCGCAAATACTACCGGACTGGATAGCGTGCATACTGCACTGGCTAAAACTAACTTTTTCAAGGATGTCTCCATTTGATAATCAACAATTACAAATAAGAAACATTCTCATTAACTTTAGTCTAAATGGATAGCACTTTTACATTTGTTACAATTCTCTCAGTTCTTCGCTGTCAAAGACTCACGCTCATTGTTGTAACGTACTTTCTGGCCTGCACGCAGACGTTCAGCTCCTCTCACCACGACCGAGCGCTTCGGGTTCACATCGCCAAACACTTCAATTCTATCGCCCATGCCCACCCCGGTTGTCACCTTAACCTGCTCCGCTTCATTATTTTCATTGAGCTGATAGATAAAGGTTCCCGACTTTCTTAGTACCAGTGCATCGCGGGGTATGGTGACACCATCATGAGTATCGCTGCTAGGCAACGCCACGCGCACTGCACTGCCTATAGGAAAGTCACCGGGGTTGATGGCAATTCGTAGCTCCATCATGCGCGATGTACTGTTGCCTACCGGTACAATGGCACGAATAGATTCTTCTACTTGGTTCACGTTATTGTGAACGCTAACGCTCATGCCGTTAGCAATATAGGGTAATACGTTGAGCGGTGCGCGCACCTGAACTTCAACGCTATCAGGGTTTACCACGCGAAGCAGGGTTTGCCCTACCCCAGTGTATTCGCCCGGCGACTGCAGCCTTTCAACCACCAAAGCCGTAAAGGGAGCACGAATACTGCTTTGTGCTATCTGATACTCGGTGAATTCTAAATCCAATTTGGCTTGCGCTAACTCCTGCTTAGCATTTTCTAAGTCAGCTTCCACTTCCTCTAACTCACCTCTGGACGTGTTTTGACTGGCCTGAAGGTTTTTGTACCTCGCGAGACGTTTGGTAAACAGTTCAACCTGCGACTGCCATCTGGCAATATTTGAGGCATTTTGATTGCGGGTAATACTTAAGCGAGTATCGTCGACTTTAACTAAAGGCTCCCCCGCTTTTACCACATCACCTACATCTGCCATCCAAGTAATGCGACCGTCTACCTCAGAGGCTAGGTTCGCATCGATAACGCTAAGTACCGTTCCAGGAACCCAGGTAAGTTGTGAAATCGCTTGCTCTCTGGCTTCATCTATTTGTACCAGCACCGGCGGTGGTTGATTGCTATCCTGTGCTTGTGCGCTCAACGATACACAGCTTGCAAATAAGGTAAACAAACTAAGGGCGAGAGTAGAAGTCGTTGCTTTCATGGTTGTCTTTTCCTTACACATGATCGTTGTATTTATTTTGTTTTGCGGTGGATGAGGTAGTCGGCGAAGCGCCAGTGCTCTCTATGCACTCGGCCAGGGGTTTGAGTATATTTACAGGTGACTTTGAAGCCGTCATACGCAGCAAGGTAGGCAGTAATAGCAAGGTGAATATGGTACTCACCGTCATTCCTCCCACAATAACAGCCGCAAGACCTCGGTAAATAACGCTGCCTGCACCTGGTAGCAACAGCAGGGGCAGCATGCCAAAGATTGAAGTCAGCGTGCTCATAAAGATAGGCCGTAAACGTAGTTTGATGGCTTGTTCTACCGCGTCATCACGGGTCAGCCCTTCTTGCTCTCCTATACGAGTCTGATGCACGAGTAAAATGGCATTGTTCACCACAAGCCCTAGCAAAATAATGAAGCCAATCATGGTTAACAGGTCCATGGGCTGGAAGGTAAAGATGTTCATGATACGAATAGCAATCACCCCGCCCACCGTGGCTAGCGGAATAGAAAGTACTACCAGCACGCTGTCTTTTAACGATTTAAACAACCCCGCCATTAACAGCAGTAGCAACACCATGGCAAAAAGAAAGTTATCAGCCATCGAGGCAATAGCGCCTTTTAAGCTATCCGCGCTACCACCATAATTAATAGCGCCATCGGTAGGCATCATGGCCATAATGGCAGGTTCAACCTCAGAGGTAATCACTTTCATGGCTTCTTCTAAACTCATACCCTCTGGCGGATTTACGTTTAGCGTAAGGGTTCTTCGACCATCAATGCGCTGAATACGACTTGGCCCTACGGCTCTTTCAATACCTACCAGTTCGCCTAATTGCACCACCTCGCCTGATGGCGTCATGACTGGCGTGCTATTTAAGTCTTCGGGTGTAAACCAGGGTGCTGAGCGAAAGATAATATTCATGCGTTTGGTGCCATCGAAGTACTCCCCCACATACATACCATCACCCATGGCACGTACCAGGTTCCCCATACTGCCCCGATTTAACCCGACTTCCATCATTCGGCTGTCATTAGGGTAAAAGCGTAGCTCTGGTTCGGCTTGCTCTAGAGGAGGATTCGAACGCGCATTAGCGTTAGGGAAAACTTCTCTCAATTTATCTAAACCTGCTTGCGCAGCGATGCCGAGCATGGCTTGGTCGGTACCTTGAAGATGAATGTCGATTGAGCGACCGTTTCCAAAGCCGCCGAACAAATTGCCTTGTTGTGAAAAGGTCTGTGTATCCGGCAAATCCTTTAAAATTTCATCGCGAACAATGGCTTCTAACTCTTTGACCTTAGACTGATCTTTAGCGCGCACACCCAAATTGCCGCCATTTGGCCATGTGATAATGTAGTAGTTTTTCAGCGCTGGCTGCTTTTCTCCGTCCATATAGGGCTGCAGTCGCTCAACGATAATTGGCATCACTTCTTCACTAATAAAGTTTTCACTGGCACCCGCAGGCAAACTTAAGAAGGCGTCAACAGCATCGCGTTTTACGGGCGGCAAATAATCCATGGAAGGCATAAGCAAAACACTACCTGTAATAGGCACGCCCATGAGTGTTATGACTAATAAAAGGCGGCGAAGCGGCGTACTTGATAGCGACATAATAGCGCGGGTTATCTTAGCCCATACCCGCTGTAAGCTATCAGCTGGCATATTGCCATTAAGGTATCTAGCGGCAACAACAGGCAATACCGTTACCGCAACCACTAGCGACATACACACTGCAATGGCAATGGTAAGAGCGAGGTCAGCAAACAATTGCCCTTCAACATCTTCCAAAAACATGACGGGAATAAAAATAGCAACGGTGGTGGCTGTTGACGCCATGAGGGCACCAAACACTTCTTTCGTTCCCCGATGGGCACAATCCTCCATGTGCGTTTGTGAATTTGGGTCTCTATTTTCGATTTCGGCTTCGGCGCTCTTGCGCGTTCTTACAATGTTTTCCAGCACGACAATAGCGGCATCTAGCACCATACCTACCGCAAAGGCGAGTCCTGCCAGTGAAATGATATTGAGCGAGCGACCGGTAAGTTGAAGCACCACAAAAGTGCTAAGTAGTGAGATAGGAATGGCCAATGCCACAATGAGCGTTGCCCGCAGCTGACGCATAAAGAGCCAAAGCACGGCAATGGCAAGCAGCACGCCTATAAATAAATTGCTGGTAACTAGCTGCACCGCTCTATAGATAAACACTGAGGCATCGAAGCTTTGCGTCATTACTAACTGTTCAGGGGCCAAGTCCTGTTCGTTTATTTGTGCAACTTTTGCTTTTACGGCTTCTAAGGTAGCTAAAACATTGGCGTTGTTTTGTCTGTCTACGCGAATAGATATAGCCGGATTGCCGTTTTGCACACTGTAGTTTGCACCGTCAGCGCGGGTGATTTTAATTTCGGCAATGTCATTTAGAGTGATAGGGCTGCCGTCTCGCCATTCAAGGATCATTTCACCCATTTGCGTAGGCTCGTAGCGACCTTCAAAACGCAGGGTATAGCGTCTTCTGCCCACATCGACAAAGCCGCCTGAAATATCATTCGCACGCCCCAACTCGTTGGCAACTGCCGTTAGGTCAATGCCTAACTGCGCCGCTTTAAACGGATCGAAAACAATTTGAAACTCCTCAACGCCGCCAACACCGCTTTCCATTCGCGCCCTTGCAACGCCCGGGATGGATTCAAGCTGAGGTTTAATGACATCGGTAAAGAAGGTTACATAGGTATTAATTTCGTTTGGATTGCCCGGAAGGCGCTGAAGAAAAAAGTAGGTCAAAGCGGGGGCGTCTCCCCCACTTCCAGCAAGCATAATATTAGGGGACAAGGCATCGCGAGGTAGTGGCGGTACGCGATTCATGCGGCTAATCACTTCAATGAGCGTTTTCTGCATGTCCGTATCTAAACCAAACTCTAGATTAATCCACGCATTACCTTGGTTTGCCCATGCATTCATCGACTCAAGGCCAGGGATCCCTTGCAGCACTTCCTCTTGAGGTTCAATGATCTCCGACTCAATTTCTTGGGGCGACGCAGCGCGCCACGAGGTCTGGATATTAATATTCGGTCGTTCAATGTCAGGAAACAGCTGTACCGGTAAATTAAACAGGCTATATAGACCTAAAAACACCAGCAGTGTTATTCCTATACCTACCCCAGTCGCGTTTTTTATTGCTTGCTTAGTGATGTCCATAATATGGCACTTATGCTTTTTATTGTTTGGTTTACTATAGGTCGCAGGAATGACAGAAAAAGTTTAAAGCCATGACACTAAGAATTTCAGCGATTATTAACATTTTGTTTAAATGCCGTTTAAAAAACGTTATTTATCGCAGATGAGTGGACCTCAAAAATACGCCATTTGTCGGCGCTGGACATATTTGCTTACACCCACCGTTAATTAGGCGTCGCGACGTGGAGTGAGGGTAGGGATATTTTTAACTCGCCCTTCGGGAAGGTTTGGCAAGCATCACTATGGGAATTTAAAAAGCAACGGCCATTCCTACATTCCCACGCTTTGCTAGGAAACTTACCAGCACCTTCTGGGTGGGCAATCATCTATGCGGATTGGTATTGTTCTTTAAGTATCGAACAAAAATTTAGAGCAAAAAAAAAGCCGCTCTAGGAGCGGCTTTTTTCAAATACGTCAGCGATTACGCTTCAGCAATGATGATCACTTTGATTGAAGTGATAACGTCAGAGTGAAGTTGTAAGTCGATGTCATACTCACCAGTTTCACGAAGAGTACCAGTAGGTAGTTTAACTTCTGCTTTTTGTACTTCAACGCCAGCTGCAGTGATTGCATCAGCGATGTCACGAGTACCAACAGAGCCAAATAGTTTACCTTCGTCACCAGCAGGAGCTGCGATTGTAACTTCAGCAAGCTCAGCAACTTTTTCAGCGCGTGCGTTAGCAGCAGCTAGTTGCTCAGCAATTTTCGCTTCAAGTTCAGCACGACGTGCTTCGAACTTTTCAACGTTGTCTTTAGTTGCAGGAACCGCTTTACCCTGTGGGAAAAGGAAGTTACGAGCGTAACCAGACTTAACAGTCACTTGGTCGCCCAGGCCGCCAAGGTTGGCGATTTTATCTAGTAGGATGATATTCATCTTAGCTAACCCTTATATTCGCCAAATTACTTGTGTGAATCAGTGTACGGAAGCAACGCAAGGAAACGTGCGCGCTTGATCGCAGAAGACAGCTGACGCTGATATTTTGCGCTTGTACCAGTAATACGGCTAGGGACAATTTTACCGCTCTCAGTGATGTAGTTCTTAAGAGTAGCGATATCTTTGTAATCAATCTCAGTCACACCTTCTGCAGTGAAACGGCAGAACTTACGACGTCTGAAAAAACGAGCCATGGGTGATCTCCTTAAGCGTTGTCTTCAGTGGTTTCAGTTTTCTTTTCCGCGCGATCTTGGCGAGGAGCAGAATCGTCACGACGCTCACGACGAGGCTCTTCTTTCATCATTGGAGAAGGCTCAGTCACAGCAGTCTTAGTGCGCATAACCATGTTACGTAGGATCACGTCGTTGAAACGGAAAGCATTTTCCAATTCATCAACAGCTTCTGCAGACGCTTCAGCATTGATTAGTACGTAGTGGGCTTTGTGCAGCTTTTCAATTGGGTAAGCCAGTTGACGACGGCCCCAATCTTCTAAACGATGAATCTGACCACCGTCTTGCTTTAGGATTGTGGTATAACGCTCGATCATACCAGGTACTTGTTCACTCTGATCAGGGTGAACCATAAATACGATTTCGTAATGACGCATTATAGCTCCTTACGGTTGTAGCCTCGACAGTACAGCCGACTGTATGGAGACAAGGAACGAATTGGGATGGCTGTAAGGGCGCGCATTATACGCAGCAGTTACTAATTGCACAAGCATTAATCACCTTTAGAACAATCATTTGCCCTTTCCCCAAACACTACGCTCAGACATTTAATCAAAATACTGTTTATTTATACAGTAAAATACTGTACAGTTTTTGTGTCTTTAATAAACAGGGGACCTACCATGGCCATTACCACACAGTATGTTGTTACGCACAAAGGGGTAGAAAAATTGGTAACTACCGACAAAAAAGAAGCCGATCAGTATGACAAAATGCTCGATGCAGCAGATAACCTTGCTGACTACATTCATGCGAAGGGCATCAAGCTAGACGATAGCGTAGTGGAAGAGCTCACCATCATGCTGTCTAAAAACAAAGATAAAATCAGTAAGATTTTCAAAGGCGCTACCGCAGAAAGCGTATTAGAAGATGAAAGCGCAGAAGTGGTAAAGCTACAAGCTAACGGCTGATAATTTAGGCGCGCCTCTCTTTTGCGTCGTTATGATGAGCAATTAATAAGAGCAATTGCCGCTTTAGGCTGATGAGATCTGATAGCATAGCTATACGCAAAAATGTTATTTGATAACATTACCTCAACGCGGCAATGTGTTTTCTCTGGTTTTTAACTGGGTGAACAGACGTGTCGCTTTTGCTAATGTGAACATAAGACGTAAATACAGGTCGGGCTTAGCGTGAATACCACCAATAAAAAAAATAGCACTCACTCCCAGCGCAACGCAGTGTCTGAAGGGCACAACGCAGTGAATAAAGAGCGCAATACAGCGATTGAAGTTAGCAATTTACAGTTTTCGTACACCAAAGAAAGCCCCCCCATCATTGACATTAAAGCGTGGCAAGTTTCGCAAGGTGAGCACGTTTTTCTCTCAGGGCCTTCGGGTAGCGGAAAGAGCACATTGCTCAATTTGCTGTGCGGAACATTAACTCCAACTCAGGGCGACATTGCCTTATTAGCGCAGCCTTTCTCCGCATTATCGAACCGACAGCGGGACAAGTTTAGAGCACGCAATATCGGCGTTGTTTTTCAACAATTTAATCTTATTCCCTACCTTTCTGTGGCACAGAACATTAATGCGGCGGTGTATTTTGCAAGTACAAACGTCAGCAAGACAGTATCAGACGCAAAGCTTCGTCATTTACTGGACAAGCTACAGCTGCCTTCTCACGTGCTGCATGCGAAAGCTGACGCATTGAGTATTGGTCAGCAGCAGCGCGTTGCCATTGCCAGAGCACTGATTAACGACCCACAATTATTAATTGTCGATGAACCTACCTCTGCCCTAGATACCGATGCCAGAGATAGTTTTATGTCGCTGCTAAAAGACGTTGCAGGTGAAAGCACCATGATTTTTGTTAGTCACGATAAAGCCATGGAGAGTTATTTTGACCGCCACTGCAGCATGAGTGAATTAAGCCCAAGTACAAACCACATAAAAACGCGAGGCGATGAAGCCCCAAAAGCACAGGAGCGTGCGTAATGCTAAGTACCATTGCTATTGAAAGCTTAAAGCGCAGGAAAACAACGGCAATCCTCACACTTTTAAGCATCACCATCAGCATTAGTTTACTTTTGTGCGTGGACATTATTCGCACCCAAGTTAAAACCAGTTTTACGCGCACCGTTTCTGGTGTTGATCTTATTGTTGGCGCACCAAGTGGACAGCTTAATTTACTCCTGTCATCAGTGTTTAATATAGGCACTCCCACCAAAGGTATTGAATATAAAAGTATTGCGGCGCTTCAATCTAACAAGCAGGTATCGTGGCTTATCCCACTATCTTTGGGTGATACCCACAGAGGTTTTAGAGTAGTAGGTACGACCAACAGCTTTTTCGACCACTTTAAATACGGTGATATGCAATCACTTGAAATGGCAGCAGGCTCGGCATTTACGCAGCCACTGTCTACCGTTGTTGGCGCAGATATCGCCAAATCATTGGGGTACAAGGTAGGGGATAAGATTATTATTTCCCATGGTCTGGGTAGCGTATCGTTCAACAACCATGATGATCACCCTTTCACTATCTCAGGCATAGTTAAGAAAACCGGTACGCCCGTAGATAAAGCCGTATACGTTACCCTACAGGGACTTGAAGAAGCCCACACAGGACCTAAACATTCCCCCACCTCAATGTTAGGCCGTAAATCTGCTGACAAGGCGAACGAGCATGAGCATGAGCATGAGCATGAGCATGAGCATGAGCATGACGAGCATACAAAAGAACATGCAGTTTACAATAGCGAAGCGTTTACGCCTGAGTCAGTATCCGTGGTGATGCTGGGGCTTAAACATCGGGTAACTGCACTGCAGCTTCAGTATCAAATTAATCAAAGTAAAAAAGAGCCGCTAATGGCTATTCTACCGGGCATGGCACTCGCAGAACTTTGGCAAATTATGGGAAATGTTGAATCGCTATTGCTTGGCCTTTCCGGTCTTATCGTCATCTGCGCGCTAATTGGGCTTGCGACTATGCTGCTGGCAACGATGAGAGAGCGTTATCAAGAAATCGCCGTTTTACGAACTATAGGCGCAGGACCGTTTACCTTACTGCTACTCATACAGATTGAAGCGATGCTGCTTACGATTGTGAGTGCCGCACTGAGTTTAGGCTTGGTAGCTGGGCTTATGAGCGCACTAAAACCTTGGTTAAGCAGTACCTATGGATTGTTTTTGAGCAGCCCGCTGTTTGGACAAAGCAGTGTCATTATCATTTTACTGATACTGGGGTGCACATACTTGGTTTCACTATTCCCCGCTGTGGCGGCCTACAGACGCGGCCTACACGCGGGACTAAACGCGAACTCATAAATACCCACGCCTATAGCGTTATTTCGGGTATTAAGTATTCTATTTAGCCCCACATCTGTGCGCCAATAGGCAATAGGTCTTTTAATGGAGCGAGCTGGAGAGAGTATTACTCTCCCACTCGCTTATCTGTACTGAAACGCAATATTAGCTCGTGAACCTGATTAACCGTTGCGCGCAAATCGTGGCTTGCTGCAAGCGATGCTTCAGATGAACGCTGGGTTTCAGACGCGCCGTCAGCGACTTCTACTAACTGCTGGTTAATATGCTCTGCCACCGTGCTTTGTTCTTCTACCGCTGAAGACATCTCTACCGTGGCATCAGCGATACCTTTCACTGCATTGTTAATTTCAAACAATGCACCTCGGGTTTCTTCTACTATAGCGCTGCCGTGCTCAGCTGAAGCTAGCCCTTCCGTCGATACCCTTACAGCTCGATCAGAACGCTCAGCCAATTCATTAATGATGTTGTGGATTTTATCGGTCGATTCGCGAGTTTTCGAAGCTAAAGTACGAACCTCATCGGCAACAACCGCAAAACCTCTTCCTTGTTCGCCAGCCCTTGCAGCTTCGATCGCAGCATTAAGCGCTAACAGGTTAGTTTGCTCAGCGATGGTCGAGATGATATTGGCCGCTTCGCCAATATCGCTGGTTGACTGAGCCAACTCTGTCACTGTGGTAGAGATAGACTCAACCGCCTCGCGTAAGGCGACAATCGCCTGCATGGCTTGTTCTGCTTTTTGGTTGCCTGTCTCTACATTAGATGCCGCTGTCCTTGCGCTCTTTGCGTTACTTTCTACTCGTTCGGCAACTTCTTGAATCGCTTGACTCATTTGCGTTACCGCAGACGCAATTTGCTGTGTAGCTTGATTTTGCTGAACAACCGCGGCACTGGTGCTTTCTGCTTGTTGATGCGTGGTGTTAGCAATTGATTCGAGCCCCGCTGACGCATCTTTAATTCGGGTTAATGCCGTGCGATTTCTGGCAAGTTCACACCCCAGTGCAAGTTTGGCTTGGCTTATGTGAGGGGGGTCTGGGAAGTAGGTTTGTGCCACCGTTTCATTAGCGTAGCTTTCTGGGCTAAGAGAAAGCAGCGCGCCCCAGTCTTTTCTTGTCTTGGCTTCTTGAGCAATCATTAAAACTATAGCTCCAAGCAGCGCAATACCTGCCGCTGCCCAACCATGGGTAAACGCGAGTACTAAAACAAGTAGGGCGCTTAACAATATTGCTGGCGCCATGTGCATTAGCCCTTGCCCCAGTCGCGACATCGGTGATACCGCAGATTTTCCTTCCTGCATTCTGGCGTAAACACTAGATGCGCGTGCTATTTCGTCATTTAACGCCGGCACTCGAACAGATTCGTAGCCTACTACTGATTTACCTTCATAAACGGGAGTCACAAACGCCGAAACCCAATAGTGATCGCCATTTTTTCTTCTGTTTTTAACTAACCCAATCCAGCTTTGCCCTGATTCCAAAGTACGCCACATTTCTTTGAACACAGGAGCAGGCATATCTGGATGACGGATAATGTTGTGATTTTTACCCATGAGTTCTTCACGACTGAAGCCACTTGCTTCTACAAATGCGCTATTACAATGCTGGATTACACCGCGCTTATCGGTAGATGAAATAAGACGATGATGTGCGGGAAACTTGTACTCTTTCTGGGTAACTGGCTGATTATTTCTCATTGGGTGCTTTCTCCATGTAGCAAAGCAATCATCCGTTAATCGTAGGAAATGTTGCTTACCTCCTAAGACTAGAACATAAACAAATTCTGTCTAGCAGGAAGAAAAAATTAGAGAAATTCTATATTCTATCAGCTATTTAGGAAAGCACTTTATACTTTAGGCTAGAGGTAACAAAACGGCAACGCGCGTACCCTTTCCTTCTTCGCTAGTGATATTTATCTTTCCGTTGTGCTCTTCAACAATAGTCATGGAAATAGACATTCCCAACCCTGTTCCCTCGCCGGGTGGTTTAGTTGTAAAAAAGGGCGTGAATATTCTATCCAGTGTTTCTTTCGACATACCAATACCCTCGTCTTCTACGATAAGCATGGCGCTTTCGTCATCTTGCTGCACTTTTAGTGTTATGGACTTCCCTTCTGGTGTTGCATAAATAGCATTGGTCACAAAGTTAACCAACACCTGCTGAATCTGTCCTGCATTACCAAGGAAATAGACATCCTTATCGGGTACTTCTACATTAAGTTTGTTTTTGTACCTGTGCAGGTTGTTCGTTAGCTTGATCACCGTGTTCATGGCGTCAATGGCACTAATTTGTGTATGCTTTCCTGAACCAGGATACGAAAAACTTCGCAGCGCTTTTACAATTTCAATAATACGTTCAATGCCCTCGTGAGATTCATTGAACATCTCTGTAATTTCGCTCGCACTTTCTTGTAGTGAAAAGCGTTTTTCCAGCGCCTCGAACTGCGACTCTACCTCTCCACCAGCAGTGCGACAAAGCTTGCCTATTTCTTCTAACGCGTGTTGATAATCGCTAAAAATTTCTTTTGCAACCACCGTATTGCTTCGAACATAACCGATAGGGTTATTGATTTCGTGTGCTATACCCGCAGCAAGTTGCCCCAACATCGCCATCTTGTCTGCACTAACCAGCCTTTCTTCTAGAAAGTCTCTGTCTTTTTTAACCGAACTCAATTCTATTTGCCGACTGGTGAGCTCAGTTTTTTTGTTCTGGTAACGAGACGTAATGTTTAGATAATGTTTGGTGGTATCAAGAACGTGTAGCGTTTCTTCTTCTAAGTGATCGTCTTTGGTAAGCAACACGAGCCAAGCGAATTCGCCGTCTGCCATTTCATGCATAAAGTGAAGTAGCCTTGCTTCTTCTTTTGTATCTGGTCGCTGCACTGCATTAACGCACCAGTGGGAATAGCTCTCGCGCAGTGTCAGAGGGGTTTCGTCTTTGAGAAGTTTGGCGAGCTCGGGAGAGCTATACCATCCATTTTCGTGAGATAGCACCTGGCTATCATCCCCCACCGTTAGCGCTTCACCTTCTACAATAAATGCTTTTCCACAATGGGCACCGCTAAATTCGACCGCCGATTCCAGCGCAGAAAATATAAAACTCTTACCCGGCTGAGCATTTGAAAGCTGTGATGCGGCACGGTTAAGGTACAACAACTCCCTTTCCCGCTGTTTTGAATCTTTTAAGGCTTTTCTTAGCGCTTGATTCGCTAAGTAAGCATCTTGTGAGTAGGTTTCAAGAAAAGACTCTGCGTTTTTACGCGCTATTTTTTGACGTTTAAGCTGTCGTTCTAAAGAGTTAACGCGGGCTTCCAGCGCTAGAATGCGCTCTTGTTCGGTGGAATACGATGTTTCACTCACCCAAAAGCCCTCCGTTTAGGGCGCCGCTATGAATTCGGGCGCCACGCTTTTCAATAGGGCCAGTTGAACCGCAAGGCTCTACGGGCGCTAGTTAACTAGCCTATCAAGTAGTGTTAGTACTCTCTCACTGGCTTGTTCCATTTCCATAAGCTTAGCATCTGCCTCAGCATTGTTGCCATTTTGTTTAGCTAGAACGGCAGCGATACCGCTACTATGCACTTTTGCATGCGGCGCTTCAATCTCTCTGAATGCCGTTGTTTGGCCAATTGCTTTGTTAGCATTGTCACTATACCACTGCCCAAGGCGGCAGTTCTTATGATCGCCAAAGTCCGCCACAGATTTATTGCTGTAGCCGCACAGCACTGCATAAACCTCGGCCTTCCACACTACATGATCCAATTTTACTGTTTGAATGAACGTAGCAATTGCGCCTTCGCTAATGGTGGACTTCATACTGTCACAGTGTTGCACCATAACTTCGTAGCTGCCATTTAGCTGATTAATGCCGGTCTCTAGCTGCTCGTTGTTTCCGCGCAGTTCATTGACACCTGAAACCGCTTTGGAAGTAGACTGAATTATACCGTTCACCAACTCAGATACTTCTGTTGCTGATTTGTTGGTTTCTGTCGCCAATGCACGTACTTCATCAGCAACAACACTAAACCCGCGGCCTGCATCGCCTGCTCGCGCAGCTTCGATAGCAGCGTTTAGCGCAAGTAAGTTAGTTTGGTCAGAAATACTCGTAATAGTAGTAACAAATTTATTAATGTTATCTGCTGTTGTTGATAGCCCCGATATACGTTCGCTCATGCTGCCCATTTGGACATTAAGCCCGCTCATGTCGGTAACAATTTTGCTTAATGTAGTCGCAGAATCACTAAACAACTCATTAATATTAGCAACAGACTGGTTCTCAGCATCGATACGTTGATAAGTAGCCAACACCGTTTCACGAATACCTTCTAATTGACGCATTGCATCAACGATGCACTTCATTACAACGGAATCGTTCGACGATGCATGCTGGCCGTTTGCAGCCTCAATGGCATTAATGAGTTCACTATTTTCTGCCTCTAAAACGTCAATTTTGTCTAAGGCTTCTTGCACTCTTGCTTCTAGTTTACGTACTTGCGCTTCTTTTTCTTCGTATTTACTGCGAGATACAAACATGTGTGGTTACCGATATGTTTTTTATAGAGTTATTTTGTTCAGATTAACAGATATCCAGACCATTTAACTATTAGTCTGAAGTAGCGTTATGCTATGAGTATCGGCGGAATATTGAAAAACTGATGAAATAAAACGCTCGGTTGAGACGAGCTTTATTTTTGTGGCAGTAGATGCGGCTCTAGGGGCGGGCGACGGGCGCCTTTTTTAGGACCATACCACAACGCCAGATAGTCTAGGATAGCGGGCTCTGCATCACCTAATGGCCATAGCTTTTGCGTGTCTTGCATCCATCGAATAGTTTCAAGCCATCTCTCTCTGCTCATTGCGTTCTGTGTAATTAGTGAAGGCGAATGGCATGCGCTACAGTGTGCAACCACTAGATTATAGCCCGGCGCTACAGTAAGACCTGACTGGGGGTCAACAGACACAGTCGTGGCGTCAGCGGAATGCATACTTGAGCCGCTATTTTTATCGCTACTTTCATTGATGGCCGCAACCAGTGGTGTGCTAACTAACCCTGCCATAATAGAAACAAAAACGAATAGATGGCGCATGCGAGCGCTCCATATCTCAAACACGTTACTCGGTACCATGTGTTTTACACAACCCGCACAGCAATGCGATGGCAGGCATTGTTTAAGTAGCCTTTTGGATTCCAGCCTGGCAATACCATAGGTTGTGATTTTCCATTTTCATCTACGGCTTTGGCCCATATTTCGAAATAACCTTGTTGAGGAAAGGCTATTTTTGTAGTGAATTGCTGCCATGCATGTCTATTTACGGGTAGCGTGAGCTCTGCTATTTGCCACGTTTGTCCGAAATCAATAGATGTGTACACTTCAGCCACTTTACCCTCACCACTCCATGCATGACCGCGCACGCTTAGTTTCTTGGCCAAAGGATGATCAGTGCCCGACTGTGGAAAAGTAATGAGTGACTTAATAGGCATAGCTTCAATGATACACATATCTTCATCGGCTACTTTCGCCCCCGGAGCAACGGGTTTACAAGGGAGTCGGTACGCTTTGCCCAGCATTTTTGCACCGTCATGCACGCGGTCTCTGACCACTATCTTCTTAAGCCACTTACCAGACGTAGACGCTGGCCAACCACCAAAAACCAGTCGGAGCGGATAGCCATTCATTAAAGGCAGAGGTTCATCATTCATCGCCCACGCAATCAACGACTCATCTTCCATCGCTTTGTTTATCGGCACCCCGCGAGAAATAGCCGCTTTGCCCGGTGTACGGCTTAAATGCTGGTCATCACCATAATAGCCAATGTAAACAGCGCTATCTTTTACGCCCACTGACGTGAGTACATCTTTAAGCCTTACACCTGTCCATTTAGGGCATCCCACAGCTCCGGTAGTCCATTGGTTCCCCGTCGCTGCTGGCGAGAACTCGGCACGTCCATTACCGCCGCATTCCAGCGTTAGTTGGTATGAGTAATGTTTGAATTGGGTTTTGAGCTCTTCCAACGTGAAGGTTTTTGACTGCTCGGCCGACTCCCCTTCAATAGTAAGCGTCCACGTACTCGCGTCTGGCTTTTGCGGGGGAATACCATTATTCCTTACGAAAAATCGAGAGGCAGGCGTAACCGCATCATCAAGTAAGTGCGCTGGTGTTTCAGCGTTAATTGGCCGGTCGTTAAGTATTGTTAGCCCGTCTTTTCCCTCGATAGAAAAAGGCGTGTTCGACTGAGCAAATGCAGCGGGAATAAGTCCTGCTGGCATGAACTGACCGTAAACGACTTCAGCACCAAGTAGCAAAGACAGAGACTTCAGACCTTTGATAAAACCACGCCGAGTCAGCGCGTTGCTAGTTCGCTGAAAAACCTGTTCGTCGGCCTTTACAGGGTCCTTAGCGTACAGTTCGTGAAGGCCATGTTTTTTCACTGCTACCACCTCGTCATTGAGTGCTTTGTGTATTAAGAGTGCATTAAGAATAATTGTGATAAATCGCGCAAAAAATCCCACTATATTGCGAACAAATAGCCCAATATAAGCAGTGCAATCCACAGCGTTTCTGCCACAATCATTACAATTGGCAGCATACCGACTTCGGCTAACTTACCAAGGTTAGACTTCATACCGATTGCCGTAATTGAAACGACTAAGAAGAAGCGTGATATCTGGGTCCCCGTCTCAATAACTACTTCGGGTAGGGTTACAAAGCTGTTGAGTAACATAAGTACAATAAAGCCAACTAGAAACATCGGCATTTTAGGCACTTGCGCCCCGTCAGCCTGACTTTTGGCTTTGTAAAAGTGTTTAATGGCAATCATCATAATGAGTACCACTGGCATTAGCATGGCTACTCGTACCAGCTTGGTCAGTGTCGCCATGTCGCCTGCACTGTCAGACACCGAGTAACCTGCCCCCACAACTTGCGCCACATCGTGAATAGTGCCGCCTAAGAAAATGCCAGCTTCCGTATCATTCATGCCCAACTGCGCCGCCACAATTGGGTAGAGCACCATGGCGATGGTCGACATAGCGGTTACGCCAATAACCGTCAGCAACGTGTCTCTTTCGTGGTTTTCTCCCTTGGGAAGAATGGTGGAAATGGCGAGAGCCGCAGACGCACCACAAATGGCTACTGAGCCTCCCGTTAATGCACCAAAACGCTTTTGTAACCCGAGTAATTTGGCGAGACCCACTCCGACAATAATTGTTGTGAGTATGGCAGCGGCCAGCATAAGAGCGGTCTGCCACCCAAGTACCGCTAAGTCACCTAGCGCAATGCGTAGACCAAGCAGAACAACTCCAGCGCGAAGAAGAGTACTTGCCGTGAAATCGATACCACACGCACAGGGCGTATCGTTCTGATACAAAAACGATACGGCCATACCTAAAAGTAATGCGAACAACATAGCAGGGGCGTTGTAATGCTCACTCAAAAAGAGCGCCGCCATACCGGTAATGGTTGCAATTCCCAGCCCGGGCCAAATATTTTTACATTTTACTGCTATATCGTTCATTTTCTTTTATCGCTCTGAGGCCACAAGCGCAACAAGCACTACGCGCTTTCGCTCGCCAGAATAAGGGCGGCGGCCATGCATTGCACGGTAATTGTCAACAATAGCCACGTCACCATCTTGCCACTCTAAGTCAAAGGTGTAAGTTTCAGACAGTTCTGCAACGCGCTCTAAACCGGCTTTAGGAATTGCACTTCCATCGCCAAAAGTAATTGCCGACGACGGGTTTTCCCTTACGCCTTTCCATCCCATATACGCAGCTATTAGCTGGTTATAGAACACTTCTGAGCCATCACTAAGTTCGATAACCGCAGGTAAGACAGGCGTAATGGCTCTTAGACTACCATCCTCCAACCATTGCCAGGTGTATCCTAACTCTTTTAATTTAGCTTCTGCCTCTTCTAATGACTCAACGCTTAGCGTGCTTTTCCAGCTTCTTCCTTGGCCAGAGTTGGCATCATTGGCTGCTGGCATAGTAGTCGTATATTTAAGGCCTTTCTCTTTAAAGTCTTTAGCAAGCGCAGGATTTTCTTCCTTCAATGCTTCAAACAATTTGTCGGAGCGACATAAAGGCGTTGCTCCCCCCTCATCCGCTGCAGTCTTACAAAAGAAAAACAGCTTGCTAGGTGAAATAGGCGTCTGCGCCATTTCATGATGTAGAAAAATTTCTACGTCTTTCGGCGCTTCATTTGCTGTGAATACGCGCTCAGTAAAGTTAATACGCACGGCATTAGACAACGACTCCTGATAGGTAAAGTTAGGATAGCCGAAGCCTGCTGAGAAAACGTCAAAGGTCTCTGCGGAATCAATTGGAAACCCTCGGAAAAGTAGTGCTCCCGACTTTGCAAGTTTTGCTTCAAGCTCTGATTGATTTGCTTTTACAAATGCAACGGTCTCTTCTACCGTTGTACAACCCTCGTTGTTCACGACTATTTCAGGGAACACACCGCCGTTATAATTGTGCTGAGTAGGTACACTTGCGTAGGCTACCGCAGAGCTGTCATTGACGTTTTTCATAGCTAACTCCTAGTCGTAAATAGGGTGGAAACGGTTAAAGGCAGCTTCGCAGAAGTGCCCTGGATCGTTAAATCTGCGATTTACGTTCAATGCAGATATTGCCTGCATTTCACTGTCGCTGAGTGAGAAGTCAAAAAGTGCGAGGTTTTCTTTCATACGCTCAACTTTTGACGTTTTTGGAATGATGGCGTTACCGCGCTGAATTCCCCAACGCAAGACAACCTGCGCGGGCGTTTTACCATGGGCTTCTGCCGCGGCTTTTACTACGCTTTGCTCAAGCACTGATTCCGTCTGATCAGCCATTTCAAGCTCTAGATAAGATAAGGCACCTAGCGGAGAGAAGGCCGTCACCTCCAGTCCATAGTCTTTTGCCAAACGAATTAGTCGCTCTTGCGTAAGGTACGGGTGAGATTCAATTTGCAGCATGGCTGGCTTAATACGCGCATAGCTCATCAGGTCGTTAAGCAAACCGGTGTTGTAATTACACACACCAATTTGTTTTGCTTTTCCGCTATCGGCAAGCGACTCCATTGCCTCCCATGTCTTATGCAAAGGTACAGGCGCGAGTTCCATTTTAGGCTCGGCAACATCAGGTTCGTAAAACCATTCTGGTGGATAACGGGTCTCGATAGGCACAAATTTCTGCGCTATCGGGAAATGGATCAGGTATAAGTCTACATAATCTAACTGTAAGTCTGACAAGGTTTTCTCTAAAGCAAGACCCACGTGCTCAGGGGCGTGAAAGGTATTCCATAGTTTTGAAGTAACCCAAAGCTCTTCTCTGGTGCACAAGCCTTCATCAATCGCTCGCTTAATGCCTTCACCCACTTCCTTTTCATTGCCGTAATCAGCGGCACAATCTAAGTGTCGATAGCCAGCCTTAATCGCTTGGTACGTGGTTTCCGCACATATGGCAGTATCGACCTTCCAAAAACCAAAACCTACCTCTGGTATCTTATTCATTGTTTCATTCACCTTAGAATTCGTTGCTTTAAGCTAGTACGGACTTTCTCTTAAACGTACTGCAAAGATAAAAAGCCGCGGTTTACTTTTGCAGTATGCTCTTGTATAACTTTAGCTTCAAACTTTAGTCTTGTATAAGACATAAGTTATTACACAGATATACCGATGTCAACAAAGTGTTAACAAACTTAATGAAAAGTTTGGAGTGCAATAAAAAGAAATGTCTTGCGGTGGCATAACAAGGTAAAGCGTTACCTTGTTATGCTAGGTGTTCGAGAGTCGGTAAGAAACAATTTGATAGGAACGGACGTTTAAAACGTTGTGGTTGAACAGTTTGGCGTTGATAGCAAAGGATTAATCAAGTTCAACTTGGTAATGGTAGTGGTCAGTTCTACATTTGCTTTCACGATATTCAATGAGTTTACCGTCAATAGACTCAGTGACGCGCGTAACCATAAGTAACGGCATTCCTTTTTCGATACCTAAGCTTTTTGCATCACTTTTTGAGGCCAAAACCGCTTTAATGCTGTCACGGGTCTTAAATACAGTTTGGTTGTAGTCCGTTTGATAAAAATGATACAGAGTATGCGGAATATCTTCTCGCTTCTCGATGTCAGGAAATCGCTTAGACGGTAAATAAATAGTTTCAAGCATACAAAATTCGTTATCGAGAATTCGCCTACGCTTAAGCTTCACTACTTTGTCTTTAGCGGTAATTGATAGTGCAGTTTGGACACTTTCAATTGGCTCGACCAGCTCTTTACTTAACAGTTCAGCTTTGGGTAGGTCAGCACCTTTTCCGTCAGCTTGTAACGGAAAGAAACGAAACAGCGCATCTTGTGCCGTATGCTCAGAAACAAATGTACCGACCCCCTGACGACGGGTTACAATTTTGGTATCTGTCAGCAATGTTAGCGCTTTGCGAACGGTTCCTTGGCTAACATTGAATTCGTCAGCAAGCTTAAACTCACTAGGTAGCATCTCGCCTGGTTGCCAACGGCGCTCGACAATAAGCTGCTTAATGTATTCAGCGACTTGTTGATACAGCGGCTGAAAGGCAAGACTTGGACCGCTGAGTTTGTGATCGAATTGAGATGAAGACATGAACCCTAACCTAAACGCTTAATTTTTGTTGTTATATCATACACAAGAGTTATAGCGCACTTTTGATATAAATCACATACATTGCAGGAATTACACGTGATGCTTTTGGAAACACTGCTTCCCATGTTTGCGCTATTGGGGCTTGCGACACTGCTACAGACCTTAAGCGGTTTTGGTTTTGGCCTTATGGTGGTATCAAGCTTTACGTTATTCGGCATCTTGCCGCTTACGGCGACCACCTTTATGGTGAGTTTTCTAAGTCTTTTCAATTCCATCAGCTTAGTAGTGAAAAACACGGAGCAAATAAATAGACGTGCTTTCACTATTATACTGGTTAGCGGTATACCATTTATGGCGGTAGGCTACGCATTGTTGGAATACCTGTCCGTTGGGATGGCAACTTGGCTCAATTTACTGCTTGGCTTGGCTATTCTCAGCTGCTGTGGCCTTTTATTAATAAAAAGAAAGCGGACACAGCCATCTGGTCGCGCATACGGTTTTTCTATCGCTGGCGCTCTAGGTGGATTGCTAGGCGGTCTTTTTTCTACTTTTGGCCCACCTGTGGTATTTCAGTGTTACCGACAAACCTGGCCAATAAATGAAATCAGGATAACGCTGCTGGCCGTATTTAGTGTTACCTCACTTATACGCCTTGCCATAATACCGTTTGGTACTTTGCCTTCAACAGAAGTGTTTCTGTCTGCTGTTTTCGCCATTCCCGTCATTTTAATTTTCACGCGATTAGGACGAATTCTCGCTGCTCGCGTATCCGCTGCCGCTGTTCGACTGTTAGCCTTAACCATGCTTGCATTAAGTGGCGTAACCCTTATTGTCCAAAATATCAGTATATAAGACGGCTTGATAGTGAACGCGGATCTAAATCTTCATAATTTTCTAATTGCAGATTGACACCCAAGTTACATTTCATTAACTTATGTCTTATATAAGACATGAAGGGTAATGTAGAAATGAGTAACGCGTTTTGTGTAAATGAGCCAGAATGGAACGATATTAAAGCCGCTGACATTACTGAGCAGCCCTTTTTGTCGGATGATAAGACACTTATTGTCCCCACCCAATATGGTGAGTTGAGTCTAAGTATTAGTCAGTTTGGTTTACGCATTCAAAGTAACGTAAATGCAGCAGATGATTTTGGTATGCTTACTCAAGCGCCGGAGAGGCTATCGCTAGTACTTTCCGGTGATCAGTCTCACAGCACCCTGGCAGCAGGCGATTATCGATTAGAAGTTTTTGCCGCACCTCTTCATTTCAAGCTGTATAAAAATGACGTTTTAGTTCAGCAAAGCGCCACCGACGGCCACTTTGTACGTCAGCATCGCTTACCGCCATTCGCTAAAACCGACAAAGGTTGGTTATTAAGTTTAGAGCTTAGCTACGACGAAGCCGTTTATGGTCTTGGAGAGAAATGGGGCAAGCTTGATAAACGCGGCCAGCTAATTCGCTCATACAACCACGACGCTTTAGGCGTAAACGCTGAAAAGTCTTATAAAAACACACCTTACGCATGGAGTCCTGAAGGCTGGAATTTGTTTGTGCACACTCCAGCCCCCGTCACCCATGGAGTCGGCTACGCACTTTGGTCACAGCGAGCTTATGTGTGCTTAGTTGAAGATAACGTACTCGACATGTTCTTGTTCCATCAAGACTCGCCAGCTAAATGCCTTCAAACCTACAGTGAGTTAACAGGCTTTGCGCCAACACCTCCAACTTGGAGCTTAGGCGTAATCCTGTCTAAAGCGTATTATAAAGACGCCGACGAGCTACTCGCCGTTGCCCGCGAAGTGCGCGAAAAGAATATGCCTTGCGATGTTATTACCCTTGATGGTCGCGCATGGCAAGACACTGATACCCGCTTTGCTTTTGAGTGGGACCCTAAACGCTACGCCGATCCTCAGCCGGTTATTGATGAACTTAAAGCGTTAGGTTTTAAAATCTGTGTGTGGGAATACCCCATGATTTCAGTGAAAAACCCGCTATACAAAAAAGCCGCTGATAAAGGCTGGCTGATAAAAGACAAACGAACCGGAGAAGCTTACCGGTATGAGTGGGATTTAAGCCCATTTGGCGAAGTACTTACGCCTTTGCCAGACTCAGGTATTTTAGACTTTACCCACCCTGAAGCTTACGAGTTTTGGAAAACGTCGCACAAACCTTTATTTGATCTTGGTATAGATATGATAAAGGCCGACTTTGGCGAACAGTTGGAAGACGACAATATGCTGTCGTATAGCGGTGATTCAGGTAATCGTCTACATAACGTTTACAGTATGCTTTACAACCGCTGTGTGTACGAGGCTGCCGACGCTTACTGCAAAACAGGTCCTTTCCTATTTAGCCGTTCAGCTTGGACAGGAAGTCAGCGCTACCCATCACAATGGGGCGGTGACCCGCAAGCCGACTGGCATGGCCTAGCCGCAAGTATTCGTGGCAGTTTGTCCTGGGGTATGTCAGGCGGGCCGTTTTTCGCTACCGATATAGGTGGGTTTTACAAAGACACCCGAGATGCAGAACTTTACGTAAGATGGGCACAAGCGTCAGTGTTTAGTGCCCACATGCGATTGCACGGTATTGGCCCTCGTGAACCCTGGTCCTACGGCGATGCCGCTTCCAATGCAGTATTTGAGGCCCTTAAGCTAAGATATAAGCTTATTCCATACCTAAAGGAAACCGCAGAAAAAGCATCACAAACAGGACTTCCGGTTCAGCGCGCCATGGCGTTAGCCTTCCCTGAACAGCCGCTTTCGCACGGTTTTGAACAACAATTTATGTGCGGTGATGACCTACTTGTTGTGCCTTGCGTGGTGCCCGGCGGAAAAATTAAATACTACTTACCAAAAGGTAAATGGATACGTTTTGGTACCGAAGAAGTCGTGCAGGGTGAGCAATACAGAGAAGAAATACTTGCGCTTAACGATGTGGCGGTGTTCATCCAAAAAGGCAGTCGCATTGTAATGGGCCCAGATGTTCAACATACCGATATGGATATGTCGAACACCACACATTGGCCAGCGTAGCGCATAGGAGCAGTTCATGGATATCACCCTTACCCTATTGTCATGCATGGCATTTATGGCACTGGTTGCCGTTATTTCTTACATGAAAACAAAAGGGGAAGTAAACACGCAAGACGGTTACTTCCTTGCAGGAAGAGGGTTGACCGGCACTTTTATTGCTGGGTCCATGATCCTTACCAATCTTTCCGCAGAGCAGCTTATTGGATTAAATGGTTCTGCCTTTGGGTATAACTTAAGCGCTATGGCGTGGGAAGTTACCGCCGGTATCTCTACCATTATTATGGCGCTTATTTTCTTGCCTCGTTACTTAGCAGGCGCTTTCTCCACCCTACCTGAGTTTTTACGCGACCGTTTCGACGATAGCGTTCGCAGAATGACGGTAGTTTTGTTTATGGTGGGGTATTCGTTAGTTACCATTCCATCGGTGCTTTACTCTGGCTCTATTGCCGTGCTTAGGCTTTTTGATGTACCCGGACTTTTCAATGTAAGCTATGAGGTGGGACTGGTACTTACCATCGTCATAGTCGGTACGATTGGCGCTCTCTATGCCATTTTCGGTGGTTTAAAAGCGGTAGCCGTATCAGACACGATTAATGGAGTTGGCCTTTTAATTGTGGGTTTATTAGTTCCCGTTCTTGGCTTGGTGGCCTTAGGCGACGGCAGCTTTAGCCAAGGTCTATCTACTATTGCTACAACGGAAACTGAAAAGCTCAATGCTATAGGTGGTCCCGACGACCCTGTTCCTTTTGGTACTATTTTCACGGGTATGATTTTAGCCAATTTGTTTTACTGGGGTACTAACCAATACGTAATTCAGCGAACCTTAGGCGCTAAAAATCTGGTTGAAGGCCAAAAAGGGGTGTTGTTCTCTGGCTATTTTAAAGTGCTTGTGCCCTTTATGATGATGTTACCAGGCGTGATTGCTTATCACTTATATCAAGACGAAAACCTTCAAACTATCGACCTTGCCTACCCTCATTTAGTAAAAGATGTACTCCCACAGTATTTGTCGGGTTTCTTTTTAGCAGTATTGCTTGGTGCGGTGTTTAGCTCTTTTAATTCACTGCTTAACAGTGCTGCCACCCTATTTTGCTTAGACGTATACAAACCCTTCAAAAAAGACAAAGTGAGCGACGAAAAGCTTATTCGCGTTGCCAAGATCACCAGTATTGTTATTGCTGTGCTTTCTTTTATCACGGCGCCGCTGCTTATGTTTGCCCCTGAAGGATTGTGGCAAATCATTCGCATATTTACCGGCTTTTACAATATTCCCGTTATCACTATTGTGCTTGTTGGCTTATTTACAAAACGCGTTCCTGCGCTGGCGGCAAAAGTCGCGATTATCTTCCACGTAATTGCCTATGGACTGCTAAAGTTCGTATGGGAAGTCGATATTAACTTTATCCATATCTACGCCATTTTGTTCGCTATTGAATTGGCTATTATGTTGACTATAGGCAGGCTCTACCCAATGACTACTCCATGGCATTTCACTGCAAAGGCTGAAGTCAATATGACGCCATGGCGCTATGCCATTCCCTGCGCCATCGTGCTTGTTGGCCTTATCGCAACGCTTTACCTGATGTTCTCTCCTGTAGGCTTTGTGAATGGACTAAGCAACGCGTTTGTCCCTGCACTAGTCGGCTTGTGGGCAACATGTTTCGTGGCAATTGGTATAAGTCTGAAATGGTGGCGAGTAAAGTATGAGCAAGGCTTGAAGCGCCTTGCTTCTCAGCACGCCTAACTCTCCTTCATCATTTTTGTATAGAAAAAACACAAAAAAATTAACATAACGTTTGCAAACGGCTTAACAATTGTTTAACTTAATTACTCTTATATAAGACATCAGATGCAAGATATCTTTTATATAGAAGACCGTATTTTTACGCTATTGAATTTTGCTATTGAAAGAATAATACGCGTAGCGCTGTACCCTACGCAGCCAGAATAAAAAACGAAACGCCGATTACTTGCTCAAATGCTTTTGTATCCAAATAAAGGTAGCAAGGTGTAAGTGAGGGCGTGATAAGCGAAACACCCTGGAGAACAACATGAATACAAAGAGATCACTCATCAGCAAGGCGGTAACCCTTGCTATGACATCTGGATTGCTACTTCACACCAATGCATTTGCGCAAGAGGCAGATACAGAGCAAGTCGACGCCTCAAAAGATGATAAATCATTTGAACAAATTGTCGTTACATCGCAAAAGCGTGTTCAAAGCATCAGCGATGTGCCCGTTGCTGTATCAGTGTTACGCGGTGACCAGATAGAATCTGCCTTTGCTAACAATGTTGAAAATCTACAAGCGCTTGTGCCTTCTGTGAGCTTCCGAAAAGGGACAACAACTCGAAATTCAGCCTTAACCGTTCGTGGTATTGGAACAATTTCATTTAGTATCGCCGCAGAGCCAAGCGTAGCCACGGTGGTAGATGGCGTTGTATTAGGGCGTTCTGGTCAAGCGTTTGCCGATTTGTACGATGTAGATCGAATTGAGGTACTACGTGGTCCACAGGGTACTTTATTTGGCAAGAACGCCTCTGCTGGTGTGGTAAACATCACCACAAAAGATCCTTCTCAGGAGCTCACAGGCAGTCTTTCTACCGAGTTTTATCAAGATAACGAATACCGTTTAAAAGGCACAGTAAGTGGTGGCTTAACCGACGACCTTTCAGCCAGCTTAACCGTCTTCCAAGGTAAATTCGACGGCTATATCGACAACGTTTACAACAATGAAAAAGTAAACGGTTATGACCGTGAAGGTGCCCGTGCAGTTGTGGTTTACGAGCCAACCAATGATTTAAAAGTAAAGTTCATTAGCGAAATTTACAGCGCAGATGACGACTGTTGTGCTGATTTAGAAGGCGTATCTAGCGGTCGAAATCCCGACTCAAAGGCAGCACCCAACAGTGAGACCATTGCCGACGGTATCGATTTAGAACAGCGACAAATTGATCATGACTTCGAATCTCGCACTATTGACGACCACTCGGCCTTCTCTGTACAAGTTGACAAAACCATTGGTGACTACACCTTCACGTCGATCACTGCCCAGCGCTCATGGGAAAATACAGAATTCCGCGAAGGTGATTTTACGTCTATTGCTGGCGACAGCGACCAGCCAGTATTTGGAGTGCCGTTTCAGCTGCATGACGTAGGTGAGCAAGAATGGAGTCAGTTTTCTCAAGAATTCCGTGTTGCATCAAACCTAGCTGGCCCATTCAACTTCTTAGCCGGTATGTTCTACTGGAACATGGATTCAGAGCGTAACTTCACTCGTGATGCAAGTTGCCAAAACAATAACCTTCAACTTGACCAAGCACTGACATTCTATGCGCAGAATAACCTGTCTGGAGATGCGCTGACAGACGCACTTTCTGACCTAGACGCTTACGCTAATTCGCTAGGTGTGACATGTAATGCCAACGACATTGTGTCTGCCACGGCATTCATGAGCACTGAGTTTAATAACTGGGCCGTTTACGGAGATGGCACCTACGACTTAAGCGATGACTTACGCCTTATCTTCGGTCTTCGCTATACCGATGATGAAGTGTCTTACACTCACCGTCGTATAAGTAACGACGAATATGGACGCCGTGGTGTGGGCGTTCGCCCTGCGACCGAGAACACCGATGCAGAAGGTGTGGTAGATGAAACCAATTTGTCTGGCCGCCTTGGTGTTCAATACGATCTCGACCAAAATCAAATGGTTTATGCAACCTATTCTCAAGGCTACAAAGGCCCTGGTTTCAATGTTTACTATAACTTCAACCCAGAGAATGACGGACGCCCTATTGGCGCGGAAGAATCTGACGCTTACGAAATTGGCTATAAGTACGCAAGTCGCGATCTACTTTTAAATATCGCGCTATTTAGTACTGACATTGAAGGCTTCCAAGCAAACAACTTTGATTGTTCTGACGGCGCATGTATTACGCGCCTTACCAATGCTGGTGATGTGACGACCCAAGGCGTTGAAGTAGACTTTATGTGGAACGCAACCGACAACCTAACGCTAATCGGTGGCGCTGCGTACACCAAGGCTGAGATCGATAGATTTAATTGTCCTGAAGAGGCAGAGTGTACCGACCGTTCGGGCTTGGATGTACCATTCTCACCTGACATGAAATACTCGCTGTCAGCGGAGTACTTCATGGAAACAGAGCATGGTTTTGACGTTTACTACAACGCGTCTTACATCTATACCGATGAACAGTACTCTGACTTGCCAGGCAACACGGGTGAATTCAATCCTCACTCATTGTTACCTGACTACAGCATGCTTAACGCAAGCGTTAGCTTCTCATTCAAAGACGATGCCTTCCGCGTATCTTTGATTGCGAAGAACTTGCTTGATGAAAGCTACGCGACCACATATAGCGGCGACAACTTCCGCTATCAAATACCGCGCGATGCAGATCGCTATTACGGCGTAGCATTTAAAGCAAGGTTTTAATCTCGTTATAAATTAAAAAACGTGTGTGTTGAAAGGGGCGTGTGAACGCCCCTCTTTTTTGCACAACATCAGGCTGTTAGTCCCTGAAAATCAAAACAAACGCCTTTGCCCAAATAATAGTATTAATTTATCTCTTCGTGCTGGTGTTCATGAGAGTGGGCGTGTAAATGGTCATTATCATCACGACATGGCTCACCCGGCAACTCAAACTCTATCGTGGTATGAGCAAGTTCAAAGGGGGCTAAACGCTCGTGAACTTTCTTTTTGAGTGCTCTCAGTTTGTCATTGTCTATTGCACAGTTTATTACCACGTGTGCAGTAAGCACGTGCTGCTCTCCGTCAAGCGACCAAAAATGTACATGGTGAATTTCTTCAACGTGCTCGATTTTCAAAAGCGTGTTGCTAATAGCATTCCTTGTAGCCAAGTCAGGTACGCCCTGTAGAAACAAAGACATGGTCTGCACAACATACCGAACAACATTGACCAAAATAAATAGCGTAAAACCAATAGATAAAATTGGGTCGAGTATAGGCCATTCAACAAAATGGAGCACAATGGCTACTACCAGTACCGCTACCCACCCCATCGTGTCTTCAATTAAGTGCCAGTTAAGCACCTTTTCATTCATCGAATGACCGCCGTGGAGTTTATAAGCTGCAAATCCATTCACGACAATACCTAGGATCGCTAATCCAATCATACCCTCTGTAACGGGCATTTCGGGGTTAGATAAACGAGGGATGGCCTCAGACAACACCCAAATTGAGCCAATCACCAAGATAACGCCGTTGATCATAGCTCCCATAAGGCTTAGCCGTTTGAAGCCATACGTATACTTTTCGGTAGATGCTTTATTCCCGAGCTTACTTAAATACCACGCCAGACCTATGGATAGAGAGTCTCCTAAATCGTGAACAGCATCTGCCATTATGGCGACACTGTTAGTAAGCCAACCCCCGATGAATTCAATAATAGTAAAGATGAAATTTAGCCAGAACGCCCAACCAATGCGTGTGGAATCTGTGCCTAGCGCTTCAGCATGCGCACCGTGGTGATGGCCGTGATGCTGACCTTTATGATGATTGGAGGCGGTAGTGCTGTGATTGTGGTGATGCATAATAACAACTCACATGAGATCGTATATTGAGCTTAACGTGATGTGTACCCAGGTGCGAACAAAATATCGAGCACAGATCATTAACAAGTCTCTGAGATAATTTGTAAATAGTCAGTGAAACAAGCACCTTTAAATTTTAACCCACCTCCCAATACAACCTTATATTATTGTTTTATTTGGAAATAAAAGAAAAACAACAAAAATAAGACCGACAGCCAAATGTTAATTTTTTGAGAACAGTATTGATCTTTATGTGTCAGTCGCTTAATGTAATGTAAGCGCTTTCAAACAGCCATTTTTATTTGACCTAAATTGTAAGCGCTTACAAAAAGCTTTTTACGTGGCATTTGCCACTACATAAAAACCCAATTTCTTTAGATCAGGGCTGAAAACAATGACGAAAAAAGCATCTCAACTTTCGCGGATAGCTGCCGCGATCTCAGTCGCAACCCTATTTGGCTGTGGAGGCGGAGCAACCACATCTACAGACATCGACGTTGTTGATCCTGCGGCACCCGTTTCTGACTGGGAGCTGGTATGGAGCGACGAGTTCGATGGGAACAGTATTGACGATGACAACTGGACTCACGAAGTAAACTGCGACGGTGGCGGCAATAATGAATCTCAGTGTTATACCGACAGCGAAGACAATTCATTTGTGTCTGACGGTAGCCTAAAAATTGTTGCTCTACCCGCGGAAGAAGGAGCGCAAAAGCCTTATACGTCAGCCCGTCTAAACACGCGCTACAAAGCAGACTTTAAATACGGCCGTATTGAAATGCGTGCTAAATTACCCTCTGGTCAAGGCAGTTGGCCGGCGTTTTGGATGATGCCTACTGATGAGGTTTACGGTGGCTGGCCTCGTTCTGGCGAAATTGACATCATGGAAGCCGTAAACCTTAAGGCACTAGATGCTGACGGCAATCCTGAAAGCCATATTCACGGCACCCTTCACTATGGTCAAGAATGGCCAAATAACGATAGCTCAGGCAAAGCCTACTCGCTTCCTGATGGAGCGAATCCAGCAGACGACTTTCACACCTACGCCGTTGAATGGCAAGAAGGCGAAATTCGCTGGTACATGGACGATTACCTTTACGCTACGCAGCGTCGTTCAGAAGTTCGTTATAACGCAAACGGTGACGCAACTGGACTTTCTCACCGCGGCTGGTATGCGGAATACTTTGAGCAAGGCACAGGTGAGCTAACCACTCACTGGGACAACGCGCCATTCGATCAAGAATTCTACATTATCCTTAACTTTGCAGTAGGTGGCGACTGGCCAGCTAACGTAAACGAAACAGGTATTGATGCTGAAGCGTTTGTCGAAGGTCAGACTTACGAGGTCGATTATGTTCGAGTGTACGAATGTGCATCGAACCCAGACACCGGCAAGGGCTGTGAAACTGTTCGCCCAGGTTACAACTCACTAGACGATGCATTAGTGGAAGGCGAGGCGCCTATCCCTTCACCACCGTCAACCGGTGTTGCACAAAACCTTACTATTTTCGACGGAACACCTAATCCAAACTGGCCTGCGTGGGACTGCTGTGGTGGGTCAACACCAGCACTCGTAGAAGATGCCGAGCAAGGACAGGTTTTCGAATTTGCTATTAATGAAACACCTACGGTAATGGGCTTTATCAGTCGAGCTCAATTCATTACCGACCCAGAAGGTGAAGCGTCTCCGTTTGATGCGTCTCCAATGGAAGAAACTGGCAGTGTTAAATTCGATCTGAAAGTTACATCGCTGCCTGCAAATGCGACAACTAATTGGCTATTTAAGATTGAAAGTTCTGAAGGTTCAACTGCCGCAGAACTTCCACTGATGGACGGCTATGTAGGACCCGCAGACACCGCTGGTGCTGCGCCTGAACAGGGTGTGTGGGAGTCTTACGAATTTCCACTTAGCGCGCTTGCAGCAGCAGGCTTAGATACAAGTGCTATCGATGTCATCATGGTTTTCCCTGCGTGGGATACCGGCAATGGCGCGGTTTACCGCATGGCTAACGTAGAAATTTCGCAAGAAGGCGGAGCTAGCTACCCAGAATTAGTCATCTTCGAAGATGGGCAAAACCCTAACTGGCCTATGTGGGACTGCTGTGGCGGCTCTACCCCTACTGAAGAAATGGACAACGAAGAACACGGTCTAACTGCAGAATTTCGAATTGGCGCAGAACCGACTGTAATGGGCTTTATCACGCGCCCAGAATCTGGCGGCGGTGACACCCCATTCGATGCTACAGCACTTACCGACGGTGGCTTATTGCAGTTTGATATGCGCGTAGTGAGTGCGCCTAGTAACGCCGAAGCATCTTGGATATTCAAAATCGAGTCTAATGGCGCATCTACTGCTGTTGAATTGCCACTCTCTGATAGCGTTGAGGGTCAGGAGCCTGTGGAAGGTGAATGGCAAACCTACACATTTACCATTTCAGAATTGCAGGCACGTGGTTTGGACGTGAGTGCTATCGACGTCATTATGGTTTTCCCAGCTTGGGGCACAGGTGAAGGCGCGGTTTATCGCTTAGACAATGTGAAATTTTACCACCCTGAAAGCGGCGAAGATGCGTCAGGTGCGGGCATCACGCTCTTTGCTGATACAGCAGCTGAACAATGGTCAATCTGGGATTGTTGTGGTGGTTCAACGCCAACTGAAGAAGTAGACGACGCGGAACACGGCACAGTAGCAGAATTTCGCATTGGCGCTACACCAACGGTGATGGGTTTCTTAGCTGATGAAACCGTATCATTCGATGCTTCATCACTACTTTCAAATGGCGCGATTAAGTTTGAAATGAAAGTAAGCTCAATGCCTAACGACGCCTCTGCACCTTGGTTGTTCAAAGTAGAGTCCATTAATGTCTCTTCTGCTGTTGAACTTCCAATGTTGGCCAGCTTGGAAGGTGCTGATCCGGTTGAAGGTGAATGGCAAACATACACTTTCCCACTACAAACCCTATATGACGCAGGCTTAGATATCAGCGCTATCAACGTCATCATGATGTTCCCAGCATGGGGGCAAGGCGAAGGTGCAGTTTATCGCATCGACAATGTAGAAATAGCAGCACAGTAACAAAGCAAATGCCGCTTTAGCCTTTAAAGCGGCAGTGACCAATTGATAAGAATTAGTAGGGCAATTATGAAAAACACACCATTTAAAAAGACCCAGCTTGCCACATCAATGGCTTTGTTGATGGGCTCTACCCTAGCTCTTCCCTCTTACGCACAAGAATCAGAAGCGGTAACACCGGCAGAGGGCGAAGTTGAAGTTATTCAAGTAAGCGGTATTCGCGGCAGTATGATCCGCTCTATGGATTTGAAACGCAGCTCAAGCGGCGTAGTAGATGCCATATCCGCTGAAGAACTAGGTAAATTTCCTGATACCAACCTGGCTGAGGCACTTCAACGCATTACAGGTGTAAGTATTAGTCGTTCAAACGGTGAAGGTAGTGAAATTACCGTTCGTGGTTTTGGTCCTGAGTTCAACCTAATTACCCTGAACGGTAGACAAATGCCGGGGACGGGCTTTACCCGTTCCTTCAATTTAGCCAACCTTTCTTCTGAAGGTGTAAACACGCTTGAGCTTCAGAAGACCGCCCGTGCAGAAAATCCCAGCGGGGGACTAGGTGCAACGGTAAACATTATTACCATGAAGCCGTTGGCGCAATCAGGACAAAATGCCACGTTTTCAGTGAAAGGTATTTACGACTCGTCTAACGAAGCGGGTGATGACGTAACCCCTGAAATTGCTGGTGTCTACAGCAACACGTTTGCCGATGACATGTTTGGATTTGGTCTGTCATTCTCTCACCAAGAACGTGACTTTCAGCAGCAAGCGGCAAATATTCAAGGCTGGCAGCTTCAAGAAAACGCTGCACTACCTGACTTAGACCCTGAAAATGTGGTTGATAACCGCACCAATATTACCGACGCTGCGTTCTTCCCTAAAGACATGAACTACAGCATTACTGACGTTCAGCGTGAGCGTTCAAACGCCCAAGTCACTTTCCAATTTCGCCCAGTTGACGATTTTACGGCAACGATAGATTACACTGCAACACGCGCCACTACTGGCACCAACACAGTGGGATGGGGTATTTGGAATAACTTTGGCGCTAATATTAATGCGTACGAATTAGACGAAAATGGTACAGCAGTCTATGCCGATATTAGTGGCGACGACGGCTCGTTTACTGCCAGTCGCGAAACCACGCGAGTTGACGCGCGTTCAATTGGTGTAAACCTAGACTGGGTAGTGTCTGACGATTGGCATTTCCGTCTGGATTACCACGATTCTTACAACGAGATTGATAACGGTTATGACAAAGGTTTGGGTAGCTCTGGCCAAATTATACTGGGCTCAAACCAGCTTGAGTCAAAAGTTTACGACTACAGAGCAGGCGAGATTCCACAAGTTTATGTGAACTGGAACAACGGTACGAATGAAATCTTACCTAGTGAAATTGACTCTAACTTCAGCCAATTCATTTACTCACCAGGTCGCTCTGATATTGAGCAACTGCAGCTTGACGGCACGTGGTATAACTCAGCTTTCGACATACCACTGGTTAAAATTGACTTTGGTTACGCCCGAACAGAACAAGCATTGACGGGTTTTGAAGCGTGGAGCGGACTACGCGGCGGCCCGGGTTTTAGTCCATCTTTCACAGAAATTTTCCCAGACAGCATGTTTATTCGCAATGACACATCAGGCTTCCTAGACGCCTTTGACGGTGGCGGCGCAGGCATGAATCCAGGTTACTATTACACCTATGATTTTGACGAAGCCATTGCCCGTCAACTTGCTTTCATTACTGGTGATGTCGTTGGCGAGAGTAACGCTTACTCTATCGACCCTTACTTCAGCGGAGCACCTTCTGTCAGTAACGTAGAGGAAATTACCGACTCTATTTATGTTCAGTCAGAGTGGGACTTCGAGGTCGGTGATTATTACGTGCAAATAAATGCTGGTGTACGCTACGAAGAAACAGAAGTGCCAAGCTCTGCGGAGGTTCGTGTACCTGTACAGGTAAATTGGGTCGCAGCTTCTGAGTGGATCACGCAGTTTGAAGACGAGCTACAGGTGCAAGACTTTACAGGCGAATATGACATTTTATTACCCATGTTCGACGTAAAAGTAGATGTGACGGATGACATTGTTGCGCGTTTCTCTTGGGGTAAATCAATTACCAGAGCGCCGATTGGCTTGCTACAAGGTGGCTTGGCATTCAGTGGAAGCCCTAAAATTGGCGCGAGAACCGCATCGGCGGGTAACACCAGCTTGCTACCGTTCGAGTCAACTAACTTAGACCTTTCATTTGAGTGGTACTACGACGAGTCGAGCATGCTTGCCGTGGGTTTATTCAGAAAGTCGGTTGAAAACTACATTACAACCACAGGTCAAGATCAGCAGTTCGAAGGTTTACGTGACATCTATCAAGGCCCTCGCTGGAACGAAGCCGTGACCGCATTAACGGCAGCTGGTGAGCAAGCCACCGATAGCGCTATCTATAATTACTTTATTGATAACGGCTATGCTGACGAAAACGGTGTGGTAACCCCTAATGCGGACGACCCGTTAATTACCTGGCGTACCACACAGCCTGGTAATTCCAGCGATTCAAAAACGGTTGAAGGTATTGAGCTAGCTATACAGCACACGTTTGGCGACACCGGTTTTGGTTTCGGCGCCAACGCAACGTTAGTTGACGGTGACGTTGAATACGACCCTTACAACCTGAACGAGCAAGACCCGCTTGTAGGCATCAGTGACTCCGCCAACTTCCAGGTGTTTTATGAGAAAGAAGGCCTTTCTGTAAAAGTGACCTATGCATGGCGCTCAGACTATGTTGTGGGTATTGGCCAAGCACAAGGTTCTTCAGATAACCCAGCAACTCAGTTCGACACCTTTGGTCAAGTTGATGCCAGCATCAACTATGATGTGAATGAGCACCTAACTGTCTTCCTAGAAGGCGTAAACATTAACGACGAAACAGAGCGTGGCTACGGCCGATTCGAAGAGCAATTCTTATTTGCTCGTCAGTACGGACCTCGCTACACGCTTGGCGCTAGATATACTTTCTAAGTTGATAGAGCAATAATACTAAGGGCCTTTTCAGGCCCTTTTTTGTTTTAGCACGCTAGAATTATCAAACATTTCTTCCAATATTTGATAACCTCACTAGACAAGCTCAGGTACGAGTAATAAAAGAAGAAAGCGAGTGAAGTATAAGAAGTGTATTAGCGTACTAGTGCTATTTTTGTTGGGAATAAACAATACCTTCGCATCTGACGATGACAGATATTTCCAAGCGTATTCCCAAATTATAGGCAGTAAACCCGACAGTGAAGAAGAGTTAACGGCATTAGTCTCTGACTCTGATGTCTTATCTGAACAGTCATCTCTTGCATCTGTTTACATTGCTTTACTGCAATCTATGCTTGATCATCCCACGGGATTCGAAGAGTACAAACTTGCCCCGAAAGACCACTTAAAAGATATAAAGCGTTCACACCCAGCGTTGTATTTCAGACACAACATTCTGTCAGCTTATAACCTCGCCATTCAGGAAAAGTGGCGTTTAGCCCATAGCACTATTGACGAAGTAATAGCGTTTGCCAACGACAATGATCCTGAGCTTTACTTTGACGCTATTGCGACTAAATCCATTTTTCTAGCGAGAATGGGACTAATTAGAGCATCCCTAAACTCAGGCGCGAAAGTGTTAGGCGAACTGCCTTCATTAACCGAAAAACGCTTCTTTGGAGACGGTGCAATAGAAAACATGGAGCTTGAGATAGGGCTCAATATGTCTTACTTAGGGGAGAATAAGCGTGCTTTAGAATTGTGTTCTCGTGCAGAGACCTTTTTTTATACTAGGCCTTTGTCTAGCCCCCATCGGTATTACCAAATTGCCCTAGACTGCCAACGAAGAAGCCTCGATAACTTAGGTCGAATAGATGAGGCTTTCGACATGCTCGAAAAATACACCGAATACGCTACATCCATTGAGGACTGGAATACCTACACCTATGGACTAGTTTTAAAAATTGAATATTTCTATGCTCTGGGCAAAGTAAAAGAGGCGCATGAATTAATTGAAAAAACTGAGAGTTTCATATCCTTACTACCGACCTCATACGATACTAACACTTATCAAATTTCTCGGTTCAAAGCACTAGTAGAACAGAGTGAGTTTGAAAGAGCTAACGCGTTGTCAGCTTTAATTATCGACAACTTGAGTGACGAGTACAGCTCACCCGATTTACATTGGGCACAATTCAAATCTATTCAGTCTTCTCTTTTCGAGCAGTTGGGGAACAAAGAGGCTGCCATTTCAGCATTGCGAGACAGTAAGAACTTTTATCAATCTCTTTACTATCAAACTGACGACAGAAAAGAACTGTTTAGCGACTATTATGAAAGTGCGTTAGCTGAGCGAAAACTACAACTCTTAAAACAACAGCACGAATTATCTCAACTGGAACTTGCAAACAGCAACAGAATGAATCTAATTCTTACTGCTGGGGCGCTGACTTTATTTGGACTTTTAGCCCTCATTAGCTATCTATATGCTGTCCAGCGAAGATTGAAAAGAGAACAGGAAACATTAGCGACCGTAGATACGCTCACAGGCGTTCGTAATAGAAGAAGTTTACTCGGCGCAGTGCAGTTAGAGCTAAATGAAGCAAAGTCATATAAAAACGACTTATCTTTGGTGTTAATCGATTTAGATAACTTCAAAGAAATCAATGACAACTATGGCCATGAGTGTGGGGACGATTTACTCAAAGCCTTTTGTGAACACGTTTCCAAGTGCATTAGAAAAACAGATACATTTGGACGTTATGGTGGAGAGGAGTTCATTCTGTGCCTTCCTAAGACGTCGGCTGCCGAGGCTAAAAAAGTTGTTAACTCTATCCTTGATAGTTATCGAAAAGTGCGTATTTCGCCAAATATCAGCGCACAAACCTTTTCCGCTGGCATTGCGCAGTATCAAACAGGGATTGAAACATCGAATCTCATTAAACAGTGTGACGAAGCACTTTATGTCGCTAAAAGGTTTGGTAGGAATAGAGTTTGTATTTTCAGTCAGGATGACTAAGAAAACCAAAGAGTTGAACGCCAATAAGTCGAGCGTACTACAGTATTAGAGTCATCAGACTTTAACACTGTAGTAACTAGTTTTAGCTACGGTCACTCGCGCGTTTCAAGCGACTGTTTTCGCTTATCCAACATTACTCGGTAACGGGCGTTCCGTCCTTATTAAATTTCGCTATTTCGGCGCCAGAAGACTCCCACTCTTCCTTTTCAGCTTTAGTGGCTTTGGGTGAGAACCAACCGACATAGGCGTAAAATATCCCTATTAGGGGCGCCGTCCAACATGCAAAGGCAAGAGGGATGTACAGCAGGTTTTCTAAGTTTGCGCCAGAAATACCCAGGCCAAGAGCAGATATCACAAACGCACCACCGGCATTCCAAGGGATGAGCGGAGACATTAACGTGCCCCCTTCTTCAATGCCACGGGACAGGTTAAGCGTGGAATAACCCATGCCTCTATAAACGGGTGAATACATTCTTCCCGGCAAGGCTACCGACAAGTACGGGTCGCCAGCCACCAGATTAGTAGAAAACGCCGTACCAACCGCTGCTATCTGTGTACCAGCAAAGGTTTTCGCTTTGCTCTTTATTGCATTGATAATGCTTCTTAGGCAGCCTGTCGTTTCTAACGCCCCACCGAAACCAAGCGCAATCAATACCAATGAGATAGTCCACATCATTGACTGAACACCGCCGCGATTAAGCAAACTATCTATTTCAACAATATTCGTTTGGATGGCATATCCGTTATTTGCATAATCGAAAACGGCTTGCAGACTCTGACCTTGCATAAACATGGCGAAAGCTCCTCCCACAACCGCTCCTGCAAATAACGCAGGAAGGGGTGGAATTTTCTTTAAGGCTAACCCCATAACAACAAGCGCTGGCAATAACGCCCACCCCGTAACGGTAAAGTTATCTTCTAATGCACTGGTGATACCTGCAATTTTTGCAAATGAGACGCTCTGAGCATCGATAACGAAGAAGCCGACGCCAAGGTAAATCAGAAATGCGAGCACCATGGCAGGGATTGTCGTTGCCATCATATTCTTGATATGTGAAAACACATCGGTACCTGTAACCGCTGGAGCAAGGTTTGTGGTATCCGACAGCGGCGATACCTTGTCTCCGAAAAAGGCGCCTGAAACTACTGCTCCCGCCGTCCAGTACATGGGGATATCGAATCCTTCACCGATACCCATTAATGCTAAACCAACGGTGCCTACGCTGCCCCAACTTGTGCCTAAAGAAACTGAAACGACTGCACAGATAACCATACCCGCGGCCAGAAAAATTTGGGGAGACAGGGTCTTTAACCCGTAGTAAATAATGGTGGGTACCGTACCGCTGGCTATCCAAATACCTATGATCATCCCTACAACAATAAGTACACTTACCGACGGCAACGCAACATGGATAACTTTAAAGATTCCTGCCCGCACTTCTTCCCACGTTAGACCAAGATAAGTACCAACAAAACTTGTTAATGCTATGCCAATGGCAAGCGGTATATGAGGCTCAAACACGCCGAAGTAAAATATCTGGGTGCCGAGGATTAAAAGCGTCAATACAACAGGTGTTAACGCAAGCAAGAGACTTGGTGTTGCACGCTGTTCATCTGTCATTTTACTACCCTGTAATTTTCCCGAATGACAAGAATGAATGCAGGACGGAAACACGTCTTATCTACTTTCATCTCACCAACGATTGTTGTTTATATTACAGGTTGGCTACGGGATGAACTGCATAATAGATCGATAAACGGAAGGCTCAAGGTCGGTGCAAACAAAAAAAAGCCGCCAGTTTTTGAGGTTGGCGGCGTTGTTTTTTCTAGTAGCGTTGAGAGCTACTTACTGTTTAGTTTTGGCAACTTATACTCGCCGATTTGTCAGCCTCAGGGGTAAACTGAATATCTGCCACACTCAAGCTAGCCTTCCCTGAACTTCCCAGCTCAAACGGCACAACAAGGCCGGTAAAATCGATACCTTCATTAACAAAGCACTGTAGGTCAATACTTATGTTTGTCCATGTGTCAGCTGGCATTGCCTTTAGCTGCTCGCTAATATCAATTTGAGTTGAACAGCTGCCCGCTGCGTCTCCCTCGCCTTCACAGTTCATGCCTACCGTTACAGGTGCATTTATGTCTGAGTGACGACTAACGTTAAAGCTTAGGGCACCATGCGTAAGTAATTGCGCACTTAAATCTTCACGGAAAAAGCTCTTGCTTGCAAAACGCATAGCGGCGAACTCAGTGCCATCGAAAGTGATTTTACGCGCATCTTCCTGCACTTCCTTATCAACCGTACGATAAGTAATAGCTCCAACAGTATGCGTGCTAGCGTTTACTGCCAGAGAATCATCACCAGAGTAAAGCCATAATACCCAAGGTGCCTCAACCGAGCCCTTTAGAATTTCCATCGGCTTGTTGCTGTCAGTACTGACTCTAATTTCAGTATTTAGCGTATCGCTTAGAACGTTGTCATCGCTGTACGTTAAGCCGAAGCCATAAGGCAGCAAAGGTTCATAGGTTTCATCGCCCTTGTTAACGATCTGCTGAGGCTCTGACGGCCACGAGAAAGACAGCTTGCCTTTAAAGTCCTGCTCACCAAACAAAACGTCTGCCACCGCTGCACCTTCAGAGCCAGGAAGCCAAGCTGCAACAAATGCATCAGATGCATTTAGCTCTGCGTTAACCCACATCGGACGGCCGCTGATAAACACCGACACCACGGGAATTCCCTGAGATTTCAAGTTTTCGAGCAACGCTAGATCCGTCTTGCTACCGTGTTGATAAATTAAGGTTTCTCTATCGCCATGACCTTCTGCATAAGGCTCTTCACCGAACACCACTATGGCGACATCAGGTTTAGTTTCAAAGCTACCGTCAACCGATAGCTGTACGTTACCACCTGCATTTTCTACATGTGCTTTAATACCGTCATAAATAGAGCTGCCGCCAGGGAAGTCATCGTTGGTATTATTTGTGCCTTGCCACGTAATACTCCAACCACCTGATTGCTTGCCGATGTTATCCGCACCATCGCCCGCTACCAATATGCGTTTGCTTGCAGAAATCGGGAGGGTTTTATTTTTATTTTTCAGCAGTACCAGAGACTCGCGCACCGCTTGCGCCGCCACTTCTCTATGCTCTGCCTTACCAATAAGCGAACGGTCGCCAGATAACGGGCGGTTTGCCGGGCTTGGCTTTTCGAAAAGTCCAGCGCGTACTTTCACTCGAAGAATTCGGCGTACCGCATCATCAATACGCGACATAGGAATGATGCCATCGTTTACTTGAGCAAGAGTGTTGTCATACAGCACCTTCCAATCGTTTGGCACCATAAAAATATCCAAGCCTGCATTGATGGCCTGTGCACAATCTTCGTTGTTGCAACCTTTAACTTGCCCATGACCGTTCCAGTCACCGACTACAAACCCGTCAAAGCCCATTTGCTCTTTAAGTACGTCGGTTAGTAAGTATTTATGACCGTGAAGCTTCTCGCCATTCCAGCTATTGAACGACGCCATAACAGACTGCGCGCCCGCCGTTAATCCGCCCACATAGCCTTGGGCGTGAATATCAAATAACGCTTGTTCGCTGGCAACATTGTCACCTTGGTCATCACCGCCAACCGTACCGCCGTCACCTACAAAGTGCTTTACCGTACTAATTACACGCTGGTCGCTTAAGAAGTCTTTGTCAGCTGCCCCTTGAAGACCTTTAACCACAGAAGCAGCATACTCTCTAACAATGGCTGGGTCTTCAGAATAGCTCTCGTAGGTTCTGCCCCAGCGATCGTCACGTACCACAGCAACGGTAGGCGCAAATACCCAATCGATACCTGTCGCCATGACCTCTTTAGCTGTAATGTGCGCAATCTTCTCCACCAGTTCAGGGTTATTCGCCGCGCCTAATCCAATGTTGTGAGGAAACAAGGTTGCGCCTATAACATTGTTATGACCGTGAACAGCGTCTGTCCCCCACATTGTAGGAATTGTCGAGCCGTCCAAACTGTCATCGATGGAAGCCTGATAAAGCTTTTCTGCAAGTGCTACCCAGTCTTCTGGTGTGGCGTGCTTGTCGTTATTAGGGAATGCACCACCGCCGTTAAGATAAGAACCAAATCCATATTTGCGCATATCTTCTACCGTGATATTGCGAATTTCAGGCTGGATCATCTGCGCAATTTTTTGCTCGATAGTCATGGTAGACAGAATTTCTTCTACCTTAGTTTCGACAGTAGCGTTTGTTTTAACTTCAATATCTAGTTTAGGCCATACCTCGCCCGCTTTGTTTGGCTGTGGCTCAACGTCATCGACTGAAGACGTATTTTTTTCAGCTGAACATGCACTAACTAAAACGCCAACCAATGCACCGGTAACAACTTTCGCGATTATACTTTTTCGCATTATTTATCCTCGTTACTTTTCAGTGGTATTAATGTGAGATACGCGACTTCCTACAAGCCCATAGTAGGCAATGTAAAGGTAGCAAGAAGCGGGTAGTAAAAATGACAGCGTAACGCCGACGGTGTCTGCAAGCATGCCTTGAAGCAGTGGAATAATGGCACCGCCAACTATGGCTAAACAAAGAATGCCTGAACCTTGTGGGGTGTCTTTTCCTAGCTGGTGAAGTGCAAGACTAAAAATGGTAGGGAACATGATTGAGTTAAACAAACCTACTCCCAAAATGCTCCACAGCGCTATGTCTCCTGTGCTTGAAAGTGATAGCAAAATAAGCGCAATAGCCACACAAGCGTTGAACGCCAGCACGTAGCCACCCGAGATTTTTTGCATGACCATAGCACCGATAAAGCGCCCTACCATCGCGCCTCCCCAGTAGTAAGCAAGCAGCTTGGCCGCCCCTGCCTCACTTAATCCGCCAACCGCCGGACTCGCTAGATAATTCACTAGCATGCTGCCAATAGCCACTTCCGCGCCGACATACATAAAAATGCCGACAGCGCCTAAAACAAGGTGCTTGTGATGCCATGCACCTCCTTTAAATACTCCAGTGCTTGTGCTGGTGTGATTTAGCTTCGGCAGCTTTAAATACATGAAAATAAGAGCCAGAAGAAGCAGTGATGCAGCAAGAATTAAGTAAGGCACTTGCACGTCTGAAGCGCTTGGCGTACCGCCTCCGTGCTCTCCTGTAGCGCCGTAGATAAGATAAGAACCGAAGAATGGAGCCACGGTTGTACCAAAAGCGTTAAATGCTTGGGTCATGGTGAGTCGTGACGAGGCAGTTTTAGGGTCGCCGAGTGCCGTTACATAAGGGTTGGCAGACACCTGAAGTACGGTTATACCAGACGCTAATACAAAAAGAGCTAACAGAAAAATACCGTATATTTGACTTGATGCAGCGGGGAAGAACAGCAAGCACCCCACGCAGGCTATAGCGAGCCCAAGTACAATACCTTTCTGGTAACCAATGCGCGACACCACCATGCCTGCAGGCAGTGACACAATGAAATAGGCACTAAAAAAGCAAAACTGAATCAGCATTGCTTGTGTGAAGCTAAGGTTGAATGCACCTTTTAAGTAAGGAATAAGGATGTCATTCAAACAGGTAATAAAACCCCACATGAAGAACAGCGTGGTGAGTGAGATAAGCGCAAAACGGTATCCACCGTTTGCCTCTGCCTCTTGGGCGCTTGAAATATTAGGCTGCACTGGTGTGTCCACGAATAACCTCTGTTGCTATTTTTCTATTTAATGATAAATTTACATTTGAAAGCGCTTACATATAACTTTAAATAATTTTGTAAGCGCTTACATTGAAGAGATGATTACACGAAGCGTAATCGAATTCAATGTAAATATGATGTTATTTGCCCTGTCTAGTGCAGGGTTAATATGAAAAAATTGTTATAGTCAGGACATACCCACGATGCAAGAAATTAACCTTCCATCCAATTCAATGATGTTGTCGAAAGACTTTTTGTTTGGTGTGGCTACATCAAGTTTCCAAATAGAGGGAGACAGAAAAGGAAGATTAGATTGTATTTGGGACACGTTCTGCGAAAAGAAAAATGCCATTACTGATGCCACTAACGGTGACATTGCCTGTAACCACATAGATTTGTGGAAACAAGATGTAGAGCTAATTGATTCTCTTGGTGTTGATGCTTATAGACTGTCTATCTCGTGGCCACGAGTGATGAAACAGGACGGTAGCGTAAACGAAGTGGGCATGCGCTTTTACGTAAACTTAGTCAATGAAGTTATCAAGCGCGGCATGAAAGTGTTCGTGACGCTTTATCACTGGGATTTACCGCAACACCTTGAAGACAACGGTGGCTGGCTTAATCGCAATACAGCCTATGCATTCGAAAAATATGCTGAAGCCGTAGCAAACGCGTTGGGCGAAAAAGTCCACTCCTACGCGACATTAAATGAGCCATTTTGTTCAGCCTATTTGGGTTATGAGGCAGGCATTCATGCACCTGGAAAGACAGGCATGGCAAATGGTCGAAAGGCAGCGCATCACTTATTGCTTGCTCACGGTTTAGCGTTGAAGGTGCTTAACCGAGTTTGCCCAAAAAGCCAAAACGGTATCGTACTTAACTTTAGCAATTGCCATACAAAAAGTGATTCACCCGAAGACATACACGCCGCCAAACTCGCCGATGATTACCACAATCAATGGTATCTAAAGCCTATTATTGAAGGCAAATATCCAGACATTATCGATAAGCTCGCTCCCGACGTTAAGCCAGACATTGCGGAAGGTGATATGGCTATTATTTGCCAACCAATCGATTACTTAGGCATTAATTATTACACCCGCACTGTGTATCAAAGTGATGGCAATGGTTGGTTTGAAATTGTGCCTCCAGCCACAACCGAATTAACCGCAATGGGCTGGGAAATCACTCCTGATGCCTTTACCGAGCTGCTTGTTGATTTGCACCAACGCTACGACTTACCGCCTATCTATATCACTGAAAACGGAGCAGCAATGGATGATGAGCTCATAGATGGGGAAGTGTTGGACAATGGGCGTACCGCCTACTTCCACACCCATTTAAATGCGGTAAATGAAGCAATAGAAAAAGGCGTAGACATACGCGGATATTTTGCATGGAGCCTAATGGACAACTTTGAGTGGGCACTGGGCTATTCAAAGCGTTTCGGCATAGTTTATGTCGACTACGCAACCCAAAAACGTACGCCAAAACAAAGCGCTTTGGCTTATTCAAAACTGGTTAAGAGCCGGATAAATGGGTACATTAGCGGTATCAAATAAGGACAAGTACCAAACCGTATGGCAACAATTTACCAAGTATCAGAGGCCGCAGGTGTTTCGTTAGCTACCGTTTCTCGCGTTATGAATGGCAACGCGAAGGTAAGCGAGCGCACCCGCAAAAAAGTAGAGGATGCTATGGCATCGTTGGGATATCAACCCAATGCCATCGCTCAATCTCTTGCGTCAAACCGCACTAACAGCGTCGGTTTGCTCGTATCAGAACTGCACGGCTCTTACTTTGGCGACTTGATGAGTACGGTAGAACATGTACTTAAACAAAACGGTAAGCACGTTATTATTACCGCCGGTCATGTGGATGAAAAGCGCGAGCACGAAGCTATTGAGTTTCTAAAAAGCCGCCGTTGCGATGCCTTGATTCTTCACGCTGAAGCCGTCTCCGATGACTACTTAAAAACACTAGTAGACAGTAAGATCCCCGTTGTTGTGATAAACCGAAAAGTGGACGCTCTCGACGAGAACTGCTTTGTTGTGGACAACGAAAGAGGCGGCTACATGGCAACGAAAGCTGCTATTGATGCAGGCCACAAAAAGATTGCGTACATTAGCGGGCCGCTATTTAAAAAGGATGCGAGCGATCGTCTGGCAGGTCACAAAAGAGCCCTTCAAGAAGCAGGGGTTACCTTTAGTGAAAACAGTGTCTTTGAAGGTGACTTCCACGAGTCATCAGGCCAAGAAGGCATGCAGCATCTTCAGAAAACATTCTCTGACTTTACCGCATTGGTATGCGCGAACGACGAAATGGCCTCTGGTGCAATGACCGCCGCAAGAGAAGCGGGATTTGATATACCGTCCCAGCTTTCTATCATTGGCTTCGATAACGTACTGTTTTCGCGCTACCTTTATCCGAAACTCACTACAATTAATAACCCTATTCACGCTATGGGAGAAATGGCTGCTTATTGGGTGCTACAACATGTTTATGACATAAAAAGCCCTATTCCTATTGAGCACTTATTTGAACCCGAAGTAGTAAATAGGGACACATTAGGCAAACTATAAAATGAATAAAGCCCTGTCTCCGTCGCTGTATTACACACTCATTGTCTCTCTTGGAGGGTTTATTTTTGGCTTCGATGCCAGTGTAATAGCAGGAGCCAATGGCTTTATCGATGCCGAATTTAACCTAAGCGATTGGCAGCAAGGCTTCGTCGTAAGCTCACCGACACTAGGCGCGCTAATAGCCATGCTATTTGCCGGCGGCGTTAGCGACGCTATTGGCAGGCGCAAAGCACTCATTCTTGTCGCTTTCCTTTACCTGCTTTCTTCTGTCGGCTCAGCCTTAGCCCCTAATTTCGAACTATTAGTGCTTTCTCGCTTTATTGGCGGCATTGCGTTTTGTTCGCTGATCATTGCCCCGCTGTATATTTCGGAAATAAGCGCCCCAGAAAACCGAGGCAAAATGGTGTCGGTGAACCAGCTAAACATTGTATTTGGCTTCGCCCTATCCTATTTCACCAACTATTACCTGTTGCAGCTCAGCAATAGCGGTGCAGGTTGGGTTACTGAATGGAGTATAGATACGCATTTGTGGCGCTACATGCTGGGCTTGGAGGTTATCCCCGCAGCACTATGGTTTGGTTTACTGTTTACTATTCCGCGTAGCCCCAGGTGGCTGGTACTAAAAGGCCAACACGAGGAAGCCGAACAGGTTATAAACCGCTTATTCGACAAAGCCCAAGCCAGCGCTCTTGTTGAAGATATAGCGTCTTCACTTAAAGAAAAGTCGTGGCCTTTTCGTGAACGCCTAGGCTTTCTAAAGGCGAAGGCCATGCGATTTCCGTTAATGGTGGGCATTATTATTGCCATTGCTCAGCAAATTACCGGCATTAACGTTATCTTTTTTTACGCGCCCACGATTTTTGAACAAAGCGGTGTAGGTACCAATGCGGCATTTATGCAGGCTGTATGGATTGGCTTGGTTAACGTAGCATTTACCGTGGTTGCTATGCTAACTATTGATAAATGGGGAAGAAAACCGCTGCTGCTGATTGGCTTAACTGGCGTAGTGATCAGCATGTCTATTTGTACCTATGGCTTTAAACAGGCGACATATCAAGTACAGCAAACGGCCATAAACGAAATACAGCAAGATGCGCCGAGTGTGGCAATAAAGCTAACTCCACTAACCAACGATATTTACTATTCAGACGTTGAGTTTAAGCGCACGCTAAAGACCACACTTACCAGCGACGAATACGATGCGTATCAGCAACCATTGCTAACTAGCAGTATTAATATGAATGCACCTTTAGTGTTGTTTGGCATTATTGCGTTTGTTGCTTCGTTCGCGATGTCTCTTGGCCCAGTGATGTGGGCAATGCTTGCTGAAATTTTTCCGAATCAAACCCGCGCTTTGGCTATTTCATTAGTTGGCATGGTGAATTCACTCACCAGTTTTCTAGTTCAAGTTGTTTTCCCTTGGGAGTTGGCCAACTTGGGAGCCGCGGCCACGTTTGCAATTTACGGCGTGTTTGCCTTAGTCAGCCTGATCTTAGTTGCTAAGTTCTTCCCAGAAACAAAGGGAAGAACGTTGGAAGAAATCACGGAAGAATTTGAGCGATCCGCTTAGCTGAGGTCAATCCTGTATATTAAGGCAACCTGATAGCATGCTGACCTGCACAAAGGTTATTCATTCTCGCCTCTTCTAATAGTAGTGTTGATGATACATTTAACGCGCTTGGCGTAACGTGAGAAGCAACTAGGATGAGATGGTTGGCAGCGTAGCGATTTAATACCTCACACACTTTATGCTGAGTAGTCACATCCAAGCCCTCGAAGGGTTCATCAACAAGCAACACTTTTGCGTGAGATAAAATAGCGCGCGCTAAGGCTAGTCGCTTACGCTCTCCCCCAGAGAGCGTCCTACCCGCCTTGCCAACCCACATAGACAACGGCAACAGTGCCTCTAGCCCTAATTGAGCTAACAGGTTAGTCATGTCATCAAGGGGAATACCCATTCCGGCAGGGTCTAAATTTGAAGAGACACTGCCAGAAAGCACTATTGGCTCTTGTTCCACATAGCGCCAGTTTTTAATTAAGCCATCGGCTATACGCATGCCATCCACTTCTTTAAGTCCAGTAGAAGGCACAACCCCCGCAATTGACTGAAGCAAAGATGACTTACCACAGCCTGACGGCCCGGATATACATACGATGCCAGTGGCTGGGAATGTAGCATTGACCAAAGGTAAGCGTCTATTTTTGGCAGTATAGCCAGATAACGTAAGTGAATGGTGCAGTTCGGTGCGTTCAAGTACTTTAATGGGTGAGGTTTTGAGCTTCTTAAGGGCTTTCGCGCTTTGTTTGTGCTGTGCAAACTTGGTAATGCTGTGAAAAGCTGCACCAGCCCAATCAGGCGCAGCCATCAATATCATGGGCACAACAATAGCAATAGGCATATACGAAAAGTCAGATATTGGACTAACTGCGCCCGACATAACTAACACTACCGCAAAAAATGCCGCGCCTTGAAACCACCAGCTCGCGCGTAAAGCTTTGTCTTTCTGCGTAGTTTGTTGTCGCCACACCCTGTCAGCACTCGGCATGCTATTGATCGCATGCCCACCCTCTTCCTTTGGCATGTTGTTCATTGCTTTATTTAAGTGCCATATAGCGCTGCAGTTAAGAAAGTCGGCTGACTCATGGCGAAACACTTTATTTTCCTTTGTCGCTTTTTTCGCAACGTTTAAACCACTAAAGCCTTGCAGCACAACGATGAAGAGCCAAATAACAAAAAGTGTAAGTAAAAACGAGGTGCCGGGAAGGTCAAACCATACTGCAACAATGCAAAGGTTAGTGAATATAAATGTGATGTTAGAAAGCGGAGCTATCCAAGCAATCCACCGACTGGCAAGCGTTTCGGTATGCTGGGCTAATGCTTCTGTTGTGAATGCTTTGTCGGTAATTTTACTGTTTTCAAGTTGACTGAATACAAGCAAGCGCCCCTCTGCGATACGGGTAAGCAAATCGTTATGACCCACCCACATACTGGCATATCCCGAAGCAATGCGAAGTAGTGCTAGCGCGCGAATAACCACCGCGGGAATAACGTAATTAAAACCTACAGGTGCAATAGCGCTGATAGCGATAAACCACGAAGAAATAACAAGAATGGTTATTCCTGCCACACCGTGTAAAAGAGCAAGCAGTACCGTGAGATAAGCCGGTTTACTTTTCATCAAGGCCACACTCCTTTTGATTGGCATTCGCCTTAAAGCTCGTTGCCGTCACACTGCTACAGCCTTGTAGGTGCTCGTCTTGTAATGCGCCTATTTTGCTTTTAAGCCCTGCCTCTGATTTTGACTTTGAGTTGAAAATGGCGTCTTGTTCGGGCGTGCTTCGCGATACCGTCCAAAAGCGGTTAAACCAGTTTGCAGGGAGTGCTTTGTGAGAAGCCCAAATCAGTGTTTTGTCTCTACCCAAACGTTCAATTAACTGTGCCAATCTTGCATGCTGGGAATCTGGCAAATGGGCCGTGGGTTCATCGAGCAACCATATATTGTCTTTGCGCAACAGCGCTCTCGCAAGCGACAGCCTTTGCGCTTCTCCACCTGAAAGCAGTGGATAATCCGTCATTACCGTATCAAGCCCCAAAGGCAATAACGACAGCCACAAGTCAAGTTCTACTGCTTCTAGCGCTTTCATAAGCGCGTCGTCTGTAAAGCTGTCGTTTAAACACAAATTTTCACGCACGGTACCTGCCGTGATCACGGGGTGCTGGGTTATCCAAATTACCGGTTCACTGAATGTATGTGTGCTAGGTCTTTGACCGCCTAAGGCTTCTAATAATAGTGTTTTACCTGAACCAGAGCGCCCGCTAATGAGTATTTTATCGCCCTTTGATACTTCTAGAGATTCAGCGTGCAAAAGCACAGACGGCTCATCAACATCCGTTGTAGCGTTGGAGCTTTGCGAGTGAGTTTGCCCGGTATTAATGTCGTAGACCTTAAGATTGTTAGCCGTTAGCAATACACCGGGTTCTGAAAAATGATAGTGGGATGTGACAGAGTTAACCGGATTCACTGCACTACTATCAAGATATTGCGTGAAGCACGAGAATAACGGCGCGAGTTCAGCTTTGGCTGCTTCTGCTTGCGCCTTCTGATGGTATACCTGCCCCAACTTTTTCATTTCACTTAGCAGCAAAGGTACGGTCAGCAATATCCATAAGCCTTGCTGGAGCGTTATTTCTGGCCCAATACTCAATTCACCTAACAGTGAAAAACCAATAAATACTGCCGTAAGTGCAACCGCGAGTGTTGCGAAGAAGTCGAGCACGCTGTTGGACAAAAAGGCTACGCTCACTACTTTCATAGTACGCGCATTCAAGTTTTTACTGGCATCTTTAAGCAGGGCTGTTTGTTTTTGATGCGCCTGAAAATTTGCCAGCATCGGCAGCGCGGCTAACCTATCAGTAAATAAACTTCCCAAACGTTCAAGGGCGATAAAGTGCTTTCGATGTAGGGCTGCGGCTCCCTTGCCCACAATGATCATAAAAAGCGGCACTACCGGCAATGTTAGTAATAGGCCAATCCCTATAACGGGGTTCACATAAAAGATAACGGCTAAAGCAAACAAGGGGACAACAACTGCAATCATTTGCTGCACTCGATATTCAAGTGCCCAGTCAGCAAAAGCCTGTAAGTGCTGTAGCCACAACGTTTGCCAATAGTAAACTGAGTGCTGTCGAATAAGCGCATGTTGACGCTCAATGAATACGTGTTGTAGGTGCTGTTCGAGCTTGTTTAACACCTGCATTTTTGCACTACTAGATAAGGCATTGAATGCGCCTTGTAGCAGCCAGCTAAGCCCCAGAGAAACGGCAAGTCCTGTGACATCACTCGCTGTTGCAGGAGACTGGTTTACTACCCAGTCATGAGCAATATGAGAAAAATAATAGAACCCAATAATCAAAGAAAAAAGCGACAAACACTTAACCACTACTTGCGCCATAAGCGAAGTGCGCAAGCCAAGCGACTGCGCCTTATCTATCTTATTGGACCACGCGTTCAGCGTTTGCCGGTTGGGAACTTTTTCTTTGATCACTGTGGTTTTGACTCATCTTTTTCGTTACTTAGTAACGAGAGCAAATCTCGCATTTCTTTTTCATTCTTTTCCAAGTGGTGGTGGGCTGGCTGCAAGAACCCTCAGCGGCAGGGACGCTGCTGAAGAGCCCCCCAAGGACGGGCTTACGGCGTGTTCTTGCGGCCAGCCTACCTCCGCTTCTACTCTTGGTCTTCGGGTCTATCCATATTTTCCGTCGACTCCAACCACATGGCGTTAATAATGCCAAAAGAGCACGCCAGTAAAACTCCTAAAATCCAAGCGAAATACCACATAACGTTCTCCTTAATAAATGGTGTGAGACTGGTCAAGGTCTTCATTTTTAATACGCCCGCGCATTACGTAAAAGCTATAAGCCGTGTAGCTAAGTACAATAGGCACAAAGATACAGGCAACGATAAACATTACGTTTAGCGTCATATGGCTAGACGTAGCGTCCCATACGGTTAAGCTCGCCTCTGGCATAGTGATGCTTGGCATTAAGAATGGGAACATAGAAAAGCCAGCCGTTAAAATAACGCCTGCTATAAATAGCGCACTCGATACAAACGCCATGCCTGCATTACCTTTCTTAGAGAAAAGCGCACAGGCCAGACCCGCAATAATACCCAGCACAGGTGCTGCCATCATAAGGGGGTATTTGCTGTAGTTGCTCATCCAAGCTCCAGCTTCAATGGCAACCTCTTTCTTAAGTGGATTTGACGTTGCAATAGTGTCGACTGCCGAGGTAATCACGAAGCCATCTAATCCAAATGCTACCCAAAGACCTGCAAGTACAAATAGCGTGACACCAGCCAGGCTTAACACAACCGATACTGCACGTGCGCGAACTTCAATAAAGCCATCGGTTTTCATTTGTAGCCAGGTTGCACCGTGATTCAGCAACATAGCCACAGATAGCAGTCCTGCCACCAGCGCAAACGGTGTTAAAAGGCCAAAGAACGAGCCTGTGTAAGTTGATTTAAGCGTGCTGTCCATTTCAAACGGTACGCCCAACAGCAGGTTACCAAACGCCACACCAAAGATAAGGGCTGGGATAATACCGCCAGCAAATAACGCCCAATCCCACGCTTTACGCCACTGCGGGTTAGGTAATTTACTGCGGTAATCAAAGCCTATCGGGCGCATCCAAAGGGCAATTAAGGTAAGGGCCAGCGCGAGGTAAAACCCAGAAAACGCAGTGGCGTAAATCATCGGCCACGCGGCGAAAATAGCGCCACCTGCGGTGATAAACCAAACTTGGTTGCCATCCCAATGCGGTCCTACCGTGTTTATCATTACGCGACGTTCTTTGTCATTTTTACCAATAAGCGTGAGCAGAGCTCCAACGCCCAAATCGAAGCCATCAGTAACCGCGAAGCCAATTAGCAGAACGCCAACCAAGCACCACCAAATGACTCTTAGTAATTCATAATCAATCATGCTTTTGCTCCTTGCTCATCAAGGTCAATAAGATCAAATTCAGTGTCAGGCTGCTTATCTGCAGGGGGAATCGGCCCTTTTTTGGCAAACTTCTTCATTAAGTAAAAACCAATAATGAACATGCCGGTGTAGAAAGCACTGTAGGCTACAAGGGTTATTACCACGTCGCTTACGGCGAGATTAGATACCGACGTATGCACCGGAAGCACCTCTGCAATTGACCATGGCTGGCGACCATATTCAGCGACAAACCAGCCAGCCTCACAGGCAATCCAAGGAAGCGGCAAACCGTAGAGCGCGCTTTTTAATAACCAGCGTGGCTTAGTAATCTTGTGTTTAGTGCTGTAGTAAAAGGCGCACACAAATAGCGCAAGCATAATAAAGCCAGCCACAACCATAAGGCGGAAACTCCAAAACAATGGGGCAACCGGCGGAATGCTGTAATCTACTGCCTGTTGAAGCGCGGCATCAGAAGGATTTGAAACGTTTTCAGTGAAAGGCTCTAGCAACATAGCGTAGCCCAAACTGTCTTTATTTTGGTCGAAGGCAGTACGTTGCTCAGCTGTCGCGGTGCCGTTTCTTACATCTTCAAGTACTTCATAGGCTTTAATTCCGCTTAGAATACGCTCGCGATTCTCTTCTTTAAGATCCTTAATACCTTTTACTTCTTCGGTTAACGAACGGGTAGCAATAATGCCCATTGCCCAAGGAATTTGAAGGGCGTACTCGGTTTCCTGCTTTTCGTCGTTTGGAATACCAAACACAGTAAACGGCGCAGGTGCAGGATGGGTTTCGTACTCAGCTTCAACTGCTGCCAGCTTCACTTTTTGTACATCACCAAGCTCATAACCACTTTCATCACCTAACACGATCACAGAAAGCGTTGAGGCTAGGCCGAAGCTAGCAGCTATGGCGAACGAACGGCGCGCAAAGGCGATATGCTTATGATTAAGCAGGTAGTAACTTGAAATTGCCAACACAAACATTGCGCCGGTCACGTAACCTGCTGATACAGTGTGAACAAATTTGACCTGTGCTACGGGGTTAAAAATAACCTCAGCAAAGCTGGTCATTTCCATACGCATGGCTTCAAAATTAAATTCAGCGCCTACCGGGTATTGCATCCAGCCGTTAGCAATCAAGATCCACAGTGCAGAGAAGTTTGAACCAATGGCCACCAGCCAAGTCGCCATCAAATGCTTCACCTTTGACATTTTGTCCCAGCCAAAGAAGAACAAACCCACGAAGGTAGATTCCAGGAAAAAGGCCATTAGGCCTTCGATGGCAAGTGGCGCACCGAAGATATCGCCTACATAGTGAGAATAGTAAGACCAATTCATTCCGAACTGGAATTCCATGGTTAAGCCTGTGGCTACACCAATGGCAAAGTTAATTCCAAACAGCTTTCCCCAGAATTGGGTCATCTGCTTATAAATTTCTTTACCCGTCATTACGTATACCGATTCCATAATGGCAAGTAAGAAACTAAGCCCCAAAGTTAAGGGTACAAATATAAAGTGGAACATTGCAGTTAATGCAAATTGCCACCGCGATAGTTCTATTAACGTATCGCTCATGGGTTATCTCCCTTGTATTTCGTGTGCGCGTTAAACGCTTAGCAGAAAAGTGGTTTAAAATTCAGTGATGAACACGTGAATATGCCGCATGGCAAGAGCACGGTTTATGCCATACATCAGTAATTTGGCTGCTTAAGCGCAATTACCGATAAACGGCGGTATTTTCGTACTGTGCAGATAAATTATTCCACGACCGAGCGTGTGGCTTATTGATCCAACGCAACAATTCATGGCGATGCATTCGCCATATTTGTCATTTAGGTGACAAATATGGCACAAGAGAAAGGTCACGTAGGTGAACATTGAGAGGTAGAGAATAGGGCGCGTTAGGGTGTATATGTGATTGTGAATGCACCCCGTAAATCACCCAATTCAAACCCTGTAGCTTGATCATTGGGATAGTGCTTTAGAATGGATTGTTTTACTGAAGGTGCCACATTGGCTCCGTGGCATGCCATGCACACCTGACCTTGTTCAATCGCCATCATGTACCTAAACTCACCGCTTTCGCTATCGTATTGATAAGTTTCAATAGGTCTTTTAGGGGCCAAATTGTCTTGCTTAGATTTGGTCAGTAATTGTGAAAACCACGCTAACTGCTCACGCTCCCATTGATCTGCCGCATTGTTTGGGTTCCTTACTTTCAGCGCGGTACGCCCAACCTCCCAGCCGTTTTGACTAAGCGCCAGAGCAATAGGAGCCGCTGCAATCTGGCATTCGTTAACGCCAGCCTCTAGCCCTCCTGATTGAATTGCTTGCTGTAGTCGTGACTTTAGCGCGCCTCCCAGTGCTTTCGCGTGTAATCGCGCTTCTTTGACTTTTTCCTGTACACTGTTTTCGCTTTTTTTCTCATTGGCAGTCACTGTATCTGCCAATGAATGAGCACTACTTGCCAATAAGCTTATCGCCACCAGCATTACGCTATTTTTCATTATAAAACTCTCTTTGGAATTGAATGAGTTGCTACCGAAGTATTGCCGTTTGTCTCAAACAGTGAACAAGCTCTATGCCAATATGATAAATTGCCACAATTAAATTAGAACAACCTAATATTCAGCTACCCATGAATATATCCATAGTACAAGCAATGATAGATGCGATAGATAAACCCGCAATCTTCATTAACCCAAGCTACGTTATTGAAGCTGTCAACCAGCCCTACAGAGACACCTACCCTGTGGATATAAAGCTTGGCTTTAGTACCTGCTATCAAGTCTCTCACCGCAACAGCAAACCTTGCGATAAGTGCGGCGAGCATTGCCCCATGCAAGAGAGTAAAGCCACAGGACGAGCGGCTAGCGTAGTACACGTTCATACCACCAGTGAGGGTCAAAGCTACTGCGACATCCTCATGCGCCCGATCTTCGACGGTAGCGGAGAATTATTAGGTTTCTTGGAAATACTCGATAAGCTTTCGTTTGCCTCAAACCGACCTTCAGCAGGAAAGATGGTCGGCGAATCAGAGGTATTTAAAGCAATGCTAAACAAAATAAATCGCGCCGCTAACTCAGATATTTCAGTACTACTGTTTGGCGAAACCGGCACGGGTAAAGAGCTGGTGTCCCAAGCACTTCACTCGAGTAGTCACCGTGCTGGCAAACCATTTGTTGTCATCGAGTGTACCGGCATGTCTGACACGCTGCTTGAAAGCGAACTATTCGGTTATGAAAAAGGGGCATTTACAGGCGCAACCACAAATAAGAAAGGGCTCGTAGAAGCAGCGGAAGGCGGCACATTGTTTTTTGATGAAGTCGGCGATATCCCACTTTCCACACAAGTAAAGCTTCTGCGGCTGTTCGAGTCTCAAACTTATCGACCTGTAGGAAGCACAGTGTCTAAAAAGGCTGATTTTCGTTTGGTGTGTGCATCACACAAAAATTTAAAGCACATGGTGGAAACGGGCGAATTCAGACAAGACCTCTACTACCGCATTGCCGGTTTTCCTATCAACCTCCCTTCTTTAAAACAAAGAAGACCAGATATAGCACTGATAGCCGCTCACTTTTTGGCAATGTCTAAAGAGAAAAAACGGTTTCATAAAAACGCGCTAGAAAAACTAACCAACTACCCGTTCCCAGGCAATATTCGCGAACTCAAAAACATTGTAGACCAAGCTATTTTACTGGCTGATGAAACCGTTATTTACGATACAGACTTACCCGAGCTCGATAACATAAGCTCTGATGCTATCAATGATGCCTCTTCATCTCACGGTAACGTTGTAACCTTAGACGAATTGGAACGCCAATACTTACGTCAGATTCACACGTCTTTTGAAGGCGATACCCAGCAACTTGCACAAGCGCTGGGAGTGAGTACCCGTACACTTTACAGAAAGCTGAAAAAAGCGGGGGTTGGAGATACGTAAAAAATAATAGGTAGAAAAATTACCAAAACGCAGGCTATGATAAAAAGGCGCTAACCAGATAAAGAAAAATGACTTTAAGACGCCTACTTACACTAACACTTTGCCTTTGTATGCTTTTGCAAAATGCATTAGCACTTGGCCTTGCTGCCCATACTATGCAGCAAGCACGTGCGTTTGTAGGTGAAGATATTGAACTTATTTGTACTGGCAAGACCATGCGCTACATTTCAATTAGCGCCACTGAGTTTGAAGGTGAGTTCGTTTTTGTTAGCCCCGAACTGCTCAAAGCACCCGCCGAGCACGTTGACTGTACCAATGGCACGTTAGCCGACTTACCTCAGGTTGACGAGCCACTACATGCCACATTACCTTTACTATCGCTGGTTCGCTATCGCGCTTTAGTCGCGCGTTTAGCGGCTAAGCCCTTTACAGATTTTGCTTACGCGGCGCCGCTAAGTCGTGCCCCACCACACGCATAACAACCTCCAAAACACACTGAACATGCATGCTTTCACCATGCACAACACTCGTTTTTTAAAATGGAATTGTTATGAAGCAATCTATCATTGCGCTTGCCGTATTCACTGCGTGCGCGCCCGTACACATTTACGCAAACACCATCGACTTAGCCGATAACACTTCGACAGAAGTGGTCACCGTTATTGGCACACCGCTTTCCCTTAGCACGCAAAATATCGAGCAAGAGTCTATTAGTGCTACCAGCAATATTGACGCTGACTTCGGCGATCAGCTTGCCACATTACCTGGCGTGTCGATATCCCGAAACGGCCCAGTCACTGGGCTTATTCAGTATAGAGGACTTTATGGTGACCGAGTTGGCGTAAGCATTGATGGCGTTGATATTGCTGGAGCAGGACCAAACGCCATGGACTCGCCCCTTTCTCATGTGCTGCCAGAACCAGGACTGACCGCCACCCTTTACCGGGGGATTGTGCCAGTAAGTGCAGGTGTGCAGACGCTAGGCGGAAAGCTTCGCATTCACTCTGATGCCTCAGCACTTTTTGACTTGAATACAGGCTTTAGCGGTAGCGTAAGTGCAAGCGCAATATCTCCGGGGAGCGGTCAGCAATACCAAGGCAATCTGTTTTATAAGAGTGAGCAGGCTTTTGTTAGCGGCGCCTTCACTCATCAGCAGCGCGACGAACAAGAGTCGGGAGATAACAGCGTTATACCAAACAGCCATTACCAAAGAAATGGCGGTAAGTTCAGGGCGGGCGTCGAGTGGGGCAATCACCAAGTCGATGTGAGTTATCAGCAACTTAATACTAACGAAAGCGGCACCCCTGCTTTAGCCATGGACATTGGTTTTATTGATGCCGCTTGGTATCGACTGGGCTATCGCTATAACGCAAACGATAGGGAGTTCTTCACGTTAAGCTGGTTTGGCAACAGCAACCAACATGCCATGGACAACTTCTCACAGCGCATGGTGATGTCTGCCGACATGGCGAGAGAGAATAACGCTGATGCTATTGCTCAAGGTGTAGATGCCACCTATGTAATGCCATTTTATGAAGGTGACCTCAAACTGGGTGCCTATCTGCACCACAGCAGGAATAACTCGACCATCACCAACCCTAATAACGGCATGTTCTTCGTTGATAACTTTACCAACGTAGAAAAAGACACAGCCAGCGTATACGCAGAATGGCAGCGAGATAAAGCATCTTATTCAACAACAATTGGTACCCGGTATACACGTGTTGACATGGATGCCGGGCTAGCCGGTTCTAATATGGTTATGATGAACCCTGCCATTGCTTCACTCGTTGATGATTTCAACGCGGCAGAACGCAGTAAGAGCTATAACATGTTAGATATTGCCGCTAGCACGCGATATCACGCCAGCGACAATGTCGATGTTGTCCTTGGGGTATCGCAGAAAAACCGTGCCCCTACTTACTTCGAGCGCTATACGTGGCTACCTCTTGGTATTTCTGGGGGAATGGCAGACGGATTTAACTACATTGGTAACTTGGCTCTAGACAACGAAACTGCACGCCAGATAGATGTGGGTATTGATTACCGTTTCAAAAGCTGGTCAGTTTCTCCTCGTCTCTTTTATCAAGATATTGAAGACTATATTACTGGTTCTCCCAGCATGAATATGGCTGCCAATATGGTCTCTACCATGATGGCAGGCACAACACCATTTCAATGGACTAATACAGACGCCGTAATCAAAGGGGCAGATCTGACTGTTTCGGGTAACGTGTTTGATAACGTAAGGCTTAACGCAGTAGCAAGTGTTCAGCACGGTAATCGCGACGATATCGACGATGCTTTGTTTCGTATTGCCCCCGAACAGCTCATCACTACCATTCAGTGGGACACACAGCTGCTTGATTTGCCAATGGCACTCCAATTAACGTCAGAATTGGCAGGAGCACAAAACTACGTTTCAGCGCTACAAAGTGAAAGCACTACCGCTGGATATGGATTGGTGCATATTACGGGGCTTTTCACCCTTATAGATAATGCGCGGTCAAATCTTCAGATTACGGCCACCGTTCATAACCTATTTGATAAGCATTACGCCCCACACACAGCGGGAATTAACCGCGTGAGGAATACTGATGTTGCAGTAGGTGAGCGAATACCCGCTGCCGGACGAGAGTGGCATTTATCGCTGAGCTACAGGTTCTAACCGTTTAAAACTCAAACTCCAAAGGGCATAAAGATAAACCAGTGGTCTGCCTTCGCTGGTTTATCTTCTCTTAATGTCTGATACACATGCCGTTTTAAACGCTAGAAATGAAAACTTGTGCACTAACGTAAGTATTTTGAAGCTAAAAAGCTGTGTTAGATTACAGCGGGAAATAAAGCTGAGAATGCCTGCCATAAAAGGCGCAGGGCTAACAGTGTCACCACTATCTTGAACGCCAGCATAAATTTTTCAGCGGGGACACGCTTTAATACCTTCAAGCCGAAAAACGTGCCGAGCGCACCACTGGCAATCATAATAATGATAAGCCCCGCCCACTGGGCAAAGGAAAATCCTACAAAGGTAAAAACAAACGCTTTAAGGCCGTGTTGCAGTGTCATACAGCTGGCAAACGTGCCGGTTATCTGCATTTTGCTGTAATTATTTCTGTGTACAAAGGCCGCCACCAAAGGCCCTGTAGCACCTACAAACATTGAAACCAACGTGGTTACTAACCCTGCCAATGTTCTACCCGCGGGGTTCATTTCTTGTGCTTTGGGTTTACTCCCCCACACCAGAAATAAAATAAATGCGGCAACCGCAAATTGAATAATAACCAACGGCAGCTGAACCACAACAAACGAGGCCAAAAAAGCGCCAACGATTGCGCCTAAAGAAAAATACTTCAGCATATTCCAGTCGATATGCCTTGCCGTCATCAGTGCACGGTTACCGTTTGAACCAAGCTGTACTAAACCGTGAACCGGGATCAGCGCACTGACTGGCATAGTACCGGCCATTACTGCCAGTAATAAGACCCCGCCACCAATACCCAGCGTTGCTGTCATCATCGACGTAAAGAAGGAGGTAACAACAAGTACTACTGATGATGACATCGACATCGCATCATTGGCCGTTAACCAGCTATAAAGTAACTCCAAGGGTCAAATTCCACCTTAATTCGTAACACAGTTTGTATGGTTTGAGTGATCATTACACCAAAACATATCGTTTAAATATCATACAAAATTCACGCCTAGCGCGTAAGGTTATTTATCATGCCTTCTATTAGTTATTTAAACAAAGCACTTCGAATAATACGTGACAAGCAGTGTACAAAAGGCGCTAAGCTAGTTGCCAGGCAACTTCTCCGCAATAGCGGGTTCACTGATAAAGATATTTATGATTGTTTAAAGCAGGGCTCGATTATTCGCATTACCATATTTGAAGCCTAGGGTAGCGTGAGACCTTACATCTTACACTTACCGCTTGCCCACCCACTCGCATTGGTCTAATTTCTACACCTAAAAACCCATTGACTTTCTTCATTATGCACAGGATACTCGGGTCATTAAATACTCACTAGCAGCGCACTGTTTTTAAATACTATGCCTAAAAACACGAATACACATACTGCTTACTCAGCGTCTGCGCTGATTATTATTCTCGCTATTCTAAGGAATGGGCGGGTTAGCTAGTGCGTAAATAGAATTCACTAAACCCGCCGCAAAGGCGGGTTTTTTATTGGCTCGTCTTGCGGTAAAAATAACGGAACGACAGCCATGAACAATCCAATATCTCACGTGTTACAACAGTTGCATGACGCAGTAAACCGCGGCGATCAAGACGCCTTATCCCAATGTTATGCTAGCGATGCAACAGTGGTCGCGACCCCTATGTCCAGCTCAACGCAAAACCAAGCCGCTGAAGAACATGCCACGCAGCGAGACTGCGTTGATGCCCTGCTTAAATTTCAAAAGAAATTCATGCCCGATCATTTTGTTACAACCGGAGATGAACGGGTTATACAAGCCGGTGACGTAGCGCTAGTCGTCGCTAAGCTTTACCTTGTTCCTAAAGCAACACCCAACGCCCTACCCTGCGAGGGTAAGCGCGCCGTTTACGTTCTGCAAAGGGATGCAAGTGGTGAATGGCGCTGTGTCATCGATAACTTCTTCGGTACTGATTTGTTAGATTTTGCGTGATCCTCTCAAATCCAGGCATTTAATTCTAAAAATTAGAATAATTTGATGAATTTTTACGCATTTTAAATCAACAAAAACGAACATAAGATTTATCTCGAGGTTTACGAAGTACTCACAACAAACTTAATCCAAGAGGAAATCACAATGTTCAATATCAAAAAATCAATGGCAGCACTTGTTACTGGCTTAACCTTTCTTGTTCCTTCTGTGCAAGCGGGAGAGCCAGCCAAGAGCCTTCTGACACCCGACAACCACACGGTCATTCTTATCGACCACCAGCCTCAAATGGCGTTTGCAACACGCTCACATTCAATCGAAGATGTGCGCAACAACGTTACAGGTCTAGCAAAATCTGCAAAGGCATTTAATGTACCCACCATTCTGACAACCGTAGCTGAAAAGTCATTCAGCGGCCCGCTTTTCCCGGAATTAAAAGCAGTATTCCCCGACCAAACACCTATTGACCGCACAACGATGAACACCTGGGAAGATAAGCGAGTCACCGACAAGGTTAAGAAATTTAAAAAGAACAAAATTGTTATTGCAGCGCTTTGGACAGAAGTTTGCGGTGTAGGGCCAGTGCTGTCTGCCATTGAAGAAGGCTATGACGTGTATTTTGTAACCGATGCGTCTGGCGGTGTATCTAAAGAAGCTCACGACATGGCGGTTCAGCGTATGATTCAGGCAGGTGCTCAACCCATTACTTGGTTACAGTACCTTCTAGAACTTCAACGTGATTGGGCTCGCACTGAAAGCTATGTGGACGTGACAAACATCGCAAAAGAACATGCTGGGGGATACGGTTTAGGCCTTATTTACGCAACCGAAATGTTTAACGCCAAAGAAGGCCAGTAGCCTTTGATGCGACAGGTCACCGTGACCTGTCGCACTTGTATCGTTACTGCACGAGGAGTTTAACATGAGAGCTTTGCACCCACTTGTAGCACTATTGACCGCGCTTCAAATCGCAACACTTTCTTTCAGCGTTAGCGCTAATACCGATAGCGCGCAATACGAAAAAGGCCAAACACTTTCACAATACTGTATGGGGTGTCACGGTGAAACAGGCATTGCCAACATTGAAAGTAACCCTAATTTGGCAGGTCAAAACAAACCGTACCTAGTTTATGCACTTAAAGCTTATCGCGACGGCATCAGGAAAGGCGGTATGGCCAGCATCATGCGCCCCAATGCATCAGGGCTTAGCGATGACGATATTGACGCCCTAGCCACTTATTTTGCAGCCCAGTCAGGTAAACAAACCACTAGCCAAAGCAGCAATAACTAGGAGCTATCCCATGAATTTATTATTGTCACGTTTTTCGATTGTTGCTCTATTGTTTGGCGCTAGCCAGGCAATGGCTGCCCCAGATTTGGTCGTTGTAAATGCAAAAATCACAAATTCGAGCGGCCAAACCTATTCGGCTCTTAGCGTAGAAAACGGTAAATTTAGCGCCTTTTCGCAAGATGCCCAACAGCTGCTAGCAGACGCAGATAGTGCCACTCAAGTAATCGATGCAAAAGGACAGCGGCTCATTCCAGGTATTAATGACTCGCATATGCACGTAACGCGTGGAGGACGTTTTTATAATTTAGAAACTCGCTGGGAAGGTATTACAAGCTTGAAAGAAGGCTTAGCCATGCTAGAAGCACAAGCCAAACGCACGCCCAAGGGTCAATGGGTAAGAGTCATTGGAGGTTTTAGCCCTTATCAATTTGAAGAGAAGCGCTTACCTACACCACAAGAGCTTACCGACATCGCGCCAAACACACCGGTATTTGTGCTTCATCTTTACTCAGGTGGTGTGCTCAATAAAAAAGGCCTTGAAGCACTGGGAATAGACAAAGACACCCAAGCGCCAAAGGGAAGCGTGATAGAGCGAGATGCTAACGGCAACCCCACAGGTGTTTTGCTCGCTCAACCCAACCCAATGATTTTATATAAGACCATTGCCGCGCTGCCTCAACTAAGCGCAAATGAACAGTTAAATTCCAGTCGACAGTTTTATCGCAAGCTACTTAGCCTAGGCGTAACCAGTGTAGTAGACGCAGGCGGCGGTGGCCATACCTTTCCTGAAGACTATACAGCCAGTGAAACCCTTGCCAAGCTCGGTGAGTTACCGATACGGGTTTCTAATTACTTGTTCCCGCAAGTGCCTAATAAAGAAATGGTGAGTTTTGCTACATGGATGAGTAAGTATGAAGCAAATCAAAACCAGCATATTCATTTAGACAATGGCTATGTAATTGAAGGCGGTGGCGAGCTACTCACTTATAAAGCGTCAGACTATGAAAACTTTCGTGCGCCACGCCCTGAACTTCCAGGCGAAGCCGAAGATGCGCTGGAAGAAGTGATTAGGCTTCATCTATTGCAGCAGTGGCCGTTTAGGCTCCATGCCACTTATGACCAATCTATAACACGTATTTTAAACGTACTTGAACATATTCACTCAACACAGCCCGTTGATAGCGTGCGCTGGATTGTTGACCACGCTGAGACGGTGTCTGATGAAAATCTTTCGCGCATTAAAACGTTAGGTGGCTCGATTGCGGTACAAGGTCGTATGGCCTTTGCTGGTGAGGATTTCGTTGAGCGATATGGCGCCGAGCAAGCCAAGCGCACGCCCCCTATAAAGCAAATGCTTAGTGCTGGTATCACAGTGGGCTTAGGCACAGACGGTACCCGCGTTTCAAGTTTTAATCCATGGGCAACCTATTACTGGGCAGTGAGCGGAAAAACCGTGGGTGGTTTTGATTTAGGTACAGAACATGTAGACAGACTGACAGCCCTTAAGCTATTTACTCAAGGCAGCGCTGCACTATCTGGAGAAGAAAACGTTAAGGGTAGATTACAACCTGGCTTTTACGCTGACTTTGCTATCCTTAACCACGATATCTTAAAAATAGGTGAAAAGGCATTACTAAACACACAAGCACAGTTAACTGTCGTAGACGGCAACGTCGTTTTTGCCGATAGACAGCAGTACCCAGAACTCGCAACACCAATAGAAACAGCCGAGCCCGCGTGGTCACCGGTTAACTTCTCCCAACAACGTTAATTGAGAAAGATCATGGCAAAACGAATTTCATCTCACAAAAAAGATTTAGGTGGCTTCTCAGTAAGTCGCATTATTCCCCACGTTGACGCAAGGAGCATTGGCCCATTTGTTTTTGTTGACCATATGGGACCTGCACATTTCCCAGCAGGCAGCGGCATTAACGTTAGGCCCCACCCGCATATAGGACTGGCCACCATTAGCTATTTAATGGAAGGTAGTATGCTGCATAGGGATAGCTTAGGCACTATTCAGGAAATACAGCCCGGCGACGCAAACTGGATGACAGCGGGTAAAGGCATTGTTCACTCTGAGCGAGAGACCATTGAAACCCGAGGCAGTGACCATGTGCTAAACGGTCTACAGTGCTGGGTTGCATTACCCGAAGAAAAGGCAGATATGGAGCCCAGCTTTATACACGTTAACAAAGCTAAACTGCCGTATATACATCGTGAAAAAGTACTGATGCGCCTAATTGCAGGGGAAGCGTACGGCTACACGTCACCGGTTAAGACGTACTCACCCATGTTTTATTTAGATGTGATAACAGAAGCAGGAGCGGTTATTGAGCGTCCATGTGGCAATTCTCAAACGGCCTGTTACGTTATTTCCGGAAAAGTAAAACTAGGAGATGCAGTATTCAGCGCAGGCGAATTTGTGCTATTGGACGATGAAAGTGAAATTGAAACCATGGAGAATAGTCGCTACTTCCTTTTAGGTGGAGAGAAAATGGAGAAACAACCCATTTTACGTTGGAACTTTTTGGCGTACTCTCAAGAGAAAATAGAAGACGCTGAGGCTCGTTGGGCAAACGGATTATTCCCAACTATTCCGGGTGACGACCGCGAGTTTATTCCGCTGCCTAAATAAAGCTGTTGTTGTAAGCAGCTCTAGCAACAAACTAATGGCTTTAAGCACAAAATACATTAAAACCAAAAAGAGCAGGCTTATAGCCTGCTCTTTCATTAGCGTAATACCACTACGAATTAATGGTCGTGATCGCCGTGCTCGTGTTCTTCAGCAATACCTAGCCAAACTGCACCTGCAGGCTCAAAATCCAGTTCAAGCAAGGTTTCCGTGGTCTCGGCTTCCAAATCAACAGCGAGGATAGCTTGCGCAACAGGGTCAACAACAAACAAGGCTTCTTCGTGTTGCGATGCCGCCATGCTAAATGACTGACCTTCTGCTAGGTTTGCGGCGCTGGCACTGGCCACATCAATTTTGTGCGAAAATTCCCAGTGCGTGTCACCGTCTTCTTCATGCGCTTCTAGCAGTGTTACAAAACCTTTGTCATCTAAAATAACAAAGAATTCACCGCCCATTGAGAAGCCGTATGACACTGCATGAGCGTCAGTCTCTGGCTGCCAGTCAATCACGCTCATTGTGCTAGTTACAGGCGACACATTGGCCAAGATGGCGCTGCCACCGCCGTGCTGTGAAGCAATACCAATAAACGCTTCAGCGTGTTCATGTCCATACATTGTGCCAATGCGCAAATCGCCAAGCCCATCAATGTTGTCAATAAACGCGCTGGTAAATACCTCATCATCTTCGTTGAGAATTAATACGCCGTCGCTACAGCCAAATGCCACAGCGATTTCGTTTTGAGCGGCGCCATGTAAATCAGCACACTCGCCATCAAAGCGTTGCTCTTCTTCGTACTCGCCATCATGCCAGTGATATACCGCAACGCTGTCTGGCAAGATTGGATTAGCAGAACGAGACTCTGCATCATCACGACGTACAGTACTAATTAGCATGTCTCCACGCGGTTCCGCGACACCGTGCATATTTACAGTAAATTCCAAAGTAGGAACTTCTGTAATTTCACTGGCAATTTGGGTATCGGTTACCACTTTTACCGCTGCCGGCATGCTGGTGTCCGCATTTCCGTCGTAAAACACAGCAAGCTGACCGTCGTGTGTTACTACGTGAGTCGGTTGACTACCTTCAAGTGTGAAACCAGACAGACTTGGGGCTTCTTCATAGTCGTGCAGGTGCTCTACGTGATCTTCTCGCCATAATCCACCATCAAGAAACTCAGTTAATCCGTTTGCTCGGCTGTTGATGACTGCAAAGCGATAGTCTGCGGAGGCGCTTACACTGCTTCCGTCAAAGGTTGCAGAAAACGTATCAAGTACTGAATTATCATCTAGATCAAAGACAGTGAGCGTATTTGATGCAGCATCGGCAACAACCAATCTGCCTTCACTTTCAATTTCATAATCTGAGCCGTGGTCGCCATCGTGATCATGGTCGTGATCATCCTCTGGCACCTCAATAGGATCCAGCTCTACAATATTGGTTTCTGCATCACCACAGCCTGCAAGCAAAAGTGCGCTGGCTATGGCGCTTAGTACTAGTCTATTTTTCATGTGTGTATCCCTATCAATAATTCTTTTTTATAAGCTGATCTTAGAAATAACCGCGTACGCCGAAAGCAAAGTTTCTACCCGGACGTGGTGCAATATCTTTCAGAAATGAGGTGTGAACGCGCGCTTCTTCGTCGGTTAGGTTTTCACCGCTCAGGTAAACCGATAAATCAATATCTCCCAAAGGAATGTCGTACGTGATTGAAGCATCAACAAGGGTGTAGCCGTCCGTTTCAGTCTCGAACGTCGAGATATCGTCTTGTTTTGCAAAATATGTGATGTCTAAATCTGCGCGAATGTTATCTAACGTATAGGCAACGTGTGAGCCCACTCGCATGGGCGAAGTGCGAGGCAGTGCGCCACCATCTTTAAGGCGGGCTTTAACGTAGTCGGCGAAGAAATCGAGTTTTAGGTTGTCAGTGGTTTGCCAGGCAACTTGTAACTCAAAACCATGAAGGATGGCGTCAGCTGAACCAAACAGGTAAACAGGTAGTTCATCGCTGTGTTCATCATGCCCTTCTTCACCGTGCCCCTCTTCGCCATGATCATGGTCATGACCACTTTCAGCGAATAAGCCGGTTTCTTCTTGGAAGTAGTAGTTATCTACTTGGTTATAAAAAGCATTAAATACAAAGCCAACGTCACCCTGTGTTTTTCTGAACGTTAGGTCGATGTTATTTGCTGTCTCAAGATCGATTGCCGTTTGAGAAAGCACAAACTCGCCTTCCTCTGACAAATCAAACAGGGCGCCAATTTCATAGGTACGGGTGCCAATATGCGGGCCAAAAGAAAGTAGCTCAGAGGCAGAAGGGGCGCGCTCTGAACGGGAAAGTGAAACGCCCACGTTATAGCTTTCATTAATGGTATAAACTACACCCGCTGATAGCGATATAGGTGTAAACTCTTGATCTACCGCGAACTGTCGTACGAACTCGCTGCCTTCATGTTCATGTTCGTCGTGAGCATGCTCATCATGATCATGTTCATCGTCGTGCTCGTGAGCGTCAAGCTCAGGCAACAGCACACTTGATGCGTCTAATGTTACGCTTTCCGCTCGCGCTCCTAGTTGGACCAGAAAATCACCAAAGTGACGCTCTTCCATGAGTGCTACAGCAAACATCTCCATTTCTGAAGGCGGTGTAAAGGCTTCTTCGCCTTGAGCAAATACATCGCTCCCTTTGTAATGAAGGCTGATACCACCGCGCCAGCCAGCCATGGGTTTATGCAATAACTCTACGCGAAGTTCTTCGGTTTCATTACTAAAAGTGGTACCTACTAAACCGCCCTCAACTTCAGCATGTTCATAATCGGTATAGCCCGCTCTAAAGTGAACACTTTGCAAAAAGTCATTAGTAAAGTTGTACTCACCTAAAAGCTGATACTTAGTTTGCTCAAGATCAGCGAATACCGAAGTATCTCCGCCGTGACTGTGCCCAGGCACGCCATACTCTCGCTCAAACCGCTCTACCGCTACGCCAACATAGCCTTGGTCGAATAAGTAGCTGGTCCCTAACGTAAACCCACTCGATTCTTCGTTACTGTTTTCAACCACATGGGCGCCATCCGGGTCATCAATGTCAGGGGCAACAGGTGTTTCATAATCATTTGAATCGCGATAAAAACCGTCAGCATAGAAGGCCATGTTGTCCACGCCAGTAGTCACGTTAAACGTTCCAAGTTTCTGGTCGTTAACGGTTTGCGTTTCTAATACAAATTCACCGCGCGTTTCAGTGGACGTGGGTACACGTTGGTCAACTACGTTCACCACACCGCCTATCGCACCGCTTCCGAAGAACAGGGTTGCTGGCCCACGCAGCACTTCAATTTGTTTAGCGGTTGAGGCTTCACTTGCTACTGCGTGGTCGGGGCCAACACGGGAAACGTCGCTCACATCCAAGCCATTTTGAGTAATCAGTACCCGTGGTCCGCTAAGACCACGAATAATTGGTGTGCTCGCAACATTGCCATGGAAGTTAGACTGTACGCCGGGTAATTTTTCTAGCGTATCGCCCAGCGTGGCCGCTTGTTGCCGACGTAAGGTTTCGCCAGATAACACGCTCACTGGTGTGGCCGATTCCATCACCGATAAATGCATAGGCGTGGCGTGCACGTCAATCACTTCGATTGCACTGCGCGCCAAGACAAAGTTAGCGCCTTCTGCGTTGTCAGATTGAACTTGCGTATGCTCATGTAAGTGAGCGAAGCCAGAGGCGAATATGTGAAGCGTATAGTCGCCCTCCTTTACGTCAGAGAAAGTAAACTCGCCCAGCTCGTTAGTACTGGTAACGCGCTTTAGCGCCTCAATTTCAACAGTGGCATTGGCGAGCGGCTTTCCGGCTGCATTAGTTACCGTGCCAGAAAGTGTTTGTGCCAGCGCTGACGGAGATGCTAATAGCAACGCAGGCGCTGAAAGCGATAAGCCTAACGCCAATCGAGACAGTTTCATTATTCTAACCTCTGAATTTGTGTAATGTGATAATGTATCATATTTATTTTTATGGTATGTTATATTGTAACGTTTACGCAAGAGGCAAAAATGAAAACTATTTCTATTACGTGGAAGAATTCACAAAAAGCGCTACGCGCCTCTTCAACTTTTCTTAAGGTAGGTACTTTTGTCGGATTGAATTTGGCTGGGATGGGTATCAACGCTGTTCATGCTGCGCCTCATACTCACGGCGAAGGCAAACTACAAATCCTACAAGCGGGAAGTGAGTGGCAGTTTGTGCTGCAGCTGCCTGCTGCTGATGTTCTGGGGTTTGAATACGCGCCATCCACGGCTAGCGAGAAAAAACGTTATAAAGAAACGCAAAAGGTTTTTCAGCGCTTTGACGATATTTTTACCCTGAGCAATACGTGTGAATTACTCGATACCACACTTGAAAGCCCATGGGAGGTAGCTAACGAGCATGACGAGCATGACGAGCATGACGAGCATGACGAGCATGACGAGCATGACGAGCATGAAAGTGAACACGAAGACCATGCCCATCGCAACACGCACTCTGATTTTCGTGTCGCATATTTGCTTAGTTGCCAAGGCCCCGTAAAGCGTATTGAGATGACAGGGTTTCCCCATTGGCCAAGCCTGCAGCACGTTAATGCAATTTGGGTAACCAACAAAGGACAAGGCGCACTAGAGATAACTCCAAGTCAGCCAACCTTACTGATAAGCAGCTAGTTAGATTTTTTATTCTCTCAGGCGCAAGCTTCACTCATTGTGCGTGCGCCATAGCAATTTTCGGACATACTATGAATTCGATATCTCAAGGAAGCAGCGCAATGCCAAAAGTGCAGTTCATTTCAGACAGGCTCGCTATGCTCCTTTCATCCCTTTGCGTAATACATTGTTTATTAACGCCTATTTTAATGATTTCCATACCTGCATTGGCAGGTGTGTCAATTCTCAATGATGAAACCTTCCATCAAATATTGCTGTTCTTTGTGCTGCCCATCGGTGTTCTTGCGCTCTCACTAGGCTACCTACATCACAAAAATAAGTGGGTAGTATTTGCTGGTGTTTTTGGCCTAACACTTTTAAGTAGTCCGCTGCTGGTTGAATGGGTAGGCTTAGGACACGAAGTACTAGGTGAATATGGTGAAGTAACAATCACGGTAATCGCGTCGTTTATTATCGTTGGTGCGCACCTGATTAACTATCGGCTTAGGTCGAGCGTGCAGGAGCCTATTTGCGAAGGGCGCGAGACCCCCCAATCACAACCCTATTAGTTTCATCATAATCTCAAAAGCGGGTAATTCTTATCGAGCGACGCTCGCAATATTAGTGGTGTAAGTCGTTTTTGAGGTCTCATTCAGAGGTTATTTTGTCTAGTTTTAATCATTCCGACACGGTACTTCCCGATGTCACTACAGAGCATTCCACTGCGCAACTTCCTGTTATTGATAGTGTAGGCATGCAGGGCATCGCTATCCCTCTGCACGTGCTAGGTAAGCGCGGTGAGCGATTAGCCAGCCAAGCAAAAGTCGATGTAACAGTGAGTTTAGATCACCCCAATGCTAAAGGCATTCACATGTCTCGATTGTACAGCTTGCTGCAGCGATATTTGAGCAACCAAGACTTACATAAGTCGGCACTTGTGTCGTTAATGAACGCGCTTATCGAGTCTCAAGATGGGCTGAGCAACAGCGCCCAGCTTAATTTACACTTTGACCTCACCGTGTCGCGTCCGGCGCTCATAAGTAGGATGTCAGGATATCAATCGTACCCTGCTTCACTTTGCGTAAGACGATCACCTGAACGTTATGAGGCACAGCTTAAGTTAAGAGTCCCGTACTCTAGTACTTGTCCTTGTTCGGCCTCCCTCTCTCGCAAGGCGTTATCAGAAGTATTTGTGCAGCAATTCGAAGGAAAAGGTTTATCCGTAGAAGAAATGGGCGCTTGGCTCGCTTCTAAACAAGCCAGCATCGCCACGGCGCATGCACAGCGTTCCTTTGCCGATATAACCCTAGATTTAAGCGACAACGAGATCCCCGATTTTATTGGTATTATTGACCTGATAGAAAACGCGTTAGGCACACCGCTTCAAACCGCAGTTAAGCGTGAAGATGAACAGGCGTTTGCCAAGCGTAATGCTGAAAACCTTATGTTTGTAGAAGATTCGGTAAGGCGACTGCATGAAGCGTTAAGTACGTATTACCAAGCTACCTATTTTCGTGTAAAAGTAGAACATCAAGAAAGTCTGCATGCACACGACGCCATTGCTGAATTATCAGGCCCAGTTCATCGATAAATTCAGACATAATTTGGGTGTTGAAACCGGTAGGCAGAAGAAACAATAAAAGGAAAATAACATTGTTATCTCTTAACAAGCTCTCTTACATCAGCAAAGCAGCGTGCATAGGCGCTGCAGTATCAGCTATTGCGGCGTGCTCGTCTGCGCCATCAACCCCGCTTGCTGGTGTAAAATCACACACTCTATCAAATGCCGTGATATACCAAACCAGCAGCAAAGAGTACCCTGTTCTCTCAAGCTTTGTGTATGGCCAAGCTATTTCAGCGCTGCCTACGCGTTTTGCTAATGGCGATGTTGTGGTGATGGATGTTGATGAAACCGTGCTAGACAATAGCACCTATCAAAAAGAACGGGAAAGTGCTGGCTTGGGATATTCTTCACAAAGCTGGGCCGAATGGGTAAAACGTGAAGAAGCCACACTGGTGCCTGGTGTAGCCGCTTTCATCGATGAAGTAGTTGCACGAAATGGCAAGGTGGCGCTTATTACAAATCGCAATAAAGCGCTTGATAGTCACACCTGGAATAACCTTTTAGCGCAAGGTTTGCCGCTTACCACGAGTAATACCTGTATTGTTGGCCGCACTGCTGAAGACAAAGAAGCGGTAGGCCAGGAAGGTATGGTTAATGACAAAGACTTGCGCAGAATGCAGCTTACCCAGGGCAAGATCGCATGTTCGAATACGTCTAAAGACGCGACGTCTACGTGGGCTGAGCCTCACACTATTATCATGCAAATTGGCGACAACATTGAAGATGTGGGCGGCGTAACCCAAGAATCTGCCAACGTTGAGTTGCTCATGCCACGAGTGGGCACAGAGATTTTTATTCTGCCAAACCCCATGTATGGTTCTTGGTAGACCATTGATAAAGTAAAATCAACGAATGTCGCTTTCTATATGGAAAGCGCCGTTCGTTAAATTAGCGTTGTTATCGTTAATGCCATTTCCCAGCCCTGAATAGGGCTTTATTTCTACCACATCCAGTAAGTAAGCGGATGTGCCCTGAGGGTCTTCATACAACCCGGTAGAAAACTCACCCGAGAACGTATACGCCTGCTGGATGTCTATTCCTCTAATGCCGCCTTGCTCGTGGGTATTATTCAACGAAACAAACACAATTTGATTCGGTGGCGGGGGTGGGTAATGAATGCACGCGCCGAAATAAGGCACAATGAAGAACGCAGTTATTTCTCGCTGTGCATTGGCCTCTACAGGCACAATAAACCCGCTGAGTTCGACGTACTTGCCGTTAAATGTGTCAACCGTATTCACTGAGATAAGCGCTTGCTGGTATTCATCGTCAAACGTGCGTTGAATAGACTGAAATACCTGTTCATGAAGGGGTAAATTCTGCTGAGGATTTTGAGTCGATCGGGTCTTGCCCAACAGCGCCTTTTCGGCGTCAGGTAACAGCGCGTCCCACGATAAGGGTAGGAACTGTTGAACGGTAGTTAACCTGTGGCTGTCTTGATAAATCGCCGTGTTATTCTCGAAAAAGCGCTCAATTACGCTATCAAGCTTACCCCTCAGGCCGAGCCCCACCAGCGCGCCCAATGCAATCAAAGCAATAAGAGAAGCCAGTAAAACGTACGTGGCGCGCTTCATACATTATCCTAGCTTTTAACTTGCTAAAATTTTGACTTTGCGGGTGTAAGTTACCGGCACATTCTTTTTAAGCGCATAGACTTTTAGAACAAGTTCGTGCGTGCCTTCTTCTTGTGCCTGAAAGCTAATGGCTTGTTCGCCCTTTGTAGACGGCAGAGAAAAGCGCTGCGGCGACAGTAGCGTTACGCCATCACTTGCCATCACATCTACGCTAACTTCTTTGTAGTTCGAAGGAATGGTAAATCGCAGCGGAACAGCTGACGCCTCAAGCTTAGCCACTTCTCGCTTTCTGTCGATATTGAGCGAAATGAGCGGCTCCTTAGCTGCCGCTAAATGCTGTTGCATCATGGGGTGCTGAAAGCCAAACTGCATGTTTCCCATACCTGCGTGTAGTTCACACGCAGTACTATGAAAGGCTATAAGACTTGATAAAACGGTAGCTGCAACGACTGTTTTTTTCATATCAGTTACTCCTCGTAAAGCGCGAAGCTGTCTAGCACTAACGAATAGGCAGATGTACCTAGTGCGCTTTCGTGGTTGTCTATTTTTACCGTGCCTTCAAACCAATAAGGGTCGTACAAGTTCTCAACTGCAATGCCTTCTTTGTATTCAACATACAAAATTTGATTTGGCGGCGGTGGTGGCATGTGTAAGCAAGCCCCAAAATAAGGAACGACGAAAAAAGCCGTCGCTTTTTGCTCATCGTTTTGCTCTAAAGGCACTATAAATCCAGGGATGCGGATAGCCTTCCCGTCAAACGCCTCTATCACTCGCGTCGACACTAACGCTTGTTGGTATCGCTGTGCTTGTTCATCTTCTAGCTGCTTTGAAGCAAAGTCATCGACAGAGTCGGCGGCAGAGCCATCGGCAATATCGTTTAAAAACTCAGGCCTGTTTAAAAGCGCGCTCAAATCGTCCTCGGGCATAAGAGCTACCCAGTCAATTTCCTCGTAATTGGCGGCTTGGGTTGGGTTTAACGTGCTAAATAAAACCAATAGTGCCGCAATTAAACCGAATTTAACGCTAGAAAGCGTGACAGAAAATTTCACAAAGATGACCTAACATACTATTTAACAATCATGTTATAACATATCACAACGTAGTGAATTGCGATAAGCGTTTATCTTTGCAAAATGTTACTTAGCGCCAATTACTCAATAGAGAATGCTTTGCTAGCGCATTTGTGAAGCATCAGTTGATTACGCTAGTTCCCGTTCACTTTTAAGCCCAAGCACGTGTTTAAAAAATAGCGTTGCTGGGCAAAAGCCAGTGAAGCTCTGTTGGAACAAGTTTGCGCCAATAAACACGGTAAACCACATGAAGTTTGCATGAACAAACTGGGTTAGTAATACAGAAAACAACACCATGAGCCCTGCGAAGGCGGTTAATGCTTTTTCCTGAGACATAACGTAATCCTTAAATATTGGAAGAGATTAAAAATAAAATCGATAGGCAATAAACGCATTACTTGCGTCTTCAAACTGCCCCCAAAACGTATAGTTATCCTTACCTGAAAAGACATTCACCCCCGCTCTCACTTGCCACTTGTCGGTGGGCGAATAAGCCACTGTAGTCTTTAGGTATCCGTCGCTATCGCTGGGTGAATAAAACAGAAAAGTATTTAACGTCAGTGTTTGACGAAGTGCTAACCACGTTAAACGGGTCGTCACCCAATGGCGGTATTTTTCTTGAACTCGCTCAGAAGACGAGACTGTTCTATCTAGGCCATCCGCATTGTGTAAGTACTCGGTGTACCACTGGAAACCACCGGTAAGATTTGCGGCAATTTCTTGGCTATAGCCTAGTAAGAAACGACTTTGATCATTCGCTATTTGCCCGTTACTTCCATCTATGTCTTCAAGGCTGTTGTAGAAAACGTATTCCGCATTTGCTATCCCCCGCCCCAGAGGCGCGACAACACTTGCGCCATAGGCATTCATTTTACTGTAGCGCGGTCTTCCAAGAGAATCTGTCGCGGTGGGCTGCCTTGTATAACCGGTGTAACCATAGCCTGCAATCTCCATCCCCTTAACAGATTTATACACCCTTAAGGCAAGCTCACTTCCTCGTGGGCGATTATCACGTTCAACAGAAAACGAAGGGGCAATGTTTTCATCCAATTGCGGGCTGTAAAAAGAAAATATTTCGCCTGTAATACCAATATCAGGCTCAAATTCAGGTGTGACGACTAAATCTACATTGGCAAAATCCGTGTAGCCCGACACCTTTAATGCATTACTCGGCGCTTTAAGGTATTCGTCTTCTCTTCCTGCAAAGAACGACTGATAATCTTTAGGGAAGAGATCATTTAAGAACAAGTAATCCCCTGTCCCCCAAGTCAGCACTTGCTTACCGACTTTAATGTCAAATGCATTTGCCCAGTCCCCCGTGCCGACTAAAGCGCTGGGTAGAATACTGCTTAAGCTACCTTGCCATGCCAGTTCGCGAAGTTGTGATTCCCACGACGACGTTACGCCGTCATACCAAACGTCGGCTTTACTGGAAATGGAGGAACTGTCTAATGCATAGTCTGCGCGAAGTTGAACTCTGGCGTCGCGCAATGTGCTGTTATTTAACACGGATGGCGCGTTAGCTGCTTGAAAACTCTCGTTCATTTGTGAATTCTGACTGCCAAACGCGGTAGCCATGTCACGGGAAAAACGGTTTCCTACGGCGAGCTCGGCGAAACCAGAAATACGAAGCTTACTTTTGCTGTCAGTGCCCCATTCGTCATCCCACTTATCGCTCCAATCGTCACCTGATTCGACATTATCCTCCTCAGGCCACACGCTGTCCCACTCGTCGTTTACGTTAGCTTTGTACTCTTGTGTACCGATTTTTAACGGGTCTTTTGGGTTCTGGCTTTCAACATTTAACGTCTGAGCGCTTAACGGTAAACTTACTACTGCCATTAATGCAAAAATGAAAATAATCGGCGAGAGCAAAGCGTGCGCCCTCCATTGCTTTTTAACCCACTCAGAAAGACCATAAGCTTGGCTAGGCAGCGTTATCCATATGGATGGAGCTAGTAATTTAGGCAAGCGCACCGTGCTAAATTCCTTTTTCAAGATTGTGTTATTTAATATAGCGTTGCGGTGGCACACGTAGGCTACGCTCACTAAATATGCTATCTGGAAGACCTATGTCGTATTCAATCCCTCTGAATTCCATAAGGGTATAGCCACCTGATGCAAGGTCCGTCACCTTACTTCTCACCACAGTAGGATTGCCCTGTATAGTCTCAATAGTTACAGCTTCAACGCGGCGGTAGTTATTGTCCCCCTTATAAAAGTTAATTAAGGTGGGCAAATAAGTGTCTTTGTCTATCTCTACTACATAGTGGCTGAACTCAACGAGCGCTGTGTCCTTGGGCGTTGCTTTTAAGTGATAATGAGTTTGGGTTTGTTCAAGCAGCTCAAAACTGTCCTGGGCCGTTGCGCGGCCGGAAACATCTTCATAGAAGAAATGAGAACCAACAAACGATGTACGTTTATCGCCAGCCGCTATCCGCTTTACCAAATCTAAAGCCGGCAAATATAACCAACGGTCGTCATCAGAATTAAGCGCCGCATGCTTTTCAACGCGAAATACCGTACCTTCAACTTCAGTAGGACGGCTAAAGAAAACCAGCATACGTTGATCGCCGGTGTCGGCGCCTGCCTCATTCGGCACATCTTTGCGCAGAATAGTAAACTGACGCATTTGCTTTCGACCTTGCTCGTCTACAATCAGCATTCTCGCCATTGAACGTCCGTCATTGCCCGCGTAGTACGCCGCCTGCTCAGCCTTATTAACGATTTCAGCAACATCGATACTACTGCTGCTTTCGTCGCTTTGGGTTGCCAAGGCTTGAGCGAATCCATTACCCGATATAAGTAATAGCGCAACAAGGCCCCTGAACATGCTTCGAAGGTTTCGTATTTTTGGTCGACGCCACATGAACACTGATAATATGGAAATACGCATTTTAGGCCTCCTTGAAAACCCAACGTTTAAGCAACGTCATAGCAGCTGGCAGCACCAGCAGCGTAACGAGTGCTGAAATAAACATGATACTTGCCAGGAAAATACCCACGGTAATGTAAGGCACCAGTGGCGCTAAAAGCAGCGGCGTAAAGCCAAGCGCGATGACCAACGCATTACGAGTAATAGCGCTAGCAGGCTCTTCAAACATGGCATCAAACGTTTTACTCACGTCACCAGTTTGCTTGTAAATCTCTTTGGCTCTAGCCAGAAAGTGAATGGCAAAGTCTACCGACAAACCCAATGTCAGGGCTGAAAGCACGGCAATAGGCATATCGTAATCTTTACCTACAATGCCAATAGCACCGTAAATAAAGGTGATAGTTATAGTAAGAGGCAGCATGGCTAATACACCGAATATCAGTGAGCGCAGCAGCAATACCATCATCACAAAAACAATAATAAAGGCGCTAAGTAAGCTGTCTAACATGCCTGCAACCATGTTGTCCTGCCACACCACATTTAGGTATGCCTTACCTGCCCATTGATATGTCAGGCCATCAGGCAGTGTGTGTTGAGCGAAGTAGTTATCGACTAACTCAATTACCTCGGTCATATCTTGGTTGTCACCACTGGATAGTTGTAGCCACACCAAGGTTTTACGATAGTCTGGTGTCACGAAATGCCACAAGTCTTGAGGCCTATGAGAGGACTGATATTGCAAGAGCGTCTGTGCTATCGCCGGCTGAGTATTAGGTAACTCATAGTCGCTGTCATTGCCCGAATGCAGCTCTCGGTTAACCACTTTAATCACATCACTGAGGGACTGAGTTTTACCCACCAGCGTTTGAGTGCTTAGGTAATTTTGCAGGTCTGAAAGCAGCGCTACATTATCGGGCTGTTGAAACGTTTTGCTTGTGCCTTTAATTTCATCAATGCTTGAAAGCAATCGATTTAAAGCGTCATATTCGTCGCTATCAAGATCACCGAATAATGCATCATCGACGGCAAATGCGAGAGTCTCAAAATTATTGCCGGCATTTTCATTGTTTAGTGTATCGAGGGTTGTTTCACGCCATTCATCTAATGAAGGGGGCAACACTGCACTTAGCAGTATTTCACGTGCACTTTTCAGCTTGCGGGTATCTTCAATAACAATGTACGCGTTATACGTACCCGCAAACTCCTTATTAAGCGCCTTATCGGCTACGCGAATTTCATGATTTTCTTTAAACCAGCGCACAGGGTTGTCGTTAATTTGTATTTGGAAAATACCCCACACTGATACCGCTGAAATCACCATAAACGCAACGAGTAATGCCCCTTTATAATTTAGCGCCAAGGTGCGAATACCGTACACAAATCGCTGTAAGTATGTTGTTTTCATTGATGAGGTATTGGCATCGGCGTGCAGTGCAGACTGCAATTTTGCGAGCGCCTCTGGCGACATTCTTGATATATATGCAGGTATAAAGGTAAGCGTAATAGCGAAAGCCAACAGAATACCTGAGCCAATGAAAGCACCGAAAATCTGTACGGGTGGAATGGGAGTTAGCATAAGTGAATAGAACCCTGCCGCAGAGGTCAGCGACGTAAACAGCATCGGCTGAAATAGGTGTTCAACCACTGTGGTAATCACTTGTTCGGCCTTTTGACCTGGTTTATAGCGGTCTGAAAACTCAGACAATATATGCACCGAGTCAACAACAGCGATAGGCATCAAAAATATGGCAATCATGGATGACATGATGTGCACGGTGAAACCTAAGCCGATTAGCGCCCCCATTGTGATAATTACCGTTGCCATTGCCACCACCATCGGGGCGGTAATCAGCGTAAAATTGCGGAAAAAGATAAAAAGGAGGATAAAAATCATTAGTCCCGCAGCTGGCGCTGAAATTGCCATTTGAATAAACATTTCAACGCCGAACTGATCTTCAGCAACAGGGAGTCCTGTTATGTGCCACTGCAATGTTTCGTTTGTTGTATTCGCGCCAATATAGGCACGAATGTCTTCCGCAATACGAAAGCTCTCATTTTTATCTTTAATGGGCACATAGATAGCCGCAGCATTGTTTGATGAGGAAGCCAGGCTCCCCTGTAACATTGGAAGGCGTGCAATAGCATTGGCAATGTAATCTGCTTCCTCTTGCGATGATGGGGCTTGTGACATCATCCAAGAGAACTTGAGCTCACCGTCGTCACCTTGAGTAATATTGTCCACTGTTGAAAACGACATGACATCTCTAGCAATAACACCCTCAGTGTTTAATATTTGCTGGGTAATACCGTCTATTGCTTGCAGGTTGTTTGGTGTGTAGATGCCTTTATTGGTACTTAAAGCAGCATTATCAGTGGCTGTGTCATTGGCCGGTGATGCTATAACCCCCACCACTATCGCGTCGTGCATAGCAAAAGTATGCTTCACATCGTTATGAAAGATGCGGGCAGGATGATTGGCTTCAAGCATATTCTCTGGGTCGGTGTCTATCGTAATTAGCCGCATTTGATAAGCGCAAAAGACAACAGCCAACAGTAAAGCGGAATAAACCCACTTACCTTTCTGGGTAGATAGGAACAGTAATTTTTCAATAACTGCCGTGAACATAGCTACGAACTCCTACTAGGAAATACATTGATCCCCTCTAATCGTGATACGACTGGGATAACTCCATCCACTGTGTTTCCTTGACGTGTTGAGTGGCGCTTCACTTTCACAAACCATGACCTTTGCTCTGCAGAACATTTCACAACGCCTACCTGCGTTAGCAAAAACAATGGGTACATTTATGGGCCACAGCGTTAATGGGATATCGCATTAAATTAGATATTTCTAATATATGAACAATTTAATGTATTTTTAGAAAAGATCAAGAGCAATGCGACGAGTTACACAGAGAAAAGAAAAGTGTTTGTAAAACGCTACACACCACCGAGAAAAAACTACATACCTACTCAACCTTAGTTTTTCAAATACGAGCTACCCGCTGTCCAAAAATAAAAATAACCCATAAAAATCAGTAATTTAAAATTATTCTAAACTGAATTTAAGGTTTGGCACAGATCACGCATACATTAGACTAACGGATAAATACAGAACGCAGTTTGTAGCTAGGACAGCTTTAGCGACGGAGAGGCCAAATTGCGTAGATGACAAATACTGAAGGTGACGACATTGGAAGTGCATGGAGTGTGTCACCAAGGAAAAATGGATGTGTCAGAATTGTAGCTAATGGATGCCTGTAGAAGATTCGTTAAATTGCTGGTCGATGATGAGGTTAGGTAAAAGACAACCTAATTAAACTCGCAGGATGCAAGGCACTTGTTTCATAAGGATTGCAAACAAGCTCTGAGTACCTACATCGCAAGCACCGACAGTGATGTCTCGTGCAGCAAGGGATTGTTGACCCAATTTGGATTCGTTGAATGTACGTGTGTGTTGCTTCAGCGAGACCATAGTGAGGACACTGGTAATGTCGTCGATGTTATTAGTGAGTTGTCATCCGACGACTACCCTCTCCCCTCAAAGGCCCATCCCGGCCTTTACATACCTCTGATTTTGGCCCGCCTTTGGCGGGCATTTTTTTATCTTCATTTGTGATAAAATTGCGTTGATTCTTTATCGCCTAACAAAAGGGCTACCTGCGTGCTTTCGCCGTCTGCATCTACTATCGTTTTTAGAGTTCTTTTTTGTGCGTTGCTCGCTACGTCTGTTGGCCAAAGCGTAATGCTTACCACACTCCCTTCTATGGGGCGACAGGCGAACCTTTCTGAATTCCACATTGCCACTATTATGTCTAGCTCTGCACTTATCTTTGCGTTCGGTACGAATGTGTGGAGCAAAGTCGCTAAGCGTGCGGGCTTTAAACGTATTTTAAAGGTTGGTCTGTCGGGTTATAGCTTGGGCACATTTGCCTTCGCTAGTGCATGGATGGCAGGATTTTCTGGCATTATAAGCGGCACCAATTTGTTTTTGGCATTGTTGATAAGCCGAAGTCTGCAATCAACCATTATGTCTGCAACTCCGCCTTCTGCGGTAGGTTACGCCGTCGCCATCAGTACGCCCCAAAGTCGAGTAAGTGCAATCAGCAAAGTCACCTCTGCAAGCAACGTAGGGCAAATTGTGGGGCCCGCCTACGCTGGGCTTTTAGTCGGTTTTGGCTTATTAGCACCGTTGTACAGCATCGTTTTGCTAACCTTGCTGGCGCTTACATTGGTATATTTTAAGCTACCTGTTCTGCCGCCTTTGTCTCAGCAAAAAAACGCTCAGCAGACTAGCGACAATAACCAAGCGCCTAGCAAAGTACCTTATGTATTCGTCGCTGCATGTATTTGTGTATTTTGCGCAATGGCGATGATGCAGCAATCACTGGGTTTCTTTTTTATCGATTTTTACGACTATTCACCCGTAGACGCTGCTCGGCAAGTGGGTTTCGCGATGATGGTCAGTGCTGCCGCGTCTCTTACAGCCCAATTTGGGTGGGTACAAAAAGGCCGAATAAGCAAAGAAGCGATGATCACTATCGCGCTTCCGCTATTGGGCTTAGCCTACTTGCTGCTCTTTCTTCAACATTCGTTATTTATACTTTATGCGGCCATGACATTAATGGGTTTAGGTATGGGAATGGCCTACCCATCTTTGGCAGCTGCAGCAACGACCTACTGCGCCCCCTCTCAACAAGCCACTATCACTGGGTTAATTACAGCGACTACTGCCATGGGCTACGTAATAGGTCCACCACTGGCAGCTTTCATTTACCAACTGGACATCGCGCTTCCGTTCGCTATAGCGTCAGCGCTCATCGCAGCAACCACGTGCGTCGTCTACATAACATTGCGAAGAATAAGACACGTTGGCTAGGGCCTGTTAACCGTTCTATACATTTGGCCCAATTCGTCATCAAAGCTAAACAGGCCTTAGCGAATTAATGCCAGCCTGACAGGTGACAGGTGACAGGAATACGCCTATTTCAAAGGTATTTATTTTTTTACCTTTTATTTTTAAAAAAGCGGAACCTTTTTATAATTAGGCTATCTTAACTTATACATGAAGTCGTTGAGTGTGCGTCTTTGTGGTGTGTAAATGTGTTTTCCAAGTTATGTTGTGGTTTTTTTAAGGGGCTTTTTAGCCCCTTTTCTTTTGCTCTAGTCTTTCCTTTTCCAGTGCGTATTTCTCGCTTATTGTTATAGTACTAATCCAACGTACACCTATCTATTTTATTTGTATTAGTTTATCTCAAGACCGGTCAGTTAATCTAAAAAATAGAACTAAACAATCCTGATCATTTCACCTTTAGAAATGGAAATGAGAATTATTTCTAAATAGAATAGCTACTCAAGATCACAGGAGTAAGCTAATGCCTAAACCGCAACCTCGCAGAGCTATTGTCACCCAATCAGTCCGAATTACCCCAAATATGCAGCGTGTACACCTTAGTGGGGAAGACCTTCTTACCTTTCCCTCGGTTACTGCAGGTGCGTACATTAAACTTATGTTCGACCTAGAAGGAAACCCGCTGAAACGCCCCACAGATACGAGCCAAGTGGCAATGCGCACCTATACGGTTGCGCACTTTGACGCAGAGAAGCCTGAAATGATTCTGGATATGGTTATCCATGCCGATGGTGGTAAAACTGGCCCTGCGTCGGCATGGGCGACAAGTACAAAGCCTGGCGACATCATCACGCTCGCAGGGCCCGGTTCTAGTAAGGGACTCAGCGAGCAATATGATTGGATACTGTTGGCTGGCGACATGACAGCGCTTCCTAGTATTAGAAATCACCTCGCCGAGCTTCCTGTGCAAACCAAAGGCTACGCCGTGATTAAAATTGAAGACGAAAAGGATGCGGTTACACTTAAGAAGCCCGAAGGAGTAACGGTGATATGGGAACATGAGCAATCTTTACCTTCCCGCCTTGACCAGTTAACTTGGCTCGACGGAAACCCCACAGTTTGGGTGGCGTGTGAATTTTCTGATATGCGGGCGATTCGGGCATGGCTCAAGGACGAAAAATCCGTGGCGCACGAGAATATTTACATTAGCAGCTACTGGAAGAAAGGCCGCAGCGAAGATCAACATAAAATAGAAAAAAGGCAGGACAGTGAAGCGTATGCTAAAACATTGGCCTAGTTGATGACTATGCTTCCTGTAGGCTTTGCAAGAACTTGTAAATTCTGCATAAAAAACAACTGTACGGCAGAATTTTCATAAACAACAAATTCAATACTTTCATGCACCTACACAATGGAACAGCATTTGCTGCTAAGAAAATAACTGGCCAATTATTCCGCCAGTTTTTTCAACCAATTGTTTGGATAAGGAGAGCAAGTTATGAACAGTGATCGTATTGAAGGTAATTGGAAAGAAATGAAAGGTAAGGTGCAGCAAAAGTGGGGCAAACTTACCGATGACGACCTAGATGTAATTGACGGTCGACGTGAAGAACTAGTAGGTAAGATTCAACAAGCTTATGGCAAAAGCCGTGACGAAGCTGAAAAAGAGGTCGATGGTTATTTTAATTAATCGCCGTCTTCAATATATGAATTAAGACACTGGCAGTATAACAATCTGGTATCACTGTATTGTTAATCTTTACTGCTACTAAAAGGGCCGCTGCATAATGCAGCGGCCCTTTTTATTTGTGTCAAAGTCAAGGGAGGTTATGCCCTTTGATTTTTTATCACTCTTCCGTCTTAGGCTGTAAGTTATCGCGAACTTCCCTTGCGTCAAAGCTCGTTGCCGACGTTGGACGCGTACCTTTGCCTATCTCAATGCTCAAGATACTTTCGATCTCACTTTGCTGAGAGCCCCCTACAAATACACCCGTTTCGAATTGGGTAGTAGGGTGGTAGGACGTTCTGCAAGTGAGCACACCGCATTCGGTAACCCGTGCATATCGTTGGCTAAAGCCTGCGGTAGGTGTGGTTTGCACGGTCTCTTTATCTACTAAGGTCTCTCGGTCAGTCACTACAAACCAGTCGTAGCCTTCTAATAACGTAAGCTCGGCAGCACGGAGCATGGCGTAATCCATCGCCTTGCCTTTATCAGACCCCTTCGCTTTGAAATGCACGCGATATTGGGTATCACTCAACTTACTTTCCGTGTAGCCAAAGCCGCCTTTTTTGGCCTGTCTATAATCGGGTTGACTGGCGCAGCCCGCCATAATTAATATCGCAAGTACTAACATAATTTTAGTTTTCATCATTTACTCCTTCGGCCTTATCAGCTAGCCAAGTTGCTTCAATTGCGTTTTTCTCTTGCTCTCGGTTTAATGGCGCAGACGCCATCATTTTGTCTAACTCTTCTTCCATTACTTTAGCGCTAGTGGCGGTTTGATATTGACCTGCATTCTCACCTAGCTCGTCCAATTTGCTAGCGGCAAGCTGCCACGCACCTTGCTTATCTTTACAAGCAATCATTACATTTAGTTCATCTTTCGATGCGACTTCAGCCTGTCTACAGTAGTTAAACTCCGTATTTACGAAAGACAACTGTGGCGTAACCGTCACGCCTGAATCAAAGGTTGTTGCTTCGCCAGTTAGGTTACTGTCGAGTACCGATGATACTCTCGCCCAATGAGAAGGCTGCGTTGTTTCAGCGTCCTGTTGATTAAAGAACACTAAGCCCGCTAATACCGCCACACTCGCAGCTATTGCAAAAGGCCCCTTCCACTTCGTTTGTTTATGTGGCGCACTATTAGTTGAATTCGCTTTCTTTGGAAACGGCTTAACGTTTTCCGCAGAGCTTTGATTTACGGAGCTTTGATTTACGGAGCTTTGATTTGCAGCGCTTACGCTGGCTAAGCTTGTATCGGATACCTGTACGCCGCTTGCCTGGCTTAACGGTTTTTCATCACTCAAAAGGGCCACGATTTCTTTGGGCAGCGCCACTGCTGTCGCTTTTTCAGCAGCCACCTTCACAACTCTATCCACTTCTGCAAGTGCGGCGAGTCGGTCAGAGACGGTAACATCGTGTGCTATCGCTTCACGAACCAGATCCATCTCAGCGGTATCTAACTCTCCATCTAAAAATGCTGAGAGTTTTTCGTCAGTTAAGATCACAATAGCACCTCGTTTTGACCATTTAGTAAGTTTGATATTTTTGCTCTCGCTCTGGCAAGACGGCTCATAATGGTGCCCGTCGGTACCTGCAACACTTCAGAAGCATCCGCGTAACTCATCCCTTGTACAGCAACCAAAGAAAGGGTTTCTCTTTGCTCACAGGGTAACTCATCCATAGCGCTTGAGACTTGTTTAAGCGTAATTGTCTGCGTTATAGCGTCATCTATGTCATTGCAGCTATTCGCCGATTGCGCTTCATAGGAAAGGGCATCAGTCGCATTGGTTCTAACTTTCTTCGCTCTGTATTCGTCTATCCAACAGTTGCGGCACACTCTAAATGCCCAAGCCATTAATGTAACTTGCTCAGGAAGCGGTTTACTCAATAGCCGTTCAAGCGTGTTCTGAAGTAAATCATCAGCATCATGCATGTTACCCGTCAACGAATATGCAAACTTTCGCAATGACGGGACGAGTTCAGTCAACTCATCTTTCATTTTCATGTACCTTTGTGAGGTTTCCCGTTATCTCTAGTCTGTTAACGAGCCACTTTTGTTTTTATTCCACGTACTAAGACCTATTTTTTACTGCACTGTATTGCAGCGGTCTGTGAGCCATCTAGACAAGGCGAATGTTTAACAGTCTAAAGGGTCGCATTGGAATTTTTCTTCTGTCTAATCGTCACTACACTGTAAGGTAGTGGTAAATGCCTGTTCGCCTTTAGCGCACATTTAGAACAACGTTTGTGCACAATGGACCACAGGCTTCTAATAGAGGCTATGGCACAATTTATGCCATTCCTTCTTTAGGCACCGATCTGCCCCAACGTTAACGTAAAGGTAGTAAAATGAAGTACACACTCATTGTGGCGATTTTGAGTTTGATTGCGGCACCAACATCACAAGCCCAACTAGCAGGAACATTGAATCAAGTGGTGTCTCCTGTGCGTCCGATAATTGATCGAACCTCCTCCGACCTAAACGCCATTCGCGAGGAAGCAAGACGAAAAGCGCAATCATCTATCGAAGGCGCCAGAGACTTATCAACAGTGGCGTCGGGCGTACTAGGCGACATTCCTGCCCCCCAATTTATCGCTCCTGCAGCAACCACTATTTTATCGACTTCAGGCCAGGTAGTTGTTAATGAAGTAACGGTTGAAAGTGGCTTTCTGGCTGTCGAAAAGGAGTGGCTATTCCTAGGGGAAGAAGCCGACAAAGTACATTTTCAAGGTGCCAATATTGAAATACAAAAAGCTCAGTTTTTGCCCGCGCTCTCTCAGTGGCTTTTTAAAGTTAAAGTCACAGGAGATGAGAATGATGTGTCGTCTATTCGCAACAGTTTGCCCCATAATTTGCAGTCTCAAATTGGTCGAAATCATATTTATTTATCACAGACCAAGCCCACTTCGAACGGGTCTTTTCAAGAGATAAGCAGTGAAAAGCTGGAAACCTGTCCAACCCCACTGCGCATTGGAATGGTTGATACTCATGTAGCGTCCAATCACCCACTGCTCTCACACGTTAATTTAACGCAAGCGTCTTTTATTGTCGGTCATAATCAAGATCGAAATCAGGAGCAAGATGGCAATGCGGGCAGCGAAACTGACGTTGCCTTTTCGTCAGACCACGGTACCGCAGTAGCCAGCCTATTGGCGGCGTCGTTGCCTAAGTCTAGCCAGGTATTTAACGCCAGTGTGTTTTATTCGCGTAATAGCGTTAGCCAAGGCGCTACGCTAATGTCGTTAATTGAAGGTTTAAACTATCTTGCATCACAGCAGGTAGACGCCATAAACATGAGCCTTGCAGGTCCCGACAACCCTATTTTAGCGCGGGTCATAAATCAATTGGATAAGAGCGGTATTCAAATCATTGCTGCGGTGGGCAACGAGGGGCCAGCCTCTTTACCCTTGTACCCCGCGGCTTATACAGAAACATTGGGCATTACGGCCGTTGATAAATCTAATGTAATTTACCGGTGGGCAAACCAAGGGGATTACGTTGATTTTGCTGCGTTTGGCGTGTCGGTAGATGCCGCACATCCTAATGGAAAAACGATCAGGCAAACGGGAACCTCTATGGCTTCACCGCGCGCCACCGCTTTGTATGCATGCTTTTTGCGCGAAAAACAAGAAAGGAACGCTGCCTTGTTGAAACTTCAGCAGCTAGCTTTAGATGCAGGGGCTCCCGGACGAGACAGCGTATTCGGTTTTGGTGTGCTGCCTTAAATTAAGCGTGCTGTTCATTATAGAACTTATATTAACGCCCACTAAAAATGAACGTTAATGCCTAACTCAGCAATGGTTTCTTGGTAATTTGCGCCATCGACACTAGAAGCAAAGTCTCCATATTGCGTAGACAGTTTGATATCAACATTGTTGTGAATGGCGTAATCGGCACTCATCTCAACAACGTGTCTGTCGTCTTCCCTGCCTATACCTCCATCTTGTTCTGAGGCGTAATCTCTTACATCTAATTGATAGGCAACCGTAAGCTTCAAGGGTTTACTAAACACCGCTAGAGGATAGGTGTACGCTAGATCCATCCCGATACCGGTGTAATCGAACACATTATTTTGGGCATTTTCATTTTGATACTTAAGTGCGATTTGGAAGAAGTCTTCCCCTTCGAAGAAGTAAAATAGGTCACTGCGCACAGCAGCTGCTTCACTATCTCGAATTGGCGCACCTTCAGGCGTGTTCTCGAATTGTTTATCGATTAGGTCGCTACTAACACGCAAGTAAGTGCGCTGCCCCAACAATTTTCCGACAGATAATCCAGACTGTTGATAGGTGAGGAAGTCACGCCCGTCTAGCTCAGCGCTAGCGTGATAGTAGTGCGCTCCTAGTTTGGCGAAGTCAAACGCATAGCTGGTGCTAACGGACAGTGTGGTAAGGCCAAGATCGAACTCGCTTAGCGTTTGATAGTTGGTATTCGCCTGACTTACCGACAGTACATTTTCCCATTTCGCTGTGGGCTTCACCAGCACCTTTAGCTGAGCTTCTGACTGTACCGCGCCGTCGGCCACATCTGAATTCGTATCGAGCTCGCTAACGCTCACATTGCTATCAGAGCGGTACCCTAAATAGCCAGACCCTGAGAATGAAATCGTTTGGTGTTTTGCGTTTGTATGATTCGCATCTTCATCATTGTGCGAGTGACTGTCAGAGCCCGCATAAGCAGCGCTACTACCGAGTAAAACAGCTGCCACGGACAGCGATAGGCATTTGCGGCCGCCACGAATAAGGTTGTTTGTTGTTGATGAGTGTTGAAGTATTTGCGTATTCATTGTTGTTACCTACCACAGAGAAAGTGAAACTTAGCGATTGCTGTTTTTAAGGAGAGACGTGAGATTTGACTTGAGGTGCTCGCTTTAGGGAATGCACGATAGCGAGGCAGTGTATTCGCACCTGCAGCCTAGACCTTAAATAGCGGCTTGCCTTTCTATTTGGACAAGCCGCACTCAGACTTTAAGGTGGCTATTTAACGTGCTAGCTCAAGGTTGCTCTGCGCCCACCTAGTGGTTTAGGCCTTTATATTAAAGGCCAAGCGCACCTGAAATACTTGAAGCTACGTTGTCGTTTACAGTGCTTGTTACGGCGCTTTCAACCGAACTCGCCACGGTATTATTTACCGTACTTGCTACGGTGCTATCCACCGTGTTTGCTACCGTGCCTTCTACCGTACCTTCTACCGTATTTCCTACCGTATTTGCGACTGTTGCTGACACAGTTTGCTCGACTGTATTTGAAACTGCGCCTTCTACAGAGCTATTCACCGTACTTGCTACCGTGCTTTCTACCGTATTTCCTACCGTGTCAGTAATCGTTCCTTCGACAGCGGTGCCAACCGTTCCGGTTACAGAACTGGTCATTGAGCTTGCTACGGTGCTGGCTGCTGTATTGGCTACGCCGCCGTTTACCGCACTTTCGATGGTGCCTGCAGCCGTGTTCGATAAGGTACTGCCTGCTGCTGTTTCTGCAGTATTGTTTAGTGCACCACTTACACTGCCAGCTAGCGAACCTCCTGGGGTATTTTCCGCACCATTGTTTGTTAGTGAACCGATTTGGTTCAATGCCAAGCTTGGCGCTGCCTGCGCTGTACTTTCTGCTTCACTTTCTGCTCCATCGACTTGTTCTGCATTTCCAGACGCTGATGACAGTACAGATAATGACCCAGACACACTACTTGTCAGTGCGCCTGCCACTGGCGAAGTTATCGAGTTCGCCATATCTGATGTTGCAGAAACTTGACTCACTCCCTGATCGGCAGATAGATCGTTGCTTGTTTGGTTTGCGGATAATTGTTCACCGGTATCGGCTGAGCTCTCGGTGGACATTTGGCTCTGCGTAGATGCTTCGCCTTCGGCAGAAGTCTGTGTATTAACCCGATTTGCAGACTGTGTAGTTGCACCGCTTGTTAGTGAAAGCGATGCAGAAGTCGACGCATTAGCTGATGTGTTAGCAGAGAACGTGGTTTCTTGAGCCAACACAGACGTTGACGCGATACCTAAAGCCAGTGCAATTGCAGTATTTAACTTTTTCATCCGTTTATCTCCGTTTTTCATAAAGGACACTGAGATAACGATTGAAGAAAAGTTTTTATTCCGCACTGAGTTTGATTTTTTTAAAAGAATTAAAAAAGCCCTGTAAAAACAGGGCTTTTCGAACTATTTTTCTGAAGCAGTCATGCTCTTTTCCCACCAGGGAAGTGAAAAATCTATATTATCTGGGTCGTAAGTTTTGGCATATTTCATTTTAACTGAACTCCAAAACGCAGCTTTGAAAGCAGGGTCGTAAATAACAAACTCCCCCTTTTCGCGATACTGTTCAAACAGTTTTTGATAAGCTCCTACCGGTGTTAACGGGTTATCCTGTTGAAAAACCACATCTCCGCCGTACGCTTCGTAAAGGGCTTTCGATACTTTCCAGCTTTTTGCCATGCCTTCCGCCATTGCGAAACGGTAACGCTCTAGCTCTTCATCTTGATAGGCGCCATCGCTGTCCAAATCAACGGTCCATAATTTTATTACAGAATACGCAGATTGAATTTCGCTTTCATTTGGCTCTATCGCATTTTTATCGGCAAAATCTGAAAGAACAGACTCGGTAATTTTATTACCAAGTGCACGCTGAGCTAAAATAGCTCGTACTTCTTTCTCAGACTTGTCAGTTAAAATAGACTGAAAACGGTCAACATCAGCCTGTGAAGGCTGTAGTTCAGTATTAGAAATAGATTTGTTGAACAAACGAGCAATAATCTCGTTTGCGGCTTGCGGTGTATTAATCCCAAGCGAAACCACTATGGCTGCAAATAGCACCATAGGAATAACGTTCGAACGCGTCACTTTGTATGCTTCCCTAAGTTCCAATAATTAGCATAAGCACAAGACACATTCATTTATTATTGTAAGAATTTTCCGTTGTCTTGCGAAATGACATCTATAAGGCTTTATACTTTAGATTAGTTTTGTTTAAAATTCCACTTTCTTACGCATAGATTTTTTAGCACCTTGTTGTTTTTTTACATCTACACGACGTGCTTTTGCCGCACGGCTCACCTTTGTTTTTATGCGCGGTTTTTGTTCAATTGTCGCAGCCTTTATCCACGCAACAAGTCGCGCTAGCGCATCTTCTCTGTTTTGTTCTTGCGTTCGATAATTTTGCGCTTTAAGCACAAAAACACCGTCGTTGGTAACGCGACTATCTTTAAGCTGAAGTAGCTTTTCTTTCAGCTTTTCAGGCAGCGATGATCCATTTATGTCGAAGCGTAAATGTATGGCGCTACTTACTTTGTTCACATTCTGCCCACCGCTACCTTGTGCTCGAATAGCTTGCAATTCAGCTTCGCTTTCATCTATCGCGATAGAAGGGGTTATTATTAATTCCATCTCAAATCCTAATACGTCATGGCGTAACCACGTAAACGTTGCAGCACTAGCGGCCCTACATCTATAGGTCACTATCACTACTGCTTACTTGACCATTTTTGCGTTAACCGATAGGTTGTTTTTTATCCTTATTTTGGACATAAAACATGATCATCGCATTGCTCATCATTATTTGTATCTTTGTAGCGCTTATTTGGTTTACCGCCAAAATGGACAGCAATATCGAAGCTTCATTCACACCATCAGGAAAACTTACGCCTGTTGATGGTGGAATTATTCACTGGCAAAAGCAAGGAAACGGTCCGGCGCTTGTGCTGATTCATGGGTTACTTGGCAATAGTAACAATTTTAGCGAATTAGCAAAAACCCTCGCTTCCCGCTACACGGTCTATACCGTTGATCGTCCAGGCAGCGGATTTTCGAGCCGCTACAAAAGCACATCCGCTAGCTTCGAACAGCAAAGTAAAATGATACTCGAGTGGATGCAAAAAGAGGGAATAGGTAGTGCGAGCATCGCTGGGCATTCAATGGGAGGAGGAATTGCACTGAGGATGGCAATCGATGCACCTGACAAAATAAAATCGGTTTCGCTTCTATGCCCGTTAACTACACCACTAAAAGGTGGTGCCGGGCCTCTTTCGGTGCTTTACATACCCAATGAATGGGTACGCAGCAGTGTTGCAAAAACCATTGCCAGTCCACTGCGTGCAAAGTTAGGTAGAAAACAAGTCGCACAAATTTTTCACCCCGAACCTGTCCCCCCGTCCTTTTCAACTGAAGGCGGTGGTTTGTTAGCGCTTCACTCTCGAAGCTTTTATGAAGGTAGCAGAGATACAGTATCTGCGCAGGGCAGTCTGCACCGTCAGCAAACTCGTTATGAAGAGATTCAATGCCCTGTTGGGGTATTGTATGGTGAAAAAGATACTATCTTGAGGCCCGACGAGCACATCACCGCGGTAACAAAGGCAATAGGAAGTGCGGTACACAAAATTATTTCTGGCGCTGGCCACATGATCCCCGTTACTCAGGTGCAAGCGTGCGCAGACTTTATAATATCGATTGACGAAAGCGCTTAAGTAAGTGGCTTAGTGAAGCCTTGCACCTGCCTTTTCAACGTGCTCTTTATGAGAAAACTCAACAACGGCGAGTGTGCGCTCTCGACCATAAGTCGACTGCTTCAGTTTACGAAGCTGATCGGCGACTCTCTCAATGCCGTCATACGCTTTACACATTTCAAAAGGGGTCGCGCCCAGCGTTATATTGTAACTGCTAAACCACGCCTTCATTTGCTCACTGTCCCCATCTGACAATGAAATGAGTAAATGATACATACGAATAAAAGCGAGCTGCTTTCTGTACTCTGATGTGCCACTCTCAAACCCAAGTAGCGTAGTCTGCGCCAAAGAAGATGGAGAAATACCCAATATTTCAGAAGCTTGCTTGATATTTAAACCGAGTTCCTGGTATGCCCAAGTGAAGGCTTTCGTAACAACGCTGGTAGGAAATAGTGATCTATTCATAATATCGCCTCGTTTCATCGAACAATGTTATACAGATGTTATGAAACGTTGCGAAATGCGTACCAAGTTTTATCTACAGCTTCATTGCTACTTTCTCACGATGCAAATCGATGCCATCTTTATCGACGGAAAATCCTTTTGAAGACAACCAATCAACAGCATCTTCTATGGAATCCACAAAAATATAATCAATATTGGTATCGCGATACACGCGTTTAAGTTGCGCCTGCGTGGTTGCTCGAACGCTTGACTCTCCCATCACTAATGCCACATGAGTGAGCCCTATGGGATTTACCGAAGCCACACGTTCGTGAAGCAGCGCTTCAGCATCAGGAATGAGTAGTGATTCGCCAACAACACTAACAATATCGCACCAAGCTTTCCCATGTAAGCACTCGGAAAGCGTGCGATACTCACTGGCAAAGCTATTTACACACTCTCTGTTCCACGGCCCATAAGCTTGCGTTAGCACCGCATCACCACAGCGTGTAATAATAAATTCGCCATGAGCATACTGCATATAACCACCTAACTACTTCGATAAAATATTAAGCTAGCAAATACCGTTAAGGCGATATATGCCTTTGACTACGAGTTGTTTTGAAACAACACGTAGTCAAAGTATGGTTCAGTATTGAGAAAATTGAAAATTAAGCGGCAAGAATGTTGATCAGCTCAGCAAACGTAGGGCGGCCCTGTATATCAAGCGGCAAACGCAGCTCTCTAGCAATGTCACTCACGCTGATTACGCCACGAATTTCATGGCTGTCTCTGTCCATGACAAGGCAATGGTGCTGCCCGTAGTCTTTGAGTGTTTCTATCACGTCCCCCACTGATGAACGTATTAGCTCACTGAAATCGAACGACATGAGCGAGGTTTTAGGACGCATGAAATCATGAACAGTGAGCTCTTCTCGCTTAATCTTAAGCTCGCTCACACGCTGAATGATTTGCTGTTCACCGACATCGTGACTGGTCACAATACCAATGAAACGGTTCTCACTGTTTACCACCAGCATCATACGAACATGAGACTGACGCATAATCGACTCTATTTTCGTCGCTGGAGTTCGAGCATCAATAACGTGTGGTAAGTGCTGCTTAAAGTCAGTGAAGACCGCCATAGCAGATGATTTTACAGTAATGGTGTTTTCAACAACCGGCCATGCCAATGTATCGATAGCTTCGGTTTTATATAGATTTAAGGCGTGCATACCTTTCTCCTAATCAAAAATAAAAAATTCAGTTTTTTAATGATTAAGTGAAAGAAGGTGGCCCTCGAATGATGTTATCGCGCTGCCTAGTAAAAGCTTTTGCATCAATCGTTTTTCCAGCCGAAAACCGGTATTTTTCCAAGCCGCTGGTGATGTCGACAAACGAAATGCCATCATCAATGTCGTCGTCAGATACTTCAAAAGCGGTGCTTTCCCATTCGCTAATGAGGGTTGAGAGCGTATTTGCACTGTTCGACTGCCCCGCAATATTTTGCACACTTCTCCCCTCTCCCAATACGGAGACGGATACTAGTGATGAAAATAACGCTGGCAGAATAACGGCCAACAAAACGTACGAAACGCGCAAAGCGTACAACCTCTACTGAACTAAACAACATTGAAGCAAAGCAGTCACTTTTGTTACTGCCTATTTAAACTATAAGAGTATTTAGCGCGTTTAATAGAGGTGTTTAGCGCATTTTATCGACCATTAAACGACGCGTCTTCGAAAACTAACCGTGTCGCGACTCAGGTTTGGTGGGTTGTTTGCTGTACATTCGTTCTAAAAACAAGAACGAACACTCCCATTAAATGTGATGTTTAGCCAACGTAATTAGAAATACACTAGATTCAACTGATCCATAAGGTGTTTTTTCAGCGGTCATTTAGCGTTTGAGATAACGCATTAACTGAAGGTCTAAACAACCTGATTGCAAGTAAGTAATAACGGAAGTGATATGAAACCAAGATGGTCCAGACCTATAGTTATTTTGCATTGGATATCTGCCATTGCCATTGTCGGCATGTTTGCTTCAGGGCTGTGGATGGTCGACCTCACATATTACAGCGACTGGTATAAGACGGCACCGCATTGGCACAAGAGTGTTGGATTAATTTTGCTTGCCATCACTGTTATTCGCTTAGTCACGCGCGTTGTTACTTCACGGCCGCCGTCACATGGCACCCCGTTAGAAAAAAGGTTAAGTCGCATAGGTCATGGGCTTTTGTACACCTTGATTATCATGCTATTCGCGAGCGGCTATTTAATTTCAACGGCCGATGGAAGAAGCATCGACGTATTTAATTGGTTTTCTGTACCTGCAATGGGCGAGTTCTTTGAAAATCAAGAAGACATTGCAGGAGAGGCCCATTTTTATATTGCGTGGTCAGTGATTGTATTGGCGATCATTCACGCGCTGGCTGCGCTGAAACACCACTTTATTAGTAACGATGACACACTGAAGCAGATGTTACGGCTTCGATGATATTGAGAAGAAAGGAGAAATGATGAAGAAGTTAACACTTGCCCTGGCCGCTGCGCTGTCTTTAAGCACCGCTAACGCCGCAGATTATGTGATTGATAGCAAAGGCGCCCACGCGTCTATCAACTTTAAAATTCAACACTTGGGCTACTCGTGGCTTACTGGTCGCTTCAACGATTTTAAAGGTACTTTTAGTTACGACGACGCAGCACCTAGTGCAGCAAAAATTATGGTGACTATCGATACCGACAGTATCGACTCAAACCACGCAGAGCGTGACAAGCACCTTAAGAGCGACGATTTCTTAAACGTTGACGACTTTCCAGAGGCGAAGTTTGTCAGCACAAAAATTGTCGATAAAGGCAATGGCATGATGGATGTAATGGGTGACTTCACGCTTCATGGTGTGACAAAGCCTATTACAATTGAAGCCAAAAAGATTGGCGAAGGCAAAGACCCATGGGGCGGCTATCGTGCAGGCTTTATGGGCACAACGACGATTGCACTTAAAGATTATGGCATCGACTATGATTTAGGCCCAGCATCGCAGACGGTAGAATTAGAGCTTCACGTTGAAGGCGTGAAACAATAGCTATTTACATTTAGTCCCAGCGAACTAAATTTATGATTTAAGAAAGCCCCAAACATGGGGCTTTTTTTACATGTGGTTAGTGAAGCTTCAGCTTAGGGCTGATGGCCTGACTTAACTTCTTCACAAGGAGCTTTAGAGCACCTTTAATTTTTCCGTGTACTGCAAACTGGTGCATATTATACAAAGAAACGTAAACCAACTTAGCTAGACGCCCTTCAATGAACATACTGCTGTTTGACAGTGAGCCCATTAAGCTTCCAACAGTGCTGTATTTACTTAAGTGAACCAAGGATCCATAGTCCTTGTAAGTAAAATCTTTCGTGTCTTTTTGATTAAATAACGACGTTATATTATGCGCAACAATATCCGCCATTTGGTGGGCAGACTGCGCTCGAGGCGGCACCCACTTCCCATTTTCCTGCTGGAAACCGCAGCAATCGCCTAGCACCCAAATATTCTTATGAGATGAACTGCGAAGCTGCTTATCAACAAGAATTTGATTGGCTCTGTTCGTTTCAAAAAGCGCAAGCTTTGTTATGAAGTCCGGTGCTTTCACCCCCGCAGCCCACACCATTAAATCAGCGTCAATCCGACCACCGTCTTTTGTGATCAGCCCTTTCGCGTCGGCTTCTGCCACCATGGTTTGCTCTTTAATGTCTACGCCCAACTTATGCAGCGCTTTTCTTGCAGAGTTTGCTATACGCTCAGGTAGCGCAGGCAATATACGCTCTCCCGCTTCTACGATCGTAATCTTAAGACGAGAAGCTGACATGTCTGGCATTCCGTACGCCTTGGACAAATTCGCCACATGGTGAAGTTGAGCGGCTAGCTCAGTACCTGTTGCTCCTGCCCCGACAATAGCGACATCAATTCTGGCGTCTTTATCTTCTTGCTGATTGATGCGGATTAGCTGATTAAGAAGCGCTCTGTGAAAACGTTCAGCTTGCTTTAACGAGTCAAGAAAGTAGCAATGCTCAGCAACGCCAGGTGTGCCAAAGTCGTTACTCACGCTGCCAACCGCCAGCACTAACTGGTCATAATGAATCTCGCGTTCAGGTAAAACCTGAGTCCCTTCTTCATCGATTAAAGGCGACAAGGTTATGGTTTGCGCTTGCGCGTTAAGCGAGCACATTTCACCTAATTGAAAGCGGTAGTGGTGAGCTGCAGCGTGGATGGCGTAGTCCACACCGTCTGAATGCTTATCAATTACACCGGCGGCCACTTCGTGTAATAGCGGCTTCCAGATATGGGTTCGACTGCGGTCGACGAGGGTAATTTCGGCTTGTTTCTTTCTCCCGAGGGTGCGGCTTAAGCGACTGGCTAATTCAAGACCACCAGCACCGCCACCAACAATTACTATTTTTTGCATGGGTATACCTATTAACAATCATTCCACGTATGTCGCCTGACCTTTCCAAGCGCTATACATGGCGTGACTGAGACCCATGCTGATGCCTACAGACTACGCCTAATGCCGCTGGGGTACAAGCAAATCACGGCAATAGTCTGTATTTTCAAGATTAATAATTATCTATTATGGCTGCTTATTTGAAGCTATAACGTGAACGATGCCGTTATCATGAAGTTTCGAGGCCGCCCAGGAAAGTAGCGAGGTCCTGTGAAGCTAGTAAAATCAGCGCGTTCAGCGTAGTCCGTATCAAATACATTGTTAACCCGCGCATACAATGTGACGTCTTCGTTCACGCTGTAGCGTACGCGCGCATGTACCAAGTCATGCCCCTCGTACTCGTTGAGATTTTCAGCGTCGGTGAAATAGCTCGAAACATGCTGCCACTCTAGCTGCGTTTGTACTTTGCTCGACATCTCAAAGCTTAAACGAGCGTTAAACTGAAGCTTTGGCGCAGTATCAATATCATTACCTTTAATGTCTTGTTCACCTGAGAGCTGACTGTGCTCGTAGGTATGCCTTGCGTATGTACCAGCAAAATCTAAGCGCAGTATATCGCTTAACGGTTGGTCAAAAGTAAGCTCTACGCCTCTATGCCACGTTTCGCCGTTGCTTACGTTGAAAAAGTCGCTGTCGCGGTAAATCACATTATCTTTTTGTAGGCTGTAAAGGCTAAGCGTATAGCTGCCGTCAAATAGTGTTCCTGTAACGCCCATCTCGATATTATCGGCCGTTACCGAGTCAAGATCAGTAACAGTTTGTGCACGCTGCAAACGATACAGCTCTGTTGCCTGAGGCGCGCGATAGCCTCTTGCGATGCCGCCAAATAACTGGGTTTGAGGGTTAAGTTGATAACGAAGTGAAAGCTTCGGACTAAAGTTATCAAAATCATTTTCGCTGTCTGCTGGTCTGGAATATCTGCAGCCGCCAAAACCGCACTGCGTGCCATCCTCGCGAACACGACCAACATTCATATTGTTGGTGTAGTCGTATTGCATAGACTCAAAGCGCCCGCCGACAGAAATAGCCCAACGCTCAGCTTGCCAATTGAAGGTAAAGAAAGGCGCAAGTAGCGTGGCATCTACATCATAATCATAGTGCTTTCCTACAGGTATGGTTTCAACCAAAAAGGCAGACCCTTCTGTGGCGCTGTCTTGTGACTGGGTTAATTCACCTTCTGTGTATTCTACGTCTAATCCTATATCTGCACTTAGGCTGTCATTAATGACGTAATTGAACTGAGACAGCACACCAACGCCTTTTTGGGCATTCGTTTCAAGGGGTTTGCCTGGAAGAAAATGCATTCTAAAACGCATGTCCTGGTTGCGTAAGTAAGGTGTAATCGACAGTGCATGACCACCGCTAAAGCTTGTATCGAACTTGCTCCATAGCCTAAAACTTTCTGCTTTTCGAAACGCTTCGGGGTTTGGGTTGCTTTTGGCTATTTGTGTATTTTTGTAGCTTTCAAACCCTTCGATGTAGCCGGCAGTTTCTTGGTCCAGATGGGTATAGGTAAGGCCGCTCGTGATAACCGTGCTGTCCCACTCTAGCCTGTGGCGAAGCGAGACTTTCTCTTGGTCAACGCCCTCTTCATTTCGATATCCTGTATCTCTGGTAACACTGGCGGCGATACCCACGCCACTGTGACCAAAGTCTTTCCCTTCTTTAAGCTTTACGCGATGAAACCCATAAGACCCGTAATCAACGCTAAGCTCTCCGTCGCCTTGGGTTGTGTCAGGGGTAATCACATTAATCACACCATGTATCGCATTAGAGCCATAAAGCGCTGACGCAGGGCCTTTTATCACGTCAATACGCTGTGCAATTTCACCGTGTGCTTCAAACAGCTCATTAATATTGCAAAAACCTGCTGCGCGCAACGCAATACCGTCTTCTGCTGCTAAAATTCCGCCGCACGCGCCAGCGCCGGTTAACACTGGCGAACGAAGGGCAGGTAAATACTCTTGCCCATTGCCCCGCTGTACGCCGGCACCCGCAATGTAATTCAGCGACTCTTGGATATGTTGAAATGAAAGCAGCGAAAGCGTTTCTTCTGAAATAGACGACACTGCATAACCGGAAGCATTCATATTTCCCTGTATACGAGAAGACGTGGTCTCAATTCTTTCTATTTCATTGGTTTGTTGAGCGATGGCTGCATGCGATAGCAGAGACACAGCTAGCAACGACAGAGGAAAGCTTGGGGCAAAGCGCATTATCTATCCTTATGATGACAAAATGTTTTTTTAGCAACTGATGCTAGTGTATCGTTAATTTAGGCAAGAATGGGTTAAAACTCGCTAAACTGTTGCGGCATTTTGACAATTACGTCATATCTCTGATTTAAGCGTTGGCGTAGACGTTGCAGTTCGCAGACTTTACTGTCACAACACAAGTCTTAGTTTTATACACTATTTCTAATTTACGTGTATCTAACGCATATAGACTGGCAGTACGTTAGTAGATTGCAGCAATGGGTTAACCACTCTTTGCCTGAAGTAAAAACACCAAACTTTGTTCGCTGGAGGAACCATTGGACACACTTATTCCTAGTCTTTCACAGCTTATCGAATTCGCTGTTGCCCCCGTATTTTTACTTACCGGTATTGCGGGCTTCCTCAATGTTATGTCGTCTCGGCTGGGCCGAATATCAGACAGGGTGAGGGTGGCAGAAAGACAGATTCATACCCTTTCAGACCCGCATATTGTCGATCGCTCAAAGAAAGAAATTAAGGTGCTATGGCGCAGGGTAAAAGTGATTAACTGGGCGATTGGGCTGTGTGTCGCCGCTGGACTAATGGTGTGTACCGTCATTATGGCGCTGTTTTCTGGGTCGCTATGGGTTGTCGATTTAAAAACACCAGTCATCGTATTGTTCATACTGGCTATGATGTTTCTAATCAGTGCGCTCATTGTTTTTCTGGTTGAAGTAAAACTTGCGACAAATACCATAAATATGGTCAGAACCATTCGTTAGCCACGTATCGACAACGGCTTACTCGCTGGCGTTCAATTGATCCCATCAGCGACACACCAAAAAGGCGGATAGAGCGCAATGTTTACCTTCTCTATCCGCCTACTTATTTTTAGGCTGTCGCGATTGGCTTAGTTTTGAAACTAACATTCATATGCAAAGAAGCAACGTTGCCTCAATGTTTGCCATACTATCTACTACTCGTCCTCAGCGAGTGTATCTAATACAGAAAACAGAACGTTAGCGCCAATTCGCGACACTTCATCGTCGTACTTGTTCTCTACGTTAACGCCTTCTTGACCGCCAGCCAAATCACTAATAGCTCGAACAATAATCCAGTCAACGTCGTTAACGGTACATACTTGACCTATTGCGGCTGACTCCATCTCAGTTACTTCGGCATTGAACACGTCTCTTGTCCACTTTCGATACTCGCGGTTATCCATAAAGACAGACCCGGTAATACCATTTCCGCCTACAAAGAGCTCGGCATCCCGCTCACCAAGCACGCGCTGCGTTGGCATAGTGCTCATAGCTTGTTTCGCCGCAGTTAAAAGACGCGGTGTCGCGCTGAAATAGGCGGTATCTTGTGGTTTATCCATCCCCTCTTTCACAATAAGCACTTCGTCAGGATGAATGAAGTGAAAGGGCTTATATTTTGGTGTGTGAGGATCTTTAGCGCGGCGTTCATCTTGCTCTTCAATGAACTTTGCATAATATTCAGGCAGTATGTATTCCCCCGGAGCATTCGGATCTTCATTGGTGTACACACTCTCATCATGGTAGTACCAACGCGCCGGAACAATGACGTCACCCGGTTGCCATTTTGGGTTAACCGCTCCCGCAATCCCCATGTAAACCACTTGCTTAACCGGAAAGTAATCCAACGCCATCTGCATAGTCATAGCAGCGTTTGCAATGCTCATTCCAGTAGCGAATATTAATATTGGCTCGTCGTGATAGGTACCTATGCGATACGTAACGCCTTTGATGGTTGTGGTTGTGTGAATGGATGCATTGGGATCTTGCTCAATACGATTAAGGATACCCTGCATTTCGGGTGCGTAGGCTACGGTAACAGCAGTAAACGCAGGCTGTGAGAACGCGGCGGGCCCGTATGAAGCGCCATCGGACGTTTTAGTAGAAGTACAACCGCCCATCCACGAGGTGGAGAGCAGAACAATAATCATCAAAGTAAACTGTTTCATTCGCGATTCTCAGCTGCATAGTTAGTGAATAGTTAAACTAGCACTTTAATCGGGCAAAGAAACGCTGGATTTCAATAATTTACCATTTAAAAACATAAAGAAAACATCTTTAAAACAAGGCGAGCTCCAAAATTACTTTTAGCTACAAATGCGAAGAGAATGCATAACTTTCCAATGTAAGCATTGCGTAAAGACCTGCTTCAAAAGCGTTCATCAACGTTAAAATACGGTAGAATTCGACTATTTCCGTCGTTAATTTGCTACAAATGAACAGTCAAAATACTGCGGCCAATAAAAAGGATTAACTAAGCGCCATGAATACTAAATTACTTCGCTCTCTTCAGGTTTTTGTTGCAGTAACCGATAGCGGTAGCATGAGTGTAGCTGCGAGAGAGCTGCACATGACTGTCTCTGCTATTAGTCAGCAGTTAAGAAAGCTAGAACACGATATCGGCCTTAGCCTTTTTAACCGAAATACCCGAAGTTTGAGCCTAACGGAAGCAGGGCGCATCTATTACGAAACCAGTAAGCAAATGCTACAAACCGCAGAACTTGCCCAGCAAAAAATTGAAAGTCTGCAGGATGATCCCACAGGTAAAATAAACATCATTGCGCCGGAGGGTTTTGGCGGAGGACTGTTAAGCGAGCCACTGAAAAAGCTTTGTGAAGAATTTCCTAAAATAACTATTTCTTTAACCGTAACTGACGAGCCTAAAGACATTATCGCTTCCAGTGCCGATCTTGTTCTTTGCTTCGCCCCAGTATCAGATACAAATTTCAGCAGTTTGGTACTCGCGACCTGGAAGCGCATTTTATGTGTCTCTGCAGACCATCCACTTGCAAACGAAACTCTGACTTCGCCTGAAGCGCTTAACGCGCATACATACATTGCTCACAGACATATTGAAGAATACGTCATGAAGCACGAAAGCGAAGGCGAGTATGAATTGGATACACAACGCATTGATGTCAACTCAATGCAGACATTGATTAAACTTACTCAAGATAGTGTTGGCTATGCGGTTCTTCCCGAACCAGAAGTGAGACATCTATTAAAGTCTGGTGAAATGAAGCAGCTCTTCACTGACTGGGAGTTACCAGATTATACGGTTTATGCGGTTACACCGAAAAGGGAGCTAATGCCTGCAAAAATCGGCGCAGCAATTACATGTCTTCAAGATTTATTTGCGCAAATTTAGTCGTTAAACAGCGCACAAGAACCCCATCGCACATAAAAAATGCGACGTTATACCAGTGTGCATAGGTCATTACCAAAAAGGCAGCGTAAATACGCTGCCTTTCTTATTTAACTTGGCTTCTTTGAAATTAGAAACGAGTGTTCATTTGAACACTTAGAATGTGCGCAGTAGCTGACTGTGTGCCTGAGAAGTTAGTGGTAAAGTCAGTACCAGGAAGAACATTGCTTAGAATCGTTCTATCTTTGTCGATATTCGCTTCACGGCCATCTATGAATACGTAAGCCACGTCTATTGATGTATCTTCGCTAACCGTGTAAGTCATACCACCAGAGAACCAATGACGGTCTGTATCTGGGATACTTAGTGAGCGGTTTTCTACCGATACCACACCGTCATCATAAGCATAGCCAGCACGAAGGGTAATTTCATCGTTTAGGATGTAAGTTACACCAAGCGCTGCACGCCATGAGTCGTCGAAATTCTCTTCTTTAATTAGGAAATCGATGCCGTCTTCTAGGTTAGCTTCAAGCTTCTCAAACGTACTCCAGTCAGTGAAAGTAACACTTGCTTGTACAGACCACTGATTGTCAATTTTTTGATCAATCGCTAGCTCTGTAATCGCAGCAAGGTTCAAATCTAGACTACCAGGCTGGTTTAAGTTGATAGGAAACACTGGCGTCTCTGAAGATACCGCGCCTTCAAGTTCTAGTTTCGTTTCTGCACGGTATGAAAGCGCAACATTAGTCATATCAGTTGGTTGCCAGAAAATACCAGCGTTCCAACCATAGCCCCAATCGTCACCTTCCATGCTAAACAGTGAATTGCCAGGAGTAAGCGTAGGCAATGTAATACCTAATGCTTCTGCTGTTGGCGCTAGGCCTGCAACAGTGCCCGCTAGCGTGTTTGATACACCAGAACCAATTTCAGCTTCAGCGTAAGTGATGTTTAAACCAAAACCTACCATAAGCTGCTTATTCACTTTATAAGATACAGCAGGGTTTAGGGTTACCGTTTTTACTTCAGCTGTGTCAGCAAAATGCAGCGCACCAAAATCATCAGAGTAATCTGAACGAAGACCGTAGGTTGTAAATACACCTACACCAGCAGATAGCTTTTCATTAATTGGGCTTACATAAAAGAATCCTGGAACAAAAGCAGTATCTGCAATGTTGTCTTCTGCTGCTGGCATAGGTTGGCCAACTGGGGCTTCGCCTAACGCATAGCTAACATCACCATCGATATCTACGTTCGGATCGATAAAGCTTACTGATGCACTGAACTCAGCTTCTTTAAATACACCAATCGCTGCAGGGTTAGTTGCTAAAATGGAGGCATTCTCTGGCTTAGCCGCTTGACCAGCCATGGCACGGCCTAGACCGTTTGCACTGTGTTCATTAACTTGGAAACCAGCTGCCAGCGCAGAAGAAGAGGCTAAGGTAGCAAGCGCTAAGCAAACTGAGGCACGTAAAGAAAACTGTTGCTTCATAAGATACTCATTGTAAAAGGGGAAAATTGCATCGGGCATTCTACGGATCTGAGTACTTTTGTTCAATGCAAGTAAACGCCATTTACGCACTTTTATCTCATTTTTTACAATTATAGCTACAACTTCGACGCATTTATAAGCAACTTTGATAAAACAGCGTTAACGAAAGATCTCAATATTGTTAACGCCATTTTAATTAACTATCACTAACACCTATTGGAAATGCAAAAAGGTTTCACTCAAATTTATAAACAGGCTGAGTTATAGGTTGTGTTTATGTCTATAACCCCCACCCTATTTTAAACAGCGCAGATGCAACCGTGTTTAGCGACGCGCTTTTACATTCGATAAGACGTCGACCATTTGTGCTTGTAACAGGAGGACACCATGTCAACATACAAAGCAATTACACTCGTTAATCGCCCCCATGACAGAAAAATTGGGCCACATTTATTTGAAAGCAAAGAGCTCGAAATTCCCACGCCTAAAGACGGTCAAATTTTGATAAAGCAAACTCACATGTCTTTAGACCCTGCGATGTTAGGTTGGATGAGTGAAGACAGAGAGAGCTATATTCCACCTGTGGAGCTTGGCGATGTAATGCGCTCAAGCGGTGTGGGCGAAGTGGTTGAGTCTAACAACCCTAATTTTTCGGTTGGCGACAAAGTTATGGGAATGACTGGCTGGAGTGAATATGTGCTCAGCGACGGTTCTGGTTTTAACAAACTTCAGCCTGGCATTATTGAGGAAATGGCCCTTTGTGTTTTTGCACTACCAGGCCTAACGGCCACAACAGGTTTATATAATTTTGGCGAGCCCAAAGAAGGTGAGACACTTATTGTTACGGGTGCAGCAGGTTCTGTAGGCTCAATTGTAGGTCAGCTTGCTAAAGCAGACGGGCTGCGTGTAATTGGCGTAGTAGGAAGCAAAGACAAAGCCGATTGGATTGTTAACGAGCTTGGGTTTGATGGCGCTATAAACTACAAAACTGACAATTTAGAAGAAAAGTTAGCCGAACTAACACCAAATAAAATAGACGTCTTCTTTGAAAATACGGGCGGTCCTATTCAGCAGCACATTTTTAACAGAATGAATGCCCATGGCCGAATTGTGGTATGTGGAATGATTGCCGATTACCAGTCTGAAAAGCCGTCACCGGGCCCGAACTGGATCCCCCTGATTAAAAAGCGAATTAACATTCGCGGTTTTGCTATGCCTGATCACTGGGGTGAAATTCCACAACTACTGCAAAAGCTTTCACCTTATGTTCAACAAGGTAAAATCAAGTACCGTGCACACACTGTGAAAGGCTTAGAGAACGCCGAGAAGGGCCTAAATATGTTGTTTGAAGGCAAGAACACCGGCAAGATGATTGTGAAGCTGTAAGCCAATCGTGAAAAAGCGCAGTGTTATTCTAAGCACTGCGCCTGATTTAATACAAACTGGGCTTTACCTTTTTCTTTTGCTTCGTAAAGTGCTTTATCTGCTTCGTCAATAAGGCAATCAATAGACATGTTCTCGGCCGACTTGGCAAACACCACACCAATGGAACAACTCATTAAAGGATGCTTTGCATCTTGTGCATGTTCTAGTGCTGCTTCTGTCCACTTATTCAAAAGTGCATCACAGTGCTTCTCAACTTGTTCTTTCTGAATGTCGCTCAATACAACAATAAACTCTTCCCCACCGTACCGACCTAATATGTCTGTCTCTCGCTTAAAGACCTGCTTCATAATGCGGGCTTGTATTTTTATGGCTTCATCCCCCTGCTGATGACCAAAACAGTCGTTATATTTTTTAAAGTCGTCTAAGTCGAGCATCATCACGGCCATCGACACTTTATGACGCTTACTCAACGCCAACAGTTTTTCACTCTGCTCTCGTAACGCACGCCGATTCAATAAATCAGATAAGGGGTCAAATTTGCTAAGTTTAAGTAGCCTGTCATTGGTTTCTTTTAACATGCGTACGCTGCGATCTAACCGATAACGGGCATAGACACAAATAAACAAAGACCCAGATACAAATGCCATTGAAATTGGAACTCTGTCACCATAAACCGGCGCAACCCACATTAACCCCAAAAAACCCAGAATGTTGATGACGTTGGCTGCTAGCGCTAATTTAAAGGCAATGCCCAGCGCAAACACACAGAAGAAAGCATATAAAATGGTGCCCTCGTAGGGGAAAATGAAGCTGTGCTCTTCCCAGCAAACCCATATTAACCAGTAGTTGCTGTAAGAAAGCGCAATAAGTAACCCTGCGAAAATGTAGGCTCGATGCTGAATGAACCTGCGCCAGAAGGAGAGTACAACAACGACGAGTATAATAGGGAATTGAAGAAGTAAGCGATCGAATATGTACAGCTCGTACATGCTGCTTGGTAATAGCATCAAGTCAGCAGCCATAAAGGCAAGCACAAGTAGAGCACCAATGATCAGCGCAATTCTCAGCCGAAGTAGCTCGCGGGGTTTATTGATTTGCACACGCCACCTTAAGCAATAAGTTACTGTTAAAGCATCTATATATTAGCCCATGGTGAAATCACCCACGGGCTCTTACAACTTCAAATTACTGAAGCTGCATCACTTTAACTATTATCAGTGACTTCTTGATTAAGCGCCAGTTTTGACAAACTTTCTTGCAGTGCCTCAACGGTGACAGGTTTGGTAACGATGTCGTCCATCCCCGCTTCTTTAAATGACACGTGCCGCTCTTTGAATGCTTCGGCGGTAAGCCCTATAACCGGGATTTTGCTAAGCTCTCCATCAAGCTTTCGAATGCGTTTTGTCGCTTCAATGCCGTCCATCACTGGCATGTGCACATCCATGAAAACAACATCAATACCGCCCTCTTCTACTCGTGCAGCGGCTTTCAATCCATTATCAACGTGCTCAACATCACATTTCAGCTGTTCTAAGAGTGCCTGTGCTACCACAGCATTAATGGCATTATCTTCAGCCAACAGAACTTTAATACCTTCTGGTAAGCTAGCGCGCTCTGCTTGTCGCGCGGAATCCGAATCGGCCGACGACTCCACCACGCGACGACTCTGCACCTTGGCGGTAACGGTGAAACATGAACCTTCACCTACTTTGCTCACCACCTTAATATCACCACCTAATATTTGTGCAAGCTGCTTTGCAATAGCAAGACCTAGCCCAGTGCCACCGTATTTACGCGTAATTGATGAATCGGACTGCGTAAACTTATCAAAAATATGCTCGAGTCTGTCTGGCTCAATACCAATACCGGTATCTTTAACCGCAATTACCAAATGGTTCTCGCTCACGGTATCCTGTGAAGGCTGTTTGAGTTTGGCGGAAATAGTCACCGTGCCCTTATGAGTAAACTTAATTGCGTTACTCACCAAGTTAATGATTATCTGGCGTAACTTCGTAATATCACTGGTTACTGCCACCGATTCCATGTTCTTACTTTTGTAAACCAAACGCGTACTATTGGCGCTAGCATTGGTACCCAGTAGCGTAATAAGGTCATTCAGCATTGCGTCAAGATCGAACTCTGTAACGTCAACTTCTGACATACCTGATTCAATTTTTGAGAGATCCAGAACATCGTTGATAACGGTCGCTAGAATAGACGCCGATGATTTCAAATCGCTGGCATACTGATGCTGTTTATCCGACAGTTGCGTATCAAGAAGTAGCGTTGCTAATCCCTGAATACCGTTCAGTGGGGTGCGAATTTCGTGGCTCATTACTGCAAGAAAATCCGTTTTTGCGCGGTTTGCTTGCTGAGCTTGAGCAACGTATTGCTCTATTTCACCAGACATTGCCTCAACGTCTCGCGCTAAACTACCTAACTCGTCGTTTTGCTGTAAGTCTATACTGACCTTCTTATGGTCAACCGCAATGCGACTTGCTGCTGATTTTATTTTTTCGATAGGAGAAACAACAAACACCTGTGTGACTCTTCCCATAAGCAAACTGACAATAACGACAGCAAATAGCGTCACTAATGACGTTAGCCACGCAATAGTAGATAGGAAAGATTGCAGTGCGTCAGCAGGCTGTAATACGGTAACTTTCCAATTCCATGGCGCAAATTCCGCACACGCAAATAACACGTCAGCATCGTTAATATTCGACTCACCAAAGGCGACCTTACGACTGGCAATGGTTGCGATTGTCGCATCTTCGACATTAGGAACCACAGTGTGCTCCATCGTACTAAACACCACAGTATCGGCACTCTTGTCACTGATCGCAAAGTGGCGGTCGGTGGCTTGCTGCAACGACTTTAACTCTTCAAACACTTCCTTTTGATAGGCCTCGCGAAACACAGGCACATTCTCTAGGCCCGACTCAATAAGCAGTTCACGTCTTTCGTCAATGATCTCTAAAACGTTTAATGTAAGCGTCTGAGTGAGGAGCTGATATTCTCTTTCGCGTACTGAATCGTACGCCGTCAAATAAGCCCAATACCCAGTAAGTGCCATACCAATTAATAAAATTGGAATGTAGATAACCAGCAGTTTCGATTTAATCCGCATACTTACTTCTAATTAGGCCTTATTGATACACATGTTTTTTCGACAGCTTCAAGTAGTTTGAAGGAATGGGCAACTGCAGTTTGATTGCTGTAGACACATTTACCGCTACAGTGTACGTATCCATTTTATCAACGGGAATGTCCCTCGCCGATTTTTTCTCAAGAATTAGCTTGGCTTTTCTTGCAGCTGATTTGCCAATACTCGCTGGCTCAGATACTACGCCAAGAAGCGCTCCTTCTTTCACAGAGGAAATGCTTTCTGCGAATAAAGGAAGCAGTCCCGTAGCTTCCTTTACCTTTGTTACTAAGCCATTCGATTCCGCGAGCGGCCCAGATGAAAGCCAGTAACCATCCAGCTCGTTTGTTTTTTGCTGCAAGCTGTTGATGATGCTGTCAGTCATTTCAACCAGTCCATCATCGCCTTCTATATACGGTGTACTAACAGCAACAAGATTTATGTTCTCGTAGTCACCATTCAGTGCCAGAAGTTGATTAACCAAGTTACTTGACGATGGGTATGTAGAATGGACTAGACCGATGGTAAAAAGCGATGAGGGCTTAGACGCTCTGAGCACGCCCTCTAACATATCTAGCTTTACCTTTGCGTCTAGCACGTGTGACTCGCCCGTCATGTTGCGTTCACTAACCGCACCAATAGCAGAAACTATTCCTTCTTCAACCGGTGCTGAGACCGCCATAAACAGCTTAGGTACATCAACAAACTCTTCAGACGCATTCAGCGCTCTGGTGGCAAGGGTCGCCACCGATACAATAAGGTCAGGCGCTGGGTTTTGTGCAAGCTCGGTAAGTATCTCCTTAGCACGAACTTCAGAGCCTTCGGCGTTATACGATGTTACGTTAATCTCGTGATCGGGCATAATCCGCGCAAGTTCCTTTTCGAACTCGGCCCGCGAATCAGCGACAATGGGAACAGGCAGTGTTTCAAGAACAATTAGGTCCAGGGTTTCTTTCGCAAAAGCAGCACTAGCGCCCCACATCAAAGATGATAAAGCTAAAAGAAGGGAAAACCAGACCTTTGTCATGACTGTGAACCTAACACAACTAACTGAAAATACGCACATATAGACGTATCATAAAGTTATTCGAAGGTCATTCATAGTGGAAGTTATAACCAAATATTCAATACTGGGAATAGCTTTCTTAAAACTAAGATGCGATTTCCGCAAATGCGTTAACACTAAACAGGCGCGCTTCTATATCGTAAATCGGCATCGACACGATAATTTCATCAACATCCGTCGCTTCAACAAACTGAGCTAGCTTGTTTTGCACCGTTTCTTTCGACCCTACCAACGCATACCTCAATACATTCGATAACATTGCTTCGTCAGTCGCCGTACAATATTCGTCAAAGTTAGGCATAGGCTTAGCGAAAGGCCTATTAAGACCACGTCGCATGTTCATAAATTGCTGCTTCACTGACGTGAATAGGAGTTCAGCCTCTTCATCGGTTTCAGCAATCACCACCATTACACCAGCCATCGCTTTTGGCGCTGATAACTGAGGCGACGGTTTGAACATATTGCGGTACACATGAAGCGCATCGAATAGCGCATCGGGCGCAAAATGCGAGGCGAACGAATATGGCAGCCCCATCTTTGCCGCCACTTGGGCACTGTATAAGCTAGAGCCAAGCAACCACAGGGGGACGTGTGTATTCGCCCCAGGTACTGCAACAATTGGCTGCCCGTCTTGCGGTGTACCCAAGTAGTGCTGAAGTTCTTGAATATCTTCTGGGTAACTGTCCACATCGCTTTGCAAATTACGACGAAGCGCGCGTGCGGTTGCCATATCAGTGCCTGGTGCACGGCCAAGTCCAAGCTCTATGCGATTGGGAAATAATTCAGCCAAGGTGCCAAACTGTTCAGCAATGACCAAAGGTGCATGGTTAGGCAGCATAATACCGCCCGCACCAACTTTAATGGTAGCGGTGGCGTTAGCAATGTGCGTTAACACTACTGAGGTGGCAGAACTGGCAACACCATGCATGCCGTGATGCTCGGCTAACCACACACGTTCATAGCCACAGCGCTCAGCTTCCACAGCCATTAACTTTGAATTGTTTAACGCGTCTTTTACGCCAAACCCTTCAGATATTGGCGCTAAATCTAGCAGTGAGTATGGAATAGCCATGTTGCCTCGCAATTTTGAAACTTGGTATGACTTATAGGTATGACCTTACTCCTCGTTTTACAACTGCCTTACCTGACAAAGTAAGACGGATGGAGAAGGTTTATCGATAAAGTGAGAGTGGTGGAAAGAGAAGTGAAATAATAGTGAGTCATGGGCTTGCAGAAAAGCCACTTAATTAGCAGCCAATAATCGCCTATTGAAAACAAAAAAGCCTGCGCTTTTGTCAGCCGCAGGCTTTGTTTGTGAGCACGAATTGTAGGCGAGCATTAATTTAGGTTCACAAATGTATATTATATTTGGTTTGCTATATCGCTATTTGAGTTAGTCTCAGCTTGATCTCCATATTCGAATAAAATAACTCAATCAAATCTGACAGTCGCATATGTGCCAATAGTTGCCGTTGGAAAAGCGGCACCTGCGTACATGAATCGGACATTTCATGTTCTTTCTCATGAAAGCACAAAGTGTGATTTTTCAGTAGTAACGAGCGTCACTATGAATTCGCAGTAGAAAGCTGCCAGATAAAAATAAACCCCACCCACTTTACAATATACCGGGGTGGGTATATTGTAATTATGTAACCCCAATACGGAGAATAATAATGGCCCGAAAACTCAAATCCAGTTCTTTGGCTGACTTTTCAACTAAGTTAGTAAGATTTCATAAGTTACCTAATGGCACGGAAATTAGATTGTACCGAAAAAAAACGGAAAGAAGAGTCAGGTCTGATTTGACTGTAAAAAGAAAGGGCATTAACTCGAAGAATATTGAGGTGTTCAAAGATTCGTGGAATGTAAGAGACTTTCTGGATGAGGCAAGAGCACTATTATCAACTGACGTAGAAGCTCGGGGTCTTGAAATGCAGCTGTTCGCGCCTGATGGTTCAAGAATCTACGGAAACACTTTGTTAGGTAACGTTAGAAAGTTAGAGCCAAAAATAGAAGAAGATAGCGGAAAACCACTGAATTTGTTTCTTATGCTGCTTGAGAATAGTGGCCTCGAGGATATTTCTTTACGTCAAGCTGGTAACTTATATCGTCAGATTAACGAAATCATTGACAGTTCGTTAGAATTCTCACTGTTGGAGAATGAAAGCAAAATTATATCTGAGAGCTTATAAAAGCCCCTAACATGGATTAGTCGTCACTTAACCTGACACTTTCAGAGATAGAGCTAGACCAAATCTAACAGTCTCTTGTGTACGTACTCCGGTCGTTCAGGAATGTTTGGTGCAATCAGCGCTTAACGGGTCAATAGGTCCAAATTTTCACAACATCGCCTACCTGACTAAAAGTTAAACTTGCTAATACTATATGTTGCATTGTTTAATATGATTATGCATACGGAGGCGTGTATAAATGGCAAAAGGAAAGCTAATTTGGCATATTGCCTGTGACGAATCTGGTATAGATGGGCAGGTATACTACGGTTTTGGTTCCTTGTGGATGAAGTACCAACGTCGCGGCGATTTTGTTCGTATCATCAGAAATCTTAGGGAAAAGTATCGATATACAAACGAAATTAAATGGCAACGTGCTCATCAGAAAAATAACATTGATTTTTACAAAGAGCTTGCCGATGTATTTTTCAAACACGCGTGGCTGGCTTTTCATTGCATAGTTATTAGAAAAGGATTGGTAGATAAATCATTTCATGACGGTGACTACGACCTTGCAATGCGAAAACACTTCACAACTCTTATTTCTTCAAAAATAAAAGCAGTTAAAAAAGCACATCCTAATCAGTTATCAGAATTTCGAGTCGAAGTCGACCCATTACCGTCGCGATACAATAAGGCTGACGAAGCGTTTCATACAATCGCTAACAATATCCTAAAACAAGAATTAGGCGGTGATGCTCTGATTCAAACAGTTGTGACTAAAGACTCAAAAGATTCTCAGCAAATACAGCTGGCTGACTTTCTGTTGGGAGCAGTTATGAGCGCGTTTCAAGGAAAAGTAACCTCTGATAGAAAGCGAGATATGGCGAATCATATTGCATCATATTTAGGCTGGGACTCGCTCAAACACGACACTTGGGACTATGAGCGAAAATTTAATATTTGGTATTTTCATGATATCAGGCGAGATCAACGTGAAATTCATACGAAGAATGTAGAGCTGAGATATCCGCTCCCTGCAAAATCACTTAAGTGAAGTAGAAAAAAAGAATGAAAAAAAGTAACCACCAAGGAAAGGTGTTAAAAGATCATAAAAAAGTGGGCAAAAAGTTCATCCCCCCTTTAATGCAAATCGACAAGATGAGAGAAACATCGTTTGTAAACGACCGGCTTCCGTGCTTAATTTGGATGTCGTCATTATATCTTCGTCTTGGCGATAGGAATGCAACTAAAGTCATTGTTGATTTTATTGATACTGCGTATAACTGCTTTGAGGGTGAAAAAATTGCGCCGCTTCAATACATGGGTAGCTATACAACTCTGTCAGATTCAAAAAAGAATGAATTGTATGAGACATTAAGAACGAAACCATATTTCAACGACGTTTTAAGTAATCTCGAACATCAGTATCACTTATTAAAGAGCTATCCATTAGCGTTTCTTTTTTCTGAGCACCAGTATGGTGTTGACCGTGAAGATGCCATTGAAATGCTGAAAGAGGATGTAGAGGCGCTTTTGGATAGACTGTCATCAAAAGCGACCAAAGTTCAGGTTACTGCGGTTTACGCAGAGATAATATCTGGGCGAATGAAAATTTCTGCTCATATCGACTTGCCTGACTTCAATGCAATATTCAAAGCGCCAGAGTCTGATGATGCAAAGCGTGTTGCAAGTTTTGCTCGCGCTCATATCAACGGATTTGCAGCAGCTTCTTTTTTGAAAGAAATAGGGGTTCCTGAAAACAATTGGCCAGAGACTTTTTGGAATGAGGCTTTTGATTTAGATGGATGCGACAATGGATATTGAAGAATTAGTAAGTGGCTACGTCGATTATCTAGTGGACAGTTTCGATGAAGTTTGGACTAAAGTTAAAATTCCCGCGGATAAACTGGAGGCATTATCTGCCATTGGTGGTCTTTTATCTCGACAAATTACTCTCTCCATCGAGTTGGCTCAAGCTCCCTCAACATGGAACGGACATTCTGCACCATTATTCTTACGCTCTATGACCGATTTATATATCACGCTTGCGTGGATGATGGATGATTTGGAAGAGCGACCCCATAAATACATTATGCATGGTCTGGGTGAAGCAAAGTTACTTATCGAACACTACAAGCTCCTGTTAGAAAAGGAGGAATATCAAGAAGACAAAGAAGATCTTCAACAAATGATAGAGTTTAGAGAGCATTGGATTAATTCACAACGCAATGAATTTTTTGTCGAAGTGGATGTTGGAACGTGGTCGAATTTAAATTGTAGGAAAATGGCGCAAGAGGCAGATTGCGAAGACCTTTATAATTTTGCTTACACGCCCTTTAGCCAAGTGGCGCATAGCATGTGGCCCCATGTTTCAGTTTACAATATGACTCGTTGCAAAAATCCACTACATAAGCACCACTTGATTCCTGCTCTACTAGACGTGCCGCTCGACCCCGACTACTTGTATAGATCCTGCAAATACGTTGACAAGACTTATCGGTTGTTTGAAAAGCACTTTGAAGTATCAATAAAACTAATGCCGCTCGATTGGTGGAACAACTATTGGGAATCTATTCCAATAGAAGAAGATGTAAAGTAGCGCCTTTGAAGAAGTCCGCTAAACTGGATTAGTGTGATTACCAAGGGATTATGTCGGTCTAATTACCGAGCGACTTTGTCGCATTTAAGGTAACAGTTAGTATTATCCACTTCAATAAATATGCAAATATTTCCTTTGAAGCATGAGTTAATTAGACGTTTTGTATATTATTGAATTAACCAGAATATTAAAGGTAGCCAATGTATACAATCAGTAAACTCGCCAAAGAGGCAAATGTTGGTGTAGAGACCGTTCGTTTCTATGAACGCAAAGGCTTACTTGAACAACCCATCAAACCGATACAGGGATACAGGCAATATACAGAACAAGCACTTTCAAGACTATTGTTCATAAAGCGTGCACAGTATTTAGGTTTTACATTGGCGGAAATATCATCATTATTAATATTAAGTGCTAGTAATTGTGAAGATGTTCAGCAACTCGCTGAGCAAAAGCTTGCAGTAATTGAAGATAAGTTAAGAGATTTGCTTAACCTTAAAGACAGCCTTGTCTCGCTCATTTCAGACTGTAAAACTAATCCAAGTGATAAAGATTGCCCAATCATTCAGTCACTTCAACCGTAAAATGACTCATCACTTGACTCCGTACCCATATACGGAGTTTATGCTGTGCTTAAAAGAACAGTGTAATAAACGTAAATATGGCAAAAAGTAGTCAACTATCAATCTTAGGCGGGCTTGCCGCAGCAATCGGTGCAAGTGCCTGCTGTGCCGGGCCTCTTGTTTTACTTTTATTGGGTATAAGTGGTTCATGGATTAGTCATTTAACACTCTTAGACCCTTATCGTCCTATTTTTATATTCGTGGTTGTAGTTTTATTTGGCTTTGCTGGGTGGAAGATACATCAGCCTGTTGAAAACTGTGCGGATGACGAGGCTTGTGCAGTCCCAAAGGTAAGAACACGACGAAAAGCAGTATTTTGGTTTACCACACTGTTGGCGTTTGTTTTTGTTACCAGCAACTACTGGATCATATGGGTCGTGTAGGTGCTACCACTTAACTCTAATTGGAGAGAAAAATGAAGAAGTTATTGATTACAACTTTATTGTTGATAAGCAGCACGGCGACGTTTGCAAAAGATGTAACTGTTACGTTAGAAGTTCCGTCTATGGATTGTGTAACGTGCCCGATAACAGTAGAAAAAGCACTTGAGCGCGTTAAAGGCGTTAAACAAGTGGAAGTGACATTTGAAAATAAACTTGCTGTTGTAACATTTGACGATGAGATAACAAATCCTGATGCACTAACAAAGGCTACAAAGAATGCTGGTTATCCTTCATTAGTGAAGTCGTAAGGCCGTCGCTAGTTGAACGATATTGAAACCCTCAGAGGAACACAAAACTATGGCGAAAATAGAACTCTCATCGACGATTACTTGCCCACATTGCGATTACAGCCAGCAAGAAGAAATGCCAACCACTGCATGCCAATTTTTTTATGAATGCACTAAATGTAAAACACTGCTAAAGCCTTTGAGCGGCGACTGCTGCGTTTATTGCTCATATGGAACAGTGAAGTGCCCTCCAATTCAAGAGGGCAACAGTTGTTGTAATTGAAAAGTAGTCAGTTAAACAACTGGCTATTTATTATGCTGATTCATGCAAAGCTAGTGATCTCTCAATTCTCAGTGCGGTTGTATTCATATCATTTCTCAACCACATACTGCGCACGCCATTTGGGCTAACATCAATGCCTAATGCTTCTGTTAGCTTATGTGCCACCTTCTGCTGACCAAGGTGAGGATGTTCAAGAGAGAACTCGATTACCGCTTTCTCGATTTCCATATCTACACAGTTTTTATGCCGTATGTTAGGCGTTTCTTGCCGTTTTAGCGCATCAGGGCCACCTCGCTTAACCATTCTTAAGTGCCGATGAATAGTGTCTCGTGAGACGCCACTTTGGCGTGATGCAGCACTGACGCTTCCGAGCTTTTCGATTAACGCTAATACTTCAAGTTTCTTCTGTACTGCCAAGTCTTCTGATGCCAGTTTGCTTGGCTCATTAACTTCCGAGATCTTCAGTTTGCGACCAGCGAAGTGAGCGGTAAACCCTTTTTTACTCGTGTTCCTTATCTCGATTTTCTGATTGGCAATGGAGTGCTTGAGCGGTGAATCAATGAGGTAGAATTTGTTGCCATAACTGAAGGTATGGTCGTTACGTATTTTACGATGGTCTTTAATGACGCAGATATCATCAAGGTTGATGTGTTTTGACAGAGGCGTAAATTCAGGTGCTTGCTTTGATTTCACTTGGACTTTCGACTGCCAGAACTGCGGAATGAAGACATGCTTAAGGTAAGCATTGGCAGCGGCGATATCGTTGATATTGTTCAACCTAAGTTCGGGCACCAACCTGTCTTGGAAGGTTTCGAACGCTCGTTCAACGCGCCCTTTACCTTGTGGGGAATTGGCAAAGATAATTTCAATGCCCAGCTCCTCACAAGCGCGTTGCATTTGTGAGAAGTTACAACGCTTAGGCCCACCATAGATTCCGGCTCTGTCCACATAAAGTGTTTTAAACACACCTTTCTTTTCAAGGCAGTCACGCATGACTTTCAAACATCCAACGGTGGTCTCTGATGGGAAGAATTCAGCATAAACTTCACTGGTGGCATCATCTATCATCGCAATGAGACAATGCTTTTTGTTACCAAACCAACGGTGCGGACTACCATCCATTTGCATCATTAAGCCCGGTGCGGCCATACGTTCTCTGCGTTTACGAACATGGCTACGACGACGCTTAGCTCGCTTTACATGATGAATATCGTGCGCCCAACCACGTAAGGTCTCACGCTTAACAACAATGTGTTCATTCTCAGCCAACTGCTCGGCTAAGTGCAGTAAATTCAAATCAAAATACTTATCCTTAATTAACGCTTGAACGGCTTTTTTTATCGAAATAGGCGTTTTATTCGGGGGTGATTTACCGCAATTACCATGCACCACAAACTGAATACCGACTTCTTGATAGCGTTTTATATAGCGTTCAATTGAACGTCGGGATTTATTGAGTAACTTGGTAGCATTGGCAATCGATATTTTACCTTCAACCACTTTAGCTATTATATCAACGGTGAGTTGAGCTTTAGAATCCATCACAATCATCCTCAACATGCCTTCTAGTATTCAAAAAACAAAACACTAACAGGCACATAAAAAAATGACCGACAGAATCGCTTGGTAATTAAGATACGACAAAGTCGCTTGGTGTTAACACGCTAAACTGGATTAGTCGTCACTTAACCTGACACTTTCAGAGATAGAGCTAGACCAAAATTGACAGTCTCTTGTGCACGTGAAGCAGACCTTGGCTCATTAAGATTTTAATGACACGAATGAGGTAATCAACGGTCATGCTACTAATAAAAATTGAATGGCTGCTTTAGCCGAATACCTATGACAAAGCTCCAACATAAAACTGATAATTCGAGACTAATTCTCCGTACTAGAAGAACACACTTCTGCAATGCTATCTAATTGATGCAATACCCCGCACTCTTTAACCTTCTTATCATGATCGCAAGCAGAACGAATTGAAATCAGTGTTTCTTGTAGTACTTTTAATTCAGCTATCCGATGTTCGATATCGTCAACATGCTTATCTATTGTAGTATTAACGTTTTCGCAGCTATTCTCTGGGTTTGCTCGGGTTTCCAGTACTAATTTAATTTCCTCGATTGTCATATCTAATGCGCGACATTGCTTTATAAACAATAACTGCTTCAGTGCATCTTCAGAGTAGCTTCGATAATTCGATGCCGTTCGCTCAGGTGCAGCCAATAGTGATTTACGCTCATAAAAACGAATTGTCTGAATACTTAACCCTGTCTTAGCTGCCAGAAGCCCAATTTTCATTTTAACTTGCCTAAAGCTTGACTCTATACCAAGTATAGAGTTTACACTCGCGTTATAGGTGAGTAAAGCGAGTGTTTTTATGAGTGGTTGTGGGTGCGAAATTGAGATAAAAGACCAAGAACAAAAGGCAGTTCTCTACTGGCTATTGGGCATCAATGCTGTGATGTTTATCATTGAAATGAGTGTAGGGTTACTCGCTGACTCAACAGCACTTATTGCAGACTCCCTTGATATGTTGGCTGACGCAGTCGTTTACGGTGTTGGTATATATGCAGTAGGGAAAACAATTGTTCACAAAGCCAATGCTGCAAAGGTAAGTGGATATTTTCAATTGGCATTAGGCCTATTAATTTTGTTTGACATAGCTCGTCGCGCAACCTTTGGAAGTGGGCCTGAATCTATGCTTATGATGGGCATGGGCGGTGTTGCACTTATCGCTAACGTTATATGTTTGGCGATAATCAGAAAACAAAAAAATGGCGAGGTGCATATGCGAGCAAGTTGGATATTCTCGGCAAACGACGTCATTGCAAACATAGGAGTGATATTGGCGGGTGTGATGGTTTATCTATTCGATACTCGTTGGCCTGATTTGGTCATAGGTTTTATTGTGTCTATCGTTGTGTTACGAGGCGCAGTCTTAATTCTAAAAGACGCCAGACAGGAATTCCGTGAAAACAGCTCGACGAATGGAGAGATCGTATGAATTTCACTCAAGCAGCAAAACCTTACATACTTCAAAAACTGAGCGCCGCGCATCAATCCCTTTCGAACAATGACAATAAAGCAGGATTTAAGGCCTTAGAGGATGCTCATGTCATCGGTCAGCACTCAACATACCACCACACACGAGTGCATTATGAAATGCTTAAATTTGGAATAGAACGCCGCGACCTTAAAGAGATATTTGGACAAATTTTTAGAATGCTAGGTGCGCTGACTAAAACTCCAATTGGCTTATTGCCTGAGGGCAATACTGGTGGGGCAAACGTGAGTCCATTCAAGTCAATGTCTATTTCACCCGAAAACAAAGCCATATTGGAAAAAATTAGAAATGCACAGTCATAACCATTCACACTCGCAAGAGAATTCAACCGACGCGTCTAAACGTATTGGATGGGCGTTTTTCTTAAATGTGGTGTTCACTGTTATTGAATTCATTGGTGGATGGCTTACCAACAGCACCGCTATTATGGCTGACGCAGTGCACGATTTGGGTGATAGTCTTTCCATTGGTACAGCGTGGGGATTAAACAAGCTTAGCGATAAAGATTCTAATCAAACATTCTCATACGGCTACAAAAGATTTTCCTTACTCGGTGCATTGATTAACGGTATTGTGCTGACGGTAGGCTCCATTTGGATATTGCTTGAAGCGATACCTCGTTTGGCTGAGCCTGAAATGCCCCAAGTTGAAGGGATGGTTTTATTGTCTATCTTTGGGATGGCAGTAAACGGCTTTGCGGCTTATAAACTGAGTGAGGGAGACTCATTAAATGAGCGAGTCCTCAACTGGCATTTGCTGGAAGATGTGCTTGGTTGGGTAGCAGTATTTATCGTGTCCATCGTCTTAATGTTTAAGCCTTGGCCTATTTTAGATCCAATCTTATCCATTGGCTTTACTTTGTTCATCCTTTTCAATGTGTTCCGCAATCTCAAAGAAACCCTAATGCTGTTTTTGCAAGCAACGCCCGATGAAGAACAGCTTTCAAAGATTCGAAGCGATTTACTGGCAAACGATAAGGTAAGTGATCTTCATCATTTTCATATTTGGTCTCTAGACGGTGAGCGTAACGTAATGACGGTCCATCTTGTTCTTGATGAAGATGTCAGTCTTGAGCACCTCCAATCACTCAAAGAAAACATACACAGTTCGTTAGAAAAGTATAAATTTGAACATACGACAGTTGAGCTGGAGTTTGCTAATGAACAATGTCGTGACGAAGTGAATTAGGCTTGGTAACCTTTCATACATGAAAAATCTAAAACGCATAAGTTACATCGTGATCTCGCTGATACTCTTTCAGTCGTTTTCTGCTGTGGCGAATTCGTTAGATTTTCATGCAATAGACATTCAGCACTTGCAACACGAGCATAAGCATTCTGAGCACGAGCAAGTGCAGTCTGAGCTGTCTGCCAATGAAACCAGTGATAAAGTAAGTACAGAGCACCACAATCCTGCTGATTGTCACCATTGCGGCCACTGCCATGGCACACATGCACAATGGGTCAGTCAGAGTCATATCAACAGTCTGAAAACAGTGGTTTCAGTCCACAATTTCAACTATTTAGATGCGGTAATTGACGCACCTATTAACCGCTTACTTCGCCCCCCCAAAATTACTTCCTAGTACGTTTTTTCGATAGCACCGCGCTGATAACACTCGCGATGCTAAATATTGATAAATTATTAGGATATTCCAATGAAAATGTTTCCTATTTTCGGGCATGCATCTGCCATTGTGTGCAGTTGCATACTGGGCTTATTACTCAGTCCACCGACCGCTCATGCGGCGAAAACCAACAGATTTGTAGACAAAAGTGTCCAAGCGCCCATACGAGAAACGCTGACTCTTGAGGACGCTATTAGACTAACACTTGCCAATAATCCAAGTCTGTATGAGTTTAAATTTAAACAACGTGTTATAGACGGAGAGTCAAAAACGGCGGCGCTTAAACCCGCATTGAATGCAGGGGTTGAATTAGAGAACTTTTTGGGAACTGGCGAGGTATCAGGTCTCAAAGAGCTTGAAGTTACCTTGACATTATCATCAGTGTTACAGCTCAATGATAAGCCAGCAGCAAGGTTGAATGTACTCTCTGAACGAAGAATACAGCAAGATGTTGAAAAGCGAATACTCACCTTAGATATCCTCGGTGAGCTTAATCGTCGTTACATCAAAGTACTCGTATTGCAGGCGAACTTAGACGTCATAAAAGATGCAGAGGCACTTGCACTTTATACATTGAATGCCGTAACGAAACGCGTTGAAGCAGGCGCGTCCCCCTTGTTAGAACAAAAACGTGCCCAAGCTGCGCTGGCCCAAGCAAAGCTCGATGTTAATCTAGCTCAACAGGACCTAACGTTTGCCTTGCGCAGTTTATCCATCATGTGGGGGGAGCAGGTACCGAGCTTTAAGCGTGTGGAAGGCGATCTTTTTGCTTTTAATAAGATTGAGTCGTTTGATGCGCTGGCAGTCGCAATCCAAAATAGCCCTCACATTGACCTATACGCTAAACAAAGCCGTGTGCAAGCGGCGCAGCTTCGTTTAGTGCAAGCGAATAACCGCGCTGATATTGAGTGGTCAGCGGGGCTTCGCAGAATGCAAGGTATTGATGAAACAGCACTGGTTGCCGGAGTAAGCGTTCCATTGTTTCAAAAAGAACGAAACCTTGGTGAATATGAAGCAAACAGGGCACGTCTTGACGCAATAGAGCAGCAAAGACAAAGCAACGTTCGAAGCCTATTACATTCAGTTAATCAAGCGTTAGGCGAACATACACGAGCATTGCTAGAGATTGACACACTTCAGCGCAAGGTGATTCCTCCGTTAAAGGGCGCGTTAGATTTAGTCGAGAACGCCTATTTGGAGGGCCGTTTCAGCTACTTGGAATGGGTAACTACTCGACAAGAATTTCTGACAACCCGGCTGACATTAATAGAGGCAGCGTCTCAAGTTCACTTAAGCAAAACAGAAATTGAAACACTCACAGGTCTCGCGCTGACGAATGAGCACAATGATGACTCATTTCACCCAAGTCACAAAAGCAATTGGCAGCAGTCATCTAACATTTCGATAAGAAGTCATGATTATGAATAAATTCACAATACAAAAAGTACTTATTTCTATCTTCACCCTTAGCCTTTATAGCCTAACCGCAATCGCAGGAGGTAAACACAGTGATGTAAGTTCCAGCGATCAAGACAATCACGCAGGTGAAGTCGTAAGAATGAGCAATGAAACAGCAATTCAGAATGGTATTTCTGCAACTCCCGTGCTCGCACGCGATATTGCGTTAACGAGTACGCTTTATGGGCGAATTAGTGCAGACCCCGCCTCATTAAGTCATATAAGAGCACGGTTTGACGGTGTTATTAAAGATGTAAAAGTCAACATTGGCGATTCCGTTAAGAAAGGTGATATTTTAGCGGTTGTTGAGTCCAATGAGAGTTTAAAAAGTTATTCCATCACGTCACCTTTTGATGGCAATGTGATTGCGCGACATGCGAATAATGGTGAGTTATCAAACGGGCAAGTACTTTTTTCGTTAGCTAACTATAAAAACGTATGGGCACAGCTGACCGTTTTTTCACAAATGCTTAGCAGCATCAAGGTTGGACAGTCAGTTGAACTAAGCCACGCAGGTTTCAACCAAACCTCCAAGATTGCATATATTACGCCTTCAGCTGATGGCAATCCACACTCTCTTGCCAATGTAGCTGTCGATAATAGTACTGGATATTGGCCACTCGGTACGCTGGTCAAAGCACAAGTTACGACGTCAACTAAGTCAGTAAGTCATTCGGTTCCTCTATCTTCTGTGCAAGAGTATGAAGCCAAACAAGTTGTTTTTGTGGTTGAGGGTGATGAGTATGCGCCCAGAGCGGTAGAGCTTGGTGTCTCAGATGGTCACTATATCGAGGTTATCAGTGGCCTTGAAGCAGGCGAACGCGTCGTGGCTTCCAATAGCTACATAATTAAAGCAGATTTGGAAAAATCGGAGGCAGGCCATGATCATTAATGCCTCACTACAACTGATATTTCCCTGTCAAATGGCGTGTAGTTCTAAGGGAGGTTTAAGATGCTAGTTTCCATTATTCGTACCGCAATCGAAAAGCGCGGTATTTTTCTGATGCTTTCCTTTTTGGTGATTGGATTAGGCCTATTCAGTTATCAAAAGCTGCCTATTGATGCCGTACCCGATATCACCAACGTTCAGGTACAAATCAACACACAAGCAGAAGGTTATTCACCGCTTGAAACTGAACAACGTATCACCTTTTTGGTAGAAAACGCTTTGGCAGGATTACCAAACTTGGACTACACACGTTCACTATCGCGCTATGGCTTATCACAAGTGACGGCCGTTTTTGAAGAAGGCACGGATCTCTATTTTGCCAGAAACCTCATAAACGAACGGCTAGGCATTATCAAAAGCCAATTGCCCGATGGTATTGAGCCTAAGATGGGGCCGATTGCCACAGGTTTGGGTGAAATTTACATGTACACGCTTAGCGCGAAGCCCGGCACAGTAACTGTCGATGGCAGAAAATTTGATGCAATGGCGCTTCGAGAGTTACACGATTGGGTGGTGAAACCTCAACTGGCCTTGGTGAAAGGGGTAACAGAGGTTAATGCTATTGGGGGGTTTACCAAACAGTATCATGTGAAGCCTAATCCTCAACTTATGCTTAATTACGGCGTTAGTACTGACGATTTATTGCGGGCATTAAATCGAAATAACGCTAATCAGGGCGCTGGGTACATTGAACGCAACGGCCAGCAAATACTAGTACGTTCACAAGCGAGACTTTCGAGCGTTGAGGACATCGGTAACGTGGTGGTAACGCTTACAAACCGATCTCCCGTCACGGTAAGTGACATTGCAGAGGTCGCCATCGGTAAGGAGCTTAGAACGGGCGCTGCAACACGAGAAGGTCAAGAGACGGTGTTGGGCACAGCTATGATGCTAATAGGCGAAAATAGCCGAGCTGTTGCGCTAGACGTGGCTGATAAAGTGGATGAAATCCAAGCAAGCCTGCCAGAGGGCGTAATTATCCAAAGTGTATACGATCGCACTACGCTCGTGGATAAAGCCATCAATACAGTACAAAAAAACCTTGTTGAAGGCGCACTACTCGTTATTGTTGTCTTATTTTTATTGCTGGGCAATATACGGGCAGCAATTATCACCGCCGCTGTCATCCCACTTGCCATGCTTGCCACAATAATAGGCATGGTACAAACGGGCGTTAGCGCGAACCTAATGAGCTTAGGTGCGTTAGACTTTGGACTGATTGTTGACGGAGCGGTTATTATCGTCGAGAACTGTATTAGGCGATTAAGTGAATCGCAGCGGCGAACGGGTGCAATACTGCCTCTTAAAGAACGGCTGGAAGTCGTATTTGAGGCAACGAATGAGGTGATACGCCCAAGTCTATTTGGCGTGATGATAATCACGATTGTGTACATTCCTATCTTTAGCTTAACAGGTGTCGAAGGGAAGATGTTTCACCCAATGGCGGCTACCGTAATATTGGCATTGCTAGCGGCAATGGTATTTTCAATCACCATTGTGCCCGCAGCTGTTGCTATGTTTATGTCAGGCAAAGTCAGTGAAAAAGCGAGTCCAATAATCACTGGGGCTAAATCAGTTTACCGCCCTGTACTGGAGTGGGCATTAAAATTACGATGGTTGGTAGTAAGTGCAGCAACATTACTCGTAGTTATCAGTGTTTGGTTTGGGATGCGCCTAGGTTCTGAATTTGTGCCGCAACTAGATGAGGGTGACATAGCCCTTCATGCAATGAGAGTGCCCGGCACAGGAATTGAACAAGCTGTCGATATGCAAAAACGGCTTGAACAGGTCATTATGCAATACCCACAGGTAAACACCGTATTTGCTAAAACGGGTACTGCTGAGGTGGCTACTGATGCTATGCCACCCAACGTCACTGACACTTTTGTAATGCTAAAACCAATTGATGAATGGCCAAACCCTGCATTATCGAAAACGGAATTTGTCGAGCAATTGGAGAGGGATCTTCAAAATGTACCCGGCAATAACTATGAGTTTACGCAACCTATACAGATGCGCTTTAACGAATTAATTAGTGGCGTTAGGGCAGATTTAGGGATCAAGATATATGGTGATGATCTGGATAAGCTGCGGGATTCAGCTGGTGATGTTTTATCCGTATTACAAGATATTCCGGGCGCTGCTGATGCACGAGTAGAACAAGTAGATGAGATCCCCATCTTCACGGTGAACCCGAAGCCTTATGCGCTGGCGCGTTACAACTTAGACGTAACTGACTTGCAAACGTGGTTAAGTGCATCAGTTGGCGGCAAAGAAGCTGGTTTGGTATTTGAAGGCGACAGACGCTTTGAGATTGTTGTTCGTTATCCTGAAGAGATTCGCAATGATTTAGAAGCGCTGGGAAATATACCCATCATGACCAATGATGGTGAGTATGTGCCAATCGCCGAGGTGGCTGAGCTTGAATATACCAATATACCCAGTCAAATAAGTCGAGAAAACGCAAAACGCCGTATCGTCGTCACAGCAAATGTGAGAGATCGTGATTTAGGCTCTTTTGTCAATGATGCTAAAGAGCAAATCGCAGCCAATGTGGCACTGCCGAGTGGTTATTGGATAAGTTATGGTGGAACGTTTGAGCAATTGGAAAGTGCAAGTCAACGACTGAGCTTGGTTGTGCCCGCAACGCTTTTCCTGATCCTTGCATTACTTGTGATTGCATTTGGCTCAGTCAAAGACGCCTTGATAATTTTCACAGGCGTCCCTTTGGCATTAACTGGCGGCATCTTTGCTCTTTGGGTCAGAGATATGCCTCTTTCAATATCGGCAGGGATTGGTTTTATCGCGCTCTCTGGTATTGCTGTATTGAATGGTCTGGTAATGCTGTCTTTTATCAGGCAGAGGATGGAAGAGACTGGCGAGTTGGTAAACTCGATTATTGATGGTGCAATGACTCGCTTGCGGCCAGTGCTGATGACAGCGTTAGTGGCGAGTCTTGGTTTCGTGCCCATGGCGCTTAACGTAGGTACTGGCGCAGAGGTGCAGCGACCTCTGGCAACGGTGGTCATTGGTGGGATCATATCCTCTACCTTGTTAACTCTGGTTGTACTACCTGTACTCTATAGACTCGTTCACTATAAGGTGAATTAGCAGCACTGGGGCATTTGGGTTTATAAATCAATGCCCCGGATTTACTTACCCCCATGACGATCATTCGACTTCTTTTGACAAAATGGGGAGGTGGCTCGTAAATCGCTTTGTAATAAAAATTTGGAGTTGTAGGGTTGGTTATCAATTGTAATATTCAACATTCGGCTTTTGGAGGCGCATCCTGTGGACTATTGTGGTCTGAATAACTGCTTTATGCCACTGAAGAGTCAGTCAGAATAAAGCATATTAACTTCCGCTTATGGTAAATATCGGAATCAAGAGCAGAGAGCCCTGAACGTCTGCTGTTTGTCTATTGCCGACTGTCAGGGCAAGTCGAGACCTTTAAATCAAAGTGTCAGATTAGATATGAGCCACTACACCTAACAATTAACTGCAAGGGACAAAGTTACGCTCCAGCCATATATGGTTTAGCATATATTGCTTCCACTCACTCCGCCCATGAGTAAGGTAATGAATGTCTTTTGCTTGTCTGAAGCGGATTTACGCAAAAATTATGTCTAATGTTCGCTTTACGCCTCATAACTGCGTGTCAGATGAGGCCTAAAACTATTCATAAAAACTGTAGGGGCAAATATGAGCTGCTACACTTTACCCACTCGTTTTAGTTAATTTTGAATGATTACTTTTTCTTGGGAATAACTCTAAATCCCCCGAAAGTTTTCGTATAAGATGAAATAAGATTATGTTCCTGCAAAAGGTCTAGCATTCTTTTCATCACTGGGGTTTGATTCACTACCGGCCTTTTGTTATCGACAATAGCGCTGTAGATATTTTCGTTAATATACGGTAATAGCGCTATTACCTCTTCCGATTCTAAATCTCCAAGCTGCTGGAGAAACAGTTCGATTCTCACTTCTACTTCTTTTGAGCTAATTGATTGAATTAGCAATTTTAAAATCTCATAGCCAATTTTTATCTCTTTGTTACTATCTTTAGTAAACTTTAAGACCCACTCTGCTATTTCTTCATTGTCTTCTTTTTCAGATAGTAGATAGCCATAGTTTTCTAACAAGAATTTTTTGAATTCTGCCGAAAAATCTCCACCCATTACTTCGTAGAAGTCATCCTCGATAAAATTAATTCCTTCAGAGCTAAAATCCGCTGTTTCATAATGTTTATTAAGTAACATATAAGCTAAGTGAGCATCATGTGAGTAAAGCAACCGATAATTTGAAACACTCATGTCAACACGATCAGCTTTTATATACTTGGATAATGACTCAACAGGAGCTAGGTTAATAAGGAACTCATCAAATTCAAGTTTAAAAAGATCAATAACTTTTTCCGCGAAGCTTGCAGCTTCATTGTTAAAAAGAATGCTTACTAAACGTTGGATGTTACTGAGGTCAAGATCTTTACAAAGACTATTGCTATCGATTGCTTTCTCAAAATAGCCTGCCAGATAACTTTCACCAACTTCAATTTTCGTGCCAAGAAGGTCAATTTGATTCTTACAGTTAAATGCTAGTTTTTGCTCTGCTATGAGGCTTTGGACGATATCTTCGAAGTAATCAGTTTCTAAACTGCCTGAATACCCGATGTTTTCTAGATCTGATATGTCTACAGCAATTGTTTTAATCAATAACTTTTTCATCTCCAAGTCAATTTCGTCGCTGTTTAGTAACTTTGACAAAACCTTCTCTGTATTGACTATGAGTTGCCTATTAATGACACAGCTAGCAAGAAACTCGTCTTCATTTTCCAGTATACGTTTGACCGTATCATTCTCTATATTGAACAGATCATCGAGTATCAAAGCGCCGTCGTTATCCTGCTCTATGCCGAAACAAACTGTCAACAATGCACTAAAGTTAGGGTAGTTGAGCTGAAACAATTTATCTTTGAGAATACGCTTCATCTCATTTTTAAGGTGCTTGCTGTTATCTAGGTTTTCAAAGTGAACATCTAATTCCTTGAGCTTCCTTAAGTAGACGTGTGGCTGCTCATATTGCGAAACGTAAGTTATGAAAGACTGATTCGCTGATATGTATTTAGATAACAGTGATTTTTCTTCGGTGAATCGAAGGTCCGATTTGCATGAGTACATGACTAGATCATTAATAAATACAGAGATATGTGCATCGATGGTGTTCGAGCTAAAGGCTTTTGTGATAAAACTTTCTACTTCTGTAAATATTATCCACGCAATGCGTTGCGGGTCTTGAAACTTGTCGCGATAATTTATGAAGAGCGAAAGCAACTCTGACTCATCTTCATAAGCTGAGTTAAAGTGAAGTCTAACTATATTCTCTCCATTAGTTTTCAATAACAGGTAATTGATTATTTCTGTGTTAAAAAATGCTTTCTGAGAGTAGTCGTGATTGTCGAAATACTTTATGAACTCTGAGATATTCGTAGGTAGATAATCCGCCAGTACCTTTTCATCGCGCTTTACAACCCTTAAGTAGGCCATATCCTCTGAGGTAAGTATCCCATCCCTGTGATGGTATATGTACAAATCATAGTGCTGGTCGATATATCCCTTCTCTATCATATGAATTAATAAGTTGTACTTCTCTTTTTTGATGTCTTCGTCAAGCTCAAAAGCCTCGAAAATAAAATCTCTACCGTGAACTTCACAAAGCTCAAAGATACTATCTTGATAGATCTTTGAATCCTCTCTTTTACGTTCGGTAATTTTAGTTTCAAGAGTCTGTCGTTTGCCAGACGTCTTATCTCTTATAAACCCTAGCCTTTTTTCGAAATCAGGGAATATGGCCAAAATATAATCTTTAAATGACATGTTCTGATTAAAATTGTTCGTATGAGAAGGTGGGAAGCTATATTTCTTGTCACTTTCATAATGTGACATAAACGTCTCATATCTAAATAAATCAGATATATCTAAATTTTGTATAATCTGTCTAACACGCCTCTGTTGTATGTTGTAATATTGATCAAAGACCTTTTTAAAACACAAGGAAATAAGCTCTTCTTCGCTTTCTATCTTTTCGTTTTCAATTTCCTTAATTTGATCTTCTAACCGCTTAACTTCTTCTGCTATTTTCTTTCTAGCACTATCTTTGAATTCTTGTATGGACTTGAAAAAATCCGCAAGCTTTCCAGAACCTTCATTGAGAAGCGCAAAATCATCGCTATAGTTGTTTTTATATACGACGAACGCGAAGATTTTTTCTAAGTCTCTTTTATCAGATGAACGAGCTAATACATCTTTATAAATACCATACTCTGCAACGATATTATTAATCATCCGCATATCGTCTAAGAACACTGATACATCACGGATAAGCTCTTCACTAAGCTCATTATCAAACCCACACCTTTTTAGCAGCTTTTCTAATTGTGGATAAGAGTTTGAGCTACTCGCATATGGGACTATCGGGATTATTGAGTCAAAGAATTTTGTTCTGGTTTTTCCTTTGAAAACATCATCTTTGAGGGCATAGATGAATCTGACATACTGCTTAACGTCAAGACTATCATTTATCAACTTGTTTAATTCTTTAAGGCTTACAAATATCTCTGTTGAGCCAAAGCGGTCTAAATCCTCGAAAACTACAATGTCTGTTTCCTGCACGGCAAAATAATAGATGATTTCCTCTAGGTACTTATTGAAAACCGAATCATTAGACTTCTCTGAAAATGCAAACTCCCCTTTAAGGGGATTTAGTTTTGTTAATGAGTAAGAACGTGAAAACTTAATTACATCTTTGAGAACCAAGATTGGTAATGATATTGTGGAAACGATACAGATGAACTCAAAAGACAGATATCGCTTCCAAGAAAAAGCGTCATATCTAAAAAGTGCCTGAATAACATCATTTAAATTTATCTGTCCTACTAAAAGAACATACAGAGAGGCGACTACAGTTAGTAGCCAACATGAAAGAAGAGTGGTTTGTACACTTCCAAGGGGTTGAGGAAAAATCCTTCTAAATCTGGAGTATGTAGCCTTATTAGAACTCGTTCTATAAAGCAATTGCTGCAATATGCTCTTCTCTATTTTATTTTCACGGCTTGTAGTATTAATCTCACTCCCATTTGATTCCGTTTCTTGGTCGCCATCTTCACTCGCTATAGTATTTTTATTCTCGTCTTTAAAAGCAGCAAGAGAGATTACCTCAATAAGAAGTGATGGGCGTTGCTTCATGTAAGTCCGTAAAAATGAACTTTTCCCTCCCGAAAATGGCGCAGTAACTGCAATTTCTTTTACTTTTTCAGCTCGCGAAAAAATAAGGTCGTCCAATCTCTCGATATAGTCTTGGACTAGTTCTGCATTTTCATTAGGGGCAAGATCGGGGAAGTCTCGATTGGGAGTAAACGTAAGCTGCTTGAAAGCTTTGAATATCTGCCACTTTGTATTTAGTTTACACCTAACAAATATGTAGCGCTTTTTTAACCAAATACGGGCACGCTTGGCCTTTTCCTTGAACATGTATCAACTCCATGATTATTAGCCGTACTTCAAATTCTTTACTTTGACGGTGTGTCCATAAAACTCATTAACTTATCGCTGCTTATTGCCACATAATAAGTCTAATCCAGTCTGGGAATTTTCCCCCAAAGCCTCACAATACTGCACATACTCATGCACAGACAAATTTCTTTGTCCTTTCTCTACCTTACTTACGAACTGAAACGGTTCGTCTAGCAACTCGCCAAGCTGCCTTACTGTTAAGCCACGGTCAAGACGCGCCTTTTTAAGCCAAGCAATCAGCTTTTGATAATCCTGATGATTAGTTGATTTGATCATTTGTCCCGAAAAAAGTGACAAAACTATTTGTCCCTATTATGATGACAAAAACAAATGTCCCGAAATTAGGGACTAGAGTACAAATGGTCACATTACCGTTTTTCCCGTCCCCATATCCGAATGAGCTTTTTTATAGCGTGTTAGCTCGCTATAAAGTCCGATGTGGATACATTTCTGACAGGCACCTTCTCCATGAAGTATTCAATAGATATACAACGCTCGCATCACCTGAAATGCCCAACTGTATTTCACTAGCCGTTGATAATATAAGACCTACTATCGCCTCAACAGCCAAAGAAATAATACGCGACCACACCTTATACCCTCTCTATACCTCATTCAGCCCGTCGAATATCAAGCAAAAAGTTGAGGCGGAGATGTTAGGCCATAACAGCAATACGTACATGGTGACTTTAGGTATAGCAAGATGCTTTTTGCCGCAGAATACTTGGTTTCGATATTGCCCTCTCTGTGTTGAAGAACAGCTTGTGAAGTATGGTGAGCCCTATTGGGACAGGCGTTGGTTTAATTTATTTACTCAGTATTGCCCAATACATGGCGTGGCATTTGTTCCCACACCCCGTGCTACTCATAATTCTTCTAGGCATGAGTTGCGCCCCTTGCTAGAAGATTTAGTCAATAAAAGTAAAATTCAAACCGCACTAGTTCAGGCTACATGGCAAGATAATTTGGTGTCTAAAGTAGCTAAACATTTACTTTCTCATCAAAACACATTTAGTTATTCCCAGCTAACCAACTTCTACCGTAGTCGGGCCGCTTATGCCGACTTCAGTAGAGGGCAAAAAATTAAGCAAGAAGAAGTGGCCTACTATGTCAAAAGCTTTTGGTCGTGGCACTGGTTAACAAAACAAGGCTTCTTTGACGATTATTTTAATAACATGATTTGCACGTTATTTAGAAAACACCGAAAGCAACATCAATACATTATGCACGCGATTGCAGGGCTTCCGTTCTTCAATGGTGATATACAGAAATGGTGGTCAACGCTCGTAAAGACGCCAAGTCCCTCGCATCAATCTAATCAGAAACACCATTCTACTGACACGCGAAAAACCTCAACATCTCTTGAAACAAGTAAGCAAGCTTGGTTGAAACTAGTTAAATCCTTAGGTCCCAAAGAAGCCCGGTATGCAACCAAGAGCGGTAGAAAGTTGTATATCAAAATATATCGCGCTGATAAGAAGTGGCTATTGGACGTAAATAAGCAGTACAGGGTTAAACGAGCAACACCCAAAAATCGCGTTTCATGGCGTAAGCGCGATTTTGAAACTGTTAAGGCGATGTTCCATCACCTTTATCAATCGCATGACATGACTACGCCACGGCGCTCTAAGCGATGGTTTTTGTCACAGCTACACAACTCCGCAACTATCGAAAATAATTTATATCGCTTACCAAAAACAACTGCATTCTTAACTCGCTATACCGAGTCATATCAAGATTACCAAAGTCGTCGTTTAGTAATCACTGCCATAGAATTCGCTAAGATTAAAAAACGAGCAAAAAAATGGCAGCTTTACCGCAATGCTAGAATCAATACGCAAAGATCAATATCATCTCAGGTCAGAAGAACTTGCGATTGGTGCGTTGATTGGCTGGAACAAAATATAAAATAAAGGGTGTGGAAGATAACGACACACTCATTTACATTGGCTCACTTTTTCGCCACGCCTTCAGTGCAGACTGGCATGTTCAGGTTCGCTTTAAAAAGTCGAACAAAAGATCTGTACTTGCCTCATTGTTACCAGACCTCGTTATAGGTCGCACCTATAACAGAACCGATGATAGTGGCACTGAATCTCCATCTAAAAAAATTAAGTGGAGCAGAATTGTTGCACATGCATCAGGAAAGGAACTTGGTTTAAGTCCGCCAAAGAACTTAAATCGAAATGAACGCTATTTTATTCTGTCCCGTGGTGAAGTGTATTTAGCTATTCCCCAGCTTGAGTTAGCTAGAGTTTTGTTTTTACAAAACAGTAAGATGTTTCACTACGCCATTGACCCTGTAGCTCTCGGGATAGACTTTCAATACTTTACACCCGACCAACAGAATCTGCTTGTAGAAGTAAACGACAGTGCACAGCTTTCAAGAAGTCGGTTCAACCAGTTGTTTAACCAAAGCAAGCTCGCTTACACACTATGTGACGATAGTGGAAAAAAAGCATTTCTATCAATTAAAGCAAGCTTAATTAACAATCGATCTGATAAGAAGGATAGTAGTGGTAATACTTCTACTTGGTGGACGTTTACCTTTGATGCCCCTGACTTAAAAGGGAGTATTCTTGAAATAACGGCTTATCGCTCACCCAAGCTTTGGAATCAAAAAAAGGTATTTGTGGTTAAGGAGATAACAGGGTTAACCCAAATACCCAATTCACTACCAAATAATATTAAATTTTTTAGTCGAGGTTGGTTCAACGCATCTTCTCAAGGCGGCAAAGAAACACCTTCCGAAAAACAACAAGCGCCTAATTTGTATGAAGTAGATGATCAAGCTACCGCAAGCAGCTTCTTACCAGAACGAACTATTGCTTCTGGAGGAACATGCGGCTTTTCGCTGGAGCCCAAAAGAAATACGGAATCCGTTACTGCTAACAAAAAAATTCATCTAGTCGTCGACGGAAAAGAGCACCAAATCAGTGGTGCTGAACTTGCAAGCACAGAGCTACCCTCATTTTTAGGGCAAAGTACACCAGTCGTTACGTCGGATAATACTAAGGAAGAGGTAAATGAGACTATTTTTAGTGCCTTCAAAGCGATGGTGGATAACCTTAAACTTTCAGAACATTTACACTTTGTCAGTTATGAAGTAAGGCAGTTGCCAAAAGTAGGAAGATCAAAGTGTCAAAAAAAGAAAAATGGTAACGGCTGTCGTTGCGCGGCAATAGCACATTTTAAACTAGTGAATTCTCTAGATTCATTGTCGTTAATTGAAATAGATTTGAGTGACGTAAAGAAAACAAGGCGATTGTCTACACTTATCTTTAAGCATGGTTGTTTAGATGAGGCTCGCAGCCGGGCAGATTCTATTTTGACTGCGCTAGTGGCGGCCTCTTTAACATGGCCGACAAAGTACTTCAAAAAGAATGATATTCATGTACAGCGCGTTAAACATCCGCAAGCATATAACCCACTAGAAAATGACAATACTTCTATTGAACTTTGGACAAAGACCGTAAAAGACACGATAGAGTTATTTTAGGTAGTACGTGAAGTTAGATAAAATGACTAAGAAAACGCAAAGTTTTACGTTAATCAATGTACTAAATAGTGCCAAAGTCAGTCAGTGTGTTAAATTGCACCTAGCGGTTTGATACAGGCTAAAAGTAATGTGAACACTTTTACCTAGTTACTAACAAGGAAGTAAACGTTGAGTGACATTAAATTATTTAAGTTAGGCCCAAACAGTGTCTCTGAATTAATGAGTCAGGCTGCAAGATACGAAAAGGACTTACAAGAACTGTTAGAACAACAGATGGAAACCTTTTTAGGTGTTTCTTTTCTGGCAACTGAGTTCACCACTTCCAATGGTGGGCGCATCGACTCATTAGGGCTTGATGAAAACCGATGCCCGGTAATCATCGAATATAAGCGCCACACCAATGAAAATGTTATCAACCAAGGCTTATTCTATTACGATTGGCTGCTTGATCATAAAGCCGAATTTCAACTACTGGTGATGAAAGAATTAGGCCCTGAAATAGCTGAAGATATTGAATGGGACGGTGCACGACTAATTTGTATTGCCAGTGATTTCACCAAGTATGACGAACACGCCATAAAGCAGATTGATAAAAATATTGAGTTAATGCGCTATAAGTATTTTGGCGAAGATTTGCTTATGCTTGAACTTGTAAATACACAGTCTACAAAAGCAAATCACCCGACAAAAATATCCAAACCATCTACCACAAAAAGTACTAAGCAGGATAAAAGCCACCAGCAGGCACTGAGTAATTCAAGTGCAAACCTTCTCAAGCTTTACAGTGAAATATGCGAATTCTGTGAGTCACTCGGTGACGATTCTCAGCGAAAAGAGCTAAAACTGTACACTGCGTTTAAACGCATAAAGAACTTTGCAAGTTTTCATGTGCTTCCCCAGAAGAAAGATGAGCGCATTGTGATGTATCTAAAAGTTGATCCCAGCGAAATTTCGCTTGAGGAAGGCTTTAGTCACGACGTGACTAACAAAGGGCATTGGGGCACAGGCAACTTAGAAGTTGTAATACGAAACCAACAAGACATCGAAAAAGCAAAGCCGTTAATTAAACAGAGCTTTGATATTAATTAATTTGGAATAAAACAAAAAATGGTTGAGCAGCATAAAAAGGCACTAGAAAAACAACTATGGAACATTGCGAATTCCATGCGCGGAAACATGAGTGCCGACGAGTTCCGTGACTACATCCTAGGCTTTATTTTCTATAAATACCTGTCTGAGCGTATGGATATTTACGCCGATGAACTGCTTAAAGCTGACGATATTAAATTTGATGCTATCGACGAGACTACTGACGAAGGCCAAGAATACCTAAGCGCCATTCAAGAAGAAGCCATCGACCATTTAGGTTACTTTTTAAAACCCAGTGAGCTGTTTCATGTGCTAGCGCAAAAAGGCGAAGCGGGTGAGTTCATTCTGCAACCGCTTACCGAAGTGCTGAATCACATTGAACAAAGCACTATGGGCACAGCCGCTGAAGACGATTTCAACGGCCTGTTTGATGACATCGACCTTACTTCGAACAAACTGGGTAAAACTGAAAAAGCCAAAAACGAGTTAGTCTCAAAAATCCTAGCTCACTTAGACGCCATCGACTTTTTACATCACGAAACCGATATCGATGTACTCGGCGATGCCTACGAATATCTTATTGGTATGTTTGCCTCAGGTGCAGGCAAAAAAGCGGGCGAGTTCTATACGCCACCAATGGTATCGAAGCTACTAGCAAAGCTGGTAACCATGGGTAAAACCAAGCTTAAAAGCGTTTACGACCCAACCTGTGGCTCAGGCTCTTTGTTGTTGCGTGTAGCTAAAGAGGTTAAAGAAGTCGGTAAGTACTGTGGGCAAGAGTCTAACCCCAGTACATATAACCTTGCACGAATGAATATGATTCTGCACGGTGTACATTACCGCCAATTTGATATTCAGCAAGATGATACGCTAGAAACACCGCACCACATTGAAGAACGTTTTGAGGCGGTAGTTGCAAACCCACCCTTTTCAGCCAATTGGAGTGCAAGCCAAGGCTTTTTATCCGATGAACGTTTTCAAGATTACGGCAAGCTTGCCCCAAAATCTAAAGCCGACTTTGCTTTCGTGCAGCACATGGTTCATCAATTAGACGAAAACGGAACAATGGCGGTAGTACTTCCACATGGGGTGCTATTTCGAGGAGCTGCCGAGGGGCACATACGCAAGCATCTTATCAAGAACAAGAATTACTTGGATGTAGTCATCGGACTGCCAGCTAACATATTTTACGGCACCTCAATCCCTACTTGTATTTTGGTATTGAAAAAACACCGTCAACATAAAGACAACATCTTGTTTATAGATGCTAGCCAGAACTTCGGCAAAGCAACAAATCAGAATTACATTCGTGAAGAAGACTTAGCTAGAATTCTCGAAGCAGTAGATGAGCGTGAGCAGTTAGCGCCAGAGAAAGCAAACAAGTTTGCTTATGTCGCTAGTATCAGTGAGATTGCCGAAAACAACGACTTCAACTTAAACATCCCAAGGTATGTAGACACATTTGAGGATGAAGAAGAAATTTGCTTGCGTACAGTGGTTGAAGGCTTGAACGAAGTTAATATAAAAATCAACAATGTAGACGAACTTATATCAAATACATGTATGGAACTGGGTATTCAATCTCCTTTCGGAGTAATCAATGAGCTATAAAAAGTCCGTCCCATCATTGAGATTCAAACAATTTAAAAATTTGTGGGAACGGAAAGTTTTCGGCAGTGGCGTCGAACCGTATATAGAGAGAGTCGATTCCTCAACAGACTTACCAGTTTATTCGTCATCAAGAGCGGGGCTTTTGGCTCAGGAAAGTTATTTCTCTAATCGTCGTGTTACCAACGAGGGGGAGTACGGAATTGTACCATACGGTTACTTCGTCTATCGCCACATGAGTGATGATCTCACATTTATGTTTAATATAAATGATGTCTCGCCCAAAATTGCCGTAAGCAAGGAGTATCCCGTTTTTTGCGTAAGAGACTGGGATGCCAGATTCATACGCTACAAATTAAATTATTCCAATGATTTTAAAAAATTTGCAGCAACTCAAAAGCTGGGAGGGACTAGAACTCGACTTTACTTCAAAAATCTCTGCCTTTGGGAAACCTTGATCCCGAATATAAGAGAGCAACAGAAAATAGCAGACTTTCTGTCGGCAGTAGATGAAAAAATCACTCTTCTCAAAGAAAAGTATGCGCTGCTCCAGCAATACAAAAAAGGGGTAGTGCAGAAGCTGTTCAGCCAAGAGAACCGCTTTAAAGACGACGACGGCCAAGCGTTTCCTGATTGGATCGAGCTACCTTTCGCAGAATGTTTTGAAAGAGTTACTCGTAAAAACAAAATAGATAATCGAAATGTACTGACAATCTCCGCTCAACACGGTCTTATTAATCAAGAGAAGTATTTTAATAAATCGGTTGCGGCAGCCAACTTAACTGGTTATTACCTTTTAGACAAAGGCGAGTTTGCCTACAACAAAAGCTATTCGAAGGGCTATCCAATGGGGGCGATTAAGCGTCTCAATAATTATGACCTAGGAGTAGTTTCCACTCTGTATATTTGCTTTAAATCTAAGCACGAACAAATTGATGAATTTTGGGAGCAGTTTTTTGAAGGGGGGATGCTCAATCGGCAAATCAGTAAAATAGCTCAGGAAGGTGCTCGCAATCATGGGCTCTTAAATATAAGTGTGACCGAATTTTTTGAGGATATAAAGGTAATGGTTCCCTCAATAGAAGAACAAAGAAAAATTGCTAATTTCTTACAAGCATTAGACAAAAAATTAGACGCCGTTCAGCAACAAATCGACCTTACCCAAACCTTCAAAAAAGGCCTGTTACAACAGATGTTTGTGTAGCCATTAGCAAGAAAGGAATCTATGTGAGCTATCAGTCAGAACAACAATTAGAAGATAACTTTATTGCTCAGTTGCAGCAGCAAGACTATGAGCGCATTCAACTAAACGATGCGCAGGCTTTAAAGGATAACCTGCGCAAGCAATTATCTGCGCTAAACAAGCTAGAGATAAGCGAAACCGAGTTTAGGCAGGTACGCAACGCCTTAATAAAGGGCAATGTGTTTGATAAGGCAAAGCTTCTGCGAGACCGCATTAGCATAACCCGTGATGATGGTAGCACCGCATACATTCGTTTTTTGGCCGACAGCCATGAAGAGAATATCTTACAGGTAACTAATCAGGTTACTATTAAAGGCAGGTACAAAAACCGCTATGACGTAACGGTGTTGGTTAATGGCTTACCGCTGATTCAAATTGAGTTAAAGCGCCGGGGCCTTGAACTTAAAGAGGCCTTTAACCAAGTAAATCGCTACCAACGACATTCTTACTGGGCTGAAGATGGCATTTTTCAGTTTGTGCAGATATTTGTCATCTCTAATGGTGTGAACACTAAGTATTACGCCAACTTCCCAAGTAATCGCAAGCCCAGCTTCAAACAGACCTTTTATTGGGCGGATGTCGATAACCACCGTTATGCAAAACTAGATCAGTTCACATCGCAGTTTTTAACCCAAAAGCACATAACCGATATGATCACCAAGTATGTGGTGATTAACGAAACTGATCGTATGCTGATGGTAATGCGCCCATACCAAATTTACGCTACAGAGGCGATTATTGCTCGGGTAGGTGAACGAGCAGCATTACCTCAAGAACGCCAAATAACCGAAGATTTAAATGGCTATATTTGGCACACCACTGGCTCAGGAAAAACGTTAACCTCGTTTAAAACTGCGCAGTTACTCACTACAGACCCAAGTATTGACCGAGTTGTGTTCGTGGTAGACCGTAAAGATTTGGATTACCAAACAGCCAAGGAGTTTAATAACTTCAAAAAAGGCTGTGTGGATGGCACAGACAAAACCAATATCTTGGTAAAGCAATTTTTGGGTAAAGAAGTTTATTACATTGAAGAAGATGGCGTGCGTAAGTCCGCTAGCCAAAACGATGGTGGTAAGCTTAACGAGCTGCGCAATGAAAAACTGATAGTAACCACCATACAGAAGCTTAACCATGCGATTAGCCGCAAGCGTTATAAAGCGCAAATGGAGCGTGTGCGAGAGCAGAACATCGTCTTTATTTTTGATGAATGTCATCGTAGCCAATTTGGTGAAACCCATCACCGCATTTGTGACTTCTTTACTAACCACCAAATGTTTGGCTTTACGGGTACGCCTATTATGGCGAAAAACGCTATTTCTAAGTCTGGTCGAAAGTACACAACAACCGATTTATTTCATAAAGCGCTACACAAATACACCATTGTAGATGCTATTAAGGATGAAAACGTTTTACGATTTGGCGTGGAATATGTGGGCCGCTACAGGAAAAAAGACAGCGCCAACGAAGTAGACATCGAAGTTCAAAACATTGATACCAAGGAGTTAATGGAATCTGACGCACGTCTGGAAAAGATTGTAGATTACATTATCGAGCAACATGGTCGTAAAACACACTCCAAAAGCTTCACGAGTATGTTCTGTGTTTCTAGTGTGCCTGCCTTAACTAAATACTATGAGCTGTTTGCTAAGAAAAAAGCTGAGGGCCAACACGACTTACGTATAGCCACGATATTTTCTTATAGCGATAACGAGGAAGACCCCGATGCAGACGGTGTATTTGACTTTACCGAGCTAACGCAAAAAGAGAGTTCTGCCGTAGCCGAAATGCCTGCCCAATATACCCACAGTCGCGACAAGCTAGAAAGCTACATAGGTGATTACAATGCTATGTTTGGCTGTAACTACACTACCAAAGACAGCGAGTCATACTACAACTATTACAATGACATCTCTAAAAAGGTTCGTGAACGTAAAATTGACTTGTTGCTAGTGGTGAACATGTTCTTAACCGGGTTTGATAGTAAAACCCTGAACACTCTATTTGTTGATAAAAATCTAAAGTTCCACGGCTTAGTGCAAGCGTATTCGCGCACAAACCGAATTCTTAACGAGCAAAAATCGCAAGGTAACATTGTTTGTTTCCGTAATTTAAAGAAGCGTACCGATGAAGCTTTAGCGCTATTTTCAAATAAAGACGCGAAAGATACGGTCATCATGCCGCCCTACAGTGAGTTCGTTAAGCTATTTAAAGAGGCACTGCAAAAGCTTGAAGCCATTGCCCCAGATGTAGACAGCGTAGATGATTTAGTTGATGAAGATGCAGAGCTAGAGTTTATAAAAGCATTTCGTGAGTTAATGCGTTTGCGTAACGTATTATCGACCTTTGCAGACTTTGATTTTGATGACATTGGTATAGAAGAACAAACATTCGAAGACTACAAGAGTAAATACCTAGACCTGTACGACAAGGTGAAAACAAATACTGGCGGCGATAAGGAATCTATTCTAGAAGAGGTTGATTTTGAGCTAGAGCTGCTCGCTATGGACGTGATAAACGTTACATACATTCTAAACCTTCTTGCCAAGCTCAAAGAAGCCGAAAACGAAGAGCAGTACCAATATCAGTATAAAGCACTAATGCAGGCCGTTGGAGGCGACCCAGAGCTGCGTAGCAAACAAGAATTGATTGATAAATTTATAAAAGAAAACCTACCAGACGTGAAAAACGCCGAGGACGTCGGTGAAGCATTTAGCGCATATTGGGAAGTCGAGAAAGATAAAGCAATTAAACAACTAGCCACTGAAGAAGACCTAGATGAAGAAGCCGTAATTGATGTTGTCGAACGGATTGAATATACCAGTCAGGAACCGCTACGCGAAGACGTAGTTAAAACAATGAAAAAACCACCTAGCGTGCTACAGCGCCGCAAGGTAATACCGCGAATTGCCGATAAATTTAAACAGTTTGTAGATACGTTTTATAAGGGAATTTAGCCATACTAACTTTGGCCCAACGTTAAAAAGCTAGTAAAGGGAATTATTTATGTCGAACACACTGGCTCAGAGCGTCGCACAGCAAATTTACAAAAAGAATTATCAAAGCTGCCTCGCTCTGCCTAATAATGATGGGCCCAAAGCATTAAAGTTGTTGCTAGAGGAATTTATGGCGTTGACTCAACCCCGGAAGCACGCCATTTTAAAATGGAACCTTAATGCAATTACATGCAACTATCCCGCTAACTTACTACAAAGCATTTGGTGGAATTCTCCGCAGGGTGCTGAAGCGCTTCCGACTGATCTTGAAAGTTTGTCTGACACAAAACTTTGCGTTGGGAGTGCCGATGGCTTCACTCCCCTGTCTAAAGTTGAGATACGACGTCAGGTTGTCGATATCTTATGTTCCGAGCTAATGCCTATAATTGAAGATGACTACATTAAAAAAGCACAAATAGACCTAGGCTATGTGCATATTAAGCATGAAGAGCTTAAAGAGACATTTGACTCGTTGATCAACCTCACATCTACCTATAAGGGGTCTCGACGGTTTTTAGAGTTTTTAAACTTCACATCAAAAATAAAGAATTACTCTGCTTTTAATGTCGCTTTAATTCATGCCCAGAATCCAAATGTAGAATACGTGGCTACGAGCAATGACTGGGAGAGACGGCATAAGAGAAAAATTAAGGCTAATGCAAAGCCGATAGTTATCTTAGCCCCTTTCCATCCTATTTTAATGGTATTCGATGTCAACGACACCGACGGAGCTCCATTACCAAATCGATGCTTTTCAGCATTCTGGGCAGAAGGATACGAGCCTTACGAAGAATTAGAAACGCTAGTTGATTACTTGGGCAAGGAAGGCGTAAAGGTTACCTATAAAGAGCTCCCAAAAAACTTGGCTGGCTGTATTGCTAGAAATATAGGTAAGACGCCTGAGTACTCAATGAAGATAAATAAGAATCATACAATAGCGGTTAGATTCGCAACTGTTATTCATGAAATAGGACATTGGCTGTGCGGCCATCTTGGCGAAGCCAAAGGCGTGCCTAACCGCGATCATCTCGATCTAACACAAAAAGAGTTTGAAGCAGAGTCCATTTCTTATGTGGTTTGCAAAAGGTTTGGCATTCGAAGCAACTCAGAAGAATATTTAGCAGATTACGTAGATCGGCAGTCATTAATACCTTCTGAAGTATCAGTGGACTTGATTTTAAAAGCTGCGTCAAAAATCGAAACGCTCATCAAATCAGGCCCTAGCAAAAAAGAGCGCTCCTCGAACAAAATCAAGAAGGCAGCTCAGTTGGGGTTTGAACTAGTGCCCTTTTGAAAGGAATGAATAGTGACTGCTTTATCGAGAAATAATTCACCAACACAAAAACATGTTTCACTTTCAACTGAGAAAGCTAGTACGAAGACAACACTTTACATCTAGAGTAAAAAATTAATGAATTTAAAAAATATTAAGCTGACAATCGCAGCATTGACGATCTTTACTATGACAGGGTGCAATTCAACATCGAACTCGTCAAATATCGACTCTCTTAAAAACCAGCCCGAAATAAATGTTGGCACATCGCTAACCGAATTATCACCTTCTGACAGGAATGCTTTTATAGGTTTATTGTTGGCTCGCCTATCTGAAAAAAAGATGGAAGACAACGGTCCTGCATTTGAGTATTTTGATAACAACTATCAAGTCAATTCAGCAAACGGTCGAGTTGTTGTTAAAATTTCCGCTAACGATGATGGACAGTTAGAACGCTCATTTCAGTCAACCTGCAAGCCCTGTAGCGAAGCTACACTTACTCAGGCTAGTACTATTTACGAACAGTTGGGAGAGTGGTACTTAAAATACGGTGAAAAATATTTAAAGTTTGTAAGTGCTTATCGTAAGCAGGAAAGCCTTGTTACAAACTTAATAGAAACGACAGAAATTAAAGTAATAGACGAGAAAGCCCGCCTCTCGGAAGCTAGCCTTAAAAGGCTGGCTGACTCCATAAAAGTTTTAAAAGTAATGGAGGGTGAGAAACATAATGTTTTCCAACTCGATGAGCCCACTAATCTTGATATGGCAATGAAAATTGCCTTTCTTAACAGGGCCAACATTGGGAAACTCAGCGTTACGTATAAGAACGTGCCAGCAACATTTTATCCGTCAACACTTCCTAACGTGGTAAAAGCTTATGTGGACGAGGTAAAGGTAGACCTTTTTCCTCAAAATTTCAGTGCTAGTAACGAAGATCTAGAACTTTATATGGAAGGCAGTAGTCTAGTCGTTTTAAACATGACTCCAGAATTTATAGAGCTTAAAAACTTATCAATGTACTACGGCGGAAAAATTACAACGTTTGAACCAGAACGTTCATTGCTCCCACCACAATCAGAAAGCATAGAGTTGTTTTCAGAGCTTCCATACTATTCTAGGTACAATCATAAAAGGCTAGTGAAAATAGAAGACGAGCATGACTCCGTAACTTTTGGGTTTGCAATCAAATACAGCATAAACAACGATGAAAAGACACTCTTCCACACAGTGAATTTGCACCAAGAGAGGCTGTAGCTTAAAAGCATTAAGGACGCTATGCTTTGTCGTCGTGACTGGATAGCAGTTTGTACACTGCTTAAGAGTTTAGATTGACCAAGCTTGAATTACTCATAGCTAGCCTAAAGAAGAGCATTATGCATAGGAAGAACATGAAACAGTATTTTTCTGAAAAATTTAGTATTTTTGACAAAAACGATATTCTTCCAAGAAAGCAGATAATAGAAGCTATAAAAGTTTTCTCAGCGTGGGCTGTACCCGCCTTTATATTTGTGCTTTGGGCGGACACTTACTATCCAGATGTAGAGTTTTATAAAAAAGCTATAACTGAGGGCATCGGACCAAATCTATGGAATGCGATTGGTTCTTTTGGTCTTTTTTCGTTTGGTATAGCCCTTGCCTTTTCACCGTTAAAAACACCATCACTTTTAGCCACTCAGTTACTCTCGAATACCTATGCTATCGGCTGCCTAACTTTTGGACTTTTGGTTGGACAATGGTGTCTACTTCCCTTTTCAGAATTAGTATGGTGGCAACAGGGGCTATTTGGAGTCACTTCAGTATTTTTACTGTTGTTGGTTTTTGTGTACAACCTCTTTGTATGGTATCTGAGTTTTCTGATACACAGTTCTAGAAATCATAAGTCAAAATTTTTAGGTAAGTTCGAGCAGTTGCATTGGGTTTGGAGAGCGGGGATTGGCACTTTCTTATCTGCTATCTCTCTTGCAGCTTTCTTGAATGCTTAACAAAACATTTGCCATGTTTAACGCTGTGTTTCCAGCTAGGAGGTTTCGCGAATCGTTATCGAAAAAACTCTTTTGCGCATGCTTCATCTTGGCGTTTTAAATTCTTTTGAGGCGGCGAAATTGCACGCAGTTATTGGCTGCGTAGGAAACTTAAAGTTGCTCTACTAGAAACCTTCCGTCTTTGATACAACCTACCTCGATAGCACCACATGGGCTAAAGCGCTTTAGCTTCCCTATTTGCTGTAAAGGCTCATATAAATCATTACCGTCGCGCAAAAGTTCACGTGTAATTTCACCTGAGACAGAGGCTTGCGCTACTGTTTCAGCTAGCGAGAAGACGTCTAATTTTTTCATTCGATACCTCCTACAGACTATTTGAAAATTAAGTGGGAGTGAGAGGCGTAGGTAGCGCTTCAACTCCCTGATAATACACAACCTCACTATAATGATAGCTATGATATGTCACAAAGCAAACTACATGCTTCATCAATAATATTGCTCCTTTCTTACAGGGCCTTGAGAATTTAGACAAGTTCACTCAGAAAGTGGTTGAGTATGAAATACCATAATTAGGCGAAAATGGAGTTAAGAGGGGCTGATCATTAAAGCTTCGGCTGAATTCAGCGTATTGAGTTTGTCCACTAAAACCCGAATGATAATACTGACCATTAGACCAATTCGGAGCAAACTCTCCAATAGTACTGTTTAATAACAAACCAGACTGATAATACTGACCATTAGACCCGTTCGGAGCAAACTCTCCAATAGTACTGCTTAATAACCAACCAGACTGAATTCTCTGTGCTGCAATTTCCCAACTAGATTCGTGTGGCCATAAAGAGATAGCCGCGTACTCTTCAGTATTAATTGGCTTTATATACCCGCTTAGTGCAAGTGCCGCTTGATTACCTTCATCCGCTAGCCTATGAATCTTCTCAATATACTCCTTTTTTGGGTTGCTCAAATTACTATTAGGCACCCTCTCGATATATCTATTGTAAGATTCATCAAAGTTTTGAATAGTATGGGCTATCTGGCTTTCTTCTATCATCTCGCCATTCTCAACATCGTTTACAAGCGATTCAAGCTCTTTCTTTTGTAATTTAAAATCCGCTAAAGCAACTCTATTTTTTGTATCATTTACGAGGCCACCACTCTCACTCAAAATAGATGGAAAGGCAAGCCCACAAGTAAATGCGAAAAAGAAGGCCTTCTTTTTCTGATTTGGGTCAAACGTTGTTAAAACATAAACGCCAACACCAGCCGCCATAGCCCCGCTTACAAATGGCACAGCGACAAGGTTTAATAACTTAATGGCAGTTAAAGGAAATGTACTTGGCTCATTCCAAGCTGATGCAACTGAAAGCATCCCTCCAACTGCGCCACCAATGAGTATCAAAGAAATCTCCAATGAATGATCTAATATTGACCTATCGCCAGTTGTCATGCCAATCTCCCTTTGCTCAATTTTTAGAACCAGAATAGTACAATTATTGACCACCAACAAACATTTGATAAACATGATTGGGCCGCTGGATTTAGTAATATGTCACATTATTTTATGATTTCGTGTCTCTTTACACTTTAATAATTAAATCCTTTTCAACTAGGCTTTTATGCAGCTCAGAAGTCGTTTTAGACTGCGAGTGAATATAACGTAAGTCGTCATGTGCGAGCTTGCTCCACTTTCTAAATGGAACTACTTTACTTTCACTAGTTGCCTCTTTAGCTCTAATTGACTTTAAGCTTTGCGAACTAGTTTCAATTTGTGCGGCAAGCTTTCTAGCAAGTACGGTATTATCGATATCAGGGTACTCGTCTTTCAACAGTGCAATTTCTGTAGCATAGTCTTTGAAATCTAACCCGAAGATTTTAAGGAGCGACTTAAGTTCTGTGTCTTCAACTTCGCTAATATTTTCTTCAAGTTCTTGTTCTACATTTTCGTACAGCTCTTCAACTATACTATCCACATCGACAGTAGGGAGTGTTAAATCAGAGTACTTTTCTATTTCACTGACTCTACCTGAGCGGAGCGCATCCAGCATAGGATGAACACTTTTCATTTCTTCTTTGTACACTGTGTCCAACAACGGGATAGTTAACTCTTCAGCTCCAGAAACGATTGCTCTTATTTGAGCAATAACAAAGATTTTTACGGTTATATCTAAAATCCCTTGCGATAAAACAAATAAATGGGTGAGGATGTCTTCTGAGGGCTTTTTTGTACGTTTCTGAACCCACTGGAACCTCCATAAGCGTCTTACAAAACCTCTCCAGCGATCTAAGTCCTTTTCTGTCTTTGAAATACCCCAATGCATGCTACCAAAACCAATTTCTCTTCTCGCGCCACGCAAATCCTTCGAAATACCAGTTGCTTTTGGTGTACCTACAACAAGAACAGGAATTCCGAGGGTATTAGTGAGCTCGGTAAAGAAATTGATCAAAAAGTCACGTTTTTCTTTGGTGTCTTGTAAATGCTGTATTTCGTCAATAACAAGCACGCCTATAGAGTGGTCAACTGCTATCTGCTTCATAGCTTGTAATAAGGTTTTCTCACCAATTCTGATTTTCTGAGTGTACCGACGGTGATAAACAGTCCCTAACACTTCATCTACTGCATGGAAAAAATTACTGCAAAGACTTGCTAAGTCACCATTAGACGGACATTCAACAAATACGTAAGTGAGTTGTTGGTGCATGTTGTATTTAGGGTGCTCAATAAGTTGCGGATAAGTCGAAAGAATCTTCTTTACCGCCGTTGTTTTTCCGCTACCTGAACAGCCTATAAGCGTTGTGCTTTGGACTGAGCGATCTGTTGTGGGGAAAACGTTAATAGTCGCCTCTTTTCCTTGGGTTTTTAGATAGTTTTCTTGGATAACTTCTTTATCTAGGTTCTTTGCGGGGTTCCGTTTAACATAGCCGCTACGAATCATAAGCGATAGCTTCTTTTCCAAATTTAAATGACTTGGAAGAGGGTGAAAAAAATCACCATCCATAAGCTTGGCAATAGCGTGAATTCTTAAATTAGCATGCATATTTAGCTCTGCTTCGCTATGCGCAGGCCTTGATGCAAGAGCCTTTGCGAGAGCAATATCATCAACGCAGATTTGGGGCAACGCTTCAATAAGCGGATTACCTCGGTATTCAGCTAAGCCCGGGTCGCTATAGCTTGCCGTTACTGATGTTTGAGTAGTTTTCATTCGTCATCTCCAAAAATGTCATCTGGAATTTCGGGTGCCTCAAAGCTGGCAGGCTTTTTTATCGGTTCTACGTTATTTGGTATTTTTTGATTCGGGCTATGCTTTTTCGCTCCGACAGAGCGAGATTTTCGTTCATCAGCCAGCGCTTGCTTTTTATTTGCCTTTATCGCACTCACTCTCGAACGCGCAGATGCGTCTGAGGTATTTCCTTTGTGACGTTTCATCGCCGCTCTTATACGGTTTTCAATTCCTTCTTCCGCATCAAGCTGTTTGCTTTTATTAGCTTTTGCTTCAATATCGCCCATTAGCTTCACAGCACGATTTGTTTGCTTGGCTTCATAAAACGTCATGTCTTGAAATGCACGGCTACGTTCAGTGAGGTTAGCGGCCCAGAACACTTGCTCTTGTTCTTTGGGAAATATGTATATGCTGTTTGTGCTGCGTGGGTCGTAAGCAATTTCAACTTTTTTAGGCCTTGTACGATGCTTATCCCTTAAAAACCAACCAGCCTTAAATGCTTCAGGGCAGCTAAACGTCAAAGACTGAAACTTTATTCCCTCATTAGAAACTGTAGCCATTTCTCTTGGCAGAGTGTGAACTTTGAACTCTTTAACACCAGCGCTCCTCAACAGACCAGACCGATTCTCTATACCCCACTGCCACAAATTCTTTGGAGTACGTGGTAATTCGTCAGGTATACCAGCGTCAGCATCATACTTTTTCATAACACTTAAATTGTGCTTATAGATTAGTAATACAAGAATTTCTTCCAGCTCTAAAAGTGTTAATTGAGCGTCAAGACGATAGTCTTTTCCTCCACGCTTTTTCACCGTTTCTGACGTTACTGCACCGGGAGTGTATGGTATGAAGTCGGCTTGGAGTGTCCTAAATCTTTGCTCGACTATACCCTTAGCGTCACCTCTGCGAGCTTTAGCATTCTCGATACGAACGTTATAAGTGTTAACTAACGATTCCGATTGATGAGTAAGTAGCTCACCTTTGTCAGCTAGAATAGCAGTAGGTAGACCAATTGCTGGCCAGTCTTCAAATTCAATTGGTATACCTAGTCTCTTACAAACGTCGACTTTGTTCTCTAGACAATTTGCAATGCACATCATGGCAAGCACATATGAAGGAGGTTCAAACGTCAGATAATAACCTACGACTAACCGAGAAAAGACGTCAATAGTTAGCATAAGTGTTGGTCGGCCTATGATTTTGGTAGAGTCTTTATCGCTAACTAAATATAAATCAACAATCGTAGCATCGAACTCAAATCTATCACCGGGCGCAAGTACTTGTGCCGTAGCAGTACTTTTTAGAGGCCTAATATCCTTTTCGTAGTCAATTTTTGAGCTTCTCAATTTTGCGGTATCAGAAGCGTCATACTCCATTTTAAAAAAATGTTTTAACTGTAGGATCGTCGGATAATCTTGGCTTTGGATGTCGGGATACTTCTTTCTAAATTCCAGCTCTACTTTACTCTGGACTTTAGTCCAAGGCATTCGCGTCACTTTTAAATAGTACGAGTCGATTGCCTTCCTAAAAAGCTCCTTAATGTTTTCATCAATAGGAATACCAGTTCCAGATGTGACTGTTCGTTTCCTGCCTACTTTTTTATCTGTTATCTTGCGAGTCTTATTTCGTGCACCCTGCTTTTGAAAATCGGGTAACAATGCCGCTTTATTTTGGCCTCGCTGCAAAAACTTGCGTGTTAAAGTGTAAAAATGTTTTATCGAGTAGGTCGCCTTACTACCATCTACAACCTCTTTGTAAAGCGCGGGCCACGCGTGGCGATGCAACCGTAACGGGTTATTGTTCACGTTTTGCATCACTTCCCAAATTTCTTCAAGACGTCGCTTTTGCGATGCAGAAGGTTGTTTTAGTGCATTGCTGACAAAAGGGTCTGGGATTATCTCAGAGCATCTTTCTTTGAGTGCACTGATAATTTCCTGTTTATCAAAAAGCTCAGGATTAGCGTACTTATCATTGATATCGATCCATAGAATATCATCAGGAAGTATATCTAGAATCCGAAACTGCCGCTCAGCATGAGAAACAACCGCATTAACCAACAGCATAAAGGCCACCGGTATTCACATTGTCAGAAACAGAAATAAGGTCACCACAATTTAGGTTTTGATATGGCTGACTGATATCGAATACGAAGATTCTATAAGCGAAAGCATTCCTTATCAGCATTAGTGAGTTACCAGTAGGTTGTCCATGTCGCCTGTCATACAATGCACAGGCTTTTGCAAGCTTTAACTCGGGGGTATCTTTTATTTCATACCACAGATCCATAACTTGAGATTCGAAGCTTTTTTCCAAATGTAAGTTTTTACCACCTAACATCCAATCGACATTGGCCTGTTGAATATGGGGGATATCCAGCTCTGTAATTAACTTCCATTCAATTCCTTTGGCTAAGCAACACCGTCTCTCTATTTCTAGTTTGGCAACAGTCTCTTTATTCATAAGATCTTCAATGTATTTGACCTGAACGGCTGTCCGTCGATTTTCAAGAGAGTCGTAGCTTAAGAGTAGGTCCGTAGTAAAAATATGAAATTTGTTACCTTTTTTCGGATGTTTAATACCAGCCTCTTCTGCCACGGTAAGCGATGTTTCTAAGTCGAAGGGATACTGTTCGCGAATATCTGTTATAGATTCGTTCCAGTCGCAAAGTGAGAATGCTAGAAATTCAAGTTTTGAAAGTAGATGTACAACTCTACCCGAGGTATGGGAGAGTGCTCGATAGCTTGTACCATCGCTAGAGATTTCTTGAATACGGATCCATGGTTGGTATGTGAGTCCACGGCCCACACCTCTGCCGCTTTCGAAGCGCTTTTTAATTTCTTCTTTTGTCAGCCATTCAAGCTTTTTCATTGTTTATGCTCACCAATCTCCTATTTGATGAGCATAAACCAAGATTTTTTATAAACCAAACTTACGTCGATTTATTTTAACCAAACCAAATATAATATCACTTGAACCAAATATAATACTGCTTAAACCAAATTTAATAAGCTCTGACACGAATAAGTGCTTCAGCTGTGTGCTTTATTCCACCGTAACCGACTTCGCCAAGTTACGCGGCTGGTCAACGTCGGTGCCCTTAATTAGCGCTACGTAGTAGCTCAAAAGCTGTAGTGGCAAGGTATAAATGATAGGTGCGATTGGTTCGTCGCAGTGCGGTACGTTGATAACGCGCATGGTTTCATCACCTTCAAACGCCGCATCTTTATCCGCAAATACGTACATGATGCCGCCACGGGCACGTACTTCTTCAACGTTCGACTTTAGCTTCTCGAGGAGTTCGTTGTTCGGTGCAACCACAATAACGGGCATTTCGTCATCAATAAGCGCAAGTGGGCCGTGTTTCAATTCACCAGACGCATACGCTTCCGCATGAATATAAGAAATCTCTTTAAGCTTAAGCGCTCCTTCCATGGCAATAGGGTATTGATCGCCACGACCTAGGAACAAGCTGTGGTTCTTATCTGCAAATTCTTCAGCTAAATCTTCAATGCCACCAGTTATCGCTAAGGTCTCTTCAAGCTTTGCAGGCAGACTATGAAGCGCAGAGACAATAGCTTTGCTGTCAGCGTCTGTCATGCCGTTTTCTTTGCCCAGTGCTAGGGTAAGCATTAAGAACGCAGTGAGCTGAGTAGTGAAAGCTTTGGTAGACGCAACGCCAATTTCCGCGCCAGCGCGGGTCATAAATGCAAGGTCTGACTCGCGTACTAATGACGAACCCTGAACGTTACAGATAGTCAAACTAGACATATAGCCCAGCTCTTTTGCTAAGCGAAGGGCAGCTAACGTATCGGCTGTCTCACCTGATTGAGAGATAGTAATAAGCAGGCTGTTTGGGTGCACTACTGACTTGCGGTAACGGAATTCTGATGCAATTTCTACGTTGCACGACACATTTGCATATTGTTCTAGCCAATAGCGCGCCGTCATACCCGCATGGTAGCTGGTACCACAGGCAATAATTTGTACATGCTGTACTTTTTTGAATATCTCGTCAGCACCTTTACCAAATATGTCAGCAGTAAGTCCGTTTTCGTCAATACGATCTTTAAGCGCATTACGAACAACGGTTGGCTGCTCGTGAATTTCCTTAAGCATGTAGTGGCGGTAACCCGCTTTGTCACCCGCGTCGTGCTCGATATTCGACTCAATCACTTCGCGTTCAACGGCATTGCCGTCTTTATCGAAGATTTTAACGTCGCGACGAGTAATCTCTGCCACATCGCCTTCTTCTAAAAAGATAAAGCGGCGTGTCACTGGCAATAATGCCATTTGATCTGACGCAATGAAGTTTTCGCCAAGCCCCAAACCAATTACAAGCGGGCTGCCCGAACGTGCAACCACTACGCGACTAGGATCTTCTTTATCCATGATGACGGTGCCATACGCACCGTGGAAGGTTTTAACGGCACTTTGCACAGCGTCTAGTAAAGTCTTACCTGACTTAAGCTCTTCGTGTACGGTGTGAGCAATAGTTTCTGTGTCGGTGTCGCTGGTAAAGGTATAGCCCTGCTCTTTTAACTGTGCTTTTAAGTTAACGTAGTTTTCAATAATACCATTGTGAACAACAGCTACACGTTCAGTTGAAAAGTGTGGGTGCGCATTCGCTTCAGTCACACCACCGTGCGTTGCCCAACGGGTATGAGCAATTCCAGTTGTACCCAAAGCTTCACCTTCTGCCACCGCATCAGCAAGCTCTTGTACTTTGCCTGTACGGCGAATACGCGTAAGCGTGCCGTCGCCTTGCAATAGCGCTACGCCAGCTGAATCATAGCCGCGATACTCCAGTCTTTTTAAACCTTCTAATAGGATTTCAACCACGTTACGCTCAGCTACAGCGCCAACTATTCCACACATAATTATTCTCCACTCGGCGCTGCAATAAGTACTGTCACGCCCTGATTTTCAATATTAAGTTTGTCTTGTTCACAAATGCCTTCATCAGTGATCAAAACAGAAATGTTTTTCCAGCTTAGCTCTAGGTTAGGCATTTTATGCGTTAATTTCTTTGAGCTGGCTACTATAACCACCTTACTCGCCGCCACAGCCATGGCGCGGGTTACACCAATAAGCTCGTTAAAGGTGGTGGTGCCTCTATTGACATCTATGCCCGCGGCACCAATAAACGCAAAGTCAAAACTATAGGCACTAACCAACTGTTCAGCCATAGCGCCTTGAAACGACTGAGATTGGGCATCCCATGTGCCCCCTACCATTAACACCGTCGGCTCTTTTTCACTTTGGGTAAGGTAATTGGCGGTTGATAATGTGTTGGTCATTACCACTAAATCATCGGCATGTGATAAATGGGGTAAGATGGATGCGGTGGTAGACCCGCAGTCTATAACGAGCTTATTGCCCGGTTTGACCAAGCTCGCTGCAAGTTGGCCTATAGCGTTAATTGCTGGGCTAGTAGTTGAATTCGCGAAAGGGTCACTGGTAATAAACTGAGATGGCCCAGCATTTGAGTTGGTAGATGATGGTACAGGCACTGCGCCACCAAACTGTCGAATCAGTAAACCTTGCTGCGAAAGGGCTGCGAGATCTTTTCTAATGGTGACTTCAGACGTAGCAAAACGCACGGCCAAATCTTCAACTTGAGATTGACCATGCTCTTTCACCCACGCCACTATCTGCTGGCGGCGCTGTTCAACCGATTTACTACTTTTCAATATAACCTCATGCTCTTGCCGCCTTCTCGCTAAACCTTTCTGTACGCGTTGTTCCAATTGAGAACAAGCCATGAAAAGTCTGCAAAACAGTCCGCAAACACACCTTCAACATTCAATCATAACTTTCAAAACGAAAGTTATTAGTTTTAAAGTGAAAGCATCGTAAGTTAAATTGAAACGACGATCAAGGTAATTGTTTAATTAAACGCCAGCGATTTCTTTTGAGCACTCGCTTTTATGGCTAGCTCAATGACTTTGATAACAGGTACGACCGTACTCGCGTCAGCCGGCGAGAATTTACCGTCTTCAATAGCGTGAGCAAGGCGATTGAAAAACGTGAGATATTCACCCTTCAATGTTGTCACCGTCTCTTCAACTAGCTGGCCGCTTTCATTGACCACAGCTAGCACGCCATGCTCGTTATCTTTTGTAATCGCCCAGTGTTCATCATCAAAGGATAGCTCTGCACGCAATTGATCTTCTTGCGGATCTAAATAGAACTTTCGAAAGCTGCCTTTTGTGCCTTGCAAGTCGTAGCGCAATGTCGCGCTGGCCTGAAAAGCTGAACTACCTAGCTTTACAACTTTATCAACATAGTGAAGTGTTACATCGAACGTGTCATCTGACTGTCCATTTTCACGCAAGACCTGTATGTTTGCCGACACTTCTTCCGGCTCGCCGAAAAGCTGTAGCGCTTGGTCGATTAAGTGGGGACCTAAATCCCAGAAGATACCGCTTCCTGGCCCTGCATTTTCACGCCACCTGTCTCGTGGTACTGGGCGAAATCGATCGAAGCGGCTTTCCAAACGTTTAATGTCGCCAAGTTTTTCATCGTTAATTAGCTGCTTAATCGTAAGAAAATCGCCATCAAAACGTCTGTTGTGATAAACACAAAGCTGTTTATTTTGAGAATGTGCAAGCTCTACTAAAGCCTCTGCTTCTTCACTATCTAATGTAAATGGCTTTTCTACCAATACGTGACAGCTGTGCTCTAATGCCAGTTTCGCCTGTGGCCCATGAAGGTGATTTGGGGTTGTAATAACCACCAAATCTACATCGTGAATTTTAAGCGCTTCTTCCAACGAGCCATACACTTCAGCATGGGGTAAAACTGCGTTAACCACATCAGGTTTTGAAGAGATAACCACATCGACAGAGAACTGCGGTAGATAATTTAGAAATGGCAAATGAAAGGTTGTGGCGGAAAATCCAAAGCCAACCAGAAGTGTAGATATCATCGCATATCCTTGTGTAACGAGAATTAAGAGGTAAGTAAACACACACTATCAGTAATGATAGATAGGGGAAACCTTAGATAGTTCATTATTTAGAAGACAGATAGCTGAATGAGTTGCGTTTACAGCGACACAGTAGACGTTAATTTAAGCCCTCTGATTTTATCATCTTTCTGACTGGGCGATAGTTTGATGAGGCTGAAGAAGAAACTGGGCTAGCTAAACACTATTTGTGTTTGCCAGCCCTATCTCACCATGTAACCCGTTAGCGAGCTTTAATAAGGATACGTCTTTATTTTTTGGTCGGGCGCGGCCAATTTGGAATATTGCGCTGCTTACCGCGGGCAACGGCTAGCGCGTCTTCGTCTACGGTTGACGTAATCACGGAACCAGCACCTACGGTAGCCCCTTTGCCAATGCTTACAGGCGCGACAAGCGACGAGTTTGAGCCGATAAAGGCATTGTCGCCGATAACGGTTTTGGACTTGTTCACACCGTCGTAGTTACAGGTAATTGTGCCTGCGCCAATGTTCGCTTTGGCACCCACTTCTGCATCGCCTAGGTAGGTTAAGTGATTCGCTTTGGCGCCCTCGCCTAAAATAGCCTTCTTCATTTCCACGAAGTTACCCACTTTGGCATTTCTCTGCATTACTGCACCAGGGCGTAGTCGAGCGAAAGGCCCGACCGTACAGGCTTCACCTACACTGGCTTCTTCAACAATAGAATTAGCTTCAATTACAGCGTTATCCGCAATAGTACAGTTGCGCAGAATACAGTTTGCACCAATGTTGACGTTGCTACCAAGTGTCACCTTACCTTCAACAATAACGTTAACGTCGATAATTACGTCGTTACCGGTTTCAAGCTGGCCGCGTAAGTCAAAACGAGCAGGATCCAGCAAGGTCACGCCATTGGTCATTAGCTCCTCGGCTTGGCGACGCTGAAGCGCGCGCTCCAGGTTAGCTAACTGCAAACGATTATTAACGCCTTCCACTTCTACCGCAGACTGTGGCTGTGCTGACTGAATTCGCTTGCCTTCGGCCGCTGCCATGGCAATAACGTCGGTAAGGTAATACTCACCTTGCGCGTTATCATTGCTTAACTCGCCCAACCAGCGCTTAAGATCAGCACCAGACATCATCATCATACCGGTGTTAATTTCTTTAATTTCACGCTGGGCATCAGTGGCGTCTTTGTGCTCAACTATCGCGGTAATGTTGTCATTCTCACGAATAATACGGCCCATGCCTGTGGGGTCGTCTAGATTTACAGTGAGCAGTGCTAAATCACAGCTTTCCTTCACAGCTTTTAACGCACTTAGTGTCTCTTCGCGAATAAGTGGCGCGTCGCCAACCAGAACAAGCACGTCTTCATTGTCTTTAATATGAGGTGCCGCTTGCTGAACAGCGTGGCCTGTACCTAACTGTTCGGCCTGTAAGCACCAGTTTAGATTATCTTCAACAACCGTTGCCTTAAGCTGGTCGCCGCCATGACCGTAGACCAAATGAATATTGTCAGCACCCAGTGATTTTACTGTGTTGATAATTCGCTGCACCATAGGTACACCACCTACTTTGTGTAACACCTTGGGCAACGATGATTTCATACGAGTACCTTTACCCGCCGCTAAAACAACCACTGAGAAAGCCATATAATTCCTTTATTTCGCAAAGAGAATGAAAAATCGGAGCATAGTGTAACCAAGGAAATAGCATATGTCAGCGGTTCATTCGTGATCAAAAGCTATTTGCAGAGTGCGAAAACTAGGTGTTTTCCTTCATTGTTATTTAGTCTAAAGTTAATGATAGTCACCTAGTAGTTCAATATTGCAACAGGTATACTTACCATTATAGGTAAAGTTCAGTCAGGCAAGGGAGCATGCGCAGTCTGTGAACACATTTAGAACACTGCATAGAAGCATTTTAGTGTTATTCGCGGTAGTGGTTATCGCTATCGTTACACTGGTACATTTTAGTATTTCCAAGATTGTTGCCGAGCAGAGTCGCGCGCAACAACAGTCACTTTCGCCCGCAATCTCACTTATTGTGGAGCAACTTTTAAAACCACTCCATATTTCAGAAGCTTTGGGGCATTCCACCGAGTTAGTAGACTTGATGGATGGAGAAACGATTGACCAAGAGGCTGTTTTCAAAACATTGGATCGTCTTGAAAACGAGTTTGGGTTGTCTTTCTTTATTGCCAGCGAGGCAGACAGAAAACAATATAATTCTGATGGCAGCATAATTAACCTGATTGAAGGGGAAGTAAGCTGGTATTTCAAGTACAAGGACTACCCTACCGATGCCGTGGCAGATATCGGTAAATGGGAAGACACCCATTTCTATATTGATATAAAGATCCACGATGAAGATGGCCGCTTCTTGGGCTTCTTTGGTGTTGGAAAGAGTCTGCGCAGTTTTATCGAGGTCTTCGATACCTATAAGCAAGAGTACGGCTACGACTTTTTGTTTGTAGATGGTGAGGGTGACATTATGCTGTCTTCTGATCCTAATCTTATTGCGTCTTACTCTGATTTTACCAATTTGTCAGAATTGCCTTGGTATGCCAGCCTTCCCCTTACTATCCAGAACGAGCAGGCACTCAACAATAAATTAGTGACGATCGACCAGAATGATTACCTTATTGCCGAAGTAAAACTTAATCAATTTGGTTGGACGGTGTTTTTACTCAGTCCACTTGAAGAACGCCAGGCTGAAATTTCACAAGCATTTATATTCAGCGTTGTAACACTACTGGTTGTTGTATTCTCGCTGTTTTTACTTATCTACAATCTGTTGTATTACTTCAGAAAAGACATGCAGCCAGATCTGGTTGTTCGCCATACTAACCGTCTTCCAGAAAAAGAGAATTTACAGCTTATCTACAAAACGCTACTGGCTGAACATAAGTCACTAAGCGTAATGCTGATTAGCATTGATGAGTTTTCTGACATTGTTGACGCTCACGGCAGAAACGCAGGCGACGACTTATTAGATAAAGTTGTGGCGTATTTGGCTGAGCACTTGCGCGAGCAAGATGTACTGGGACGCTGGAGCAGTGCAGAATTCATTATTCTATTGCCACATACCGGCCCGCATGTGGCTTTTGATATGGCACAAAATCTTCGTCACGGCATCGCTACCTTGCCGCCGCTACAAGAGTTACCAGAACTGCTTATTACAGCGTCTATTGGTATATCTTACACCGCGTCACCGCGCGCTATGCACGAAGTAACCGCGCACGCGGAAGACGCGCTTTATCAAGCCAAGCGCGACGGCAGCAATTTAGTAAGAATGCAGCTGATAGACTAGCCCAGGTTTGATTCAATCTAAGCAGGTTTAACCTTAAGGCGTTTTCTTTTGAGAACGCCTGTGGTTAACGCCACACCGAACAAAATCATTAAACCACCCACAATGGTTTGAATTGATAAGTGCTCTTGCAAGAACAGTACACCCCAAATAATGCCAAATAGTGGTACCAGGTAAGCTACAGTAATGGCTTTGGCTGGGCCGATGTCAGCTATGAGTTTGAAATACAAGATATACGCTATGCCCGTGCCACCGACAGCCAGCGCTACCGCATTTACCCATGCATTAACGCTTGGCATTGTTTCTGGCAAGGTCGCAAGCGCGAAGGGTGCTAGCATCACGCTGGCCATAGCCTGACTACCTGTAGCGACAACCAGAGGTTTAACCCCCTGCAACCATTTCTTCATCATACACGCCGCTATGCCGTAGCCAGTGGTGGCCAACAATGCAGTCAAAATAGGAAGAAAACTAATATCGCCCTCGCCGAGCTTTTGCTGACTAATAACGGTCACGCCTACAAAGCCTACAAAAAGCCCCGCTACTGCTGACTTTGTTAGTTTGTCACCTAACCACAGCCAAGCGACAATGGCGCCAAACATGGGAGCCGTGGCATTTAAAATGGCATTAACGCCTGCCTCTAAATGCAGGCTGCTGTAATTAAACAGGACGAAAGGCACCGCCGTGTTAGCCATGCCCACCAGCGCAATAGCCAACCAGTGGCGCTTTATGTCTTTTACCGACCCTCGTATTAACAGCAATGGTAGCAATACCGCTGTAGCAAGCACGGTACGAATGGCTACTAATACATAAATACCAAATTCTGGTGCGGCAACACGCATGAAAATAAATGAACCGCCCCAGATACCGGCTAACACCAGCAGCGAGATAATGTCTCTTATTGCCATTCTTTTATCACCATTTTCTTATCACCCATTCTTTTATAGCCCCAGCACCCCTTGGGCTCCTTCTAAATTAAGTAAATACTGCTTACGCGGTAAACCACCTGCATAGCCCGTTAGGGTTTTATTACTTCCGATTATACGATGGCAAGGCACAACAATAGCAATAGGGTTACGACCATTTGCCATACCCACGGCGCGGACAGCTTTTGGGTTGCCAATGGCTTTTGCGATATCTAAATAGCTAGCGGTTTCGCCGTATTTAACGTGTTGCAAAGCATCCCACACCTGATTCTGAAACGCCGTACCTTTAGGGCAAAGCGGTAGGTCAAACTCGCGTAACGTACCGTCAAAGTATGCTTGTAACTGACTGCACGCTGCTTCGGTGATGGCGTTTTTTTGCGAATGAAAGTCGTTGCTTAGCACGCTTTCTTGCGCTGCAGTTTCTCTGCCTATACCACCCTGCTTTGCGTTGGCCGTATTATCTGATTCAGCGGCACTCACGAACTCGATAGCCGTTATGCCTTTATCAGTGGCTTCAACTTTAACAAGCCCCTGTATGCTGTTCACGAAATCTGTATATTTCATACTTACGACTCTCTTTACTGATTGCTTAACTGCCACAATTGAAGGGTTAAATAACTGCGCCAAGGTGCCGCTTTTTCAGGCGCTATGGGGTACTGCTGCGCCATTTTACGAACGATTAAATCACCGCCAAGGTAAATATCAGGGTTTCTCTCCCCCCGCATTTTTAAATAGTCGAGCGTCCACGGCCCCACGCCTTTAATGGCGAGTATGTCTTCATGGCTTGGCATGTTACCGTTTATGAATAAACGAGCAAAGTGACGTACAGCCTCTTTTCTCGCCTGTGGCATACGTAAGAATTCAAGACTGTTTTCGGCCACACTTTCAGGCGAGGGAAAGCTGTAGCGTTCACTCGTTATAGATTCAAGACCGTTTGACGGGAGCGCATCAGATACCGTTTCGCCCAGCTGATGTACCAGTAAAGTCACCTGGCCAATAGCCGCTTTTACACTAACTTGCTGGCCTACAATAGCCCGGCAGCCGCTTTCAAATACGCTCCATGCACTGGGAAGGCGTAGCCCAGGCGTTAACTTGCTCGGCGGTAACCCAGACTGTAATAGGCTTTGTTCAATTAAAATCGGGTCAGCGTGAAGATCTAGTACCTGCTTTATATTTTCAATTATCGTATGAAGACGACCTAAATCAGGCATGTCGATGAGAAGTTTGAATCCGTGGCGCGCCTCGTCGTGAATGGCTTTAAAAAAGCCTAAACTTTCATTGCATGAAAAGTATCGTTCATAGCTCTCGTTCGTTACTCGCTCCATGCCCTCAATAGCGCGAGTTGCCAAGAAATCTCGTACATAGGGCCAATTGTACGGCGGCCGATAAGAAAGAAAAAAAGAGATAGCCTTTTGTTGAACCGGCTCTTTTTTTCTAAGCTGGGTAGGAGACGTAGCGCAATATTGCTCTATGGCCCGCTGCAGTTGTCTCAGTGATTGATAGCCTGCCGTAATTGCGATATCTGTCATAGATAAATGAGTTTGTTGAATAAGCTGCTTTGCAAACAAAGTGCGCTGCATATTTTGAAACTGCTTAGGCGGTATGCCCACAGCATTGACGACCAACTTATTTAGGTACCGCTCACTAATACCCAACCGCATAGCAATATCCGCAACGCGCTCAATGGGAATAACAGATAGCAGCGACAACGCTCGGTTAATCGTTGCACCCACGCCTTTCCACGCCGCTGAACGAGGTGCACTGTCTGGTCTGCAGCGAAAACATGGACGATAACCATGTGCCATTGCCTGTGTGGCGTGTTGAAAGTAAGTCACATTCTCTTCTTTAGGAAGTCGCGCTGGACAGATTGGCCTACAGAAAATACCGGTTGTTTTTACCGCCACAAAAAATCGTCCGTCAAAGCGAGGATCTCTGCTAAGTCTTGCTTTTGAAAGCACTGACTCAGCAGTTGTTGAGTTTTCTGAAGCCCCCATGTCTGAGACAAAAAGATTGTCTGGCATTAGAATGCGCTTCCCACCTGTCGTTTATCACCTTTATCTAGTGTATCGTGCATTGGCCCTGTTGGTGCGACAAAATCAGAACTCAATAATTACAAACCTTGCTAGTCGAACTTTTCTTCCTTTCTTGCATATTCTTACAACGGTTCGCTTACCGCTAGAATAAATCAAATCATTGAAGAGATAGTGAGCATAATTAGCGACATTTGATCATTGGAGCAGCTAAACGCATAATAATGCGATAATAATAATGAGCGCCTGATGGATGTATCAGAAAACCACAGGCTTAACGAGCTGACTGTATGCTGAACTCTTTGCGCACCTTCAAGCTGCGCCTGTCTAAAATTTGGCTGATAGCGATGCTAATGGTCATTACACAAAGCGCTTTTGCGGATTGGCTTGATGACTATGCTAGTTACGTTCAAAAGGAAGCCTCAAAATACAACGTGCCTGGTTATGCGTTTGTGTTTTATGAACAGGGCAAAGCGCCAAGGGTTTACGTATATGGAAGTACCCGCAAACGCGGCGGAGAGAAAGTTACAGAGAACACAGTATTCAGGCTAGCTTCTGTATCAAAAACCTTTACTGCGTTGTTGTCAGCTAAACTTGTAGAAAAAAACCAGCTTAGCTGGGAAACACCGATAACCACCTTATTACCCGACATTCCTTTTAAAGGCAAAGGAATGAATGCGCTGCAACTGCAACATATCGTTGGCCAATCTAGTGGCTTTATGCCCAACGCTTACGACAACCTTATTGAAGCTGACTACTCGCTGGAGCGCGTGCTTAAATCCCTGGGCGAGCTTGAACCACTGTGTGCGCCGGGTGAATGCTATACCTATCAAAATGCACTCTTTGGTGCGCTGGAATACTACTTCAGTAACAATAATACCTCTTACTCACGACAGCTTCAGGCCAATCTGTTTGCACCACTAGGCATGAAAACAGCCAGTGTTGGAAAAGGCGGATTGTTTGCATCAGAATCATGGGCTCAACCTCATATTGCTATCGCCAGAAATAAATGGCGCGAGGGAAAGGTAGAAAGCAACTACTATCGGTTCTCTCCAGCTGCTGGCGTTAACGCTAGCATTTCAGATATGACGATTTATCTGCAAGCGCTGCTAGGCGAGTTCCCCACGGTCATATCCGATGAAATGGTGGACTATGTCACTACAGAGCGCGTGAAAACGAAGCGCGAAACCTACCGCAGAGGTTGGCGCGGCATGATTGACGATGCTCACTATGGTTTGGGTTGGCGTATTTACGACTTAAATGGATTACAGCTTAACTATCATGGGGGTTGGGTAAAAGGCTATCGTGCTGACGTGGCGTTTTTGCCTGAACACAAAGTTGGCTATGTGATGCTGATGAATGCAGAGTCGAATATGATTAATTCAACGACAGCCGAGTTTTGGAAGCGTTACTTGAAAAAAGCCGACGCAGATAAGTAATATCGGCATCGGCTTTTCGGTACTTTCATTCAGATATTAAACGCTACTGTTTTAGATAGGTATAACCTGCCAAACAGTTTTCGTAAAAATCAGTCCAGCGAACCCCTTCACGAGGGTTCAATTTTCCGTCCCACACTTGCTTGTCTATCATGCGTTTTACGTCTGATGCCATTGCGCGCGGGTTATACTGCATAACGTTAAGTACATCTTCTACCGATGAACCCTTCACCACTTCTTCAATGTAAAAGTCTTCAGGATCGTCGTCATAGCTGTAAATATGTACTTCATTTAGGCGACCAAACAAGTTGTGCATGTCGCCCATAACGTCTTGATAAGCGCCCGTTAAGAACAAACCAATGTAGTACGGCTCATCTTTCTTAAGTGGGTGCATTGGCAGTACGTCAGTAATTTCACGGCCAATAGTGAACTGATCAATTTTACCGTCGCTATCACAGGTAATATCCACTAGCGAGCAATTGACCGTTGGCTCTTCATTCATACGAATAAGAGGCACTACCGGCAGCAGCTGGTCGATGGCCCATGTATCAGCAGCTGACTGGAATACAGAGAAGTTACAAAGGTACTGAGACGACAAACTGTAATCTAGCTCTTGAAGCTCTTCTGGAACATATTCTTCGTTGCGATACCACTGCTGTAAGCGACCCATAATTTGCCAGTACAGCGTTTCTATTTTGCCCAGCTCTTCAAGTGACAACACGCGTAATTTAAATGCATCAAGCGCTTGCTCTTTATACTGCGACGCATCGTTGTAAATTTCATGCATGTTCGTTTGTTCATCAAACGTGTCTGCAAGTTCGCGCATATTCTTAAGGAAGAAGTGTTCACCCGCTTTTGCTGATGTATCCATTTGCGACGCATTCGACTTAATTTCGCCCACAATTTCCGTGATAACACAGCTGTGATGCGCAGTGATTGCACGTCCACTTTCACTAACCAGATGCGGATGCGGTACGCCTTCAAGGTCGCACATTTCCTTCATGCCATAGACAACGTCAGCAACATACTCTTGCATGCTGTAGTTACGCGACGATTCATTAGTTGAATTACTGCCGTCGTAATCGATACCAAGGCCGCCACCTACATCAACATAATCTAGCTCGAAGCCCATTTTGTGAAGGTCTGCGTAAATACGCGCGCCTTCGGTTACCGCTTCTTTAACCGCACGAATGTCTGTTAATTGGCTACCAATATGGAAATGCAGCAGCTTTAAGCAGTGCGCCATGCCTTGCTCTTCAAGGTAGCGGGCTGCGTTAATGATCTCAGTAATGGTTAAACCGAATTTCGCACGTTCACCACCAGAGCTTTCCCACTTACCACGACCTTTCACCGTCATTTTTGAGCGCACACCAATGATAGGATCGATATCCAGCTCTTTGGCTATTTTTACCAGAAGAAGAAGCTCGGTGTATTTTTCAACTACTACCACAACGCGGCGACCCAGCTTTCTTCCTAACAGCGCAAGACGCATAACTTCGTCGTCTTTATAACCATTTAGGATAGTCAGAGACTCTTCGTTGGTATTCATGGCAAGCACAGTCAGAAGCTCGGCTTTTGACCCCGCTTCTAAGCCATAGTTAAATGGCTTGCCCGCATCGACAATTTCCTCAACGACTTCGCGCATTTGGTTTACTTTTACCGGATACACACCTTGGTACTGGCCTTGGTATTCGGCTTCTTCGATGGAGCTTCTAAATGCTTTGTTCAAGCCTGCAACTTGCGAGCGCAGAATATCGTGGAAGCGCACAACAACAGGAAACTGTACGCCTTCTTTGCGGATATCTTCAATTACCGAATTAAAGTCGATTCGAATGCTAGGATCTTCAGGAACAGGGGTAATATGGACGTTGCCGTTTTCACCAATTTGAAAATAGCCGCCACCCCATTGAGACACGCCATAGACGCGCTCCGCTTCTTCGATGCTCCAATCTGACAATTTATTCACCTATTTGTAAGTGGGCTAGGCCAATACCTAGCATAGAAAGTGCGAAAATAAGCAGCGTATTATAGTCAACGTAAGACTGAACGCGATAGTTGTTGCGATATAAAATATCTATTGTCGCGACGAATTTTGTTTATCGAACGCGGGCTTTTTTAGCCTATCCAAGTTCGAACATAATCTAAAACGACGTTATCTGCTTTTTCTTCACAATGGGTTATAAACTCTGAGATGCTTTGAGTACGTTCAAGTTCAAATCCCAGTTTAATTGATGGCGCGCTAAAAAACTTCTCTGCAATGTGATCAGCATCTGTTGCTTCATCTTCCAGCCATGTCTCGCTGAGCTGACTTCGCCTATCTAACTTAATGGGCGCTTTTATTTGATTGAAGGTATCAGAATTGGGGATTTGCCAACTACGCATGTCTACAAATAAGTGAAAGGGTCTGCCTTTACGGGTTTTCAAGCAATCAGAAAGCTTAGCAAGGTACTGAATGTTCGTGGACATATCCCACTTACCGCGAAGCGTGACCAAAATACAATTTCTAAACGGCTCAATATGAAAAGGGGTCGTAGACATTTACTCGTACATCTCTATGCGACTATATGAATAGCTAACTCAACATCTATAGCATTCACATACTAGAGCTGATAAGCATCAACTACAACTATAGTTGAGTACTTTATAATTAAGTTTAATACCCAATAAAAAGGCCTGTGTTTTAAACAGGCCTTTATAGAAGATGTCTCAAAGAGATACGCTGTATTAGTCGTCTCCGAACTCGCGAATAATGCTGTTAATGGTGTCTTTAGCGTCACCCAGAACCATACGCGTGTTGTCTTTGAAAAACAGCGGGTTGTCTACACCGGCAAAACCGGCATTCGCAGAACGCTTAAGTACAAAGACCGTTTTCGCACGATGTGCTTCGATAACTGGCATTCCGTAAATAGGGCTGCCTTTCATCTCTTTGGCTGCTGGGTTAACTACATCGTTTGCACCGATAACAATAACCACGTCATAGTTTTCCATACGAGGGTTAACGTCATCCATCTCGTATAGTTGGTCATAAGGCACGTCAGCTTCTGCCAATAACACGTTCATGTGGCCCGGCATACGCCCCGCTACAGCGTGAATGGCGTAATCAACCGTACAGCCATTTTCCTCTAGCAACGACTGAAGTTCACGTACCGCATGCTGCGCTTGCGCAACCGCCATACCATAACCAGGCACCACCAGTACTGCTTGCGCTGCTTCTAATACATAAAATGCATCTTGCGCCGACAGTACTTTAATCTCGCCTTCTATTTTTTCGCCGGCCTCGACTGGCTTGGCAAAGCCAGACAACAACACATTCATCAATGAACGGTTCATGGCCTTACACATAATATTGGTAAGAATTAAGCCTGACGCGCCTACTAGTAAACCGGTAACAATTAATATTGTGTTACCTGTAGCAAGACCTGCCGCCGACGCTGCTACACCTGAGTAGCTATTTAAAAGCGCAATAACCACCGGCATATCTGCACCACCAATTGAAATGGTAGCCCACAAGCCGAAGCTTAGTGACAACGCAATAGCACAGTAAATCCAAAGTGGATTGCTTGGGTCGGTAGTAAAGAAATAACCAATCACCACCATGCCAATTAGATGCAAGATGCTTAGCTCGCGAAGCCCTGTGAAAATAACGGCTTTAGAGCTCATTTTTCCTGACAACTTACCCCAGGCTACCACCGAGCCAGAGAACGTAATGCCCCCAACTAAAATTGTGAAAAACAGGGTAATAAAAGTAAACGCACTTTCAGTTTTAAGAGTAATTAGGCTCATTCCGGCTAATGTTGCCCAACCCAGAAGCAATGACGCTGCGCCACCAAAGCCATTAAATAACGACACCATTTCTGGCATTGCCGTCATTTCAACGGTCTTGGCTTTCCACGCACCAAAGGCGCCACCAATAACAAAACCTAGCAGGATGTAATGATAGCTAATGATCTGCTGGTCAAGCAGGGTGACGACGACAGCAACCAGCATACCAATGGCAGAAATAAAGTTACCTTTTTTCGCGGTATCTGGATGGCTAAGTAACTTAAGTCCTAGTATAAATAGTGCCGCAGCTACTACGTACGCAAGGTTTATTACGGTTACGATATCACTCACTTGCGTACTCCTTATTTATCTTTTTTCTTGAACATGCCAAGCATGCGATCAGTAACGAGATAACCACCCACCACGTTGATGCTGGCCAGGGCCACCGCTGCGGTACCAAGAATGGTCGTTAGCAAATTGTTGTCGCTACCCGAGGCTACCAATGCTCCCACTAACGTAATACCCGATATCGCGTTAGAGCCTGACATTAAGGGTGTATGTAAGGTCGCTGGGACTTTTCGAATTAACTCAAAACCCAAGAAAGCAGCCAGTAGCACGATGAAAAGTAGGTAAATGATTTCCATGATTAGGCTCCTTTGTATGCGTTGTTAAGCATGTCGTTGGTGATGTTACCGTCGTGGGTAATAACACAGCCGGCCAGAATGTCGTCTTCTAAATTCAGCCCAAAGGTTTTGGTTTCATCGTCAAAGAACTCATCCACAAGGTTGTAGATGTTATTGGCGTACATGTCGGTGGCGGCTTTAGCCACATACTGGCTCCAATAACCATTACCAATTACCTTTACACCGTTAACTTCAACGGTTTCGCCAGCAACCGAACCTTCAACATTACCACCTGATGTTGCGGCCATATCTACAACCACACTGCCCGGTTTCATGAGTGCTAATGTATCTTTTGAGATAAGCACTGGTGGTTTGCGACCAAATAACTGTGCGGTCGTAATAACAATGTCAGAGTCGGCAATCGCGTCGCGTTGCGCTTCTTGCTGCTTCGCTTTTTGTTCATCGGTCAGTTCTTTTGCATAACCGTCCTTCGTTTGGCCTGTTTCCCCAATGTCGATCTTAAGGAATTTGCCACCTAGGGATTCTACTTGCTCAGCCACCACAGGGCGGGTGTCATAAGCAAGTACGTTTGCGCCTAAGCGTTTCGCGGTTGCTATGGCTTGAAGACCCGCTACGCCAGCTCCAATAATAAATACCTTTGCTGGTTTTAATGTTCCTGACGGTGTCATCATCATAGGTAATATTGATGGCAACTGATTCGCCGCCTGCATCACCATTACGTAACCCGCAAGACTCGCTTGCGAGCTCAATGCGTCCATTTTTTGTGCACGAGAAGAACGAGGGATCATCTCTACAGAAATAGCGGTTAGCCCCTTTTCTGCAATAGACTCAACAAGCGATTGCTGAAAGAAAGGGTCGAGATGGCCTACCACAATGGCCCCTTTTTTCATCAACGCTAGCTGTGCATCGGTGGGTTTGTTTACTGCCACCAGCATATCTGCTGTTGATAATGCATCATTCACATCATCGATGACAGTTACGCCTACATCTTTGTATTCTTTATCTGAATACCCTGAGTGTACGCCCGCCCCCGCTTCTAGCAGTAAGGTCGCCCCTTTTTTCACCAGACGCTGTGCACTACTAGGTGTAGCCGCACATCGCTTCTCCACATTATTTAGCGGATCTGGCGCTTTTGACTCATTTAATATTATGATTTTCACACGCTTCTCCTCACATTCCGGCTATCCGAGAATGACACCCTTTAAACAGTACTAAGCCATTTTATTCACTTATGCCTAGCATTCTCTAGCGAAATCAAAAACAGAACAGGCAATTTCTGTATTTATTTTGCTTCGAATAGCACCCCTTATTCCGCTTATTTTTCAAGCGAAACTGCGGCAAAGCTACGCTATATGGGCATACATCACTAGTATCATTTACTTACGACTCATAACTAATATTTATATAGAAATGGCATACAGGCGATAAATGAAGTAGATGAAGAAGCATTTATTCTGTGAATACATCAATAATTGTGCATTTTTTAAACACACGTAAAGGTGAAATACGCTAATCGATGTCGAAGAAATCACGCCTTTTAAATAAGACGATTCAATTAATTTAAAAAATTGTTAAATAAATTTGGGGGATTTTACAAAGCGTGTCGTCTTGATGAATTAACAGCGAAATGCTGTGAGAGAAAGCCAAGTGGGGTGCACACCATAAGGCTCATTAAAATTAACGATTAGGACACACACCATCATGTATAGGAAAACCAAGCTTGCATGCTCAGTGGCAGCAGTTTTAGCGTCAGCTATTTCTGCGAATAGTGCATTTGCCCAAGACGCGCAACCCAATAAAGACGTAGAAGTGATTGAGGTAAGTGGTATCCGCTCATCGGTTGCAAAATCGATGGATGTTAAACGCAGCTCTGCTGGCGTAGTCGACGCCATTAGCGCAGAAGACATCGGTGATTTTCCCGATACCAACTTAGCTGAATCACTACAGCGTATTACCGGCGTATCTATCGACCGTTCAGGCGGTGAAGGCCAGCTAATTACCGTACGTGGTTTTGGACCACAGTTTAACACCGTGTTGGTAAATGGCCGTCAAATGGCGTCTGAAAACGATTCGCGTGCGTTCAGTTTCGACACGATTGCTTCAGAGTTAGTAAGCAGCCTTGATGTGCATAAAACGTCAACGGCCACAATGCAGTCTGGTGGTGTAGGCTCTACCATTAATATTAATACCGCGCGCCCGTTCGCATTAAACGGTTTTAAAATGGCGGGCTCGGTAAAAGGCGTGTACGACGAAAATAGCGAAGAAACTACGCCGCAATTTTCTGGCCTTATTAGCAACACGTTCAATGACGACACCTTCGGTGTATTACTTGCCGTTTCACACCAAGAGCGTGAGACTCGCTTAAACCAGGCTCAGATGGACGGTTGGCTAGAGAACGTTGGCGTGCCAAACCCTGTTACGCAGTCAGGCGACGCTTGGACAGGCAATGTATTTTCACCGCGAAACTACGATCACAAAGTGACCTTTGAAGAGCGTACCCGAACAAACGCTAATCTTGTATTCCAATATGCACCTAACGACAAACTGGTTGTAACTGCTGACGCACTGTATTCAGATTTTGACGTAGAGTCTGAAGCAACGTCGTACGGCCACTGGTTTACCGCACCTAACATTCAGGGTGTAGGTGATGACGGCAGCCTGTTTGATGAAAACGGCAATCGCCGCAGCCCAACGGTTGATGCAAACGGTACTATTGTCGATTTATACCAAGAGGTAGGTTTGGCGACAGATATGCACGCCAAAACGTTCGACCGTCTAACTGATACCTATGCCATAGGCCTTAACTTTGATTACCAGTACTCTGATAATCTGAATTTATCGTTTGATTTAAGTCATTCAGAAGCCGAACGCGAAGCCAATAATGGTGGCGGCGATCAGCTTTCACTTATTGGTTATGCCAACCGTGTACGATTCCAGGTAGATGACAATATTTTACCTGTTGCCAGCATGTTTGCTTCGCCTAATGACAATATTTATAGCGGACAACAAGAACTAGATGGCGCGATTGTTACTGGTCCTGACGGATTCCCTATATACAACCCTGCACTGACACCTGATGGTGTGAGCAATCATCTTGATGAAGCTAACAGCCGAGCTCACGTAATGCTGCGTCGAGGCTGGGCGGTAGAAGATGAAGTGAGCCAGCTGCGCTTTGACGGCGAATACGTAACAGATGGCAGCGGCCTAACAGAAATTCGCTTTGGCGCACAGTACAGCACCGAAACCAAATCACTTACCCGTTGGGACAATGAAGGTGTAGGTATTCACTGTACTTACTGTGGTTACCCAGACTTGCCTGAGATCCCAGCAGGCAGCCAATACGTTTTTGACGCAGGCAGCGATTTTCTTTCTGACGTAAGTGGTAGCGGTCGCATGCCCACCTCTTGGCTTGCCCATGATGGCGAAGCCAACTTTGCGTTTTTAGAATCTTACTATCAGAGCGTAAATGGTGATTCGATTAGTTTTGATGCGGTGCGCCGTAACAACAGCTTTGAAGTTGAAGAAGATATTATCTCTACCTATATGGAATTCGACTTTGAAGGCGAAGTTGCAGACATGTTCTTAAGCGCAACCGCTGGTGTGCGTTATGAAATGACGGATGTGACGGTTAACGGAACGCAAGCGCCAATAACGGGCTTAACGATTCTGGATCAAACCGAAATGCTGGCTGGTTTTGGTGATGCGCAAAGTATTGCTACTGAGTCTGATTACGACGTGCTATTGCCAAACTTCAGCGTACGTTTGGAAATTACCGACGACTTAATTGCGCGCTTTGCGGCGAGTTCAACTATTACTCGCCCTACGCTTAACAGCATGTCGCCGGTAACGGTAATTACAACCACCCGCCAAGGTGGTGACTTAACATCTACCAGTGGTAACCCTGCGTTAGAGCCATTCAAATCGGATAACTTGGACTTGTCACTAGAGTATTACTATGACGAAGCAAGCTATGCATCGATTGGTTACTTCAGAAAGCTGGTATCGAACTTTATTGTTAATAGTCAAGAAGACAAAACCTTTGAGCTTGCTGACGGCAGCCTGCTAACCGACCCTTCTACAGGCACTAACGCTAGCGCGCCAGATGCGGGTGACGACGTAGCTGTGTTTACCAATACTCTGCCAAATAACGGTGAAGACGCGACGGTAGACGGCTTCGAGCTTGCGCTTCAGCACACTTTCGATAATGGCTTTGGGGTGCTTGCCAACGGAACTATCGTTGACAGTGACGCCGAACTCGATCCATTCGATATTAATCAGGTATTTGCACTAACCGGGTTAAGTGATTCTTACAACTTGGTGGCATTTTATGAAACTGACGATTATCAAATTCGTCTTGCCTATAACTGGCGTGATGAGTTTGTTCAGTCGTTAACACAAGGGCAGGGTGACGGCCCAACCATTGTTGAGTCTTATCAACAGCTTGACATTAGCGGTAGCTACAGCGTGACAGACAATGTAGAAATCTTCTTTGAAGGTATTAACCTTACAGAAGAGTTTGTACATAAACGCGGTCGCTTCTCTAATCACTTGCTGTTGGTTGAAGACAGCGGCAGACGTTGGGCCTTCGGTGTGCGCGGAAACTTTTAGTTTCGCGTAATTGGGGCCGGCATTTGTTGGTCCCACATTCGTGGCTACCATTTGGTAGCCACAGTTTTTATTCAGGAAATCAGTATGACAACAGCAACTCCCATAACGCACATTGTAGTAGTTGGTGGCGGTAGCGCAGGGTGGCTAACGGCTGGTCGTATTGCAGCGCAACATCAATGCGCTACCCGCAAAAACATTAAAGTAACCTTAATAGAAAGCCCCAATGTGCCTATTATTGGCGTGGGAGAAGGCACTTGGCCAACCATGCGCTCAACACTAATTGCATTGGGTATTAGCGAAACCACTTTCATCAAAGAATGCGACGCCACATTCAAGCAAGGAGCAAAGTTTGCTAAGTGGACCACTGGTGAAGAGCACGATTTTTACTACCACCCTCTCATGCTGCCCCAAGGGTTTTCGCAAACAAATTTAGGTCCTTACTGGCAGACTGTAGCACCAGAATTAAACGAGTCTTTTTCCCATGCAGTATGTGTTCAGGAAGCGATATGCGAAGCAGGTTGTGCACCTAAAAGCATACGCCACGCAGAGTTTGCAGGCACCGCTAACTATGCTTATCACCTAGATGCAGGAAAATTTACCGCCTTTTTAACCAAATACTGCACTGAAAAACTAGGTGTACACCATGTGCTGGCCGACGTTAACCGCGTCGAAAGCAGCAATAACGGCGATATCAAAGCCCTTCATACCGAGCAAGGGGTAACAGTAGAAGGCGACCTCTTTGTTGACTGTACCGGCTTCAAATCTATGCTGCTCGGCGAACACTACAAGGTGCCGTTTATTCCCTGTGACGATGTACTTTTTATCGACCGAGCATTAGCAGTACACGTGCCTTATGACACCCCGCAAAGTCCTATTGCATCCCACACTATCTCCACCGCACAAGACGCCGGTTGGATTTGGGATATCGGTTTGCAGTCACGCCGAGGTGTAGGCCACGTCTATTCCAGTAGGCATCAGAGTAAAGATGACGCCTATGCTCGCTTAGACACATACGTTCGCCAAACCAGCACGTTAAACGGCATAGATGGGATAAAAGTAAAAGACATTACTATTCAAAGCGGACACAGGCAGCGCTTTTGGCAAAATAACTGCGTGGCTGTTGGGCTAGCGGCGGGCTTTCTAGAGCCGTTAGAAGCCTCAGCGCTTGTACTGGTGGAGCTGTCTGCCTCAATGATCGCCGAACAGTTGCCAGCAAATCGAGCCGTAATGGATATTGTGGCGAAGCGCTTTAATGACACCTTTTCTTACCGTTGGCAGCGAATTATCGACTTCTTAAAGCTGCATTACATGTTGAGTAAGCGAGAAGACAGCGCATTTTGGCGGGACAATCGCGATAGTCATACTATTCCGGATTCATTAAAAGAATTACTCGCACTGTGGCAATACCACCCACCTAGTGACAAAGACTTTACCAGCAACAACGAGGTATTCCCCGCGGCAAGCTATCAGTATGTCCTGTACGGTATGGGGTTTACCTCAGATTTAGGCGCACATCAGCAATGGGTGAACGCCGACTTTGCTAAGCAACAGTTGATGCAGAACAGAAAAGCTCGCGGCATGGCGGTGGAGAAACTGCCTAAACATCGCGAACTTATTAATAAAATTCACCAATTCGGCCTGCAGGCCGTTTAACGTAAATCAATAAGCAGGGCCTACGTATGACTCACATGGTTGCCATTAATAATAAACAACATGCAGATTTGAAAGTAACCGACGATGCACTGTCACTCAGTGCCAATCAGCACCTTGTTCCTGTGGTGGTCTCTGAGCTAAACAAGCTAGTGGTGCATTATCCCGTGGTGATCACCAAGTTTGACGACTCAGGACAATTTGGCTTATCTGCCTTATTAGGTTTTGAAGAAAAAGAAAACCTATTTTGGCAACAAGGTGAATGGGATGCGGTTTATATTCCCGCACAGTTTGAACGCCTGCCTTTTTATGTAGGAACGGAAGCGCAAAGCGCTGACAGCAGCAACCGGGTGCTGTGCATTGATATGGATAACGCTTCAGTAAGCGAAGAAAAAGGCACACCGCTTTTTGATAACACGGGAGAGCCCAGTAACTACCTGTTAGAAAAGCAGCAGATCCTTGCTCAGCTTCTTGACGGTGAAACGCAAAATCAACGTTTTATTGCCGCGCTGCAACAGCACAACCTTATCACACCATTCACCCTAGATATTACCTTTGAAAACGAAAGCAAAACGTCTATAACAGGGTTATATACCATTGATGAAGATAAGCTAGCGGCGCTTAGTGCTGACGCGATTGCTGATTTGCATGCACAACACATGCTGCAAAGCATTTACACGCTCATAGCGTCAAACGCACAAATCTATGCCCTTATCGACAAAAAGAACAAGGCGAATAAAAACGCAGACGCATGGTTTCAAACTACGAATTGATTAAGGTTGGTGAGCAAGCCACACCGATTGTTGTTATCGATGGTTTCATACCAGACCCGCTGAGTTTGGTAGAAACAATTGCTCAACACCACCCATTTACAAAACAAGATGGCGACTTTTATCCGGGGGTGAGAAGTCACCCGCCCCAGGAGTATGTCAAACACCTACATACCTCGCTTCCGTTGTTGTTTAGCCAACTTGCTTCGCATAATGGGCTACAAGATTTTGGCGTGGAAAAGCCGCTTCAAATACCCCTAGTGCAACTTTCCATAGCCAATCAAGCGCCGAAAAGTTTATCGCCCATTCAATGTATTCCGCACATCGATACGCAAAAGGATAATGAATGGGCATTGGTGCACTATCTGTTTAGCGCGCCTTTGGGCGGTACTGCATTCTATCGACATATTGAAACGGGGTTAGAGCGGGTTAATGCAGCGCAATACGAAGGCTATTTTAAAACCTTAAAACGTCAAGCCACCAGCGTAGGGTTACCACCTAAAGCGTACATAAACGGTGATACCGCCATGTTCACCCAAATCGCCCGTATTGAGCCTATGTTTAATCGCGCCGTGTTGTATCCAGCCAACTTGCTGCACAGCGGCTGTTTACCTAACGATATTTCGGATTCTGTTGATGTGAAAGAAGGCAGGCTAACCGCAAACGCCAGTATCACGTTTAAAGGGTAAAACGCTCAGCCCTAATAATGAGGACTATGAAAACTTCAGATAGCGATTTGCGATAGCTGCCTTTGGTAGTGCTCGTTACGTTACTGCAATTTTAAGATTGACGACTAATTCATTAGTGAAAGTGTAATAGACGCGATTTCATCCGTGCCCGTTACGGTTATTGGTGAAGTCAGGCTATCAAAGGTAAATGGAATTTTCTCATAGCTTCGACCGCCGTGTTCTCTGGCCACTTCAATGTGAAGTATTAACGACGACGAGTTTGCGCTTTGTCCAAAATCATCCAATCCATCCCACTCTATGTGCAAGGGCGCGTTTTTCTTTGTAGCCCCGGCAAACCCATCGACTAGACCTTCATTTTTCCGACCCACTCTTCGCCACCATGTGCGCAGCTCGCCTAGCCATCTTTCGCTGGTGCCGCGAAGCGCCAAGCTTTTTACTAGCCGGTTCTTTTCGTCGCTTATCCACACGCTTACGTAAGGACCGCGATAATCTGCAATGTCAAATAGCGGTAAGGTGATATCAATTGAGATGGCGTGGCCATTTTTTTCAGCCTTGTTTTTACCCGACGTGCGAGCCGTATAGGTGTTACTGGTAAACACCCTGCCATTTTCATCAACTAACTTCAGCGCTAGTGATGGGTTCGCGTTAACTAACTCCATGGCTTGCTGCGCTGTTTTGGTTGCCGAAAAGTGTGCTAACAACATGGCTTCAAATGCGTTGTCCGCCACTGATATGGATTGAAACTTGGCGCTAGGCCAACCGTCACTGTGGCTTAACACGCCCTTTTCTAAAGACGCCAGCTTTGAAGTAGAAAGTACTGGGCGTTGCCACGGCCTGATGAATGCAATGGTACTTGGATTACTAACTGCGTCCGTTGCACGGCCAGTTTGGGTTACAGCCTCTTGCGCCACGCTCCCCTGCCAACTAAAACCTTGGTTCGACGCGTGGGTTTCTAGCCCTTGCGCGCTAATGTGGTAAGAGCGAATATTAAGTGATATCAGGTAGTGAGCAATACGATCTACGGCGAGAGAAGCTGTGAACTCGGATAAATCCCACTGGATAGGTGACGCAAATGCCACGCTGTTATCGTCATTAAAATTGACATCAGCAATGCGCGCCACACGAGCAAGACGTCTCACTTCGCGACGTGAAAGGTCATGCTTACCCTGAATATATTCTTCCCAATAGTTGTACAGCTCACCGTTACGGCAGCTTATGTTACCTTCAGTGCGGTTAAACCAATCCTCGCACCGCTTAATGGCACTGTACAGCCACACCGGAAGTGTACCTTCGAAACGTCGATTAATTTCGCTAAGCGCACTCGTTGTGTTTGATTTGTCTAACGTTTGATAGGTGTCTTTAATCAGTAGATCAATATTCTTTTGCTCAATGGCGCTAAATGTCTGCTCTTCGTACAGGGTTATTTCTGTGTTAAGCGTGTGGGAGGTTGCTTCTGGTGATGGTGCAGGAAACACATACAACTCGGCCTTAACAGCATAGCTGGCGGTAAATACCGCCAGATATAAAAGGAAACGCCCAACCATTATTCGCTGACTTGTGCAGTGGTGGTGTCACTTTGCTCCTGCTGACGTGGCGCAGGCGCTGGATCAGCTAACGTTAAGTAGCCATCACCATTAGTGTCGTAGCGATGAAAGGCATTAAACCCAGACACCATGTACTCTGAAAATGTCATTTTGCCATTCTCGTCTGTATCAAGAACTTCAAAGCGAACGTAAGTTTGTTTAATTTGCCCTTCATGGGTCTTCTCGATCTGTGCATCCAGCCTGTCTTCAAACTCAAGCACGTATTCTTGCTCTGTAAGCTTGTCGTCACTGTTTTCGTCTGTACGCTGGAATTGCGCTTTGCGAACGGCGTGAAACTCTTCTTTTGTTACCTTTTCGTCACCGTTTTGGTCGTATAAGGTGACAAAGCCTTCAATATTGTGGCTGGTCGGCATGCGCAACATAGGGCGCTGTACTAGCTCAGGTTTGTCATCTTTTTCCTGTGACGCCGAGCGACGGGGCGCTGGTTCAGGGTCGCCCAGTGCAACTATACCATCATTATCACTGTCCATACGTGAGAAACTTCGCTCACCCACCGCATTGACTTCATCAATAGTAATGAACTCGTCATCGTTGCTGTCAACAGCATGGAAACGTATGTGAGTTTGTTTTACCGATGCTTTTCTGTCTTCAGCTAACCGTTTCTCTACTTTGCCTTCCCACTCATAAACGTATTCGCTTTCATCAAGCACACCGTCTTTATTGGAATCAGAAGCATTGAAGCGAGCACGTCTGGCATCAACGAACTCTTCTAATGGAAGTGACTCGTCTTTGTTTAAGTCATAGGTCAATATAATGCCGCTGGCGCTATGTGGTGCAGCTACTGCCGAAGCGCTAATACAAAGCGCAGATACAACGGCTAAACTTACTGTTTTAAACATAATTATCTCCTTGTACCCTTGTTAATTAGTAGGCTTCGAACGAAAGTGTGGTGGTGTAACTATAGGTAGGCACGTCTGCACCCTCAGGCGCATCGGTACGCAGTCTTACTTGCATCAAAAAGACATCTTGTGCTGAAGGAGTAAATGACGCTTGCCCTTTGGCATTTGTCGTTAATTTTTCTACATCAGATTCTTCGGCGAACTGATCTTTTCCTTGGTACACCGAGACTTCATGATCGGTTACAGGCTTACCGTTAAACAGAACTTTGAAATTAAAACTCTCGTTGGCAAACAAACTGTTAGGGTGATTAATTGCCACGATCTCTAAGCCGTCGTTTCTTGGCGCTAACGCCTGTTCACTTGGCCCTTTCTTCGTTACGTACGTTGTTGCAAACGTAACTGATTGAAAGTGCTCTTTTAGTATCGCACCTTCAGGTAGAGGCTTTTCATTACCTCGCATAGAGCCTCGCTCACCGTCCTTTTCATACACGCGAAAAATTGCCCCCATGCGTTTTCCGGTTGAAAACTGGTAAGTCCCTTCTTCCTCTAAAGTGTGCTCTAGAACATTGCGGGTTGAAAGATCGACAACCTTCTCCACACTCACTAGCTTGCCGCTAGGGGTAACCACTTCAAACGATGCATTCGTAATTGCCGCTTCTGGTACAAAAAATTGTTCTGCAAAAGATGCATCCAGCGTGACTTTACCGCCTCTAACCGGTTCAAACTGAAGCGGTTTTAGGTAAGCCACGTGGGCTAGAGCAGCGCCACTGAAGCAGCTTGCAATAAGCAAGGGTAAACTGATGAGCGTGTGTTTTTTCATGGTTTTTTATTTTCTAGTTGTGTAAAAGTGAAATCATACTATTGCAAATGATAATTGTTATCAATAGTATTACGATCGATTTTTGACGCACGAAGTGTCAAGAAATCGCTTTGACAGGCGCGATTTAAGAAAAATAAAAATGATATCAACCGACGCAAACAGGAGGCTTAGCGTTGATACGAAATACTAATTATTTGCACTTTTATTAAAAATTGGAAAAGAACAATGAAATTTAAACGCTCAACGGTAGCTATTTCGCTTGGCTGTGCGCTAACACTTCCTGCCCTAGCTCAACAATCAGAATTGGCAGTTACAAAGGCCAAAAGTGAAGAAACCCTGACAACGACTGTCGAAACCGTGCTGGATGCACAAACTCTGTCAAAGCGCTCAATTACAAATATTGAAGATACCGCTCGCTATATCCCAGGGGTACAAACTAATGATACGGGTAACCGTTTCGGTAACGATGGCTTCAACATTCGCGGCTTGGAAGGAGACGCTGTAGCAGTAACTGTAGATGGCGTCGGTCAAGGCGAAACGCTAAACCCAAGCTCATTTGCCGCTTATGGAATGTATGGATCGAGCCGCGGAGAAATTGAATTGGAACACGTAAAAGCCGTCAACATCACTAAAGGCCCAAGCGCTGTCGCGCAAGGACCAGGCTCCCTTGCTGGCTCAGTTACCTACGTGACCAATGAAGCGAGCGACTTTTTACCTGCCACAGGTGATGCCATAGGCGTTAAATTGAAAACCGGTTTTGATGCACGCTCTGACGAATGGCTAGTACACGGCACCGTCGCTAACAGAACGGGTAACTTCGACTCGCTATTGCAATACACAATGCGCGACAGTAGTGAAACAGAAGCCCACAGCCATGGTGAGAATATCTCTGGCTCAGCACGTGGTCAGGCTGACCCGATGGATAATCAAGTCGATGCAGTTTTACTTAAACTTGCTTATAACTTTTCTGAGCACCAGCAACTAGGCTTTGTTTACGAAAAGACAGACAGAGAAACGAACGGCGTACCTCTTTCTCGCCAAAGTGATTCTTATTTTGACTTCACCTCAGCGGATGAAAATAACCGCGAGCGAATTGGGCTTTTCTTTAACAACGAAAACTTGGGCCTAGCGTTTGCTGACAGCATAGATGTGACATTGAACTATCAAGAGCTGTTTTCATCGGGTGTAACCAGCTTTCTTTACGGCAGTGCAGACGGCGACGCTATATTGCGTACCGAGGACCGCAATTTCAGCCAGGACTCATTGAGTTTCAATGTTGATTTAGCCAAATCAATCACCGGAGAATTTAACCATGAGATTATTTATGGCTTTAGTTATCAACAGGTGGACGCAGAAGCGGTGATGTTCGACCGCAGGTTCGCTGGACAAACCGCGGACTCGCCTATATTAGACGGCTACCCTATTCGCGACCAAAGCTTTGTTCCAGAAACCGAAAAAACGTTAATTACAGCCTACCTAGCTGACACGGTTGAACTGAGCGAGCAATTAAGCGTAAACCTTGGACTTCGCTACGATTCTACGGAATATACGCCTACTGTAGACAGCACATTTTCAGATCCCACTGGATTAAGTATCACAGACAGCGAATTTAGTGCGGTGGTAGGAGAGATTGGTGCTACCTACGAATTCGTAAAAGGCCACTCTATAAATGCTCGAATTGCTCAGGGCTACCAAGCGCCTACGCTCCAAAGCTTGTATTTTGGTACAAACTCAGGCGATGAAGTCACCGATATCATAACTGGTAACACGTTTATTGACCTTGATCGTATTGCCAACAGTGAACTCGATGCTCAAGAATCGACTAACTTTGAACTCACCTATATTGGTGATTTCGAGAACGGAAATGTCAGCGTGTCGGTGTTTAGAACTGAATACACTAACATGATTCAAGACGAGACTTATTCAACGCCTTATGGCACTGAAGTAACTACCGTGCAGTGCGGTCGCTTCGGTTGTGAAACCGTAGTCAATACTGATGATGTATTCACGCAGCCACAAAATACGGGCAAACTGACTGTTGACGGTTTTGAAGTTACGGCTAATTACAATTTTACAGATAACATTGCGGGTCGTTTTGCTTATACAGCATTGGACGGTACCTACGACACCGCGTCTGCTTTTAACAATGCGGGGGACGACTTAGAAACCGTATCGCCAGATACCGCAACAGTTGGACTAGGCTACGTATCTGATGAAGGTGATTGGGGCGCAGAACTTGTCGCGATTTTGAGTAAAGGGGTAGAAGAAAGTACTCAACTTAGCTACACCTCGTTGAACAACGGCGCAGGTCCATCGCATACGCCTGCAGGCTATGCTGTTTTCGACCTGCTCGCCTACTACGACATTACTGAAAACCTGCGCTTTACCACGGCGATCTACAACCTTACAGACAAAGAGTATTACCGCTGGGAAGTACTTAATAGCGTAAGAGACGGTACTGGTGGTTTCTTTGGCGGCGTGAGCGGTAATGGGTACCAGCGCTACTCAGAGCCGGGCAGAAGTATTAGTGCCTACGTCACTTACCAGTTCTAATGTAACCAAAGTGCAGGCCATACTTAGCTCAACTTAGCCAAGTGGCCTGCTATTCACTCAAGTATTCTCCCATGAATGTTTATGAAAGTTTGTTCACGAAAATGGGTGATCGAAAGTTCCTGTTCAAACGTTTTCTCGCTATCTCTCTTTTTAGGACTTTCACTATGTTTGGACTTTTTAAAAGCAATCCAACCAAAAAAATGCGAAAGCAGTATGACGCCCTTCTTGAAAAAGCCATGCACGCGCAAAGAAACGGTGACATAAAGACTTATTCATTGCTTACCGCCCAATCAGAAAAACTGTGGAAAGAAATAGAAACACTGGAGAAGAACACACAAGGAACATAAATGCTAGGCGCTTGCACATTGCGTGTGACCGTATACTAATACGTGACGTTTACACCCAAGGCGTAGCGCGCCCCCGCGTCTTGCACAAGCAAGAGATGATTGCTGAATCGGCCGCGCTTATGAACGGTTTCGTTAGTAATATTGATACCTTCAAAAAATACAGAAACCCTCGGGCTAAATTGGTATGAAAGGCTCATATCCCACTGCTTGTAGGGGCTAACAAAAGTAGGCTCGGTGCTTTGGGTTTGGTTCAGCGATTGCAAGAACCCTTCTCGCTGGTTCCAGGCCACCCGCCATTGCAGCGCATTTTTTTCATAAAACAGCACCATGTTTTTGGCACCCGACAACCCTGTAAGTGCGAACGTTGAACGGATATTGGCGGTGTCTAATTCAGCGTTGCTGTCTACAAAGCTCGCATTGGCCTGAACTCCCCACCCTGATTCGCCAAATAAATGCTGCACTGCTATCTCGACCCCTTCAACCGTTGCAGACTCGCCGTTGCTGGGAGATATTACGGAAAATCGTGCTAACGCATCAGCATCGTCAACCGCATTTGGATCTGTGCCGGTGCTAGGGTCAGTCACGTTATTAAAGGTTTGTGTACTGCTTTCATTAACAATGAAATTATCTACCGTTTTTCTAAAGTAACCTGCCGATATATAGCTATTTTCCTGGTAGTAATGCTCAATGGCCAAATCAATGTTTTTTGCCTCAAAGGGCAATAGCTGTGCGTTTCCGATACGCGCCCGCAGGTCGCCACCTTGTCGCGTGGTGGTGTAAGTTACACCTGGTGCCATCTGTTCTAAGGTTGGGCGGGTGATACTGTGATTATAAGCCGCTCGAAATACCCAACTATCTAACCAGCTGGCTTTAACGCTCACGCTGGGTAAAAGATTGGTGTAGCTTGACGATTTATCAATATTTACCGAGGCGCCAAACTCTTGCCCCAGTTCGGTTTGGTCTAAAATAACTAACGCCGATAACTGCTCATCGACACCGCTTACCTCTACGTCAGTGTACTCAGCACGTAGCCCTGCATGCACATCGATAAACCAAGGCGCGTAGTCCTTCTCAATAGCGGTTTGAATATACCCCGCATACACTGTTTCTTTAACAGCGAAAGAGCTTCCCCGTGTTTCAGCGGCTAGACTGACATCCCCAGCGTTTTCTAAGTAACGAAATAATGTATCACCGTCGTGGCGCAGCCACTGATGAGGTATGTTCTCATGCCCGCTAATTGAGCCTAGAAAATCGTCGCCTGCGTCAAATATGGTTTGGAAGCTATCGGGAATATCTGGTGCATCAAAATAGCCGCAAAAACTGCAGTGTCTTGCGTCTGCTTCGTTGTCTCTTCTTTCGTTGGCTTTTTCGCGCTGAGTTAATGCTCCACCAACGTCAATTTTGCTAAACCAGTTTTCATCCCCAAGCACACTTACATTGATTTTTGCTTGCCCTATATCGTCATCAATACTCCACCCTCTGCGCAACATCACGTGGGAACGGCCGTTGGCTGGATCTAAGTAATGGGACACGCCAACCGGCTCCCCCAAGGCATTTACCTGACGGGGGTTGGCTTGTTCAAAGCCCGATATTGCGGGCAATATATTCGACTGACGATGATCGAATGAAGAGCGATTTAGATAACCGATAAGCGAGAGAGAATTCCCCTCTCCATTGTTGTCATCGACATTGGCCATTGAGTAAGACAGATCAGCATCAACAATTACGCTATCGCTTGCGATGTAGTTCGCTGCAAAACCGAAGCTTCTCAAGGTCGATGAACGGTTAAATGTGCGCGCGTGAAAGTCGGTGGCATGCCCGCTATTTTGTGAAAAAGCCACCGCCGTGCCGTTTTCATCCACCGTAACATCTTCAAGGTTACTCGATGTAAACCAATGTCCCATTGAGGTTGCCGAGGTTTCAACATCAAATGTTGACCCCAGATAATCAGCCGTAAGCTCGAGCTTGTTATTAGGTCGATATTGTAAAACGAGCGCAGACCCCGTACGTGTTCTATCGTCAAAGCGCACTCTTTGATCGTAATTCCTGGGCACATATAGCGTAGAAACGTCATCAGAAAGCTCACTTTCAGGTACGTTAGTATTTACCAACCAACCATCAATTTGCGCTTCTTCTAGTCGCGCTTGACGCTTGTGTTGAGTAAAAGAGGCTAGAATGCCAAACGAGTTGTTCAAATAAGTGTTGCTGAACATAGCAGAGGTAGAAGGCGCATATTGTTGCGAGTTAGTATCGTACTGCATTTTGATGCTGCCAGCCGCCCGCATTCCCTTGAAAGAAAGAGGTTTAGCGGTGTGAACATCGATCGTAGCGCCGATGCCACCTGACTGCATAGTCGCCTGGCTTTGTTTGTGCACGGTAACACTGCTGACAATCTCAGAGGCCAGTGTATCAAAGCTGAATTCGCGCCCGAGCTTATCGGTTGCCATAGGCCTGCCGTTTAATAACACCCGATTAAATTCCGGCCCAAACCCCCTCACTGTAACAAGTTGACCTTCACCTTCTGCGCGGTCGATAGATACGCCAGAGACACGCTGCAGCGCTTCTGCGAGGTTTTGATCGGGAAACTTGCCCATATCCACCGACTGAATAGTATCAATGATGACGTTCGCGTTGCGTTTGATCCCCACCGATTGAGCAACACGCGCTCGTAATCCCCTTACTTCAATGTATTCAATATCGTAACTGCCTTGCTCGTCAGGTACGGTTACCAAGCTATCGTCTTGTGCGGTAATGGCGTTAAAAAGACGACCAAGCAAGTGATTGTTTTCATCACTATCGCTAGCAGGCACTATTTTTATTCGTTTGTTATCGACAATATCAGCACTCAGGCCTGTACCAGCCAAAAGCTTTTCTATTGCTACTTGTGGCGTATAGTTACCACTTACTTCATTTGCAAAAATATGCCTGACTTTGTTGAAGGGGAAGACCACAGTCAGCTCGGCTTGATTGGCAAACGCGATGATTGCCTCGTCTGCACTTTGTGCAGGAATAGCGAAATTTATTGCGGAGAGCGGCGATGTATTCTGTGTAATCACTTCTGCTTGTTGGTGGGGCAGCACTGACTGTGCAATAACAGTGTGACTTGCGCCGAACGACATCATGCACAGTGCAACCGTTAAAGCTTTAGGCTTAAAAGGCAGCATGATTATTGTGTCGAATGGTTCATTTGCCACAGGCATATTCGGTTTTACGCTATTGTTATTATTGATTATTAGAGTGTGTGATGCGTATGCGTCACCCTACACGTTATTGTTGGTGTTGTTTTAAACTAGCGTCGCATTATATACAACCCATTAACAAATTTAATTTTTGAGCGATAATGTTGAAAATACTGGGGGAAAATAGCGTGGCTGTCGTCTTAGTAAGTAACAACGATAAAAAATAACAATATGCCCATAGAAACAGCCATACATAATGCCTATATGTCGGCGCGCGGCTCGATGGCCAAAATGCTATCGCGCCTTGTGCCGCCTAAAGAAGTGGATGACATACTGCAGGATACGTATGTTCGCTTGTGTCAGGCGAAATCTACCGAGCATATTAAAGAGCCCAAGTCGTTTTTGTTTAAAACCGCAAAAAACTTGGCCTACGATCACTTGAAGCGTGCAGAAACACGCATGGTAGACGACAGCATAGAGGTTGCGGCAGCTCTGGAAAGCGCAATTAGCGGTGTTGAAGATGAAACATTTCACAACAACGCCACCCAGCAAGAGTTTAAGTTATTTTGTGACGCAGTGCGCGCCCTTCCCAAGCAATGCAGGCGCGCATTTGTATTGAAGAAAGTGTATGGATACTCTCTTAAAGAGATTGCCCAAGAATTAGAGATAAGCGAAAAAACCGTGGAAAAGCATATTGCTGAAGGAATAAAAAGATGCACTTTGTTTATGCGACGACAAACGACGTCGCATACACGGCCGAATGCTTATCAAAGTGGTGGGCAACACAGTACGGCGGATGTAAAGAGAGACGCCCATGAATAGTTCAACAAACGAAACAAAAAACGCTAAGTCAGGTACCAATAGCAACGTTGTACAGTTTAATAGCGATGAGCGTGTGCTTGATGCCGCTAGCGAATGGCTAGTGAAACTCGACGAAGGGCTTGATGACAATGAAACACAAGCGCTAAAAAAATGGCTTGCAACGCCATTGCATCGAGACACCTTCCTCGAAATGGTAGCCTTGTGGGACAAGATGTCGGTGCTTAGCGAACTGGCTGAGATCGTACCTCATACACCTGAGCCTAGCGTCAAACACAAAGCAAAAAACACCGTGACTTGGAAGCGCCCGCTGGCCATTGCTGCCTCGTTTTTAATGGTCGGGCTGTTAAGTTATCAGGGGCTAAATTTATTCTCGCCGTCTAACCAAACCGAACCTGTTTCACAAATGGCAAGCTACTCGTTACAAGCCTCGACCAAACCGGGCGAGCACAAGAGCATTAGCTTAGAGGACGGCAGTACACTATGGCTTAATACCAACTCTCAAGTGAACATCGTTTTTACTGAAACCTCACGGATTATTCAGCTTGTCAAAGGTGAGCTTCATATCGAAGTGGCGAAAGACAAATCCCGCCCGCTCAATGTACTTGCAGCTGGTAAAGCAATACAGGCGGTTGGTACTGCTTTTAATGTGCAATATCACCGCGGCGACCTTGAACTGGTAGTTACCGAAGGCGTGGTAGAAGTCGCCAGTTATACACTTAACAAAGCGAATGGCGAAAGCATAATTGATCCAATTATTAAACCGCAGGCTCAGCCATTGACGTTAGTTCAAGGTGAAAAATCACTTTTATCTTTGCTTAACAGCACCGTTGAGACCGTGTCAGATGAAGATATCGCGAATGATTTAAGCTGGCGTGAGGGCAAGATTGTATTTCGCGGCGAGCCATTAATTGACGTGATTGAAGAAGTAAGCCGATATACGGATAAAACGGTTGTTTTAGGTGATGCTGCGCTTGCTAACATGCAAGTAGCAGGGCTATTCAACACCAATGATGTAGACGCGCTTATTGCCGCCCTTGCCGACAATTTACAGATATCTACAGACTACTCTAGCGACACTATTGTCCTTCGCCCCCGTTAACAGTGGGTTTGCTCATAAGTTCTTACTTAGCTTTATTGAGCTACAAACTAAGCGTAAAGCGCGTTCTAAAGCTTAACTCGCGCTTTTACCAACTCCCCCTTACAATGACGCCTTATACCAGTCAGCATGCATTGGTATGATAGATAAATGCATCAAACAATAAGGCGTCTTTGATATGCAAATAGGCAGTGCTGTAACGGCAATTAAAAATTTCACTTCCAGGCTACTATTTCTGGCCACCTGCGCGGTGCTATCTAATACAGCTTTCGCCATTGAAGCTGGCCAATATTACTATTTCATTTCTGACAAGTGCGTGGCTAAAGGCCCTCAAACGCCCGAAGAGCGAGGCGCCGTAACCCCAGATGTTATGCTATTTGAAGTGGTACCTGCGGGGATCAGCGACTACTACGTAAACATGAATACGAGCGCACTGATTCACTATACAGAGGAAGGGCAAGCGCACCTTTCTTCAATGGAAGCAGAGCAGGCCTATACTGCTGGTAAAGCACCGTCGAAAGACAGCCTTAGAAAAGATGGCAATGCCATCCAGCACGACTTCATGCTGCAGCGCGAAGCAATAGATTTAAAAACCCTGATAAACACGTTAAATGGTTTTTCCCAGCTGCAGTCTGATAAAGGCTACTTTTTTAAGAAAATCGTAGGCCTTTCTAACCCCGACGCTAAATTTAAAGCCATTACCCGGGTTCGCTTAAGCGATATGGGTTACGACAATCGCATGATGTTAACAAGCTACTCCAGCGACTACTTTATGCTGGATGAACAAGGTAAGGCCTCTGACACAGCTTTTATTACGGTAGATCACGGCGCAGCGCTACGCAATTCACTGCACGACACCAACAGCCCGTACGCCATATTTACCAAAAATTCAGTATGCGGTGAAAAGTGGGAGCCGGGCAATTAACAAGGTAATTAGCTAGGACATACTTTAAACGCTTGTTGAATGGATCGGGCTTGCTTCGGCTTTAGCGGCTTTGGTTTTAAAAGGCTCTGGTTTTAATTACTACGATAGAGCGTTTTAATAAGGTGGTAGCCGAAACGGGTCTTCACCGGCCCGTGTACTTTGAGCACGTCTTTTTTAAATACCACATCGTCGAAGGCTTTTACCATTTGGCCTCTACGAAATTCACCAAGATCGCCGCCACGCTTGCCCGACGGGCATTTGGAATGACGCTTTGCTAACGTCGCAAAATCCTTACCCTTTTTAAGCTGCTCTAAAATAGAAAGCGCTTCTTTCTCTGTTTTAACCAAAATGTGAAGTGCGGATGCCGTTGCCATGGAAAGGACCTAATTTGTCTCGGGGGTTTAAGAATAATATCGTGCACGCTAAGTATACCCTAGTGAACAACCCGCCTGCCATTAGTCAATGTGATGTGTTGGGTTAAAAAAGCGATGTAAAGGCTACTCTGCTGTTTAAAAACTGCGTATCGTTAACCTTTATCAATCATTGACGAGCCTTCCCTTTTGTTACCAGAATTCGACTTGGCCCAAGCGATAGGAATGTTGAGTTTTGCGCTTGGCATTTTGTGCTTTTATCAGCGTGATGATCAGCACCTGCGAATAATGATGGTGGTGATGAATTTAAATCACGCCTTGCATTTTGCGCTACTTGGTGCCGTTACTGCATGCTTAAGTGCCTTGCTTTCAGTGGTCAGAACAGGCATTTCAATTAAAACTCGCTCCCGAAGTGTCGCCTACCTGTTTATATTGATATCGCTAGCAGCCGGGCTGTATTTGGCCGAGGTTTGGTACGATTTATTCCCTATTTTGGGCACGTGTATAGGCACTTATGCCTTGTTTTGTTTGTCGGGAATACGCATGCGTTTAGCGTTTTTGTGCGGCGCTATATGTTGGCTAACCAACAATATTATTGTCGGTTCTATTGGCGGCACCTTGCTTGAAGCTACGCTACTGGCAGTTAATAGCTTCACCATTATTCGCTTGTACAGAGGGCAAAAAGCACTCGGTCAGGCCTGATTGCTAATTTATGCCAGACTATGCTCCCAATCCACACGTCTTGATTGTCCAAAGTGAATGCGTTGCTATACGCACACTGCATTGGAAGCTTTCAAGCCAACCTCGTGGAGTGAGTCGAAACACGTCAATTAGAACGAGAGCGCAAACAGACTCGTTACTGACGTATGATAGTCCAGTGACATAGCGACGGATAACAGCGTTATATTCACAATGGAGAAACCAAAAACACGTTTTGCCCAGCCTTCTACGTTGATGTCGGGTCTGTATCCGCGCAGCGCCATCAACAGCCACCAAAGGCTTGTTGCGAAAGCTACTGTTAAAAAGCCAATCCCCGTATAACCGCTAAGTGGAAGCAGCATTACAACTAAAGCAAATAACGCAATATGAAGGACGATATGGCGTTTTGCTTTCGCAATACCTTGCGATACAGGCAATACTGGAATGCCAGCCGCCTTGTAGTCGTTATATCTAAAGATAGCGATGGCATAAGAATGGGGCATTTGCCAAATGCTGAACATACCCAGCAGAATAGCCGCAGCCATATCAAACTGACCGCTCGCGGCGCAATAACCGACTACGGGCGGAACGGCCCCCGACAAACTGCCAACGAAGGTGCCATATACCGAATTTCGCTTCATATACAGGCTATAAACACCCACATAAATGACGTAGCCAAAAGCGGCAAAAAATACCGAGGTAAGGTTGGTGTAAGCTGCTAACAAGCCGAACCCCGAAATGCCTAGCACAGCACCATGCAACATCGCAGTAAATAATGGCAACTCGCCTGTTACCGTAACCCGGCTAGCCGTGCGCTGCATTTTGCCGTCGATATCTCGGTCAATGCAGTTATTAATGACACAGCCTGAAGCCACCACCAGCGATAAACCGATGAGCGTTGCGAGCAATAGCCAATAATCTATATCGCCACGGGACGCGAGCAAGAAACCGCCCGTTACCGAAATAGCATTGCCCATAATAATGCCGGGCTTGGTAACTGAGAGGTAACGTTTATAAGTAGAGGTCATGGGTAAAATCCAAATTTAGAACGCGCCCATTTAGACACGTATCAAGGTGTACTGAGAAGCCCCAATGTTGCCCCCAAAAAAGGTTGCACCAATAGAAGGGCGAAACATGAGGGCTTAACGTACTTACCGCGATGAATTAATCACATTGAAAAGCCTGACATGATCGTCAGGCTAGACCACGCATATACAGAGATTTGCTAATACATCATCATGGCGTTTGATTCGTAGATGATCCAAACGGATAACCCAACCACCATGAAAATAATAAGCGCACTGAATAAGAATGAAAACGTATTGGCTCTGCCTTCTTCAGTAACAAAGTTAAGGTGCAAAAAGTATTTAAGGTGCACCCAAATTTGAACCAAGCCCAAAGTTACCACGCTCCAAATCGTAGTAACTTTGGATAGGTCGCCATTCATCACTAGGGTGAACGGAATAGCGGTAAGTACCACAGATAGAATGAAGCCAATAATATAAGACTTCACATCGCCATGTGCGTCATCACTATTGTGGGTCGATGAAGCGTGACCGTCCGTATTTGAAGCTAATTTTGCATCGTGTAACGCCATTACATTGCCCCCATTAAATACACTACGGTAAATACACATATCCATACAATATCGAGGAAGTGCCAAAACAGACTTAAGCAACTAAGTCGGGTAACGGTTTGCTCACCTAGATCTCGGCGGGTTACTTCAATAAACATAATCGTCATCCAAATAAGGCCCGCTGTAACGTGCAGTCCGTGCAGTCCCACTAACGAGAAAAACGCCGTTAGAAACGCACTTTGCTGCGGCCCGTTGCCATGCTCAATAAGGTGGTGGAATTCGTACACTTCCATACCAATAAAACACGCACCCAGCGCCCATGTCACTGCCAGCCAAGCAAGGGCGCCTGACTTGTTTTGTCGGTGAGCACATATCATGGCAAAGCCAAAGGCAATGCTGCTTAAAAGCAGAGCGGCTGTTTCAACTGCAACAAAGTTGAGCTCGAAAATATCTTTGCCAGACACACCGCCCGCTGTATTCATAAACAGCACGGCATAGGTGGCAAAGAAAGAAGCAAACAACAAACAGTCGGTCATTAAATACAACCAGAAACCAAACACGGTGTTGTTTTCATGATGTTCTTCGTGTGCGTGTTCATGCGGCATTGATGCGGCGCTTGATGTTGCAATAGTACTCATGAGCGACCTCCCACTGTATTGGCACTTAAGTGCGTAGCTTCAACTCGTTCAACCTCATCTACCTGCACGTAGTAATCAACATCCGAGGTATAGCAACGCTTAATAAATACTCCTATTCCTGCCACTAAACCGACAACAGCAAGCCACCAAATATGCCAGATAAGCGCAAAGCCCATTAGGGTAAAGCTCATGCTCATGAAAACTCCGGCTGAAGTATTTTTTGGCATATGAATAGGTGTGTATTTTTCAGGGCGTTGATACGACTCGCCGCGCTCCTTCATATCCGTCCATGCATCAATGTCTTTGATGTGAGGAATCTTGGCAAAATTGTAAAATTGAGGCGGTGACGCCGTTGACCACTCTAGCGTGTGACCATTCCACGGATCGCCCGTTGTATCGTTAAGCTTCTCTTTGTTTTTGAAGCTTACAAACAGCTGAAGTAGCTGGAAGAAAATACCAATTGCTATTACAAACGCACCAAATGCAGCAATGTATAACCAGATATTCCAGTCAGGATTGTCGGTGTGATTTAAGCGGCGTGTCATACCCAAAAAGCCAAGCACATATAGGGGCATGAACGCCAAAAGGAAACCAATTTGCCAGCACCAAAAGGCTGCTTTTCCGGTTTTTTCGTCAAGCTTAAAGCCCATGGCTTTCGGGAACCAAAAAGCAAAGCCAGCCAGATAGCCAAATACCGCACCACCAATAATGGTGTTGTGAAAGTGCGCAATTAAGAACAAGCTATTATGAAGTACGTAGTCAGCACCTGGAATAGCAAGTAACACCCCTGTCATGCCGCCAATGGTGAAGGTCACCATAAAGCCTAACGTCCACAGTACAGGCACACTCAATATTAACCGACCGCGATACATGGTGAATAGCCAGTTAAACAGTTTCACGCCCGTGGGTACGGCAATAACCATGGTCATAATGCCGAAGAAGGCATTCACATTGGCGCTCGACCCCATGGTAAAGAAGTGGTGCAGCCAAACAATAAAACCAAGAATGGCAATGGCACCCGACGCATACACCATCGACTTGTAGCCAAACAGGCGCTTAGCGGTAAACGTAGATATAACTTCTGAAAAAATACCAAATGCAGGCAGTACTAGAATATAAACCTCAGGGTGTCCCCACGCCCAGAACAGGTTGATATACATCATAGAGTTACCGCCGGCTTCATTCGTGAAGAAGTGGAAGTCCATGTAGCGGTCTAGGGTCAGCATGGCTAGCACAGCAGTCAGAATTGGGAACGACGCGGCAATCAGAATGTTTGCCCACGTACAGGTCCATGTGAAAATAGGCATTTGCATTAACTTCATGCCGGGCGCACGCATTTTAAACACGGTAACTAAGAAGTTTACGGCGGTTAGCAGCGTACCGAGCCCGGATATCTGCAGGGCCCATATGTAATAGTCGACGCCAACCCCGGGACTAAACTCCAACCCGGCTAGCGGCGGATAAGCAACCCACCCTGTTTTTGCGAATTCACCTAACCCCAAAGACACATTTACTAGAATTGCGCCACCTGCGGTCAGCCAAAAACTTAAGTTATTTAAAAATGGAAACGCCACATCGCGAGCACCAATTTGTAGTGGCAAAATGATATTCATCAACCCAATCATAAACGGCATCGCCATGAAGATAATCATGATAACGCCATGGGCTGTGAAGATTTGGTCGTAGTGCTCTGGCGGTAGATACCCGGGCGCACCATTGGTTGCCATTGCAAGCTGAGTACGCATCATAATAGCGTCGGCGAAGCCACGCAGCAGCATGATCATAGCCAACACAATATACATAATACCAAGACGTTTGTGGTCGACAGACGTTATCCAATTAAACCATAGGGTTCCCCACTGTTTGTGCTTGGTGATAAGCATGGCTATGACCACACCCACCACTGCCACAACAGCAAGTGTCACCATAATAATCGGCTCGTGATAGGGCACGGCCTCAATAGATAATTTACCTAATAAAGACATGGTTATTGTGCATCCTCTTGGTGATGGCTGTGTTGCATTTCAGGCATGGCGTGATGTTCGCCCATGGCGGCATTTTCCGGCTTGTTGTAGAAATCCATAGAGCCGTGATCTTTCATGTATTTCATAACAATGTTATGAAATAAACCGTCATCGACTTTGCTGAAATAGGTCACCGGATTGTTTTCGCTTGGCTCAGCAAGCTGCTCGTAGGCACCTGACGTTAACGATGTTTGCGACTGCTTAACGCTGGCAACCCACGCCTCGAAGTCATCCTCGGTAGGTGTGGCAATAGCGTTAAACTTCATTCCAGTGAATCCCGCACCGCTGTAATTTGAAGAAATGCCTTTGTACGTACCTGGCTCGTCGGCAATAAGATGAAGCTTGGTTTCCATTCCCGCCATGGAATAAATCTGGCTTCCTAGCTGAGGAATAAAAAACGAATTCATGGTGCTTTCAGAAGTAATCTTAAACGCAACGGGTTTATTGGCTGGAAACACCAATTCATTGACCGTTGCGATACCTTGTTCAGGGTAAATAAACAGCCACTTCCAGTTAAGCGAGACTACTTCAACAGTAAGATGCTCTCCTTGACCTTCTAGCGGTGCATAAGGGTCGAGTGCGTGAGTAGAGCGCCAGGTGATCACACTCAACGACACGACAATGAGAATTGGAATGGACCACACCACCGCTTCTATTTTGGTCGAATGTGCCCATTTAGGGGTATAAATTTCGAAATCGCGGCTAGCGCGATACTTCCACGCAAAGTAAAGCGTAAGAAAAATAACGGGAACAACAACAATCAGCATGAGGATAGTGCAAAGAATAATCAGATTCTTTTCATCCATACCCACTTGCCCTTTAGGGTCAAGCACGCCACCGCTGCAACCGGCCAACGTCAGCCCTGCACCAGCAACAATTAAAGTAAAAAGGTTACGAATAGACAAAACAAGTTCCTATAACCCACAAGTTAAACGGCGATGACTGGGCCGCTTAATAGAGAATGGCAGCGTTACAGCATCGAAAAACACACCGGTAAAGCTTTGTCACACATACTGCGCAACGCTTTCGGCGTTAAATAATTAAATCGGAGACGTTTAACTAAAAAGTGGGGGCGCTCTACTGCCAACCGTCTGAACAAAAGGCTGGGGGAATGTAGGGCAAAGGTAAGGAATAGGTCGGCGCTGTTTTGTTATTTGCGCCTTTGCTATAGCCGTGGCTTTTACCAAGAGACCAACTAATACTAATGCAATAGTGGGAACAATAAATTGCGAAAGCGTGTGATTGGCCAGTGCAATGAAAAAAGGCTCTACAACCAAACTTTCATTAAACGCACTGACAAATTCTGCCGAGTCAGCCAAGGTACCACTGATAACTAGCGCAATGTTCAGCAGTAACACCAGATTAGCCAACCACAGCATAGCGCCTACACCACTGGTGTAGTTTATTGCGGGTCTAATCGAAGAATTCAGTTCGTCTAAAAAAACGAAAGAACGTGGTGCCATATAGAATGTAATGCCTTACAAGAACAATGCTCTAAGTTTAACGCTGCTTCAAATGAGAATGAGAAAGCAGGCGTGGCAGAGTAATCTCAAATAAGGACAAGTACAAGCCACCTATCGACGGGCTAAAAAGACCTAGTAATTAAAGCACCAGACACAAATGACTATTTTATTAACATTCAAAAGGTAAGACTCTACTTCCACAGATTTATCGTCGCCCTTAGCATAGATGTCACGCATTCATTCACTTTTTCGCTCGCTGAGTCTTCAACTTGCTCCTCGGCAGGACCTACACATGTTAATTTTTTGTTTTAAATATACAAAATTAAACCGCTTACCGGACGCGGTTGATAAAGCGTTAACCTTCTTATAGATGCGATGAGTTGCACGACAGTATTCTCTCTTTTCTCAATGTAATTGATTTAAAAATAATCAATGATTTAAAATGCCACCGGTAGCATTTTGTTTAATTCGTGTTAATATCGAGCAGTATTATCTTGATTTCGGGACCGCAAAAAGATGGAAAGGTATGTTATTCCCAGTGTTATGCAGGCGCTGCAGCTATGTCAAGCCATCGCCGAGTCTCGCTCGGGGTTAAGTGCCTCTGAAATTGAGTCAGCGCTTAAACTTCCCCGCACATCAGTATTTAGGTTACTGAGAACATTAACCAGCGAACGGGTAGTCGAAAAGCGTGGTACAAAATACTTCTATGGCACACGCATTTACGAAATTAGCGCCGCTAACTCGCGCAGCAGATACGTTCAGAGAATCACTGCACCTGCGCTTTCGAAACTTATAGCTACAACCAACGCTAGCGCAATTATCTGTACATTAGGCGACTACTGCGCGTTTGTTATTGACGTTTTAGATGCCAGAGAAAAGCAAATAACAACAATAAGGCCAGGGACAAAACTGCCCTTATTTGAATCTGCTGCGGGTCATGTCATGTTGGCCTACCATCCCAAGTATCAAAACATGAACGACAGCACACACCCCGCAAACTTTGATGAACAACAAGCCGCGAAATTACGAGCAACAACTTGTACCAGAGGCTATGCCGTCAGCCACTTCGCACCGCGCAACGTAACGCTTGTTGCCGTGCCAGTCTTCATGCGAGATGGAGAGCTTGTATCAATTTTAGCAATAGAGTTAGAAGGTATGATCCACGACGTTAAGGTACTCCAAGCATGGAGCGCTAAACTCAAAGACATCGCCCGCCAACCAACCACCGGTGCCCACCCTTACGAGCAGGACATGCAGTAATGAAACATATTCCAATTCAACTGATTGTCGCTTTCGTCGCGTTTCTCGCTTTGTCTAACTGTCACGCACAATCATTGGCGTTTGAAGGCGCGCTGGGGTTCGGAAAATACACACAAGGTGGAAACCAAGGAAAAGTGTTAGTTGTTAGCTCTTTGTCTGATAATGCCAAAAGCCCACAAGAGGGAACATTGCGATGGGCTATTGCGCAAGACTATCCCAGACTGATTGTCTTTAATGTGTCTGGCGTGATCGTGCTAGAAAAGGAGTTAGAAATAAAACATGGCAACGTCACTATTGCAGGACAGACATCTCCCCACGGAATTGTAATTTCTGGCGCATCAACAAGCGTTGAAGCTAATCAGGTCATTATTCGACACATGCGCTTTAGGCCGGGGAAAGACAGTGAAGAAGGCGATGCAGTAACCGTTAGAAATACCACTGATGTCATTATCGATCATTGTTCGCTAAGTTGGTCAAAAGACGAGGTAGGCTCTTTCTACAATAACCAACGCTTTACACTGCAATACAGCATACTATCAGAGAGTTTAAACAACGCGGGTCATCACAAAGGTAACCATGGCTATGGCGGCATTTGGGGTGGCAGTAATGCTAGCTTTTTGCGCAATATATTGGCCAATCATACCAGTAGAAACCCACGCATTAACGGATGGCGACTGAACCCGCCTTACCCACAGCAGCAAGAATTCGTTGATATCAAAAATAACGTTATTGCCAACTGGCAAAAAAACTCAGCTTATGGCGGCGAAAACGGCACCGCAAATCTGGTTGGGAATATTTATGCCCCAGGCCCCGCTACGAAAAAGCTATGGTTTTTCCAATTATGGGACGATAAGGAATCTCTCACTCGACTGTATGTTGCTGAAAACGTGATGAAGGGCTATAGCGACATGTCTGAGGACAACAGTAAAGGCATAGATATTAAGAGCGCCAAAACCGGTTCAAAGAAAGAAAAAGACGTAATCACTCGTTCTCTTTCAACGTCGCCTTTTCATCAGAATGAAATAGATAAATTAGGCGATGCGCAACTTACTGCGCAGCAAACATGGACAAGCTTGATTGAAAACCAAGACGTAGGTGCTAATCTCACCCGCACAGGTAAAGATCTAGACCCTGTAGACTCGCGCATACTTAAGCAAATACAAAGCAATCAGTACACAAGCCAAAATGGGATAATTGATAGTGAATTAGATGTGGTTGACTGGTCAATTTACAGCAGCTACTTTACTGCCAACCCCGCGCCCTCTCTTACTTTTCATGAAGAAAACTCGTGGCGGGTACTCGCAGGAATCCCAACACTGTGATCACTAAATATTCATATATTAATAATTTGTGAAATAAACGTTAAATATTAGTGCATTCCTATCTGGCAAGATTAATACTGCCACCGGTGGCATAGCAAAATACAAATACTACAGCTATGTCGATTTTGGAATTTAGGAGTTCAAAACATGAAAGTGTTTCAATGGACAGCCCTCGCTCTAGCCGTGTCCACGGCGTTTTCCAGCATGGCGCAAACTGCACCCGCTCAGGAAAATACCGAGCAAACTGAAACAAATGAGACCCCTAGCGAAATTGAAGTAGTTGAAGTAAAGGGTGTTAAACAGGCAGACCTTAAAGCGCGTGACTTAGAACGCATGAAAAGCGGCTTTAGCTCTGTCATTTCTACCGATGATTTAGGCAATTTTGTTGATCAGAACGTGGCGGAGTCCCTTCGACGACTGCCGGGTGTTACTCTACAGCGCTCTGAAGGCGAAGGTAAGTTTGTCACCGTACGGGGCTTAGGACCCGGCTTCGTGTCGATAAATATGAACGGCGCACAAATGTCTGGTGCAGGCGAAGAACGGAAAGTAGGCTTGGACGCCCTTCCAGCAGATTTGCTAGGCACTATTGAGGTTTTAAAAACACTCACCCCAGACCAAAACCTAAATTCCATTGGCGGTACAGTCAACGTTAAAGCAATTTCAGCTTTCGATCGCGGCAAAAACACATTAAAAATGCGTGTTCAAGACGCATATTCAGAAGCGCGCGAAAAGCACTCTCCGAAATTTAGCTTAGACGGCACCCAGTTTTTCCTCGACAACACCTTTGGTATTGGCTTTGCTATCTCTCACGAAGACCGCAAAACCCAGATAGACGAAACGCGCCACCACAGCACCAACGAAATGAAGTTTTACACCGCCGACTTGGGTAAAACAGAAGAAGAAATTGCCCAGGGTGACGAAATTCTTGCGCCTTCTCAGTTAGAAGTTCGTCGCGAAATTGCAGGAAGAACTCGTCAAGCAGCAGCACTAAACCTCGAATACAAGCCCTCTGCAGACGCCTACTATTATGCCAAAGGCACGTTCACTCAGTTTGAAGATGATGATCGCGCACAGCGAGAATTTTACGATTTTCAAGATGCAGGCTCTGTTGGAAACGATGAAATTGTATACGTAAACGGCGCTACGAAAGAGTTTATTCTTAGCGATATAGACGTATTCCACCAGCATTTCCTACAAGAAAGTAAGAACAAAACCATAACGTTCAGCTTAGGGGGCGAAAACCGTATTGCTGAACGCTTCGTGTTTGACTACGAATACGCTCAATCTCGCTCTGAAGAAGACTCCACTGGTGACCGCCGCGTTCAATTCCGTGAACGAGACCTGATTGTTTATGGTCAAGGCGGTCGCGACAACATTAACGCCCGCATTTTAAGCCCACAGGAAGCTGCTGAAATCGCAGGTCTAACCTACGACCCGGAAAACAGTATTTTTGGAACGTCGGGTAGTGGCGATGGTTCTGACCTTTCAAATTATCAATTCGATAACCTGTTTTTAGAAGGCGGAACGCGAATTGATGAAATTAAGACAGTGAACCTTAACTTGCGAACCGACATTTTTAATGACTGGTTAAACACCATTAAATTTGGTGTGCAGGTGAGCGAGCGCGATCACGTGCGTGACAAGGATCGGTGGAGTTTCGACCCTTCTGCCGGCGACTGTAGCGACGATGCATGTATTGTCGCAGTGAATTCTACCCTTGCCGACTATGACACCCAAATACCTTCAAATAGCGCATTCCAGCTGCCGTTTGAAAGCCGCGCAGTTGTCGACCAAATTGTTGATGCCACTCGTCAAACGGTTGAGCCTGCCACAAATGGCGAAGTGTCAATCGAAAGCACTAAGGGCGACTACAGCATTACCGAAGATACGCAGGCTGTATACGCAATGGCAGAGTTGCCATTAGGCGCAGATGCCACACTAACAACCGGCGTTCGCTGGACACAAACCGAGTTCTCTTCTACCGGCTTTTTGTCTTTAGAAAACGATGACTTTGAGTTTAATGGCGCAGGCGCTGGTGCATTGGATATTGCTATCCCTCTTCCAGAAGCGTCTATTAAATACAGTGAGTTTTTCCCTAGTGCACACATTAAATGGGAACCGAGTGAAAACTTCTTAGTGCGTGCCGCAGCATGGACGAGTTTTACTCGCCCGTCGTTTAAACAAGCCCGTGCATTTGCTGTGTTTGACAGCGATATTGAGCTTTGTCCTCCGGGTTCTGACGATTGTGATGACAGTCAAGGTGGCGCATCGCTTCAACAGTTAAGCCAGTATGTGTTGGGTTCTGATAATGCACTAGATGTGGGTAACCCTAACCTCGTTGCAATGACATCTATTAACTACGATGCGTCAATTGGCTGGTATCCAAGCGAAAACCTCTTTATGGAAGCGGCAGTTTTCTATAAAGACATCGACAACTTTATCGTAGATGTAAACGGAATTGGCATGGCGCTTAATGACCTGCCGCTAACGCTTCCGGTAAACCAGGTGACTGAGTTTGTTATTCCGCAAGATTTATATCTTAACGAGATAAACATTACCGTTAACGGCAACAAAGCCTCGGTTATCGGATTAGAGCTTAGCTACAACCAGTACTTTGAAAATGGTCTATTCATTCAAAGTAATGCCACCATCCTCGATAGTGAAGCCACGCTGGATAGCAGTATTCGTCAAGGCAAAGTGGCACTGCCCGACCAAGCTGATACCACCTTTAATCTTGTATTTGGTTGGGAGAGCGAAACGTTCTCAGCTCGCTTAATTGGTAACGTGCGTTCTGAAGTTCTTGAACAAATTGGCTCTTGCCCAATTACTGCCGATCTTAACGACCCGAAAGGCTGCAAGATTTGGGGCGACCAATATCAAGATTCGGTTAAAAGCTTAGACTTTAAACTTCAGTACGACATTACCGAGTACGCACAATTGTACTTTGACGCCATCAACCTTACCGAGGAGTCTGACCTTCGCTACTTCCAAGGTAACGCGTTAAGCGGCGGCAACATTCTGTACCAAAAAGAAGAATACGGCCGCAGCTACCAGCTGGGTGTAAACATTAAGTTCTACTAATTGTCTGCGCCGGGGAAACCCGGCCTTTTCCACATAATAAAGCTGGAGCGGACATGTAGTGCGGTAGTACGCCCAGTAAAATATGGAGATTGAGTACCATGAAACTCACGAAAATTGCTGCCCTTATGGGCGGCGTTATTCTCGTTGCCGCCTGTGGCGAGAAAAGCTCTACCAATGTAACCCTCCCCCCCGACCCAGCACTGACTGGCGTATTTGTTGATAGCCCCGTTGAAGGAATCAATTATTCCTCTGCTTCTGTGGAAAACGGCACTACCAATGCGCAGGGTGAGTACTCTTACTTCAGAGGCGAGCAGCTCGCTTTCAGCATTGGCCAGCTGACGTTTCCAGAAACACCGGCATCAAGCGTTATTTCTCCTCTTGACCTGTTCGCAACTGACAACCCTTTTAACCAGTCGGTCGTAAACACGCTTCGACTTTTACAATCCCTCGATACCGATGGCGACCCAAGTAACGGTATATCGCTAAGCGCCAGTGCTGGCGATGTGGCGGTAGCTACGCTAGACGAAGGGCAAACCATTGAAGACTTCTTTAATCAATCTGATGCAGATTTTGCAGCCGATGTAGAGGTGTGGCTGGGTTCCGCTGGCGGAGCCAGTGCTACGCTTGTGGATAAAGCACAGGCTATCAGCCATTTCGTAAATTACCTTGAAGCCGAATTAGGTACGCTGTTCCCTAACACCTTTGATGTAACCCGCTTCACAGGCGACATTTACGCACCAACACTGGAAGGCAGAAGTGTATCTCAAGCCACTTACACCTTTACGCCAGACGACGAAGCGAACTTGTCAGGTACTTTTGTAAGAGTGCACGGTGAGGAAAGCACAACAGGTAGCTATGAATTCTCTTTTGGACGAAAAGTCATAGCCCTTAGTTACAGTGAGCAAACTGAGTATCTTATTTCCCGTGCTTTCAACACGGTTAATGAGGTATACAGCCTGTGCGTGATATCTCCAGATAACGCTCAGTCTATGCCGTTAGTGCTGCATGTTGAAAGCTGTCTTGCCAACGAAGACCCGCAAAACTACCTGTTTGCTTTTACCCAGGAACAAGCATATGTTGAACTGGCAAAGCTAGAGGAAGCAGCGAATTCTATCCAGGCGGCGCTTGAAGAAAACTTCGATACCGACACCGATACGTTTTTCTCATCGTCGTACAAGCGCTTAAGTGAAGAGCCAGATGCTGGCGCGCTTTATTATGTAACAGGTGGCAGCCCACTAGTCGACGCCACCACAGGTCAACTTACCCTTGAAGGCGATCGATTCAGTATAGGTAATGCTGCAGCCAACCCAGGTGCCAATACGTCAGCATCAGACACGGTAGGCATGGGTATTTATAACCTTAGCGAAGGTTTTACCATTAGCTTCGACGTTATTTCTCACAATGGCGGCGGTACGTTCAGCCTTTATGTAGATAACAACACCACAGGTCAAGATAACTCTGTACACGGTGCTGCTTCTAAGTTCGTGAGCATAGGTTTAGCAGACGGTACGATGGTACCCGGCACACGCTTTACCTATACCTATGAACCGGGTGACGATATTGGTGGCGGCGATCCTAGCGCACCTGACGCGAAAATTCTCGATAGCTCGGTAACTAATAGTTTCTTCCAATTGCGCACAGATTCGAGTGCCACTATCACTATCGATAACTTAAAAATTGAAACGATAGCTGACGCAGTTGACCCAGTGCCTCCGGTTGAGCCTGAGCCTACCGAACCTGAAGAGCCCGAAGTTATTCCAAGTGTACCGCTGCCGCTTTCCTATACCTTTGCAGGCGAAAGCGAGGATATTTTCTCGACAAACTTTGCCGCGATTGAAAATGCAGCGGGTGAGCAAGTCGCCATGTTTACCATTACCGGTGGCTCGGTAACGCAAATTGACACTGGTATTCAGCTTGACGGCGGACGCTTTACCCTTGGTAATACTGAACCTGATACCCAAAGCTCGTCTGACGATACATCATCAACCGGTGCACTGGATTTGAGCCGTCCTTACAATGTTATCTTTGATGTCATTTCTGCTGAAGATTCCGAAGGCGACAACAAATTCCAGATTTACGTGGATAACAATACTTCTGGCAGCGCCAACTCACACCTAGGTTCAGATTCTCGTTTCTTTAATGAGCCTGTGCTCGATTTAGTACCGGGAACCACCATGACAGTAGAAGGACAGATAGCAACGCCTAACTCGTACCTTCAATTTAGAACGGAAAGTGGCTCTATTGTGGTCATCGACAATATTCGCATTGAATATATTGATGAAAACACCCTGTTAGAGGAGACGTTTGAAACAGACGCTGACACCTTCTTCAGCCCTGAATACAAGTCGACCGATGGTGGTGCGACACCGTTTTATAGCGTAACGGGCGGCGGCTCAGGTTTAGTGATTTCCGAAGGCCAACTAGCCATCGACAGTGCACGCTTTACCATGGGCAACAGTACCCCTGATACAGACACAACCGCTGATGACACTGTAACCACAGGTATATTAGATTTAAGCCGTGAATATACCATTAGTATGGATATCATTGCCGTTGAAGACAGTGAAGGCGACAACAACTTCCAGATATATGTAGATAACAACACCAGCAGTAGCAGCAAATCGATACATGGTGGCGACTCTAAATTCTACAGCGAGCTGGTTAATAACCTTGTGCCAGGACAACGCCTAACTATCGATGGATTTATTGGTACACCCACCTCGTTCCTGCAGCTTCGTACTGAAAGTGGCGGCAAAGTGGTTATCGATAACTTTGTTATATCGTATGTGGGTGAAGCGCCAGATGACAGCAAGTTTAGCTGTGAAAATGAACCACAGCTTTACTTCTGTGACGACTTTGCATCGGGCTCTTTAGATAACTTCACGCTTATTTCAGACGACGCAGGCTCAAACGGCCCACAAGGCACGTTTGATGTTGTAGAAGATGACGGCAACAAAGTGATGCGCTACACCGCTGGCGGTGAAGGTGGCGAAATTTTCTTGGTTAAAGAGTCGGCGCTAAGCAACCTTCCAGAAAATGGAAATTACTTTGTTGAAGCGCGCATTCGTCCAAGACAAAACAGCACCACGCGAAACAAACAGATCTTCCTTCTAGGTCGTTATGATAGCGCTGGAAACTGGTACGGCGGAGGTTTGAATGTACAAAACTCATCGAGCAGTACACAAGTGGAAGTAGCGGTAAGTACCGAAGGCAGTATTTCTCGACCTGTCCAAGCTAAGTCACCTATTGTACTGGGTGAAAAAGACGGTACAGACGGCTCGTGGTATCGCGTACGTTTTGAAATGGAAAACGAGAAACTCACCGTTTATTTAGACGGCGAGAACATGGGTACAGCAGAAGATACGACCTATAGCGCAGCGGGACTGATTGGCCTCTTCACTAATAACCGTTCGTTCGAGCTGGACGATTTAAAAGTAGGTGACCCCGCTGTTAAACCAGTTCAACTTACTCTGGATTTCAAAGAAACAGAGTGGGAGACCACCACCAGTAGCGATCCGTTATTCGTTTACGTTACCGCAGTACAAAACGACGGTATAACTGAAGACACGTTTACCGTAACCAGCAGTGATGCGAGTGTGGTCAGCGTAGAGCAGCAAGGTCCACAAGTTACCATTACCCCTCGCGCTGCCGGTAGCGCAATGGTAACTTTTACTTCTGGCTCTGACCCTACGTTAAGCAAACACATTGCCGTTAATGTTGGCGAAGGCTTCACAATGCCTACCGCCACCTATGGCGACTTATTCCCGGATACCACACCTTATTCGGGCAATAACAATGCGTATCCCGATACCCTACTCTCGTTAACCTTCGACAGCGAACCCACCTTAGGAAGTAGCGGTGAAGTGCGCATTTACAATGCGACAGACGACACCCTGGTAGACGTTATCAATATTGCAGCTGATGAAGACTTTATTGGCTTTGAAGGCCAAGACAGACAGCGCAAAGTGGCTTACCGCCCAGCATCAGTTGTAGGCAACAAATTAGTGATTAAGCCTCATACAAATGCCCTTCAATATGGTCAGTCGTATTACGTAGCCATTAGCGATGGTGCGGTAACCGGCGCAACGCTAAATGGTGAAAGCTTTAGTGGTATTGGCAAGAGTGCGAACTGGCGCTTTGCAACAAGAGCCGCTGCACCTTCTGGCGCGAATGTTACCGTAGATGATGACGGCGAAGCGGATTTCCGCACGGTGCAAGGTGCGCTTAATTACGTGATGCAAAACGTAAGTAGCGATACGCCATCTCGCATTACGATTCGTGACGGCGAGTATCAGGAAATGCTGTTCCTTCGCGGTAACAACAATGTCACGCTTCAAGGCGAGAGCCGAGACAATACCGTGGTGTACTACGATAACTTTGAGAGCTTTAACAGCGGTAGCGGCAAGAGCGAAGCACCTGCGGCGGGCACGCCATCTGGCGGAAGAAGCGTGTTTTTAGTGGAAGGCGTAGATAACCTGACGCTAACGAACTTCACTTTGAAAAACTCACACATCAGAAGCAACGACTACTCTAACCAAGCTGAGACGATTTACTTTAACAGTGATTCAGGTCGTCTAACTGCCGTTGATATGAACTTTGTGAGTGAACAAGATACGCTGCTGTTAAAAGGCTTTAGTTGGTTCTACAACTCATTGATTGCCGGCAACGTTGATTTCATTTGGGGTTACGTAAATACCGCACTGTTTGAAAACAGCGAAATTCGCACCATTGGCGACTCTAAAAATGGTAACCCTGACGAAGACACAGCGGGCGGCTACATTCTACAAGCTCGCGTACCTGATATTTCTTATAAAGGGTTTATCTTCTTAAACAGCAGCTTCACCAATGGCCCAGGCCCTATTGGTAACGGTGTACTCGACGACTCTACGTATATTGCAAGAAGTGGCGGCAGCGCGAGCTACTTCGACAATATTACGCTTATTAATAACCGTTTCGACACCCACATTGCCACTATCGGCTGGGCGGGCGAAGGAGTACGCGACCAACCTGCACCAAACCCTAGCCCTGCAACCGCAGCAGCTGGATGGCGTGAATACGGCAGCATGGATATGCAGGGTAACCCGCTTGATCTTTCAAGCCGTCAGTTTGCCCACATTCTTGCCGACAGCGAAGTGACTGAACTTACCAGCAGAACGGCAATATTCTCTCACTTTAATAACGGCGAAGGCTGGGTGCCAAGCGAGCCTAACTTACCGAATGTAGCACCTGCTCCAACGCTTGATGCGTACGGTTTTGCACAATACAACTATGCATTAACCGGCGGTGCTGGCGGTACGGTAGTCACCGTAGATAACGGTGCTGATCTGCAGGCGGCGTTAGATAGCGCAGCGAACAGCAACACCCCAGTAACGGTTTATGTAGATGGCACCATTACCGACGCAAACAATGGCGGTACGGGCTCACCGATTGAAATAAAAGACATGAACGATGTGTCAATTATCGGGGTTGCAGACAGGGGCGAATTCGACGGTATTGGCATCTTAATTCGACGCGCAAATAACGTGATTATTCAAAACCTGAAAATCCACCACGTGCTTACTGATGGAAAAGACGCTATCTCTATTGAAGGTGATAACGACGGCTCTACCACCAGCAACATTTGGATTGACCACAATGAGCTTTACAGCACATTGTCTGTGGACAAGGATTTCTACGACGGGTTAGTAGATAGTAAACGCGGCGCGAAAAACATCACTATCTCTTACAACTACCTTCATGATCATTGGAAAGCCTCGTTACACGGCCACACTGAGAATGATGTAGACAGTGATAATACCGAGCGTTTAATTACCTTCCACCACAACCGCTTTGAGAATATCGAGTCACGTTTACCGTTATTCCGCTACGGTCACGGTCACTTGTATAACAACTATTACAATCAGATATCCTCTACGGCAATCAATTCAAGAATTGGTGCAGAGCTACAGGTAGAAAACAATGTGTTTGAGTACACGCAAAACCCAATTGTTTCTTTCTACTCAGACGTTATTGGATATTGGAACACGTCAGGCAACCTGTTTGGCGAAGGCGTAACCTGGACAACGCCAGCTGATGGTGACGTTGTAGCAGGACCTGATGCAACGCCTACATCCAGCTACGAAGTGCCGTACGACTACGTACTAGATGATGCCGACGTGGTTAAGCAGCGAGTTATCAACTACTCGGGCGTAGGTAAGATCAACCAGAATGCCGATGACATTCCTCCGTTAAACTAACTCCCAAAAGAGTTAGCACAAACAAAAAAGGCGCTGCTCTATGAGCAGCGCCTTTCTTTTAAGCGTTAAGCTTGGGGGATGATTACATCATGCCGCCCATTCCGCCCATGCCGCCCATATCAGGCATTGCAGGCGCGTCTTCTTTAGGTAGTTCAGCTACCATTGCTTCAGTTGTGATCATTAGTGAAGCAATTGAAGATGCGAACTGTAGTGCAGAGCGCGTTACTTTAGTTGGGTCAAGGATACCCATCTCTAGCATATCGCCGTAAGTGTCGTTACCTGCGTTGTAACCGTAGTTACCTTCGCCATTCTTCACTTCGTTAACTACTACAGATGCTTCTGCACCTGAGTTGATAGAGATTTGACGTAGAGGCGCTTCCATTGCACGTAGTGCAAGCTTAATACCTACGGTTTGGTCGTCGTTGTCGCCAGTAAGGTCAGCAAGTTTAGCTGCTGCGCGAACTAGTGCTACACCACCACCAGGTACCACACCTTCTTCAACCGCTGCGCGAGTTGCGTGTAGTGCATCTTCTACGCGGTCTTTCTTCTCTTTCATTTCAACTTCAGTTGCTGCACCAACTTTAATTACTGCAACACCGCCAGAAAGCTTAGCTAGACGCTCTTGAAGCTTCTCTTTGTCGTAGTCTGACGTAGAGTCTTCAATTTGGCCTTTGATTTGAGCACAACGGCCTTCAATCGCTTCTTGATCGCCGTTACCGTCAACAACAGTTGTGTTGTCTTTGTTGATAACTACGCGCTTAGCAGTACCTAGGTCTTCAAGCTGCACTTTTTCAAGGTCTAGACCAATCTCTTCAGAGATTACTGTACCACCAGTTAGGATAGCGATGTCTTGAAGCATTGCTTTACGACGGTCACCGAAACCTGGTGCTTTAACCGCTGCAACTTTAACAATACCGCGCATGTTGTTAACTACTAGTGTAGCAAGCGCTTCGCCTTCAACATCTTCAGCGATGATCATTAGCGGCTTACCCGCTTTCGCTACGCCTTCAAGGGTAGGAAGTAGTTCGCGGATGTTAGAAATCTTCTTGTCAACCAATAGGATGAACGGGTTGTCTAGTTCAACAGTACCGTTTTCTTGGTTGTTGATGAAGTATGGAGATAGGTAACCGCGGTCGAACTGCATACCTTCAACAACGTCTAGTTCGTTTTGAAGTGCCTGACCTTCTTCTACAGTGATAACACCTTCTTTACCTACTTTTTCCATCGCTTGAGCAATGATGTCGCCAACTTCTGAATCAGAGTTTGCAGAGATAGTACCTACTTGAGCGATAGACTTGCTGTCTGCACAGTCAGTAGACAGAGCTTTAAGCTCTTCAACTGCCGCTGCAACTGCTTTGTCGATACCGCGCTTAAGATCCATTGGATTCATACCCGCTGCAACGCTCTTAAGACCTTCAGTAACAATTGCTTGCGCAAGTACAGTAGCAGTAGTTGTACCATCACCTGCTTCGTCGTTCGCTTTAGACGCAACTTCTTTTACCATCTGCGCGCCCATGTTCTCGAACTTGTCTTCAAGCTCGATTTCTTTCGCTACAGACACACCATCTTTAGTGATAGTAGGTGCACCGAAAGACTTGTCTAGAACAACGTTACGGCCTTTTGGACCTAGTGTTACTTTAACTGCGTTAGCTAGTGTGTTTACGCCTTTCAGCATTTTGCTGCGAGCGTCATCACCAAAACGTACTTCTTTAGCTGCCATGATTAAATTCCTCTAAAATTCGTTTCAACGTTAGTTGTAATTACTCAACAATCGCTAGAATGTCGCTTTCGCTTAGGATTAGTACTTCTTCACCATCCAGCTTTTCTGTTTTAACGCCGTAACCGTCGTTGAAAATAACGGTGTCGCCTACTTTAACGTCTAGCGCTTTAACTTCGCCGTTCTCAAGAATGCGACCGTTACCTACTGCGATTACTTCGCCGCGTGTAGATTTTTCTGCTGCAGAACCAGTCAGAACGATACCGCCTGCAGATTTGCTTTCTTGCTCTGCGCGCTTAAGGATTACGCGGTCGTGTAAAGGACGAATTGCCATTTTCAAGTCTCCTGAAAATTCCACTATTCAAGTTTATGTGATTACCAACATTCAGACTGTCCGAATGTTGTGTGCCTGGGTTGCTCATTGCTGAGCAGTTAAAATCGTTTCTGCACGGATAGATGGGGTAGTACCCAGATAACTTCAAGGGTTTTTAAGCAAAAAAATGTAAAAAAATTGGTTTTTTCACTAAATACTTCTTTTTATTGGGCAAGTAAACGCCGTTTATCGCGGTAAACGGCGCTCATAACCTGATGGAGAGGGCGTTGGGGCTCGCTATTTTAAGCGCTTATCTGGGTCGTTAGTGGTGTGATCGGTGTACTCACCTTCAAACACATCACCATCGCTATTATGTGAGCGTGAACGCTGGTCGAAAGGACTTTGCCCAAACGGTGACTGACCCTGTCCGAAGCCTGCAGTTCCCGGCCCCATACCCGGAGCGACAACACGCATTTTCATGTGCTTACTGACCTGAGCAGCAAAGAAGTGACGAGAGCCTGGCATTGCCAATAAGAAGCCGAAAATATCGGTAATAAAGCCTGGCGTCACAAGTAAAATACCTGCAACCACCAGCATCAAGCCTTCAACTAGTTCTTTTCCTGGCACTTCATTTCGCTGCATTTTTTCTTGTGCAGTTTGCAGTGTACTCACGCCTTCGCGTTTAACAAAGTAAGCACCAATAAAGGCAGAAAGAAGTACCAAGCCAACGGTATTCCAACCACCGATCACGCTGCCCACATTTATCAGCAACGCAATCTCTAAAATAGGTAATAGGGCAAACAGTATAAATAAAACCCGCAAAATGCTTCCTCTTTCATGTATTCATAACCTGTTATAGGGTCTTTGTACGTAATAACAAGAAAAGGTGCCCACCCTTTCGCTTAAATAGCCACTTAAAGCGACCGATAACGACCGTGATATACTGTAGCTATGAAAGAATAGTGCGACTTTTCAGGTCAATTACATATCGACCCATTAGCAAAGTAACAGGCGCGAAATAAAGTAGGAAAAGTTCATGACAATTAAGCTTGTATTGTGCACCACGCCCGATGAAAAGACAGCGCAGTTAATTGCCAGCACGCTTGTTGAAGAAAAGCTTGCCGCCTGCGTCAACATAATCAAGGGTATAGAGTCCGTTTATGAGTGGCAGGGGAAGGTGGAAACCGACGCAGAATGCCAACTGCTTATTAAAACGAACACACAACACGTTTTACAGGCCTTCGATAGAGTAAGCGAACTACATCCGTATGATGTCCCTGAATGGTTAGAACTTAATGCTGAGGCTAGCAGCGCTTACGGTCAGTGGTTACAAACCACGCTACAGCGCTAGTTAAAACGTAATTCTAATAAAAATAACGACAACGCAAAATAGATAAAAATGAACTGTAACTTTATGACTTTACCTTCTTTTCCATCAGGCACTGCATCAGCTTCACTGTTTCGTCGCTTTAGCGCTTATGTACTTTCAGCATTTTGTTTAATGACGTTATTAAGCACGTTCGCCTTGGCTCAGGTGCCCAATGCCTTTGACGATCCGTTCGTGGATGAACCCCAATTTTTAGATGTAGACCAAGCGTTTGCGTTCGATTTTAACCAAAAAGGCGACGCGCTTACGGTAAGTTTCGATATTGCGGAAGGCTATTATCTGTATCTAAAGCAGTTTAAGTTTGTGGCGAAACAAGCCGAAATTGGCGAGCCTGAGTACCCAAATGGGATAATGATTCAGGATGAGTTTTTTGGCGAGTCTGAAGTGTTTTATAACGGCGTATCTATTACCTTACCCATTGAGTCAGCACTCAGTGACGGCGTAGTTAAAATTCGCTATCAAGGCTGCGCTGACGCAGGGCTTTGCTACCCGCCGACAGTGAAAGTCGTGTATTTAAACGAAGTGGGAAGCAGTGCAGTTGCTGATACAGATACGACCTCAGAATCAAATGACGCAGCGGCCTCTTCGCAAAGCGAGCAGTTCGATTTAGCGCAAAGGCTAATTGATAAAGATAACCTTGCGCTCACTTTAGCTCTATTTTTTGCACTAGGCGTAGGCTTAGCCTTTACGCCTTGCGTATTTCCTATGTATCCCATTGTGTCGGGCATTGTGATTGGTCAGGGCAAGCCTAAAACCGCATCGCATTCATTCTGGCTAACCTTTGTTTATGTACAAGGCATGGCAATTACATACTCGTTGCTTGGGTTGGTTGTCGCTGTGGCAGGAGCGCAGTTTCAAGCTGCGCTTCAACACCCTGTGGTGCTGGGCGTATTCATTGTGCTATTTGTGGCGCTTGCCGTTGCTCTGTTTGGTGGCTTTGAAATTCAGCTACCGGCAAAGTATCAAGAAAAGCTCACTCACATGAGTAACAATCAAACGCCCGGCAGTTTCGCAGGGGTGTTTATTATGGGCGTATTGTCTGGCCTTATCGCTTCACCCTGCACTACTGCCCCGCTAACCGGTATATTGTTATTCATCGCCCAAACTGGCGATATGACACTGGGCTTTATTTCTCTTTACTTGTTAAGTATTGGTATGGGCGTTCCACTTATTCTGTTCGGCATGACAGGTGGAAAACTCCTACCTAAAGCAGGTAACTGGATGAATGTGGTTAAGGTGACTTTCGGCTTTATGATGCTTGCCGTGGCCATTGTGTTTATTGAGCGTTTATATAATAGCCCAGCCACTGGCTTCCTATGGGGATTGCTTGGCTTCGGTTTATTCGGTTACTACTGGGTACTCAATCGCGCCAGCAAAAACTCACTGATGAAACTTGTACGTGCTGTTGTGGTGGCAATAGGCATCATGGGAAGTGCTGGCCTTACTTATCAAGCAGGGCTAAACACAGAGCTTTGGGGCGAACATGCTGATGGTGTTCACGCAGGGCACCCAGACTTTGTTGTTGCGCGAGATTTGACAGACTTACGTAATAAAATTGCGGCGGCTAACGCACAAGGTAAAACCGTGATGGTCGATTTGTACGCCGACTGGTGCGTAGCCTGTAAGGAGTTCGAGAAGTACACGTTCCCAGACGAAAAAGTGGTATCTGCGCTTAGCAATACGGTATGGATGCAGATGGACCTTACCGATAACACACCAGAACGTCAGGAGATTTTTGACACCTTTACTGTGCTAGGCCTGCCTACCATTTTGTTCTTTGACGAAAACGGCGACGAGCTAACCAAAGCCCGTGTCACCGGGTTTATGAAAGCAGACGCCTTTGCCGGTCACGTAAACGAGTGGCTTAACAATAGGTCTAACACTAATGACGGTCAAATTGGTCGCTTGGACTAAGGCGCGTCGATTCGAGGACTTTCCTCTTCTCATATGGCGAGTATGGCGAGCGGTGCGAGACGCCGCTCCCTTTATCTCGGGTAGAAACGGGGTTCAGAAAAGAAGGGTGGCTTCAATGCTGGCCTTCTTATTTATTTCGCTCACTTTTTCCCTATCAGTAACAGCGAAAACCACGGGGTGCTTTGATAACAAACGCTTTTGTTTTGAACTTACGCCTTCGTCTTCTTCTCTTTATTTAGTCTCAGTACAGAGAAAAGTAGAATTGCCCGTAGCGCTAACTCTGTATTCCAATGTTATGCAAGACATTCCCACAGGCAATGGGGAGCTTAAATCGAAAGCCCACGTTAACGCATTTTTAGATACCAATGACCAAGTGCCCCTTGGCGTAGTAAAAAATGCCGACGCATTCTGGGCATCTATGCGCGTTAAATGGACGGTGGGGCGCGTAGACGCGATACACGACAACGCCTATACGTATCTGCCACCGCTACAGCCAGCTAGCAAATACCGTATTGTTCAAGGCTTTAACGGCAATTTTAGTCATTCTGGTGCGTCAAGGTATGCGCTCGATTTTGCCGCGCCTGTAGGTACACCTATTTTAGCCGCCCGGGAAGGCGTAGTGATCGACACGAAAGATGACGGCACGAAAGGCGGGCCAACGCCGAAGTTTGCAAAATACGCTAACTACGTTGTTATTCTTCATAGCGACGGAACCACCGGCGAATACTACCACCTGAAATATAATGGTGTTGTAGTAACAAGAGGGCAAACTGTAAAGCGCGGGCAGCTTATCGGTTATACCGGCAATACGGGGTTTTCTTCCTTACCCCACCTTCACTTTGGCATTTATGTAGCCAAATTCCATGGTAAGTACGTGAGTGTGCCGTTTTCCCTCGACAGCGCCCTAACTAAGGCCTCGCCTTAGCATTTATAGCAATACATACTGATACTTTTCGTTAAAACTACCATCTCATCCCCCACTAACGCCTTCTGAGAGTGCAGCATGCTGCGGTTTCACAGGCAGCAAATAAGCAAACTTTCCAATAAACTTTGCGCCGAAAACACCTGATTAGACCAGTATTTTGCTGCGAAATCTTTATCTATCACTATAATCAGCATTTAACACAATAAACGAACAAATTAATTGGCTTTTTTTCGTGCAACTGTCACAAAAGTTTGTTGAAATGGCAATAACCGTGACTTTTTCCCGAAGATAGCAGCAAACTAGATGAATATTTTGTTATTGAACGGCCCTAACCTGAATATGTTAGGCCAAAGAGAACCCGACAAATACGGCACACAAACCTTGCAAGACATCGTAGATGATTTGCAGGCGCAGGCTGCGTCAAGCAACGTGACCTTAACGCATTTTCAGTCAAACGCTGAGTTTGAACTGATTGATCGCGTGCACGCTGCTATGGGTACTGTTGATGCCATTATTATTAATCCTGCTGCCTTCACGCACACCAGCGTCGCCCTTCGCGATGCATTATTAAGTGTCAATATCCCGTTTATTGAAGTGCATTTGTCGAACGTTCACGCCCGTGAACCGTTTCGTCATCATTCCTATTTTTCTGATGTTGCAGCTGGCGTCATTGTTGGCCTTGGTGCCATGGGCTACTCGCTCGCGCTAACTGCAGCAATCAACTTACCGAAATCGCATAAATAAAGCAGAGACAGAACATGGATATTAGAAAGATTAAAAAACTCATCGAACTAGTGGAAGAATCTGGCATTGCCGAGCTAGAAATCACTGAAGGCGAAGAGTCTGTACGCATCCACCGTGGCCCAACGGGTGTTCAAGCGCCAATGAACTACAGCTTTGCAGCACCAGCTGCACCGCAAATGGCACCTGCTCCAGCGGCGGCCGCTACCACTGCTTCTGAAGCACCAGCAGAGCCAGCTCAGCCAGAAGGTCACGTTGTTAAGTCTCCAATGGTAGGTACGTTCTACCGTGCATCTTCACCAACGGCAAAAGCATTTGCAGAAGTGGGTCAGCAAGTGAAAGTTGGCGACACGCTTTGTATCGTTGAAGCGATGAAGATGATGAACCAAATTGAAGCAGATAAAGCCGGTGTGGTTAAGGCAATCTTGGTTGAAAACCAAGACCCTGTAGAATTTGACCAGCCAATGTTCATCATTGAATAAGCGAGTGCTTAACTATGCTAGATAAAGTACTTATTGCTAACCGTGGTGAGATTGCCCTGCGTATTTTGAGAGCCTGTAAAGAACTAGGCATCAAAACCGTAGCAGTGCACTCTACTGCGGATAAAAACTTGAAGCACGTGTTGCTGGCTGACGAATCAATTTGTATTGGTAAAGCATCAGCAACCGAAAGCTACCTGAACATTCCTCGCATTATTGCTGCTGCAGAAGTCACTAACTCTATTGCTATTCACCCAGGTTACGGTTTCCTAGCGGAAAACGCAGACTTTGCTGAAGCGGTAGAAAAAAGCGGCTTTATTTTCATTGGCCCTAAAGCTGAAACTATCAACCTTATGGGTGACAAAGTTTCTGCTATCAACGCCATGAAAAAGGCAGGCGTACCGTGTGTACCCGGTTCCGACGGCCCGCTAACTGACGACGTAGAGCGCAACAAAGCCATTGCTAAGCGCATTGGTTACCCAATCATCGTTAAAGCTGCGGGCGGCGGCGGTGGTCGTGGTATGCGCGTGGTGCGCAGCGAAGCTGAGTTGATTAAAGCCATTGAAACAACGCAAGCGGAAGCTGGTGCTGCATTTGGTAACTCAACGGTTTACATGGAAAAATTCCTTGAGAACCCACGTCACGTTGAAATTCAGGTATTAGCCGATGGCCAAGGTAACGCCATTCACTTAGGTGAGCGTGACTGTTCAATGCAACGTCGCCACCAAAAAGTGGTTGAAGAAGCGCCTGCACCGGGTATTTCTGAGCAAATGCGCACCAAGATTGGCGATCGCTGCCGCAGAGCCTGTATTGAAATTGGCTACCGCGGAGCAGGTACATTCGAGTTCCTATATGAAAACGGCGAATTCTATTTCATTGAAATGAATACCCGTATTCAGGTAGAGCACCCAGTATCTGAAATGATCACAGGCGTTGACCTTATTAAAGAGCAGCTTCGCATTGCAGCCGGTCAGCCACTATCAATTGATCAGTCGCAAATTCAAATTCGTGGCCACGCTATTGAATGTCGAATTAACGCAGAAGATCCACAAACCTTCATTCCTAGCCCTGGTCCTATTGATATGTTCCATGCGCCAGGTGGTTTAGGTATTCGTTGGGAGTCGCATATTTACGCGGGCTACCACGTGCCTCCTTACTACGACTCAATGATTGGTAAGCTTATCACTTATGGTGAAAGCCGCGACGAAGCGATTGCTCGTATGCGCCACGCCCTTGAAGAGATTGTGGTTGAAGGAATTAAAACGAATATCCCTCTTCAGCGAGCCATTATGGCCGATGAAAACTTCTTCGCGGGTGGAACCAACATCCACTACCTAGAGAAGAAGCTAGGTTTAGCCTAATCCCCCCTTTGGGCTACACGCTGTTTTTTGTGTAGCCCAATTTTCTTTCTTCGCTATTCGCTATTCGCTATTCGCTATTCGCTATTCAGCACATTCTAATTTTCCGATTACTACAATCAATTTTTAACGATTTTCCTATTTAAAAACTGGTTCTATACTGCATACAAGTTTTAAGACATCTCCCTGAGTTTTAATGCTTTTGTGTGTTTTACCCTCATTGGAGTCCCACTCCACTTATTGCCGGCATCCCTGCCGGCTTTTTTTTGTATTTTTTTCCTTAAACCGCTATTCGTTGCGCTAAGTAATTAGATTTAATGTATAAACTACTTAATCATGTTGTTTAGGGTTAAACAGGTGCGAAATCCTTTTTTGTTTATTTTACCGCTGATAGCCATTGCAGGAACTAACGCGCAGGCAGAACAAATAGCGCCCACCTTCTCACAGAAGCTAGATATTCAGGTTCGTTACGATAATCGTTCCAACCGCCCGAGCCGCGAACAATATCGACTGCGTTACTATCCCTCTCTTGCCATCACTTCTGCGTGGTCAGTAAACAGCTTTGTGGTGACTGGCGATGACTTTTCATCAAGTCACAATACATTCGGCAGCGACAACACTGATTATCTCTACGCAAGGCGTCTGTACTTAAGGCATGAAACCGGTTCGGGGAAAACTGAGTTAGGTGTTATTCCAACTTACAAAGGGCGTGTTTCTTCCACCGGCTTGTCGAAAGATGGTTGGATAACGGGAGTACGTCACGTGAAGCAATTGCAAAACGACACCGCCATTGAAATAGTCGTTGGTCAACTTGCAAATGCTGAAGCATCTGAAGCCTTTAATATTGGCGGAGAGGATGAGTATTTCGAAATTGAATATTCGGCCAAGATGGGACAACGACATAGCTACGAAGCCAGTTTTGAAAGAATGCTGAACGGTACGTTTGCCCGGGCAGAATATCGATTACGTATTAATGAACAAGATACCGCGTTCATTGAATTAGTGCAGCGTACTGATGAAAGTGCTGCGAAAGTTGTAGTGGGCACCAGCGGTGAATTCGCTGCAAGCGCTTTTAACACATCATATCCTATCGAATATTTTGCTTACTATTCCTATATAGACAGTAGTTTTGGTGAGCGCGCTGAATTAATTGAAGACTTTCTAGGAACAGGTCACGGCGGCTCTCTGGAATTTAGTGGCGTGCTATCTGAGAAGCATGATGTTGAATGGTTTATAAGAGCTGATGTGGTAGATAGCGTCAGTCGATTACTGGCAGGAGTAAAACTCTCCTTCGATAGTTGAATGAAACGAAGCGCCTACTCCACATAAAAAAGGCCCATCAAACGATGGGCCAAACAGCAAGAACGCGTACACACTTTAACAGTGCATAATAAGTTACGGCTTGTCGCCATTGTGAGTTCAATTGCCGCAGATTACGTATTTTTAATCTCTTGAGCTTTAAACTTAAAGTTGAGTTTATTAAACTTTAGTCTAATGAAGCGCTAAAGCTCGTACTGTTTAACTCTAATAATCGTAATTTGAAGGTGTTCTTGTGCCCAGCCGTTACGCTCAGTTCAAAGAAAAACTTCCCATTTCCCGACTCTCCGATGAAGCGCTGCTTGCGTTTCGCGTCCTTTTTGATGATCCTCTCGATATCGTAGACTTAGCGCAAGATATATCTGACTTAACGCTTTACCCGGAACGGCTGAAAGACAGTTATAGAAAGGAGTGGGAAGCCTACGTGCTAAAGGCACTGGCGTTTGAGATCAAACAACATACAGACGTTTCTCCTGCAGAGTTCATTGAGCTTGTCATGAACAAGGTAGAAGCGATTCAGCAAAATAACGACACCTATCAAAATCTATTGCGTCAGGTTCGCCACGCTAAGAGTATTCTGCAATCAGAAAACACGGTCGTTTTTCCTACCCCCATGCGTCAGCAGTTGACTGCGTTTCTTTTGCCGATTACTACTATTTCGCCTCCCAAAAAATAAAGGCAGCGACAACGTAAGGCAGTTCCGCTTCTATAGGAAAGGTTTCTACACGCTACTTATTAGCGCCTTTAAATTTGTACTGAGAGGGGCAGTATCCTCTGTCCACACCATCAGGGCGCAGGCTGGCATGTTTGGTTTTTCTACCCGACACGCGCTCTCGCCAGTTCTTGAAGGTTTTCTGTTTGAGATTTTTACGCATAAGCTTTATCACATCTTTTTCAGGCAGCCCGTATAAACGCTCTATTGCCTCGAAAGGCGTACGGTCTTCCCACGCCATTTCAATTACACGTGATTCTTGTTCTTCAGTTAATGCCATTTCTTACATCTCAATATGCGTGTTTAACCCCACTACATACTTATTTTCGGCTCATTTTGTTCAGTTCAACTACGCTAAAGTTCCAAACAATTAGTGGCCGACTTAAACGCTCACTTGCTCATCGTCTTTTTCAAACGCTAGCTTCAACAACTCGGCGGCGGCTTTCGCATCGCTCAGTGCGCGGTGATGCTGCTCCATTTCTATGTGAAAATGCTTTGTTAAGTTTGCCAGCGAGTAAGAAGGCAGCCCAGGATAGGTGCGACGCATTTCGCGAACGGTACACATTTTGGGTCGCCTGAAACTTTGCTCTAGTCTTGCAAACTCTTGCTTAATGAACCCGTAGTCAAAGTTTACGTTGTGAGCAACGAACACAGCGTCTTCGGTGAAATTTGCCACGTGCTCCGCTACTTCAGCAAAAAGCGGAGCATCTGCCACCATGTCATCCGAAATTCCAGTAAGGCGGGTAATGTTGCTAGGAATTCGGCGCTGCGGATTTAACAGGGTTTGAAACCTGTCTACCTCTTTCCCACCCACAAGTTTTACCATACCTATTTCGGTAATCCGGTTGTAGCTGCTGTTTCCTCCAGTGGTCTCTATATCTACCACAACATAAGGCTGTGCTGGGTCGCGTATCCATTTCACTGTTGTTACCGCAACGTCAAATCCAGCTTGCTGCAAACGTTGAATTGAAACCAGCTGATTTCGGCGAAGCTGATCGCCAGGCGCTTTGATTTCTTCAAAGCGAAGTGCGCCGTCAAATACCATGATATCGGGGAAGCCATCTCGGAGGCTCTCAAAGTCTTTGCACATCATGCGAAGTAAAGCATAAATCGAATCTAGCGAACCATGCTCAATTAGCGCTTCTATAGGCGTAAGCAAATGACTAGACCACATAAACAGGCTATTCACTTTGCCATAGTGCATCGTGGCCATTTTGTGAATATGAAAACGCAGTTTTTGTTTGCTATCAAGCGCCTGTAACAACGCTTCAATACTGTGTTCAAACTTGGCGTAAAAGTTATTCTGTTTAAGCGATAACGGCCTGCGATCAAACTCCGTAACCAGCGTGTCTTCTTCGTAAAGTTGCCTCCAAAAGGTAAGGCCGAACAAACTGCGCCACAATCGGTTTTCCGTGCGCCAGCCTTCAATGCCGTGCCTTGCATAATGCGCCAGCACACCACGCTCAACCTGTTGATTTTGGCTTACGTCAATATCCAGTGTACGGCTAGCATTGCGAAGCATGTCGGTAACCGTGCTGGTGCGTTTTTTGTGGTATTTACGGGCATAGAAATCTTCTGCAAATGCTAACAGCGTATCCGATTGCGGATTATCAATTATCTCTTCAAGGGTCTGTTTAACACTATTTTCATTTCCGTCCTTGTAGCTCTCTCTTAACCACTTTTCTTTGGCCTTATCGCTTTGCGCCGCTTTCAATACTTCTAGCCCTTTCGCTCTATCAAACATCAGCACTTTTAGACCTAGTGCATAGAGAAACTGGTCGCGATAAAAACAGGCCGACACACCTTCTGTAATGGGCAGTTCACCTTCGGCAATGGTAAGCAACATATCATCGTTATAAAAAGCTAACTGGCTGTAATGGTTGGCGTAAAACCATGACGCTTGGGCGTCGCTTTTAGTTTCAAAACGCGCCGTATCCGTTACGGAATCAGAACGGGTTCTCATTACGCCTAAATCGCGCATAGAAAACTGATTTAGGCGGCTTTTGGTGTTACCAAAATAGATAAACAGCAAATAGCGAAGTGCATCGTCGAACAAGCACACTAAGTAGTTATCTAGCGAAAAACGCTCTGGCCAGCCTCTAGCTTCGATATGTTCATTAAGCAACGTCACGAGTTTAGGCTTGGTGAGAGATGCGAGCCCCTGAATACTGCCGTATTCAGCAAGTAGCTCAAGCAGAGCATCTTTGGTCAAGACACCAGCGATGTCATTAAGCGAAGCGTGGGTAAGGTCACCAAACCAGCCGTTGTCGGTAAGCCAATCTATTTGCTCTTGTGGCACAGCGATTTCGCTATAATTGAACTGCGTCCTGTCAATCACTGCATACTTGCGATTTGCAGCGCGCACAACAATACACTGTTTGTCATCGTCTAACGCTTTAAAACGCCTAACAAAGTCAGTGGCTTCGTCACTTAGAAGCGCCCTGCTAGCACCCTCAAAGAACCCAAGGAACTCGTGAAAGTGTGTAAGGTAATAACGTGGCGGTAAATCTTTTCGCATGAGGTATCTTTGGCTATGAAAACACCAGCAGTGTATATTTATACAGCCACGCGAATCAAATTAAATCCTCCGCGATTGGGTATCACATCTGCTGCCAATAGTGCACAGCGTGTACTTTTACACGCGTACGCGCTGTTTAGACACCCAATGAAAGAACGAAGAAAGCTGCGCATCTGCCAATAAACGCTGCAAATTGAAGTAGTGTTTGGCTAACGTCATCTCATCATAAAATCGATGTATACCGCTGTGACATTGTCTGCAAATGTAAATGCCGTCCTGAAGCTCCGCTTTGCTAAAGTGCTTTTTAAAATAGGTACGCCTGTGCATTTTTCGCGGAATAAGATGATGGTAAGTAAGGCGAGTTTCTCTATTACAGCACGGGCATTGACCAACTTTATTTGCCACAAGGCCACCTTTTTCGTCTATCACATCTATTATTTGTGCACCCAGTTTTCTGATTACTCATAAGCGTCAAATGGCAGTCTTGCCCTTTTCTCTTAAAATCAGATACAAAGGGCGTGTCTAAAAGAAAATCCACTCGTCTTTGCATTACGTAACAAATAGCATTAGTGATTACAAAGGCATTTAAATATGAGTTTAACTCGTTCCATGAGCTTTTCCTGTCCTTACTGTATGGCCCCAAATGATGTTGAAATAGATGAAATTAACGATGTTGGCCAAGTACAGGTGCTCGACTGCCAAGTGTGTTGTCAGCCCATTGAACTTACTGCTTATCAGCACGGTGATGACATTCAGATAGAGGCAGAAAGAGAGAATGACTAAGCAGTTTACCCGCGGTGATATAGACGCCCTTGCACAGCGCTACCGCGCAAACCTAATTAATAGTTTGTCTGGTTTTAAATCGGCGACTTTGGTGGGTACAACAAACGGCGTTACAAACAATTTGGCTATAGTGAGCTCTATTGTTCATGTCGGTGCAAACCCGCCTCTCATTGGCATGATCATGCGTCCTCATACCGTCACGCGAGATACGTTGAGCAATATAAAACAGCAGGGCTTTTATACGCTAAATCACGTGGCTGTTGACTGGGTCGACAAAGCCCACCAAACATCAGCCCGCTATGCGCCAGATGAAAGTGAATTTGAAGCCGTTGGTTTAACCGCGCAGATCAGTGAGTCCTTCAGTGCGCCGTATGTCAAAGAAAGTGAAATTAAAATGGGCTTAAAAGTAGCACAGCATTTTACTTTGCTTAATGAAACCGAAATGGTTATCGGCGAAATCCAGGAGCTCTACGTTCCTGAGCAAATAATAGATTCAGACGGCTATGCAGATATAGAACAAGCGCAAACGGCCTGTATCTCAGGCCTAGACAGCTACCACAGCACACAACGAATTGCGCAATTTGCGTATGCAAAGCCCGATGTAAAGTTAACCGTGAAGTGAACTAATAAACTGTCCAACGGTCTTACATTCAATACTTAAGGTTGTAACTCTGAAGTTTATTTAATCTGGATCAAGCGAAAATGCGACATTTCGTTCGATCTTTTTTCAAAAAGAGATAGTATTTAAACATGAAACAAAACCTGCCTCTTTGGGCAGGTTTTTGCGTTTAAGGCACTGAATAAAAAAGAATCATTATCGTTTCTATCTCTTAAGGAGAATGTTATGAAATCTGTAAATCGCCGTGACTTTTTAAAGCTTTCTGGCTCGACAGTTATCGGTCTTACATTAGGTGGTGTAGCGTTACGTGCTCAGGCTCAAGAACAATTGAGCGCTGATGACCCTACTGCAAAAGCACTGAACTACACACCGTCGTCAACTGTTGAAGGTGCAAAATGCGCAAACTGCATGTATGTGCAGGGCGCCGATGGCGAACAACACCGCCCTTGTAACATTTTCCCTAATAAGCTTGTTAACGCTGATGGCTGGTGTAGCGCTTGGGTGAAAAAGCCTGGCTAACCAATCGAAAGAAAAGACGTTCAAAAGCCCTTGAGTTAAACCAAGGGCTTTTTTCGTTTCTGTTGAGGCGAAATACGATTATGTATCCTCATTTCCCGCTAGCGAACTACGTCAATTCCGTCTTCGATACCTTTTAGCGCTGGGTTGTCAAAACGTGTAGGCAGAAGGCCAGGCTTAATGAAGAAGCCGTGTTTTGCTTCAAAGACTCTACCTATTTTCAACACGCTTTCGTCTTGCCACTTTCCACCAATAAAGCTAATTCCCACAGGAAGATCTTTCACCTGTCCAGCGGGCACTGTGAGATGCGGATATCCTGCAATTGCGGCCAAATACCCGATACCGATAAAACCGACTGGCGAATGGTCACCATATACGCCGTCTATTAAAAAAGAAGGGCTGTTTGAGGGCGCAACTAGTACATCAACATTGTGCTTTGCTAATAACGTATCAATACCATTTTTGCCCGCCGTGTCTTGAATAAGGCGCAGTGCATTTTGATACTTTTCGCTGTCAATGGCTGCCGACGCGAGCGATTTTTCGAAAATGTCTTGATTGAATAACGCTAACTCGCGCTCTGTTTTGTTATTGAAATCGATAAGCTCAGACAAGTTCCTTGCAGGAAGCTCTGCTGGAGACCCCGACAAGTATTCGTTAATACTATGATGGAACTCACTCAGCAGAACATTATAGGAGTCTGCCCAAAATGAATCTGGCTGAGAGAAGTCACTGATGTCCACCAGCGTCGCGCCCGATGCTTTAAGCTGGTTCAACGCCTTTTCATAAACAGCCAGTACATGAGGGTTATCGCCTTGGCGGTACCTAACCACACCAATACGCTTGCCTTTTAAATCTGTAGCCAGCATTGAAGATGTTGGCATAGAAGGGCGGTGAGACTCAGCATCTAGTGTCGCGTTATCGCTTGCATCAGGGCCCGCCATGATTGCCGTCATTAGCCAGGCGTCTTGAACGTTAGACGTCATTGGTCCTGCGGTGTCCTGACTGAAAGAAATAGGCACTATGTGAGTTCTGGAAAGCAAGCCCACGGTTGGTTTAAAGCCGACTACCCCGTTTATGGATGCCGGACAAATAATAGAGCCATTGGTTTCGGTGCCCACGGCAAGTGACGCGAGGCGAAGCGACATGGCAGCGCCCGAGCCCGATGACGAGCCACAAGCACTTCTTGATAGCATATGGGGGTTTCGGGTAAGCCCTCCAACTGCACTCCAGCCGCTGATAGAGGATTCAGATCGAAAGTTTGCCCATTCAGACAAATTGGTTTTACCCAAAATAATTGCCCCTGCCGCTTTCAGTTTTTCTACGATAGGCGCATCGCGACCAGTGTCATTAGTAATAAGCGCCATTGAGCCGGCTGTGGTGGGCATCTCTGCACTTTCTATATTATCTTTTAGCAGTACGGGAATACCTGCCAGAGGGCCGAGCGTCTCGCCATTCGCTAGTTGTTTATCGATGGCCTTCGCTTCGGTCAGCGCGTTAGGATTCAACGCTAAGACGCTATTTACCTTTTCATCTAGCCGTTCGATTCGCGCAAGATAACCGCTAACGAGCTCAGCAGATGTCGTGTCGCCACTCGCAATAGCTTGCGCCTGAACGTGAGCAGGCTTATCTAACCATTGCTCAATCTTATCTGTATGATTTGCTTGAGACACGCATGCAGTGCATAGCACGACTACGGCCAGCAAAAAACCCTGTTTCAACATAAACCTTTCCTTAACGTATGATCCTAGCGCCTGTTACTCCTTCTTATTATGCAGCGTTTGACGGCAATAGAAGGTAACGTAATGTTAGTTTCTTATACGTTGAATCAGAAATAGTTCACTGTCTAAGAATTATTTTGCCGTTTCCGCAACGGGAAGCTTATGAAGGAGGTTATCGAGCTTATATTCATCAAGCAGTAACTGATACCGCCCATCTTCAATAAATAGCCGAAGGGTGGCGTTAAACTTGGCTCTAAGCGCTGGGTCGGGGATTGCAGCACTGTAAGGCGATATAGGAAAAAGCTCATGAAAGACGGTTGCGTCTTCGGCATAAGCACTGTTTGCAGATTTGAAGTAGTTGAAAATATTTCTATCGAGAATGGCAACATCGACACTGCCGCGCATCAGCATGTCCACTTGACGATCTTGTCGTGCCATTTCTATATAGGTAGTTTGCGATGCGAGAGTTCGCCCAAAGTCCTCACCTAATACCGATTGAGCGGTTTGAAAAGCAATGACGCTTTTACCTTTCAAATCGTCGATACTGTCTATCGTCAGTTCTCTGTCTGCCCGTGTTACCACGACGTTCTGATAGATAATATATGGCTCAGATAAAATGCTTTGATCGACTGTGTGTGCAGGATTAAGGGTAAGTCCAATGTCAACGGCGTCATCTTTTAATAACCTTGCCGTACGCCCGAAAGGAACATAAATAGGCGACAATCCATATCCCATTTCAGCAAGGATCGCCCGCACCAAGTCAACTTCAAAGCCGGTGTGCTCTTGTGAAATAACGTATGGAGGCTTGTTCCAGCCTACAACCACATCTAGCTCTTTCGCGCTAAGCGGTATGATAAAACACAGTAAACAAACAGCAGATAAAAGTGCGCGCATACAACAGATGAACCAGACTATAAATTAAACGATACCCTTCTCATAATATAAACTTATATTAGAATTTCACCAGTCGACAAAAGGTTAGTTTTTCTCGAGGCTTACGTAATCAATTGAGCAGCCAAGTTTTATTGAGTACGTGAGAGCCTGTTGAAAACCAAAGTGGTTAGATTTGATCATGCCTCTGTAAGCATCGCGTTCTCATTTACTGAAAGCTTTTCGCTTGCCTGCATTTTGTTTACTGCCAAGCAAAGGTACAATAAAGCGCAAAGGTCTCAATGAACGATAACTATGGCTTGGCTACAACTTCGAATTAATACCTCCTCTGAACATGCAGAATCAATAGGCGACATGCTAACGGCCAACGGCTCACAAGCAGTGACCTATGTGGATGCGAAAGACACCCCTATGTACGAGCCCAAGCCGGGTGAAGTGTTACTGTGGCCCGATACACAAGTCGTCGGCTTATTTGAAGCTGATGCCGATATGAAAAGCATCCTTCAGCGCTTGGGTAAAGCCAAAGTCTTAGGCCCTGATTTTAAATATAAGCTTGAGCCACTTGAAGACAAAGACTGGGAGCGAGAGTGGATGGATAACTTCCATCCCATGCAATTTGGCGAGCGCTTGTGGATATGCCCAAGCTGGCGCGATGTTCCCGATCCAAACGCCGTTAACGTAATGCTAGATCCTGGGCTTGCCTTTGGTACTGGCACGCACCCTACCACAGCGCTTTGCTTGCGCTGGCTAGACGGCATAGATATGACAGATAAAACCGTTGTCGATTTTGGCTGTGGCTCTGGAATATTAGCGCTGGCTGCGTTGAAATTGGGTGCTAAACGCGTCATCGGCATTGATATCGACCCACAAGCGCTACAAGCAACAAAAGAAAATGCACGACGCAACGGCGTTGAAGACCGTTTGGATGTATACCTTCCTGAAGACCAGCCTGAGCTTGAAGCCGATGTCGTGATGGCGAACATCTTGTCAGGTCCATTACTAGAACTTCAAAGCGTGATTACAAATTACTGCAAATCAGGCGGTTTGTTAGTTCTTTCTGGCATTTTGGCGGAGCAAGTTACGCGCATAGAAGAAGCGTACGCTCAAGATATTACACTTGAACCCAGTGCAATAGATGGCGAATGGGCGAGAGTGTCGGGCAAAAAACACTAAGTTTGAGCGATAAACCGACCAGTCGGTGAATATTACGCCCAGTTAGAATAGTGTGTTTTCGGTCAACCACCTCAAAATTGCGACGAAAATTTGTACGAAAAAGCACGTTACCGCCTAATTAATTGTTAATTTTTTTCACATTACAGCCCTTTCAAATCGGGGGCTGTAAGACTTTCGTACAATATTTAAACTAAAAATCGACGTTAGCTTACTAATGTGACAGATTTTTTTCACTGTCAAGACCACGGAGTGAAATTTTGTGCGATTTTTAGCCTTTTCAAGCCTTGCGAAAACACGTACACTTAGCGCCCCGTTTTAGCCGGGTGTATATTTTCTGTGCAGTTTTAGATGGCGAGCTATACATTTTACAATGCGAATTGGACCTTACGAGTTAGAAAACAATTTGATGTTGGCCCCCATGGCTGGCGTAACAGACAGACCGTTTCGCCAACTTTGTAAGCGCTTAGGTGCAGGGCTTGTTGTTTCAGAAATGCTTTCGAGTAATCCGAAAGTTTGGAACACAGCTAAATCACAAGCGCGAATGAATCATGAGGGTGAAGAAGGCATTCGCTCTGTACAGATAGCTGGGGCTGATCCTGAGCTTATGGCTCAAGCAGCACAATTTAATGTTGAGAACGGTGCGCAAATCATCGATATCAACATGGGTTGTCCTGCTAAAAAGGTCAATAAGAAGCTAGCAGGTTCTGCATTGCTTCAATACCCTGACACAGTGGAAGCGATTATTAAAGCAGTAGTTAATGCTGTTGATGTACCCGTGACACTAAAAATTCGTACCGGCTGGAACCCAGAAAATCGCAATGGGGTAGAGATTGCCCGCATTGCAGAGCAAAACGGCATACAGTCGCTTGCTGTTCACGGCAGAACACGAGCTTGTATGTATAAAGGAGAAGCTGAATACAGCACCATACGTCAAATAAAGGCGGCAATTTCAATTCCTGTTATTGCAAATGGTGATATTACTTCTCCAGAGAAAGCACAAGAGGTGCTGAATTACACCGGTGCAGATGGCGTAATGATAGGTCGCGGCGCGCAAGGTAAACCTTGGATATTTAAGCAAATCCAACATTATCTTGAAACGGGCGAGAACCTACCAGCACCGCCGCTGTCAGAGTTATATGAACTCTTGCATGAGCACGTAGCCAATGTGCAGGACTTTTATGGCGACATAGCCGGTGTGAGAATTGCCCGTAAGCACGTGGGCTGGTATCTCGCGGAGCACGATACGGATCGTCAGTTTCGTAAAACGTTTAACGCTATCGATGATGCGAATGAGCAACTCGATGCACTAAATGCATATTTTCAAGCGCTGCAGACACGAGAAACCCGACAGATTTCTCCCGCAGCATAGTGATGACTAACTTAAGAGCAACACAGTATTATGTTCGATCAAAACGTGACTTCACCTTTTACTACTACAGTAACTACGCCTTCACAAACGCAAGCTCAAAAGCCACTGCGTGACTCTGTAAAGCAAGCGGTTAATAAGTACCTTAAGCAACTGGATAACGCAAACATCGATAACCTGTACGAAATGGTACTGGCTGAAGTTGAAGCGCCGCTGCTAGAAGAAGTCATGACTTACACACGCGGCAATCAAACCCGCGCTGCCATCATGATGGGCATCAACCGTGGCACACTTCGCAAGAAGCTTAAGCAATACGGCATGAACTAAGATTCCAAGGGCTTTGCCCACCAAAGAGCACCAATCGGTGCTCTTTTTGTTTCAACACTACAACATTAGAAACTTAAAATTTATGCAAACACCAAAACCAATTAAACGTGCTCTCCTTAGTGTCTCTGATAAAACCGGTATCCTCGATTTCGCGACAGCGCTGCATAACGCTGGCGTAGAACTTCTGTCGACGGGCGGTACTGCTAAACTTCTCGCTGACGCTGGCTTACCTGTTAAAGAAGTGTCTGATCACACAGGTCACCCAGAAATTATGGCTGGCCGCGTTAAAACCCTTCACCCGAAAATTCATGGCGGTATCCTTGGTCGTCGCGGTACCGATGAAGCAGTGATGGAAGAACACAGCATTGCGCCTATCGATCTTGTGGTGGTTAACCTTTACCCGTTTGCTGCTACCGTGGCAAACGAAGACTGTACGCTAGAAGATGCGATTGAAAATATTGATATCGGTGGGCCAACGATGGTTCGCGCTGCAGCGAAAAACCATAAAGATGTCACTATTGTTGTTAATGCGGCGGACTACTCTCGCGTGCTTGCAGAGATGAACGACAACAATGGCTCGTTAACGTACAACACCCGTTTTGACCTTGCGATTAAAGCGTTTGAACATACGGCCGAATACGACGGCATGATTGCAAACTACTTTGGTGCTCGTTTAGACAGCACAGGTTGTGAAGCAGACTGTGACCACCAGCACAGTGAATTCCCACGTACCTACAACATGCAGCTTACTAAGAAGCAAGACCTTCGCTATGGAGAAAATAGCCACCAAGAAGCGGCATTCTATGTTGAAAACAATGTTCAAGAAGCGTCTGTGGCTACCGCTACTCAGCTTCAGGGTAAAGAACTGTCATTCAACAACATTGCTGACACGGATGCGGCGCTTGAGTGCGTAAAAGAATTCGAAGAGCCAGCATGTGTAATTGTTAAGCACGCTAACCCATGTGGTGTGGCCATTGGCAATGATATTTTAAGTGCCTACGACCGTGCGTTTAAAACTGACCCAACGTCAGCATTTGGCGGAATTATCGCGTTTAACCGCGAGCTTGATGCGGAAACGGCGCAAGCGATTGTTGACCGTCAATTTGTGGAAGTCATTATTGCGCCGACAGTAAGCGATGAAGCGAAAGAAGTAGTAAGTGCGAAGAAAAACGTACGTCTTCTAGCATGTGGTGACTGGGCTGGTCAGTTAACTGAAGGTTATGACTTTAAGCGCGTAAACGGCGGTTTATTAGTACAAGAGCGCGACTTCGGCATGGTTGAAATGGAAGACCTAGAAGTTGTGACTAAGCGTAAGCCAAGCGAAGATGAACTACGCGACCTTATGTTCTGCTGGAAGGTAGCAAAATACGTTAAGTCTAACGCGATTGTTTACTGCAAAGACGGTATGACGGTAGGCGTGGGCGCAGGCCAAATGAGCCGTGTTTACTCTGCAAAAATTGCGGGTATTAAAGCAGCTGATGAGAACCTTGAAGTTGCAGGCTCTGTAATGGCGTCTGATGCATTCTTTCCATTCCGCGACGGTATCGACGCTGCGGCTGAAGCAGGTATTAAAGCAGTAATTCAGCCAGGCGGCTCTATGCGCGACCAGGAAGTCATTGATGCCGCTGACGAGCACGGCATTGCCATGGTGTTCACGGGTATGCGCCACTTCCGTCACTAATAAGTATTTACGCAATACCTTTTAGTGCAGGCTTAGTGAGGGACACCAACACCTAAGTTAAACACGCAGTAAAGTGGCATTTAGTGGCTTTACTGTGTGTTTGTTATTTTTCCTTAACCCTTTTAAATACGCAGACTCGAGGTCATTTGCTTGGTTGTAGTGAAATCTCATCGAAGCGACAGAGTTGCGAATTATTCTGCTAAGGCGTAAGTGCAAATAGGGGTTAGCTGATAGGCTTGATCTGACCCGTGGTAATTTGTAGTAATAGTGTTATGTTATTCGCCTACCCTCGACAGAAAAAGGAAATAAGAATGAAAAAGTTAGCCCAATATGTGTTAGCCGCAACCCTAGGTGTAAGTGCTACTTATGCCAGCGCAGATGCGATTTCTGCTGCCGCAATGAGCGATATCCGCTCTGCTAGTGCAAAAGTACGCGATGAGTACCGTAATCCTCAGCAAACACTGCGCTTTTTTGGCCTTACCCCAGACATGACTGTGGTAGAAATCTCTCCAGGTGGTGGTTGGTACGCCGACATCCTTTATTCTGTTGTAAAAGATAACGGTAAGTATGTAGCTGCTCACTTTTACGTTGATGATGAAACCAGCGGTTACTTTAAAAAATCGGTGGAAGGCTTCAAAGAAAAAATGAAGCCGGGCATGAAGTACGAAGGTGCTGAGCTTACTGCATTCGACCCAATCAAAGCGTTAGATATTAGCGACGCAGGTAGTGCCGATATGGTGCTGACGTTTCGCAACGTACACAACTGGTATATGCGTCACGGTGACGAGGGTATCGACAATGCATTTGGCGCATTTTTCAAAGCGCTTAAGCCAGGTGGCGTACTGGGCGTAGTGGAACATGAGCTTCCTGAAAGCGCAGATGATGAAGCAATGAAGAAAAGTGGCTACATGAAGCGTTCTTACGTTGTGGCTGCCGCCGAAAAAGCAGGCTTTGTGCTTGAAGCAAGCAGCGATGTCAACGCCAACCCAATGGATACTGCCGACCACCCGAAAGGTGTGTGGACGCTACCTCCACGTTTGGCGCTAGATGATCAAGATCGCGAAAAATACATGGCGATTGGCGAGAGCAATCGCATGACGCTAAAATTCACCAAACCAAAATCATAAAATTAAACACTCAAAACGGAACAGTTAATGAACGTACTTGTAATTGGCGGCGGTGGCCGCGAACACGCGCTAGCGTTTAAAGCAGCGCAGTCTTCTGATGTTTCAACAGTATTTGTAGCACCTGGCAATGCCGGCACAGCTACAGAACCTAAGCTTGAGAACGTAGCTATCGATGTAAATGATATTGCTGGCTTGGTTTCTTTTGCTCAGGGCAACGATGTTGAGCTTACTATTGTAGGCCCAGAAGCGCCGCTAGTTGCAGGTGTTGTAGATGCGTTCACAAACGCTGGTTTAATGATTTTTGGCCCCACTCAAGCTGCCGCGCAGCTTGAGGGCTCTAAAGCTTTTACCAAAGACTTTTTGGCTCGCCACAACATTCCAACGGCCGAGTATCAAAACTTCACAGAAATTGACCCAGCTATTGCCTATGTGCGTGAGAAAGGCGCGCCGATTGTAGTAAAGGCTGACGGTCTTGCTGCGGGTAAAGGTGTTATTGTTGCGATGACCCTTGAAGAAGCGGAAGACGCTATCCGCGACATGCTGGCAGGTAACGCGTTTGGCGAAGCCGGCAGCCGCGTAGTTATTGAAGAATTCCTAGACGGTGAAGAAGCGTCGTTCATTGTCATGGTAGACGGCAAAAACGTACTACCTTTTGCCACCAGCCAAGACCACAAGCGTGCTGCTGACGGTGACAAAGGGCCGAACACAGGCGGAATGGGTGCATATTCTCCGGCTCCGGTTGTAACGCAGGACATTCACGACCGTATTATGCAAGAAGTGATTATGCCAACAGTTAACGGCATGGCTGCTGAAGGCAACGACTACGTTGGCTTTTTATATGCTGGCCTTATGATTATGGCCGATGGCACTCCAAAGGTAATCGAATACAACTGTCGCTTTGGCGATCCGGAAACTCAGCCAATCATGCTGCGCTTAAAGTCTGACTTAGTTCCACTTTGCCAAGCAGCGTGCAAAGGCGAACTTGCTGGCGAAACGATTGAGTTTGATGAGCGCGCGTCGGTAGGTGTTGTGCTTGCCGCTGGCGGCTATCCAGGCAGCTATGATAAAGGCGACGTGATTACGGGTTTCGAAGAAGCCGCTAAGTTAGACGGAAAGGTTTTCCATGCAGGCACCGCCCTTCAAGATGGCGAAGTGGTAACCGCAGGTGGCCGCGTACTTTGCGCTACAGCTTTGGGTAACAACGTTACCGAAGCGCAGCAAAAAGCCTACGAGCTACTAAAAGCCATTCAGTTTAAAGATGTGTACTACCGCACTGATATCGCGCACCGTGCGATTGCGCGTGAAGCTGAAGCCAAGTAGCCGAAAGCCTCATAGAAAGTGCTAAATGAACGCAGCGTAATGCTGCGTTCTTACATAATTACATAAAACCAGGGTGTGAGTTCTACGCCCCCCCACTTTTACTCTTACCTACTCTTACCACTTACTCACCATGCTAACGTACAGCAAAAGCAGAAATCGTAGTTTCCCAGCTACATATCACTGCTTAACCTGATACTAACGCTCAACACAAAAGAAAACTCGCGCTCAGTACATAAGCAATAAGGTATTGAATTTCACATTGAGTCTGATTTGGTACTTGCCGATAGTACTGTATACATTATAAATCTTTAATTTGCTGACCTTCTCCATATGTTGCAGCGCATACAAGAACCTGTATGGTATTAATATCAATCCGCATAGATGATTAACCACTTAGCGAGATTTAATAAGCTCAGGTAGTCTGCTTAAAAAGCGTATTATTTCATTCTAATAAAAAAGGTATCACCTGATGTCGAACACTAAACTTATTGCTGTGTTGCTTGTAGCAGTAGTGGCGAGTACCGCAGCGTGGTTCGCCTTTTTTGCCAAAGAATCTGCTCCAGACTTTACTGCTTATGCCGCAGGCCCTGACCGAAAAGCGGCATTTTTTGAGTATTTCACTCCTATTGTAGTCGAGGTGAACAAAGAGCTAGCCACCGATAGAGAGCAAATTCAAAGTTCTTGCGACGCGGATGAAGCAGACAATCTAGACCAGTTCCTGACAAAGTTTCGTGTTGACGATGCTGACCTTGAACAGGAGTCAGCCTGCGAGGTGTTGTTAAGGCGTGCCGACATTGTTCCTGCGTCGTTAGCTATTGCACAAGCAGCGAATGAAAGTGCATGGGGTACCTCTCGTTTTGCAAAATTAGGGAACAACTTTTTTGGTCAGTGGTGTTTCTCTAAGGGCTGCGGTATCGTTCCAAAATCGCGTGACACTAACAAAAATCATGAAGTTGCTGATTTCCGTTCGCCTGCCGACTCAGTAGAAAGCTACATGCTAAATTTAAACACCCACCATGCTTACAAACCATTGCGTAACATTCGCCAATCCTTACGTGAAGAAGACAAGGCTGTCACCGGGGTTGCGCTCAGCTATGGCTTAGGGAAGTATTCTGAGCGTGGCGATGAATATGGAAAAGAAATACGTGAGATGATCAGTTTTAATAAACTTGCAGTGCTGGACAAGTTAGATCTGAGTAAGCAGGAAGGCGAAGCCAATTAACTCAACCAGCTAGAGCGTGACGAGCTCTGTTGCGCATTTTTTTTATCGCCAAATGGCATGGCTTTTAGTCTAGGTGAGTGATTGCAGGTTAAAAGGAGTGGCATTTCTGCGACTCCTTCCAATTACGCGCAGCAAGTCAATCAATTAAAGTAGCGACAAATTATGGTTCACTACTTTGTCAGCTTCACCTTTCCAAACACCGACGCATCTTTATACCCCAAGTTTTTATCGCCGTTTACCGGGGTGATCTCATGAGAGCCTAAAAAGTGCTCTCTGTCGCCACCATCTGCATCGCAATAGGCAAGCATAAAGCCCAGTGTCATACCTTCTTTTAAGGTGACAGGCGAATTGTCTTTTCCGTGTTGATAGCTATCATCAAATACACGTACCGCTGCTTCCCAATGAATCTTATGCGGCGCCGATATATCTCGCTGCCATTTGTTCTCTACGTGATCGTTGTAGAGTTGTGGTACAGCCTCTCCTGCTTCATTTGGACCTATATCAACAACCTGATTATCTAACGCTAAGTGATAGGCAAACGCATTGTAGTTATTAAGGTGATCGCCACCAGAGGCATCAGCATCAATGAAAATTTCTAAACAATCATCATCCCAATAACGTTCAAGGGGATTGGCATAGGTATCTGAGAGGTGATCGTCTTGTATTTCTGCCAACAGATACAGCGCATCCTTGTTCCATCGCAGTTTATATCGACCAGAAAAATCACCGGACTCAGGAGCCGAGCCCCACATAAGCGACGTCATTTCATGCCAATCGCCCCCTTTCCATGCAGCGTCATTGGCTACACCATCTATAACAGGTGGCGTTGATGAAAAAAGTACGCTGTCAGATTTAGCTTGTGCCGTGGGCACAGACATAGCCACAAGCAGTGCCGAGGTTAGTACTGCCCCTAAATGTTTTGCACTTTTCAATTGGATACGCTCTTTGTTTGCTTATTTGTATTTTAAACTACCATGTTTTGACCCCATCCGCGCTTGAAAATAGCGCCGAACACCTCCTTCTTTTTTAGAAGCATTACCAATTTGCAACGGTAATTGGTATAAAAAGGACATTCGTTCCCTCACTACCATGGCTATGTCATTTCAAAACGCGTGCTATCACATCCTTGCGCCTGCCAGCGAGGCTCACGAGTACAAAAAGCTCAGCAAAATATTTGATGTATTTCTTATCGCGTTAATTATCGTAAATGTTGTCGCTATGATGCTGGAAACAGTGCCGGGTATCCCTGCCATTTGTCAGTACGAACTTCATATAATCGAAGTGGTTTCAGTACTGATATTTACCGTTGAGTACTTTTTTCGTTTATACGGCAGCGCATCGGCCCCAAACCGCCCTAATCACGAACGTACAACGACATGGCAAAAGCGCTGGACCTATTTGAAAAGTCCCATGGCGCTCGTCGACCTAATGGCAATTCTGCCTTTTTACTTAAGCGTTTTCGTGGCGTTCGATTTACGTATTTTGCGAATATTTCGGGTAATGCGAATTCTAAAAATTGGGCGCTATTCGCGCTCTATGCAAACTCTCGTTACCGTATTGCGCAACGAGTCTCACAGCCTTATTGCGGCGTTAAGCGTACTTTTGTTGTTCACGATTATCGCCGCCACCTGTATTTACTATATTGAACATGCTGCTCAGCCCGATGTTTTTAGCAGTATTCCCGCTTCATTGTGGTGGGCACTCGTCACGCTGACCACGGTGGGCTATGGTGACGCCGTTCCCATAACTGCACTGGGTAAAATATTTGGCGGCCTCATAACTATTATGGGGATCTGTTTTTACGCCTTACCAGCGGGTATTTTATCTTCTAGCTACACATCGCAGATGCAGCTTAAACGCGATAGGTTTAAAGACACAGTAAGAAGCGTTTTGGACGACGGAAAGTTGAGTGAGCACGATGTGCACCACCTAGAACATGTTCGCGCACTTCTTGATTTAGACGAAGAAGAGGCAAAGCTAATTGTGCGCCTATTGCAGCACCATCACAAACGGCTAGATGATTGATTACACGCAGGCTGGAGCGAAAGCAACTCCCAAGAATCGAGTGGTAAGCGCTTATACCTCCCCTTGATTCTTAGCTCACATCAGCTTATAACTAGTACCCGTCATTTCCAAAAAGAATTCCTATGTCTGTCAAACACCCTATTATTGCTATAACAGGTTCTTCTGGCGCGGGTACTACTACCACGACCAACGCTATACGCCATATTTTCAGGAACTTAAGTGTTAATGCTGCGGTTGTAGGAGGCGATAGTTTTCACCGTTTTACCCGCCCGGAAATGGAAGTGGAAATTCGCAAAGCCCAAGAGCAAGGCAGGCATATCAGCTACTTTGGCCCTAAAGCCAACGACTTTGAGCTACTGGAATCCCTGTTTAGGGAATACGGCAGCTCGGGTACAGGACAGTTTAGACAATACCTTCACACGTTCGATGAAGCCGTGCCTTTTAACCAAATGCCCGGCACCTTTACACCTTGGCAAGATTTACCCAAAAACACTGATTTGCTGTTCTATGAAGGTTTACATGGCGGTGTAAAAACGGAAGAAAATGACGTAGCAAAACATGTAGATTTACTGGTCGGCATGGTGCCGATTGTAAACTTAGAGTGGATTCAAAAAATTGTACGCGACACCACTGACCGAGGACATTCTCGTGAAGCGGTAATGAGCAGCATAGTGCGAGGACTGGACGACTATTTCCATTACATCACGCCACAATTTTCACGCACCCACGTTAACTTCCAGCGCGTACCAACCGTTGATACCTCCAACCCCTTCAGTGCACGGGAAATTCCAACCCAAGATGAAAGCTTTGTGGTTGTGCGCTTTAGACGGGAAATGAAGACTGTGGACTACCCCTACCTCCTTCAAATGATCGACGGCGCGTTTATGTCTCGCATCAACACCTTGGTTGTACCCGGCGGAAAGATGGGCTTAGCCATGGAGCTCATTTTAACTCCGCTCCTTGAAGACATCTTAAATAAAAAGCGCAGAGCTGGTCATCAGATGGATTGGTTGAGCAGCGACGAGTAAGCCCAATATACATCGCTTCTATAGGCATGTATTTAAAACAGTAAGTCGTAATGGCTCATGCCCTGCGTCAATCTAGGTTCTATTCGGAAACTTTCTTGATTTAGTTTCTTGATTTAGTTTCTCGACCTAGTTTTTGACACAGCAGGCTCCTATTATGACCACAATTAAAAGCCAACAAATTTGGGTAGACCAGCAAAACCTTGCCAACACTAACGTTGTTTCCCGCGATATAAACATCAGCGACTTACAGCAAGACGAAGTATTGCTTGAGACAGACAGCTTTGGCTTTTCTGCCAACAACATCACCTATGCTGCACTGGGTTTTAAAATGGGCTATTGGGGCTTTTTCCCTGCAAAGAGTGATAATGACGTTGATGAAGCACATGGCTTCGGTATTGTGCCCGTTTGGGGCTTTGCTACCGTTAAGGCGTCTTGTCATAGCGATATCAAAGTAGGTGAAAAGGTGTTCGGCTACCTGCCTATGGCTAGCCATTGGGTGATAAAAGCTGGAAAAGTTGCCCCTCACGGCTTTTCAGACATCCACGAAAAACGGAAAAGCATTAGCCCTGTTTACGATCAATATCTTCGCTGTGCCGCCGACCCCGGCTACGACAAAAACCGCGAAGCATGGCAGCTTAATTTTAGACCCCTTTATATGACTTCGTTTGTTCTCGATGACTATGTGGCAGAGAAAGCAAACAATGAAACCTTACTGTTGTCGAGCGCTTCGAGTAAAACCGCATTGGGTACAGCGCAACTACTTAAAGACCAGAAGGCCTCTCGAAACGCAAGCTATAAGGTGGTTGGGCTAACCTCGAAACAAAACGTGGATATGGTAAAAGCGTCCGGTTGCTACGATGAAGTGTATAGCTATGACGAACTCTCAGCCCTAAGTAGCGAAGGCAATAGCAGTAAAAGCAGCGATGCGCGCTACTGGCTGCTTGATTTCGCTGCCAACGGTACGTTGATTAATGACCTTACCAAGCAGCTTGGCGACAGCCTGAGCGACGTTACACTCATTGGTGCGACAGATTGGAAAGCCCAAGAGAAGCCCAACCCCAAATTGCTCAATGCAGAGATATTTTTCGCGCCAGCTCGCGTGAAACTGCGCCAACATGAATGGGGGCACGAGGCCTTTTTGGCAAAATACGCCAGTGCATGGAAACGCTTCGAAGAGAAAGTGAGCGATCAGTTTTATGAGCAATCGCACCGCGGAGCTGATGCTATAACGCAGTTATATTTAGAAACGCTTAATGGAACAGCGCAAACAAAAGCCCTTAACGTCGTCACTTTTGATTAGCGCCTCTTAAGGATTACAACTTGAACTGCTGATGTGTTGTTGCAGTGCCTACGTTTTTTACAGCTTGTAATCAACGGCAGTTCTCAATAAGTTTAGGGAGGAGAAATGCTTAACTGCCTCCTTTTCTCTAAAGCTTGCTGGGCCTTTGCTGGGTCTTTACTGGGTCATTGCTGGATTTTGCTGTACATAAAAGAGCAACAGGCCCTAGACACTATTTGTAACAAACATCCCCTGCCTTTTACGCTTTTCTCGCTTTTGTATTTCACATCTTGTGGTTATAGTGAAACAAAAGTAAAACGAAAGGTATGAGTATGGGTCAGGAAACCTCTAAAATTCTCGTTGTTGATGATGACATGCGTCTGCGCAGCCTATTAGAGCGCTATTTGCTTGAGCAGGGCTATCAAGTTCGCAGTGCGGCTAACGCAGAACAAATGGACAGACTGCTTGAGCGCGAGAATTTTCATTTAATGGTTTTGGACCTTATGCTACCTGGCGAAGACGGCTTGTCTATTTGCCGCCGATTGCGCCAGCAAGAAAACGACATGCCCATTATTATGCTTACTGCAAAAGGCGATGAAGTTGACCGCATTATCGGCCTTGAAATGGGTGCAGACGATTATTTGCCTAAGCCATTTAACCCCCGCGAGCTACTAGCGCGTGCTAAAGCGGTATTGCGCAGACGCAGCAGCGAAGCGCCGGGCGCGCCGTCTAAAGATGTGCAAATTGTGGAATTTGGCAATTACAAGCTGAACCTCGCCACCCGTGAGATGACAGCTGGCGATACGCCTTTAACACTGACAAGCGGCGAGTTTGCGGTATTAAAATCTTTGGTTACTCACCCCCGCGAGCCATTGTCGCGAGACAAACTGATGAACCTAGCGCGTGGTCGCGACTACAGCGCATTAGAGCGCAGTATTGACGTTCAGGTTTCACGCTTACGAAGAATGCTTGAAGAAGACCCTGCCAACCCTCGTTATATACAAACTGTATGGGGATTGGGCTACGTATTCGTGCCTGATGGCGAACAAGTTTAGCACCTATGACTGATACGGCGGGCTCTACCGTCTTGGCCTGTGCGCAAGTGAAGTATGTTTACTCATGACCCCTAATTATGCGTTTACCTACTGCCATTCCAAACTCTGGCTTATGATTCAAAGCGACGGCATGTTATGCGTTTAATTCCCAAAAGTGCATTTGGCCAAACCGTCATGCTTATTGGCGTGCTGTTGCTTATTAATCAGATTGTGTCCTACATCTCTGTTACCTATTACTTTATTCAGCCCAGCTACCAACAAATTAACAGCTTATTGGCCACCCAAGTAAAATCTGTGCTCGCCAACGACTTGTTGGTGACTAACCAAGAAACCCGCGACCGCTATTTTCAAAAAACCCAGGTACAGGTCTTTGACGAAAGCGTTGCCAAACAGAATGGATTAGAGAGCGCCGTATACTATAGCTATATTTCTTCTCAGGTTAGCGAGCAGCTCCGGCAGCTTGCAGATGTGCGCATTAGCACCACCACGCAGGCCAGTGACGAAAATGCGCCATACATTGTTTGGATATCCCTGAACCGCTACCCAGATACGTGGATCTCTATTCCTATTTCAGGACTTAACGAAGCGAATATATCCCCTCTGACTATGTATTTAATGGTAATTGGCATATTGAGTGTGGCCGGGGGCTGGTTGTTTGTAAGACGCATGACGCGTCCATTGTCAGCCCTGCAAAAAGCAGCAATAGCGGTGGGTAAAGGCGAGCACCCGGCGCCGCTTCGCGAACAAGGCAGCACCGAAATGATTCAGGTTACTCGGGCGTTTAACCGCATGAATCAGGGTATTAAGCAGCTTGAGAATGACCGAAATATTATGACAGCGGGCATTTCTCACGACTTGCGCACGCCGCTTACCCGTATTCGCCTAGCCTCAGAAATGCTGCCGGAAGACCAAGATTGGATAAAAGACGGCATTGTAAATGACATAGAAGACATGAACGCCATCATCGATCAGTTCATTGACTATGCACGCTACGACACCGAAGAAGTCACTCAAGAAACTGATTTAAACGCGATTATTGCAGAGCTGGTACAAGCCAGACATTTAGACGACAAGCACCACATCGAACTCAAACTCAACGCCATTCCTCCGCTGTCACTTCGGCGAATTGCAATGAAACGCGTGATCGACAACCTCATCGAAAATGCTTTCAAGTACGGCTCGGACGATATTGCAATTAGCAGCTTTTACAATCGCCACGAAAAGCGCGTGTATTGCAAAGTACGCGACTTTGGCCCGGGAATACCGGAAGCGGAGCTTGACGGTGTATTCATGCCGTTTGCACAAGGCGACAAAGCCCGCAATTCGTCAGGTTCAGGCCTTGGCCTTGCCATAATAAGGCGAATTGTAGAAGCTCACGATGGTGAGGTGACGTTGCGAAATCATCCTCAGCAGGGCTTGGTCGCAGAGTTTTATTTACCCTATCAAACCCATTAAGCCCAAAAACACTACACGGATTGGTATTAGCTTCTGTGGTACTTAATTTTTCGGCTGTATCCATAAGATGCCAACCACAGCACGCAGCCGCCAAGTGGGATCACCCAAAACGCTGTAGTAAGTGGAGCAAAGTTCGCCCATAGTCCAGTAGAAAACGATGCCACTTGAACGCCTGTAGAGTTACCGATAATTGAAATACCAGAAAGTACGGGGCCGTTGTCACTGTCGATATTCATTGCAGCAGAAAGTGCTAGTGGGAAGAGCCCACCTAGCCCTAAGCCGAGCAGTAAATTACCTGCGCCAATCCCGTAAAATGAAGGCATTAACTTCAGTGCGAATACACCCGCTAGCGATGCTGTTGCCATGAGCACAATCATTCGGTGTACCGATACAAATCGCAGTAAAAACGGGAAGGTAAGACGACTGATCACCATGCCAGCGGTAAAAAATGCCAGTAAGTTTCTCGACTGTTCGCCGGTAAAGCCTAAGCCGTTTTGCGCATAGCTCACAAACCAGTTCGCGTTACCAAATTCTACAGCACCATAGCCAAAGGTAAGCAAAGTTAGAAATATGAAAACAGGCTGCTTAATAATGACCCCAAATGCCAAGGTCTTTTTAGCCGCTTTAGGCTGACCTTTAAGCACTTTTGCCTGAGAACGCGCCGCAATAAATGCGTAGCACGAAAGCACAATCATAACGCCTGCCAACACCTGAATAGGTAAACGCCAGTTGTGCTCAACAAGGTATAACAGCGTTACAAAGAACGACGCCGCAAAAGTTCCTAAACTGAACATAAAATCCATTAAGCCCATCATAGTAAAGCGCTTTTCTGCGTACATTCGTGCAATAAGCGTGTGGCCAATAGTAAATATTGTTGAGCTCACCACACCGATTAATACCGCTAACACCAAAAACCACTGCCAAGCGGTAAGTACTGACACAAGCAGCAACAGCGCCGTATTCATACTGAATAACGTGGCTAATAGCGGCATATACTCAAAGCGACTGGCATACTTGCCACCAATCACAGCGCCTAACATCATGCCTACAGAGAAGAGCGAAAAAAGTGCGCCACTGACTACTTCAGACATTTGCAAATCGGCTGCAATATCTGGCAGTAATATTCCCCACAAGAGAAACAATTTACCAATTAGAAAAAAACCAGCGAAAATAACGATGGTGGCAGGAAGTCGGCTCATTTAGGCTCCATGGCTGATATCAGTAGAAAGACATCCGATTTAGGCGTGAGGGCACAGCGTAGTTATGCCCTTGACCACAAAGTGAACCTTTTGAGGGCGCTGACCTTTACTGTGCAAGAAAGAACAGCAGCCCTTAATTATCACATAATCACTACCTTTACAGATTGCTGATAATCGCAAGAAATTGCAAGTGAAAGCGTTTTCCCTTTTTCATCCCACATTACAGGCACGCTCCTGCCATCAAGTGAAACACTCTGTGGTTTTTCGCTTAAACCGTGCACGACGTAAGTGATGTCTCGCTGCTTAGGCATACCTATATAGCTGCCTTCGCTATCAAGCGTCAGGGTTAATGCGGCCTTTTCGTCTAATGACGCACTGAGCAGTAGTTTGGTGTACAAGCCTTTTTTGACAGACGCTGGATTTTTGCCGTCATCCTCGTAATAAGTATATGAAGATGAATTCACTGAATTGTCATGCCAGTAATGCATTTCTATTTTACGGGCATCAAACTGCTCTGTGCGGCTAAGCCCTTTAGTCATTGGCATAAAGCTTCCCGCTTTTACCCACACTGGGTAATTATCTTGGCTTAGCGGGTAGTTAACGGTTTGACCACCTTGGTATTTCGTATCAGAGAAAAAATCAAACCATACGCCTTCGGGTAACTTGGTCGGCCACACCGTTTGGTTAGCGCTCGTCACAGGCGAAACTAACAGACCATCGCCCCACAGATAACTGTCTGCATTTTCAAACCAATCGCTTTCACCGTACGCCATAGCTAACGGACGCATTAATGGCGTACCGTAAAGCGCATTTTCAAAGGCCAATGAATAGTTATAAGGCAGCATGTCATAGCGAAGTTGGATAAACTTGCGCGCAATAGACTTTACGGGGTCGGCGTGGAAAATTGGCTCCGGCGCAATATTGTCTTGAGCATGAGGCCTAAATACCGGTGAAAAGGTACCGAACTGAAGCCATCTTGTATAAAGCTCGGGATCAAAGGTTTCGCCTCCAGCAAACCCACCTAAGTCGGAATGGGTATACGCCATTCCAAAAACACTCATTTGAAGTGCCAACTCTACCTGAGGTTTAAGTCCGCCCCAGCTTCGACTCACATCGCCTGTCCACGGCACCATGCCGTACCGTTGACTGCCCAAAAAGCCTGATCGCATCAGCACAAAGGGGCGCGTGTCGGGTTGTAGCGCAGTTAAATTGTTATACACGGTTTTCGCCCACTGATGACCGTAGGCATTGTGCACTTCTGCGCCGCTTACTTTTGTAGACTGCCACATGTGCTGAATATCGTCAGGGTGCACTTCTGGCTCACCCAGGTCGCCCCACCAGCCGGCAACACCCTGTGCAGCAAGCTTTTCATAATATTGCCAAAACCAATCTTGACCCGCTTCACTGAACACATCGACAAGGCCGGTATTGCCAAAATAAAAATCGAAGGTATACGGCGCACCGTTATCGTTTTGAGCAAGGGCATTATTGGCAACGGCGCTTTCCCATTGTTTTGATGTCGTAAGAATAAAAGGCTCTGTTATCAGCACGGTTTTCACGTCTTGAGCGCGTAGCTCACTAATCATTTTCTCGGGCTCAGGGAAAGTGGCGGCGTCCCAACTTAAGTTCCCCATGTGCCCCTTAATGTCTTTGCCAAACCAATATAAATCGAGCACTACGGCATCAACGGGAATATCTTGCGTATTAAAGGCATCGACAACATCCATCACCTCATTTTGAGATTTATAGCCAAATCGAGATGCAAAGTTACCCAGCAGCCAACGCGGTGGAAGCGGCTGTTTTCCCGTGACTGCAACGGTAGACCTTACTGTATCTTCTAAATTTTCACCCAACACCATGATGTAGCTAGCACGGCCGCCTTGTGCCTTAAATAACAACTCGTCGCTGTTCGTTTTGCCAATATCTAGCTCGCCAGAAGCGGTGTTATCGAACAATACGCTGTAGTTTTTTGACGACATCACAGCCGACAAACCAAAGTACATCTGATTTGAAGACGTGGTGTACCCATAATGTGCTTTGTTATATAGCGGCATGCTATGACCACGACGATCCATACCTAAAACGCGCTGGCCGCCACCATAGAGTTTTTCGTTTTTATCTAACGCAAACGACAGGCTGACGCCTTTACTGGAAATACTTAGTCCGCCTTGCTCTTTCGCGACAATTTTGCCGTTAACAGAATAACTGATAGCGTGCGTCGCCTTATCAACATGCGCTGCAATATTATTGAGTTTTAAGATTAGGGTTGTCGCAGTTTCAACTAGCTCTACATCATTAGCTTTTTTGTCTGTAACATCAGTCAACGCGGGCTCGGGAAGCGCCATAGACGGTAGATTTGCGTAAGGCGTGCCATTATCATCAGTAAGATACGTTACTTGAAAGCCACTATCGTGCAACGCGCTTATCGTGAAGTCATTGGTATCCGTATCAATATTTAGCGTTGCTTTTTCGAGTGTCGCTGTTTGAACTTCGGCTACCGTATTTACCGAGAAAAATGCCAAACCAGCACATGCAAGTGCTATACGCTGTTTCCTGTCTATCATGCTCAAAACCTTCTTTATGCTTCAAAGCGAAGCGCACCTAATTAGCGAACCGCACTTAATTAACGAAGCGCGCTTAATTAAAGCCTTCTTGTGTACGGTGAATGATAGCTAGTGCCTTGCTCAACTTAAATAAACATACGTATTCATAATGTTAAATTTGTTAACAACAACACAAAAAAAGCCCGCAACACGGTGCGGGCAAAACATCAATCACGTTGAGTGTGATGAACGTTGGGAAGGGGCGAACCGAGTGTTAGTTACCCGGCCCGGCTTTAACGATAGCGTCGCTAACGTCGTATTTTTCGAAGTTCTGTTTAAAGTCGTTAACTAAGTTAGCGGCGTATTCGTTGTACTTCTCTTTGTCTGCCCACGTGTTTTGTGGCACAAGCAAATTGCTGTCTACACCGTCTATTGCCACTGGCACATCTAGGTTTAATGCGTCAATGTGCTGGGTTTCAACATCAGCTAAGTTACCCGATACAATCGCATCGATGATGGCGCGCGTGGTAGGGATATCAAAACGGCTACCTGTGCCGTAAGGGCCGCCTGTCCAACCGGTATTAACCAAGTAAACCTTAGCGCCAAACGCTTTAACACGCTTAATCAGAAGCTCTGCATATACGCCTGCTGGACGTGGGAAGAAAGGCGCACCAAAACAAGTTGAGAAGGTTGATTCAATATCGCTTGTAGAGCCAATTTCAGTAGAGCCTACTTTCGCTGTGTAACCGCTTAGGAAGTGATACGCCGCAGCTTCTTCACTTAACACTGAAACAGGAGGCAATACGCCACTTACGTCACAGGTCAAAAATACAACCGAGCGAGGTTCGCCGCCTCGGTTTTCAGCAACGCGCTTTTCAATGTGTGAAAGCGGATAGGCCGCACGTGAGTTTTGGGTTAACGACGTGTCGGTATAGTCTGGCGTGCGTGTTTCATCAAGCACTACGTTTTCTAGGATGGTACCAAACTTGATAGCATTCCAAATTACTGGCTCGTTCTTTTGAGATAGGTCGATACATTTAGCGTAGCAACCGCCTTCAATATTAAATACGCTACCTGGTGCCCAGCCGTGCTCGTCGTCACCAATCAAGAAGCGCTTAGGATCGGCTGAAAGCGTAGTTTTACCTGTGCCTGATAGACCGAAAAACAGAGTCACATCGCCTTCTTCACCCACGTTGGCAGAACAGTGCATAGGTAGCACGTCTTTTGCCGGAAGCAGGAAGTTTTGCACGGAGAACATGGCTTTTTTCATTTCACCTGCGTAACGCATGCCTGCAATCAACACACGCTTTTTAGCGAAGTTGATGATAACTGTGCCGTCGCTGTTAGTGCCGTCACGCTCTGGCTCACAAGTGAAACCAGGTACGTTTAAGATTTGCCAGGGCTGATCGCCTTTAACATTCCATTGTTCAGGAATAATAAACAGGTTACGGGCAAAAACGTGCTGCCACGCGGTTTGCGTTCTTACTTCAAGCGACAAAGCATGTTCAGGATCTGAGCCCACTTGAAGATGTGAAAGAAAGTGTTCTTGGGTAGACAGGTAGGCTTCAACGCGGTCCCACAGCGCATCAAATTTGTCAGCGTCAAAAGGCTTATTCACCTTGCCCCAATCGATGTCATTTTCGGTTGTTGACTCTTTAACGATAAATCTATCATTTGGAGAGCGACCGGTTCGTTTTCCGGTCTCAACGACAAGCGCCCCGTTTTTGTCAAGGACACCTTCGCCGCGCTTTACGGCGCGCTCGATAAGTTCTGCATTTGGCAGATCGGTGAGTGGCGTTACTTTCAGTTCCGTTTGAATTGAGGCTGCTGCGGTCATGGCTGTTACCCTATATGTAATTTTTCAAAAGCACTTTCAAAAAAGTATCACCTCTTCGAGTGTAATGTAAACAAGGCCTAGCGCGCATTTATAAAACACATACTCACTATTTCTCATATGTTAATTTCATAAATATTGTAAATTAATTACAAGGAAAGCCTTTTCCTTGGATATAAATGCAAAAATAAGGCGTAGAAAACCTATATTGATCGATGAATTTCAAAATAAAAAATGACAATTTTTTTTAGAAAGTGAAGGTGAAAATTTTCACCACGACAGGAAGAAAAGGAAAATAGGATGATGTAGGAAAGTTAAACACTTACTACTGGGCATTTTTTAACCACAAGTGAAGTGTTGGGAAAATGAACCTATCTAGACGGTGAGAGATTCAGAAACAAAAAAGCACCTTCGAAAGAAGGTGCTTTAACACAGCAGTAAACAAGTAGTTACTGATTTGAAGACGGTGCGTCGAAGTTGCCGCTGTGAATAGCCTCTACGTCGATACTATCGAAGCGATATTCGGTATGACAGTACTGGCAGTTCATTTTGATTGCACCTTCTTCAGCAATAATTGCGTGAAGCTCAGACTTCTCAACGTGACGAAGTGCTTCAGCGCTGCGCTCCTTTGAACATGAGCAGGCAAAGGTTACGTCCTTCGCTGGATACACTTCCACGTCTTCTTGGTGGTAAAGACGATATAAAATGTCTTCAACCGACAACGTAAACATCTCTTCTTTGGTCAACGTTTGAGTAAGTTTAGAGATATGAGCAAACTCATTGGCTTGCGACACATCAGTAGCGCTAGCATCAGTCGGTAAGACCTGAAGTAACACTCCCGACGCTTTCGCGTTTTTAGGGTCGCTCATGTCAGTCATTAGGTGCACGCTGGTCGCTAGCTGCTCTGACTGAGCAAAGTAGCCTTCAATACATTCAGCTAGAGAAGGCTTATCTAATGCAACAACGCCTTGATAACGCTCGCCTTCATCAGGTGTGATAGTAATGACCAATACCGCTTGAGACAATAACTCTGAAAACGTTTCTGGCAATGTTTCTAATGTCTCATCCCAGCGCGCCACACCGCGAAGCGTTTGTTCGTGAGTGGCGTTTAACACCGCGTAACTTACTGGGCCTTTGCTTTGAATTTGAAGAGAAATTTCACCTTTAAACTTAAGCGTTGCCGTTAACAATGACGTCGCTGCCGCCATTTCACTTAGCAATGTTTGAATTTGCACAGGGTATTCATAGCTGTGCACAATTTGATTTAAGCTCTCATCAAGGCGAACCAATTCGCCACGAACGTTAGCTTGGGTAAATAAGAAGCGGTGTAATTTATCGAAATCGCTCATAACTAATCCTGTTGAGCAGCTCATTATTGCTGCTTAAATTTAATAATCTGTCGTCGCTGCTTTTTGTCAGGTCTATGATCTGGTTTAGGGCTGTGAAAGGCGTTCATTTTGCGCGCCGTTTGGTTTTCTTCACGTTTTGTTACACTTTCAATCGTCTCTTCAAAAAGCGCCTGCGCCAAAGGCGCGCTCAAACGCTTGTCACTTAAGCCTAGCACCTTAATTTCACGATTATCCCATCCTGAGGGAACTTTAATCATGGCGCCAAGCTCTACATGCTTACCAGGTTTGGCTCTTTGCCCGTTGTACTGGACTTTTCCCGACTGCACCATGTCTCTTGCTATTGCGCGGGTCTTAAAGAACCTTGCAGCCCATAGCCACTTGTCCAGCCTGACATTTTGTGTTGTATTGTTGCTATCCGATTGGCTCATGTAATATTTTCGTAATGGTGTGGCTTTAGTGTTGTGACCCTCACCTTTACTAGGCTATTATGGGTTTGCTAAAGCGCGGTTAACCAAAAATTCACTATATTATAATAAAGCAGTACCATCAGTGGCAGCATGACATTCAATAAACCCAACCCACAATCTCTGGTTGTTTATCTGAACCAGCATCAAAAACAGCTACATACCATCGTAGTGGTTCTGCTCAGCCTGTATTTAATTGCATTTGCTGCCAAACTCGTGTGGCGAATTATACCCGAACCTCAACTATCTGCGACACCCACAGTAAGCCGTGCTCCGGTTATTTCTTCGTCGTCAGGCCAAAATGGGGTCAACATCGCCAAAATACAACAGCTGAATTTATTTGGTAATGCTGCGGCAAAACCTGCTGAACCGGTCGCCGAGGTTACCGACGCACCAGAAACGCGCTTAAACCTAACCCTGACGGGCGTTGTGGCCAGTTCAGAGCAGGAGGCGGGTACCGCTATTATTGAAAATCGCGGCAGCCAAGCGGTTTATGGCCTAGGTGAGAAGATTGAAGGCACCAATGCCACGTTGCAAAAAGTGTACAACGATCGCGTTATTATTAAGAACGGGGTGAGAAACGAAACCCTGATGCTTGACGGAATTGACTACGACGAAGCTAATCGTCGCCGTGAAATGCAGGCAAGAAACCGACCTGAGCCAGAAGAATTAGAAGAAGACACCGTTGAGCTTAGCGACGAAGCATTAGAGGCAACTGCAGCTCTGCGAGAGCGTCCAGCCAACTTCACAGACTTTATTTCAATATCGCCAAAAACTGAAGAAGGCCAGCTTATCGGCTACCAAGTGAGCCCAGGCAAAGAGCCTGAATTATTTAAATCGGCAGGGCTTCAGGCTGGTGATGTCATTACACAGATTAACGGGCTAGACCTTACCGACTTGCAGCAATCGCAAGAGGCGCTGTCTGAGCTACGCAATGCACAAACTATAGAATTAACGATTATTCGAGATGGCAGTTTAACTACGCTATACCTAGATTTACCCGAGTCTTAATACCACTGACGGTAGCAGCGCTATATTGTCGCTAGGTAAGCAAAATAACAAATAAAGCAATTCGGTCATCGACAAGTTAGGAAATGAAGGAAGTTAGAATGAAAAGGCGCACTAGCCAAAAACTATTATCTCGCTTGAGCACAGCCATGTGTACAGCGCTTCTGTGTTTCTCGGTGACGGCCGCTGAGTACATGCCTAATTTCAAAGATACTGACATCAACGAGTTTATTAATATTGTTGGTAAAAATCTTGAGCGCACCATTATTGTCGACCCTAACGTACGTGGAAAAATAAGCGTACGCAGCTATGACATGCTCGATGAAGATCAGTACTACCAGTTTTTCCTAAACGTACTTCAAGTGTATGACTTTGCCGTTGTAGAAATGCCTAGCGGTATTTTAAAAGTGGTTCGCTCGAAAGACGCTAAAACATCCAATATTCCTGTTGTTGAAGGCGCTAATCGCGACGGCGATGAAATGATCACTCGCGTTGTGCCTGTTTATAACGTACCGGTGCGCGAACTTGCACCTATTTTACGTCAGCTAAATGACCAGGCGGGCGGCGGTAACGTAGTTAGCCACGACCCATCGAACGTAATGATGCTAACCGGCCGTGCTGCGGTAGTTAACCGACTAGTAGAAATTATCGAGCGCGTGGACCGTGCCGGTGACGAAGAAGTAGAAATCGTTAAACTTCGCTATGCGTCAGCATCAGAAATGGTGCGCATTATTGACAGCATTAATAAGTCGCAAGGAAAAGCTAATACAGGAACTAAGTCTGAGCCTCGCGTTGTGGCAGACGACAGAACTAACTCGGTTATTGTGAGCGGCGATATTAAAGCACGCCAGCGTCTTATCAACCTTATTCAGCGCATGGATCAAGAGCTTGAATCAAACGGCAACACCCGCGTGCTGTTTCTTAACTACGCTAAAGCGGAAGATTTAGTAAAAGTATTGCAGGGCGTATCTGCTAGCATTCAAGCAGAAGAACAAGGCGGTGGCACTACATCGCGCCGAGCGGGTTCAAACCGTGAAATCAGCATTGATGCACATGAAGATTCTAACGCCATTGTTATTACCGCAGAGCCGGACATGATGCGCTCATTAGAAGAGGTTGTACGCCAACTTGATATTCGCCGCGCGCAGGTACAAGTTGAAGCCATTATCGTTGAAGTCTTTGAAGGCGACGGCACTACATTGGGTGTGCAGTGGGCTTCTGAAGCCGGCGGCGGTACACAGTTCAGCAACGGTGTTGTACCGGTTGGATCATTGGCGGTAGCCCTTAAGCAAGCAGAAGACGATACCGATACCGAAGCCTATGTAACAGATGATGGCGAAGTGGTCACAGTTAACACCACCGATGAAGGCGATTACACCGCACTAGCGAGCCTTTTAGGCGGCGCTAACGGCCTTATTGCCGGCGTTATCGAAAATGGCTGGGGCGCGGTAGTACAAGCAGTAAGTACCGACACCAATTCAAATATTCTTGCCACACCTCACCTAACTACTATGGATAACGAAGAAGCGTTTTTCATTGTAGGTCAGGAAGTGCCTATTATCACAGGCACAACTACAGGGGCGAACAACTCTAACCCTTTCCAAACCGTTGACCGCCAAGAAGTGGGTATCAAACTTAAAGTTACACCACAAATCAACGAAGGCGACGCGGTACAGCTGCTTATCGAACAAGAAGTGTCTAGCGTAAGTGGCGCTACATCGGTAGATATTTCAATTAACAAGCGTGAAATTAAAACCACGGTGATTGTAGATGATGGCGGCACTATTGTTCTTGGCGGTTTGATTGACGAAGACGTGCAAGAAAGTGAATCAAAAGTACCCTTGTTGGGTGACATTCCAATACTCGGTCACTTATTCAAATCGACATCAACCAGCAAGCGTAAGCGCAACTTGATGGTATTCTTAAAGCCGACTATCGTCCGCGACGGCGCAACAATGAACGCAATCAGCCATCGCAAATACAACTACATTCGCGCACTTCAGCTTAAACGCCAGCAAGAAGGTGTTTCGCTAATGCCTTATGAAGAGACGCCAAGCATTCCTCAATGGGATGATGCACTCGCTTTACCTCCTTCATTTGAAGAATACCTCTCGGAGAAAGAGAAGCAGAAACAAGAAGAAGGTAACGACTAACATGGCAGGGCAGGACGAACAGATTACTCAGGCATTAGAGGCACAAGAAGAAGCCTTAGAAGCCATGAGTGAAGACGCCGGTTTGCCTGAAGAAGAGGCCGGTCCAAGACAGCTTTCTTTTAGCTTTGCAAAGCGTAATCAGGTGTTGCTGGAAACTAATGAAACACCTGCGGTTTTGTATTTCACAGAGAATACGCCGTTTGATGTATTTGCCGAAGTGCGACGCTTCTACGGCGAACCTTTCGTTCCTAAAACTATTCCTGCCAATGAGTTTGAAAGCCTGCTTACCAGCGCCTTTCAGCGCGATAGTTCTGCGGCTAAACAACTTATGGAAGACCTCGGTAACGAAAGTGATTTGTTCGCTCTTGCTGAAGACTTGCCTGACACTGAAGACCTGTTAGACAGTGAAGACGATGCGCCTATCATCAAGCTTATCAACGCCATGTTGGGCGAGGCGATCAAAGAAGGTGCATCAGATATTCACATTGAAACCTTTGAAAACCAGCTTGTGGTTCGTTTCAGGGTAGACGGCGTATTACGCGAAATTTTGCGCCCGAATCGCAAGCTGTCTTCCATGTTGGTGTCACGTATAAAAGTTATGGCGAAGTTAGACATTGCCGAAAAACGTGTGCCTCAGGACGGTCGTATAACGTTGCGTATTGCAGGGCGAGCGGTGGATGTGCGTGTTTCTACTATGCCTTCAAGTCACGGCGAGCGCGTGGTACTGCGTCTATTGGATAAGAACAATGCGCGCTTAAATCTAGAAGATTTAGGCATGACGCTGCAAAACCGTAACCACTTTTCATCTCTTATTCGCAAGCCTCACGGCATTATTTTGGTTACCGGTCCAACGGGCTCGGGTAAAAGTACTACCTTGTACGCAGGGTTAACCGAAATAAACTCGCGAGACAGAAACATTTTAACCGTTGAAGATCCTATTGAGTTCGATCTTCCGGGCATCGGACAAACACAGGTTAATCCCCGTGTAGATATGACTTTTGCCAGAGGCCTTCGCGCTATTTTGCGTCAAGACCCCGATGTAGTGATGGTGGGTGAGATTCGTGATATCGAAACGGCGCAAATTGCTGTTCAAGCCAGTTTAACCGGTCACTTAGTACTCTCTACTCTGCATACCAATACGGCAGCAGGCGCGATCACCCGTTTAGAAGACATGGGTATTGAGCCATTTCTGTTGTCTTCGAGCTTATTGGCCGTCTTGTCACAGCGACTCGTTCGTACCCTGTGCCCAGATTGCAAAAAGCCACATTCACCTGACGCCTCTGAGCTGGAAATACTAGGGCAGAATGCCACAAGCGAGACCACCATCTACAAGCCCCATGGCTGTGCCGCGTGTAACCAAACCGGGTATCGCGGTCGTACCGGTATTCACGAGCTATTGTTGGTAGATGAAAAAGTGCGCGAGATGATGCACGAAGGTGTAGGTGAGCAAGCCATTGAACGCTACATCAGAAAGACGACACCAAGCATTCGTGAAGACGGCTGTAGTAAAGTGCTGGCGGGCGCTACCTCACTTGAAGAAGTGCTTCGAGTTACGAGGGAAGACTAAATGGCGGCATTCGCTTTTAAGGCGGTTAATGCCCGCGGTAAAAATACAAATGGCGTACTTGAAGGTGATAATGCACGCCAGGTTCGCCAACAGCTGCGCGAAAAAGGTTTAATTCCCTTAGAAGTAGAGCAGGTCGCAGAGCGCGCACAAAGCGAAGGCAAAGGCCTGTCGTTTTCTTTATTTAAACCCCGTATTTCAGCATCAGACTTAGCGCTACTCACGCGTCAGCTCGCCACCCTTGTAGAATCGGCCCTTCCCGTTGAAGAAGCACTGCTTGCCGTCGCTGAACAGTGTGAAAAGCCTCGTCAGAAAAACATGATGATGGCAGTACGCAGTAAAGTCGTAGAAGGTCACGGACTTGCTGATGCATTGGGCCAATTTCCTAGTGTGTTTGACGAGCTATACCGCGCGATGGTTGCAGCTGGTGAAAAATCAGGTCACCTTGATACCGTGCTTAACCGCCTAGCCGACTACACAGAGCGCAGACAACAAACCCGCAGCCAAATTACACAAGCGATGATTTACCCATCGCTAATGCTGTTCTTTGCAATGGGTATCGTGTTGCTATTGTTAACAGTGGTTGTACCTAAAATTGTTGGGCAGTTCGACCACATGGGTCAAGACCTGCCGGGAATAACACAGTTTCTTATTTCTATAAGTACCTGGCTGCAAAATTACGGCTTATTTATGCTTATTGGTATTGCCGTGCTTGTTGTCATTATTCAGCGCGTGCTGCAGCAAAAGCACATGAAGCTACGCTACCACAGAGCGCTGTTAACCTTGCCGTTAATTGGCCGGGTGTCTCGCGGGCTCAATACCGCGCGTTTTGCACGTACCTTAAGTATTTTAAGTGCCAGTGCGGTTCCACTACTAGAAGCTATGCGTATTTCAGGTGATGTGCTAGAAAATCAGCATATTAAAAACCAAGTGGCAGATGCAGCCATTAACGTTAAAGAAGGCAGCAGCCTGCGGGCAGCACTAGATAACACAAAAATGTTTCCACCAATGATGATGCATATGATTGCGTCTGGTGAAAAATCGGGTGAGCTACAGCAAATGCTAGCTCGCGCCGCAGATAATCAAGATAGGGAATTTGAAGCGCTTATTGGTGTCTCACTTAAGGTATTTGAACCCTTACTTATTGTATCGATGGCAGGCATTGTTCTGTTTATCGTTATGGCAATATTGCAACCAATTTTAGCATTGAACAACATGGTGAATATTTAATGAAAACACTTAATCGCAGTTCTGGTTTCAGTTTGATTGAAGTCATGGTCGTACTTCTAATCATCGGTATTATGGCGTCTATGGTGGCACCGCAAATCTTGGGTAACCAAGAAGAAGCGCAGCTTAAAAAGGCGGCGGTAGACATCCAGCAAATGGAAAGCGCGCTTGAGATGTATAAGCTGCGCAACAACCGCTTCCCGACCACAGAACAGGGACTAGAAGCGCTAGTTACCGCACCAACTATCGACCCAATTCCACGTAATTACCCTGAAGGTGGTTTCATTAAACGCCTGCCTGAAGATCCGTGGGGCAATCCATATGCACTAATTAGCCCAGGAGAACTAGGCGTAGTTGATATTTTCTCTAATGGTCCAGACGGCGAACCGGGTACTGATGATGACATTGGTAACTGGAACATTAACGAATACCTGAACTAACCTTTATGCGCAACCGCGGCAGTACATCTTTGAAAAAAGCAGGCTTTACCCTATTAGAAGTCATGCTGGTACTGCTGCTTATGGGATTGGCGGCGGGTTACGTTATGTTTAACGCATTCGGTGCGAGTAAATCTGACCTGCTAAAAACCCAAGCGCAACGCCTGCAGGTGATTGTTGATATGGCCAGCGATTTTGCGGTGTTAAATCAACAACAGCTTGGTGTGCGGTTTGAAGCCGATAAAAATGAATACTACTTTGCCTACTTAGACGACGATGATGAGTGGCAGCGTATCGAAGGCGAAAAAACCTACGAACCTTATACGTTACCTGAGCCTTTCACCTTCACTTTAAATTTAGACGACTTACCATGGGATGTTGAAGACAGGCTCTTTGACAGGGAGCTGTTCGACGAGAATTTAAGTGTTTCTGATGAAGGGGTTGAAATAGGTAACGAAGAAGAGAAAAAGCTGCCTCCGCCTCAAGTGCTTATAATGTCGAGTGGCGAAATTACGCCTTTTACCTTGTCGTTTAATTACGAAGGTGATGACGGCGACAACCCCGTCTATTACAGCCTGCAAAACCAAGATCTTCCGCCTTTAGTGCTTGAAGGGCCTCTGGAGAGACCACTATGAGTGCGTTCAACGTTGATGCATCGACAAAGAACGTTGCACCTGTCACGCCACGCCAGCAAAGTGGCTTGACGCTACTGGAGGTTATGGTCGCCTTACTTATTTTTGCGCTAACCGGTACAGCAGTACTTAAAGCTGCAGGCGAGCATTTATCAAGCGTTGGGCAAATAGAATCTGTCACCTTTGCCAACTGGGTGGCAAGCAATCGCTTAAACCAGCTTCAATTAGATACCACGTGGCCGCCCAAGAACAATTTAAAAGGCACGATGGAGATGGCCGATCGCACGTGGTACTGGCAGCAAACGGTGACAAAAACCAACGACAACGACTTGCGATCGGTAACCGTTTCGGTGGGTGAAGACGAAAGCTACGGCAGTTCAGTTACATCAGTAACCACTTTCGTTGCTAAACCGACGGCGGGAAATTAGCATGCAGCGCGGATTCACGCTTATCGAAATACTGATTGCTATGGCCATATTCACCCTAATTGGGCTTGCATCCACAGGTCTACTTACCACAGTTATCGACAGCAATGATATTTCAGAAGAGCGTTTTGCAAAACTTCAATTATTGCAGCGTGCCATGATCACGATTGAGCGAGACCTTCAGCAAGCCGTGCCTCGTGCAGCAAGGGTTAACGGCGAAAAGCAAGACGTGGTCATGTCTGGCGGTGAAACCGACGACAGTGACGATGACGGCATTGGTTTTGTACGCGGAGGGTGGCACAACCCTCAGTTAATGTTGCCACGAAGTACCCTACAGTTTGTCGCCTATAGACTTAGAGAAAACAAACTGGAGCGCCTTTACAGCAACTATGTGGATAACGTCATAGGCTACGAGCCCAAAGTCCGTGTGCTGTTAGAGGATGTAGAAAGCTTAAAAATTGAATTTCTTGCCACCGCTAACAGTAGTTCCTTAGATGAAGACGAAGACCTGTCGTGGAGCGAAAGTTATAAAGGAGCTGCACTGCCGCGCGCCGTGGCCATCGAGTTTGTCAGCAAAGACTTCGGAAAAATACGCAGAGAATTTACCTTAACTACGGGTGAATCGTCATGACAATCAAGAGTACTCAGCGCAAGTCGATTGCTCCACCCGCTAAGCAGCAAGGCGTGGCATTAATGATTGTGCTCATGATAGTAGCCTTGGTTGCGGTATTAGCCACAGAAATGGGTACACGCTTGCAGCTTCAGGTGCAGCGTACGATGAACTTAAAAGACAACAATCAAGCCTACTGGTACGCCATGGGAGCCGAGGCTTTTGCGCGTAAGTCTATCCAGTCTTTGATAGAAGAAAGCCCGAATGTGATTTCTATAGATCAGCCTTGGGCACAAGAATTCAGCTATCCTTTAGAAAACGGTGGTTTAACCGCTAACTTAGACGATTTGCAAGCGTGTTTTAATTTAAACGCGATTACGTCGGGCAGTGCAGGGGGCACTGGCAATAACAGCGGTACCGGCAGCAGTGGGGCGAGTAATACCACAGAAGCCATGGACGCTTTTCACACTATGTTGCTATCGCTTAGCGTTGACGGGTTAGACAACTACACCGCAGATACCTTACGGGACAGTCTAGCCGACTGGGTAGACGAAGATGACAGAATGCGCCCTTACGGTGCGGAAGACAGCGAATACGAGTCCAGAGAGTTTCCTTACCTTGCGGCTAATGGACCACTGGCATCAAAAAGCGAATTGCGTATTATTAACGGTGTATCACCACAGTGGCTAGACGCATTACTGCCATTAGTTTGCGTGATCCCGGATTACAATGAGTTGAAAATTAACGTCAACACTTTAGAAGAAGAAGATGCACCATTACTTGCAGGCCTAACGGGATTAGACATTCAGCAGGCCGCAAGTTTGATTAGCAGTCGCCCGCAAAACGGCTGGGACGATACCAATGCATTTTTAAGCGAGCCCTCTATTCAAGCGCTTAATTTAACAAGCACTCGACAAGATTGGTTTTCGGTTAAAACTGAATATTTTATGTTGCATACAAAAACACAATACAACAAAGCAACCTTTAAGCTTTCCACCGTGTTTCACGTTAATGCCGATACCGGCGTTAGTATTGTGAATCGCGAGTTTGGGGGAACCTATTGATGGAACAACTCTTGGTGCGTTTAGGCGCCAACCATACAGACCCAATTAGCTGGCTCGTTTATTCGCGAACCGAAGATGAAATTATTGCATCGGGCGAGCTGCCTAATGCAGAAGCCTTATCTTCGCTGACCGAACGTGCGGGACAACGAAGTGTTATTGCCTTAGCACCTAGCAGTGAAATTTTACTCAAATGGGTTGAGCTGCCGCCTAAAGCTGGCCGCAAGATCATTTCTGCCATCCCGTTTATGCTAGAAGACGAGCTTGCCACTGACATTAGCCAGCAGTTTTTTGCGATCGGCCCTAAGCGAGGCGATGAGCAGGCCGTTGCAGTAGTTAGCCATGAAAAGATGGAGCTGTGGCAGTCTTGGCTTAGCGAGGCAGGGTTATTCTGCGACACCATTATTCCTGATGTACTCGCAGTACCAGTCACCGAAAACGGTTGGTCAGTGCTTACATTAGGTGAACAGCTTCTCGTTCGACAAGACACATTCAAAGGCGTGCAGGGCGAGGCAACATGGTTACTGCCAACTCTTGTCCATTTTACAGCACAACAAGAAAGCCCGATAACCATTACCAATTATGCGGGTATCGATTTAAGCAGTTTGCCAAATATTGAAGAAGCACAGGCCCCCTTAGAGCTGCCTATGCAAGTATTGGCAAAAGAGGCGATGCAAAGCAGCTTTAACCTATGCCAAGGCGATTACAAGGTAAAGCGCAAGCGCAGCGGTGTTCTGAATCAGTGGCGTGTTGCTGCAGTATTAGCAGTGTTAGCGCTATGCACCAGCCTTATCGACAAAGGATTTTCTCTTTACCAGCTTAAAGCCCAAAATCAGGCGTTAAGCAGTGAGATTAATACCGCTGTTAAAGCGGGTTTCCCCAATATTGGTACCTATCGCAACGTGCGATTGAAGCTACAAAGCGAGCTTGCCAAGTTAGAACAAGGCGGTGGCAGTGCATCTATGCTAATAATGCTAGACCAGCTCGCTCCAGCTTTTTCAGCCACTGATGTAAAACCGCAAACACTGCGCTTCGATGCCACCCGCACTGAGATTCGCATTCAGGCGCAAGGTAAAAACTTTGAAGCGCTAGAGCAGTTTAAACGTACAGCAGAAAACGCAGGCTTTGTGGTTGAACAAGGGGCCATAAATAATCGTGACAACGGCGTTGTAGGTACAGTATCAGTAAGGAGTACCTCATGAATGCATTCTTAGAAAAGTACAAAGCGCTGACCGAGCGCGAACAAAAGTTAGTACTGGTTTCAGCTGTGCTATTAATAATTGCGCTATTTTATTTTGCGGTATGGTCGCCGCTTAATGCTGCTTTAGATAAACAGAAACAGCTTCTCGACAATCAGCAATCCTTGTTGGTTTGGGTAAAAGACAGTGCAGCAAGAGCACAGCAATTGCGCCGCAGCAGCGGGGGTAAACGAACATTCTCTGGCTCGTTACCGCAAGCGGTAAACCGCACTACTGCTCAGCACGACATTGCTATATCTCGTATGCAGCCACAAGGCGACGAGCTTCAGGTGTGGGTTGATCAGGCGCCGTTTAACAGTGTTTTAGAATGGCTCAAAGCCATGGAAAATATGGGCGTGATTATTCTTCAAGCGGATATTGCCGAGGCTGATGCGCCAGGCTATATCAAAATTCGCCGATTACAATTAGGTAAAGCATGAAGTCGAAAGTTAGTTGGATTATAGGCGGCATTATTGCCTTCTTATTGTTTGCCATTGCTTACATGCCTGCTGTTCACGTTATTGGCCGTATTGCGTTACCTAGCAATGTTGCCGTTAGTGGTGTTAGCGGCACCTTGTTTTCTGGCAAGGCGCAAACTGTAGTGGTTAATGGCCTGCCCATCAACAATGTAAAATGGGAGCTTAGTCCCTTACATATGTTGATAGGTAAAATTAAATTAGACCTTAAAGCAGGTAATATTCGCGATAAAAACGACATTGCATTTGAAGGGCCTATTACCACGGGGCTTTTCAGCCAAAACAGTGTAAATACCGAAAACTTCACGCTGTATTTACCGGTAGACCGAGTACTTGCACAAGTTCGCCTTCCGCTGCCAGTAAATGCCGGCGGGCGCTTCAAAGTGTCGCTCAGTGACTTAACGTTTGGGCCTGCGTGTCAATCGCTAAACGGCACCGGAGATTGGCTCAACGCGACAGTTGCCGGTACACAGGGTCCTATTGATTTTGGCACTTATTCCGCAAAGCTGCGTTGTGAAGGCGATGACATTGGAATACTAGTAAGCGAGCCTAACTTACTAAGCTTGTCGATGGATGCGGTTATCCCTACTACGATGAAAAATATTCGAGTAAGTGGTAAATTTAAGCCTGACGACAGCTTACCGCAAGAAGTCCATCAGGCCGCACGCTTGTTTGGTGCGCCGGATAGTAGCGGCTATATTGCGATTAAGCTGTGATGCATAGCACAACCTATGCGTAGAATTTCTAGGCCACCAACGTACTTCACGTTTGTGGCCAGAGGAACTGGGAACACTTTTTAACAAAGGATTGTAATCATGAACAAACCTCTTCTAGCTGGCGCGGGCGTAACTTTGGTTGCACTTGGCGTTGCCCCTTATTTTATTGGCACTAGCGTTCACGAAAATGTTAATGCCGCCGTAAACGAAATTAACCAACAAGCCGTTTATTCTGCCGAGGTACTTTCGTATGACAAAGGCTGGTTTTCGACAACAGCAGAAATCAAGCTTGCTGTCGATTTTCAAGCGCTAATTAATGCACAGAATGTTGACTCCACTGATATACCAATGGAAGAAAACCCTAGCATTACCGCTACGCTAGTAGCTCATCACGGACCGGTGTACTTTGGCGATGGCTTAGGATTAGGCCGCGTTCACTATACGGTCTCTATTGATGGAGATGAGTTAAGAGAATACGTTCAGTGGGATGGCCAACAGCCAATTTATCGCAACGAAGGCGTGGTTGGTTTGTTTGGTGGACTAAGCTACGCAGACGTTATTCCAGCGCTTAGCGCGACGGCCGAAGAAGAGGGGTTCACACTGCTTTTCTCTGGTTATGCGGGTGAAGCTGAGCCTGATGGTGACCAAACTTTGTATACGTCGTCGGGTGAATCGCTAAGCATAAGTGCAGATGAATTTTCCTTAGAGATGAAAAATCTGTCTATGGATATGAGCTATGATGGCGATATGGTAGCGGCGTTCAAAGGTGACTTATTTGAATCTACTGGTAAGGCGCGTATTGAAAGCATAGAAATTTCTAACATTGAGCCAGGTGCGACAGTTAAGATTGAGAACCTAGCTTTTGCTACCGACGTCAAGATTGACGAAGAAAAAAACACCGCCAATGTCTACGTAGAATACGCTGTCGACAAAGCCGTGGGCCCTGAGCTTGATGCTACAGACATGGTATTAGGCGTTGCCATCAATAACTTAGATATCGACTTCATTAAGGCCTATCAAGAATTTAGCAACAATTCATTATTAGTGCCTTCTGAAGAAGTGCCAGCCAAAATGATGGAGTTTATTGAAGCTAACTTGCTAACACAGCTTAAAGCTGAGCCTGAGATTAATATAACGAAGCTGAAAGCAACGTTGCCTGAAGGGTCGTTTAACGCTTACGCAAACACGAAATTAGTGGGTATAGATGCACTTCCCGGTACGTTGGAAGACGCCGCTTATTGGGTCACGCATTTGCTGGCTGATGCACAAATCACCGCCGATAAAGCGCTTGCACAGAGTATGGCATCTGGCTATATGATGGGCCAACTAATGGCGACGCCACAAGCACAAAATATGACGGCTGAAGAGCTTCAAGCAGCTGTAGAACAACAGACACCTATGATGCTAAGTACCTTCGCTCAACAAGGCTTAATAAAAGAAACCGAGAAAGGTTACGAGACAAAGCTAACACTTAAAGATGGCGAAGCCAGTGTAAACGGTACGCCTATTCCGCTGCCTTTTGCCCCTCAATAATAGTTAGAGAACCTCTATAAAAGCGTAAACCGTGTATCGCAGACGGTTTACGCTTATTTTACTCCTGTTCAGACAGGGTAATGTTCATTAAATCTTCAGCGGCATATACTCGACCTTCAGCTACAACAGTAATCGCCTCAGTAAGTGCATCAAGACCCGGTTCGCTACGTTTCATAATATGAGACAACACTATTTGCTTAGCGTTTGACTGCGCGGCAATGTCGATAATCTGAGTCGGCGTCATATGCAAGTTCTTAGCAACCTGACCCGCGTCATCACCAATGGCGTTGTGTAGCACCAAAAGGTCCGCGTTTTTAGCAAAACGAGCAAGGTTTCCTTGTTTATCATTGGTATCGCCTGAAAATACCGCCTCGCAGCCATTGGCCTTGACCTTCCACGCTAATGCTGGGATAGGCCCGTGGTTCACCGTCATTGCCTCAACACTGACGCTATCGTTTACATTGCGTTTAAACGGTTGTTCAAAGGTTGTGGCCCCGATGCTTTTTGTGGATATCGTATAGTCATCTTGGCCTTCTATGGTGTAAGAAGATAGATACTTAAACGCGCCGTTTTTCCCTATTAACGACGACACATAGGCGTTTGTGGACGGCATAATGTCGTTGCCCTCTGGCCCCATTATTATTAAATCTTTCTCGCGATCGGTGAAATACCCACCTTTCACAAAGCTTGGCAAATCGGCGGAGTGATCGGTGTGTAAGTGGGAAAGCAAGATAACTTCTAACGATTCAAACGTCGCCCCCGCAGCGCCAAACTGAACGCTGCTTCCGCTTCCAGCATCTACCAACACGCGGGCGCTGCCATTTACCCAAACCACATAGGCACTAGATGTTCTGCCGTCATCCAATTCAGGTCCACCCGACCCTAATATTTGCACTGAAACGTTATGGCAACCCATAGGACTGGTGCTTAGGCCGGCATCGTCTGATGTAGTTGATGGTTGAGACAACGGCTGCGCTAAAGCCGAGAACGATAGAATAGCAGTGGTTGTCATAGCGCAAAAAAACGCAGTTTGTTTTCTACCGCGCTGTTTGTCCTGCCTTGTAAGCCCAATGCCTGATCTTGCATTACTTAACCGTTTATTTATAACCGTCATAACCATCGCCTTATGTTATTCCCTACTCATTAATACACAGATATTTGATTAAAAGACCGTTTGCCCGGACGAAACTATTCAGCCTAGTTGACTGCGCACTGTTTTTTGGCCTGACTGTTTTCAATTACATGGACTTGACTGTGCGACTACCTTAATGAATAGGGCGTACAGCAAAACAAAAAAGGCGAACCCAAGTTCGCCTTTCTTCTCATTGCTTCTTACCGAAGTGCACTACTCGGCCGATTTCTCAGCAACCATGATAGTTTTGATATTGACGAATTCACGCATACCATAGCCTCCGTGCTCACGACCGTAACCGCTGTCTTTCACACCACCAAAAGGTAAGTTTGGTTGTGCCAAAGAGTACCCATTGATATTAACCATACCGGTATCAAATTCATCTTTCGCCAATGCTATTGCTTTGTCGGTATCTGTACTGAAGATACCGCCGCCCAAGCCATAACGTGAATCATTTGCTACTTCCATGGCTTGCTTGTCGTCGCGCACGCGAATGAGCGACGCAACTGGTCCAAATAGCTCATCATCATAAGCGGGCATACCTGGCGATACATCTTCCAGCACCGTAATTGGGTAGAAATAACCATCAGAGTCTGGAATTTCTCCACCCAGTGATAGCGTAGCGCCGTTTTCTAGCGACTTTTTCACTTGCTCATGAAGTTCATCGCGCAAGTCTTCTCTCGCCATTGGGCCCAAATCCGTGTTTTCGTTTGTGGGGTCGCCAACTTTTAGCTTTTTACACTGCGCCACAAATTTGTCTCGGAATTCTTCATAGACGCTATCCACAATAACAAAGCGTTTAGCCGCCACACAGGTTTCACCGTTATTAATAACCCGTCCTTGGATACACATTTCTACAGCATGGTCGATATCCGCATCCTCTAACACCAAAAAGGCGTCGTTACTACCAAGCTCCATTACGGTTTTCTTAGACAAGCTTGCAGCTTCCTTAGCGACTTCTTTACCTACTTCGTCACTCCCGGTAAAAGTAACGCCGCGAACGTATTTGTGCTTGATTAAGTCACTTGCCGTGCTGCCATCAATTAGCAGCGACTGATAAACATTTTTAGGAAAGCCAGCATCTTCGTACATTTGCTGAATGGCTTGCGCCATACCAAACACGTTTTTAGCATGTTTCAGTACCGTGGTGTTACCCGCCATTATGTTTGAGGCGCTATAACGAATAACTTGGTACAACGGAAAATTCCACGGCTGGATGCCAAGAATAACGCCAATTGGCTGATACGTAATGATTGCTCGACCGCCTTCGAAAATGCGATGTTCGTCTTCCAAAATTGAAGCGCCGTGCTCGGCCGTATAGCGGCATATTTCAGCGCATAGCTGCACTTCTTGCTTTCCTTGCGCGGTAACCTTACCCATTTCCCGGGTCATCAGGCTGGCGAGATCGTCAATTCGCTCTTCCATCAGGTTTGCAAGGTTATTAAATAAATCTGCGCGGGTCTCAAATGACGTACGGCGCCAGTTCAAATAGGCTTCTTGTGAACGGGTAACAGCTTGTTCGGCGTCCTCGGCTGACATCAAATGATAATGATCGATCTTTTCACCTGTAGCAGGGTTGTAGGTATTGATTGTCTCACTCATTGTCACTCTCCTTATTCCGTTTGGTCTGAAAGAAGTGCAACTAAAAAGCCAAGGTGTCAAAAAATATTTTTCAACACATTTTCAATAACATAGACATAACTTAAAGCCTAAGTAATGGAAAGTATCAGAAAGGATCCAGAAAAGATTACCTATCGAAGTAAAGATTTCAGGGCGACCGTTGCGATCGCCTTATCATTTTTCCTAAGTAAGGATACCCTTGCGGCACTCTGTTTGATTAACGGTGTAATGCGCCTTGTTGCACAGCACAAGAGGTTCAACACTAGTCAGTGTATAAGTCGGGGAAATGGAACTTTGCCATAGCAAGCGTTAACGCTACTTCATAAACACTTTGTCGCGAGGCGTGATTAAGAGTAAGCAAACCAATAGCCCCCCCTTTTTGCTTTATGTTTACCGTATCAAAGAGTTTGTCCATAACCGGCCCTAGCTCTTCGCCACGCTGCAGTGCCTGATATACGCTTACAGGAAGAGGCAAGCTTGCACTTCGCGTTACCGACCAGTGACCTTCATGGTATATCGCCACATAGGCAAAGGTAGCAGGACCATCTTCAAATACATCCACACCACCTTCAATTGCCACATACCACGCATCTGTGAGACCACCTTGATGATGAGCAAGCATGGCCTTCACGCGATTAATGGCGCCCAAGCGCGTTTCATCTTCATTCATTGGCTGGTCAGGCACGCCGCTTGGTACAGCCATACCCTGAGCGTCGAAATCGTGCTCTAGTGTGTCAGAGAGTGTATTGAGCGCAGCATTAATTTTTACCGGATTCAGCGACCCTACATAAATTGTGTCAGAAACCATGTGCTTTCGTCCTTTAAAAACGTCCTTTCGAAACAGTCCCTACAGGGTTCTGCTTAATATCTTCTAGCATTAAACGGTAATCGCGCACCGCTGGAAACTCACTAATATTGCGATTTGGCAAAGTACTATCAGGGTTATCGACAGCAAGTAAATGTTTAATACCGTATGTCTTTGCCGCATTTAAAATTGGCAGTGAGTCATCGACAAATAGAGTGCGATGGGCATCGAACTTTACCCGTGCCTGTAATCTTTCCCATAGCAGCTGAGACTCTTTGGTTACGCCGAACTCATGGGTAGAGATGAGGTTGTCGATATGTGCGTCAAGCTGGGTATGCTCTATCTTTAGCGCCAAACTGTTTGGGTGCGCATTGGTCACTAATACCACCTGCCTGCCTGAGTCATGAAGCGCATCAAGGAACGGAATTGTATCGTCACGAAGGGCGAGCAAATGTGCCAGCTCACGCTTCAGCGGCATAAACTCATTTTCTAAGTCCATTTCAAGAGATTCAGCCCAGTAATCTAAGCAATACCATTGAATTTGCCCGAATACTGACTCATATCGCGCAGTCATTTCACGTTGACTCTGCGCCTCTGAAATTCCTCTTATTTGTGCTAATCGTTTAGGCAAATGATGTAGCCAGAACTGGTTGTCGTAATGAAGGTCCAGCAAAGTGCCGTCCATGTCTAACAGTACAGTTTCTATTTCATTCCAGGGCAGAAAGGGCAAGCGATTTTCCTTATAATGAAGTAAGCTAAGAAATTGTATACAAGTATGATAACAAAGTTGTAGCGATAGACATGCCAAAAATTGATCCGAACAAACCGTTACCACAAATTCATTCTCGTGAAATCGTTGCGCAAAGCAAACTCTTTAGGGTAGAACGCTTAGACCTTGAGTTTTCGAACGGCGCCACCCGTGAATTCGAGCGGATGGCTGGCGGAAACAGGGGCGCGGTAATGATAGTGCCTATGCTTGATGAAAACACCATGGTGTTAATTCGCGAATATGCAGCCGGCACACATTCGTATCAACTAGGCTTCCCAAAAGGTTTAATAGACCCTGGCGAAACTGCCATTGAAGCTGCTAATCGCGAACTACAAGAAGAGGCAGGCTTCGCGGCCAATGATCTTGTGGAGCTTCATAAGGTCAGCATGGCGCCCACTTTCTTTAACGCCAATATGACCATTGTTTTGGCTCGAGACTTGTATCCAAAGCAACTTGAAGGCGACGAACCTGAGCCTCTTGAGGTGATTCACTGGCCTTTAGATGAAGCAGATGCTTTACTTGCACGAGAAGATTTTGTAGAAGCACGCTGTATAGCCGCGCTGTTTTTAGCTCAAAAGTGGTTTAAGGAACAATAAACAATGCCCGACGACGCCCATGCCGACCTACTAGAACTTGCGAAAGAAATTGCCATCGAAGCCGGTGAAGCCGTATTAGAAGTATACGATAAAGGGGAGTTTGACGCTTATCAAAAAGACGATGAGTCTCCCGTTACCAGCGCAGATTATTTGGCAAACGATATCATCAACAAGCGCTTACAAGCCGCGACGCCTGATATCCCAATCCTCTCAGAGGAAAACAAACACGCAAGTTTAGAAGAGCGAAAGCATTGGCCTCGATACTGGTTAATCGATCCCATCGACGGAACCCAAGAATTCATTGCTAGAAGCGGTGATTTCGCAGTAAACATTGCGCTAATAGAGAATAATGAGCCGACAATAGGCGTTATTTTTTGGCCGCCAGGGCAGTCGCTATATTACGCCCAGAAAGGCAAAGGTGCGTTTAAGTCATCACCTGATGGTGATCACCCAATAAGCGTACGCAAGCTAGACGACCCTAAAAATAGTGTGGTGATGATTGCAATAAGCCGTCGTCAGTCGAGAGAAAAAGTGCTCAGCAGAATGTGCGCCAAGCGCGTATATCAAACGCTTCCATTGGGAAGCTGTTCCCTGAAAGCCTGCTTTATTGCCGAAGGAAAAGCTGATGTGTTTATGCGCATCGGTATTACCGGCGAATGGGACACTGGCGCATCGCAATGCATTGTTTCTGAAGCGGGTGGGAGTATTGCCGCCGCTAACTTCGAACCTCTTACCTACAATCAGCGTCATTCGCTAGAGAACCCAGATTTTGTGGTAATGGGCGATCAAAGGGTGCCATGGCAAGATGTAGTCCAGTATGATGACTTCGTAAACCCACATCAGCACTAGCGCGTAATAATTTACTTAGCGCAGCGTGTTAACCTACGTATAATAGCGTAGTAATGTTGCTGGGCCACATTACTCTGGTAGTGGTTAAATCAAGCCAGATGGAACCAAAAAGTAAAAGGAGTAACCTATGATGACTACACGTATTCGCACGTTGTCTGCAGCATTGCTCGCATGTGGGCTAGCATTTCCCGCCGCAGCCGATTGGTCAATAGACGGCGAAACAAGTGCACTACACTTCTTATCGACGAAGAATGCACAAGTCACCGAAGTACATAAGTTTGATAGCTTTGATGGTACGCTGTCTGACGGTGGCAAACTTAACGTGGCAGTTGACTTATCGTCAGTGAATACAGCCATTGATATTCGCAACAAGCGAATGCAAGAGATGCTGTTCAACGTGACCAAGTTTGCACAAGCGACATTTGAGGCCAACTTGCCTGAGTCGATGATGAACCTGAAATCGGGCCAAGTTGTTAACGGGAAGGTAGACGGTATTTTGATGTTGCACGGAAAAGCCGTTCCTACGTCATTTGCTGTTAAAGCAAGTAAAGTAAACGACGATACGCTTACCGTATCAACCACGTCACCAACGTTAATTAAAGCAGAGTCTTTTGGACTTGCTGAAGGCGTAGCTGCACTTCAAAAAATTGCAGGGCTTAAGAGCATAACAACAACAGTACCCGTAACGTTTTCAGTTACGTTTACTCAATAAAACATTGTTATTGCCGCCGTCTATCGATAAAAAGCTAGGTGGCACGTGACTAAACGCAATAAAAAACCGCACACATGTGCGGTTTTTTTGTTTTGATATCTACTGTGAGTCTATTATGCGCTGTTAGGAAGCCTGTGACGCATAGGCAAAGGCTTTTGACTTAGTACTTGCTCTGGCATGCTCTGCCACACGTTATCAGGAAGCGCAGGTACTTCTGCCTTGTGCTGTGATATAGCGAAATACCCCATTGCAACGCGTAAACGCTTAAGTGCTTTACACTCATTCACTTCCTGGTCAATGACAAACACGCCCCACTTACGCATGGCTATGCCCAGCTTATCGCTGCTTGTTAAGCGGATAACCGGCGCCGCTAACACCATGCCTACTAATACGGGTAACAACCACATAAATAGCGACGGGGTGAAGTAGAAGGTAGTTACGCCCCACGCTACCGCTAAACAGCTCATAATTTGCGTGTGTTTAATTGCAACTTTCCATGGCACTTTGCGCCCTTCACGCTCTTGCGCTTCCCATTTAACAGAGTGGCCAACAAAAACGCTAATTACAAAATAACTGTGATAGAACATCATTAGCGGCGCAATAAGCACGGCCATAGTTAATTCAATTGCTGCCCCTTTAAGCAAAGACCACGCGCCACCAAATTCGCCACGACGTTTTATTAAAGCTAAAGTAATACCGAGAAGTTTAGGCAAGAATAATAAGGCCGCCGTACCCCACATGGTTACCATCATCATGTCTTGGCGCGCTACCTGCCAACTAGGGAACAGCTGGTATTCAGACACGAAGAACTCCGGCACCGATGTGGCGCGAATTAACGCATCTGCTGTGCCTAGCGCCAACATGCAAAATAGTATGAGTGAAGAGATGTACGCAAACGCACCAAATAAGAAGTGCAGGCGGTTTGCCATTTTAAGACCTTTAACGTTCAATAACCCTAAATGCTGTATGTTGCCCTGCACCCAACGACGGTCGCGAATTGCGTAGTCAACAATGTTACTTGGCACTTCTTCATAGCTGCCCGTGGTGTCGGTAAGCAAGTAGGCCTGCCAGCCAGCACGGCGCAGTAGGGCAGCCTCAACAAAGTCATGACTTAAAATTTCACCGCCAAAAGGCGCGCGCCCTTCAAGGGTAGGTAGCCCGCAGTGCTGCATAAATGGTGCAATACGAATAATGGCATTGTGCCCCCAATAGTTTGCACTGTCTGTTTGCCAAAACGATAGACCTGTCGCCAACATTGGGCTGTAAAGATGAGCAGCAAACTGCACAAAACGACCAAAGAAGGTGTTTTGACGTACCGGCATTGGAATGGTCTGCACTAACGCCGTATCAGGGTTTTGCTCAATACGACGCGCCAAGTCTTGCATGCGCTCTCCAGTCATTACGCTGTCGGCATCTAATACAATCATTGACTCGTAGTTTGCACCCCAGCGTTCACAAAACTCTTTAAGGTTACCCACTTTTCTGTGCAGGTTTTGTTCGCGACGACGATAAAACACTTGACTAGAGAAGGCACCTAAACGCTTTTTCAAACGGGTAAAGGCACGTAGCTCTGCATCCGCTTTTTCCATATCGCGGGTGTCGCTGAGCATGAAAAAGTCGAATTTAGAACTGTTGTCACTTTCCATTAATTCGCGAATACAAGCTTCAAACCCCACCATAATACGGCGGGTATCTTCGTTATAAACCGGCATGACCACGGCGTGCTTTTGCGTTAATGGAGTAGTAGCATCAGGAGGCGTTTGATTTCTGCACAAGCTCAACGGGTCGACGTTAAAAAGCTGTAAAAAGAAACCGATAATGCCTGTCCAAAACGCCATACACAACCATGCGAACAGGGTTAGCCCCAACCCCAGCTGTGCAATCTCTAGGTTGGTAAGGCCGTTAGGTAAAAAGATTTCGTACAAACTCCAACCGGCCAGTGCCGTGCTTGGAATAACTAGCATTGCCATGATAAACAAACGCATATGCTCTCCTTTTAAGATGAAATGTGAAGCACGTGCAGTGCCATCACTTTTAACCTGAGGCACGGCTTTAGCCTCGTCCGATACCGCTGCGCAAGCGCGATTATTTTGGTTGGTAGACATAATTCCAAACCTCACTCACACGTTTACCGTCTTTCTCTATGTAAGCGCGCATATCTACCGTCTGCTTTTCTTTCGGCTTAACAAAGAAGGTGGCCCGCCACTCTTGTCCATCAGCAACGGGGTAAAGTCGCTGCTGAGAAATCGTGCCGTTAGTACCCTGTACCACCAACTTCATCGACTCGTTATCAAAAGCAATGGCAGAAGGCGCGCTGAAGTCCACGCTGAACTGTCGTGTCGTATTTAGACTGTCGTTTTTAAACTCGTCACCCGGCAACACAGCCTTGCCTTGGCGGGTACGTACTACTGAGGCCAGTTCACTGACAAACGGATTTTGTTCTACGGTTTTAAGCTCGTAAGCGAAATACAGTGATTCGCCCGAATTGAATGGCTTTTCAGGCGTCCAAAAAGCCACGATATTGTCGTGTATTTCGGATTTAGTTGGAATTTCGACGACTTCTAATCGGCCTTTTTCAAAACCAGCTTCTGGCGTCACCCATAGCCCTGGGCGTATATGGTAATTGGCCTCTGCGTCGAGGTAATTATCCCATTCGCCGTCGCGTTGAAGCATGCCGAATCCTTTAGGGTTTGCGTCGCTAAGTGACGTGACTTGAAGGCGTGCAGGATTAGTCAGTGGACGCCAAATTTCTTCACCAGCGTGAGTTACCATGAGCACACCGTCACTATCATGCACCTCTGGACGATAGTCGTCATGACGCTTTTCTGTGTTCTCGCCATACAAGAACATACTGGTAAATGGTGCAATGCCTAGCTTGCTCACGTCATCTCTGGCAAATAACCAACTCTCTACTTTAACGCTGGTATCAATATCAGGCTGTATAACAAATTTGTACGCGCCCGCTACAGAAGGGCTTTCAAGACGCGCATAAACAGTAATAGGTTTACCCTCACTCGGTTCTATGACCCAGAACTCAGTGAAGTGGGGGAACTCTTCGCCTTTGGCTAGCGCCGTATCAATCGCAAGACCTCGTGCAGAGATACCGTACACTTGATTTTTACCTACAAGACGGAAGTACGATGCCCCCAAAAATACAGCAAATTCGTCTTTGTACTCTTCGTTCTTGATAGGGTAGTGAACGCGAAATCCAGCAAAGCCTGACTTTTCGTCCGTTAGCCCAGCTAACCCCGACGCAGACCCGTCGTAGTTGAACATGTCACTGTTGAACGCTAGGCGTTCAGGCTTATTGCTTTCACCAATAGTGTGGATAGTGACGGGGTATTCATATAAAAAACCCGGGTGAAAAAACTGCAGTTCGTAGTCATTCTCGTCATGCCAAAGACTCTGCTCGGGCTTGAAGCGAATTGAACGATACGTAGTGTAGTCAATTTCTTTAAGCTTGCTGTTTAACCCGTGATCGTCCTGCTCGTAGCTCTCTGTCGCTGACTGGCGTGCAGCATCAATAATTGACTGAAGAACCGGCGATGCTTTTTGAGGCTGATTATCGTTGTTAACCTCAACTGCACCGGCTTGATGAAACGCAAATAATGCGATGACACTGCTCATCGCTAAAAGAAGGTGTGACAGCTTATTGCGCTGACGCACATTCGTTTGTAAATCTTTACCGAAAATCGAAACTGGCTTAGCCATTTGTCCTCTCCTTATGAAAACAATGGTTATCCAGATGACCATCAACAACTCGTTACACGCCTTACTTACTGAAAAGCGTCTTTTACAAAAACGGTATTGATTGAAGCCACGCGAGAAAGGCGCTCTCTTCCTTTCTTTATCCACTAATATCGTGAAAAACCGAATTCCTTGCCCAAGAGCTAAAGTGAATGTTGGATAACACACAGAGACTTGAGCAAAAGCTGTTCCAACACGAAATAGTCGCCGTTATTTTTTATATTTTTCATAATTTACAATGCCTTACAAACACACACATTGTGGATTATTGGAGAACACTGGCTTGTAAAAATGTCCGATGAGTTAGACAAAAGGATAACTGTTGTTTTTTAGAGACAGTTTTGTGTGCCAACGTTTTACTAGGAATACATCAAACTTTGATTTTGAACATTTCAAATGTGTAGCCTCTAAAAAGCCAGACGCATTTTATCTATAAATATTAGTAACATAGATAAATTAAGACATATCAAAATAGTGATTTAGTACGAAGTTGGCAAACGCTTTGCTATTTATCATGTTGATAAATAAATCGGACACTATTTCTTAACGGAAATAATAAAGATGGCATGAAGGCAAGTACGGCTTTGTGTTCATCAACCAAGTAGCCTTTTGCAGTGTGTCGTAAAGCACTGACTTGCAACACGTTTTGCAAACTGTCTAGAGCCATTGTGTAAAGACTAGAACCATTATGAAAAGGTTAGAGCTTTATAGAGTACCTAGAACGTGTTTAAACAACGAAAACGTTTGCGGTGAACAAGGTGGGTTACTGAACATACTAAGGAGTTATCACATGCGTAAATCATTCACACTTATTGCAGCAGCACTAACTGCGGCAACACTTCCTCTTACAGCTATGGCCGACAAGCCTGACTGGCGTTACGTAGAAGGTGGTTACACCAAAATGGACTTTGACGACAATGAGTCTTTTGAACCAGACGGTTTAACCGTTAACGGTAAATACCTATTGAACAGCAACTGGTACCTAAACGGCGAGTATAGCTTCTTTGAAGAGGGCAACTTTGACTTTGATATGCTGACACTAGGTGCGGGTTACCGTTTACCTGTTAACGCGAAAACAGACGCGTATTTTGGTGCCAACTTAGAGCGTATCGACGGTGATGTAAACGATGAAACAGGTTACAGCATTAATGCTGGCCTTCGCTCGATGATCACAGAGCAGGTAGAGCTGGCGGGTGAAGTTGGCTACTACGATGTAGACGATGGTGAAGCGACATTTAGAGTAGGCGCTAACTATTACATCACGCCACAATGGGCTGTGGGTGCAAACTACAGAATCATTGATGATTTAGACATTATGCAGGTAACTGCACGTTACGCGTTTTAAGCCTTCCTCTCCTCAGGTAGGTAGCCGGGTTGCTCGACCCGGCTTTTTTGTGTCTATTGTTCTTCAGCTTCGCTTGGCTCAATATCTTCTTTTCTTTTGATATCTACACTTTCATGAAGCTCTGAATAGACCAGCACCGCCTCACCCGATTTAAGTCTGTTTAACACTTGCTGCACTTTCACATCTAGCGCAACTTCTTCAGCGCCGTAGTCCGTGCCCTCTCGCAGAACAAAAGACTCAGCCAAGCTATAAAGCGTATCGGCTTCTAGCGCGTCAATGGGGATTATCATTCACACTCCTGATAAAAAGCGTTTGGGTAAATTATTAGGACATCAACATTAGCGGCTGACATAACGACACGTAGTATTTACAGGTAAGGCTTCACTTACAAAACGCTTCACCCGTTCGTGCAGCCATACTTTAGGATTTAATATAGAACCTTGCATGAACCCAACGTGACCGCCTCGTTCACTTAGCTCCACGGTAACGTTGCGCGCAAGCTCTTCTTCCTTAGGCACAATTAAGTGATTCATAAAGGGGTCATCAATGCTATGCAATACCAGTGTAGGACAGTGGATCGCGCTTAAAAAGTGATACGCACTACACTTTTCATAGTAGTCTTGAGCGTCTGCAAAGCCGTGAAGCGGCGCTGTGATCTTCTCGTCGAATTGGGTAAAGCTGGTGATCTCTTCCACATCAGTTTTTGTTAGCTGTATAAGCTTGCGATAATCGATGTACTCCATTTTCTTACGCAGCGTATCCTTCATGCTAGTAAGTAAATACTTTTGATATACGCGAGAAAAACCCTGGTTAATTGATTTAGCGCATTCAGAAAGTTTAAGAGGTGAAGAAATGGCAATCGCTGCCTTAAGCCACTTTTGCGCAGGGTTTTCGCCCAACAGTTTCAATAGCATGTTGCCGCCAAGGGAAAAGCCGATGGCCACTTTAGGAATTCGTGGAAATTTATCGTGAAGCCACTCTAAGAAAAAGCTGGGGTCTTCTGTTTCTCCACTGTGATACGCCCGCGCTTTTAAATTTGGCACGCCGCTACAGCCGCGATAGTGCATCATCACCACCTGCCAACCATTCACTGACAATTGAGCCATCATATCGTTCGCGTAATGCGACTTAATGCTGCCTTCTAAACCATGAAACATCACCACGATACCCGATGTTTCCTGCGGTTTTGGCCCCCACGCCACATCGACGAAGTCGTCATCGGGTAATGTGAGACGCTCCATGTCGTAAGACAAAGGCAACCGCTTTTGAATAAAACGCGGCCATATGGTTTGCACATGACGGTTCTTCGCCCACCCTGGCACCTTAAAGCTGCTTTTTATTATCTTTCCATGCGATAGCGCTGATTTACTCATTTTGTTTTCTTATTGTGTTTTTACGATAGTTGGTTAACCACTAGGCTCACTAGTTGGCGCGCCTCGTTGTTGTCTCGCAGTCCGTATGCATTTATAAACGCTGCGATAGACGCGTTAAATACGTTAGACGATACAGATTGCCCTTGCCCCAGATGCGTGACTGGCTGCTCATTGAACGACGCAACAATATCGTGCTGCTGCTGTCTTTCAAGCTCTAGCTCTTGTGCTTTGAGTGCGTCATATTCTGCTTGGTCTCCGCCTTTTTCGGGGCTCGCAGCCTTTCGCCTTGCACGGTGATACTGTAACTTTTCTTCGGTCGCACTTGATGCCGCAATCACTGCCTTAAGCTGTGGCAAATTAATGATGACATTATTCTCTAAACACCAGCAAATCAGCAAGAGAACGTTTACATTAACCTTGTGGTTGTCTTGCAGTAAAAGCGCAAGGGGAGCCATATCACCTTTGGTATAGCGAGAAACGCTATACTCCCAAAACGCGCGGTTTTCGATATTAGGCGTTGGCATTGTCATACTCTTCTCGTTTTAACTCAATTTGCTCTTGGGCATCCAGCCATGCCATCTCTTCTTCCTCAAGCTGTTGCTTAAGTTGAGTTTGCTTGTCGAGTAGGCCCATAAGCTGCGCCTTTTTGTCTTCGCTGTAAAGCGAAGTATCGGCAAGTGACGCTTCCACCTCAGCCAAAGCAGCACCACATTTTTCCATGGCTTTTTCGTGTTTTTCAATGGCTTTTTTAAGTGGCGCAACCCTTTGCCTAAACTCGGCTTCACGGCGTTTTTCTTCTTTACGATCTAATTTGCGTTCCGGCTTACTCTGCGCGCCAGTCTCTTGTTGCTCTTCGTTTTTGGCGTCGCTGTTGGCCTTAGCTTTTTCCGCTGCCTGCTGTTTTAAAATCCAGTCGCGATAGTCGTCCAAGTCGCCTTTAAATGGTTCAACTTCGCCACTGTCTACCAAATAGAAATCCTCACATACCGAGGAGAGTAAGAAGCGGTCGTGCGAGACCAGTACCATGGCGCCTTCAAAACCTTGAAGCGCGATATTTAGCGCATGGCGCATTTCCAAATCTAAGTGGTTGGTAGGCTCATCCAGCAGCAATAAGTTAGGCTTCTGATAAACAATTAACGCCAATACTAAGCGCGCCTTTTCACCGCCCGACATAGGTGCCACGGGCGCTAACGCTTCATCGCCATTAAATCCAAATCCGCCCAGATAGTCGCGAAGTCGCTGCTCGGTGGCTTTTTCGTCAATGCGTTGCAAATGAAGAAGCGGAGTAGCGTTAGCATCTAATGTTTCTAACTGATGCTGAGCAAAGTAACCAATCTTTAAGCCTTTTGCGGTATTAAAGATACCTTGCTTTGGCGCATGCACACCCGCCAATAGTTTGATTAGCGTAGACTTACCCTGCCCGTTTCGACCTAGAAGACCTATTCTGCTGCCAGGTACTAAATTGAGTTTCACCTGTTGCAGCACAATATGGTCGTCGTAACCCAGCTGTATCTTTTCCATTTGCACAAGCGGGTTTGGCAGTGCCGACGGCGGCGCAAAAGAAAAGCTAAATGGGCTTGCCATATGGGCTGGCAACAAGGTTTCCATTTTCTCCAACTGCTTAATACGACTTTGCGCTTGCTTAGCTTTACTCGCTTTAGCTTTAAACCGGGTAATAAACGAATTGAGGTGCGCTACTTTTTGCTGCTGCTTTTCATATTCAATGTTTTGCAAGCGAATACGTTCAGCGCGCTGGGTTTCGTAAGACGAGTAGTTACCGGTGTAGGTGATAAGCTTCTGTTGTTCAACACTGATAATTTGCGCAACCGTGTTGTCGATAAAGGCTTTATCGTGAGAAATCAGCAACAGCGTTCCCGCATAGCGTTGAAGCCATTTCTCTAGCCAAATAACGGCGTCTAAGTCTAAGTGGTTAGTAGGTTCATCAAGCAGCAGTAAGTCTGAAGGACAAAGCAGCGCTTGAGCTAGGTTTAAGCGCATACGCCAGCCACCTGAAAAATCGCTAACTGGTGCGCTTAACTGCACATTGGTAAACCCAAGACCCGACAGAATGGTCGCTGCGCGAGCTTCCACGTCGTATGCTCCCGCTTGCTCGAGCTGCCCGTGAATTTGGCCAATCTTTACACCGTCGCCGCTTTTTTCAGCGGCTTCTAATTGCGCCTGTAGATTACGTAAATGTTTGTCACCGTCCACCACATAGTCTATCGCGGTCCGGTCAGTTGCTGGCGTTTCCTGTGCCACGCTTACAATTCGCCAGTCATTCGGTACGCTGCAGTCGCCAGCATCGACACTTAACTCACTTCTCAGCAGTGCAAAAAGCGTGGACTTTCCGCAGCCGTTGCTGCCAATCAGCGCTACTTTGTGGCCTGGAAAAACCTGCGCCGACGCCTCTTCTAGCAACATTTTGCGACCGCGAAGTAGCGATACATTTGAAAGCTTTATCATGAGTAACCTGTGATGGAACAAACTAGGGCGCGTATAATATCAAAAACTTAAGGTAAAAGCTGATCAACACTTACCATTTCAAGGTATAATAATCGCGAAATTCTCCAAAGGTGTATGTATGTCAAAACGTGTAAAACGCCGCTTTGTTGCAGGGGCTACGTGCCCAAAATGCCAAGAGCTAGATACGATTTCGTTATATTTTGAAAATAACGTAGAAAAGTTGGAGTGCGTTGCGTGTGGATACAATGAAGCGCAAACTGATGAAAAGGTGAGTGCCGCCACACGCTCAAACGAAAATGTGATTGGCATCTTTAAACCGCACTAACATTCCTACCCACGTCTCAGTAAATCTTACCGTTAAGCCTGTGTAACACCTTACAACGCTGTGCTCAGGCTTTTTGCAAACGTCTCTTCATGCCACGCCAACACTGGGTATCCTCATTACTTAACAAAAGAGGTTGCTCAGGCATAATTTTTGTATTTCCTTCGCAAAGGAGTGAATATGAAACATGCTAAAAAACGTGTCTGCTATGTCCTTATAGCCTTGTTGCTTACGCTTATTGCCATAAGACTTTACTTGCCTTACGCCGCAGCGTCATACATCAACACGACGCTGAGTCAGTCAAAAGCGTATAACGGCCGCGTGGGCGATGTAGATTTAATGCTTTGGCGTGGCGCATACAGTTTAGAACACGTTTTGCTTTATAAGGCGAACGGGCAAGTAGATAGACCGCTATTTAAAGCTGACTATGTGGAGTTTACGCTTTCATGGTCACAGCTTTTCAAAGGTGCAGCGGTGGGAAAAGTAATTGTTAATTCCCCCGAGATTAATTTTGTAGACGGCAACACGGAGGAGAGAAGCCAGTCTGGTAAGGATGAAAACTGGTTATCTATCGCCGACCAACTCTTCCCGTTACGCATCGATAAGCTAACTATTAACCAAGGAAAAGTCGCTTTCCACAACCCCGATACTTCTCCGGCTATCGACATTGCGCTTCATGATATTCAGCTTGAAGTGAATAACTTGGTGAATAGCGATAACTTGTCAGACTCACGTGTAGCAACGGCCAAAGCGCAAGGACAAACGGCACAGCAGGGCACGATATCCTTAAACGCTAAACTCAACCCCGCAACAACAGCCCCCACATTTGACGTTGATATTCAAGCTGACAACGTTGGACTAGTGAACTTTAAGAACCTACTTGATACCTACGCACCGTTTGATCTGGAAGCCGGCACACTCACGCTTGCGGCTGAAGTGGCGTCTAATGAAGGGAAAGTAAAAGGCTATATCAAACCCATTTTGCATAATGTGGAGGTATTTTCTTGGAAGGGTGACATTGAACGTGACGGCGATGGTTTTATTGAAGGCAGTATCGAAGCCATTTCCGCGTTTGTCACCGAACTGTTTGAAAACCAAAGCGAAGACCAAATTGCCACACGCATTCCTGTTGAAGGCGATTTATCAAGCCCTGACACCCAAACATGGGAGGCATTTACCGCGATTTTAAAAAATGCATTTATCGAGGCTTTTAACGGCGATGTGGAGAAAAGTATAGAGTTGGATAGACTCGAGCTGGATAAGTTGGAAGCGCCGGAAGGCTCTGAAAATTAAGAGCCCTCGCCGCTGAGCGCGCTTAAATAGTACAGCTATCGCCACAGTCGTTGGCGCCGTCGCGCATACCTTCAATCTCTTGACTCTCTTGCTTGTCTTTTTCAGCCTGTTTCTCTGCTACTGACTGCTCAACAGAGTCAAAATCGATGCTATCAAACGCATCCATATCAAAATCGCTCATAACTCACTCTCTTAAATAGTAAAAAAGGCTTCTTTTTGCTGAAGCCTTTGTATCGGGGCGCAAGTGTAATTCAAATGTATATCCTGGCTAAATGAAGACTTCGCCTAACTCATAACAAGATGAACTAGCGTGATGTTTTTTCAACACTACTGCACATCAACGAAGCGCCTTTGATGTCTTCACAGGCCTCTTCCCACGATGAGCGCCCCGCAATAAGTGTCATCGCCAATGGACGTGATCCAAATGAATACCGCGCTGCAATTATTAGTGCGCTTCAATTATTCTAGTAATGCGGAGGCGGGGTTTCTTCTGACTGCTTAGCAATATTAGACGGCTCGATAGACTTAACGCGGTCAACGACATGGCGTACTTTAAAGGCTAAATCGTCAAGCTGCTTTTGTTGCGAAGACAGCGCATCATTTAGCGCCTCAATGGTGTACTCCTGAAACGCAACTTTAGTTTGAAGCTCTTCGATATAGCTATTCGCGCTATCTATTTGCTGTTGTAAATGCTCAGCGCTTTTATCTGTCATGTAAATTCTCTATCTCTCTCGTTGCCATTCTTCGGCAAGGCCACTACTGCTTATGGACAATATATTATCATTGGGGAGGAAGGCGACGCCATACACAACTGCGGTTGGTGGTGAAACTGACTCTCGTGAAGCAACCTGAATGGATTGCACTTGCTCGCCAGTTTTCAAATCCCACAGGTATACTTTTCTGGCGGGAGAGCCTGTTAATAAAAACTGACCATCTTTGGAAAACTCAACGTCTGTGAAGATTTTCTGACGCGCTGCATATTTGAGGGATGCCACAGGCTGCCCGGTTTGCACATTCCACACTTGCGACTTGCTCTGGCTGTCCGCAGTAAAAGCAAAGCGGCCTTCATCATCAAGCGCTACTTTTGTTACTCGCGTGGGGTGGGTGAATGTATGAATTATTTGCCCAGTGTCAGTGCTCCATAAATACGCTATGTAATCGTTGCCCCCCGTCAATGCGAACTTACCGTTAGGGGAAATATCAATGGAGTTAACCTTTTCTTGATGCCCTAAAAACTCTAGTCGACGCGAAGTACGAGGTTCAAAGTACATAACTTTGCCATTTGAGCGCGCCACCAATATGCCGTTACCATTATTGGTAACCACCACATCTCTAATTGATGACTCGTCAATGCGCCAAAAACCTTCAGGCTCGCCGGTCTCCAGACTCCATAAGGCAAACGCCTCGCGGTCAGCGGTCACAACATAGCTTTTGTCGGCGCTAATGTGCACTGACATGACCAGGTTGTCACCTTCACCTTGGTGGCTCCAGTGATAAAGGGGATCACTTTGTCCAATTCGCCATACGTTTACCCCATTATTCACGCCAGAAACCACCGCTAACGTGCCGTCGGTAGAAATATCTGCGGCATAGGCGCCTTCTTCTACATGACGCCACTGCTGTATTGGCGTAGTATCAGGGACAGAGCATCCCATGGAATTACCTATAAGTACGATGAGTAACGCTATTCTATGGAACATTTGAGGCCTAAACATAATCAAATGGGTTTCGCTTTGTAAACGCTAGGTTTAACATAGCATGGATCACGCATCTTTAACTATCGTGCACACTGCCTTGGATGCAGCAGTATAGACATAGACGCATGATGATAAAAATTTATGGAGACGTTTTTATGCAGAAGTCGCTCGTTGCCTTATCTACTATCGCTGCGCTAGGCCTTTTCGCTTGCCAGCCAAATACATCTGATGAGGCCGCTTCTACAAGCGCTGATAGTGCAAAAACAACTTCTGTTTCAGCAGAAGAAATGACAGATACGCAAAAGCAAGCTTACGCCATGGGCGCAAGCATGGGTTTGTTCGTTAGCAACCGTGCCGAACAACAAGAGCAACTGGGTTTAACATTAGACCAAGATGCGCTACAACAAGGCTTTAAAGACGGTCTAAACGACACCCTTAAGTTTACGCCAGAGCAGATTCAGCAAATCGCTCAACAAGGCGAAGAAGTACTTCGCGCTAAGCAGCAAGAAATGGCGGAACAAGCCGCTGAAAAAAATATTGAAGCAGGCCTAGCTTACCTAGAAGAAAACGGTAAGAAAGAAGGTGTGGTAACTACCGAGTCTGGTCTTCAGTACGAAGTACTTGAAGAAGGCGAGGGTGCAAGCCCAGAAGCGACAGACATGGTTAAAGTTCACTACCGTGGCACCTTGCTAGATGGCACAGAGTTCGACTCATCTTACAAGCGTGGCGAGCCAGCAGAATTTCCACTTAATCGCGTTATTTCTGGTTGGACTGAAGGCGTTCAATTGATGAAAGAAGGCGCAAAGTATCGCTTCCATATCCCATCTGAACTTGCTTATGGTGCGCGTTCTACTGGCGCAATCACGCCAAACTCGACGCTTATCTTTGACGTTGAGTTGCTAGAAGTGGTTAAGCCTGAAGCAGAAGCGCCAACGGAATAAGTTAGTGCTTTAAGAAAAAGAGAAAGCCGACGCATAGCGTCGGCTTTTTTGTTTTAGTGAGTCAGCGTGATCCTTGCTTACCTTTTCCCTACGAGCCAGTGGGTTTTCACCACGCGCGTACCCAAATAGTAAAGTGGGTTATTCAATATGCTTGGTGCCTCGAATTACACTAATAAGCTTAGTCTAAATCGACCAAATTTCACGGTCTATTCCAAGCCTTTTTGGAACAATTTCGCCTTAAAACTTGGTGCTTAAAACAAAAGGTTTTAACGCTGAGGGGCGCGCCGTCTTTCTGTGTGTACCTTAAACGTAGCAAAATGATTTAACAGAGACTGACCCACCTTATACATAGCACAACCTAAAATAAGATATATCACGGTTTGCATACTATTTAAGCGAACAACGATATCAAGCAAGGCATACAACAATAACAGCGCGCCACTTAAAAACAGCATAAAACCGATGATAGTACCGCTGGTTTGGAACGGATCGTTCCCCGACCTTCGACGGTTCAACATTGGTATCCTGTTACGCATTCATTTCCCCTAATGGTTTGACTATTATTTATACTACGACACTAAACGAAAGGTTTATGTTCAATAATTATTCAATCTGGCTCTTTTGTCACTTTTTGACGTACAGAAAGATTGCGTTTTGCCTTATTACCCACATAAAGTAGGGGTAATTAGCTGGATTATTTATAGGACATTGTGAAAACACCGCTTATCACTCGAAAGGGCTACTTAAAGCTTAAACAAGAACTGGATTTCTTGTGGCGTGAAGAACGACCTGAAATTACTCGCAAGGTAACCTGGGCAGCGAGCCTTGGTGACAGAAGCGAGAATGCCGACTACCAGTACAATAAGAAGAAGTTACGGGAAATTGATCGCCGCGTACGCTATCTTCGCAAGTGCTTGGAAAACCTAAAGGTTGTGGACTACGATTCACAGCAAGAGGGTAAGGTCTTCTTTGGTGCCTGGGTTGAAATTGAAAACGAAGCGGGCAAGGTGATGGAACTTAGGCTCGTGGGCTACGACGAAATTTTCGGCCGAAAGGATTACATTTCTATCGACTCTCCGATGGCGCGAGCACTGCTTGGCAAAGAAGAAGACGATGAGTTTGTTGTAAAAACCGAAACGGGCACGAAAGAGTGGTGGATAAACCGTATTTGGTACGACGCAACAGACAAACTGTGAGCACTAATATGCCCTATTTAATCACCCATTTGTAACACAATGATCAGACGACTTCCCCTACACCGCGGTGATATACTCACCGCTCCTATTTTCACTACCGACGCTGTGTATATAAGCCTTTCACACACCGTTTATTCGCCATTGCCTGACGCGAATTTTTAGTATCTTAGAGCGACTTATGATTATCAATAAAATTGCAGATGAACTTAGCGTTCAACCTTCGCAAGTAACTGCCGCTGTTAAACTTCTTGATGAAGGGTCTACCGTACCTTTTATCGCGCGCTACCGAAAAGAAGTGACACAAGGCCTTGATGACACACAGCTGCGTACCTTGGAGCAGCGCTTAACCTACCTGCGAGAGCTTGAAGAGCGCCGCGATGTAATCCTTAAATCTATCGAGGAACAGGGCAAACTAACCGACGAGCTTAAAAGCAGTATCACCAGTGCTGACAGCAAAACTACCTTGGAAGATTTGTACTTACCGTACAAGCCTCGCCGACGCACTAAAGGCCAAATAGCGATTGAAGCAGGCCTTGAACCTCTCGCTGATACCTTATTCTCTACCCCAGATACCGATGCTGAAAGTGCAGCAAGCGAATACGTTAACGCAGATAGTGGCATTGCTGATACTAAAGCAGCATTAGAAGGCGCCCGCTATATCTTAATGGAGCGCTTCGCCGAAGACGCTACACTGCTGGCAAAAGTGCGCAAGTACTTAACTGAAAACGCTTATGTAAAAAGCACGGTTGTATCAGGTAAAGAGCAAGAAGCCGCCAAATATAAAGACTATTTCGAACACAGTGAAAAGTACAAGAACGTACCATCTCACCGCGCGCTGGCGATGTTTAGAGGCCGCAACGAAGGCATGCTACACATTCAGCTAGATGCCGACCCGCAGTCAGAAGACAACGGCCCATCGCATTGCGAACATATTATTGCCAGCCATTACGATATTATGCACCGCGGCCGTGGTGCAGATGACTTCTTAGCTCAAGTTGTACAGTGGACGTGGAAAATCAAAATTGGTTTACACATGGAAACTGAGCTATTCAGCGCCCTTCGTGAGCGCGCTGAAGAGGAAGCCATTGAGGTATTCGCTAAAAACTTAAACGACCTGTTGATGGCTGCACCTGCAGGTGCAAAAACCACTATGGGTTTAGATCCAGGTTTGAGAACCGGCGTTAAGGTAGCGGTCGTAGACAGCACAGGAAAAGTGGTCGCAACCAACACCATATTCCCACATGCACCACAAAACCAGTGGGATAAATCTATTCGTACGCTCACCACGTTGTGCAAGCAATACAAGGTAGATTTGATCAGCATTGGCAACGGTACAGGCTCACGCGAAACCGACAAACTCGTTGGCGAAATGCTCAAGAACAACAGCGAGCTTACTGCACAAAAAATTATGGTCAGTGAAGCGGGTGCATCGGTGTATTCAGCCTCTGAGCTTGCTTCAAAAGAATTGCCTGACCTTGACGTGTCAATCCGCGGCGCAGTGTCTATCGCTCGACGCTTGCAAGACCCGCTGGCAGAGCTGGTTAAAATTGAGCCTAAAGCTATTGGTGTAGGCCAATATCAGCATGACGTAAGCCAAAGCCAGTTGGGCAAGTCGCTAGACCGTGTTATTGAAGACTGTGTAAACGCTGTCGGGGTTGACTTGAACACTGCTTCGCCCGCGCTATTGAGCTACGTATCGGGCTTGAATAAAACTCTAGCGCATAACATTGTTAATTTCAGAGACACCAACGGTGCTTTCCCAGACCGTAAAGCGCTATTGAAAGTAGAACGTTTAGGGCCTAAAGCCTTTGAGCAAGCGGCGGGCTTCCTTCGCATTGTAAACGGCACCAACCCACTTGATGCCTCTGCGGTTCACCCAGAAGCATACCCAGTGGTAGATAAGATTGTTGATACTACCGCTGTTGCAGTTAACGACATCATCGGCAATACCGAGCTGCTAAAAAGCCTGTCGCCAGATACCTTTACCAGCGATGCATTCGGTTTACCAACTGTTAAGGACATTCTAAAAGAGCTGGATAAACCAGGCCGCGATCCCCGTCCAGAGTTTAAGACTGCTGCGTTTAAAGAAGGCGTTGAAACCATCAATGACCTTAAACCAGGCATGATTTTAGAGGGCGTAGTGAGCAACGTGGCGAATTTTGGCGCATTCGTTGATGTAGGTGTACATCAAGATGGACTAGTGCATATTTCAGCACTAACTAACAAGTTTATCTCAGACCCTCGCGAGGTGGTTAAAGCGGGCGATATCGTTAAAGTAAAAGTGCTTGAAGTAGACGTACCGCGCAAGCGTATCTCCTTCACCATGCGCTTAGACGATACACCGAGTCAAAGCAATAATGCAGGCGGCAAACCAGCAGCAGGAAAGCCACAAAGTAAAGGGGCTGGGCGTGCTAACGCAAAAGCAAACCCTCGTTCAAATCAGGGTGGCGGCAATCGCAATAGCCAACCTCAAAATAGCGCTATGGGCAACGCCTTTGCCGATGCCTTTGCTAAAGCGAAAAAGTAAACGGTAGCGCTTAACCGTGACTTTGAAGCAACAAGGCCCTCTTTTTTAAAGTGGGCCTTTTTCTTATCTCAGAGCAGTTTGGAGAGCAATTGAAAAGCCGAATGATCGTTCCGCCCTAGGAGCTAGAACAATAATGCTGCAAAAAAGCTTCGTGAGATGGCATATTTTGCAGCCCCTTCTGTACTGCCATCTCTATGCCTTGTAAGAATCTTTGCAGTTCGTGTACGGGCATACCTCTTACACTGGAGTGATAACTTTTAGGTATTATTCCCTGCCCCAGCATAACTTGCGTCCATGAATCGACTCTGAAAAGCTCTCCGTCTTCCTGAAAGGCATGGCCAAACTCTTCAAACAACTGCATACGGTGCTTCAATGTTTCGGGCACTTCCATGTCATGGCAATACTGCCAGAATGGGCTGTCCTTACGATGCGTAGCGTGATAATGGAGAATAATGAAGTCCCTAATTTTAACAATCTCATCAAGTGTTTGACGATTATATTCCTTGGCAATACGTTCGCTGACTCCACTATTAGGAAAGAGTTTTAAAAAGCGAATGACGCCCATTATGATCAGATGAATACTGGTGGACTCCAGAGGCTCTACAAAACCACTCGACAACCCAAGCGCTAGACAATTCTTATTCCACGCCTGAAGGCGTCGGCCAGTTTTAAACTTTATCACTCTAGGTGTGGTGATCGTTTTACCTATTACGTTATCGAGAAGACGTTGTTTAGCATCATCATCTGACAAATATTGACTGCAATAAACCAGTCCATTACCAGTCCGGTGTTGCAGAGGAATCTTCCATTGCCAACCACTGTCATGCGCTATGGCCATTGTAATAGGGCGTGGGGCGCCGACAGATTCAGTTTGCACGGCTATAGCCCTGTCACAGGGCAGCCATTGTGACCAATCTTCGTAGCCTGTTTTCAACGTTTCCTCGATGAGTAAACCTTTGAATCCGGTGCAATCGATAAAGAAGTCACCATGTATTACTTCGCCCGAAGCGAGTTGAAGATACTCTATATAGCCCGTTTCCTTATTTTGGTGAACGTATTCGATCTTTCCTTCTTTTCGAACAACACCTCTTGTTTCACAGTAATCGTGGAGCATCTGGGCATATAGGCTGGAATCCAGGTGATAAGCATACTGAGTATTTGAATTCTGAGAAGTGGCGAATTTATCTTGCTTAGCAGCTTGAAGCTCAAAACAATAGTTTCCAAAATCTTTAACCACTCCTTGTTCTTTGCCATACAGCCAGAAGTGATGGAAGGGTGCGACAAAACTCTCTCGCCCAGTAACGCCAAATGTGTGAATATAAGCATCACCATTTTGGCCCCAGTTTTCAAACTGTATGCCAAGCTTAAAGGTGGCCGACGTCGCCTGCATAAATTCCTTTTCGTCAATACCCAGCAATTTGTGGAATACGCGCATAGGAGGGATAGTGGCTTCGCCAACACCAACTGTTCCAATTTCGTCAGATTCGACCAACGTGATGCTAATTGTAGGACCCATTTGCTTAGCAATTGCTGCCGCCGCTGTCCAACCCGCAGTCCCGCCTCCAGCAATGACGATCTTTTTCACGCTTTTATTCACTATTGTCTCTCTTTTCTTATCTATTCAGTTTGTTTACCAGCATAGCTCGCAGTTGGCGGGATTTTAGTTCATCTAATGGAGAAAGAAGTCCGTGTGATTCAGGAGGTAGGTGCTGAGTAGGTAATAATTCATCGTTAAAAATATAATAGTCGAACACGTGTTTCCAAGCAGCTTTTTCGTGAGCAGGTTTGTCTCGAAGGCTCAAGATAGAATGGTATAAAGCGTTCATTGCTGAGCCCATAAATCGCTCAGCATTGCTCCACCAGTAGTTAACTAAAATATTAAATTTATCCAATCCTTCCACTTGATGCCACCACATGCTGGGGATAAAAATGGCGTCACCAGGCTCTAATTCGGCAGTGATACCTTTTTCTTCAGCCTGTTTAAACTTAGGGTGTTTTTGATAATCAGGGTCGCAAAAATTTACCATAGAGATTGCTTGTCCTCCTGGCGTAGGCGATAAGGGTCCAGGATACAGATTTTCGATTTGATCTGGTGGAAACAATATGAACTTGCGCCGGCCTTTTACTACACATGCCATGTTATCTGATGCATCGTAATGACATTTGGCGATAGACTTATTGCCTATCCAAATGCTCGGAATCGGAGATTCAGAATTAGGTGCTAGTTTCGCAAACGACATATCGAGATCATTTTTTTGGCGAAGGCCGGGGAAACTAGAATCTATAACGTTTGAAGCGATATACACGCTTGGCGGCGCTGAATCCTCAAGATAAGTTATAATTAGGTCTAAGACACCGCCTATATGAGCTTTTTCTTTTTTGAAATTGAGTTGGGTTGCATTGTCGTTATACCCGTACTGCCCAGCGAGCCCAGCTTCCCCAAAGTAGGTCAGGGTAGGCCGACCATTGTAGAAAGCTTTCAGGTACTCCGCGGCGGCGATATCGGAGTGTAGGCTTTTTTTTACAAGTTCCCAGTGATTAACAAGCCCCCTGAGGACTATAGGTTCGTCGTAACTATTCAAATCGTCTGGTATGTTTCCCGATTTGCTGGGACGAAGTTCTCTCGCTTTTCGAGTAATAGGTCTCATCTTTTAAAATACTATTGTGAGAGATAAAGATTTTTGAGGTTTATAAGCTTTCTTACATTTGTCATAGATGCCACCACTGCGAAGGCAAGTTGTAAGTAACCGGATTTACTTAACGCCTGCAATTCGCTACCTGTCAATGCTGCGAGTCTTTCTTCATGAATAGTATAGTTACCACTTAACCTTCGCTTTTCACCATTGTTTAATTCAAATTCAATATTGACAGGCTCTATAAGATCTAACGCTAAAAATTGTTTAAACATATCGCTTTGGATTTCCAAACCACTATCTATAACCGACAAACACGATGATATATGGTTCAAATATGGGCTATTTCCTCCATGAGTTAGGAAAAGCGATTGTCCTTCACTGTTACTCACTTTAGGGTGATCCATATCAATGTGTATAACAGCATTTTTTTCTTCGCTGTGACTTGGTTGTTGAAAGCCAATTAGAAAAGGCCCTTTATTAAGGACTGCGGGTACGTAATCAGCCTTCCACCCCGATGGATAAGAGGCGTCTAAAAACAAGTTTTCGTTTTTTTCCAGACCCAGTAATACTACACATTGATAACCGTCGAATTCGCCATCTCGACGGAAAAAAATAGGATAGTGTTTTTGTAGTTCAATGAATTCAGATGGGAAAGCTAAAACACTAGCCTGATCATCACCATACCGTGCGGCGTAGTGAGTAATAACTTTTGTATCTTTGTGATTGACGTTGTTTAACAGCACGTGTTTTGTCATCTGTCTCCCCTTAATCACATGGTCTGAATGCACCCAATGTGATTGCTGTGAAAGCCTTTTATATTGCCCACAACAACACTAAAATAAAACATGTAATACACACATTCAGACAATTAAAAAGGCCGCTGTACCGCGGCTATAAATAGCTATTTGCGCTGGCAAGCTATTGTTGCCAGCGCTTGAAACAACTCACTTAGAACTTATAGCGGGCACCAAGGTTGTAACGCGCTCCAAGCTCCGTCAAGAACCACATTTGCGTTTTGTTTCGTGCAAAGTCTCGTGCGTTCTCGCCCGTTACATTTATACCCTCGACGAAAACACTGAATTGCTCATTTATGTTATAGCTAAGGTTTACATCAACTTGTGTGTAAGCTTCGGTATACCGGGGGTTATTTGAGCCACCTCGGTTAGCTTCAGCTAAAAATTCATCGCGCCAGTTAACAGCTATTCGCGCTTGGAATTTGTCATCTTCGTACAAGCCCACTAGGTTAGCCGTATCGCTTAGCCCAATTAAAGCAAACTGTGACGTATTAGGATCTGCGTTGTTATCAAAGCCTACATCACCGTTTACGAAGGTATAGTTGGCCTGAACGCCAAAGCCTGTCTCGCCAAAGAAATGCTGAACAGCAAACTCTGCCCCGTAGATTTTCGCAGAGCGGTTGTTATCAGGAGTGTTAGTCCTAAACACATACTCTGGGTCTGACTCATCGGCGAGAATATCCCATCCTGGAGTTTCTGCGAGTTGCTGTATCTGTTCGGGCGTGCCAGTGTAGTCAGCCGCTCCGTTAGGAAAGGCTTCTGGCTGGCTTAGCAATACGGTCATTGCGTATAAAGATGTATCATCTACAGCGATACCCAAATCTTGGAGAGCGGCGGCGGCTTCCTGAGCACGAGGACCCGCGGTTGGGTTGCGTATACCTAGAATGGTCTGGTCTACTTGACGGCTGCCTAAGAAATTAGCCACATCTTTTTGAAAGAATCCTGCAGAAACATAGCTCGTAGAATCGTAGTACCATTCTAGCGACACATCTGTATTCGACGACTCAAGTGGCAACAAGCCTGGGTTTGAGGCGTTCGCCGTAGGTATTGCACCTAATAACGTAGAACCGCCGCCACCACCGAAGTTGCTCGCCGACACACCGAGGCTGCCAAGTCCTGCACGAGCAATAGTTTTGCTATAAGAGAAGCGACCAATCAAATCTTCGCTAATTTCCAGTTTCAAATCTAAGCTAGGTAGTAAATAATCATAGCTGTTCTCAGCTGATGCTGGCGTTGGGGGGACATCAGAATTTACAAAGGGAACGATATCGTTATTATCTTCCCAACGGAATAAAGTTTGACCTACTAGAGAGGTTGATTTCACATCTGTTTCTTCGTAACGAAGCCCGGTTAGCACGCTGAAATACATGCCGCCAAGTTCTCCATCTAATGAAACTTGTGCATACGCCGCTAAAGTGTCCTCTTGAATTGTATCGTCAAACGACAAGGCTTGCTCGGTTGACGATGGAATGCCTAGATATAAAGATTCAGCGGCTGTATAAAGTTCACGAGCGTCAGCAATAAAGCCAAAGCCACCCGGTAGTACACCGTAATCGTCAAATTCACCAGGTAGATCGAAAGGTTGAATTAAGTCACCAAACTCGCCAGGATTAGCAACCCCCCAGTTACCTAAGGCAATGTTGTTGCCTGCGGTTTGGAACGAACGAGATTCCATTTCCCGAGCTTCAACACCAAAGTCGAATCGACCATTATCTAACACATATTCGCCGTCTAATTTAAACTGTGTGATCTTCGAGCGCTGAGCTGCGTTACGAATACGCGCAATTGACGAACCTACATCACCGGCATCAACTACTCCGTTATTATTGGCACCACGAATACTGTCGTCGTAAACATTTAGATAAGTAGGTAGCTCCGAATCGTAGAACCACTCCCTCTCTACTACAGTAGGGGCGCCTAAGCCCACCGCAATTTCTCCCGAGCCACGTGGGCCGGTACCACGACTGTGCATCTCCGAGTCATGCGCATCAAACGTAAGTGAAAAGTCGTTATTTACTAAATATTTAAAGTTTACACCTATTGAGTCTAGCGTATTAGTTTGCTCTCGCCACTGTTGCTCATAGCCTTCATCTGTTCCGCCAGCATAGGTCTCTCTCATATAGATAGGAGTTTTTACAGTGCTGTTATCGAATTCCACAACCTGTGTATTGCTGCCAGTTTGCACCCAGTTAGTAATTTCGCCACGTTGTTCAACTATTTCGTTTTCAGCAAAGGTGTAGTCAACGGAGGCTGTGAACTGCTCTGTAGGAGCAAACTGAAGAGTTAACTGCACATTATCGCGAACGCGCTGAGTATTTGAGAATGCGTAACGAATGTCATTTGGGCGAGCGTATAACTGGCCTTGCTGGGGAGCATTGATATATTCAGCACTTGTCGTATTCCACAGCCTATCTGGATCAGCAAGATCGTCCCAATAATCGATATTCCAGTCATTTACCGTCGCACCGGTGTAACCTGAGTCACGCTCTTGGTGGATCGCAGCTACGCTAACGCCCCAGGTCGCGTCATCGTTAGCGTAACTAACAATCGCCGAGGCCTCTGGAGTTACATCGTCTCCCGTTCTATTTGTCGTGTCATGTACCGCTTTTACACCCGCAGTAGCCGTAAAACCTTCATTGTCTAAGGGTTTAGCTGTCACGATATTAATGGTTGCACCAATGCCGCCCGTTGCAATATTGGCCTTACCTGTTTTATATACTTCTACCGCTCTAACGGCCTCTGAAGCCAAATTTTGGAAATCAAATGAACGGGTGTTACCCCCACGAGTTGTTCCGTCAGCACCAGAACCCGCACCATAAGTAATAGCCGCAGGCATTGTACGACCATTGAGTGTAATCATATTATTACCACCCGCGAAACCGCGAACAGTCACTTCTGAACCTTCGCCGTTAGTCCGGCTGATTGAAACACCGGTAATACGCTGTAACGATTCTGCGAGGTTAGTATCTGGGAACTTACCAATATCTTCAGCTGAAATTGCATCTACGATACCAGCAGAATAACGCTTAATAGATGCGGCTTCTTGCAAACTACCTCTTATACCTGTTACTTCGATAATCTCTGTTTCTTGATCATCTTGTTCCTGAGCAAGTACGGGAGTTGAAATTGTAACTCCCAAAATTAAGGATAAACTTGTTGCCAACTGTGTTTTGGCAAACTTTCTTTTCGACATGTGCCTTCTCCAGATCCCGCATTAATGAGTGTATTAATTCGTTAACATCATCTGTACCGCTATTCGTTATTTTCAAATTACACCGATGATTGTTTAACGCCTCAATAATAGCGCTCGAGATAAGACAAAAGCCTTTATGTAATTTATCAAACCGTTAACTAAATTTTAACAGGCGTGAGTTTTTACTGTTCTAAGTAGGATTAGTTCGACAAGTATGAGCATTAAATAAAATCCTATAGTGATTACCAAAGGGCTTGAACCGAACTCTTTTTAGCTGAGGATAGGTAGTGCCATTGTTGCAACTTAAAAACTAGCCACTTTACTTTCCTTACCCTTTTGATTTTCGCTTCTATAAGCTGATGGCGTTGAATTAAAGTGCTTGTTGAAAACAGAATACATATATTGGAGTGAGGGATAACCGCATTTTTCGGCAATGTCATTAATTGACATCTCTGATTCGGCGAGTAGCTTACACGCGCGAACAAGTTTCTCGTTATGAATTGCTGTATGAACACTGTAGCCATGTTCTTGTTGAAAACGGTTTTCGAGATTAGACCTGGAAATACCTACGAAGTCTGTTACCTGATCAACCTTGATACCTTTAGTGGCAAACTGTCGTATAAAGTGAACGGCTTGAATTACATAAGGGTCAGACAATGCTTTAAATTCTGTCGATTGACGTGCTTCAACGCCTACTGGACCCACTAATACCTGACTTTCAGGCACCTTTTTACCTTCTAACCGCTTGTGAAGAAGTTTCGCGGCTTTGTACCCCATTTCGAAACAACCTTGTGTCACTGAACTCAAGCTAATCCGGCTTAGGTTTCTTGCTAAGTCGTCATTATCAATGCCAATAATTGATACTCTTTCAGGAACCTCTACCCCTAAGTGATCACATGCTTGGAGTAGGTGCCGTGCTCGGGCATCGTTTACCGCAATAATCCCTATAGGCTTTGGCAGATTCTCTATCCAATCGCTTAATTGCTTAAACGTGGAATGCCATGTTTTACGGTTTGTGGCATGGCCTTTATAAATTTGGTAGCTATATTCTTCTTTACTTGCCAACTTCGCGAATGCGCGCTCACGCTCGATAACCCACCGATGATGTTCATCGAGGGGTACGCTATACATCGCAAAACGTTTTAATCCTTTCTCTTTTAGGTGTTTAAACGCAGATTCAACCAGCGCGAAATTGTCTGATGCCACGTAAGGAATATTCGGGTATTGTTCTAGGTCAGAATAGGAGCATCCTACACCGATAACCGGTTCAGATATGTTGTCTACAATTTTCTTGATTTCTAGGTCATCATAGTTAGCTATTAATCCATCACAGCGCCATTCACTAACATCATCACCGTGAAACCTAAAGTCCTCTTCTAAAAAGACGTCCCAATCGACTTTAGTGGTATGCAGGTAGTGTCCGATACCCTCTAGAATTTGTCGATCATACACGTTATTAGCATTAAAAAGCAGCGAAATGCTGTGTTTTGATTCATACATACTCGGACCTGAACCTGTTAATCGACCAAATGTAGTATTACTTGATACTCTGAATTTGAATACATTTCAAGCCTAGTTGAAAGCCGTAATCTCGTTAAAAATGCAAAACGAGAACAAGTATCTTAAAAAACATAATTGTTAATAATAGCGGCAAGTTGCAACATGATGATAACAAATTTTTATTACACTTATTCCACTTTTCTTTTCTATATGTAAGTAGACGCAGTAAATGAATGCACAAACCAATTCCATATCTATCACAGAAAAAATAGGCTATAGCCTCGGTGACTTAGGCGCCAACCTTATATTTCAAACACTGATGACTTTTCTGGCTTTTTTTTACACAGATGTTTATAAAATCCCGCCGGCCACGGCTGCAACAATAATTTTTGTTGGCGGCATGATAGGTGCTTTTTTTAATCCTGTGATGGGTGTGATAGCAGACCGTACTCATACACGCTGGGGCAAGTTTAGGCCATGGATACTATGGACTTCAGTTCCTTTAGGTATAATCTCCTTACTTGCCTTTAGTACACCCGCGTTGAGTGACCAAGGAAAGTTAATATACGCTTTTACCACATATGTATTGTTGGTCGTGATTTATTCTGCGAACAACCTTCCGTATTCAGCCCTAAGCGGCGTGTTGACTGGCAACATGAAAGATCGAAACAGTCTATCGGCCTACCGTTTCGTCGCGGTAATGATTGCTCAATTTATTATTCAGGTTTTGTTGCTACCTCTTGTGTTGATTTTAGGAGACGGGGATAAAGCAGCAGGCTTTCAAAATACCATAATGATATTTTCTGTTGTGGGTATTATTTTCTTTCTGATTACTTTTATAACTACGAAAGAAAGAGTGATCCCTTCACCAGGAATGTCTTCGAGTATCAAGGATGACATAACAGATTTGATGGGCAATCGGCCTTGGTTAATTATTCTTTGCGTCACTATTTTAGTTTTCGTCACGCTTGCTTTAAAAGGCGGTATGTATATCTATTATTTCGAGAATTATTTAAGTGCAGCTCACATTCAAATATTCCTAAATGATATTCAATTCAACGCGTCTATAAATGCACTCAACAAAATACTCGTTAATGCTGGCCTGACCGAATTTCGCTGGCCTGAAGATGCGGCGACATCTGGCTTTAGTTTGTTTAATGCTGGCGGCATTATTTTTATGATTGTTGGGATAGGGTTTTGCAAACCTTTAGCTGATAAATTTGGCAAAAGAGATGTATTTGGATGCGCTCTATTTGTCTCAACACTTTTTATACTCGCTTTCTACATTATACCTCCTACAGAAATAGGTTGGGTGTTTTTGAGTCAAATTATGCATGGCTTCTTTTATGGCATTACGATCCCCTTACTTTGGGCAATGGTGGCGGATGTTGCGGACTATTCAGAGTGGAAAAATAACCGTAGAGCCACCGCGATTATATTTTCCGCAATGATATTTGGGCTTAAATCTGGCCTAAGCATAGGGGGAGCGTTAGTCGCGGGCATACTGGCTACCTATGGATATGATGCAGAATTGTCATCGCAAACCGTAGCCGCGGTTGAAGGAATTAAATTATCGGTGAGTGTCTATGCTGCTATACCTTTTTTACTTTGTGTTATTGCTGTGCTGTTCTTGTATAGCATAGACAAGAGTAAAGAGACTCAAATTGAAAAGGAATTAATGGTAAGGCGGGCTGTGAAGGTAGAGCTTTAAGGAGTATAAAATGCCAGAGAAACAATATGAAAATGAGATCGAAACATATAAAGAGTCTGCGATATCCAAGCCTCTTGTAGAGCACATCTACACCGCAGACCCTTCTGCACACGTATTTGAAGGAAAAATTTACATTTATCCCTCTCACGATATTGAAGCGGGAATACCTTTTAACGACAATGGCGATCACTTTGCTATGTGCGACTATCATGTACTTTCCATGGACTCGCTAACATCACCGGTGCAAGATCATGGTGTAGCATTGCACGTGGATAATGTGAAATGGGCAGAGCGCCAAATGTGGGCACCAGATGCCGCGACTAAAAATGGTAAATATTTTCTTTATTTTCCTGCGAAGAAAAGCGATGGAATCTTTCAAATTGGCGTTGCTGTAAGCAATACTCCTCATGGTCCATTCATGGCACAGCCTGAACCTATCGGCGGAAGTTATTCTATTGACCCAGCCGTGTTTGAAGACGACGACGGAACACATTACATGTATTTCGGTGGTATATGGGGTGGACAACTGCAGAACTATAGAGATAACAAGTACAACGCTTCTTTTGCAGAACCCCAAGACGGCGAGCCTGCGCTTGGTCCAATAGTGGCCAAGATGAGCGGTGACATGCTGGAATTTGACCATACGCCCAGAGAGATACTGATTGTAGACGAAGGTGGCAAACCTTTATTAGCGGGTGACCATGAGCGTCGCTTCTTTGAGGCATCGTGGATGCACAAACATAAAGGGAAGTATTACTTCTCCTATTCGACAGGTAATACCCACTATCTTTGCTATGCAATTGGCGATAGTCCTTACGGGCCATTCGTTTATGCTGGACGAATTCTTGAGCCCGTGGTCGGTTGGACAACGCACCATTCAATTTGTGAGTTTGAAGGTAAACACTATTTGTTTTACCACGATAGTACACTCTCGGGTGGCGTAACTCATTTGCGTTCCGTTAAGGTGGCACCGATAGAATATGACGATGATGGAAAAATTATAACGCTCTCCCCTTACGGCGATGTACGCGTCGAGTAATGTAGAAGAAAAGTAGGGTTAAAGCGGCATTCAACCGAAAGCGGTTTAACATATTACAAGTGTAATGCCTTTAAAGAGGTTTCGTTAAAACCTCTTCGTGAGAGCTAGTGTATCGTCCATATCACATTGTACGTTTTCGCCTTATGTTTTAAGGCTTTATACGTCGGTCTGTTAAGGCGATACACTAATTTTATTAAAAGTTCACTACCGACAGTTCGCTCTCTTCAGGCATCAGAATGATATGTGTTCAACGAGCTCTCGTGTCTCCTCATAGTTACCTCCTCCACACTAAGCCCTGTCAATTAATCTTGGATAAATTACAAATTGGCCCCGAGAAATTTATCAAGAAAAAGGAAATGCGCTGGACCGAAAAGCCGGCCAGCACACCGATATTCATATTCATAAAGCCAGAGGACTTCAAATATCATTAGTGTCCGTAGCAGGCTAGCCACCCGCTCCTAGTCACTCGATAAAAACACTCTGCTCTGGGCCAAGATAACTCGGTTTTAAGCGACCTGTGTCCACAATTATTTTTTGAATCACTACACCAGGGTCAATGGCGTAGATCTTTAGGGTTTTCGCTCCGGGTGTCTTTAAAGTATGGTGACTTATCGCATAGCGAACGCCCTTTTTAACTGAATCCTGCCATGCTTTGTCACTGTTATCCTCTAGAATATCGATGATCTGAGGAGGCTCTTCACCCAGTGAAATTGCGTAGCGCAGTCCCCGATCAGGAACAAAGTTTAGACTTGGCGCTACAATTGTTTGAATGCTTATGTCGCCGCTGCTAAACAGATGAAGGTCGTATTCAATGACTGGCGAAGCAGTTAAATCTTCTACAAATGTTTCATCGATAGGCATTGATACTGCCATAGATGAGCGGGTGCGGCCATGTAGTGGAATTTCGTACCATAAGCCGCTATCGGTGCTGTGCCGTCGTTGTGTATTGGCTGCCTCTATTGAGATATATCCGTCAGCTTCCACAAAACCTTTGATACTTTCTTGTTGTCGTTTAATTGCCGATATACTGATTTTTGCTTCACCCCAAGCTGCTCCTGAGATCACAATATGACCGGCATGGTGGCCTATCGTTAAATTTTCCCAATCTATACTGACTAATACGCGTTTATCATCTTTTACTTTTCCTTCTTGCTGGCTTAGACGTATCCAAGGAGCAGAGACCTCTGCGGTAAAATCAAAGGGAACAGTACCTTTGTTATATATTTCAATGTAGCGTTGGGATTGGCCGAAAGATTCGAACGTTAGTTTCATATTGCTATTATGAGGCCATGATGTACCGCTATCCTGTGGCCAAGCTGCGGCACTGCCTTCAATAGACACGCCCATATCAGACACAGCATTTGGTTTGTTGATATGTAACACCGGCATGGTGTCTTCTGGTGGGTTGTTCCAGTTGGTATAACCAATATGGGGTTGAGACATAAAATGGTTCCAGCGCCCATTATTTAGCTCATGGTACCTTCTTTCTAGAGCAGCATCTTGTGCAAACCACTTTCGCGCTTTTAGGGCATAATCATTCGCACTCGCACGTTCTTGCAGGGCGTACAGTCTGTTTTTCACAAGGTTGTGGTTTAATTCGTAGACAATGCGCACAGCTTTAATTGGATGAAGGACAAGCTGAAAAAAGGCATCTTGATAGGATGTTTGTAAGTCTTGGTAAATCGATTCTGCCTTTAGCTCTAGTGCAGCAAGTTCTTCAGAAATACGGTGAGCTTCGTCGTATACATATATACTATATGTAGAGGGCGCAACAAGCTCAGGTTTACGCCTGCCATTATGGCGCGTATAACCTTCAACGATATCTGCAATTTCCTTTGCGTGTTTTTTACCAAATTGTTGGCTAGCCCAATTTAATCCAAAGTTTGCAAGCGCTTCGGTATCCATAAGTGTTGGATCCCACGCCATGTTCAAAAAGAAATCAATTGGATACTCCATGGGTTTCAGGTCCCCCACATTGGTTATCCATATTTCTCGTGCTTCGAATTGATAAGCCAACTGCATCTGTTCCCATATTTTGGCGATAGGAACGGTATTAATCCAGCGATAGGAACGCGGCCCCCCCACATAGTCAAAATGATAATATACGCCAGCTCCACCTTTTCGTTGGCGCTCTTCTGGTGTAGGTAAACGTCGAATATTGCCCCAGTTATCATCAGCCCATAGGAGTGTGACATCGTCGGGCACTCGCATTCCATTTTCATAATAGCCTTGAACTTCTTTATAAAGGGTCCACACCTGTGGTATGTCAGACACATCCTTTTCAGTAAAAACATCGGATAATATCTTTCTTTGGTCGGTGACCACCTTTTCTAAAAGTGCGATATTTTGAGTTTCACTCATCGGCGTGTCTTCTTGGCCACGCATACCTAATGTGAACACACTATCGAAACTTTTATGACGTTTTGCTCCTTCCGTCCAAAACTGATATAGATTGTCTTGATTTACCGCATAATCCCATTTTCCCTCCCCGAACCTGTTCCATTCTTTATCTGCCCGCATCATCGGTTCATGATGGGAGGTGCTCATTACAATGCCCATATCATGTGCCAGTTGAGCATTCATTGGATCGTCAACGCTAAACGCATTGTTCCACATAGCTGGCCAGAGAAAGTTGGCTTTTAAACGTAGGAGTAGTTCGAATACATGCTGGTAAAATTCATTGTTGTAGTTGCCAAATTTGTCTTTCACGTACCCCGTTAACGCAGGTGCTTCGTCATTTAAAAAAATGCCCCGGTACTTTACTTTTGGCTGGTCTATGATCTGAGTTTTATGATGTATATAGATATTATTATGAGTGCTGACGGGAACATCGGCCCACCAATACCAAGGTGAAACGCCAAGTTGCCGTGCGAGTTCGTAAATGCCATAAATCGTCCCCCTGCGGTCACTACCGGCGATCACTAACGCTTGTGCTATGTTTGGCATGGGGGAGGGAATTACCTCAATATGATATGCCTCCCATTCACCCCTAATACGCGAGAAGTCGACTTTCCCTTGCCGTTCAAGCATTTGTAATTCGGGGCTGTTATCCAATGTCCCGATAATGACAACAGCCGATTGTTTAACTTGTGGCTCGGCGATAGATGGACTATTTCCTGTTACTTTCTTAATGTCACCTTTGAGCTGTTCAATCGCCATGATTACGCCTTTAGGTTCACCATTGTCGAAGATCAGTGGAGCTGGCTGGCCATCGACTGCGAAAGGTAAATCACCGCTATCGCGCTCAAAGTGCACAAATGACTCAGCTGCGATTACTGGACTATTTATCCCTACCCAGAACACGATCAATAAAGCAAATGTTCGTATCAAATCAGTCATGTTTCCTCCGAAAGCTGCCCACCTAACTTGGACATTAATTTACTCACACCTCTAAGATGCTCGCGCAATCTTAAGGCAGGCGAGTATGTTAATTTTTTGTTTTTTTTGAGTTTCCTCTTATAAAACTTTGTAAAACTAAGCCCAAGACAATAAAAAACGGTTAAAAGGAGGGGGTAAGAGTGAGGTTTAGGACAATAGTACACACTGTATAAAGTGATAATGACCAGGTTACACGCAAGCCAAATGCACTTGTTAAATCTGCATGTTTTCTTCCATGCAGAATTTAACAGTTACGTGTTTCCTATAAGCAAAGGCTAATGCCTGGTACTAATCCAAATTAAAACGAAATGGAGCGGCAGGTAGCCCATCTTTGTTATATAGATTCGCGGCTGGGTTGTCTGCCCAAGCATAACGGACGGCCGAAGGGTGCTTTACATCGGGGTGCCAAACCTGAACACGCTCCCCCTTAATCTCTGCTTTTGCCCAGTGAAACACTCCACTTTCATCCGCGATTTCAAACCCTGTCAAATTAGTACCCGAAGTGAACAAGCCACCACCTTGATACTTAAAGTTAATCCACACATGGCTTCCTTTTAGAGTTACCTTTGTTGCCATAGGGCCACTGTACACAATATCTTTACCATAAACTTTATGGAGCGCATTTTTAGCGAGTCGCTCACCAACAGATTCTTTATCTAAAGGATGTATATCATTCCATTCACCTACGTCGATGGCCACCGCCATGCCCGTGTTGGGCAAAGACAATGCGGATGCTTGCTGTTCTCTTAACTCAGCCCAACCGCTTTGGGCTGGCGTTGACAAACGCGGGTTAAAGTTAGCCAACTGAACAAATAAAAATGGTAGCGTGGGGTTGTTCCATTTATTTCGCCAGTCTTCAATCATGGTTTTAAACATATCACCATAATTATCTGGATTAGCTGTATTTGACTCCCCCTGATACCAAATAACTCCTTTGATTGGTAAAGACGTTAGTGGGTTGAGCATGGCGTTGAACAGGCCCATGGGTTTGTATTGAATGAAGGTGGTTTGCTGAAGATGTTCATGGACAACGCCAAGTTTGTAGTGCCATTCTCCGTTTAAATCTACGCGAGTTTCACCTGCGCCAATCCAGTATTCCTTGTCAGAAACGAACCCGCTGTGGCCCCTATGACTTTCTAAGCGAATAGTAATAGTATTGCTTCCAGGTTTAAGCACATCAGCGGGCACCGTGTAACGGCGGGGAGGATACTTATAGGTAGTTTGCCCCACTTTGGTACCATTTACATAAGTAGTGTCCGCATCGACAAGTGCTCCAAGCACAAGTGTCGCTTGTTCACCTACAAGGTGATGAGGCCACTGAAAGCGTTTTCTGAACCAATGCACGCCATTAATAGGCTTTTGCTCCGCGTCGGTTAGAAAACCAGGCACCGAAAATAAAGTCCAGTCACTTTCGTCAATGTTGTTTGACCACCAATAGGGCGATACATTACCTTTATCGTGAGTTGATATGTAATCTTCCCATTGTCGTTGTCGCTCAGCATCTTGGGATATAATTGAGTTAATGACATTATCATTTTGGAAGTACTTCGCTTCTTTCAAATCCTCGGGAAATGAGGCTAATGCATCTTCACTCATCCACGACTGTATTGGCGTTCCCCCCACTGCACTTAGAACAATACCTACTGGTACATTCACATCGTCCTGAATTGCGCGTGCAAAGAAAAAACTAACGGCTGAAAACGATTCTCGCTCTATAAGTTTATCGGCCGATTTCCATTGTGCGTCCTTTACTTCGATATTTGGCTGCTTGAAATTGTACTGCATAGGTACACTAAACTCGCGGATCAACGGTCTGCTTTCATTTGCTACAATGTCCGGAAACTTTTCCTTTATTCTGGCTAGCGGTAACACCATGTTAGATTGCCCAGACGCCAGCCACAGGTCCCCAAAATATACGTCTTTGACTTCAACAGTATTGTTGCCAACAAATCTCAGGGTATGAGGTCCGCCCGCAGGTTGTTTGGGTAGTGAGGTGCGCCAAATGCCGTCTTCTTTGTCAGCTTTTGTAACAGCCAATGTTTCACCATTTAGGAAAATGGTTACTTTTTCCTCAGGGCTAGACCATCCCCAAAGAGAAACTGGTATATCGCGCTGAAGTACGGCGTGGTCGGACAGCACTGAGGGAAGCTTTACCTCAGCGTGGGCCCAACGGCTACTGAATATGAGTAATATTATGGTGCACCTAAACACTACTTGTTTCATCCGATACTCCTTTCATTCTAATGCTACTTATTAGCAGTAAACTATCCGAGAAATAAAAAACCAAAAATTGTAAATGCAATACCGTTTTTTGTTATGAAAATGTTACTGACAATTCTCTATTCTCCACTATAACCAAACGTCACGTTTGGCCTTATTACGTTATTACTAAGTTAAATTTCGTTTTTTAGTAATGACGGAGTGCCCCCCAATAAATAAATTAGGAATATAGCTATGTTGGTTTATCGAAGTATTTTATTAAGCTTATTAATGCTCTATTTGCCCGCTGTGAACGCAGCAATTCTTGAAAACGGCGATTTCTCAACGTGTAATTTTGCAGGATGGGAACGAGATACAGATGGCGCTGGCATTATAGCGTCGGGAAATGACTTTTCCATAAATGGCACCGCCCCCAGTTGTGAGGCTGTAATTAGTGTTGACTACACAGATACAGAAGCCTTTTTTGCAAACACATTATTTCAGTTTTTAGATTTCAGCTCAGCGGGAAGTGGACCACTCACTCTGAGCATGGATATTGAGGTAAATAGTGAATTATCAGACATCGATAATAGCTTTATTGCCGATTATTTTGTTATTAGCTTTTTTGATGGCATCAATTTTTATAGTAATACGGGCTCTACCGGGAGCCTTTTTGAAGCCGATATTAACGGCTTGGCCAGTTACACTCTTTCTTTTCTGCTTGAGCCATCGCTTACATCAATCTCGAATTTGTCCCTAGATTTTCAGCTTCTGTTAGGTGCAGATGATGATGGTTTTACCGATTTAGGTGGTTCTACTCTTCGAATAGATAACGTATCCATTACTGAAAACAGTGTGCCGGTTCCAGCGCCTAGTGGAGTAATACTTATGATGATTAGTTTGGCTGCTTTAGGCGCGCGAACGTCGCGAGCAAAGCAGTTATGTTGGCAGAGGAGCTAGTACAATGAAAAAATTTTTACTGAAACTAATTATAGTTACTTCTTTAACTTGGCTAGCTTCACCCGTTTTCGCCGACTGGACTGATATTGAAGAAATATCGATTAGCAAATCTCGACCTTTATTTGACAGAACGAACAGAGTCTACGTTGTTAATGTACAAATACAAAATGATAGTGATGAGGACATTCAAGGCCCTCTAAGAATGCTTGTTAAAAACGCTACCATTGGGGTGACGGGCGAGGATGGTCTAAGCGAAAGTGGTGCGCCATATTTTGTAGTTAGTGAAGCATCATTACCTGCTGGTCAAAGCGTCTCGGTTAAAACGACGTTTGAACCGAATCGAGCGAGGCTCGCCTTTGATGCTGTTATTCAAAAGGCAGAGCCTAACGTTGCAATTTATGCAGAGGCAGAGGGCGGGAGTGCCGGCACGCTACTGTTTAAAGGTAACGCCTTTAGTGTTATTGAGGGCGACCCTAGTTTCGTGACCATCAATGAAACAGACACTAATGCGCCAACCGATGATGCTCGTGTTATCGAACTTGAAGTCGCATTCCCTGATGCCGGAGAATATACGCTATATGCGAGAGTGCGTGTTGGCCCAAATACAGTTGAAGACGACAGCTTCTTTCTCCCTACTGAGTTTGGTAGAAATAATGGCTGGGAAACGCTTAATAATATTACAGGATTTGTGGTGCCTGGAGAGCCGGGCTATGAAGCGAACAGTTTAGTTATCTCGGGAGGTTCAGCCGCAGGCAACGTGTGGAAATGGACACGGATAGCAGGCCCGACCTATACGGTACCTGATAATAGCTTAGATCAGGTGTTTCGATTTGCTGGTCGCGAAGATGGTTTAGCCATTGATAAGTTTGCATTTGCCAAAGAAGATCTTCTGTTCACTATAGAAGCTTTAGAAAATGGCCGTGCTGGTAACCTTATTGAACCGCCTCCACCTTTCGTTCCCGCTGGACCTCCACTTGCTACAGGGCAAGAGAAATTCCTCGGGGGAGTTTGCTGTGGACGACAGCGACCTAACTTCGAAGCTTACTGGAATCAGGTTACGCCCGAAAATGCAGGCAAATGGGGATCAGTGGAAGGTACCAGAGATGTAATGAACTGGGCTGAGCTTGATGAAGCCTATGAGCTCGCCAAAGCCAACAACTTCCCTTATAAGCATCACGTTCTCGTATGGGGGAATCAGCAGCCTGAATGGATAACAGATTTGCCTGCAGAGGAACAACTTGAAGAAATTCTGGAATGGTTTAATGCCGTAAACGCAAGATATGAAGCTATCGACTTTATTGAGGTGGTAAATGAATTTGATAATGATCCGCCAAATCTGGCCAATGATGGCCCAGGCTATATTGATGCGTTGCGTTTATTTGATCCGCAAACCACTTCGGAATTAATTAGCCAATTTGAAAATAATGGCTTATCAACGCCCGAAGCCACAAATAAAGCCGCTAAGTTCGACTGGATCATCAATGCATTCCAGATGGCACGAAATATTTTCCCTTCAACTACCCGCTTGATGTTTAATGAGTATAATTTAATCAACTCTGCCTCTCGTACTGACCTTGCTATTGAATTAGCGAAGTTACTTCAAGCACGTGGACTACTTGATGACTTTGGCTTTCAAGGCCATGCTTTTTCTACAACTGGTCCTAACGAAGCTATGTTAGAAAATCTCGATAGAATCGCGTCAGAAACAGGATTAGATGTTTACGTTACTGAGCTTGATATCGATGGCCCGACCGAGCTTATTCAATTACTGGATTATCAAAGAATATTCCCCCTATTTTGGGAACATCCGGCAGTTAAAGGGATAACTATGTGGGGGTATTTACCGGGTCACTGGCGCGAAAATCAAGGTGCTATATTAGCATTGGAAAACGGTTCGGAAAAACCTGCTCTGAAGTGGTTACGCAGTTACATGCGAGGCCTCTCTCCTACCATCACAAACCCGGGTCTGCTGGAGGTTAGCGCAGATGCACCAATCGGGACCTCTGTTATAGTACTTGAGTCTAAAACATTTGACGGCGTGGTTAACACCGAAGGTGAACCCGTCACTTGGTCAATCTTAGGTGGCTCGGGTGAGGGGGAATTCACTATCGACAGTGAAACGGGTGAAATTACCACTACTGAAAATTTACGTTCTGCATTGAGAAATCTTTACGTACAAGTTGAGCAGGACGGCTACACCAGCTTGGTCTTGGATCTACAAATCTTCATTCCAGGTGACGACTTAGAGCCCGTTGTGATTGAGTACGATTTTCTGAATGATGTTCAAGGCTGGCGCGGTGATTATGGTACTGGAGCGTCTGTAGATTATGATGAGGCGGCACAGGCGGCTGTAATGATACCAGACTGGGCCGGTAACGCGAATGAGCAGGTGTATATTCGCGAGATAGCATTAACTGACCTAACCGATGCAACCGTGGACTATTCAGTAACGGTTTCTCAAACGCTTGCGGACGCAGGTCTAACGATTCAAGGCTTTATCCAAACCGGAGCGCCAAACTATACGCGTATGTATGGTGAGGCGTTTACGCCAGTGGCGGGCGAGAATACGTTCAGAATAAGCCCGCTGGATAATGGTAATGGTGACATTGAAATTATTGAACGAATAGGTTTTCAACTTAACGGGCCTTTAACCGGGGCGTTAGACGAAAACGTATTGTTAAATAATGTGATTGTTACTATTCCTGTAACGGTTCCGGCGAGTAATGTAGTTGAATATGATTTTGAAGAAACTGTTGAAGGCTGGCAAGGCGAATACGGCACAACTGCAAATGTGGTGCACAACGCGCTGCGCGAATCGGCTGAATTACTTCCAAACGGTTCAAGTGCTTCACATAACTATATAGTCCAGTTTTCCCCTACTGATTATACAGGTGCAAGTCTAAAATATACGGTTACAGTAACCGAGGAGCAGGCCAACAATGGATTGACTGTGCAGGGCTATGTTCAGACAGGAGCGCCTAGTTACACACGACTGTACGGAAATATTCAAAATGTGGTGCCAGGTGAAAACGTCTTTACTTTCACTCCCGTTGACAATGGTAATGGAGACATCGCAAACGTTGAAAGGATAGCATTTCAAATTAATGGATCGTTTTCAGGCGCAAGTGAGGATACTGTGTTGCTTGATAACGTGCTAGTGACATTTCCTTAAAGAATGATGTAGCCCCGGCTACTAGAAAAAGTAAACCCCTCTGACAAAAGAGGGGTTTATTATTGAACTAATGACTTAAAATACAAAGGTTTTATATTACACTGGGCACCTAATTAGATTCGCTATTTTAGACTGGTATAGTTCATACAGTAATTTGTGACTTTCGCTTGAAAGAGGAGCGATAGTAGAAGCGTTTACGTTTTGCATAACCTGTTGTGCAGAGCTGGCTCCTGGAATTACAGTTGTTACTTCTTCATGGTCTAAAATCCACCGCATAGCGAAGTTTGCCATCGTTATTTCAGAGGGCTTTATCTGCTGCAACGCCTCTACCAATTTAAGACCTTCATTAAAATCAATTCCAGAAAAGGTTTCGCCAACACTGAAAGCTTCGCCATCTTTATTGTAGTTTCTATGGTCGGATTCAGCGAATGACGTTGAAGCGTTATACTTGCCACTTAATAAACCGCTGGCAAGGGGAAGGCGCGCAATAATACCAACTTGGTTTTCTTTGGCTACTTTGAATAAAGCATCTTTAGGAGCCTGTCTAAATAGGTTAAAAATAATTTGCAGAGAAGTTAGGTCTGGGTGTGCTACACACATCATCGCTTCATCAATGGTTTCAACACTAGCGCCAAAATAATCGATAAGGCCTTCTTGTTGCATTTGTCTTAAGAAATCAAAAATGTGACCTTTTTCTAAAACCGAAGGTGGTATGCAGTGAAGTTGAAGAAGATCAATTTTATCGCGACGCAGCCGATCACGAGAGCGTTGAATAGCGTCGCGCATATCTTGAAGCGTATAACCACTGGGGTAGGTGCCTTCACCACGGCCGTATTTAGTGGCTATTTTTACGTCTGCTTTTGTTTGCTCCAGCCGTTCACCAAGAATAGACTCGCTTCGCCCCGCTCCGTATACATCAGCGGTATCGAAAAAAGTAATACCGTTTTCTAAGGCAGCTTCTATGATATGAATAGCATCTTTTATAGCGATTGGACCAAAATCTCCTCCCAATTGCCAGCATCCCAGACCAACTTCGCTCGCGAAAATAGAAGATTTGCCAAGTTTTCGTTGTTTCATATTTTTCCCTTTAGATATCGTCTTCACCGGTTAATTAAAGTGGTGTCCGCCCTTTCAGCCCCTTAAAAAGTGTTCCGTTTTGCGAGAGCTTTTCGAGCTTTTGCAATCACATTGTCCACGGTAATGCCAAAGTGTGAGAACAGAACCTCGCCTGGTGCCGATTCCCCAAAGCTGTCCAGGCCAAGAATTTCCCCCGCAGGCCCCACGAACTTGTGCCAGTAATCGACATGTGCGGCCTCTATGGCTAGCCTACATGTTACGTGAGGGGGCAATACCTGTTCTTGGTAAGTAGATTCTTGACGCAGAAATACACTTGGGCTGGGTAAGGATACGACACTGGCTTTAATATCGTGCAAGTTGATTAGTTGTTCAGCGGCTTCAACAGCAAGTGGGACTTCTGAACCAGTGGCAATGAGGATAATGTCAGGTTCGCCCTCGCAAGGGCGAAGAGTATAGCCACCTCTTTCAATCTTGTGTAATTGGTCATCGGTTCTTGCTTGGGGCTTCACACTTTGCCTACTAAAAACTAAAGCGGTGGGGCCGTTTGAGCGCATAAGTGCTATCTTCCATGCTACCGCCGTCTCCGCAGCGTCGCAGGGCCGCCATGTATCCAAATTAGGCGTCATACGCAGCGTGGCAAGTTGCTCAATTGGCTGGTGAGTAGGGCCGTCTTCGCCTTGACCGATTGAGTCATGGGTATAAACGAAAATATTAGGAAGGCCCATTAATGCTGCCATTCGTACAGCATTTCGAGCATACTCCATGAAAATTAGAAAGGTAGCACAAAATGGTTTAAGACCACTGTGGATGCTAATTCCATTAGCAATAGCAGTCATTCCAAATTCTCGCACTCCGTAAAACAGATAGTTTCCTGAAGCATTTTCTGCGGTTATCGGTTGAGATGAGTTCCACATGGTTAAATTGGACCCCGACAAGTCAGCTGAGCCTCCGATTATTTCAGGTAAAAGATTCGCATAAAATTCAATAGCGTTTTGGGACGCTTTACGTGTTGCCATAGGTTGCATTTCAGCTTGCGCTGAGTGGATGAAACTATTGGCGCTTTGTGAAAAGTCTTCTGGCAACTGGCCAACAGTGCGTCGTGTAAATTCGCTCGCTAGTCTAGGATGCGCTTCATTAAACCTCTTGAATAAGGTATTCCACTCATTCTCCCACGCTGCGCCGGCCTCTCTGGCGTCCCACTCATTACAGATATCACTAGGGATATCAAAAGGCTCATGATGCCAGTTGAGGGCTTTTCTCGTAGCCCGAATTTCACTTTCTCCGAGCGGTGAACCGTGGCTACTGTTTTTACCAGCCTTATTTGGCGACCCAGCACCAATCACCGTTTTACAGCAAATTAACGTGGGTTTGCCCGCGCACTTTTTCGCTTCTAAAATAGCATTGTCGATAGCCTCATGGTCGTGACCATCAACGTTAGCGATAACTTGCCAGCCATAAGCTTGGAATCGGGCTTGCGTATCGTCAGTGAACCAGCCTTTCACTTCGCCATCTATTGAAATACCATTGTCGTCCCAAAATACTATAAGCTTTTCCAATCCCAGCGTCCCTGCCAAAGAACAAGCCTCGTGGGAAATGCCTTCCATCAAGCAACCGTCGCCAGCAAAACAATAGGTATAATGGTCAACTACCGCATATTCAGGTTTATTAAACTGTGCGGCCAAAACTTTTTCAGCAATAGCCATCCCCACAGCATTGGCAAGTCCTTGACCTAGCGGCCCAGTGGTGGTTTCTACCCCCGGGGTGTAGCTATATTCAGGATGCCCTGGCGTTTTAGAGTGTAGCTGACGAAATCGCTTTAGGTCGTCGATAGAAAGGTCATAGCCAGTTAGATGAAGCAGTGCATAGAGCAACATAGAACCATGACCGTTTGACAAAACAAATCTATCGCGGTTGAACCAGTCAGGGTTAGATGGGTTATGTCTGAGATGTTTTGTCCAGAGCGTATAGGCGATATCCGCCATTCCCAGAGGAGCTCCGGGATGACCAGACTGAGCTTTTTCTACCGCATCCATGCATAAAGCACGTACAGCATTAGCCATAGGGTTCGAAAATTTCATAATTATTCCAAAAAGATAATGAAGTGATGTTGATGAAAATCGAGTGAGAAGACTAAAGGTAAAAAGCGGGCTAGAAATTCTTCCAGCCCGCGATGTAGGCAAAATTAGCCAAATAGTGCGCGGTTTAGTTTATTTTCGAGTAGCTCTTGTTGACCACTCACGGCTTTGGGCGCTAAGTTATTCGATACACAATGCTCTGCTAATGATTCTAAGCTGTGTTTACCACTATCAATTGCTTTACCTAAATCACTCTGCCAGCCTTTATATCTTGCTTCTTTAGCTTGCGCCAGAAAGTCGTTCTCGATGATTTTTGCAGCTTTTCGTAACGCTAAGGCCATATGGTCCATGCCCCCTATATGACCATGGAATAAATCTGCCGGGGCGCAGCTCTGGCGACGAAGTTTACAGTCAAAATTCAGTCCGCCAGTAGTAAAGCCACCATTTTTTAAGATTTCATACATGACCAACGTTAACTCATCAACAGCATTTGGAAACTGGTCAGTATCCCAGCCGTTTTGTGCATCACCACGATTAGCATCAATGCTGCCAAAAATACCTAATGCTATTGCTGTTGCTATTTCATGGTGAAAAGAGTGGCCAGCAAGCGTAGCGTGATTCGCTTCGATATTGACTTTGAACTCGTCCTCTAGCCCATAACGTTTTAGAAAACCATACACAGTGGCCGAGTCGTAGTCATACTGATGTTTTGTAGGCTCCTGAGGCTTAGGTTCGATGAGTAGCGTTCCTTTAAAGCCAATCTTATGCTTGTGCTCTGCGACCATGGTAAAGAAGCGCCCCAACTGTTCATCTTCCTTTTTAAGGTTGGTGTTAAGGAGACTTTCATAACCTTCTCTTCCGCCCCATAGTACATAATTCTCACCACCCAACCGTTTGGTAGCGTTCATAGCATGGAAAACTTGTGTTGCGCCAAAAGTAAAAACTTCAGGATTGGGGTTTGAGGCACCGCCAGCACAATATCTTGGGTGGCTAAATAAGTTCGCTGTACCCCATAAAAGCTTCAGTCCTGTTTGTGCTTGCTTCTCTTCAAGCACATCGACCATAGATGAAAAGTTGCTGACATACTCATTAATGCTGTCTCCGCCAGGCGCCACATCGGTGTCATGGAAACAATAATAAGGAACATTCAATTTACTGAAAAAATCAAATGCGACATCAGCTTTTTCAACTGCGCGTTTCATGGGGTCGCCGTCTTTCAACCACGGTCTGCCAAAGGTGCCTTGACCAAACACATCAGCGCCATCCCAACAAAAGTTATGCCAGTAACACGCTGCAAAACGCAGGTGTTCTGCCATGGTTTTTCCCAAAATAACCTCTTCGGGGTTATAGTAATGAAAAGCTAAATCGTTGTCTGATTCAGGTCCTTCATATTGAATAGGTTTAATATTTTCAAAATAAGCTGACATAATTTAGCGCTCCGTTGACGTTTGAGATAAAGGCGATACCGCTTGCTGAATAGCGGGATAAAGCGAAACGAATAGGTTTCGTCTTCGCTGATAAATTTGATGATGCTCTGCATTTGGGTTGTGGGTATCAACCAGAGGTGGCGATCCACACACATTTTGCACTTGACTGTTTTCGCAGGTTCCCAGTTGAGCCAACCTTGCAGCTCCTAGTGCTGGGCCGACATCTCCTCCCTGCTTGTAAGAAAGTTTTAGGTTTAAGATATCCGCCATCATTTGTCGCCAATAGGCGCTTTTAGTGCCACCGCCAATTAAACAAATGTCATTCGCAGAGGTACCTGAGGCATGAACAGCATCTACACCATCAGCCATAGCAAAACAAACCCCCTCCAAAACAGCGTAAGCCATATCTTTTGTGGAATGTTGGTGTGTAAGACCAATAAAGGCGCCAGATGCATTAGGGTCGTTGTGCGGCGTACGTTCACCACTTAAATATGGAAGGAAAAACGGCGCATTTTCCGACGGGCCGTCTTCATTTTCTAGCAAAGAAAGTACAGCTGGAACATCTTTTCCAACTACTGATTTGGCGAACCAGTCAAGGCAGCTGGCGGCACTTAGCATTACCGACATTAAATGCCAGCGGTCAGGTAAGGCATGACAAAAGCTATGTACTGCTTTCTCAGGGAAGCTGCTGAATTGATCAGCTACGACAAAGTAGACGCCAGAGGTGCCCAGTGAAATCATGCCTTGACCAGGCTCAGTCAACCCAACGCCTATTGCGCCGGCTGCATTGTCTCCTGCACCGGCCACAATTGGGATTTCGTCCATTCCCCACTTCCGGGCTAGCTCGGGTAATAATGTCCCCGTTACTTGGGGCCCCTCGACCAACTCTGGCATGTGCTTTTTCGTAAGCCCACATGCAGCCAAAAGCGATTCATCCCAACAGCGTTCTCGGGTGTTCATCCACATTGTGCCTGACGCATCTGACATATCAGAAAAGAACGTGCCGCACAGCCGAAATCTCAAATAGTCTTTGGGCAAAAGCACTTTATGAATTCTCTCAAAATGCTTAGGTTCATTATTCTTGACCCACAGCAACTTGGGTGCAGTAAACCCTGGCATCATAATATTGCCAGTCAGTCTTCGGCTGTCTGAAACAACCCCTTCAATTTCCAAACACTCCGCTTGGCATCGCCCATCGTTCCATAAAATTGCGGGCCTTATTACGCTTCCAGCTTCATCTAATAAAGTAGCGCCGTGCATTTGCCCAGAGAGCCCTATCGCTTTTATCTGTGAAACGATATGAGACTGTGAAAGCTGGTCAATAACCGACTCTACTGCTGACCACCAATCAAGTGGGTTTTGCTCAGACCATAGGGGGTTGGGACTGTTCACAGACAACGCCGCAGATTTCGTGTCGATGATATTACCTGCGTCGTCCATAAGTGCCGCTTTTAAACCAGATGTTCCTAAATCGATCCCTAAATACATAACTACATTCCAGAACATAACCAGGCCGAAATGGTCATTCTTTTTATCGGCTATCGCAATTATGAAATGTGGAAATGAAATTCTTTAATTTTGTAATTTATTTGTTATTTAGTGGTTATTTCACTTTTTTGGAAAAGGTATAGGCTATGTTTTTTCAGTCAGATTTTTCGCAACACCAATATCCAAAATCATAATATCTGCGCCCTGTATTTGCGATTTACATTAATACTCAAAGTTCTTCCGAACTGACCTAAAGTCCTTTTAAATAATCACAGAGTAAAGAAATGAAAAATCAGTTAGATGCATTGAGGGATATGACTACCGTAGTTGCAGATACAGGAAACGTGGAAGCAATTAAAACGTATCGACCTTATGATGCCACTACCAACCCATCCTTAATTTTAAAAGCCACTACTTTGCCTCAATATCAGCATTTGATAGATAAATCAGTTAGCTGGGCAAGGGCACAGGCTAATAATAAGGAACAGCAAATTCTGCACGCCAACGACATGCTCTGTGTACTTATTGGTAAAGAAATAAGCGAGTTTGTACCTGGAAGAGTATCTACGGAAGTAGATGCTAGACTGTCCTTCAATACATTTTCCACTATAGATAAGGCTAAACAACTCGTAAAACTATATGAGGAAGAAGGCGTCGACAAATCTCGTATTCTTATAAAGATAGCCTCGACATGGGAGGGAATTAAAGCCGCTGAGCAGTTAGAGCGAGAAGGCATTAATTGTAACCTTACGCTTTTGTTTAACTTTGCGCAGGCACGAGCGTGTGCCGAAGCAAATGTGTTTTTGATATCCCCGTTCGTCGGCAGAATATTAGACTGGTACAAGTCTCATCACAATATTGCTGAGTACTTACCTAACGATGACCCTGGAGTTAAATCGGTCACCGAAATCTATAATTATTATAAAGTTCATGGTTATAAAACCGTTGTTATGGGAGCGAGCTTTAGAAATATCGGTGAGATTCAGGCTTTGGCTGGGTGTGACAGATTAACTATTAGTCCAGAGCTTCTGGAGGCACTGGCAAACTGTTCAGATCCGCTACCTCGTATGCTTTGTGATACAAATGAGTACCAAGTTCCCCCTGCACCACTAGATGAGGCAACCTTTCGCTGGGAAATGAACCAAAACGCAATGGCGACAGAAAAGCTTGCTGAAGGCATACGCAACTTTGCTATCGATCAACAAAAGCTGGAAAACATGCTTGCTGACAGACTATAGGAAATACTGTGAGATAACGCCCTCATCTAGGTGTTACCATTGATAGTTCCCCAAGTGTTTAAAGCGATATTGCAACAATGTTGAAACTGGGAACTATCATTCTGTGGTAATTGTATAGTCGATTATGTGTTGTTGAAGCGTATTTGCTGGAAGTAACCCCAAGGGATGATTTTTACAATTAGGCATGTCAGGGCCGAACTGCGGTTCTATACAAACGCTCTGGTTTTTACAAAAAGGCTCACTTAAATGACCTCCGGTATAAAGCTGCATGGCAGGGTAGTCTGAAGATACTTCCAGCTTCAAATATCTATCGAAACTTTCCAAAATAGCTTTGGAGCACGAATTGGAAAAAATGAAATTGTTATCGAGAACCTCAGACCCCTTTTGTTGAGTTAAAAGATACCGCTTTGAATAGTCATATTGCGTATGTTTTACTGACTGAGGAGGGCGGATTGGTAGGCCGTTCGAATCGTTAATATTTACGTGAGTTGCACATGTGGTAAGCCACTGCTCTAAGCCACCTCGATGGCTATTAACTCCGTTAAGATTGAAGTAACTATGGGCTGACATTCCCGCGACTGTGTCTTTCTCCGAGAGTGCACTTACGCGAAGTCGAAGCCGGTTATTCTCTAATGTGTATTCAGCTGTAAGTTCTAGTGCTCCAGGGTAACCATTCCACATATCCTGAATAACTAATTCCAGCCGTACAGCGCTCTGTGAACAACGAGTGATTTGCCATACCTGTTTATCTATTGCATTTTCCCCTCCGTGCAAATGATTAAGGCCTTCGTTGCGGTCAAGGTGCAATACTTGGCTTTCTCTAATATCTACCCTCCCATCTTTAATTCTGTTTGCAAATGGGCCAACAATTGCACCTAGGTAAAATTGGTCGGATAAATAATCTTCTTCGTTATTGTACTTAAGCACAATCGACCGATAGCTGCCGTTTACTTGTACCTGCCAATCGAGGATGCGAGCACCAAAATCACTTATAGTGACACGCATTGCATCAGATTTAAGTTCGATGATTTTCATAAACTATTATTTTTTGCTCTCTGTCAGCGTATATACCAAGCGTTGTTTCCACGTATACCAATTACTTGAAAGTAACAGTGAATTTATCGGGCAATTGGTTGACGACGCCTTTTTCCTCAACCGGATTCAAAATCCCGCTCGGAGCTAACGCAGGGACTTCCGGTATTTCAACCGCGCCCTGCAAATAAACCTACTTAGCACAAGGGAAGTAGCAAACGTGCGATAGATGCCTTTTCAACAGGACAACAACATGTTAGCGCAGGATGTAAATAATCTGTTTATGAATTGTTGTAAGTCGTTTGTGTTTTTTATGCATCGCGTAGTGGTGATTATTTTTTCTGGCAGTATTACACCATCAACAATTTTTGATGGTTTAAAGAGATGTCAAAGGTTCATTATTTTTCTGCGTTAGCTTTTGTATTTTTGGCTTCTTCTTGCACGGGTATGGAAAAAAAGAACACAACTATTTATCGAGAAGACGTTCCTAAAATAGAACCTAAGGCGTGGCCTTCACAGCAATCTCCAATAACGGTAAACCGTGAACACGAAAAGAAAATCGCTACGTTACTTAATGCAATGACTGTGGAAGAGAAGGTGGGGCAGATTATTCAAGCTGACATCAATTCTGTCACCCCTGAAGAAGCTAGAGAATTTTATCTTGGCGCGGTATTGAATGGTGGAAACTCTGCGCCAGAGAAAAATAATCGTGCAGAAGCGGACATGTGGCTGGCGCTAGCTGATGAATTTTGGCTGGCCTCTACTGATAAATCTAACGGCAGAGTCGGCATTCCTTTGCTGTGGGGAAGTGACGCTGTTCACGGACATAATAATATTGTAGGAGCAACTATTTTCCCTCACAACATTGGACTAGGAGCGGCCAACGACCCTGCACTAATGGCAAAAATAGGAAAGGTAACCGCCACTGAAATGCGAGTAACGGGGTTAGACTGGACATTTGCTCCAACCTTGGCTGTGGCACGAAATAGCAGATGGGGAAGAACCTACGAAAGCTTTTCTGAAGATCCGGCCATTGTTGCGAGCTATGCTGAACCACTCGTTTCCGGTATTCAGGGAAAAGTGAACACGGACCAGTTTTTAAATTCACATCATATTATATCAACCGCTAAACACTTTATTGGTGATGGGGGTACGCGTAATGGTCAAGACCAAGGTGACAACGTAGATGATCAGATAACAATGCGCGATGTCCACGGCGCTGGGTATCCACCCGCAATACAAGCCGGTGTGCAGGTAATAATGGCGTCATTTAATAGCTGGCACGGTATAAAAATGCATGGACACAAGACCATGCTCTCCGATGTATTGGTAGCTCAAATGGGGTTTGATGGCTTTGTAGTGGGCGACTGGAATGGGCACGGACAAGTTGAAGGCTGCACTAATGTGTCTTGTGCTAATGCGTTTAACGCAGGTCTTGATATGTTTATGGCGCCAGATAGCTGGAAGAAGCTCTATCAAAATACACTTGAGCAAGTAAAGTCAGGAGAAATTACGTTAGCTCGTTTAGATCAGGCTGTGGCCCGAATACTAAGAGTAAAACTGCGAGCAGGTCTGTTCGATGCAGGATTACCATCATCACGGCCACTAGCGGGTGACTATAAGCGTTTGGGTTCCGAATCTCATCGAGCCGTGGCGCGAGAGGCGGTCAGAAAATCACTGGTATTATTAAAGAATAACCAGCAATTAATACCGCTTAGCCCGAATCAACGTATTCTTGTGGCGGGTACAGCCGCTGACAATATTGGCCAAGCTAGTGGCGGGTGGACGTTAAGCTGGCAGGGTACAGGTAATGCCAATAGCGACTTTCCCAACGGAGAGTCAATTCTTGCCGGCATTAGATCGGCGGTAGCCGGTAGTGAGGGTACAGTCGATTATCATCCAGAGGGTGAATTTGAAGTACGACCGGATGTAGCGATCATCGTTTTCGGTGAACAACCTTACGCAGAGTTCCAAGGAGATAGACCCCACGTAGATTTCACCGATAACACTGGATTAGAACTTCTTCAAAAATTCAAGGCGTTAAATATCCCCACTGTCTCGATATTTATTTCCGGACGACCTTTATGGGTGAATCCAGAAATAAACGCATCCGATGCGTTTGTTGCAGCTTGGTTGCCTGGAACTGAAGGCGGCGGAATTGCAGACGTAATAATGCGTAATGAGCAAGAAAAAATTAACCATGACTTCATTGGGCGCCTAAGTTTCTCGTGGCCCAAAAAAGCCGACCATGATGTTTTGAGTGGTGAAAATGCCAACTATGACCCCTTATTCGCTTTGGGATATGGACTCTCTGTAACGGACGGTGTCAGCGTTGAACAGCTAGATGAAACCCAAGCAGAGACAATAACCGACTATCACATATCAAACTTTTTGATTGCTGGAGCAGCGGTATCACCATGGCGATTAGTGTTGAGCGATGTCAAAGGTCGCAATCAGTACCTACAGGGAAAAAGCAGCAGTGCGGGTGGCAACATGAATGTTGAATCGGCTGATTATCTCGCCCAAGAAGATTCGGTTATTGTGAACTGGTTAGATAGAGGAAGCTTTTTAATAGAGGGAGAACCGATTGACCTTGAACGTCAGTCGAATGGTGATATGGCTCTACAGATAGACTACCAGGTGTTATCAGCAGACATACAGCGCGCCTCAATAAAGCTGGGGTGCGAAAGTCAATGCAAGTCCAACCTGGACGTGACGACAACAATACAAGCAAAAGCAGGCGGGGGATGGCAGCAAGGCTTTTTGAAACTCAGTTGTTTTGCTGATACAGGCGCTGATATGAAAAACATAAAAGTTCCTTTTGAGTTAGAGGTAATTGGCACTGCGTCCATTCAACTAAACACAATTAAATTAGTGGCAAATCAGGGTCAGGCGAGCTGCCAGTTGTAGTGCTCTTATATTAATCTTTTAGGTGGTAGTTTTGTGAAAGATAGCAAAGAAAAAGAAAATCTTATTTTTATTTTCCTTATTAGTGTAGTGGCTACTATCGGTGGCTTTTTGTTTGGCTTCGATAGCGGGGTAATTAACGGCACTGTCGACGGGCTGAAACTGGCTTTTAGTTCTGACTCTGTTGGCACCGGGTTCAATGTTGCCAGTATGCTGCTTGGGTGTGGAGTTGGTGCCTTCATCGCAGGAAGGCTCTCGGACATAGTAGGGCGTAAAACCGTTCTTTTGTTATCGTCTTCATTGTTTATTGCTAGTGCATGGGGGTCAGGTATAGCAATAAGCTCTACCGAATTTGTGGTTTATCGCGTTATTGGCGGGTTGGCAGTCGGAGCTGCCTCAGTGATTGCACCTGCTTATATTAGTGAAATTGCTCCAGCAAACATACGGGGTAAGCTTATCACTATTCAACAAGTAGCCATCATTTTCGGCTTATTTAGCGCATTCGTCAGTAATTATGTTGTAGCCAATATGGCGGGGGTATCAACAGCTCCTTTTTGGTGGGGATATGAAGCATGGAGGTGGATGTTCTGGATAGAATTGTTTCCAGCCGCACTATTTCTTGCAAGCTTATTTTTCATTCCTGAAAGCCCACGTTTTTTAGTTATGAAGCAAAGCAGTAAACGAGCGCTGGCCATTTTACAGAAGTTGTATGGTCAAGAAGCAGGACAAAGAAAACTTTTGGAGATTGAAGCATCTTTAGTCAAAAAAGACCGAAAACCAAAGTTTTCAGATTTAATCGACAAAACGAGAAACCGTCTGCGTCCCATTGTATGGGTAGGTGTCGGATTGGCTACATTTCAGCAGCTTGTAGGAATAAACGTGGTTTTTTATTACGGAGCGGTGCTATGGCAAGCTGTGGGATTTTCAGAGGCTGATGCACTTTTAATTAACGTTATCTCAGGCGCTGTAAGTATCGCTGGTTGTGTTATCACCATGTTTCTCATTGACCGATTAGGGCGTAAACCTTTTCTGATTATTGGTTCAATAGGAATGTCTATTTCTCTCGCATTCATGGTATTCACCTTCGTCAACTCATCGAGCGACATCAACGGAAATTTGATTCTTGGCGGATTAGGTAGTGTGGCGCTTATTTCCGCCAATGCTTACGTTTTCTTTTTCAATTTATCCTGGGGGCCTGTAATGTGGGTTTTACTAGGTGAGATGTTTCCTAACCAAATCAGAGGCTCTGGTCTCGCTGTAAGTGGCTTAGCACAATGGCTAGCTAACTTTGCAGTCACCATGACTTTCCCACTCATGCTAACTGGGATTGGATTGGCAGGCGCTTACAGTATCTATACTACGTGCGCGCTTCTTTCAGTCTTTTTCGTGTTTAAATTTGTTCGCGAAACTGCAGGGAACGAGCTCGAACAAATGCAGGGCTAATCTGTAAGGGAGAATAGCCCTATTTGGGCTATTCAGCAGAGCTATTTAGTAAGTCGTTAGCGGCATGTACAAGCATGATATAAGACGCTGCGATATTTATTACGTATTCATTTTGGCCCCAGAAAAATGGCCATTCTTCATTATTTTCTGGCAGGTCAGGTTTAATTATTAAAATACCCGGGACAACCCCACCAGAAATAAATGAAAAATCTGCGCGATTCATACCGTAGGCTACGCGTTTTGATACGGTGCCGACATTTGATACGAGGGAGATATCTGAATCTGGATGCGTCCCGTAGAGATAATGCAGCCCATCATAAACAGCGTCTGGTTCGAGTAGCCCAGGAAACGCCTTGACCAAATAGTAATGATGAATAGCATCGCGTATTATCCGTCCATTTCCTGCCCATCCACCTTCTGTAATTGTGACATTAAACGGGTTAGCTTGCGTAATGTGCCTACCTTCATTCACATAGTCCTTAGCTAGCAATTCAATTTTGTGCTTATATTTATCGCCCATTAAAGGAATTAAGCGAACTAGAGTACCAATGTGCTGCGCAAAATGTGCCTCGACTTCGGGCCAAAGGGTATTAATTGCCTGCTTATACTGCTCGTCCCCCGTGCTCATCAATAGTTCTGCTGCCGCCGAAAGCTTTTCTGCGTCAAGTCGTCCTCCTGTTGTATTCCCATGATGAAACAAGAAGGGAGGGTGAGATCGCTCTTCTTGCCAAGCTAACTCGGCTGTATTGAGCGCTTCTGTAGCGAGCTCAGGATTATGATCCCGTAGTGCACGGGCAGCAGCACTTAAAGCGGCGATGGAGCCAAAGTTAACGGCTGAGGAGCGACTGGTAAATACCCATCTATCATCAGGGACCCCGCTGTGTTTTCCATCTGCTTGTAAAGGTGTCATTGTAGGGTTGTATACCAGATTGTCGGTCATGGTGATGCCATCACCCAAGTGCGTATACTGGGATATGTTAGGCACAATGATACCGTTTATTGCTCTGCCAAATGCTCGGTGTTGTGCAATTAGTGCTAAAGTGCCGTGCTCAATTTGCTGGAGTATGTCGGGTTTACCATCTGGCACATGAATATCAACAAACTTTCGATCGTAGTCAACAAGGGTAGTATCGCGTTTTGGCGCAAACTGATCCCATACTTCAACAAGACCTAGAACGGCTCTGTATTGCGACTGAGTACGAATGTCGTAATCTCCCGCATCATACCATCCACCAATATTTAACCCCGGTACATGCTCTAAAGGCGCGAATTGAGTATCGGTTGTCGGCCCCTGGGCATATAAATCAAAATGTTTTTGGTTGATCGGTGCCTGCAAAGCATCATCTAAGTGGGAAGCACCATGCCAAACTCTGTAGGCTTCGTTTACTAAAACATGGTCCATTTGAACCGGAAAAAAAACGTCTAAGGTTGGATGCCAGGCTTTGCTGAAAATATCTTTACTTATTCTGAACGGCGCGGTGATGGTGTCATTGTACTTAAGCTGATAAAGGCCACTTTCACGTACCGCTGAAAAGTCGAATTTTGCATATTGATATCGTTTATATTTCCCCCAATCCATTGGTTTTTTAGACAAGACCGCGTTCTTTTCACCCGACGGCATTATTTTAAGTAAGGAAACTAGGTTTTCGCCTATGACGTGCTTCGGGTCGAGTTCCAGTACCGCTATTTTGTTTTGATTAGGGTGGTAGCCTACCTGAGAGTGCGCAATTATTGGCGACCGTTGCCAATCCTTTATACTGCTAACGTTTAGAGACCATTCCAGCACTTTACCGCTTTTATTTGCCGGGATCATGGAGCGCGCTACAAACCACCCGTTTTGGGCCTTTGTTCTTCCATCATACAGATAGATAGGTTGCTGTTTCGACTCAATACTTATTCTGCGCTCTGCGTCTTCTGGTGCTAGGACTAAATGGTACGCGGTGGCAAGCGGCGTTGGTGCTTGTAAATCATTTTGTTCTTTTGGCCCAGAAGGGTAAAGAGGAAACGTACCGGTTGCGTCATCGGCGATAAAAGACTTATTAAAATATGCTGAAGGCATAAATTCGAGGTTAAACCCCGCCTTGTTCACTAGCTCTTCGGGTAAAGGGGCATCGGTGTGTACGCTAATGTTGAGATGCTCTTTCGTCGAAGTAACTTTGACGCTGAAATTAAATTTGTGTTCTGGATAATGTAGTGAAGCTCTAATGGCACCTTTTTCGGCATCAACATCGCGTTTGATGAAAGTCGGAATACTATCCCACTGTTCGGGAGTATCATTTAGCCTAACGTCACCATTAGTGGCGATACGCTTGCCGTGCTGAATAATTTCAATGCCACTAATCTTTGAATCGCTGAACAGCCCATCGTACCAGTTGCTATATACCAATACATTGGCTCCTGGAGCCTCAAAATACTCTGAATCATTAACTTTCATAGGGGGGGAAGTTTGCCCCTTAACTGTTAAAGCACTGATTAAAAAAACACTGCCGCACAAGAGTTTTAACCTCATGTTTGTTCCTTTCTTGCTACTTGTGAATTGATTTTTCATTATGCTAGTAGAAAGCGGAGCAACACATATTACTGAATTTGTTAACCTCATTTCGATTATTTGTTAATAGGATGAATATAGATTCATCACCGCTCACTAACCTCTATACTGACTTTCTTTAACTTGTGAATATTAAAGGAACAGTAATCATGAACATTTGGCTCCGTTTCGGACTCATCGTGATGACTTTTGGACTCAGTTCAGTCACACCTGTAAAGGCGCAATTTTCTGGTGGACCTTATGGGCCAATCTCAAAAAGCTATGCGCAGCCAAACGCTAAGACAATATATTATGTATCTCCAGAGGGACAACCTCGGGCAGATGGACTCACACTTGATAATCCCACTTCGCTTAGCTCTGCTATAAGTAAAGTAACATCGGGAGATGCAATAGTTTTAAGAGGTGGTACTTATCGCACTGGCAATTTAATACTTAATCAAGGGATAACTTTACAACCCTATAAAGACGAAAAACCCATTTTGAAAGGAACTCAAGTAGCCTCGACCTGGGAACAAAAACAAGACAATGTGTGGGTTACAAATTGGAAAACCTTGTTTCCTTCTAAACCTATGTTTTGGTGGCGTCAGGAGCGCCACATTGATAAAACGCCGCTACATCGATTTAATAATGACATGGTTTTTATTGATGGTGAGTTTTTACAGTCGGCTGGCAGTATCGAAGAGTTAACGCCTAATACATTTTTTGTTGATTATGAGAAGCAGCAGGTTTACATCGGTACTGATCCAAATAGTAAATTAATCGAAATCACCGCTTACGACACAGCGCTGTTGCGTACATCGAACGACGTCCACAATAAACGAAGTGACAAGATTGGCCCTAAAATCTATGGGGTTACGTTTACTCAATACGCTTGGCGGGCTATCGGTATAGAAGGTAAACGAACCTTTTTACCAGAAGACGAGCCAGTAGATGAACCTGTTGGCGTTGCCGATCCTTTAACCTATGGTAAAGAGGTCATAAACACGCTACTTGAAAATGTCACCATCACATATTGCTCGCGTGTCGCAGGCTATTTTCGCGGTGACGGTTTAATAATAAGACACTCCCTGATTTCTGATACCAGTACTGAAGGTATCTATATTATTGGTTCTTCAGACGTGTTACTCGAAAAAAACATCATTCAGCGTAACGATATTGAGAACATCACTGGTTATTATGTTTCCGCAGTGAAAATCATTAATCAAACGTACAGAGTAACAGTACGGGATAACTTGATTATTAATCATCCAACATCAAAGGGTGTATGGTACGACGTGGGAAACCGTGAAGGCCTGTTTATCGATAACTATGTCGAAAACACGCAGGCTGGGTTATCTTTTGAGATATCGGATGGCATTACGGCTGTGGGTAACGTATTTGTAAATAACGACTTAAGTGTGTGGGTGCTCAACTCAGCGAACGCCAATATTGCGCATAATACGTTTGTTAACAGTACGCTGCGATTTACAAGAACTGCTCGAAGTGCCACAGATGACCACTTTGGTTGGCACCCCGAGACAGGGCCTGATGTATTTGAGCGAGATGGTCATACAGTAAAAAGTAATTTGTTGACGGCAGATGAGCAACATCACGGTCCTTTACTAAGTGTGGATCAAGAGGACGCTTTATGCGCCCAATACAAGAAAGCTCAACTTGCTGAACTGGACGGAAACGCTTATGTAAAACCTGAAAATCAACAGCCGCTGATAACATTATCTACAAGTAGTTCAGAGCCCTGCAATCGTGAAATAAATACACTCGATAAATTGCAAGACAGCACAGCTCAATATGAAACCAATGGTCAACTGATTAACGGACATCCCAGAACAGTCTTTGTCTCCCCTGACTTAAAGCGGTTTGAACTACAGCGCCATATTTCCAAAAAAGTGAATTTAGTCTTGCCAGAGAAGGTAACGAACGCTTTTGAAAATATTGGTGCGTTACCGTCGGCATCGGATAATCAAAGTCGATAATTAACACAAGATTACAACTGCGCCGGTTAGGTAACTGAGTTAAAATTGAGCACTAGCATCCCACACTTTACCAGTCGCCTTACCGTCCTTTGCAGGATTAAATACTTCTACTGCCATAACTTGATATGTAGGGTCGTCGCTTGCGTCAAAATTATTCATATCAGGAAGAATCCAGCCTGTGTCAGCCCAAGCTGCCACGTGATCGGCAAAGATAATTTTATGATCTTCGCCTAGAGGCATGGGTTTAGACGGTTTACTCCAATACTGATAAAACGTGGCCGTATTATTTATAGAGGGCTTTCGCTCTCGTATAGTTCGATAAGTTGAGTATTCAACGCCGTTACTCACAAAGGTCTTACCGAAAATGCCGTTTTGGCTAGGATCATAGGTCCAGCGCTGAAGAACATAATATTCAACTAAGTGAGCAGGATTGTCTTTAGACATGTTGCTGTCGTATCCCCATCCATAGAGTGCAATATAACTAGCGCCACTCTCCTGTTCAAAGCGATAGCCAATTTCGCGGCTTACATCTCCGTAATGCCACCCGGGGCCCCCAACATAATTATATCCGCCGCCCTCCCAACTCACTTCAAATTCTCCGCTTTGACTTAGTTTGAGAGAGGCTTCGCCACCGTCTTTCCAGTGGGTAAAAAAGAGATCCCCAACATGTCCTGTTGCGTGGTTTTTAGACATGTGTATGTCATCGTCGAATTGCTTAGTATAGGCTTTAAATTTAGTAATACCTTGCGGCTTGAAAGCTTCAGAGTCATTATCAAGACTTATTCCGTCACCTTGATGAGGTGAGCAGCCAATAAGAAGAGCAATACTCGCTACAGTCATCGCAATTTGTCTAATAAGTAATATCTGCATAATTCTTTCTATTCTTATAAAAAACATTAATGTTAAATAAAAGCGCAAACTGAACGCTTAAATTATATTACGCCCCACTGCTTTTGCGGGTCTGTTCACACCATACTTTTTGATTAAAGCTGGCCTAAATTAAGCACCATCAGCGACTTTGCTGGGACGACTATGACGGCCTTACCATCTTTAACGCCAGTAGAGTACTCATAAGGTTGAATATTGTTCGGGTCATCAAAGGTATTGTGCTCGTCCATTTTATCGCTGGTTAATACTTCCCCTTTGACCTTTTTTATCTGATTAAGCTCTACTTCAATTGCATTATTCAACTGCGTATTCACTATAGAAATATAGGTGTTACCGTCCTGTGCCTTGGCTGCTGAAGCACTGATACTTGGAATGCTTATCTCTGCGTGTTTATTTAATAGTGGCTTACTTAGGCTAACTGGAAGGTAGGTCGCGTTTTGAAACGGTATGTGCATCGTAAATACGTGATATGTGGGCGTTAAAAGCATTCTTTCGTTATCAGTGAGTATCATGGCTTGCAATACGTTAACCATCTGAGCAATTACCGTCATTTGTACGCGTTCGGCGTGACGATTGAAAACGTGAATATTCAGTGCAGCTATAATCGCATCTCTCAACGTATTTTGCTGATACAAAAAACCAGGGTTAGTCCCCTCATCAACGTCGTACCAGGATCCCCATTCGTCGACATAAAAACCGATTTTGTTTTCAGGATCCATTTCTTTAAGAACGGCGAGGTTCTTCTCAATAAATGCTTCAATTTGCAAAGTGCGATGTATCGCTGAATACCATTGATCTTCGGGGAAACCTGTGGCGCTTCCTTTATTACTCCAATCTCCGGTCGGAAGTGTGTAGTAATGATGGCTTATCGCGTCCATTTTTAAACTCCATGAAGAGTTAATTTTCTCGGTGAGTACTTTTGTCCACTCTGTTTGATCGTCAGTACCACCGCTGGCAATAAACTTAGGTTGGTTTCCTTCTGGGGCTTTGAGGAATGCAGAATATTGCTTGTAAAGATCAGCGTAATATTCTGGTGTCATGTTACCACCACATCCCCAGCTTTCATTGCCAATGGCGAAGTAGTCCACTTTAAACGGCTTATCTCGGCCGTTTCTTTTACGTTCACGAACAACCGTCGTATCTGCATCAGAGGTCATATAGTGCAGCCACTCTACCATTTCCCGGGGATTGCCTGTTCCCAGATTGCCGTTGACGTAAGTTTGTGCGCCTAATAACTCTGCAAATTGGAAAAATTCATGGGTGCCAAACGCATTATCTTCAATAACCCCTCCCCAATTACTATTGATTGTTCTTGGGCGTTTATCTCGCGGACCTATACCATCTCGCCAATGATACTCATCTGCAAAGCAGCCCCCTGGCCAGCGCAATAAAGGTACCTTTAAATCGCGTAATGCTTGTAGTACATCTAACCGGAAGCCATCTTCATTAGGTATGCCTGAGTCTTCACCTACCCAAATGCCTTCATAAATGCCTCTGCCTAAATGCTCCATAAACTGGCCATAAATATTTTTATTCAATATCGGACCAGAGCTTTCGACATCAATATTTAACTTTACGTCAGCGGCAATGGCCACCGTCGGTGTCGCTAGTATAGAAAAACAATAAAATAGCAATGGCTTTATTTTAAACATTTAAGTCTCGCCTCAGTACCAAAAACAACATTGATAATACAAGTAACTTTTCTAAAAATTTATAACGACATTTACGATCCAATTTATGTTGTTTCGTAATGGCGACGTCGTATTGAAAGCTTTGTCTCTTCCCCTTCTTCGTTGATGTTGCGCTAGCAGCGATGAAAAACGGTAAGTGTTGGCTTAGCAAGCCAATAGTTAACTAAATAAGGCAGCTCTTTTATCTCACTTCCCTTTGCCTTGCCGCTTTTGCTACATTAGTTTGTGTTACATTAGATGGGACGCATGGAAATTCATGCTCCCTGATACTCTTGAATAAAGAGTGTCAAACTACAAAATACCGAAACAATGAAAAGGTGTGGGTCACACCGAAACCGAAGTTCGTATATTGGTAGCGTTTAGCAAGGCCGTTGACATGCTTTTAGAGCCTTAACGTTTAACGAAGGTAATGTTGCTCATTTGACCACAGCCTTTTTCTAGGCAGCACTTTCGGACAACCATAATGAGCTAAGGGCCCTAACCTTTGGTGTACGAGCATAATCATCCAACTGTACAGCAAAGATTATCTGCCCTCATCAAAGGATGATTTTATGAACTCGCCTGTCTCAAAAAACATGCTGAATGTCAGCGCCGATTACCCCGACCTTCGGGATCGTTATTACCAGCCAAATCTTACTCCACTTAAGCCTTTTATCGACCCGCCAGGCAATTTGGTTATTTTAGACCAAGGTAAAGATGGAGCGTGCACCGGCTTTGCATTGGCCGCTACCATTAATTTCATTTACCGTCAGCAAGGCCGAAAACATACTGTTAGCCCGTGGATGCTTTATGCCATGGCCAAACGTCATGATGAGTGGTTAGGTGAAGCGTATGAAGGCTCTAGCTGCCGCGGTGCAATTAAGGGGTGGTACAACAGTGGCGTATGTAACGAGTCACTAACTGAAGATATTAAGCACAGCAACGAATTTGAAATGACCCTAGCTATTGCTAACAATGCAAGCAATCACAGGCTAGGTGCGTACTACCGTATTGAACGAGAAATTAGCGATTTTCATGCGGCGCTTAACGAAGTGGGCGTAATCTTTGTTTCCGCCAGAATTCATGAAGGCTGGAAAGATAGCGAAGGTGATGTAATAAGCCTAAGGCCTGAACCCATGGGTGGCCACGCGTTTGCCATTGTTGGCTATAACGATGAAGGGTTCTGGATCCAAAACTCCTGGGGGATGGATTGGAAGAAGTCAGGGCTGGCACTTTGGCGTTACGACGACTGGGCGTTAAACGTTATGGATGCGTGGGTTGTTCAACTCGCACTTCCTATCTCTGGCACAGGAACTTACCATCAGGCTACGCGCTCTATTGCACAGGGTTTGTTTTCTCGCTCCACACCACGGGTGAGCATTCAAGATCACTTCGTTCATTTCGACGACGGGCACTTTGATACCAGAAGTAAATATTGGAGCAATAAAAACCACGTCGATGCCATTATTGAAAAACTTTCTGACAGTAACCATCGCCATGTAATGCTATATGCACACGGCGGCTTAAATAGCATAAAAGCTTCGGCTAAACGCATTGCTGCCATGAAAGACACCTTTCTTAAAAACGATATTTACCCCATTCACTTCATGTACGACACGGGTATGCTAGAAGAACTCAAAGATATTCTGGGCTTTAAGAATAAAGAGATTAGCAACAAAGTTGGAGCCTTCACTGACTACACCGACCGCATACTAGAATGGGCAACACGTAAAGTAGGCGGCGCACTGTGGCGAGAAATGAAATCAGACGCTAGCACGCCTTTTACCCGTACCACATCAGATGGTACGTATTTCCTAACGCAATTGGCCGCCTACTTGAAAGACAATTCAGATATTAAGCTGCATGTCGTCGGTCATTCGGCAGGCTCTATTTTTCATGCTCACAGCCTATCTAGGCTGTGTAAAGTTGATGAAAACATAACGATTAAGAGTCTGCATTTACTAGCTCCAGCCATTAGCTACCCCTTGTTCAACGAAAAGCTCTCTGCGCTTATAGAAGGTAAACACATTGAATCGACCACGGTTTACAACTTATCTGAAGCGTTGGAAAAAGATGATCACGTGGCGCGTATTTACCAGAAGTCGTTGCTCTATTTAGTATCAAATGCGTTTGAATCCAAACCAGAGATGCCCTTGTTAGGTATGGCTGTGTTTAATCAGCCGCTGCCTAACGTGACGTTTAAGTACAGTGAGGGGAAAGTAGGTGATGCCACCGCCGCCACGTCCCATGGTGGCTTCGATAGCGACGTAGATACCATGAACTCGGTACTTTCAGACATCACTGGCGGCTCACCTAAATATCCGTTTACAAAGGCAATACTGGATTATTAGGGCCTGCTGGTTTGAAGGCAATGCAAGGGAAGTGAAAGTGCTTTTTTCGCGATTTAGCCCTTAGCTATGACGGGCTAATATGACGGGCTAAATCGTTCGTGCAATATTAAGCAGCTAGCGTTAATTGCACGTTATCATGCTTGAAGCGATAAACCTTCTCTAGAGGGGGTGTAAGCTTGCAAATAAGCATTTTGAATTCGGCCTATTCGTGTTTGCATCACATTAGACTCATTTGCCTGAAAGCCTTGTGTGTCTGCTGAATAAGATTGATTATCTAACACCATATCCGCAATAGAATCGGTTGCGGTGCCTATATTTGTATCGGGCTGCACGGCTGCCCCAGTGTCTGCAACAATGCCATTGCTTTGTACTGAGGTAGAACCTACTGAAGCCGTTTCTGTTTGGCCTTTGGCAATCTCGCTACGGGCCTCTGTGGCTTTTTGAGAAGCCTCTGCAGCCACTTTTAAATCTTGTGATGAAGGTTCAGCTGGTGCAAGGGCGGCTGCGCGCACTTGCTCCATTTTTTTCAGCGTCTCCTCTGGCGTTTTTTCTTCTGAAACATCAATCGACACTTCGCCATCGGTCACATAGCGTTTATTGTCAGGGCCTGTAGTGTATTCATACTGCGGAGCACCGGCGTACTGACCGCCTGTTGAAGCATGCGCTTGCTCGTGAACCCTTACTTCCTGATCCCGGGCTTTTAACTGCTCAATTTCAGCAGCGTCTTGTTTCTCTTGCTGTTCTTGTTGCCTGTCTTGCGCGCCCTGCTTGCCTGCACTCTCATCTTGCGCATTATCTTTCTGTTGCCCAAATACGTTTTGAAAGGCAGCTTGAAGTTCTGTTTGTACCTGAGGGCGTTCGTAAGTAACCGGCGCTGGCGGCTGGCCGGGGCTCTTCGCTTTATCGGCTTCTGACCCCAAGCCTTTTTGAGAAGCCCCTTGCTGGGAATCTGACGCTTGGGGAATAGTTTCACGCTGCACGTTATCTCTACGTGCAGACTCTGTATTTATGTTCGCCGTGGGATAAGCAATGGCGTTAAGGATTGGTGTAACGATATTCACCGTAACTGTTCCACCTACGCAAGCACGTCTATGATGGTACCAAGCATCTCATCGGCAACACCTAATACTTTGGCAGAGGCCTGGGCATTACGTTCGTTTACATTGAGCGCGATTAAGTCGTCAGTGAGACGCGTGGAGGTAGACGTTGAATTCGATGACGTGTTTATTGTGTCGGTATTGGTCGCAATAGGTTGAGCGGGTGCTACCGCATCCTCAGCAGTTCGCTGAGCAATATTTGATGCTGCCTGCGAAATTCCGTCGCTGGCATTTTGTAAACCATATTGAGCCGCTGCAAATGCAGAGCCTGCACCTAAACCATCAATACTTGTCATACACTCCCCCTAACCTCTCATGTGCAATTATTAACCAATTTCACACAAATGGAAAGACATGTATTACACCCTGTCATTAACTTATTGTAAGCAGGCGATTTTTATTAAGCTGTCAAAGATAAGAAAAGCTTCAAACTATCGGCAAGCCGCGGTTTGAAGCTTTATGTCATCGCTTTATTAAGACGCCTTTTGCTGGTAAACGCCAGCGGCAAAGCGAAATAAAATGTCAGCAGTTTGCTGAGGATGTGAAATAAACGGCGCATGCGACGCATGAGGCAGAACAACGGTATCAGCCTGCGGATGTAGCTCACATATACGATCTATTCCGCTGGTCGGCACTAGACTATCTAACCTGCCATACAATCGTAACGTGGGTGTAGTTATTCGCCCCACGTCTTGACGCATATCTTCAGTAGACAATATGCGTAAACCTTTCTTAAGCGCTTCCTCGGCGGGATCTGGGAATTGGGTTACCTGTTCTCTGATCGCCTTAATATCCTGCTTTGCCGTTTCGCTGCCCATCGCTTGAATTGCCAAAAAACGTTCCAGTGTTTTCTGATAGTTCTTTTCAAGCTGAGTCTCGAACATTGAAAGTAAATCGGCAGCAATACCCGGCCAACAAGGCCCTGCTATAAATCGAGGTGTTGAAGCAATCGTTACCAGTCCGGTAATTTTTTCTGGTGCTAACAGCGCTAACTTTTGCGCAACTAGGCCACCTAATGACCACCCAACCAACACACACTGGTTTGGAAGCTGGTTCACAATGGATTGAGCCAATGTTTCCACGTTATACGGTGACGGGACGAACTCTGCATTTTCCCCAAACCCAGGAAGATCTATGGTGGTGACGCGAAAATTATCGCTTAAATAAGGAATAAAGGATGTGAACGCTCCGCTGTTCATACCCCAACCATGAAGAAATACCACATCTACGCCTGTACCCTGAGTACGGGTGACAAGCTCGCCGTTTGTATGCAAACTTTCCATTTACACCTCCTTAGGCAGTCACGTGTTTTTGAGGCAACACGAAATAATGAAAACAGGTCGACGTTCGACAATTCAAGGAAGTTGATGGAATCAACACTATGAACCTTTCATGCTTGCTATGTTATCAGGCAAGTCCTACGCCAGTATGTCACTGGTGTGAAGATGACATATTTTTTTTCGATGCCACGTTGCACGGAAGTAACTTACTTCAATATGGCCCTGTGGCAGGCCACGTCAAGCATAGCCACTATGACGCGTTACGCGTTTTGGGACTTCATACGTGGCCAATGTCATCGCTGGTTCACCAGTTAAAGTTTACGCATTCCCTTACGGCAGGAAAAGTATTAAGTAACTGGTTTGTCCATAAAATGCGACAGTGCACTTTATCAGTGCCCAATGTGCTGCTTCCGGTGCCAATTAGTGCATGGCGACTTGCTACACGGCACTACAATCAGGCTACGCTTCTGTGTGAAAGCATAAGCAGTGAGCTGAATGTTCCAGTTAACCAGTCGTGGGCCAAACGACGGGGCTTTAGCGTGCAGCATCACTTATCCAAAATGGCGAGAGCCGAAAACGCTAGCCGTGTATTTAGCCTATCGACGCAGTGTATCGATGATGAGATAGCAATAGCGCAAGGCATTAAAGATGGCAGCAACTTCAGCGTTGCAATCGTCGATGACGTACTCACCACCGGCGTGACCGTGAATACATTGAGTAAAAGGCTCAAAAAACGCTACCCAAATTTACACATTCAGGTGTGGGTCGCGGCATTTACGCCACCACCTAAAAGCAGTCTGTATCAGAAAGCCTAGTGATCAGAAGCGGTGATACTGAAAAGCGCGGCATTCGCCGCGCCTTTCAAACTGATTTAGCGAATAAAATGCGATTGGTAGATTGCATTGGCCAGCATCTTGTTCGTGCCATACCAGTACCCTCTAAACTGTGTATTGTCGGTAAAGCCAATGACAACGCCGCGACCCATTTTTTGAGTCGTCACAGCAGTTGATTCAGCCATTAGCGCAACCATTCTTTTGTCACTAAACCCAGCCATGAGAGGCTCATCAGTGTAGCGCGCAGGCGTTATAAAGGGTGAACTACTAGCCTCCACTATCATATTATTGGTTTTAAACATGGGTAGCGTGTCGTCATCATAGCCGTAGAACAATGGATGAGTATTATCGATATTCGCTTCAAACACAGCGCCAGCCACCAACTTTCTGGCGTATAACGAAGCGCCATCTTTATAGCTGAGTTCGCTTTCATCGAACGCGTTATCAATACTCTCTCGACTAACAATTTCTACGTCTAACCATTTATGTTGAGCGAAATAACGCAACGCGGATTTCTGCCCCACGATTACGCCACCGGCTTTCACCCACTGCTCAATTTGAGTTCTTTCACTTTCACTAAAGCGATATCCACCGCTAGGGAATAGAAGGTGCGTATAAGTAACGCTAGGATCATTAAGCGCGCTTGTCAGATATTGTTGCTCAACAATACTGGCAGCCAGCCCCACTTTTGTGTCGAAATAGTGCCATATTTCACCCGCTTCGTATTCACTGGTGCCTTCGCCGCCCACTATTAACACCTGTGGCAAGGTAACAGGTGCCATGCTCCGGCTACCCAAATCGTGCCCTGTGGGTGTTAACCCACTGCGCAAACTAAACACAGGCACCTGAAGTTGCTGTTGCGCATCGCGCAAAATGGCCGCCAAGTTTTCTGGCTGGCCCAGCCCTTTCGGTACAACTATGCTGCCAGGCTGAAGCTCAATGCTGTTGCCATCGTAATTAATAGCAGAAAACGCTTCTTCACTACTACGCACCTTAACGCCAGCTTCCAATAACGTTTGCAGCATGGCTGGCGCATAGTACTGCTGCCATGAAAACGCATACGCGTATGCGTCTGGGTGAATATCATTAAGTGCAGGTTGTGCAAGTGCGTTGCTGTCGCTAAGTTTTAGGCTTCGCGCATCGCCCCTATCTAGAGGCGCGTAATCCAAATTGAAAGCCAAAGCCAAATTCCACGTTGATACATCGTAAAACGTGTTGTTCTCAAACGAGGTTTGGGTAGAGAAAATTGACTTTACTAAACGGTATTGAGGCTGGTTTGAAGGAATATAAATCGCGCGACCTGCACCATAGCGAACTTTGCTTACCTCAACATCTTTCGTTAACACCTCGTAATTAATATGATGCTGTTCAAGCAATGCAACAAATGCGTTAAAGCGAGCTGTGTCATTCGATGCACTAACAACAAAACCTACCTGCTCATCCTTTTCAGCCAGTGACTGTGTGCTCTTAACAAAACCCGATTGATAATCGAGAATAGCAGCCTTATTTGCCAATGCGCCTCTAAAAGTGCTTAAAGACGTAGTAATTTGATTTGCTATGGTGTCTTTGAAGGCAAGCTTGCCATTAATAGAGTCCTGAATGTGGCCCCGTGAGCTTGCTTGCTCAAAAAGAATACCCACACTGCCGTGTAAATCTGGATAGGTCGAGCCTTTGCCTGCGTAGAAATCGTCAAACGCTTCTTGGGTAAAATAGAGCTCCCCTTGCTCATCAAACGCGGCAGCATGATACTGGGCAAGCGCTTCAGTTAGCGTTACGTTCTCATCAGGCGTCAGTGGATTTTTACGCGAGCGCACACCAGGCTGGAAAAAATAGGTGCTGTCTGTCCCCATCTCATGAAAATCGGTGAGGATATGTGGGCGCCATTTATGAAACTGTTTAATTCGCGCCTGCGACTCTGGGTGCGCCAGCAATAGCCAGTCGCGGTTTAAATCAAACCAGTAATGATTTGTTCTACCTGACGGCCACCCCTCATCGTGTTCACGATGTCGACTGTCAGAAACCAGCTGCTTGCCCTTGTGCATATTTGCCCACTGAGCAAATCGAGAAAGCCCGTCGGGGTTGAAAGACGGATCAAACAGCACAATATTGTTATTCAACAAGGCATCAATTTCTTTACCTTCAGCCGCGGCCAAATAATAAGCCAACGCAAGTGAAGCATTGGTTCCGGAAGGCTCGTTACCGTGAATACTGTAGCCCATGTAGAAAATAAGGGGAGCATCGCTACCTACTTTCTTGCCGCTTTCCATTGCATCAATGTGTTGCTGCCTCATCGCCTCAATATTGTTTCTATTTGAGGGCGCTGTGATTGTCAGTAACAGAAGTGGGCGGTTTTCGTGAGTACGGCCGGTTTCTTCAATGGTGATACGGTCAGACTTCTCGGCAAGTAGCTTCATATAATTGACGACTTGGTCGTGACGCACATGCCACTCGCCAATGTTGGCGCCTAGTATCGATTCAGGCGTGGGAATAGCTGGGTTGTAGGATACCGTGTCAGGTAAGTATGCTGTCACCGGCTGCCCGCCTACATCAGGTGCAATAGTAACAGTTGAAGCAGAGGCGGGATGTGCTAATGATTTCTGACTGGCTGTTGCCCCAAAGGCGATGGTACCAAAGGCTAATAATGAAACGAGTGAGAATGGATTCTTTTTGGCGGTGTAATGCAATTTCGCGAACATAGCGCTTCCCGTCTTGTTGTTATGGTTGAGAATAGTGTCGACGTGCACGCCTCTCAACAAATTCGATTCACTGGAATAATTTATTTAATTAATACCTGACTGTTTTACTCAGGTAAATTTGATACAATAATCCAAATTTCAAAATATGTAGGACTTGCTGATGATAACTATATCAGAAGAAGCCCAGGCTCACTTCGTAAAACTGTTGAGTAAACAAGAGTCTGGCACGAATATTCGTGTATTCGTCGTAAATCCAGGCACTTCGTCGGCTGAGTGTGGCGTGTCCTATTGCCCACCAGACGCGGTTGAAGAAACGGATACCCGTTTGCCATTTAATGGTTTCGATGCGGTCGTAGATGAAGAAAGCGCGCCTTATTTAGAGGAAGCGGAAATTGACTACGTTACCGATCAGATGGGCTCACAGTTAACCTTAAAAGCACCTAATGCAAAAGCGCGTAAAGTGTCTGACGACGCACCATTAATTGAGCGAATCAACTATATGATTGAGTCGGAAATCAATCCTCAGTTAGCGAGCCATGGTGGCAATGTTGTATTGACAGAACTGACTGACGACGGCTACGCCATACTTCAGTTCGGCGGCGGCTGCAATGGTTGCTCAATGGTAGACGTAACGCTTAAAGAAGGTATTGAGAAGCAAATGGTCGAGCAATTCGCTGGCGAGCTTAAGGGCGTGCGCGATGCGACTGAGCACCAAGCGGGTGAGCACTCTTACTACTAAGCGTAATATTGCACTTGCTTAAGTGTATATCTCGATAACTATCTCATGCTAAAGCAAGACATTCACAAAAGCTGGCAACGATTCAAAATAGGTCTATCTATTTTCGTTGTCGGCGTCTTGCTGTTGTTTACCTTAAGTGAACTTCATATCACGCTGCATTACCTGAGCCTTCTTATATTATTTGTCGGTTTCGCTATCGCCATGTTGGGTTACTGGGGAATTTTTATTCAGCGTTTTTCGTTTATAAAAAACAAAAAGCCACCGCCTAAATTCTGATTTCTTCCGGCTCTACGCCATACCTTCTTGCCCTATTCTTTATGTAAGCCAGTCTGATTGCACTCAGTTTTACCCATACGCCATACTCTAAATTGCGCAGCTGTCTCCCGTTCATTTATGTTCGCCTAGCGCTCGTCTCGGGTTATAGGTAGATTAGGGGTTGCGCAAAGTGCCTAACAATATGAAAAGGAGCTGTGGTGAATACAACAAAGAAGCTGGGCCTGCTTGGCGGAATGAGTTGGGAATCAACGGTCAGTTACTATCAAGCCATAAACCGTGGTGTAAACGCTCGACTTGGCGGACTTCACAGCGCACCGCTGATAATAAGCAGCGTTGATTTTGCCCACATAGAGCAGCTTCAGCATAAAGGAGAATGGGATAAAACCGCCGATATACTGATCCGCGAGGCGAAGCACTTAGAAACTGCGGGTGCAAAAGCCATATTAATTTGTACCAATACCATGCATAAAGTAGCAGCTGACATAGAGCAAAAGATCACCATCCCACTTATTCACATTGCCGACGCTACGGGGTGCGTGTTGCAACAAGATAGGGTTAAGAAAGTTGGGCTACTGGGCACCCGCTTCACCATGGAACAAACCTTTTATACATCCCGCCTTAAAGAGATTTTTGGCATTGAGGTTGTTACTCCAAATGCCCAACAACGAGACACGGTTCATAACATTATTTATGAACAATTATGCAAGGGCGTGATTTGTGTTGAATCCCGTAACGCGTATATTGACATTATAAATGAACTGGCGGCCGAGGGTGCTGAAGGCATCATTTTAGGCTGCACAGAAATTGCCTTATTAGTTCAACAACATCACACCAAAGTTAAGTTATACGATACTACCGCTATCCATGCTTCAGCTGCGGTAGATTTTGCATTAGCTCCCTAAAGCGTTAGCAAAGGGTAAGTAGCGAAACACACATAACCTAACTTTGATAAAAGGGAATTGGCCCTACTATTTTTAGAGGACACAGCTATGTTTAGCCACGTAATGATTGGTGCGAACGACCTTGAAGCATCAAAAAAATTCTACGATGCTATTTTAGGAGTATTAGGATACGAACCAGGCGTTTTTGATGAATACGGACGGGTTTTTTACTATACGCCGAAAGGTATTTTAGCGCTAACAAAACCGATTAACGGAGAGGCTGCCACACACGGTAATGGCACCACGCTCGGCCTTGCCGCTCGAACACCAGACATCGTTGATGAATGGCATAAAGTAGGAAGCGAGAATGGAGGCGTGCCATGCGAGGACCCACCGGGTATTCGAGGCAATGGGGAACGCCAACTGTATCTTGCTTATCTGCGAGACCCAGCGGGCAACAAACTCTGTGCCACGCACATCGTAAGAAAATAGCTGTAGTGCTGCCTGCTTAAATGATCACGCTCTTTTTGCAGGCTATTCACTTTTAGCTGTCTATTTGGCCCAAAGCCCTTTGAGTAATAGCACTTTGAGTAATAGCGTTTTGGGTAATGCCTAGTTATGTCTACATATAAGCCCTAACCAAACGAAACTGCATAGGTGTTACTGTCTGGCCGCTCAATATCCTAAACGGGCTTCGCCTTTTCTCTTCTTTGCACTTTGCACTTTGCACTTTGCACTATACATTGTTGCTAGATGAATTAACCTTGAACCAGTAAAAGCGCAGCTAACAGAGGGAATATGACACCTGAAGAAACTGGCAAGGCCTACGACACCATTACACACCTTTGGACTCGCCCTGAATTTAATCAGAAAAATGGGCTAACCGCCTACCAAAAAGCATTGTCATTTTTAGCGGACACCCCATCACAAGAGCCTGATACGGTGCCTAGCGAAGCGCTTGATAAGGGAGAAGCGCATGATAAGAGTGAAGCGCTTGATAAGGGAAAAGCGAGCAATAAAGACAAACCAAAGAAACGAGGCTACGCACTAGACATAGGTTGCGGATGCACCAATCGTTTTGTCCCGGTTATCGAACGCGCAGGGCTAACTTACGAAGGCATTGATGTTTCCAAAGATATGCTGGCTATTGCGACGTCCCAATTACCCGCTCATACCTTCTATTGCGCCGACGTGTGTACATTCACTATCCCCAAGCACTATTCGTTTATTAGCGCTTGGGATAGCTTTTGGCATATTCCCCTAACGCAGCAAGAGCCTTTGCTTAAGAAGCTAGTGGATCACTTAGACGATGACGGAGTGTTGCTTTTTAGCTGTGGGGGTACAGATGAAAGCGGCCAACATACAAACGAAGTGATGGGTCCAGAAGTCTACTACGCCTCGCTGGGGCTACATAGATACATAGAAATATTGATAGAAGCAGGCGGGTTTGTTCGTCATGTTGAATTCGACCAGCCCCCTGAACTACACACTATTATCATTGTGCAAAAAAAGAACCGCGAAAAAAACACAGTAGCAAGAATAATACTGAATGATGCCCTAGAAAAACTGAGAGAGGCAGCGTGCTCAGCGCGCCTTCCCTAAGTAAGGTCAGCGAAGCGTTATAAAACACTAGCTTTGCGGTATCGCTAGCTCACCACGTTTATCTAGTCGATAAAAGCTCCAGGCCAATGTCACACCGCGAGCGAGTAAAAAGGCAAGTAGAGCATACCAAAGGCTGACGTTACCCTGATCTTGCGTGAGGTACCAAACGGGGAAATACACCCCTAACGCACTTATTATCATGGTATTTCTCATTGCGCTGGCTCGGGTAAGACCAACAAATACGCCATCGTACAAAAAACACCAATGCGCTAATAGAGGAAGTAATACCATTAAACCAAGATAAGGTAGCGCAGCTTTTACAATGTCACTATGTTCGGTAAGAAGCGCGATAATGGCCTCACCGCCAGCGAAAAATATCAAGCTATAAATAAGGGCAAAAATACTCGACCAGACTAACCCTTGGTAGGTGCGTCGTTTCACTTCGCTGCTGTCTGACGCCCCCTTGGCTTCACCCACCAGCGCTTCCACCCCATAGGCTATGCCATCAAGTCCCAATGCAATAAGAACAAAGAACTGCATGAGTATGGCATTGACGGCCGCCGACGTTTCGCCGTAACGGGCACCTTGAATGGTGAGAAACGCTAAGCAGCCCTGTAATGCTAAGTTACGTAATAGCATGTCACCGTTAAGCTTCATCAGTACCTTACGAGCTGCACGGTTAAACCACGATGCACTCACCGCGACACCGCCTACGCGCTTAAACGCCACCGCTAGCGCCATTATAGCCATGGTATACTCAGCGATAACACTGGCCAGCGCCACGCCAGCTACAGACAAACCAAGCCCGAACACAAACACTACATCGAGTCCCGCATTCAATAAATTTCCCACAATTTGAATAGCCATGACGCTGCGCGTTTTTTGCTGCCCTACTAACCATCCAACTAATGCCAGATTAAGCATGGCAGCTGGTGCGCCCCATACCCGCGTCGAAAAGTAGTCTTGAAGATGCAGGGCAACTTCACTGTTTGGCTGAGTTAAAGCTAAGCCTATAGACAAGATAGGAGATTGAAGAGCGAGTACCACAGCCCCCAACATTAGAGCAACCGCCACCGTTTGCCACAGCACTTTTGCTGACTCTAATGTATTGTTCGGTGAGCCTTTAGCTTGTGCACTCAAGCCTGTTGATGACATGCGAAGAAACCCGCACACCCAGTATATTTGCGTTAAGATAAGTGCGCCCACCGAAGCCCCTGCAAGCATGGCTGGTAAAGACATGTGTCCCAAAACCGCGGTATCCACCAAACCTAATAGAGGCGTAGTAATATTCGCTAAGATCATGGGAAGCGCTAACGCCAACAGACGGGAATGGTCGTCAAAAAAGGAGCGCTGAGTTAGTTGAGCAGGGGACATAAATGATCTCAGTAGGGGTTAATTTCGCTATATACTATCAACCTATGCAGCGGCATAAGTGAAATGCGTACCAGCTTGACCATGTATAAGATTGGCCAAGTCGCATTATTTGGAGTTTACCATGCTATTGAATTTGATTAGGCACTCAGTGGATGATGATATGAAAACCAACAATGTAATTCAAAATAGAACGACGAGTCGCACGCGTTTGAAGATCTTATCTTCAATGCTTGCGGGAATTTTCAATGTTTTGTTGGTCTCACCTAGCATTGCTTCAGGCTCAGATGCAACCCCTGTTGCTGATGCGACTTCCACTACAAAGGAACAAAGTGGTAGTAACATCGGCTCTAGTGTGAGCACCACGCCTAACGCCGCCATTTTGCTTTATCACCATGTGTCGTCTTCAACACCAGCCAGTACCAGTATTTCGCCTGAAGCCTTTAAATCGCACATGGAATACTTGGACGCACACCACACTGTTGTTTCGCTTCAGGACGTTGTTTCTGCGATACAACACAACACTACACTGCCAGAAAATGCGGTTGCGATTACGTTTGACGATGGCTACGCAAACATTTTAGACAATGCTCACCCAATACTGGCTGACCTAGGTTTTCCCTATACCGTGTTTATCAACCCTGATGAAATTGGCGTAGGTCCTAAGCAGCTAACATGGGAGCAAGTTATTGCTATGCATAACGATGGCGTTGTTTTTGCCAACCACACGCTAGACCACCTTCATATGCTAAACGGTGAGCAAGCAATGGGCGAGCGCGCATGGCTGGAGAAAGTTTGGCAGAACGTAGAAAGTGCTGAAAAGAAGATTGAAGATAAACTGGATATTAGCCTTAAATATTTAGCGTACCCGTTTGGTGAATACAACACGGCGCTCGCTAATAAGCTCAAAGCTGAAGGTTACATTGGATTCGGGCAGCATTCCGGGGCTGTGGGCCCATCTAGCGACATGCAGGCACTACCGCGCTTCCCCGCGGCCGGTCCTTACGCCAATTTGGCAACGCTAAAGACCAAGCTTAATAGTCTAGCCATGCCAGTGACGCAAAGTTCACATAAAGACCCTCGTATGACAACACGAAACCTGTCATCGCCCATTAGTTTAACGATAGACAGTGACGATGTTCGCCTTACACAAGTAAATTGTTTTTTCGGCGGCGACCCTATCGAGACTAGCCTAGAAGAAAATGTGCTTACGTTTACCCTTGATGAAACCCTTCCAGTAGGACGTTCACGTGTGAATTGTACAGCACCGTCTAATGCGCAATCAGGGCGTTATTATTGGTACTCTACGCCCTTCTTTGTGGCAGATGAGAACGGCAATTACCCAGACTAGGGCATGTCGATAAGGCACATCTATGCTTGAGCGCGAGCGCATATCGATTGGGCTCGCGCGTATATAAGGAAACGTTTACCTATACAGGTTTAGAAAATCGAATAAAACCTTTATTTATCGACTCTTCCACAAAACTATGGCGCTGATAGAAACGAATGGCTGGCACGTTCGACACTTCAACATCTAGTACCACTTTACGTTTGTTCAGTTTTTCTGCTCGCGCTTGCATAGCATCAACCAGTATCGTTCCCACGCCCGTTCGACGGGCACTTTCTTCAACAGAGAGATGGCCTATCATGAGTTCGGTATTAGTAGGCGGCGTAAGATTGATGGCCACGGTCTGATTGCGCATGAGCACTGTCATAGCCTCATCGAGGGTAAAGTACGATGTGATGCTATCAAGGGTCGCCCTATCAAATGTTGCACCAAGTTTGCTGTGCCAAGAGGTCACAACACCGAGTACTTCGTCGCCGCTACACGCCACCCAATGATTCTTAAAGCCATATTGCCCGCCACCGAGCTCCCATGCATGAGACAGGTAGCCCTCAGCTGTTTTATTTTTATTTTGTCCAAAAATAGACGTTAACAAAGACTGCGCCGCATTCAATATAAGCGGCGTAGTTTGCGCAGCATCAGATGCCACACCTTGCCTTATTTTGATTTCCATATTACTGCTTCGAGATTATTATTGGCATATCAGCCAATATTTGCTGGGAATCACTTATCGATAGCTTTCCTGGCTCTCTTTTTGGTTTGAATCTTCCTATCACCCTAGCTTCAGGGTCGACAAGTACGACAGATGCACTGTGATCAACTAAATAGTTGGGGTTATCGGTACTTTCAGCAATGGCATACATCATTCCTAAATTACGTACAAACGGGAATAGCGCCTTGTGCTCTCCAGTTACGGCAATGAACTCCTCATTAAAATAGCTCACATACTCTGAAAGTCTTTCAATTGAATCGCGATTTGGATCAACGGATACAAAAACAATTCGAATAAGTTCGACACTATTTAATGCTTTTAGTTCAGGATATATGCCGTTCAGTTCAGCCATGGTAGTTGGGCAAATATCGGGGCAGAAGGTATAGCCCACAAATACTAAGCTCCACTGCCCTTCAAGCGACGAATTATCAAACACTTCACCTTCATGAGATGTAAGTGAAAACGGTGATAATGCTCTCGGCTCTGGGTAAGTCTGAAAGTATTCAGGCTGACTTTCAACATTTGGGGGCGCGATATACAGCGCCCCTACGATGCCTGCACATAGCGCTAAAAATGCAACAAGGCCGACGGTAGTTCGTTGATTCATAAACTCAGTGGTATGTAGTGATCTAAGAGTAATACGACAAACAATACCATGAGATGAATAATTGAAAACCTAAAAGTTTTCATTGCAGTTTGTGGCTCTGCATCGAATTTTAACTTTAATGCATAGTATAAAAACCCAATGTTAAGCACACTTGAGCCAATCAAATAAATGAGATCGCTCATGCCTGTAAGGTAGGGCAGCAAACATACAAGCCCCAACAATACTGTATACAGCAACACTGACGTTTTCGTAAATGACACACCGTGGGTTACCGGCAGCATGGGCACCTTCGCTTTGGCGTAATCTTTTTCTCTATGAATAGCGAGCGCCCAAAAATGCGGCGGCGTCCAGGTAAAGATAATCAGCACTAAAAGCAGGGCATGGGCATGTATTTCCCCTGTAACCGCGGTCCAACCTAGAAGCGGTGGAGCAGCCCCAGCTAAACCGCCAATCACGATGTTTTGCGGTGTCGCTCGCTTTAAATACATCGTGTAGATAAACGCGTAGCCTACTAGACTTGCTAAGGTTAACCACGCGGTTAGCATATTCACAAAAAGAGCTAACACTACAAATCCAACCACACCTAAAACGCCTGCAAACCACAGCGCGTTGTTTACGCTAACCTTGCCTTTTGCGACGGGGCGATTAAAAGTACGCGCCATCACACTATCTATCTTATGGTCGACAACGTGATTAATAACGGCAGCAGACGCAGACAACATACCAATACCCAATAAGCCACAGATAAGTACGGTTGCGTTTACCCACGAAGGCGTAGCTAAACACATGCCTACTAACGCGGTTAACAGCAACAACATGACGACATTAGGCTTCGTCATTTCATAGTAATCTCGCCACGTGACTACATTTTGCTGACGTGAAGTACGCGCATGTAAAGAGACCGATTTAGCCATGGAAACCTCCTGGAGCTTTAGGGAGAATATGAGAAGACGTTGACGCGTTTAAAGGGTCGTGCAAAGGCGCTTCGTGGATGCTAAATGCACCTGCACCCTGCAGTGGTTTCGAACCTGAGAATGAGCCTGTATTTCGTTTTTCTGTACCGAAGACGTTATCGTTTTCTAGTGCCAAGAATACGGTAAAAATGAGGTTGAGTAGGGAGATAAGTAACACGGCTGCGACCGCGTTATGCATTACAGCGACAGCCAGCGGCAGCATAAAGATAATGTTACTAAGTCCTAATGCCACTTGCGTGCACAATGCTACCAACATAAACGTACCCACATATTTTTGTTTACTTGTGGTGTAGCGGCTTACCAACACACTTATACCTAGTGCTAGTAAGTATAAAAACGTGATGACCGCGCCGAACCTATGCACTATGTGCATGGTAACTCGTTCGCCGTAATCGTGAGCACCAAACTCATAGTTGTCTGCGTCAGGCACACTGAATGCACCTGCCAAATCAATTCTTTCCTGCCAACCGCTTTCACAGACCGGCATTTCCGTACAGGCCAACGCAGCATAATTGGCAGAAGTCCATCCGCCAAGAGCAATCTGGGTAACAAGCACGCCAAGCCCAATGAAGGCGAAAAGTTTAAGGTTTCGCTGAAAGACTTTGGCTTGAGGTAAGTCGGTAATATCCTGATCATGCATAGCTGACGCTATGGGCGCTTGTTTAGTTTTCGATGCATCGCCTGCGGTGTTGCGCAAGCGGAGGTAGAGAATAAACAGGCAAGAGAGTACAGAGAAGCCCCCCAGCAAATGCCCCATAACTACGACGGGAAGCAGATTGAGCGTCACGGTCCACATACCAAGTGCTGCTTGGAAGATAATAAGCCCCAGCAGTAACAGAGGTAATTTAACGGGCGTGCCTTTGTCGCGCTGCCGAATAGCAATAATGGCAATAGCCAGAACACACAGCCCCAGCGTTCCTGCAAAATAGCGGTGAATCATTTCATTCCACGCCTTAAACGCCTCAACTGGACGTTCGGGAAAAGCGGCGTTAGCTTGTGCCACTTTTTCCTCACTCAAAGGCACGGTTAGGTTACCGTAGCATCCAGGCCAGTCGGGACATCCTAGCCCAGCGTCGGTCAAACGCGTATACGCACCGAGAATAATAACGACTGCCGCCAGAAAAATACTGAATAGGGTTAATTTTTTCATGGCCATTATCCTATACGCGATAATTTAAGAAGCTTTCTCATATCTGCCAGCATGTTGCGGCTTTCCATCACGGCGTCTTTTCTATCGTCTTTAATGTCGTAAAAGAGCATGGCGTTATTTTGCGTATCAACAATATAAACACTGCTAGAGGCAAGCGCCGTTGGTGTAGTAACGGGTAAGGTTTCGACAAAAGGGTAGTCTTCTAGCGCGGCTATCGCAGTTTGGTCGCTTGAAGCGGTAGTAACGACCACTGCTTGGGCACGGTCCGATTCTTTACCTAGCGCAAGCCACACTTGGTTAATGCTAAAAAGTGCGTTCTCGCACACTGCGTCACATTTACTTGGCATCACATACAACAAACGCCATTTAGGTTCCGCGTTTTCTAAAAGCGCACTCATGTCGATGGTCGGCGCGAGCAGCTGACCTTTATTTGTCGCGCCTTTAGTAAACCAATCGTTATCAAGTGCGAGCTTTGCCAGAACAACAGGTAAAACAAACACGGCTACCATAATAATTAATGTTTTTTTCGAAGCAGCATTACTCATAACTACGTCCTTTCTTACTAATTGCAAAGCCGCCAATGGCTGCAGCGGCAATGGCTAAACCAAACCATTGAACTGCATAGCCAAGGTGCTTTTCAGGAGACATTACGACGGCCTGATGTTCACGAATAAACGCGGGGTCAGGCGTGGTAAGGTGAAGAATAAAGGGTAAAAGTTTGCGCTCTAAGGCGTTGCTTAGTGCAGGGAATTCTATGTGTTGTACCAGCGCGGGGCTTTGCGACAAAGCCATGTTGGTTTCTTTCACTAAGGGGTTGTTACCCGGCACGCTAAGCACGCCGATTAATTCGCGCGTTTGGCTTGTAAAACTTATTTCCGGTAGCGTGCGCGTTAAGTCTGGCGCAGGCACCCAGCCAAAGTTAACCAAGAGCCACCCGACATTGGTATTTACCGGTACGATGACATCGAAACCCACCCGCTGATTGTGAATCTGATTATCTAATAGCAACACATGGTTAGCGTCTATTGCGCCGCTGAACGATACGGTAATATCCCGAGGATCATCATGAGACAACGCCTCTTCTAAACTCAAGGTTCCATTACTTTGCTTTTGCGCTATGCTAGCTAAACGTTGTTGCTTTTGGACCATGCGATCAAGTTGCCAGTACCCTAAACCGCACATAATCGCCACACTAAAGCCCGTGAGTAACCAAGGAATAACGTGGCGAGTGCGAGAAAACATGATTATTTCGCACCATGCAAAATTAGAATAAAAACAGAGGTGAATATGTTGATAAAAATAGTCCTTGTTGCGTTGGTGCTGTACATGATTGTGAATTTGTTCATGGCGATGCGAATCATGATGAAAAATGACACGTCTAAGGGCCCTATGAGTAAGTACATTGGTCGACGCGTGCTCACTTCTGCCGTCATTGTTATTATTATTCTTATCGCTATTGGTACCGGTTTAATTACCCCAAACCCAAGGCCTTACTGAGTTTGGGGATTCCTTTTAAAGTACGTAAACAAAGATGTAGAGCATGACCCACACTACATCTACAAAGTGCCAGTACCAGCTCCCCGCCTGAAACGCGAAGTGGTTTTCAGGCGTGAAATGCCCTTTCAAGACCCTAAAAAACAGTACAATTAGAATGATGGTGCCAAGGGTCACATGCATGCCGTGAAACCCTGTGAGCATAAAGAAGGTGTTGCCGTAAATGCCTGACTGAAGCGTAAGCCCCAAGTCGCGATACGCATGTATGTACTCTTCTACCTGTAGGAACAAGAACCCACATCCAAGTAAGATAGTGATACCCAGCATTAGGGTTAGCTGTTTGCGTTTGTTTTGCTCTAGTCCCACATGAGCGAAGTGCAGTGTAATAGATGAGATAAGCAAGATAACCGTGTTGATTGTGGGCAACCCCGCAGCACTCATTTCCTGTGTGGTAGTGCCGCCTGGCGTTGACACCAGCGGCCACATGGCCTCAAAGGTCGGCCATAAGACCTCATTGGTCATAGCGTTATTCGATGCGCCGCCCAGCCACGGAACGGAAATAAATCTCGCGTAGTAGAGGGCGCCGAAAAACGCAGCGAAAAACATCACCTCTGAAAAGATAAACCAGCTCATACCTTGTCGATATGAACGCCCCAGCTGATCGCTGTAAAGCCCTGCCATAGATTCATCTATTTGATTTTTAAACCAACCTACAAGCATAACGAGCAATACTGCTATCCCCGCTAAAAGGATATGACCGCCATAGCCTGTTTCACCTTTGGTTGCTTGCACCACATAATTGCCCGCACCTACGGCGATAAGAAATAGAGCAACGGCCCCTACGATGGGCCATGGACTTTGTGCGGGTACATAATATTTTTGGTATTCGTGATTCTGTACTTCGGGTTGCATTTTCTTCTCCTTACCCCTTCGGCCTATTCGCCATTTGATGGTGTTGAAGCCATAAAGGGATTCGGTGTTGTCGTTAGGTCACTGGCTCGCGCTGTGACGTCATAGAGTGTGTACTGCAAGGTAAAAAACGTAATTTCTTCAGGTAGCTGAGGGTCTACATAAAACTGCATGGGCATATAGGCTTCACTACCCGCATCTAATGGCTGCTGATTGAAGCAGAAGCATTCAGTCTTGTTCAGGTACAGTGCTGCCGTTCCGGGGGATACAGAGGGAATGGCCTGAGCTACGATATTGCTTGATGCAGGGTTTCTCACATAAAACGATACCGTATTAAGTTCGCCAGGGTGCACTTTCACGCGCTTGGTTTCAGCACGAAACTCCCAGGGCATACCGGTATTTGTGCGAGTAATAAACTCGACGGTCACTTCTCGCGACTCATCAATCTCAACCGATTGATAAACCGCAGCCGTGCCTTCGGTTTTTCCGTTAATTCCCGTAACGTCGCAAAATACGTCGTACAAGGGAACAAGGGCAAAGCCGAAGCCAAACATGCCAATGACAATAGCAACAAGTTTAATAACCATCTTGTTGTTTGCGCTTTGCTGTGACATCACGTGACCTCCGGGTAAATCCATAGATGAAGGTTGGTAAACGCTTGTTTAGTCGTTTATCTCCCTCACCACCTGCAATGTGTGAATGTCATTCCCATCGGCTTTTGCCGGTTGAAAGGAATGACCTATTCACAACTCCACCTACCGTTACTTAACGACAGGTGGCGTTTCAAACGTGTGATAAGGAGCGGGTGATGGAATTTCCCATTCCAATCCTTCTGCGCCGTCCCAAACTTGCGCTGATACCGGCTCACCTTGCTTTTTGCATGCCTTGATAAGCAGGGCAAGAAAGATGAGCTGAGATAAACCGAATGCAAAACCACCCAGGCTTATCCATTTATTAAAATCAGCGAACTGCAATGCATAGTCAGGAATACGGCGTGGCATACCAGCCAAACCCACAAAGTGCATAGGGAAGAACAACACATTGACCGATACCAGTGAGCACCAGAAATGCCATTTAGCTAAAGCTGTGTCATACATTTTTCCCGTCCATTTAGGCAACCAGTAATACACCGCAGCCATGATGGAAAAGACCGCGCCAGTTACCAGTACATAGTGGAAATGGGCTACAACGAAGTAAGTGTCGTGATATTGGAAGTCCACGGGCGTGATCGCCAACATTAGCCCTGACAACCCACCAATGGTGAACAGCACAATAAAGGCAATAGCGAACATCATTGGCATTTCAAAGCTCAGTGAGCCGCGCCACATGGTCGCTACCCAGTTAAACACTTTTACGCCAGTAGGCACCGAGATAAGCATGGTGGCAAACATGAAAAACATTTCCATGTACACCGGCATGCCCGTGGTGAACATATGGTGAGCCCACACAACAAAAGAGAGCAGCGCAATCGACGCCGTGGCGTAAACCATAGACGCGTATCCAAACAGCTGCTTTCGAGAGAAGGTAGGAACAATTTGCGAGATAATGCCGAAAGCGGGCAAGATCATAATGTACACTTCAGGGTGCCCGAAGAACCAGAAAATATGCTGGAACATAACCGGGTCGCCGCCACCAGCAGCATCAAAAAAGCTCGTGCCAAAGAACTTATCAGTTAACACCATGGTAACCGCACCGGCGAGCACTGGCATTACCGCAATCAGCAAGAATGCCGTGATAAGCCACGTCCATACAAACAGCGGCATTTTCATCCAGGTCATGCCTGGCGCACGCATATTAAAGATGGTCACAATCACGTTAATCGCACCCATAATGGATGAAATACCCATGATGTGAACAGAGAACACAAACAACGCTGTCGAATCGCCACTGTAAGTCGTTGAAAGGGGCGCGTAGAAAGTCCATCCAAAAGCAGGGCCGCCGCCTTCCATAAAGAGCGAGCTCAATAGAATGAGAAAGGCACCTGGTAAAATCCAGAAGCTCCAGTTATTCATGCGCGGTAACGCCATGTCAGGGGCGCCGATCATCATGGGAATAAGCCAGTTTGCGAGCCCAGTAAAGGCTGGCATTACTGCACCAAATACCATGATAAGCCCGTGTACCGTAGTCATTTGGTTAAAGAAGTTTGGCTCTACAATTTGTAGACCGGGTTGGAATAGTTCAGCGCGGATCACCATGGCCATCGCACCACCAACTAAAAACATAATAAAGGCAAACCACAGGTAAAGTGTGCCTATGTCTTTATGGTTAGTGGTAAACAACCAACGCGTTATCCCTTTAGGAATATGATCGTGGTGTTCATGGTCATCATGTAGGTGACCGTCATGAGGCGCAGAGGTATCTGGCGAAATAACTTCAGTTGCTTTGCTCATTGTCTGCTCCTAGTTTCCGTTTGCCACTGCGTTTACATCTTTGGCTTGAACCATATCGCCAGTTTTATTGCCCCAGGCATTTCGCTCGTAAGTGACTACGGCGGCAATTTCCTTAAGACTCAGCATTTTTCCAAACGCTTGCATGGCTGTTCCTGACTTTCCATGCAGCACGATGTCAATGTGACCTTGCTGATCTTCTAGTGCCATCTTGCTGCCTTTTAATGCCGGGAACACGCCAGGTAAACCTTCACCATTTGGCATATGGCAAGCAGCGCACGTTGCGTTGTATACTCGCTCGCCCTCTTTCATCAGTTCATCCATAGACATATTCATAGAAAGTAGACGCTGCTCTTCTTCTTTTGCTTTACGAACAATCTCTTCTTGTTCGCCCATCCACTTTTCAAACTCGGCGGGTTCTTTAGCAATTACCACAACCGGCATATAGCCATGGTCTTTACCACAAAGCTCTGCGCATTGTCCGCGATAAATACCCGGCTCATTCACCTTGGCCCAAGACTCGTTAATAAAGCCGGGGTTGGCATCTTTTTTCACGGCAAAGTCAGGAACCCACCAAGAGTGGATAACGTCGTCAGAGGTAATAAGAAAGCGTACTTTTTTCCCAGTAGGAATAACCAAGGGACGGTCAACTTCCAGCAGGTAGTTATCTGTTTTCTGGAATTTGTTCTCTATTTGCTCGCGCTGAGTGGCGAGTAAAGAATAAAACTCTACATCGCTATCCATGTACTTGTAATGCCATTTCCATTGAGAGCCTGTTACTAACACCGTCATGTCAGGCTCAGACGTGTCTTCCATAGCAATTAGAGTATTCGCTGCGGGTACCGCCATGAAGATAAGAATAAGGAAAGGAATAACGGTCCAAGCAATTTCGACCTTCACGTTTTCGTGAAAATTCGCTGGCTTGGCGCCACGGGACTTTCTATGTAGATACATTGAGGCGAACATCACGCCAAAAACTACAACCGCGATACCTACACAAATGAAGAACATCAACATATGGAGGTCGTATACCTGCCCACTGATGTCGGTAGCACCGCGTCTCAAATTAAGCGAAGAGGCTTCTTCGCTTGCTTCTTGCGCAAAAAGCAAAGGGGAAAAAAGCAAAATTGGTATACTAGAACACCATTTTGCGAAAACGGTCGTTAGTTGTTTCACTCAGCACCTCCGTAATGGCGTGGTCAAAGACGCTGATTAATTTGCGCGATGCCCTACCAAATGGTTTGCGAACGATTGACCCATAACCTCAACTTGTAAAACAAATTTAGAGTCATTGTTATTATTTTGTTAATCTCTGTATAAGAATTGCGCAATAATGTCGTGCCGTCTAGTCTTTTCTATTAAAAATTTAACGAAGTGGTTAATTTTTAATCATTTACTAAAATGGTCGCGGGGGATTTCACGTGCAAAAAGAGAAAGCCATTGCTGTGAGATGCCCTTGGAATCAAACAGGCATTTTGAACACGGGGTTAAAGTAAATGCTCGACTAACTAGTTAAGAAATCAATAAGTAATCGATTACTCAATGTCGATTTCAAACAAAATTCAAAATAAAAAATGGAAAATACTTGAAGCATTCATAGAAAGAATAACGTGAGTAATGATAAAAATAAGCGCGCAGAAAACCAACAGGTTTGCTGGGCAGGATAAAACCTAAGTTGGCAGATTGAAGAAAAAAACAGGAACAAAAGACATAAAAAAAGCGGCTAACGCGCCGCTTTTATACAAACAAGCTAAAATACTACATCCAGTCAGCGTTTCTGATCACACCCACCGCAATGCCTTCTATCGCAAAATGTTCAGTCGCCAAATCAACTTTTATTGGTGCAAACTCATCATTCTCAGCATGAAGCAATACTTCACGCCCGCGTTTCTCTAGACGCTTTACGGTGACGTCTTCATCGACACGCGCCACAACCACCTGACCGTTGTGTACATCAGTGGTGCGATGAACAGCGAGAAGATCACCGTCTAAAATACCAATGTCTTTCATGCTCATACCGTTAACGCGTAGCAAAAAGTCGGCATGGGGTTGAAACAGTGCAGGATCGACTTTGTAGTGCGATTCAACATGCTCTTGCGCCAAGATCGGCTCACCGGCTGCAACACGCCCAATTAACGGTAGGCCTTCTTCTTCTTGTGCGTCGTTATCAAGAGGGATATTGAGCTTAATGCCACGAGACGTACCAGGCAAAATTTCAATCACGCCTTTACGCGCCAATGCTTTCAAATGTTCCTCTGCTGCATTAGCAGAACGAAAGCCAAGCTGACGGGCTATTTCCGCACGAGTAGGCGGCATTCCCGTTTCTAACATGGTTGTTTTAATAAGTTCTAAAACTTCGGTTTGTCGAGCTGTGAGTGGGCGCATAAAAGACCTGTCTGTTCATACAGTTCCTGTAAGTATATACACCTAAAACTAAATAACAAGCACTTGCCGCGTCTTTTGCGATCTGCAATAGCCTACGACAAGTGCTTTCCTCTTATTTTACGAGAAGAGCCATGTTCGGGTTACTAATTTGTAACTCCAGCTCCCCATCACTATTTTGACGTGTGCGCATGCCTTCAACATTATCGAGCCCAAGTCCAGGGCTTTGCCACACCACATTGCCTTTATTATCAACCTCAACCACGCGATATGCGATGCTGTCATAATAATTGTACGAATAGTCATTCTCGTTAGGCTGGTAGATAGCGAGAATCGACTGATTAGACGACGTCGTTGGAACAGCCGCTATATACTGAGGGTAGAATGACGGTGCTATAGCGTCTTTGAGTTCTAATGCATCGCTCGCCACGTCATAAACATTGATGGTGTTGTAGTTTCTATTTAAACACGCAAATTCAAGTTCGCTATCACTATCAAAATTTACCGTGAGCAATTGGTCACAATTGGTTTCCAATTCATTCAATCCAACAAATTCACCATCCTGCATTTTATAGAGCTTGAGCGAACTATAGCCCCCAACAGCAAAATAATGCACACCGTCTTTTTCAGAGGCAGCAAGCGCATTAATTGAAAAATCGTTAATGATTGAGTCGATAAGCACCTGATTCTCGATATCAAACGCTTTAAGTCGATTGTTCTCAATAATAACTGCATCGGCGTAACTATCGTTATTTACGTCAATGGCTTCAATAAACGAAATTTCACTATTCTGATTATTGTTCAGTGTCCACTGAATAGCGTTATCTGTAAGTCTCACGACATTAAACGACGAACTATAATCCAGTGCCCCTATTAGTAACTCACCCACACCGTCATTGTTGTAGTCTGTAACGACCGGTTTGCTATAGTTATAGACATCTTCGCCAACCTCAGCACTTATCGCAAAGTTATCCTCTTTATCTACCGATAAAATCTGAATAGATGATTCGTAACTACTTGTATCGCTAACAAAGACGGCTCTTTCATCATTATCGCCATAAGGTGCCCAACCCGCGGCATGATATCTACTCGCGCGCGGCGCACCTTTTATATCTGACAAGGCATATTCACCGTTGGCATCTTGTTGCGCTACTAAAATTTGGTTCTCACCAGTCCAAATAATGTCGTCCACATTGTCATTGTCTAAATCGTCAATGAGAAGTGACATGCCACTGTAAGTGTTGTGGTTAAGAGCCCACTGCTCAGAGATTTGTCCCGCTTCTAATGCAAAACCTCTAACTTGTCCCCACTGACACTCGGAGACAACCACTATTCCTTCTGTAGCTGGGCTTTCTTTACTATAGGCGATATCACAAATGTCACCATGTTCCGCCGTTGCCAAACTGCTTTTCGATACTGCTGAGTAGATTGAGATATCATTCCAACTATCGGCACCGATGATTTCATCTACACCATCGTTATTCATATCACCCAGCACAACAAATGCGTCGCTGAACCCGCTACCGTATAGCCATTGGTTGGCACCGCTTTCGATATCAAATACATAACCATTGTTCGTTACCATTTCTATCGATGCGTCATCATCTACGTTACCAAAAGAAAGGTTATTGACGCCGTCAATATCGTACTGTTGCAACTGCTCACCTGTGCGAACATCTACAATGGCAATAGAAGTCGCATTGTAATATTCGCTCCCATATAAATAAGCAACTTCATCAACTCCGTCACCATTGATGTCGTAAAATAAGCCAGAAATAATACTATCTTCAATAATAAACACCGCTTCTGCGTTACTTTCGCGGTCTTTTATTACAGACAATCCCTGTTGAGTAAGAAGGTAGATTTCATCATTATTGTCACCATCAACATCTTGGGTATGCACGCTTCTAATTTCGCCTTTAGTTGGCAGTTTATACGGATACACATAGGTATTTTTAAGCGTATTGCCTTCTAGCGAAAATGCGCCCACGTTGCGAGCATTTACCGTGATAAGTTCACTTACACCATTGGTCGAAGCAATAGCAAAGCCGTGATTATAAATTGGTGTCATCACAGTAGTACGAGCATAAGCCGGGGCCTTGTCCGCATAAGAAGTGATTTCGAGCGTTTGTTGGGATTCAGTTCCGTCTAAGCTAGCGAAACTAAACATATAAGTTTGAGCGTTGAAAAGTTGATTCGCAGGTACATTCCAGGTCATCAGACCTTCCGCATTTAACGAAGCACCGGGAGGCGCTGAAATAAGCTCTCCCGCGACGTCATCGTCAACTCTGTCTGGGTCACTCATCGATACGGTAAACTCTACGTATCCGCCCGCAGTTACTACTTCAGGCATATTCGATGCAGTGAGCGTCATAGGAGAATTGCCGATCTCAACGAAAGTAGGCTGGGATTCGACAACGTTAATACCGTCTGACACCACCATGGTAACTTTAACTTCATCACCGAAGACTGCGCTGTAAGGTGGCAGCGTGGTACCATTAACATCGTCAAGGACTACACCATTTACATACCAGCGAAACGAAATCACCAGCTCTGAGTCGGGAGTATCTGAATCATGATAGTAGCCAGGCTCAACGGTGACTTCATCTGTGGTATAGACAGTCTCATAGGCATAGTAATAAGGCTGATTCACTACAGGAGGTACGGATATCGCATCGATATCTGAAAGCGCAAGGCCAGTATGATTTCCGCTGGCAAACGCTGTTAGATTATTAAAGTATACACCTACATCGTAAATATCATCGCCGTTGTTATCTTCGCCATAGCGAACTGCGCCATCAATAACGTCAATTCCAGCCGTTTTATCTCCTTTTACGACCAGCGAGCCAGATGACGAATAGGGAAGGTCGCCCTGATCAGAAGAATATGCAAAGTCCAATTTGCCTTTAGACGCAATGTAGATTGAACCATTAAGTTCAGACACGAAGGTGTTGTTTGTCACCCCTTCTGCTGATGTGCCACTGACCTTGTAAGTTTCACCATTGTGCGTGACAGTAAGATACTGCCTCGTCTCTTCATAAAACGTACCTGTTTGTGGGCGATAGCGAAAATCAACACTTAAGTAGCCTTTTAATGTTGTGCGCACGCCACCGTCTAGCATAGACAAAGTAGTGAAATAAGACGTTACTTCGGAGCTGTTTTCACCTGCGTCAGTAATAACTAGCGAAAATTGTCCGTCATACCGAGTGGAGTCGTAATATTGAATGCACTGATCATAATCTACAGTAATCGTTCCTGTACCCATGTCTTCATCAAGCTTACCTGAGTATGTTACTGATCCTGATTCATAGCACTCGGTCGTACCTTCAACGTTGCCGTTCTCATCTAGGAAGGTGTAGATATCATATTGATCTACATAGGGTGAGCCACTTGTATGGTCACCAAAGAGCGTGATGTAAACCTCTTGTACTGCGCTGATATCCACAGTAGAGACTTTCGTTTCTCCACTGTAGTTCGCATCAGCATAGGTGGTTGCCGCCGAGTTTAGTCGTGACTCTGAGTAATCTAAAGGATTTGATAAAATTTCTAGTGCTGTCGGCTCAGGTGGAGGTGGTGGGTTTGTAGGTGGAGAAGAATCAGAGTCACCTCCACCACCACACGCAGTTAGAGCTAAAAGAGAAAAAAGGCCAGAAAAACCCAAGCGCGAAGTTTTCATACATCGTCCCTGATTTAAAAGGCATGTCGGCTTTTTAGTTAAAAGCTCAAAACAAGCCTAATTATTAAGTTTAACAAAATATTCGTTTTTTATAACTTAACTTTATCAATCTAGCAACAGCGCCTTGAGCGTATACGCTTATATTTAATGTAGGCGAAGCCACGTACTATTATTATTCATCCCATACGACTTGGTTTCTGCCCTGCTCCTTGGCTCTGTACAGCGCCTTGTCAGCAAGCGATAAGAGGGCGCTGAAATCCGCCTCAAAGGTGTCTTTGATAAATGTTGCGCCGATGCTGATCGATAAATTCATCGTGTCTGTCTTGTAGGTCACCCTTCCTTCTTCAACAGCAATGCGCAGTGCTTCTAGCTGCCTATGGATCTCTTCTTTCTTGTCACCTATCATGACTATTGCAAACTCTTCTCCTCCTAATCGAGCCACGACATTTGGCGCTTGATTATGTTTAGCTATTTTTCTCGCAACAGCAATAAGCGCCTGATCTCCAGCATCGTGACCGTAGGTATCGTTTACTTTTTTGAAGTGATCAATATCGACGATAGCAACACATCCTCGACAATGTTGTTTTGAAAATGAGATGCACTCGTCAAGGAACGCGCGTCGGTTATAAAGGCCCGTTAAAGAATCAGTCATCGCCAAATGCCTAAGCTTCTCTTCAGCAACGGCTCGGGCTTCCTCAAGCTCTACTGCGTAGAACAAGCCAGCCAAAGCATCTAAAAAGGGCTGTAGAAACTCAGCATCTTCGTCAGTGTAGGTATCAAACTTATTCGCTAAACCGACCATTCCCACTACTTTATCTTTCACTTTTATTGGTAGGCCTAAAAATCGGCTAATGCGCGGATGACCGTGCGGAACACCTTTGGAATTAGGGTGACTGTTTGGCGCATTACTAATGGTAACTTCTCCCGTTAAAATTGAGGTTCCAAAAAGGTTATCGAAGTTGCTAAAGTAGAGGTTTCGTTTTTTGTACTCTGCATATTGAGAAAAGCTACTGTTATCCCAAACAATTTCAGAAATCGCATGAATGAAAAGTCTAGATGAGCTACCGTCTCCTTTCATTTGGCCGACAAAGGCAAACTGGCTATCTGAGATATCTATGAGTTCAGCCAGTACGGACTGACACGCCATCGTCAAGTCATTGTTTTGGAGATATGATGCCCGGGTTTTATTGATAAATTGAAGGAGCTGGGTTTTCTTTCTCTCATGCAGTTCGCTTTCCATTCGCTGCGTTATATCTCTGTGAATACCTGCTATACGAACCGGCTTACCTTGGGCATCTGTCTCAACGGTTTTCCCATAACTTTCAACCCAAACCCAAGAGCCATCAGTGTGTTTCATGCGAAATGTGGTGTTAAAGACTTTGCTCTTACCAATTAGATGCATGTTGAGCTGCTTTTCAACTTTGACGTAATCCGCGGGATGAATGAGCTGTCTAAAAAAGCGGGAGCCACTGTCATAGTATTCATACTCAAGACCAACAATGTCGCACCAGCGCTTGTTGACTTGATTAACATCGGCGGCCAAGTTCCAGTCCCATGTTCCTAACTCTGAAGCCTCGAGTAATAAACGCATCCGCTGATTGGTTTTATTGAGCTTGTCTTCCACATACTTTTGGTCACTAGTGTCAAACAAAAATGCTTGAACCGAGTACAACATGCCGTCTTCGCGAAAATTTGCCGTTGATATCATGCTCACCCAAATAGTACGCGTTGGCGTCCTTATCTGAAGACGGCAGGTGTGCGTTTCAACACCTTCCATGTGGGCCTGCATAGCAAAGGTAAAATCACCCTCCGCCTCCTCAGACAGCACCTCACTCAATGCCACCGTTCCAGTGAGCAAATCTTGGGGTGAAACTCCCAATACACGCTCACTATTTTTCGAGATATACACCAGCCTCAACGACGTATCATAGCGCCACGTTGCCAACACAATAGGAGACTTCTCAATAAGCCCATGCTCGCGTTTAAGCGCTTCGTGTTCTCTTGAAAGCGAAATATGCTGACTAACCAAAGCACCTATTCTCTCTAAAACTTCTAAGTGTTTTGCGTCTATTTCTCTTGGCACGGTATCAATTAAACATACGGCACCGATTACCTGATCATTTATCTCGATCGGCGTTCCTGCGTAGAAACAAATGTGAGGTTCTCCGGTGACGAGAGGATTATGCATAAACCGTGGATCTTCTTGCGCGTTGCTAACAACCACCTGCTTGCGCTCTTCAACGACGTGACTACAAAACGCATGTTCACGAGTGACTTTAGAAAGAGTGGTTCCGTAGTGTGCTTTAAAGGTTTCTTCAAACTCTCCGACGACGCCAATGAGTGCGATCGGCACCTTGTATGCCTCTGCGAGCACCATCATTAAATCATCAAGATCTAACGGCACTTCGCTATTGAGCATAAAGTCATCAATTGTCTTTAACCGGCTTTGATCATCCACTACTGCTTGCTCATATTCATTTGCCCTTATAAAAGTAGTAACAGTCCGGCTGTACCGCAATTAAATACAGCTAATGTTACGTTCTCTGTATTCGAACCCATTATAGAAATGGCTGTGACTCACAAGAAAAGGAGAAGGGCGCTTTTGAACTTCCCATGTTATGAATAGTCATTACAGCATGAGAAGCGATGAAATTGGCTTGTCGCGAGATTGTGACGCGTTTGTGTTACACTTCACCCGTTTTTATTTCATAGGATTACATAATTCATGTCGTGGATGCGAAAAGCCCTTCTGTCGGTATTTCATTATCCTGTTAAGTTACTGGTTAAAGCCCACAGCATTCCAGTTAACGTTGAAACCGAATTAGGAATAGATAAAAGTAAACCTATCGTTTATCTACTCCCCACCAACTCAGTGACAGACCAACTTGCACTGAGAATGTCGACTAAAGCGCTAGGTTTACCTAGTCCTACAGAAACCCTCACATTAGCGGGGCGAGAGTATTCGTCGACCTTATTTTTACGCAAAACCCAGCCTCTTTTCCGCTCGTCGGCTAAAGATACGGGAATTGAAGACGTTTTTACTGACCTCTTTCATTTGCATAGAGACCATGAAAACCTAGATTTACAAGTTGTTCCTGTCTATGTGACGTGGGGCCGTGCCCCGGGTCGTGGAAAGCCAGGCTTAAGCGATCTTATTGCTGATAAAGCGGCGCCAAGTTGGCTTCGTAAGTTGTTCATTGTGCTGTTTTTGGGCCGCGACAACTTTATTAACTACTCTAAAGCCGTTTCTGCACGCGCGATGTCCAATCAACATGGTAGTGACCAAAGTATTGCACATAAGCTTGTGCGCGTAGCAAGCACTCACTTTCAAAGAAAGCGCCAAAGCATGACTGGCCCTACGCTGTTAGAGCGTCAAGAACTCAATAATAGTGTGTTGGGCTCTGATGCAGTGCGTCGCGCTATTGCTGAGGAATCACGAAGCAAGAAGGTGTCTCATGAAAAAGCGAAAGAGACTGCCCAAACCTACATCACAGAAATCGCGGCAGACTACCGCGAAGGGCTAATTCGTTTTGGCGACAGGCTACTTACCCGTATATGGAACAAAATTTATAACGGTATTAGTGTAGGTCATGCCGATCGCATTCGTGAATTGGCGGCTAATGGTCATGAAATCATCTACGTACCGTGCCACCGTAGTCACATGGATTACCTATTATTAACTTACGTGATTTATCACGAGGGTATGGTTACGCCACATATCGCTGCAGGTATCAATCTGAACTTTTGGCCGGTTGGAAAAATGTTCCGTCGTGGCGGTGCTTTTTTCTTACGCCGCAGTTTTGCAGGCAACAAGCTCTACACAGCTGTTTTCAGAGAATATCTAGAGCTGCTGTTTAACAAAGGCTATTCGGTAAAATACTATCCCGAAGGTGGCCGCAGCCGAACCGGCCGTTTGATCCCACCGAAAACGGGCATGCTAGCCATGACCATTCAAGCCATGCTCAAAGGCGTTAACCGTCCCGTTAGTATCGTGCCTGTTTATATCGGCTATGAAAACGTGATGGAAGTGAAGAGCTATTTGAACGAACTCAAAGGCTCTAAGAAGAAAAAGGAATCTAACCTTCAGGTGTTCTCGGCTATTCGTAAACTCAAGAATTATGGTCACGGATACGTGAATTTTGGCGAACCCATTGCGCTTAACCAGTTTCTTGAAAATCATGTGCCTAACTGGCGAGATTGTCGCGATGCCGAGCCAGAGAAAAAACCAGCGTGGCTGACACCTGCGGTTAACGAACTGGCCAATAATGTCATGACGCGAATTAATCGCGCAGCGGCATTAAATGGTATGGCGTTAGCGTCGTTATGCTTACTGTCTTCTAAACGACAGACCATGAGTGAAGCAGAGTTAAAACAAGCAATGGGCGACTTCATGGACTTGTTTAAAGCGGTACCGTTCAGCGATGATGCCACCATTCCAGATTCATCAGCGGAAGAGCTACTGCGCGATACGCTGAAATTAGGCCGCTTTGACGTAAAAGAAGACGATTATGGGCGTTTGATCAGTCCTCAACCAAAATCAGCGGTATACCTCACTTATTATCGCAACAACATTTTGCACTTATTCGCGATCCCAGGTCTTATAATGGCGTCTATCTTCGCGAAGAAAGGCACCACGAAGAACAGTATTTTTCAGCTTATTGCGGCGCTTTATCCGTTGCTGCAAAAAGAGCTATTCTTGCACCTTACCCAAGATGAGGCGCTTGCGCATACTGATGCGCTTATAACAGCGCTACTAAACAAAGGATTGTTGCGTCAGGAGGGCGATGAACTGTTGCCGCCAGATGCACACTGCAAACAATTCCACTCAGCATGGCTGTTAAGCCGATGTATGCAGGAAACGCTTCAGCGTTACGCGGTGGTATTGACCATTCTTGATAAAGAAAAAGTGATTAGCCGAAGTGCGCTTGAGCGCGAAAGTAAGCAAGTGGCTGAACGCTTATCTGCTCTCTACGGGCTAAGCTCACCAGAGTTTTACGATAAGAATGTGTTGTCTAGCTTTATCAGTGCATTGAAAGAAAACCACTGGCTGGACTCTGAAAAAGATGGCAGCTTGAAGTACTCAGAAGAGTGTGAAGCCTTACGTGCTGACGTTATGGCCCTGATTTGGCCAGAAATGATGCAGCATTTGGAGAACGTTACACTAAACGCTTCGAATTAAGGCGACGCTAGCTGGCTGAATTTGCCAGCACTACGGAGCTTAGGTAAAAAGAGAAAGCCCATGCTACTGCATGGGCTTTTTATTGCGCGTCAATCTATCTTGGCTGGCATTGAAAATCCCCATACTTCATTGATAGATAGACGCTAGATAGTGCCGCTTCGTATCGCTCCCCGGTAAACCTGCGCTTAACGCGAAGCAATACAAAGCGAAAACGGGAGATAGGCTCGTTTCGCCTGTTTCGCTATTTAGACCTTCGCTGGTTGCGACAGGAAAAAACGATAGGCGGGGTTGTCTGTTACTTCTTCAACCTTATAGCCTAACTCAGCAACATGCTGGTTAAAGTCATCTCTACTTTCTGGTGCGATATCAAAGCCTGCCAATACCAAACCTTCTGCTGCGCCATGGTTGCGATAGTGAAATAGGGTAATATTCCACTGTTCACCTAACGTATTTAAGAAGTTCAGTAGCGCACCCGGACGCTCAGGAAATTCAAAGCTGAAGACTTGCTCGTTGAGAATAGTTGGCGGACGGCCACCAACCATGTGACGAACATGGAGCTTCGCTAACTCATTATCGGTTAAGTTAACGCAGTCATACCCTTTGCTTTCAAGGTCGCTTTGCAGTGCAGCAAACTCTTGCTGCCCGCCTTTAAGCTTAACGCCCACGAAAATATGTGCTTCGCTCTCACTGGCATAGCGATAGTTAAATTCGGTGATTGCTTTTGCCCCAACGCACTCGCAAAACTGTTTAAACGCACCTTTGTTTTCAGGAATTTTAACCGCAAAGACCGCTTCTTTCTGCTCACCTAATTCACAGCGTTCAGACACATAGCGAAGGGTATGAAAGTTGATGTTTGCGCCACACAGAATGCCGCCTAACTTCTTACCTTTGAGGTCGTGTTGCTTAGCGTACTTGCGAATTGCCGCCACCGACAATGCGCCCGCAGGCTCTGCAATAACACGGGTATCATCAAAGATATCCTTAATTGCTCCGCATATTTCATCATTAGTAACCGTAATGGTTTCATCAATTAAACGATTACACAGACGGAAAGTTTCCTGCCCCATCACTTTAACAGCAACGCCATCAGCAAAAATGCCGACGCTTTCAAGCTCGGTAGGCGCGCCTTGCGCCTTTGCTTTAATGAAACAGGCCGATTCTTCCGACTCTACCGCAACGATTTTTATGCTTGGTTTTAGTTGCTTTAAGTAAACCGCAATACCAGCGGCTAAACCACCGCCGCCCACAGCAATAAATAAGATATCGAGGTGTGGGTTTTGCTCTAGCAGCTCTCGCGCGACTGTACCTTGCCCTGCAATGACATCGGGGTCGTCAAAGGGCGGAACAAAGGTATAACCGTGGGTCTCACATAATGCTTTTGCATGGCTACTTGCTTGATCAAAGCTGGTGCCATGCAATACCACATTCACGTTTTCACCTCCGAAGCGTCGTACTGCGTCTACCTTGATATCAGGCGTGGTTTCAGGCATGACAATAGTCGCCTGAATACCTTTCATTTTTGCACTGTACGCTAAGCCTTGCGCATGATTACCCGCCGAGGCGCCAATTACGCCAGCTTGCAATTGCTCGTCGCTTAGTGAGCAAATACGGTTATAGGCACCGCGCAGCTTAAAGCTTTTTACCGGCTGCTGATCTTCCCGTTTCAGAAAAATTTCATTGCCAAGCTCGGCTGAAAGCAAAGACATATAGGAAAGTTCACTTGCCACTGCTACATCGTAAACAGGGGCAAGTAAGATCTTCTTCAAATATTCATGATCGCTAACGTGTTCGGCTGCCATTATAGATTTTCCAGCTTAGTCACATCACGCACTGCACCTTTATCGGCACTGGTTGCTAACGCCGCAAAGGTTTTAAGAGATGTGGAGACTTCACGAACGCGATCTTTCGGCTTCCAAGGCTTATCACTGGCTTCCATTTTCGCGCGGCGTTCTGCTAGTTCTTCATCGTTAATAGCAATATTGATACTTCTATTGGGGATATCTATTTCAATTTTATCGCCATCTTCCACTAGACCAATGCCACCACCACTGGCGGCTTCAGGTGAGCAGTGACCTATAGACAACCCACTGGTACCGCCACTAAAGCGTCCGTCTGTTACCAAAGCGCAGTGCTTGCCTAACCCTTTAGATTTCAAGTAAGACGTTGGGTACAGCATTTCTTGCATACCCGGGCCGCCGCGGGGACCTTCGTAGCGAATGAAGACCACATCACCGGCTTTTACTTCATCGCCCAAGATACCTGCTACCGCATCATCTTGGCTTTCGTAGATTCTCGCAGTTCCGTTGAATTTAAGAATAGACTCATCTACGCCAGCCGTTTTTACAATACAGCCATCTTCAGCCACATTACCGTAAAGCACGGCTAGGCCACCTTCTTGACTGAACGCATGGTCGATAGAGCGAATGCAGCCGTTTTCGCGGTCGTCATCGGCTTCGTCCCAGCGACAATCTTGGCTAAATGCTTTTGTCGTGCGAATACCCGCAGGACCCGCGCGATAAAAGGTAATAGCGTCTTCGTTTTCAGGGTTAGTGATGTCCCACTCGCTGATAACGTCGGTAAGCGGTTTTCCTAAAACATGATTAACATCGGTGTTCAGCAAGCCAGCCTTATTTAGCTCGTTCAAAATACCCAAAACGCCACCCGCTCGGTGTACGTCTTCCATGTGATATTTGGGTGTTGAAGGTGCCACTTTGCATAGGTGAGGGACTTTGCGAGACAATCTGTCGATGTCTGCCATAGTAAACGGCACTTCGCCTTCCATTGCCGCTGCTAACAGATGCAAAATGGTATTGGTCGACCCCCCCATGGCAATATCCAAGCTCATGGCATTCTCAAAAGCCTTAAAGTTAGAGATATTACGTGGTAATACACTGTCATCATCGTCGCCGTAGTAACGCTTGCACAGCTCAACAATTTGTTTGCCCGCTTGTTTAAATAAACCTTCACGATCGGCGTGGGTAGCCAGCATAGAGCCGTTGCCCGGCAAGGATAAACCTAACGCTTCGGTTAGACAGTTCATGGAGTTCGCGGTGAACATCCCTGAACATGAGCCGCAGGTAGGGCAGGCTGAGCGCTCAATTTCGTCGGTATCAGCATCGCTAACTTTGTCGTCAGCAGCCGCTACCATGGCGTCAACCAAGTCTAGTTTAATAAGCTGGTCTGAAAGCTTGGTTTTACCCGCTTCCATTGGGCCCCCAGACACAAAAATGACCGGTACGTTCAAGCGCATAGACGCCATTAGCATTCCCGGGGTAATCTTGTCGCAGTTAGAAATGCAAACAATGGCATCGGCGCAATGTGCGTTCACCATGTATTCCACTGCATCAGCAATGATTTCTCGAGATGGTAAGCTATACAGCATACCGCTGTGCCCCATGGCGATACCGTCATCCACTGCGATAGTGTTGAATTCTTTCGCCACACCACCCGCTTCTTCAACGCTGCGTGCCACTAATTGGCCGAGATCTTTTAGGTGAACATGCCCAGGTACGAACTGCGTAAATGAGTTCGCAATAGCAATAATAGGCTTGCCGAAATCAGAGTCTTTCATTCCAGTTGCTCGCCATAACGCGCGAGCTCCCGCCATATTTCTACCTTGGGTGGTAGTTGCTGAACGTAACTTGGGCATAAATCCTTCCCGTTAATTTAAGGTTCTAGGTTTAGGCGCTAGACCTTTTTGTGAAACTAAAAAACAGTGGTAAACCAGTAATGCTTTGGCTCAACTTCCAATACGCGCTGTTTTACTCAAAATTGCATGTCATACTGATGATGTAACACATCATCTAAGGTCGTTCAAAGCGAGGAGCAACAAAGCCTAACTGCTAACACATCAGTAGCGCTTTGTTTTATATGATATATTTGACATACAATACCTATATCCATTGGCATTGTAATTATGAAATGTTGTTCGTTAGAGGTTATGGCTTTACCTCATCACTCAATATCACGAACCGTAATCTCAACAGTACGTTTCGATATTGGGCAAAGAAATAGCATGAAACATAAGGCCTGATCAAGTATTTTGCGGTAGGAATGGCGAGTTTTTAAGGGTAGTAAAAGGGTACAAGAAGATGTTTGATTGGTTTCATTGGTTAAACTTAGCGGGGGTTGCAGTGTGCGCAATTTCCGGCACCCTGATGGCCTATCAAAAGCGTATGGATGGATTTGGCGTGGTCGTGCTTGCCAGCGCAACCGCCATTGGCGGCGGAACACTGCGTGATGTCATGTTAGATGTCCCGGTCTTCTGGATTGCCGATACCGATTATTTATACACCACACTGATAGCCGCCTTTATACCCATTATCTGGCTGCGTATTAGTCCACGCTTTCCTTTTCACTATTTATTAATTGCCGATGCTTTCGGGCTAGCGCTGTTTAACGTAGTAGGCATAGAGAAAGCCTTGGCAAACGACACAGGCATGGCCGTGGCGGTTGCCATGGGCACCATTACCGGCGTGTTTGGCGGTCTGTTACGGGACGTTATTTGCCGAGAGGTACCGCTGGTACTCAACGGCGAACTGTATGCCATGACCTGTATTGCAGGGGGCGTGGTTTATGGAATAGGCATGCAAATGGAACTCGCCACACAGTGGTGTGGTATTGCGGCCCTTGTCACAACCGTACTGTTTAGGCTTGGCGCCATGCGCTGGCATTGGCAGCTGCCCGTTTTCTACAACGACCACCACTAGCACTAGCACTAGCACTAGCCTAAGTTTGCTGAGCAGGATCATTACATACCAAGCGTTTTATGCACTCTCAGTAGATCCCATCGTTAGTACAGTTACATCTTATCCCGACTCTCTCTAAAGTTTACGCCGACTGCGTTGGCTTACATTTTTACCGCGCTGACACGTTTGCGTTTCATAACCACGAATCATAAGTATTCAGCGAGAGGAGGTTGTTTAGATTATGGGAATGGCTGTTGTTAAAACCTTTGCAGGGCAGGGCGTGGCAGCGCCAGAGGTAAGTGTAGAGATTCACCTAGCTAATGGATTACCTGCTTTTCAACTGGTCGGTATGGCAGAAACCAGCGTTAAAGAAGCGCGAGAAAGAGTACGCAGTGCCCTGATAAACAGTGGTTTTGAGTTTCCCGCAAAACGAATAACCGTCAATTTAGCGCCGGCAGATATTCCCAAGTTTGGCGGGCGGTTCGACCTTCCCATCGCCGTAGGCATTTTAGCTGCGTCGGGCTACATCTCAGACATTAGCCTGCTCAACATTGCCTTTGTGGGCGAGCTTGCATTAAACGGCGAAATAAAGCCAGTAAACGGGCTTATTCCTGTGGTAATGGCAGCTGAACACGAAGACATTGCGCTCGTATACCCGGGTGATAATGACGTAGAGGCTGCATTGGTTTCTCACGCAACACGCTATCCTGCTTTCGATTTACAGTCTGTTTATGAACACCTTTCCGGCAACAAAAAACTTGCTAAAGGCCAACCGTTTACCTCGCGAGCACTTAACAGTCCCCTTTCAGGGTGGGATGACATTATCGGCCAAGAGCAGGCCAAACGAGCGCTTGTTATCGCAGCAAGTGGAGCACACAATTTACTTATGGTGGGGCCTCCTGGCACAGGTAAAAGCCTGCTCGCCAGCCGAATGCTATCGCTATTACCCGATATGAGCGAGGAAGAAGCGTTGGAAGTGGCAGCCATTCACTCTGTGAAAGGCGAAAAACTGCATGCAGAGCGTTTTTTAACCCGCCACTTGCGTTCGCCCCACCATACTAGCTCTGCGGTGGCACTTACTGGCGGCGGCTCTAACCCAGTGCCAGGTGAAATATCGCTGGCTCATAATGGTATTTTGTTTCTAGACGAACTGCCTGAATTTGGGCGAAAAGCACTGGATGTATTGCGCGAGCCACTTGAAACCGGCGACGTGCATTTGTCTCGTGCTTCAGGAAGCGCCACATACCCCGCTAACTTTCAATTAGTAGCGGCAATGAACCCAAGCCCGACAGGTGACATTGATGATAACCGACTAACCCCGCAGCAACAGCTCAACTACTTGAACCGATTATCGGGCCCACTGCTTGACAGAATTGATATACAAGTCGAAGTGCCGCGGCTACCTGACTACGACCTGCCAGAGCGTGCCAATAGATCTGACGACTCGATACACGCAACGCGAGAGCGGGTCATTGCAGCGCGTCACAAACAAGGGCTACGGCAAGGTAAGCCAAATGGGGCGCTGCACGCGGGTGAGCTTGCCGATATATGCTTACTTGATGACGCTGATTTGCAGTTTTTACAAGCCGCTGCTAAACAGCTTAATTTGTCTATGCGGGTATTTCATCGCACGTTAAAAGTGGCAAGAACCATTGCTGACCTTGAAGAGCAAAACGCTGTATCGCGGGCGCACATTGCAGAAGCATTGGGCTATCGCGCCCTCGATAACCTTATTAAACAGTTGAGCACTAGCTAAGCACCAGCTATGCCTTAAACTTAGCCACGCGTTTGCAAATTAAGCTGCATAAAGGCGTTTATAAGCGGCTCGTTTTGCTTATCCTGCAAGCAGCATAAACCTAAAGCATAAGGCTCAATATCTTCAACAGGTATTTGGGTTACAGCATTGGCCATACTGGAGTGATCAAGTACCACTTTAGGCACAAATCCCACGCCACATTCAAGTGCCACCATGCTCACGATGGCCTCGTTACCGCCGACATAAGCATACACATTTGGACGAATACCGTGTTCAGCAAACCAGTGATAGGCAGTACGACGGGTTGGGCCAGTTTCGGGCATAATCACCTGATGCTTGGTCCAGTCCAACTGGCTTAGTTGAGTAAGTCGCCACTCTCTTGGAGCAATAAGTACCAAAGGTACATTATCAAGCGCGGTGAAATGTAAATCTGTCGGCATATCAGGGGTGTAGATAGCAATAGATAAGTCGCACTCTTTGCCTTTCACTTTTTCTATCGCAAGGGCAGGATCGCCGGTAATTAGGCGTATATCAACACCCGGGTGCTGTTGCCTGAACTGTCTAAGCATAGCGGGTAAGTGGCTTTGACTAGCGGTAACCGAGCAAAATACGCTGAGCTCTCCCTGCAATGCGTCGTTATCTTCTTTTAAGTCGACCTTTAGCTGCTGCCAATCCTTCAGCGCTTGCTTTGAAAAAGACAGCAGCTTGTGCCCACTGTGGGTTAGCGCCACTTTGCGGTTATCACGTTTAAACAGTGTACAGCTTAACTCGTCCTCAAGGCGCTGAATCACGCGGCTTAATGTAGAAGGCGACACATACATGGCCTCGGCGGTAATGCCAAAATGTAGGCTGGTAGCTAGGTGATTGAACAGCTGTAGACTGCGAAAATCCATAAATATTTCACTTTATGCAACATTATCTTGCAAATATATCATTTTCCAAAACAAAAGAAATCTTTTAGTCTCAATATCAAGTCGTCATAGACGAGGTCTGTCAACACCAAGGTCGGTGTTTGATATTGACAAAAATGAATGTTGTTCGGAAATTTTTATGGCTAATTATTTCAACACCCTGTCACTTCGCCAGCAGTTAGATCAGCTTGGCCGCTGCCGTTTCATGGCACGCGATGAATTCGCTGACGGTTGTCAGTTCTTAAAAGGCAAGAAAATTGTCATTGTAGGCTGCGGCGCGCAGGGCCTTAACCAAGGCCTGAATATGCGTGACTCAGGGTTAGATGTTTCTTATGCGCTGCGTCAAGCAGCCATTGATGAGCAACGCGACTCATATAAGCGCGCAACCAGTAACGGATTTACCGTTGGTACTTACCAACAGCTCATTCCAGAAGCAGACGTAGTATATAACTTAACACCTGATAAGCAGCACGCTAGCGTAGTCGAAGCCGTTATGCCGCTTATGAAAGAAGGTGCAACGCTAGGTTACTCTCACGGTTTCAATATCGTTGAAGAAGGGCAGCAAATTCGTAGCGATATCACAGTAATCATGTGTGCGCCGAAAAGCCCGGGTTCTGAAGTACGTGAAGAATATAAGCGTGGCTTCGGTGTACCAACTCTGATTGCTGTACACCCAGAAAACGACCCTGAAGGTAAAGGTTGGGATCAGGCCAAAGCACTTGCAAGTGCAACGGGCGGTGACCGCGCAGGTGTACTTGAGTCATCATTTGTGGCTGAAGTTAAATCTGACCTCATGGGCGAGCAAACCATTTTGTGTGGTATGCAACAAGTTGCAGCGGTACTTGCGTTTGAAAAAATGGTTGATGACGGTATCGAGCCAGGATACGCAGGTGCACTTATTCAGTACGGCCTAGAAGCTATTACTGAAGCACTTAAGATTGGCGGTGTGACTAACATGATGGACCGTCTATCAAACCCTGCAAAAGTGAAAGCGTTTGAGCTTTCTGAGCAGTTAACTGATTTACTTCGTCCGCTATTTGAAAAGCACCAAGACGACATCATCAGCGGTGAGTTCTCTCGCACCATGATGGAAGATTGGGCCAATGGCGATGCGAACCTGCTTAAGTGGCGTGAAGAAACCGGTGAAACCGCGTTTGAAAACGCACCGGCTTATGAAGGTGAAATCAGTGAACAAGAATTCTTTGACCACGGCATCTTACTGGTTGCCATGATCAAGTGTGGTGTTGAAGTTGCGTTCGACGTAATGGTTGAAGCCGGTATTTTACCTGAGTCTGCGTACTATGAATCACTGCATGAAACACCGCTTATTTCTAACACAATCGCACGTAAGCGTTTGTATGAAATGAACGTGGTTATTTCAGACACAGCAGAATACGGAAACTATTTGTTTGCTAACGCAGCAATTCCAATTTTGCGTGAGAAATTTATGCCTACCATTGATACCAGCGTTATCGGTAAGGGTTTAGCCGCTACTTCTAATCAGGTAGAGAACAAACGCCTTGTTGAAATTAACGAAGCCATCCGCTCACACGGTGTGGAATCGGTAGGTAAGACCTTACGTGGCTACATGACTGACATGAAGGCCATCATAGGTTAGGACAGTTTCTGTCGTTAGGTGCTTAACTAAGCCCTCTTGCCCGACCATTTTGGTCGGGCTTTTTTATGTCCGTAAGCCTGCTAATAAGTATCTTTCTTACGCAACTGACCTCTGCGACACGCCGATACACCTTCTAAATAGAACCTTCACGAACGCGCTCAGCATAGCGTACGGATACGTAAGACAAAGCAAAAAAGACGAGAAATCCCCAGCCGATAGGCATTAAATTTCCATTTAAGAAACTGTCGACGAACAGTGCAACAGGCACCGAGAAAAGGCTAGAAAATGAGCCAATTATGGCCGCGCCTAAACCTGCCATATCGCCAAGCGGCTGCATCGCCATGGCGTTTAAGTTACCAAACAGTATGCCCACAAAGAAAAAGCCTACAAACATAACCGTAACCGTAGGAATTAAAGGCGGCAAGCCGTCGTACGCCAACAGCAACGCTAAATACACAACAGCAAACCCGTTAACTCCTTTAAGTGCAAAACGACAAAGCTTGCGCATCCCAAAACGCATTACCATTTTGCCGTTAAAGTAAGAGGCGAGACCAATTGAAAAAGCAAGCGTTGCAAAGATGTAGGGAAACCATTCACCTACGTTGTAAAACACAGTAAATATGGTTTGCGAAGCACTTAAATACGCCAAGAATGCCCCAAAAATACAGCCCATGGCAAAGGTGTAACCCATCACTGCTGGGTTAGTGAGAATGAACTTTGAAGATGCGAAAAACTGCGCCCATGAAAACTTTTTACGCCTTGCTCTTGGCAGGGTTTCCCCTTGACGAGAAAAAAACCAAATGCCGGCCATGGTAGCCACAATGAGAAACATAGTGAAAATATGGAACCATGAGGTCAACTCCATCACCGTTTGCCCAATAATAGGCGCCAACATAGGCACTAATATAAACACCATCATGATAAACGACATGACTTTTGCCATCGCATCGCCAACGTAAAGGTCGCGAATAATTGCCATAGAGGCTATTCGTGGCCCAGACACCCCAAATGCTTGAATAACGCGACCTACCAGCATGGTCTCCAAATTGGTGGCCATCATGCAAACAAATGTACCTAAGGCGAAAATACACAGGCCCACTAATATAGTTAGGCGACGGCCGCGGCTATCGGAAAAAGGCCCAAAGAACATTTGACCCAGTGCCATGCCTAAAAAGAACACGGTAACGATTAAGTGGGTTTGATGCGCCTCGGCGACCTGTAGTGACTCGCCAATTTGAATCAACGCAGGCAGCATAGCGTCAATGCTCAACGCGACAAGGGATGTCATCGTAGCCATTAGCGCAACAAATTCAACAAGGCCAAGCGCTGGCTTTTGCACAACTGCAGTATCCTCAGATACGCCATTAGAAGTCTGGGGCATAAAGTCTCGAATATGAAATAAAGTGGGGGAAATTAAAAAGGCGCGAAATTAACGCGCCTTGTTGAGTATACCTGAAACTTGGTTAAAAAGCCGCCAGCCAAGCAAAATCTTGTCGTAAATACTGGTGCATTTAACGGGTGTTACTCGGAAGCTGAAACGTTTGCCGTTGCAGCACTCGCTTTACTCGCTGGCCTAAGGTGTTGGTCTAAAAATGCATCCATTTCCTTAAAGAAAATATGTCGATTTCGCTGAATAGACAAATTGTGGTCGCCACTTTCAAGCTCTACATATTTGTAGACCTTGTCGTAATCATCTAACTCGTCAGCCATGTAGCGACTATGAAGTGGAGGGACAACTCTATCTTCATCTCCATGTACCAGCAAAATTGGCGTCTTTATCCCTTTCGCATTGTAGTAAGGCGAGCGCGCTTCAAGGTCATCATAATCATCCCCAATTTGGTTTTTCACAAATTCGTTGTTCAGGAAACGGCGAGAATGAATAATGACGTGTTTAAGTGAACTTACGCCAGCAAAGCTCACCGCACACTTAAACAGATCCGGGGTTTTGACAGTTGCCATCAGGGCGGCGTAACCGCCATAGCTAGCGCCCACAATACACATGTTGTCTTGCTCAGCGTGCCCCTGCTCTACCATCCAGTTTGCCGCATCGGTGATATCATCTTGCATAGCCAAGCCCCAACCTTTCATTTGGCTTTGCGCAAAGCTGTACCCATACCCTCTAGAACCTCTAAAGTTAGGCCTTAGTACTGCATAACCTTTCGACGTAAAATACGCTGTCCAATAGTCGAAACCACTGAAATCTCTTGCTCCGGGGCCGCCGTGGGGATGAATAATGGTAGGAAACGGGCCTTCGCCTTTTGGTAAAGTCAAATACGCTTCGATTTTGATGCCGTCTCTGGCTTCATATTCAATTAACGTATGCTCAGATAATTTTGCCGGATCTATTTGAGCATACTGCTCAAAAAGCATCACTAACGTGCCTTCTTTACGGTCACCCAACAAATAAACTCCTGGTAAGGTGTCTGACTCTGAATAAACAACATATGTTTGTTCGTCGTCGCTAAAGCTGACTAAGGTATTGTCGTAATCAGGAAGACCAGCATCGATACCATTTTGAAGAGCGACGTAACGTTCATCCCAATAATGTCGACCGTCATGGCGTACTCCTATTGCATCTCGGGTAACCGGTGAATAGATAAGGCTACCATTAACATCGTACCCTTCATCAGCATACACCTCTGTTCGCTCATTAGTAGTAAGGTTCAAGGTGTACAATGCACGGAAGTCTCCTTTATAACCTTTGAAATAAAGAATATTTGGGTCTTTTGCAAAGCCAACTGGGTATTCACCCTTGTCAGACATAGCGTTGTAAGCAAATAAGGTGCGCCAATCGTCTCCTTCTTTTAGAAAGACTTCTCGCTCCCCTGTATCGTAATCAAGCGAAACACCTATACGAACGTTATTTTGTTGGTCCGTCATCCAATCTCTAATGCGTTTTTTCCCGCGAATAATGCGACTTACGCCACCATCATTAACATTGATTTTGTAAACCGACGGCAGCCCCAACACCTCAGCGTCTAAGGCAATTAGAATATGTTCTGGATCGTCAGGCAGCCAGTCGATAACGTCATCGTGAAATTGAGGAATGTGGTTCGGGTTACCTGCTCGACGCTTTATTCTCTCCCATTCAACCAAGTTGAATGCACCGCCTTCACCGTCAAACTTAATGCTTAACAACCGTGTGTCGTGAACTTTCGTGGTGCCACGGCGGGTTTCGTAACGAGCGCTAACCACCAGCCGTTCATTGTTCACCCAGTTGTACCAGTTTATTTTTACGCGTTCATTGTCCGATCGCAGTAGGTAGTGCTTTTCACCCTTTTTTAAGTCGTAAGTGGCAAGCATGGCAAACGCTTCTTCTTGCTCAACGTTTTGAACAAAAGCGATTTTTGAGCCATCGGGTGACAGCGACGGAGTCCAATACGTTGGCAAAGAACTGAATTTTTCGTACTCGGGTTCTGCCTTAGTTTGATCTGCGCCCAGTGTGGAGAAAGAGCAAACCAACAGTAGCAAAGTAACTAGTGTCGTAGGTAAGAGAGCCTTATTAGAAGACATAACATTCCCTTGTTGTTTTTTATTGTTAGTGGAACTTAGCTTAGGCAAAAAACTCGAAGTTAAGTTACACAGAGTATACTCACTCATGCCCAGATGTACAAAAACAAAGCAATGCTAGGCTCTATGTTCAGTGAGTGGATGTGCCGGATATGTTCTGAAGACGGGCATTCTAGTTAGGAAAATACGTTGAGTGCATGCTATACCAATCCGCATAGATCATTACCCACTCAGCGAGAGTTAAAATGTTCGTAATCGCGGCGTGTTACCGCAGGTATAGTGGTCTACATCAAGGTGACACAACAAAGAGTACGGACATTTTAAACTCGCCCTTCGGGAAGGTCTGGCAAGCTTCCTAGCTTCATTCTGGGAATTTGAAAGGGAACAGCCATTCCTGCATTCCCACGCTTTGCTAGGAAACTTGCCAGCGCCTTCTGAGTGGGCAATTATCTATGCGGATTGGTATTATTTACCGACGTCAGCGCAATTATTTGATCTCTCGTCGTAGTTTGCGGATACAAATTGCAAATGTGGTATCATTAACCACAGACATAATATGGATTTTACCATCAAGCGGTAAGCTTCACAGCCCAGCGTTACCTTAAGGACTTAGCCTTTTCATGCCTTCGATTTGGAGCGGGCTTGCCAGTTTGCAAGACCATCTTTTCCGACAATTTATGTTTAGAATCACCAAAGCAGTCCGAGTTTTGGTGGGCAGTACATTGTGCACGCTAGTGTGTGCTCTCTTTACTTTTTCACTTGCCCAAGACCCTATTTCCTATAACATTCAGGGCGTAGAAGACGACAAACTGCGTAATAATATCCGCCTGCATTTAAACAGTCTCGACGTGGAAAAATCGTTGCTTACTGACCCTTACTGGCAAGATGAAGTGGGCGAAACAGTAGCGACAGCGGTTCAACCCTATGGTTATTACAACAGCGAGACCAAGGTAAGTATTGAAGAGGGCGACAAGGTTACAGTGAATGTTGCTTTGAATGCGCCGCTTACCATAAATAAAGTGACTCGCGAAATAATAGGTGCAGGACGTGAAGATAAGGCTTTCAGAGAACGTTTTAATTCACTAAAGCTTAAAGAAGGCGACGTGTTAAACCAAACCATTTACGAGTCGTTTAAGTCGTCCATGTTTAACTACGCCTTATCTAATGGCTATTTTGATTATTTTTGGCAGGCGACGCGTCTCGACCTAGTGCGTGACGAAAAACAAGCAAACGTACTTTTGATTGCGCAAAGCGGGCCCCAGTACCAATTTGGAGAGCTAAAATTTATTGGCGATGACAAAGCGAAAGCCATCATTGAGCGGCTAAAGCCGTTTAAAACAGGCGATGCGTACTCTTCAGCAACACTTGCCGATTTCAACAGAAGCCTTAATCAATCTGGGTATTTTACCCGCGTTATTGCACGCCCGGTTGTAAGTGAGGCTGATGGTTTGCTGGTACCGGTTGAGGTATCGTTACTTCACAGACCCACAGACGCATTTAACATTTCTGTTGGCGCAGCCACTGACACGGGCCCACGGGTTCGCTTAGGATGGGAGCGTCCTTGGGTAAATAGTAAAGGGCACTCTGTTTCATCTGATATTTTCATTTCAGCGCCAGAACAATCAGTGACTGCCGACTACCGTATACCTATGAGAAACATAACGCGGGATTACGCGAGTATAGAGGCGGGTTACCAATTTATAGAGTACAGCAACACTTCCTTTGAGAGTGAAACCCTATCTTTGTCTGCACACCGTTACTGGCAACATGACAATTCACCATGGCAACACGATGGCTCGGTGACCTATCTACGTGAAACTTATGATCAAGGGGAATTGAGTACAAACACCACGTCCCTAGTATTACCCGGGTACTCGTTAACCTATCGCGATAAAGACAGTGAGCTCAACATTAATAATGGTACCTACCTTCAAATGCTCACTCAAATAGGCAGAGAAGGTTATGGTTCTGATATCGATTTTGCCAAAGCCGTGGTTGAAGCCACGCTTATCCGTACCTTTAACAATGTGCACAGAATAACCATACGCGGTGAAGCGGGGGTTATTAAAACCAATAGTTTTGATGAAGTGCCAACGTCGTTGCGTTTCTATGCAGGGGGCGATAAAAGTGTTCGCGGCTTCGACTATCGCGAAATTTCTCCGACAGCTGAAGTCATTGATCCAGAAACAGGAGAACTCATTGTTGACTCTATTGGAGGGAAGTACCTTGCTACATCGAGTGTAGAGTATGCCTATCAAGTGGCAGATAATTGGAGAGTGGCAGCGTTTGTCGATGCAGGTACAGCAACAAACGACACCAGCACAACGCTGACATATAGCGTTGGACCTGGTGTACATTGGCTTTCACCAATTGGTCCAGTCAGACTTTACGTGGCAAGAGGCTTTGCGCCAGACGAGAATACATGGCAGTTACATATTTTGTTGGGGCCTGAGCTATGAGAAAACGTACGCTTTCGGCTATTTTACTTTCACCGGTTCTTATACTGGTCGCGTTGTATGCCGTTTTGATAAGTCCCTTAGGCGGCCCTACCGTTAAGTTACTGGCCAACACGTTTGTTGAAAACCTTTCCATCGATGCCATTGACGGTGGGTTTGCTGACACACTAGAAGTGCATAACGTGGAGTGGGAAAACCCGCAATGGAAGGTGTCTGCACAATATACCTACATTGATATTACCTGGCGTTGTTTGTTTGAGCCTAGAGTATGTGTCAATGAAGTCACGCTGGAAAACGCTACGCTTACACAGCGCTCAAACGCGCCTGACTCTTCCGATGATGCACCTGCAGGTGGCCAGATTGAATTACCGCTGCCTATTGATGTTGGGTATTTAGCGCTAACGAATATCAAACTTGCTCTACTTACGACAACAGTAGAAATTGATGAACTAGAGCTAACCGATTTTGAAGGAAATAGCGACCTCATACTTGACAGCATCGCCGCGAAAGGTGTTCGCATTGCTCTGCTAAACCAAGATGAAGCTGCCAGCTCTTCACCGGCAGCCATGACCAATGCATCGGAAACTAATAGTGAGCAGCCTGCTCCCAAAAAAGAACAGGCTCCAAGTGCTGATAGCGCTTTGCCTACGTCATACTCACTAAGCTACGACGTCCCCTTACTACCAAATATAGCTACGCCTATTCCTTTGTCTCTTGGTACTTTTTTAGTAGAAGATCTACACATAATTCAAGGGGAGAGCAAACAACACATTTCATTCATCTCGCTGTTAGAGGCTCACTTTAAGGGCAGCGATGTCGCTATTGAAGAAATGACCGTTGTACATGAACAAGGTGAGGTGAAAGGAAAAGCGAGCGCAACACTTGACGGAAACTTCCCATTAAATGTGGCTATTAACGCGAAAACGAAGCTTGGCGACACACCACAAGAACTGAGTGTAGCGGCCGCGGGTGCGTTGGACGACTTAACGCTGTCAGTTGTAGCCAAAGGCGCGGTAACCGCAAACGCTAACCTAATGGCCAACATTCTAGACAGTAACCTTCCCATAGAATTCACTGCGAACTGGCAAGAACAAGCCATACCGACAGTGGAAAACACTACGCTCAAAGAAGGACAGTTAACGCTTTCCGGCACCATGGGTGATTACGTACTTAAAGGAGCTGGCGCAGCTACATTGCCTGACATTGGCAATGTACCGGTATCACTTGATGTGGTGCTGAAAAAGAACAATATTTTTGTTAATCAAGCCAATATAAACGCTTTGGAGGGGAGCTTAACCAACACAGGTACCCTTTATCTAAATGAAAGTATCGCGTGGGAAGGTAAGACAACGCTTAAGAATGTATCAGGGCGGCAATTCAGCACTTATGCGCCTGAAAAAATTAGCGGAGAAATAGACAGTATATTGCAATACTCTGAGCGCGGCGGATTACACATGAGCCTAAGAGATATGTCTGTCTCGGGCGTACTTCAGGGCAAACCGCTTCAGGTGAAGGGGAATGCGGTTTATGCTGGCCCCAGCGACTTATTCGTTACTAACGTCAATATCATTCAAGAACACGAGCAAGAGCGAAACACGATACGCGCCATTGCTCAAGTACTGAATAAGCGGCATTTAAATGCAAATATTGCGATAAACGTTAACGCTATTTCAAGCCTGTACCCAGAAGTGACAGGTGCGGTAAGTGGCAATATCACAGCCGCCGGTCCTTGGCAAAACCCAAGTGCTAACGGCACACTCGCTCTATCTAATATCGCTGTGTCACCCAATTTAAATGCCTCTGCCGCGCAGCAAGGACCATTGAACGGCGAAATCAAAGTTAACGGTACCTATCGCGATCACACCGCAGATATTGACCTAGCTGTGCCCAACAATAATATTGGGCTGTCTTTAAAAGGTGCATGGACGAACAATCACTGGGTGGGGGAAATTAGTGATACCGCATTGAAGCTCGCTAATATGCAGTGGACGCTATCAAGCCCGTTCAGTGTAGACATAGGCAGCACACCTATAACGGCTAAAATAGGTCAGCACTGTTGGACCTCTCGAAAAGAAGGTGAGCTGTGTATTTCAAACGTGAATTATCAACAAAACAAAGCCAGTTGGGATATCAGCGCGACGGCGCTGCCCATCGGGTTGTGGGCAAACGAGTTAGCGCCTACTGTTGTTTCAAGTCCCTCACAAGCAACACTTACCGTAAAAACCAAAGGCAGCTACTCAGCTAACGATCCCATCGATGCCACATTTACTGCGTCTATGAGTTCTGCGCCATGGCAACTTGGTGAAACGCGCCCGCTAACGCTCACTATTAACTCCATAGAAACTAAAGGAGAGATAAAGCAGGGGCAGTTAGCATCAACATCTGTGATCTCAAGCCAAGATGTTGGGGATGCAACACTAACCTTAAATACCCGTCCTTTCGAATCGCGTATACCACTTGATGGTAAACTAGAGATGCAAGGGCTTAATGTTGCACCATTCAAACCTCTTTCCCCTGCTATCAGAACCCTTACAGGAAAGTTAAACGGGAACGTATCGTTGAGTGGTTACATTGACGACCCTACGCTTAACGGTGAATTGACGGTTTCAAATGGCGCTATCGATATACAAGATACACCTGTGACACTGGCCGATTGGAATCAAAAAGTATCGCTTAATGGTCAAACCGCTGCTCTAGACGGCACCTTCTTACTAGGCGGAGGAAAAGGGGCGTTAAAAGGCGAGTTAGACTGGTCATCCAACCCCAGTGCGACATTTAATTTAAAGGGAAACGGTTTCGAAATTCGTCAGCCAAACATTCGACTCAAGGTATCACCGAATATCGATATCGCCGCCACAAAAGAAAAAGTGGACGTGAGTGGCGAGGTAAATATTCCTTGGGCGAGAATTGAAATAGAGTCGCTACCTGAGAGTGCTGTTTCCCCATCAAAAGACGTGCACCTGCGTGGCGAACCGGATAGAGAGGAACCGCTAGATATCGTCCACGCTTCGGTATTGGTCAACATCGACAAAAACAAAACCGAAGAAGTAAAACTCGAAGCGTTTGGCCTTACTGCAAGTTTATATGGTGGCATTCGCGTAAACACTCAACCTGCACTTGTGGGCTATGGTGACCTTCAAATTTTAAATGGTCGATACAACGCTTACGGACAACAGTTAATTATTCAAACCGGTGAAGTACAATTTAACGGCCCAATTGACCAACCTTTGTTGCTGGTCGAAGCCATCCGCGACCCGGCTAAAACCGATGACGACGTAATTGCAGGTATCCGAATTGATGGCGCGGCTGACTCGCCGAGTATTAACCTGTTCTCTGAGCCTGCGATGGATCAACAGGGCGTATTGTCATATCTACTTACAGGTTCTGGACCGAACTCGGGCACACAAGATCCTAACTACGCTGCGCTGCTGGTAGGCTTTGGTTTATCCAACACCAAAACCCTGACAGGACAAGTAGGAAGCGCGCTAGGTATTGATGATTTTAGTTTAAGCACTAACGAAGATTTACTGTCGGTAAGAGGGCAGATTAACGAGCGATTATCTGTGGAATACAATGTAGACGTTGGTCTAAGTAACAACGACGCCAATAGCACGCTACGACGCAGACAACTGCCGCCTGACTTGGCGGTAAAATATCAGCTTCTACCTAGTTTATATTTAGAAGCCATTCAAACCACACTGGAAGACCAATCTGAGTTCGCGTTAGACCTTTATTATGAGTTTTTCTTGGGTGATAACAGAACCCGTAGAGATAGTGATGAAGACGACAGTGAAGCTGACGAGTCCAATGAAAGCGCAGAGCAAGATCTGAAAGATAATGTGAGCACTCCGAGCACAAGTAATAACAATTAAGCGCTCAAAGTCACAACATCGTACTTTTGCACTCATGCGCCCTTAACGCTGCTGTGCCATCTTCTCAAGCGTTTCGAGTTGACGCTCAAAACGCTTTTGTCTTTTGCTCGCCCACACATACCACACTATCATCACAACGCTCATGGACGTCATAACTATAGCCATCTTCATAACTTTCTCTGGGGTAAGCTCCCCATAAAAATAGCGCTCCACCAGAAAGGCACATCCAAATAACACTGCAGTCCATGTCGAGTGTTTAGTGATTACAGCAATCTTAACGTTATTCTTAATTTGCTTTATTAGCTGCGTTAGGTGGTCAGCGGTTTGAGTGTCTTTTGAAAATGCGGCCACTCTTCTTAACCACAGCTGATAAACAAGCAGGGGAAGAGCCGTGACCAGCATAAAAACAAACATCGCGTGGGCGACAAAAGTGAACTTTTCCCAAGTAACAACTAGCAAGTAGATCGCTGGGATAAACGCTAAGGAGTCAACCAACATATACCAGCGTTGCTTGGTTCGCTCGCTGCTTAAACTGGCTTTTACTTCAGAGAGGTTGATAGTCGTAACTGGCTGAGCTTGCCATAGCGCAGAAAGGCCATCATTTTGCGCATCGTCTACTGATACGGGCGGGTTCGTTTGATTCTCATTATCTGAATTATGCATGCGGTTGCTCCTGCATGATACTTTGTTTGGCGCGCTTTAATATCACACCAACATGATTTTTAGTCAGACCACAGACGTCTGCAATTTCATCGTAACTTAAGCCTTCAAGAGAAAGCGTTAGCACTTGTCTTGACTGCAATGGAAGTGCCCGTACCGCGCGAAGTAGGCGTTCTAATGACTGGTGTTGACTAGACATTTCCTCTGGTGAATGGGTAGTACTCACGAACCTGTCAGAGCCCAAATCATCGTGGTCATATTGATGGGTATCGAGACGCTTCACTTGATTTGCTACGTGAGTAACTGCGCGGTTATGAGCTATCTTCAAAATATAGGTTTTCACGCTGCTATCGCCCTTAAAGCGAGACAGCCCCTGCCAGACGGCAATAGCAATTTCTTGCAATAATTCTTGCTGCATCGCTTCGTTTGCTTCATAGCTGTTGGCTACACGGCTCAGTATTGCCCCGTATTGCGCAAAAACATCTTCAAAACCCTGCCCCAACGTCACATCCCTAATCACAAAAACTGTTGTTATTTTATTGTGTTACTTCTATCAGTCTGCCCCCACGAATTTTTATTACAAACTTTTTTCGTCAATGCTGTAATTTTTTTAAGCAACAAACGACTAGTTAAAACAGTAAGTGCAGTAACGTGCGTTTAGGGCATTTTCCCTAAAAGCCTTCAACCTTGAAATTTGGATTAGGAAAAAATTATGTCTACGTTAAGTATAGTTTTGTTAATTGGCAGCCTGACGTCGCTTGTGCTTTTGGCAAGCTACTTAGACGCAAAATTTCAGTGGCGACTAAACGACTGGATGAACGGCGAGTGCAGCAACCCGTTCGTTAAAAGCGTGACCGACAAACAGCAGCAGCGTTTAGAGGAAAAAGATGCGCAGATTGAAGCTTTGATGGCGCGAATCGAAACCCTTGAAACCATTGTTACCGAGCCTGCTTACGAACTGAATAAGAAAATCAACGCGCTCAAATAAACGGTTTTACCAGCTCCTAGCTCGACACCGGTGGGCGACGCATAAAGCGGGGAACTTTCCCCATTGCAATGGCGTTGCCTACCAGCACAATGACCACCCCAACCACAGATAAAACGCTCCAGGTATAGCCTTCGAAAAAGGTAGAAATAACCAGTGCAACCATGGGGTATACCAAGACCACATATGCAGCCTTGTCAGCGCCCATTTGCTTTAACAGTTTCATGTACGCGCCAAACGCAAACACAGAGCCAAAGATAGCCAGATAAAGCAGCGACAGATAGAACTCGGTATGGGTAGGAATGACCAACTTACCCGGCATTGCCAGTGAGGTGATGAAAAGCAGCACCATGGCATAGCTCATGGCATAGAAGTTCATTTGGATAACAGGCGTACCCGAGGTCAAAATACGCTCGGAGATAACGTTACCTGTTGAGGCGCAGAAAAAGCTGACAAACGCTATAGCGAGGCCGGTGGCAAGCGCCGCATCCATGGAGACTTTGGAAAACTCCGGCACAAACAAACACACAATGCCCAGCAAGCCAAATGTAGCACCTATAACCACTTCTTTTCTTATAGGCTCTTTAAGCCACCATCGCCGAAGCACAACATTAATGTAGATAATACAAGAACTCATAAGGGCTAACAGCGCGCTAATTATGTGCGCTTGCGCCATATACAGGAGCGTGTAATTTAAGCTGTATAAAAAGAGACCGACTGCGGCCATTTTCACATGAACATGTACCGGTAGCTTAAGCGGCAAACGCCTAATAACACAGTAAATCCCTAAACAGGCCGACGCCAATAAATAACGCAGCGCAATGGCAAACGTTTCAGAGGTATGCCCTATTTGGTAAGTGATGGCTATCCAGGTTGAGCCCCAAATCAGGCAGCACAGAGCAAATAAGGTTGCGTTATTCATAGCGGTGTTCTAGCCCTGGGAAGCTGATAAACAAGAAGATAAGTGGGCAGATAAATGGTCGATAGCACTATCTAGCAGGTTTTGCCTAGCGCCATTACCAATCCACGCATTATGCGGCGTTACCAGCAAGTTAGGTAGTGCCTCTTTAAGCAATATATGATCAACAGGCGGAGGCTCGACACTTAATACATCTAATCCCGCGCCACCAATTTGGTTGTTTTTAAGCGCATGATAGAGTGCCTCCTCATCAATCAAACCGCCGCGAGCCGTATTAATGAGAAAAGCGGTTGGCTTCATCAGCGACAACGTCTCGGCATTAATCAGCTTATCGGTGGCTTCAGTAAGCGGGCAATGAAGACTTACCACATCGGCATTTGGTAAAAGCGATGCAAGACTTGGACGAGGGTCGTCTTGTTTACCTGGGCGAGCAGCGATACTCACCTGCATACCCATAGCCTTAAACAATGCCTCTACACGCTTGCCAAGCTCGCCATGCCCAACAATTACCGCATGCTTACCCGCCAATTCCACCACGGGATGATTGAGTAAGCAGAAATGAGAAGAACTAGACCATGCTTGGTTGCGCATATCGCGCTGATACGTCACAAAATTGGTGGCCAAATTCAACGCCAAGGTCAACGTATGTTGAGCAACGCTATCAGTGCCGTAGCCCTCTACATTTTGAACGATAATACCAGCCTGTTCGCAGTAATCACGGTCGATATTGTTCATGCCGGTCGCAGTTACACCAATATAGCGAAGCTGAGTGGCCTGCTGTAAATCTTTGGCTTGTAGCACGACTTTGTTAACCAGCACAGCATCGGCATTTTTAATGCGCTCGGCCACATCTTCGGCTTGAGTTTGTTGATGAAGCGTAATACCTGCGCCGAAATTAGTTTGTAAGTCATCTAGTGACGAGGTATCAAGGCTGGGCAAATCCATGGTTTCGGCGTCTAGAAAGACAACCTGCTTTTGATTGCCGTTGCTCATCGCTTGTGATGCATTGTGTTTCGTCATTTTTGCCATGCTCTACATTACTTCCACAATCGACTCTAACGCTGTTTTCACATTAACAGGAATAGGAATGGCCTTGTCGGTTTTTCTATCTACAAACACATGCACAAATTGGCCATGAGCCACGCGTCGCTTATTCTCTCCGGCATAAACCGATAGACCATAAGTCACTGAACTTCTACCAATTTTGATAACGCGCAAGCCTACAAAAATGTCTTCAGGGTAGGCTGCCGGAGCAATGTACTGACACTGACTGCTTACCACATACGCCACGGATTGCCCGTTGTGTATATCTAGCCCACCTTCTTCGATTAAAAAACGGTTTACCGCGGTATCAAAGAAACCATAGTACACAACATTGTTGATATGTCCGTACGCATCATTGTCTTGCCAACGCGTGGCGATAGTGACTTTGTAAGGGTAGTCGGCAAGTGTAGGTGTGATATCAGTCATGATCGTCCCTTAGTGAATAAATGTATCGCTTTGTTGTTGGCGCAAATAATGAAAATCGATGAACGACTAACGCCAATTAATGTTTAATGTGCGGTAGTCTATTGCAGCGATTCTTTTGAGTAGCGCTATGAGTAAAGCACCATATCGTCACGGTGAATGGCAACATCCGTTGTTTCATAACCTAACACACTGGCAATTTCTTTCGACTTTTTCCCTTTTATAAGCGTTAAGTCTTTTGCGTTATACAGGCAAAGCCCCTTGGCAATAACTTCGCCTTGGCACACCACTTCAACAGCGTCGCCTTGTTCAAACAAACCGACGACATCAACAATACCCGATGGCAGTAATGACGCACCTTTTCGCACTAACGCCTCTTTCGCACCGCTATCAACGTCTATTCTGCCAGCGGTTTTTAGAGTATGGGTAAGCCACAGTCTGCGCGCGCTGGCGGGAGTGCTACTAGCATTGAATAGGGTTCCCGGCACTTTACCTTCAAGTAATGCATCGAAGGTTTCGCCTTTTCGACCGTTTACAATAAGAGTTTGAATACCGCTACTGGTGCACTTGTCTGCCGCTTCAATTTTTGTGCGCATGCCGCCAGTTCCTACCGCAGTTCCAGCGCCGCCGGCAAGGCCGTAAATAGTGCTGTCTATTTTATCTACCTGTGGAATGAGTGTGGCGCTGGCGTCTTTTCTTGGGTCTGCGGTAAATAAACCGTCGATATCTGAGCAGATTATGAGGGTGTCTGCTTGGGCGACCAGGGCAGTGTAAGCACCCAAGTTATCGTTATCACCCACTTTGAGTTCGTTGACAGCTACGGTGTCGTTTTCATTCACAATAGGTAACGCATTGTGATTCAAAATTTCGCGCAAGGTATTTTTAATATTTACGTAGCGGGTTCTATCGCGTAGATCATCCGCCGTTAACAATACTTGTGCACAGGGAAAGTCGAAAAAGCGCTGCCAGTTGGCCATCATTAAATTCTGGCCAATCGCAGCCATGGCTTGTTTTTCTGCAATAGATGCGTTGTGACGAACCTTCACTTTGCTGCGGCCCGCGGCAACACTGCCAGAAGAGACAAGAATAATTTCTTTGCCAGCTTCGCGACTAGCAGTAATAAATCGAGCAAGAGACAGTAAATAACGCCCACTGCACTCATTGCCTTCAGGAGCAATAAGCGCACTGCCAACTTTTATAACGGCACGTTGCCAATTAAAACGGTTCATAGGGGGAAGAAAAAAGAAAACAAGAGCTTAAGAATACGACAGTTAAAGCGCGAAACAAAACGATCTGTTACAGTTTTTTTGCGTTAAAACATGGTTAGTTTACGGTCAAAAAATTGGATTGTGACAGGCATACTTATATACTAGGCGGTGTTATCTTATAACAATTCTAACTTACAAGTTGCAAGGAACCTGCATGAGCACCGCAAAACGACACTTTTTCTGGCTAGCGCCAGTGTTGTCTATGCTGATTTCTCTTCCTAGTACCGCCGCTATTAAACAAACTAAAGGCGATTTCGAAGATAAATTCCGTCAGCTGGACGAAGTTCTCCCTACTCCAAACGTATACCGTAACGCCGCTGGTGAGCCAGGCCACCAATATTGGCAACAACAAGTAGATTACGATATTGACGTAAAGCTACTTGAAGACAAACGCCGCATTGAAGCAAGCGAAACCATTACTTACCACAACAACGCGCCAGATACGCTTAAGTACTTGTGGATCCAGCTTGACCAAAACAAATTCCGCGACGATTCAATGTCTGCGCTTACTACCACGTTTGGCGGTATCGGTAACCGCGGGCCGGGTACGCAAGCTGCTAGCGGCGATGCGCCAGCTAAGCTAAGCATGGGTGCATTGCGCCGTCAGCAGTTTGTTGACGACAACGAGCTGGGCTATACCATTTCTCGTGTTGAAGACAAAGCGGGCAATGACTTACGTCACACAGTAGTTGGCACCTTAATGCGTGTTGACTTGGCTCAACCGTTGAAGCCAGGCAGCAAAGTTACGTTCGATATCGATTTTGCGTTTAACATTGTAGAAGAAGACGCTGTTTCAGCACGTGCAGGTTACGAGCACTTCCCAGATGACGAACGTGAAGGTGGTAACGACATCTTCTTGCTAGCACAGTGGTTCCCACGCCTAGCTGCATACACCGACTACGAAGCATGGACTAATAAAGAATTTATTGGCCGTGGTGAGTTCACGCTAGAGTTCGGTAACTACGAAGTAGATATTACAGTTCCTGCTGACCACATCGTATCGTCAACGGGTGTGCTTCAAAACCCGAAAGACGTGTTAACTAAAACACAGCGCGACCGTCTGAAAAAGGCAGAAAAAGCTGACCGTATCGTATTCATTGTTTCACCAGAAGAAGCAATTGAGAACGAAAAAGAAGGCACGACTAAGCTTAAAACCTGGACCTTTAAGGCAGAAAACGTACGTGACTTTGCATGGGCCTCTTCGCGTAAATTTGCGTGGGATGCGCGTGGTTATCAGCAAGGCGGTGACACTCAACCATTGGTAATGGCCATGTCTTTCTACCCGAAAGAAGGTGGCGAGCTATGGCAGAAGTATTCTACAGAATCAATCATCCACACCATGGATGTTTATAGCCGCTTTAGCTTCGATTACCCATACCCAGTAGCCCAATCAGTAAATGGTCCAGTTGGCGGCATGGAATACCCCATGATCACCTTCAACGGCCCGCGTACAGAGCTTCGTGACGATGGTTCACGCACGTACTCGCTTGCTGAGAAACGTTTCCTTATTGGTGTGGTTATTCACGAAGTAGGTCATATCTATTTCCCTATGACAGTTAACTCTGACGAGCGCCAGTGGACATGGATGGATGAAGGTCTGAACAGCTTCCTAGACGGCGTTGCCGGTCGCGAGTGGGATCCTACGATCCCTTGGGGCGTTGAGCCACGTGATATCACTGGCTACATGAAGTCTCAGACACAGGTGCCAATTATGACCCAGTCTGACTCAGTACTTCGCCTTGGCCCAAATGCCTATACCAAGCCTGCAGTAGCACTTAATATTCTTCGCGAAACTATTCTTGGCCGTGAGCTGTTTGATTTCGCGTTTAAAGAGTACGCGCAGCGTTGGATGTTTAAACGTCCTACACCATCAGATTTCTTCCGTACTATGGAAGAAGCGTCAGGCGTTGACCTAGACTGGTTCTGGCGTGGTTGGTTTTACACCACAGACCATGTAGATATTAGCCTAGACAGCGTATATAAGCTTCGTTTAGACACTGAAGATCCAGATATCGATTTTGCTCGCGAGCGCGAAGCAGAAATGGAAAAACCGAAGTCACTTACCGACCTTCGTAATAAAGAAGAAGGCAAAAAGCTTTGGGTAGATCGCTTTGAAGATATCAGTGACTTCTACGACGAAAACGATCGTTACACCGTAACTAACAAAGAGCGTAACAAGTACAAGAAATTCTTGAAAGATCTTGAGCCTTGGGAGCGTAAAGCGTTTGAGCGTGCGGTGAAAGAAGACAAAAACTACTACGTGCTAGATTTCAGCAACAAGGGTGGGTTGGTGATGCCAATCATTCTTGAACTAACGTTTGAAGACGGCACGAAAGAAGAAATGCGTATTCCTGCGGAAATCTGGCGTCGTACACCTAAAGCCGTAAGCAAGCTTATTGTTACCGACAAAGACAAAGAGCTGGTAAGCGTAACCGTTGATCCGCACTGGGAAACCGCAGACGTAGATGTGGAAAATAACCACTACCCGCGTCGTATCATTCCTTCGCGTATTGAAGCGTATAAGAATAAGCCGCGTAACACTTACGAGTACCGTGACCTTATGCACGACTCAAGGACCGAACTGAAAACCGACGACGAGGACAAAGATGACGAATAAGTTGTCTTTGGCTCGCTTGCAGCAGAGCGCTCATGCTCTGCTTGCAAGCGTAAGTGCATTCGCAATTACGGCTGCGCTATTAGTTAGCGCAATGTCGTACAGCACTGCAGCCCAAGCGCATCAAATAAAAGCAGCAATTACCACGGTATTGTTCAATCCTAGAACAGAAAATATTGAGGTGATGCACCGCTTTAATTTGCACGATGCTGAACACGCGGTTAAGGCACTGTTCGACAAGCACGCAGATATTATGGACGACATAGAAACGCAGCAACAATTCGCTGATTACGTCGCCCACCACTTTGCAATTTTAAATGCAGCAGGCGAGCCATTAAAGCTTGCTGATGTTGGCTTTGAAGTTGAAGGTAAGCACTTTTGGGTTTATCAGGAAACTGCTGAGCCGCCTGTACTTGAAGGCGTTAAAATTCGCCATGATGCATTGCGTGACTTGTGGCCAAAACAAGTGAATACGCTAAATGTAGAAGGCAAGGGTGATATCAAAACCCTGACATTTGCTGATAGCGTAAATTTGCTGGAAGTAAGCTTCGAAAGCCAAAATAGCGACCATCACTAATACCTAACGGTATAAGTTTATGAAAGCCCACCCGCATTCCTTGTCAAACGGCAGTGATTGCGGGTGGGCTTTTTTGTTTACGTGCTTCACGGTGTTCTTATAGATAATGTATGCCTACCTCAGCCTTTGCCCCTCTAATTCGAGCGCCGCATTCGAATAGGGAAAATCCTAAAACACGTTTTCTAATTGTCGTGTGAGACCGAAGTCGTATAGTCATCTTGGCATGCATGCTCTACCTTAACTATGGATAAACAGTTACTAAATTCAGTTAATGAGGTACATCATGACCCATAGCGCTGCATCACCGTTGCCTTCACAGGTCAAGAAACCCCAATCAAGAAGTGAGCGTAGTGCACGAAAACTACGTGCATCCAAAGCAGCTCAGTGCGCTGTTCAAGCAGAAGATGCGCAGCAAATGCAAGATGCCGATGCAAAGAACGTCAAACAAAACAATGCGTTCGCTGATAAGAAAAATATCATGTGGGTGCTGTTAAGTGGCGCAATGGCGCTAACCTTTGTCGTCATGCTGTTTTTGCCAGATACAGGGATGGGCGGCGGCCTTGTTTCCACCTATTCTGCCATGCTTTGGTGTGGCTTTTTTGGTGCAGCACTTTGGCGTTATAGAGCGACAAGTGGCTGGGCTGGGTTTGCTTATGGAAGCGTTGTTGGACTAGTGATTCAATTTATTTCACAGATAATCTAGCACACAGTGTTTATACAATTGCCTTATGCAACTCGCCTAGTAAGAAACCGCTGAGCGACTAGGAACGGCAAGTACACATTTCTTTTAAGTACATTATGGGCAATCTAAACGCGGCTTTTAAATCAGACTTCTGTTTAAACAGCTGTCTTATCCGTTGATTGCCCTGTTGGCAACCTCACTTCCTAAACATTAAGTCCTGTTGATCTTTGATGTACAGCAATGGTCAACAGGTCCTCAATGACTTTTGGCTGGAAACCCGATCCAGACGTTTTGTCCGACAGTATAATTTATAAAATCCAGTTACTTTTTTAGGTTATGTTTAGCCAATAAAAAACCAAACGTTACCCTTCGCCCTTAATAAAACTGAGTGAGCCTATGGCAGAGAAGCCCAATAAATCCGCTGAATCACCAACCCGCTCTAGTAGAGCGGTACCGTCGTCGCGTTTATCGCGCATAGGCCGCTTGGGCTCACTGGCAGGTAGAATTGCAGGTAACGTAGTATCACAAGGTGCAGGACAACTGTTAAAGGGCGAGAAGCCCGCGTTGTCTTCGCTGCTCTTAACGCCCAAAAACATTTCAAACATTGCAGATCAGCTTGCCAGTATGCGTGGTGCAGCTATGAAGCTCGGGCAGCTTATTTCAATGGATGCAGGAGATTTTCTCCCCGAAGAGCTTGCGGTAATTTTAGGGCGATTACGGGACGACGCTGACCCGATGCCAAAAGACCAGCTAATTGCCACGCTGAATCAGTCTTGGGGCGAAAAATGGCAAGATGACTTACTTTACTTTTCCTTTGCCCCTATAGCTGCGGCCTCTATTGGTCAGGTGCATAAAGTCATTACGATGGACGGTCGGATGTTAGCAGTAAAAGTGCAGTATCCTGGTGTGAAAAAAAGCATAGATAGCGATGTAGACAACGTAGCTACACTCATAAAACTCACTGGCTTGGTACCTAAATCATTAGATATCAACCCGCTTTTACAAGAGGCTAAAGCACAGCTTCACCAAGAAGCTGATTATGTGCGAGAAGCTGACATGCTCAACCGTTATCGCGCGCTGGTTGAAAGCACCGACATCCTATGCAAAGGGAATAATGCGTTTGTCATTCCGCAAACCTTTGCTCCCCTTACCACCAGTACCGTGTTAGCGATGGATTTCATAGAGGCGCAAGACTTAGATGCGCTATTAAACGAGCCTCAGGACGTCCGAGATGCCGTGATGACGGCGCTAATGACTTTATTTTTTAATGAAATTTTTCATTTTAAGCTGCTGCAGAGCGACCCTAACTTAGCCAACTACCAGTTTAAACCCGATACAAAAGAAATCGTTCTGTTAGATTTTGGTGCTACACGGGATGTGCCTGACGCCATTTCAGCCCAGTATCAAGCGTTACTCAACAGCGCCGCAGCCAACGATAGAGCGATGATGCAGCAAGCCGCGTTTCGCATAGGATTAATTGACGAAAGCCACTCTCAAACGCAAGTCGACGCCGTCATAAACATTGGTATGGAGGCGTGTGAAGCGATTCGCTGCGAGGGCGCTTATGACTTTGGACAAAGCGATCTTATTGCAAGGCTTCACGAAAAGGGAATGGCGCTGACTATGGAGCACAATTTTTGGCATACGCCGCCAGTAGATGCCCTGTTTATACACAGGAAGCTAGGTGGCTTATTTCTGTTGGCTAAACGATTGAAAGCTAAAGTAGATATGCGAAAGGCAGCAGGCACATGGCTGAATCTATAACCTGCACTTCGTTGGTGTGTTAAGCGAGTAAGAAACTACTTATTACACAGCTTATCTATCGTTTGTATCGGTTTTGCGGTGCTGTGTCATGTTTTACTGTGAAAACGTTGCGCTGCGACCTTACAGAACTCAAATAGGACCCACTTCAAAAGCCTATAGCACTCGCACAACAGTCTAGTAAGGCAAATCCATGCTGAACGGTAGCGCCATCTGCTCTTTACTTTTTGGCGGGTTGCCAATCATTTCATCGTATGGCGTATCGTGCTTCATTACCGCCTGCTGAACATGGCAATGCGCGAAGGCTTCGCGAATGTGGCCGGCACTAAAAAAACGCATGGGCTTATCTTTGTTGTCGTAAAGCATGCCACTTTGACTGCCGATAGTGAGATAAACCAGGTAAACATTCATCTCATACGACTGAACTTCCAGATAATCTATCGCGGTAGGCGACTCTTCAATATCTCGAAAATAGAACTTCTGCATTTTTCTACCTCATGAACCAAGTATGCACCTTGCACGCCCTATATTCTTATTTAATGATGGAAGTTAGGGCTAAAAAGCAGAATATATACGTTAGGCAAGGTGCTCAGGTTCATTAGATAGATCTAGCGGAGGTCGATGGTTTTTAAACCGTACTGCATTTGCCAACACCAGTAAGGATGCAAGAGAGCAGGCACTGTATAGGAACGCCGCCGTTCCCATTCCAGAAGCAATCCATAGTAATGGAAATACCAGCAACCTAGGGCCTTCAACAGCTAAAGCGACTTTCGCTTTGGACAGTATAAAGCCATTTTGTATACTCATAACAATGACAGTCGCTACAGCAATGATCTGATGCTTAGTTGACAAGTTATTGATATTTAAAAGGAGATAAAGCATTACTCCCAGCATGATTAGATGCTGCATAACACTGTAGCGTTTTACTGCTCGGTGTAATTTAGGGTGATACTGTCTAAACTTACTCACGCTAATTATCCTATAAGGGCACATTTAAGTTGAAACGGGGTCGTGAGGCTCGAAATATTCATTAATTATTATAGATAACAACGAGCTAGCATTTGCTTTTCAATGACTAATCAACACATTAGTACACAAACCCAATTTGTTAAACATTTGTTTTAAAATTATTTTTGCATTTACATAATATCGAATGTGAATGAGAAGAAAAAATGAGGGTTTTCCACTAAATTTGTATAAAAAGAAATCGGAAAGTGACTTTTTTACGTTAAAAAGTGTTCAAAATAAGGAATTTACAATCTAAGGGAACATTTCTCTTGATTGATTTTCTAAATTTGAGTGTTATCTCTGGTAGTATTACCAAAAGGATAGTTTTGTAGCGGAGTCATTATGAGCGAATCGTCGGAAAAGAAATCGTTAGGCCCACACTTTATCATTGTAGGCATCCTTCTTGTTGTTATTCTGGCTGTTGTGTTTTGGCCCAGCGACGATGAGCCTGAGCCTGTAGTTACTCCTGAGCCCGAAGTGACTGAACCTGAAGTGACTACGCCAGAAGAGCCTGAAGTATTTGAGCCTACTCAGCCCGCCCCAACAGTAGAGCTTGAAGAAAAAGACGAGGTTGAGCCGCTTCCTGAGCCAGTTGAACCAGAACCGGAACCTCTGGATACCAGCGATCCTGCTGTGAAAGCTTCACTTATTGAGAGTTCGTCTGCAAGCAAAGAAACCGTTAACCGCATGCTGGTTGATGAAGGTCTAATTCAACGGTTTGTGGTGTCGGTTACGAATCTAGCAAATGATGAAATGGCGCCTAATCACCAGTTACTAACGCCACCTGAGCAGAACTTCCGCGTATACTCTCAAGCAGGCAAGCAATGGATTGATGCAGCAAGCTATAAACGTTATACACCATACGTAGATATGTTGGAGTCATTCAATAACGAAGCACTGCTTAACATATACGGTATTTATAAAGACGATATTCAGGCGAAGTACGCCGAAATTGGAAGCCCTGACCAAGACTTCAACAGCGTATTGCTTGAAGCGATTGATCAGCTTCTTGATACACCTGAAGTGCCGGTTCCTGTAGAGGTTTACACCGACTCGGTCGCCTACAAGTATGCTGATGATCGTCTAGAGAGTTTAAACGAGCCACAGAAACAACTTCTTCGTACTGGCCCAGATAACATGCGTCGCATAAAGGCAAAGCTACGCGAACTGAAAGTATTGGTTGAAGAGCGTGGATCTAACTAGATTTCAGCAGCAGCTTAAGGGCACGTCGTCAAAAGCGCGCCCTTTACCTCCTGTTGAACAATGGAACCCCGATTTTTGCGGTGACATTAATCTAACTATAGCGCTTGATGGAAGATGGTTTTATGAAGGCAGTCCTATTGGGCGCGCAAGCTTGGTTCAGCTTTTTGCTTCGGTGTTAAAGCGGGAAGGTGACAAGTACTTCTTAGTTACTCCCGTAGAGAAAGTAGGCATTACCGTTGAAGACACACCTTTTCTTGTAACTCAATGGCATAGGGAAGAGGGTGAATCAGCGAGTGATAACACCTATGTGTTTACCACACAAACAGGCGACATCGTAAGGTTAGAGCGTGCTGATCAGCTCGAACTTCGCGTTCCGCCTAAAGCCATACAAGATCCAGAGGCAACGCCCATTCCCTACCTATGCGTTCGCAGAAACTTGTGGGCAAGACTACATCAAAATGCCTATTATCAACTGCTTGAACAAGCTGATGAAAAACCGGATGAAGCCGGCACGCAATTTAGTATTCAGTCAAACGGCATCATCTTTATTTTAGGTGAAGTAAGCAACTAGCCTACTTTGTTGCTTCTGTCTCTTCGAACATATCAAAACGTAATTCATCTTCAATAAAGCACCGTTAACAGCGCTTTGTTTTGCGTTATACCTCTGACTGCATTACATTCGATATAGTCTATAAAACAATCAACAAGAAGACCTATATCATGAAAAAGCCTCTGATTACGCTGGCTGTTGCCAGTGCCTTACTCTCATCGCCCTTTTCCACTGTAGCCGACACGCTGATTCATGCAGGAAAAGTGTTTACTGGCACATCAAACTCTCTTCAGGAAAATGTGACTATTGTTGTTGAAGACAACAAGATCAAAGCAGTAAAGAAGGGGTTTGCTGAAGCCCAAGAAGGCGATACTGTCATCGACTTGAAGACGTCAACCGTTATGCCTGGTCTGATGGACATGCATGTTCATTTGTCTTCTCAACATGGTGGGCCTCAAACGTATCTGGAGCGCTTTTCACTAAATGAAGCCGACTATGCATTACGAGCAGCGAACTACGCTAAGATTACGTTAGATTCGGGCTTCACCACGGTTCGCAACTTAGGGGATGGTTACAACGAAACCGTTGCGCTAAGGAACGCTATTAGTAAAGGCTATGCAACAGGCCCGCGTATTTATACCGTTGCTAAATCTATTGCTACTACAGGTGGACATGCCGATCCAAGTAATGGCTTATCTCATTTACTTCGCCCAGACGTAGGCCCTAAGCAAGGTGTGGTTAATGGCGAAGCTGAAGCCCGTGAAGCAGTAAGGACTCGTTACCAAGATGGCGCGGACTTGATCAAAATTACGGCAACCGGCGGTGTATTAAGCGTTGCCAAAAGCGGCCAAAACCCGCAGTTCATGACCGATGAACTAGAAGCAATTGTTGAAACGGCAAAAGACTACGGTATGACAGTAGCAGTGCATGCTCATGGGAAAGAAGGCATGAAGCGGGCTATTGAAGCCGGTGTAGATTCTATCGAACACGGCACTTATATGGATGACGAAATCCGCAAATTAATGAAGAAGCACGGCACCTACTATGTACCAACAATACTGGCAGGAAAGTTTGTAGCAGACAAAGCCAAAATTGATGGCTTCTTTCCGGAATTGGTGCGCCCGAAAGCTGCCGCTATCGGCCCGCTTATCCAAAATACGTTTGAACAAGCGCATAAAGCAGGCGTAAAAATTGCTTTTGGTACAGACAGTGGTGTATCAGCCCACGGCGACAATGCGCAAGAGTTTTCATTAATGGTTGAAGCTGGTATGAAGCCTGCCGACGCGCTGCTAAGTGCCACCGTGAATAGCGCGAATTTACTAGGTATCAGCGATATTCTTGGCACGCTGGAAGAGGGTAAGTTGGCTGATATTGTTGCGGTTCAAGGCAACCCGCTTGACGATATATCGCTTATGGAAAGCGTGTCTTTTGTGATGAAAGACGGAGTTGTTTACAAGCAGTAGAGAAAATAAAGTGGTAGGGATTACATGGAACTAGGTAAAAAGGTTAAGCACAAAACCAAAAAACTTGTCGATTCTAAGCATATGTTAAAGGGCATCACTCTTGCCTCATTTTTAGAATCAACCATTGTTCCTATACCACTAGAAGCCGTAATGGTGCCACTAATGCAAGCAAGACGGGAGTCGCTTTGGCAAATTGCATTGATGGCCACCATAGGCTGCGTGATTGGCGCAGTCTTCGGCTATGCTCTTGGCTATTATCTTTTCGATATGGTTGGTCAGTGGCTTATAGATACTTTTTTCAGCCAGGAACAATTTGATAATGTTAAACAGCAGATGCAAAACCAAGGTTTTTGGTTCGTAATGACCTTAGGTATTGCCCCTATCCCTTTTCAGGTTGCGATGCTTGCAGCAGGTGCAACCCAATACTCACTTCCGCTTTTTCTTTTAGCTACTGTTATTGCACGTTCAATTCGCTATTTCGGACTCGCAGCCGTGGTCTATTACGCAGGAGACAAAGCTGAGCAGCTCATTAAGCGCTACAAAATGAAAGCGGTTATTGCTATCACAGTTGCAGTGCTTCTTTTATGGTGGCTTTCAAATTTAATCAGCCAATAAGCTTGCCTGTACTAGTGACTCAAAGCACTTAATAGGCGAAACAAACGATGCCGTTGGTTCACGACAACGTAAATATCAAATCAACCCAATAGATTTTTTGAACTTTACATTTGATAATGATTCCTATTTGCACTAATGTAATAAAAAACAGGAGGTGCTTATATGAATGTTCAGCGGCTATGCCCAGTTTACAAAAAGTGGCTACAGCTAAACCCTTCAAACGCGCGACAGCATCGCTATGCTATGCAAGCCCAGACGCAGCAAGCCCATCAACAGGGCAGATTGGATTATGCGAGAGAGTTAGGCTATCAAACCTTTGAGGCCGCAAAGGTTATCCTTAATGCGCTTCAGCCTACCTCTTTGCAGAAAGTCAGTGTAGTTCAAGAAGACGTACTCGCTTTTTCCACCATGGGAATGTACTTATCTTCTCTGCTTGCCGAAGAACATAGGAAGCGAGAATCTCACGCTATTTTACAAGAATGTCAGCAACAGCTTATTGCCATATTACCCCTGCATGCCACCAATCCTTCTATATGCAGGCTAATCGCGGCCATTCAGCATACCCTTGAGCAAACCTATGTCCCCCAAGCAAGCAAACGACTCGCTTCTGTGGCCGTGCATTAAATACTTTAGATCAAAGGAGATAGTTATGGCGTCGAAACAAATTTCAAGCGAAGACGGCTTTGTCTCATTAAACGTTAGAGCTTCTGTACTTCAAAAAATGCTTAATGGTGAAGTGCTACACATGACAGATATTCACTGTACCTGTTCGCGAAGCAAGCAAGTTTTGAAGCAACTTTTATTGCAGGCTGCTAGCGGCCGCGAATAGAATCAGTAACAAAAAAGGCGCTCAAGCGCGCCCTTTCTTAATAACGTATTGGTAAGGCATGGTCTCGGTTTGAGACGCAACCAGCGTGTGGTCCATAAAGCGGCAAAAGCTAGGAATATCTCTGGCCGTTGAGGGATCGTCAGCCGTGACCGATAAAGTTTCCCCATCGGCCAGCTTTCGAATATTCAGACGCACCATCATTACTGGCTCTGGGCAACGCAATCCTAGCGCATCTAAATGCTGACTAGCCGCGCTAAATGCGCTGTCAAAATCAGATGCCATAATTTTCACGATAGGTGTTAATGGCGCTGATTTCGCTATCAAACCCGCCTTTCTCGGTCAGATAAGCCACGACATCGGCAAGCGATACAATAGAGATAACCTGAGTGCCAAAATCGCGCTCGACCTCTTGAATAGCTGACAGTTCGCCATTACCGCGCTCTTGTCTGTCTAGCGCAATCAGCACGCCAGACAAGCTAGCCTGCTGCTGCTCGATTAAGGTCATCGATTCGCGAATAGCCGTACCCGCAGTGATCACGTCATCCACCAGCATAACCTTACCTTCTAGTGGGCTGCCTACTAGATTGCCGCCTTCACCGTGGGTTTTCGCTTCTTTGCGGTTGAAGCAATAAGGGACATCAAGGTCGTGGCTATCGGCCAATGCAACGGCTGTTGTTGTCGCAATAGGAATGCCCTTATAGGCTGGACCAAAAAGTACATCGAACGCAACGCCTGCGTCCATTAACGCATCAGCGTAAAAACGCCCCAACTTAGCCAAATCGCCACCGCGATTAAACAAACCTGCATTAAAAAAGTACGGGCTAACGCGGCCTGACTTTAAAGTGAATTCGCCAAATTTCAGTACGCCACGCTCAATGGCAAACTCGATAAAATCACGCTGAAACGCTTTCATGATGACCTCTTAATTTCTAATTTACGCGTTGGTTCTAACTACGTGTCGATGACTCGCTTACGCTAGCGCCGCTTTTTGAATGTCGAACAATTCACGTAAACCGTGCTTACCAATTTTCAGCATCTCGTCAAGCTCTTCAAACGAGAACGGTTCGCCCTCTGCAGTACCTTGAACTTCAATCAGCTTGCCGGTTTCGGTCATTACAATGTTCATATCTGTTTCTGCCTCAGAGTCTTCGGTGTACTCAAGGTCAGCGATTGGCGTACCTTCGTAAATACCTACTGAAAGGGCGGCAATCATATGTTTAAGCGGGTTAGTTTTGATAATGCCTTTTGCACGCATGTAAGTAAGTGCATCAACAAGAGCTACACACGCACCGGTAATTGACGCTGTACGCGTACCGCCGTCGGCCTGAATAACGTCGCAGTCTAACGTAATGGTGTTTTCGCCCAGAAGTTTTAAATCTACCGCTGCGCGTAGTGAACGCGCAATTAGACGCTGGATCTCTAACGTGCGGCCGCCTTGTTTACCGCGCGCCGCTTCACGGCCGCTTCGCGTATGAGTAGCACGTGGAAGCATGCTGTACTCAGCTGTAATCCAGCCTTTCCCTTGGCCCTTCATAAAGCGTGGCACACCTTCTTCTACCGTCGCATTACACAACACCTTAGTGTTACCAAACTCTACAAGAACAGAGCCTTCTGCGTGACAAGTGTATTGGCGAGTAATTGTAACAGGGCGAATTTGACTGGCGGTTCTGCCGCTTGGACGCATAGTGTTCTCCACAACGTAAGTGCTTAAAAAAGGGTAGCGCTTTACAGGTTTTATTGGCGATATGTGAATAGAAAGCCCAATTCGCGGTCAAAACCTATAAATTCGATGTAGCTACGAAATTGCGCCTAAGTATAACGCAATACCCGCGGCCGTTAAAAACGAACTTTACATGTTTGCTTATTGAATTACGTAAATGTGCGCTAATATACAAAATACAAGAAAACCTGCTGTAGATATTCACGTATACAACACGACGTTCGGGTTGTTTTTGCAGGCTTTCAGTTAAATTTAAAGGATATTTATGATTTACAGCATGACAGCGTTTGCACGCGTAGAAACCAAAAAAGAGTGGGGCTCAGCCGTGTGGGAAATACGCTCGGTCAACCAACGCTTTTTAGAAACTTACTTTCGCCTGCCGGAACAGTTTCGCTCATTGGAGCCGGTTTTACGTGAACGATTCCGTAAAAAGCTAGCCCGAGGTAAGGTGGAATGTGCGCTGCGTTTTACTGCCAACGATGCTGCTGTAACTAAGCTAAGCTTAAATGAAGAGTTGGCTAAGCAAGTGCTTCACGCCGCTGACTGGGTGCAATCCCATGGCCAATCCACGGGGGTTAACCCACTAGACGTTTTGCGCTGGCCTGGGGTAATTGCAGCGGAAGAAGCCGATATGGACGCCATCCACGCTGACGTAATGGCCGCGTTCGACCAAGCTCTTAACGATTTTATTAGTGCCCGCGCTACCGAAGGGGAAGCCCTTAAAGGTATGATCACGCAGCGCCTAGATGCCATTGAAGTGGAAGCTGAAAAAGTAGCCGCGCGTATGCCTGAAATCATGGTGTGGCAGCGAGAAAAAGTGCAAACCCGCTTTGAAGAAGCAAAGGTTGAACTTGATGCAGGCCGTTTTGAACAAGAAATGATCATGCTGGCGCAAAAAGTAGACGTGGCAGAAGAGTTAGATCGTCTGAATGCTCACGTTAAGGAAACCCGCAATATCCTTAAAAACGGTGGAGCAGTAGGCCGCCGTCTTGATTTCATGATGCAGGAGTTTAACCGCGAATCGAACACGTTAGGTTCAAAGTCTATCAGCACCGACATCACACAATCGGCGGTTGAACTTAAAGTCCTGATTGAGCAGATGCGCGAGCAAATTCAGAATATTGAGTAATTAAAAAGCAGACTCAAACTCATTCAATAAATAACACCAAACCCAGCTTTCTAGCTGGGTTTGAGACTTCTGTAGGGCGTTTGGTAGCTCGTCGGTTACGAGCTGCTTAAGTCACTGTTGACGCGCTACCTGCCGCCAACATCTAACGCTTCTAATAACTCATCTCAGATACTGTGTTAAGAAGGCCTCGTGCGAGGGGAGTTTAGCTACGTGATTATCCACCTGCTGCTTTAATCCTGCCATAAACTGCTTAAGTGACTGTTCACTCATCTCATCGGCAACACGATGATACTGGCTAGGTGTCATGCCTTGGCCCATTAATACTTGGGTCCAGGAATCAACACGGAAAATATCTCCGTCATCTAAAAATACACGGCCAGATTCAGCAAACAAATCCAATTTATGTTTAAGAGAAGACGGAATATCCATGCGTTGACACTGCTGCCAAAAGGGGCTGTCCTCGCGCTGTGTCACCTTGTAATGCATAACAATAAAATCGAGTATGGCCGACATTTCGCTATCAAACTTATTATTGTATTCGTCGATTGCGCTTTGGGTTATGCCATCGAAAGGGAATAGGCGCATTAAGCGTATAAGGCCAGTCATGATTAGATGGATACTGGTCGACTCTAAAGGCTCAATAAAGCCACTGGATAGCCCTAGCGCCACGCAGTTTTTATTCCAACCACGCCTGCGTTTTCCAGGAGTAAAACGAATCACTCTCGGCTCATTAATGGGCGCGCCTGTCACCTGCGATTTAAGTGTATTGATGGCGTCTTCATCGCTCATAAATCGGCTACAAAATACCAATCCATTACCCATTCGTTCTTGAAGAGGTATTTGCCAGCGCCAACCGGCCTGATGTGCCACACTTTTGGTGTATGGCACAGGTGGGGCTGTAAGCTCAGTTTGCATAGCTACCGCACTATCGCAGAAAAGATAGTGTCGCCAATCGTCGTAACCGGTGTGAAGGGCTTGTTCAATAAGCAGCCCTTTAAAGCCTGTACAGTCTATGAAAAAGTCGCCATCTATGACTTCATCGCTTGCTAATCGAAGGGACTGGATGTTGCCTGATTGCGGGCATACTACGACCTTTTCTATATCTCCTTCCTTGTGAGTTACCCCAGCATCACACGCTAGAGACTTTAAAAATCGACCGTAAGCAACGGCATCAAAATGATAGGCAAAGTTAAGCGGCATGGCTTCTGATGTGGCGAACTTGCTCTGTTTAGCGGCAATAAGTTCCGGGCAATAATCACCAAATTCACCACCAAATCCGTATTCTTTAGCCCTCAGCCAAAAATGGTGAAACTCGCCAGCCCAACACTCTCTTCCGGTTATACCAAAAGAATGAATATAGCTGTGACCTTGTTCACGCCAATTTTCAAACTCAATACCCAGTTTGAACGTGGCTTGTGTGGCACGCATAAATGCTTTTTCGTCGATGCCAAGCAACTTGTGAAATGTTCTAATAGGCGGAATAGTCGCCTCGCCCACACCTACAATACCAATATCTTTCGACTCGACTAACGTAACGTTTATTGACTTACCCAAAAGCCGTGACAGCGCTGTGGCCGCCATCCATCCCGCAGTACCGCCACCCGCAATGACTACGTTCTTAACGGGCGTTTGATTTTTACTGCTATCTAAACCCGATACGGTCATAAGAGGTGTCCTTTTTATCTGAAGTATTTTTTGTGTCATTACAACTCGAAGCTGAAGCGTGCTCGTTCTTTTCACGTTGAGCATGCGAGGGCACGTGTTGTTTTTCGTTGCTGTAGCGCTTTGCAATATCATTGAGCAAAACTCTGTTAGACGGCAATCCCTGCAGATAAGCGTTTTTAGTTTGTTGTAAGGTTTCGCGAATGTGAACTGCTTTACGCTTATGCTCTTCATTTGGCCGTAAAGGCGATGTAGAAGAAGAAAAGCCCATTCCATATAGTACATACTGATAGCTAGCAGAGGGGAAAATCTCTTCGTTCTCGATAAGATCTAAGCGTGAAGGGCTTTGATACTTCCACAGTTCAAGCAATTCAGCGAGAGAATCGGGTATGGACGCCTTATCTCTTTGCGCTAACCAATACGGCTCTTCTCTATCGCTTAAAGCATAATGTAGTTTTAGAAAGTCGATAACGCGCTGCCAGCGATATGCAAAGCGCGAGTTGTAGCGCTTACTGACTATTTCCATGTGTGCTTTGTTTTGCGGAAAAGCCTCACAGAGCATACGTAAGCCAAGCTCGACCATAGCAATGGCTGATGCTTCAAGCGGTTCAACAAACCCCGAAGACATACCTAAACTCAAACAGTTTTTTACCCAAAACTGTGATCTATAGCCAGGCTCAAAGGAGAGTGTACGAAAAGAAAGCTCTGCATCTTGTGCACTAGGGTAACGTTCACGAACGTAGTCAATCAGCACCTGCTTTGCTTGATCTTCATCTGTGAATTGAGAAGAGTAAACTAGGCCTACACCTCGGCGGTGCTGCAACGCAATATCCCACGTCCACCCACAGGTTTGTGCAGTGGCCACTGTGGTACTTTTTATTTCAGCATCTTCGTTTGAATAAGGCACTTGAAGCGCAACAGCGCGATCATTGAGCATTGTGCGCTTAACGGGTATCCAAGGAATAGCAAAGTGTTTATTGATGAGCAGGCCGCTGTGGCCTGAACAGTCAATAAATAGATCGCCAACTATTTTTTTCCCGTCCTTTGTTGATACGCTTTCAATATCTCCGTTTTGATGAGAGTGAACACTGTCAACATGACCAACGACGTGAGCGACATTTAACTTGTCTACGCAATGATTTTTTAACAGCTCAGCAAACTTTGTGGCGTCGAAATGGTAACCGTAATTGAGCACATGGGCGTAGTCCGGCGTAGCAATTTGCTTTGGCGCCTTGCCTGCGGCACACATGGCGGCTTGTAACGAAAACACATCTTCGTACGATGTGTTTGGTGCGATTGATTTCCAACATGTATAAATATCGAGCTCGTTGTAGCCTGTTGGAACGGTAAATGGATGATAATAGCAGTGCCCGCCTTTACGCCAATTAACAAAGCTGGAGCCTTGCTTGAAAGCGCCATGACACAGCGTTAAGAATTCCGTTTCACTAATACCAATATCAAGAAGGGTATCGCGCAGTGACGGCCAAGAGCCTTCGCCCACACCTAAAGAAGGGATGTTGGGTGACTCTATCAAGGTAACGGTGTGATTCGCGCTTAGTTTTGCGGCAAGTATCCCTGCTGCAAGCCACCCAGCCGTACCACCACCGACAATGACGACCCGATGCATACTGCTATGACTTTCGTTATCACTCATACGTTAAGAACCACGATATGCCCCACTGCACTTCTACAAACATGTTCAGTCGTTTTTCTGGTTACTATTCAAACAGCACTATGACAAAAAAACCCGCTAAAGCGCAACCCTAAGCACTTTAGCGGGTAAACACACCCCAATCGTTAAAACTTGTAGCGAACTCCCAGTGCATAGCGAGCGCCAAGCTCATCTAATTTCCACAACATAGCACTTGTTCTGCCGTGTCTACGGATATTTTCATCTGTGATGTTTATCCCTTCAAATGACACCGTAAGATCTTCAGTGATGTCGTAAGAAACATTGAAGTCTATTTGTGAATAGTCTTCGGTATAGCCCGGCTCATTAATGTACTGAGAGGTTGTATCAAGGAACTTATCACGCCAGTTGTAGGCAATACGCGCTTGCAAAGCATCTTTCTCATACATCAAGATGAGGTTTGCTGTGTCACTTAGTCCCACAAGGGCAAACTGAGTTATCGATGGATTTGCGTCATTATCAAAACCAATATCACCTTGCACTGTGGTGTAGTTAGCCAGTACCCCGAAGCCGCTATCACCAAAGAAGTGCTGCGCAGCAAGTTCGAAACCGTAAATATTCGCCGCTTTATTGTTAACAGGTTTAGAGTTAATGAAGGTAATCAACGGATCTTCGCTATTGGGCAGCACATCGAATTGCTGCTCAAACTGTTCGTCAGTCAATGAGTCATACTCGATACCGTTTTCCATCGCAGCAACCATGTTAAACAATGACGTGTCATTAATTGGAATACCACGCGCCTCTAATTCAGCGCGAGCCGCCTCTGCACGCGGTCCATTGGTAACGTCTCTCAACCCAAAGATATTTTCTTCAACTTGTTCATTACCGATAAAGTTCTTAACACGCTTATCGTAAAAACCAACCGACACATAGCTTGTCTCATCGAAATAATATTCGAATGAAAGATCAAGGTTGTCTGATTCTAATGGTATCAGCGATGGGTTACCTGAACTCGCGGTGGCGGTAATGCTGTCAGTAAGAATTGTCGGCCCGCTTTGAGGCGATACTGTCGCAGCGGCGCTCAAGTTGTTGTACGTGGGTCGCGCTATTGTCTTACTGTAAGAGAATCGCGCAATCATGTTTTCAACAACTTCGATATCGAAATCTAATGCAGGAAGTACATGGTCGTAACTTGATTCAACTTCAACATCTTCCATGTCGCTTCCAAAGCGGACGTTGAAGTCATTATTACCTTCCCACGCAATGCCGCTAGGTAAACTTATATTTGCAATTGAAGTTACATCGGTATTTTCGTAGCGTACACCTGCCAACAGGTTGTACTCCATGCCGTTTAACTCGCCAGATAAATCCAATTCGAAATAAACCGCAGTTATGTCTTCTTCAATAGTACGGTTAGTTGCAAACGGGTTGTTGGCAAGAAAATCAAAACCGTATTCTTGAGCAGCAAATGCACCAATTTGCGCAACGCTACCGGTAAAGCCCTGAGAGAACATCCCCTCAGTATTGAAATCGCTAAACTCACTCGCCAAATCCAGCGGTGTTAAAGAACCAGCAGGAAGCTCACCCGGGTTCTCAATTCCCCAGTTGCCCATGGTGTGGCGGGTTAGAGATTGGAGCGATGTGCTCTCCATTGAGCGTGACTCAATACCAAAGTTAATACTTCCGGTATCCATAACGTAAGAGCCATCAAGACGAGCTTGAGTAATTTCGGTGTCTTGCGACGAGAAATTCATGTCCAATATCGATGTACCTACATCATCTTGGTCAAGCACGCCATTTCCGTTAAGATTATCACGAGCTTCATCGTCAAAATCGACGAACATAATAGGGAAGTCGCCTCTGAGATCGACACCTTGCCCTTTAACTACGTTTGCGCCTAAACCAAGATTTGTCCACGTTCCATAGGGCGCATCTGGGCGTCCTTCTGCCGTCGAATTATGAAGGTCGAAGACTAGAGTTAGCTCGTCATTTACGAAGTACTCAAGGTTTAAGCCGATCGACTTGTTTTCGTTGACTTGGTTTAGTTCTTGAAGCGCCAAGCCTAGATCACGAGGTAGCAAATCTCGGCGTTCTTGAGTTATCAATACTGGCGTTTTTACCGTTTCATCATCAAAAGTTAGTTCGGTGAAGTACCTATCATCCATCCATATCGATTGCTCGGCTCGAGCTTCATATAAGTCTTGCTTTGAATAGGTGTAATCAAGCGTGGCCGTCATTTTTTCTGAAGGAGCAAACTGGAACGTTAGCTGTGCATTCGTTCTTTCACGCTCTCGGTCTGCCATGTAATAACGTAAATCTGAGGGAATGGCGAAAAGCTGTCCCATGGCTGGTGCGTTGTTCAGCACAATTGGGTCACCGCTATCTGGGTTCGCTGGATCAGGTGATTGGGGCACCGTGCCATCAAATGGATTTACGCGCCACTCGTTCACAAACGCACCTTGTGCAGCACTGTCACGCTGTTGGAATGAACCGGTAAACGTAACGCCAAAGGTATTGTCATCATTAAGGTAATTGATGAAGCCAGATACTTCAGGCGTAACATCATCACCTACACGGTTAGTCGTATCATGCAGTGCTTTTGCGCCTACACTTGCGGTAATGCCATTGTCAGATGCTTGAAAGGGACGTGCTGTTCGTATATTTACCGTAGCCCCAATCCCCCCAGTTGCAATACTCGCTCTACCTGTTTTGTACACTTCAACCGCTCTAACACTTTCAGAAGCAAGGTCAGAAAAATCGAAGGCGCGAGAATTTGCTGCTCCGCCACCACCAGGTAACGCAGAACCAGGCATCGTACGTCCATTCAGCGTTACCATATTAAAGTCAGGTCCAAAACCACGCGCTGTGACTTGGCTTCCTTCACCATTATTCCGACTAATTGAAATACCAGTAATACGCTGTAGTGACTCTGCTAAGTTAGTATCAGGAAATTTACCAATATCTTCTGCTGAGATGGCATCAACAACACCAGCAGAGTCACGCTTGATACCCATCGACTCTTGAACACTACTTCGTATACCTGATACCTGAATAACTTCTATGTCTTTTTCTGTTTCTTGCGCCGTCGCAGATGACATCACACCGCTACTCAAAGCGGTCCCGAGTATCAATGACAAACTTGCTGCGATCTTGCTTTTATTTGGTGTTGTTTGTGTCACGGTCTATCTCTCTTTAATAGTGGCTTTTATGTGTGTTGTGAACCTTACGCGCTGCCAGAAAGGGCTTTCCCAAAGAGAAACTAGAACACCCTGACGTAAGAAAGCGCTTTCCGAACATTAATTCAACAAAAGTTTAAGATCAACACATTTTTTACAATTAATTCACAGGCAACAACTATATCGGAGAACACTAAACTCCTCATAAAAAAGAACAAAACTATTATATTCAACATCTTATAATAAAAACAAAAATCTATTAGATTCCTGTGATAGCCATAGAAATATTATCAGTCACTTAATTCCATTAACGTAAAAATGACATAAATATGAGAAAGCGCTTTCTAATTGTTTTTTATTTGTGCTATAAACCGCTTTGTTATTTCAGATTCATTGTACTGCCAGCATCCGTTTAGAATTTGTGCAGTAAGAAAAAGGTTATCGACTTATGAACAGCATTTCGCTTCCCGCAGGCAGTCCCTTACTCAAAAATACGTTTCTTTATGGAACTGCCACGTCAAGTTTTCAGATAGAAGGGGATGTCGATAACCGTCTCGAATGTATTTGGGATAGATTTTGTGAACGGCCTTCAGCCATCGCTGATCACTCCAATGGCGATGTCGCCTGTGATCATATTGCTCGCTGGAGAGAAGATTTCGACATTTTGTTAGACTTAAATGTAGACGCTTACCGTTTCTCTATTTCTTGGCCGCGCGTTATCACTCAAGAAGGTGAGCTAAACCCAAAAGGCGTTGCCTTTTATAAAACGCTAGTTGATGCGTTAAATGAAAAAGGCATTAAGCCATTTGTTACCCTTTATCACTGGGATCTCCCTCAACACCTGGAAGATAAGGGTGGGTGGCTTTACCGACAAACTGCTTTTGCATTTGAAGACTATGTTGACAAAATAACACAGGCGTTAGGCGAGTCCGTTTTTTCCTATGCAACGTTCAATGAACCTTTTTGCAGTGCTTATTTAGGGTATGAAATAGGCGTACACGCCCCGGGCAGAACGGGTAGAAAATACGGAAGAACTGCGGCTCATCACATTTTGCTAGCACACGGCCTTGGGATGAATGTGCTTAGAAAAAATGTCCCAAGTAGCGAAGCCGGTATAGTATTGAATTTTACGCCATGCTACCCCGCCACACAAAAGACAGAAGACCTATTAGCCACCCGCAAAGCAGATGACTATATCAACCAATGGTATATGCAGCCTGTAATGGAGGGAAGCTACCCCGAAGTGTTATTTGATATAGACGAAGCGGATAGACCACCAGTTGAAGCTGGTGATATGGAGACAATCTGTCAGCCCATCGATTTCTTAGGGGTAAATTTCTACACGCGATTACACTATTCTGCGCCCAAAGAGAAAGGCGCATTGTATTTCGAGCATCCTCATCAAGGTCCATTGACCGATATTGGTTGGGAAATCTATCCAAAAGCGCTTTATGATTTACTTACTTCATTAAACGAACGATATACGCTCCCTCCCATTTTTATAACTGAAAATGGTGCTGCAATGGCAGACGAACTCAAAGATGGTCTTGTTAATGATGTTGATCGGGTTGATTACTACAATGCCCATTTAAACATGGTACACAACGCAGTGATTGATGGAGTAGAAGTGAGTGGTTACTTCGCATGGAGTCTCCTTGATAACTTCGAGTGGGCGGAAGGATATGAAAAGCGATTTGGGCTAGTTTATGTGGATTTTGAAACGCAAAAGCGTACGCTTAAACTTAGCGCCAATGCTTATAAAGCGCTCATAGCAAGTCGAACATAACAACAGTGGAAATAGCAATGAACCATAAGCTGACATTAAAAGAAAAAGTGGGTTATGGCATGGGCGACGCTGCGGCCAATTTAGTTTGGCGGGGCGCACTTGCATATTTGGCGGTATTTTATACCGATACGTTCGGTATTACAGCCGCTGCAGCTGCGATGCTATTTCTTGTCGTTCGTCTTTCTGACGGTGTGACCGATATTATCATGGGAATGATTGCTGACAGAACCCAGACTAAGATGGGAAAGTTTCGCCCTTGGATATTAGGCTCCACTCCTTTTCTTGGCCTTTTCATGGTCCTTTGCTTTACCACACCTGATCTCTCGTATTCAGGCAAACTCATTTACGCTTATCTGACCTACATCGGACTAACCTTAGCGTATACGGTTAATAATGTACCGTACTCAGCGCTTATGGGCGTGATGACCAGTGATGATAGAGAGCGTACAAGTTTGTCTGGCTTTCGTTTTGCTGGGGCATTCTTTGGTGGACTGCTTGTTATGGGATGTTTGCCTATGCTGGTGGACTTACTAGGCCAAGGGAACACTGCTGTAGGGTATCAATATACCATGTGGTTGTTTGCCACGTTGCTTGTCATATTAATGTGCGTAACAGTTTTTACCACGAAAGAGCGCGTTACGTTGCAGCAGGTTTCAAAGCCTCAAGACACTAAACTGGACTCTCCAAAAACAGAGACAGGTACCCAAGTAGCGCCCGCTCCTCGTTCACTAACATCTGAACTCATCGACTTGGGAAAGCAACTACCGTTAATTCTAGTTCCTCTTTCAGCAATAACCGCCTTCTTTTATTATCGAGACGCTTTAACTGGGGCAATCTTCATTACTGTTTTAGCGCTTACTACTATTGCAATTAAACGGTTAACTCGCCGACCGGAAGCCGAGAACACCCGTTCTCAGCAGGATATTATCGACCTGCTTTCCAATAAACCCTGGCTAATTCTGTTAGGAATGGGTTTTCTAACCATGATGTTTAATGGCATCAAATATGGCGTTATTGCCTACTATTTCAAATATTACATGGGCAATGAGCTACTCACAGGCTACTTTTTCATTTCACTGCTGGTGGTGTCGATTTTCGGCGCATTAGCAACGTCCAAATTAGCCGCTATGTTTGGTCGCAAGAAGCTCTTTATTATCGCGCTGTTAGCAAGTAGCGTATTGACCTCTGGCATTTATTTTGTTCCTCAGAAAAGCGTGAGCGCCATATTCATTCTAGGTTGCAGTGCAGAGTTTTTTGCAGCCATATTGCCTACCTTATTTTTCTCTATGCTAGGAGACTCGGCAGACTACAGTGAATATAAGACAGGTCGAAGAGCCACCGGACTCGTCTACTCTGCAGGCTCTTTTGTTCAAAAAACAGGGGGAGGCTTCGCAGGGGCGCTCGTCTTGCTAGTATTGGGAAGCTATGGCTATAACGGTCTTGATATCAATACAATTAATCAAACGCTTCCAGGTATGAAGTCTTTAATGAGTTGGATACCGGCGCTATTTGGCTTTGCTGGCGCGGCGTTAATCTGTCTGTACCCATTAAATGACGAAAAACAAAAAGAAGTTACACAAGCTTTACTCTCTCGACGTAGCGAACAACCGCCGATATCGGCATAATACAGTCAGTTAGAGTGATTGTTTTAGAGAACGAGGTCTTATCACGTGCCCACCATTTATCAAGTTGCCGAGCGTGCAGGTGTTTCTTTATCTACGGTATCCCGCGTATTAAATGGTAAGGCTTCGGTAAACAAAGTACTGAAAGAACGCGTAGAGAAAGCGGTTAAAGAGCTAAATTACCGTCCAAACTCTGTCGCTCGTTCATTGGCAAATAACCGCACTGACAGCGTCGGGGTACTTGTACCTGAACTCAACGCCCCGTTTTTTGGCGATCTGATGCAGGCAGTAGAGTCAACGCTGCGCGCTGCAGATAAACATGTCATTATTTCGGTAGGACGAAATTGCCTAGAAACAGAGAAAGATGCGGTAGAGTTTCTTATTAGCCGTAACTGCGATGCACTCATCATGCATGCAGAAGCATTATCCGATGAGTATTTATTGGAGTTAAACCAGTCGAAACTTCCCGTTGCTTTGGTTAACAGACAGGTAGGAGGGCTACCTGAGGCATGCACTAGCCTCGATAATGAAAAGGGTGGATATCTGGCTACCCGCCACTTACTCGAGCTAGGCCATAAAGACATTGCATATATTTCTGGACCGACTGACAAGTGTGACGCGAGCTTGCGCTTGGAAGGACATAAACGCGCCTTGTCGGAAGCAGGGTTGCCCATAAACCCACAGTTGATATTTAACGGCGACTATTCTGAAGAAGACGGGAAGATTGGCTTGTTAGAGCTCATGGCGCGCGATGTGCCTTTCACGGCTTTAGTGTGCGCCAACGATTGGATGGCATCGGGTGCGATAAGCTGCGCGAGAGATTTAGGCATGAGCCTTCCCCACGACTTGTCTGTGGTTGGTTTCGATGACGTGGTATTTGCCCACCATGTTTTTCCTCGTCTTACCACGGTCAGTAACCCAATTGCGGAAATGGCTGAAATGTCAGCCAAGTACATACTTAATAAAGTATATGGTCAGGCTAATAACGTCCAGCTGTATTTCGAACCTTCCTTGGTTGTTCGGGAATCTACGGTAAAACATGAAGGATGAAGCCAAGCTGGTAAGTCGAAAACCGACTTTCATCTAAACTCTCAATTAAAACTTTCGATTAAGTACCTTTCGCTCCCAATAGCGCACTTTGCTACCCACCTTAATGATGATACGACCCACAATAGACGCGAAGGCCTGTCTTACAAGTATTTAAGCCAAGGGGCGTGGTGCTTTGATTTATAGGCGCTAAACCATTTAACAGGGAAATAAAGCACTAAACTAAGGCCAGCAGCTATTAACCATATTTGCCAAATATGGTCTACGCCCACGTATTTTCCTTTATTCGCCCCCCAAATAAAGAATGCAATACCGTACATCACCAGCAATACGTACAAATGCAGGATGTAGAAAAACATCGGGACCGAGCCAAAGGTGTCAAGAAACGCAAACTGCGTATCCTTAACGCGCTCGAAAGCAAACAACAATAGAAACATGCCGGCCAGTGTAAAGACCAAAAATGCTAAAGACGGGGGGTACTTAGTCAAATTAAGTAATGACATCAACGTAGTGATGGCACTTTGTTGTAGCTCCCAAGGCAAGGTCTCACCATAAATATTTAAACCGCGAAGTAGGAAAAATAGGCTGAGCGACACTGCAAATAAACCAAGCAACCACCGACCGCGTCGCGCTTTATCAAGCTGTTGACTGTAAAGAGGCCCACATGCATAACCGAGCAGTATTACCCCTATCCAAGGAAGCACGGGATAACTCACTTTAATGTTTAGGGCGGCTGACTGAAGTATATATCCTCTATCGTGCAGCATTGTCCAAAGCGTATAGCCTGTTTCATGTGGAACATAGCTAATTGGCGTTAGTGCATTATGTCCAAAGACAATTAAGAGGCCTAAAATGAGCAACAGAGTTCTTGGAAGATAACTCAATACAGCCAGAGCAATCATGCTGATACCTATGGCCCACATCACCTGAAGATAAAGCGTTTGGAAACTCGCCCCCCAGCTAAACGTAATAAATGTGACCTCTAAGAACAAAATAAACAATCCACGCTTAATTAAGAACTCTCTGACATTACGTGTCGGCTTAGCCTTATTCGCTGAGTTCATTGGATTGGCATAGAGCCATGCAGACAGCCCCGTTAAAAACACGAATGTGGGTGCGCAGTAATGGGCGGCTAACCGTGTGAAAAATAGAGAAGGTGACGTAGTATCGATATCCATAGGATCAGATACCTGCAAATGCAGAAAAAAGCGCTCTCGCACGTGATCGATAAGCATAATGAGCATGACCAAGCCACGCATCATATCGATGCTTCGAATACGGTTTCGTTGAATACTAGAAGACATTTTAGCCATTACATCAAGGAGGAAATATTTGCTATCAACACAACTTCGTTCAGAATTTAGCGGTAGTTTTAGCCACTCACAGCATCGATAGTTAAACGATTAACCCAATGCTATAACATTGCAGTAAACAGTGGCAATTATTTGCTTCGAATATACTAATGATGCGTTCAACAGCATAATAAGAAATACTAGAAGAAAAACGGAGTCACTATGAAATATCTATTGTTAGGTCTGGTCATGCTTGCTGTTGCTACGACGGCCGTTGCGAACAACGACCGCGACGCAGTGAATCAGACACTTAATGCTCTACATCACAATGCGTCTATTGCAGACTTTGAGCAGTATTTTGGTTTGTATCACGACAGCGCGATCTTTATTGGCACCGACGCATCTGAGGTATGGACCAAAGAAGCGTTTAAGGCGTATGCCAAACCTCACTTTGACAAGGGCAGAGGATGGACATACCACCCGCGAGACAGGCATATCTATTTTTCCCCTAATCACGATGTAGCCTGGTTCGATGAACTGCTCGATAATGAAAGCCTGGGAGAAACACGAGGCACGGGTGTATTAATAAAAGAGGGAGCGAAGTGGAAAGTAACCCAATATCATTTAACGATCCCTATCCCCAACGCGCTTGCAGATAGCGTTGCTAATCAAATTAAAACCATGCGATAAAAAAAGCCCCGACGTAATGGGGCCTTTGTTTCTCTTTGGGTCTTAACTACCTTTAGGTATTAGACTGTGTGAGTGGTTGAATTTCCATCTCTACTCGACGGTTCATCGAGCGGTTTGCTGCACTATTGTTAGGTACTTTAGGTGCGTATTCGCCCATACCTACCGTCGTGATACGCGTCGGGTTAACAGAATAGTTAATAAGTAAATTCTTAACCGCTCCTGCACGACGCTCAGATAAAGACTGGTTGTACTGCTCAGAGCCAGTGTCATCCGTATGACCTTTGATCATAAGAACGGTTTTTTCGTAATTGTTTACGACTTTGGCAACGTCTTGAAGAACCGGATTGAAGTTAGGGCTGATGCTAGAACTGTCAGTAGCAAAGGTAATGTCGCCCGGCATGATCAATCGCAGATTATCGCCTTCTCGCACAACTTGAACGCCAGTATCAGAAAGCTCATTTCGAAGCTCTTCTTCCTGTTTGTCCATGTAGTTACCTATCGCACCACCTGCGATTGCACCTACCGCAGCGCCCCACGCATAACGACTTTTGTCGTTATCACCTGTCGCTTTACCCAGCAATGCGCCTACTACCGCACCAATAGCGGCACCTTTTTGCGTATTATTCGGATCAGTTGCGCAACCTGCTACCGTTAGTGACGCAGCAATCAAACTTACAGCAAGAGTCTTTTTCATAACTTCCTCTTATTTCAATTAAAAGCTTTATATTGATGAGTTGCATTTATCCATTGCCACTCTCAATAAGCTCAGTGTTAGTTTTGCATTAAACAACTACAGTGATAGCAATTAGCGTTCCACTGGCAAATATTCTGTATGTAAGCAACAACGAGTATCTGAGCGCCACGAGTTCGTTTCCTGCTTAACTTTTCCTTAAGATCAGCACTCAAAGGCACTACAGCACTTCTTGTTTAGAGGAGTGTAGGACATCAAACCTGAACGTTAGCTAAATGAACGTTGGAATAAAGAAGAAAAAATGCGTTGGTACACAGTGTAAATACTACACTGTGTTGCTAAAAAGTAACGTTTTAGCCTATTGAAACTGAGCGCTCAAAAAATGCGTTCACATCAATCTTATAGTCAGACGCTATGACGGCTTTGTTGATACTGACTGTTTTATCCGATGATAGGTCAACATCTTTCGGCGTTAGATAGTGGTTACTGCGAACCGAATAAAAAACCTTTACGAGTGGCGTAAGCGGGGAGTCTCTCTGTTCAAGCACCATCGCTAATTTATCATTTGATAATAGAACTAGGCTCCCTACGGGATAAACGCCCAGACACTTTATAAACTGTTGAACAAGCGACTGGTCAAGACGCGTTGGCGCATCACTCATCAAAATAGAGAATGCCTTTTGGCTAGACATACCGGCCTTATACACCCGGTCCGCGGTGAGTGCATCGTACATGTCGGCAATGGCAAGCATTCGGCCCGCTTGGCTAATATCCTCACCTTTGGTCCCAGCAGGGTAGCCCAAGCCATCCAATCGCTCATGATGCTCACTAATCGCTTGAATCAGTGGCTGCGCAATTTCCGTACTTTTTAAATAGTCGACCCCGTGCTTTACATGACCTTTCATGATCTCCATTTCGCTGTCCGTAAGGCGGCCTGGCTTATGAAGAATTTCATCTGGAATTTTGATTTTGCCCAAGTCGTGTAGAAAGCCAGCATAGGAGAGGTCTTGCACCTCTTCTTCAGACATCCCTAAATACTTGCCAAAATTTGCGAGTAAAATAGCGACGTTCAGAGAATGCTCTAGTAAATAGTCGTCTTTTTCTCGAATTTTAGTTAGACAAAGCAACGCATCGGGGTTCCTATCTACCGACTCGACTAACTTATTTGAAAATGCTTTGGGAATACTCGCATCAAAAGGCGTCTCTTTTTGTACATTGGCAAGTAACAACTTTTGAATTGCCTTTCCTTGCTCGTGAAGCTTTGCGGCTCTTACCAGCTCATTTTCTAGTGATACTTTTTTTGATTTTACCGGCTGATCAGAAGGCGAGTTTTGGTGCTTTTCCACAGTGGCCGATGAGCTAGGTTGCTCAACGTTAAACGCCTTATCTGTATCAATGGCGAGGGTTTTCACACCTCGCTTTCTAAGTGTTTTAACCACGTCATCAGACGTAACGCGGCCTTGGCTCGTAACCCTCAACGCACCTTTTTGCTCTAAAATTTGATGAACAAACATGCCTGGCACTAACTGATCAATAGTAATCTTTTTTATCATCTTATATGCACTGCACTATATTAATCGCCATATATTTGCTAACTGCTTTCATATAAAAAGTGAAAGCTCAGTACTCTAACTCTACTAGTATAGTGTGTAAATCTGGCTTCCAACCAAACTTCGTCATATTCACTCGGTAGTTTTTAACGACCACACCTTCCTCTGCTAATCGCTCTCGCTGCTCATCCGCTTTATCAGAGCCAGCAGGAAAAGCAATTTTACCGTCAGCACGTAGTACGCGATGCCAGTGACAGTCAGCATTTATCTCTCTTAAACACTTTCCCATCATTCTAGCTCTGCCGGGTAATCCACACAGGTCAGCGAGCAAGGCGTAACTTATTACCTGTCCCTCAGGCACTAAAGAAAGCGTTTTCTCTACTCGAGATTGTACTGCTTCATTCGGCATGTTGTATATTATCCTATCTATTAAGTTACTTAGTTAATAAGTGCGATAAACGTTCAAAAGAGAATAAAGAAATTCAGTTATGCGCCTTTATTGTGAACACTGTGGATATCCTCAAAAAACCTGTATTTGCTCTCACATTAACACAGTAGATACATCGTTAGAGATTGTGATAATTCAACACGAAAAAGAAGCACTTCACGCCAAGAATACGGCGCGCTTAGTTTCATTGTGTATTCCTTCGACGCGAATCATACTTGCTAATGATGTCGTCGCTATGCAATCCCTATCCGAACACTGCTCACGTCGACATTCAGTGCTTGTTTACCCAAGTGAATGCAGTACACCGATAGAAAATGTCGATGCCGTTGCACGTTCTGAGATCACAACGCTAATTCTAATAGATGGAAGTTGGAAACAAGCATTTGGTCTAGTTAAACAGAACCCATGGTTAACAAAGTTACCAGCGTTTCACTTCATTTCTGCACCCACTTCTAACTATGCTATTCGTCATACGACATTAAGCAATGCACTTTCCACGCTAGAAGCAACAGCTTATGCGCTACAGTGCTTAGATCAAATCGACGTTTCTGGGCTTTACAGAGCACAGAGAGCCTTACAAGATAAGTGGCAAGGCCCTATGTCACATAGAAGGCATTTCTAGCGTAGAACTTCGTTTAGCGCACATTACGCGTTCATGGGAACGAAGCCCTTTTGATCTTTGACTAAACTTATCCAATTTCGAATGGCAGGATAGGCGGAAAGGTCAAACCCGCCCTCGTGGGCAACGTGGGTATAGGCAAACAACGAAATATCCGCAAGAGTTAACGTGTCACCTAGCAAAAACGGCGTAATTTTAAGTTGATGCTCCATGACAGCTAGTGCGCGATATCCACCCGCTTGTTTAGATTCGTACTCCGCTTTCCTGTCCTCGGGTAGCCCTAAATAAACATTGATGTAACGAGCAACGGCGATATAAGGCTCGTGACTGTATTGTTCGAAAAACTGCCACTGTAAAAGTTGCGAAAAACTATAGGGAGAAGAGGGGATTAAAGGAGTGTTAGATGCTAGATAGTGCATGATGGCATTGGATTCTGACAACACCCTGCCGTCGTCTAGTTCAAGCAACGGAATTTTCCCATTAGGGGTCTTTTCTAGGAAAGAAGGAGCGCGTGTCTCTCCTTTCATAATGTCCACATCAATCCATTCGCAGGTTTTACCTAACAAAGAAAGAAGCAGTTGGAGCTTGTAACAGTTTCCTGAACGCGTGTCGCCGTATATTCGCACAATGATATCTCTATGACCTAAGAAGATTTACCATACCAACGCAATGTGAATACGACAATTATTAATAGCTGTTAGGGTGCGAGAAGGGATTAAGCGAGCCTTGTCTAGATACCACATAGACCGCTGCGAAAATATAAGGCAAAGAACAACAGACCCGAATAGACTAATGGTAGCGAGGGAGTTGAATTAACCATTCAACAATGAACAATAGAACCCATGAAATCGGTATTAACGCAATACACGCAGCCACTCTTGCCTTATCTCTTGGGGCAAAAACCCGCGCCCCCATTTTTAAGACTCGTTCTTTTTCGCTTTCTAGTTGCTCAATTGACGCAGCTGTAGAGAATTCTTCGTGCTTTGCACATCGTTTAATACCGTCTTCTATGTTTTCCTCTAGGTGCAGAACAGCAGCTTTCTGCTCTTTCTCAAGCATACTTTTAAGCTTTATTACCGGCCAATATAGATAAACGCTCACTATCCCCGTGAAGAACGTCACTACTAGTACATCAATGGAAGGAATGTCTTTTTTCAACCAAAAGATAGGAAAGATGGCCAGTGCCCCCATCGCAAATATGCTGTTAGTTGTTCCTAATTTTAAAATCGTCATGATGGACTTAAGTCGGTCAATATTTCCACCGGCTTGGGGCAAAACTTTAGAAGTTAGGTACTTAATGTTGGAGGAAATCTGAAACAAAAATAAAATGGCCAAGAACCAAAAGGGGACGGCTGTGGCCGTTAAGAATAAAACGTGTATTTCTTGTTTTACCGTGATCAATCCTTCGAATATGCAGTACACAATCGTGATCATAATAGAAATGATGATTGCATTGAAAATATGGTGTCTAAATTCAATGGCGAGTTCTCGCCTATGCGCCGAAAACTGACTAAGCTGGTTGGTTTTTACAAGCAAAGAAATAAGGGTGCTAGCCACGTTTTGATGCATTAAACGAAGCGCAAACCAAAAGTATCCTGTAATAAGCGACATACCAATAGCAGAGTTGAAGTCGCGCTGTGCACGTACATTTCCCACTTCAGGCCAATCTAACGCACCCGTAAAATAATGCACTGAAAGTAAAATCAGTGTTGTTAGCAGAGGAAAAAATCCAATAGAGGCACCTTTGTGCATGTTGGAATACGGGTTAAGCTTCATTTCTATAATTCGTTACAGGCAAAGGTGGCACTAGAATTAGCGCCGATTACGTTTTAATTTAAATCGGTTAAAACGCTCTAACGATAAGCTTTGTGTAGTGCGATAGCAATAAAAATAAACGTAAGAGAATGTGAACGACCACTTTTCGTTCGGCAATAAAAAACCCGCCATTTGGCGGGTTTTTTCAAAGCTGTGCTTTTTACTTGCGTAACTTCTGAATAAGACGAAGTTGAGCAATAGCTTCTGCAAGCTCGTGAGCTGCTTCAGCGTAGTTAAAGTCAGCGCCTGGGTTGGCGATGTGCTCTTCTGCACGTCGTTTGGCTTCTTCTGCTGCCTGCTCGTCAAGATCTTCAGCTCGAACCGCGGTATCAGCCAGTACGGTAACATTGCCAGGTTGTACTTCTAGTACACCACCTGCAACATAGATTACTTCTTCTTCACCGTGCTGTTTAACCAAACGCACCATACCAGGTTTAATAGCAGAGATAAGTGGCGCGTGCCCTGGGTGAATACCCAGCTCACCTTCGCTACCTGTCACCTGAATCGCTTCAACGCGACCTGAGAAAATCGCTTTCTCCGCGCTTACTACGTCCAAATGTACTGTCATTGCCATGTGAACCTCCTGATTAGGTACGTTAGCATGATGCTAGGCTAGCAACTGCTAGCCCTGTCATTATGCTTTCTTGGCTTTCTCTAGCGCTTCTTCGATAGAACCAACCATGTAGAAGGCTTGCTCTGGAAGGTGATCGTACTCACCGTCTAGAATGCCTTTAAAGCCACTGATTGTGTCTTTTAGCGATACATATTTACCAGGTGCACCAGTAAATACTTCTGCTACGAAGAACGGCTGAGATAGGAAACGCTGAATCTTACGAGCACGTGATACCACTTGCTTGTCTTCTTCAGATAGTTCGTCCATACCTAGGATCGCGATGATGTCTTTCAGCTCTTTATAGCGCTGAAGAACAGTCTGTACGCCACGTGCTACGTCATAGTGCTCTTGACCAATTACTAGCGGGTCTAGCTGACGAGACGTTGAATCTAGTGGGTCTACCGCAGGATAGATACCAAGAGACGCGATATCACGAGAAAGTACTACCGTTGCATCCAAGTGAGCAAAGGTTGTCGCTGGAGATGGGTCAGTCAAGTCATCCGCAGGTACATATACCGCTTGGATTGAAGTGATTGAACCTGTCTTCGTTGACGTAATACGTTCCTGAAGTACACCCATCTCTTCTGCAAGAGTAGGCTGGTAACCTACCGCAGATGGCATACGACCTAGAAGTGCTGATACTTCAGTACCTGCTAGGGTATAACGATAGATGTTATCTACGAAGAATAGAACGTCACGGCCTTCGTCACGGAACTTCTCAGCCATTGTTAGACCGGTAAGTGCAACACGTAAACGGTTACCCGGTGGCTCGTTCATCTGACCGTATACAAGCGATACTTTATCAAGTACGTTTGATTCGTTCATTTCGTGATAGAAGTCGTTACCCTCACGCGTACGCTCACCAACACCAGCGAATACTGAGAAACCGCTGTGCTCGATTGCGATGTTACGGATAAGTTCCATCATGTTTACGGTTTTACCTACACCCGCACCACCGAATAGACCAACTTTACCACCCTTAGCGAATGGGCAAACCAAGTCGATTACTTTGATACCAGTTTCTAGTAGTTCTACCGAGCTAGACTGATCTTCGTAGCTAGGCGCTTCACGGTGAATAGACATACGCTCTTCTTCACCAATTGGGCCTGCTTCGTCGATTGGGTTACCCAATACGTCCATGATACGACCAAGTGTCTTCGTACCAACTGGAACCATGATTGGGTTACCGGTATTTTCTACTGCAAGACCACGTTTTAGTCCGTCAGTAGTACCTAGTGCGATGCCACGAACAACACCACCACCTAATTGCTGTTGCACTTCCAGGGTTAGACCTGACAAGTCACCTTCGGTAACTCGTAGTGCGTCATAAACTCTTGGTACCGCATCTTGTGGAAATTCAATATCCACAACGGCGCCAATGATTTGGACGACCTTACCTTGACTCATAATTTGTCCTCGTTATCTCTTTTAAACCTTTGCCTACACCGCTGCGGCACCGCTCACAATCTCACTGATTTCTTGTGTGATTGCAGCCTGACGCGCTTTGTTATATACCAGTTGTAACTCATCAATGAGGTTACCGGCGTTGTCGGTTGCTGCCTTCATGGCAACCATTCGCGCAGCTTGTTCTGACGCCGCGTTTTCTACAACACCCTGATACACCTGAGACTCAATGTAACGAACCATTAGTGCTTCCAAAATTTCTTTTGGATCTGGCTCGTAGATGTAGTCCCAACGATGTTGATATTCTTCGTCTTCTGACTTTGGCAAAGGCAATAACTGATTGATCACAGGTTTCTGTGTCATGGTGTTAACGAAGTCATTGAATACCAAGAATACTCGGTCAATTTGTCCTTCGTCGTACGCTTTAAGCATAACGCGTACAACACCCACTACATCGCTCACAGACGGCTTGTCACCTAAACCAGATTCAGCAGCAAGCAACTTGCCACCAAAGCGGTTGAAGAAACTGCACGCCTTAGAACCTAATGCAGCGAAATCCACTTCTACACCCTGTTCACGCCATTTTTTGACGTCTTGAGTGACGAGCTTAAATTCATTGGTGTTCAAGCCACCACATAAGCCTCGGTCAGTGGAAATCACAATGTAACCGACGCGCTTGACTTCACGCTCTTCCAAATAAGGATGGCGATATTCAAGGTTACCGTTTGCAATGTGACCAATCACTTTAAGCATATTTTGTGCATATGGACGGCCAGAAGCCATGCGTTCCTGCGCCTTTTTCATTTTAGACGCAGCAACCATTTCCATCGCACTGGTAATCTTCTGAGTATTTTTGATACTCCCAATCTTACCTTTTATTTCTTTACCGCTGGCCATGACTATCTCTCCGATTACTCAACGAATTGCGCTGGTGGTTAAACACCAGCACCATTGATTACCAAGTTTGTGTCGCTTTAAAGTTTGTTAAAGCGTCGTTCAACTTAGAGGCAATCTCGTCGTTGTAGTTACCTGATTCGTTGATAGTCTTCATAAGGTCAGCGTGTTCGCTGTTCATGTAAGAGTGAAGAGCGGCTTCAAAATCTAGGATTTTGTTAAGCTCGATACCCTTAAGGAAACCTTTTTCTACCGCGAACAGAGATACACCCATATCAGCAATTGAAAGTGGTGCGTACTGCTTCTGCTTCATTAGCTCAGTTACGCGCTCACCGTGCTCAAGTTGCTCACGAGTTGCATCATCAAGGTCAGAAGCAAACTGCGAGAACGCCGCAAGTTCACGATACTGAGCTAGGGCTAGACGGATACCGCCACCCAACTTCTTGATGATTTTAGTCTGTGCAGCACCACCAACACGAGATACCGAGATACCAGCGTTAACCGCTGGACGGATACCTGCGTTAAACAAGTCAGTTTCTAGGAAGATCTGACCGTCGGTAATTGAGATTACGTTAGTTGGTACGAATGCAGATACGTCACCAGCTTGCGTTTCGATAATTGGAAGCGCAGTCAATGAACCTGTCTTACCTTTCACTTCGCCGTTTGTGTAACGCTCAACGTATTGTTCGTTTACACGTGCAGCACGTTCTAGTAGACGTGAGTGAAGGTAGAATACGTCACCTGGGTAAGCTTCACGGCCTGGTGGACGCTTAAGTAGTAGTGAGATTTGACGGTAAGCAACAGCTTGCTTAGACAAATCATCATATACGATTAGCGCGTCTTCACCGCGGTCACGGAAGAATTCACCCATAGTACAACCAGAGTAAGGCGCTAGGTATTGAAGCGCAGCAGACTCAGATGCAGATGCTGCAACCACGATAGTGTGGTCAAGTGCACCGTGCTCTTCTAGTTTACGTACTACGTTAGCGATAGTAGATGCTTTCTGACCAACCGCTACGTACACACACTTAATGCCTGTACCTTTTTGGTTGATGATAGCGTCAACAGCCATTGCTGTTTTACCACACTGACGGTCACCGATGATAAGCTCACGCTGACCACGACCTACTGGGATCATGGCGTCAACTGACTTATAACCAGTTTGTACTGGCTGGTCTACCGATTGACGCTCGATTACGCCAGGTGCAATTTTTTCAACTGGTTCGAAACCAGCTGCATCGATTGCGCCTTTACCATCGATAGGCTCACCTAGTGTGTTTACAACACGACCTAGTAGTGCGTTACCTACTGGTACTTCAAGAATACGACCAGTAGATTGTACTTTATCGCCTTCTTTAAGGTCCGCATAAGGACCCATAACAACTGCACCTACAGAGTCTCGCTCAAGGTTTAGTGCAATTGCGTAACGGCTTCCAGGAAGCTCGATCATTTCTCCTTGCATTACATCTGCAAGGCCATGAATGCGGATAATACCGTCAGTTACTGCGACGATAGTACCTTCATTACGTGCTTCACTGCTTACATTGAACTGTTCAATTCTTTTCTTGATCAGTTCAGCAATTTCAGTGGAATTAAGTTGCATGCTCTTATCCCCGTTATGCTTGCAACGCGTCTGCTAGACGGTTCAATTTCGACTTTACGGAACCATCAATAACTGTATCGCCGGCATTAATTACCATTCCAGCGATCAGGGCAGGGTCCACGTTACAATTAAGCTTCACTTTACGTGCCAAACGTTTTTCCAAAGATGCAACCAACTCATTTTGTTGCGCATCAGTCAGCGTAGATGCTGAGGTTACGTCCACTTCTATTTCTTTGTCGTAATCTGCTTTAAATGCATCAAACAAAGTAGAAATTTCAGGCAACGCGGCTAAACGTTTATTCTCAGCCAAAACCTTAACCAGGTTTTGGCCGTGTTCGTCGAGTTGCTCACCACAAACATTGTTAAAAATGTCGGCAAGCGTGTCAGCGGCAACCGCACCAGACAAAAGCTGGTGCATGTCATCGTTCGCTGCTACAGCGCCTGCAAAGGCGAGCATTTCTTGCCATTTTGCAACGGCGTCTTTCTCGACAGCAAAATCGAAAGCAGCTTTAGCATAAGGACGAGCAACGGTTGTCAATTCAGACATGGCTCATCTCCCTATTAAAGCTCAGCGACAAGTTTTTCAACAATGTCGTTTTGTGCGTTTGCATCGATTTCACGTTGTAAGATTTGCTGTGCGCCAGCTACTGCAAGTGCAGAAACCTGCTTGCGCAAATCTTCTTTGGCACGATTGCGTTCAGCTTCAATCTCGGCATAACCAGAAGCGATAATCTTTTCGCGTTCCGCATGGCCTTTTTGCGTTTCTTCGTCAACCAATTGGTTGGCACGCTTTTTAGCCTGCTCGATAATTTCAGCTGCTTGCGCTTTCGCATCTTTCAATTGCTCAGTAGCTTTCGCTTGAGCAAGCTCTAGGTCTTTCTCTGCACGCTCAGAAGCTTCAAGCCCATCGGCAATTTTCTTCTGACGTTCTTCAATCGCTGCCATTAGTGGAGGCCATACATATTTCATGCAGAACACCACGAACACAGCGAAGGCGATTAATTGACCAATAAAAGTGGCGTTAAAATTCACAATCGCCCCTCCTCTTAAAGTTCGCTAAAAAAGTGTTTAGTAGAATTAGGCACCAACAGCGAACAATAGGTATAGAGCGATACCAACACCGATCATCGCGATGGCGTCGATAAGACCCGCTACGATGAACATCTTAACTTGTAGTTGAGGTGCTAGTTCAGGTTGACGAGCAGCAGATTCAAGGAATTTACCACCTAGTAGACCGAAACCAATAGCGGTACCTAGGGCACCAAGACCAATCAGTAGTGCAACAGCGATGTATAACATTTACGTCTCCGATTTAAGTTAAATTTAAAGTTAATGTTTAAAAGTCAAACTCTGTAAAAACGGTGTCGATTAAAAATCAAAACCGACACCCGTTAATGCTTAGTGGTCTTCACACGCCAGGCTTAAGTACACGATGGTAAGCATCATGAAAATAAACGCTTGAAGCGGAAGTACCAGAATATGGAACACAGCCCACATGAAGTGCAGTGGAAGCTGGAAATAACCAATTGTAGCAATCAAAATGAAGATTAGCTCACTGGCATACAAGTTACCGAACAAACGCAGTGCTAGTGAAAGCGGACGCGCAAGCAAAGTAACGGTTTCAAGAATAAAGTTCACCGGAATAAAGATAGGGTGACCGAAAGGCTGCATAGTCAGTTCTTTTGCAAAACCGCCAATGCCTTTCATCTTGATTGAATAGAAAAGAATAAGAATAAACACGCCTGAAGCCAGTGCGAACGTTAAGTTAAGGTCAGTGGTTGGAACTGCCTTGTTGTAAACGTCGTGTGGATCCATGCCAAAAGCCGCTTGGCCGATAAGACCAGATACCCATGGAATAAGATCAACTGGCACCAAGTCCATAAGGTTCATTAGCAATACCCATACAAAGATAGTCAGTGCTAATGGCGCAATAAGTGCGCTCTTACCATGGAAAGTGCTTTTAACGTTGTCGTCAACAAACTCAACAACAAGCTCAACAAACGCCTGCATTTTGCCAGGTACGCCGGTTGTCGCTTTTGAAGCAACGCTTCTAAAGATAATTAGGAAAAGAAGACCAAGACCGATAGACCATGCCAGTGTATCAACATGCCATGCCCAAAAACCGGCGTCAGAACACGCTTTGTTAAAAGCAATTCCGTTGTCAGTTGAGCACATGGTGGCATTGGTCAAGTGGTGCTTGATGTATTCTGAGGTAGTGTATTCAGATGCCATTGTTTAACCCAAGTTGTAAAGTGTAAAAATTTGGTGACTGGTTCTTTTGTCTCAATCGGTCGAATACGTTGTTTTCGTTATCGCAACGCCTCGCGCTGTCTTTATTCTTTCGTACCGTAATGAAACATGGCTAGCCCGTGGCTAGCGGTTGTAATCACAAATGCCATGAAAATCTCTAATGGCGCGGCGTTTAAGCCTTTAAAAGCAATTACAAATAAAATGATTGTCAGTGCCAGCTTCAATTTTGAGCCTTGGCTAAAACTCCGTGCAACAAGGTCGTTTTTACTGGCACCTGCGTAACGAAACGCGAAAGCCATAAAAACACTGTTCGGCAGAATGCTGATTAAAGCGCCTGCCGCTGCCGACATGGCGGAATGACTTCCCCCTGCGGCGCCTGCGAAAGCGGTAACGACTAGGGCTGTAATAGCCTGAAAAAGTAGCCCTTTCTTGGCGAGGTCTAACCCGCGTTTTGCTAACTTGTTCGTCACTTTTACTCGCAGCTTGTTCACGTCTTACAAAAAGCGTCAGAAGTATACTGTTTTACCGACAATTTTCAACAGTACAACGCTTTTTGAAAGTTATTCTGAAAATTTTCTATTGCTATAACCGGAAAGGAGAGTGTCCGGTGTTTGCACCGAACAGCGTATCAATTGCGGGTTGGCAAAGGGAGCTTCTCTAGTAATTTTATTTTAAACTATTGAATTTTAGAGATAATTCCATCTAATTGTTCAAGGTCGCTAAAGCTAATTGTCAGCTTGCCTTTGCCTTTCGCATTGTGGTCAATACTCACAGGAGTGCCTAAATTTTCTGAAAGTCGTGTCATAAGGTTTTGCACATCGGGATCAACTTTCTTCTCAGGCTTAGGTTTAGCTGGCTCCAAAAGCTTTTTAACAAGCTTTTCTGTATCGCGCACGGTAAGACCTTTGCCCGATACTACTTGCGCAGTTTCAGACTGGGTATCACCTTCTAGCGCTAACAGCGCTCTAGCATGACCCATTTCAATATCGCCATGCTCGACTAACAGTTTCACGTCGTCGTTCAAATTATTCAGACGAAGTAAATTTGTCACTGTGGTGCGTGATTTGCCCACCGCTTCAGCAACTTCTTGATGGGTAAGCGCGAACTCATTCATTAAACGGTCGAGGGCTTGCGCCTCTTCCATAGCATTTAAATCTTCACGCTGGATATTTTCGATAAGCGCAATGGCCACTGCCGCTTCGTCAGGCACGTTCTTAACCAAACAAGGCACTTCGTCTAGCTGTGCCAGTTGTGAAGCTCGCCAGCGACGTTCACCGGCAATGATTTCATAGCGGTGCTCGTCGACTTTTCTCACTACGATAGGCTGAATAATACCTTGCGCACGAATGGACGATGCCAATTCTTCTAATGCCTCAGGTGACATGTCTTTTCGAGGCTGATACTTGCCCGGCACTAAGTATTCAATAGGGAGTTTACTCAACTCACCGTTGGTTGAATTTACCTCGGCGGCATCTTGTTCTTTTTGAGCAGATGATTGGCTGGTTGCGAGTAGCGCATCTAAACCGCGGCCAAGGCCTCTTTTACGTGCTGACATAGTGTCCTCTATGGCATGTGCTGATAGTGTTCAGCTTATTGTCGTTTAACTTGCTTTTGCCTGTGCAGGCGTTGTTTTGTCCCTACGACGCAGTATTTCACCCGCCAGTGCCAAGTAGGCTTTAGCGCCTGTCGAAGACTTATCATAGTACATCGCTGGCGTACCGAAGCTTGGTGCTTCAGCTAGACGAACATTGCGCGGAATAACCGTGCGATAAACCTGTTCACCAAAATGGCGCTTCAACTGTTCTGAAACGTCGTTAGCAAGGCGATTGCGCGGGTCGTACATAGTACGCAATACGCCTTCAATCTTCAATTCTGGATTCACTACGGATGCCAATTTTTGAATGGTATCCATAAGGGCAGTGAGGCCTTCTAGTGCATAATATTCACACTGCATAGGCACCATTACCGAATCGGCAGCCGCCAAGGCGTTCACCGTTAACTGGTTTAGCGAAGGCGGGCAGTCGATAAAGACAAAATCGTAGTAATCCATAACGGGCTTCAGCGCATTGCGAAGCCTTACTTCACGGGCAAACATTTCCATCAGCTTGATTTCTGCCGCGGTTACGTCACCGTTCGCCGCGATGAGGTCATACTTGCCGCTTGTCGCTTTAACGATAACATCGTTAATTGGCTTTTCTTCAATCAACAATTCAAATGCCGTAGATTCAACGTCGTATTTATCAACGCCGCTTCCCATGGTCGCATTACCTTGTGGATCGAGATCAATGAGCAACACCTTACGTTTGGTTGCTGCCATTGACGCTGCCACGTTAACTGCAGTGGTTGTCTTTCCAACACCACCTTTTTGATTCGCGATCGCGATTACCTTAGCCACGTTAGATCCTGTTCTCGTCTATTTCTATTTTTCGGCTATTTCTTTTTTAGCCAAACCAGATGTCGTTCGCCTACCAAATTTGGCACAGTGAGGTTTTCCGTTTTGCTCACATGGAAGTGATCACTCACTTCGTCTATCTCATCTTGTGGAAACTGACCTTTAAGCGCCAAAAATTGACCTTCTGAATCTACCAGATGCTGACACCAGTGCAACATATCTTTTAGCGAAGCGAAAGCTCGGCTTAGCACAATATCGTAAGGCGTATCGCCATTATGCTCTTCAACGCGGCTTTGCACAGGAGTTACGTTAGTTAATCCAAGCGTGTGCACACATTGGGTCATAAACCGTACACGCTTGCCCAATGAGTCAAGCAATGTGAATGATTTATCTGGAAACGCGATTGCCAACGGCATACCTGGAAGGCCAGGGCCCGTTCCAACATCAATGATATTGTTACCATCAAGAAAGGGCACAATCGCCAGCGAATCTAGAATGTGTTTCACCATCATTTGCTTAGGATCGCGCACAGAAGTCAGGTTGTACGCCTTATTCCATTTGTCCATAAGCAGCACATAGTCAACTAACTGCTGCTGTTGCTTATCACTTAAATCTAGTGAAAGGGCATCGAGTCCAGACACCAAAATGGTGTGCAATTCTTGCTGTATCGTCATCGAAAAATCTGTCTGTTCGCGTTAATGTTTTTTGCTCTACACAGTCCATACCATAAACACGCGTGGCGAATCGTTATTTGCCGCTCATTTACAGCCGTTTGTTACTGCAGCTCTTCATGCTCGATACAAGTGCGCTTGAAAAATGCACCTGAATTCATCAAAGCCGCACAACGAATGTAAATTGGTGCAATGGGACAGTGTGAAAAGCGCCGAGTTTTTCTAGTTTTCGCATAGTTTAGGCAATTATGATTATCATAATACGCGAATAAATAGGAAAAACTAAGCGCTGTGAGTAATGTGTTGAGTTAAGCGCGTGTTTTACGCACTGATTTTCTCTTGCTTGCGCAACATGCCGTGTTTTTTAAGGTAAACCAGCAGTAAAGAGATGGCCGCCGGGGTAATGCCCGAAATACGCGATGCTTTACCGATTGTTTCCGGTCTGGCTTCGGTTAACTTGGCTACAACCTCGTTCGACAAGCCGGAAATCTTGCTGAAGTCCATATCAACCGGCAACAGGGTGTTTTCGTGTCGCTGCGTTTTCGCGATTTCATCCATTTGACGGGCAATGTAGCCAGCGTACTTAATTTGAATTTCCACTTGCTCTGCAGCAACCGGATCTTCAAGACCTGGGCCAACACTTTCAATTTCCATTAACTGACCGTAAGTCATTTCAGGTCGACGGATCAGTTCTTCAAGAGAATGTTCACGACTCACCGGATTTTTCAGCATGGTATTGAGTTCCGGCGTTGCCGCGTGATCAGGGTGGATCCACTGACCGCGTAGACGCTGCAGCTCACTTTCTACCGCTTCCATCTTGTCGTTAAATTTCGCCCAGCGCGCATCATCAACAAGACCAATCTCTCGGCCCATCGCGGTTAAACGGCTATCGGCATTGTCTTCACGAAGCAGTAGTCTGTATTCTGCACGGCTAGTGAACATGCGGTACGGCTCTTTCGTACCCATGGTGGCTAAGTCGTCGATAAGTACGCCCATGTATGCTTGGTCGCGGCGTAAAATCATCGGGTCTTTTTCTTGAACTTGTAGCGCTGCGTTTGCGCCTGCTACTAACCCTTGCGCACCCGCTTCTTCATAGCCAGTAGTACCGTTAATTTGGCCAGCAAAGAACAAACCTCGAATAAACTTCGTTTCCAGTGTTTGTTTCAGATCGCGTGGATCAAAGAAATCGTATTCAATTGCATAACCCGGACGAACAATGTGCGCATTTTCAAAACCTTTGATCGAGCGGACAAGGTTCATCTGTACGTCAAATGGCAAACTGGTTGAAATACCATTTGGATAAACTTCAATGCTGTTTAAACCTTCTGGCTCAACAAAAATTTGATGCGATGTCTTATCTGCAAAACGGGTGATCTTATCTTCGATACTTGGGCAATAGCGCGGTCCGATACCTTCGATAACCCCTGTAAACATGGGTGAGCGATCTAATCCCCCGCGAATGATATCGTGGGTTTTTTCGTTAGTGTGGGTGATATAGCACGGGATCTGTGTAGGGTGCATAGTTCTATCACCCATGAACGAAAATACCGGCGTAGGATTGTCACCAGGTTGAGGCTGCATTACAGAAAAATCTAACGAGCGAGCATCAAGTCTTGCTGGTGTCCCAGTTTTTAAACGGTCAACACGAAACGGAAGGGCACGTAGTCTATCTGCAAGTGCGATAGACGGTGGATCGCCGGCACGACCGCCGCGATAGTTTTCAAGGCCAATGTGAATGGTTCCGCCAAGGAAAGTACCCACTGTCAGTACCACTGACTTGGCTTTAAACTTCAAGCCCATTTGCGTAACAACACCGCATACCTGATCGTTTTCAACAATCAGATCGTCAACGCTCTGTTGGAACAGGGTTAGGTTTTCTTGATTTTCAACAATGTCGCGAATGGCGTTTTTGTAAAGCGTACGGTCAGCTTGCGCACGCGTTGCACGAACAGCTGGGCCTTTAGAAGAATTCAATGTTCTAAACTGAATACCGCCTTTGTCGATAGCCAGTGCCATTGCACCGCCTAACGCATCGATCTCTTTTACAAGATGACCTTTACCGATCCCACCAATTGCAGGGTTACACGACATCTGGCCTATCGTCTCAATATTGTGAGTGAGCAACAGCGTATTTGCACCCATGCGAGCAGCTGCAAGTGCCGCTTCTGTACCTGCATGTCCACCACCTACAACGATGACATCAAATGCTTCAGCATAAAACATGGTTAAACCTCACTATTAACTTACGATAAGCCGATTAAAAACTAATTTTTCCCACGCAGAGACTGCTGAAAAAAGGGCGCGTATTTTATCTGACTTATTGGATAAAGAAAATGATTAAATTTTCCTCAAAACCTGTTTTTGAAAAGGTGTGATCGAATTATAAGATCTTAAGATCTCTTTTAGATCTGTTTATTTTTACTTTTATTAGGATCATCAAGATCTGTGGGTAACCGATCAAAGCACATAAAGATCATCAAGTTACGCGATCAATAACATTGGGAAACCCCGATCCATAACCCTATCTCAAACTTGTGTATAAATGGCCTTTTTATCCACACCCCGAATCGTTTGAAAAGTTATTCTTTTTTCGATCAAAGCTTATGCACAGTGGTTTGTAGGATCCTATCCACAGGGGTGATCAAGATGTGATCCAACTGGGGATAAAATGTTTGCTATTTATGTATCGCGATCAAAAGATCGTGTAGATACGTGCGTTATAGCGTGATCACATTGTGGAGGAGATCTTTTCCAAAAGCTGTGATTAGATCGCCCGATCGCATTTATCAACACCTTCAAAAAAACTGCACGTTTTTATGAACGACAAGATTATTTTTTCAAAACAGCCCATTTTTCAGGAGAAAAACATAGGAGCTGACCAAAATTCAGTCACTTTTATAAGGTAGAAGTGGGTCTGAAAGAATGGTTATTTGTTTAACTGAAGGAGATCGTTGAGTGTATCTATGAATTGAAACCGTATCGTTTTGGTAAAAAGCGGGATCAACAGACTAAGTGATTCGCTATTACTTAGCACAACAGGAACATGCAATAAGGTTTAATGAAGGAAAAGACCTAGCAGAGTAAGGGCTAGGTTTCGAGAGAGGGGAAACCAGGTGCTATTAACGCACCTGGTTGGGTTGATAGCGTGGCTGTGAAACAGAGCCTTGCATGTCTTCTTGTTCAATGGTTAAGCCTTCACGGCGGCTCGGGCCTTGAAACCTAACCTTGTAAGTGTCGTACTCTTTAATCGACTCAAAACAATAGGGGCCAAGGGCATTTTCAAGTTCGGCTAAATTGTGATTGGTGATCAAAATACAGTTTTTCTTGTTTACTAAGCGCTGTCTTAGCAGGTTACCAAACCAGCTTTGCGCATTCTTCTTTAACACACTTTCGTTTACACACACTTCATCAAGAATAAGCAGATCGACGTCTAGCAGTTCCTGATTGATCTCCCTAAAGCGCTGTCCTGCGTTGTCTGAAGCCCCAAAATCAAACGAGAAATTGCGCATTTCAAGCAGTGTAGACAGTTGACGATAAAGCACTGATATTTCGTACTGCTCTATAAGTTGATGGGCAATAGCACCGGCAATATGTGATTTACCACGACCGTAATCGCCGTAAAACAGCATCATATGCGAGCCGCTTTGACGCCATGCAGGGTCGTCATGGGCAGCAATAAAAGACTGAGCTATCGATACGGCTTCAATCACATCGTCACTGTCTTCAACTAAGTTGGCGAAGGTCCATTTAGGATTCAGATCAGAACGGCCATGAATAGCCTCTACACGCGCTTTTTTACTACGCTGCTGTAGTTGTGATACTTCTTCGTTCGCTTTCGCCTCGTACTGCTTACGCAGCGTTTTATAGTCGATGTATTCACGATTGGGATCGACGTCTTTGTTGAGCGCTCTCGCTAAATTAGCAATTTTGTCGGTTATACGATCCATAACGAATTAACTCTTCTTAGTTGCGGCATACTTTTCCACCAGCTTTCTAGCATTATCATCTGCTTCTATGCCGGCTGCAACTTTCACTTGTTGTGTTCCCACCACTTTTGTTGGGGCGTAGCCTGAAGCGAGACGCTTTCGCTTGATATTGTTGGCAAACTTTTGTGTCCATTGAAATTCGCTAAACACCGAACTTGGCCTTCCCAACCAATAAGCAATGAATTCACCCACTTCGTTGTCATCAAATGTTTTATCGATAATACCAAGTAGCGAGGCCATTTCTTCAAACAACGCCTTGTTGGGCGTCCAATTAGGGGTCATGGCGCTATGACGGGAATGTAGTTGGTCGAAGTCTGACTGCGGCTCGCTTAGAAGCGGAAGAAGTAGGGTTTTCCCGTTGATTGTATGCTCAAGATCAAGTTCAAGGGGCAGGGCAACCAAACCCACTTGTTCAAGCTGCTTCACCAAGCTATTGATTTGACGACCGCGTTGGTAAGGCTCGTCTTTGCTGTCGCCGTTTAGCAAATTCAATAATTGCTTATAATCAATAGGTGCCGACGATGTCGTTGCCGAATTTGCACCTGTTCGAAGCCCAAGTAAATACAGTACCCGGCAATCGTTAGAAAGGGGAGATTGCAACGCCGCCAGTTCAGCTTGGGTAAGGTTGCTGTTCATCGCATTGGTTCCACGTAAAAACGCTTGTTAAGCATTGGCCAGCTTTTCGTCAAACCATTCTACGGCGGCATCTTCAGGGATAGGGTGTTCTAGCACATCGATGTATAGTGCGTCGGTAATTAACGTGCCACCTGCGTTTTTAATGTGTTTTTCCATTTCTTTTGCGCCGAAACAAAAGGTGTCGTAACTGGTGTCACCTAGCCCAATAACGTAGGCGTTTACTGCGCTTAAATCTGCGCCCTCTAACTGCTTTGCGAACGGCTGGATGTTGTCAGGTAATTCGCCAGCACCGTGGGTTGATGTACACACGATCCACGTTGATTCTGTTTTAATCTCATCTAAATTTGGTTCTAAGTGAATAGTGTGGGTGTGCCCGCTCGCATCAAGTTTTTCCGCAATGGCATCAGCCACATATTCTGCGGCACCTAACATGGTGCCGACGATGATTTCAAAATGCTTGCTCATTAATGGGTTGCTTCTCTATTTACGATTGTCGTCTTAACGTAAGTGCGGCTTATCCCGTAGGTTATTCACCTTCTTACTTTTATGGTCACGCTATTTGCCGATACAGAACGATGAAAAAATCTTACCAAGTAGATCGTCTGACGTGAATTCACCGGTTATCTCACATAGTGCCTGGTGAGCCAAGCGCAATTCTTCAGCAAGCAACTCACCCGCCATAGCATCATGCAGTTGTTGTTCGCCAGTGCTTACATAACTGTAGGCTTGGTCGAGTGCATCTATGTGTCGTCTGCGCGCAATAAATTGACCTTCAGTTGTAGTATCGAAGCCCATGGTTTTGGCCAGATGTGCTTTTAGCGTGTCGACGCCGCTACCTTCTTTGGCTGATAGATTGATAACTGAGATATCACCTTGCTCGGTGGCAACTGTGCTTTGTCCAATATCTAAGGTACTAAGGTCGGCCTTGTTGCGAACTACGGTAACGGGGATGCCTTGTGGCAATCGGGCCATAAATTCTGGCCATATTTCATAAGGGTCGATAACAGCAGTTGCGGTAGAGTCTACAACGAATAATACGTGGTCAGCTTCATTGATAGCTTGCCACGCGCGCTCAATACCAATTTGTTCCACTTTATCTGGGCTTTCTCGAAGTCCTGCTGTGTCGATAATGTGCACCGGCATACCATCAATGTGAATATGCTCTTTAAGCACGTCTCGTGTGGTACCGGCTATATCGGTAACAATGGCGCTATCTCGTCCTGCCAGGGCGTTTAATAAGCTCGATTTACCGGCGTTAGGTCGCCCCGCAATCACCACCTGCATACCTTCGCGCAACAAGGTGCCTTGTTTAGCCTGTTCGCGCACTTTGGTTAAGCTTTGCATAATTGCGCTTAAGTCACCTGATACTTTCCCATCAGATAAGAAATCAATTTCTTCTTCAGGAAAATCGATGGCCGCCTCTACGTACATACGAAGATGCACGATTTGGTCAGATAGCGTTTGAATTTGTGTAGAAAACTCACCCTGTAGCGAGCGCAGCGCACTTTTTGCTGCCTGTTTAGAACTTGCATCAATCAAGTCGGCAATCGCCTCTGCTTGCGCAAGGTCTAATTTATCATTTAAAAAGGCTTGTTCACTGAATTCACCTGGATTGGCAAGCCGGGCATCGCCCGTTGCAAGCACGGCATCAATCAGCATGTCCATGACAACTTGACCGCCATGGCCCTGCAGTTCAAGTACATCTTCACCGGTAAATGAGTTAGGTCCTTTAAAAAACAGTGCTATGCCCTGGTCTATTACGCTGTTGTTAGCATCAACAAACGGCGTATAGGTCGCAAGACGTGGTGTTAGTGCGCTTGGTACTAAAGCCTCTGCGATGGCTTTAGCCTTAGGACCTGAAACACGTACTATACCTACGCCGCCACGACCGGGCGCTGTCGCTTGTGCGGTAATAGTGTCGGTAGAAAGGGTAAGTGATTCCATAATTAGTCGCGGAAGTTTTTAAATTGGAAAGGTTGGCCTAAGTTCGACTCTTTAACCAGTGAAATCACTTGCTGCAAATCATCACGCTTTTTACCTGTTACGCGAAGTTCTTCGCCTTGAATAGCCGTTTGCACTTTGATTTTGGCGTCTTTCACCAGCTTCACAATCTTCTTCGCCATCGGCTGCTCAATACCTTCTTTAAAGGTAATGGTCTGACGGTAAGTTTTACCGTGGGCATCGTAGGGTTTAACATCCATAGATGAAGTGTCGACGTTACGTTTAGACATCGCCGTTCTAAACATGCTTTCCATTTGCTGAAGTTGGAATTCAGCTTCAGCTTTCATGACCACGGTTTTTTCTTTGTACTCAAAGCTCGCGTCAATACCGCGAAAGTCGAAACGCGTTGATAGCTCACGGCTTGCGTTTTCAGTGGCGTTGCGTACTTCTTCCATGTTGATTTCAGAAACAATATCAAATGATGGCACAGGTTATTCCTCTTAAGACAAAACAGCCCGCATAGGCGGGCTGTATAATTCATTGATCAGCGTGTTATTTACTGCTGATGCCCCGCTTCTCCATTGAAGCATAAATCATTTTGGCTTGAACCAAGGTAATCACGTTACTGACTAGCCAGTATAGTACCAGACCTGCAGGGAACCACAGGAAGAATACACTCATTGCTACCGGCATCCATTGCATGATTTTCTGCTGCATTGGATCAGTAATGGTGGTTGGCTGAAGTTTTTGCAATAGGTACATACTTGCGCCAGTTAGAATTGGCAGCACAAAGTATGGGTCTTTTGTAGAAAGGTCAGTGATCCAAAGCACAAAGTCTGCATGGCGTAGTTCAACACTTTCCATCAGTACCCAGTAAAGCGCAAGGAAGATAGGCATTTGCAGAAGAAGAGGTAAGCAACCGCCCATTGGGTTTACTTTCTCTTTGCGGTAAAGCTCCATCATAGCTTGAGACATTTTTTGTCTGTCGTCGCCAAAACGGTCTTTTAGCTGCTGCATCTTAGGTGCTAAGTTGCGCATACGTGCCATTGACTCGTATTGCTTCTTAGTTAGCCAGTACATCGCGCCTTTCACTACAATAGTGATAAGGATAATTGCCACACCCCAGTTATTAACTAGGCTATGAAGGAAGGTAAGAAGGGCGAACAGCGGCTGTGAAATCCAGAAAAGAATACCGTAATCAACGGTTAGGTCTAATCCGCGCGCAATTTTCGCTAGGCTTTCTTGATCTTTAGGACCCATGTAAAGGGTAGACGCAAGGGTTTTGGTTTCACCAGGCGCTACGCTCTCAGACGGCGATAATACACCAATTACCGCATACTGATTTTTCAGATTACGAGAATAAAGCGTGTTAGTTTGCTCTTGTGAAGGTACCCATGCTGATACAAAGTAATGTTCAAGCATGCCAACCCAACCCGCTTTCGTGGTTTCGCGTAGGTTGTCATCTTCAATCTCGTCGAACGAGTACTTCTGGTAGCGGTCATCTTCCGTTGAAAATGCAGCACCACGGTACGTTGGCATAAACATGTTACCGTCGTCTTCAAACTCCATCACTTGCTTAAGCTGTGCGTACGGTTGAACCGTTGCTGCGCTGCCAGTACCATTTTCCACGCTATAGCTTACGTTTACGTCGTACTGACCTTTAGTGAAAGTGAAGGTTTTGGTAACTGACAAGCCTTGGTTGTTTTTCCATGTAAGAGGAATAACAAGGGTGTCGCTAGTCATTTCATAATAGTCACTTTGTGCATTATACACCGGGCGGCCACTGCTGCTTGCATCAGGCCCTTGAGCACCGATTAGACCACTTTGCGCTACATAGAGACCGTTGCCAGAGCGAAGTAGGCTGTAAGGAATATCCGAACCTTGCTCTACCGGAAACTTAAGTAAGTCTGCTGATACCACATCGCCGCCTAGCAAATCGATGCGTAAATCTAGCGTATCGGTTTTAACTTCAATAATGCGGTTTGAGCTTTGCGCCGCTGCGATAGGTTGTGCAGCAGGAACGCTATCACTACTAGGTACATCTTCGCTGCCATTTTCATTAAATGACGGTACGCCTTGTGATGTCTCTTGCGTTTGTTGTTGCTCAACAGGCACAACTGGCTGTGGCCCATAATCTTTTTGCCATGATTGCCAAAGCAAAAAGCTAACTAGCGCAAGGCCAATTATCAGAAAACTACGTTGCGATTCCATAGAGGTCTCTTTATTTTGAGTGTTTATCTTGTTGTTTTTCCGGCACTGGATCATATCCGCCGGCATGCAAAGGGTGGCATTTTAATATGCGTTTAATAGATAACCAACCGCCTTTTACTAATCCGTGCGTTTTTAATGCGTCTATAGCATACCAAGAACAAGAAGGATGGAAACGACATCGTTGCCCTAACATAGGGGAAATGAACCATTGATAAAATTTTATCAATGCCAATGGCACTGCAATTAAGAGTTGCCGCAACGCTTGTTTAATTTTTTCCATAGCTTGTCCAATGTAGCGAAAACTTCTTGGTTGCTAAGGTTGTCAGCGCCAGACTTGCCAATAACGATAATATCGACATTGGGTAAGTTGTGCTGTTTATGCCTAAAACTTTCTCTGACTAATCGCTTCAAACGATTTCTATCGTGAGCTTTACGGATACGTTTTTTCGCGAGCGTAATGCCTAAACGAGGAGTTGAAAGTGTATTTTTTCTGGCTAGGACAGTAAAAGAGGGAGATACAGCTGGGGTTGCGTTATCAAACACATAGGTAAAGTGGGTGGGAGTTAACAGACGTAACTCCCTAGAAAAATTATTCTCGCCCACTTTGGCGTCTTTCAATTAAGCTGAAAGACGAGCGCGGCCTTTTGCACGGCGAGCTGCTAGTACTTTACGACCATTTTTAGTCGCCATACGAGCACGAAAACCGTGAGAACGCTTGCGCTTTAGATTGCTCGGTTGAAATGTTCTTTTCATGACCAAAGTCTCACTTATATTTAGTTAAACATAGGCGTTTTTGGTAACACATTATGCTGTTGCCAGAACAATGTGGTGTTTTCACCAGAAAAGCCCATCGAAAAAGGACGCTGAATTCTAGAGATCTCGGGGCGTGCTGTCAATGCATATTCTCGCTTTTCGGATGAATAAGTGAACAATTTTTGCATTTTCTAATCGATAGCTTAATCGATAACGCAGTTTTCGTACAAATCGTCTGTGAATAACGCGTAAAATTTGGTTAGGTTATCCACAGTGCGTTGTGAAAAACACAGAGATAGATATAAAAAGCAAGGTGATCTAACGGTTTTTTAGCACAAATTTAGAATGAATTTTTCTCGTTATAGTTTGATTTGATCTAAAAGAAAAAGCGCTATTAATCAGTGGTTTGTCGTTTTGATCGAAAAGATCGATCGGGATCGCCATTTACATTGTGTTGATAACGTAAGATAATCCACAGCGATTAAAACGATAACTTAATTTCTCGCTGCTACCCAACACTTCCAACGCTATTTTCTTCTAATGGCGCTTTTTAGTGCCTGCTTTCTCTATGCTTGGCTTTTTAGGAGTTGGTTTTTCTAGCGAGTTACGGGAGCTAACTACGTACCATGTCCTTGTGGAACCAATGCCTTGAAAGATTGCGTCAAGAATTACCAACGCAGCAGTTTAGTATGTGGATACGACCGCTTGTTTGTGAAGAACAACAAGGCGTGGTTGCACTCTATGCTCCCAATCGTTTTGTACTTGATTGGGTAAGAGACAAGTACCTGAATAATATTACCGCACTACTAAAAGAGTTTGCCGGTAGTGACGCACCACAATTGCGTTTAGAAGTGATGAATCGTCATAGCGTAAGCCGTAGTCAGCCTGTAAGTACCAGTGGATCTTCGCCTGCTCCAAATACGCCTAATAATCAACCAAGTAAGCCTAGTGCACCTGCGGGCGGTCAAGGGTATCAGAACTATAATACTAGTAATCAGCCTGTTCACAGCGGCAGTAATGGGCAGCACACATCGTCTTATTCACCAATGTCGAATAGCGGTATGCCATCATCGGCAAGCCAAGCGGGTGATCAAGGACAAAACAATGCGTTTTCAAAATCACCTTCATACACACAGGGTATGGATTTAAATGATCGCGGTGCTCAAAACCACGACCGTAATGGATATAATGCATACGCAGATCAAGCGCCAAGATCGTCTACACCGCCGAAAGTGATCCCGATCCCTGAGGCGATGAAGCATAAAAGTAATATTAATCCGACTTATCAATTCGACAACTTTGTCGAAGGTAAATCTAACCAGCTAGCACGTGCGGCTGCAACTCAAGTCGCAAATAACCCAGGCGGTTCTTACAACCCACTGTTTATTTACGGTGGTACGGGCTTAGGTAAAACTCACTTATTACATGCAGTGGGTAATGGCATCGTAGCTAATAACGGTGACGCTAAAATTGTGTATATGCATTCAGAGCGTTTCGTGCAGGATATGGTTAAGGCACTACAAAATAACGCTATAGAGGACTTTAAGCGCTTCTATCGCAGCGTTGATGCGTTACTTATCGATGATATTCAATTCTTTGCTAATAAAGAGCGTTCACAAGAAGAGTTCTTCCACACGTTCAATGCGCTTCTTGAAGGTAACCAACAAATCATCCTTACTTCTGATAGATATCCTAAAGAGATTGATGGGGTAGAGGATCGATTGAAATCGCGCTTCGGTTGGGGTTTAACTATTGCTATAGAGCCACCAGAGCTTGAAACCCGAGTGGCTATTTTGATGCGCAAAGCGGCAGAGAACCGGATTCACTTACCTAATGAAGTGGCGTTCTTTATAGCTAAGCGATTGCGTTCAAACGTACGTGAGCTCGAGGGGGCACTTAACCGTGTTATTGCTAACGCAAACTTTACCGGTCGCCCTATCACTATTGATTTCGTTCGCGAAGCGCTTCGAGACCTTCTCGCACTTCAAGAAAAATTGGTAACCGTTGATAATATTCAGAAAACCGTCGCAGATTATTATAAGATAAAAGTAGCTGATATTTTGTCTAAACGACGTAGTCGTAGTGTGGCGCGTCCTCGCCAAGTCGCGATGGCGCTGGCCAAAGAACTTACCAACCACAGTTTACCTGAACTAGGAAACGCGTTTGGTGGACGAGACCACACTACGGTTTTACACGCTTGTAGAAAAATAGAGCAGCTAAGAGAAGAAAGTCATGATATAAAAGAGGACTATAAGAACCTCATTAGGACTTTGTCTTCCTAACACCACGACCTTAGAGGCGAGATAGCACTGCGATGAAATTTACTATAAGCCGCGAACAATTTTTACAACCCCTACAGTTGGTATCTGGTGCTGTAGAGCGTAGACACACACTGCCAATTCTTTCCAATGTTCTCATCAAAGTAAGTGAGGACGCACTTTGGCTTACTGGTACAGATTTAGAGGTAGAACTAATTTCTAGCGTGAAATTAGAAGGTGAATTCACGGAAGGTGAAATTACTGTTCCTGCTAAAAAGCTGTTTGATATTATTCGCGGTATTTCTGAAGGAACAGATATTCATTTCTCGTTAGACGGCAGCAAAGCACTTATTCGTGCCGGTCGAGGTCGTTATACGCTTTCTACTTTATCTGCCAACGACTACCCAAATTTAGAAGACTGGGAAGGTGAAGTTGAGTTTGAATTATCGTGCAGTGATCTAAAACGTCTTATCGATGCAACGAGCTTTTCAATGGCTCAACAAGACGTACGTTATTACTTAAATGGTATGTCCCTTGAAACGGAAGAGAATATCATTCGTACCGTTGCAACAGACGGTCACCGTCTTGCTCTTTGTCGCCTAAACTACGAGACCGCTTTGCCATCTCGTCAGGTGATTATTCCACGTAAAGGCGTGTTAGAAATTTCTCGTCTTATTAGCGAAGATGACAAATCTCTTAAGGTGCAAATAGGCGCCAACCATCTTCGAATTTTCTCAAACGATTTCATTTTCACTTCGAAATTAGTTGATGGCAGATTTCCTGATTATCGCCGTGTTTTACCTCAAAATGGCGACAAGGAAATTATTGCGAGCAAAGCCGTATTAAAAGAAGCATTTTCACGTGCGGCCATTCTATCTAACGAAAAGTTTAGAGGCGTACGATTAAACTTGTCTTCTGGTGAGCTTAAGATAACGGCTAATAACCCAGAGCAAGAAGAAGCGGAAGAAATCGTTGATGTTCAATATCAAGGTGACGATTTAGAAATTGGCTTTAACGTTGCCTATTTAATTGACGTATTGAATGCGCTTGGATCTGATGGTGTTAAAGTTAGCCTATCAGACTCAAACGCAAGTGCGCTAATCGAAGATGATGCTGATGACGCCGCGTTATACGTTATTATGCCAATGCGACTGTAGTCACTACTACATTAAGTGTTTGCAGCGTTTCGCATATTCCACGTTATTTTGTTATTTAAATTATCAATTCAAGAAGCGATGAGTGTTGATACTCCTCGCTTCTTTTCTTTCATCAGTGTGACCTCATGAAACTGGACCGCGTCCAGATTACACAGTTTCGTAATCTTACTTCCGTATCACTTTCTCCTTCACCAGCGTTGACTATCATTAAAGGCGAGAATGGGAGTGGAAAATCCTCGTTAATCGAAGCACTTTATTACCTGGGCTTTGGACGTTCTTTTAGAACAAATAAACACAGTTCTGTTATTCAAAATGAGAAGGACAGCTTCAGTGTTTTCGCATCATGCAAAACCGAAGAAGGGGATGAATTAAAGCTAGGTTTTCAACGAAGTAGAAATGAGACATTCACCTGTAGTATTAACGGTGAACATTCAAATAAGTTATCAGATTTAGTTAGCTTGGTACCACTTCAACTTTTTACTCCGCAGAGTACTGACCTTATAATTGGTTCGCCTTCCGAGCGTCGACGTTTTTGTGATTGGGGATTGTTTCACGTGGAACATCAGTTTCAATCACTTGCTAATCAGTATGGTAAATTTTTAAAACATAGAAATGCCTTACTGAAACAGCAGGCAAATTTAAGCGCACCACAAAATCAATATTGGGAGTCTCAGTTCTCAGAACTAGGTGAGTCTTTATCGGCTACTCGTCAGGAATATGTGGATACCCTTACCCCTATTTTTAAGCAGTACGCGCAAGAATTTCTTCCTAACTTCGATGTGGAATTAAGTTACTATAAAGGGTGGGAAAAAGATGTCGGTTTATCAGAAAGCCTAGTTAAAAAACGTGAGTATGATGGTAAAATAGGACATACCTCTTCTGGGCCCCATAAAGCCGATTTAAGGCTTAAAGTGAATGGAGTAAACGCTCAGGAGCTTTTATCAAGAGGACAGCTTAGAATGGCTGTGGCAGCGCTTCAAATGTCACAGACTAAGCTATTTAATAAGGCAACGCAGCGCAAAAGTATCTTTTTACTTGATGATGTAGGTGCCGAATTAGATGCCGATAAAAGAGAACAATTTATTGATGGGTTGCTCAAAATGGATACGCAGGTTTTCGTTACTGCAATAGAATCCACGCAACTCGCTTTTATACAAAAATACAACGAAAAGAAAATGTTTCACGTGGAACATGGAAGCGTGAAAGAGGAGTAAAAGCTAGTATGTCAGCAGAGAACAACTACGACTCGTCCAGTATTAAAGTACTTAAAGGATTAGATGCCGTAAGAAAGCGTCCTGGTATGTATATCGGTGATACTGATGATGGTACCGGATTACACCACATGGTTTTCGAGGTGGTCGATAACTCTATCGATGAAGCACTTGCTGGACATTGTTCTGAGATTACTGTGCTCATTCACAGCGATGGCTCAGTATCTGTGTCTGACGATGGACGTGGTATACCAACTGAATTGCACCCAGAAGAGGGTGTGTCTGCAGCTGAAGTTATTATGACGGTTCTTCACGCCGGCGGTAAGTTCGACGATAACTCTTATAAAGTGTCGGGCGGTTTGCACGGTGTAGGTGTATCAGTAGTAAACGCACTTTCAAGTCGACTGAAGCTTCGTATCCGTCGCGGTGGTAAAGCGCATGAACAAGAATATCATCATGGTGTTCCACAAGCGCCACTAGCGGTAACTGGCGATACTGACAAAACGGGAACTATGATCCGTTTCTGGCCAAGTTCAGACACCTTCACAGATACGCTTTACCACTACGATATTCTTGCTAAACGTCTTCGTGAACTATCATTTTTGAACTCTGGTGTGTCTATTCGCTTGAAAGACGAACGCGATGGAAAAGAAGACCACTTCATGTACGAAGGTGGTATCAAAGCTTTCGTTGAGTACCTAAATGAAAAGAAAACACCTGTTCACCAGAAAGTGTTTCATTTCAGCAGTGAACAAGAAGACGGTATTGCAGTAGAAGTAGCGATGCAATGGAACGATAGTTTCCAAGAGAACGTGTTCTGTTTCACCAACAACATTCCTCAGCGCGACGGCGGTACTCACTTGGCGGGCTTCCGTGGAGCCTTAACGCGTACATTGAATAACTACATGGAAAAGGAAGGCCTGAACAAAAAGGCAAAAACGAATGCCAGTGGTGACGATGCGCGTGAAGGTCTTACCGCGGTTATTTCCGTTAAAGTACCAGATCCGAAATTCAGCTCACAGACAAAAGATAAGCTTGTATCTTCTGAAGTTCGTCCAGCAGTTGAGTCGGCAATGAACGAAAAGCTAGCAGAGTTTTTATTAGAAAACCCTGCAGAAAGTAAAATCATTGCGGGTAAAATTATTGATGCTGCTCGTGCTCGTGAAGCTGCACGAAAGGCCCGTGAAATGACACGCCGTAAAGGTGCGCTAGATTTGGCTGGCCTACCAGGTAAGCTAGCTGACTGTCAGGAAAAAGATCCTGCACTTAGTGAACTATACATAGTGGAGGGTGACTCTGCGGGCGGTTCAGCTAAGCAGGGTCGTAACCGTAAAAACCAAGCTATTCTGCCGCTTAAAGGTAAAATCCTAAACGTTGAGAAAGCGCGCTTTGATAAGATGCTTTCTTCTCAGGAAGTTGCGACGCTTATCACGGCACTAGGTTGTGGTATCGGTCGTGACGAGTATGACCCTGAAAAATTACGCTATCACAGCATCATTATCATGACCGATGCTGACGTAGATGGTTCTCACATTCGTACGCTTCTACTCACATTTTTCTATCGTCAAATGCCTGAAATCATTGAGCGTGGATATGTATATATTGCACAGCCACCGCTATACAAAGTGAAGAAGGGTAAACAAGAGCAGTATCTTAAAGATGACGATGCGCTAACTAACTACCTAACATCAATCGCAATTGACGGTGCGTCTTTGCACACCAGCGATGAAGACCCAGGTATTAGTGGTGTAGGCCTTGAAAACCTTGTTAAGCAGTACCAATCGGTAGAGAAGATGATTGCACGTATGAAACGTCTTATGCCTGCATCTATCCTCTACAGAATGCTTTACACGCCTACGCTAAACCTTGAAGACCTTAAAGATGAGTCTGCACTAGAGCATGTGGCGAAACACTTCGTAGAGCAGCTTACAGAGCGCGAAAATGATGGTGCTACATACCGTTATGAAATTCGCACTGATGCTGAACTTAGCGAGTACTACATTACAATCATTATGCGTATGCACGGAATTGATTATGAGTACATTATCGATCATGAGTTCATCGAGTCGTCTGAATACCAGCGCCTTAAAGAGCTTAACCTTGCCATTAACGACATGATGGGCAAAGACGCCTATATTCAGCGTGGCGAGCGTAGACAGCCAGTTGAGTCTTTCAAAGAAGCACTAGAGTGGCTAATGAACGAAGCGAAACGCGGCCAATACATTCAGCGCTATAAAGGGCTAGGTGAGATGAACCCTGAGCAACTCTGGGAAACCACCATGGACCCAGAAAGCCGCCGTATGCTTCAAGTTACCATTGAGGATGCCATTGGTTGTGATCAGCTGTTCACTACATTGATGGGTGACCAAGTTGAGCCTCGTAGAGAGTTTATCGAAGCTAATGCGCTTAAAGTGGAAAACTTAGACGTGTAGATTATTTATTTAATGATGCATATTTTAAAAACGACCCAGGTAGGGTCGTTTTTTTTTGTGTACAAAAATGTATCTTAACGAAATATTGAAGAGCCTTACAAAAGAGTAAAAGTTGTTCTAGTATAAATTTATGTGACAAGCTGATAAGTGGTCTTATCAACTAAAACAGGGACATATAAATGACAGGACGTTTGTGTATTATTTCCATCATCGTAACGTTTTTAATAATAGGCTGTTCAAAACAGGCTGGACTTACAGAGTCTCAGATTCGACTATCAGAGGCCAAGAAAGCCCAGGCTGTTCTCATTGAAAAAGCGAACATCATTCTAGATACCAAAGTTAAGGGTATTTTCCTAGAAGATTTAAACCACATTTCTTATGCGAGTGAAATAGCACTTCGTGCTAAGCAAGTATTTATTGATGCCAAAATTAACCTTAAGAGCGAAAGCTTAGCAGCCCTTGATAATCGAATTGGTTCTTATGTAAATAGTGCAGGCCTAACAGCAGTAAAGCTCCTGCACCAGTCAGTAGATATGACGGTAAGCTTCAAGAAAGACATAGAAGATATGCCATTACAGCCACTAACCAGTAATAGTACGTCGACAAGTGACGGCATGGTGAAATTTTTGGCAAAGCAATACAGCGTTGATATTAAATCATGTTGTATATCTGATTTGAAAGATATCGCCATATTTTTGAGTCAAGTAGACGAGCTGGAGCATTACCCGTTAAGAAAAATGATTGCGAATGTAGAGGTAAGATTATCAAGCGTCTTAAGACACCCTGAAACCGCGAAGAAATACAAAAATGAAATAAATGCGATAGGTGAACAATATAAAAACACTCAATCAGCAAATAAACGTTAAATAATGGACTTAAAGGGATGGAAAATATTATGGAAAAAACAGTCATTGCATGCATGGGATTGCTAATGCTCCATGCGGTACCAAGCGCATTAGCACAAACTAATTATAAGATTGTAGATAATGCCGATAAATCGGTAACAGTGACAAAAGGAGCAGAAAAAGAAACAGTGCTAGTCATTGAAGACGAGGTAAAGTTTTCTATATCTCGAACACCAAGTATCAATAAATCCCAGCCACCGCTACAGAACAATAATATTTCCCTTAAAGGTGGTGTATTTGGCTTAACAATCAATGAAAGTGTAACAAGTATGCTGCGCGTACTCGGTACACCTACGTCAACGTATAGCGTTAACAACGACACCGTGCTGTATTCTTATGGGAGAAACCTTTGGGTGGTGACCCACAAAGGAATAGTAAAAAAAGTGACTACAGAAAATCACTGGGTATCAACAACCCTTACTAATTCTATTGCCTTTGATAATCGGTTTAACAGCGATTGGCTTATAGAAGAGAAAGTCGGCTACGAGACTAAAAAGGCGGAATTGTTAAAACAGTTGCCTGAGGGGAATCAAATTGAAAGAGACAAATACCGATTTACTCTGAAAAAGGAAGCTGATGTAAATCTTGATGTAATAATAGATTTGAAAATTATAAACGGTGAAAAGGAATGGCTAGTTAACGGCTTCGAGTATGGATATACGGATACTGCTTATATAAAAGATTCAAGCAATGAAACTGAGAAGGCAAATCAATACAATGAAGTTATCGCCTTTGTTGACAGTAAGCGTAATCAGGGTCAAACCATAACGATAAAGCAATTAGATGAGCAGGGCTTTCGTCCAATTTTTGATGCTTATGCGGATAACGGTGATGTTATTCAAGTATATGGCAACCATCTTGTACTGAACTTTAGTTATCAAGAACTAAGTAAGTTATCTGTTTACGAAAGTGTGTTTAGAAACAAACAGAATCTAGAAGATTGGAAGTTTGCAGAGCACTATTTTGAACAACCTAGCACTGAGGTTAAGGCGCTTTACGGTGATGAAGTAATGGGTAATGACGATTATTGGCAGGTATTTCTAGATGATGCAAAGTACGATCTATATTTCGTTGAAAACGATGATGGGACAATGATGCTAGCCGAACTTGAAATAGAATTCTTTTAAATACCTGCTGCGAAAAAGACTAAAAGCGATCTTTCTCGCAGAAGGTGAATAGTTAAACCTAAGCTAACTACAATTTAGACACGACCAAGGCGACTTCCCCCGCACTTGGTGCTGTTGCTGTAAAGCGATAGGTGCCAGTTGAGGAGGGGGTAAATTGCAAGTTCTCTGAGCCCTGTTCGCAGACTAAATAAACAGTGGAGCCTAACATTACAGGCTGCCCTTTATATTTGCCGCCACAGCTTTGTGAGGGCGTCCATTTTGCATCTGACAACCTAAAATCATAAGGTTGTCCGTCGGCTATGAGTTCAACGTCTACTGTCCAGCCTGAATTTGATCGTTTAAACTTGTAACTTGGGTCAGCCTCCCACCAGTTAAATACACCTCTAAGAAACATGTTTTCGAATTGAATACGAGGCACGTCCGGTGCTACTTCTGGAATTTTAAAACTTCCACTGCTTGAGCATGCTGAAAGTGTTATGCACATAGAAGCAATAGTTAGTAACTTTTTCACAGCGTCTCCATTTATAAAAAAGCCCAACGTTAAGGCTGGGCTCTTTGTTTTTCACGGCATAAAACCGCGTTAACTCTTACTAGCCTACGACTTCGCGAGAATAGATATATCTGCGGTAGTAAGGAAAAGTTGCCTTAAAAGCGACAGTAAAGCAAGTCGGTTATTCTTAACCGCTTCGTCATCAGCCATAACCATTACGTTATCGAAGAAGTTATCGATTACATTACGTAAGGTTGCAAGCGCAGTAAGAATACGCGTATAGTCCTGTGAAGGAACAGCAATATCAACTTCTTTCTGTGCGGCTTTCAGCTCAACATAAAGCGCTTTTTCAGCTTCTTCGGCTAACAGTGACTCATCAATATTCACTGAGTCTGTTACTTCAACGTTTTGCTTAGCAAGGATGTTTGCAACACGCTTGTTAGCCGCAGCTAGCGCTTCGGCTTCTTCCAATGCTCTGAACTTATCTACTGCATGAACTCGGGCTAAGTAGTCAGCTGGCTTAGTAGGGCGACGAGCAGCAACTGCCTGAATAACGTCAATGGCGATAGCTTGATCTTGTAGGAGCGCAGTAAATCGACCCAATACAAAATCAACAACCTGAGCTTGTGTTTCAGCATTTGTTAACTTATCGCCATACACATCGATAGCTTTGCTTACTAGCGTTTCAAGATCTAGCGGCAGTGACAGCTCAGTGACAATACGTAGTACACCGATAGCTGCACGACGAAGCGCAAATGGGTCTTTATCACCCTTAGGTAACTGGCCAATACCAAAAATACCCACAAGAGTATCTAGTTTGTCAGCAAGCGCGACCGACGCGCTAACGCCTGAACTAGGAAGTGCGTCACCAGCAAAACGCGGCATGTATTGTTCATACAGTGCTTCTGCAACAGGCGCATCTTCACCGTCGTTTAGCGCATAGTATTTACCCATAACACCTTGAACGTCAGGGAACTCCATAACCATGTTCGACATCAAGTCGGTTTTAGCTAGAAGACCTGCTCGTGCAGCTTGTGTTTCATTCGCATCTATTTGCGACGCGATAAACGCCGATAGGGCGGATATACGCTCAGACTTTTCTTTTAGCGTACCAAGCTGTTTTTGGAACAACACGGTTTCTAAGCTTTCAAGGCGGCTTTCTAATGTCGTCTTTTTATCGCTGTTAAAGAAGAACTCAGCGTCTGCAAGACGAGGGCGGATAACCTTTTCATTGCCAGAAATAACTTGAGACGCATCGCGACTTTCGATATTCGTTACAAATAAGAAAGTGTTTGAAAGTGCACCATCGCTATCTAGCAGCGGCACATATTTTTGGTCGTCTTTCATGGTATAGATAAGCGCTTCTTTCGGTACTGCCAAGAAAGCCTCATCAAACCCAGCTTGAAGTACAACCGGCCACTCTACAAGTGACGCGATTTCTTCTAGTAAGTCTTCATTATAGTCTGGCTTAAGCGACAAGCTTTGCGCTGCGTCTTCAAGCTGCTGACGCACTTTATCTTTACGCGCCTCAAAATCTGCCAGCACATATTGTTGCTCTAGGGCAGAGGCGTAATTGTCAGCATGATCCAGTTCAAAGCGACCTTCGCCGTGGAATCGGTGACCCTGAACAACGCGGCCGCTTGTTAGGCCCAATACAGAAACGTTAACCACTTCGCTTCCGTAAAGCACGCAAAGGGTGTGAACCGGGCGTATAAACTGAGTGTTGTAATTACCCCAACGCATTGGCTTTGGAATAGGTAGCTTGCTTACTGCTTGGTTTATCAGCCCTTCTAGAAGCTCTGCAACTGATTGCCCTGGAACGTGGGCTTTATGAAGTAACCACTCTCCTTTGTCAGTTACAAGACGCTCTGCGTCAGCAACGTCAATGCCGTTACCGCGAGCCCAACCTTGTGCTGCTTTAGTAGGGTTACCGTCGGCGTCAAACGCGGCTGATACTGCTGGGCCGCGTTTCTCTACTACTTTGTCAGCCTGACCTTCAGCAAGACCTGAAACATAAACGGCTAAGCGGCGAGGGGCTGCAAACCAGCTGACTGAATCAAAGCTTAAGTCAGCTTGCGTAAGCGCAGCTTCAAACTGCGTGGCGAAGGCTTCACCTAAAGACTTAAGCGCTTTTGGTGGGAGTTCTTCAGTACCTAATTCAACTAAACAATTTTCTGTACGCACGCTTATGCCTCCTTGTTACATAGTGGGAAGCCAAGTGCTTCACGTGCTTGGTAATAGCTTTCTGCACACGCTTTGGCTAGCGTTCGAACGCGAAGAATATAGCGCTGGCGTTCAGTCACTGAGATAGCATGACGAGCATCAAGCAAGTTAAATGCGTGTGACGCTTTCATAACCTGCTCATAGGCAGGAAGTGGAAGGTTGTTTTCGATAAGCTTTTTGCTTTCTGCTTCACATTCGTCGAAGGTTCTAAATAAGGCTTCAACGTTGGCGTGTTCGAAGTTATACGTCGATTGTTCTACTTCATTTTGATGGAACACATCGCCATAGGTCACTTTGCCCATAGGGCCGTCAGTCCAAACCAGGTCGTAGATACTATCTACACCTTGAACGTACATGGCGAGTCGCTCTAAGCCGTAGGTAATTTCGCCGGTAACAGGCTTACACTCTAGACCGCCTACCTGCTGGAAGTAGGTAAACTGAGTTACTTCCATACCGTTTAGCCACACTTCCCAACCTAGACCCCACGCACCAAGCGTGGGTGATTCCCAGTTGTCTTCTACGAAGCGAATGTCATGAACCAGCGGATCGAATCCTAACTCTTTCAAAGAGCCCAAGTACAACTCCTGAATATTGTCAGGTGAAGGCTTAAGCATTACTTGGAACTGATAGTAATGTTGTAAGCGGTTTGGGTTCTCACCGTAACGACCATCGGTTGGTCTACGGCACGGTTGAACATAGGCGCTACTCATTGGCTCTGGACCTAAAGAACGTAGGAACGTCATAGGGTGAAAAGTACCGGCACCCACTTCCATATCCAGAGGCTGAATAATAACGCAGCCCTGACGCGCCCAATAATCTTGAAGCGCAAGGATCAACCCTTGAAAGGTCTTAATATCGTATTTCTGCATACATCCGCTGCTTATTAGTTATCTGACTTAAAATAAAGGTGGGATAGTATACAATTTGTGAGGCATAGTATGTAGGTGTAAAGGGTGAAAAAACGTCACGAATAAAGCCAATATGCCACTTCACAACAAGGATTTAATCTTAAGCCATGCCCAATCAAACAAAAATAGAAAAAAATATGCCTTTGCATCGCTGCGGTTGGGTAAGCAGCGACCCTATTTATTTAGCGTATCATGATAACGAATGGGGTGTACCCGAGCTAGATAGTCGCGCGTTGTTTGCTAAGTTATGCCTCGATGGACAACAGGCTGGTTTATCTTGGCTGACCATTTTGAAAAAACAGCAGAATTTTGAACAGGCATTCTATCAGTTCGACCCTGAGAAAATTTCGAAGATGGGCCCCGCTGATGTCGACAGACTTATGCAAGATAGCGGCATAATCAGAAACAAGCTCAAAATAGAGTCGGTTATCAAAAATGCCAAGGTTTTTTTAGCTATCGAAGCGTCGCAGCCATTCAGTGATTTTATTTGGCAATTTACAGATGGACGTACGGTCATTAATGCATGGGAAGACTTCAGGCAAGCACCCACATCAACCGATGCGTCTAAAGCAATGTCAAAAGCACTTAAAAAGCACGGATTTAATTTCGTAGGTGAAACGATTTGCTACGCTTTTATGCAAGCTGTAGGTATGGTCAATGACCACGAGGTAGGGTGTCATTGCTACGAACGTACCTGCGAGCTCGCGATAAAGTGACATAGGCAAAGGTAGCCGGGTTAAAAAAATGGCCGACTACATACTGTACTCGGCCATTTTCGATATTGATTGCATTAGTTTTTATCTTTTAAATCAGCGTCGCGCTTACTCGTTATTTAGTGGCTATAAGTGTCTCACAATACGACTTCAGCGGTGGTAATTCGTCCAATACCTTAGATTCGTATTCCGATTCAATCTGCTCGCGAGCGATATCTTGCTTTCTTCGCTCATTCTTAGGTAGCTGTTGCCTTGCTTCTAAAATCGCAAATCCGCTTACCTCTGTGAATAATGCATGAATGTTGGGATACTGCGCTTTAAAATCAGGCGGAGTACTTATTGGAAGCGCGTTAAGCAGGTTCACGATGCGAATTACACCTTCTGACAAATCACATTGCTGCTGCTCCATCGCCTTAGCTATTACTATAATACTGTCTGTTATAGTGGCTACGCGTGACTGCCTTGCCGCTTCTTGTCGCTCTTTTTGTTGTTTTAACATAAACAGCAGTTTGCCTGCGTAAAAACCTAGCGCAAGAATAATTAGTAGCGCGATGCCTGAAAGTACTGCCCAAAGCATGACTCTTTCCCGTTTTTTATTAGTGCTTAAAGTCGTCGATATTAATAGCGTCTAAATCATTAAACGGATCCATATCGTCGTCTTCATCATCCTCTTCTACTATTCCTAATAGGTCACAAAGAATGCGGTGGCGTGCCATCTTCTCGTCGACATAAGCTTGTTGCTCACGGGTGAGCGGTTTATCGTCGTCAAGTTTGTCGAGTAAATCTGACAAGCGTTGATCTGCTTCAAGCGCTGCCAGTTCTTGGGCTGGTGTGGCGTACTTTTTCTTTTGAGCAGGGGTGGGCGTCACTGCTTTTACAAGCTGAATAGGCTTTTTACTGCCGTGGCGCGGATCTTTATTCTCAGCACTCTTTTTGCCCGTCACTTTTTTCTGTTCAACATTGTGGCGATTACCAGCGGGCTTACCTTTATGCTTTTTAGGGCGAGGCGAGTCTGATTTACGGTTTTCGCTTGGTTTAAAGTCAGGATCTTTACGAACGCCGATTAGGCCGACTTTACGTGATTTCTTTGAACGTGCCATAATTTCCAAATAACAAAGAGAGTGAAAAAACAGCGCTATTATAGCGCGAATTAGTGTCTACGTATTGATCTTTGGGTATGCAGTGCAAAATCAATACGGGGAACATAAAGTATTACGGGAATTTGTTTCAGCGCTTTCTCAATAGAGCGACATCGCTGGCAGGAAAAGTGACATCATAGCCATCTCGTTGTGCCAAATATTGAAAGGTTGCTTCGCTGAAAAAGCTAACGTGGGTGACGTCGTTTTTATAGTGCCAATTTGCAAACCTGGCTTTATCAAGTACGCGCTTGGTCATGATGGCAAGAACGCCACCAGAAGCTACAAGTTTGTTAAAAAGCGCCCATTCCACATGAGGGGCGTGAAAGTGTTCTATAGCCTCTGTACATGTCACTATGTCATAGCTTTGCTCAAGTACCGATAAGTTGTGTGCATAGAAGGGATCGTACATATTCATCCTAACGCCTTCTTCTTCCAGCATACTTGCTAAAACAGGCGCAGGGCCACAGCCAAAGTCTAGTCCTCGGAGTTCACCAAATTTCATGTCTTTTATAAAAGGTGTAAGTGGCGTTAAAACCTTTCCTAAAAACTTTCGATACCCTTCGTCTTCAAAGCTATTCTCGTGAAGGTCATACTCCTGCTTTTCTACTTCTTTCGATGGCAAGAATTCAGGAGAAACATAAACGAGTTTGCATTGATTACATTGAAGGTAATCGCGCTTTTTATCTGAGTGATAGTGAGATGGCGCGTTAGCGCTTTTGCATAAAGGACAGTACATAGGAAAGTGAACAATAATAAGGGGCTTAAAAAAGAAAAAGGTGATGGTTCTCACCATCACCTTACATTGTATGAGTGTCAGATGACACCTCTCCCGTTATACACTTCTATGTGTATTTTGCTTCCCTAGCCGTGCTCCCCTTATTTTTATTGTTAGCAGAGCTGTATTGTTGTTTTTGGCCCTCGTGGCTCTTTATCCCGTCTTCCATGCTGCATTTTTATTATTATTCTTGTTATTTAGCTTGTAGCTTTTCAAAGGCACCTACAAACTACGCCGTTAGATTACACGAATAATTTCAAAATACAACTTTTTCGGTAACAAATTTTTAACAACAATGTGCAAAAACGGTAATGCTTAGTGTAAGCCCGCGATATAGTTAGATAAAATCTCAATATCTTCGTCGGTTAATTTCATCGCAATATCACGCATCATGCCATTCATGTCATTGTGACGTTGGCCTGAACGGAATGCTTTCAATTGAGCTGCAGTGTAAGTTGCATGTTGACCGCTGATATCAGGGAAACCTGCTAAGCCCATGCCGTTGCCCTTAGGACCGTGACACGCGATACATGCAGTTACGCCTCGAGACTCGTCGCCACCTTGGTACAATGCACGGCCAGCTTCAACGTATTGCTCTGGTGTTTCACCCGCCTTTGGCTCTTGGCTTGAGAAATAAGCGGCTAGGTCTTTCATGTCTTGCTCTGAAAGTGGGGCAGCCATGCCGTTCATCACAGCATTGTTACGACCTTCCTCGCCACCTGTTTGAGAGGCAAGTTTAAATTCGGTTAATTGCTTAACAATGTACTTCTCATGCTGGCCAGCAATCTTTGGGTTCATGTCAATCATGCTGTTGCCATCAGGGCCATGACAGGCTGCACATACTGCAGATTTCGCTTTACCTGCCTCGGCGTCGCCTTCTGCCATAGCAGTTGCGCTTAAACCTAAAGACATACATACCAACAAACACAGTTTTTTCATAATAAATCTCTTAAATGGATCCAACGGCTCGCGTGATATACGTGATATCATGCGTATTTTACACATTTAACGCGTCAGAAAAACCTATTCCATGATAAAACTATGGTTTTTAGTTGGTTTATTCATTAAAAAACTGTAAACCGAAGGTTGAGACGCATGTGGAGGTAAGTCTAGATGTCGTATTACACCAAAGCAAAATTCTTTACGAGCGCACCTGATATTCGTCATTTAAAGAATGATACCGGAATTGAAGTAGCGTTTGCGGGCCGCTCTAATGCGGGTAAATCGAGTGCACTTAACACGTTAACTCGTCAGAAGAACTTGGCAAGAACCAGTAAAACACCGGGTCGCACCCAATTGATCAACGTCTTTGAATTAGAAGAAGACTTACGCTTGGTTGATTTGCCAGGATATGGCTTTGCAAAAGTGCCAGTAGCCATGAAAAAGAAGTGGCAGGCGTCACTTGGTGAATATCTTCAAAAGCGCAAGTCCCTTAAAGGGTTAGTCGTTTTAATGGATATTCGTCATCCCTTCAAAGATTTAGACCAAGATCTTATCCATTGGGCAGTAGCCTCAAATATTCCAGTACTGGCACTTCTCACTAAAGCCGACAAACTTAAAAGCGGTAAGCGAAAGGCACAGCTGTTAATGGCGCGTGAAGCTGCGATGGCATTTATGGGCGATGTTACCGTGCAAACCTTCTCGTCATTAAATAAGCACGGGTTACCCGAATTAGAGCGTATTTTGGATACGTGGTTTGGCTTAGATAAACAAGACGAAACAGAAGAGTCTGATAGCGAAGTACAGTAGCGCAATTCACCCTTACCGTTTGTGCTGATCTGACGTGCCCGATGGATAGGTATGATGGGGTGTTAGAAAAAAGAACGCCCCGCATAGAGCGAGGCGTAAACTGAGAGAAAACACATAAAAACCGTAGATATAGAGTCGTGATAAATAGAGAAGTTCAGAAAAATTAAAATAAAATTCGCTTTATTTTTTAAGTTATTGATATTTAAGAATTATTTATTTTCCGCAGATGTAAAAAAACCCCGACAAAACTGTCGGGGTTAAAGCAAAGGTTTGAAAACAGCTTTCTCACCTCTGTACCCTACATGTGTAATATTACAACAAAGCACAGAAAAGGCAAGGGTGTTATGTAATTAAATTACCAAATTTAATGAATATAACGCGCCTTTTAATGTAAAAACTGTAATCTAATTACCAAACTAGTGCGCTTCATCCCAGTTTTCGCCCACACCTGCCTCGACAACCAGCGGAACATTTAGCGTAGCTGCGCTTTCCATAAGAGCAGTAATAGTAGAGACATAGGTTTCCACTTTGTCTTCTCTTATCTCAAAAACCAATTCATCGTGTACCTGCATCATCATGGTCACATCATCAGATGCATTTTTCCTGATCCAGTCATCAACTTTGATCATTGCCATCTTAATGATGTCCGCAGCCGTGCCTTGCATAGGCGCATTAATCGCCGCGCGCTCTGCGCCTTTTCGACGTGCTCCATTACTAGCTTTAATGTCTGGCAAATAAAGTCTGCGACCAAATACGGTTTCTACATAACCTTTTTCTTTCGCGCTCTCACGTGTTGAATCCATGTACTCAAGCACGCCTGGGTAGCGTTCGAAGTAAAGATCCATATATTTTTGTGCTTCATTACGTGGAATATTAAGTTGCTTCGACAACCCAAAGGCACTCATACCGTAAATTAAGCCAAAGTTAATCGCTTTTGCACTGCGACGCTGTTCAGTGGTTACTTCATCAAGTGGCACACCAAAAACTTCCGCAGCGGTTGCTTTATGAATATCTTTACCATGCGCAAAGGCATCTAACAGACCTTTATCGCCAGAAAGGTGCGCCATAATGCGCAGCTCAATTTGTGAGTAGTCGGCTGCGACGAACTTATTTCCTTCTCTGGGTACAAATGCCTGACGCACGCGGCGACCTTCCTCATTTCGGATAGGGATGTTCTGTAAGTTAGGATCGGTAGAAGAGAGTCGTCCCGTGGCGGTTACTGCTTGGTGATAAGAAGTATGCACTCGACCCGTACGATGATTGATCATCTTAGGAAGTTTATCCGTGTAGGTATTCTTTAGCTTGGTTAGGCCACGGTATTCCATGATCTTCTTCGGCAACGGGTACTCAAGCGCAAGTTCTTGCAGTACGTCCTCAGAAGTAGACGGCGCCCCTTTAGGCGTTTTCTTTATGATCGGTAGCGACATTTTTTCGAACAAGACATGTTGAAGCTGTTTAGTAGAACCTAAGTTGAATGGCTCGCCAGCTTCCTCATGTACTTCACTTTCAAGCTCGGCAATCCGGGTGGCAAGATCCTGGCTTTGCTGACGCAGCCTTTGGCTGTCTATCAATACACCTTCCTGTTCCATACGAGAAAGTACACAGGCTAGGGGAACCTCAACATCTATCAATAGATTTTTAAGCTCAGGAATTTCTTTCAACTTCGTCCAAATAGCGTTGTGTAAGCGAAGCGTGATATCAGCATCTTCTGCGGCATAAGGCCCAGCTTCTTCAAGGCTAATTTGATTAAATGTTAGCTGCTTTGCGCCTTTACCCGCAATCTCTTCGAAGTGAATAGTTTTATGACCAAGGTAGGCTAGGGCAAGTGAGTCCATATCATGGCGCTGCGCGGTACTGTTTAGTACATAGCTCTCAAGCATGGTGTCAAAGCCAATGCCGTTTAAGGTAATGTCATAGTTCGCTAATACGTTTTTGTCGTATTTTATGTGTTGACCTACTTTGATCACGGTGTCCGATTCTAAAATAGGTTTTAATGCGTCTAATACGAATTCTCGTGATAGCTGGGCGGGTGCATCTGGGTAATCGTGAGCAACAGGCACATAAGCTGCTTCACCTTCCTCTATACAAAATGAAACACCAACTAACTCCGCATCCATGTAGTTAAGGCTGGTTGTCTCGGTATCAAAAGCGATTAGCTCGGCTTTTTCTAGCTTCGCGACCCACGCATTAAAGTGTTCCTCTTCAAGCACTGTCTCATACTTCGACTTATCTATCTCTACCGATTCACTTTGTTCGCTCTCTTCTGCGCTATCGCTCTTTTCTTCGTTGGTGTTTGCATTGGCACCAGAGGTATCTCCGCCGGCTATTAGCGCGCTTACTTCTGCATGCCAGCGTTTGAACTCGTATTCGGCAAACAGATCGCGAAGTTGTTCGTTATCGGCTTGGCAAGGCATAAGAGCTTCGACATCATAGTCAAGGTCAAGATCGATGCTGATAGTAGCTAGGGTATAAGAAAGCCGAGCTTGCTCTTCGTATTCCTGCATTTTAGCCGCCATCGACTTACTGCCTCTAAACGACAGATCTGCAATTTTATCCAGGTTCTTATATATGTCGTCGATACCGCCAATACCGTTTAACAAGGCTTGAGCACTTTTATCACCTACACCAGGTACACCTGGGATGTTATCGACTTTATCGCCCTTAAGCGCAAGGAAGTCGATCACAAGCTCCGGTGGAATACCAAACTTCGTATTTACACCTTCGACATCCATCAGTTGGTTTGTCATGGTGTTGATTAAGGTGACATGTTCATTTACTAGTTGCGCCATGTCTTTATCGCCGGTGCTGATAAGGGTATCAATACCTTTTTCTGTGGCGTGTTTGGCTAACGTGCCAATCACGTCATCAGCTTCTACACCCGATTCAACAATAACAGGTAATCCCATTGCCTTAATGATGGCGTGCAACGGTTCGATTTGGCTTCTTAGCTCATCCGGCATCGGAGGACGGTTCGCTTTGTACTCTTTATAGATGTCATCGCGAAAGGTCTTGCCTTTAGCATCAAAAATCACCGCCATATGCGTCGGGTTGTATTGTTTGATCAAGCTTTTAAGCATGTTCACAACACCATAAATAGCACCGGTGTCTTGGCCTTTTGAGTTGGTTAATGGTGGTAAACCGTGAAAGGCACGAAAAAGATATGACGATCCATCGACAAGAATAAATGGAGGCTTTTTAGAATCAGGCATAGATGGCGATTTTCCAATAGAGAATATGAGCGCAAGGATGCCACAGGCTAGGGCAGATCGCCATATCATGAAGGAACATTAAGGTCGATAGCGGATCGCATTTCGCCTGTGGATAACTTTGTGATCTAAAATTTTGGGCACAGTGATCCGGATGATCTTTGTCAAGTTAAAGATCACCTTTCAAATCAAGAAAAATAAGGGAATGAGACTTAGGTGTGAAAACAGCGTACCTGCTACTTACCATTCCATTTTATGTGGATAACTTGGTGTACGTTTATTTTTGGTTTAACCAAGTTGGTCAAGTAATGTAGCATAACCATTAACAATGTATACACGTATTATTAAGAACTTTTTTTGAACAGTTGTGTGTTTAATAGCCAAATTTTGAATAAGTAGATGGCATAGCGTCTAGGAGGACAATATGAAACAAGTAGCCGTTATTTTAAGTGGTAGTGGTGTGTTTGACGGGGCTGAGTTACACGAAGCGGTATTGACACTTTTAGCCATTGAGCAAGAAGGCGCGTCTTATCAGTGTTTTGCTCCAGATGTAAACCAACTGCATGTAGTCAATCACTTAACCGGTGAGGTATCAGAAGGTGAAGCACGAAATGTGTTAGTAGAATCGGCCCGTATTGCCCGAGGTGATATAAAACCCGTGACTGAGTGCGACGTAACTGCTTTTGATACACTTATTTTACCTGGTGGCTTTGGCGCTGCGAAGAACCTGTGTACGTTTGCTGTAGACGGTGAAAATTGTACCTTTAACGAAGAGGTGCTGACAGTGTGCAAAGCCTTCGCACAAGCTAAAAAGCCCGCAGCGTACGCGTGTATTGCACCTGCGCTAGCAGCAAAAGTGTATGGCAACAAAACTAAACTGACCATTGGCAATGACGAAGCCACGGCTGGTGGGTTGAATGCATTAGGAGCCACGCATGTAGAGTGCCCAGTTGATGAGGTGGTTGTTGATAATGACGCAAAGCTTGTTACTACACCTGCGTATATGCTGGCGCAAAGCATTAGTGAAGCCAATGCGAGTATTACTAAAATGGTTAAAACCGTGCTTGCTATGAAATAGGAAACTAAAAAATAAAAGTGGTTGGTTTTTTCCTAGTGAAAAGATCAGGTGCCTTTATGTGTAATTAGCCTAATGTAGTGGGGAGACAAAGGTTTCCCCTTGTTCATTATAGTCCTATAATCAAAACCCTATGCGTAACGTATAGGATTTCATCTACCTTGTTTCACGTAGATAGATTCGCTTTTTGAAACCATATCAAAAAGCACATTGTAACTAGGGCTCAGTAGTCCTTATGCGCACTATAAAAATAAAGGCATAACAAACAATGCACTACCGTGCCATCATACGAATACTTGGGTTATTAATTGCGCTTTTTAGCGTAACCATGATCCCACCCGCTATCGTGTCGTTGATTTATCAAGATGGCAGTGGCCTGCCTTTTATCCTCGCATTTATATTTTGTGTCATCGGCGGTATGGCATTGTGGTATCCCAACCGTCAGCAGAAAAATGACTTAAGAGCACGAGAAGGGTTTCTGATTGTTGCGCTGTTTTGGTCAGTACTAGCAAGCGTGGGGGCAATTCCACTTATCTTGCTAGAGCAACCAAGCATGACGGTAACCGATGCTTTCTTTGAGTCATTTTCTGGCCTGACTACCACTGGAGCTACGGTTATTGAGGGGATAGATTTTCTTCCTCACTCAGTACAGTTTTACCGTCAACAACTTCAGTGGTTAGGTGGCATGGGTATCATCGTACTCGCAGTTGCCATTTTACCTATCCTTGGAGTAGGGGGAATGCAGCTTTATCGGGCAGAAACTCCTGGCCCAGTTAAAGATAATAAAATGACTCCGCGTATTGCCGATACGGCAAAGCATTTGTGGTACATCTACCTATCCATAACCATTGCATGTGCCGGTGCATACTGGCTTGCGGGAATGAATGTTTTTGATGCGATTTGCCATTCTTTCTCAACGGTTGCTATTGGTGGCTTTTCGAACCACGACGCCAGCTTAGGCTATTTTAATAGTCCTATGGTAAACGTGGTGTGTACCGTGTTTTTGCTTATTGCTGCGTTAAACTTCTCATTACACTATGCGGCGGTGAGCTCTCGTTCGGTTAAAGGCTATTTTAACGATCCAGAGTTTAAGGCGTTTTTTATCATTCAAGCCTCACTCATCGGGATTTGTTTCCTAGTACTTACGCTATCAGGCTACTATAGCTCGGCAGAGCAGGCTTTAGACCAAGCTATGATCCAAGCGGTATCTATTAGTACCACTGCCGGGTTTGCAACCACTGATTTTTCAGTCTGGCCGGCATTCCTCCCTATTATGCTTATTTTTTCAAGCTTTATCGGCGGGTGCGCAAGTTCCACGGGTGGGGGCTTAAAAGTAGTACGCGTCTGCTTACTGTTTCTACAAGGCAAGCGTGAGGTTGATAGGCTAATTCACCCGAAAGCGGTATACAGCGTTAAGTTTGGCGACCGTGCCATGCCTGACAGAGTAGTAGAGGCCGTATGGGGGTTCTTTTCAGCTTATGCAGTGGTGTTTGTTATCATTATGATAGGCTTGATTGCCACGGGTTTAGATAACCTAAGCGCCTTTACCGCTACTGCGGCCATGCTGAATAACTTAGGTCCGGGATTGGGGAGCGTAGCGGCCAACTATGCTGATGTTACTGACGCAGGCAAATGGATACTGGTGATTGCCATGGTATTTGGGCGACTAGAGGTCTTCTCATTGCTGGTCTTGTTCTCACCAACGTTCTGGCGCAGTTAACAAATAAACCGGTAGTTTTGATACGAGCTAAAAAAAAGGGCGATAAATATCGCCCTTTATTTTTATGTCTTCAACTTTTAATCTTGCGGCACCTATGACGCTTTGCAAAAGCGCTAGCCAAAGAAAAATGCGCTGGGTTGGAACAGCTTTTCCACGTCGTTGATGTACTTCTTATCAACCAAGAACAAAATTACATGGTCGTTTGCTTCAATCTTGGTATCGCTGTGAGCAATAATCACCTGATCGTCTCGAACAATAGCCCCAATCGTGGTACCTGGCGGTAGTTTAATATCGCCTATTTGTTTGCCAACCACCTTAGAGGTATTTTCATCACCGTGCGCTATCGCTTCAATAGCCTCGGCAGCACCTCGTCGTAATGAGTACACGTTTACAATGTCACCTCGACGTACGTGAGTCAGTAGCGCCGAGATAGTGGCTTGTTGAGGTGAAAACGCGATATCTATCTCACCGCCTTGCACCAAGTCCACATAAGCACTTCGCTGGATAAGCACCATGGCTTTTTGTGCACCCATACGCTTTGCCAGCATGGCCGACATGATATTCGCTTCATCGTCGTTGGTAACGGCTATGAAAGCGTCAACTTGCTCGATGTTTTCTTCACTTAGCAATTCAGGGTCAGACGCGTCACCGCTAAATACAATGGTTTTATCTAAGTTCGCAGATAAATATTTGGCCCTTTCTGGGCTGTATTCAATAAGCTTAACGTTATGATTGTGCTCTAACTTTTTCGCAAGGCCTGCGCCAATCAAGCCACCACCGGCTATCATAATTCGTTTGTAGCTTGATTCGAGCTTTTGAAGCTCACTCATTACTGCGCGAATGTGCTTGGTAGCGGCAATAAAGAACACTTCATCATCGGCCTCAATAACCGTGGTACCTAACGGGCGAATAGGGCGGCCGCGTCGGTAAATGGCAGCAACCCGGGTTTCAACGTTAGGCATGTGGTCTTTAAGCGCAGATAACGCGTGGCCTACCAATAAGCCACCGTAATAGGCTTTAACCGCAACAAGGCTGGCTTTGCCTTCAGCAAACTCAACCACCTGAAGTGCACCCGGGTAGTCGATAAGACGTTTGATGGCCTTAGTTACCAACTGCTCGGGAGCGATAATGTGGTCAACGGGAATGTCTTGCTGCTTATATAGCTGCTCTTGGTAAATGATGTACTGTTCAGAGCGTACGCGAGCGATTTTAGTGGGGGTTTTAAATAGGCTGTAGGCCACCTGACAGGCCAACATATTGCTTTCATCACTATTGGTTACGGCAATCAGCATATCTGCATCTTCCGCACCGGCCTTACGCAACACATCAGGGTGTGAGCCCACGCCTGTTACTACTTGTAAATCAAGACGGTCTTGAAGTGCGCGCAATATAGTGGGGTCAGAGTCAATAACTGTTATTTCGTTATTCTCACCCACTAAGTTTTCAGCAAGTGTTCCGCCTACTTGGCCGGCCCCTAAAATGATGATCTTCATCGTTATTATTTTGCCTTCATATTCGTGCAAGTCTTAACTGTGTGACGTTGCACAACTATTGAACTCAGTCTGCTGACTTTACCAGCCTCGCATAATAGAAACCATCCATTTGTTGCTCTCCTGGCGTTATCTGGCGCCCTGGTTTATCAACGGTTTCTGTTTTCAGTATGGGCGATAAGGTGGCATCCGGTGTGTCGGACAAAAACTGCTGTATTTGCGCCATGTTCTCTTTTGGCAAAATAGAACAGGTTGCATAAAGTAGTGTGCCGCCTGGTTTTAACAGGCCCCAGAGCGTATCTAATATGCGCCGTTGAAGCTGTGCTAAGTTGTCGATGTCATTGGCTTTTCGAAGCCAGCGAATATCTGGGTGACGTCGAATCACGCCGGTAGCAGAGCAGGGGGCATCCAGTAATATTCTGTCGAAGGGCTTTCCGTCCCACCAGGTATCAGGATTAGCTGCATCACCTTGCTTAATATCGACAGTGTGCTTAAGGCGAGTCATGTTTTCTTCTACCCGTTTTAGGCGGGTAGCATCAGCATCAAGCGCTAATACGTACTGTGTATCAGGTGCACACTCAACAATGTGCCCTGTTTTTCCGCCTGGTGCGGCGCAACAGTCTAGAATGCGTTCGTTCGCTTGAGGCTTTAGGTAATGCGCAGCTAATTGCGCTGCCCCATCTTGTACCGCAAAGTGACCTTTTTCAAAACCAGGCAGGGCAGTAATGTCTACCCGCTTAGTCAGAATTACGGCATCAGCATGGTTTGCGCTAAGGGTATATTCAACCCCTGCTTTATCTAACGCCTGAGTAAATGCTGCCAACGATGTTTGCAACTTATTTACGCGAAGCCAAATGGGGGCCATGGCATTCGTTTCGTTACGAACCTGCTCGGCGTCGTCACCATAGGCGTTCTCTATTGCCTTAAACAACCACTTTGGCAAGCCGCTGTTTATGATTGCGTCGTCTACAGGTTTGTCTGCAAGGTTTTCTCGCTGAAAATTACGCAGTACCGCATTAACTAACCCTTTTAACCCTGCGGCATTTAAATAAGATGCTGCGGCGACGGTTTCGCCAACGGCGGCGTGGTTGCTAACACGGGAAAAATTAAGCTGGTACAAACCAAGAAGAATAAGATGTTCTATGACTTTCTTGTTGCCTTTTAGAGGCCTATCCAACAAAGAGCGCAGCCAGTGCTGTAAAAGGGGAAGGCGACGCATTACCCCTAGTGACATCTCTTGAATCCATGCGTTATCTTTGGCGTTGTGTCTGCGCTGAACGCGCTCTAAGCACTCACGCGATGACTTGCCTTGTTCTAAAATTTGGTAGATGACCCACGCGCAATCTGCGCGCAGGTTCTTTTGTTTGGGAAGGGGTAATGGTTTCACGTTTAGTCCGCTTGTGTCAGACAACGGCCCACTTCAAACCACGTTTGGCGAGCATTGATAACGTCTGACGCTGGAAGCGCCTTTTTGCCAGGAATTTGAAGAGTTGTAATGCAAAGCGCATCGCGCCCCGTAGCGATAGTAATGCCCTCTTTATTGGCACTGACTACCGTACCTGGCGTGGCACCTTTATTTAAAGGAACAACGCTGGCAGACCATACTTTAACGTTCTGATCTTCGACCTGCATCCACGCTACAGGCCAAGGGTTGAAGGCGCGGATATTTCGCTCTATTTGCTCAGCATCGTCTGCCCAATTAATCAGGGCTTCTTCTTTTGATAGCTTTTTCGCGTAGGTCGCTTGAGAGTCGTCTTGTTTGGTGGGCGTGTAACGATCAAATTCATTAACGACCTCAACCAACGCTTGTGGTCCTAGCTCTGCAAGCTTTTCATATAAGGTGGCGCTGGTATCTTCAGAGGTAATAGGTAATGTTGCTATGTGAAGCATGTCACCCGTATCTAAACCTTCGTCCATTTGCATTATAGTTACGCCGGTCTCAGCGTCACCCGCCCAGATTGAACGCTGTATTGGTGCCGCGCCTCGCCACTTAGGCAGAATAGAGCCGTGCACGTTAATGCACCCTAGCTTAGGTGCATTTAACACCGCAGTAGGCAGTATCAGTCCGTAAGCAACAACTACCATTAAATCGGCATTGAGCGAGGCTAATTCTTCCTGAGCGTCTTGAGCTTTAAGCGACTGAGGCTGGTAAACTGGAATGGCGTTTTCTTCTGCTAATACTTTAACCGGACTGGCGGTAAGCTTTTTACCTCGCCCTGCGGGTCTATCAGGCTGAGTGTAAACAGCAATGACTTCGTGCTCGCTCTCGAGTAACGCTGATAGATGTTTAGCTGCAAAATCCGGAGTACCGGCAAAAATCACTTTCAATGGAGTTGTCACGTTATTCCTTAGGCTTTTGCAGCAAGACGCGCTTCTTTCTCAAGCTTTTTACGAATACGTTGGCGCTTAAGCGGTGAAAGGTAATCAATAAACAATTTGCCTTTTAGATGATCCAGCTCGTGCTGAATACAAATCGCTAACAAACCTTCTGCATCCAACTCAAAGCTTTCGCCATTCTGATCTAGCGCTTTTACGGTAATTGATTCGGCGCGCTCAACTTTCGCGTAATTACCCGGCACTGATAAACAGCCTTCTTCGCTAATCGTGGAGCCATCTTTACGAATGATTTCAGGGTTAATAAATACGCGTGGCTCGTTTTGATCTTCCGATACGTCCATTACAACAACTTGAACGTGGCGGTTAACTTGCGTTGCAGCAAGGCCAATACCGTTCTCGTCTTTCATGGTTTCGAACATGTCCGATACCAATTGTTTAATTTCGTCGTTAACCTCTTCAACCGGCTTAGCTACCGTGCGAAGACGTTCATCAGGAAAACTTAATACGTCTAAAATTGCCATTTCTCGCTTACTTCACCTTTTCGCTGTATAAATTCATATACGATCTAATTGCCAGCACACTTTACAGTGCTTATTAAGTTACTATTCTAACGTATATCGGGCTGTTTCGTGCAGTTTTTTACCGAAACCCTATTAGAATACCTAGTTATGCCGATATAGTGCTATTGTCTGAAAAATCAACAATGAGTGACAGTGAATAATTTGCAGGTGGTTAATTTGAAAAAGCGATTGATTTACGCGCGTCGTGCAGCATTGTTTATCTTAGGTGTACTGCTTTCTTTGCCTACCTTTGCGCTGCAGCTAAAAGAGAGCGCGCCAGAAACCTACACAGTAAAGCGTGGGGACACGCTATGGGCAATCGCTAACGTTTTTCTCAATGAGCCTTGGCTCTGGCCTGAATTATGGCGAACCAACACCCAAATCGACAATCCACACCTTATTTACCCGGGCGATGTTATCGTCGTTGGGTATGTTGATGGGCAGCCTGTATTAAGTGTAAAGCGCGACAAGCCTTCCTATAAGCTTTCTCCGGCTACCGATAAGCGAGTAAAACCGAAGCCTGTTGATGTGTTGTCGTGGACAACTATCTCTCCATTCATTAGGCAACATATGCTGCTAGACGAGGAAAGCTATGCTTCGCTACCTAAATTGCTGGGTAATCAGGATGGAAACGTAAGGTTTGCGTCTGATGATTTTGTGTTAAGCCAGCAACAATTCAGTACCGACGATCAGTACAGAGTAGTAAGAAAGCACGCTACGATTAGAAATCTTGATGGGGAAATCCTTGGTATTCAAGTTACCCATGTTTCAACAGCTTCACTAGTGGAAAAAGATGAAGGTAGCAACACGATGTTGCTTTTCATCGACGATGCGAACCAAGAAGCTAAGCGCGGTGATAAGTTAATGGCGGGTGGATTTGAACATCCTGAAGGCTTTGAACTTGTTCCGGCTACTTCGCAGCGAGGCGCAATAGTTGGAGATTTGCATGATCACGATTTACTTGGCAAATACGACGTTGTCATTCTTGATTTAGGCAGTATGGAAGTAGCGCCAGGTACGGTCCTGGGGCTTTACTCACAAGGTCCAGCCATTATTGACGAAGAAAGTCCACGCTATGTAGATGAACCCGGCGCTAACACTGGTGGTGAGTGGTTTATCGATACAGTATCGCAACCCGCGCTTAAAGTAGGTGAAGTTGTTGTGTTTAAAACATTTGATGCGGCAAGTTACGGATTAATAACGCGAGCGAACAAAGGGATAAAGCGCGGCTTTATTGTCGCAAAGCCCTAAGCGTTGCATGGTTCATTGTCGCTCGCATTAGGAGCGATAATGGCACCACAATCTTCTCAGTTAGACAGCGAAACATTAGCATGGATAGCGCTGGCTTCCGCTCAGCGTGTTTCACCTAAACTATGGCTACAGGCTCTCGAAAAATATCAACTTTCTACTGTCGATTTAGGCAGCAACACGTCTTCGCTGCCTAACGAGGTTAAACAACTCACCAACAACATTTCACCGCCTCTTATTGATGCAGCAATAAACTGGCTGCAAGCGAGCGAAAATAGACACATCGTGCCGTTGTCATCGCCTCACTATCCAGAATTACTTAAGCAATTGGATAGTCCGCCCCTCGCGCTATTTGCCACGGGAAACAAAGCGCTATTTCAAAAACCACAGATTGCTATAGTGGGAAGCAGAAGGGCCAGCCTTCAGGGTAAGCGTACCGCAACCGACATTGCTTATGGGTTATCTAGTAGCGGAGTTGTAGTGACGAGCGGCCTTGCCATGGGCATTGATAGCGCCGCACACCAAGGCGCCCTGTCTGGTAGCACCGGAACCATTGCGGTAATGGGTACGGGACCTGAAAAGGTATATCCGGCTAAAAATAGTAAGCTCTATGAAGCTATCAACAATGACGGAGGTGTCACCGTTACAGAGTTTTTTCCGGGGCAGGGACCTAAGCCTTGGCATTTTCCAAGGCGAAATCGAATTATCGCAGCGTTATCCCTTGGAACCTTAGTGGTAGAGGCAAAAATTAAGAGTGGCACCTTGATAACTGCGAATTTGGCCGCAGATATGGGGCGAGAAGTATTCGCTGTGCCAGGCAATATCGCTAACGCTTACGCTGAAGGTTGCCACTGGTTAATCCAACAGGGCGCCAAATTAGTAACAAATATAAGCGATATTCTCGATGAAGTTGGCGTTCAGCCTGAACAACTAGGCTTGAATGTTGACGAGCAAAACGAAAAAAGTACAGCGAATAGCTTGGCAACCGATAAATTATTAGCTAGTGTGGATTGTGACATCACCGCTATTGATGTCATAGCCCAGCGCAATGCCATATCTGTATCGCAAGCAATGGCATCATTATTAGAATATGAGTTGCGTGGTTTAGTGGCCGCTGTCCCTGGTGGTTACGTTAAATTGAGGGGAAAATAATATGTTCGATATCCTCATGTATCTGTTTGAAAACTTCATTCACAGTGAAACGGAAATTCGTGTTGACCAAGACGAGTTAACGGAAGAGCTTGTGCGCGCAGGATTTCATCACGATGAGATTTATAAAGCCCTCGCATGGTTAGAAAAGTTAGCGGCACTGCAAGAGACGGACATCAAACCGTACTTTTGCAAAGGTATTAGCACTAGCTTAAGCCGTATTTACACGCATGAAGAACAAATGCGTTTAGATGTGGAATGTCGCGGTTTTCTTATGTTCTTAGAACAGGTTAATGTGTTGGATGCCTCCACACGCGAAATGGTTATAGATCGCGTTATGGAAATTGATTCCAATGAATTTTGCTTGGAAGACCTGAAGTGGGTTGTGCTAATGGTACTATTCAACGTACCTGGCAAAGAGAAAGCCTACGCACAAATGGAAGATCTTTTGTTCGAAGAGCCAGATGGTGTTCTGCATTAATGCAGTTGTAGTCACTGGTATTTGAATCTTTACTTAAAAATGCGCTGTGAAATTACAGCGCGTTTAAGGCCTTAACGTCCAATACATGTCTAAAATAGACCATTCACTCTTTTCAGCGCGCGAGCATGCTCTCGATGATAATTTCGGAGATTGCCCCGAGTGCGGTAAACCTCTTCATATAAAGAACAGTAAATCCGGCCCTTTTATCGGGTGTACGGGCTATCCGGAATGTAGCTTTAGTAAGCCACTTCACGATAAACAAACCACCATACTGAAAACCTTAGACGGTGTAGCCTGCCCTGAATGCGCATCCGACTTAGCCATAAAGAAAGGGCGGTTTGGCATGTTTATCGGCTGTACCAATTTTCCTTCATGCCATCACATAGAGCCCATTAAAGAAAAAGAGGATACTTTGGTGGATTGTCCAAAGTGTAAGAGAGGGCATCTAATCTCGCGTACTAACAAATACGGCAAACAGTTTTTTGCGTGCAACCATTATCCACAATGTCGATATGTGCTAAATTTCACGCCGGTTAATGAAAGCTGCCCAGACTGCGGTTGGGGAGTATTGATAGACAAAAAGGGGCAGTTACAGTGTCCTCAGCCTAGTTGTGGCTTTAAAAAGTAATTATACGAACAACTAAAGAAGAACTATACGTAGAGATTAAAACCATGTCTGATATCCAAAATGGGAACGTAAACACGTTTACCCCCGTTGAGGCTAACTCACCTGAAGTAGACCCTGTTGTTGCCGCATTCCAAGCTGGCAGTTTAATCGTTTATCCAACCGAAGCGGTAATGGGCATCGGATGTGACCCCGACAATGAAGCCGCTGTAAATGCGCTGTTAGAGATAAAACAGCGACCGGTAGAAAAGGGCGTGATCTTGATTGCAGCAAACTACAGTCAGCTACTGCCTTATGTTAACGACAACGCCATTCGCCCTGACAGACGCACCGATATTTTTTCGAGCTGGCCAGGCCCTAATACTTGGCTATTACCTAAGTCGTCATCTGCGCCAGTTTGGTTAACCGGCAAGCATAGTAAAATAGCAGTGCGCGTAACTAATCACCCTGTAGTAGTGGAATTGTGCAACAAGTTAGGTAAACCGTTAGTCTCTACAAGCGCTAACCTGACCGGCCAACCGCCAGCCACCACCACTGAAGAAGCAAAAGCCGTATTCGCTGACTCCGTTTTCTATGTCGAAGGGGAAGTAGGCGGTGCAACTAAACCCAGTACCATTCGCGATGGTGACACAGCAGAGGTAATAAGAGCATGACATCAGCAGAATTACTGGACGGTAAAAATGCCGCTGAAGTAATAGAACAAGTAAAAAGCTATTTACTAGGGCTGCAAGACACCATTTGCCAAACCCTTGAACTTGCCGACGGTAAGGGCCAGTTTGTTGAAGACAGCTGGCAGCGAGAAGAAGGTGGCGGTGGCCGTTCTCGAGTACTAAAAAATGGTGCGGTGATAGAACAAGGCGGCGTTAACTTTTCTCATGTGTTTGGCAGTCAAATGCCTGCCTCAGCAACGGCTAACCGCCCTGAGCTTGCGGGAAGAAACTTTCAAGCAATGGGTGTATCACTCGTTATTCATCCACATAACCCGTATATTCCAACGTCACATGCTAATGTTCGCTTTTTTATTGCAGAAAAAGAGGGCGAAACACCTATCTGGTGGTTTGGCGGCGGCTTCGACTTGACGCCATTTTATCCGTTTAAAGATGACGTTTTACACTGGCATGATACTGCTAAAAAATTATGTAAGCCGTTTGGCGATGATGTCTACCCTAAGTACAAAAAGTGGTGCGACGACTACTTTTACTTAAAGCATCGCAATGAAACTCGCGGAGTGGGCGGTTTATTCTTCGACGACCTGAATGAATGGGGCTTTGAACAGTCATTTGCATTTATGCAGGCTGTTGGTAATGGCTTCATCGATGCTTACGTTCCTATTGTTGAACGTCGTAAGCAAACCGATTTCGGCGAAAGAGAGCGTGATTTCCAACTTTACCGCCGGGGCCGCTACGTTGAGTTTAACCTTGTATTCGACCGAGGCACTTTATTTGGACTGCAAACCGGCGGGCGTACGGAATCAATTCTAATGTCGATGCCGCCGCTCGCGCGCTGGGAGTATTGTTATACACCTGCACCGGGTAGCGCCGAAGCCAAGCTGACAGACTGGTTAAAACCTACTGATTGGTGATTAATTATTAAATAAGGCTCCGCTTAAATCCTTACGCGGACCGCCGATAGCAGCTTTCATCTTTAATGACTAAAAAACGCCGTATTAACGTTAATGCGGCGTTTTTTTGATCTAAATCAAGGTGGAATATCATCTGTGTTTCAGTGAGTTATCAAACTTGCGCTGGATCAATGTTTCTCTTAACCACAGGCGTAAAGTAGCGCCATCTTAGTTAAACACAAAAGAGACACATCATGCGCAAACACTTTTTATCTGCATCTGCACTTTGCCTTACACTTGCTGCACTCTCACCTTTAGCTAGCGCTCACCAGCAGGGCGACTGGATCGTTCGTGGCGGTCTTACGACCGTTGCTCCTGACGAATCTACCTCTAACATCGTCGCGGGTGGAACTGATCTTGGCGTGGCTCTTAATATCGATAACGATACTCAGCTAGGTTTAAATGTAGCGTACTTTATTACTGACAATATTAATATCGAGCTGCTTGCCGCAACGCCGTTTAAGCACGACGTTAATTTTTCTGTAGCTGATCCGTTAGGGACGGGTAATCAGCTTGGTGAAGTCACGCATCTTCCTCCTACGCTTACCGCAAACTACTATTTTAATGATGCCAGCTCTGCGTTTCAGCCATACATTGGTGCAGGTATCAACTATACCTTTATCTTTGATGAAGAGTTTACAGGTGCGAATGAAACAGCTGGCTTAAGCGACCTATCGCTTGATAATTCATTTGGCTTGTCAGCACAGGTGGGAATGGATTACCAAATTGATACCAAATGGCATGTTAATGCATCGGTTCGATTCATTGATATAGATACCGAAGCAACCTTCAAAGTGGGTGATGCTGCTGGAAAGGTAAGTGATATTGAAATAGATCCTTGGGTGTATACCTTATCGGTGGGTTACACATTCTAATTCTTAGTTTCACGCCTTATTAACTATTAGGCTTTCACAATTGCACTACTTTATGCGCCATAAAGAGCGTAGACAGTAACAGGGGAGTTGCGCGTTAAAAGGTTAATCCTTTCAACGCGCTTTTTTATTTTGTATTCACCATGTGATTGGCGAGTTGATCAAGTGCGTCTATCAACTGTTGAGCTAAGGCGATATCTTCAACCGTTTTAAACATGGCTTTTCGCATGCAGTACATCCACTGCGCTTTTAACTCCGGTGTTACGGTATAAGGTAGGTGGCGTGCACGCAGACGCGGGTGGCCATACTGCTGCTGATAATCATCAGGACCACCAAGCCATAAACTTAAATAGAGAAAGAACACGTGGCGAATTCTGTCTAATGGCTGGGGGTGAATAGCTAGCAATTCATTGGCGAGTGGATCGGTTTCCATTATGTCGTAAAACGTATTTGCTAATTCCCGTACTTTCTCCTCTCCACCTATACGTTCATATGGTGTACTCTGCGAAGCACGATTATCGCTTTTCTTCTTTATATTAAATAAGTCTCGTATTCCCATGAAAAAATTCGCTGTATTCGGAAATCCTATTGCACAGAGTTTATCACCAACTATCCATCAAATGTTTGCTGAACAAGTGGGAGAAAAGATTTCTTATGAAAAGATACTTGCGCCAGTAGATGGTTTTGTAGATGCCGCCAACGCGTTTTTAGCTCAGGAAGGCGCGGTAGGTTGTAACGTCACTATGCCTTTTAAGCTTGATGCATTCAACTTGGCAAAGGTAGATGACCAAGCAGCCAAAGATGCACAAGCTGTTAATACGCTAATGAATGGTGACAGCGGTGAAGTGTGGGGATACAACACTGATGGTGTAGGGCTGGTAAACGATCTGCTTAACAGTGGTGTGGAAATTAAGGGTAAGCGCGTGTTGCTTATTGGTGCCGGCGGCGCCGCCCGTGGCGTAATCTCCCCGTTATTAAAAGCAGGGGCCGCCTCTTTAACCATCACCAATAGAACCAAAGCGAAAGCAGAGGAAGTGGCAAGTGCCGCTTCAAACGCTAAAGTGCAGGTGGCTGCGCTTGAAGATATCGCAGATGTTGCGCCTCATATTATTATTAATTCAACAGCCGCCAGTTTAAGCAATGAATTGCCGTGCCGTTTAAATGATGGTGTTTTACAAAATTGTGAAGTGGTGTATGACATGGTTTATAAAAACTCACCCACGCGCTTTATGAGAGATGCGGCCGAACTTGGTGTTAAGACACAAATCGATGGATTAGGGATGCTGGTTGAGCAAGCGGCTGAAGCATTCTACATATGGACACAAAAGCGCCCCGATACTTCAGATATTGTAAAACGTGTCAGGGCTATCGTTGAGCAAGGTGAGAAGCGAAACTAGTTCGCTTCTTCAAGGTACTCATCTTTCAATACAACATAGTTAACGGCAGACTGTTTCAGGAATGCCATTTCAGCGTCGTTGAGTGGTCTTTTCTTTTGCATGGGGTTTCCCACGTAAAGAAATCCGCTTTCTAACCTTTTGTTCGGCGGCACTAATGTACCTGCACCAATAAACACATCGTCTTCAACAACAACACCATCCATTACAATAGCGCCCATGCCAACGAGAATTCGATTACCCAACTGACAGCCGTGCAGCATACACTTATGCCCAACGGTAACGTCCTCACCAATGATAAGAGGGAAGCCGTTGGGGTTCTTCTCAGATTTACGAGTAACGTGTAAAACACTGCCATCTTGAATATTAGAACGGGCGCCAATACGAATTTTGTTCACGTCGCCACGAGCTGCAACCAGCGGCCAAATACTCGCATCATCTTCTAAAACTACATCACCGACGATTCTTGCCGAGCCATCAACATAGACATTCTTTCCTAATGTAGGAGAAACACCTTTAAAACTATCAATCGATTTATGCATTACACACTCATATAAATTGCGCAGAAAGTGAATTACGCAAACTCTAACAGCAATGCCGATGAGTTGGTACTAGTAGGGTGGTTACAGAGCCTACCTGTAATGCTTTAAGCAACAGGTAACTATCTTGGGGTAGCAAAACGCGAAGAGGAGGGTAGTAAATAACAAGGAGAAAAATGATAATGTAGCTTGCTAATAGAATTTATCGAGACGTTGTAATGCCCAAGCGCTATGTATTTTTCACTGCCCTTTCCTATGCGTATCCTATTTATAGACCACTACAAGAGGCCATTAGGGCTAGAGGTGACGAAGTAGCGTGGTTTTTGGAAGGAGAATGTCCCGATCTATTGAAGCCTGATGAAATTCGCCTTCATACTATTAATGATGTTATTGAATACAACCCCTTAGCCATATTTGCGTGTGGAAATATCATCTATCACTTTTTGCCAGGCATAAAGGTATCAGTCTTTCACGGTTATCCGATTGGCAAGCGAGGGGAGAAGAGTAGCGCTACAGATGATCACTTCTCTATTCGCGGGTGGTTTGATATGTACTGTACTCAGGGGCCAAGTAGCACAGAGTATTTTAAGCAGCTTGAAGCAAAGCATCAGTTTTTTAAAGTGTATCAAACAGGTTGGGCTAAAGTGGATGACTACTTTTCTTCATATAAGAAGGAAAACGATGTTCCCACTATTCTCTACGCCACCACTTTTTCTAAAGGCATTACCTCCGCTCCTGTACTTGTCGATACAATTAGTAGGTTAGTGAAAGAAAAGAAATGGAATTGGCGTTTAACATTCCATCCCAAACTCAACGATCAAGCACTATTAGATAGATATCGTGCGCTGGCAGATGAATATAGTAACGTTACGTTTGTCGATAATGTGCGTCTTGAAGACTTTCAGCAATCAGATGTCATGTTGTGTGACAGCAGCTCTATAATTTTAGAGTTTATGATGATGAACAAACCTGTTGTCACTTATCGCAATACAAACCCCGGACAACATTTACTTAATGTCACAGAAGTAAGCGAAGTAGAAAACGCCATTGAAACTGCATTAACGCGACCAGCATCATTAATGAAAGAGGTTAATGACTTTGCCCATTATCATGAAGCCTATAGAGATGGACATAATTGCGAACGTATTTTAGATGCAGTCGATGACTTTAATAGTAACTATAAAGGTAAGATAAAAGCTAAGCCGCTTAACCTGTGGCGCAAGTTCAGGTTAAGGAATAAGCTGAAATACTGGAAATAGTTGGTATTTTGAGCGTTCAAAACGAATATGACACTTTTTTTAAAATAAGTGTTGACGTGAGCGCTCATTTCCCTAAAATGCGCATCCGCTTCGGGGGAAAAGCAAAACAGCAAGCCTCCTGAAGTAAGTCTCTACTACCTTTATAGGCCAGTAAAGACGGGAGTTTAGAAGAAGCGCTTCAGAAAATAAATTTTCAAAAAGTGTTGACAACGAAAACTTCCAGCGTATAATGCGCACCTCACTCGAACAGGGTGAGTCACTAAGAAGCAACGGCTTCAAGTGAATGTTCTTTAAAAATTTAGACAAGACAATCTGTGTGGGCACTCGTTAAGAGTGTCACAACGACGATTCATATTTCGATATATTTAATTGAAGAGTTTGATCATGGCTCAGATTGAACGCTGGCGGCAGGCCTAACACATGCAAGTCGAACGGTAACATTTCTAGCTTGCTAGAAGATGACGAGTGGCGGACGGGTGAGTAATGCTTGGGAACTTGCCTTTGCGAGGGGGATAACAGTTGGAAACGACTGCTAATACCGCATAATGTCTTCGGACCAAACGGGGCTTCGGCTCCGGCGCAAAGAGAGGCCCAAGTGAGATTAGCTAGTTGGTAAGGTAACGGCTTACCAAGGCGACGATCTCTAGCTGTTCTGAGAGGAAGATCAGCCACACTGGGACTGAGACACGGCCCAGACTCCTACGGGAGGCAGCAGTGGGGAATATTGCACAATGGGGGAAACCCTGATGCAGCCATGCCGCGTGTGTGAAGAAGGCCTTCGGGTTGTAAAGCACTTTCAGTTGTGAGGAAAAGTTAGTAGTTAATACCTGCTAGCCGTGACGTTAACAACAGAAGAAGCACCGGCTAACTCCGTGCCAGCAGCCGCGGTAATACGGAGGGTGCGAGCGTTAATCGGAATTACTGGGCGTAAAGCGCACGCAGGCGGTTTGTTAAGCTAGATGTGAAAGCCCCGGGCTCAACCTGGGATGGTCATTTAGAACTGGCAGACTAGAGTCTTGGAGAGGGGAGTGGAATTCCAGGTGTAGCGGTGAAATGCGTAGATATCTGGAGGAACATCAGTGGCGAAGGCGACTCCCTGGCCAAAGACTGACGCTCATGTGCGAAAGTGTGGGTAGCGAACAGGATTAGATACCCTGGTAGTCCACACCGTAAACGCTGTCTACTAGCTGTGTGTGTCTTTAAGACGTGCGTAGCGAAGCTAACGCGCTAAGTAGACCGCCTGGGGAGTACGGCCGCAAGGTTAAAACTCAAATGAATTGACGGGGGCCCGCACAAGCGGTGGAGCATGTGGTTTAATTCGATGCAACGCGAAGAACCTTACCTACACTTGACATGCTGAGAAGTTACTAGAGATAGTTTCGTGCCTTCGGGAACTCAGACACAGGTGCTGCATGGCTGTCGTCAGCTCGTGTCGTGAGATGTTGGGTTAAGTCCCGCAACGAGCGCAACCCTTGTCCTTAGTTGCCAGCCTTAAGTTGGGCACTCTAAGGAGACTGCCGGTGACAAACCGGAGGAAGGTGGGGACGACGTCAAGTCATCATGGCCCTTACGTGTAGGGCTACACACGTGCTACAATGGCATTTACAGAGGGAAGCGAGACAGTGATGTGGAGCGGACCCCTTAAAGAATGTCGTAGTCCGGATTGGAGTCTGCAACTCGACTCCATGAAGTCGGAATCGCTAGTAATCGCAGGTCAGAATACTGCGGTGAATACGTTCCCGGGCCTTGTACACACCGCCCGTCACACCATGGGAGTGGGATGCAAAAGAAGTAGTTAGTCTAACCTTCGGGAGGACGATTACCACTTTGTGTTTCATGACTGGGGTGAAGTCGTAACAAGGTAACCCTAGGGGAACCTGGGGTTGGATCACCTCCTTACCATTACGTCGAAAGACGCCTTGATGCAGTGCCTACACAGATAGTCTTGTTTAAAATGAAGAACGACACAAGTTTATGGGGCTATAGCTCAGCTGGGAGAGCGCCTGATTTGCATTCAGGAGGTCAGCAGTTCGATCCTGCTTAGCTCCACCATCTACTTGAAACTGGGTTTGTTGCTAACAAACTTAGAAACTGAAGGCTTGTAGCTCAGCTGGTTAGAGCGCACCCCTGATAAGGGTGAGGTCGGCAGTTCAAGTCTGCCCAAGCCTACCATTTCCTTGGTTTAAGAAAGGAAGGTAACAAAGGTAGAAACGTGTCACGTTGGACCCGAAATCCTAATGAATATTTACTGTTTCAGTAAAGATTGATTAGGGTTTTTTACTCTAAAGTGAAATGACTCGTCATTTTGCGAATGTTCTTTAACAATTTGGAAAGCTGATATTAATAGTAATCAATCAAAATTGAGTAACTGAGAAATCGAAAGATGACTTTTTACTCTACTTGACTGAATTGCTTGTTATCAATCGATGATTTGATAGCAAGGCAATTCTTCCGATTAGCTTGTCATTCATGCGACATAACTTAGACAGAAGTCAAAAGGCTGTTTGGGGTTGTATGGTTAAGTGACGAAGCGTATACGGTGGATGCCTTGGCAGTTAGAGGCGATGAAGGACGTGTAAGTCTGCGAAAAGCTGTGGTGAGCCGACAAAATGCATTTGAGCCACAGATGTCCGAATGGGGAAACCCACCTGTTTACAGGTATCGTTAACTGAATACATAGGTTAACGAGGCAAACGAGGGGAACTGAAACATCTAAGTACCCTTAGGAAAAGAAATCAACCGAGATTCCCCTAGTAGCGGCGAGCGAACGGGGAGCAGCCCTTAAGCTGTTTAGAATTTAGTGGAATCCTTTGGGAAGAGGAGCGATACAAGGTGATAGCCCTGTACACGACGGATTCTTTACAGTGAAATCGAGTAGGTCGGGACACGTGTTATCTTGACTGAATATGGGGGGACCATCCTCCAAGGCTAAATACTCCTAACTGACCGATAGTGAACCAGTACCGTGAGGGAAAGGCGAAAAGAACCCCTGTGAGGGGAGTGAAATAGAACCTGAAACCGTATACGTACAAGCAGTGGGAGCCACTTCGTGTGGTGACTGCGTACCTTTTGTATAATGGGTCAGCGACTTATATTTAGTAGCAAGGTTAAGTGAATAACGGAGCCGTAGCGAAAGCGAGTGTTAACTGCGCGTTTAGTTGCTAGGTATAGACCCGAAACCCGGTGATCTAGCCATGGGCAGGTTGAAGGTTGAGTAACATCAACTGGAGGACCGAACCCACTAACGTTGAAAAGTTAGGGGATGACCTGTGGCTGGGGGTGAAAGGCCAATCAAACCGGGAGATAGCTGGTTCTCCCCGAAATCTATTTAGGTAGAGCCTCGGACGAATTCCATTGGGGGTAGAGCACTGTTAAGGCTAGGGGGTCATCCCGACTTACCAACCCTTTGCAAACTCCGAATACCAATGAGAACTATCCGGGAGACACACGGCGGGTGCTAACGTCCGTCGTGGAGAGGGAAACAACCCAGACCGCCAGCTAAGGTCCCAAAATATTGCTAAGTGGGAAACGATGTGGGAAGGCATAGACAGCTAGGAGGTTGGCTTAGAAGCAGCCACCCTTTAAAGAAAGCGTAATAGCTCACTAGTCGAGTCGGCCTGCGCGGAAGATGTAACGGGGCTAAGCAATATACCGAAGCTGCGGCAGCAAGTTTACTTGCTGGGTAGGGGAGCGTTGTGTAAGTGGATGAAGGTGAGTTGTAAAGCTTGCTGGACATATCACAAGTGCGAATGCTGACATGAGTAACGATAATGGGAGTGAAAAACTCCCACGCCGGAAGACCAAGGTTTCCTGTCCCATGCTAATCAGGGCAGGGTAAGTCGGCCCCTAAGGCGAGGCAGAAATGCGTAGTCGATGGGAAACGGGTTAATATTCCCGTACTTATATAATCAGTGATGGAGGGACGGAGAAGGCTAGGCAAGCTTGGCGTTGGTTGTCCAAGTGAAAGTGAGTAGGCTGGAATTTTAGGTAAATCCGGAATTCTAAGGCCGAGACACGAGACGAGCTCCCAAGGGAGTGAAGTTGTTGATGCCCTGCTTCCAGGAAAAGCTTCTAAACTTATGATTATATGAACCGTACCCCAAACCGACACAGGTGGTCAGGTAGAGAATACTAAGGCGCTTGAGAGAACTCGGGTGAAGGAACTCGGCAAAATTGTACCGTAACTTCGGGAGAAGGTACGCCTCTGTTTGTGAACACTTCGCGTGGTAAGCAAATGGAGGCCGCAGTGACCAGGTGGCTGGGACTGTTTATTAAAAACACAGCACTCTGCAAACTCGTAAGAGGACGTATAGGGTGTGACACCTGCCCGGTGCCGGAAGGTTAATTGATGGGGTTAGTTTTCGGACGAAGCTCTTGATCGAAGCCCCGGTAAACGGCGGCCGTAACTATAACGGTCCTAAGGTAGCGAAATTCCTTGTCGGGTAAGTTCCGACCTGCACGAATGGTGTAACCATGGCCACGCTGTCTCCACCCGAGACTCAGTGAAATTGAAATCGCAGTGAAGATGCTGTGTACCCGCACCTAGACGGAAAGACCCCGTGAACCTTTACTACAGCTTGGCACTGAACATTGAACCTACATGTGTAGGATAGGTGGGAGGCTTTGAAGCACAGTCGCTAGATTGTGTGGAGCCGTCCTTGAAATACCACCCTTGTATGTTTGATGTTCTAACATTGTTCCCTTATCGGGAATGTGGACAGTGTCTGGTGGGTAGTTTGACTGGGGCGGTCTCCTCCCAAATAGTAACGGAGGAGCACGAAGGTTAGCTAATCACGGTCGGACATCGTGAGGTTAGTGCAATGGCATAAGCTAGCTTAACTGCGAGACAGACACGTCGAGCAGGTACGAAAGTAGGTCATAGTGATCCGGTGGTTCTGTATGGAAGGGCCATCGCTCAACGGATAAAAGGTACTCCGGGGATAACAGGCTGATACCGCCCAAGAGTTCATATCGACGGCGGTGTTTGGCACCTCGATGTCGGCTCATCACATCCTGGGGCTGAAGTCGGTCCCAAGGGTATGGCTGTTCGCCATTTAAAGTGGTACGCGAGCTGGGTTTAGAACGTCGTGAGACAGTTCGGTCCCTATCTGGTGTGGGCGTTGGATGATTGATGGGAGCTGCTCCTAGTACGAGAGGACCGGAGTGGACGAACCGCTGGTGTTCGGGTTGTCATGCCAATGGCATTGCCCGGTAGCTATGTTCGGAACGGATAACCGCTGAAAGCATCTAAGCGGGAAGCCGGCCCAAAGATGAGTCATCCCTGACCTTTAAGGTCTGGAAGGGTTGTTATAGACGATGACGTTGATAGGCAGGGTGTGGAAGCGTTGTAAGGCGTTAAGCTAACCTGTACTAATTGCCCGAGAGGCTTAACCATACAACGCCCAAGAAGCTTTAGACTTCTGAGTGTTGTAGACAAGCTAAGCTCTGAAAAATGAGCCGCAAGTAGAGTGAAAAGACAGTTACTCACTGATTGAATTGATATCCAGTTTTCTAGATTGTTACCAGTTTTTCCTGGCAGCCATAGCGATACGGTACCACCTGACTCCATTCCGAACTCAGAAGTGAAACGTATTAGCGCCGATGGTAGTGTGGGG